>Ga0209758_1000005_pt1 | contig 1368918 bp, 1269 predicted proteins | sample AraplaMF_Col_mMF_FD_184258 | JGI IMG/M metagenome (GOLD analysis project Ga0209758, IMG submission 184258) | Arabidopsis root microbial communities from the University of North Carolina, USA - plate scrape MF_Col_mMF (SPAdes) (version 2) | ecosystem: Host-associated > Plants > Roots >... | reverse complement strand
TCGCACCCCCGGTCTCTGCCAGCACCTTCGTGATCGCCGCCGTCAGCGACGTCTTGCCGTGGTCAACGTGACCGATCGTGCCAACATTGCAATGCGGCTTGTTCCGCTCAAACTTAGCTTTCGCCATTTGCCTGCTCCGTCTTCCTAGCCGCTACCGTTACGCCATCTTGGCGCGGACTTCGTCCGCAACCGCCTGCGGCACTTGCTCATAATGATCGAAGTGCATCGTGTACTGCGCGCGGCCCTGGCTCATGGACCGCAGGTTGTTCACGTAGCCGAACATGTTGGCGAGCGGCACCATGGCGCTCACCACCTGGGCGTTGCCTCGGCTGTCCATGCCCTGCACCTGGCCGCGACGGCTGTTCAGATCGCCGATCACGTCGCCGAGATATTCTTCCGGGGTCACGACCTCGACTTTCATCATCGGCTCGAGCAGCTTCGGGCCGGCCTTCGGAATGCCTTCGCGGAAGCAAGCCCGCGAGGCGATGTCGAAGGTCATGACGTTCGAGTCAACGTCGTGGTACTGGCCGTCGATCAGGGTCGCCTTGAAGTCGATCATCGGGAAGCCGGCGATCACACCGGATTCCTTGGCGAGCTTCAGGCCCTTCTCGACGCCCGGGACGTATTCCTTCGGCACGGTGCCGCCGACCACGTCGTTCTCGAACACGAAGCCGCTGCCCGGAGCCAGCGGCTCGAAGCGGATCTTCACCTTCGCGAACTGGCCCGAACCGCCGGTCTGCTTCTTGTGGGTGTAGTCGTGCTCGACGGTCTTGGTGATGGTCTCGCGGTACGCAACCTGCGGCGCGCCGACATTGGCCTCGACCTTGAACTCGCGCTTCATGCGATCGACGATGATCTCGAGATGAAGCTCGCCCATGCCCTTGATGATGGTCTGGCCGCTCTCGTGATCCACCGACACGCGGAACGACGGATCTTCCTGCGCCAGACGGTGCAGGGCGACGCCCATCTTTTCCTGGTCGGACTTCGACTTCGGCTCGACCGCGACCTCGATGACCGGATCCGGGAACTCCATGCGCTCCAGCACGATCGGGTGCGCAGGGTCGCAGAGCGTGTCGCCGGTGGTGGTCGCCTTCAGGCCCGCGAGCGCAACGATGTCGCCGGCGCGGGCTTCCTTGATGTCTTCGCGGGAGTTGGCGTGCATGGCGAGCATGCGGCCGACCCGCTCCTTGTCGCCCTTCACCGTGTTCATGACCTGGGTCGCGGCGTTGAGCACACCGGAATAGACCCGGACGAAGGTCAGCGAGCCGACGAACGGATCGGTCATGATCTTGAAGGCAAGGCCCGAGAACGGCTCGTCGTCCGAGCTCTTGCGGGTCATTTCCTTGTCGCCGTCCACTTCCACGCCCTTCACATCGGGCACGTCCAGCGGCGACGGCAGGTAATCGATCACGGCGTCCAGCATCGGCTGCACGCCCTTGTTCTTGAACGCCGAGCCGCAGAGAACCGGCACGAAGGCGCCCGAGATGGTGCCCTTGCGGATCAGCTGCTTCAACGTGTCGATATCGGGCTCTTTGCCCTCGAGATAGGCTTCCATCGCCTTGTCGTCGAGCTCAACGGCCATCTCGACCAGGCGGTGGTGATATTCCTCGGCGCGTGCCTTCATGTCGTCGGGAATGTCGCCGACCACGAATTCCGCTCCCAGGCTCTCATCCTTCCAGACGATGCCCTTCATCTGCACCAGGTCGACCAGGCCGGCGAAATCGCTTTCGACGCCGATCGGCAGATGGATGACCATCGGCTTCGCGCCGAGACGATCGACGATCATGTCGACGCAACGGTCGAAGTTGGCGCCGATGCGATCCATCTTGTTGACGAAGCAGATGCGCGGCACGCCGTACTTGTCGGCCTGACGCCACACTGTCTCGGACTGCGGCTCGACGCCGGCGACCGAATCGAACACGGTGACGGCGCCGTCGAGCACGCGCAGCGAGCGCTCGACTTCAATCGTGAAGTCGACGTGGCCCGGAGTGTCGATGATGTTGATGCGGTTGTCGCGCCAGAAACAGGTCGTCGCGGCCGAGGTGATCGTGATGCCGCGCTCTTGCTCCTGCTCCATCCAGTCCATGGTGGCGGTGCCCTCATGGACTTCGCCGATCTTATAGGACTTGCCGGTATAATAGAGGATGCGCTCCGTGGTCGTGGTCTTGCCGGCATCGATGTGGGCCATGATGCCGATGTTGCGGTAGCGATCGAGTGGAGTGGTGCGCGCCATGATGCGTTCCTAAGCCGCCGTAATTACCAGCGGTAATGGGAGAAGGCCTTGTTGGCCTCCGCCATGCGATGGGTATCTTCGCGCTTCTTCACCGAGGCGCCGCGGTTGTTGGCGGCATCCAGCAGCTCGGCGGCGAGACGGTCGGTCATGGTCTGCTCGGAACGGCCGCGGGCGGTGGCGATGATCCAGCGGATCGCCAGCGCCTGGGCGCGGTCGGGGCGGACTTCGACCGGCACCTGGTAGGTCGCACCGCCGACGCGGCGGGAGCGGACTTCGAGGTGCGGCTTCACGTTCGTGAGCGCCTCGTGGAAGGCCTTCACCGGATCGCCCTTGGACTTCTTCTCGACCTGGGACATGGCGCCGTAGACGATGCCCTCGGCGGCCGACTTCTTGCCCTGGTACATCAGGCAGTTCATGAACTTGGTGAGCACGATGTCACCATATTTGGCGTCCGGGAGGACTTCGCGCTTCTCAGCAGCGTGACGACGGGACATGAGGCGTTCTCCTTACTTCGGCCGCTTCGCGCCGTACTTCGAACGGCGCTGCTTACGGTCCTTCACGCCCTGGGTATCGAGCGTGCCGCGGATGATGTGATAGCGAACGCCCGGCAAATCCTTCACGCGGCCGCCGCGGATCATGACGACCGAGTGTTCTTGCAGGTTGTGGCCTTCGCCGGGAATGTAGGAGGTGACTTCGAAACCGTTGGTGAGGCGGACGCGGGCGACCTTACGGAGCGCCGAGTTCGGCTTCTTCGGGGTCGTCGTGTAAACGCGGGTGCAAACGCCGCGCTTCTGCGGGTTCGCCTGGAGAGCCGGCACTTTATTGCGCGTAACCAGGGGCGCGCGCGGCTTACGGATCAACTGGTTGATCGTCGGCATTCTAAGTCCTCACCTCTGCGCGTCCGGACCGTGTCCATCAGGCGCTTTTGCAAACAGCGATACGCGAAACGACCACAACCAGGCCTGCCCTCTCGGGCTACACCTCGATGCGGTCTCTTTGTACGCCTGCCCTCAAACTGAGAGAGCTATGTAATTTCAATGCTTTGTAGGGGGGCATCGTCTAGTTCGTTGCATCCCGGAGGACGACTGGAACTACCACCTGCCCCGTTCAAGGCGCGCGGAATATATTGATTCGGCTCCAGGGCGTCAAGGAAAAGCGGAGAGGTTATTTCCCAAGCGCAACCAGCTACTTAGCTCGAGTCTTGCGAATCTGTGCACCCACCCATTCGGTGTCACAAATCCCGGCCCACCGGCGCACAGAGCTGCCGAGCCTGTCTTCCCAATGTGAGTTTACAATTATAGTTAAACTTGTTCCAGGAGGACGCCAGTCTTAGCCTCACTCTCGCGTGCATGGGTGGGTTGAGGTTGGACGTGCGGCTCTGGGGCGTTCTCTCGTTATTATTGATGTGTCTGCTGGCCTGGAGCGGCCCCGTGGCGGCAGAGCCGCGGGTGGCTCTGGTTATCGGCAACGGAAATTACGGCTCCAGCTTCAGCCGGCTGCCCAATCCGCCCAATGACGCCAAGCTGATCTCCAAGGCACTGAAAGAGGCCGGATTCGAGGTCATGACCGTCCTCGACGCAGACCAGAAGCAGATGAAAAAGGCCTTCTCGGATTTCGGCCAGAAGCTTGCCGACAAGGGCGCGGACGCGGTCGGCCTCTTCTACTACGCGGGCCACGGCGTCCAGGTGGACGGCAAGAACTACCTCATCCCGACCAAGGCCGAGATCGCTAACGCCAAGGATGTCGACATGGAAGCGGTCGATGCCGACTGGGTGCTCCAGCAGATGGAGTTCGCCGGCAACCGCATGAACATCATCATCCTCGACGCCTGCCGGAACAACCCGCTCCCCAGTGACAAGCGTTCGGCGGAAAAGGGCCTCGCGCGCATGGACGCGCCGAAGGGCAGCTTCCTTGCCTATTCGACGGCGCCGGGCGCCACGGCCGTCGACGGGAAGGGCTCTAACAGCCCCTATTCACAAGCCCTGGCCAAGGCGATCGAGAGCGATGCCGTGCCGCTGGAGCAGCTCTTCCGCCAGGTCCGCGTCGAAGTGATGAATGCGACCGGCGAGGAGCAGGTGCCGTGGGATTCCTCGTCCCTCACCGGCGAGTTCTACTTCAAGCGGCCGAACGGTGCCGCGCCGGCGCAGCAGACGGCATTGCTGGCGCCCGCCCCTGCCCCGCAACCGGCAGCCCAAAGCGGCGGCAGCACCGGCGAGGCCAATCGCACGCCGCAGCCGGCGGTCGCGCCGGGCAAGGTCTTCAAGGACAACTGCCCGAACTGCCCCGACCTGGTCTCGATTCCGGCCGGAAAGTTCAAGATGGGCAGCGATCCCGATGCCGACATGGACCGCAAGGAAGAGCGGCCGACGCATGACGTCACCATCGCCAAGCCTTTCGCGCTGATGACGAAGGAAGTCACCCGCGATCAGTTCGCGGCCTTCGCCAAGGAGACCAATCGCGAGATCGATGCCGGCTGCCAGGCCGCCGATGGCGGTAACGGCAACTGGCAGGATAAGGCCACGTTCCTCGATGCCGGCATCCAGCAGCAGGGCAATCACCCTGTGGTCTGCGTCAGCCCGACCGACGCCGCCGATTACGCCGAGTGGCTGAGCCAGAAGTCCGGCCAGCGTTATCGGCTGCCGACCGAAGCGGAATGGGAATACGCGGCCCGCGCGGGCAAACGGACGGCTTGGCCCTGGGGCAACGACGTCGGCGAGAACGGCTGCAAATCCGTCAACGCCATGGATGCCAGCGGGCACAAGAGGTACCCGATCAACGACCCATTCGCATGCGACGATCGCTTCGTGACCACCGCACCGGTGGGTTCGTTCCCGGCCAATCCCTGGGGCCTCTACGACATGCTCGGCAATGTCTGGGAAATGGTGAGCGATTGCTGGCACGACAGCTATGAAGGCGCGCCCAGCGACGGTTCATCCTGGGACAGCGGGTGCGGCGACGGCGTCATTCGCGGCGGTGCGTGGCTCGAGAACCCCTGGGACACCCGCTTTGCGGCCCGTTGGAAAAACGAAGACGGCGGCAGGAGCACTGCAATCGGCTTCCGCCTCGCGCGCGATTTCTAGCGGGATTGCCCTGCTTTCCTCTGCGTCGCTCCGTCTGCTATGCCACACAGCGGCACAGCGATGGAAACCGGCACATGAGTTACGGCCTCTATATCGGCAAGAACCTGACCGCGGATGGGATCGCCTATCTCGCTGGGTATGGCGACGAACCGTCCAGCCATTGGCTGGAGATCGAGCCGCGCCGACATCACGGCCCCGGCGAGAAGATCGTCGTCGGCGTGACGCCCGACGCCGATCTTCCCGGTCTGCGGCTGCGGATTCCGCAGGTCGCGGAAACGGCGCGGCACATTCGCGTCAGCTACAGCTATTACAAAGGCGTCCCGGCGCCGCTGACCAATGGCGGGCTCAACGAATACGGCGTTGCCGTGCGCGACATCTGGTCCACCTCGCGGCCGGAGCTCATTGCGATGACGCCGGCGACCCAGACCGGCCCGAATTACAGCGACCTCGCGCGCCTGATCCTGGAGCGGGCGCATAGCGCGCGCGAAGGCGTGGAACTCATCGCGACGATGATCGCGGAGCACGGCTATTCGGATTACGGCGGCAATTCCCACCTGATTGCGGATCCCGACGAAGCCTGGGTCGTGATCGAATGCTCCGGCGGAAAGGGACTCTGGGCCGCCGAACGCTTGGGCGCTGACAGCATCCGCGCGTCGCGCCCCGGCTTCATCGGCGTCATCCCGATCGGGACGGATCATCCGGACTACCGCTATGCGCCGCATCTGGTTTCCTTCGCGCGCGAGCAAGGTTGGCATGCGGAGGGTGAGCCCTTCGACTTCAACAGGATCTACGGCGACGGCAAGGGTCGCTGGGCCGGCGTCGAATGGATCGAAGCGGAGATGCAGGCGCGGGCCGCACGATCGCAAAAGATCGGCCTCGCCGACATCATGTGGGCGGTCCGCACGGAGAAGCTGACCGGCGACACCGCCGGTTACGGCCAGGTCGTGCCGCTCAACCATCCGCGCCATGACGCGCTGCGCTTTCTCTGGCACACCCAGATCGGCGCGGTGGCGGCACCCTTCGTGCCGGTCTTCATGGGCATGCGCGAGGTCCCCGAGGAATATCGCCAGCATCGCTACCTGACCTCCGGCGAAGGATCGCGATTCATGGACCTGCGCCATGCGCGCAACGGCCGGCCGGAATCGCTCTCGGCCGTCGCCCAGGGAATCGAGTCCACGCGTTCCGCGGCTCAGGTCTTCAAGCGGCTGCTCTATCTCGTCTTCCAGAATCAGGCGGACTTTCTGCCGGAAGTGACCGCGACCTGGGTCGCGGTCGAACGCCGCCTGGCCGAGGCGCAACCTGTCGTCATCCGCACCGCCGATACCTTGATCGGCGCCGGCGAGATCGAGCTCGCCCGCGAATATCTCACCTACTACAGCCGCACCGAGCTGCTGAATGCGCTGGCGCTGGGCGAATCGCTGGCGCAAAGCATCGAGGCGCGGACCCGCGCGCGCTACGGCATCCGGTCGGATGCGGAGCCGCTCTCGCCGGATCAGGTCTGGTAGCCGAAATTTTCCGCTTCGCCGTTCTTTCCCGGCGCAGATTTGTTGCGCGGCCTTGCACGCGGCCATTGCAAAAGTGTCGCGGCGCATAACGCGATGTGAGTCCGATTGAATTAGGTTTTCCGCACATTCTTACAATGCATGACATACATGCGCAGTGGTGCAGTTGCTTTTCATGTCTGCATCCGCCATTTCACCGCGCAACAGGGGCGCGCCGAATCCGGTCGCGCCCGTTTCGTTTTCAATGATCAATCGTCGAATGCCAGCGGGCTGAGTGCCGTGGGGGTAGCTGCGCCGCAGGAAAGCAAGTCATGCCGAGTACATCCTTCAATCAGCGCGATCCGAGGGCGAGTGCCGGCCGCGCACGCGTCGGACGGATCGAGATCGAGCCCGCGACGCGGCGCGCAATCGAGTCCGGAACCGAGCCGCTTTGGGGCCAGTTCCTCCGCACCTGGGAATCGCTGGTCGCGGCGAAGGGCCGCTATCCCGCGCGCAACGAGATCGACCCGGCGGCCCTCGGCGCGAAGCTGCTGCCCAACGTATTCCTGGTCGATGTCGTCGAAACGCCGGGCCTGACGGCACCGCGCTTCCGTTACCGCCTGCTCGGCCAGGCCATCATCGACCGTGAGCCGACACGGTCCGGTGACTTCGTCGATGAGATCGGCACGTCGGCGGATATCGTTGCCGTCGAGCACCACTACATCGGCTGCCTCGAAGGCAAGGTCTGGATCCGCGAGGCGAGCCTTGCCTGGACCGATCCGCGGGGCGGCTATCTGCGCTACAGCGTGATGATGCTGCCGCTTTCGGAAGACGGCGCCAGCGTCACCCATCTCATCGGCCTGGCGCTCTACGAGTTCTGAGCTCGCCTTCGGGCGCGAAACAGCAGCCAGAACGCGATCGCCATGTTGAGCAGGTTCCAGGCGATGCCGTTCAGGAACGCGGCGGTGTAGGAACCGGTCCAGTCGAAGATCAGACCCGTCATCCAGCCGCCGATCGCCATGCCGATCACGGTCGACATCAGGACCAGGCTCACGCGCACGCCTGCCTGCCGCGCCGGGAAGTACTGCCGCACGATCAGCGCATAGCTCGGAACGATCCCGCCCTGCGACAGGCCGAACAGGGCCGAGACGACGTAGAGCGACGTGAGCCCATTGAACGGGATGTAGAAGAGCAGCGTCACGCATTGCAGCACCGAGCCCAGGATCAGCGTGCCGACGCCGCCGATCTTGTCGGCGATCAGGCCGGAGCCGAGGCGGCTCACCACGCCCATCCCCAGCATCACCGACAGCATCTCGGCGCCGCGCGCCGGGCCATAGCCGAGATCGGTGCAATAGGCGACGATATGCACCTGCGGCATCGACATGGCGACGCAGCAGGCGAGGCCCGCCAGCATCAGCAGCGGTTGCAGGAACTTCGGCGCGGGCAGCAATTGGTGCGCGGATCCATTGCCATTTCCGGCCGGATGGTGGTCCGCGATCGCCGGCCGCCGCTTCAGGAACAAGGCCAGCGGCAGCATGGTAACGATGCAGAGGACGCCGATGGCGAGATAGGCATCACGCCAGCCATAGTTCCGGACCGCATATTCGAGCAGCGGCGGCCAGATCGTGCCGGCGAGATAATTGCCGCTGGCGACGATCGCGACCGCGATGCCGCGCTGGCGCTGGAACCAGTGCGTCGTGTCGGCGACCAGGGGGCCGAACGTGGCGCTGCTGCCGAGCATGCCGATCAGCACGGCTTGGACCAGGATGAACTGCCAGTAGCTGGTGCTGAGCGCACCGGCGATGAAGCCCAAACCCAGCGTCACCGCCCCGATCAGCAGCGGCGGCAGGATGCCGAACTTGTCGGCGATCCGGCCGAGCGTCACGCCGCCGATCGCAAAGCCGACCATGGTCGCGGTATAAGGCAGCGATCCACCCGCGCGCCCGACATTGAACTCGTTCTGGATCGTGGTCAGCACCACGACCGGCGCCCAAAGCCCGATCCCGCCGACCGTGGCAAGGCCGAGCGAGGCCGCGACCCGGCCCCAGGCATAGAGACTGTCCGGCGCGTGGTTGTCCGGCGTGCGATCGGCTGACATTGTGCTGCGGCTTCCCCTGGATTTTTTACGCGCGATTCTTTGGCCGGATTGTCCGCGACAATCCACCGATCTTGCTATGATATTTCCTCGGGGGAGCGGCCGCGCCGATAGCGGGTCTGCTTAATTGTGAGGGTACAATGTCGAAGAGACTGGAAGGCAAGGCCACTTTGGTCACCGGAGCGACTTCGGGCATCGGACTGGCCATCGCCGAACGCTTCGCTGAAGAGGGCGCGCGCCTGCTGCTGACCGGTCGCAACCGCGAAAGCGGCGACCAACTCGCGAAGAAGCTCGGCGCCGACTTCATCGCCGGCGATGTGACCAAGCCCGGCCTCGCCGACGAACTCGTGCAGGAGACTGCAAAGCGCTTCGGCCGGATCGACATCCTGATCAACAATGCCGGCATCGTGCATCGCGGTACCGCGCTCGAGACATCGGATGACGACTTCGCCCGTGTCATGGCGGTCAATGTCGAAGCGGTGTTCCGCTTCTCCCGCGCCGCCGTGCGCCGGATGGTCGCGCAGTTCGACCAGAATGGACGTGGCGGCGCGATCGTCAACATCGCCTCCGACTGGGCTTTCGTCGCCGGGCGCGCCGAGCTCGCGTATTGCACCTCCAAGGGCGCAGTCGTGCAGATGACTCGCGCGCTCGCCGTCGACCACGCGCGACAGGGCATTCGCATCAATGCTGTGGCACCCGGCGACGTCGAAACGCCGATGTTGCTCTCCGGCATCGCCCATCGCGGCAGCAGCGCGGCTGAGGGTTTGAGAGAGAACGGCGCCGCCATCCCGATGGGCCGTGTCGGCCAGCCGCCGGAAATCGCCGCCGCGGTCGCCTTTCTTGCCAGCGACGAGGCGAGCTTCGTCACCGGCACGACCTTGCTGGTCGACGGCGGCAATACGGCGATCTGAAAATCGACAGGGAGCGCACGAACACATGCCCGGCATTGCCATCAGCGAACGCGCCCGCAAGCTCTACCGCGAAGCCTTGGTCTGGGACGACCATTCCGGCTTCGATCCGGTCGGCGGCGCGCAACGCCTGGAGCATCTGCAGCGCTGGACGAAATCCGGCGTGCACTATCTCTCGATCAATGTCGGCTACGATGTGATCGACTGGCAGACCAGTCTCGAAGTCCTGGCCGGTTTCCGCGCCTGGCTGCAGCAGCGGCCGGAGCAATACCGGCTGGTGCGCACCGCCGACGACATCCTCGACGCCAAGGCCGAAGGCAAGCTTGCCGTCACCTTCGATCTCGAGGGCATGAACGCGCTCAACGGCAGCGCCGACATGGTCAATGTCTATTACGAGCTCGGCGTGCGGCAGATGCTATTCGCCTACAACCTCAACAACCTGGTCGGCGGCGGCTGCCATGACACCGATACCGGTCTGACCGATCTCGGCCGCGCGGTGATCCGCGAGATGAACCGGGTCGGCATGCTGGTCGATTGCTCGCACACCGCCTATCGCACCACCATGGAGGCGATGGAAGCGTCGGAAGCGCCGGTGATCTTTTCCCATTCCTGCGCCAAGGCGCTGTGGCAGCATGGCCGCAACATCACCGACGAGCAGATCAAGGCCTGCGCCCGGACCGGCGGCGTGATCGGCATCAACGGCATCGGCAATTTCCTCGGCCGCAACGATATCAGCAGCGCGACATTCGTCGATCACGTGGCCCATGTCGCCGGGTTGGTCGGCGCCGAGCATGTCGGCGTTTCGCTCGACTACGCCTTCGATGCCGAGAATGTGGACAGCCTGGTCAGCGGCAACAGCCGGTACTGGCCGCAGGAGGAGTATCAGTCCGCCTCGCTCTACCTGCCACCGGAACAGTTGCCCGAGATCGTCGAGACCATGGTCCAGCGCGGGTTCAGCGATGCCGAAATCACCGGCATCCTCGGCGGCAACTTCCTCCGCGTGGCCAAGGCGGTCTGGAAATAGCTCAGGCTGCTTTCCAGAGGGAGACCAGCGGTCCGCCGGATCCCGAGACCGGATCGGAAGCGGGGAACGGCAGACCCGCGATCCGTGCGATCATCTCCGCCGTTGCCGGTTCGCGATGCATGTCCGGCTCCTGCTTCGGCGGATAGGCGCCGACCACGAGAAAGTCGCCGGTCGATTCCAGCTTGCAATGTCCGGTGCCGGCGGGGAGCACGGCGACGTCGCCGGCATTCACGGTGACCTCCTGCCCGTCCGGCCCGCCGAGCAGCAGCCGCGCGCTGCCGCCGGCGAAGCCCAGCGCTTCATGTGCGCCGGTGTGATAGTGGTGAAACGGGTAGACGCCGTTGCGCCAGGCGGACGGCCAGCCGTTGCGGTCGAACATGGCCTCGAACCTGGCCGCCGGATCCTTGCCGGATATCTCGACGGCCTTGCGATAGAGCAGCACCGGCAGGCGCGGATTGTTCGGCGTCAGCTTCCCCGGCTGGAGCAGCAGGGTTTCCGGCTTCGACAACGTCTGCACCATCAGGATCTCCCTCAAGCGCTCATGTAGTTCTTGATAGGAACCGCGTCGATCTGATCCGGTTGCATGAAACGCTCCGCATACTGGCGATAAACCCCGGACTTGAGGAACAGATCGAAGATTTCCGGATCGATATGCGCATTGTCGCGCATCTTCGCCATGATGGAAATGGATTCGGAAAGCGACTTCGCCTTCTTGTAGGGGCGGTCCGCGGCGGTCAGGGCCTCGAAGATGTCGGCCACCGCCATCATCCGCGCCGGCACGCTCATCTCGTCGCGCTTAAGGCGCTTCGGATAGCCGCTCCCGTCCATCTTCTCGTGATGGCCCCCGGCGATCTCCGGCACGTTTCGGAGATGGCGCGGCAGCGGCAGCCGGGTCAGCATGCGGATGGTCTCGATCATATGGGCATTGATCTTGAACCGCTCTTCTTCGGTCAGCGTGCCGCGTGCCACGGTGAGGTTGTAGATCTCACCACGATTGTAGAGCAGCTCGGGTACATCGACCTTGAAGCCCCAGGGATTGTCGGCCGCGATCTGGTCGCGCTCGCCGCGAACGATGATGTGCTCGGGCCGATCGGCCAACAACGGCTCGACGACCGGCAGCGACGGCGGCAGCGTCCTCGACTTGCGCTGGGTCTCCTCATGCGAAAGCCCGATCCGGTCGTCGAGCGTGCGGGTCCAGGTGCGCGTGGCGATCTCCTTCAGCCGCGCGATGCGCTCCGGCGCCATGAACTCGCCACCGACGTTGCTCTCCGCGACGAACGCGAACTCTTCGTCCAACGCCAGCCACAGGCGCTGCAGCGTTTCCAGCCGCGCCTGCCGCGCTTCACCGTCGAGCCCCCCTTCGGCGATCTCCTTCCAGCAGGCGGCCTCCGCCTCGCGCTTGATCACCTCGAAGCGCATGCGGACCTCATGCAGCCGGTCGGTGATGGTCTCGAGCTTGGTCGCCTTGTCGATCACGAACTCGGGCGAGGTCACCTTGCCGCAATCATGCAGCCAGCCGGCGATGTGCAGCTCTTCCCACTCCTCTTCGCTGAGCTTGAAGCCCTTGAACGGACCCTCGCTCGCCTCTTCCGCTGCCTTCGCCAGCATCTCCGTCAGCACCGGTACCCGTTGGCAATGACCGCTGGTATAGGGACTCTTGGCATCGATCGCGCCGGCCAGCAGCTCGATGATCGCCAGCATCAGGCGTTTCTGCTCCAGAATGAGCCGGTTGGTCTCGATCGCCACCGCCGCGGTCCCGGACACCGCTTCGACGAATGCCTGGGCGTCGGCACGCGCCACTTCCTCGCGCCGGACCCCCGGATTTTGCGAGAGCATCAACACGCCGACCAGATCGCCCTCGCGATTCTTGAGCGGCACGGCCATGACCCGGTAAGCCTGGCGATGCTCGAAGCCCGGATACCAACGCTCGACCTGTTCCGCCGTGACCTCGGTCTCGATGGTCGCGCGATGCGTCGCCGCCTGGACCGCCGGATGATCGTCGTTCGCGCCCGCGCGGAGGCCGGGCGGCGGCAAGCCGCTCAGCTGCCTTCCGTCGAACCGCGCCAGCGCGCCGGCCAGGGAGCCGTCCGGCTCTGTCAGATAGACGATGCCGCCCCGCGCGCCGGTGATGCTGATGGTCTCGGCGACGATCTCGTCCAGCAATCGGTCGAATTTCTTCTCGCCGCCGAGCAGCGCGCCGATCGCCAGCAGCCGGCTGATCGTGTTCTTCATCGCGCCCATGGCGCCTGCGAGCCGGTCGATCTCCACCACGAAGGAATGCGCGTCGAACGGCCCATCGAACTTGAGCGCATTGAAGTCGCGCGCCGCCCGGGTCAGGCGGTCGAGCGAGCGCGAGATCAGGCGCGCGATGATCAGAGCCGCGAGGGTCGCCGCGGTGAGCGCGACCAGGCTGATCAGCAGCATCCAGATCCGCTGGCGGTCCGCCTCCGCCAGGATCTCGCGCTGCGGCGTCGCGATTGCGAGCGAAATCGGCTCATCGCCATTGATCAAGGGCGCATAATAGGTCTGCCAAGCCACACCATCGACGTCGAAGCTGTTGATCGGCGACTGCGCCGCATAGGCGCGGCCCGCGATCTGCTCCAGCACCGGACGCTTGAGGTCGGCGACCTTGGGCAGCACCGGCGCGCCATTGGCGTCCACGGTGGACGGCTGCTTGCCCTCGCTGCTGGCCAGCACATGCGCCGCCTCGTCGACGATCGCCAGCAGCGAAGACGGGGTTGCCTTGGACGCGCTGAGCACATCCGAAAGGAAATCCAGGGTGACGTCGATGCCGACCACCGCGGGACCGTCCGGGCTGCGCAAGCTGAAGGTGACGCCGACCTGCCGGGTGGTGAAGAAGATATAGGGCGCGCTCATGCTCGGTCCGCGCGTGCCGTCCGCCGCCTTGAACCAGCCGCGCGTCCGCGGATCGTAGCGATAGTTCGGCACCGGCCGGTTCTCGATCAGCACCCGGTCCTTGTCGAAGAACAGATAGCGCCCGCTGCGGCCCGACGCATCGTGCGTCATGCTCTGCACGAGATAAGCCGCACCGGCGGGCGGTGTCATCAAGCGGCCCCAATCGGTTTCCGGGTCGATCGGCCGCACGGAGATGAAGTCGCCGTCGTCGTAGCCGATATAGGCCGCCGAGAGCTGCGCCCCGCTCTGCAGCGTCTCGAACAGCAGCGGGATCGCATTGAGCCGTGCCTCTTCGGTCTCTGCCGTGACCAGCCGCGTGCGCGACAGCAGCCGCACGGAAATGATCGCCGGTTCGGTGATGCGGCCGAGGCCTTGCCTGGTCTGCTCGCCGATGCGCTCGAACAAGGCGCCGGCGGAGACCAGCAGCATGTTCTTGGTCTGGATGTACTGCGCCGTGATCGTGATCGCTGCGAAAACAAGCAGGAGCGTCACGAACAGCGTGGCTATGTAGGCATAGAGTGAAAAGCCCTTGCGCTCGGGCTGCATAGCCTGCCTGTCCCTGGTGAGGCATGCATTCTACAGCGACCGGGAGTTGTTGTCATTCCTGGCCCAAAGCCCAAGCCTATCCACCGCTTTGCCGCTGCGCCGATGACGCCGGAACGTCATCCGCCGGTTTTGCCGCGTCAGCCTTTGTCTCGTTCACCTGCTCCTGCGCGTATCCGGCCATTGCCGCATAGCCCCGCACCATCGCCTCGCGTTCGGCATGGCTTGCGATGTCCGCGATGTTGTTGAAGCCGGCCGGCGCGCGGGCCTCGACCAGGTCGATGACACGCTCCGGCCCACCCTTGCGGTTGCTGAGCACGATCTGCGCCGTCGGCAACCGGCGTTCGGAGTCATAAGCCGCCAGGGCTTCCGGCACTGACTTCGTAGAAGCGAGATGCTGCGCCAGGGCCCGTGCATCCAGGATCGCCTGGCTGGCGCCGTTGCTGCCGACGGGATACATCGGATGCGCAGCATCGCCGAGCAGGGTGACGCCCCCGAACGACCAGCGCGTCAGCGGATCGCGGCCGCAGCAGGGATATTCGTAGATCGTATCGGTCGCCGCGATCAGTTTCGCCGGATCGATGAAGCCGAGCCGGAAGCGGTCGCGCACCAAGGGCAGGACCTCATCGCCCGATCTTGGAAGGCCGCGATCATCCTCCCGCCATTCTCGCGGAATGCCTCCAGCCGACATCCGGTATGGATACGCTGGGCGCCCAGCCGCTCCAGCGCAGCGCGCAGCAGCACGCCGTGCAGCTTGCCGCGATGGATGCTGAATTGCGGCGTGTCGTAGCCGGCATCGAGGCCGCGCAGCTCCTGCCACACGGTCTGGCCGAAACGGTTGGCATAGATCAGCTCGCGGGTGCGGATTCCCGCCCTGTCCAGAGCCGGCAACAGGCCGAGCGCGGCCAGCTCCTTGATCGCATGCGGCAGCATGTTGATGCCCACACCGAGCTCGCGCAATTCGCGCGCCTGGTCATAGACCTCGGGTTCGATGCCCACCGCATGCAGAGTCAAAGCCGCGGTCAGCCCGCCGATTCCGGCGCCGACGATGACAACCTTCATGGGTACTCCATCGATGCAGCGAGAGAGTCGCGCGGCGCGACTTCTATTACTACGCGCGAACGGAAATTCGGTTCCTAAGCGTGTTGCGGCCGCGCCGCCCCTAGGCAAACCGCATCCGAACCCCCACATCGGGATTCGCGCGCGCCGGTCGGCTGCGCTCTCCGCGGCAGGACGAGGGCAGGCATGCAGCTGGCATTCAGGAAACGCGCCGGCGACAGCGCAGCCGGGGAAATCGCCGATGCGATGGCGCGCGAGGAAGTCGCCGGTCTGGCCACAATGTTCTGGGGCCGGGTCGCGGCCCTGACCTTGCTGGCGCTATGGGTGCTCCTCACCCTGCCGTTTGCGCGGTCACAGATCTATCTCCTCGCCATCATCCTCTTCGCTCTGCTTGGCGCGCCGTCCTATCTGCTGGCGCGGCGCGGGGTTCAAAGCACCTTAGCCACCGCCTTCTTCCTTCTGCTCGACGCCAGCATTCTCACCTACATCCTGATCGTGCCGCCGCCTTTCCTGGCCGAGCAATGGACTCCGCAGCTCAATTACCGCCTGCCGAACTTTCTCTATTTCGGCGTCTTCCTGGCCAGCATGGCCTTGAGCTATTCGCCGACCCTGGTGATCTGGGCCGGTGTCGCTTCGATCGTCGCCTGGAGCACCGGCTTCCTTTGGGTTGCGACCTTGCCGGATACGATCCGCACCACCTCGCGCAGCCAGCTCGACAGCGGCCTCAGCCCGGAAGCCATTATCGGCAACTTCCTCAATCCGAGTTCCGTCAGCCTCACAAGCTGGTACAATCAGCTCGTCTTCCTCACCCTCGTGACCGGCATCCTGGCCCTGGCGGTCTGGCGCTCGCGTCGGCTGGTCTATCGCCGCGCCGCCGCCGAGGCCGAGCGGTCGGCGCTCTCCCGTTACTTCTCGCCCAACCTCGTGCGCGAACTCTCGACCCGCAGCCCGGAACTCGCCCGGCCCGCCGTGCAGCCGGTCGCGGTCCTGTTCGCGGACATGGTCGGGTTCACCGCGATCTCCGAACGCCTGCCGCCGGATGCGCTGGTCGCTCTGCTCCGCGAGTTCCATGGACGCCTGGTGCAGGTTGCGTTTGCGCACGGCGGCACCATCGACAAATATATCGGCGACGCGATCATGGTGCATTTCGGCACGCCGCGGTCGCAGCGGAACGATCCGATCCAAGCCTTAGCCTGCGCCGGCGCCATGCTCGATGAGATCCGCGGCTGGAGCGCCGAACGGGTGCGCCGCGGCGACGTGCCGATCGAGATCGGCGTCGGCGTTCATTACGGCGAGGTGCTGGTCGGCAACATCGGCGATGCGCGGCGCCTGGAATACACCGTGCTCGGCGACACCGTGAACGTCGCGAGCCGGCTCGAGCGCATGACCCGCGAGGCCGGCGTGCCTCTGATCGTGAGCGACGACCTGGTGACGGCGGTGCGCGGCTGCGGCGAAGACCCTTGCGTCATCGTCAAGGACCTCACGCGCGACACCGAGCGCACCGTTCGCGGCCGGCAGCAGCCGATCGCGATCTGGTGCGTCACCGCGCGGCTGGCGACGGACCGCTAGCCGAGCTGGTCGACCTGCGGACCCCAGGTGTCCGAGAGGGCGAAGCCGCGCGAAAAGGGATCGTCGGGATCCATCCGCAGCTCTTCGCGACCATAGATCCATGCTTCGCCGGTGATGCGCGGCAGCACGGCGCGACGACCGGCGACTTCCGTTTCGCCGATCACTTCCGCGCGGAACTCGCCGCCGATGATCGAGCGTGAGCGCCGCACGTCACCGACCTTGACCTGCCCGCGCGCCTGCAGCACCGCGAGATTGGCGGAGCTGCCGGTGCCGCAGGGCGAACGATCGACCCTGCCGGGCTTCAACGTGGTGCAGGTCCGGACCGCGCCGTCGGGATCGCGGTCGCGGAACATCACATAGGCGATCTCGTTGAGGCCCTCGCGCTCCGGATGCCGCACACTCACCTGCTCCGCCAGCAGCGCCTTGATCTCGATCCCGGCGGCCGCCAGATCGCGGGCGCGCTGCGGTTCGATCTTCATCCCGACCTGGCCGACATCGACGATCGCGTAGTAGACGCCACCGAATGCGATATCGGCCTTGATCTTGCCCCAATGCGGCGTCGCGATCTCGCGATCCAGCGCATCGACGAAGGCCGGCACGTTGTCCAAAGCGACCGCACGGCAGCGCCCGCCCTCGCATCGGGCACGCGCGGTGATCAACCCGGCCGGCGTGTCCAGCCGCAAGATGGTCTCCGGCTCACGCATCGGCACGCGGCCGGTCTCCAGCAGCGCGGTCACGACGCAGATGCAGTTGCTGCCCGACATCGGATGCGCGCGATCCGCCTGCAGCACGATGAATCCGGCATCGGCATCCGGCCGGGTCGGGGGCAGCAGCAGATTGATCGACATCGCGGCGCCCGCGCGCGGCTCGAAGGTCAGGAACCGGCGGAAGGAATCATCGACCGTGTTGATATGGTTCATCTTGTCGAGCGCGGTCTGGCCTGGAATCTCCGGCGCGCCGCCGACCACGACCTTGCCGATCTCACCCTGGCAATGCACCTGGATGATCTCGACCGATCGATCCCAGCGCATGGCGCTCATCCGAGGACGGGTTCCATGGCCCTGCGAAAAGCCGCCTTCTCCTCGCTGCTCAAGGGCAGCAGCGGACGGCGTCCGTTGCCGACCGGCGTGCCGGCGAGCTCGCAGCCGTATTTCACCTTCTGCACGAACTTGCCGCTTTCAAGGCTCGACATCGCACCGTAGATCACCTGCATCTTGTCCCGCGCCTTCAGCCAGTCGCCGCTTTCGATCGTGTTCACCAGATCGACGCAGGCCTTGGCCATGCAGTTGGCCGGGCCGCAGATCCAGGACGTCGCACCCCAGAGGTAGAAATCGAGCGTCTGGTCGTCCGAGCCGTTCGAGAGCTGATAGCGGCTGCCGTAGCGCGACCGGATGTCGATGGCGCGCACGAGATTGCCGCTCGATTCCTTGATGCCGAGAACCCGCGGGCTGTCGACGAAGGCGTCGAGTACGGTGAGGCCGACTTCGACCCCGACCTTGGGTGGGTAGTTGTAAAGCACGATCTCGACATCGACCGCGTCAAGCACGGCCTGGTAATGCGCGATCAACTCGTCCGGCGCCGGTGTCGCGTAGAACGGCGCCGAGAGCAGCACCGTGCCATAGCCGAGGTCGCGCGCCCGCTTGGTGTGTTCGATCACTTCCCAGGTCGAGCCGGCATTGGTGCCGGCGATCAGCAGCTCGTCCTTGCTCGCGAAGCCGGCGACGAACTTCAGGACCGAAGCGCGCTCGTCGGCGGTCAATGCGTTGTATTCACCGGTCGAGCCACAGGGCACCCAGCCCTTCACGCCGTCCTGTCTGAGCTTGGTCAGCAGCTTCTCGAACTTCGCGAAGTCGATCTTCCCCGCCTCGTCGAACGGCGTCACCAGCGCCGGCATGACCCCAGTCAGTCGCATCTCGCGCTCCACTTTGTCGACATTGTGCCGACAATATTTGTCGGCTTTATGTCGACAAGAGTCAAGGGAAGGATTAGGTTGGTCACCAGCGCATTGCACTATTATCCAACGATTTCAATTGGAGCGACGCGTGGAGACCGACACCGAAGCGAAGCGATCCCGAGGGGCGAGCTGGAAGAGCGTCTATGACGCGCTCCGCACCGAGATCTTGTGCCTCACCCTGGCGCCGGGCGAGATGCTGGACGAAACCACTTTGGCCGAGCGCTTCGATCTCTCCCGTTCGCCGGTGCGCGAGGCGCTGATCCGGCTCGCCGGCGATGGCCTGGTCGTCACCCTGCCCAATCGCAGCACCATCGTCGCCCCGATCGAGATTGCGAGCTTCCCGAAATACGTCGAGGCGCTGGACGTCGCGCAGCGGATGAATGCGCGCCTCGCCGCCGCGTTACGGACCGAGGCGGATCTCAAGGTCATTATCCGACAGCAGAAGGCTTTCGTCGCGGCGATCAAGAGCAAGGATCATCTCGCGATGTCGGAGGCGAACAAGAGCTTCCACATGGCGATCGCCGAAGCCGGCCGAAATCCCTATCTGATTGCTTTCTACGAACGGCTGCTCGATCAGGGCCGCCGTATGTTGCACATGCATTTCGAGTTCCTCGAGCGGACCAACGGTTATCTCCTGACCGACGAGCACGACGATATGATCGCCGCCATCAAGGCCAAAAACGTCGAGCGCGCCGACGCGCTCGCCCATGCCCATACCAGGCAGTTCCGCGACAACTTCATCGACTTCATGAAAGAGAACTACGCAACCGACATCGCGCTGGGCGGGGTCAAGGCTGCAGAGTGAGCTTCCGGATCTCTTCCGCCACCATCGCCTGCAGCTTCCATAGATGGCTGTCGTGGATACCATGTTCGTCGAGCTTGGTGATGGTCTGGTAGAGATAGTTGGCGCAGGAGCCCCAGTGGCCCGCCGCCCGCGCCAGGATCCGCGCCACCTCGGCATCGGGCAGCTTGCCGGTGTAGTAGCTCGCACGCGGACCGGCGTAGAAGGTGAGCGCCCTCACCTTGCCGATATCGGTCTTGGCGCTGATCCAGCGCAGCTCGCCGAGATCCTCGCGCTGGTCGACTTCGCGACGGAGCAGCTTGCCGAGCTGGGCAAACTGGTCGCCGTCCGGCAGGCGACAGATCACCCCGTGACAGGCACCGCCGTGATCGAGCGCCATCATCAGCCCGGGGCAATCCGGCGTGCCACGCCAGCGCTTCAGCTCGAGGCAGAATGAGCGATGCCAACCATGCGCGGTCGCCCGCCGCTGCTCGACGAAATCGCATTCCGGCCGCCAGATCAGCGAGCCGTAGGCGAAGATCCAGAACGGCTCGCCCTCCCGCGCGGCGATCAGCTCGGCGGTGAGGGCGTCATAATCGGGCTCGGTGAGATAGGTCCGGCCCGGCAGCGGACCGGGATCGGGCTCCTTGCGCTCAACCCGCGCAACCAGTTCCGCCGTCAGCGAGAGCGGTAATCGTCGCGCCGCCTTGGGTGAATCCGCACGCATGATATCCCCGGGGACCGGACCGAGCCGATCGGAGCTTAACGTCGTTGTGATCGATATGCCAGCGCTGCCCGCTTCGCTTCCGGGAACCGGCACGGGCTGTGCATCGTTACAGACGCCTAGATCTCCGAGGGGACGAAAGTGAAACACAGAATTCGTTTGAGCGGCCGCGCCGCGGGCCGTGCATGCATAGCGTTGTCGATCGGCTCCATGCTGCTGCTGTCCGGCTGTGCCGACAACATCGAGGGCAAGATGCTGCATGCGCCGGAGACTTTCACCGGCGAATCAACGGCCGGCATCGATGGCAACGGCTCGATCACCTTGACCAGCAATCGCGGTACGACGTGCAGCGGGCCCTACCGCCAGGTGCCCAACGACAACGCCGGCGAGGTCGGTGCGCCTGAAACGGAAAACGGTGTCGCCATGCTCACCTGCAGCGACGGCCGCACCGGCAAGGTGATGTTCACCGTCGGCGCGGACCAGGCGGTCGGCACCGGCATGCTGGGCGAGGACATCGTCACCCTGCAGATCGCGGAATACTGAGCCCCAGCCCCGGCCGCCTTCTAGCGCGGCGGCGGTTCGCGTTTAGCGAGGACGCGGTCGATGGTCTCGACCAACTTCGACTGACGGAACGGCTTGTCGAGCACGGCGGCGGCACCGAGGTGTTCCGCGACCGAGAGCTGGTCGTACTCGCCGGTGCTAGAGCCGGAGCCCGACATGGCAATGACCGGCGTGCGGATGCCATTGTTGCGCAGCCAGTTCAGCAGCTCGAACCCATCGCCGGCAGGCATGTAGATATCGGTGATGATGATATCTGGCACACGGTCGGTGACGTTGGCGATCGCGGTGCGCGCGTCTTCGGCGCAATGGACGTCGTAGCCAACGGACTCCACCATCCGACGTAAAGTGTCGCGCAAGGACGCATCATCATCGACGATCAGAACCGAATAAGACGTGCGCTCCGCACTCATCTTCTGTGCCGTCGCAAAGGGGTCGTGGAGATTCTGCACAAGTTCCACCCAAATGTCATGCCTTGGCCTCGCTCGCCGGCATGGTTAATTCTTCCTTAATGCATGCGGGAAAGCCCATCCGACATTCCAACCCATACTTGGAGGATTGGTTGCAGCTCTTTCATCAGCATCAGAGCAGTCCCTCATAGAGCCGCGAGAGGAAGCTGCGCATGCGTTCGGAGAACGGCCGTTGTGCCTTCCAGGTCTCGCGGTCGATCGCCTGTGAAGTCTGCGCGCCGTTCGCGAAGATGGCCTCGAGATCCGCGGCGGTCTTCTTGCCGATGATGACGGCATCGATCTCGTCGTTGAACAGAACGCTGCGGTGATCGAAGTTCGAAGATCCGACAGCCGACCAGACGCCGTCGATCACCACCGTTTTCGAGTGCAGCACGACATTCCGGACCTCGAAGATCTTCACCCCCGCCTCCAGCAGGTCGCTGTAATGCGCGCGCGCGGCTTCGACCGCCGGGGTCGAATCGCTCTTTTCCGGCACCATGAGCCTTACATCGACACCGCGCCTGGCAGCGCCGATCAGCGCGTCCATTTCATCCGGCGTCGGCACGAAATAGGCGTTGCTGATCCAGATCTTGCTCTCGGCGCTGCGCAAGGCCGACACCAGGGTCACGTAATAACGCGAGATCTCTTGCTTCGGCGTGCTGCCGATAATGCGGACGACATGACTTCCCTTCGCCTCGGGTTTCGGAAAATAGCGGGCCGGGTCGATCTTCGCGCCGCCTTCCTCCTGCCAATGGACGAAGAACAGCTTCTGGATCTCGGCAACGGCCGGGCCTTCGATCCGGATCGACGTGTCGCGCCAAAGCGCCGGCAGCCCGGTCTGCGGGTCATCTCCGGCGTCGTTGCTGCCCGGCGACTTGCTTTCGTAGCTTTTGCTCAGATTGACGCCGCCGATCACCGCGATCCTTCCGTCCGCCACCAGCATCTTGCGGTGGTCGCGGTCGTTGCCCTCGACCACATCGACCGGGTTGGGGCTGATCGGGTGGAAGCTCAGCAGCTTCGCCCCGGCCTTCTCGAGCCGTTCGAAGAAGGCATTTGGTGTGTCGCTGGAGCCGTAGCTATCGTAGATGATGTTGACGGCGACGCCTTGCTGCAGCTTCGCCACCAGCGTGTCGGCCAGCTTGCGGGCATTGCCGTCGGGCGTCTTCAGGTCCACGTCTTCGATCGTGTAATATTCGAGATTGAGCGTCTGCCGTGCCTGGGCGATCGCATTGCCGATCGCGGCGAAGGTCTGGTCGCCGTCGCGCAGAACCTCGACCGCATTGTCGGCGGTGAGCGGGCTCCCGGCGACACCCTCCTCTACTCTCAGATGGCGCTGCAGGATTTCGCCGCCTTCGGCGCCGCTTCCCAATCTTTTGATCAGCGCCGCGCTCGCCGCGGGTGTAAGGGGACCATGGGCGCCCTGGATGATCGGCCTGGATTCGGCGGCCGATTGGGCAATGCTCTCGTCGGCGTCCGGGACGGCGCAGGCCGTGAGGCCCGCCAGCGCCAGCCCCACGACTCCGCATCGTATGATAGCGAGGATAGAGGACATGACCGGAAGATCCGAATGCGCCTGGGATGAACCCGCCGGGAAAGCAGTGCGTTCCGTAAGGCGGCGCTGCTGATCTGGGGTGGTGCGGAGATCTTTTTTTGCGACGCGATGGAATAAAATCGAAAATGAAACCGACGGCGCTCTGCGCGCTCTTGCTGCTGACCGCCTGCGCGACCGATCGGGCGGTCGAGGCGCATATCGCGAACACCGGCGAAAGCTTCACCGGCACCTACGATCCCGGCACCTTCGGCGGCTCGCTGGAGATGCAGAGCGATAAGACCAAGTGCACCGGCCGCAGCACCGGCTCGGAGACGATCGGTACGACCGTCGTCGTTTTGCTCTGCGACGACGGCCGCACGGGAACGGCGGTGCTGCTCGACGGCCCGACCCGTTCGACCGGGTCGGGCGTCTTGGGCGATGATCAGATCAGCGTGTCGATCAGCCGATCGGCTTTTTAGCTGAGGTGATAGGTCTTCGGCACACCGTAGACCGGGGTCGGCAGGCCTTCCATGCGCGCCTTTAGCTGCAGCGACAGGAACTGCGAGTAGTGCCGCGACTGGTGGAGATTGCCGCCGTGGAACCACAGCCCCGCTTGCTGCGTCGGCTTCCACATGTTGCGGAACTCCCCTTCCCAGGGACCTGGATCCTTCGTGGTGTCGGAGCCGAGGCCCCAGACTTTCCCGACCTTGTCGGCGACTTCCTGTGAGATGAGCTGCGCCGCCCAACCGTTCATCGAGCCATAGCCGGTCGCATAGACGATGAGATCGGCCGGCAACTCGCTGCCATCCGCGAACTTGACTCCGTTCGCCGTGATGCGATCGACCTTGCCTTGCTTCAGCTTGATCGAGCCGTTGCAGATCAACTCCGAGGCGCCGACGTCGATATAGTAGCCGGAGCCGCGACGATAGTACTTCAAGGGCAAGCCGCTCTCGTCGTCGCCGAAGTCCAGCATGAAACCGGCCTTTTCCAGGCGCGTATAGAAGTCCGCATCGCGGCGCTTCATCTCCTTGGTCAACGCTATGTGGCCGTCGGCCATCAGTCGATAGGGCATCGAGGCGGCGATCATATCCGCCTGGTCGCAGCTGATGCCGTTCTCCAGCGCCTGCTCGCCCCAGAGCGGATAGGTCCAGAGCTCCATCAAGGTTTCCGAGCGCGAAACATGGGTCGAGGAGCGCTGCACCATTGTGACATCGGCACCGTGCTCCCAGAGATCGGCGCAGATGTCATGCGCCGAATTGTTGGAGCCGATGACAACGCATTTCTTGCCTGACCAGTCCTCGCCGCCGGGATGCTGGCTCGAATGGCGCTGCTTGCCCTTGAAGTCCTTCATGCCCGGATATTCGGGCATGTTGGGCATGCCGGCCTGGCCGGTCGCGAGCACGAGTTGCTTCGGGCGCAAGGTCACCGGTTTGCCGTCGCGCACCACCTCGACGGTCCACTCCTTCTTCGCCTCATCGTATTTGGCGCTTTTGCACTCGGTCTTGGTCCAGACATTGAGCTCCATGATCTTGGCGTAGCTCTCGAGCCAGTCGCCGATCTTGTCCTTGGGCGAGAAGACCGGCCAGTCGTCCGGGAACGGCAGGTAGGGCATGTGGTCGTACCAGACCGGGTCGTGCAGGCAGAGCGACTTGTAGCGCTTGCGCCAGGAATCGCCCGGCCGCTCGTTCTTCTCGACGATGATGGTCGGCACGCCCAAGCGCTTCAGCCGCGCGCCCAGCGCCAGGCCGCCCTGCCCGCCGCCGACGATCACGACATAGGGCTGCTTGGTATAGCCGAGCGTCGCCTCGTCTTCCTGCTTCAACTCGAGCCAGGTCTTGCGGTCGCGATGCACCCCGTGCTCCGCACCGTTCCAGCGCCTGCGCCCCTTCTTCTCCTCGAAGCCTTTCAGCTCCTGGGCGGTGGTGAGCAGGGTCCAGGCCTTGTCGCCCTTCAGGCGGACGTGACCTCGACCACGCGCCACCGCCGTCTCGAAGTTGAACCAGGCGTCGGTGATTCCATCCTTCTCGTTCACCGTGCCGTCGATCTTCCAGTTGCTCGGCTTCGCGGAACTCAGGGTGGCTTTCAGCATGTCGACGATCGCATCGCGGCCTTCGACCGTCTTGATGTTCCAGCTGAAGGCGATCAGGTCGCGCCAGTGGCTGTCGGTCTCGAACAGGGCTGCCGCGCCCGCCGCGTCATTGCGCGACAGCGCGGAGGAGAAGGTCGAAAGCCAAGTGTTCGCTCGCTCGGTCGGAGTGCTCATGCGTGTTCCTGCCCTATCGCTGTCTTTCTTGTCTGAAGCGGATCGAAAGCTAAGACTGAAACAGCGCGCGATTCAACTGCGAACCACGTCAGACCAAGCCACGCAGCACGCTTTCCAGCGTCGTGCTGCCCTGCACAACATGCGCCGGGTCTTCAAAGGCCAGCCAGCCCTCGTTGAAGCCGTCGAGCATCTGAATCCGCGGCATCGGGTCCCGCATGCCCTGCGCCTTGAACGAGGTGCCCCAAGTCTCGCGCGGCACCGCACGCGCGATCACGTCGCGACCGAGGATCTTCGCAAACGTCGCGGCAGCGGTATCGGGCGAAACATCGGCGCTCATGAGCTCGACGATGCGGCCCTTGCTCCAGTTCTGCACCAGCAGGTCGGCCGCAGTGCGGGCGATATCGGCGGTGGCTGCCATCGGGATCGCGCGGTCGAGCGGCTGCAAGAAGCTCGCCAGCACGCCCTCGGTCCGCGCGCTCGCCACATCCCAGGCGAAGTTCTCCATGAACCAGGCCGGGCGCAGGACGGTGACCGGCGTGGTCAACTGTCGCAGCGACTGTTCGACCAGGCCCTGCTGGCTCAGGAGATTGGGCTGGCGCGCCTGGGCGCCGATGGTCGAGAGATGCACCACTCGCGCCGGCCGCGCCGCGGCGAGCGCCGTCGTGACTGCGGCAATCACGGCACGGATCTCCGGCAGGCCGGGCGCCGGATCGAAGATCGGCGGCGGCAGGATGAACACCGCCTCGGCGCCGCGGAAGGCTGCCGTCAGTGCTTCGGCATCGGTCATCTCGGCGAGCGCGATATCGCAGCCGCGATCGGCCCAGGCCTTCGCTTTGCTCCGATCGCGCAGGACCGCGCGGACCGGCCGACCCGCGGCGAGCAGGTCGCGGGCAACCGCGCCGCCGATTTTGCCGGTAGTTCCAGTGATCGCATACATGGGAAGCTCCTCTCGTTTCTGATGGAGGAGAGGTATTGCCCGGACGCCCTTGACTGAAGTGCGGTTCAATCATCAGATTAGTGACTCCTCAGCAGCAATTGGAAATGCCATGCCTTTCGATGGACGGTTGGTCGCGAATGTCGGCGTGCTGGCCGCGATCGTGGAAGGCGGCAGCTTCGCCAAGGCGGCCGAGGCGCTCGGCCTCTCACCCTCCGGGGTCAGCCGCGCCTTGGGCCGGTTGGAGCGGCGGGTCGGCGTGCGCCTGCTCGACCGCACGACGCGTTCGGTGGCGCTGACCGACGAGGGACGGCGGCTCTATGGCGAGATCGGGCCGCTGCTCTCCGGGATCGAGGACGCGTTCACCGCGACGGCGGGTGCGCGGGCGGTGGTCAAGGGGCGGCTGCGGGTCAATGTCGATGCCTTCTTCTCGCGCTTCCTGCTGGGACCGGCGATCGGGAAATTCCTCGCCCGCTATCCGGAGATCAATCTCGAGCTGGTCGCCCGCGATGGACTCGGCGACCTGGTCGGCGAAGGTTTCGACATCGCACTCCGCTTCGGCCAGCCCCCGGATTCGACTCTGGTCTCGAAGCGCCTGCTCGAGACCCACACACTGACCGTCGCGGCGCCCTCCTATGTGAAGCGGCGCGGCATGCCGCGCGCGCCTGCAGAGCTCGGCCGGCATGATTGTATCCTGATGAAGAACACGATCACCGGCGAGACCTTGAGCGAATGGACCTATCGCAAGGGTCGCCGCGAGGAGAGCGTCACGGTCGCAGGGCGGCTGCTGGTCTCCGAGGTCGGCACCCTCTTGAGCGCCTGCCTCGCCGGGATCGGGGTGGCAAGAATCAAGGGCATCGGCATCGCCGAGCTGATCGACAAAGGCAAGCTGGTCCCACTCCTTCCGGATTGGCAGGGCGAAGGGTTTCCGCTCTATGCGCTCTATCCCTCGCGGCACCTACCGGCCGCCAAGGTGCGCGCCTTCATCGACTTCGTCGAAGAGATCGTCGCGGCCCGCGGTTGAGGCCGAAATACCTGTCGGAGCGCTCACTGGGCCGGCTGTGCCGGTGCCGGAGGGAGCGCGGTGCCGGGCGGGAGCGTAAGGCTTACGAGGCCGAAGGATGGTTTCAGCCCGCCGCCACCTTGACCTTCGCCGTCAAAAGCCGCGCCGTCGGAACAGAAATCATCCATCTTCGCCTTGCGGTGATCGAGTTGAAGATTGCCGGGTACGCCCAGATCGCGGAGGCCCTTGGCGATCCATTCAAGCCGCTGCTTCGCCAGTCGATCCAGGAAGGTTTTCGGACCAGGCTCCCATTCCGTCAGCGCGACGGATATCCTCTGGGCCGCCGCGAAGACCGGTCGCCACGGCCCGCCGATTGCTTCGTCCATCCGCGGACCGACGAGATGGAACTCCCCGGTCGGCATGCCCGTGTCGAACATCGCACAGAGCTGCAGCACGTCGGTCGATTCGGCGGCATTCGGCATGTCCGGGCTCGATGGCACGCCACCGATCGCCAGCAGCGAATAGGCGTTGAACACCGCCGTCACATAGACGCCGTTCGCGCCGCCGTTGTACTGGGCCGCGACATCGCGAACGATCGCCCCTGGTGAGCGGTCGGCCGGTTGCAGCTGGAGCAGCTCCAGCATATGCGTGGAGACAGCAAAGACATTGCTGCAATCATTGAGCAGAAACTCGAGCAATTCCGGATCCGTCATGTTCGCCTGTTCTTGCGGCAGGCTTTTGCGGGCGACCGAGGGCTTGATCTGGCCGAGACCGAGCGAGATTTCCGGAATGCGACCGGTTGCGAACAGCGACGCACGCGCCGTCACGGCCTCGATCCAACGGGAGAGTGCGCCGCGGTTATAAGTCTCGGCCGAGAGGATGGCGCGCAACAGGGCTCGGCTATCGACATTCTTCAATTGGCTGCCCTCCGGCGCTCGATACTGCAGGTCCGCCACGTGGCGGTTGGCACAGTCGAGTTCCGGCGGGACACGGTCGGTGATCTGGAAATGCGGCGTCGGATCGCGCTCAATGGCGCTCGGCACGAGCTCCACCTTGGCATAGTCAGCATTGACGATCAGCGCGTAGCCGATGCGTTCATCGAGCGAGAGGTGACCCGGCTTCACCCGATCCGGATCCTCGAAGTAATAGTTCTGCTCGGTGTTGTAAGCATCGAGACCGGTCGCGATGAAGAACAAGACACCGACGACCGCAAAGAACAGGAGCTCGCGCCGCAGCCTTCCCATGGCGTCCGCTCAGCCCCCTGCGGCAGGCACCCCTGCCATCTGCGACAAGCCGGACGCGAGATAGGTCGCGATCCCGCTCGTCACCAGCCCGACGAACGAGGTGCGGATGGCCTCGAACCAGGCGACGCGCTGCGGCAGGGATGCATTCATGTTGCGGGTGAGATGGTCGCGCAGAACCAGTTGCGCCAGCGAAACGCCAAAGCCCGTGAAGTAGGAATAGGCGATGAAGTAGAGCAGATAGACGAACAGGAAGGGCAAACGGCGCTCGATAAGATCCGGCCGCTGCAGGACGTCCCAGTAGACGATGAACGGCCAAGCCGAAAGCAGCGCCGCATAGAAGCCGACAGCCATGGCGGTCAACCTCGCCTCGCGCGCGAGGTACCGGAAGATGCGCCGGAAACTGCTTGAGCCGTCCCGGGTCCAGACCATCCAGCGGTGCGGCAGATAGAACAGGCAGAACCCGACGATGCAGGGGATCGTCAGCTTGATGATCAACGCTTCCCATCGAAACGAGGCGCGATCGTCGTAGAGCATCGAAGTGAAGGAGAAGTAGAGCTTGTAAGGCGTCAGGTAAGATGCGAGCTTGGTCAACAGCAGCGTGGCGAAGATGCCGAGCGTCAACGCGTAGATATTGATAGCGCTGACGCCGCCCCATTCCAGCGGCGGGTGGGTTTCCGCAGACGCGCGGCCTTCAGTTGAACCCGGACGATCCTCAGAATCGTTTGGCATGAGCCTGGCCCCGACGACTTACTCGGCACACCATTGCAGATTGTACACGAATGCGGGCACTGCGCCAACCGCGCAGACCCGCGCCGGACCTATCCGAGCGCGCGGCTCCAGGCGGCGACGCGATCGGCCAGGGTCTTCAGATGATCAGCGGCGCTGAAGCCCGAGATCTTCTTGCGCGGCTTCAAATCGTGGTCGCCGTCTTCGAGCCAGAGCAGCTCGATCGCCTTGGAGAGCTTGTAGCCGGCGACTTCGTCCGGCGTGCCGAAGGGATCGCGGATCCCTTGGACGATCAGGGTCGGCGTCTTCAAGCCGGCGAGATGCGCGGTGCGGAGCTGTTGCGGTTTCTCCGGCGGATGGAAGGGATAGCCGAGACAAAGCAGGCCGGCGATCCGCTTCTCCGCGTGCACCTTATCGGCGATCATACTGGCGACGCGGCCGCCCATGGACTTGCCGCCGATGATGAGCTTGCCGTTTGCCTGAAGGGTATCGATCGCGGCGATGTATTCCGGCTGCACGCTCTCGGCACGCGGCGGCGGCTTGCGCTGACCGCTTCTCCGCGCCGCCATATAGCCGAACTCGAAGCGCGCGACGCGAAACCCCGCGGCGGCGAGGGCCTGGGCGGTCGCGGTCATCGAGGGGGAATCCATCGGCGCGCCGGCGCCGTGCGCGAGCAGGATCGTGGTTTCGGCGCGATCAGGACCGTCGAACAGGAAATCGGGCATGCGATGGACCTTAGCACGGATGCGTGGAACGGCGCGGCGAGCGCGATCACTTCCCCGTCGAAAAACCGCCGGGCGTGCTGCCGGAAACAACGCCGATGTAGCCCGCCCTCTTCAGGCGGTCCCTATAGGGGCCGCAGAATTGCTGGATGTTGCCCTCGATCCGCTCCGCCGCGGGATCGCCGGTCATCGTCGTGCCATCGGCATAGCGGCTCTTGTTGCTGAACCCGCCGCGCATCGGCCCGTGCACGACCGTGCCGCCGACCCAGCGTTGCAACGCTGCCTGCGAGGCTGCGGTCGACCGGCCGGTGTCGATCTGGTCGTAGATCAGGAACTGATCGTTGAGCGGAATGCCGGTCGCCATCGCCTGCCCGATGCAATGCGCGACACCCGCACGCTGGTCCGCCGGAAACGCGTCGGCGACGCGCGCGCCGTAGGTCCGGGCAAAAGCACCGGCGAGATCCGGCGCCGACCGCGCGCCGCCGGCGTGATGGCCGCCGCCCTGCTGGCAAGCGGCAAGTGTGAGAAGCGCGAGGCCGAGCGGCGCGGCGGCGAGGGTGCGGAGCACTCATTCCTCCTGGCGGAGTTGCTTGGCCGTTGGCGGAGCGGTTACTGGGCCTTGCGGGCCTTCGTCTTCGCGGTGGACTTGGCGGCGGTCGCCGCAGCGGACTTTGCGACGGTCGCCGCGGTGGGCTTGACGGCGGTCGCGGCGGCTTCAAGCGCGGCGTCGCGGGCGAGGCGGAGTGCTTTCAGCTTTGCAGTCTTGTGCGATTGGGCTTCGAAGGCCTTCTCCCGCTCCTTGACCACCTCCGCGTCCTTGGCGCGGTCGCGCTGGAACAAATCACGGGCCTTCTTGCGGGCTTCCTCGGCCTTGGCTTCGGTCGGTCTCAGCATGGTCGCGTGCCCTCCTCGCATTTCGCGTTCTTCTTGCGCAAAGACCGCCGTGCGGAAATCGCAGCCGCACGGCGGATCTCGGCGATAGCGCAGCGGCCGCGGGTGCGGCCGGCGATCGATCAGAGCAGCTTCAGGTTGGCGGCGGCGGCCTTGCCGCGCTCCTCCTGCACGTCGTAGCTCACGGCCTGGCCGTCGTTGAGCCCTTTCAAGCCGGCGCGCTCGACCGCGCTGATATGGACGAAGACGTCCTTGCCGCCGTTATCGGGCTGGATGAAGCCGAAGCCCTTTTGCGCGTTGAACCACTTCACTTTTCCGGAAGCCATGGCGAACCCTTATGCTGGAATGACGGTTGCCAGGAATGCGGTTTCAAACGGCGCGGCAGTGCCGGAACGAAGAAACCGGCAGCTCTTCAGTGGGAGAGTGCGCAGCCGACAGCCCCCGCGGGGGCGAGTGCCCCGATCATGGGCGTTTTCCGGGCATATGACAAGTTAAGGTCGCACGGCCTGCAAACGCAGCGGGCAGGAGGCGGCGCCCACTTATTGCGCCGCGACATCACCTCAAGCCTCTGACGCTAAATGCCTTTGTCCGGTCCGCGGGGCAAAAGCGATTCCATTCCGTCGGGCGCGGGAGCGATCTCGTGGGCAATCCGAGCCGCAAATTTCCAAGTCGACGCCAGCTCCGATAGGTCCACAGTCCTCTCTTCTAGCGGCGGGGCGCTGGGTGACGGCGACCGGACGTCGCCCCTACTCCACCAGCTTCACCTTATCGCCCACCTTCACCTCGTCTCCCGCCGCCAGGCCATTCAGCACGCGGAACCACTCGATCTTCTTCTCCTTGAGGGCCATGCGCTCGGCCAGGCTCCTCACCGTGTCGCCGCTGGCGACGGTGACGACGTGGAGGCGCAGCGCCGGCTTGCGCGTGGCATCGTCGCCTTTGGGCGGATGGAAGCTCTTCAGGGAATCCAGGAAACCGGCATCGAGGTCGTTGAAGGCGCGCCGGTGCGCCACATAGAGCAACTGGTAGAGATGGTTGCCACGGTCGTGGACCGCGCCCAAACGGATGACGAAAGGCCCCACATTGGCGAGACCGGTGGCGCCGCGATAGCCGTCGATCTCGAGCGGGCGCACGTTTTCGACCGCCGTGTCCTCCATCATCGAAGACTGGACGTAGGTCACCATCGATTGTCCCGCATAGGCCTCGGTGGTCTCCATGATCAGCACCGCATTGCGGCCGACGCCGAACGCGCCGCCATGGCTGGCCCAGAGATCGAAGTCTTCCGGCGCGTCGAAGCTGAAGCCCAGGGCGGTGTTCACCAGCCGGCGGCCCTCGACCGTACCGTCGTCGGGATCGGCGCCGAACGTCATGCCGTCGATCATCGCCAGATAGGCATCGTGGTCGCGCTTCGGATCGGCACTGGGCTGCGGACCGGCGCCGGGCGTCAACACGGTGCTCTGCGCAGCCTTCATGGCGCGTGCCTCGCGGTCCGGTGTCGCGGGATGCGACTGGTCCAGCGCCGAGATGTCATGCGCGATCGGGTTTCCCTTCATCCCGCCGTCGTCCAACGTCGTCTTCGCCTCCTCGGTGCGGAGCGCGGCCACCATCGCCTGCGGGTCGTAGCCGGCCAGCGCCAGGTAATGGATGCCGAGCGCATCCGCCTCGAACTCCTGGTCCTGCGAATAGGCGGCGGACTTCGTCGACTTCTCGGCCAGCTTGCGCGCCAGCTCCAGGTCATCGGCACTCTGGCTGGAGTGTCGCAACAGAACGCTGAGCACGCCGCTCACCGTGCTGCGCTCGCCCGCGCGGAAATGGAAGGCGTCGACATGGCCGATCTCGTGGCCGAGCAGCGCGGCGAGTTCGGCCTCGCTGTTGGCGAAGTTGAGGGCGCCGCGGGAGACGTAGACATAGCCACCGGGCAGTGCGAAGGCGTTGTTATCGTCATCATCCAGGATGGTGAAGGTGTACTTGACGCTTTTGCGGACGACGTTCTTCGCCAGCGCCTGGCCGATGCGACCGACATAGGCGGTCAAGGCGGCGTCCTTGTAGACGCCGTAACTGGCGATCATCTTGTCGTTGAGCTTTTGACCGTAATAGGCCTCGGTCTCGGCCGAGACCGGCGTGATGATCGCCTTGCCGGTGACCGGATTGACGTTCCCGGCGCAGCCGGAGAGCGCCGCCGCCAGGAGCAGCGCCGCCACCCTGGTCCAGATGCCGATCTGCATATTCCTGTCGTCCCCGCCCGTCGATTTCCCCGTCGGATATTCGCCCGGCGGTAGCAGCATGGGCAATAGCAATTCCGGCAAGTCCTCACACCGGAGAGAAAGCGGCGGTCTGTTTTGCTGCACGGCCCGAAATCGGCGCGGATGATCGCCGCTCGAAGCGCCCTGCATATCGGGATATTCCCCAACAAGGCCACATGATCGACTTGTGACCACCGTCACCCAGAAGAATCTTTTCTTATCGCTGGTCCTGTACTAATTGGTTGAGCCAATCGAGGTGCCGACCGACCGGCATTTGCCGATTTGTCCGCTCCCCAAGACCTCAAGCATTTCGCGAAACATGCGCCGGCGTCGCATTGCGCCGGCGCGCGTACAGTATTGCGGAGGTTTCGATGCCAACCGTCATCCAGACGTTCAGCAACAGCCTGGCCGATCTCAGCTTCTGGATCGGGCTGCTCTCGGTCGTGCTGTTCGCCAAGAACCGGTTTGCGATCTCGTTGCCGGAATCCGACAACCTGTCGCCGCCGATCTCGCTCAGGTCGTTCACCACCGCTTTCCGCTATCAGGTCGCGGCCTTCACCTATGTCGGCATGTTCGTCGCGGCGTATTTCCTGCTGATCATGGTCGGCTGCTTTCCGGCGCTGCAAGACGTGCTGAAGCAGTGGTTCGGGGCGCTGCAGATCGACCAGCAGCAGATCGGCACGCCCGCCTGGGCGGCGCTCGCCGCCACGACGCTGCTGCCCTCGGCGCCGGGCTTCGAGAATTTCGACCGCAAGATCCGGCAGGTCTTCCACGATTTCGCCAGCATTCCGCACAAGGCCTCGCTGATCGGCCGCGAAATCATTCTGGCGATTTCGAAGGACGGTCAGATCTCGATCGACAAGGAAACCCCGATCGAGGCGGTGAAGAAAGCCATTCAACATCGCCGCGACCAGTTCAAGGCGCTCAGCAAGCTGGGCGACAACCTGAAGAGCGTCGAAGGCCCGCCGCGGGTGCATCGCGCCTATGACACCTTCTTCAAGGTCGCGCAGAAGGTCGTGGACACGATCGGCGACGACTTCAAGTTCGACCTCACGGACAAGGATTCCGACGATGCGGTGCGGCAGCTCGAGGCGAAGCTCACCGGCAGCGTGCGCCGGATGGCGAAGCTGCTCGCCTGCGCCATGCTGCAAAGCGAGCCGTCGGAGTTCGCGATCAACAAGCGGCTCGAAGAGTCCAAGATCAGGATCCGTCCGATCAGCTTCAATTTCACGGCACAGCACCTGATCCTGATGTTCGTGATCATCGCCGGCATGACCCTGGTCGGCTGCTACCTGGCGCTGATCGCCTTCGCTGCGTCGCAGGCGGACTTCTATGGCACGCTGCAGCAGTACAAGCTGTTCTTCCTGACCTGGCCAAAGATCATCTGGCCGCTGACCACGGTCTGCGTCTATCTGCTGCCGATCGTGCTTTCGGCCGGGATGGTGATGTACAAGCTGGACAAGCGATCCTGGAGCCAGGCGCAGGATTTCACCACCGGCTTCACCGGCGGCGTCATGGTGTTCCTCGGCTCGGCGGGTCTCGCCTTTCTCTCGATCCTCGCCTATTCGGTGCTGATGGTGGCGACCGGGAACCGCGCCATCGCCGATTTCCGGATCCTGCCGCTGATCCCCTGGTCGCTGCCGGCCGCGACCGTCGCGACGCTGTTCCTGTTCATGTCCACGCGGACGTGGTGCCTCGGCAAGTGGCGCGGCATGGCGGTCGATGCGCTCGTGCACGGATGCGGCGCCGCCGCGGCCAGCACATGCGCCCTGTTCCTGGCAACACTGGCCGGCGCGGTCTCCAGCATGCCGCCGGGCATGATGCCGTACCTCGCGCCGATCTCGGCCGGCACGATCGGCGCCAGCATCGGCGCGGTGCTCTGCGCCAACACCCGGCAGCGCGTCTGCTTGGTGGGCGCGGCGCAGCAGGCCGGCGATACGAAGCCGCCGATCGGCGCGTGGGCGCACGCGATCTAAGGGGGCGCCGGGTGGGGGACTCAGGGGGATCGTTCCCGGCGATCCCCCTGAGCACGCCGCATTCACCCCGACGGCCGCCCGCGCTTTTTTCGGCGCATCCGTCACGTCAAGTCTCTGGCACTGAATAGCTTTGCCGCATGCGAACGGTAAAACGGCACCCCTCGTTCTGTCGGGGTCGGGTCGGGGTTGCGGACAGGCTGCCGCTTTGGATCGGCGGAGATTGCGGGACCGTCGCGTCGGCAAATTCACGTTTACGGCTTTCGCGCCTTTGCGGCGCGGCGGACCGCATCAAGCCTCTGAGCATCAATGCCTTTGTCGCATGTGGTGGCGCGTATCCGGCCCCGTTCTGTAAACGCTGGGTCAACGTTGCGGCGTAAAGGCCGAGTGAAAGTCGTCGCGTTCTGTAAAGGAAGCGTCAAAGTCGCGGCGCCCCTCGAACGCGGGTTTCGAAGCAGGATGCACGATGTCAAACAGCCTGCCGATTATACCATGCGCGGTGCAACACGTCAGGCGCGGGGGCGCATGAATTCAGATTTATTTTCGGTCCGATTGAATTCGGCGCGCGCACGCACTGGATGATCGGGATCGTCTTCTCGATGTTCCCGGTCAGCATGACGTCGTCGTTGTGGACGCGCCGTCACTCCACGGCGTGGTAGCAGCGGTCGGGATCGGGGCCGGTATTGTCGTCGAGGAAGAAGGCCACATAGTCACGGCGGATGACGCTGTGGTGGATGGGCTTGAAGAAGAACATGCCGAGATGACGCTCGCCGAGCTCGACCGTGTGGGCGGGATCATAGGTGAGCGTGACGGCGCCATCCGCGCCGAAGGCGTAGCGACCGCGCACCAGCGGCGGCATGCGCACCCAGGTCGGGTCGGCGGCGAACTCACCCTCGACCTCGATCCGCGCGCCCTCGTTCGTATAGTCGCCCGCGGCGGCATCGCGCCGCTCGAGCTTTACCGTCACCCGATCGTCCAATGCCTTCCGGTCGTCGGGGCTGGCATAACTGAAGCCGAAGAAGACATCGGTCAGCGGCAGCGTCCCCTGCCCCGCAGCCTGCGCCGCCGCGAGCTCGTCGATGAACCGCGCGATCTCCGACCGAATGCCGGGAACGTTCTTGCACGTGGTCTCGGCCTGCGCGGGGGGCGCGGCCGGCGGGAGAAGGAGTGCGATGATGAGGGTGAAGAGGAGGACGCCGTTTCGCCGAAGGGTCATAGTGGCTCTGCGTTGAGTCGGATGGGCGAGGCTAACACAACCCGCGCGATGGGAGCGCGGGGACTTCCCCGCGGCGCACCCGGCATCATTTCCCCGCGACGCCGTTCAGCGCCAGGACGAATCGCAGGAATTCGTCCGGTGCTTTCCCGAAGATGTCGTGGCCGCAGGCCAAGGTCTTCACGATCCAGGATGGGTCTTGCCGGAGGCGTTCATAGGTCGCGGTGAACGGCGTTTCTTCCCAACCCGTGGCGTAGATGAACATCTTCTCGCGAACCTCTTGCCATCGGCCGGTGAGGCGGATGCTCTGGCGGAACGACGCCAGCGGATGCGGCACGCGCCGGGCATCGCCGGGCGACGGCGGCGGCAGCACGCTGAAGCCATCCGCCGCCGATCCATCGATCGCGAGCTTGCGGAAATAATCGCCCGCCAGATCCCACCAGGCCTCGCCGTCGTTCGGCACGAAGGCATCGACATAGACGAGCGCGGCGATGCGCTCCGGCATCAGGTCCGCGACGCCGCTCACCACCATGCCGGCGTAAGAATGCCCGCAGAGGACCACATCGTGGAGATCCTCGAAGGCGAGCAGGTTGGCGACGTCGGTGATGTGGGTGTCGAGGTTGGGCCGCGCCGATGCGGCGAGATGCACGCGCTCGCCGAGGCCGGTCAGCGTGGGGGTGAAGACTTCATGGCCCAGGGCGCGGAGCTTGCGGGCCAGCGGTGTCAGCGACCAGCCGCCGCGCCAGCCGCCGGCAATTAGGACGAAGGTGGGCATTGTCGGTCTCTCAAACTGAAAGTCATTTGGCGAAGCCGGCGCACGGCCAGCCGGGGGGCTCGGGTGGCGCGCAGTTAGTTATGGTTGTATTATATTCTCTTATTGAGAGTGCAGTTCGTCGGGGGGAATCATGTACAGGTTGTTGGTGGCTATCGCCGGCCATGTGTCGGTCTTTGCTTCAGTAGTGAGTCTCTATGTTTCAATAGCGCCAATTACCAGCAAAACGCCATTGTGGCATTTGGCGCTATTGGGATTTTCTCTATTGGTTACAGGTTGTCTCGTTGGCTACGAAATCTGGCTCCATGTCATGTATTCGCCAAAGACATTTAAGGAGCAAAAGAAAATCAATGCGTACATGCGAAAGTGGGTATCAGGCGGTGGAAGGGTAGTAATTTTTTCAAGGGATCTGAGCTGGGTCGAGAGCGGCGAGACAAGAGACCTCCTATTCTCCAAAGCACAACGCAACGAGCTTACAATATGTTTAGAGCATCCCATTGCTCTCGCAGATCAACTGCGGACCGTTGGCGCGCGAATTGTCTACTATGGTGGCTTCGGACATGTTCCAAAGTCCAGGTTCACGATCGTTGATTTCGAACGTGAAGGAGCTCGCGTCGCTATTGGCATCAAGGATGGAGCCCATCACAAAATTCAGGAGTTTAGGAGTGGGTCACACCCGTCGTTCACCCTTGCTGAAGACATGGTAAAGCTGATCATCGGCACGCAAGGCCAGTAGCAAATGATCCTGCACCCCAATAGAAAGACGGCCGAAGAGATTACAGCTGAATGGGATGCCTTGGCCCCAATTCGTCTGACGCAGATTCTATCGGGCGAGGACATTAGTTACCGAGAAATTCTGACGCCGAACGTTCTGGAACTGATTCAGCAGTGGGGCCGGCGTGTTGACACAATCGTCGACGCGGGATGTGGCGTTGGGGTATTGACCTCTCGGCTGGCAAAGGTTGCTAGAAGGGTCATTGGCGTTGATCCGAGTTCAGTCAGCATCCAGCTCGCAAGCCGGAACTTTGGATCAAGCGCCAACTTTGTAGTCGCAAGCTTTGAGGACTACGCGTCGACTCATGTCGGCGAAGCGGATGTAGTCGTCGCAAACATGGTGTTAATGGACACTCTGAGGTTAGATGAGTTCTTGTTTGCTGCACGTAGAACACTTCGAGTGCCTGGCGCCTTGGTATTTTCAATAACCCATCCTTGCTTCTGGCCAATTTACCACGGCTATTCGAGTAAGCCGTGGTTCCGTTATACTCGCGAGCAACTGATCGAGAGTCCATTTCAGATAAGCACCGAGCGAAGCTGCCCGCTCCACAGCACTCACATCCACCGCCCACTGACGCACTATGTTGAGCAGCTCAGTCGCCACGGCTTCCAGATTCAGACGCTGAGAGAGCCGATGCCATCTGAAGAGATTTCGAAGCTGTATCCCGAGGTATGGGAATTCCCAAGGTACTTATTTGCCCTCTGCTGTAGACCTTAGCGCAGAGTGAAGGTTGCCCAGGCGTTGTGCGCCAGCGGCGTCAGCGACCAGTCGCGCCGGCCGCCGGGGACTAGGACGAAAGTGAACGTTGTTAGTTCCGAACTCGTGGCGGCCAGGAATCATCCGACGAGACGCCTACACCTCCCGGCGAAGTCATGATTTCGATTTAGCGACCTTTCGCAGCACCAAGTGGATCGTTGAGAGGTACAGATAGAATATCCAACTTAGCCAAAGGGACGCGTCGTAGTCTGTCTTCTGGCCACTATTGTGGTGCCTAATTCCAAAGTTGTTGGCGATATTGAATAAATCGGACTCATCTTTGCGGCTCAGATGCGTCTTGATCTGGGGTCGCAAATACTCAAGCACGTCCGCCAAATCGCGCACTGCCTGACGTCGGTCATCCGGCGTCGCACCGTGCCTTCGGTAACGGAGGACGGCTGCATCAACCCTTGAAAGAACTTTCTCGTCGGAAATTGGAGCAGATGCTTCAAAAATTTGCTCAAACCCTCTATCTGGCTTGTGCAGAATTTCACCATCCTTTGAAAGCTCAAAACGTTTTTCGTACAGATCGAGAATGCCGTTGATCTTTGCGCGAAAATGCTCCTCACCTTGCCTCTTGTTGAAGGTCTTCCAGTGCATTCCGCAGTCTGAATAGGAGTGATAGTCGCCAGTTAGAGGCTTTGAAACTACAGCGAACAGATATTCGACCATATCGAACAGGTCATCCTCGCTGTAATAGGCCCCTCTCTCCGCGATAGGCCACAGGTTATCCTTCCGAACCCTAACGACGATATCCATGTGCGGAGACGCCACTTTCCCCGGAATGAATCCGTCGTCAACGCAGTATGAGCCAAGAAATTCATCGAAGTAACCATCGCGTCGTAGTTCCTCGTGAACTGATAGAAACATCTCTCGAATCTTGTCGAGAGGAAAGCCCTTCGCGTTTGGATTTGTACCCATTCGAATTGAGTACGTCGGGCGGCGCGTAACCATCCTACGAAACGCTCCTCTACTTCGGCACCAAGGTCCCGGTAGTCTCAAGTTCGAACCAATCGGGTTCGCTTCCGAATTCAATCAGCTTTTCAACAGCGCTACTATAGATGGAACGAGCTAATTCCATCGCCTCTTCAACTCGAACTTTCCCACGTATACGGAGATTCAATTCTCTCCCAACTCTTCCACCGTGAACAAATGCGTTTCGAGTGATGTAGAGCTTTTCAATGATGTCCCGCTTATCACGCTTGTCCTGCGGGGTGCCGCCAATCAGAGCAGCGCAACGCAACCCGTTCGTCCAAGAGATCGGTGACCGACCATCTGAGCCAAGCACCTGCTCGAAAGCCGTACACAAATCGATAGCCTGATTGCCGATTTCCCGTCGAGCCAAACTGAGCTCAAATCGACGTATGGACAAAAGTAGCTTCTCTTGCCATTGCGGCGGCGTAGAGCGGAGCTTGCTCAGCAATGCTGAGAATCCGTTCAAGTTGACTTGGACCGGGTCAATTTTCGTGGGCAGTACTTCGGGCGTGCGCCAGTATCGTCGGCCTTCACGCCAAACGCTGTTCAAGGCGTCGTCATCGTACTCAAACCAAGACACATCAATAATCGGCCGCCGTGTTCCGAGCACAATCATCGCGAGACAAGCAATTTCGCCTTCAAGGGCCAGCTTGCGGGCACACTCGGCCTGCTTCCGCGGATCGTCGGAGAGAAAAGGAAAATCAGCACTATCAATCGAGATTACTATCGTGGGCTCGCCCGTGACTGCTGATCGATAGGGGCCGAGAAAATTGGTGGTTTGCGCCCGATCCGCAAATTCCAGCCTATGCGTCGCCGCGAACTCCCCAAAGGGGTACACATATGCGAAGCGATCAATCGCGATAGTCTTTTCTACTTGAGCGCCCCAGACTGCCGTGCAGTATCGGATCTTTGCGTCCGTAGTTGACAATATGTGAACGACGCGTTCCGCCAAGGGCCGCGCTGGCTGACTGAAATTATACTGAGGCGCCAACCAGTCGGCTATCCAGTCGACCGATACGACATTCTGAGTGCCCTTTGACCAGATCCAATGACCGGCGGCCCTGGCAAACAATGTCGTACTCTGAAGTGCATCACTAAGAGGCTGAATATCCTCTGGAGTCGGATTCGGCATCGTCGCGAGTGTTGGCGGAGGACGCAAACCAGCAATTCTAGTCTGGTAGCGCGCGAATGTCTCCTCAAGGCCCTGCTCAATCCTCGCAGTGTCGTCGAGCATCGAACAACCTCATCGAACGATGAACCTTTAGAATCTGCCTCTATCCGAACTTGTTGTTCTTCGGGAACCCGTTCGGCGGCAGCCGACCGGCTTGCGCGCGCTGGCCGACCCAGTCGCCCAGCGCGGTCTCAGTCCGCGTCTTCTCCCCGAGCTTCCACGTGAGCCCCTCCTTGCGGACGTAGACGCGCGCATCCGACAACCCGCCGTCCTTGTACTTCTGCAAGGTCACGCCGCGGCCGCGGTTCATTTCCGGGATCTCTTCCAGCTTGAAGAGCAGCAGCTTGCGGTTCTCGCCGATCACCGCGACCATGTCGCCGCCTTCCGGCAGCAGAGTGGCGACGACGGCTTCGACGCCTTCCGGCACGCTCAGGACCTGCTTGCCGTTCTTGGTCTGCGCCACCACCTCGTCCGTCGGCACGATGAAGCCGCGGCCGTCGTGGCCGGCGACGAGGAGTTTCTGGCCGGGCTTGAACACCATCATGGTGACGATCTCGTGCTCGTTGGCGAGGTCGATCCAGAGGCGGACCGGCTCGCCGAAGCCGCGGCCGCCGGGGAGCTTGTCGCAGCCGATCGTATAGAACTTGCCGTTGGTGGCGAAGATCAGCAGCTTGTCGGTGGTTTCGGCGCGGATTTCGAAACGGCCGCGGTCGCCTTCCTTGAACTTGGCTTCCGCGACGACCTGGGGCTCGACATGGCCCTTCATGGCGCGGATCCAGCCCTTCTGCGAGCAGAGGATGGTGATCGGCTCGCGCTCGATCATCACCTCCAGCGGGATGATCTCCGCCGAGGGCGCGTCGCCGAAATCGGTGCGCCGGCGGCCGAGGTCGGACTTCGGGCCGTAGAGGTTCTTGAGCTCCTTGACCTCCTCGCCGATCTTGTCCCATTGCAGCTCTTCGGACTTCAGGAGCGTGTTCAGGTCCTTCTTCTCGGCGGTGAGCTTCTTGTGCTCGCCTTTGATCTCGATCTCTTCCAGGCGGCGCAAGGCACGGAGCCGCATGTTGAGGATCGATTCCGCCTGGAGGTCGGTGAGTTTCCACTTCTTCATCATCACCGGCTTCGGCTCGTCCTCGTGCCGGATGATGCGAATGACTTCGTCGATGTTGAGATAGGCGATCAGGTAGCCTTCGAGGATCTCGAGGCGGCGGTCGATCTCGGCGAGGCGGAACTTGCTGCGGCGCTGCAGCACATCGCGACGGTGGTCGAGATAGGCCTTCAAGACCTCGTTCAAGGCCATGACGCGCGGAATCTGGTTGCCGTCCAGCACGTTCATGTTGAGGCCGAAGCGGCTCTCGAGATCGGTGGAGCGGAAGAGCTGCTCCATCAGATGCTCGGGCTCGATGTTGCGCGACTTCGGCGTCAGCACGATGCGGACGTCGGTGGTGCTCTCGTCGTTGATGTCCTCGAGGAAGGGCAGCTTCTTCTCGTTGAGGAGCTCGGCGATGCGCTCGATCAGCTTCGACTTCGCGACCTGGTAGGGGATCTGGGTGACGACGACCTGGTAGGTGCCGCCTTTGAGCTCCTCCTTCTCCCACTTGGCGCGGATGCGGAAGGAGCCGCGGCCGGTCTTGTAGGCCTCGACGATGGTCTCGCGGCTCTCGACCACGATGCCGCCGGTCGGGAAGTCCGGGCCTTTAATGAAGTCCACCAGCTTGTCGACCCGGGCGTTGGGGAATTTCAGCAGGTGGCTGAGCGCGTCGCAGATCTCGGCGACATTGTGCGGCGGGATATTGGTCGCCATGCCGACGGCGATGCCCGTGGAGCCGTTGGCCAGCAGGTTCGGGAAGGCGGCGGGGAGGACGGCGGGCTCCTGCTCGGTGCCGTCGTAGTTCGGGCGAAAGTCGACGGTGTCCTCGTCCAATCCGTCCAGCATCAGCGCCGCGGCGTCGGTGAGGCGCGCCTCGGTGTAGCGCATCGCCGCGGGGTTATCGCCGTCGATCGAGCCGAAATTGCCCTGGCCGTCGACCATCGGATAGCGGACGGCGAAGTCCTGTGCCAATCGGGCCATCGCGTCGTAGATCGCGCTGTCGCCATGGGGATGGTATTTGCCCATGACGTCGCCGACCACGCGGGCCGACTTCTTGTAGGCCGTGCCCGGGTTGAGCCGCATGATGCTCATGCCGTAGAGGATGCGGCGATGCACCGGCTTCAACCCGTCGCGCACGTCGGGGAGCGAGCGCGCGGTGATGGTCGAGAGCGCGTAGGAAAGGTAACGCGCGCCCAGCGCATCGGCGAGGTTGGTCGGCTTGATCCCTTCTTCGGGATCGCGCTTGGGCGCTTCGGCGCGGGGTCTTCTGGCCATCGTATGCGACTCGGTAAGAAGCTGACGGGAATTGGGCCTATGGATAGGCCGCATCCCCTCCAAGTCAAGCGAATGGCGGTTCCGTCAAGTCGCGGATAGACCCGTCGACCCCTCACCCCGCCCTCTCCCGCAGGGGGAGAGGGAGTTGCTTTTTGCCGCTCGGCGAGAGGGTTTTGTAAAGGCTGACACCGCAGCGGGGGCCGGGCGTTGGTTACATCGCGTTCACGTGGGCGTAGGGACCGGCGTTGGGGTGCAGGGTGCCGGTGCAGTAGTCGGGATTGGCGAAGCCGTTGCCGCTGCAGTTGTTCCAGGAGGTGCAGGCGCCAAGCAGCAGCAACCCGGTGAGAGTCGCGAGGGAAACGAGAATCTTGCGCATGGGTTTTGTCCCTTTCTTGATGGCCGCGTCGCGGGAACGCGACTCCCAAACAAGGAAACGGGGATGGACGTTCCCTTGCGTCGCGGCGAATTTACACCCGGCACCTGAGAAAACGCTTTCATTTGAGCCGCAAAGCTTGAGAATGCCGTCCGAATCGCAACCTTTCGGACCTTCGCATGCTCGGCCGGCTCGCCATCTTCCTGACGTTTCTCTTGCTCTGGACAGGTTCGGCAGAAGCGCAAAGCGCGGCGGCGGTGGTGCAGCAGATCCATGACGGCGCCTATTCGCAATGCATGGGCAAAGCCCAGTTCGGCGCCGGTGCGGAGTTGCAGGAGAATTGCAGCTGCTCGGCCGACGTGGTGGTCGACCTGCTCTCCGACGACTTCAAGCACGCCATCGCCGCGGGCACGCAGGCGAGCTTCAAGGGCGCGAAGCTGGCGGGCGACGAGCTGCAGCGTAACGTGCTGCTGCTCCGGACCTGCCCGAAGATCGGCACGTATCTGACGCAGCAATGCGCCGGCAATTCCACCAACCCGCATTGCCAGGTGCTGCAACGCGCGCTGCAGCAGGCGCAGTAGCCCTCCTACGCGCTCCGCGCTTCGGAGGGCGGGGCGCCGCTTTAGAACCGGTCGATCGAGAACGGCTTCAGATCCAGCCCGGACTGCCGGCCCGCGATCATGTCGGCGATGATCTTGCCGGTGACGGGGCCGAGCGTCAGGCCGAGATGGCCGTGGCCGTAGGCGAACCAGGTGTTCCGGTAGCGGCGGCCCTGGCTGATGACCGGGAGCGAATCCGGCATCGAGGGGCGGAAGCCCATCCAGTTGCTGCGGCCTTCCTCGTTCATCTGCCCGAACATGCGGCGGCCGTGCTTCATCAGGATCTCGGCACGGTCGTAATTCGGCGGCGCTTCGAGGCCGCCCAGCTCCACCGTGCCGGCGAAGCGCAAGCCCACTTCGAGCGGCGTCACCGCGAAGGAATGATCGCCGGAATAAAGCGGCATGCGCGGCATCTTCTGCGCATTCGGCAGAGTGACGTGATAGCCGCGCTCGGTGTCCAGCGGCACCTTGTGGCCGAGCATGGCGCTCAGCTTCTTCGACCAGGCGCCGGCCGCGACGACGACGCCGTCGCAGGCGATGCTGCCGGTCTCGGTCTTCACCGCGGTCGGGCCCTTATTGGATCCACTGGGCTCGCCGATATGGAAGCCGGTGACCCGCTGCTTCGCGATGGTGCCGCCGTTCTCGGCGAAGACCCGGGCGACTTCGCGCACCAGGCGGAAGTTGTCGAGGACGTAGGAATTCTCCGGGTAGTAGACCGCGTGGCGGAAGATCGGCTGTAAGCTTGGCTCGAACTGGCGGATCTCTTCTTGCTTCAGCACCTGGAAGGGCACGCCGCGGCGTTTCTGCAAATCCAGATCCCATTGGTAGGATTCGAATTTCTTGTCGCTCTCGAAGACGCCGAGCCAGCCGGTCTCGCGCAGCATCGCGGTTTCGTTGATCGCCCGGGCGAGATCGCGGTGCACCTCGGTCGCCTGCAGCAGGATCGAGCGCAGCGCGATGGAGATTTCTTCGACACGGTCCGGCTTCGAGGCGGCGATGAAGCGCAAGAGCCATGGCGCGATCTTCGGCAGATAGGACCAGCGGATCGCCAAGGGACCCAGCGGATCCTTGAGGTATCGCGGCACGTCCCACATGACACCGGGGGTCGCGACCGGCGCGCAGGAATCGATCGCGAGCACGGCGGCATTGCCCTTCGAAGTCCCCTCGCCCGGGCCGCGCTCGTCGATCAGCGTGACCTTGTTCCCATCGCGCTGCAGGTGAAGCGCCGTCGAGACACCGACGATGCCGGCGCCGATCACGGCGATATGCTGTTGTGGCATGATCCCCCTCAGGTCGTCTTAGTCACTGCCAATCGGTCGATGAAGCGCGACCGCGCCTCCCAGCGCTTGTCGGTGATCGGCCCGTGCAGGACGTGGCGGTCGAGAAAATAGCCGGTCAGGCGCAATCCCGCCAGCAGATCGCTGCGGTCGGGAGCGCTGTCGCGGAGAAGAAAAGCAGGCAGCGGCAGCAGGCGGTCGGCATAGCCCTGGCCGCCGGCGCGGCTGACCGCGCGGCCGGTTTTCGGCGAGACAAAGGCGAGATCGTCGACATCGCCGGTGACGGCGCATCGCGAGAGATCGAGGCCGAAGCCGAGTGCCGTCAGCAGGGCCAGTTCCCAGCGCACGTAATCGGCGGGCCAGGCGGCACTCTCGCCGGTGATGGCGGTGATCAGGACCGCGGTCGCCTGATAGACGTCCTCATGCGGCTCGCGCTCGGGCAGCACGACATCCGCAACGGCACAGGCGGCGGCGAGCGCCGCGAGCTTTAGCGGATCGTCGAGCAGCACGGCGGAGACGGCGCCGACCGGCTCGGCGGTGAAATTGCCGAGCTGCTCCTCCAATCGCGCGCGCCAGGTGACCTTGAGGTGATTGCCGATCTCCAGCATCGGCCGCTGCCGCCGCGAGGTGCCGCCCTTGACCAGACCGAGATGCCGCCCGTGCTCCCGCGTCAGCACCGACAGCACGGCATTCGCCTCGCCATGGCGGCGGGCGCTGAGCACGATCGCGTCGTCGGTGAAGTCCATGAGGGAGTCAGTTGACCGTCGCTTTCGGCTGCTGCTGCAGGCGGTGCACCAGGACGGCGCCGGCCTTCACCAGCGGGCCGCCGACGGGATCGCGGGCGATCGCGGCGAAGGGGCCTTCGCCGAAGCAGAGGCCGATCGGGGTGAGCAGGTTCAAGCGCACATTGCCCTTCTCCGGCGGCGGCAGGCGCTTCTCGGGCCAGGGGCCGATCTTCGGCAGGATGCCGGCGGCGGCCTTCAGCACCGCGTCGATCTCCTCCTCGAGCTTGGGATCCTCCGGCGGCCAGGTGGTCACGGCACCCGCATGGTCGAGATAGAGCGCGGAGCCATCGGCATAGACGGCAAGGATGTCATGGCCGTCCTCGCCGCGATCGGCATGGGCCTCGATGATGACGCCCAGGATCTCGCGCTCGCCGGTCCGGCCCTCCGGGCAGTTGAGCTCGCGCAAACCGTTCCAGGCCTGGAGATAATGCCGGGTCTCGAGATCCGGCATCCGGGTGATCTCAACCAGCGTGCGGCAAGCCTGCGCGATCTGGCCGTCCGCTTTGGCCTCGGCCGCGCGGGCGAAGTCAGTCCAGGGCGCGCCCTGCAGCCGGTTGCCCTGCTGGGCCCAATCGCCGAGCGGCAGGTCGCCGAACAGGGTGTCGTAGAAAGCGGGGGTTTGCACAGGCCGGACTCCTCCTCGTCAATGGAGGGGAAGATAGCCGGTCTGTCGCGCGGTGGAAGATGGGATTTAGGCCCAGGGCTTAAGCCAGGATATCGACCGCCGTGACGCGGCCGTCGCCTTCGGTGCCTTGGCTCTGAGCCCCGCTGTTCTCGCCTGCGGAAAATTTCGGCGGGGTGGTCTCGACCTTGGTGTGGCCGTCGGCATAGGTGATGGTCGTGGTGGTCGAGCCGTCTTGATTGGTCTTCGTGACCCTGCTGATCACGATGGTGGAGTCCTTGGAATCCGCGTCACCGCCGCGCCGGGCCGCGTGAGCCGGAGCGGTGGCGCTGGAAGGTACGGCGCCCGATACGTTGCCAATAGCCTCGACGGCCATGATCTGCCTCCGTCCGGAGTGACCCTTCTTATATAGGGTCCGGCAGCCGAGATGTCAGGAGGCGGGATCGACGATGATCTGGGCCACCATCCCGTCACCCTCGTGGTGGGTGCAGAAATAGGTATAGCTGCCTGGCTGGGTGAATTTCTGGGTGTAGATCTGGCCCGGCGGGATGTCGCCGGAAGTGAACGGCGTGGCACCCGCCGGCGCGACGGCATCCTTGGCGTCCATGGCCAGTTTCGGATCGTCGGTCACCGAATGGGTGATGAGCGCGGTGTTGCGGAATTCCACGCTCTCGCCGGCTTTGACGTGGATGACGGTCGGATCGAAGCTGCCGAAGCCCATCGTGACGATGGGAACGTTCGGCGAGGCCGCGTCGTGGGCCGGCCCGCTGAGGCCGCAACCGGCCAGCAGCAGCGCGGGGATCGCGAAACGGACAGTAATCGACGCAGGGAAAGCCATGGGGTGAACCCTTTCGAAGACGCCTCGGCCTTTGAAAAGGATAGGCGCCGACGCCGCGGCATGCCCGTCACGACTGCGTGAAGCACTTTCGGAGAATGACCGGAATCAGGCTTCCCAATCCAAACCGAGCGCGCGGAAGCGCTCGGGGTCGTCGGCCCAGTTCTCGCGGACCTTCACGAAGAGGAAGAGATGGACCTTGCGCTCCATCACCTCTTCCAGATCGCGCTGCGCTTTTTCGCGCACTTCCTTGATGCGCGAACCGCCCTTCCCCACCACGATCGCCTTCTGGCTGTCGCGCGCGACGAAGATGGTCTGCTGGATCTTGGCGCTGCCGTCGTTGAACTCTTCCCAGCTATCGGTCTCGACGGTGAGCGCGTAAGGCAGCTCCTGCTGGAGCTGCCGGAACAATTGCTCGCGGGTGATCTCGGCGGCCAATGAGCGCATCGGCGCGTCGGTCACCTGGTCGTCGGGATAATGATGCGGGCCTTCCGGCATGCGCCCCGCGAGAGCCTGCAGGAGATCGTCGAGCCCATCGCCACTCTCGGCCGAGATCATGAAGATGTCGGTGAAGACACCTTCGGCATTGAGATTTGACGCCATCGTCAGCAGCTTTTCGCGCTTCACGATGTCGATCTTGTTCAAGACGAGGATCGCCTGGCGCTTCTGCTTCTTCAGTCCTGCGATGATGCCCAGCGTCTCCTCATCGACGGACCTCTGCGCGGCATCGACGATCAGCACGATCGCATCGGCATCGGCGGCGCCGCCCCAGGCGGCGGCGACCATGGCGCGATCCAGGCGCCGGCGCGGCGCGAAGATGCCGGGCGTGTCGATCAGCACGATCTGCGTCGCACCCTCGGTCACGATGCCGAGCACGCGGCTGCGCGTGGTCTGCACCTTGGGGCTGACGATCGAGACCTTCTGACCGACGGCGCGGTTGACCAGGGTCGACTTGCCGGCATTGGGCGCGCCCAGAATGGCGACGAAGCCGCAGCGTGTCTTTTGTTCGTTCACTTCGCCACTCATGCGCCCACCCGTCCCAGCAACTGCTTGGCCGCGGCCTGCTCCGCAGCGCGTTTGGAACGGCCGCGCGCGGATGCGGGTTCCTGGCCGGCGACGGTGACCTCGACCTCGAAGACCGGGTCGTGCGGCGGACCTTCGCTCTTCACCACGGTGTAGAGCGGCAGCGCGAGGCCGGCGGCCTGGGCCCATTCCTGCAAGGCGGTCTTCGCATCCTGCGGCGGCTTCGCCTCGGCGTTCATCTTCGGCGCCCAGTGGCGCTCGACGAAGGCACGCGCGGCTTCGAGCCCGCCGTCGAGATAGATCGCACCCATCAGCGCCTCGCAGGCATCGGCGAGGATCGCGGGATTGGCGCGCCCGCCGCCCTCTTCCTCGCCGCGCGAGATGGTGAGATAGCGTCCGAGCGCGATCTCGCGCGCCACGGCGTCGAGGCTGTCCTGCTTCACCAAAGCAGCAAGGCGGCGCGCCAGCGCGCCTTCATCCTCGTCGGGGAAGGCGCGGAACAGCATCTCCGCGATGACGATGCCGAGCACGCGGTCGCCGAGGAATTCCAGGCGCTGGTTGTCGGCGCCGCGCCCTGAATTTTTCTCCGGAGATTTCTTGCGGCTCTTGCCCCGGCCGGTCGAGACGGCACTCGGATGCATGAGCGCCACGCGCAGCAGCTCCGGATCCTTGAAGCCGTAATCCAGCGCCGCCATCAAGTCGCGCAGATCCGGCGCTGTCTCGCGCCTGGCTGTGGTTCCTCCCCCTGTCATCCGACTGCCGAGAACTCAGTCGATGAAGTTCAGGAGGCGCTGCCAGCGGAGCGCGGTCACCCAGGTGATGGGATTGGTGAGCTTGAACGTATCGTCGTAGGACCAGAACAGAATCTTGGCCGGGCCGATCAGATTCTGCGACGGCACGAAGCCGACCTTGTCGAGCAGCGCGGGATCGGTGATCTCCGCGTCGGGCGCCGGCGGCATGAAGCCGCGCCAGACCCGGCTGTCGTTCGAGTTGTCGCGGTTGTCGCCCATCATGAAGTAGTCGCCCTGCGGCACGACATAAACCGGTGTGTTGTCGTACTGGCCCGTGTCGCCCTGGGTCTCGATGATCTGATGGGTGACGCCGCCAGGCAGCGTCTCCATGTATTGCGGCACCGGACGGCCGACCTGATCATCCGCCGAGGTGTACTGGAAGTCGGCGATGCGCTCGCGCTTCACCGCCGCGTTGTTGATGTAAAGCACGCCCTGCTTCATCTGGATGCGGTCGCCGGGCAGGCCGATCACGCGCTTGATGAAATCGGTGTCGGGATCTCCGGGCGGGCGAAACACCACCACGTCGCCGCGCTTCGGCGCGCCTTCCCAGACCCGGCCTTCGAACGGCGCCAGGCCCCAGGGGAAGGAATACTTGCTGTAGCCGTAGGCGGTCTTCGAGACGAAGAGATAGTCGCCGATCAGCAGGGTCGGGATCATCGAACCCGACGGGATGTTGAAGGGCTCGAAGGCAAAGGTCCGGACGAAGATCGCGATGATGATGGCCCAGAACAGGGTCTTGGCGAGCTCCCAAGTCTCACGGAGACTGCCGGACTCAGGTTTCGCCATAACTTGTTGTTTCCGTTCCGGTTTTTCCATTCACGCAGGCTCCCGCGGCGTTCCGGCGGATCAAGCCATCGGGCCGGGCCAAAGTCAAGCCGGGCGGGCCGTGGCGCCCGGCGGCCGGGACAGGGCCGCTTTGACAGGGCCACATGGCTCCGTTAGCTTGGCCGGCCGACGGGGATGGAGTCCCCCGGGCGGCCCGCCTTTCAAATCTGGGCGATGCCGCCGAACCGCCGCAACACATTGTCGCGGCTGATGGCTCCTACCGGGCGAAGGCGCGGTGGGAGTCTGTCCGAAATTCCCCCAGTCCGTTCCCTCGCCCAGGCGCGAAATTTCGCCGCGGTTCCGCGCGGCTGGTGAGAGGGGTTTTGAATGCTCTATGTGATCGTGTTTCTCGGCGCCGGCATCGGCGGCATGCTGCGCCACGGCGTCAATGGCTTGGGTTTGCGCCTGGCCGGTCCGGATTTTCCCTACGCGACAATGGCGATCAACATCGTGGGCTCGCTGGCCATGGGGCTGATCGCCGGCTACTTCACCTTCCGCGGCGGCGAGGGAATGTTCGGCGCGATGAACCAGCATTGGCGGCTGTTCCTCACCACCGGCGTGCTCGGCGGTTTCACGACCTTCTCCGCCTTCTCGCTGGATTTCGCGATGCTCTGGGAGCGCGGGCCGATCGGCGGGGCGGCAGCCTATGTCCTGGTCTCGGTCGTCGGATCGCTGGTGGCGGTGTTCGTGGCGCTGGCGGCGGCACGCTCTTTGTGGGGATAGCCCCTTGGTCCAAATTGTGCCGTCCCCCGAGGTGGTGCCAACGTCTGCCGATGCTGGACGCCGAACCCACGGGGGAAGAGATGCCGGATTTCCGCAAGATGTTTCTATCCGCAGCCATCGCGGCCGCAATGGCGGCGGCCGCCCTGCCCGCCGCGGCGCAGATGCTGGCGCCCTGGTTCAAGGACTCCGTCGGCATGAGCGAGGAGGACATGGCCCAGATGAAAGGCGCGCTGAAGCAGGCGGTTGATCAGAAGAAGGTCGGCGCCACCGCCGACTGGACCTCATCGAGCGGCCGCGCCGGTCATGTCGAGATCCTGGAGCTCTTCGAGAAGAACGGCATGGAATGTCAGACCGTGAAGCACAGCTTCACCGCCGGCGGCGGCAAGACCTTCACGCTGCCACTGTGCAAGGTCGCGGACGGCAGCTGGAAGATCGCGTTCTAGAGGGGCATCGATTCGGCAGCGGTCACACACTCGCTCGTCATCCCGGCGCTAGGCGCCGGGACGACGGAACTAAAATTGCGAGTGCAGAGTATGGGGCAGCTAAGCCGGGTTCGCCGAGATGATCACGATCACGTAGGCCATCTCTTCTTCGTCCGTGATCGAGACGTCGATCTGCGGGACCATGCCGGGTGGAGTGATCGCCTTCAATCGTTCGAGCGCACCGCCGGTCAGAGCCATGGTCGGCTTGCCGCTCGGCAGGTTCACGACGCCCATGTCCTTCCAGAAAATGCCGGCGCGGAAGCCGGTGCCGAGCGCCTTGGAACAGGCCTCCTTCGCGGCATAGCGCTTGGCATAGGAGGCGGCGCGGTTGGCGCGGCGGTCGGATTTCGCCTGCTCGACCGGCGTGAAGATTCGCTGGATGAACTTGTCGCCGAAGCGCGCGATGGTCTTCTCGATGCGCCGGATGTCGATGATGTCGTTGCCGATGCCGATGATCATCGCTGCATTACCAGCGGTGATGCACGAGCGGGCGGATGTCGGCGTCGTAGATCTGCTTCACCGCCGCCATTTGCTCTTTGGTCAGCGCCGGGAGATCGCCGGCGGCTGCGTTGCTTTCGGCCTGCGCCACGTTCTTGGCGCCGGGGATCGCGACGGTGACGGCGTCGAACATCAGGATCCAGCGCAACGCCGTTGCGGCCAAGGTCGCATTGCCGGAAACGATCGGGCGCAGTTTCTCGACCGCGGCGAGGCCGACGTCATAGGGGACGCCGGAGAAGGTCTCGCCGACGTCGAAGGCTGCCCCATGGATATTGAAGTTGCGATGATCGTCCTGGGCGAACTTGGTTTCGGGCTTCATCTTGCCGGTAAGCAAGCCGCTGGCCAGCGGCACCCGGGCGATGATGGCGACGTTCTTTTGCTTGGCGAGGTCGAACAGCCTGTCGATCGGCTTCTGGCGCAGCATGTTGAAGATGATCTGGATGCTGACGATCGGGTAGTCCATCGCCTTGATCGCCTCGTCGACGTCCTGGACGCTGACGCCGTAGTATTTCAGCTTGCCGGCCTTCACCAGTCTTTCCAGGCCGTCGAACAGGGCCGCGTTCGAATAGACCGGGGTCGGCGGGCAATGAAGCTGGAGCACGTCGAGCGCGTCGACTTCCAGGTTCTTCAGTGACTGCTCGACGAAGCCGGTGATCGCCTGGATCGTGTAGGCCTCGGCGACGTGCGGGCTGAGCTTGCGGCCGGCCTTGGTGGCGACGACGATGTCTTTCTTGCCGCCGCGGGCTTTCAAGACCTTTGCAATGAGTTTCTCCGAGCGGCCGCCGCCATAGACATCGGCGGTGTCGATGAAGTTGACGCCGCGGTCGAGCGCCGCGTTGAGCGCCGCCTCGGCGTCGCGGTCGGAGACCTCGCCCCAACTCCCGCCGATCGCCCAGGCGCCGAACCCGACCGGATTGACCTGCCAGCCGGTGCGGCTGAAGGCGCGATGCTGCATGTTGGTTTTCCTTTTTTCTGCGAGCGCGGAGTTTGTGGGGCGAGAGTCTTCGACCCCTCACCCTAGCCCTCTCCCGCAAGGGGCGAGGGGATTCTTTTGGCTGTGTAACTTGACGGCATTTCAGGCCGACACCATGCACGAAATAGGAGTCGCTGTCTCAGGCCGCAGCCAAGAAAATCCCCTCTCCCCTTGCGGGGCTGGGGTGAGGGGTCGACGGGTCTATCGGAGTTGAATCAACCTCTGGCGCGTTCGACTGAGTTGATGTTCGGTGTCGCACGCAAAGCGGCGATGATGTTGGTGAGGTGTTTGACGTCCTTCACCTCGACGTCGATCAGGATTTCGAAGAAGTCCTGGGACCGGTTGACGATCTTCAGGTTCATGATGTTGCCGTTGTTCTTGCCGATCACCGTCGTCAAGGAACCAAGACTGCCGAGCTGATTGGCGATCACCACGTTGAGGCGGCCGGTGTGGAAACTGTCGTCGCCGTCGGAGTCCTTTTCCCAGGAGACGTCGATCCAGCGCTCCGGCGTGTCGGCGAAGCCTTCCAAGGTCTCGCAGTCGATGGTGTGGATGGTGACGCCCTTGCCGGTGGTCACGATGCCGACGATGCGGTCGCCCGGCAGCGGATGACAGCAGCCGGCGAAATGCACCGCCATGCCGGGAATGAGGCCGCGGATCGGCAGCGCGAAGGCGCCGCCCTTCGACTTCTGGCGCTGGCGGCCGATCGGGATGATCTTCTCGGTCGGGGTGACCGGCGTGCGCGAGCCCGGGAAGACGGTGACCATGACTTCGCGCGCGGTGACGAGGCCCTCGCCCACTTGCGCGATCAGGTCTTCGGCGCTCTCGGCCTTGAGCTTCTTGAGCACGCCGTCGATCGCCTTGTCGGAATACTCGTAGCCGCCGTGCTGGAATTCCTTCTGCAGCAGCGCCCTGCCCAGCTCGATGTACTGGTTGCGCTGCTGGGTACGGATGAAGCGGCGGATGCAGGCGCGGGCCTTGCCGGTGACGACGAAGCGCTCCCAGGTCGGCGACGGCGTCTGGGCGCGCGAGGTCACGATCTCGACCTGGTCGCCGTTGGTAAGCACGGTGCGGAGCGGCACGATCCGGCCGTTGATCTTGGCGCCGACGCAGCGGTCGCCGATCTCGGAGTGGACGGCGTAGGCGAAATCGACCGGGCAGGCGCCGCGCGGCAAGGCGATGAGATCGCCCTTCGGCGAGAAGCAGAACACCTGGTCCTGGAACATCTCGAGCTTGGTGTGCTCGAGGAATTCCTCGGGACCCGACGCGTGCTCCAGGATGTCCAGCAGCTCGCGCAGCCAGCGGTACTGCCTGCCGTCGATCTTCTCCAGGCCCTGCTTGTAGCCCCAATGGGCGGCGACGCCCATCTCGGCGACTTCGTGCATCTGCCGGGTGCGGATCTGCACCTCGATGCGCAAGCGATGCGGGCCGATGATGCCGGTGTGCAGCGACTGGTAGTCGTTGGGCTTCGGGGTCGAGATGAAATCCTTGAAGCGGCCGGGGATCATCGAATAGGAGCTGTGCAGCACGCCGAGCGCCTGGTAGCAGGTCGGCACGTCCTCGACCATGACCCGGAACGCCATGATGTCGGAGAGCTGCTCGAACTCGACCTGCTTCTTCTGCATCTTGCGCCAGATCGAGTACGGCGTCTTTTCGCGGCCCGACACGGTGCAGGCGACGCCGTTCTCCTTCAGCACCTTCTCGAGCTCGGCCACCACCTTCTTGCTGGTGTCGGTGCCCTGCTCGCGCAGGAACTGCAAGCGCTGGGTGATCGATTGATAGGCATCCGGGTTGACCTCGGCGAAGGCCAGATTCTCCAGCTCGTCTTTCAACTGGTGCATGCCCATGCGCTCGGCCAATGGAGCATAGATCTCCATGGTCTCGAGCGCGATGCGGCGGCGTTTCTCCGGGGCCTTGATGTAATGCAGCGTCTGCATGTTGTGCAGACGGTCGGCGAGCTTCACCAGCAGCACGCGGATGTCGTTCGACATCGCCAGCACCAGCTTGCGGAAGTTCTCCGCATGCTTGGTATTGTCGGATTGCAGCTCCAGCCGTGAAAGCTTGGTGACGCCATCGACCAGGCGACCGATCTCGGCGCCGAACAGCTCCTCGATCTCCTCGAGCGTCGCCTCGGTGTCCTCGACGGTGTCGTGGAGCAGGCCGGTGACGATCGAGGCGGTGTCGAGCTTCAGCCGCGTCAGGATCTCGGCGACGCCGAGCGGATGGGAGAAATAGGGATCGCCGGATGCGCGCGACTGCGAGCCATGCGCCTTCATCGAAAAAACATAGGCGCGGTTGAGGGTGTCCTCATCCGCGCCTGGATCGTAGGCCTTCACTCGTTCGACCAGCTCGAACTGACGAATCATCGACACGTCTGCACCAAACTCCCGATGGGCGGTCTCCGTCGCCCCATTCGCGTCACTCGCATCCTGTTGCGAAACGCCGAGAGTCTGATCCGCAGCACGCCTCGATCGCCAATTCCCTCCAGTGATCGATCCGCTTACGAGTGATCCCAGCGCCTCGCCAAACCGACGAAGCGCTCGGGGCTTGCGCCCCGCTTCGTCCCGCTCAGTCCTCTGTGCCTTCGGCCTCGGCGGCATCTTCGAACTCGCCGTCGATCGCCATGTCGGCGTCCTCGGCATCCTCTTCGGAGATCTGAGCCTGCTGCATTTCCGCCAGCATGTCCTCGCCGGCGCCGACGCCGAAGCCCTGGCCTTCCTCTTCGGGCTCGTCGTTCTCGACATGCTTCTGCAGGCCGGTCACGACCGATTCAGAGAGCGAGGAAATGTTCACGGTCTCGTCCGCGATCTCGCGGAGCGCCACGACCGGGTTCTTGTCATTGTCGCGCTCCAGGGTCAGCTGCGCACCGGCGGAAATCTCCCGGGCGCGCTGCGCCGCGACCATGACCAGGTCGAAGCGGTTCGGAACCTTCATGACGCAATCTTCAACTGTAACGCGTGCCATTCCAGACAATCTCCAAGAACGAAGCCAAGTTGTTGTAACGAATATATTGTTTATGGCCGCTTGAGTCCAGTTGCGCGGGCGGGATCAGGCCATGCAGGAGGCGCAAAGCGCGCGATTTAAGGTCGCAGGCGGCGAATCCGCTGGCCTTCCGGCAATGATTCCAACAATTCAGCGAGGCTACGGCCGCTGACCGGATGGCGCCAGTCGGGAGCGATGTCACGCAGCGGCATGAGCACAAAGGCGCGGTCGGTGAGGCGCGGATGCGGCAGAAGGGGCGATTCCGGCCCATCGCGCACCGTTCCGCGGTGGTCCAGCAGGTCGAGATCCAGCACCCGGGCCTCGTTGCGCACGGCACGGACGCGGCCGAAGGCATTTTCAACCGAATGCAGCAAGGCGAGGACTTCGGCCGCAGAAAAATCCGTCGCGACCTCGACGACGGCGTTCAAGTACCAGGGCTGATCGGAGACCGGGACGGGTTCTGATTCGTAGAAGGGCGAGCGGGCGACAATGGCGACACCTTTCGCCTCGAGCGCGCGCATCGCCGCTTCGAGCGTCTCGCGCGGCGTGCCGTGCTCGGGGCTCGGCAGATTGGCGCCGAGGCCGATATAGACGCCAGCTTTGGTCATAACGAACCCGCCTCGATGGTGCCAAAATCGCGGTTGAAATGCGGAACGGCCGTGCCTTTAACTAGGGCCACGCCGGTCGATAAGCGGCGGCTGATACTTAAAGCGATTTCCTGGGAAGGACAATTCATATGACGACGCGTTTTTATCCGGAGGAGCGCGTGGCGCTCTTCATCGACGGCGCCAATCTGCATGCCGCGGCCCGCGCGCTCGGCTTCGACATCGATTACAAGCGGCTGCTGAAGTATTTCCAGGAGCAGTGCCGGCTGATCCGCGCCTTCTATTACACGGCGCTGATCGAGGACCAGGAATACTCGCCGCTGCGCCCGCTGGTCGATTGGCTGGACTATAACGGCTTCACCATGGTGACCAAGCCGACCAAGGAATTCACCGACGCCATGGGCCGGCGCAAGATCAAGGGCAACATGGATATCGAGCTCGCGATCGACGTGCTCGACATGTCGGCGCATCTCGACCACGTGGTGCTGTTCTCCGGCGACGGCGATTTCCGCCGGCTGGTCGAAGCGGTACAGCGCCGCGGGGTCCGGGTCTCGGTGGTGAGCACGGTGCGCTCGCAGCCGCCGATGGTCGCCGACGAGCTCCGCCGCCAGGCCGATGTGTTCGTGGAGCTCGCGGACCTGACGGCGGAAATCGCGCGCCAGCATGCGGCAAAGCCGCACGGAAGCGATGCACCGAAGGCGCCGGGGAACGACGCGCCGAAGGCGCCGGAGCCGGCGGCCGAGGATCGCGGCGCTTGAGGTCGTGAGCTCTCCTGCCGGGATTCCGGTCCCCAGTTCCGATTGTCCGCTCTGCCCGCGGCTGAAGGATTTCCGCGACGCCAACCGCAAGGCGCTGCCGGATTACTTCAATGCGCCGGTGCCTTGCTTCGGGCCGCATGACGCGAAGCTGCTGATCGTGGGCCTCGCCCCCGGCTTGCACGGCGCCAACCGCACCGGGCGACCCTTCACCGGCGACTGGGCGGGCGATCTCTTGTTCGAGACTCTGCTGAAGCTGGGGCTGGCCAGCGGCACTTACGAGGAGCGGCCGGACGATACGTTGCAGCTGGTGAACTGCCGGATCGTGAATTCCGTGCGCTGCGTGCCGCCGCAGAACAAGCCGCTGCCGGTCGAGATCACCACCTGCAACCAGTTCCTGAAGCCCGAGATCCTGGGCTCGCCGGCGAAAGTGATGCTGGCGCTGGGTGCCATCGCCCATGACGCGGCGCTGAAGGCTTTGGGCGAGAAGAAGAGCCGGTTCAAGTTCGCCCATGCGGCGACGCATGCGCTGAACTGCGGCCTGACCCTGGTCGATAGCTATCACTGCTCGCGCTACAACACGAATACCGGCGTGCTGACGCCCGCGATGTTCGAGAACGCGATCGGCATCGCGAAGAAGGCGGCGGGGATTTAGGGCGCGACCGCGGTCAGGTTCATGGTGAGGCGGACGCCGGGTTTCGGCAGTTCGGCCACGCCGATCACAGTACGCGCGGGCCGGTGTGATCCCATGGCTTCGACATAGGCGCGGTTCATCGCCTCGAAGTCGCTCATCTGCAGCAGGAAGATGTTGATGTGCAGGACGTGGTCGAGATCGGAGCCCACCGATTGCAGCATCACGCGAAACGACTTCAGGATCTGGCGGGTCTGCGCTTCCACGTCGGGTCCGGCGAGTTGCCCGGTCGCCGGATCGACGCCGGCGGTGCCGCCGATGGTGATGAACTGCCCGACCTTGGCGATGTGATTGTACGGGCCGATCGGGGTCGGCGTGCCGGGCGGGGTCGAGGTTTCGACTTTGGTGGGCATGATCAATCCCCGCGGCTGCGGGTCTTCAGGAGCTTGTGCTGGTCGCGTTTCCAGTCGCGCTCTTTTTCCGTCGCGCGCTTGTCGACCTTGCGTTTGCCGTGGGCGAGGCCGAGCTGCATTTTGGCGATGCCGCGCTCGTTGAAATAGATCGAGAGCGGAATGAGGGTCATGCCCTGGCGCTCGGTCTGGCCGTGCAGCTTCTTGATCTCGCGGCCCTTGAGCAGCAGCTTGCGCGGGCGGCGCGGCTCGTGGTTGAAGCGGTTGGCGGATTCGTATTCCGGGAAATAGGCGTTGTGCAGCCAGATCTCGCCGTCCTTCTCGACGGCGAAGGCCTCATTGATGCTGACCCGGCCCAGGCGCAGCGACTTCACCTCGGTGCCGGTCAGCACCATCCCGGCATCGAGCGTGTCCTCGATGAAGAAGTCATGCCGCGCCTTGCGGTTCTGCGCGGCGAAGCGATCTTTGGAAGTGTCGCGGGCCATCTTGGGTTCATTGGACAGATCGGGGCATACAGCGGAGGCATCAAATAAGCAGCCCTTACTGACCGATCAAGCCCACTTTCTTCATCGCCGCCTCGACCTTGGCGCGGCTGGCCTCGGCGATCGGCGCCAGCGGCAGGCGAAGCTCCGAAGTACCGTGGCCGAGCAGCGACATGGCGAACTTCACCGGGCCCGGGCTGGTCTCGCAGAACATCGCGTCGTTCAAGGGCATCAGCTTCTCGTTGATCGACATCGCTGTATCGATGTCGCCCTTGCGCCAGGCGGCGTGCATTTCCGAGGTCAATTTCGGCGCGGCATTGGAGGTCACCGAGATGCAGCCATGGCCGCCCTGGATCAGGAACGGCAAGGCGGTCGCGTCCTCGCCGGAGAGCTGGCAGAAATCCTTGCCGATGGCGATGCGGGTGCGGATCGGCCGGGCGAGATCGGCGGTCGCGTCCTTCACGCCGACCACGCGCTCCAGCTTGGCGCAGCGCGCCATGGTGTCGACCGACATGTCGATCGCCGACCGCGGCGGCACGTTGTAGATCACGATCGGGATGTTGGTCGCGTCGTGGATCGCCTTGAAGTGCTGAAACTGCCCTTCCGGCGTCGGCTTGTTGTAATAGGGCAGCACGATGAGCGCCGCATCGGCGCCGGCCTTCTCGGCATGCCGGGTGAGGTCGATCGCCTCGTCGGTGGAATTGGAACCGGTGCCCGCGATGACCGGCACCTTGCCCTTGGCGACCTCGATGCAGAGCTCGACCACGCGCTTGTGCTCGTCATGGGAGAGGGTCGGGCTTTCGCCGGTGGTGCCGCAGGGCACGACCCCGTTGATCCCTTCGGCGATCTGCCAGGCGACGAATTTCTGGAAGGCCGCGTCATCCACCGCACCGTTTCTGAACGGTGTCACCAAAGCCGTGATCGATCCCTTGAACATCATGCCCTCGCCGCGTCTGCGCGTGCTTTCGTTAACCCAGTCTACACCTGGCCCGGGGTTCAATAGGCGCTTGAACCGGCGGGTTTTGGCGAGCGGCGAACATATCGGGCAAGCTCGGAACCTGCAAGTCGCCGGGAAACCCGGCGATTCGCCGGAGATGCAATTTGAGAAAACCTGACTAAACGACTATAATGCTTCGGGAATCTATCTCGGACTGATTCGGGCCTGATTCCCAGATTCAGGCAAATATCGGGGTCAAGACGTGCGCCGGGTGGGTCTAGTACTGCTGTTCTTGCTGGGTTTGAGCCTTGCGCCGAGCGCTGCGCGCGCCGATGCGGGCGGCCTCAGCAGCAGCGACATCGCAATCTACAAGCAGGCTTTCGCCGCGGTTTCCAAGGACCGCTGGCCGGATGCGATGGCGATTGCCGCCAAGGCCAAGAACCCGCTGCCGCGCAAGGTCATCCTCTGGCTCAATCTGACCCGGCCGGGGCCGGGTCGGGCCTTCGACGACATCACAACCTTCATGGTCAAGAACCCGAAATGGCCGCGCATGGGCGCGTTGCAGGCCCAGGCCGAGCGCGCCATGCCGGAGGGCTATCCCGCAAAATCGGTGATCGCCTGGTTCAATGGGCGCGATCCCGAGACGCCGGAAGGCGCGACGAAGCTGGTCACCGCCCTCGGCGCCACGGGCGCTGCGGAACAGGCGACCAAGGTCGCCCGCGCGGCCTGGATAGATCTCGATTTCAATTCCGACGACGAGAGCGACTTCCTGGACGCGGCCGGCCAATACCTGCGCCCGGCCGATCACGTGGCGCGGCTCGACCTCCTGCTCTGGAACGGCGACGAGGATGCCGCCAAGCGGATGCTCGACCGGGTCGATGACGGATACCGCCTGGTCGCCACCGCCCGCATGAAGCTCGCCGACGAGGACAAGGGCGCCGAGGCGGCGCTCGCCGCCGTGCCGGCCAAGCTGAAGCTGGATCCAGGCCTGGTCTACGAGACCGCGCGCTATTGGCGGCGACAGGATGAGTTCCAGAAAGCCGCCGCCGCGCTCGACACGCCGCCCTTGAAGGCGCGCAAGCCCGACAAGCTCTGGGGCGAGATCGAGAACGCGGCGCGCGATGCGCTGGACGAAGGCTCGGTCTCGGTCGCCTATCGCCTGGCCGCGAGCCATGGCTCGGAGAGCGGCACCGCCTTTGCCGACGGCGAATGGCTCTCGGGCTGGATCGCGCTGCGCTTCCTGCAGGAGCCGGACACGGCGGTGCGCCACTTCTCCAATCTCTACAACGGCACGACCTCGGTCTTCTCCAAGGCGCGCGGCGCCTATTGGGCCGGCCGCGCCGAGGAGATCCGCAAGAACAAGAAGGCGGCGGACAAGTGGTACAAGCTCGCCTCCGGCAACCTCACCGTCTATTACGGACAGCTCGCCGCAATGCGGCTCGGCACCAGCACCGCGCTCCGCATCAAGGTCGAGCCGAAGCCGACCGCGAAGGAGACCGCGGTCTTCGACAAGAACGAGATGGTGCGCGCGATCCGCGCGCTGAACGCGATCGGCGTCAAGGAGCGCACGCGGCCGTTCCTCGTCCGCCTGATCAACGACGCCGACGACAAGCTGCCGGAATACCGGATGCTGGCGATCCTGGCGCGGCAGAGCGACCAGGATGACCTGGCGCTGATGGCGGCGAAGAATGCACGGCAGAACGGCGCCGAGATGGCCGACTATCTCTTCCCGGTGATCTCGGTCCCGGCCGGCGGCAAGGTCGAGCCCGCTTTCGTGCTCGGCCTCATCCGCCAGGAAAGCGCCTTCAACGCGCAAGCGGTCAGTCCCGCCGGCGCCATGGGCCTGATGCAGCTGATGCCCGACACCGCGCAACAGATCGGCAAGCAATTGAAGGTCGGGAAGTTCAAGGATTCGCGCCTGACCTCCGATCCGAAGTTCAACATCACGCTCGGCCGGGCCTATCTCGACAAGATGGTCGATCGCTTCGGCGGCTCCTACCTGCTGGCGACCGCGGCCTACAATGCCGGCCCCAATCGGGTGCGGCAGTGGATGGACACCTATGGCGACCCCCGCCAGGCGGATACCGACGTGGTGGACTGGATCGAAAGCATTCCCTTCGACGAAACCCGGAACTATGTTCAGCGCGTGATGGAGAACCTGCAGGTCTATCGCAGCCGCCTGACCAAGGGCCCCTCGCGCCTGGCGCTGGATGACGATCTGCGGCGCTCCGTCGTCAACTGAGACCTTCGCTTAGATCAGGAAGCGGTGCCGACCGGAATTGTCGGCATACAATTGCGCGCGCCGGCACGGCTGTTGTGACGTGCTAAATTGAAGCGGCTGTGGAAGAGTATTCGCTCTTCAATGCTTGCAAGGCACGGTCCATGGATACGTTAGAAAACGCCGGCGGCTTGGCGGTGCAGTTTGCCGATGTCGAAGCCGCCGCGAAGCGGCTCGCCGGCAAGGCGGTGAAAACGCCGCTGCTCTCATTCCCGCTGCTGGAGAAGACTCTGGGTTTCCGCCTGCTGGTGAAGGCCGAGACCCTGCAGCTCACCGGCTCCTTCAAGTTCCGCGGCGCGTGCAACAAGCTGCTGCTGGTGAAGGAACAGGATCCGGCGGCGAAAGCCGTCGTGGCGTTCTCCTCGGGCAATCACGCGCAAGGTGTCGCTGCGGCGGCTGCCATGCTGGGCTTCAAGGCAACCATCGTGATGCCGGACGACGCGCCGCGCATCAAGATCGAGAACACCAAGGCGCTGGGCGCGGAGGTGGTGCTCTACAAACGGCACACGGAATCGCGCGAGCAGATCTCCGCCGATATCGCGGCGAAGACCGGCGCAGTGATGGTGCCGCCCTATGACGATCCGGCGATCATGGCCGGCCAAGGCACCAGCGGCCTCGAGCTCTGCGAGCAGGCGGAGGCGCTGGGTTGCAAGGCGGATGTAGTGATCGCGCCGGCGAGCGGCGGCGGCCTCATCGCCGGCGTCGCGACCGCGGTGAAGCACCGCTGGCCGGGCGTCGAGATCTATTCCTCCGAGCCCGCCACCTGCAACGATCTCCAGCGATCCTTGGTCGAAGGCAAGCGTGTCGCCAACGCGCCGGGCTCGATCTCGATCTGCGACGCGCTGATGTCGCCGATCCCGGGCGAGCTCACCTTTCCGGTCCACCAGGCTTTGCTCACCGGCGGCCTCGCCGCCAGCGATGCCGATATCCTGAAGGCCATGAAGTTCGCGCTGACGCGGCTGAAGCTGGTGATCGAGCCGGGCGGCGCCTCGTCGCTCGCCTGTGCCCTGCTCAACCGCGAGAAATTCCGCGGCAAGACGGTCGCGGTCGTGGCTTCCGGCGGCAATGCCGATCCGGATACGCTGAAGCGGGCGCTGGAGAGCGAAGATTTCGCGTTCTAGCGCTGGTTCTTCTGTCGCGCTTCAATCGGAAGGATCACGGCTGCATCAACCCTCTCCCTAGCCCTCCCCCAATCTTGGGGGAGGGGACTAGCGCGCGCATGGGTCGAGCGAATCGGCAGATCTGCTGCATCCAAGGGTCACGGCTCTAACCTTCTCCTCTCCCCCAAGATTGGGGGAGAGCCCCGGACGAATGTCCGCATTCGCGGACGCGAGAGGGTTGATGCAGCTGAAATCTTTCAGATAGAAACCGCGCGGTGAGATCCAGCGCGTTAGTTCACCACGGCCTTGTCGGTGGGAACCAGGGGCTCGGTGTTGCCGAGGCCGATGACGCGGTCTTTGGGGGCGCCGAGGGGCTTTGCGAGCAGGTTCTTGTTTTCGAGTGAGACCGCTGCGCCCGGCGAGGAGTCGATCCGCTTGCACATGCCTTCGAGGAAAGCGCCCTGCTCGATCGAGAGGCTCTTGTGCAGAATGTCGCCGGTGACGCGCGCGGTCTTCTCGAGCACCACGTTGTCGGCGCGGATCTGGCCGTTGATGATGCCGCAGATCTTGACGTTCTCGGCTTGAACCGCGCCATGCACGGTGGCGCCTTCGCCGACCGTGACGTTGCGGCTCTGGATGTCGCCTTCGACCCAGCCGTCGATCTGGATGTCGCCGCTGCACACCATGTCGCCGTTGATCCTGAGATCGGGGCTGATGATCGAGGGCACGCTCGCCTTGCTCGCAGGCTTGCTGCTGTGGTCCAGTGCCGAGGTGGACTGGCCCTGCTTGTTAGCCTTTGAAAACATACCGCCCTGCCTTCAAGAAGCCCATGGGATCGAGCGGCTTGCCTTCGAAACGCACTTCGTAGTGAACGTGCGCCCCGGAGCTCCGGCCCGAATTGCCGAGCTTGCCGACCGCTTGCCGATAATCCACCAAGTCCCCTTCCTTTACCAGAACGGAATCGAGGTGGGCATAAACCGTCATGATGCCGAGCCCATGGTCGATCTCGACGACGCGCCCGTAGCTGCCGCGCCACCCGGCAAAAACGACCCGGCCGGGGGCGGTCGCCATGACCTCGGAGCGGATGGAATCCACCATATCCAGGCCTTCATGAATGGCCGCCTCGCCATTCATCGGGTCGGTGCGCTCGCCGAAGCCGCTCGAGATGTAATAGCGGTCAACCGGAGCGGATAGCGGCAGCGAGCGCAGGATCACCTGCAGCTTTTCCCAGCGGCCGACCTCGTCGTCCAGGGTGGCGACACTCTCGAGCAGCTTGCGCTCGTTGGCGTCCTTGGTGTCGGTCGGCGCCGGAATGAAGGGACCGCCCTGCCCCAGCCCGGGCTCGGTGGTGAGCTGCAGCAGATCATCGACCTCGAGGCCGGTCATCTGCACGGTCTTCTCCATGTCGCCGAGGTTCTGCCGCGTGCGCTCGGTCAGATGGCTGACAAAGCTCGCCTGGCTTTCCTGCAAGGTGGAGAGGCGCTGCTTCAGGTCCTCGATGGTCCCGGCCATGTCGGTGCGGTCGGTCTGCACCAGATTGCGCTGCGCGATCACGGTGGAGAGCGCCCGCTGGTTCTGCCCCACCTGCCGCGTGAGATCGAGATTGGCGACCTTGGTCTCGTCGAGCTGCCGCTGGAGATCGGCGAGCTGCCGGTTGAGCGCGGCCTGCTTCTCGGCCTCGGACGTAAGCTGCGCGTCGAGCTGATCCTTGCTCTCGGTCAACTGGGTGAGGCGCGCATTGAGCGTGATGTTCTCGTTGTGCTGGACGGCGACCTGGCGCGCGAGCTGGTCGCGATCCTCGGTGATGCTGTCGCGCTCGTCGGTCAGCGCGACGTTCTTCTGCTGCACATCGACCAGCTGCTTGCTGAGCGACTGATTGCGCGCGGCGATGCGCTGCAGATCGGTGTCGAAGGAAGCGAGCTTGTCGCGAAGTGCCAGCCGAAGTTTCTCGCGCAGGGCTTGCTGTTCTTCGGGGCTTGCCGCTTTGAGGGTCCAGAAGTCGCCGCTCTGTCCGGTCAAGCGGCGGCGCGCCGCACTCTCATCGTCGGAGAGACCGAGCAGATAGGTCTCGTCGGAAACGGCGACGGCGGCACTCTTCGAGAACTGGTCGAAATAGCCGGTGACTTCCGTCAGCAGGCGCGTGTACGCGTCGTCGGCGTTGCGCACCTCGATGTCATGGCCGCGGATCGAGAGTTGCTGCACGCTCATGCCGATCGAAGCGGTGATTGCGGAGAAGCCGATGACGGTGAGCGCGGCGACGGCGACGATCTGGGTCCGCGTGGTCAGCCGGAGGTAACGAATGCGACCGTCGCTCCGCAAGATGACGTCGCGCGTCGTGAAGACCGCCTGCAATTTTTCTTTTGTGCGCAGGAATCTCGTTACCGGCATTTTAAGCAGCACCGCCCCCGTCGAACCGACCGAAACTTTCTAATTTTCTGAACACACGGCTCTGGACCATCTTGGAGTCCTTCTGAAGTCCGGGGGCTCCGCGGGTCGCGAGCATTAATCATAATATTTATGTGGGGTAGCTTTATATCCCCAAGCCGGAGATGGCAACCCAAAATCAGCAGCGTTAAGGCCTTGTGATGGGCCGTAAATCCGCCGCAATGCGGTCGCCGGCCGGGGCATCAGAATCCAGTCGCGCAACCCGAATCCACCGCGTCAGGGGACGACCTGGTAGGCATACTTGATATCGCGGCCTTCGGCGAAGACCACACAGCGCCGATTGTTCATTTTCGCCCGGCAATCATCCAAGGCGGTGGTTCGCGTGACCGGGCTGATCTGGCAGGCGTAGTTTTTACACTGCTTCACGTCGTAAGCCCGGCCATCGACGGAGACCATGAAGAGCCCATAACCGATCGCGACGTCGGTGCGCAGGTATTTGACGTATTCGTTCCAGACCTGCTGGGTCATGACCATCTTGCTGCCGGTGAAGCCCGGCGGCGGATTGACGACGCCGGTCGCGGGCGTGATCAAGGACGCGTTGGGCGATGTCGTCAGCGCCGCGGGCGAACCCGGCGTCTGCATCGCCTTGAAGTCCCCCGGCTTCTGCGGCTCCGTGCTCTGCGCCCGTGCCGCGGGCAGGAATGACGCAAAAGCCATCGTCGCTGCGAGCGCGATCAACGCCGCGAGCGTGACCCTTGGTGATCCAACGCGTCTTCCCATCGCCCGCGATGATAATCGATCCCGGGCCTCACGTCAGCATGCCGAGCGACAGCAATGCCAGAACAAGGCTTGCGGCCAGCCGGCCGATGCGCGGCCCGCGCGCGGCGCCGACGCGCGTGCCAGGGCCGCCGGCGCCGCCGCGGTCGAGCCGGCGCGCCAATTCATCCGCACTGCCCTCATAGGAGACGACGGCGAAACGGGTGAACGGCATATAGAAGGAGGTGCAGCTGCTGGAAACCGCCGCGCTGAGGTCGCGTGTCGCGACAACGAGATAATGACTCATGTTTCATCCCTGTACGCCGCAGCAGGCTCCCTGACCCCCATCGGGAAAACCAAATCCCGGCCCAAACGCAGCGCGCCATCTGATTGTTCCAGTCAGTCCATTGTTTTCGCACGATGATTTCCACGCTTGCGCCGAGACCGGCTTTACGCATGGACACCCCGTCCTAAAAACGTATTATGCGGTGAAGACGCGTCCTTATTCGAAGCGATGCAAGGCTGGGGTGGCGCGATGACGGAGATTTCGGAAGCTGCACGTCGCCTGAAGGAACTGCGCGAGCAGGCCGGGCTGACGATGCGCGCCGTCTCGGAAGCCCTGGGGTGGAGCCTCACCCGCTATCAGCATTACGAGGACCGCTATAAGCGCCGGTTCCTGCCCTTCGAGCTCGCCCGCGACCTCGAAGCGATCTTCGTGCCGCATGGTGTGGAATCCGGCGCGGTCTTAAGCCTCGCCGGAATCGAGGCCGGCCAGCCGGTCAACCCGCGCCGCGAGGCCGTAGCACCCGCTCGGGCCGCGCCCACGCAGGCGCAACGCGATTTGCCGGTCATGGGCACGGTCAACGGCGATGGCGCCGGCTTCGTCTTCATCCAGGGCGAGGCCAAGGAATTCGTCGAACGCCCGACCAACTTGAAAGGCGTGCTCAATGCGCTCGCCCTCTATATGGACGGCGACGTGATGGAGCCGCGCTATTACGCCGGCGAGCTGCTCTATGTGAATCCGAACCGGCCCTTGACCAAGAACTGCTTCGTCGCCGTCGAGCTCGCCGACGGCCAAGGCCTGATCCGCCAATTCCTCCGCCGCAACGAGGACGAGGTCGTGCTGCGCCAGTTCAACCCGGCAAAGGACGTGCACCTGAAGGCGGGGAATGTGCGGAAGATCGTGCGGATCACCGGCGCGGCAGAGGCGAGTTAGGCGCGGCTTCGGTGATCGGCTGACGCACTCGCCACAAACTCGATCGTCATCCCAAGGCTTGGCCTTGGGATCTACGAGTTTCTTTCTCCACGCACCGATTGAGCTTCACCAAACTCGTGGATGCCAAGGCCAAGCCTTGGCATGACGACCGAGTTTTACGGGATCAAGGAGACTAGATTTCGACAACCACCCGCCCGCGCACCTTGCCGGCGAGGATCTCCGGCGCATAACCGGCGATGTTGTCGAGCGTTGCGGTCTGGATCGTGGAATCCAGTTTCTCCACCGGCAGGTCCTTGGCGAGGCGGGACCAGGCCAAGCGGCGGCGGTCGATCGGGCACATTACGGAATCGATGCCGAGGATGTTCACGCCGCGCAGCAGGAACGGAATGACTGTCGTTTCCAGCTTGGCGCCGCCGGCGAGGCCGCAGCTTGCCACCGAGCCGTGAGACATCACCTGTGGCAGCACGGTCGCCAGCGTCGAGCCGCCGACGGAATCGATGACGCCGGCCCAGGCTTCGCTGTCGAGGGGCTTGCCGCTCGGCTTGGCGATGGTTTCGCGGGCGATGATCTCGGCGGCGCCGAGGGACTTCAGATAATCGTGCGTCTCCGCGCGTCCGGTCGAGCAGACTGTCTTGTAGCCGAGCTTGGCCAGGATCGCGGTCGCGACGCTGCCGAGGCCGCCTGCCGCACCCGTCACCAGCACCGGGCCTTTCACCGGCGTGACACCGTGATCTTCCAGCGCCATCACCGCCAGCATCGCGGTGAAGCCCGCGGTGCCGATCGCCATGGCGCGGCGTGCGTCGAGGCCGCCCGGGATCTTCACCAGCCAGTCGCCTTTGACGCGCGCCTTCTCTGCATAGCCGCCCCAGCGCGCCTCGCCGACGCGCCAGCCGGTCAAGACCACGGCATCGCCGGGCTTGAAATCCTTGTGCGCGCTCTCGAGCACCTTGCCGGCGAAATCGACCCCGGGAATATGCGGGTATTGCCGCACCAGCCGCCCCTGCCCCAGCAGAATGAGGCCGTCCTTGTAGTTCAAGGTCGAATGGCTGACCGCAACGGTGACATCGCCTTCCGGCAGGTTCGCCTCATCGACCTGCTGGATCGAGGATTCGACGCGGCCGTCCTTCTCTTCCAGCACCAGGGCTTTGAACATCGAGCGCTCCTTAAGTGCGCGGCATCGTTTCGGTGAACCGCACGGGCTGACCGATCGGCTTGTCCAGCAGCTGGTCATCGCGCATGACGATGTTGCCACGGATCACGGTCGCCTTCGGCCAGCCTGTCACCGTCATGCCGGCGTAAGGCGTCCAGCCGCATTTGGTGCGGATCCAGTCGTTGGTGATCTCGCGTTTTTCCTTCAGGTCCACGATCGAGAGATCGGCGTCGTAGCCGAGCGCGATGCGGCCCTTGCCGGCGATGTTGTAGATCCGCGCCGGGCCGGCGCTGGTGAGATCGACGACGCGCTGCAAAGTCAACCGGCCCGCGTTCATATGGTCGAGCATGATCGGCAGCAAGGTCTGCACGCCCGGCATGCCGGAGGGCGATTGCGGATAGGGCTTCGCCTTTTCCTCTTTGGTATGCGGCGCGTGGTCGGAGCCGATGCAATCGACCACGCCGTCGCGGATCGCCTGCCAGAGCGCCTCGCGGTGCTTGGCATCGCGCACCGGCGGGTTCATCTGCGCGAAGGTGCCGAGCCGTTCGTAGCATTCGGGTGCGGCGAAGGTGAGATGGTGCGTCAGGCATTCCATCGTCACCAGGTCCTTGTTGGCGGCGAGGATCGGCACCTCGTCGCCTGTCGAGACATGGAGGATGTGGATGCGGCGGCCGGTCTTGCGCGCGAGCGCAATGATGCGCTTGGTTGCGCGGAGCGCCGTCTCTTCGTCGCGCCAGACCGGGTGCATCTTCGGCTCGGCGCCGCCTTTGACCAGCGCGAGACGCTCGCGCAGCCGCGCTTCGTCCTCGGCATGGATCGCAACCCGGCGCCTTCCGGTGGCGAGCACGCGTTCAAGACTCTCATCCTCGGCGACCAATAGGCTCCCGGTGGAGGAGCCCATGAAGATCTTCACGCCGGAGCAGCCGGGCACCAGCTCGGTCTCGGCCAAGGTATCGACATTCTCTTCCGAGGCGCCGACGAAGAAGGCATGATCGACCCAGGCGCGGCCTTTCGCGCGGTCGAGCTTGTCCCGGATGTCGCCGGCGTCGAGCGTGTTCGGATTGGTATTGGGCATCTCGAAGATGCCGGTGATGCCGCCGAGCGCGGCGCCGGCGGTGCCGGCTTCGAGATCTTCCTTATGGGTGAGGCCAGGCTCGCGGAAATGCACCTGGGTGTCGATCGCGCCGGGCAGGACGGTCAGGCCCTTGGCGGGAAGGGTCTGCGCGGCTTTCACGTTCTTCAAGTCACCAAAAGCCGCGACTCGGCCGGCTTTGATGCCGAGGTCGGTTTCAATGGGGCCGTTGACGGTCCAGACCGTGCCGCCGGTAACTGTCAGATCGAAGGAATTGTCCATTCGGGGGCGATTTCCGCGCGGGGGAAGGGTGTGACCAGATGTCTAAGGCGCTTGCGGGGCAGGCGCAAGCCCGGGCGGTTCTGGTTTCCACCGCGTGAAGGTTTGGGATAGAATACCGGCTCACGGGAGGAGCAAGCATTGAGCGTGATACCCAGCGTCACAGAAATGCGGGTCAAGCTCGAGGAACTGCGGTCGGAGCACCGCGACCTCGACGACGTGATCCAGCGCCTCGCCGAAACCTCGCCGTTCAATCAGCTGCAGATCCAGCGTCTGAAGAAGCGCAAGCTCGCGCTCAAGGATCAGATCATCAAGCTGGAAAGCAAGCTGCTGCCCGATATCATCGCCTGAACTCTCACTTCAGACCGGGCGGCTGCGGTGAAGCGCCACTCCGCCGATCACCAGAGCGATGCCCATGACCTCGCGCGAGGTCGGAATCTGATCCAGCAGGAGAATGCCGATCGCCGCGGCCGTCGCCGGCAGCAGCGAGAGAAGCAGCGCGAAGGTCGCCCGCGGCAGCCGAGCCATGGCAAGCTGGTCGCAAACATAGGGGATCACCGAAGAGACGATGCCGACGCCGATTGCGGCGCCGAGCAACAGCGGATCGCGCAAAGCCGGACCGATATCGCCGAGGCCGAAGGGAAAGGCCGCGACGGTCGCGATCAGCATGGCTGCCGCCAATCCATCGATTCCATTGGGCCGATCGATGCCGCTCGCCCCACCCTCGGCGGCGATGCCGTTAGAGGCGATCCGGTGGCCGAGCACGATGTAGAGCACGAAGAGCGCGCAATTGGCGAAGGCGAAGAGATAGCCGATCGGCGTCCCGGCAAAATGCACCTGGGTGAGGAAGGCAACACCGGCGGCGGCGAGCGACAAGGCCACCGTATTGCGTTGGCTGCGCAGGCCCGCGGCGGCGAGGGCGATCGGCCCGAGAAACTCGATCGCGCCCACCGTCGCCAGCGGCAGTTCCGCGATCGCCAGATAGAAGGTCACGTTCATCGCCGCGAGGCAGAGGCCGAGGCCGATCACATTCGTCTTCTGCGCGCGGCTAAAGCTGCGGAAGGCGCGCCAGGGCCGGCGCCAGAGCGCGAAGACCACGGCCGCGGAGGCGATGCGCAGGAAGGCAACACCCAAGGGCGGCACCGCAGCGAACAGCAGCACGGCAAGGCCGGGGCCGAGATAATGGCAGACCGCGCTGACCAGGAAGAAGGCGTGAGGCGGTATGCGCCGAGCGAAGCGCGCAACACTTGGGTGCTCGAGACTCTTCGCATCGGACATGCTGCCAACTTTGTGCTGGCACTAACCCCTGCAGCCATGCGGAAATGGAGATGGTTTTGGTCCCAGGCCTTCATTTCGAAGGAGATCCCACGATGCCGCCTAAGATTCCCGAAGCCTTGCGCGATGCGCGGAATGTAAAGCTGCTGCGGCTGCTGCGCGCGGAGCCCAGGATCAGCGTCTCCGAACTCGCGCGCCGCATCGGCATGTCGGCGCCGGCGGTGCGCGAGCGGATCCAGCGCATGGAGGAGTCGGGCGTGATCCAGGGAACGCGAATGGAGCTCGATCCGAAAGCGCTCGGCTATCCGATCGCGGCCTATGTCCGGGTGCGGCCGATGCCGGGCAAGCTGCCGAAGATCGCCGAGCTCGCACGCAGAATGCCGCAGGTCACCGAATGCCACCGCATCACCGGCGAGGATTGCTTCATCATGAAGATCCATCTCGAGGAGCTGGATGCGCTCGACCGGGTGCTGGACCGCTTCCTGGCCTTCGGGCAGACCACGACCAGCCTGATCCAGTCCTCGCCGGTGCCGGCGCGCGGCCTGCCGCTGCCGGGCGACGCCCGGGATTAGCAAGATTTTAAGCGACAACCGGTCACATGGATGTGGGACGGAATCCCGCTAAATTGACGCTCATCAAATTGCCCCCGGTGCACATGATCATGTCCTCCCGACCGACCTGGACCGAAGCACTGATGCGCGGCTTCAAGCGCACCTGCCCGCGCTGCGGCAAAGGCAAGATGTTTGCCGGTTATCTCACGCCGCGCGAATCCTGCGAGAACTGCGGCCTCGCGTTCGAACCGTTACGGGCGGATGACGCCCCGGCCTATTTCACGGTGTTCCTGGTCGGGCACGTCGTCATCGCCGGCGTGCTGTTCACCGAACAGCTCTGGCATCCGGCGATGTGGGCGCAGTCGCTCTGGGTGCTGGTCGCGGTGGTCATGATGGGCGTTCTGTTGCCGCTGATCAAAGGCGCCGTGATGGGCGCTATCTATTCGAGCCAGGCTTCCGAGCACCGCTTCCCGGCGGAGTAATACCGCTCAGCTCTTCGCGTCGAAAATCGCGTAGAGCTTTTTCACCGGCTCTACCGTTTCCCAAGTTCCGACAAATCCGCTCGGGATGACGAAGCTGTCGCCCTTGCCGAACGTTTCGGATTTTCCCGACGCGTCGGTCAGCACGCATTTCCCTTCCAGGATCGCGCAGAACTCGCTCTCAGTGTAGCTGACCGGCCATTTGCCCTGGCTCGACTCCCAGATGCCGGAGAAGAACTGGCCGGTCGTGTCGGTGAAGTAGTTCTGCAGCCGCGTGGTCGGCGCGCCGGAGATCGGGCTGCTCGGCTTTCCCTCTTCGACCGCGGGCGGATTAGCCCCAAAGCGGACGACCTTAGATGATATGGGGGCATTCGACATAGACCGCGCTCCTTGCTTTTGATGCGGTGTACTTAGCACAGGCCTGCGGCGTTTTGACATAACCCCCGGGGACTCTATAGTCGGCGGCAACTTCTCAGGTGCAGTTCCCCCGCAGGTTTCTCCGTGGCTGAAGAAAAAGTCGGTTGGGGCGCCGTCTTCAAGGACGGGCTCGGCCTCTACACCATCATGCTCAATCTCGGCATCGGCCTGCATGCGATCGATGTCTTCATCGTCACCACCGTCATGCCGTCGATCGTGCGCGATATCGGCGGCGCCAGCTATTACTCCTGGACCACCATGCTCTACATGGTGGCCTCGATCATCGGCGCCGCCACCGGCGCGCCGTTGAAGTCGAAGCTCGGCGCGCGGCGCGCCTATTGTCTGGGCTCGCTGCTGTTCCTGCTGGGCTCGGTCTCCTGTGCCTTGAGCCCGGCGATGTTCATCCTGCTGACCGCGCGCCTGGTGCAGGGCTTCGGCGGCGGCCTCATCATCTCGCTCTCGATGGCGCTGGTGAGCGAGCTCTATCCGGAGCGGCTCCGGAAACGCATCCTCGGCCTCATCTCCAGCACCTGGGGCGTCGCCGCCCTGATCGGCCCGGCGGTCGGCGGCACCTTCGCGCAATACGGCTTCTGGCGCGGCGCCTTTTGGATCAACGCGCCGATCATCATCGGCTTCATGGCGGCGGCGTGGTTCCATTTGCCGGAGCGGCGCGCGGCGGTCGCGAACATCATCTTCCCCTGGCGGCGGATGGCCCTGCTCTCGCTCGGCGTGCTCTGCGTCGGCATCGCCAGCGATTGGGAAGCGCTGGCGATCCAGCTCCATGTCATCGCCACGGCGAGCGAGGTCGAGAGCCTGATCGTGCAAGGCGCGCTGATCGTCGCCGCGATCCTCATGGTGTGGCAGACCTTGCGGCTCGACGCGGCCGGCAGCGCAAAGCTCTTTCCGAGCCATCCCTTCTCACCGAAGACCACGACCGGATCGGCGAGCTGGGTGTTCTTCCTCTCCTCGATGACGCATACGGTGATCGGCGTGTTCCTGCCGCTGGCACTGCAAGTGCTGCACGGCGTCGATCCGCTGACCGCCGGCTACATGACCGCAAGCCTCGCAGTCTGCTGGACCCTGGCCTCGATGGCGACGGCGCATCTCCACGGCCGCGCCGCGTCGGCGGCGATCATCGCCGGCCAGATCATGTGCGTGGCCGGCCTCGGCGGCCTCGCCTTCGGCATCGAGCGGGTGCCGACCTTCGTCATACCGTTTCTGAACGGGCTGGTGGGCCTGGGCCTCGGCTGCTCCAACCTGCACGTGACCGCGGCGACCATGCGGCATGCGCGGGCCGGCGAGGAGACGCTGACCGCCTCATCCATTCCCACCATCCGCTCGCTCGGTATCGCCTTCGGCGCGGCGGCGGCGGGCGTCATCGCCAACGGCGCCGGCTTGACCGATGCCCTGGTGCCGGCCGATGTCAGTCACGCGGTGCTGGCGGTGCTGGGCATCGGCGTGCTGGCGCCGGTGGGCGCGCTGATCCTCGCGCTGCGCTTCACGTCGCTGCTGGCGACGACTAGCCCCCCGGTCAACCAAGGCCCGGCCAAGAGCGCGCCAGACTCGGCCGGCGCGACACACTGAGCCACCAGCGCGCGAGACGGCGGGAGGCGGCGATCGCCTTCTGCCCCTCCGGCGTCATCGAGAGATAGGACGCGATCGGCATCAGCGCGATGTCGGCAAGGGTGACCTGCGGTCCGATCAAGAGCTCGGACTTCTCGCCGTCATGGGCGATGAGGGAAATCTGCTCGATGGCGTTCAAGGCCTCGGTCATCGGCGGCACCGCCTCCTCGACCGCGCGCATGTCGGTGGCGCTGCCGAGGAAGGGCGCGAACAGGCGCTGGGTCGCGATCTTGCCGATCGCGGCGGGGTGCAGATACTCGCGGATGATGCCCTGGATCTCGATCATCAGGGCACGCGGCCGCGCGGCGGGGGGCTGCAGCGCCGGGCCTTCGAAGGCCTCGTCGATATAGCGCAGGATGGAATCGCTGTCGAACAGGGCGAAATCGCCCTCGATCAATTTCGGCTGCTGCGCGGCGAGATAGCGCAAGAGATCGGCGAGCCGGAAGCCGCGCGCCCGCAGGATGTCGGGCTCGATCAGGTGATAGAAGACGCCCTTCTCCTCCAGCGCCACCCGCGCGGCGCATACGAAGCTGCTGTTCGCCGGACCATGGAGTTCGATTTCCGCCAATGCGCTTCCCCAGTTGACAGGCCGCACGTTACCGGCCACGCGGAAAGCCGGTCAATAAGATCCCTTGGGTCCTTGACCGGGTCGCGGCCCCGCCTATCCTCGTGGGATGAGCTTCGATTTCCTCGAACATTGCCGGCCCGGGATGGTGCTGAAGACGCGCGACCGGCGCGACGCCAGGATCACCGCGGTCGCAAAAGAGACCGGGATCATCTCCGGCGAGGTGCCGATGCTGGGCGCCTGCGCCTGGGTGGCCGACGGACGGTTTCACAAAGCGCCGGCGGGCGCCGCGGGCCCCTGGGACTTGATGCCGCCCGTGAAGCCGCGCGCGGCGACGGAGCAGCGGCGCGAATCCCTGGCCGCCGCGTTGAAGGCGGAAGACGGCAATCCCGGTTGTTGTGACTAGACCCTCTGGATTCTAGACGGCCGCCGGCTCGCGCGGCGTGACCTTGCTCGGCGACATGCCCCTGCGGCGCTGGTCGGGGATTACGATGGTGACCGTGGTGCCGACGCCGACCTCGCTGTCGATGTCGAGCGAGCCGCCATGCAGCTCGCAGATGCCCTTGACGATCGAGAGGCCTAATCCTGTCCCGCGGAAGCGGCGCGCGATATCGCTGTCGATCTGGCCGAAGGGCGAGAGTGCCTTGGCGATGTCGGCGGGTGCGATGCCGATGCCGGTATCGGAGACCGAGAAAACAGCGGCGCCTTCGGCGTTGCGGCGATAGCGCAAGGTCACGGTGCCGCCCGGCGGCGTGAACTTCACCGCGTTCGAGAGCATGTTGAGCAGCGCGCGGAACACCGAGCGGGCATCGGCCTGGATGGTGAGCGGCACCGGCGGCAGCTCGATCGCGAAAGTGAGATTCTGCTCGGCCGCCTGGTGGCTGACCTGGTGCGCCGCGTCGTCGGCGATGACCGAGCAGTCGCAGAGCTCCAGGCGCAATTCCATCTTGCCCGCCTCGATCTTCGAGAAGTCGAGGATATCGTTGATCAGGCTCAAGAGATGCAAGCCGCTCTTGCGAATGTCGCGGATGTAGCTGCGATAGCGCGGGTTCTCGATGGCGCCATAGAGCTCGACCTCGAGCACCTCGGAGAAGCCTATGACTGCGTTCAACGGCGTCCTGAGCTCGTGGCTGACATTGGCCAGGAACTCGGATTTCGCGCGGTTGGCGATCACGGCCTGCTCGCGCGCCTCGATCAGCGCCTGCTCGCGGGCCTTCAAGTCCGTCAGATCGCGGGTGACACCGATCTGTCCGGCGCCGCCCGGCATCTCGAAGCGGCGGGATTCGATCAGACGGCCGCGCGGCTCGCGATAGAGCCGGCGCCGGATCGGCTCGCGCTCACCGCGCTCGACCGGCGGGACGTCGCCACACCATTCATTGTGGTCATCGACCATCTCATAGTCGCCGCTGTTCAGCTTCCAGGCGATGAGGTCCTGAAGCTTCATTCCGGTCTGGAGGACGCCCGGCGGGAAGTTCCACATCCGCTCGTAGGTCTGGTTCCAATGGCGGATCTCGCCATCGTTCCCGAGCACCACGATGCCTTCGTCGATCGAATCGATGGTGACGCCGAGCAGGCCCGCGGCCTGCTGCAAGCTGGCATTCTTCGCCGCGACCAGATCGGCATAGCTTTCGGCGGCGCGGCGCGTGCGCAGGAGCTGGTCGAGCGCCATCACGCACAGCGTCGCCAGCAGCAGAGTCACAAGCGCGATCGGCAGCAGCAGGCGCTCGATCAGATGCCGCCCCGGCTGCGGCGGCCGCCAGGTGAGATAGGCGACATGTGTGCCATCGGCACCGATCAGCGGGTGTCCGATCGTGCCCGAACCGATCCGGGCCGCCGTCTTCAGACCATCGACCCGGCTGGCTTGCGCGATGGCGTTCAGATTGGCGGCATCGAGCGCGGTCAGCATGATCAGAACCGGCTGCGGCGCCGCGCTTTGGCCGGCGATCCGGGTATACGGCGTCACCGCCGCGGCGCCCGCGAGATAGACGAGGCCGCCGCGGCCGAGCGCCGCATGGACCGGCACGGGCACGTCCGTCGCGCGCGCCCGCGCCTCGTCCATCAGGGCGGCGAAGCCGCCGCTGAACTCCGGCGTCGCGCCGCGCGCAATCTCGCGATTGCCGATGAAGCCGTAGAGCACCTGGTTGTCGCCGCCGACCGCCAGGATCCCGGTCACCTGCGGATAGCTGGCGGGAATGGTGAGCGGTCCGAGATTGTCCCTCGCCCAGTTCGGCGAGAAGCGGATCGCCAGATTCTCCACCGAGGAATCCCACCACGCATAGTCGCGCGCGATCGATTCCAGGGTCTTCGCGCGGTCGGTGACCTGGCTCGACATCTCCATGAGCGAGGTCCGCGCCGCCTCGCGATCGAGACCGACGCCGCCGAGATAGGTGAGGCCGAAGACCGCGCCGACCCCGATTGCGAACAGCATCAGCACCGGGGCGGCGGGACGCCAGCGATCCAGCCAACGGCGCAGGCGCAGTTCGCCGATCCGGGAATCGCTGCGCGCAATTCCGCCGCCGGGAATCTCGTCCTGCTGCTGTCCTATAACCACCCGCTCTTCCGATCGAACCGGAGATGCGCGCGCAGTCTAACAGCGCCCCCCTGCCGGTTCACGGAGATATAGGGTTAGGACGTCGGGTCCAAGGCTCCTGAGCGGCCGGACGGCCGACTATCGATTCCCGGGACTGATCTCGCAAATTGTTCGATTTTGAAGCGTTGCCGCGCTGCAACAGCGGGCAGTTCGTTATTATATGACAATAGGTTAGTGGGTCACTGTAGAGTCAGTTTAGACGCTTGACTTTTCGCGCATGCAGCATCATCTTTTGCAGTGCGACAACGGAAATCTCCCCTGACAGTACGTTGTCGCGGCGCCCCTCATGGGCGTTTCCTCCCAGAACTTGGGCCGTGCCAGACGCACGGCCCTTTTTTTTTAAAACGTTTTAATTTCGGTCTGGTTGCGCGGGCTATTCGCCTGGCTAACCCTGGGGCAGCGCCGTATCGCCGTCGCCCAGCGCGCGTTGCATCAGCACGGTGTCGACCCAGCGCCCGAACTTGAACCCGACCGCGCGAAACGTGCCCACTTCGGTGAAGCCGAGGCGGAAATGCAGCGCGATCGAGGCGCGGTTGGCGCTGTCGCCGATCACCGCCAGCATCTGCCGCTTCCCCGCCGCGGTGGCGCCATCGATGATCGCACTCAGCAGCAACCGCCCGATGCCGCGGCCGGTGACCGCCGGATCGAGATAGACCGAATCCTCGACGGAGAAGCGATAGGCGCTGCGCGGCCGATACGGTCCGGCATAGGCATAGCCCAGCAGCCGCTCCCCTTCGCCGGCAACGAGATAAGGCAGGCCGAACTCGGTGATGCTCCGCCAGCGCCGCTCGAACTCGGCGAGATCGGGCGGCACTTCCTCGAAGCTCGCGGCGCCGTTCAGCACATGGCCGGCATAGATCTCGCGCAAGGCGGCGAGATCGCCGGATGATGCGGGGCGGATGGTGATCACGTTGCGGTCTATCAGCGGCGGCGGATCAAGGCCGGCGCCTCGCGCGCCAGCATCGCAATCAGCCGCTCCAGGCGCTGCTTGGTCTCCTGGAACTGCGGGAGACGCTCGAGAGTCTGCTCGTCCATGTAGATCGAGCGGTTGATCTCGATCTGCAGCACATGGATGCCTTCGACCGGCCGGCCGTAATGCTGCGTCACATAGCCACCCGAATAAGGATTGTTGCGGCGGACATGGGCGCCCTCTTTGCGCAGATGCGTTTCGGCCGCGGCGGTGACGGCATCGGCGCAGGAAGCGCCGAAGCAATCGCCGAGCACGAAATCCACCCGCGCGCGGCCGAGGTCGCGCTCGCCCTGCCCGCCCACCGAGGGCATCGAATGGCAGTCGATCAGGAGACAGCCGCCGAAACGCTCGCGCGTCTCCTGCATCAGCATGGAGAGTGCCTGGTGGTAGGGCCGATAGTAGCGCGCGATCCGCTGCTCCGCCTCGGCGAAGGGGAGTTTCCGGCCGTAGATCTCACGGTCGTTGGCGGCGAGGCGCGGAATGCTGCCGAGGCCCGCGGCGACGCGCGGCGAATCGGTGATCGCGGCCTCGGGCAGCCGGTCCTCGAACATGACGGGATCGAGCTCGAAGGCCTCACGATTGGCATCGACATAGACCCGCGGGAAGAGCGCCTTCAAAACCGGCGCGCCGAAATTCGGCCCGGCGGCGATCAGCTCATCGACATAGCAATCTTCGCTCAGCCTGAGCGTGGCGCGGTCGAGCTTGGCCATCTTCAGGAAGTCCGCCGGATAGCGGTCGCCGCTGTGCGGCGAGGCCAGCACCAAAGGCGTGCTTTGCCGCGCCGGGCGGACGATTTCGAACGCCGCCGGGCTCTCGGCTTCATCCCCCGGGGCGGCGGCTTCCGGGGACGCGGCTTTCCGGGACTCTGGGGATTTGGGCAGGGCCGTGCCGTTGCTCATGCCATAGGTTTAGTGAATTCCGGGCGGGCTGTCAGCGCCGAGATGCGAATGATTTGCGGGAACCAATCGGCCGATGATTTTCTCCGGCGATTTCCGGTGCTTGCAAACCGCCGGAGGGGGTGGTATTTCGCGTGCCGCCGGCCCAAACCGGCACCTTGCCGACGGCCCCGCGCCGGCGGCGGCGTTTTCCAAAAACGCTGTGATATCGGGCGGTTAGCTCAGCGGGAGAGCACTACGTTGACATCGTAGGGGTCACAAGTTCAATCCTTGTACCGCCCACCATCACCTTCCCGATCTGAAGCCCTTTTTCAATTTGCCCGGCGCATGTTGGGCTGACAATCCGGCACCAAGCGGCGGAACACGGCATGAACCGGTGGCAAGACCGGTGCAGAATCCGTGCAGTCTGTTTTGCCCCCGCTCTCCAGCGCTGACAGCCGCAGGATGACGCCGCGGCTCTAGCTCCGATCAAATCAGTCTCGCCATCGCCGTTCGACCGGCATCGAGCGAAACCAATAGCCGCGTGCGTTTGCATGGTATGGCGATCGACGATATCTGGCGACTGCACGGCATCCGGCGCCGGTGAGAGAACTCGGGAATCCGCTCAGCGCCATTAGAAGTCTTCAGCCCTACCGGACGGTGGGTTGATTTCGGTTGCGAGCCGGTAAGCTTTATGCCGCGTCGTGCGTCGAAATTTGCGGACAGTTGCGAAGCGCAGCGCGATTTCGCTGCTTGAAATCCCCGGGTGATAAACCCACACGCTCGGAAAATGCGGCACTGAACGACCCGAGACTGCTGAAGCCGACCGTGCGCGCGACGGTCTCGACGGAAGCGTCTCCTTTGGCGAGCAGTTCCATCGCCCGCATCATGCGGATCTCCCCGATCAGCGCGCGGAGGCCGTGGCCGAACTCCTCCTGGGCGATGCGCTGCATCGTTCTCTGCGGCAGCTTGCAGGCACGACACGCTTCCGCGACCGTCGCGCTCGAGAGGCGATCGCGCACATAGGTAATGAAGGTCCGCGTTGCTTCCGACTTGGCTTGCGGCAGCCAAAGGATGCGCGGATTGGCGAACCACTCGCGACACAGCATCGACAGGGTGCGAAACATCTGCCGCACCGTCTCCGAATTCGGGCTCTCGCCGTGAAGCTTCAGGAGATGACTAAGCATCTCATGGGCGAGCCCGTTGGCCCGTGTCACCCAACACCCATGATGCTGCCATTCGGCATCGCCGGGATCCAGATGCGCGACGATCGTCGTCGTGTTGGGCCCGGTCCGGAGATTGAAGGCGCGATCGGCGGGAATGAAGATGATGTGGTTGGGAATCACCAGCCAGCCTCCCTGCGCGCCTTCGATATCAACCTGGCCTTCCAGGACCAGGATCATCTTGTGCATGGACTCGCCGGCAGAGGATTCCCGCCAGGCGCCGCTCCGCACCAGATGGATCGAGGGAACCGGTGCCATGCCGGGCGCAAAGCGCCTCCGCGCGCAGTCGACCAGCTTGAACGGCCGCACCAGCCTTTCCAATCGCGCGGTGGTGGTGACGCTTGCCAGACTTGCCTCCCTCTTCGATTTCCGCGAGCGATTAGCCGAGAGCACGGCCACACGTCAATCGTGCGCCGCTCGACCTGCCCTATCATCCTTGATGATGATACGGACTTGGCCATAATGAAATAGTATTTGCATTATCTCTTGGTTTCGGCCAATGTATCGATAACGACCTCGGAACGAAGGTCGAGTTGGGAGGAAGTGGATGCAGCCCAGTCCGGCGGTCGCGCCTTCTGCGCATGCCGCTCTCGCGATCCGTGGCCTCTCGAAATCGTTCGGCGCCACCCAGGCGCTGTGCGATGTCGATCTCGACCTGCCGCGGGGCGAGATCCTGGCCCTGCTGGGCCAGAACGGCGCCGGCAAATCCACCCTGGTAAAGATCCTGGCCGGTGTCGTGAAGCCCGATGCCGGCGAAATCCGGATCGACGGCGAGTTCCACGATTTCAACCGCGGCAGCCCCTCGATCGCCTTCATCCACCAGGATCTCGGCCTGATCGAGTGGATGACGGTCGCCGAGAACATCGCGATGGCACAGGGCTTCAAGCGCAAATGGGGCATGATCGACTGGCCGGCGATCACCGAGGCGGCCCGCGCCTCGCTGGCGCGGATCGCGCCCGGCATCGACCCGCGCAAGCGCATCTCCGACTTGACCCGCACCGAGAAATCGCTGGTCGCCATCGCGCGCGCGGTCGGCATCCACGCCCGGATCCTGGTGCTGGACGAGCCGACTGCCAGCCTGCCGCAAGACGACGTCTCCGTCCTGTTCGACGTGCTCCGCGAGCTGAAGCGCCAGGATGTGAGCATGATCTATGTCTCGCACCGGCTGGATGAGATCTTCGCGATCTCGGACCGGCTACTGGTCCTGCGTGACGGCCGTGCGGTCGATGCGCGCCGCACCGCCGAAGCCGATCCTGAAAGCCTGGTGCGCGCAATCATCGGCCGCCCGCCGGAGAAGGTGTTCGTGCGTCCGCCGGCCCCGACCACGGCGGAACCGGTGCTGGATTGCCACGCCCTGGTCACCGGCGCTATCGGTCCGATCTCCTTCAATCTGAAGCGCGGCGAAGTGCTGGGCCTGGTCGGCTTGCGCGGCGCCGGCCACGAGCTGATCAGCCGCACGCTGATTGGCGCCGAGCGGCATAGCGCGGGCACCGTCGCCATCAAGGGCGCGCCCATCGACAATTCCAGCATCTACAAAGCCGTCAAGGGCGGGCTCGGCTTCGTCGCCGCCGACCGGATCGCCGAATCCATCGCCCCCGGCCTCTCGATCCGAGAGAACATGTACATCAACCCGATGGCGAGCGGCGCCCGACTCTTCACTTGGCGTCATCCTTCGAAAGAAGCGTCGAGTGCGCTGGATTCCGGCCGGCGCATCGGTCTCGTGCCCAACGCGCCCGAGGAGTTCATCGAGGCGCTGTCCGGCGGCAACCAGCAGAAGGTCGTGATGGCGCGCTGGATGCACATCGCGCCGGACGTGCTGATCCTCGAGGACCCGACCGCCGGTGTCGATGTCGGCGCCAAGGCCGAGATCTATCGCCTGCTCGCGGCCGAGCTCGGACGCGGCCAGGGAATCCTGCTGGTCTCGACCGATTTCGAGGAAGTGGCGGCGATCTGCCATCGCGCGCTGGTCTTCCGCGACGGCGCGATCGTCGACGAGATCGCGGCCGACGATCTTTCGACCGAATCCATCACGCTCGCCGCCTCGCTGGCGCCTTCCGCCGGCGCGGCGCGGCAACCCGCAATTCTCCAGTAGGGGACGGTTCAGAATGCAGTCGATCAAGTCAACCGCCCTCGAGCCGACCGCCGCCGAGCTGGAAACCATGAGCCTGCCGCAGAAGATCGGTCGGCTGCTGCCGGTCTACGGCCTGCCGCTCTGCACACTGCTCCTGATCGTCATCTTCTCGATTGCGCTGCCAACCACCTTCCCGACCATGCTCAACCTGCGCTCGATCCTGGGCGACAAGGCGATCATCGCGATCCTCTCTCTCGCGGCGATGATCCCGATGATGGCGGGGCGCATCGACCTCACGGTCGGCTACGGTATCGTGCTCTGGCACATCCTCGCGATCGCGTTGCAAACCCAGCTCGGCCTCGACTGGCGCATCGTCATCGTGATCGTGCTGCTCGCGGGCGCGTTCCTCGGCTTGCTGAACGGCCTGCTGGTGGAGATCGCGCGGATCGACTCCTTCATCGCCACGCTCGGCACCGGAACGATCCTCTACGCCCTGGCGCTCTGGTACACCCAGGGCCGGCAGATCGTGGGCTCCCTGCCCCACGGCTTCACCGACATCTATGCCTGGATGCCATTCGGCATCCCGATTGCCGCTTTCTACGTCCTCGTCCTCGCCATCGTGCTGTGGATCGCCAGCGAGTTCCTGCCGATCGGCCGCAGCCTCTATGCGATCGGCGCCAATCCCCGCGCCGCCGAGCTCAACGGCATCCCAAGCCGCCGCTTCATCATCGGCGCCTTCGTGGTCGCGGGAATGCTCGGCGCTTTCGCCGGCCTGCTGCTGGCGGCGCGGCTCCGGATCGGCCAGGCCAGCGTAGGCCTGGAGTATCTGTTGCCCGCGCTGGTAGGCGCCTTCCTCGGCTCGACCACGATCAAGCCGGGGCGCGTCAACGTCTGGGGTACCATCGTCGGCGTCGCAATCCTCGCGGTGGGCATCTCCGGCATCCAGCAGATCGGCGGCGCCTTCTTCATCGAGCCGCTGTTCAACGGTGTCACTCTGCTCATCGCGATCGGCCTTGCCGGCTATTCGCAGAAACGCCGCGGCCGCAGCGCCCGTATCTTCCGCGCGCTCAACCGCGATGCCCATGCGCGGCCGGACGGCGCGTCCGCAAGTTCGACGGATGGAAAGCCGAAGTGATCGGCACCCATCCGTATCTTTGACGGCAACGACAACAAGGGATTGGGAGGAATTCTAAATGCGAGTCTCAATGCGAAGCATTCAAGTTACCGGCGTGCTGGTCGTTCTCGGTATCGCCTCACCGGCGGCACTGGCGGATTCGGTCTCCGACGCCAAAGCCGTGGTCGAGGAATACAGCAAGCCGAACGCGCCCTGGACCGGCCCGACGTCGGGCCCGAAAGCCGAGGCTGGAAAGAGCATCGTCTATGTCTCGACCGACCAGCGCAACGGCGGCGCGCTCGGCGCCGGCGACGGCGTCAAGGAAGCGGCCGAGAAGATCGGTTGGAAGTTCACGCTGATCGACGGCCAGGGCTCGGTCGCCGGCCGCACCACGGCACTCGGCCAGGCGGTCGCGTCCAAGCCTGACGTGATCGTGCTGGGCGGTATCGATGCCACCGAGCAGGCAACCGCCATCCAGGACGCCGCGAACCAAGGCATCGTCATCGTCGGCTGGCATGCTTATGCAAAATCCGGCCCGCATGACTCGCTGCCGATCTTCACCAACATCACCACGGATCCGCTGGTCGTGGCGAAAGCCGCGGCCTCCTATCCCTGCTCTTTGCTCGACGGCAAGGTCGGCGCCATCATCTTCACCGACAGTACGTACGAGATCGCATTGAAGAAGGCGCATGCGATGGAAGACGTGATCAAGGCCTGCGGCGAGAGCAAGGTGCTCGAGTTCGTCGATACGCCGTTGGCCGACGCTTCCAATCGCATGCCGCAGCTCACCACCGCGCTGCTACAGCGCTACGGCGCGGCGTGGACCACGTCGCTCAGCATCAACGACCTGACCTTCGACTTTATGCCGCCTTCGCTCGCGGCGGCCGGCTTGACCGGTAAGGACAACCCGCAGAACATCTCGGCGGGCGACGGCAGCGAGGCGGCCTTCCAGCGCATCCGCAACGGCGACTTCCAGGCCGCGACGGTAGCGGAACCGCTCAAGCTCCAGGGCTGGCAGATCGTCGATGAGGCGAATCGCGCGCTGCACAAAGAAAAGGACAGCGGCTTCGTGGCGCCGCCGCACCTCTTCGTGCCGACCAATATCGAGCATGACGGCGGCCCTAACAACACCTACGACCCGGAGAACGGGTATCAGGACGCCTATCTGAAAATCTGGAAGTAACCCGATGAAGATCGCGCGGCGCCGCGCGGCGCCGCCGATTTTTTTCAGTGGAATAAAGGAATATGTGACATGAGCCTGCCGAAGCCGGACTACGCCAAAGGGATGAAGCTGATCGGCCATTCCGACCAGGGCGGCCGCCCCGACGGCGTGCAGTTGATGATCAACAAGGGTTATGCCTTCGTCGGGCACATGTTCTCCAAGGGCTTCAGCGTGATCGATGTGCGCGATCCAAAGAACCCGAAGCCGGTCACCTACATCGCCGCGCCGCCCAATACCTGGAACATCCACTTGCAGACCCATGAGGACCTGCTGCTGGTGATCAACGCCAAGGACATGTTCGCCGCGGCGGAATTTCAGGACGAGAAGCAGTATTACACTGGCAAGATCGGACAGAAGGTCGGCACCGCGTCGAGCGCCACCCAGCGCGACTGGACCGCAGGCATGGCGGTCTACGACATCTCGAATCCGGCCCAGCCCAAGCAGATCGCCTTCATGCCGGTCGCGGGCGGCGGCATCCATCGCATCTGGTATACCGGCGGGAGATACGCCTATGCTTCGGCTTTGCTCGACGGCTTCACCGACTACATCTTCATCACCATCGACATGTTGGATCCTACCAAGCCGAAGGAGCTCGGCCGCTATTGGCTGCCCGGCATGAACCAGGCGGCCGGCGAGAAGCCCGACGACAATGCCCGCCGCGCCGGCCTGCATCATGCGACGGTCAACGGCAACACCGCCTATGGCGCCTGGCGCGATGCCGGAATGGTGCTGATCGACATCGCCGACCCGAAGGAGCCTAGTCTCAAGGTGCATCGCAACTGGTCGCCGCCCTTCGGCGGCGGCACCCACAACGTGCTGGCTTTGCCGAAGCGCGAGTTAATGGTGGTGCTCGACGAAGCGGTGCTGGATCACCAGGAAGACGGGCTGAAGCTGATCTGGCTGTTCGACATCCGCGAGCCGTCGAATCCTATCAGCATCTCCACCTTCCCGACGCCGGATGAGGCGGACTACAAGGCCAAGGGCGGCCATTTCGGCCCACACAACATCTACGAGAACCGACCCGACGGCTTTGTCAGCGAGGAGAAGATCTTCGCCACCTACCAGAATGCCGGCATTCGTGTGTTCGACATCCGTAACCAGTACCGTCCGGAGGAGATCGCCGCATTCGTGCCGGGAACGCCCGAACGCCTGGTCGATCCCAGACCGAACCGCAACAGGGTGATCCAGTCTTGCGACGTCTATGTGGACAAGCAAGGCCTGGTCTACAGCAACGACTACAATGGCGGCCTCTACATCCTGGAATACGAGGGTTAGCGGTCCGCAACGCCACGCGCTTCATTCCGCGGGTGGCGTTGCGATCAATCCTTTTCTTGATGCGATGAAGAAAAGTCGTATATGCCGGCTGGCAATCAAGCCCACCCGTCGGAAGAAACCTGACACGTGACACAATCCTCTGCGCCCCCGCTGGTCTTCCTCGACGCCTGCCGTTCCGCAATCGGCGCGGCGCAAGTGCTGACCGCGGACGGCGACAAGGAACGCTTCGAGCGGGATTTCTGGAACCAGTATCGCGGTCGCGCTGCGGCGGTGCTGCGGCCGGGCTCGACAACGGAGGTGTCGCGCATTGTCGTCCTCGCGGCGGAGCACGACGTCGCCCTGGTCCCTCAGGCGGGGAATACGGGACTGGTCAACGGCGGCGTGCCGGATGCGAGCGGCGCCGAGGTCGTGCTCTCGCTCGAACGCATGGATAAGGTACGCGCTATCGACGCCGCCGGCGACCACATCGAGGTCGAGGCCGGCTGCGTGCTCGCCGCCGTGCAGCAGGCGGCCGCCGCGGCCGGCCGGCTGTTTCCATTGGCGATGGGGTCCAGCGGCTCGTGCCGGATCGGGGGCAATCTCTCCACCAACGCAGGCGGCATCAACGTGCTGCGCTACGGCATGGCGCGCGACTTGGTGCTCGGCCTCGAAGTGGTGCTCGCCGACGGGGCGGTGCTCGACCTGATGCGGCCGTTGCGCAAGGACAATACCGGCTATGACCTGAAGCAGCTCTTCATCGGCGCAGAAGGGACGCTCGGCGTTATCACCGCCGCCGCGTTGCGGCTGGCCGCATTGCCGCGGGAGCGGATCACGGTCTGGCTCGCGGTGCGGACGCCGGAGGATGCGCTGGACGTCTTCAAGCGCTGCCGCGACGCCTTTGGCGAGTTGATCAGCGCCTTCGAATTGCTCTGCTCGAACGGTGTCGAGATCGCCGTCGAGCATCTGCCGAACGCACAACGTCCGGTCGGTGCGCCGCAGCCCTGGCATTTGCTGGTCGATGTCGCCTGGATGTTCGAGGACGGCCTACGCGAGCGCGTCGAGGCGGTGCTGGCGGGTTTGCTCGAAGATGGGATCTGCCTCGACGGCGCGATCGCCGAGACCGAGGCCCAGCGCACCAACATGTGGCGGCTGCGCGAAGAGCAGAGCCTCGCCGCCTCCACGCTCGGCTATATCATCCGCAGCGACGTGACCGTGCCGATCTCTGAGATTCCGAGCCTGCTGGCCGCGATCGCGGATTGGCGCGGCGTCATTCCCGACGATGTAACGGTCCTGCCGTTCGGCCATATGGGCGATGGCAATCTGCATGTGAATTTTCTGGTGCCCAAGCCCCGCGCCGCGGAGCTATACAATCCGCTCCTAGATCGGCTCTACGACACCGTAGACCGGTTGCGCGGTTCCATCAGCGCCGAGCACGGCGTAGGCCGCGCCAAGCGTGCGGCCGTCTGGACGCGTAAGCCGATCGCCGCTTTCGATCTTTCCGCGCGCATCAAGCGGGCGCTCGATCCCGACAATCGCCTCAACCCCGGGGTTGTCATCGATCCATCGGAGCCCGTAGACCGTGAATGAATCCGCCACGGCGGCCGCCTCGCGTCCTCTGCCGATCCAGATCTATGCCCTGACCGTCGCCGCCTTTGCCATTGGCACGACCGAGTTCGTCATCATGGGCCTGCTGCCGGAGATCGCCCGCGATCTTTCAGTCACCATCCCGGCCGCGGGCATGCTGGTGACCGGCTATGCCCTCGGCGTCGTGATCGGCGCGCCGATCTTCACCCTCGGCACCAGCTGGGCGCCGCGCAAGGCGCTGCTCATCGGATTGATGAGCCTGTTCATCGCCGGCAATTTCATCGCGGCGGTCGCACCCAATTATCCGATCCTGCTGGCGGCCCGCGTAGTCTCGGCGCTCTGCCACGGCACATTCTTCGGTGTCGGCGCGGTGGTGGCGTCCGGATTGGTGGCCCCCAATCGCCGGGCGGGCGCGATCGCGCTGATGTTCATGGGCCTGGCCCTCGCCAATATCCTCGGCGTACCCGCCGGAACCGCGATCGGCCACGCTCTGGGCTGGCGCGCCACCTTCTGGTGCGTGACCGGGCTCGGCATCGTCACGATGATCGCGATCGCGGCGCTGGTGCGCCCGGTGAAGGAGGACGGCCGGTCGCATTTCCGGACCGAGCTGGTGGCCATCGCCCGGCTCGATGTCTGGATCGCGCTTCTCACCACCGTCGCCTATTCGGCGTCGCTCTTTGTGGTATTGACCTATATCGCACCGATCCTGCTGGACGCGACGGGCTTCCAGCCGGAGCAGATCACGCTCGCGATGCTGATCTTCGGTGCCGGACTGGTTGTGGGCAGCAATCTCGGCGGCCGCTTCGCCGATATCGCGCTGATGCCGGCGCAGATCTGCGTTCTCGCGGCACTCACGCTCGTCACGCTGCTCTTCGCCTGGACGATGCATTTCACCATCGCCGCCTATGTGACGCTGTTCGTTTGGGGTGCCGTCAGCTTCGCCAACATTTCGCCGCTGCAGACCCGGGTCGTCACCACCGCCAAGGGTGCACCGACCCTGGCCTCTTCGCTCAACATCGCCGCCTTCAATCTCGGCAATGCCGCCGGCGCGGCTCTGGGGGGATTGCTGATCCATGACGGATTCGGCTATGCGGCGCTCACCATTGCAGGCGCCGCAATCTCCGGCGCCGGCATGTTGCTGGCGGTCTGGGGCTTCGCGCGGGACAAGAGCGCCATGGCGGTGGCCGCGGCCGGAGAATGAATGGAGTGCCTTTCGATGCCCGATACCCTGAAGCCTGAAATGGTCCCGACCCAATCCGCAGCCGGGCGATCCCTGCGCGGGGTCGTCGCCGCAATCATCACGCCGCTCGATCGGAATGGCGCACCTGACGCCGCGCAGTTCTGCAACGTGGCGCGCGCGCTGCTTTCCGGTGGCTGCGACAGCTTGAATGTGCTCGGGACGACGGGAGAGGCGACGTCGTTCTCGCTGGTGGAAAGAGGCCGCTTGATGGAGGAGGCTGCGAAATCCGGCCTGCCGCTCGACCGCATGATGGTTGGGACCGGCGCCGCGGCCGTTGACGACGCAATCCGCCTGACCGCTCATGCCCAGGAGCTTGGATTCGCGGGCGGGCTGATTCTTCCGCCGTTCTATTACAAGAACGTCTCCGACGATGGCATCTTCGCCTATCTTGCTGAGATCGTGGAATCCCTCCGCGGCAAGGTTTTCCCGATCTATCTCTACAATTTCCCGGCATTGAGCGGCGTGCCCTATTCGGTCGAGCTGGTCCGTCGACTGCTATCCGCCTACCCGGATCACTTGGCCGGGCTCAAGGATTCCTCCGGCGACCTGAACTATGCCCGCGCGGTCGCGGCCATCGATTCCCGGCTGGCGGTCTTCCCGTCGAGTGAAGCCTGCCTCAAGGAGGCACGCTCGGGGATCTTCGCCGGGTGCATCTCGGCGACCGCAAACCTGACCGCGGCATTCTGTGCCGACGCCTTACACAAGCAGGATGACCGCGCCCTGGCGAAGGCCGTGGCGCTCCGCGATGCCTGCAGCGGCGTACCGCTGGTGCCGGCCGTGAAGTCGATCATGGCGCACGTCCACGGGTCGGCCGCGCTGGAGAATGTGAAGCCGCCGCTCGTTCGGCTGGATCCGGAACACCGCGCGCGGCTCATCGCGGAATACGAACGCATCCTCCAAACGGATTTCAGCTAGCCTCTCGCACTCGAAGCGCGCAGATTGGAGACAAGGATGAGCGACACCGCGAAGCATGACGTCGTGATCGTGACGCCGGTCTATGGCCCGACGATGGAGGAGCTTGATCGGCGATTCACCCTGCATCGGCTCTGGGAAGCGAAGGATCGTGCCGCCTTCTACGCGCCGCTCGCCGGCCAGGTGCGCGCCATCGTGTCCAGCGGCCATGCCGGCGCCGATGCGGCAATGATGGACTCGTTGCCGAGAACCGAGATCATCTCTTGCTTCGGCGTCGGTTATGACGCGATCGACATCGTGGCGGCGAAGGCGCGCAAGATCGCCGTCACCAACACACCCGACGTGCTCACCGACGATGTCGCGGACCTGGCACTCGGCCTGCTGATCGACGTTGCGCGGCGGATCAGCCGCGGCGACCGCTTCGTGCGCGCCGGCGGTTGGCTCAAAGGCGGCCTCGAGTTCGGGACCGCCCTCACCGGCAAGAAAGTCGGTATCGCCGGCCTGGGCCGGATCGGCCGTGCTACAGCTAAGCGCGCCGAAGCCTTCGGCCTCAAGGTGCTCTATTACGGCCGCCGGCAGCAGCCCGATGTCGCCTATCCCTACTACGCCGACATAATCCAGCTCGCCCGGGATTGCGATTTCCTGGTACTGACCTTGCCCGGCGGGCCGGAGACCAAGGGATTGGTCAGCGCCGAGGTTCTGGACGCGCTGGGCAAGAAAGGCATGCTGATCAACGTCGCGCGCGGCTCGACCGTCGATGAGAACGCGCTGGTGTCCGCTTTGCAGGAGGGCAGGCTAGGCGGGGCGGCGCTGGATGTCTTTGCGGGCGAGCCCCATGTGCCGGCTGAGCTCATGACCATGGACAATGTCGTTCTGCAGCCGCATGTCGGAAGCGCGACACATGATACGCGCGCTGCTATGGGCTCGCTCGTGGTCGCGAACCTTATGGCCCATTTCGACGGCAAAGCCCTCATCACGCCTGTCGCCTGACGACTCAGCCCCCGACAAGCCCGGGATGCTGTCGCGGGAAGAATGATCACCGAGCCGCTTTTTCTAAGGGGCGGCGGCGTCAGAGACTGTCTCATCGAGAAATTCCACCTCGCAGCGCACGCCTGCGGGCGTGCGATACTCGGGATTCGGCAGTTTCAATCTGACGCCATAAGTGCCGCTTCTGGCGTCGGAGACAATGTCGACAACCTCTACAACAGCGGTGTAGTCGCCGCTGAGCGGCGGGGCCAGATGGACACGAGCATTTGTGCCGGCACGGATCTTCTCCAGGGACGTGAGCGGAAGGTAGACTTCGACGTTCAGAGGATTCACTTCCGCGAGAACCATGATAGGGGCTTGATCGAAAGCGTACTCGCCGCCGGAAAGCTTGCGCTCCAGGATCAAGCCGTCGATCGGGCTCCGAATCGTCCGTTGATTCAGAATTGCCATGGATCGCTCGTATTCCAGATGGGCGATCCTCTGCTGCTCCTCGGCCTCGGCTAAATCGGCGTTCGCAACAGCGAGATCAGCCGCCGCCTCATCGAGTTCAGCCTGGGATACCGTACCGGGACTCTGCAGCTTCAGAAGACGACCATTCTTAACGGCCAGGAATTTCGCGCGGGCGCGGCGGCTGGCAACGGCCGCTCCACTCGCTGCCCGCGCCTTGTCGAGCTCAACGGTGGCCTGCTCGACGGTGGAGTCGAGCTTCGCGACGATTTCTCCTTTCCGCACCCGGTCGCCGCGATCGACCAGCACTTCCGCCAAGACGCCGGCGGTCGGCGCTGCAAGCTCAATCTTCAGCCGCGGCTCGATCACGCAGTCAAACGGGCCCAGCTGCGACGCACGCGTCGATGATGCGTTTCCCAGAATCAGCAGACCGTAGAGAATCGCCGTGGAAAGCACACAAGTGCGGCGTTGAGCAGAATGCCGCCAAGATCTGGCATAGACTGACATCTGATTCCTGAGATTGAGTCCTGTTGCCCTGGATGAGATCGGCGACTCCAGTCCAGCGGACTTTCGAGCCGCCACCTCGGGACAGCAACCTCCCCTATAGGTGGATACCTAGATCGAAGGGTGTAAGTTACCGACCCCCCTAGCCGGTGCTATCTTCACGGGGCTGTCCAACGGCATTGCTGAGCCGGCATAGGCTATCGGCAGGCTGCGGCCTGCGGCGTTCTAACGATCTCGCGATTTCCAGTGACCTCTGAAACAGGGAACGTGTTGCTCCATGACGCGGGTGAGAGATATTGGCAATTTGGCGCGAGGTTCGAACCCGGCCTCGACCAACGAACCCGATCCATTTTCCGCGCATGCGTCGAGGGACACACCTCTCGTGTTCGAGACTTTGGAACCGCGTCTGCTATTGGCCGCGGATCCATTGGGGATTGCGGCCGGCTATGCGTTCAACGAGGTTTCCGGAACGACGACGGCGGACGCCTCCGGGCATGGCATCACCGGGACGCTGACCAACGGCCCGACCTTCGTCGCCGGCAAATACGGCAACGCGATCAGTCTGGATGGGGTCAACGACTTCGTGAACCTCGGCAATCCCGCCGCGCTGCAGATGACCGGCAGCATGACGCTCAGCGCCTGGGTCTATGCCTCATCCTTCCCCGCCGACGACGCCGCCGTGATCTCCAAGCGCGAGGCCGGCGAGACCGGATTCCAACTCGACCTCACCAAGGACAATGGCCCCCGCACCATCGGGTTCAAGCTCACGACCGGCGCCGGCGGCCAGATGCTGCGTTACGGTGCCACCAGCTTGCAGACCAACACCTGGTATCACATCGCCGGTGTCTACAACGCCACCACCCAGACCATGGACGTCTACCTCAACGGCGTGCTCGACAACGGCAACCTGGTCGGCACCGTCACTGCGACCCAGAAGAACTCGACCGCCAACGTGGATATCGGCCGCCGCGCCGGGAGCACGGGCTACGAGTTCGCCGGCCGCATCGACGACGTCCGCATTGCCGATCACGCGCTCACCCAGGCCCAGATCCAATCCGACATGGCGACGCCGCTCACGGCGGATACCAGCGCGCCTTCCATCCCGACGGGTCTTGCCGCAACGGCGGTTTCGCCATCGCGGATCAATTTGTCCTGGACGCCCTCGACCGACAATATCGGCGTGACCGGCTACCAGGTGTTTCGAGACGGAACTCTCATCGCGACAACGGTCTCCGCGAGCTACGCCGCCACCGGTCTTGCGGCCAATACCAGCTACAGCTTCACGACCAAGGCATTCGATGCCGCGGGCAATGTTTCAGCCGCCTCCCAGGCGGCAAGCGCGACGACACAGACTGGTGATTCGATTGCTCCCACCGTGACTCTCACCGCACCGACGACATCGACGGTCAGTGGGACGGTGACGGTTTCGGCATCGGCCTCCGACAACGTCGGTGTCGTCGGCGTGCAGTTCCTGCTCGATGGTGCGAATCTCGCCGCCGAGGATACCAGCGCGCCGTATAGCGTGAGCTGGAACACGACCGCCGTAGCAAACGGCATGCATACGCTCAGTGCGCGCGCACGCGACGCCGCGGGAAATACGACCGTTTCCGCGCTACTTTCCGTGACCGTATCGAACGTTCAGGGCAGCGGTCTCACGGCCGGCTATGCGTTCAACGAGGTTTCCGGAACGACGACGGCGGACGCCTCCGGGCATGGCATCACCGGGACGCTGACCAACGGCCCGACCTTCGTCGCCGGCAAATACGGCAACGCGATCAGTCTGGATGGGGTCAACGACTTCGTGAACCTCGGCAATCCCGCCGCGCTGCAGATGACCGGCAGCATGACGCTCAGCGCCTGGGTCTATGCCTCATCCTTCCCCGCCGACGACGCCGCCGTGATCTCCAAGCGCGAGGCCGGCGAGACCGGATTCCAACTCGACCTCACCAAGGACAATGGCCCCCGCACCATCGGGTTCAAGCTCACGACCGGCGCCGGCGGCCAGATGCTGCGTTACGGTGCCACCAGCTTGCAGACCAACACCTGGTATCACATCGCCGGTGTCTACAACGCCACCACCCAGACCATGGACGTCTACCTCAACGGCGTGCTCGACAACGGCAACCTGGTCGGCACCGTCACTGCGACCCAGAAGAACTCGACCGCCAACGTGGATATCGGCCGCCGCGCCGGGAGCACGGGCTACGAGTTCGCCGGCCGCATCGACGACGTCCGCATTGCCGATCACGCGCTCACCCAGGCCCAGATCCAATCCGACATGGCGACGCCGCTGAGCCAGTCCCTGGACACGGTCGCGCCGCAAGTCCAGATCACCGCCCCGGCTGCGGGAGCCCAGGTCACAGGTAACGTCACGATCACGGCAAACGCGACCGACAATATCGGCGTCGCGGGCGTTCAATTCTTCGTGGATGGCGTTGCAGTGGGACCCGAAGATTTGACGGCGGGATACGCGTTCACCTGGGATACCCGTACTGCCGGCAACGGTGCTCACACGCTGACCGCACTCGCCCGAGACACCAGCGGCAATACAACCCTTTCCGCGGGGGTTGCCGTCAACGTATCCAATTCGGCTTCCTTCCGTAACGAAATCCTTGCGACCGGGTTCAATCTGCCGACGGCAATCAAGTTCATGCCGGACGGCCGGATGTTGATCGTCGAGCTTGCCGGGACCATCAAGGTAATGTCGGCGCCTTATACAACACCGAGCGCGACGCCGTTCCTCCAACTCACCAATGTGGGTTCCGCCGGCGTCCAGCAGGGGATCTACGACATCTGCCTCGACCCGAACTTCGCTACCAACCACTACTACTACATCTCCTACACTGCCGGGACGCCGAACCGTGACCGCTTGTCGCGATTCACCGCCAATGCGTCGCTCACCGGCACCGTCGCGGGAAGCGAGCTCATCCTCTACCAGGATCCGGAGAATGCCGATGCCGAGCATCATGGCGGCGCGATCAATTTCGGAAATGATGGGAAGATCTATCTGACGACCGGCGAGCATTTCAGAGCCGGCGAAGCGCAAGACCTCGCAACGCCGCGCGGGAAGATTCTGCGCTTCAATCCGGACGGCACCGTCCCGACCGACAATCCGTTCTATGACGGTGCCGGTCCGAACTACGATGCCGTGTGGGCTCTGGGGCTGCGCAACCCGTACCGGGCCTACTATGATGCGCCGACCGGCCGGTTGATCATCGGCGATGTCGGTGGCAACGACTACAGCACGGCCATCGAGGAGGTGGACATCGGGGTCCGGGGGGCCAACTACGGCTGGCCCAACGTCGAGGCGCCGAACGGCAATCCCGCCTATACAGCGCCCGCTTACTATTATGCCCACAATGGCCGTGATGCGGCGATCACCGGCGGCTTCGTCTATCACGGCACGCAATTCCCGAGCAGCTATCAGGGCAGCTATTTCTTCGCCGACTACACGCAGAACTGGATTCGCCGGCTGACGTTTGATGCCAATGGCGCGGTCACCAGTGTCTCGAACTTCGAACCCGCCGACGGCACGGTCGATGGTCCTTATGGCGATATCGTCTATTTGACCGAGGGTCCGGAGGGTGCCCTCTATTACGTCGATCTCGGCTATTCCGATGTCGGTGGAACGTTCGGGGTCAGCAAGATCCGCCGCATCAGCTATATTCAAAGCGACCAGCCGCCGGTCGTCGCCGCGGCCGCCACACCGACGCAAGGCGCGGCACCGCTGACGGTCAATTTCTCCAGTGCCGGCTCATCCGATCCCGAAGGTCACGCTCTCACCTACCAATGGGTATTCGGCGATGGCAACACCTCGACCGCGGCCAATCCACAGCACACTTATGCGACGGTGGGCAGCTATCAGGCCCGCTTGACCGTGTCGGACGGCGTCAACTCATCGCTGTCGACGCCTCTCAGCATCACCGTCGGCAATGCGCCGACCGCCACGATTCTCACCCCGACCGCCAATGCGCCGTTATTCAAGGCGGGCGACGTCATCTCTTTCAGCGGCGACGCCACCGACATCGAGGACGGATCTCTGCCGGCCAGCGCATATACTTGGAACATCGACTTCCTGCACGAGGGCCACGTCCACCCCGGCATACCGATCACCGGCGTCAAGAGCGGATCCTTCACCATCCCCACGAGCGGGCATGATTTCAGCGGCTTCACACGATACCGCATCACCCTCACGGTCGCTGATTCGAGCGGATTGCAGTCCAGCAGCTCGGTGACCGTGTTCCCCGACAAGGTGAATCTGAACCTCGACACGACACCGACCGGGCTCACGCTCTATCTGGACGGCATCGCCCACACGGGTCCATTCGTGTACGACACGTTGGTCGGCTTCAACCACACGATCGAAGCCCGCAATCAGACGGTTGGCTCGACCACCTACAACTTCGCATCCTGGTCCGATGGCGGCGCGCAGTCCCATGTGCTGGTGGTGCCCGCCGCGGGTCAGAGCCTGGTCGCCAATTACAATGCGGTTTCCGTGGCTCCGATCGCCTTCGTTCAAGCGAATGCCGCCACGCCGCAGACCAACCAGACCACGGTCAAGGTGGCCTATTCCATCGCACAGACACTGGGCAACACGAATATCCTGGCCATCGGCTGGAACAACGCGACTTCGAACATTACCTCGGTCACGGATTCGGCCGGAAATGTCTATCAGCTCGCGGCACCCGTGGTGCGCGGAACAGGCGTCAGCCAGGCAATCTACTATGCGAAGAACATCAAGGCGGCCGCGGCCGGCGCGAACACCGTCTCGGTCACTTTCAACACCGCCACGCCTTTCGTCGATCTCCGTGCCACGGAATACAGCGGGCTCGATGCCAACAACCCGCTCGATGTCGCGCACTCCGCTTCGGGAACCGGCGCGGTGGCGAACAGCGGTGCGGCGACAACGACGGCGAGCCGAACGCTGATCTTCGGCGCCGGCACGACCACCGGCGCCTTCACGGCGGCGGGGAGTGGCTTCACCAGCCGCATCATAACGCAGCCCGATCTGGACATCGCGGAAGACAAGTTGGTGACGACATCCGGAAGCTACAACGCGACCGCGTCGCTGGTTGGATCCGCCGCCTGGGTCATGCAGATGGTGGCATTCAAGGCGGCGAATCAGACCATTGCCTGAGATGGGACCCGCGGTGATGCAGGTTTAGCCGTGCGGCTTCGAGAGCAGCCATGATCCTGCAAGGCGCGGCAGCCCGCCAGCCCGGAGACGCGCAGCCGCTCCATGGAAACATCGATGGGCGCGAAGCGACACCTCTTTGGGACGCGCTTTCCGAGTCCATATCCGACCCGGACTTCTTCCGGGCTTGGCTCGCCGTTCAATGCGGCCTGGTTTCCCGTGCGCGCGCCGGTCTGCTGCTGATCGACCAGGGGTCCGAGCAATATGCCGTGGCAGCCGCCTGGCCGGACGGCAAGAGCGACGTTTCCCACTTGGCGGCCGCGGCCGGGCCGGCACTGCAACAGAGGAAGAGCATTGTCCACTATCCCTCTGCAGCGGCCGGTCCGCCCAATTCCGCCTGCGTCGCCCACCCGATCGAAGTCGAAGGAAGGATTCGGGCCGTCGTCATTGTCCAGATCGGCAAGGGCACGGCGGATGAGCTGCAGGCGACAGTCCGGCGTCTGCATTGGGGCGGAGGGGGGCTCGAGGCACGGCTGCAGCGAGTCCAAGCCAAGGATGACGCTGCGCGGCTGAAGCGCATGGCATTTGCGATGGATATCCTGGCCGATGCGGGCGAGCGGCAGGCGCTTCATGCCTGTGCAATGGCGGTCGCCAATGATCTGGCCGTTCGACTCCGCTGTGCGCGGGTCAGCATCGGCATGACACGGCGCAATCGCATTCGCCTCACCGCCATCTCGAACTCGGCGACATTTGACGAGAAGGCCGATGTGGTCGAGGCGATCGAGAATGCAATGGAAGAGGCGCTGTTCCAGCATCAGACCGTGACTGTGCCGGTAACCGCTTCGTCCGATCGACGCCTGGTTTCCCTGGCGCATCAGCAGCTTTCGAAGATTGCCGCATGCACGTCGGCAGCCTCGGTCGTGATCACCAGCGGAGAACGCGCGATCGGCGTCGTGACGCTGGAGCGTGACGCGGATGCCGCGTTCGACACGGAGACGATCCACCTGCTTGAAGCGCTCGCCCATCTGATCGGACCGATCTTGGAGATGAAGGCGGATCTGCATCGGCTGGTCGGCGGCCGCATCGTCGATCGCCTCGGATCCGGAACCCGCGCGCTGCTCGGTCCGCGACGGCCGGCGATCAAGATCGGCGTCGCGCTGGTGCTCGCCGTGCTGGCCTACGCCGTGATGGCACGGGGAGATTTCAAGGTTTCCGGCAAGGCGGCGATCGAAGGCGCCATTCAGCGCGCCGCTGTCGCGCCCTTCGATGGATACATCTCGACCGCTCCGGTTCGTGCCGGCGATATCGTGGTCGCCGGTCAGGTGCTCGCCACCCTTGACGACCGGGAACTCCGTCTCGAATCGCTCCGGGCGAAGGCTGAATACGAGCAGCAGGTCGTCAAGTACGACGATGCGATGGCACAGCATGATCCTTCCGCGACACGCCTTGCAGCCGCGGCCGTGACGCAGGCCAAAATCCAGCTCGAACAGGCAGAAGACAGGGTCGAGCGATCACGGATCCTGGCGCCATTCTCCGGCGTGGTGGTCTCGGGCGATCTTCGCCAGAAGCTCGGCTCTCCGGTTGAAAAAGGCCAGCTTCTGTTTCAACTCTCACCCCTCGATTCCTTCCGGGCCGTTCTCCAGGTCGATGAACGCGACATCGCCTTCGTTTCGCCGGGCCAATCCGGCCAATTGATCTTGACGGGTGTTTCGGATGCGGCGGAGACGTTCAAGGTCCGCACCATCACACCCGTCGCAAACGCCTCCGAAGGGAAAAACTTCTTCCTGGTTGAAGCCGAGATCGAGAACTCCGGCGGCAAGCTTCGACCCGGAATGGAAGGAATCGGGAAGGTCTCGATCGACCGGCGGGGCTTGTTGTGGATATGGACGCGCCGCCTGGCGGACTGGGCGCTGATCACGGCGTGGAAGTGGACGCCGTGACCCCGTCATGACCGCGACCTTCCTCAGTTCTTCATGGCATCGGGTTGCGACACTCAAGCTGCGTTGCCGCGGCCACGTTCGGGTGTGTCGCCACAGCTATCGCGGCCAACTCTGGTATGTCGTCAGGGATGATCTAGCCGGCCGAACCCACCGCTTCTCGCCGGCGGTCTACTTGTTCATCGGCCTCATGGACGGCGAACGGAGTGTAGACGACATTTGGTCCTGTGTGATCGACAGGCTTGGAGACGACGCCCCCACGCAAGATGAAACCATCAATCTCCTGGTCCAGCTCTATGCCGCCGACCTTCTCCAATCCAACATCTCGCCGGATGCCCAGGAACTGTTTGAACGGCGACATCGACATGTGAAAGCCAAGATTCAGCAGAAATTCGGGAGTCTGCTTTCCATCAAGATTCCCTTGTTCGATCCGGATCGGTTTCTCGCGCGAACGGCTTGGGCGTTGCGGCCGATGCTCGGATGGTTCGGTGCCCTGCTGTGGCTTGCGGTAACTCTGCCCGCCGTGGTTCTGGCGGCCGCATCGTGGCGGGAACTCACCGGCGATATCGCCGATCAGGTTCTCTCTCCCGAGAACCTCCTGATCGCCGCCCTGATATTTCCCATTCTGAAGACACTGCATGAGCTCGGGCACGGCTATGCGGCGAAGGTATTCGGCGGCGCCGTGCACGAGATCGGTATCATGGTGTTGGTCTTCGCGCCGGTCCCCTATGTCGATGTTTCGGCTTCGACGGCTTTCCGGAGCAAATGGCGCAGGATTGTCGTCGGCGCGGCCGGTATGCTGGTGGAGCTGCTGATCGCTTCCATCGCCCTCTATTGCTGGCTCCTGGTGCAGCCCGGTCTGGTTCGCTCGATCTGCTACAACACGATGCTCATCACCGGCATCTCGACGATCATTTTCAACGGCAATCCACTGCTGCGGTTCGATGGCTACTACATCCTCTGCGATCTGCTGGAAATCTCGAACCTGGGGAGTCGATCGACACGCTATTGGAAATGGCTGGTCAATCGCCGGGTGTTCGGCGCCGAACTGGATCAACCGACCACCGCGCCCGGCGAGAGATTCTGGTTCATCCTCTATGCGCCGCTCGCCTTTGCCTATCGGCTGTCGATCGTCGTAGGCATCGCGCTCTTCATGGCGCAGCGCTACTTCTTCTTCGGCGTCGTCATTGCCCTTTGGGCCGGTTTCTCCGGAATCGCCTGGCCCCTGCTCAAAGCCGTTGTTCACGTGGTGGCGAGCCCTCACCTGGCGCGGCGAAGAACCCGCGCCGTCGCGATCACGTTTGGTCTTTGTGCGACCGCCGCCGTCCTACTTCTGGCTGTCCCCTTGCGCCACCATACGACCGCGGAAGGGATCCTCTGGCTTCCCGAAAAGAACATCGTCCGGGCTTCCGCCGATGGATTGGTCACAACGATGGCCGTGCCTTCGGGAATGTATGTCCAGGCCGGAGACCTTCTCATCACGACCGAGGAACCGGACAGGGCCGCGACGGTGCGATCCCTGGAAGCCGAGGTGACCGCCGCGGCTTCGCGCTATGAGTCGGAGCAATTCACCGATCGGGTAAAGGCCAAGGTCACTCTTGAAGAGCGAACTCTCCTCGAAGACACTCTGGCTGAAGCACGGAAGCAGGCAGCGCAATTGCTGATTCACAGCCCGACCGACGGCGTGTTCATCGTACCGCAGGCAGCGGATCTGCCCGGCCGGTTTCTGCACCACGGCGATGTGATCGGATACATCGAACAACCCGAAAGCCGCCTCGTGCGCCTCGTCGTGACCCAGGCGAACATAGATCTGGTTCGCAACCATCTGGAAGAAGTCGAAGTCAAACTGCCGCAGCATCCGGCCGAGAGCTGGCCCGCTCGGTTGTTGCGGGAGGTGCCGGCCGGCTCCGAGGAACTGCCGAGCAAGGCTCTGACGGCCGCCGGAGGGGGCGCGTTCGCCTCTGATCCCCGCTACCCCGATCAGGCACGGTCGTTCGACCGGACCTTTCAATTCGACCTCGAACTGCCGGCGGCGGTCACACCTGGATACTTCGGCAGCAGGGTGTATATCCGCTTCTCGCACGATGCCGAGCCACTCGGCAAGCAATGGTATCGAAGGCTGCGGCAGCTTCTTCTCGCCAGCTTCGATGCCTAGGAGAGCAGGCAAAGAGGAACATCGGCTCGGTCGGCGGACGAGGCCTTATCCGGAACGCAGCGAACCCAGGCCGTCGCCGTTTGACCGCGCATTGACGGAAGCGTTTTCGGGCGTTGCCGGCCGCATCGGACCGGGCTTGCGAACTCTCGTTCCACGTGCCGCCGAGATTGAGGGGTTGAGCAGCGAGATGGCGGCCCGCAGTGACGAGAGCCTCCGAGAAGCGGCCGATGCGCTGCGCCGACCGCTGCTCGACCGTCGGTTCCAGCAGGACGTCGTGGCGCGGGCTTTCGCGGTCGTCAGAGAAACGGCGGCGCGGCAGCTCGGCATGCGACCCTATCCGGTTCAGCTCATGGGCGGGTTGGCCCTGGTCGACGGCCGGCTGGTGGAGATGCAAACCGGCGAAGGCAAGACGCTCACGGCCGCGCTCGCCGCCGCGACCGCGGCGTTGGCGGGCGTGCCGACGCATATTCATACGGTCAATGACTATCTTGCGGCGCGCGATGCGGAACTTCTCCGCCCGCTGTATGACGCGCTTGGCCTTAGCGTCGGGCTGCTCCAGCATGGGCAATCCTCAGCAGAAAGGCGGTCCGCCTACGCCCAGGACATCACGCATGGCGCCAACAAGGAGTTCGGCTTCGACTATCTCAGGGATCGCCTCGCCCTCGGCCAGAAGGGGCTCGGCAATCTCCTCGTTGACCGCCTCTCACCGACGCCGAGAGAGCCTGCCCTCCTGCTTCGCGGCCTTCATTTCGCGATCGTGGACGAGGCCGACAGTGTGCTGATCGACGAAGCGCGGACTCCGCTCATCATCTCCGACGCATCGACCGGCGAAGATGAACGCGCTGCCTATGCAGCGGCACTGCAATTCGCCGGCCGGTTGCTCCCGGAGAAGGACTATTCCGTCGTGTCATCCGGCGGACGCGCGATCGAGCTGACCGCTTCAGGCTGCGCAAAAGTTACCGAATGGGCGCGCGCGCTTTCGGGAATATGGCGGGCGCGACGCGGACGTGAGCACCTGGTCACCCAGGCCCTGAATGCGCTTCATCTCTATCGCCGCAACCAGCAATACGTCGTGGCCGAAGACAAGGTGCAGATCGTCGACGAATTCACGGGACGCATTGCATATGGCCGGTCCTGGCAGAACGGGCTCCATCAGCTCATCGAGACCAAGGAAGGATGCGCCGTTACCGGCCAGGGAAATACGCTCGCCAGCATCACCTATCAGCAGTTCTACAACAGATACCTGCGGCTTGCGGGAATGTCCGGCACCCTGTCGGAGGTGGCCGGAGAGCTCTCGGCGACCTATGGCATGGGTGTGGTGAAGATTCCGACACACCGGCCTTGCATCCGGGAATCCATCGGCCTCACGCTGGTTCGGGATGGCGCCAGGAAATGGCAAGCCACTGTGACATCGGCGCGCGCACAAAGCAGAAAAGGCCGCCCCGTCCTGATCGCCACGCGCTCAGTCCTGGACTCGGAGCAGCTGAGCGAGGTGCTTTCCGAGGCGCGCTGTGAGCACGTCGTCCTCAATGCGCGTCACGATCGGGCGGAAGCTGCGATCGTCGCTGAAGCCGGTATCGCCGGACGAATCACGATCGCCACCAATATGGCGGGTCGCGGCACCGACATAAAATTGAGCACCGGCGTTGCGAAGGCCGGCGGCCTGCACGTCATCCTGACGGAATTCAATGAGTCGGCGCGGATCGACCGGCAGGTGATCGGACGCGGCGGCCGCCAGGGCGATCCCAGCACGTACGAAATCATCGTGGCGCTCGATGATGAGCTCTTCCTGCGCTTTGCCAGCCGACTTTCACATCTGCTGCAGCGAGCTGGTTTCGCCGGCAATCACATGCTCTCCGCGCCTTGGGCAAGATTGTTGCGTCTCTACGCCCAATTTTCGGCACAGCGACAGCAGCGGCAGATGCGTCGGGCAACAGTGCGACACCAAAGGGAACTCGATAAATCTCTAGGCTTCGCAGGCTCCCAGTAACGGTGGGTAGGGTTGATGAGATCGGCTCCATTTTGACTTCGAGGTCCGACGTCGTCTTCATATGAATACCGGAATATGCGGACCCGGGTGTAGCGGATTTCGCTACGGCTCCTCGGAGGAATGCAGCGGCAGAAGATCATTGCTCTTCGCTTATGAGGGTCATCACAGTCGGACCAGGTTGGCCGCGCAAGATCAGTCATTCCCGTTGCAACCCTTGAGTGCCGGGAATAAATTTCCGAGATCAGTTCAATACAGACGTCGATTTCCTGCCGAAAACTTCGGTTACCGGAGGCTGAAATGCTCGGCCTATCGAAGGATATCGATCGCCACCAGGTACGATGCGTTATTCGCGTGAGCACTGCGGCATCGAGAAGATGCCTATCGCCATCGAAGGACGGGACCTATGGCAACCAGAAAGAAACGCACTCCACAACGGCGCAAGCCTCCACTTGATGCCAAGAAGCTCAGGCGGACACGGGTTCGTCCACCGACGCATGAAGTCAAGCCCGACGCGTTTACCGAACAAACGACCGTGCTCTCATTGCCGGCTGTAGCCGACGAACCACCGTCGATCAAGACACGCCTGACGCGGCGTGGGCGCGGTGCCGCGTCGCGGTGGGAAGTGGAGCTCGTCGTTGGCGGTTACGAGTTGCATCCCGTAGCACCTCCACCGATTCAGAAGCGGCTGATCCCAATCCGGCAGCTCGCACGTCGCGCCATCGACTCCTTGCCTGCGTCGATGCCCGCGATCGATATCGCGAAGGTCGCGTTCCGGCCGCGCACCCGGCGCGTGCCGCACCTTCCGCAGATGAAGTTCGGCAAACTGCGTTACGACCCGACCACCATCTTCTCGCCCGACGGGCGCCACGCCTATTATGACACGACCTATCCGTGGCGCTGCCTCGTTCGCATCGTCACGCCGCGCGGATGGGCTGGCAGCGGCGTGCTCATCGGGCCGCGGCATGTGCTGACCGCAAGCCATTGCGTCGATTGGACGCCGGGGTGGCTGACGGTCTACGTGATGTATTCAAACACCGCGTGGCTGGCTTCGGCGAACGGAACCTGGGCTTACGCGGCGACGCGGGTAAGTCCGAGCAGCTACTCGGCCAATGTCGCCGACGAGGACTATGCGGTCATCGTCCTCGACCAACCGATCGGGTTGACATACGGATGGCTTGGGAGCCGAACCTATGACAACGGCTGGGACGACGCTACGACGTATTGGCACAGCATCGGCTACCCCCAAGACTTGAGCAACAGCGGCGAGATCGCTGCGTGGCAGACCGACTTCAAGCTCAATGAACTCGACTCAGCCTCGGGTGCGACGCGGCTGATCCGAAGTAACACGTTCGACAACTGGCCAGGCCAGTCTGGCAGCCCGGTCTTCGGTTTCTGGCCCGATGGGCCGTATGCCGTCGGCGTCGTGTCGGGACAGGCGTCAGACTTCAACTACATCGCCGGTGGAAGCATGCTGCCCACGCTTGTGCGACAGGCGTGGGATGAACATCCGTAGCGTGCAACCGGAGTGAGGAAGTGAACATGTCCGCTGCGCGCCGATTGTGTTGGAAGAAACTCCTCACGCTCGAATGGCGAAAAACAATCGAACTCGACAGGCTGTGAGAGGTCGAGCGCCAAGCTGCGCCGTGCCGCGGCCTCATAGTGCCCATCGATCCTGCGCTTCAGCTCTGAGACCCAGAACTCGCCACGAAATGCCCGGCGACGATCGAGAATGCATAGCCTTCAACGATCCGCATCCAGCCCATAAAGCCCCCTCCAACTACCCGCATTTGGCGTAGACGACCAATGAAGTTCCCGAGCAACGGATTTTTCCCGAAGAACGTCCGCACCCCGAGCGACCGCGATCAATCAAGGCCGGAATGAATGCACAATGATGATGCGGCCCATGGGCGCTTCGTCTTCACAGCGGAAGGACTCATAGCGAGCCAAGCAGTTCAAATGCTATTCCAGCACCAAAACCGCGGGATGCGCATGTCGGGGACTGCCAGGTCGCCGGTCGAGATTCACTGCCGCCGCCCGCCTGTTGCGATAGTCCGAGAGGCTCAGAACGAAGGCCGGGCGAAGATCGGTCTGGCTGATGTGAGCCCAGGACTGGCGGATTTTTCTCGACGGACCCTGTAACCTCTTCAATTGCTGCCGCGTAGTGCCCTGAGAAACAGGGGCATGGAATATGTCGATTGGCAGCACCATTTACCCACAACCGGTTCATGTGAACGGCTTCATCTGCCGGAACTGCACCGATGTCGACAACGCGAAGAAGCATATCGACCCCGCCCATCCAAAGTCCGGCCCCTACGGCGTAAATGCCGCCACCGATCCGACCAATCCGAAGAGCTTCGTCCAGTTCGGCGGTAATCTCGCAGGCATCCCATCCACAGCCGCCAGGACCGCCCTGCAGTCCAGCGGACAGCTCGTCGATATTCAGGTCTAGTCTCAAACCCCACCTGCTATCGCAGCGACGCGACGGATGCTCTTATCCTGTTCAATCCCGACGTGATCCTGAGGGATACTCATCCTGGCATTGCCGCAACTGCGGCCGCCCACACTTGCGCCAATTATCAGCCGACACGCAGCTTAGGTCGCCTTACCCATCCACGGTGATCTCCGGGGATATACCAAGGCATACCTTGGACTGTAACGATCGGCGTGTCATATGCACGATCCCTCCCTGCATTCCGATTCCAGGAGAAAAGAAACGATGGCGACGATCAAGACCAAGGACGGCACCGAGATCTTCTACAAGGATTGGGGTGCCAAGGACGCCCAGGCGATCGTCTTCCATCACGGCTGGCCGCTCTCCGCCGATGACTGGGACAACCAGATGATGTTCTTCCTGGAAAAGGGCTTCCGGGTCATCGCCCATGACCGGCGCGGGCATGGCCGCTCGAGCCAGACCGATACCGGCAACGAGATGGACACTTATGCGGCGGATCTGATCGAGCTGGCCGCGCATCTCAATCTGAAGAATGCAATCCATGTCGGCCATTCGACCGGCGGCGGCGAGGCGGTGCATTACGTGGCGCGCGCCGAAACCGGCCGGGTCAAGAAAGCGGTCATCATCGGCGCCGTGCCGCCGGTGATGGTGAAGTCCGACAAGAATCCCGGCGGCCTGCCGATCGAAGTGTTCGACGGCTTCCGCGCGACGCTGATCGCCAACCGCTCCCAATTCTATATCGATATCCCGACCGGACCGTTCTACGGCTTCAATCGGCCGGGCGCGAAGGTCTCCCAGGCGGTGATCCACAACTGGTGGCGCCAGGGTATGATGGGCGGCGCCAAGGCGCATTACGACTGCATCAAGGCCTTCTCCGAGACCGACTTCACCGAGGATCTGAAGAAGATCGACGTGCCGGTGCTGGTGATGCACGGCGATGACGACCAGATCGTGCCTTACGCGGATTCGGCGCCGCTTTCGGCGAAGCTGCTGAAGAAGGGCGAGCTCAAGACCTATAAGGGCTTCCCGCATGGCATGGCGACGACCCATGCCGACGTGATCAACGCCGACCTGCTCGCTTTCTTCAAGAGCTGAGCCTGCCCTCCGAGGCGCCGACGATAATTTGATCGTCGGCGCCGCCTCGGCCGCGGTAGAACGTCCGCGATGGACGCAGTCACTGCCTATGCGAGCCTGTTCACGGCCGCCTACCTCTCCGCCACGATTCTGCCCGGCTCGTCCGAGGTGGTGCTGGTGCTGCTGGCGCTGGAGCGCAAGCTCGATGTCACCACGCTGCTGTTGGTCGCGACCGTCGCGAACACGCTGGGCAGCGTGGTCGGCTGGATTATGGGTCGCTGGTTCGCCACCCTCTCCGGCCGCCGCTGGTTTCCCGCCACGCCGGCGCAAATGGTGCGCGCGTCCCGCTGGTTCGGGCGCTATGGCATCTGGGCGCTGGCCTTCGCCTGGCTTCCAATCATCGGCGACGCGCTGACCATCGTCGCCGGCGTGCTGCGGGTCAATCTCGGGATCTTCGCCGCGCTGGTGGGACTGGGCAAGGGCCTGCGCTACATCGCCGTGCTCTATGGCGCCGATATTCTGCACGCCTTCATGACGTGAGCGCTCAGCGGAAGAACCGATTCTCCGGCCGCGGCAGGCCGAGGTTCTCACGCAAGGTCCGGCCTTCGTATTCGGTGCGGAACAGGCCGCGACGCTGCAGCTCGGGGATCACCCGATCGACGAAATCGTCGAGGCCTTCGGGCACGTAGGGGAACATCACGTTGAAGCCGTCGCAGGCCAATGAGGTGAACCATTCCTCCATCTGGTCGGCAATCGTCTCCGGCGTGCCGACCAGCTCCAGCGCGCCGTAGGAGCCGCCGACAATCTGCGCCAGCTCGCGGACGGTGAGGTTGTCCCGCGCCGCCATATCGACCAAACGCTGGCGGCCGCTCTGGCTGGCATTGCTCTCCGGGATCTCCGGCAGCGGCCCGTCGAGATCGAAGCCGGAGACATCGGTGCCGAGCGCCACCGAGAGCGAGGCGATGCCGCTGTCAGGATGGACCAGGCTGTCGAGCTTCTTCTTCTTCGCCCGCGCCGCTTCCGCCGTGTCGCCGACCACGACGAAGACGCCGGGCAGAATCTTCATGTGATCGGGGGAACGGCCGATCTTCGCCATGCGGGCCTTCACATCGGCGTAGAACTTGCGCGCCTCGGTGATGCTGGTCTGGCCGGTGAAGACGGCTTCCGCGGTCTCGGCGGCGATCTGGCGGCCGGCCTCCGAGGCGCCGGCCTGCACGATCACCGGCCAGCCTTGGACCGGCCTTGCGATGTTCAGCGGCCCCTTGACCTTGAAATGCTCACCCTTGTGGTTGAGCGTGTGGAGCTTCGAAGGCTCGAAATAGACGCCGCTCTCGACGTCGCGGATGAAGGCGTCGTCGGCCCAGGAATCCCACAAGCCCGTCACCACGTCGAAGAACTCGCGGGCGCGGCGGTAGCGGGCATCATGCTCGACATGCTCGTCGCGGCCGAAGTTCATCGCTTCGTGCGGGTTGCCCGAGGTGACGAGGTTCCACCCGGCCCGCCCGCCGCTCAGGTGATCCAGCGACGCGAACCGGCGCGCGACGTGATAGGGCTCGTTGTAAGTCGTGGAGGCGGTCGCGATCAGCCCCAAGCGTTCGGTGACGACGGCAAGCGCCGGCAGCAAGGTCAGCGGCTCGAAGGAGGTCACGGTGCCGCTGCGCTTCAGCGCCTGGATCGGCATGTTCAGCACCGCCTGATGATCGGCCATGAAGAAGGCGTCGAACTTGCCGCGTTCGAGCGTCTGGGCGAAGCGCTTCAGATGCTGAAAGTTGAAATTGGCATCCGGATAGGCGCCGGGATAGCGCCAGGCGGCGGTGTGGATGGTCACCGGGCGCATGAAGGCGCCGAGCCGCATCTGCCTTTTGTCGGGCATAGGTCCTCGCAATGCTGTTGCGCACAGTTTGGCGTGAAGCGCGATGCTTGTTAAGCTGCCCGAAACGGGAGGTTATGATGAGCGACGCGAAATGGAAGCATGACGGGGTCCGGGTCATTCCGGGCAACCAGCTCGATTCCAACACGGCGCAGACTCCCGGTATGGACCGGCGGGCTGCGATCAACACCGCGCGGGTCGGCGCGCAGAAGATCTGGGCCGGCACCGTGCATATCCATCCCAACGCCAAGACCGGCGCGCATCACCATGGCCCTCTCGAAAGCGTAATCTATGTGGTGCGCGGCAAGGCGCGGATGCGCTGGGGCGAGGCGCTGGAGTTCACCGCGGAAGCGGGGCCGGGCGATTTCATCTACATTCCGCCCTTCGTTCCGCATCAGGAGATCAACGGCTCCAAGGACGAGGTGCTGGAATGCGTGCTGGTGCGCAGCGACGGTGAATCCGTGGTGGTTAACCTTGACATCGCGCCAGCCGAGCAGCCCGAGAATGTGAAGTGGGTTGATCCCATTCACCGAGAATAGGTCAATATTTCTGCCGTAATTTCATGGGATTCGGGCCCGAATAGGCTGCCCGGTGTGCGCCCGCGCACTAACCAGACTTTAGCCAATCCCCACTTAAGCTTCATAGGGGCGAAACCCCGTGGAGACCCGATATGCGCACAAACGTCATTCCCTTCGCCCCTGCGCTGGAGCGCCAACGTCGTGTGATGGGCGGTATCAGCCTTCTCACCTGGAGCAACAACTTTCCTGACGGGATCGAAGACCTTTGGGCCGGCCCTTTCGTGCCGAAGGGCTCGGGCACCGTCGTTCCGCTCTTCGTGCACTAAGCGCGATCGCCACCGCGCGACGTCGCGGTTCGCGCTGACGCGACGCGCGCGAGATAGTCGCCGCGAGGATCCGGTGACCGCGGCACGATGACCTCCGCGGCACAGGCCTGCGTCAAATCGGTGATGATCCGGTTCGCCGCATCCAGCCGCCGCGCCACGTCCTCGGTGAGGCTGCGGCGAACGACTTTGTCGCCGACATGCGGCAAGGCTCGCACGGCGGCGATCGTCTCCGCTTCCAGCGCGCTCAAAATCGCTTTCGGCGCCGGGGCCAGACGGCCGTAATCCTGCTCGATCAGACGCTGCATCTCCTCCCAACGCCACCAGGCATCGGGCGCGTTGGAGCCGGGCTGTTTCCAATCTTCCATGACATCGGATTGAGGCCAGACCGGCACGAAGCTGGAAAGGCAGGGCGAGCCCAGGGAGAGCCAGAGCCGGTAAGGCGCGTCGGGGTCTTGCGCACCCGACAATTCCGCCACCATGCTGGCCGCGGTCTCCGAGCCCGACGGCGCGATGGCATGCATGCAGATCAGACTCTCGCCGTCGGGGCCGGGGCGCCAGTCGTGCAGCAGGTCGCCGGCATCATGGCTGCGCAAGACCGAGAACACATCCTCGAGTGCGATCTTGCCCTGGCGTTCCAGCACCGCGAGCCGGGCCTCGGCGCAGACCAATCGCGCCTTGCAGCCCGGCAGGAAGTCGACCGTCGTATCGGCATAGGCAGCGGCGAAGTCGAACGGCCGGCCGGATTTCGGGTCATACCAACCGGATTGGGTGGCATCGGCGATCGCGCCTTCGGAGATCCGGTCGTAATCGGCGCCGATCGAATAGACGTTCGAAATTGCCGCCCAGTCCCGGACCTTCTTCGCCGCCCAATGCCGGCCGGCGGTTTCGAGGATCCAGGCCGCCGCGGCATCGGCGATAATGAAGCTGTTGTGATAGGTGGTCTGCCGCGTGGCCGAGGTGCTGCCCGACTGGCCGTATCGTTCCAGCAGAGCGGTCATCACCGCGAGGCCTTCATCCGCGGTCGCGGCGCGCTCCAGCGTGAGGCGGAGAAGATCCATGCCGAGTAGGCCCGGTTCAAGCGAGCCCGGCACGCGCGACCAGACCGCTTCGTTGCCGATCGCCAGGCCACGCTCGTTGACCCCGTGCTCGAAGCCCCACATCCACCACGGCCGCGAGCCCAGCACGGAATAGGTATGCGCCACCTGCGGCACGTCGATATAGGTGCAGCGCACCGTCGCACCCGGCGCGTGATCGGCCGCCTCGGTGCGCGTCAGATACTGTGCCTCATTGGGCTCGCGGTCGGAATTCTTGGCCAGCGTGGTTCGCCCGGATTGCGCTAGGCGGCTGCGGATCACAAAAGTGTCGCACATGGTCTCTTTGGTTCGGCCTCTGTTCAAATGAAGCGGGGGCCGATCCTCCCAGATCGGCCCCCGCAACTCAATGACGCTTTCTAGCGCGCGACTACCAATCGAATTTCAGCGAGCCGATGATCGAGCGGCCGGGATCGAGATAACAATAGCCGGAGGTGCAGGTCTGGTCCCGACGGTCGGCGAGATTGGTGGCGTTGATCTGAAACGCGACGCCGTCGAGCTTCGGCGTCAGTGCGCTGAGATCGTAGCTGGCCGAGGCGTCGAACAGCACGCGGTCGTTGTTCTTCAGCGTGTTGATGTCGTCGCCGAAATTGGTGCCGATATAGCGCGCGCCGAAGCCCACCGCGAAGCCGGCGAAGGCGGTCTCCTCGGGCAGCGCATAGTGGATCCAGGCCGCCGCCATGTGCTTCGGCACGCCGGAGACGTAATTGCCGACCGTGCCCGGCGTGCCCTCGCGGATCTTGAGCTCGGTGTACGTATAAGAGCCCGTGAAGGAGAGGCCGTTGCCGAGGCTGGCGGTCGCCTCGAATTCCGCACCGCGCGAGCGCAGCTTGCCGCGCTGGACCTGGGTGTTGACGCCGTTGATCACCTCGTAGAACAGCCCGTTGTTCTGATCGACGTTGAAGACCGCCGCCGTCACCATGATCCGCTCGTCCGCCGAGAGGTACTTGATGCCGACTTCCTGCTGCACGCTGGTGGTCGGCTTGAACGGCTGGTCGGTCGTGTTGTTGATGCCGACATTCGGCGAGAATGCGGTCGAGAGGCTGGCATAGGGGGTGATGCCGATCGGCGTCGTATAGGTGAGGCCGACGCGGCCGGAGAACTTGCGGTCGGTCTGCTTGATCCGGTCGGAATCCGAAGTGGTGAGATCGGTGTTCTTGGTGTCGGTCGTCACCCAGTCGTGGCGACCGCCGAGCGTCAAGGTCAGCGCGTCGTCGAAGCGGATCTGATCCTGGACGTAGACGCCGGTCTGAGTCTGGGTCTGGTCGGTGCGCGCGGTCAGCTCCGGCGTGTCGATATGCTCGCCGTAATTGGGATCGGCGAGGTTGAGTGCCGGCGCCACGCCGCCGCCGCTCAAGTAGCGGAAATCCACCCAGGTGAAATCGACCCCGGTCAGCAAGGTGTGGTCGAAGGGACCGGTCTCGACCTTGGTCTCGAGCTGGTTGTCGACCGTGATCGCGTTCAGGCGCTGGTCGTCGAGCCCGGTGCCGCGATCGACCAGGTTCGGGTCGATCGCATGCTGCACGCCGTTGAAGGTGTAGACGTATTCGGCGCGGATATCCTGGATCGCATAGCGCGCGTTCTGGCGCAGCGTGAAGGTGTCGTTGATGTGGTGCTCGAACTCCCAGCCGATGCGGCCCTGGTCATGCGTCAGATCGCCGAAGGCGGGATCGCCCGCCTCGACATGCGTCACATGGCCGTAGCGGTCGTTGTAATAGGCGGGATTGCCGCCGGTCATCGAGCGGGCATATTCGGCGAGCAAGGTGAGCTTGGTGTCGTCGTTCGGCGTCCAGGTCATGGCCGGCGCGATGAAGGCCTTGTCGTCCGGCACGGAATCGAACTCGGTGTCGGCGACGCGGCCGAGGCCGGTCACGCGGTAGAGCACCGACTTGTCCGCGTTCAAGGGGCCGGAGAGATCGAACTGGCCCTGGTAGCGGTCGTTGCTGCCGAACTGGAGCTGTATCTGGTGCAGCGGATCCTCGGTCGGACGCTTGGTGATGACGTTGTAGAGGCCGCCGGCGCCGGTGGCGCCATAGAGAGCCGAAGAGGGGCCGCGCAGAATCGAGATGCCCTCGATGCCGTAAGGCTCGGTCACGAAATAGCCGTAGCCGGCGACCGGCTGGCGGAGATTGTCGCGGAAGACGCCGGTGTTGGTGACGTTGAAGCCACGCACGAAAAAGGAATCGAAGCGCGGATCGGTGCCGTAGGCGTCCACACGCGCGCCCGGAGTATAGGCGATGGCGTCGGTGAGATTCTTCGGGTTGCGGTCCTCGAGCTGCGCTTCCGTGACGGAGGAGATCGACTGCGGCGTCTCGACAAAGGGCGTGTCAGTCTTGGCGCCGGTCGCGGAGCTGACGCCGGTATAGCCCTTGGACTGGATCACGCCGCCGCTCCCCGCCGTCACTTCGATCGGCGGCAGCGTGGTCACCCCCTGCGATTGCTGGCCCGCGGCGACGGCACTCAGGGTGACGGTGCGCGGATCGGTAAAGCTGTAGCTGAGCGCCTTCCCGGCGAGCAGCCGCTGCAGCGCCTGTTCCGGCGTGTAGCTGCCGGAGAGCCCCGCCGTGCTGAGGCCTTCGAGCAGCGCGCTGTCATAGCCGATCTGCAGCCCGGTCTGCGCGGCGAGGCGCTGCAGCCCGGTCGAAAGCGGGCCGGCCGCGATGTCGATCGCAACCGTCTGCTCTTGTGCCGAGGCGGGATACGGCGTGATGGCGGCGAGCATCGCCATGGTCAAGGCGAGAGCGAATGACCGCGCGATGCAGAACCCGCGCGAAGCCGCGTTCCGACGAATGAGCATGAATTCCCCTTGATGAAATGCCGCTGCGGGAAAGACGAATGAGCCGCGGAAATGAGGCTGTGGATTTTGACAAATTTTTTCTGCGGCCCTAGTACACCACCGTTAGCACCGAGCCGAGATGCACGATCTTGAGGCCAAAGGCGGTGCCGAAGCTCTCGAGCGCGGCCTCGGGATCGCGGAGATCGAAGGCGCCGCTGATGCGGCGCGACGCGGTGCCGCCATCGGCGACCACGACCTTGCCGGGGAGATGACGGAAGATCTCCTCGACCACCATCGCCAGCGGGCGATTTTCGAAGACCAGGCGGCCCCCGCGCCAGGGTGTCTCGAACCCTTCGGGCACCGGCTGGGCGTCGTCCAGGATGCCACGCGCGCCATAGCTGAGGCGCCGGCCGGCGGGGACGAGCGTCTCCCCGGTCTGGCCTGGAAGTTCGACCGCGACCGTGTGCTCGGTGACGGTGACATCGACCTCGCCGGAAACGAGGTTGACGTCGAAGGCAGTGCCCTTCGCTTCCACGCGGCCCGGACCGGCTTCGACCACGAAAGGCCGCGCGGGATCGCGCGCCACCTCGAAATAGGCCTCGCCCTGCAGCAGCGTCACGCGGCGGGTCGCGCCGTCGAAATGCTCGGCGATCGCGGATTCGCCGTTGAGCGTCACCTGCGATCCGTCGCTCAAGGCGATGCGTGGCATCTCGCCGGCGTTGGAGATGTAATCCGCCTGCAGGCGCAGCGGGCCGTCGGTTGCGAGAAAGCCGCCGCCGGATGCCGTAACCAGCAGGAGCACCACCACCGCTGCGGGCCAATTGCGTTTCTCCGGCCGGTGGAGCAGGCGGCGGGTGAAATCCGCCTCCAAACGGAGAGCGCTCCCCGCCTCGCCCATGATCCGCTGTACGCAATCGAAGGCCTCGGCATGCGCCGGGGAAAGCTGCAGCCAGGCATCGAAATCGCGGCGCTCGGTCTCCGATATGCCGTCGGCGAGGCGAAGGACCCAGTCGGCCGCCGCCTCCGCGATCTCCCGCTTCATGGCGCGCCCTCGAACCCGTGCAGCCTTTCCAGGCAGAAGACGAGCGCATTGCGCAGATGGCGATCGACCATGCGCCGCTTCATGCCGAGCCCCGTGGTGATCTCGTCCTTGCTCATGCCGCCGAGGTGGTAGGCAATGAAGACTGCGCGGCATTGCCGCGGCAGCATTGCGATCACACCGCGCAAAGCCGTGAAACGCTGGCGCATTTCGAGATCGTGCTCGATCGGCGGGATCGCGGCAGGCAACGTCTCCGCATGGAGATCCAGCACAGCGAACACCCGGTGCTCGAAATTCAGGCGGCGTTGGCGGTCGATGCCGAGATTGATCGCGGCCTTGATGAGAAAGGCGCGCCAGGATGACGGCACGGTGAGTCCATCCGGCCGGCGCGAAAGTCGGAGATAGAGGTCGTGGACCACCTCGGTCGCCAGCGCGGAATCAAGACCGCGCCGCCGCACCGCGCCGCGCATATCTTCATAATGAGCCTCGATCGCCCGGTCCAACACGCGCTTCGCCGCTGCGCTGCCATAAGCGGCGAGCGGCATCGCGCCGCCCAACTCATCCCTGCCCATCTCGCCCCAAGTCGTGCTCGAAAACTACGCCCGGAAAACAGGTTAATGCAATTGAGAATTAGTCGCAACAGCGTGAAAAAAGTACGGCATGCGAGGGTTTGCGCGCAGTCGAAGAGACCACTGGAGGGCGACCGCGACGAGGCTCTCCCGTCCGGCCGCTTTTTCTATTGCGTGGTTCATTGGTCCGCTGTCCGCTGCTTCGCGCATTCCCGCAGAGGCTGAGGGGTTCCATGAGAATTTCGGATTTCAAGGTGATGACCTTCGACATCGTCGGCACCTGCATCGATTTCGAGGCCGGCGTGCTGAAGGCAGTGCGCGCCCTGGGCGGGCCGAAAGCCGCGGCGGCCAGTGACGACGAGATCTTCGAGCCCTATGTACGGGCCCGTGACAAGTTCCACGGCCGCACGTCCGAAGCCTTCAACAACGTCTATCTGTCGCTGGCGCAGGAGCTCGATCTCGTGCGGGACGCGGCGACGGCCGATGCGTTCCAGCTGGCCATCCTCCGCCTGCCCGCCTTCGCCGATTCAGGTGCAGCGCTCGCAAGACTTCGTAAGCGCTTCCGGCTGGTGGCGATGACCAACGCCGATCGCACCGCCTTCTCGGCCTATTCCGAGGTGCTCGGCAATCCGTTCCACGACAGCGTCACCTGCGATGACGCCGGCTGCGCCAAGCCGAACCCGCAATTCTTCGCCTTCAACAAGGGGCGGCAATCGGCGCATGGCTACAAGCAGTCCGAGATCCTGCATGTGGCGCAGAGCCAGCATCACGACATCGGTGTCGCGGTCGAGCTCGGCTATACCACCTGCTGGATCGAGCGGCGCCAGGGCCAGGCCGGCTTCGGCGGTACACCGAAGCCGAAGACCGTGACCAAGCCGCATTTTCACTTTGCGACGTTGGCGCAGCTCGCCGATGCGGTCGATGCGCAGCTGGGCAAGACGGCCTAAACTCAGCCGCGCCGTGCTGCCTCGATCGTGGCGACGTCGATCTTCTTCATCTTCATCATCGCCTCGAAGGCGCGCTTGGCTTCGGCACCGCCGGCCGCCATGGCTTCCAGCAAGGTGCGCGGCGTGATCTGCCAGGAGACGCCCCACTTATCCTTGCACCAGCCGCAGGCGCTCTCCTGCCCGCCATTGCCGACGATCGCATTCCAGTAGCGGTCGGTCTCGGCCTGGTCCTCGGTCGCGATCATGAAGGAGAAGGCCTCGGTCTGCTTGAAATACGAGCCGCCGTTGAGGCCGACGCAGGGAATGCCGCAGACCGTGAAATCGACCGTGATCACGTCGCCGGCTTTGCCTGACGGATAATCGCTCGGTGCCTTGTGGACGCTGGTGACCGCGCTGTTCGGAAAAGTGGCGGCGTAGAAGCGGGCCGCTGCCTCGGCGTCCTTGTCGTACCAGACGCAGATCGTGTTCTTGGCGCTGGCCATGTCCTTCCCCTGTTCTTTTTAAGGCGATAGACAGGGAATGTACGGGGACCCGGCGCGGTTCCGCCAGCGATAGATCTCAGGAGTCGTTGCCGCCATTTCCGAATTTCTCGATCGCCTGCCGAAGCTCGCAGTGAGTCCGCGCGTAGTCGTCGAGTGGAATGCCTTCGACCGCGGCCTCCCAGGCTTGCTGCACCGCAACGACACCGGCCGCGGGACCGGATGGATGACTGACGATGCCGCCGCCACAAAGATAAAGCAGATCGATGGTGCGGCCGGTGCGTTCGTAGGTCTCCGGCGCCTGACCGCCCCACTGGCCGGAGCCGGCGACCGGCATCGGGCAGTCTTCCGGTGAGAAGAGCGGCGTGCTGACGGCTTTGAAGGAGTGCACGAAGGAATCGTCGGGCTCCCAGTATTTCGACTGGATGCCGTTGATCTGGAACTGATCGACGCCGAGCAGCCGCCAGAATTGCTGCCAGACTGAGAAATCAAACCCAAGTCCGGGATGGCGGGTCAGGATGTCCCAGCCGTTGCGATGCGCGTGCAGTGCGATCCGGCTGCGCTTCCGGAGGAAGGCCATCGCGCCCATGCCGATCGAGTTGATGTTGACGACCGCGGCATTGCCGCCGGCTTTCACCACGGCGTCGTGGTTGCGCATCATCTGGTCGGGATCGGTGTGGGAGATGCCGAAGGCATACATCACCTTCTTGCCGGTCTTCTGCTCATGGTCCAGCACCAGCGGCATGATCGCCGCGATCCGCGCCTCCAGCGGCGAATAGGCCGGGCTCATCAGCTTCTCGTCGTCCTTGATGAAGTCGACGCCGGAGCGGATGAGCTCGCCGACCAGCGTGGCGGTCTCCGCCGGGCGCAATCCCAACGCCGGCTTGATGATGGTGCCGATGACCGGGCGAGCGTGGACGCCGGTGAGCTTGCGGGTGCCCGGAACACCGAATTGCGGGCCGGGATAGGCGCCGCGGAATTCTTCCGGCAACTTCATGCCGACGACGCGGATGCCGGTGAGGCCGCGGATCGAGAAGGCGCCGCCGATGGCGATCGTCATCAGCGCCGCGAGATCGGTGCCGATCGCCTCGAAGGGGAAACCGATATCGGCCTCGGCCCGATTGCAGAGTCCTGCGGCCCCCTGCGGCAGCGAGGGCACCGAGGCCGATGGCAGCGGACGCACTTCGAGCACGCGCGCCGCGACGCGGTTCTTCAATTCCTCGGTCTCGCCCGGCACCGGAACGAAGGTGCCGGTGGACTGGTCGCTGGCGATCTTCGCCGCCAACGCTTCGACGCTGCCGGGCGTTTCCAGGAGATAGGTGAGGACGATGAGAGACATGCTTAGCGCGTGATGCGCTGGATGCTCTCGGAGATCTCGCCCTTCTCGAAGACGTTGAGCCAGTCCGGCTTGAAGATCCGCGTGCGGGCATTCGCAATGGCCTTCTGCGCGGCGTCGGAGAAGACCGCGCCGGGGAGTTGATCGAACACCACCGCCATGCCGATGTTGATATGGCCCATGAGGAAATCGAAGGCGGCTTCGCGGGGCACGCCGCGGCGCACCGCCTCCTCCATGCCTTCACGCATCATGGCGATGAAGGTGATCGCCATGGTCTCGGACAAAGCCGGCTCCAGGATCGCCATCTGCTCGACCGTCACGCGGTGCGAACGCAGGATCGGCGCGTACATCTGCTTCGCGACTGCCTCGCCCTTGGCGTAATGCGCCTCCGGCCCCTGCATCAAAGCGCAGACGATGCTTTGCTTGGCCGCCAGCCCGCCGAAGAAATCCTTCTTCGCATCCACTTGCGTCTCGTCGTTGATGATCGGCGGGTGGCACGGGTGGGTCACGAAATAGCTCAGATCGTCGCGCTTCGGCAGCTCGCCGGCGAAGGGAGCGGCGGGATCGAGCGCCATGACCATGGTGCCGCTCGCGAGCAGCGGAGAGATTGCATGGGAGATCTTGCCGATCAAGGTATCCGGCACGGCGAGGATGACGACCTCGGCCCCTTTCAGTGCCACGTCCTGCGGCGAGGGGCTGATACCGAGGTCCTTCATGCGCTCCTGACCGGCGGGGCTCACCTCGACATAGCGCATGTCGTGGCCGTGGCCCTTCAGGTTGCGCGACAGGCGATAGCCCATCTTGCCGCCGGCGCCCATGATCGCGATGGATGTCATCTCACTCTCTCCTGTTTCAGGCCGCGCCGTCGCGCAGGCCGATGAAGTAATCCGAGCCGCCGATCTGGCCGCCCTTGAACACGACCTCGATTCCGTCGAGCGCCGCCGTCTCGGCGGTGGCGCGGCAGAGCGGCGCCCCAGGCACCGTCGGCGCCGCCATGGTCAGCGCGGTCAAGCCCATGGTGCGGGCGACCACGCCGCTGGTGTCGCCGCCGGCGATGACCGCGCGTTCGATCTTCTGCTTCTCGCGTGCGCGCCGGGCGACCGTGCCGAGCGCAGTGCCGATCGCCTCGTTGAACGCTTCCGACCCGGCGCGGGCACGGAGCGCTTGCACCGCGCCGTCATCCGGGGCCTCGGCGCTGTGAACGACCACGCTTCGGCCCTGCACCAGCGCGGCACCGGCGGCTTCGGCCACGCGCTCGGTTTCCGCCGGCGTTTCCAGCAGGCGGCCGGCATCGAGCGCAATGGTCTCGAAGCCCTGGGCGCGCGCAGCGGCGATCTGGCCGGAGGTCACCGGCGAGCAACTGCCCGAAACCACGAGCAGGGGCTGCACGGCGCGCGGCGCTGAAAGTTTCAGCGGCGTCACCTTGCCGATCGATTCCCAATAGGCGGTCAGCGCGTATTCGATGCCGGAGGAGCCGGCGAGGAATTGCACCGGCGCTGCGGAGGTCGCGATGATGCGACCCACCTCGCGCGACGAGGCGGCGTCGAGTACGTCGATCAACACGATCTCGGCGCCGCTCGCGACTTCCGCTTCGAGCCGCGAGGGACCGGTTCCATTCGCGACGGCCAGGATGTCGACCAGGCCGATCTTGCGGTTGGTCTGTTTCGCGAGATGCAGGCGGAGATCGCCCTCATCCATCGGCGTCACCGGATGGCGCGCCATGGTCGGGTGGCGGTCGATCCGATAGGTCGTGTCGCCGACCGTGGCGAAAAGATTGCCGAAGGTGGTGTAGCGCTTCAGGGCCGGTGCGCCGACCACCAAAGGCACGCAGCGGTTCTTGAAGACCGCGGCGGCGCAATCGATGGCGCGGCCGATGCTGCCCACCGTGGGCGCGGAATCGAAGGTCGAGCAGACCTTATAATGGACGAAGGGCGCGCCTAGGTCGCGGAGCTTGGCGAAGAGCGGCGGCAGCACCTGGTCCATCCAGTCCGGGGACTTGGCTCGGCTCATCCCGGCGACACCGACCGCGCGGGCATCGGGGAAACGGTCGAGCAGTTCCGGCGTCGGCTCGGTCAGCAGCAAGACGGTCGGAATCCCAGCACGCACCAGCACGTCCAGCACGTCGGTCGACCCGGTGAAATCGTCGCCGTAATAGGCGAGGTCGTACGCGCGGTTGGGTTTCGCCTTGGATTGAACCGGTGCGGTCACGGGATCCGTCTCTGGGCTGGAGTGGTCATGTCATCATACCACTGCCTCGCTCCGGCACAAGCTAGGAAGCGGCAGGTTTTCCGGACTGATAGATCTTCCGGGTCCGCCTGAGATGGGTGCGCATCGCCGTCGCGGCGCCTTCGGGGTCGCGGGCGGCGATGCAGTCGAGGACCTGCTGGTGCTCCTCGAGGGTGATGTTCTCATGCCCTTTCCAGCGCAGTACGCCGGAATGGTACTGGCTCAGCCATTGCAGCGTGGCGCGGCTCACCGCCTCGAAGACCGGATTGCCGGTGATCGCGGCGATCGCGGTGTGGAAGGCCATGTCGGCGGCGACGAAGGCCTTCAGGTCCTTGTTGTAATGCGACTGTTGCAAGGCGAGGGCTGCCTTCAGTGTCTCGATGTCGTCCAGCGTCGCATGCTTCGCCGCTTCGGAGGCCATGCCGACCTCGAAGAATTCGCGCGCCTCTTTGAGATGCTCCAGCGATTGCGGCGAGGTCGAGAGCAGATGCCGCGCCGCTCCGTCGATCTGGGCGATGACCGCCTCGGCGCTCGGCCGTGTCACGCGGGCGCGCTCGCCATGGCTGATCTCGATCAGGCCCATGTTCCCGAGCGCCTGCATCGCCTCACGCACGGCGGGGCGGCCGACGCCAAAGCGTGCCATCAAGTCGCGCTCCGAGGGAAGCTGGCTGCCCGGCGCCAGCTCGCCGTCCTCGATCGCCTGGAAGAGGCGGTTGAACACCTCGTCCGACAGTTTCCGGCGCTGGATCTTCTCGTCGCCCTGCATCTTTGAGCCGGGACCTTTCTCGAGCCTTGAAACAAGGCCCATACTGGTCTGAGACTAACGCGGCGTCCAGACCTGCGGCTGAACCGCGGCGCCGCGTCGCGCCGAGTCGTAGCAGGCCATCACCAAGGCATAGGTCTTCAGATTGTCGGCGCCCGACGTCTCCGCCTCGCGGCCGGCCCGCAGCGACTCGACCCAATGCCGCTGGGCATTGAGCACACTTTCCTGCAGCCCATGCCAGGGCTTGGCCGCCCAGGGGAGCAAGTTCGGCTCCACCGAACTCTCGCTGACCTGGCCATCGGAAATGATGCGCAGGCGATAGCCGGCGTGCAGCTCGAGCGAACCCTTGTCGCCCTCCACTTTCAGCAGGGTCTGCGGAAAGGGATCGGGCTCGACCTTGGAGGCATAGCTGCAATCGACGATCGAGACCGCGCCGTATTCGTGGCGGAACAAGGCGGTCGCGACATCCTCGCCCTTGATCTTCGGGTTGATGCGCTGGGTCTGGCACTGCACCGAGGTGACCTCGCCCATCAGCACGCGCAGGATGTCCAGCAGATGGATGCCGAGATCGAGCAGGATGAAGCGGTCTTCCTTGGCAAGATAAGGCTGCGCCGCATAGACGTCGAAGCTGCTGCGGAAAGAGACTTGCGCGAAATGCGGCTTGCCGATCTTGCCTTCGGCCAGCGCGCGGCGCACCGCGAGGATCGGAGTCTGGAAGCGGAAGTTCTCATGCACCATTAGATGGCAACCCGCCTGGTAGAAAGCATCGGCGATGGCGGTGCAGTCTTCCCAGCTCGGCGCCAAGGGCTTCTGGATGATGGCGTGGACGCCTTGCTTAGCGGCGAGTTCGCCGATCGCACGATGCGAACCCATGGTCGTGGCGATGTCGACGAAGTCGAGCCTCTCCTCGCGCAGCATCGCCGCGGCATCGCTGTAGGCCTTGACAGCGCCGAACTCAACGCGGGCGGATTCGGCCTTGTCGCGATCGATGTCGCAGACCGCGACCAGCTCGACCTCGGCGATCATCTTCCAGGCATGGAGATGATTGCGGGCGAAGAAGCCGCAGCCGATCAGACCTGCGCGGAGCTTATCGGCCATCGGCTCAATCCATCTGCGCCTGGAGCGCCATGCGGCGCTGCAGGCGGCGCTGCAACTGGTCGAGCACGACGGCGGCGACGATCACCAGGCCTTTGATCACCATCTGCCAGAACGAGCTGACGCCGAGCATGACCAACCCGTCGCTGAGCACGCCGATCACGAAGGCGCCGATCACCGTGCCGCCGATGCTGCCGCGACCGCCCGCCAGCGAGGTGCCGCCCAGCACCGCGGCGGCGATGGCGTTCAGCTCAAAGGATTCGCCGCTGGCCGGATGCGCCGCGACCAATTCCGAGGCTACGACGAGTCCCGCCAGCGCGGCGCAGAAGCCGGAGATCACATAGACGGCGAGCTTCACGCGGTTGACGCGGATGCCGGAGAGTTCCGAAGCGCGCTCATTGCCGCCGACCGCATAGACCTGGCGGCCGAAGGGCGTACGCTTGGTGACATAGATCATCACCAGCGCGAGGATGATCATGCCGACGATCGAGACCGGCAGGCCGAGGATCGTGCCGGAGCCGAGGAACGGGAAGCCCGTGTTCCCGAGCTCCGCCTGGCCGACCAGGTTGGGGAAGGTCTGGCCGTCGGAGATCAGCAGCGCCACGCCGCGGGCGATGTAGAGCGTACCGAGTGTGGCGATGAAGGGTGCGACGTTCAGCGTCGTCACCATGATCCCGTTGAAGGCGCCGATCGCCATGCCGATCAGGAGCGTGATCAGGATCACCTCGACCACGTTCGGATAGATGGTGATGCCGAGGAAATCGAGTTGCAGGCCGTAGTTGATGAGACCGCCGGCGACGATGCCCGCGACGCCGACGATCGAGCCGACCGAGAGATCGATGCCGCCGGTCAGGATCACATAGGTCATGCCGATTGCGAGGAAGGCGTTGATGGCGACGTGTTTGGCGACGATGATCTGGGTCGAGAGGGTGAGGAAGTTCGGCGCGGTCGCGCTGAAATAGGCGAAGACCGCAATCAGCGCGATGAAGGTCCGCGCGTTCAGCAGCAAGACCAGCAGCGAGATCTTCTGCATGCCGGGTTTCTTTGCGGGTTGATTCTGGGCCGTCATCGTCTCCACTCCGCTCATGCCGCTTCCCCACGTCGGAGGTTGCGGGTCGATGCCGCGACCAGCATCTCTTCGGTCGCATCCCTGCGCATGAAATTACCGGTCAGCTTGCCGTTCGACATCACCAGGATGCGGTCCGGGACCGCCATCACTTCCATCAGGTCCGAGGTCGAGAACAGGACCGCCAGCCCGTCATCCGCCAGCTTGCGCATGGTGCGGAATACCTCCGCCTTGGCGCCGATGTCGATGCCGCGGCTGGGCTCGTCCAGCAGCAGCACCTTGGGGCGCGTCAGCAGCGTCTTGCCGATCACCACCTTCTGCTGGTTGCCGCCGCTCAAGGCGGTCACCTCGACATCGGGGCCGGAGACCTTGATCCAGAGCGACTTGATGATGTCGGCGACCGCGTCGCGCTCGCGGCGTTCCGCGATCGAGATCCCGCGCAGGAAGCGCCAGAGGCTGGCGAGCGTCAGGTTCTTGCCGACCGAGAGGCTCTGCACCAGGCCTTCGCGCTGCCGGTCTTCCGGCACCAGCGCGAGGCCGGCGCGGATGCGCGCCGCCAAGGGCAGATCGCCGAGCGGCTTGCCGTCGAGGCGAACGGCGCCCTTCATCATCGGTTGCAGGCCCATCAGGCATTCGAACAGCTCCGAACGCCCAGCGCCGAGCAAGCCGTAGATCCCGACCACCTCGCCCGGCGCCACGCTGAGCGAGATGTGATCGACGGTGAAACCGCCGCTCGCTCGCGGCAGGCGCAGTTCTTCGATCTCCAGCATCGGCGCGTGACCCTCCTGCGCCGCCGAAACCGTGGCCGCATCCAGCATCGGCCCGACCATCTTGCCGATGATCCAGGGAATGGTCGCTTCGGCCATGGGTGCGGTCGCTTGCAGCCGGCCATCGCGCAGCACCGTGACGGTGTCGCCGATCCGTCCCAGCTCTTCCAGCCGGTGTGAGATGTAGATGATGGCGACCTCCGCGGCCTTAAGCTCGTTGATCACGCGGAAGAGGACGTCAACCTCGGTCGCGCTCAGGGCCGAGGTCGGCTCGTCCATGATCAGGATGCGCACCTCTTCGGCGAAGGCCTTGGCGATCTCGACGATCTGCTGCTGGCCGATGCGCAAGTCCGCAACCAGCGTCTCCGGATCGATCTCCTGCTCCAGCCGCTTCAGCAGCGCGCGGGCGCGCGTCACCTGCTGCTTGGCATCGATGTCGATGCCGAAGCGCAAAGGCGGGTGCGAGATGAAGATGTTCTCGGCGACGCTCAGGTTCGGGCAGAGATTGAGTTCCTGGAAGATGATGCCGATGCCATGCTTGCCGGCGTCGCGCACCGAATGGAGCGAGATCTCCTGGCCATCCAGCAGCAGGCGGCCGGAGCTCGGTCGCTCGACCCCGGCGAGGATCTTCATCAGGGTCGACTTGCCGGCGCCGTTCTCGCCGACCAGCACATTGACCGCACCGGCGCGGACCTCGAAATCCACATCCTGCAAAGCCACCGTGCCGGGGAAGACCTTGGTGACCTTCTCGGCACGCAGGATCACTTCCCCAGCGTTCAGGCCATTTGGCATCTATTGCGCCTCAAGCGTCACGACGGTGACCTGGACCTCACCGCCGGCGGGATTGGCCATCGCCCCACGAAACGCGATCGTCTTGCCCTCTGCCTGCGCGGGATCGAAGCCGGCGCGGGCATTGGCGGTCGCGCGGTCATTCAGCTTACGCGAGACCTGCGCGAAGTCGATCTGGTTGACGAAATCATTGAAAGAGACGAACGGCAATGCATCACGGAAGGTGGAGCCGAACACGACCGGCCCGACCTGCAGCGTCGCCGACCGTCCGGCAGGATCGGCATCCAGCGCCACGACCAGAGTGCCGCGGCGCGAGGCCACATCGACCTTGGTGACCTTGCCCTTGCCTTGGACGATGAAATTCCAGGCAGCGCCCTCGGCTTCGGCGCGATGGCCGTATTGTTTGCCGGCGGCATCCACGTCCTTGGCCAGCGCATCGAGCACGGCGGCAATATCGGCCGCGTGATCCTTGACCAGCGGCATCACCTTCGGATCCCAGATGCCGTTCACATAGGCATCGGCATCGAAGCCGCCATTGCCGGCGCCTTGCTGCTTCTTGTCCTTGTTGCGGACGATCTTGCAGCCCGGCAACAGCACGAGGGCCGCGAGCCCTGTCAGCAATGACCGTCGATCCAGCCGGCGCATCGACACCCCGAGATCAGGAGCGGAAAAAGAATCGGCTGCCGGCAGGCCGGCAGCCGAACCCGGTGAACCCGTCATTATTCCTTGAGCTGGAAGTTGTCGAGCTTCGCGCCGTTGTCCTTGGTGATCAGCACGCAATCGATCGACTGCTTCTCCGGCTTGTCGGCCTTGCCGGTCTTCAGATACTGGTCGGCCTGCTCCACCGCGAGCTGGGCGATGCGATAGGCCGGCTGCAGCACGGTCGCTGCGATCTGGCCCTTGCCGATAGCGTCGCGGACGTCGTTGCTGCCGTCGAAGCCGACGACGATCACGTCCTTCTTGCCGGCGGCCTGCAGAGCGGCCGAAGCACCCATCGCCATTGTGTCATTGCCGGAGATCAGGCCCTTGATGTCCGGATGGGCCTGGAGAATGGCCTCGGTCTTCGAATAGGCCTCGGTCTGGCTCCAATTGGCGCTCTGCTGCTCGACCATCTTCAGGTCGGGATACTGGTCGATGACGTCGTGATAGCCCTTGGAGCGGATGCCGGCATTGGTGTCGGATTCCTTGCCGGTCAATTCGACGAAGGTGCCCTTCTCGCCCATCAGCTTCACGAATTCCTGCCCGCCGAGCGTGGCACCCTGGTAGTTGTTCGACACGATCTGCGCGACGGCGACGCCGGTCTTGTTCATCTCGCGGTCGATCAGGAAGGACGGGATACCGGCCGCCTTCGCCTTCTCCACGGCGGCGACGGTCGCATCGGCGCCGGCATTGTCGAGGATGATCGCGGCCGCTTTGCGGGCGATCGCGGTGTCGAAGAGCTGATTCTGCTTACTGGCATCGTCGTCATGCACCAGGCTCAGGACCTCGTAGCCGAGTTCCTTGGCCTTGGCTTCCGCACCCATCGCCTCGGTCGCGAAGAACGGATTGTCGTGCGACGGCGTGATGATGACGATCAGCTTGCCCTCGGCCCGGGCATCCGCCCCGCCAAAGACTGCACCCACAAGTCCCGTGGCCAATCCGGCCAGCAAAACGGCTGCGTGTCTGGAAATCCGCATAGCTCCTCCCGCAATGTTGCTTCGCCGGAACGCACTCCGGCACTGGTACGCTTATTATGTTGTCGTACCAGTTTAGATAAACACGGGCGGCGGAGGGTTGTCAACGTAGGGGAGTGAGGCGGTTGGGACCTAGGCCGCTTTCAAGGCGAAATCGAAGCGGATGTCGCAGAACGGGCGGTCGATGGGCGTTCGGTCGGGCGCAATTCCGGGCGGCTGCTCGGTGAAATCGACGATCAGCGAGGGCTTCACGCCGAACACCGCGTCGGAATCGATGTAGGGATCGCCGGCCACGAAGATATGCGTGGCGACAGGGGCGTGATCCGGCGCGCTGACGATCATGTGGAGATGCGCTGGGCGATAGGGGTGGCGGCCGAGCCCGTCGAGCATCCGGCCGACCGGGCCGTCGGTCGGGATCGGATAGGAGACCGGCTTCACCGTGCGGAAGCGATAGCGCCCTGCCCCATCGGTGCGGAACTTGCCGCGCAGCCGCATCTCGCCCTTCTCGGGGCGCTGCACGTCATAGAATCCCTCGGCATCGGTCTGCCAGACATCGAGCTGCGCGCCGGCAATGGGCCGGCCATCGACATCGGTCACGCGGCCGGAAACGAAGGTCGGCACGCCGGGCTCGCCGGCGGCGATATCGGCGCCGTCTTGCATCGGCGGCGCGCCCTCGACATGGAACGGGCCCAGCACCGTGCTCTCGGTCGCCCCTTGATGGCGGCGATGGTTCACGGCATCGACCAGCATCGAGACCCCGAGCGTGTCCGAGAGCAGGATGAATTCCTGGCGCTTGCCGTCGCACTTCTGTCCGGTCGCCGTCAGGAAGTCGATCGCGGTCCGCCACTCGTCTTGCGTCAACGCGACTTCGCGGATGAAGCCGTGCAGGTGCTTCACCAGAGCCAGCATGACTTCACGGAAGCGCGGGTCGGGAGCGCCGGCAACTTTCGCCAGCACGCGGTCGGTCAGTTCCTGCTCGGTCATTTTGAACTCCCTGGTTGGGACTCCAATTGTGTCGAAATGTTTCCGTCGCGGGGAAAGAAACATTTCGACGTGAAAAACCCGCTGGAGAATCGCACGGCCGGAACCGAGGATGAAGCGGCTGTCGCAAGGATCGTTACGTCCGTAGTCCATGCTCGAAGGATCCGGCCGCAACCCGGCAGAATCGTCGGGACTTCTGATCGCAGGTGCCGGTCTTCCGCGCCGGTATCGTCGTTGGGGCAGCTCGGCCCTTCCTGTCGTCTCGTTGCGCGAGCGCGCTTGGCACCGTGAAATACCGGTGATAACGGATCGGGCTCCCGACACCAGCGAGCGCCCCGTGAGCCAAGCCGATCCACCGCCCACCCGATCGGAACGCCGCATCGGCCGGCTGTTGCGCGACAGCATAGCGCTCCGGGTTTCCCTTGCCGTCTTCGGCGGATTGGTGCTGACCCAGCTGGTGGGCTTCCTCCTGATCACCGGCGAGCGCCTGCATGTCCTCCCCGCGATGGATGCAAGTCCTCTCATCGGACTGCTGGAACATGCGCTCCGGCCGGCACGCGGCGCACCGCCGAGTATGCCCGGAGTGACTTCGCGTTTCACCGCCGAGTTCGTGCCGGAAGGCGAGATCTTCGATCCGCCGCCGATCCATGCGCTGCGCATGGAGATGATGGCGCGCGCGGCCGGGCGCTACAATCTGGTGCTGGTGGAAGCGCCGCGGCCACCCGAAGCCGGGCCGCCGTCCATTTTCCGGATCTGGTTGCGGATGACGGAGGGCACCGATCCGGCGCAGCGCTGGCTGGTCCTGACCGTGCCGGCGGAGCTGCTGCGGCACCGGGATTTCCTCCGGCTGGTCTTATGGTGGGGCTTGTCGCTGATCGGCGCCGTGCCGCTCTCGCTGTTCGTCGCACGCCGGCTGACCGCACCCATCCGACGCTTCTCCGCAGCCGCCGAGCGGCTCGGCCTGGAGATCGCCGCGTCGCCGATCCCCGAGCGCGGCCCCGCGGAATTGAAAAGCGCCGCCGCGGCGATGAATGCGATGCAACGGCGAATCACGCGCTTCGTCGATGATCGCACGCAGATGCTGGCGGCGATCTCCCACGATCTCCGCACGCCGATCTCCCGGCTGCGCCTGCGCGCGGAGACGCTGCCCGAGGGCGGCAACAAGCTGCATATCATCGCCGATCTGAAGCGCATGGAGCAGATGATCGGCGCCACCCTGGACTTCGCCCGCGACGCCGGCGCGGGTGAGACCCGCAGCCGGATCGATCTCGCCAGCCTGGTGGAGAGCCATTGCCAGGAGCTCGCCGACCAAGGGAAGAACGCGGCCTATCGCGGACCGGATTACCTGGAATTCAGTTGCCGGCCTGTCGCCGTCGGACGGGCACTGAGCAACATCCTGGAGAATGCGATCGAATACGCCGGAAGCGCGGAGGCCACCATCCTCGACCGGAGCGATGCGATCGAAATTGCCGTCCGCGATCGCGGACCGGGCATTCCGGAGAGCGAGCAGGAGCGCGTCTTTGAGCCGTTCTATCGCCTCGACCGCGCACGCTCGAGCAGCCATGACGGCGCCGGGCTGGGCCTCTCGATCGCCCGCAACATCGCGCGCAGCCATGGCGGCGATGTGACGCTCGCCAACCGGCCTGAAGGCGGGCTGATCGTGACGTTGCGCCTGCCGCGCCTCGCGGCCGAGGCGGGAAGGACGTCCTAGGCGGTCAGTTCGCTGACTCCGGATTGTTTCGGGGCATTTCCCATGCATCGCCAAATGGGGGATCGGCTGGCAGATCACTCTGTCCGCGCCCCATTTCGCAACGACGACCTTAACGATAAGGAGCATCGTCATGACAACGAGTAGCATCGGGGGTGCGTCGGGCATGAGCTCGACCCACTTCGCGCAGATGCGGGAGCAGCGGTTCAAATCGCTCGACACCGACGGAAGCGGCGACATCAACGAGACCGAGTTCGCCGCTGGCCCGTCCGGATCGGGTGGGATGGACAGCGACATCGCTTCCGCGCTGTTCCAGGCTTTCGACACCGATAGCAGCGGCGGGTTGAGCCAGAGCGAGCTGGAGACCGGCTTCCAGAAGATGAGCTCCAGCATGCGCTCGGTGCTGGTCGGAACCCAAGAGGCCAATGGGTCGACCGACAGCTCGGGCGGCTTCGGCGGGCCGGGCGGCTCCGGCGGACCGGACGGGCCACCCCCGCCGCCCGCGGGTGCCGGCGCGAGCAATTCCGACACCGGGCTCGACCAGTTGTTGAGCCTGCTGCAGGGCGCCGATGGCAATGACGCGAGCGACGACGGGTCCGATTCTTCCAGCGCGGACTCATCCAGCGACAGCACGACAGGCTATGCCGCGGTGAAGAGCGACTTGAAGCAGTTGCTCAATGACCTGGCCAAGCTGACGCAGAGCAACAGCGTCGGCACCCAGGTCACCGTCTAGTGCAGCGGGGTTCCGTCGCGCGCCTGCAGCGGCGGAACCCATTGCGCCCGGAGCCCCGGTTTGTCAGAACGGATATGCCGTCCTTGCCGAAAGCCATGATCCATGACCGAGCTCGCCGCCATGCAGCCTGATCCGCCCTTGCCGCCGGACATCGCCGGCGAGAAGCCGGCGCAGCGGCCGCACATCCTGGTCGTCGATGACGATCGCGGACACCGGCTGCTGCTGGCGCGCCTGCTGGATCGCCATGGATTCCGTCCATCGCTGGCCGGAAACTCGGCGGCGGCTTTGAAGCTGCTCAGCTCTGTCGCGGTGGACCTCGTGCTCCTCGACGTGATGCTGCCGGGCGAGGACGGCGTCGCCTTCTGCCGCCGCGTGCGCGCGATTTCCGATCTGCCGATCGTCATGCTGACCGCACTCGGCCAGGGACCGCATCGGGTCGCGGGACTCGATGCCGGCGCCGACGACTACATCGCCAAGCCGTTCGATCCGGACGAGCTGCTGGCGCGGATCCGCGCCGTGCTGCGCCGGAGCAAGATGAGACCTGTCGCGCCCGGCGTCGCCCATCGCGGCCGTCGCCGCTACCGCTTCGCCGGCTGGGTGCTGGACGTCGCCCGCCGCGAGGTCTGGTCCGAGGAGGGCGTGCTCATTACACTCACTTCGGGCGAGTTCGACCTGCTGCTCGCCTTCTGCGACCACCCCGAGATGCCGCTCAGCCGCGAGCATCTGGTCGAGCTCACCACCGGCAAGCCGAGCGACGGGATCGACCGGCGGATCGATATCCTGGTCAGCCGGATCCGCAAGAAGCTGACCGGCCACGCTCTGAGCGGCATGGAGCTGCTGAAGACCGTCCGCAACGGCGGCTATCAGTTGACCGTCCCGGTGGCACTCGAAGGCGACGCGGTGCGCGGTGCCTAAGGCAACCGAATGACCGCTTCGAACCCGTCGGCTCGGCCGCTCGCCGGCGAAAGAAGCTCCAGCTGCCCGCCGGCCTGACTCAAGATGCGATCGGCGATGGCGAGACCGAGGCCCGACCCTTCCGCTTGGGTGCGGCCGCGGAAAAAGCGTTGAGTCAGGCGCAGCAGGACATCGGCGCTGATCGCCGGGCCGGAATTCGCCACATGGATGCTTCTGTCTTCGGCGACCCAGATGCGCACTGGCTCGCTATGGCTGCCGTGCAAAAGCGCGTTCTCCAGCAGGTTGCGAAAGACAATGGCAAACGCGTCGATATCGATCCGCCCGGGCAGCCGCTCCAAACGATCCGTTTCCAGCGCGATACGACCGCCATGCTCCTGGCTGCGCGCAAATTCGTCGACCACGAGCTGCAAGATCGGCAGCAAATCCGCATTCTCGCTTGTGATCGCCACGCCGCTGTCGGCGCGCGACAATTGCAGCAGCTTGCCGACCCGGGCCGCCAGTCGGCGTAAGGTGTTCTCGATTTGCGCGATGCGGGCATGCTCCGGTCTGCCGGCCAGCTCGCTGCCCAGCCGCTGCACCTGGGCGAGAGCCGCGGCGACCGGTGTGCGCATCTCATGCGCGCTGTTAGCCGCGAACGAGCGCTCGGCTTCGAGGGCCGCGCCCAGCCGTTCGATCAGGCGGTTGACGTCGCGGACGATCGGGACAAGCTCGTTCGGCAAACCCTCATTCGACAACGGCTCGAGATTCGATCCGCCGCGCCGGGCAATCTGCTCGCGCAAGCCACGAAGCGGACGGATGCTCTGCGCCACCACCGACCAGATGACCAGTCCGGCGAGCACCGGCATCAGCAGCAACGGCAATCCAAGCGAGAGAAGGCCGCGCAGCAGCGCGCGACGTCGATGCGACTCCTTCTCCGCTGCCTGTATGAAGAGGTTTCCGTTCGGAGTGACCTCGGTATAGATCCGCCTTCCCGCGCTTTCAGAGAAACCGCGCGTCAGCGGGGCCGGGAACGGCGCCTGCGGAGCGTCGTGCGAACGCAGCAGGACACGACCGCTGCGATCCCGGAACTGGTAGACGACGTATTCGTCCCGGCCCGGCGGATAGACTATGTCGTCGACCTCGAGATCGTGCAGATTCGGCTGCTCGGCCAAGTCGTCGATGTCATCGACCGCAAGGGCCAGGAGGCGCTGCGCCGTTTCCTCCAGGGCGCTGTCGAACACCTCGTTGGTCTCGTGCACGGCGCTCCAGCCGGCAAGGCCGGCTGCCATGAGCCAAAGAGTTCCAAGGCTGACCGTCAGCGAAAAGAGCAGCCGGCGCGAAAGGCTCCAAGGACGCGGTTCCCTGTGCATTCTCATGTATCGTTCAGCCGGTAGCCCACGCCGCGCACGGTTTCGATCAATGTGCGCCCGAGCTTCTTCCGCAATCGACTGATGTGGACTTCGATCGCATTGCTTTCGATCTCTGCGCCGAACGGATAGAGCGATTCTTCGATCTGCTCCTTGGTGACGATGCGGTTACGCCGGCTCAGCAAGCGGTCGAGCACGGCCCATTCACGTCCCGTCAGATCGACGCGGCGGCCATCACGCGTGATGTTGCGTCCGGCCTGGTCGATCTCGAGATTGAACGCATCCAGGAGAATGATCGGAGCCGCATCGCCGCTCGCCCGCCGAACCACCGCGCTGACCCTGGCTGTCAGTTCATCCAGATCGAACGGCTTCACCAGGTAGTCGTCCGCGCCCGCGTTCAGGCCTTCGATCCGATCGCGGATCTGGTCGCGCGCGGTGAGAATGATAACCGGTCGCTTGTCGCCCGCGCTGCGGAGGCGTTTCAGAAGATCGAGGCCCAACCCGTCAGGAAGATGCAAGTCCAGAAGAATGAGCCCGTAGTCGACCCCGCGTAGCGCCGCCCATGCGTCATCGAGCCGCAGCACATGATCGACGGCGTGACCCGTCGCCGCAATGTGCTCGCGCACCGCTTGGCCCAATGCTGGCTCGTCTTCAATCAGGAGGATGCGCAAGGAAGGTCTCTCGCCCGGGTTCCATCCATGTTTGCCGAACCTACCTTAAGCCAGGCTGAAGATAATTCTTTTTCTGCTTCAGGTGCGCTTCAGCTTCGGACAGCACATTCCCGCCGTCACAACAACCCATTGAGGTCCAAGTATGAAGCGTCTTGTTCTTTTCACCCTTATCGCCGCGATCGCCGGCATCGGCTCCGCGGCGGCCGAAAACATCTGCCAGGTGCCCCAGGCCGAATGGCGGCCAAAAGAGAGCCTGCAGAAAAAGCTCGAGTCCGAGGGCTGGACGATCAAGACCATCAAGGTCGATGAGGGTTGCTACGAAGTCTACGGCAAGGACGCCACCGGCAGCCGTATGGAGAGCTACTTCGATCCCAAGACGTTCGAAGTGAAGAAGGAAGACTGACCGAGCCATGACCGCGACCGTGAAGATCTGGGATCCGTTCGTTCGGATGTTCCATTGGAGCCTGGTGGCCAGCTTCGCGGTCGCATGGCTTTCGGCGGAAGAGTGGCGGGCGCTTCATGAATGGGCCGGCTATGCCGCCGGTTCCTTGATCGCACTCCGGCTCGTCTGGGGTATCGTTGGAACGCGATATGCCAGGTTCCGTCAATTTGTTCGGTCTCCGGCGGCGGTAGCCGCTTATGTCCGGGACATCGTGACCGGCCGCGAGGCGCGCTACCTCGGCCACAATCCCGCCGGCGGCCTGATGATCGTGGCCTTGATCGCAACGCTGGCTTCCGTCGGTGTCACAGGCTGGATGATGACGACCGATGCCTATTGGGGAGTCGACTGGGTCGAGAATGTGCACGAAGCCCTTGCCAGCGTCATGCTGGCGCTGGTCGGCATCCATGTTCTCGGCGTCGGCGTCGCCAGCCTTCGACACCGGGAGAATCTCGTCCGCGCCATGATCAGCGGCCGCAAGCGCTCACCCGGCGCTGCGGACATCGCTTGATCAGGCGCGCCCGGAACGCCGCCAATTCGTAGACATTTGCAGTTCTTCATCATCAAAGGCCGGCGGCACAGCCTTCGGTAAGCGTCTTTGCGTAGCATTCCATCATGATCAACAACGCGGCAGCGTCGATGCCACAGTTCAGTCCAAGAATCGATATCGACTTGAAGCTCATCGAGCACAACGCCGGCGACAGCGAGGTGGTCGAAAGATTCATCCGCGACCGATTCCTCGAAGACTATCGCGCAAAGCTCACCAGCCTCATGCCCCGCTTGTTTTCCCTAACGGACGCGTCGGAACGCATGGTCGCCGCCTTCGGTTTGCGCGCCGCCGCCAGCTCCACACTATTCATGGAGTGTTATCTCGACGAACCGATCGAAGATCGGATCGGACGCCTCGTTGGCCGCAAGGTTTCGCGAGAACACATCATCGAGGTCGGCAATCTTGCGGCACTGCCCGGCGGAGCCCGCTCGATGATTGCACTGCTGACGCGGCACTTATACGAGCTCGGCTTCGAATGGGTGACGTTCACCGGCGTCGCCTTGGTGCGAGCCGCCTTCCTCCGGCTTGGCCTCAACCCACTGGTGATTGCGCAGGCCACGCCCGATCGCCTGAGCGCGGCCGAGCGGCTGGCATGGGGTCGCTATTTCGAAGGCCGTCCAATCGTCATGGCGGGTCACATTCCGAACGGCTACCGCATGCTTTGCAATCTGCATGACCGGTTTCGAACGGCGTCGATCTCCGGCGAAGCGGTGGCGCCGTGAGTGCGGTCTTGGATGCACTGCGCCGCAACGCGGCCGAGCGACCGGCCGATGTCGCCTTGATCGGCAGCGACAGCGCCTTGAGCTATGGCGCTCTCGCGGAGCGTGTTCTCGAGATCGCTTCCTCGCTGTTCGCCGGCCGCGTGCGAAGGTGTGGAATACTGCTCGACAACGGCATCGGCTGGATCGCGTGCGATCTGGCCGCGCGCTGGGCGCGAACCCCGCTGGTCCCGATACCGACCTACTTCAGCGCGCAGCAGATTGCCCATGTCGTGGCGATCACCGGCATCGACATGCTCATCACCGACCGGGTTCCGGCCGGTATCGAGGTCGATGCGCAGCAGAACATCGGCAGCCTGATCGGACAGAGCGCGGTGTGCCTTCGCCTTCGTCCGCCGCGCTCGACCACGCTGCCGGGCAGAACCAGCAAGGTGACATTCACCTCCGGCACAACCGGGCTGGCGAAGGGCATCTGCCTTTCCGATAGCGCGACGGATCGGGTGGCACGGTCGCTGCTCGATGCGAGCAACGGCGGCGCGGAAGACCGGCACCTTTGCCTGCTTCCCTTGGCGACGCTGCTGGAGAACATCGCCGGTGTCGATGTTCCGGTCATGGCGGGAGCGGCGACCGCCGTGCCAGGCTTGAGCGAAGTCGGTCTCGGCGGGTCGTCGCAGCTCGATCCACAGGCGATGCTGGCGGCGATCGAGAAGTACGCACCGACGACGATTGTCACCGTGCCGCAGACATTGGCCGGCTTGCTGTTCGGCGTTGCCCAGAGCGGGCGGCGGCCGACCCAACTGAGGCTGATCGCCGTCGGTGGCGCGCCGATCGCCGCGGCTGTCCTAGACCAGGCCGAAGCGATGGGCCTGCCGGTCTATCAGGGTTATGGCCTGTCGGAGCTCGGCTCAGTCGTGACGTTCAATAAGCCGAGCGGCAACCGGCGCGGCAGCGTCGGTCGCGTCCTGCCGCATATCGATCTCAAATTTGCGTCCGACGGCGAGATCCTGGCCCGCGGCGCGGTCTTCGAAGGCTATGTCGGCGGTAGCGAGGCACCACAAACCGCGGACGGCTACTGGCCGACAGGCGACATCGGCCATCTGGATCAGGACGGCTATCTGTTCCTCGACGGCCGCAAGAAGAACATGTTCATCACCGCCTACGGACGCAACGTCGCGCCGGAATGGGTCGAGTGCGAGCTGACCGCGCGCCCGGCCATCGCCCAGGCTGCGGTGTTCGGCGAAGCACGGCCATGGAACGCCGCGGTGCTGGTCCCGCGTTACGCCGCGACCACGGCCGCGCTCGAAGCCGACATCCGCCGCGTGAACGACAGCCTTCCCGACTATGCGCGGGTCACACGCTGGATCGTCGCGGAAGAGGCCTTCACGCCTACCAACGGCATGGCGACGACGAACGGGCGGCTGAAGCGGGACGCGATTTTCGCGCGCTATCGCGCGCCCCTGGACCGGTTATATGACGAAGAGGCTATGACTCATGTTTCATGACGACTTGGTGGCGTCGACGACCGCGGATCGGAATGCGTTGTTGGCCGCGCCGATCATTGGTGCGGCCCTCGCCGGCCGAGTGACCCGCGCGCAATACATCGCATTTCTGGAGCAGGCCTATCATCACGTTCGGCATACCGTACCGCTGCTGATGATCTGTGCCGCCCGGCTGCCCGATCGGCTCGAGTGGCTGCGCGAGGCGGCGGTCGGCTACATCGAGGAAGAGATCGGCCATGACCAGTGGATCCTGAACGATCTCGCCGCTTGCGGTGCGGATAAAGAAGACGTGCGGCGCTCCGCGCCCGGCATGGCGACCGATGTCATGATCGGTTACGCCTTCGATACGGTCCAGAGACGGAATCCGCTCGGTTTCTTCGGCATGGCGCACGTCCTGGAAGGCACCAGTGTCGCGCTCGCGACCCGTGCGGCATCCGCACTGCAGGGGACGCTCGGGCTGCCGAACGAGGCGTTCACCTATCTCACCTCGCACGGCGAGCTCGACATCGACCACACCGCAAATTTTGCGCGGCTGATGAACCGGCTGGAAGACCTGGACGATCGCGCCGACGTGGTTCGGGCGGCGAAGACCTTCTTTCGCCTCTATGGCGATATCTTTCGTGCCATTGCGTGACGGCTGACATGAAAGCGGTGCAGCGGCATATCCTCTTGACCGGCGCCACCGGGGGCATCGGCCAAGCAACGGCCATCGCGCTTGCGGTCCCGGGAGCCAAGCTCACGCTCGTCGCGCGCAATTCCGAGCGCCTGAAGCAGCTTGCCGATCGGCTCGCACAATTCTGCAGCGGGGTCGCCACGGTCGCCGCCGATCTCGGCATTCCCGGAACCGCGGCGCGCGTGATCGAACAGACAACGGCCGCCCAAGGCGGTATCGACGTGCTGGTGAATTGCGCCGGCATCAACGACTTTGGTCGCTTCGCCAAGGCTGCGCCCGATCGGATCGAGGCGTTGATCGCGATCAATCTTCTGGCGCCTGTGCAGCTCAGTCGCGCCGTTCTCCCCGGCATGCTGGCGCGCGGCCAGGGTCGTATCGTCAACGTCGGATCGGTCATGGGCGGGGTTGGATTCGCGGGCTTTGGCGTTTATTGCGCGACAAAGTTCGGCTTGCGCGGCTTCTCGGAAGCGCTGCGCCGCGAGCTGCGCGGCAGCGGCGTTTCCGTCGCCTACGTGGCGCCCCGTTACACGCGAACGGCGTTGAACACCGCCGCGATGGATCGCATGGCGCACGCGGTGCGCATGAACACCGATGCGCCGGAGACGGCGGCGCGCGCAATCGTAGCCGCGGTCAATCGCGCGAAAGCGGAGCATGTCATCGGCTTGGTCGAGCGACTGCTGTTTCGCGTCAACGGACTGCTGCCCGGTGTCGTGGATATTTCTCTGGCCAAGCTGAACCGCCGAATGGCCGAGCATGCCGAGACGGAACGTCACATTGCCGAAAGGAACGTGTAAGATGAAGAGATGGATCGCACTCGCCGCCCTAAGTCTCGCGGCGCTCCACGCAAACGGCGCTTCCGCCGATCCGCTGGCCACGGATATCACCACGCTGAGCCATGCCTGGGCAAAGGTCTATTACCAAACTCCCGAGAAGCAGCAGGAAGCGCAGTATCCGGCGCTCGTCGCCCAGGCCGATGCCGTCGCCAAGGCCTATCCGGCCAAGGCGGAACCGATGATCTGGCAGGCGATCATCCTCAGCTCTTATGCCAAGGCGAAAGGCGGCCTTGGCGCGGTCAACCTCGCCGAGCAGGCCCGCGACATCGCGCTCGCCGCCGCCCAGATCGATGAGAAGGCACTGAATGCCGGCGCCTACACCTCGCTGGGCGCGCTCTACTACAAGGTTCCGGGTTGGCCCATCGGCTTCGGCAGCGACAAGAAGGCCAAGGAGTATCTGGATCGCGCGATCGCCATCGCCCCCGAATCCATCGACGTGAACTACTTCTATGGCGATTTCATGATCGAGCAGGGCGACAAGAAGAAGGCGCGCACTTTCCTGCAGAAAGCACTTCAGGCGCCGGCGCGTCCGGGCCGGGAAGATGCCGACACCGGTCGCAAGCAGGAAATCGCGGCCGACCTCGCCAAGCTCAATGGATGAGCCGGATCGGCGGCAGGTCAGAGATAGCGCAGGCCTGAACGCGTGAGCAGCGCGGCGTAGAAATAGAGCTCGGCATCAAGCGCGCGGCGAATGTTCTCCGCCTTGCGGAAGCCGTGCTGCTCGCCTTCGAACAGGAAATAGGCAACGGGCACGTTCCGGTCCTTCAGTCCGTCGACCATCATCTGGGTCTGGTTCGGCGGCACGACTTCGTCCTCGGTCCCCTGGAAGAAGATGACCGGCACCGTCAGCTGGTCGATGTGATTGATCGGCGACCGCTCGGCATAGATCTTTTCATCCTCCGGATAGGGGCCGATCAGCCAGTCGAGATAGCGCGATTCGAACTTGTGCGTGTCGCGCGCGAGGGCCGCGAGATCGCTGACGCCATAATAGCTGGCGCCGGCATGGAAGGTCTTTTCCGCAGCGGTCAAAGCCCGCAGCGTCGTGTAGCCGCCGGCGCTGCCGCCGCTGATGGCCAGGCGCTCCGGATCGGCATTGTGCTTATCCACGAGATAGCGCGCGCCGGAAGCACAGTCATCGACGTCGAGAATCCCCCATTCCTTCGCCAATCGCAGCCGATAGGCACGCCCATATCCGGTGCTGCCGCGGTAGTTCACGTCGAGAAAGCCGAAACCGCGGCTGGTCCAATATTGCACCGAGAAACTGAGCGTGCCGCTGGTGGAGGCGGTCGGTCCGCCATGGCTCTTGACCAGGATCGGCACCCGCTCGCCGGAAGGCGCGATATAGGCCGGCGAGGCCGGTGGGTAATAGAAGGCATGCGCGATCTCGCCGCCGGTGGTCGGAAACTGAATTGCTTTGGGCGTCGAAATGTACGGGCGGACGGCATCGCTTAAGATCGCGGAGGCGCGCACCACGCGCTCGACACCGGTCTTGAGGTCGAGGTCGATCAAGGCCAGCAGCTCGGAGCCGCTCCCGCCCAGAAAGACCACCCGGCCGTCGCCGGCGCGGACCTGCGAGATGTCGGTGAACCGTGTGACGATCTCCTGGAACTTGCCGGACTTGGTGTCGGTGCAGCCGAGCCGCCAGATGCCGTCCTTCACATAGGCGCAGACGAGCTGATTGTCGGAGGCGAAGCCGTAGGTGGACATGTTGAAGTTCCACTGCGGCTTGCCGAACTCCGCCTCCATCTCCAGGACGGGCTCGACCCGACCGTTCCGCGCGCGATGGAGATTCCACCAGCCGCTGCCACGGTCGGAGACAAAGTAGAGTTCGCCGGCCGGCGACCATTGCGGCTGAAACAGCGCTTCATCCGGGCCGCCGGCAACGTGCCGGGGATTGCCGAAACTCCCGTCTGCCTGCACCTCAGCCACCCAGAGATCGGTCGTGACCCAGGGCATGTTGGGATGGTCCCAGCTCAGCCAGGCCAACTGCTTTCCGTCCGGGCTGAGCCGCGGCGCGGCAAAGAAGTCGTGGCCGGAAGCGACGATCTGAACCGGTGCCTTGCCGTCGAGATCCACTCGCGCCAGCGTGTTTCGGACCTCGCCAGGCGCGGTATGATCTTCCTGCACGACGAAAATGCAATTCCGCCGGAGGTCGATCACGCCATCGGCATAGCGCAAAGCAGCGGTCGGGCCGTTTGCCGCGGGCATTGTGATCGGGCGCGGTGCCTCACCCGCACCCTGACTGTACAGGCGCTGATCGGTGTAGTTGGAAAAGGCGACCACCCCATCGGCGACGGTGAAGGCGCCCCCGCCATATTCGTGCACCCGCGTGCGGACGTTCCACGCTTGGGCATCGTCGGGCATCACGGCTTCGATCGTGCCGTCAGCCCGCTCTCTATACAAGAGGTAACGGCCCTTCTTCTCGGGCTGCGATTCCGTCCAATAGATGTCGGAACCGTCCAGCATCACCTGATCCAGCCGGACCGCGTCGGCCGTGACCAGGTCCGACGTGATGGGAGAAGCCCAGGACCCATAGGGAGCGACCGGCATCGACCTTCCTCACCGAAAATGTCTCACACCGGCTTATACCACGTCGCCGTCGTTCGTCATGGCTCGGCTTCAGCGGAACCCGATGTCCGATGCGACCACGCGTTCGGCGGCGGTGATGAGGTCGATCGGCCGGTCGCGGTCGCGGATGACCTTCACGTCGCCGCGCCGGTCGACCAGCACCGCCTTGGCGCGCAACCGACCGCAATACTGGAACATTTCGCCCATCGTGTAGGCGCCGGTGTCGAGCAGGGCGATCACGTCGCCCGGCGCCGTCGCGGCCGGCAGAGCGCGCGCCTCCGGCAGGCGGACGATCTCGGCCCGCATGGCCTCGCGGGTCTCCGCCGGCAACGAGGCGGCTTTTTCGCGGAGCGACTTCCAGAGATACTCGCCTTCGACGTCAAAGTAGACGTCGGCGGAATCGCATAAGGGTCCGACCACGCGATAGCCGGTAGCCGCGGCGTCATCCATCCGCGATGCGTTGATCATATGGTAGTACCAGCGGACCGCCGCGGCATCGATCAGCAGGTTGTATCCGGCATCGAGATAGAGCCAGGGCATGTCGCCGCGCATCCGCGTGTTCTCGATGCGGGTCAAGAGCACCGCGGCATCGGCCACCAGAGATCGACCCGGCTCGAACAGGATCTCGGTGTCGACGCCGAGCTCGCGCGCCGCCTGGGCAGCCACCGCGCCGACCATTGGTGCCGCCGCCTGTTCCGCGACGAAGGCCTGCAGCGCTTGGTCGGCAACCCGGTTGCTGCCGGGTGCGAGATGCGCATAGTCCACCGGATAACCGCCGCCGAGATTGAGATAGCGGAGCTGGGTTCCCAGCGCCGCGCCGATCTCGCGGCTCATCCGCGCGGTGAAACTTACGGCCGTGGCGAAATCCGCCGCTTCCGTCACCTGGGATCCGATGTGGAGATGCATGCCGGCGATGTCGAGCGCGTCGCGATGGGCGCGGGCGACGGCGAGCGCCTCCTCGAGCTCCGGCGCGGTCATGCCGAATTTGCTGGTGGCGCCGCCGGTCTGGATGCCGGCCGTGGCGCCGCCGCCGATCCCCGGCACGAGCCGCAGAGTGACGGCGGCCTGCTTGCCGAGCGATGCCGCGACCTCCGCGATCCGCTTCAGCTCGAAGGCGGATTCGACATTGATCGACTTGATGCCGCGGCCGATCGCCTCTTTCAGCTCATCGACCGACTTGGCGACGCCGTTGAAGACGATCTCATTCGGCGCGAATCCTGCGGCGAAGGCTTTCCAGAGCTCGCCGCCGGAGTTGACCTCGATGCCGAGGCCCTCGCCGCGTATGATCTGCAGGATGTGCAGATTGGAGCAGGCCTTGCTGGCGAAGAAGACTGAAGCGCGCTTGTGTCCGCGGCACGCCGCCAGCAGGAACGCGCTCGCATTCCCCGCCACGCGCCGCTCCGAGAAGACGAAAAGCGGCGTGCCGTGCTCTTCGGTGAGCGATACCGCATCCCGGCCATCGACCAGAAGATGACCGCGGTCGATGGTCAGATAGGACGGCAGGGTATGAGCCATGTCGCTTTCCAATTCAGAGCTTCATTTGGCGATCGATCGGGAAGATCGGCCGCGGCACGTTGCGATAGGGCAGCTTCTCGAGATGCGTGGTGCAGAGCGCGCCGCTATCGCAGACGATGACCTCGCCGGCGATCGGTTCGAACGCCGCGCGGAAATGCTGCATCGACTTGAGCCCGACCACGGTCTTTGCAGCGGGATCGATGCCGAAGGTGCGGAACTGCTGCAAATCCAGCATCTGCGCCGGTTCGCTCACCACCAGGATATCAATGCCGCCGACCCGGATCACCGCGGTATCGCCCCAGCCGAGATGCAACCCGCCGACCATCGGCCCGTCGCCGGTGTAGAAGCCGTCGCTGATCAGCACGATCTCGGCTTCGAGCTGGAGCGGTGCGCCGCCGAAGCGCGGATCGGACTTGCCGCCGAGCTTTACCGTCACGCGTTCGCCCGCCTTGTGGCGATGCAGTTGCCTGGCAGTTTCCGGATCGACGATCGGCCCGAATGCGGCATCCTTGATACCGGCATCGAGCAGCGCCTTCAGCAGATTGGTGGAGTCACCGTAGCCGCCGCCGCCGGGATTGTCGGCATAGTCGGCGACGATCAGCGGACCCTTGCTGCGCTGATATGCCTTGGCGATCTCGGCCGCTTCCTCGACCGGCATATAGTAGTTGATGACGTCGAAGCGCTTCTCCCAGATGTCGGCGGCGATCTCTTCGGCGAAGGCGCGGTGCTTGCCCTCATTGCCGTCATAGGTGACGAGAACCGTGGGACCGACCTCGCGGATGTCGGCATTGCCGAAGCCGGCATTGATGCTGACCGCGAAGACGCCGGGCTGCTTCTCGTACTCGACGGCCTTGGCGATCCGGTCGATCATCGGGCCGACGTCGGTGCGGCCGCCATTGGCCTCGTCCAGCATCGGCAGATGCACCCGCAAGGTCCGCGGCTTGATCTCGCCCTGCATCGCCCGCTGCAAGGTGTCGCCGGCCTGCCGTGCCACGTCGCGCATGTCGATATGTGGATAGGTCTTGTAGGAGACGATGATGTTGGCGTGCTGGCACATCTTCGGCGTGACGTTGCCGTGGAGGTCGAGCGTGATCGCGATCGGCAGGTCCGGGCCCACCACGGCACGCAGCCGCTCCAGCAGCTCGCCCTCCCCGTCCTCGCAGAACTCGGTCACCATCGCGCCGTGCAGCCCGAGCAGGATGCCGCTCAGCTGGTCTTTTTGCGCGGTTGCGGCCGCGACGATGGCGCCACCCAACCGGTCGAACGCGTCACGCGTGACCACGCCGGCAGGTTCGGCGGACGCGCTCAGCACATGGACCTGCTGCCAGCCGTATTTGCGCGCGCTGTCACAAAAGCCGGCCACCTCGGTGTTGGCATCGCCGCGTTCCTTGATCGCGACCTCGCCGAAGAAGCCATAGCGCTCCATGAAGGCCTCATAGCCCGTGCGGTTCTTGTTGAACGTGTTGGTCTCGTGGGCGAACTCGGCGGTCAGCACGGTGAAGGCCATGATGAATTCCTTGTTGGCGGTCAATTCAAAGGATGGAAGCAGGCGGTGGCATGACCGGAAGCGTCGGTCATCAGTTCCGGCACGCGCACGCGGCAGGATTCGTCGGCGAAGGCACAGCGCGCGGCAAAAGCGCAACCGGCCGGCAGGTCATAGGCGCTGGCGATCTCTCCGGTGAGGCGGCTGATGTCGCGGCGCTGGGTCGGGTCCGGCGCAAAGGTGCTCTCCAGCAGCGCGCGGGTATAAGAATGTCGCGGCTTCGCCTTGGGGTCCGGCAGGATCTCGACCACGCGTCCCAGATACATCACCACGATGCGGTCGCAGAAATAGCGCACCAGGCCGAGATCGTGGGAGATGAAGAGATAGGTGAGACCGAGCTCCGCCTTCAATTGCTCCAGGAGTGCGATGATTTGCGCCTGAATCGAGACGTCGAGTGAAGCCGTCGGCTCATCGAGCACCAGGAAGTCCGGCCGGAAGGCGAGCGCGCGGGCGATGCCGATGCGCTGGCGCTGCCCGCCGGAGAGCTGGTGCGGATAGGAATTGGCGAGTTCCCGGCCGAGGCGCACCATGTCCAGCAGCTCGGCCACCTTGATCCGCGCTTCCGCGGCCGAGAGGCGGATGCCCTGCACCTGGAACGGCTCGAGCAGCGCATCGGCGATGGTGTAGCGCGGATCGATCGCCGAATATGGATCCTGGAACACCATCTGCATGCGCCGACGCAGGCGCCGCATCTCGCCGTTCGATTGCCGCTGCAGATCGAGTCCGTCGAAGGTGATCCGCCCGTCGCTCGGGCGCAGCAAGCGCACGACCAATCGCGCCAGGGTCGATTTCCCGCAGCCGGATTCGCCGACCACACCGGTGACCTTTCCGCGCGGAATGTCGAGATCGACGGCGCTCACGGCTTTCAGGCTGCGGCTCTTGCCGAACAACCCCTTGCGGCTCTCGAAGGTCTTGGCGAGGCCGCGGATCTGCACCAGGTCAGCCATGGGCAACCTTCGCGACGGCGTGACAGGCCACCGTGCCGCCCAACGGATGCTGCTCCAGAGACGGCACGATTTCCGGGCACCGCAGCTGGACTTCGGGACAGCGCGGATTGAAGCGGCAGCCGGCAGGATATTTCGACACGCTCGGCACCGACCCGGGGATACCCGCCAGGCTGCCCGGCGCCATGCCGTCGCGCGGAATGCACTGGATGAGCGCCTTGGTGTAGGGATGACGCGGTGAGGCGAAGATCGCACTGACGCTGTTGCTCTCGGCGACGCGGCCCGCATAGAGCACGACGACGCGATCGCAGGCCTGAGCCACGACGCCCATGTCATGGGTGATCAGCACCAGCGCGACACCGCGATCCCGCACCAGATCCACCAGCAGTTGGACGATCTGCGCCTGGATGGTCACATCCAGCGCCGTCGTGGGCTCATCGGCGATGATAAGATCCGGATCCGCAGCCAGGGCCATGGCGATGACGATGCGCTGCTTCATGCCACCGGAGAGCTCGTGCGGATAGTGGTGATAGACGGTGGCCGCCGCCGGAATGCGCAGCCGCTCCATCAGCGCGCTACTGCGCGCCGCCGCCGCCTTAGCATCGAGGCCGAGGTGGAGCCGTGATACCTGATCGATCTGGGCGCCGACCCGCATCACCGGATCGAGCGAGGTCATCGGGTTCTGGCTGATGAAGGCGATCCGTCGTCCACGAAGCTTCCGGAATTCCGCTTCCAGCAGCGTGGTGAGCTCGGCACCGTCGAAGCGGATCGAGCCGCGCTCGACCCGGCCGCCGATCAGCGGCAGCAGGCCCATGACCGAGAGCGCGGTCAGCGATTTTCCGGAACCGGATTCGCCGACCAGCCCGAGGATCTGGCCCTTGTCGACGTCGAAGCCGATACCGTCCAGCGGCTTGATGCCGGCAATATCGATCGAGAGATCGCGGACTTCGAGCAAGGCCATGGGTCAGCCCTCCCGCAGCCGGGCGCGGATGTCGAGCGCACGGACCAGCGCGTCGCCGAAGAGATTGATGGCGATGACGCTGATCGCGACGACCAGGCCGGGGAAGATGATGATCCAAGGGGCCTTGAAGATGAGGGCGCTGCCGCTGCTCATCATCGCGCCCCAGCTCGGCACCGGCGGTTGTGCGCCGAGGCCGAAGAAGCCGAGCGTTGCTTCCAGGATGATGGCGTCTCCGGTCGCCAGCATGCCGCAGATGATGACCGGGGCCAGCGCGTTCGGCATCAGGTGGCGGAACACGATATGCGCATGGCTGGCGCCGAGATTGATCGTCGCCTCGACATAGGTCTCGCCCTTGAGGCTCAGGATCTGGGCGCGGGTCAAACGCGTGAACTGCGCGAGATAGGCGATGCCGATCGCGAACATGGTGCTGTCGAGACCCGGTCCGATGATCGCGACCAGGATCAGCGCCAGCAGGATTTCCGGGAAGGACCAGGAGAGATCGACCACTGTCGTCACCGCGCGATCGAGCAATCCGCCGAAATAGCCCGCGGCTGCTCCCAGCACCATGCCGACGAAGACGGAGATGGCGATCGCCGTGGCGCTGACCGAGAGCGAGGTCCGCGCGCCGTACATGATGCGCGACAGCACATCGCGGCCGAACTCGTCGGTGCCCAGCCAATGCGCCCAGCTCGGCGCCTGCGAGGCGACCGTCAAGTCCTGCGCGTCATAGGGATAAGGCGTCACCCAAGGCGCGAAGATCGCGAGCAGCACCAGGAAGCAGAGATAGGCGCCGGCGATGCCGCCCTTGGGCGTCGCGAAGACCTTGCTGAGCACGCTGCGCCTGAGGTCGCGACGGCCAACCGGGATGGCTTCGGCGCTCATTGCAGCGCGCTCCGCACGCGTGGGTCCATCGCGGCTTGCGCAAGGTCACCGATCAGGGTCCCGAGCATGACCGCGATCGAGAGCATGAGCAGGCAGGCTTGAATCACCGGATAATCATGCTGGTTCAAGCCGCGGATCAGCAGCGTGCCGAGGCCGGGCCGGGCGAAGACGAACTCGACGGTAACCGCGCCGCCGAGCACCCAGCCGATGCGCAAGCCTAGGATGGTGACCACCGGCATCAGCGCGTGGCGAAGCACGTGGCGAAGCTGAATGCGCAAGGCCGAGAGGCCTTTCGCATGCAGCAACAATACGAAGTCTTTCTGCGCGGTCTCGATCATGGCGATGCGCGTCACCCGCGCGACCAGTGCGGTGCCGCCGAGCCCGATGGTGACGACCGGCAGGACCAAGGCGTGCCAGTTGCGCGCGCCGGAGACGGGAAACCAGCCGAGCTCCACGGCGAAGATCAGAATCAGCAGCAACCCCAGCCAGAAGCTCGGCAAGGTCGAGCCGACCAGGATTCCCGCCATCACGCCCTGATCGACCTTCGTTTCCTGGCGGATCGCGGCGATGACGCCGGCAAAGATGCCGAAGAAGGTCGAGAACAGCAGCGCGGAACCGCCGAGCGCCAGGCTGTACGGCAGGTTCTGGGCGATGAGCTTCGAAACGGGTTGGCGCAAGACGATGGCATTCCCGAGATCGCCGTGCGCAAGACGCTGGAGCCAGATGAAATACTGCTCGATCAGCGGCTTATCCAGGCCGTAGCGGGCGGCGATTTCCTGCTTCTGCTCCGGCGAGGAGCCGATCCGCGCGAGATTGTCGACCGGGTCGCCGGGGACGAGGTGGATGATCAGAAAGATGACGGCCGAAACGGCGAGGAAGACCGGAATGAGAAGCAACAGGCGCCGCAGCGCATAGCTCAACATTCCGGCCTTCTCCCTACTCTACGCCGACGGCTACTCGACGACTTCCATGTCGATGAACGACTGGGACTCGATCTGGGTACCGCGGATCTTCTCCGGCAGCTTCAGATGCGTCTTGTTGTAGCCGACGTTCTGCACCGGCTGGTAGATCGGCGCGAAGGGGAACTGCGACAGGACGTATTCGTGATACGCCTTGAAGTTCGCAATCCGCTCTTCCAGCGTTTTCGAGCCGCTCATCGCCTTGGCATTGAGCTCCTCGGCCTTCGGATCGTTGAACATCGAGATGTTCGGATAGCCGAGGCGCTGGCCGCTGAAGAACCAGTCGATGATGTCGGCGTTGTTCCAGTTGTAGGAACGGACCGCCAGCTGGTGCTCGTTCTTCTTATACTGGTCGCGGATCGCCGAGGAGTCGAAGACCGTGATATCGGCGTCCATGCCGACGGCCTTCAGCTGCGCCTGCACCGCTTCGGTCAGCCGCTTGAACTCGGTGTCGCTCTGGGTCCAGAGCGAAACCTTCAGCTTCTTGCCGTCCTTCTCGCGGATGCCGTCGGCACCCAGCTTCCAGCCCGCCTCGTCGAACAGTGCGGCCGACTTCTTCGGGTCATAGCTGATGTTGTATTTCGGGTCGACATTGGCTTCCGGCAGCGCACTGATCAGGAAGTTGTGCGCCTCAAGGCCGACGCCTCCATAGATGCTGTCCAGGATCTGCTTCTGGTTGATCGCCAAAGCCGTCGCCTCGCGCACCTTGAGATCCGTGAACGGCTCCTTGGTGACGTTGATCGGCATATAGGCGACGTCGAGACCCGGCGTGGTGACGACCTGGATGTCCTTCTCGGCCTTCAATTGGGCGAGGAAGTCGGTCGGCACGCCGAGCAGCAAATCGACACCGCCGGTTTTGAGCTCGAGGAAGGCCGTGGATTCTTCCGGGATCTCGCGGAAGGTGATCTTCTGGATTTTGGCCGGACCTTTGTTCTCCGAAAGCTCGGAGCCCCACTTGTAGTCCTCGTTTCGGACCAGCACGGTCTCCTGGCCGACGGTGAAGCTCTCCATCTTATAGGGACCGGTGCCGATCGCTTGGGTCACGCCGAAATTGTCGCCGAGATCGGCGTAGGCCTTCGGCGCCGGGATGCCCATGAAAGTGCTGGAGAGGTTGAACAGCAGGTTCGGCTCCGGGTGCTTCATCACGAACTTGACGGTGTAGTCATCGACGGCTTCGACCTTGTCGATGGCGTCCACCATGTATTCGTTGTCGGTGCCCTTGAAATCCGGGATCCAGGCGGCGATGGCGGCGGCATTGAACGGCTCGCCGTCATGGAAGGTGACGCCCTTCTTCAGGTGGAACACCCACTGCATGCCGTCCGGCGCCTCTTCCCAGGATTCCGCCAGATGCGGATGGAAGCTCTGGTCGGCATCCTGCACCACCAGCCGGTCATAGATCAGCGAGGTGGCGGCATTCAGCATGCTCGCCTTGATCGGGTTATAGGTCGGCGCGCCCACCTCGTTGGTGCCCATGACGAAGGTCGCTTCCTGCGACCAGGCCGAGCCACCAAACCCAGCGGCACCCGCCAGGGTCAGCAGCGTGGTGCTGCCGATCAAAAACGCTTTGCGCAACTTCATATTCACGTAAGCCTCCCTTTGCGTTGTTTGTTTTTTGTGACTGCGATTGGACGAGAAAATCAGGCGAGCGGACCTCCGGAATCGCCGACGATGCCGGTGAAGCGGCTGTAGAGCGCCGAGACCTCGTTCATGCGCGCTTCGACCGAAGGCCCGAGCTCGTTGAAGATGCTGTTGATCAGCAGCGCGATCAGCGAAGCCATCGGCGCCGTCGAATCCCAAAACTGGTTCAAGTTGGTCTGGACCGCGAAAGTCTCATCGACCAGGTCGTGACTCCAGTCGCAGTAGGTGTCGGTGATCAGGGTCGTCACGATGCCGACATTGCGCGCTTCGGCGGCAAGACGCCGGGCGAGACGCGAATAGCGGCGTGCCTCGACGATGATGAGATTGGTGCTGCGCGGCGCTGCCAGCAACGCATCGGAGAAATTGCCGCCGGCGAGGTCCGCCAGGTGAACGCCGGGGCGCAGATATTGGAGCTGGTTGACCAGGAATTGCGCGAGTCCACGCTCGGTCTGGAAGCCGGCGACGAAGATCTGCGGAACATGCGCCAGGCGCTTCACCGCGCGCTTCCATTCCTTGCTCTGCGCCAGCTCGTAATTCGAGACCAGCGCCGCGATCTCCATTTCGAGCCCGCGCGCCAGTTCGTCGCCGCGGCGGCTGCGATCGCGATAGGCCCGGAGGCGGTCACCGATCAACCAGGGCCGCTCGCCGATATCGCCCTGCAGGTCGGCCTTCAATGCCTTGAAATGCCGGTAGCCGAGCGAACGGCAGAACCGGCCGACCGAGGGCTCGCTCACCTTGACCTTGGCGCCCAAGGTCGCCGCGGTCTCGAACGGCAGCGTGTTGAGATTGGCCAGCATGTAGGTGGCGAGCGCCCGCTCGGCCTTGGTGCCGGTGTCGAGACTGGCCGTCAGCCGCTGCCGTACAGAATCTTTCATCGCGCTTCACGACGATCACGCGGCCGGTTCGCCCGCGCGCCAACAATTCAAGTTTTCTTTCATACTGTCAATGCTGGCATTTTTCTTTCAGATATCGGCGAGGCGCCACGGCGCTGATGCACCGCGGGCCGCGGAGCTAAAGAGAAGGGTGCTCAGCGAGAAGTGGCGCGCCGCGCTGGATAAAATCGGCACGGGGTATCAATGGTTTAGTCGATTGGCCGCGGTGTCGGCGCCGACCGGCATGGCACTGCAGGTTCGGCTTGCCTATTCACGGGCTCTGCGCGAAACGCGCCGCGCCCGCGACCGGCGCCAGCCATTTCACCGCGTGATCGGTATAGATCTCACTGGTCGGCTGTAGCCCGTCCATGCTCTCGAGAGTCCCCGCCCTCACGACGACCATTCCGGGCGCCATGGCGGTCGTGGTGAAAATAGGAGACCCGCAGCTGCCGCAGAAATGGCGATGGAGCGGCTGCCCACTATCGCCCTTGTCGACATAGACCCTGGTCTCACCGCGCTGGTGGTAGTCGGCTTCCCTGACGACGACGTTGAAGGAAAGTACGCTTCCGCTTTGGCGCTGGCAGTGCGTGCAGTGACAGATCGCGACGGCCTGTAGGTCGCCCCGCAACACGTATCGCACGGCCCCGCACAAGCAGCCGCCGTTCCGGTCCTGCATGATTCCCTCCCTCAGACGATGTGGAGCGCCGCCCTGTGAACCGCGCCATGGCCCGAAAGATCCATACCGGCAGCAACCGGCGACGGCCCCCAAGCAGGAGAGCCTAGCGCCAATTCCGGTCTGGGTTTGTCAGCAGCGTTGCTGAGAGAATGGCGCGCCCGAAGAGATTCGAACTCCTAACCTTCTGATCCGTAGTCAGATGCTCTATCCAATTGAGCTACGGGCGCATCTCGGTGGCGGTCCGGGGAAGAAAGGACTGCCGGTGCAGCGATCTGCCCTGTTTTTAAGGACGGGCCGTTCGCGCGGTGGCGGAACCTAACGAAACACCCCTGGCATGGCAAGCTTTAAGGCGGGGCGGATTGCCGCTCCCCCGTCCCTCTGCCCCGTGTTCCCCCGGCCACGGCCGCTTGCAGAATGGACACACCTTTAGGGAATCCAGCTTGAGGGTCATAGGGTCGCCTTATAAGATGAGATCCAGCCGTTGCGGCATGAGGGGATCGCCGGTTCGGGACATGGGATGCTTTTCGCACGACCCGGCGCATGCCGGTAAAGCAGTTGATTCTTATAAGAAAAACTGCAATGTACGGGCAAACAGGATGGGTGGGCGGCTCGTCCCGGCCGCATTAAGGGGTTCTGATCAGTCATGATGGGATTCGGGAAGCTCGCGGTCCTTACCGCCGCCATGGCGTTGCTGGGCGGCTGCGAAGTCGCCAACAATGCGGTGAAGCCTTCAATCACCGGCACGCCACCGGGTGGCAGCAGCCAGTCCGCCTCCACACCCGCGCCGGCCGCACCGGTCGGGGTGATTCGCAATCCCGACGGGTCGGTGACCGTCCCGCCGCTGGACAATTCGCAGCCGGACCAGCCGACTGGCACCGCGGTCGGCCAGAAGGTGACCGAGCTGAAGTCGGATCTCGCGCGACTCCAGGACACGCTGAAGTCGCAGACCGGCCGCCAGCAATCGCTGCACACCGATATCGAGCAGAACGCCGCCGCCTATCAGGCGATCACCGGTGCCATCGCCGGCAAGCTGCAGGTCGGCACCACACCCGGCAATCCGGGCCTGGTCCAAGCCTGGCAGCAGGCGCAGCAGAATCTGAACTCGGTCGAGACCGATATCGGCCAGATGAACGCCCTCTCCAACGAGGTGGCGGGCAATGCTGCCTATGTCGCCTTCCTGCAGGACTCGGTGCGCGCCGCGTTCGGGGTGTCGGGTGCGGTCGATGAAGACCACCGCCAGCTCCGCCGCCTCCAGGACCAGGTCGCCCAGACCAATGTCGATGTGGACCGGCTGCTGAGCCTGATTTCCGCGGATGTAGCGCGGCAGAACGAATACCTCGCCACCGAGCGCAGCAACCTCACCTCGCTCGCCGGCGGCGTCAGCAAGGGCGACTTCTACGGCTCGACCCTCGCCAGCAACACCGTTCCGGCTCCCGCCCAGCCGACCCTGCCGCCGGGTGCGGGTGCCGCGACCGGCCGTCCGTTGGTCACCATCCGCTTCGACCGGCCGAATGTGAATTATGAGCAGGCGCTCTACGAGGCCGCCCGCAAGGCCCTGGAGGTCCGCCCCAACGCGGCCTTCGACGTGGTCGGGGTAGCCCCGGCCAGCGGCACCGCCGCCCAGGTCGCCCTGAACGGCGACATCGCCCGCACGAACGCCGACCGTGTGGTCCGCTCGCTGCTCGGCATGGGCCTGCCTGCGGACCGGGTCAGCTCCGGCCAGACCAACGATGCCAATGTCCAGTCGAACGAGGTGCGGATCTACGTCCGCTAATCGCTTCGGCCCATAAGCCGATCATACGGGCGCTTTCCGGGGAACCGGGAAGCGCCCGTTTCGCTTCTTGGAAACCAGCTTCATCCGGCGCAAGCTCCGCCGCGTAGAGTCATCATCACCAGCCGGAAGGGGGTTCCGATGATGATCAAGACCGCTTGCCGTATCTTCCTATTCGCGATCGCTTTCGCAGTCCCGGCTTCGGCGGACGACGCGCCGTCGGCCCTACCTGCGCCCGACCAGCAGGCCATCCATCAGGTGATCCAATCGCAGCTCGACGCCTTCCAGCGCGATGACGCGGCCGCCGCCTATTCCTACGCGACGCCGATGATCCGGGAGAAATTCGGCGATGCCGGCAACTTCATGCAGATGGTGAAGCAGGGCTACACGCCGGTCTACCGCCCGAAATCGGTCGCCTTCGACAAGCTGGTCGATACCCAATACGGGCCGGACCAGATCCTGCGCCTGATCGGCCCGGACGGCGCCGCTTATATCGCCCATTACATGATGCAGAAGCAGCCCGACGGCAGCTGGATGATCAACGGCTGCTACCTGACGCGGGCGGAAGATCAGAACGTCTGATCAGACCTCAACGCGCGCGCCGAGCTCGATCACCCTGCCGGCCGGCAGACGGAAGTAATCGGCGGCGCTGGTCTCGGTGTAGGACATGACGGTGAAGAGCCAGAGCCGCCAGGCCGCCATGCGCGACTGGCTGCGCGCCACGATCCGCTCACGGCCGATGAAGAACGAAATCTGCTGCGGGTCGAGCTCGAGCCCGGCCTTCGCGGCCGCGCGCAGGGTCGAGCCGATATCCGGCTCATCGACGAAGCCGTAGCGCGCGATCAGGCGCCAGAAGCCGCGGCCGAGATCGCGCACCTCCACCCGCTCCGCCTCCGGCACGAAGGGCACCTCCACCGTCACCAGGCTGGTCAGCACGATCCGCTCGTGCAGGATGCGGTTGTGCCGCATGTTGTGAAGCAGCGAGAACGGCACCTTCTGCGAATCGCCGGTCAAGAAGAGAACGGTGCCCGGGACGCGGGTCAGCAAGCGCTCGGAGAGCGCACCGAGGAACTCGTCCTCGCTCAGTGCCGACTGGCCGACGGTGCGAGCGATCAGCGCCCTGCCGCGCATCCAGGTCGCCATCAGCAGGAAGACGAAGCCGCCAAGCGCCAGCGGGAACCAGCCGCCCTGCGGAATCTTCAGGAGGCTCGAAGCCAGCAAAGTGCCTTCAGTCAGGATGATCAGGCCGAAGACCAAGCCGCATTTCCAGGCCGGCCATTGCCAATGCCAGCGCGCGACCAGGAAGGCGACGACGGTGGTGATGATCATCGTGCCGGTGACGGCGATGCCGTAGGCGCTGGCGAGCGCACCGGAAGATTTGAAGCCCAGGACCAGCAGGATCACGCAGATCATCAGCAGCCAGTTCAGGTGCGGTGCGTAGATCTGGCCGTGATGTGCGGCCGAGGTGTGGCGGATCAGCAGGCGCGGCGAGATGCCGAGGCGCATCGCCTGCCAGCCTAGCGAGAAGGCGCCGGAGATCACCGCTTGGGAGGCAATGATGGTGGCGAGCGTTGCCAGGAAGATCAGCGGCAACAGCAGCCAGTCCGGTGCCAGCAGGAAGAACGGGCCCTGGATCGCTTGCGGATTCTTGAGTACCAGCGCGCCCTGGCCGAAATAGTTCAGCATCGAGGCCGGGAGCACGATGGTGAACCAGGAGACCTGGATCGGTTTGCGGCCGAAATGGCCGAGATCGGCGTAGAGCGCCTCGCCGCCGGTCACGGCCAGCAGCACCGAGCCCAGCACGACCAGGGTGATTCCGGCATGCTCGACCACGAAGCGGATCGCATAGAGCGGATTGATCGCCAGGAGCACGGACGGGTTCTGCGCGACCTCGATCAGCCCCAGCACGGCGAGGACGAGGAACCAGAGCAGCATGATCGGACCGAACAGCTTGCCCACGGTGCCGCTGCCATGGGACTGCACGGCGAAGAACCCGATCACGATGGCGATGGTGATCGGCACGACATAGGGCGCGAGGCCGGGCGCTTTCAGCTCCAACCCCTCGATCGCAGAGAGCACCGAGATCGCCGGGGTGATCACAGCATCGCCGAGAAAGAGCGCGGCGCCGGCGACACCGAGCATCAGCAGCACCCGGCGCGCCCGAGGTTCCTTTGCCTTCTGCAGCGCCAGGGCGACCAAGGCCAGCATGCCGCCCTGCCCCTGGTTGTCAGCACGCAGGATCAGGCTCGCATACTTGAAGCTGACGATGATGGTGACCACCCAGAAGATCAGCGACAAGAGGCCGGCGATCGCATGCCATTGCGGGGCGTCGCCGGAGGCGATCACGCTTTCGCGGAAGGCGTAGATCGGACTGGTGCCGATATCGCCATAGACGACGCCGAGCGCCGCCAAGGCCAGGCCCGGAAGCTTGTTGTGGGTATGCGGGGCCGTGTCGGCAGGCGAGGCAGCGGTTTCCATAGGTCTCATCGAAAGCGGCGGATCGGCTCGATCCGACTAGATCTCCACGCGGGCGCCGAGCTCGATGATACGCCCGGCCGGCAGACGGAAATAGTCGGATGCACTGGTCTCGTTGTGCGACAGCAGGATGAACAGCCAGCGGCGCCAGCCGGACATCTGCGAGCGCGCGTGCGCGACGATGCGTTCGCGGCCGAGGAAGAACGAGATCTGCTGCGGGTCGAGTTCCAGCCCGAACCGCTTGGCGCCGCGCAGGGCCACCGCGATGTCCGGCGTCTCATAAAAGCCGAAGCGGCAGATCAGGCGATAGAAGCCGCGCCCCAGATCCTTCACCGTCACCTTCTCGACGTCGGGCACCACCGGTACCTCCTCGGTCAGGATGCTGGTCAGGATCACGCGCTGATGCAGGACCTGGTTGTGCCGCATGTTGTGCAGCAGCGAGAACGGCACGCGCTGCGGATCGCCGGTCAGGAACAGGGCGGTTCCGGGCACGCGGGAGAGATGGCGCTCGGACAAGGCCGCGAGGAATTCATCCTCGGTCAAGGCCGACTGCCCCTGGCGCCGCGCGAGCAGAGCGCGGCCGGCCATCCACGTCGAGAACACGAAGAAGATCGCGCCGCCGATCACCAGTGGGAACCAGCCACCGGAGCCGACCTTCAAGAGGCTGGCGGTGAAGAAGGAGAGCTCGACCACGAGGATGCCGCCGAAGATCAGCCCGGCCTTGAGCTTGCTCCAGCCCCAATGGCTCTGCACCACCATGTAGCCGATGATGGTGTCGATCATCATCGTGCCCATGACGGCGATGCCGTAGGCGCTGGCGAGGCCGCTCGAGGACTGGAAGCCGAGGATCAGCAGGCAGACGCAGATCATCAGGATCCAGTTCATCTGGGGCACGTAGATCTGGCCGGCCTGGTGCTCGGAGGTGTGCTCGATCCAGAAGCGCGGCGAGATGCCAAGGCGCATCGCCTGCCAGGCCAGCGAGAAGGCGCCGGAGATCACCGCCTGCGAGGCGATGATGGTGGCGCAGGTCGCGAGCCCGATCAGGGGATAGAGGAACCAATCCGGCGCGAGAAGATAGAACGGGTTCTTCGCGGCGGAGGGATCGCTCAAGACCAGCGCGCCCTGGCCGAAATAGTTCAGCACCAACGCGGGAAGCACCAGCGAGAACCAGGAGAACTGGATCGGCTTGCGGCCGAAATGGCCGAGATCGGCGTAAAGCGCCTCGGCGCCGGTGATGGCCAGCAGCACGGAGCCCAGGACCGGAAAGGCGACGGTGGCATGCTCGATCAGGAAGCGGACGGCGTAATGCGGCGAGAGCGCCAGCACCACGGAAGGATTGCCGGCGATGCCTATAATCCCGAGCACGCCCAAGGTGCAGAACCAGAGGCACATGATCGGGCCGAACAGGCTGCCGACACTGCCCGTGCCGCGACTCTGCACCAGGAAGAGTCCAACCACGATGACCAGCGTGATCGGCACGACGTAATGCGAGAGGCCGGGCTGGGCGATGGCGATGCCCTCGACCGCGGAGAGGACCGAGATCGCCGGCGTGATCATGCCGTCGCCGATGAAGAGCGCCGCGCCGATCATGCCGAGCACGAAGAGCAGCTTGCGCCGTCCCATGTTGCGCGCACGCTGCAGTGCCAGCGCGATGAGCGCCAGCAAGCCGCCCTGGCCCTGGTTGTCCAGCTTCAGGATCAGCAGCGCATACTTCCCGCTGACGACGATCATCACGGTCCAGAAGACCAGCGAGAGCACGCCATAGACGCTGACCTCATCGACGGCGATGCCGGTCGCGTGGTGGAAGCATTCGCGGAAGGTGTAGAGCGGGCTGGTGCCGATATCGCCATAGACGACGCCTAAGGCGCCGATCGCGAGCTTCCAGGCGGTCGGCGAGGCTTCGCCACCGGGCTCGCCCGAATGCGCGCTCGGCTGGGGCCGCGGCAAGCCGGTTTCAGGATCGGAAAGATTGGTCATGGAATCCAGCTCAGCGCCGGCGCGGCGCGAAGAGACAGTTTGCTTTTTGTCATTCTGTGCTCGACGTCGAGCGCCTCGCTAATTCGGCCCTTCCCCAGGGCCGGATAGCGGCGCATCCTGTCACCAAGCCCGGAGCGCCGCAACGGTTGAAATCGGCGTTGCCGCAGGGGTGGTGTTTCGCTATTGATCGCGGCCAATCCATCCACCAGCCCATTGGCGTCAATCCTGGGGAGTTCACATGGTCAGTCCGCAGAAGACCTTCCCGGTCTCCTGGGAAGAGTTGCATCGCACCGCCAAGGCGCTCGCCTGGCGCCTCATCGCCTTGGGGCCGTTCAAGGGCATCGTCGCGATCACACGCGGCGGCCTGGTCCCCGCGGCGATCATCGCCCGCGAGCTCGACGTCCGCCTGATCGACACGGTCTGCATCACCAGCTACAGCGAGGAAGACCGCGCGGGCGGCACCGCCGGCGTGCACCAGGCGGGCGAGCTGAAGCTCCTCAAGGGTGACGGCGCGAAGATGTGGGGCGACGGCGACGGCTGGCTGATCATCGACGACCTGGTCGATACCGGCCGCACAGCCAAATATGTCCGCGAGCTGATGCCGAAGGCGCATTTCGCCACCGTTTATGCCAAGCCCGCGGGCCGGCCGCTGGTCGACACCTTTGTGACCGAAGTCTCCCAGGACACCTGGATCTACTTCCCGTGGGACATCGAGCCGCAATTCATTCAGCCGATCGCCAAGCAGCAGCGCAGTTGAGCTCATAAGACGGGCCAGTTGTCGATCAGCCGCGTCCGCCCGAGATGGGCGGCAGCGAAGAGGCGCGCGCCTTCGCGCGCCGCGGGCAGTGGTTGAAGTGTTTCGCTGTCGCAAAGTTCCACATAGTCGATCGGGGCGAATCCCGCCGACTTCAGCACCGCCCGGGTCTTCTCCAGGATCGGCGCAGCGGCGCTGCCGTCCTGCAATTCCTTCACCGCATCCCTGAGCGAAGCCGGCAGCAACGCCGCGGCGATGCGCTCCTTCTCCGTCAGGTTTCGGTTGCGCGAGGACATCGCGAGGCCGTCTTCCTCGCGCACGGTCGGCACCGGGATGATCTCGATCGGCAAGTCGAGATCGCGGGTCAGGCGGCGGATCACCTGGAGCTGCTGGAAATCCTTCTCGCCGAAGCAAGCGATGTCGGGCTGCGCTTGGTTGAAGAGTTTCGTCACCACGGTGGCAACGCCCTCGAAATGCCCGGGTCGCGCCGGACCGTCGAGATATTGGGTGAGACTCGAGACCTTCACGCCGGTCGAGAAATTCTTCGGATACATTTCGCTGACGTTCGGCGCGAAGACGAGATCGACGCCGGTCGCCGCCAGCAGGTTGAGATCGGTCGCTTCGTCGCGCGGATAGGCATCGAGATCGGCATTCGCGTTGAACTGCAGCGGATTGACGAAGATGGTCGCCACGATGAAATCGGCATGGCGCCGCGCCACCTTCACCAGCTCGAGATGGCCCTGATGCAAGGCGCCCATGGTCGGCACCAGGCCGATGCGCTTTTTCGCTTGGCGGTGCGGGCGGGTGGCCGCGCGCAAGGCAGCGACGCTGCGGACGACGTCGATTTTCAGCATGGACGAAGCTTCGTCAGGCGTGCCGCTTCACGGCGCCGAAGATGTTGTCGGGGCCGGGGAAGCGCCGGGCGCGGACATCGGCCGCATAGCGCGAAGCCGCATCCTCGATCTCGTTGCCGAGCTCCGCATAGCGCTTCACGAAGCGCGGCTTGAACTCGGCGAACAGGCCCAGGATATCCTCGGAGACCAGCACCTGGCCGTCGCAGGATGCCGACGCGCCGATGCCGATGGTGAGCGCGGTGACGCGGTTGGTGATCGCTTCGGCGAGTTGCTCCATCACGCCCTCGACCACGATCGCGAAGGCGCCGGCTTCGGCGATGGCGATCGCATCCGCCATCACGCTGGCCGCTTCGGAATCGCCGCGCCCGCGCGCGCGATAACCGCCCATCGTGTTGATCGATTGCGGCATCAGGCCGATATGGCCCACGACCGGAATGCCGCGCTCGACCAGGAACTGCACGGTCGGCGCCATGGCGCGGCCGCCTTCCAGCTTCACCGCCTGGCAACCGGTCTCCTTCATCAGGCGCGCGGCGCTGGCAAAAGCCTGGGCCGGACTCTCCTGATAGGAACCGAACGGCATGTCGACGACGACCATCGCGCGCTTCGAGCCGCGGCAGACCGCGGCGCCGTGCAGCGCCATCATGTCGAGCGTCACGGGAATCGTGCTGTCGAAACCGTAGACCACATGGCCGAGGGAATCGCCGACCAGCAACAGGTCGACATGGGAGTCGAGCATGCGCGCCATCGGCGCCGTGTATGCCGTGAGGCAGACGATCGGTTCCTGGCCCTTGCGGGCGGCGAGATCGGGAATCGACAGCCGCGCCAATTTGGCGCCGCTGTTTTTGGCTGGCTCGGCTGGCCGCTGAACGCTCACTTCCGCCTCCTAGACGTGATGTCTACTCCCGGAGAAGACGCGGGCGGATTTTCTGCCAATCTGCTGCGGTGCACAATAGAAAAACGGTCATCCCACCGAAACGATCACTCAATCGGACGTGAGCGTTAATGATTTGATTTAGTTGACTTATTTTTGTCGTAGGCCAGCCGGTCCTCGGCCCGGTGCCGGCGCCGGCGGGGGTGAAGCACCCAATAATGCTCGAACATGAAGTAGTTGAACGAGGCGGTCCAGGCGATCAGGACCAGGCCGATCATCGCTTCGATCCCCGCCAGCAGGCGGAGGTCGTTCGAGAGCTGCCGAGAATCGCTGAAGCCGAGCGAGGTATAGGTCTCGGTGGAGAAGTAGAGATAGTCGAGGAAGGCGCGGCGGTTCTCGTCGGAAAAGCCGCTGGTGGTCTCCACCGCCAGGACCCAGTAGAGGCCGGCGAACAGCCAGACCTCGAGCGTGTGCGCAACGAAGCAGGCGCAGATCCCGATCACCACATGGGCGCGCCGCGGCACGATGGTCACCCGCGGCAGCAGATAGTCGGCCGTCAGCCGCATGATCTCGTAATGCACGAGGATGCAGGTGACGACCAGAACCGCCGACAGCACCATCATTAACAGGAATTCCACGCGCCCTTCCTCTCCTCTGCGAAAGCCGGTAAGAACCGAGACCGAACATCGCACACAGCGGCCCCCCAAGCGCGCATGATAGCTTTCCGCCGAATTTTCGCATTGATCCTGATCAGCCTGCCCGGCCTCGCGGGCTGCGGCAGCGGCCTGCCCACCGTCGCGGCATCCGACCCGCGCGAGACCTTCGCCGAGCATCAGATCGTGGCCGCCGCGCATCCGCTGGCGGTCGAGGCCGGCCGCCAGATCCTGCGCGACGGCGGCAGCGCGGTCGATGCGGCGATTGCGGTGCAGGCGGTGCTCACTCTGGTCGAGCCGCAATCCTCCGGGATCGGCGGCGGCGGCTTCCTGATGCATTACGACGACAAGGCGAAGCGGCTCGAAAGCTATGACGGGCGCGAGACCGCGCCGGCTTCCGCCACGCCGGACATGTTCCTCGGGCCGAATGGCGAGCCGCTGCAGTTCTACGATGCGGCGGTCGGTGGACTTTCGGTCGGCGTGCCGGGCGCACTGCGCATGCTGGAGCTAGCGCACAAGGAACACGGCAAGCTCCCCTGGGCCCAGCTCTTTGCGCCGGCCATCAAGCTCGCGGCAGACGGCTTCCCGATCTCGCCGCGCCTCGCGGAATCGATCGCCGAGGACGAGTATCTCGGCAAGATGCCGGACGCTGCGCATTACTTCTACGATGCGAGCGGCAAGCCGCTGGCCGCAGGCACGCAATTGCGGAACCCCGCCCTTGCCGAAGTCTTGCGCGCGATTGCGACAGGCGGTGCCGACGCGTTCTATTCCGGCAAGATCGCCGAAGACATCGTCGCGACGGTCAACCAAGCGAAGCCGCGCGCCGGCGGCATGGCGCTCGCCGATCTCGCCGGCTATCAGGCGGAGAAGCGGGCCGTACCCTGCGGCACCTACCGGGTCTACAAGGTCTGCGGCATGGGCCCGCCTTCCTCAGGCGGCATCACGGTCCTGCAGATTCTGGGGCTTCTGCAACGCTTCGACATGGCGGCAGAAGAGCCGCTCTCGGTCGCGGCGGCGCATCGCTTCGCCGAAGCGAGCCGCCTCGCCTATGCCGATCGCGACCGCTATCTCGGCGATCCGGATTTCGTGAAGATGCCGCTCTCCGGCATGATCGATCCCGGCTATCTGGCCGAGCGCTCCCAGCTCATCCAGGATGACCGCGCTTCGCCGAATGCGCAGCCGGGCCACCCGCCGGGCGATGCCACGATCGGCGCCAGCCAGAAGCAGTTCGAGCCGATCTCGACCAGCCATATGGTCATCGTCGATCGCGACGGAAACATCGTGACCTTCACCACGACCGTGGAGAACGCGTTCGGCTCACGGCTGATGACCGACGGCTTCATCCTGAACAACCAGCTGACCGATTTCTCCTTCCGCCCGAGCATCGACGGACGCCCGGTCGCCAACCGCGTCGCTCCGGGCAAGCGGCCGCGCAGCTCGATGGCGCCGGTAATCGTGTTCGATCGCGCGACCGGCGTGCCGGTCTATGCCCTGGGCTCGCCGGGTGGCGCCAACATCATCGACTATGTGGCCGAAGCGTTGGTCGGTTTGCTCGACTGGAATCTGAGCCCGGCGCAAGCCGCGGCCCTGCCGCATGTAATCAACCGCAACGGACCCACGCTGCTGGAAGAAGGCCGCGGGCTCGAATCCGTCGGCGCCGCCCTCACCTCGATGGGCGATACCGTGAAGTTTCAGCCGATCGACAGCGGCCTCAATATCGTGGCCCTGGGCGCGAACGGCATGGTGGGGGCAAGCGATCCCCGCCGCGAAGGAGTGGCTCTTGGCGACTAAGACAGCATTTGATACGAGACCCCGGATCGCAATGCGGCCGGGCACGGATAAGCGCGTGGCCGGTGGTCACCCCTGGGCTTATTCGAACGAAATCGAGATGAACGAGGCGGCGAAGGCCTTGCCCGCCGGCGAGCTCGTCACTCTGATGCGCGGGGATGGCCGCTCACTGGGCGCCGCAGTATTTAATCCGCATTCGCTGATCGCGGCCCGCGTCCTGGACCGCGATCCCACCGCGGAGATCAATCAGCGCTTCTTCGAGAAGCGCCTGCAACGTGCATTGAAGTTGCGCGAGCGCCTGGTCGGCGTGCCCTATTACCGCCTGATCCACGCAGAAGCCGATGGACTGCCCGGCGTGGTGATCGATCGCATCGGCGACACGGTTGTCGTCGAGGTGAGCAGCGCCGGTATGGATCGCCTCACGGAGGTTCTCACCGGCGCCATCGATGCAGTGCTGAAGCCGACCACCATTCTCATTCGTGGCGAGGGCAACGCGCGAAAGATGGAAGGCCTTGAGCCGATGAGCCACTTCGCCAAGGGCGGGCTCGATGGGCCGATCGAATTGCAGGAGAACGGCGTCAAGTTCCTCGCCGATCCGGCGGGCGGGCAGAAGACTGGCTGGTTCTACGACCAGCGCGACAACCGCGCGCTGATGGCGAAGTTCGCGAAAGGCGGCAGCTTCCTCGATTGCTACTCCTACACCGGCGGCTTCGGCATCCAGGCCGCGGCGGCGGGCGCCACTGAAGTCCTGGCGATCGATCGCTCCGAGGGTGCGCTCGATCTGCTGAAGAAGGCTGCCGTCCTCAACGGCGTCGACAATCGCGTGACCGTGCAGCGCGGCGAAGCCTTCGAGGCTTTGGAGCAGTTGATCGCGGACAAGAAGCGCTTCGGCGCGGTCTCGGCCGATCCGCCCGCCTTCGTGAAGTCCCGCAAGGATCTCAACGTCGGCAGCAAGGCCTATCGCAAGCTGGCGCGCCTCGCCTGCCAGGCGGTCGAGCCCGGCGGGATGCTGTTCATCGCATCATGTTCGCACAACATGCCGGCGGCGGATTTTGCGACCCAGGTCTCGCGCGGCATTCATGAAGGCGGCCGGTCGGCGAAGCAGCTCTACGCGACCGGCGCCGCACCGGATCACCCGGTGCATCCCTTCCTGCCGGAATCCGCCTATCTGAAGGCGCTGATCCTGCAGGTGGAGTAGTCGACGAACGTGGCGCCTTAGTGCGCCGCGTTGTCGTGCCGCACGCGGGTGATCTGGTAGAAGATCAGGCCGATGCAGATCGCGAAGAAGCCGAGCCCGCCCCAATAGGAGGCGCCTTCGCCGTGGCGCGCCGCCACGAACAGCGAAATCAGCGCGAACAGGCCGAGCACGCCGCCCAGCACGAATCTCTCGATCGATTGCATAAGAAGTCCATCCCAAGAAGGTGATGGCGGCGAAATTACGCGGGAAATGCGGCGGATGGCAAGCATCCGCGCCTTGTCGGTGTTTCGCACCCCCGCCCCGGCCCTCCCCCGATTCGGGGGAGGGAGAAGAAGACAGGCTCGGTGCAATTCCCGCCCCCGATTCGGGGGCGGGTTAGGGTGGCGGTACGAAACACAGGTTCAGAAGACTAAGCGCGATCCGGCAGCTCGATCGCAAACCGCGCGCCATGCACGCCGCTTTCGGCCAGGCGCAGATCGCCGCCCTGGACCCGGATCAGCTCGCGGGCGATGGCCAAGCCCAGCCCCGTGCCGCCGGCCCGCGCCGAGCCGCGGAACGGGCGGAACAGGTTTTCCACCGCCTTCGGCGGCAGCCCCGGCCCGTCATCGACGACCTCGATCTCCACCTTCTCGTCGCGGCGCACGGCGCGGATGGTGACGCGGTTGGCGCCCATCTGCAGCGCGTTCTCGCCGAGATTGCGGATCACGCGGAAGAGCTGGCCGCGATCGGCGGTAATCGCGAAGCCCGCCGCCATCTCTGTCTCCAGCACCTTGCCCTCGGTCAGGTGCCGGATGAGGCTCTCCTTCACCTCGAGCACGAGATCGTCGAGCGGAAACTGGACGAGCTCCGGCCGCGGCGGGCCTTCGCGGGTGAAGTTCAGGATGTCGGAGCAAAGATCGACCGCACGGTCGAGCGCCTTTTCCAAGGACGGCACCGCCTTGCGCACGTCGGGATCGCCGCTGCCGGTCAGGCGATCGGCGACCAGGCGCGCGGTCGAGAGGATGCCGCGGAGATCGTGGTTGATCTTGTTGACCGCGGTGCCGAGGGCGGCCAAGCGCTCCTTCTGCCCCAACGCACGGCGCACCTCGGCGCGCATCAGCTCGAACTCGCGCTCGGCGATGCCGATCTCGTCGCTGCGCTTCGAGGGCGGACCTTCCGGCGACATTTCCGGATCGCCGCGGAAACGCACCATCTCGGCGGTCATGCGCTGCATCGGCCGGATGATGAACAATTGCAGCGCCAGGAAGATGAGGGTCGCGGTGATCAGCGAGATCACGATCGAGAGTCCCAGCACCCGCCAGGAATAAGCGACCATCGCCTCATGCAGCGGGCCTTCGTCCAGCACCACCTCGACCAGCGTGTCGGGTGCCCGCGGCGAATGACCCATGACCCGCAGCAGCCGGTTCTCGGTGTGGCCCATCGAGTCGAAGGCGCTGGTGATCAGGTTGATCGGGCTGCGGTCGTCGAGATCGATGGTCTCGTCGATGACCAGCTGTGCCGCAGTGGCGCCGCGCAGCATCAGGTTCTTGCCGTCCGGCGTGTGCAAGGCCACCAGTCGCGCGCCGGCATGCTGCAGCAGGGTCAGTTCCAGCTGCGGGTCGATCATGTAGTCGGGCGTCGCCTCGAGGGCCAGGGTCGCAAGATGCCCGCTCGCCAATTTCTCGGTCAGCCAGTCGAGCCGGAAACGCGCGATCGACGGCGCATAGATCAGCACCTCGCTCAGCATGACGAAGACCACGGTCAAGGCCAGCACCCGGGCCGAGAGGCCGCGACCGAAGCCCGGCAGCGCGATCCGCCCACCCGGCCGGTCGACGCCCGCCGTCTCCCCACCTGCCGCGGGGGGCGGCAGGCTGGTCCGGTCTTCGGTCCTGATTTCGCGACGGCTCATCATGTGTTCCGAAGAAGCGGATTTCCCTCGAACGCGTCAAGTTGCGATCCGTTGACGCCGGGGTTGACCTCCGGCGACCGCAGCAAAGTGCCTGCCGCAGGCCGCGGTTCCGGGCTAAATTCCTGGTTCTGAAGATGGGCTGAGAGGCCGCGCGATTCACTGTGCCGAGTCTAGCGGCCGCAGCGGTCCACGTCCGCCGCCAAAGCACACAAGTTCGCCGTTTGTTCTGTGATCGCCGACACGCCGGCGGATGGCAGCGGAGAATCGATCAAGTCGTGAGGTCAGGCGGCCGCGCTGCGCCGCTGCTTCCAGCTGCCGTCACCGAGGGTGATGACCCGGTCGCCGGCGACGATCCGGTCCGGGGTGATTTCCGGCTGGCGCTGCAACAGTTCATAGAGCGGCGCGAAATCGCGGCGGGTCGCCTCGAACAGCTCCTCGAAGCTGTCGAGCACGAAATAGGTCTCCTGGAAATCGTCGATCCGGTAGCTCGTCCGCATCACGCGCTTCAGGTCGAAGCGGAGCCGGTTCGGACTCTTGTCCTCGATCGAGAACTTGGTCTCGGCCGCCGAAGAGAGCATGCCGGCGCCATAGGCCTTGAGGCCGTTGCCGGTGCGGATCAGGCCGAACTCGACCATGTACCAGTAGAGCCGGACCAGGATCTTCGAAGTGCCGAGCGTCTGTGCCTCGGCGCCCTTTTCGCCATAGAGCTGCATGTAATCGGCGAAGACCGGATTGAACAGCAGCGGCACATGGCCGAAGAAGTCGTGGAAGATGTCAGGCTCGACCAGGTAGTCGATCTCGTCGGCGCGGCGGATCCAGTTGGTGACCGGAAACTGCCGGCGCGCAAGATGGGCGAAGAAATCGGTCTCCGGAATGAGGCCCGGCACGGCAACGAGACGCCAGCCGGTGGCCCGGCTGAGCCGCGCCGCGGCGATCTCGAGATCCGGGATCCCGTCGCCCGCATCGAGCGTGGTGGTGCCGTCGATGAATTCCTGCGCCGCGAAGCGCTTCAGCAGCTTCGCCTGCCGCGCATAGAGCATGCGCCAGCGGGCATGCTCCTCCTCGGTGTAGCGCTCCCAGTCCTGGGAAATCGTGTAATCGGCCGCCATGTGCGAATAGTCACCGCGCAGATCCGGGTATGATTCCATGTGCGACCTCCTCTATGTCAGGCGGCGTTATCTTTAAGAACGCCGCGGCGCACCTGGTCGCGCTCGATCGACTCGAAGAGCGCCCGGAAATTCCCTTCGCCGAAGCCCTCGTCGCCTTTTCTCTGGATGATCTCGAAGAAGATCGGGCCGACCATGGTCTCGGTGAAGATCTGCAGCAGCAATCCGCCGCTCTTCCCGTCATGCGTGGGCGAGCCGTCGAGCAGCAGGCCGAGAGCCTTCAGCTTCGCGACATCCTCGCCGTGGTTCGGCAGCCGCCCGTCCAGCATCTCGTAATAGGTGGCGGGCGGCGGGGCCATCAGGGCCACGCCATTGGCGCGAAGCTGCTCGACGGTCGCGTAGATGTCGTCGGTCGCAAGCGCGATGTGCTGGATGCCCTCGCCCTTGTACTCGCGCAGGTACTCTTCGATCTGCGACTTGTCGTCGGCACTCTCGTTGATCGGGATGCGGATGTTGCCGTCGGGACTGGTCATCGCCCGGCTCTTCAGACCGGTCAGCTTGCCCTCGATGTCGAAGTAGCGGATTTCCCGGAAGTTGAAGAGCCGCTCATAGAACTCGGCCCAGAAATCCATCCGTCCGCGATAGACGTTGTTGGTCAGGTGATCGACCAGCTTCAAACCGGCGCCGGCTGGATTGCGGTCACTGTCCGGCAGCGGGCGGAAGTCGATGTCATAGATCGACCCTTCTCCGCCGAACCGATCGATGAAGAAGATGCGGCTGCCGCCGATGCCCTCGACCGCCGGCAAAGTCACTTCCATCGGCCCGGCATCGGAGAGCAGCACCTTGGCGCCGAGCGCCTGGGCGCGGCGCAACGCTGCGGGCGCATCATCCACCCGGATGCCGATTGCGCAGACGCTGGGTCCATGGGCGGCGGCAAAAGCGCCGGCGAACCCGTCTTTCTCAGCGTTCAGGATGAAGTTGACGTCGCCCTGGCGGTAAAGCGTCACCGGCTTGGAGCGGTGCTGGGCGATCGGTTGGAAACCGAGCAGGCGGAAGGTGCGGTCCAAGGTCGCGGGGTCAGGCCCGGTAAATTCGACGAACTCGAATCCACGGGTCCCCATGGGATTGAGATCGGACATCGCATTTTTGGTGTTCGCGAAATCAGCCTGACCCATCGCTTCCTCCCAGAACGCACGCCTGAAACTCGAATATAGTGCGAAAAACATGCACGTTCCGTGCGATCTGGCTGCAGAATCCTCCGATCTTGCTTGTTTCCGGCATTTTTCCTATTCTGGATGCATGGATCATGCGCTCGATCTCGACCCTTATGACCTGCGCATCCTGGAGGCGCTCCAGCACGACGGGCGGCTGTCCAATGTGGAGCTGGGGGAGAAGGTCAATTTGTCCGCCTCCCAGGTCTCGAGGCGGGTCAGCCGGCTGGTCGAGGACGGCTATATCCGCCGCTTCCAGGCAGTGCTCGACCCCTTGAAGATCGGCATCGGCCTGACCGCCTATTGCATGATCACGCTGAAGATCCACAGCGAGGGCGGCATGGGCGATTTTCATCGCCGGGTCAAAGCCTTGCCGGAAATTCTCGAATGCCAGGCGCTGACCGGCGAGGCCGATTATCTGCTGAAGATCGCGGTCCCGGACCTCAAGGCCTTCTCGGATTTCCTAAGCGAAAACCTGATGCGGGCCCCGGAAGTGGCGGCAATCCGGTCCTCGATCGTGCTCGACAGCATCAAATCCGGGAACGAATATGCCATTCCCGAGCCGCCCAAACCCCATGCCGGGCGCGGTCATTAGGGCCCACTCACATTGACTTGGCCGAGGGGTTTCTCTATACACCGCGCGCAAATCCCAAATTGCTGAATTTCGTGGAGTTTTGTGTCGTGAAGCGCACCTATCAGCCGTCGAAGCTGGTCCGCAAGCGCCGCCATGGTTTCCGGTCCCGGATGGAGACCGTCGGCGGTCGTAAAGTTCTGTCCTCGCGCCGTGCCAAGGGCCGCAAGCGCCTCAGCGCTTAAGACCTGGTGGGCAAGGATGAGCGCCCCCCTAAGGTCCCAGCGGCGGGTTCATCCGTCGGCCGCCTGAAGCGGCGCGCCGATTTTTTGCGCGTGGCCGCGGTCCGGCGTAAATGGGCCGCGCCCGGCCTCATCCTGCAAGCCGCGCCGCAACCGGAATCCAGCGAAGCTGAGATCCGCCCAGAATCGATCAGGGTCGGTTTCACCGCCAGCCGCAAGGTCGGCAATGCGGTGAAGCGCAACCGCGCGCGCCGGCGCTTGAAGGCGCTGGTGCGGGAGATGATCGCGACCGGCGCCAATCCCGGTCTCGATCTGGTGCTGATCGCGCGGCCCGCGACCGTCGATCGTCCGTTCGATGACCTGCGCCGCGACCTCCTGCAAAGCCTGCAGCGCACCAAGGCCGCGCGGAAGCCGCATTGATGCGCCCCGCTTTGATCAAGGCTGGCGCTTATATCGGCATCGTTCCGGTGCGCTTCTATCAGTGGTTCATCTCGCCGCTGCTGCCGCCGAGCTGCCGTTACGAGCCCACCTGCTCCGCCTATGCCATCGAAGCCTTGCAGCGTCATGGACTGATCCGCGGCGCTTATCTGACGACGCGGCGCCTGCTGCGCTGCCACCCCTGGGGCGGCAGCGGTTACGATCCGGTGCCGCACACCCATGAAGATTGCAAACATCATCACCATATTGCGGTCGCCGATCCGCGCTGATCGCATCAACCCATCGAAGTCGAAGAAATGAGCACCGCCCGGCCCGCCATGGATAAGAAGAACCTCATCATCACCATCGTCCTGTCGGCGCTCATCATGGTGGGCTGGCAATACTTCTACGAGATGCCGCGGCTGAAGCATCAGCAGGCGCAGCAGCAGGTGGCGCAACAGCAGGCCGAGCAGCAGGCGGCACAGCAGCCGGCACAGCAACAGCAGGCAGCCCCCAGTGCTGCGCCGAGCGCCGGCTCGACCGCGCCGACCAAGACTCGCGATGAAGCGCTGGCCCAGAGCCCGCGCGTCGCCATCGACACGCCGAAGCTCCACGGCTCGATCGCCTTGAAGGGCGGCCGGCTCGATGACCTGGTGCTGAAGGATTACACCGAGACCGTCGACCCCACGAGCCCGCAGGTCGTGCTCTTGAGCCCCTCGGGCGGCCCGGAGGCGCAATTCGCCGAAGCCGGCTTCACCTCCGGTGATTCGAACGTGAAGCTGCCGGGCTTCGATACGGTCTGGCAATCCCAGGGTGACACGCTCTCGGTCGATCATCCGGTGACGCTGACCTGGGACAACGGTGCCGGCCTCATCTTCAAGCGCACCTTCTCGGTCGATCAGAACTACCTCTTCACCATCGAGCAGGCGGTGGAGAACAAGGGATCGGCGCCGGTCTCCGTCGTCCCCTATTCCCGTGTCGTCGAGTTCGGCCTGCCGAAGAACTACGCGGCGATCGGCATTCGCGAAGGCCTGATCGGCGTGCTGGACGGGGCACTCCAGGGCGGCGGCGTCTTCACCAATCCGTGGGATTACACCCACGCCCATTCGCACGCAGTCGACAACCCGGGCGATGCCGGCATCTACAAGATGGACAGCCAGGGCGGCTGGATCGGCATCACCAGCAAGTACTGGCTGGTGGCTGCCGTCATTCCGAATGACGCGAAGGTCAGCGCCCGCGCCTTCTACGATCCGAAGCAGGATTCCTTCCAGGGCGATTTCACGGGTGCGACGCAGACCGTGGCGCCGGGTGCGACCGCCACCTTCACCAACCAGGTCTTCGCCGGCGCCAAGGTGCTCAACGTACTGGCCGACTATCGCGACCGATTGGGCATTCCGCTGCTGGATCGTTCGATCGACTTCGGCCTGTTCTGGTTCGTGGCCAAGCCGCTCTTCATCGTGCTCGACCACATCTACAGTTTCCTCAGAGTGCTCGGCCCGGTCGGGAACTTCGGCATCGCCATTCTCTGCCTCACCGTGCTGGTGCGCGCCTGCCTGTTCCCGCTGGCGAACAAGTCCTACGCCTCGATGAACAAGATGAAGCTGCTCCAGCCGAAGATGGCGGAACTCAAGGAGAAGTACGGCGAAGACAAGCAGCGGATGAACACCGAGATGATGGCGCTCTATAAGCGCGAAAAGGTGAACCCCGCCGCCGGCTGCCTGCCCATCCTGGTCCAGTTCCCGGTCTTCCTGGCACTCTACAAGGTGCTCTCGGTCACGATCGAAATGCGGCATGCGCATTTCTTCGGCTGGATCAAAGATCTCTCGGCGCCGGACCCGACCTCGATCCTCAATCTGTTCGGCCTGCTGCCCTGGCACCCGGCCGACTTCATCCACGTGCCGGTGATCGGCGGCATTTTGGGCTTCATCTCGATCGGCGTCTTCCCGATCGTCATGGGCTTCACCATGTGGGCGCAGATGCGGATGAACCCGACGCCGCCGGATCCCGTCCAGGCGCGCATGTTCACCCTGATGCCCTTCATCTTCACCTTCATGCTGGCGCACAACACCGTGGGCCTGGTGATCTACTGGGCCTGGAACAACACGCTCTCTATCGCCCAGCAGCGCTACATCCTGCGGAAGTTCGAGAAGGCGAACAAAGCCAAGGAAGCGAAGGCGCTCGAGGCGAAGCCCAAAGACCCGAAGAAAGCCTGAGCGGTTGGCCAAAACGCCGACCGATCCGAGCTGGCTGTTCGCGCAGGAGTGCCGCTTCATCGCCGGCACCATGACCGTCGATGCCCTGCCGCCGCCAGGCCCGATCGAGTTCGCCTTCGCCGGCCGCTCGAATGTCGGCAAGTCTAGCCTGATCAACGCCCTCACCAACCGCAACAGCCTCGCGCGAATCTCGCGCACGCCGGGCCGCACCCAGCAGATCAACTTCTTCGATCTCGCCGGACGGCTGGTGCTGGTCGATCTCCCCGGCCATGGCTATGCCAAGGTCGGCCGCGCCGTGGTGAAGGAATGGTCGAAGCTGATCTCGGCCTATCTCAAGGGTCGACCCAATCTCGTCCGGCTGATGCTGCTGATCGACAGCCGGGTCGGCTTCAAGGAGCCTGACCTGAAGCTGATGGACCTCCTGGACGAGGTCGCCCTCTCCTACCAGATCGTCATGACCAAGGCCGACGAGATGAAGGCCGACGAGCTCGAGATCTCCCGCGCCCGCCTCGCCATACAGCTCGAGCGTCGCCCGGCCGCGCATCCCGAGATCATCGTCACCAGCAGCCGCAGCAAGGCCGGGATCGACCAGCTCCGCGCCGAACTGGCCGCGGTGGTCGATCGCTCCTGAGCGCAGGACCTAGCCCTCGTCTTCGTATTGACTCTTGATTTCCGGGGCGTCTGACCGCAACGTCACCACGCCTTTTTCGCCACAGCACCGGATCGGACGCTTAGAGAGATGTCCCAGATCAACTTCACCGACACCAAGTACTGGCTGAAGACCGCCCAGACGCTGACCGACGCCCTGCCCTATATGCAGAAGTATTCGGGCAAGCGTTTTGTGATCAAATACGGCGGCCATGCCATGGTCGATCCGGAGCTGGCGCGGGTCTTCGCCCGCGACGTCGTGCTGCTGCGCCAGGTCGGCATCCTGCCCGTGGTGGTGCATGGCGGTGGCCCGCAGATCGGCGAGATGCTGAAGCGCCTCAACATCCAATCGACCTTCATCGACGGCTTGCGCGTCACCGACGCTGCGACCATGGAGATCGTCGAGATGGTGCTGGCCGGTAGCCTGAATAAGCAGATCGTCGCCGCGATCAATGCCGCCGGAGGCCATGCCGTCGGTCTCTCGGGCAAGGACGACAACCTCCTCATGGCCAAGCCCGCAAAGATGATGAAGGACGGCAAGCCGGTGGATCTCGGCCTGGTCGGCGAGCCGGACCGGGTCAATCCGACCATCCTCAACGGATTGGAGCAGGACGGCATCATCCCGGTGATCGCCCCGGTCGGCTTCGGCCCCAACCGCCAGACTTACAACATCAACGCCGACACCGCGGCGGGTGCAATCGCGGGTTCCATCGGCGCCGCGCGCCTGCTGATGCTGACCGACGTACCGGGCGTGCTCGACAAGTCGGGCAAGATGATCCCGCAGCTCACCTCCGGCGAAGTCCGCGCGCTGACCGCCGACGGCACCATTTCGGGCGGCATGATCCCCAAGCTCGAGACCTGCCTGATGGCGGTCGAAGGCGGGGTCGAGGCCGCGGTCGTGCTCGATGGCCGCGTGCCCCATGCGATGCTGCTGGAAATCTTCACCCCGCAAGGTGTCGGTACGCTGGTCACGCGCGGGTAAGTCGCCCAGGCAGCGCCTCACTTCATCTTTCCTTGCGACATCCGTTCCGGTCTGCCATTCACGTTGGGGGCGCGTGACTGAGGCCGGAGCGGCATGGATCTCGTCAATCAGTTCATCTTCATCGGCGCACTGCTCATCCTGCTGAGCATTCTCGCAGGCATGGTCTCCTCGCGGCTCGGCGCGCCCTTGCTGCTCGTCTTCCTGCTGCTTGGCATGGCGGCCGGCGAGGACGGAGTGCTCGGCATCCCCTTCAGTGACTACCGCTCCACCTTCGCGGTCGGGTCGATCGCGCTGGCCATCATCCTGTTCGAGGGCGGGCTCCGCACGCCGCGCGACGTGGTCCGGCTGGTCTTCTGGCCCGCCTTCAGCCTGGCGACCGTCGGCGTGCTGCTCTCCGCCTTCGCGATCGCCGGGGTGGCGCATCTCTTCATGGGGCTTTCATCGCTGCAAGGCGTGCTGCTGGGCTCGGTCCTGGCTTCGACCGATGCAGCGGCCGTCTTCATGCTGCTCCATGGCAAGGGTGCTTCGGTCAATGCCCGCGTCGGCGGTACGCTGGAGCTGGAATCCGGCATGAACGATCCGATGGCCGTGTTCCTGACCCTGGTCTGCGTCCAGCTCGTGCAGAATCCCGACCTCTCGCCCGGCTGGTACGCGCTGGAGGAGCTGGCGGTCGGCTTCATCGGCGGCGGTGCCATTGGCTTGGCGGGGGGGTTCGGCCTGCGCTGGCTGGTCGAGCGTTTGAACCTCACCGCGGCGCTCTACCCGATCCTGATCGTGTCGGGCGCGCTGCTGATCTTCGGCGGCGCCAACCTGGTTCATGCCAGCGGCTTCCTCGCCGTCTATATCGCCGGCATGGTGCTGGCCCGGGCACCCTACCGCGCGCAGCAGGTGATCGCCCGCTTCCTCGACGGTCTGGCTTGGCTGTCGCAGATCGCGATGTTCCTGCTGCTGGGCTTGCTGGTGACGCCGTCGCGTCTGCTGCACGACCTCCCCTACGGCATCATCATCGCGCTGGCGATGATCCTGGTCGCCCGGCCGGGCTCGGTGGCGATCGCGCTCCTGCCCTTCCGCTTCACCTGGCCGGAGCGCGGCTTCATCGCCTGGGTGGGCTTGCGCGGGGCGGTGCCGATCTTCCTCGCTTCGATCCCGATCCTGGCCGGCGTGCCGGACGCCCAGCGCTATTTCAACATCGCCTTCGTCGTCGTCCTGGTCTCCCTGCTGGTGCAGGGCTGGACGGTGCGGCGCGCAGCGCGCTTCCTGGGTCTCACCGTGCCGGAGGATGATGCCGGTCATGATCCGCTGGATCTCGGCCTCGGCCCCAAGGCGGAGCGGGAGCTCGCCGGGTTCCGGGTGAAGGCCGGCGCCCGGGCCTTGCGCCACACCTATGGCGCCTTGGGTCTCCCGGAGAATGCCCAGATCCTGGCCGCGATCCGCGAGGAAAAGCCGATCGAAGGCTTTCGCGAGGTGAAGGCCGAGGTGGGCGATTACGTGATCGCCATCGTGCCGCCGGTGGAGATCGCCACCGCGCAGCGACTCTTCGCCGAGCACAAGGTGGCCGAGGCCGAGCCCGAAGGCTTCGGCGAGTTCATGCTTTCCGGCGAGGGCGCGGTGGATGAGCTCGCGGTGGTCTACGGCCTCGATCTCGGCGAGCACCGGAGCGGCGAGACCCTCGCCGATTTCATGCATGAGCGGCTGGGCAAGATCGCAGTGGTCGGCGACCGAATCCGTCTCGGCGAGGTCGAGCTGGTGGTGCGTTCGGTGAAGGACGGACGGGTCCGGATGGTCGGCCTCGAGCTCGAGGATCAGCGCGAGAAGCTGCCCGCGCGGAAAGCCGCCCGGCGTTTCCGCCGGCGGGCCGCGGTCTGGTCGGCGCGCACCTTGCGGGCGATCAGGCAGAAGCGCGGCGGCCGCCCGAACGCGTAGCCGAATCGGCTGGGGCGAGTGACAGTTCCAGCTGCCATTCCATGTCGGAATCGCTGAGCGGATAGCCGCCGTCCTTCGGTTGCAGCACCTGGTCGGCGGCGATGCCGCCCGGCCCGGCCTGCAAGGCCGCCGCCAGCGCCATCGAATAGTCCGCCTTCCAGGCCAGAGCCGTGATCGCCTTGGCGTTGGAGGAGGCGAAGATCCGCCGCACCACCGGAGCCGCCAAGCCGCTGTCGCGGGCGACCGCCGCGCGGACCGCGGCGAACTGCTCGCCCTGGATCGCGGCCTGGATCGCCGCCTCGCCGACGGGCGGATCGGTCACGACCGTGTCGTCATCCGTATCTGCGGCCTTCGCCGCCGCCGTATCTGCGGCCTTCGCCGCCGCCGTATCTGCGGCCTTCGCCGCGGCCGTATCTGCGGCCTTTACCGCGGCAGCATCGGCGGCTTTGGCGGTAACCTCAGACGTCGGCTCCGCCGGTTCCTCGGCCAGTCGCTTCTCTTCCGTCGCGGCGATCGCCGCCACGGTTTCCGGATCGGCGTCCTTGCGCTTCTTCAGGACACCGAGCAACGCATGGGAGACGAACTTGGCGAGCCGGCGCATGACGCCGCCGGAAAGCTTCGGGCGATCCACCAGCGGCCCATGCCAGGCGCCGAAACCCGGCGCCACGTCGAGGATCCGGTCCATGGTCGCGGGATCGATCTCGGCATTGTGGTTTTTGAGCAGCGCGGTCACCGCCAGCACGCCGCCCGGCGCGGACAGGGCGGTCGCGACCAACGCGTCGGCCAGCGGCGTGCCGAGACGGCGGCGGCGGGCAATGGCCTCGAGCGCGCCCTGGATCGGCTTCGAGCGGATGATGTTGATCAGCTCCGCATCGGTCAGCAGCGGCGAGGATTCCAGGATCGGCCCGGCGACCTTGATCTCGGCGTCGCGGGCGAGCTTCTGGATCACCTCAAGCGGCGCGTCATTGGTATGGCGGAGGGATTCGGCGATCACCTGCCGGATCCTTGCGGTCCGGTCCGCGGCCAGGATCCCGATCACTTCCAGCGTGAGTTCGCGGATATGCGCCCGCTCTTCGCCCGAGAGATTGGGGGCCAGGCGGCCGATCTTGTGCGCCAAGCGCTCACGCACCCCGACTTCCTGATCCTTGGCCAGCACCACATCCGCCTGGCGCGGCGTGGCGCTGTTGGCGGCGATGGTGGCACGAACCTCGGGCTCGGTATCCTCGGCCAGGAAATAGAGGATTTCCGGCTGGACGTCGGACCGCTCGGCGAGACGCCGCCGCGTCTCCGGGTCGGCATCCGCCGCCAGCGTCCTGGCTTTGCTGTAGTCGATCATCAAGTCTCGCGCCCCGGCGGGATGTATTGGGACCAGTTTCCCGCAATCCTCTTAACGTCGCGTTAGCAATAGAGCCTCGGACGGCAATTGCGGCGTTGCGCCCCGGGCGACCGGCCCGTAATGTCCCCAACCGTTTCAGGGGCCATCCTTGGCCTGAGACCCTTTCGAGAATCCCCGATCATGCCGCAGGTCGATCTTTCTCATGTCGAGTTTTGGATATTCGACCTCGACAACACCCTTTACCCTGCCCAGTGTCGGCTGTTCGATCAGGTCGAGCGGCGGATCGGCCTTTATATTGAACAGTTGCTGAATCTCGACCGGGAGGCCGCGCGCGCCTTGCAGAAGCAGTATTTCCGGGACCACACCACGACCTTGAAGGGCCTGATGGTGAACCACGGGGTCGATCCTGCGCATTTCCTGGATTTCGTGCACCGGATCGACGTAACGGGCGTCACCCGTGACACGGCGCTCGACCGGGCGCTGGAAGCCCTGCCCGGCAAGAAGCTGATCTACACCAACGGCTCGGTCGCCCATGCCCGGAACGTCATGGAGCAACTCGGCATCAACCGGCATTTCGCCGACATCTTCGACATCGCCTCCGGCAACTATGATCCGAAGCCGAGCGCCGCGAGCTTCGACCGGCTGATCGAGGAACATCGCATCGTGCCGCAGCGCGCGATCATGCTGGACGACATGCCGCGCAACCTGAAACCCGCCGCCGATCTCGGCATGACGACCGTGCTGATCTCGACCCACAGCGATTGGGCGCAGCCGACCGGCGACGAGGATTACATCCACCACTCGACGGACAAGCTGGCCGATTGGCTGGCCGCCATCAACACCTCAAAGAAGACGGGGACCTGACGCATGGATATCGGGGGATTGCAGACGGCGATCGACGCCGCCTGGGAAAACCGCAACAAGATCACGTCCAGCACCAAGGGCGAGGCCCGCGATGCGGTCGATACCTCGCTGGAGCTCTTGGACCGCGGCGCCGTCCGGGTCGCCGAGAAGAAGGACGGCCAGTGGAGCACGAACCAGTGGCTGAAGAAGGCCGTGCTGCTCTCCTTCCGCTTGAATGATTCCGAGCTCATTCCCGGCGGCGGTGATTTCCCCGAGGGCAAATCCGCCTGGTTCGACAAGGTGCCGTCGAAATTCGCCGGATGGGGCCAGAACCGCTTCGCCGAAGCCGGCTTTCGCGCGGTGCCGAACTGCGTCGTCCGCAAGAGCGCCTATATCGCCCCCGGCGTCGTCTTGATGCCGAGCTTCGTCAATGTCGGCGCCTATGTCGATTCCGGCACCATGGTCGACACCTGGGTGACGATCGGCTCCTGCGCCCAGATCGGGAAGAACTGTCACATCTCCGGCGGCGTCGGCATCGGCGGCGTGCTGGAGCCGCTGCAGGCCGGTCCGGTCATCATCGGCGACAATTGCTTCGTCGGCGCCCGCTCCGAAGTGGTCGAAGGCGTCGTGGTCGAGGATGGCGCCGTCATCTCTATGGGCGTCTTCATCGGCCAGACCACCAAGATCATCGACCGCGCCACCGGCGAAGTCTTCTACGGCCGCGTGCCGGCTTATTCGGTGGTCGTCTCCGGGTCGCTGCCGGGCAAGCCGCTGCCGAACGGCGAGCCGGGGCCGAGCCTCTATTGCGCGGTGATCGTGAAGCGGGTCGATGAGAAGACCCGTTCCAAGACCTCGATCAACGAACTGCTGCGCGACTGACGGCTCCTATGATCGACCCGGTCGCCCTCGCCGCCGAGCTGATCCGCCGCCCCAGCGTCACCCCGCAGGATGCAGGGGCGCTCGGCGTGCTGGAAGGCGCACTGAAGCCGATCGGTTTCCAATGCCACCGGCTGAAATTCGAGGCGGCGGGCACCGCACCGGTCGAGAACCTCTTTGCCAAGAAGGCGATCGGCCAGGGCAAGCATTTCTGCTTCGCCGGCCACACCGATGTCGTGCCGCCAGGTCCGCGCGAGAATTGGGCGCAGGATCCCTTTGCCGGCACGGTTGCCGACGGCAGGCTCTTTGGCCGCGGCGCCGCGGACATGAAGGGCGCGATCGCCGCCTTCGCCGCCGCCGCCGACCGCTTCATCGAAAAGCGCGGATTTGGTTTCGAGGGTGCGATCTCGATGCTCATCACCGGCGATGAAGAGGGCGTCGCGGTCAACGGCACCAAGCCGGTGCTGGAATGGATGCAGCAGAAGGGCGAGAAGCTCGACGGTTGCGTCGTCGGCGAACCGACCAACCCGACCGTGCTCGGCGAGATGGCGAAGATCGGTCGGCGCGGCAGCTTCACCGGCCGGCTCACGGTCTACGGCACGCAAGGCCACGTCGCCTATCCGCATCTCGCGGAGAATGCGGTGCATCGCCTGGGACGGATGATCGCGCTGCTGATCGAGCCTTTGGACCGCGGCACCGACCACTTCCAGCCTTCGAGCCTGCAGTTCACCACGGTCGATGTCGGCAACCCCACCACCAACGTGATCCCGGGCGAGGCACGGGCGACGTTCAACATCCGCTTCAACGACACCTGGAACCCGAAGAGCCTGGAGACCGAGATCCGCCAGCGCCTCTCGCTCGCGGGCGCGCGCTACGAGCTCAAGGTCGAATGCTCGGGCGGCGCCTTCGTGACGCCGCCTGGCACGCTGGCCGAGATCCTCTCCAACGCGGTGCAGGAGATCACCGGGCGCAAACCGGAACTCTCCACCACCGGCGGCACTTCCGATGCGCGCTTCATCAAGGATCACTGCCCGGTGATCGAGTTCGGCCTGACCGGCGAGACCATGCACAAGATCGACGAGAATGTCGCCACCGCCGATATCGAGAAGCTCAGTCGGATTTATGAGCGGGTGTTGGAGCGCTTCTTCGCGTGAGCCGCGCCACGTAACGCGCCGTCGCCCCCTCCTCCTCCCCTTCCAGGAAGTGGCCGAACGCCATCAGCGGCTTGATACGGTCGCAGATGATCTTGGTGATGGCCAGCATGGGCACCGCGAGCACGGCGCCCGGCACGCCCCAGAGCCAGTACCAGAAGATGATCGAGATGATCACGGCGACCGGGTTCATGGTGAACCGCCGCGCCAGCAAGGCCGGCGTCACCAGCTCGCCCTCGAGGAGATGGATGAGGAGATAGAGTCCGGCGGGCAACAAGGCCAGGCCGAGCCCGTCGAAGTGCATGAAGCCCGCCAGGATCAACAGGCACATGCCGGTGATCGGACCGAGAATCGGAACGAAGTTCAGGATGAAGCCAAGCGCACCCCAGAGCACCGGATCGCCGACACCGCAGAGCCAGACCGCGAACCCGACCGCGACGCCGACCAGGAGATTCATGCTGATGATGGTGAGCAGGTAGACCGAGATGTCGGACTCGACCTGTTGCGAGATCTCGACCGCGCGGCGCTTGTGCTCGAAATTCGGCAGGATCTCGACGCCGCGGCGCAGGAAGGTGTCGCCTGAGAGCATCAGGAAAAACAGGATGATGCCGGTGGTGAGGAGACCCTCGATCGCCGCGCGGGTTCCACTGAAGAGGAAGCCGAAAACGCCAACTTTCTCGATCGCGACCGCGTTCTCGCCGTTATTGCCCCCGCCGGCCATCTCCTGTGCTTTTTGCAGGAACGCCTGCAGCTCGCGGATCGGCCCCTGCAGCAGGCGCAAGCGCTCTTCCAGCCGCGGCAGGCCCTGCGTAATCGCCTCGCCGAGCGAGGCCGCCGGCATCGACAGCAGGATGCCGAGCCCGACCAGAACGGTGGCCAGCACCGCCATCGCCGCCACCGCGCCGACGGCCCTCGGCAACCGCAGGCGCATCAGGACCCGCACCAGCGGCTGCAACATCATCTTCAGCACGATCGCCATGACCAGGGGCACGATGACCGCCTGGGCGAAGTAGCAGGCGACCAGGATCGCCAGCGCGAACAATCCGGCGAGAAAGATTGTCTTCGGGTCGGTCGGCAGCGGCTTCTCGGCATTTGCCAATGCCTCCGCCGTCGAATCGTCCTTCTGTGGTTCCGGCTTCTCGGCGTCGGATTGGCATTCGGCGGGCAGGTTCACCGGCGCGCCGCGCACGCCCTCTGGCTCGGCAGAAGGCTGGCCGAGCGGAACGGATGCACCGGCGCGGTGGGCCATTTCGGCTGGCCGCGGCTCAGGTGCGGCGCCGGCGCGACGCGAAGACCAAAGCGGCGCCGGCGATCACCGCGACGACGCCGGCAATGTCCGGCACGCGGATCGAATGTTCTTTCTCGGCGGTGGCGACGATCGGGCCGACTTCGAGGACCTTCTCCTTGGTCGTGTAGGTGAAGCGGGGGACGACCAGCGCAGCGATGCCGAGCACGATCAGCAGGACGCCGACGATGGCGAGCGGTTTCATGGGTTCATGCCTCCAGTTGTTCGATCTCTACGCCGCCTTGCGCGACGCCAGGGATGCCTTGAGCTTGTCGCCCAGCGTGAGCTTCAACCGCCGCTCCAGAAGCGCCAGCACCGCGGCTTCTTCCGGCTTCAACCCCCGGCTCTTGCCCTTGAGCTCGATGGCGAGATCGCCGGCGAGGTAAGCGTTGATGATCTCCGGGTGGATGTAGCACTTGCGGCAGATGGTGACGGTGTTGCCGAGCCGGGTCGCGACGATCTCGATCGCGGCCTTGAGATTGCGCTTGGCCTTGGCCTGGCTCTCAAGCTCGTTGAAATCCTGCAACGCCACCGCCGCCAGCACGGTGCCGGCCCAGGTGCGGAAGTCCTTGGCGGTGATGTCCTCACCCGTGATCTCGCGCAAATAGGCATTCACGTCCGAGGAAGTGACGCCCTGCCGGTTGCCCTCGGCATCGAGATACTGGAAGAGCTGTTGGCCCGGAAGCTCCTGGCACGCGCGTACGATCTTGGCGACGCGGCGGTCATTGACCTGCAGCCGCCAGCTCTTGCCGCTCTTGCCCTGGAACTGAAAGCGGATCGCCGAGCCCTCGATCTTCACATGCGGATCGCGCAGTGTGGTGAGGCCATAGCTCTTGTTCTGCTTCGCATACGCGCCGTTGCCGACGCGGATGAGCGTGGTCTCCAGCAAGCGCACGATGGTCGCGAGCACGCATTCGCGGCTCAAGTCGCGCCGCCCCATGTGCTTCGACACGGTCTCGCGGATCTTCGGCAGCAGGGCGGCGAAGTCGAGCATATGCTCGTATTTGCCGTCCTCGCGCACCGCGCGGAAGTCCGGGTGATAGCGGTATTGCTTGCGGCCCTTGGCGTCACGCCCGGTCGCCTGGATATGGCCTTCGGCGAAGGGGCAAATCCAGACTCCGGTCCAGGCCGGCGGCACCGCCAGTGTCCGGATCCGTTTCAGAATCTTCGGATCTTTGACCGCCTTGCCCTCGGCATCGAGGTAGCAGAAACCCTTGCCGGCGCCTCGGCGGCGCAATCCCGGCTGCTCGTCGCTGGCGTAGCGCAGGCCAACGGCCTTCGCCGCCTGCCGCGCCTCGACCACCAGGGGAGAAGTCCCGTCCATGGGTGAAGCAAACCGCCGCGCCTGTGAAGGTTCCCCACCGATTCGGAGGGATGTTCCAAACTTTGAGCTAGCGCAGGCGCTTAGCGCGCCCTCAGCGCTCTTCCTTGCGGAACGGGATCAAGAGGGCAGCGGGGGCATGGGCATTGCGCGAGACCAGAGCCATCGCGGCGATCGTCATCACGAAGGGCAGCATCAGGAAGATCTCGTAAGGCATCTTGAGCACGTTGTGTGCCTGAAGGCGGAGTTGCAACGCCTCGATCATCGCGAAGAGCAGCACGCCGCCGGCGCAGCGCCAAGGCATCCATTGCCCGAACACCACCAGCGCGATGCAGACCCAGCCCCGCCCGGAGATGACGCCGAAGGTGAAGGCGTTGAACTGCGCCAGCGTCAGGTACGCGCCGCCCATCCCCATCAGCGCGCCGGAGATCACCAGCGCCTGGATCCGCATGGACCAGACGCTGACGCCCGCCGCATCCGCCGCGCGCGGGTTCTCGCCGACGGTGCGGAGGTTCAAGCCCCAGCGCGTCTTATGCAGCGCCCACCAGGTCACCGGGACCGAAAGCAACGCGATATAGGTGAGCGCGGTCTGGCCGAACAGAACCGGCTGGAAGGCAACGACATTTGGCGGGATTGCCGGCTGGCCGAAGATCATGCGGTAGAAGAAGAACGCCAAGCCGGTCGTCAGCAATGTGGTACCGATGCCGGAAACGTGCTGGCTGACGCCGAGCACCACCGTGAGGAGCGCCATCAACAATCCGACCAGCGCGCCGGTCGCCAGAGCCGCGACCACGCCAAGCCAAAGACTGCCGGTGAAATAGGCCGCGGTGAATCCGGTCATCGCACCCAGCAGCATCGTGCCCTCGATGCCGAGATTGAGCACGCCGGACCGCTCGGCATAGAGCTCGCCCATGGTGGCGAGCAGCAAAGGCGTCGCGATCCGCAGCAGGGCCGCGAGGAAGCCGAGATCGATCATGGAGATGAAACTATCCATGCGCGACCTCAGCGGCTGTCACTGGCCTGGAAATCCGCAGCCGATAGAGCGTGAACAGCCGCCCCGCGACCATGGTCAGCAAGGCGACACCCTGGATCACGTCGGCGAGATAGACCGGGACCCCGGTCTCCCGCGACATTGCATCGGCGCCGTTCATGATGATGGCGAAGAACAACGCCGCCGGGATCACGCCCAGCGGTTTGAGATCGGCCAAGGTCGCGATCACGATCCCCGCATAGCCATAGCCGGAGGAAAGATCGGAGACCACCTGGTAGCGGATGCCGCCGACCTCGCCCGCTCCCGCCAACCCCGCCAGCGCGCCGGAGATCGCGGCGGCGCTCAGCATCACTTTACCGACCGAGAAGCCGGCATAGGATGCCGCATGCGGATTGGCGCCGACTGCTTTGATGGCGAAGCCGGTCGTAGTCCGCTCCATCAGCCACCAGACGATGATGGCGGCGATGATCGAGATCGCGACACCCATGTGGAGCGTGTCGCCGACCAGGATCGGGAACTGCGCCGCCTCGCGGATCACCGGCGAGTTCGGATAGTTGCTGACCGGATCCTTCCACGGTCCTTCGAGCAGGGCCATCAGCGCATAGAGGATGATCGAATTGGCGAGCAGGGTCGTGACCACGTCATCGACCTTGAGCTTCACCTTGAGCAGGGCCGGGATCAGCGCCCAGAGCGCGCCCGCCACCATGGCGCCGAGCAGCATCAGCGGAATCAGCATCACCTCGGGCAGGAATTCGCGCTGGCCGATGAAGGCCGCGGCCATCGCGCCGGCGATCAATTGCCCCTCGGCCCCGATGTTCCAGAACTTCGCCCGGAAAGCCACAGCTACGGCGAGCCCGGTCCAGATCAGCGGCGAGGCTTTGACCAATGTGTCCTGCACGTCATAGAGCGTCTGGAAGGTGGAGAGGAACAGGAAGGAATAGGCCTCCAACACCGGAGCACCCGCCATTGCGACCAGCACGCTGCAGATCACCAGCGCCAGCACGACCGCAAGGATCGGCAGCACGATCTGCATCCAGACCGGCGTCTCGCTGCGGCGTTCGAGCCGGACCCGGATCATGGCCTTTCCTCCACACCCGCCATCAGCAGGCCGACGCGCTCGACCGTCGCCGTTTCGATCGGCAAAGCGGCCATGACGCGGCCGGCATAGAGCACGGCGATCCGATCGGAAAGCGCGAACAGCTCCTCCAGGTCCTCGCTGATCAGCAGCACGCCGCCGCCCTTGGTGCGGAGATCCAGCAGCTGCCGGTGCACGAATTCGGTGGCGCCGATATCGATGCCGCGGGTCGGCTGCGCCGCCACCAGCAGCTTCGGCTGCATCGCCAGCTCGCGCGCGAGCAAGGCCTTCTGCAGATTGCCGCCGGAGAGCGTGCCGGTGCGCGCCTCGGGGCCGGACGTTCGGATGTCGAAGCCCTGGATCTGGCTCGTGGCAAAGCGCCGGATCGCACCGCGATCGAGGATGCCGCCGCGGCTGAACGGTGCCTGGGTGATCCAGGGCAACGCCATGCTCTCTTCCAGCGGCAGGCTGGAGATCATGCCCGTGCTCAAGCGATCTTCCGGCACGCGGCCGACCTTCAGCGCCTGCATCCGCCGCGGGCTCGGGTCCAGCACCATCTCGCCGCCGACCGCGATCGTGCCGGAGACCGGCGGCAACACGCCTGCGACCAGATCCGCCAGCTCGCGCTGTCCGTTACCCGAGACACCGGCGATGCCGACGATCTCGCCGGCGCGGATCTCCAGGGTCACATCCTGCAAGGTGACGCGGCCCTTGCCGCCCGTCGTCACATGCTGAAGGTCCAGCAGGGCCGGACCCGGCGCCGACTTCGGCTTCTGCGGCGGATCGAGCTCCCGCCCACACATCAGCCGCGCCAGCTCGCCCTTCGACAAGGTGCCGTCGTTGGTCCGCTCCGCCACCAGCGCGCCATGGCGCATCACCGAGATCCGGTTGGTGAGCTCCAATACCTCTCCCAGTTTATGGCTGATGAAAATGACGCCGATCCCCTTCGCGATCATGGCCTTGAGCGCGCGGAACAGGCCTTGCGCCTCGCGCGGCGTCAAGGTCGCCGTCGGCTCGTCGAGAATGAGGATGCGTGCGCCGCGAATGAGCGCCTTGGCGATCTCGACCCGCTGCTGCTCGCCGATCGAGAGCCGCGCGACCGGCGCGTTGGGATCGAGATCGATATGGAAGTCGCTGCCCAAGGCCTCGAGCTTGGCAATCACCTTGCGCTTGGTAAGCGCGCCCGAGCGCCCCGGTCGCCCGACCAGCAGGTTCTCCAGCACCGTGTGCTTCGGCACCAGGTGAAAATGCTGATGCACCATACCGATCCCGAGCTGCAGTGCATCGGCGGAATCGGCGATCGCGACCTCCTTGCCGTCGATCGCGATCGTGCCGGCATCGGCCGCATAGGTGCCGAACAGGATATTCATCAGCGTGGTCTTGCCCGCCCCGTTCTCGCCCAAGAGGCCGAGAATATCGCCCGCATCCAAAGCGAGATCGACGCCGCGGCAAGCCGCCACGGCGCCGAAACTCTTGGAGATGCCGCGCATGGAGAGGAGTGGTGCGGCTGCTGGCATTGGAGCGTTCACTGCAGTACCCGTCGACCCCTCACCCTGTCCCTCTCCCGCAAGGGGAGAGGGAACGCTGTTGCGTCAGCCATTGAAGAACCGTCACGCCGTGCAGCGAGAAGATCCCCCTCTTCCCTTGCGGGAGAGGATTGGGGTGAGGGGTCGAAGACTCTCGCCGCCCTTCGCACTCTAATCCGAAGGCGGCGTGTTCTCGTCCACGTTGACGCGGAAGCTGCCGTCGAGGATCGTCGCCTGCTTGTCGGCGACCAGCTTCTTCACATCCGCGGGTAGCTTCGCGTCCCAGCCATGGAACGGCGCCAGATACGACCCGCCCTTGGCCATGAAGGAGAAGGCGCCGAAGTCGGAGGCCGTGTAGGCGCCGGCCTTCACCTGCTTCACCGCCGCCTGCACCGTCGGCCACATGTCCCAGACCGGGCCGGTGATCACCGTGTCCGGCGCCAACTCGGATTGATCGGACATGTTGGAGATGGCGAGGATGCCCTTCTCCTTCGCCGCCTCGATCACGCCGAAGCGCTCGGCGAAGATCACGTCGACGCCGGCGGCGATCTGCGCCAGGGCCGCTTCCTTGGCCTTCGGCGGATCGAAAAAGGAGCCGATGAAGGTGGTCTTGCGCTTGATGTTCGGGTTCGCTTCCTTGGCGCCCTGGTAGAAGGCGTTGACCAGGCGCGCGACTTCCGGGATGTCCATGGCGGCGACCGCGCCGACCGTGTTGGTCTTGGTCATTTTCCCCGCGATCAGGCCGCAGAGATAGGCCGGCTCATGGATCCAGTTGTCGAACACACTGAAATTGGGATCGGCCGGACCGCCGCCCGAGCCGAACACGAAGGCGACCTTCGGGAATTGCTTGGCGACCTTGCGGGTCACCTCTTCCGCGGCGAAGGCATCTCCCATGATCAGCTGGGTGCCGCCCCGCGCATACTGCCGGAGCACGCGCTCGAAATCGGCCGACTCGACATGCTCCGACCACTTGTAGTCGATGCCGAGCTTTTCCTTGGCCTGCAATAGCGCCACATGGATCTGGTGATCCCAGGGCTCCTCGATCGGGGTCGCGAACACCGCGGCGACCTTCAGCGGCTTCGCCGCAACGGCACTGCCGCTGCCGAGCGCCGTCAGCACCGCCGCCGAGGCGATGCCGGTCAGCGTCTGGCGCCGGCTGAGTGCGAATTGCGCGCGTGAAATCTCGTTCCGGTTGTCCGGTTTCTTCATCTGGCCTCTCCTGTCTCAAGGCCGGCAGCGGGCCCGCCGGTCCGATGATGTCCCGAACCCCTAACCTGGAATTCTTGGCGGGCATCACTTGGGAGAAAGCTTACGAGCGGGGGAAATCTTTGTCCATACGGTCAAGGTTTTTCCACAGGCGCGGCCGGCGCGGGTTCCTGCATCCGGCGGAGCGCAAAGCGGTCGCGCCCCGCCCCCTTCGCTTCGTAGAGCGCCAGGTCGGCTTCCTTCAGCATCTCGACGGGGCTCGCCGCCTGGCCAGGAGCGATTACGGCGATGCCGATGCTGGTGGAGATGTTGAGGTCCCGGGCACCGAGCTTCACCGGCTGGCGCACTCGTTCCAACAGCGATTCCGCGACGCGCTTCGCCACGTCTTCCGCTTCCGGTGCCGCGATCAGGATCACGAACTCGTCGCCGCCCTGGCGCGCGACCCGGTCGGAGGCGCGCACCACGCTGCGGATCCGCTCGGCGAAGGCCTTCAACAGCTCGTCGCCGATATCATGGCCGAGCGTGTCGTTGATCTGCTTGAACCGGTCGATGTCCAGATAGAGCACCGCACCGCCGCCTTCGCCGGCGCGCCAGCGTTGCGCCTGATCCTCCATGGCCTCGGTCATGCCGCGCCGGTTCAAGAGCCCGGTCAGCGAATCGGTGTGCACTTCCAGGCTCAGCGCCAGTTCGCGCTTGTGGCTCTCGGTGATGTCCCAGGCGATTGCATAGAAGCCATCGACCTCGCCGTCGGCATCGAGGCTCGGGATGTAGCGCTGCTCGACGTAATGCGTGACACCGCGGGCGATCATCGGGCGCACGAAGGCGACCTCGGTGCCGCCCAAAGCGCGCTCCATGTGCGGCTTCACGACCTGGTAGATCTCCGGTTCGACCACGTCGGTGATCTTTTGGCCGACCAGGCTTTGCGGATCGACGCCGAAGACATCGCGGTATTCCTTGTTGCAGTAACGATAGCGCTCGTCCCGGCCGACATAAGCGACCAGCGCCGGAACGGCGTCGGTGATCGCCCGCGTCACGTTGGAGGTGCGCTCCAGCTCCTGATGCGCGCGCTCGGTCGCGGCCTGCGCCGCGATCAGGTCCTCGAGCAGCTTGGCGAGCTCGCGCTCGCGCTGCTTCTGCTGGGTGATGTCAGTCCGGATGCTGACGAAATCCCCCTGGTCGGTGCGGCGATGGCTGACCAGAACCCAGCGCCCGTCGCTGAACGCCCCCTCCCCGAAATAGGGCTCGCTGCCCTTGAACCGCGTCATCCATTGCCTGACGAAGCTCTCGACCTCGGCACTGGAGGAGACGCCCGGATACTCGCCGCGTTTTGCGCCGTAGCGGAGAATCTGCTCCAGCGAATTCCCCGCCAGGAAGGCCGGGGCGCTCGCCGGATAGAGATCGAGCATGCGCTGGTTGACGAGTTTCAGCGTGAGCTCGCCGTCGAGCAGCATGAAGCCTTCGGGGATGTTCTCGATCGCGTCCCGGAGCCGCGCCTCGGCGACCTTGAGCGCAGTGATGTCGGTCCAGACGCCGACATAGCCGCCGTCGGCGGTGCGCCGCTCGATCACGCGCATCCAGCGCCCGTCATTCCACTGGATCTCCACCGGGGTCGATGGCGGATTGCGGTGCACCTCCATCCGCCATTTGATCCAGTTCTCGCGGTCCAGCTCCGCGGCGACCGCGCTCAGCCTGCCGAAGGCGAACGCGCGGGTCAGCGCCTCGAAGGTGTGGCCGATCGGGTTGCCGAAATCCGCTTCCTGCTCGGCATTCATGAAGCCGTCGTTGTAGATCAGCAATCGGTCGTCGGGATCGAACAGCGCGAACCCGTTCTCCATCGCATCGACCGCCTCCTTGAACCGCCGCTCGTTGCGGGCGATCGTGTTCTGCAGGATGCGCTCGGTGCTGACGTCGCGATAGACGGCGACACCGCCATGGTCATGGCCGAGATCGTCGATCAGCGGCCGGCCCACGGCGCTCAACAGGCGCGGGCCGGCGGGTGCGTCGAGGAACATGATCTCGGCGACAGCGCTCGGAATGCCGGCGACCGCTCGCACCAGCGGCAGGTCCTCCATCGGAAACGGCGTCTTGCCGTCGCCCATGGCGGTGCGGGCGAAGCCGACGAGATTGCGCTTATCGTCTTCGGTTACCGAAATTCCGGTCAGCTGCTGCGCCGCCGGATTGGAGAGTACGATCTGGCCCTTCGCATCGGCCACCACCACCGCGTCACCGATCGAGCGGAAGATGGTCTGGAACATCGCGGCCTGCTCGCGCAGTTCCCTCTGCAGGCGCGTGTGATCATCCTCGTTCTGAAGCGCGAGGCCGAGGATCACCGTGCCCAACGGCGAGACCAGCAGCAAGGGGACAAGCAGGGCCATCACCGACTGCGCTGTCTGCACCGGATTGAGCACCGCGAAAACCAGAGCGCCGGCCAGGACCACCGCGACCCCGAGCGCCAGCAGGGACCAGATACCGATTCGGAATCGATAACGGTCCTTCAGCGCACAGAACGCGAAGCCGAGTGCCGCCGAAGCCAGCGCCGCGACGGAGCCGGCGACTAGGCCGGCGCCACCCAGCCAAAGCCGATAGAGGATGGTGATCGCCAGCGTGATTCCGGCCGCGACCGGGCCGCCGAACAACACGACCAGCGAGGTCATGATGTTACGACCGTCGACATAGACGCCGGGCATTACCTCGATCCGGAGCGCCATGGCGAGGATCGCGCCGATGCCGAACACGATGCCGACCGCCAGCGGATGCAGCCGCGCAGGCATCAAGGCGCCGCGCTTCACGGTCGCGTAGCCGCCGACCACGAGAGCGAACAGGCTCACGTTCTGCACGAGTTCGAGAATGACGGCGCCTAGGGAGACCATCTGCCTATCCGATGCCAAAATTCCGAATCAGGCTAGAAATTCAAGGTTAATGGCCGCTTAATTCAGGCTATAAGTCACAGGAAAACAAGCCTGATCTTGGAGTGCGGTGGATCAAGGCTGTCATCCACCGCAACGGCATCGTCCTTTACGCAATGTAAACACCGTGCGGCGACAATAGCGGAGTCTCGCAATCCAGCAGGTCGCCGCTTGGACGGGTTGAGTCCCACCGCACCGGATCAGCCGCAGGGCACCGCGCCGCGCGCGCCGCGTCCCGGCGTGAAGCATATCAGTCTCGCTTTGCAGGGCGGCGGCTCGCACGGCGCCTTCACCTGGGGCGTCATGCACCGGCTGATGAGCGAGCCGCGCATCTATATCGACGGCATCAGCGGCACCAGCGCAGGCGCCATGAACGCCGCCGTCTTCGTCAATGGCTTCCTCAAGGGCAAGCGTCAGGGTGCCATCGATGCGCTGGAAGAATTCTGGGGCCGAGTCGCCGAGCTCTGCCCGATTCCGCGCACTTTTCCACGCGGCATTCCCGGCATGTCGGAAGGATGGGCGGTCGATGGCGATCCCACCTTCATGATGGTCGATTTCATGACCCGGCTGTGGTCGCCGAAGCAGTTCAACCCGATGAAGCTCAACCCCTTGGGCGACATTCTCGAGGACCTGGTCGATTTCGAGAATCTGCGCGCCCATCCGGAGGTGAAGCTCTTCGTCACCGCTTCCAATGTCCGCACCTGCAAGTCGCGCCTGTTCCGCACGCCGGAAATCACGGCGAAGACTTTGCTCGCCTCGGCCTGCCTGCCGCTCCTCTTCGAAGCGGTCGAGATCGACGGCGAGTTCTATTGGGACGGCGGCTATCTCGGCAATCCGGCGATCTATCCGCTGATCAACGAATGTGCCAGCAGCGACGTCGTCATCGTGCAGATCAACCCGATGAATCGGCCGGACGTGCCGGAGACCGCGCGCGACATCCTGAATCGCATCAACGAAATGACCTTCAATGCCAGCCTGGTGCGCGAGATGGCGGGCATCACCGCGATCACCCGGCTGGTGGAAAGCGGCAGTTTGAACGACGACCGCTACATCGCGGTCCGCTTCCATGAGATCGGCGCCGAGGTCGAGCTGGCCGAGATGGGCGCCTTGAGCAAGATGAACACCGAGCGCGCCTTCCTCGAGCACCTGCACCGCCTGGGCTACGAGACCGCCGATCGTTGGCTCAGCGAGAACTTCGACCGCCTCGGCTGGGAAAGCACCCTCGACGTCGCGACAAGGTTCGGGTGAGGGTCACGCTCTAATCATCGAACCGCGGCTTCGAGCCGCGCAGTTTCTTCACGCCGGAACGTTTCGCCTTCCCCTCCAGCCGCCGCTGCTTCGCGCCGAGGCCCGGCTTGGTCTTGATCCGGCGCTTCGGCTGGAACGCCGCCTTGCGCAGAAGATCGACCAGGCGGTCGATCGCGTCCTTTCGGTTGGCCTCCTGGGCGCGGAAGCGCTCGGCGGTCAGCACGACCACGCCGTCCTTGGTCATCCGCGAGCCCGCGATCTCCGCGAGCTTGGTCTTCACCCGCTCCGGCAGCGAGGGCGAGTTGCGGGCGTCGAAGCGGAGCTGGACCGCGCTCGAGACCTTGTTGACATTCTGCCCGCCGGCACCGCTCGCGCGGATGAAGGTCTCCTCGATTTCATCTTCGCGGATGGAGATTGTGGCGGTGACGGCAATCATGATCGGCTCGTGTTCAAATTGTGGCGGCGGCGATACTAGGTCGGCGCCCAACCTATTCCTAGTGTACCATTCCTGGTGGCATCGCGGACCGAAACATGGTTGGATCGCACGGCCTTCTCTCTTCACCTTGTGTCGATGGCATTGAAGTCTGGGTCCTCGTTCCCGAACCGCATTCCCGCCGGCTGGCGGCTGATCGGGTTCGGCGCGCTCGCGGCGGCCATGCTTGCCGCGGCATCGCCGGTTCGCGCCGAGGATGCGCACGAAGCCGTCCGGTCGGCGGTGGACAGCGACCAGATCCAGCACGACCGCCCGCTCGCCGAGCGCGCCCGAGAATCGGTCGACGAGGTCCAGAAGCAACCCGATATCCAGCACAATCCGCCCGCGCCGCAGCCGGCGGAGGCCGAGCCGCCTCTGAGGATCGCCATGGATCTCTCCTGGCTGCCTTATCTCATCATCGGCCTGATCGGCATCGCGCTCGTCTACATCCTGGCGAACTATCTCCAGCACCGCTTTGCCGGCCGCAAAGGCGCCGCCGCCAAGGCGGCGCCACTGGTCGCCAAGTCGACGGCACTGCCGACAGCGACGGAGCCTGAGCGCGACCGCACTTTCGATGAGGTCGATGCACTGGCCGAGTCCGGCGCCTTCACCGAAGCCGTGCATCGCCTGCTGCTCCTGGTGCAGGAACGCCTGCGCAGCCGGATCGAGCATGGGATCCAGGTCTCGCTGACCAGCCGCGAGATCCTGCGCCGCGCGAAGCTTTCAAAGGAAGGTGCGACTGCCTTCGCCACTTTGGTCGCCGCGGTCGAGATCAGCCTGTTCGGCATGCGCTCGGCCAACGCCGCGACCTACGCGCTCTGCCGCGAGAATTCGCGGCGCGTGCTCGCCGCGGCGGCGGAGTGAGCGCATGACCACCGTTCCCGCCGCGCTCGCGAAGCGGGCCGCCGCCTGGGGCGGCCGCTCAGCCGGACCCTTTCCACTCATCACCCTCATCCTGGTGATCGTGATCGGCCTCGCCGCCTTCGCGACCGCGACCTACTTGGAAGTATTCGACGACGGCGGCGGCGAGCCGCGCAGCACCGGGGCCGACGCCTATTCGCGCTCGGCGATCGGCCACCGCGCCTTCGCGGCCGCCCTGCGCAAGCTCGATATCCCGGTCCAGATCAGCCGCTTCCGCAGCCTCGACAAGACCGGCACCGGCAGCCTGCTGCTGGCGCTCGAGCCGGATATGGACAAGCGGCCGGAAGCGCTGCTCAACAGCATTCACCGCGCCCCGCATGCCTTGCTGGCCCTGCCGAAATGGAGCGGTGTCACGGATCGCGACAAGCCGATCTGGGTCAAGCGGATGGATCTGCTCCCCGACGAAACGGTCACCGCGGTCCTGCACGCCATCGCCAGTGACGCCACCCTCATGCGCGACGACGGCACGGCCGCGATCGACGGCGGCCGCTTCGGAGGAAAGATCGCGCTCAGCGAGCCGCAATACATTCTCTCCGGCAGCGATATGCCGATCACGCCGATCCTGTCGAACGCCGGCAAGATCCTGCTGGGTGAGATGAAGACGGGTAACAAAACGCTCTGGATCCTGAGCGATCCCGACCTGCTGTCGAACGCGGGCATCGACGAGGCGGATAACGGCGTGGTCGCCATCGGGATCGTCGATGCGCTGCTGCCCAAAGGCGGAACCGTCATCATCGACGAGACGCTGCACGGTTACGAGCAGCGCCCCAACCTGATGCGCACCCTGCTCCGCCCGCCTTTCCTGCCGATCCTGATCGCGGCGATCGTCACCGCCCTGGTGCTGGCCTGGGCCGGCTTCGCTCGATTCGGCGCGCCGCACCCGGGGACCGAAGGCCTCGCCGCCGGCAAGCTCACGTTGGTCAGAAGCGCCGCGAAGCTGCTGCAATTCGGCACCGGCGCCGGCAACCTGCTGCTGAGCTATCGCCGTCTGGTGCTGGCCGATGTGATGAGCGAGTTGCACGGACCCCAGGGCCTCGACGAGGCGGCGCAAGCGATCTGGCTCGACCGCGCCGCCCAACATCGCGGTCTCGTGACCCGCGTCGGTCCGATGCTCGCGCGGATATCATCGCTCGCCGAGTTCGGGCGCATCGACGCCACGCGCGGCTTGCGCCTGGCCTATGAAATCTATCGCTGGAAACAGGAGATTCTGCATGGAACCGTCGTCGTCCCCCACGGGAGACGTTTCAGAACTGACGGCGCCCACCCTCATCAGCCTGCGGGCCGCCGCTGACCGGCTCCGCGCCGAAGTAGCGAAGGCGGTCGTCGGTCAGGACGACGCGCTCGACCTGCTGCTGGTGGCACTCTTCTCCGACGGGCATATCCTGCTCGAAGGGGCGCCGGGCACGGCGAAGACCCTGCTGGTCCGCGCCTTCGCCGCGGCAATGAACTTGAAGTTCGGCCGCGTCCAGTTCACTCCCGACCTGATGCCGGGCGATGTCATCGGCACCAATCTCTTCAACTTCCAGAGCAATACATTCCAATTGGTGAAGGGCCCGATCTTCACCCAGGTGCTGCTGGCCGACGAGATCAACCGCACGCCACCCAAGACCCAGGCCGCTTTGCTCCAGGCGATGCAGGAGCGGCAGGTGACCATCGACAACACGACGCACGATCTCGGCGCCGGTTTCATGGTGATCGCGACCCAGAACCCGATCGAGCAGCAGGGCACTTACCCGCTCCCCGAGGCGCAACTCGACCGGTTTCTGTTCAAGCATGTGCTCGGCTATCCCGCCCGCGACGAGGAGCTCGCCATCGTCACCCGCCACGGGACCCATGGCGCCATGCCGAAGCTGGAGACCCTGGGCATCCAGCCGGTCTTCGACCTCGCCGGCCTGGCGGAAGCGCGCCGGGTGATCGAACAGGTGCGGGTCTCGGACGAGATCGTCGCCTATATCGTCGATCTCATCCGCGCGACCCGCGAGCATCCCTCGCTGCAATTCGGCGCTTCTCCGCGCGCCGCCAGCATGCTGGCCATGGCGTCGCGGGCCTTCGCGGCGCTCAATAGCCGGGACTACGCCATCCCCGACGACGTGAAGCATCTCGCGACCCCGGTGCTCCGGCACCGCGTCGTGCTCTCGCCCGGCGCCGAGATCGAAGGCCTCACTTTCGACCAGATCATCGGCCAGATCATCGCCGCCACGCCGGCCCCGCGATGAGGACCAGCCTGTGATTTTGCCCACCGGCCGCGGCGTCGCCTTCGTGGCGGCAGCGCCTCTGGTGGCGCTGCTGTTGGCGGCGCTTGCGCCCAAGCTCTGGCTGCTCGGCCCCGCCTATCTCGGGGTGGTGATCCTGGCGCTCATCATCGACTTCCTGCTGGCGATGCCGCGCCGCAAGCTCGGCGTCGCCTTCGATCCGCCCAACATGCTCTATGTCGGCGAGGCCGCGATCGCGATCCTCGACCTGACACCGAGCGGCAGCCGCATCCCGCGGCAGATCGACGTCACGATCGACCACGGAACCATGGTGGAGATGCCGGCGCTGCTGGAGATTCCCTTCGAGGCCGCGCAGACCATCCGCACCGAAATCCCGCTGCTGCCGCGGCGCCGCGGCACGGTGCCGCTCACCATGCTCTGGCTGCGCTGGAGCGGGCCTTATGGCCTGATGCGCACGCAGGTGAAGCAGGCGCTCGGCGTGAAGCTGAGGGTCGTGCCCAACATCCGTGCGGTGCGGGCCGCGGCGATTTCGCTCATGCGCCAGGATGCGACCTTCGGTATCAAGGACCAGCGGCAATTGGGCGACGGCTCCGAGTTCGACGCGCTTCGAGACTACCAGCCCGGCTTCGACCGCCGTGCCATCGACTGGAAGCACTCGGCCCGCCACCGGCGCTTGGTCTGCAAGGAATTCCGCAGCGAGCGCAACCACCAGATCATCCTGGCTCTGGACACCGGCCATCTGATGCGCGAGCCGATCGGCGGCGTGCCGCGCCTCGACCACGCAATCAACGCCGCACTTCTGCTGAGCTATGCCTCGCTCAAAGGCGGCGACCGCGTCGGGCTCTTCGGCTTCGACGCCCGCGTGCGCCTGCGCGCCGAGCCCTTGGGCGGCGTCGATCGCTTTCCGCGCCTGCAACGCATGACTGCCGAGCTCGACTACGCCGCCGAGGAGACGAACTTCACCCTCGGCCTCACGCTGCTCTCGCAACAACTGCAACGCCGCTCGCTGATCGTGCTGTTCACCGATTTCGTCGACACCGTGACCGCCGAGCTGATGGTCGAGAACCTGGGCCGCCTCTCCGGCCGGCACCTGGTTCTGTTCGTCACCCTGCAGGATCCGGAGCTGCGATCGCTGGTCGATGCCGCGCCGGATTCGATCCCGGGCTCGATGGAATCGGTCGCCCGCGCGGTCGTCGCCGACGAGCTGCGCAAGGAACGCCTGGTCGTGTTCGAGAAGCTGCGCCGCCTCGGCGTGCAATGCCTGGAAGCGCCCTACAATCGCGTCGGCACCGACCTCATCAACCGCTACCTCGCGATCAAACAGCGCGAGATGATCTGACGGATCTCAGGTCCGGTCGAATTGCGAGGGGATCAAGATGGTTGAGCCCGTCGTGCGACGGCCTTCCAGCGCGCGGTGGGCCTCCGCTGCCGCAGCCAGCGGGAACTCCTGACCGATCTCCGGATGAATGATTCCGTCGGCAATGGCCCGAAACAAGCGGTCGCAGATCGAGCGCACATCGGTCGCCGTTCCGGTGTAGTGGCCGAAGTTCGGCCGCGACACTTTCGCCGACTTAGCAGCAAAAGCGGCGATGTCGATCGGCGGGATCGGCCCCGACGCCTGGCCATAGCTGACGAGATGGCCGCGCAGGGCCAGGGCCTCGTATGATTTGATGAACGTATCCGCCCCGACGGCGTCATAGACGATGTCGCAGCCGCGCCCTCCGGTGAGTTCCGCCACCCGCGCTACAAAATCCGTTTCCGTGTAGACGATCGGATGCGCGCAACCGGCTGCACGGGCGATCTCCGCCTTCTCCGGCGAGCCCACCGTGCCGATCACTGTGGCGCCGAGATGGCGTCCCCATTGGCACAATAACTGTCCGACACCACCCGCCGCGGCATGTACCAGGACCACATCGCCGGCTCTGACCTCGTGGACGCGATGCAGCAGGAACTCGGCGCTCATGCCCTTCAGCATCACCGCGGCAGCCTGCCGGTCCGACAGGTCATCGGGCAGCCGCACGATGAGATCCGATTTCATGCTGCGCAGCTCGGCATAGGCGCCCGTCGGTGCGCAGGCATAAGCCACGCGATCGCCAGGCAGGAGCCCGTCCACGCCGGATCCGACGTCCAGCACGACGCCTGCCGCCTCCATGCCGGGAATGCCCGGCGGCGTGATCAGCGGGTAATAGCCGGTGCGGGCATAGACATCGATGTAGTTGACGCCGATGGCAGTGTGTCGGATCCGCACCTCGCCCGGTCCCGGCGACGGCACGTCAACCTTGCGCAACTGCAGAACCTCCGGCCCGCCATAGGCGTCGATCACAATGGCGTTGGCGGCCATCACTTCCGCCGACACGATCGCGGATGATTTCGCGCGCAGCTCCGGAATGCGTGCTTGAGGTTGGGTTCCGGCGCGCGGTGCTGCCGGCCGGAAACGCGCCTGCAACGCCGCAATTCCAGCCTCATAGATTCCGGCTGCCACGAGCCGGGTGAGCGGTTCGAGCTGCGAAGGCGGCGGGGCGAAACTCGATTCCCAGAGCAGCAAAGTCCGATCGCCGTCCGTGACCGGCCGGAGCTGAATGCGCGCCACATAATCGTTGAGCGGCACAGGCGCTTCCAGCAGGCAGTAGCTGAGGCTGTGGTCGCGGTCGGAGAGCGCGATCAATCGCTCGCGCAGGAAGCCGCCGTCTTTCAGGCTGAAAGCACGGATGCCGCCCACCTGGTCGACGCCGTCGCCGGGCTCCATGGCGCTGGCCGCAATGGCCGGATGCCACCTTTCATGGCCGTTGAAATCGCGCAGCAAGTCCCAGACCGCGTCGATCGGCGCATCGATCACGCCGCTCCGCATGATGCGGACCATTCGGCCGCCGCTCAGGCGCCGAGCCGCGCCTGCAGCGCGCGGAGGGCGGCGAGGAAGACGTTGCGGCCGATACTGCCGACCAGCTCCGCTTCGCGCGCCGGCGCGCAGTCGAACTCGGCGCTCCATTCAGCGAAGCACTGATCGCCGTCGGTGATCGGGATCAGGCGCAAAGTCGCGGTGTAGTTCTCGACGCCCATCGGACTTTCGAGGATCGCATAGGTCTGGGAGAAGTCGTAATCGGACAAGGCCAGCAGCCGCTCGCGGATACGGCCGCCATCCTTCAGGGTCAAGTTGCGGACGCAGCCGATCTTGTCGGCCGGCTGGTTCTGCTCGATCCGGCTGTCGGCGACGAACGGCGCCCAGTTCGGCAGGCCGTTGAAGTCGCGCACGATATCCCAGACGCGCATCGCCGGCGCGCGCAGAACCGTGGACACATAGACCTTGGCCAAAGGGCGAACTCCCTAGCGGTCGTCGTCGCGATCGCGATCACGATCTTCCGTCGAGGACTCACCCTCGCCTTTCGCCTTCGCCGCCTTGTCACGCTTGCGATTGCGGGTGATAGAGTCGATGTCCTTGGCATCGCGCAGCACGTCGGTCATGCGGCCGATGCTGCCGCCTTCGATGCCGACCTCCTTCATCAGGCTGTCGATCATCGGCGCCTGCACGCGATAGCGGAGCGCGCTGTCGATCACCTCGTCGGTGACGTTCTTGCGGCCGCCGCCTTCGCCGCCCAGTCCGTCAACGTGCAGGATCTTGATCGCCTCGATCCGCTCCATCGGCTTGGCGCTTTCGCGGACAATGCCCTCGATCTTGTCGAGCAGCTTCAGGCGTGCACGCGAGCCGCGGGCTGCGTCGGTGAGGATATTCTCCGCTTCATTTGCGGCGCGCTGACCTTCGGCATCGACCTTGTAGCGCTTGGCCGCCGCTTCGGAGCGAATCAGCGTCGCGTCGGCCTCCGCCTTGGCGGCGATGCGCTGCGCCTCGGCTATGGCCGCAGCAGCCTCTTTCTCCGCCTCGGCCTTGGCGGTGACACGCAGGTGCTCGCGCTCCGCATCGCGGGCCGCGGCAATCAGCTCGACCTCCTTGCGTCGCGCGGCGATTTCGCGCTCGCGGGCGGTGAAAGCCTTCTCTTCCGCCAGAACCGCCTCGGCGCGGGCGAGTTCGGCTTGCGCGACTGCGGCGGAGCGTTCCTTGCTTTTGCCGGCGAGCACGATCGCCTTCTCGATCTCCGCGAGTTCCAGCGTCTTGTCGCGCTCGATCGTCAGGCGGCGGATTTCGCGGTCGCGGACCAGGCGCGCTTCCTCGATGCCGCGCTCGGTTGCGATCCGGGCACGCTCGACCTCCTCGCCAGCGGCGATCTCGGCCTCCTCGAAGGCCTGTCGCTTGGCGATCTCCAAGGCCTGCAGCGCCTGTTCGCGCTCGATCCGGACGGAATCGAGGCCGCGCTCCTGTGCGGCCCGCTCGCGCTCGATCTGGATGTTGCTGACGATCTCGGCCTGGCGACGTTCGGCATCGGCGCGCACGACATCGGTCGCGGCACCCAGCAGCGCCACTTCGCGCTGGCGCTCGGCAAGCTCGACCGCCTTGCGCCGCGCCACCTCCAGCTCCTCCTGGGTCCGCTGCCGGATGATCCGCTCGCTCTCGATCGCCAGTTCCAGGGCGATCTGCTCGCGCTCGATCTGCTCGCGGCTCTTCAGTTCATTGGCTTGGATCGCCTGGCGCCGCGCGATCTCGCGTTTCTGGATCTCCTCCTCGCTGGCGATCCGGCTCTCGGCCAAGGCACGTTCCTGGGCGATGCGCGCCAGCTCGGTCGCCTCGCTGGCGGCGATCTGCGCCTGCTGCGCCTCGAGGTCACGTTGCGCCCGCTCGCGCGCCAGGTCGGCACGCTGCATGGCGCGGCGGATCTCCAGCTCGCGCTCCTGCTCGATCCGTGCGTACTCGCTCTCGCGATCCAGCTCCAGCATGCGACGTTCGGATTCCAGGTTTTGATTGCGGATCTCGACCAGGGTCTGCTGCTCGATCAGGTTGCGCGCCTTGCGCCGAGCCTCGATCGCCTCGGTCAGTTGGGTGAGACCTTGAGCATCGAAGGCATTGGCGGGATCGAAGAACTCCAGGCTGGTCTGGTCGAGATCGACCAGCGAGACGTTCTCCAGCTCCAGGCCGTTCTGCGACAGGGCTTCCGCGGCCTGCTCGCGCACCCGGGCCATGAACTGGCTCCGCTTCTCGTGGATCTCCTCCAAGGTCATCTCGGCGGCAACGGTGCGGAGCGCCGAGGAGAACTTGCCTTCGAACAGCGCATGGATGTCGTCCGGCTCCATGGCGCGGCGGCCCAGCGTTTGCGCCGCAAGGGCGACGGCGGCAACCGTCGGCTGGACCCGGAGGAAGAACTCGGCGATGAGATCGATGCGCATGCGATCGCGGGTGATGAGCGCATTGGTCTGCCCCCGCCGCACCTCGACCCGCATCACGTTCATGCTGACCGGCGTCACTTCGTGCAGGACCGGGATGACGAAGGCGCCGCCGTTGATCACCACCTTCTCGCCGCCGAAGCCGGTGCGGACGAAGGCGGTGTCCTTGGTCGAGCGCCGGTAGAGCCAGCGCAGCAGATAGACGGCGATCACCACGACGACAGCGAGTACGATCAGCCAAAGAATGACCGAACCCAGCACTTGGCTTCCCATGTCAGAACCTCCTCATCGCTGCGCCCGCTCCCCGCGACGGCGCAGAGTTCATTGCTCGAGTGTGTTGTTGGAAATCGCCGCGCATCACGCCCTCTTCCTCAAGGGCTGCGCGATTTCGCGATAGGCCTGCGCCAATGCCGCGGCGAAAGCGGCGTCGTTGATATGGGCGGGCACGCGAATGAGGCGCCGCTGCGCGGTCTGCTGCAGATGCTCCGAGACGGCATCGAACAGGGCCTTGTCGGCCTCCGGATCGTGAAACGGCTGGCCCGGCGCATCGATGCCGGAGACGCCGCCCTCCGGCAGCAGAAAACGCACCGGCCCCTGCATCTGGTTTAGGCGTTCGGCGATCCAGTGGCCGGCTTGCGCATTCTCCTCGCGGGTCGTGCGCATCAAGGTGACGTTCGGGTTGTGGATCACGAACTTGCGGCCGTTGAACCGCTCCGGCACGGTTTCGCGTGGGCCGAAGTTCACCATGTCCATGGCCCCGACCGAACCCACATAGGGAATGCGCTGTCCGATGAAGGCGCCGAAGCGGTCCGCGTCGGCGGCGAAGACCCCGCCCACCAGCATGTCCGCGACCTCGGTCGTGGTGACGTCGATGACGCCGGCCAGCAGCTGGGAATCCGCCAGCGCTTCCATCGAGCGGCCGCCAGTGCCGGTCGCGTGGAAGACGAGGCAATCGTAATCGTCCTGCAGGGCGGCGGTGAGCTGCTGCACGCAAGGCGTGGTCAGTCCGAACATGGTGATGCCGAGCGCCGGCTTCGCGTGCAGCCGCGCCGCCTGGCGCTCCGCGGCGCTGGGTGCCCGCGCCATCATGCCGGCCAGCGCATGGGCGCCGTTCTTCAGCACGTTCTCGGTGATGATGTTGAGGCCCTGCACGTCGGCGACCGAATACATCATCATGATGTCGCTGGCGCCGACATAGCGGCTGACCTCGCCCGAGGCCACGGTCGAGATCATGACCTTGGGCACGCCCACCGGTACCCGTCGCATGCCGGCCGTCGCAAGCGAGGTTCCGCCGGATCCGCCGGCCGAGATGATGCCGCCGATATCGCGCTGGCGGGTGATCCAATGCTCGAAGGCGACCGCCATTGCTTCGACGGCCCGGCCGCGATCGCCGGAGAAGACCGCGCCGAGACCGCGCGGATGCGCCGAGGCGACTTCCTGCGGCGTCACGTCCCCGCTCGATGGCTTGCCTGAGGTGGAGAGATCGACCATGCGGGTGCGCACGCCCGCCTCGCGCAACGCTTCGCGCAGAAACTTCAGCTCCCGGCCCTTGGTGTCCAAGGTGCCGACGACGAGTGCCGTGCGGCCGAAGCGTTCCGCCATCGGCACGCGGAAGATGGTGGGCGCCTCTGTTTCAGCCTCATCGGGCGCCGAGGCTGCCGGGGGACGCCGGACGCCGCGCTGCGCTTCGCTCTCGGTCAGGGACCAGCGGTTGACCGGTCCGGACGCCGTGCGGAAGTTGCCGGGCGCACCGCGCGCGGCGGCGAGCTCGGCCGGCCTGCCTTCGTTGTCGCGGCGCACGACCCGGAAGATTTCGGAGACGCTCTCGCGGATCTCGGACGATGCTTGGGGTGCTTCCTCCGGCTCCTCGGCGTGACGACCGACACCGAGCAGGCGCTGCTGCAAGTCGCGATCGCGGGCCAATTCGGCCGAGGGCAGGGTCCGGCTGATGCGCCCATTGACCATGATGCCGACCTGCTCGCTCACCGCCGCCGCGACGCCGATATTCTGCTCGATCAAGAGCACGGCGATGTCGCCCTCCTCCGCCAGCTGCTGCAGCATGGCGGCAACCTGATCGACGATGACCGGCGCCAGGCCCTCCGTCGGTTCGTCCATCACCAGCAGATTGGGGTTGCCGAGCAGCGCACGGGAAATCGCCAGCATCTGCTGCTCGCCGCCGGAAAGCTGGCCACCGCCGTTGCGGCGCCGTTCGGCAAGGCGCGGGAACACCTGATAGATGCGTTCGACGGTCCAGAGCGCGTCCCGGCCACCGCGCGCGGCGAGGCGCAAATGCTCATCGACCGAGAGGCTGCGCCAGACACGGCGGCCTTGCGGCACATAGCCGACGCCAAGCCGCGCGATCTGATGCGGCTCGAGATGCGCGATCTCGCGGCCCTGCACGGTGATCGAGCCGCTGCGCGCCTTCTTCAAGCCGACGATCGTGTTGCAGAGCGTGGTCTTGCCCATGCCGTTGCGGCCGACGATCGCGAGGATGCCGCTTTCCAGCGCAAGCTCGACGCCCTGGATTGCATGGGATTCGCCGTAATAGACCTGGAGATCGCGGATTCGCAGGGCCGCGCGGTTGCGCTCCCGCCCTTTTTCTGAGCGTTCAGGCAGCCTGGCCATGGCCGCCTCCCAGGTAGATCTCCTGCACCTCGGGATCGTTCTCGATCTCGGCCGGCGTGCCTTCCTTGAAGATCCGGCCGTTGTGCATCATGGTCACGCGCTCCGAGACGCGCAGCGCCACGTCGAGATCATGCTCGATGATGATGTAGCCGATATGGCTCGGCAGCGACGTGAGGATGTGCACGAGGTCGCGCCGCTCGGCGGGCGAGAGCCCCGCGGCGGGTTCGTCGAACAGAATGAAGCGCGGCGCGCCGGCAAGCGCGAGCGCGATCTCCAGCTGTCGCTGCTGGCCGTGGCTGAGCGATGCAACGGCGCGGTCGCGCTCGGCGTCGAGCTTCACCGCGTGCAGGATGCGCTCGGCCTGCTCCATCGTCGCGTCGTCGCGTCGCGGCCGCAGCAGCGAGAAGCGGCGGCGCGAAACGCCGCGACAGGCGAGAAAGATGTTGTCGATCACCGTGAGGCCGCCGAACAGCAGCGAGATCTGATAGGTCCGCCGAAGTCCGCGGCGGATCCGCTCGAAGGCGGAGAAATGCGTGACGTCTTCGCCGAAGAACCGGATGAAGCCGGCACTGGCGGGAAAGTCGCCGGTGATCACGTTGAACAGCGTGGTCTTCCCTGCGCCGTTGGAACCGAGCACCGCGCGGCGCTCACCCGCCCGGACCGACATGGTCACGTCGGCCAAGGCGGTCAAGGCACCGAAACGGCGGCCGACGCCGAAAAGCTCGAGCGCATTCGCGCCGCTCTCGCTCAGCAGATTTTCGACGGCGTCGGCCATGCTTTCAGTCTTACTCGCAGCTCGGATTGTCGCGGGTCGCCGGGCCGATCTTCAGGAACTCGGCTTCCGGCTCACCCAGGGTCTGGTTCACACCTTGCGCGATCTTGATGACCTTGTTGCGCAGGGTGCCGTTGTCGTCCACCACCTCGGTCACGAAGATGTCGGCGATGGCATTGCGGTTGTGGTCGAGTTTCACCATGCCGGTCGGCGTGTCGAAGCTGAGCCCGGCGAGCGCCGCGCGGAACTTCTTGCCGCCGTCGGAGAGGTCGCCGCCGACTTTCTCCAGCGCCAGCAGCGCCGCCTTGGTGTTGATGTAGTAGGCATGGGCGAACAGCGACGGGGCCGGGAAGCCGTCCGGGAACGCCTTCTTGTAATCTGCGCTGAACTTGGTCCAGCGCGGATCGTCCCAGGTGTCCGCCGTCGGGCCGGCGGCGATGGTGCCGAGGACCGCGTCGCGGATCGCACCCTTGGAGCCGAGCACCGTCTGGTCGACGGTGATCGAGCCGCCGATCAGCGGGGCCGAGCCGCCCGACTGCTTGTACTGGGTCAGGAAGTTGATCGCGTCGGCGCCGCCGAGGGCGACGTAGATCGCATCGACGTCATCGGGGATCGAGGCGATGATCGAGGAGAAGTCCTTGTTGCCGATCGGCACCCAGAGCTTCTGCGTGACCTTGCCGCCCAGTTTGCAGAACGGCAGCATGAAGCCTTCGACCTGGCTGTAGGGGAAGGAATAATCCTCCGCCACGGTCGCGACCCGCTTGTAGCCCTTCTCCTTGAAGGCGTACTCGCCCAAGCCCGCCATCCACTGCACGCCGTCGGTGCTGAAGCGGAAGAAGTTCTCCGCCGGGCTGAACAGGGTGGTGTCCTGCGCGGCCGACGAGCCGTTGATGAAGGTGACGTCCGGCTTGGTCTTGGCATAGTCCTTGACCGCGATGCCTTCCGAGCCCGACAGCGGGCCGATCAGGACCTGCACGCCGCCCTGCTCCACCAGCTTGCGGGTGGCGGCGACGGCGCTTTCCGGCGAGGCGTCGGACGAGCCGGTCTGCAGCTCGATCTTCTTGCCGGCGACGGTGTAGTTGACTTCCTGGAGCGCCAGCTTCAGGCCGCGCATCGAATCCTCGCCGAGGACCGTGAACGCGCCTTCCAACGTGGCGAGCCCGCCCATCTTGATGACGTCGTCAGCGTGCGCTTGCGGGGCCAGCGCGGTGAGCGCCACGGCCGCCGCAAGCAGGTGTCGTCTGTTCAGCATCTCGAGTTCCTCCTCAGTCGTTTCATTGTTTTCATTCCCCCCAGCTTCAGACCTGCCGACTGCGACGGGAGGCTTGACGCAGCGATTTGCCAGTGAACGATTTGCCTGTGCCGGCCTGCTTCAGCCTGTCCCAGAGGCCGAGCAGTCCATCCGGCGAGAACAAGATCACGGCCAGGAAGACCAGGCCGATGACCGTGTTGAAGCGCTCCGGATTGATCAGGTTGATCGCGAAATTCTCCAGCAGCACGAAGAGCAGCGCGCCGAGAAACGCGCCGATCGGCCGCCGCAGCCCGCCGACCACCGCGATCACCAACACATTGACCGCGGCGCCGACATCGACCGTGCCGGAGGTGATCTGGCCGTTGTACCAGACCAGCAGCACACCGGCGGTCGAGGCGATGACGCCGGAAAGGAAGAAGGCGAAGATGCGGTGCGCGGCGGTATCGAAGCCGATCGCGCGCATGCGGCGCGGATTGTCGCGGATCGCCTGCAGGCTCAACCCGAAGGTCGAGCGCTGGCCGTAGGTCACCGCGGCATAGAAGAAGGCCGCGACGCCGAGGCTGAGATAATAGAAGGGCACCGGATCGTTCCACTTCACGCCCCAGAATTCCGGCGCCGGCACCCCGTGGAAGCCGTTGAAGCCGTTGAACAGGGCGTAGTTCTGCCGCACGAAATAGAAGAAGGCGGTCGCGATCGCGAGGGTGATCATGATCATGTAGATGCCGGCGGTGCGCACGGCGAGCATGCCGATCAGCGCGCTGGCCGTCGCGCCGATGGCGATCGCCAGCGGGACGACGATCCACACGGGCCAGCCGAAGCCCATGACCCCGGAGGAATTGATGCCGAAGATCGCAATCGAATAGCCGGCGATCCCGGCGACCGTCATCTGGCTCAAGCTCACCATGCCGCCATAGCCGGCGAGCACCATCAGCGACAAAGCAATGGTGCCCATGATCAGCGTATAACCGCCGATCTGGTAGGTGAAGAACGGCGACGCGACCGTTGGATAAAGCAGCAGCGCGATCGCCAGCAGGACATGGCCCGGATCCAGCCGCTGCAAGAAGCGCGGCGCCGTCGCGGCTTCGGTGGTCGCGCCGAGCAGGCTCATGCCGGCCGTCCCATGATGCCCTGCGGCCGCACCGCCAGCACCACCACCATGATGACGAAGGTGAGCACCACGCCATAGGTCGGGAAATAGGCAAGGCCGATCTGCTCGGCGAGGCCGATCAGCAGCGCGCCGATCGCGGCGCCGGTGATCGAGCCCATGCCACCGACGATCACGACGACCAGAGAGGCCAGCAGATAGCGGATATCCTCGCCCGGCGCGATCGAGAGCGCCGAGCCGCCGACCACGCCGGCGAAGCCCGCGAGACCTGCGCCGATGGCGAAGACCACGGCGAAGACCATATGCACGTTGACGCCGTTGGCGGCCAGCATGCCGCGGTCATCGACCCCGGCGCGGATCATCATGCCGATCCGGGTGCGGTTGAGGAGCAGCCAGAGCGCCACGCCGATCGCCGCCGCCGCCGCCAGCACGGTCAGGCGATAGAGCGGATACATCATGACGACCGAATCTCCGCTCGAGCGTACGGCGGTCACGATCGGCGTCGCGACGGCGCCGTCCAGCAGGGCCGGTATGGTGAATTGGTAGGTATTGCCCGACCAGATCGCCAGCATCAGGTCGGCGCCGACGATCGAGATGCCGATCGTCACCAAGGTCTGCCGCAGGTCGTCGCCTTCCATGCGGCGGAAGATGAAGACCTGCATCAGCACGCCCGCCACGGCGGCGCCGAGAAATCCCGCCGCGACCGCCAGCAGCCACGAGCCGGTCAGGTCCGCGACGTCGTAGCCGATATAGGCGCCGAGCAGATAGAGCGTGCCATGCGCCAGGTTGACGTTGCGCATCAGGCCGAAGACCAGCGTGAAGCCGCTCGCCACCAGGAAATACAGTCCGGCGAGTGTCACGCCGTTGAAGATCGTGTTGACGAAGATCTTCTTCGGCCCGATGGCCGCCACCAGCCATTCCGGCCACAGCGCCAGGAACAGCCAAAGCACGAGTGCGGCCAGGATCGCGCAGACGGTGATGGTGACGGGATGTTTCACGGACCGACCCGGTTGCTCAAGCGGTGAGGCGGCGGCGCTGCTCCTGGGTCTGCGGTCGCTTGTGGAACTTGCCGTCCTTCATGATGGCAAGGATCCGCTCCTTGTCCTGCAAGACGCGGATATTGGCGATGGGATCGCCGTCGACCAGCAGCAGATCGGCCAGGTAGCCGTGCCGGATCTGGCCGAGCTCGTTGCCCATCCCCATGAACTCGGCGCCATGCTTGGTGCCGGCGAGGATCGCTTCCATCGGCGACATGCCCACGAGATCGACGAAATACTCGAAGTCCTTCGCGTTGGTGCCTTGTGGCGTCCAGGCGAAGCCGTAGTCGCCGCCGATCAGCACCTTGATGCCGCGGCGGTGCATCTTGCGCGCGGTCTCGACCGCGTGCTCGAGCTCGCGCTCATAGAGCATCGACATGCGGGAGCCCGGCTTGATGCCGTATTCGCCGGCATTCCGCGCCGTGCCGATCAGCCAGGCGAGGCCCGGCGCCACGAAATGCTTGTCTTTCGCGGCATCGAGCATGTCGAGCGTCGGCTCGTCGATATAGGAGGCGTGATAGATGCCCTCGATCCCGTGGCGGATGCATTGCTGGATCGACTTGCAGGAGCGGGCATGGGCGGCGAGGCCCTTGTTGCGCACCCGCGCCTCTTTCACCGCCATGGCAATTTCTTCCTCCGACATCGGCGTTTCTTCCGCCGCCATGCCGGTGATCTCCTCGCCGGAGAGATTGAGCTTGATCGTATCGACGCCGTATTTGATCAGCATGCGCACGGTGGCGCGGACCTCTTCCGGCCCCGAGACCACCATGCCGAGGTTGAGGCCGGGATGCGGCATGTGCGGCAGGGTGAAGTCGCCGAGGCCGCCGACGGTGGTGATCTCCGGCCCGGCCGCGGTATAGCGCGGCCCGGGGAAGCGGCCGGCATTGATCGCATCGCGCACGGCGACGTCGAGCCGCGGCTTCGCCGCTGCCGCGCCGCGCCCGGCGGTGAAGCCGGCGGCCAGAACCAGCGCCGCCATCTCCACGGTGTAGAGCGTGTGCTCCTCGACCGGCATCTTCTGGATGGGCTCGACGCCCGGCGCGTTGTTCCAGGAGAGATGCAGGTGCGCATCGATCATCCCCGGCATCAAGGTCGCGCCCATGCCGTCGATCGTGGTGCCTCCGCCGAGCCCGGCGCCGAAGCGCGAGCTGCCCTTGGTCACCTGCTTGATGCGGTTGCCCTGCACCTGGACTTCGCCGGTATAGGGATAGTCACCGGTGCCGTCGAGGATGCGCACGTTGGTGAACAGGATGTTGTCGGATTCGCGTCCGTTGCCATTCCCATTCCCAATCCCATTCCGCGACGTGGTGTAGCTGCCATTGTCCGCCATGAAGTCCTCCCAAGACTTTCTGACTGCCGGCCGGGACGTTCAGCGCGAAGGCGTCGTCCTCTTTTTCGTCATCGGCGAGCCGGTAAAGTTAAGCACATCTCCCGCTATAAGCGCTGTAGGAAATTCGCCAGCTTTTCATTGCATTCCGCGGGTTTTTCGAGCGTCGACCAGTGGCCGCAGCGGTCGAGCAAGGAGACCCGCGCGCCCGGAATATGCTCGCCGAGATAGTTCGCCATGCTGGGCGGGGCGACCACATCCGAATCCCCGGCGATGAGCAGGGTCGGCGCCGCGATCTTGCGATGCTCGACCGCCCGGAACTGGGCCAAGGCCTCGCAATGCCGGGCATAGCTTTCGGGGTGCTGGCGCATCAGGCTCTCGCGCACGAAGGCGCTGACCGCGGGACGCGCGGCCTTGGTTTCAGCCGAGAGTGTCGCGCCGATGATCTGGTCGGCGATCGGCTCCATCCCCTGCTCCCGCGCGGTATTCGCCCGCGCGGCAAGACCGGTGCGCGCGGCTTCCGGCGGCTCGACCAGGGCGCCGAACAGGCAGAGCGATTGAACCAGTTCGGGCTTCCCGACGGCGATCTGCTGGCAAACCAATGTGCCCATCGAATGCCCGACGAAATGCGCCTTCGCCACGCCGAGCGTCCGCGCGGCGGAAACCACCGCTTCGGTCATGGTTTCGATGGTGAAGTTGTCCGGCGCCGGGCGCGAGCGTCCGGCGCCCGGCAAATCGATGCGAATGACCCGATAGCTGGACAGCACCGCCATCTGCGGCTGGAACGTGTTCGAGGTCCCGCCCAGCCCATGCACCATGATCAGCGGGAAACCATCGCCGCTGACTTCCGCAACCAGATAGCCGAGATCGACCGTGCTCACGCCCCAAGCTCCACGAAGCTGTTCTCCAGCGCGCCGATGCCCTCGATCTCCACCCGCACGACGTCGCCGGCCTTGAGATATTTCGGCGGATTGAAGCCGATGCCGACGCCGGCTGGCGTGCCGGTCGCGATGATGTCGCCCGGCTGCAGCGTGAGGCCGGCGGATATCGTGGCGATCAAGGTCGGCACGTCGAAGATCAGCAGGCTGGTGTTGGAATTCTGCCGGAGATCGCCGTTGACGAAGCAGCGGATCGGCGTGTTGCCGAGATCGATCTCGTCGCGCGTCACCGCCCAGGGTCCCATCGGACAGAAGGTGTCCTGCGATTTTCCCACCAGCCATTGGCTGTAGCGCCCCTGGAGGTCGCGCGCGGTCACATCGTTGACGATGGTGTAGCCCCAGACGTGGTCCAGCGCCTCCTCCTTGCTGATGCCGCGCCCGCCTTTGCCGATGATGACGGCGAGCTCGGCCTCATAGTCGATGGCGGCCGAGACCTTGCCATTGATCCGCACCTTCGACTGATCGGGAACCACGGTCTCCGGAACCTTGGAGAAGATGATCGGCTCCTTCGGCACCGCTCCCTGCGCGGCGCTGGAATCGAAGCCGCTCTTGGCGAACTCGTGGGCGTGCTCGTGATAATTCTTGCCGACGCAGAAGATGTTGCGGCGCGGCCGCGGGATCGGGGCCTCGATGGCAACGCGATCGAGCGGCACAGGCGACAAGGTCGCCGGCACGCCGCCATGCTCGATCAGACCGATCACGCCCTCCTGCGCCGCCGCCATCGGCAGATCGAAGGGCTGCACCATGCGCTGGGCGAGATCGACCTGGCCGATCCGCCGCTCCCCCGCCATCGTGAACGTGGCGACCCGCATATGCACCTCCCGACTTTTATTTGAGCCATTCGGCTCTATTGGCTCAGATCGAGCGCTCTTGCACCTATCGATAACCCTCGAATACGCTGGCCATCGGCGCGGCGCAAGCTGAATCGCGAATGTCTTTACGGCGAAGGCCAGCGATGATAATTGGATCATCAATGGATCAGATAGGAAGAACGAGATGCCACGCCTGATTGCCGATGACATCGCCCGCAATCTGAAGCGCCGCATCGACGCCGGCGAATGGGCCGATGGCGGCCCGGTTCCGGCCGAGCGCGAACTCGCGACCGAGTTCGGCGTTGCGCGCAACACGATGCGGCGGGCGATGAACATCTTGCGCGATGATGGCGCGATCTCCCGCCATGTCGGCCGCGGCACGTTCGTCAACATGACGCCGAACCCGACGATGACGCAGATCGTTGCGCGAATGGAGGGTGCCAGTCCCGCGGACATGATGGAACTCCGCCTCCTGCTGGAACCCCTTGCGGCGTCGAATGCCGCGATCCATGCCAGCAGCGCGCAACTTGCGGCGATCGAGGAGGCGCATGCCGAGGCGACGAACGCGACCGACATCATGACGTTCGAGCGGTGGGACTCGACGCTGCATCACCGCATCTTCTCCTGCTCGCGCAACGAGCTGTTGCGCGGCATCTACGATCTCCTGCATGTCCTGCGCAACCAGTCGCCCTGGTTCGACATGAAGAAGCGCTCATTCTCGGAGGAGCGCCGCCAGATCTACTGCCGCCAGCACGGCGCGATCGTGGAAGGCATGCTGCGCCGCGACCCGGAGGCCTCGCACGCCGCAATGGTCGCGCATCTGAAGACCGTGGAAGCCAACATGCTCGGTCGCTGAGCCGACCGCGCGGCCAGGTTCAGAGCCGGTACAGGCGCTTCGCGTTGTCGTGAAACAGCGCTCTCTGCTCCGCCGCACCGAGATCGGCGGTGATCCGCCGGAACAGGTCATAAACCTCGTCGAAGGTATTGGTGAGCGTGATCACCGGCCAGTCGGTGGCGAGGATGCTGCGGCCGCTGCCGAAGCTCTCGATGCAATGGCGCGCGACCGCGCGCACGCTGTCATAGCTCGGGGCCGGGTCATAGGCCTGGATGTTCGAGACCTTGATCATGATGTTCGGCTCGCGGGCAAGCGTGGTGATCGCCGTGCGCCAGCGCCCCAGCCCCGCCTCGTCGCGGTCGATCGGGCTGCCGCAGTGGTTGATCACCAGGGTGAGATCCGGATTGCTGCGCGCGATCGCGAGCACGCCGTCGAGCTGATAGGGATACATCATCAACTCGAGTGTCAGGCCGAGCTTGGCGAGCCGCGCGAAATCCTGCCGCCAGGCCGGATCGAGGGCGAGATCGCCGCGCGGTGCGAAACTCTTGGCCGGCAGCGTCGGGTGATGGCTCAGGACCGCGCGAATGCCGACCATGCGGTCGTGGCCGGCCTGTTGTTCCAGGACCGCGGCGGCTTGCGGCGTGCCGAAGGGTGCGGCACCGACATAGCGGCTGGCGATCATGTCGCTCTTGTCCAGCGTCTCCAGCCAGCGGGTTTCGCCGACCGGATCCTGCGCATCCCAGAGCGCCTCGATATGCACGCTGGCGACGATGCCCTGCCGGGCACTGGCCGCGCGGTAATCCTCGACGCCGTAATTGCGCCGGATCTTTTCGAGCCCGCCCAGAGCCTGCACCTCGCCGTCGGACGGACGCAGCCAGGGATGCTTGTCCATCGAAAGATTCCAGAGATGGGTATGGGCATCGATGATCGGCCCGGCATACATGCGAGACTCTCCCCTGCTCTTTTTCTTGGCGTCAGCGCGCACTTTCGTGCTTCACCAGCCGCTCCAGGAAACCGAGACAGGCCTCGATCTCGGAGACTTCGATCCATTCGTCGGCGATATGCGCCTGCGCGATGTCGCCCGGCCCGCAGATGACGGTCGGCATGCCGGCCTGCTGGAAGATGCCGGCCTCCGACCCATAGGGCGCGGTGGTCGCATCGTTGGTGCCGGCGAGCCGTTTCGCCAGCACCTCGGCCTCGGCATCCGGCTCCGGCGTCAATGGCGGCACGTCGTAGACCGTCTCGGTCGCGATCTCCGCGCCTGCGTACCGGGCACGAAGCGCGGGCAGGATCCGGCCGCGCACCTCTGCGTCGATTTCTTGGCGGATCGGGTCGAGCATGCCGGGACGCGTGGCGCGGATGTCCCATTGGATGGTTGCGTCGCCGGGCACGGCATTGCGCGCAGTGCCGGAATTGAGCACGCCGACGCTGACCGTGGTATAGGGCGGATCGAACATCGTGTCGCTGGGATCGGCCTCCAGCGCCTCGGCCCGGCGTCTCAGCACCGCAACCACGTCCATCGCGGCGTAGATCGCATTGGCGCCGAGATCGGTGCGCGAAGAATGGCAGGACCGCCCGGTGATGCTGGTCAGCATGCCGCAGCTGCCCTTGTGGCCGTTGACCACCTGCATGCGCGTGGGCTCGCCGATGAACGCCATGTCGGGCCGGATACCGGCGGCCTTGATATGGTCCACCAGGCCATGCGCACCCAAGCAGCCCACTTCCTCGTCATAGCTGAAGGCGAAATGCACCGGGCGCCTCAGCGGCGCCTGCAGCAGTTGCGGCACCAGAGCCAGCACGCAGGCGATATAGCCCTTCATGTCGGTGCTACCGCGACCATAATAGCGTCCGTTCTCCGGCGTCAGGCGGAAGGGATCGCGCTGCCAGATTTGACCGTCGATCGGCACCACATCGGTATGGCCGCTGAGCACGATGCCGCCGTCGCGCTTGGGGCCGATGCTGGCGAAGAGATTGGCCTTGGTACCGTCCGGACTCTTCAGCACGGTCGCGGTGATGTCCTGCGCCGCGAGATGGTGGGCAATCCATTCGATCAAGGCGAGATTGGAATTGCGGCTGACCGTGTCGAAGCCGATCAGCTTTTCCAGGATCTCCGTCGTCGTGCGGAGCAATGAAGTCATGACGCCACCTTGTTGATCGCCGTGGCCTGGCCACGGGGTGTGCGGAAAGCCGAGAGACGCCGCCAGCCGGCGGAGAGCGCGCCGGCGAGACCGCCGGGATAGACCAGCAGCACGACAATGATGACCGCGCCGATGATGATCGGCCGCCAGACACCAATATCGGCGGTCGCCTCGGAAAGCAGGGTCAGCGCCAGCGAGGCCAGCAGCGGGCCGTAGATCGTCGCCCGCCCGCCGAGCAGCACCATGCTGAGGATGAGGGTGGTGAGGTCGATGCCGAACACATCCGTCGAGGTGTTGCGGAAATAGCCGCCGTAGAAGCCACCGGCGATTCCGGTGAAGAGCGCGCTGCCGGTGAGGGTCAGCAGGCGCTGCCGGCCGAGGGAGATGCCGCGGCTGACGGCATATTCCTCATTGTCGCGCAGCGCCACGATGCTCTTGCCCAGCGCCGAGCGCACGAAGACCCGGAGGAACAGAATGCAGAACGTCAGGAGCGTGAGCGCGATGTAGTAATAGGCGAGCTTCTTGTCCCGCATCATGTTGTGGTCGCCGAGCTTCAGCGCCGGCACCATGACCATGCCCTGGTTGCCGCCGGTGTAGTCGGACTGACTGACGATCACTTGCAGGATCAACTGGCTGAAGGCGAAGCTCAGCAGGACGACGTAGATGCCCTTGAGGCGCAGGATCGGGATCACCATGAGGCCGGCTGCAATCACCGCGGCCCCGCCCGCCGCCGCCAGCGCCAGCCAGGGATCGACGCCGAGCTGCTTGGTGAGCAAAGCATAGGTGTAGAGGCCGACGCCGAACAGCGCGAGATGGCCGAAGTTGAAGACGCCGCCGTAACCCAGGCTCACGTCCCAGCTCGCCGCCACCATGCCGTAGACGAAGATCATGATGAGAAGATGCCGCAGATAGGTGTCCTGGATGAAGACCGGCAGGATCGCCAGCACCGCGAGGCCCAGGGCCATGCCGCCGAGCTCGCGCCGGGTGACGGAGAGCTTCATGCCAGCCCCCGGCTGGTGCGGGCGAAGAGGCCTTCGGGCCGCACCATCAGCACGACGATGAGCACGGCGAAGAGCAAGGCCGGCGTCCAGTAGAAGCCGACGTAATAGATGCTGATCGCCTCGAAGAGGCCGATGATATAGGCGGCGAGGATCGGCCCGGTGATATTGGCGATCCCGCCGAAGATCACCACCACCAGCGCCTTGGTGAGCGGTTCGGTGCCCATGTCGGGCGACATGAACTTGAAGCCGCCGAAGAAGATGCCCGCAAGTGCGGCAAGCGCCGCCGCGAGACCGAAGGCGAGCGCATAGAGCGCGGTCACATTCATGCCGACGAGCTGGCAGGCATCCTCGTTCTGCGCCACGGCGCGCAAGGCGAGGCCGACGCGGGTCCGGTTGAGGAACAGCCAGACCAGGCCGAGCACGATGGGCGTGATCGCGATGATCGCCAGCTGATGCGCGGAGACGCTGGTGGATCCGAGCGCAATCGTGTCGGCGGCGAGCGGCGGGATGCTCTTCGGCCGCGGTCCCCAGACCAGCAGCGTGCCGTTCTTCAGGATGGAAGAAGCCGCCAGGGTCGTGATCACCGCGACCAGCACCACGTCGCCGCGGCCGATGAACGGGCGGATCAGCAGCGCCTGCAGCGCGAAGCCGATCGCTGCCACCAGCAATAAGGAGAGCGGCAGGGCGACGAACAGCGGCAGGCCGAGGGCGTCCGGGTCGACGAACTGCCAGGCGAGATAGGCGCCCAAGGTCATCAGCACGCCATGGCAGAAATTGAAGACGCCGATCGTGGTCCAGACCAGCGCCAGGCCGACCGCCATCATGGCGTAGAGCGAGCCCTGGAACAGGGCGCTCAGGAGGATCTGGCCGAGCACCGTCACGTGAGCGGTCCCAACTCGCGGCCGAAATACATTTCCATGATCGCCTGATGGTTCATGCTCTCGCCGGGGCGGATCTCGGCGGCGATCTCGCCGTGATTGACGAGATAGAGGTGATCGGCGAGGTCCAGCAGGAACTCGACATCCTGCTCGACCACGACAAGGCGCACGCCCTCTTCCGAGACCTGGCGGATCGCGGCGCAGAGCTCGTCCTTCAAGCGCGGCGCGAGGCCGAGGGTGGGCTCGTCGAGGATCAGCAGCTCGGGATCGCCCATCAATGCGACCGAGATCGCGACCATCTGGCGCTCGCCGCCGGAGAGCGTCTTCACCGGCTGGTTCCAGCGCTCCTTCAGCCGGGGAAAGATCGCGACGGCGCGCTCGAGGTTGCGCGCCTCACGCGCCCTCGCCCGCTGCGGCCAGGCGCCGAGGCGCAGGGTCTCGCGGATGGTGAGATCGGGGAAGAGGCGGCTGCCCTGCGGCACATGGAGTAGTCCCATCTCGACGATGCGCCGCGCCGGGAGCGCCGTGATGTCATCACCGCCGAAGCGGATCTTGCCGCGGCTCGCCCTGAGCACGCCGGAGATCGTGCGCAGCAGGGTGGTCTTGCCGTGGCCGTTCGGACCGAACAGGCCGACATTGTGCCCGCCGGTCGCGATGGAGATGCCGTGCAGGATGCGGATCCGGCCATAGCCGCTTTCCAGCGCCTCAACCTCCAGGAGATCGCTCATGCGACCTGCCTCCGGTCGCCGAGATAAGCCCGGATCACCCGCGGGTCGCGCACCACGACATCGGGCTTGTCCAGCACCAGGAGGCTGCCCTCGTTCAGCACCATGAGGCGCTGCGAAAGTGCCAGGAGCACGGTCAGGACATGCTCGATCAGCAGGATGGTGGCGCCGGTCGCGGCGATCCGGCGAATGAGCGCGATCAGCGCCTCGATCTCAGGCTTGGTGAGGCCGGATGCGGGCTCGTCCAGCATGAGGAGACGCGGCGAGAGCGCCAGCGCGCTCGCGAGCATGAGGCGCTTGCGGTCATAGACCGAGAGCTCCGCCGCCTTGCGCTGGAAATCCGCCGGGGTGAAGCCGACGAAGCTCAGCGCCTGGATGCTGTCTTCTTCCGGCGTGTCGCCCCTTCCGCCATAGGTCGCCCCCATCAGCGCATTGTCGAAGACGCTCAAGCTGTCGAAGGCGGTCTCGCGCTGGAAGGTCCGCACCAGGCCGAGCCGGGCGATCTGATGGCCCTTGCGGCCGGCGAGATCCGCGCCGGCAAACACCACGCGGCCGCTGTCCGGGCCGAAGGGAATGCCGGAGATGATGTTGAAGAGCGTGCTCTTGCCGCTCCCGTTCGGCCCGGCGATGCCGAAGATCTCGCCGGGCTCCACTGAGAACGACACTTCGTTCACGGCGCGCAGGGCGCCGAAGGATTTCGATGCGGATTCGACGGTCAGCAGGGCCATGCGCCGCGCGGTCCGCCCGTCGTCACTTCGTCATCCAGGGCGGGAGCTGGAACTCGCCCGTGCTGTACTTCTCGGGCTGGATCAGCACCCGGTCGCCCTTCCAGATCTGGAAGAACAGCAGCGGCACGTTGTCGTCGCCCTGCACCGAGAGATGGGTCTTCGGGTCGAACTGGATGCGGCCTTCGGCGGCGACCTTGTCGGTCTCGCCGATCGCTTTCGCGACCGCCTCGTGGTTGGTCGGATCGCCGCCGGACTTCTTCAACGCGTCGAAGTAGATGCTGACCATCTCATAGAGGCCGATGCCATAGGTGCCGCTATCGACGCCGTAGAGCTTGTTGAACTTGTCCGAGAGCTCGATGGCGCGCGGATTCTTCGGCGAGTTGATGACGCCGCCCAGGAGATCGTAGACCACGCCGGTCGAGCCTTCGCCGGTCAACTTGATGAACTCGGGCACGCTCGGAGCGTATTGCAGGAAGACCAGGCTGTCGGTCGGCTGTTCCTGGAACTGCTTCAGGAAGGTCGCCGAATTGTTCGGCAAGTAGTCGGCGTTGATCACCACATCGGGCGGATCCTGCCGCACCTTGGTCAGGATCGTGCGCCAGTCGTTCACCTCGCCGAACGGCACCATCTCATCGACGGTGATGGTCCAGCCGGCTTCCTTGAACTTCACCTTCATCGCCTCCGAGATGGTCTTCGAATAGGCGTTGTCGGAGGAGATGATCGCGACCTTGTGGTTCTTGAGCTTGATCTTGCCGGCCTTGGCGAGATTCTCGGCCAGCACCGTGACATCCGTGCCATAGGCGTCGAAGGACGGCGTCAGCGACCAGCAGCACCAGTATTTGTCGGGGTTTGGGGCGATGATCTCGCGGGTCTGGGTCGAGGTCGCGGCCAGCATGTAAGGCATTCCCGCCTCGGCCATCATGTCGATCTCGAAATTCGTCAGGCTGGCATAGCCGGTCAGCATGAAGTGGACGTCGTCATCGCCCAGCAACCGCTCGGCCGCGCTGGTGACGTCGCCGGCATCGCCGTTCTTCACGTCGCCGACCACGAGCTCGAATTTGTGACCGGCGATACCGCCCGCCGCATTCGCCTCGTCGATCGCCATCTGGGCGCCGCGGATCGATTCCTGCGCATCGGCGCTGGAAGATCCGGTCACCTGGGCCAGGATGCCGATCTTCACGGTATCCTCGGCCTGCGCCGCCGTGATTGCGGCCAAGCCCGCGATGGTCAGGGCCAGCGGCGTCACGGCCCGCTTCATCCAGGCCCGCGATCCTACACTGCGCGTCATCTTCATCCCCCTCGGCTCGAAACACGAAGCGGGAAATGTACCGAAGGACGCGGCTTCGGACGCCTAGTAGAGATGATAGTTCAGATCAGCCCGGCGTGGAGCGCCTTGAAGGCGGCATGGACCTTGTTGGCCGCACCCAGCTTGCGGATCGCGCGCTGCAGGTGGAAGTCGACGGTGGGGCGGCTGCGGTTGAGGATCTGCGCGATCTCCCAGGCGGTCTTGCCGCGGATGGTCCAGCTCAGGCAGACGCGCTCATGCTCGGTGAGTTCGGGAAGCTCGGCCGCAGGACAGAGCCGATCGACCACGAGACTATAGACCTGGGAGCCGATCAGCTGGAGCAGGTGGCGGCTCTCGCCCACCGCTTCCTCGCAGCGGCTCATCTCGCCGGCCGTGGAGACCGAGAACAGCCCGCATTCGCCGGTCGGCCCGTGCAACGGCACGGTGTAGCCGGAGCGGATGTCGAAATCGCGCGCCTCGTCGAAGACCCGGCGGCGCGGCTCCGAGAGATGCCGCAGATATTCCGCATCGCCCCAGAAGAACGGGCGCCGGGTGCGGCTGCCGATGGTGACCACCGGATCCACCCGGTCGTAGCGGGCGCTGCCGTAGCGCTCGCGCCAGGGCTTCGGATAGCTGTTGGCGATCATGGGATCGCCGGCGCGCGCGGTGCGCAGCGTCATATCGCCCAATTGATGGCGGTCCGCCAGCACGAAGGAGAAATAGTCGAAGCCGAGCCGGGTGCAGAGGCCCCCAAGCTTCACGTCGAGCTCGGAACAGCTCTCGATGTCGTCCAGAACCTTCAGCGCGGCATCGACATGCAACGCCGCATCGCCGAGCGGCGTGCGCCCCGGCTTTCTCTGCCGCGCTCCAAGTCGCGCCGTCTCAGGCATGGAACCACCTGACATCGGTTCATGTGACAGCCGTCATGGAAGCGTCGATGTCACGCCGCTGTCAATATGCATTCACCTTTTCGGCCGCGCGCCGCCTGCTTTTCGTGCGCATGCATGCCCAAAAACCGAGCAGGACTAACGCGTACCGCACCAATCAACGATGGTGGCGGCGATGATCTTTGCGCTCTCCAGGAGTGACGGGATCTCGATGTATTCGTCAATGCCATGGAATCCGTCGCCGCCCGGTCCATAGATTACGCAGGTTGCGCCGGCGCCCGCATAATGCGCGGCGTCGCTGACCGCGACGAAGCCGGCAATATCGGTCTCGCGCCCGAGCTTCTTGCGGTTGGAGACCAGCGATCGGATGATCGGGTGATCGGTCGGCGTATCCACCGGCGGGAAATGCAGCCCGCCCAGCTCCCATTGCACGATCGGCGGATTCTCGCGCAGCCAGGCGCTGGTCTGCGCCCAATGGTGCACGAAATCCTCGAACTCGCGCCGCACGTCGGCGGCGCTCTCGCTGGGCAGGAACTTGAGATCGAAATCCATCACGCAGACATCCGGGATGATTGCCGGATTGGTGGTGACCTTCGGCCGTCCATCCTCGCCCAAGCCCGCGCCTGCCAGCATGACACCGGGGTTGATCGTGGTGATGCCGGGCGGCAGATCCGGATGGTACTTCCGCATGCCCCATTCCCGTTCCAGCTCGCGCACCGCTTCGATGAAGCGCGCACCGAGCTCGATCGCATTGATGCCGGGCTCCGGCCGCGTGTTGCGCGGCACCTGCGGATAGATCGAGTTGTAGCGCCAGCCGGCATGGGCGTTCTTGCCGCGGATGGTGACCCGCACCCATTCCAATCCGCCTTCGGAGGGATTGACCACGCCCCAGGTCGGCTCGGCGATGATCGCGGCCTTCGCCAGCTGCCCGCGCTTCACCAGGTCCATGGCGCCGAAACCGCCCGCCTCTTCATCGACCACGGCATGGACCGAAACCCGGCCCGCGAGCTCGACCCCCTCCAGGCGCAGCGCCCGGCAGGCGGCTATGCAGGCCGCGAGCCCGCCTTTCATATCGAGCGCGCCGCGGCCATAGAGCTTGTCGTTCTTGATCTCGCCGCCGAACGGATCGACGGTCCAGAGCTTGCGCTCGCCGATCGGCACGACATCCACATGGCCGCAGAGAATGAGGCTGCGCTCGTCGTCGCCGGCCCAGTCGCCGGTCAGGTTCGGCCGGCCCTCCAAAGGAAACGTGCGGGTGGTCTTGAAGCCGATATCGCTCAGCACCGTGTCGAGCAGGTCCTGGTGGTCCGGCTCGCGGTTGATCTCGGGATCCGCCTCGAATTTCGGGTTGACGGTCGGGATCCGGACCATGCTGCGGGTCAAGTCGAGCAGGAAACTGGTCTCCCGATCGAGCCGCGCCGCAACGCTGTCGTAGAGCTTCGCCGACATCGCTTTCCTCCCCTGCCGCCGCATTGAAGCCGCGAGCGTCGCATGCCGTCCCGCCGGATGTCGCCTATCAACCCTACCAATTGCCAGCGGAAAGCGGGGCCGATTAAGAACCTTGCCGGATCACCGCAAGCGCATGGGAGACGGCGGATGAAAGAGTTCAGGATCGAGACCAGTCATGCGCAGATCGCCGTCGCCGAGAGCGAAGGCCAAGGTCCCGCCGTGCTCTTCATCCACGGCAATTCCTCCTGCAAGGAGGTGTTCCGCCACCAGATGACCGGCGCGATCGGCGAGAAGTACCATTGCCTGGCCATGGACCTGCCGGGCCACGGGAAATCGTCCGATGCGCCGGATCCCCGCCGCTCCTACAGCATGCCGGCCTATGCCGAAGCGGCGCTGGAAGTGCTCGCCGCCCTCAAGATCGGCCGCGTCGCGGTGGTCGGCTGGTCGCTCGGCGGCCATATCGGGATCGAGATGCTGCCGCGCTCGTCCGAGATCGCGGGCCTGCTCATCACCGGCACGCCGCCAGTCGGCAAGACCCAGGCGGAAGTCGGGCTTGGCTTCCTGCCCTGCGAGCATATCGGCCTCGCCAGCAAGGAAAACTTCACCGGCGCCGACGCCGAGAACTTCGCGCACCACACCTGCGGCGTCGATGCACCCTTCGAGCCCTTCCTGCTGGAGGCCGTGCAGCGCACCGACGGCCGCGCCCGCCGCTTCATGTTCGAAGCCTTCCTCGCCGGCTCGGGCTCCGATCAGCGCAAGGTCGTGGAAACGACCGCCGTGCCGGTCGCAGTCGCCAATGGCGGCGGTGAACCTTTCATCAACAACGACTATTGCGCCGGCCTCACCTACGGCAATCTCTGGGACGGCAAGGTCTATATCTTTCCGAAGATCGGCCACGCGCCGTTCTGGGAAGCACCGGATCGGTTCAATCCGCTGCTCCAGCGCTTCCTGGCCGACGTCTTGAAGTAGTCCGGCACGAGACTCGCCGCGGAGTATCTACCGCTTTTGTTCGTTAGTTACCCGTGACGGGTTCCAGCGATCGTGCAAAGGCCTTGAATTTCGGATGACGGCGCAGCGGCTCGATGGCGCTGTCGTGACCCATCCACTTCCCGAGCCAGCAACGGCTCGCAGCCGATTCTGCAGCGATCTTCTGTAGCCATTCGAGCGCGGGCTCCAGTCGATCCAAAGCAATGTAGGTGCAGGCGAGATTGTATTTCAGGGTCGGGTCGACCGGATCGATCGAGATGGCGCGGGTCGCCCATTCTTCGGCCCGCGCATCTTCGCCCAGTTCGGCGAGCAAATTCGCTCCGAATGCCAAGGCGTGCGCATTGTCCGGGTGGGCTTCGACCTCGACGGAAACGCGCTCGGCTCCGCGTCGGGCTGCCGAAAGCAAAGCCTCGCGCCGGCCAAGCGAGCGATAGGCGTCGACGGCCAGGCCGAGCGCCTTAAAGTCGCTCGGCTGCAAGTCTGCCGCACGCTCGAACAGGTTGGCCGCTCTCTCGTGTTGACCCTGAACACGACAGTTTCGGCCATAGAAGAGGTGAGTCTCGAAAAGCGACGCGCCAAGCGCGAGGGCCTGCTCGAATGCCTCTTCGGCTTCGCCATAGCGACCGGCCGTCCACAACGCCAATCCTTTGGCGGCGTGGGCTTCAGGTACATCCGGCGCCAGCGCCATTGCGCGCGCAATGTTGGCGGTCGCCGCTTCGAGGGATGCCGTGCGATCGTCGAGGTAGAACAGATAGCACTCGCAGTATGCTTGTCCCGCGTAGCCGCGCGCATAGGCCGGGTCGCTCTGCGTCGTCTTCGCGAACATCTGGCGGGCCACCGTCAGGGTGCGACTGCCCCACAGCCCGCGCAGGAAGAACGAACGCCCCTTCAGATAGTATTCGTAAGCATCCGGACTCGTCGTCGGACGACTTGCGGGCCCGGCAATCGTCCCAGGATGCAGTTGCACCTTCAAGGCCTCGACGATCCTCCTGGAAATCTCGTCCTGAAGCGCGAAGATGTCGTCCAGTCGGCGATCGTAGCGTTCCGCCCAGAGATGGCCTCCGGTTCGGCCGTCGACCAACTGAGCGGTGATGCGAACACGGCCTCCGGCCTTGCGCACACTCCCTTCCAGGACATACCCGACGTCGAGGTCCTTGGCCGTTTGCGGAATATGAACGGCCTTGCCCTTGAAAGTGAATGTCGTGTTTCGAGCAACGACGAAGAGCTTCGATACCTGCGCCAAGTCCGTCACGATGTCCTCGGTGAGACCGTCGGCGAAGTATTCTTGTTCAGGGTCACCACTCATGTTCGCGAACGGCAGCACGGCAATGGCCGGACGTACGGACATGTCCAGCCTTTCCGCCGGCGCGCCGCCGACGGAACCTTGCGTCGGGCTCTGTGGCGCCAAGACCAGCGGGACATCCGCGGCCGAAGCAGGCCGGACGCCGTCGCCTGCGCGGGCCTGGGTGATGCTCCGGTGAAGCGCCTTGGTTTCCGCGTCGGGTGCGAGGCCCAATTCACGTTGGAGCGCATCGCCGCAGATCTGGAATTGTCGCAACGCGGCGTCCTTGCGGCCCTGCGCCAAATAGAGCCGCATCAACTTGCGATGTGCGTCCTCGTCGGTGGCGTCGAGTGCGAGGAGCCGCAGTGCCGTCATGACGGCGGCTTCTTGACTGCCGCAGCCGATTTGATGCTCAAGCAGCAGCCGATGTGCTTGCACCGCCAATTCGCGGAACCGGCTGCGCTGGGCAATGAGCCATTCCTCGAACGGCTCCGCCTGCAGATTGAGGCCGTCCAGCAATTCGCCATGACATATCGCGACCGCTTCCGACAACGCTTCCGGGGAAGCTTTCGCCACCAGGACCTCCAGCCGCGCAGCATCGACATGGATTGCCGTCGCGTCGAGGCCGATCGGATCCGCACCCGGGATCATTGCTGGGGCATTTTTCGCAAACGGCCCAACAGCTCTTCCGATCGACGAGAGCGCCTGTCGCAGGTTGTGACGCGCCGCCGCATCGCCGCGGTCCGCCCACAGGAGACTGGCCAACTTGTCGCGCCGATGGAGTCGGCCCGCAGGCAGCGCGAGATAGGCGACCAGCGCCTGCGCCTTCCGGCTCGACAGCGTGATCTCGACATCGGCCTCCAGCCGAAACGGGCCGAGCAAGGAAAGACGCAGAGGGATCATCCTGCAACCTCCCCGGGGCGGCTCGCCCACGCCTTGTGCGTCCGCGGACCGGCACCATCCGAGGCAGGAGATTAACACGTCCGGCCTTCGCTTTGACAGTCGATAGACGGCAGCCGTGACGCTCACCGGACGCCTGGGGGCCTATAGCAACGGCCTTACATAGGCCGGACTGGCCAGTCAGAGGGACGCTGGAGGACAACCATGACCTTCCACTGTGAACGCCATTCCCTGCGTCGGCGGTCCGTCTTGTGCGGCGGTGGCGGCATGCTGCTTGGAACGATCGTCACCGCCCTCATCGGGCGCAACAAACCGGCCCGGGCCGCCACCTTGGCCGCGGCGGTGCCGGAGGTGGATCGGTTGCTCGTACGCTCGGTCATTGACGACTATCAGATCGCCATCGCGCCAAGCTCGCAAATCGGCAATGTCGATATCCAACGCTTCGGCTGGGCGCTCGGCGACCAGCCGCCGAGCCGGGCGATCGTCAGTGAATTCGGCCTTTCATTGCATGTCGAGTCTCGGCGCGGGTCGGAGGCGCGTAACGTGCTCATCGACTTTGGCTTCACCCCGGAAGCCCTGCTTAACAACCTCGCCCTTCTGAAAGTCGACCCCGCGGTGCTGGATGCTCTCGTATTGAGCCACGGCCACTATGACCACTTTGGCGGCCTGGCAGGTTTTCTGCGGCACAACAAAAGTGCACTCAAATCAAAGATCCCGTTCTACGTGGGTGGCGAAGAATGTTTCTGCGCGCGCGAATGGTCGACGCCGCACGGAAACTTCGGCGTGCTCGACCGCCAATCACTCGAAGACGCCGACGTCACCGTGACCTTTGCGGAAGGTCCGGCAATCATTGCCGACCACGGTTTCACGGCTGGCCAGATCGGCTTGGCGAGCTTCGAAAAGGTCCTGTCGCCGAGCAAAATGAAGATCGGCCTGGACCAGGGTGTCGGATGTTATCCCGCGGCGTTCACCGAGGAGGAGCGCAAGCTCGGCATCATTCCCGACCAGTTCCGTCATGAGATCGCGACGACCTATAACCTCAAAGGCCGCGGGCTCGTCGTCCTGACATCCTGCAGCCACCGCGGTGTCGTGAATGCCGTCAAGGCCGCGCAGGCTGCGTCCGGAATCCAGAAGGTTCATGCCGTGCTCGGCGGGTTTCACCTGGCCCCGCACAAGGACGAGTATGTCCGCGAAACCGTCATGGCGCTGAAGGCGATCGAACCCGACTACGTCATCCCGATGCATTGCACCGGCGAGCCCTTCTACGAAATCGCCAAGCGCGAGATGCCGAGACAGCTGCTGCGCGCCTATACCGGAACGCGCTTCGTCTTCAACGCGTGATCACGCACCCTGACGAGAATCGTTCATGCCCTCGGTTCTTTCAAAAGAGGAAAATGGCAATGACGAAACGACTGACTGCATCTGCATTGACGGCGTTGGCCTGCATCGCCATGTGCGATGCTTCAGCGGCGGGGGAGCTGGCGCCGGGCAACGGCCACACCGTTCATCTCGATGATGTTTACGGTGTCGTTTACTACTCGGTTGAGCAGGACGGCTATCGGGTTGTCGTCACTCTCGCCTCCGGCACCGACCAATCGCCCGTTCGGTTCATCTCGACGCTCGGGCTCGGCGAGCGGCTTGTGATCTCTGTGCCGCGAGCGGTGAACCAGCCTTCCGTCGATCTCGAGATCCGGCGAAATGGAGAATCGCTCGTGATAAGTGATCCCGTTCCGTCACCGACCGCCGCGCTGGCCCAGTAGGTCGAAGGCGCGTACACGGGCGCCGCCTCAGTTCCCCGCTTTCACCCGCAGCCGAGCGGCATGGAGGAGCGGCTCGGTGTAGCCGTTGGGCTGAGCGCGCCCTTTGAAAACCAGATCGCACGCGGCCTGGAAGGCCGCCGACAGCTCGAAGTCGGGCGCCATCGGTTTGTAATGCGGATCGCCCGCATTCTGCTGGTCGACCACGACCGCCATCCGTTTCATGACCCCCATGACCTGGTCTCGGGCGCAAATGCCGTGATGCAGCCAGTTGGCGATATGCTGCGAGGAGATCCGCAGCGTGGCGCGGTCTTCCATCAGGCCGACATTGTTGATGTCCGGCACCTTCGAGCAGCCGATGCCCTGGTCAATCCAGCGCACGACATAGCCGAGGATGCCTTGGGCGTTGTTCTCGACCTCGCGCAGGATCTGCGCCTCGCTCCATTTGCGGAACGAGGCGACCGGAACGTCGAGCACGGCGTCCACATGCGCCCGCCGCCCGCCGGAAGCAAGCTTCGCCTGCACGGCGAACACATCGACCTTGTGGTAGTGCAGCGCGTGCAGGGTCGCCGCGGTCGGCGACGGCACCCAGGCGCAATTGGCGCCGGCCTTGGGATGCTCGATCTTCTGCTCCAGCATCGCCGCCATCATGTCGGGTGCCGCCCACATGCCCTTGCCGATCTGGGCCTTGCCGGAGAGACCGCATTCCAGGCCGATGTCCACGTTGCGGTTCTCGTAAGCGGTGATCCAGCCTTTGCGCTTGATGAAATCCTTTCGCGAGAATGGTCCCGCCTCCATCGAGGTGTGGATCTCGTCACCGGTGCGATCGAGGAATCCGGTGTTGATGAAGGCGATGCGGTGCTTCGCCGCGCGGATGCATTCCTTGAGATTGACCGAGGTGCGGCGCTCCTCGTCCATCACGCCGAGCTTCACGGTGTATTTCGGCAGGCCGAGAATGCGCTCTACCTGCGTGAAGGTCGCATCGGCAAAGGCGACCTCCTCCGGACCGTGCATCTTCGGCTTCACCACATAGACCGAACCCGCGGTGGAGTTGCGCAGATCGTCGGCCGTCCCGTCGTCACGCCGTTTGAGATCATGCACGGCAATGAGGGTGGTGATCATCGCATCCATCAGGCCCTCGGGGATCTCATTCCCTTGTGCGTCGAGGATGGCCGGCGTGGTCATGAGATGCCCGACATTGCGCACCAGCAACAGGGCACGGCCCTTCAGCTTCAGCATCTCGCCGCCGGGTCGGATGAAGCGGCGATCCGGATTGAGGCGCCGCATGAAGCTCTTCTCGCCCTTCGCGACCTCGGTCGCCAGGTCGCCCTTCATCAGGCCGAGCCAGTTCCGATAGGCGAGAACCTTGTCCTCGGCATCGACGCAGGCCACCGAATCTTCGCAGTCCATGATCGCCGAGATGGCGCTCTCGACCACCACATCGGCCAGCAGGGCCTGGTCCCGGCTGCCGATCGGATGCGCGCGGTCGAAAACCAGCTCGACATGCAAGCCGTTGTTCTTGAGCAGGACCGAATCCGGCGCCTTGGGATTGCCGCGATAGCCGACGAACTTCTCAGGCTGAAGCAGCGGCAGATCGTCCACCAGCAGGGCGCCGTCCTTGACGCTGTAGCGGCGCACATCGGCATGGCTGGTGCCTTCGATCGGGAAGGCCTCGTCCAGGAAAACGCGCGTGCGCGCCACCACCCGGGCGCCGCGGCCGCGGTCATAGCCGCCGGCCGGGAGCGGCAAGCCCATGACGTCTGTCCCGTAGAAGCCATCATAGAGGCTGCCCCAGCGGGCATTGGCGGCATTCAACGCATAGCGCGCGTTGGTGATCGGCACGACCAGTTGCGGGCCGGCGATGGTCGCGATCTCGGGATCGACGCCGACGGTAGCGATCTTCAGATCGGGACCTTCCGGCAACAGGTAGCCGATCTCGGTCAGGAAATCCTTCTGCGCGGCGATGCTCGCATCCGGATGCGCCTTCCACCAGGTATCGATCTTGGCTTGCAGCTGATCGCGCTTTTCCAGCAACGCACGGTTCTGCGGCGCCAGCTCCCGAATGAGGCCGGAGAAGCCATGCCAGAACTCGTCCGGCTTAATACCGGTATCAGGCAGGGCCTCGCGCATGATGAAATCATCGAGGCGGTCGTCGACCTTCAGGCCGTGGCGTTCAATCATCTTGGCTCCACAATGCGGCAGATTTCGAGCTCATCCGCCGCAACAAGAGCGCAAGACTCCGGTGCGGTCAACGCACAGGGGTTTCCGACCGCTCATTCTCCTGACAGGTTGGCCAACGCAAGAGCGGCGGCAGCCTTCGTAGCGGGACTCTGAGCCAGTTTCTCCGCGCGCTCGAGCAGCGGACGCGCCGTGGCTTCATCGGACTGTGCCGCCGCGCTGCGCCCCGCGCGGAGATAGAGATCGGCCGCGCCCTCGGCATCGCCCGCGCGCTCCGCGGCCTGCCCGGCCACCGCCAGCACGCGCGCCATGCCGCGATAGTCGAGGCCGCGCTGTCTGAGCTCGGCAGCCTGCAATGCCAAGCCGCGGGCGGTCGCGTATCCGTTCTGGCGCAGTTGAAGGCGCGCCTGCAGTTCGAGGCGATCGGCTTCGCGCACCGGCCCGCCGCCGCTGGGAAGCCGGCCGAGCGCCGACTGCAATTCAGGCGCATTGCCGGTCTCATCGGCGATCAGGCCGCGCAGGAAGCTCGCGCCCGCCGCTGCATCGGGGTCGGCACCCGCTTCGATGCCGGCGGCCAGGACATCCGCCTGATCGGCTCGGCCGGTGCGATAGAGCGCCGTCGCCGCGATGAGTTGGAGCGGCTGCGAGGGCTGCGCGCCGCGGCGCGACAGCTCGTCTTGCGCGCGCTGCGCGGTCGCCAGCGCGTCCGCCGGACGATTGGCCCGCAATTGCGCGACCGCGAGATTGAAGCTGATTTGCACGATTGCGTTGAGGTCGTCCCGCGCCTCGGCCTGTGTCAGGGCCGCCCGGAACTGCGTCGCCGCCTCCTCCGGGCGATCCAGGCCCAGTGCATTCTGCCCCGCCTCGGTGTTCCGGGTCATGACCGGGTCTTGCGGCACCGGCGGCGGATCCTTGGCGCAGGCGGCAGCCAGCGACAGCACCAGCAACAACGGCCGGCAATGCCGAAACCTCACGGCACGACCTGCGACGGGGAAAACTGCGACGGCTGCTGGTCCGCGGCGCCGCCGCCGAGTATCCAGGAGCCGCGCAGCTGACCCACCAGCTTGTTGAGCTCGGCGGTCGTCACCTGCAGTTGCGTGAGCAGGGCCGGCAGATTCGCCGTGCTGTCCTCGACGTTCTTGGCGATCGCCGGCATCCGCGTCGACGACTGTCCGAGCTTGCCGAGGAGCTCCTGGAGCGAGGCGAGCGTTGCCTGCGCGCGCTTCAGGACCGCCGGGACGCCATCGGGACCGCCGGCCTTGCGTGTCACGTCCTGAAGGTTCTGTGCCGATTGCTGGAGCTGACCGAACAGCACATTGAGGGACGCCATTGCCTCCTGCGCCGATCCGATCGCGGCCTCCGTCTGATGGACCAAAGTTTCGTCGTAGAGCAGGCGGCCGATATTCCCTTCGCCGTGTTTCGCCTGGTCCACGATCTCGGCCAACCCCTGCGTGACGCGGCCGGTGTTGTCCAGGATCGGGAACACTTTCTTGCGCACCTCGTCGATCAGCGCGCTGACGCTGTCCGACGGCCCGCGTTCCGTGGTCGCTTCGATCATGGCATAGGACCAGTCCATCGGCGCACCGGAGCCGCGCGAGATGTCGACGAACGCGGCGCCCGCGACACCGAAGCGCCGCCGGATGACGGCGGTGCTGTCGCGCCGGATGAAGGCGGCACCCTGCTCGTCGATCTCGAGGATCGCATAGGGCTGGCGGTCGGGATCGAGAACGATGCGACGCACGGTGCCGGCCTTGGTGCCGAGGATCTCGATGTCGCTGCCGACGTCCAGGCCCGCGAGGCCGGATTCCGGCAGGATCAGGCGCAGTTCCGAGGTCGACTTGAACCAGTCGCGCAGCACGCCGGCTTGCAGGATCGCCACCGCAAGGACCGCGATCGCGGCGATCACCAGCGCGCCGACCCACTCGTCCGTGTATCGCACCCTGGTCATCGTCGCTGTTCCACTGTCGTCAGTCCCTGGTGGCTCAGCCGCAGACGCTGGGTGGTGGGGAAAGTCCGATCTTCCCAGACCAGCCGGCTCCGCGTCAGCCAGATTGCCGCGCCGCCGCGATCCTGCACTTCGCTGATCCGACGCAGCAGCGGTGGAATGAGATCGGCGAACAGGCCCTGCACCGGGCTTTCCAGCACGACCAGCTTCGGTCGGCCGAGGAACGCCCGGATGAAACCCGCACGGGCCAGGTCTTCCGGCGCCAGCCGCAGGATCGGCCCTCCGGGAAGCCCGGGCAGGCCGAACTCGTCGGCAAGACCGGCCGCTCGGTCGCGAAGCGCGTCGAACGTGTGCCGCGTGTGGTAGAGCTGCGGCAACAGCACGTTGGTCGTCATGTCCAGGAACGGCAGCCATCCGGGATCGGCCAGCACGCGGCCGATCAGGCCGCGCAACGCGCCCGCCATCTCGTCGGGCTGGCTCGACCAGTCATGTCCCAGGAACAGGATCGCGCCTTCTTCCGGCTGCCGCACGCCGCAGCAGAGGTCGGCGAATCCCGCGGCCAGCGTCGCGTCGCGTGCGTCCAACAGAACCAGCTCTCCAGGATCAATGACGAGCTCTGCCTTGCTTTGGCCGAAGCGGCCGAAGAGCTCCGGGCAGGTCACATTCGAGAGGTGGAGCACGGGCCCGGCCATGGTCACGCCGCGAGGCTCAGAAAGCCGCTGGTCATCAGAATAGCCAGCATGCCGCGGATGAACCCGCGGGCCGTGAGATGGCCGACATCGTCCTCAGGGCCGGCGGAGAGTGCGGTCAGCGACGTCGTCACGGCAATCATCAGGCCGATGGCCAGCAGCTTGATCGGAAAGATGATGAAGTCGCGCGGTCCGGTCGCGCTCAAGACGTCGGCGAGGAAAGCCCAGACGGATTTCTGGACGACGCCCAGGAGCGCCGCGGCGGAATATCCGACCAGGAGCGTCACCACCACGAAGACGATACCGAGCGTGTAGGAGGCCAGGGCAAAGGCGATGCCGCGCGGCAGGATCAGGAAGCTGAAGGGATCGATCCCCTGTCGCTGCAGCGCGTGAAACTGCTTCCGGCGATGCAGATCGCCGAGCTCGATCAGGATGATCGACCCGCCGCGCCCGAGCAGGATGATCCCGACCAGCAGCGGCAGCACCTCGCGCAGCAGCACCGTCACCAGGATGGTGCCGATCGAACCCTCCTCGCCGGCGACCCGCAGCCAATAGAACGTCTGGTAGACCAGGCCCAGGCCGATGATGGCGGCGACGACGATCGTCGCGGGCAGACTGCCGCCGATCGTCTGCCTGAGGATGCGGCGCAGCTCCAGCCGGGTCGGGCGGCGCCAGGACCAGACCATCAGGGATTCGAAGAGCACGCCGGCGGCCATGGCCATCAGCGACAGCACGAACTGCGCGCGAAGCCGAGTCCACCGGCCGATCCAGGCCAGCAAGCGCAGGCCCGGTATGCCGGCGACCGAGATCGCGCGGCCGATCACAACTGCCCTGCCAGCACGAATGTGCGGGACTCACCCAGCCCGGGCCGATAGAAGCTGCCCCGCGGGCGGAACAGGAAATCCTTGCGCAGCTTTGCATAGGCGCCTTCGCTGGCTTGCACCGCGCCTGGGGCCGCCGTCCGCGCCATGACATCCGCCAGCTCGATCGCTTCGCCCCACAGGTTGAAATGATCGTTGCGGCGCCCCAGCAGGCAGCCGAAGCAGGGGCCGAAAGCGAGCCCGATCCTGAACTCGGCGCCGTCGCCCGCGGAATCGAGATGTTGCAGGAGCTGATCGTGAACATCGATGGCGAAGCTGGCGACCCTGGTCATCGCGTCTTCGGTCATCGCATCTTCACTGGCCGGCTCGAAGCCGGCCACGGCAATGACCTGCTGGCCGACCAGCTTCACATAGCCGACGGCATGCGCGGCTGCCGCATCCTGGATGGCCGCGGCCAGCCATTGGGCGAGACCGCCCTCGCCATCCGATCTGCGCTTCGCCAGGGCCAGGGAGCCGGAGATCCGCAAAACCATCGCGGCGGTTTCGGGATGCAGCTCGGCATTCAGGTCCGCACATTCGGACGGGGAGAGCGCGATGTCGCTTGACGAGAACTGCACGGGCGATCGCTCGCCTTCCACCACCGGCCGCGCCGCGGCGGCGGGCCGTTCCTCATCGGACCCGATCTCGAGCGTCGAAGCCAGCATCGCGCAGATGGTGTTCAAGGTCTCCGCGGTGTCGGCCGCGCGAATATCCTTCTGCGCGTCTTCGAGGCAGATGGCGCCGATCACCTGGCCGGCCCGTCGCAAGGGTGCAACGCAAAGAGAGCGGCTGCCGAACGGCTGCATCATCACGTTGTAGAACTGTGTGCTCTGCGGATGCGCCCGGGCATCGGCTGTATTGAGCTCGGTCCCTTGCTGCACGGCTTCGAAGAATTGCGGCAGCTCGCGGCGATGGAGCTCGAATCCGCTCGCGTGTCCCTGGCGGTCCAGGTCGAAACTGTCGATGCAGCGCAGGAGCTGGCCGGATTGGGTGAGCGACCAGACGCTGACGCGCGAAGCGCCGGTCAGGTCGGCGAGGCTCTCCGTCGCCGCCGCCGCGCATTGTCCATCGGCGATCCGCCCGGAAATCGTGACATAAGCGGCGCTCGCTTGGGCGATCGCGCGGCTGCGCTCCGCCATCTGGCGCACCGAGCGGTCCGACTTCAGCCCTTGCCGCACCAGCAATGCGGCCAGCACGATCACCGCCAGCACGATGATGCCGGACATGGCCAGCGCGACCCGGTTGTTGCTGGCCACGAACCCGATGAAATCGTCTTCCGGGACGACGATGATGACCCACCAGTCGCGACCCCGCTCCGGCAGGGGCGTGGCGCTCGCGATGAAATTCCTGCCCTCGCTGACGATGATGCGCCGCCCTTGGCCTTCGACGCGGAACCGGTCGAAGGCGGCGATCAGCGTCTTGTCCCCGAGCTGGTCGATCCGCTTCGGCACGGTCTCTCCCGCCCCGACCGGCATATCCAGCGCTGCCTTGTCGGGAGCGGCGATCAGATGTCCGTCGCCGTCGATGATATAGGCCCGCCCGGCTTTGCCGATCTCCAGGCTGCCGAGGAACTTCGACAATTCCGCGAGCGTGATGTCGACCCCCAGCACCTGCTTGTTGCCGCTGCTGTTCTGCACCGGGCTGGAGACCGTGATTCCCGGCTTGTGATCGCTGAAGAAAATATAGATCCCGGTCCAGAAGATATCGCCGCTGGCGAGCGCGCCCTGGTACCAGGGCCGGGTGCGCGGGTCGAAGGTGTCGCTCGGATCCTCGTGGCGGTTCGTCTCCCGAAAGTCGGCGTCATGCTCGACGAAGGTCACATACCGGTTCCCGGGATCGTTCGCGATCTGCTTCGTCTCGAAGCCGCCGTCATGCCGGCGCACCATAAGGAAATTGCCATCGGCATCGCCGGCATAGAGCGAGGCGATCTGCGGCAGCTCCCTCAGCGCGCCGACGGCAAAGCGCTCGGCGACGACCATCCGGCTTTCCGCCGGCGTGTTGGCGACAATGTCGCGCATGATGCGCAGCGTTCGCTCGCAAGGATCGACGAAGGCCGCCACCCGCTGGGCGATCTGGGCGTCCTGCGTGGCCAGCAGGCTGTCGGAAAGCCCAAGCACCCCGCGCCGGTTGGCATAGTGCGAGAATGCGGCAATGCCGATGATGGCGACGATGACCAGGAACACGCCGAGCATCGGAATGCCGATGCGCAGGAAGGACCGCCGCCGCCGCTTCCGAACGGCGCGGATGTCTTCCGAGGTGTCGACGATCTGTTCGCGGCTGACCGTACGCATCCGACCGACGCCTCCCACGCGCCGACCAGGCTTGCTCCGGCGCCCGGTCCCGCAACGTCCGGCAATCTCACAGGCTAGACCGCCCTGCGGGCGGGCACAATTAATCCCTAAGCCTCACCATCGGATGGTTGCAATGCGGAAATCCCGTTAACGGGACGTGGCCGCGCGCTCGAACGCGCTCGAACGCCGCCATGCATGACTTGTGCGCCCTTGGTGCGAGCCACCCCAAGAGGCGGGCCAAGTTCTACCCCACGCGCCGCTGCTTCTCGCTCATCAGCTTCGACCGCTGGTCCATGGTGATCTCGAACGACCGCACCCGCGCGGCGTGGTCGTAGATCTGCGCGGTGATCATCAACTCATCGACCTTGGTCGCATGGATGAACTCGGCGATGCCCTTGCGCACCGTATCCGGTCCGCCGACCACGGAATACATCAGGCTGTGCTCCACCATCATCCGCTCCTGCGCCGACCAATGGCCCTCCATGGTCGGGAGCGGCGGCGGCAATGGGCCCGGCGTGCCGCGGCGGAGCGCGATGAACTGCTGCTGCAGCGAGGTGAACAGCCGCCGCGCTTCTTGATCCGTGTCCGCGGCGAAGACGCCGATGCACGCCAAGGCATGCGGCTTCGCGAGCTGCGCCGAAGGCTTGAACCGTTCGCGGTAGACCGCGAGCGCCTGCATCAGATAATCCGGCGCGAAATGCGAGGCGAAGCCGAACGGCAGCCCCAGCTCCGCCGCGAGCTGCGCCCCGAACAGGCTCGAGCCCAGGATCCAGAGCGGCACGTTCAGGCCGGCGCCCGGCACGGCGCGGACCTGGTTGCCCATGACCACGGTCTCGGTCGGCATCGGCGTGCTGAAATAATGCATGAGCTCCACCACGTCCTGCGGGAAGCTGTCATCGCTGCCGGTCATGGTGCGGCGGAGCGCCCGCGCGGTGCGCATGTCGGTGCCCGGCGCCCGCCCCAGCCCGAGGTCGATCCGGCCGGGGAAGAGCGATTCCAGGGTCCCGAACTGCTCGGCGATGATGAGCGGCGCGTGGTTCGGCAGCATGACCCCGCCCGACCCGACCCGGATGGTCTTGGTCCCGGCGGCGACATGGCCGATCACCACGGCGGTCGCGGCGCTGGCGATTCCCGGCATGTTGTGATGCTCGGCCAGCCAGTAGCGCAGATAGCCCAGCCGCTCGACCTCTCTCGCGAGGTCGAGGGTGTTGCGGAACGCGTCGGACGCGGTCCCGCCCTGGCAGATCGGCGAGAGGTCGAGGACGGAAAAGGGAATCACAGGCAGGCCTCCCAATGATGGACTCGGCAAAGATAACCTCCCGGATGCGAATTGCGCCCCCGCCCGATGCCGGGGTGCCCATGCGTCGCACGCAACACCTTACCGTGAGTAGGGTCCCTCTGGACCTCTTCCGCGGGACGTGTACATTTGTTGCGGTTGAACAACTCGGGAGACCATCATGGCCAAAGGTCAGCAGAAAACCACACGCGAGAAGAAGAAGCCGAAGAAGGACAACAAGGACGCCCCGAAGAGCGAGTCGTCCTACAAGCAGAACTTCAAGAAGTAATCCAGACTCCATGACCGCGGTTTCTGGTTCGCCAGCCTGATGGAATCCGCGGTCCTCAAGAGCACCCAGTTCCGCCGCGAGCGCGAGCCCTCCTGGCGCGAGCTCGAGGATTTGCTGGAGAAGCTCCGCCGCGGCTCGCCCAGGAGCCTGACGCCACAGGAGTTGACGCGGCTTCCGACCCTCTATCGCGGCGCCCTCTCCTCGCTCTCGGTCGCGCGCTCGATCTCGCTCGACCAGAGCCTGCTCGCCTATCTCGAAAGCCTCGCCAACCGCGCCTATTTCCAGATCTACGGGCCCCGCAAGGGCTTCGGCGCGGTGGCGGGCGCGTTCCTGCGCCGCGGCTTTCCGGCGGCGGTGCAGGCGCTCGCCCGGCCGATCCTGCTCTCGATCCTGATCTCGGTGATCGCGGCGCTCGCCGGCTACTTCCTCTGCATGAGCAATGCTGAGTGGTATTACACGCTGACGCCGGGAGGCATGGTGCAGGGCCGCATGCCGACCTCCAGCGCCGAAGAGCTCCGCCAGGCGCTTTACGACCAGGCGACGATGCCCGGCGATTACCTCTCGGCCTTCGCCTCCTTCCTCTTCGTACACAATGCCGGGATCGGCATCTCATGTTTCGCCCTGGGCTTCGCCTTCGGCCTGCCGACCGCACTGCTGCTGATCCAGAACGGCCTGATGCTCGGCGCTTTCGTGGCACTCTATGTCAGTCACGGGCTCGGCATCGATGTCGGCGGCTGGCTGATCATCCACGGCTCGACCGAGCTGCTGGCGATCATGCTCGCCGGCGGCGCCGGCTTCTCGCTCGGCGGCGCCCTGCTCTTTCCCGGCGGCAAGAGCCGGCTCGGCGCGCTCGCCGAGACCGGGCGCATGGCCGGCCAGGTGGCCCTCGGCTGCGTCCTGATGTTCTGCGTCGCCGGCCTGCTCGAAGGCTTTGCCCGGCAATGGGTGGTGGCGCCCTGGGCGCGCTATGCGATCGGCTGGCTCATGCTGATCTTCTGGACGCTCTATTTCTGCCAGCCGCTCGGTGCGAGACGCGATGACGACGGTCAGTGAATCATCCCCGTCGGCGCTGCCCCAATCGGGCGTATCCCAATCGGGCGTATCCCAATCGGGCGTATCACTGACCCGCCGTCAGCGCGCGATCGTGACGCCGGAAGGCGTGCCGCTGGTGGTGGAGCTCGCCGATCGCGGCTCGCGCGCCGCGGCCTTCATCCTGGACCTGGTCTTCATCATCCTGGTGATGGTGGCGGGCGGCATCGCCCTCGCCTTCACCGAGCGCATGCTCGACATCTGGTCCTGGGTGATCGCGCTGCTCGGCTTCTTCCTGCTGCGGATCTTCTATTTCCCGGTGACCGAGCTCTTCTTTCGCGGCGCCACGCCGGGGAAACGGATCCTGGGCCTGCGCGTCATAGATCGCCAGGGCGGCCCGCTGAAGCCCGAAGCCATCGTGGTGCGGAACCTGATGCGCGAGGTCGAGGTCTTCATGCCGCTGACCACGCTCGCGGTGCCGAACCTGACCGGCTTCGCGGCGACCGAGGAGCTCCTGGCGCTGCTCTGGGTCAGCATCTTCACCCTGATGCCGCTGTTCAACCGCGACGGCCTCCGGGTCGGCGACATGGTGGCGGGCACCTTGGTGATTGCGGCGCCGAAAGCGGCGCTGCTGCCCGATCTGACCAGCAAGGCCCAGAGCAGCGTCCCCCTCACGCAATCTTCCAAGGCCGACACCTCACCCTATCGCTTCACCGCGGCGCAGCTCGGGCATTACGGCGTCTACGAGCTCCAGACCCTGGAAGCGGTGCTGCGCCGCGCCGAAGCCGGCAGCATCGCCGGCCGCGAGGAGATCGCCAAGAGGATCCGCGCCAAGATCGGCTGGCCCGATATCGGCCAGGTCACGCCGGAGACCGAGCGCTTCGACCCCACCCGCTTCCTCGAAGCCTTCTACGCCGCCCAGCGCGCCCATCTCGAGCACCGCATGCTGTTCGGCCACCGCCGCAAGGACAAATACGACCAGAGCGGCCCTTCCGTTTGAATCCTCAAGTCAGTCGAACACCTCGGCCAGCGCGTCGGTCGTGGAGCCTTCCTTGATCGCGCGCAAGTGGCCGTAGATCATCACCGTCGCGACCGCGTTGAAGGTCACGAAGAACCCTGAGACGATGATGTTGAGCACCGCGACGATGACCGGGCCGATCGCCGGCACCGCCAGGAACAGCAGGATGTTCACCACCGCCTGCGGCACATAGATCATCAGGATGAGGGCGCCGATCTTCAACCGGTTGCCGTCGGTCAGTTCCATGCTGCGCTTGAAGCACTCGATCGGGTTGGCGCCCTCGACCACGATCACCGGCACCAGCACCCACCAGCGGATCGCCAGCGCGGCGAGGCCGGCCAATCCGCCCAAGGCCAGCACCAGGCCGAAGCTCCAGTGGATCACGCCGGCGACCAGCGCCCCGGCAAAGAAGATCGAGAACAGCGAGATCCCGAACAGCAGTCCCACGGAGAGAACGACGCCGATCAGGACCGGCGCCACCAGCAGCGCGCGGGCCAGGCTCTGCAAGAGGTCGCCTTCGGAACCCAGCAGGTCCTCGAAGGCCGCGTCGCTCACCGCGCCATGGATCGCGAGCCCGACCAGGAACAAGAGCCCGGAGAACATCAGCGCGGCCGGATCGAAGCCCCGGCTCGGGCCTTCCGTCGCGGCGACGGCGGCAAACTGCAGCAGCAGCGCCTCGCCGCCCATGATCAGCCAGACGAACAGCGGCACGCCGAGGATGAGCACGATGCCGAGCAGGCGCAACGCGGTGTGGGTCAGCGTCTCGAATGTATCGGCCAGGACCCGGCCGATCGAGAAGCGCGGCGTCCCCACGAGCGCATAATCCTCGTCCGCCATGATCCCCCGCCGCCAACCCCCGGTCGAAAACAGCGCCTAGTCGAACACCCGTGCGTCGGCCGCGGTGCCTTCCTTCTCGGCGCGGAGATGGACATAGCCGACCGCGGAGAGCACCGCCGCGAGCACCATGAAGAACAGGCCGGCGACCACGTTGAGCGCGGTGCCGCCGAGCGGCGCACCGTTCTCGATCAGCCACCGGGTCAGCGCCGAGACCGCCACGTTGGCGAAGAACAGCAGCAGCACGATGCCGGCGACCGGCCAGCGGCGGCCCTTGGTCAGCGCGAAGCTGCGCCTGAAGCCGGCGATCGGCCCGGCGCGCTCGACCACGATCACCGGCACGAACACCCAGACCAGGGTGAAGACGGCGAACGCGACCACCATCACCGCCAGCGAGAAGACGACGAGCGCGGTCCGCAAGTCCTGCGGCGCCGCGCCGGCGGGCGCCTTGCCGAAGATCTGCACGATGAAGAAGCCGACGATCCCGGCCAGCGCGCCGCCGCCGAAGAAGAGCAGCAGCCCGGCCGGAAACAGCCGCGAGAGATGCGCGAGCGCCTGGCTGAGACAACGCCCGATCCCTGCGCTGCCGCCGCGCATCGCCTCCAGCGTGCCGAAGACGATCGCCGCCTGGGTCAGCAGATAGACCAGCATGCCGAGGACGCTCGCGACCACCAGGAACAGCACCGCCGATCCGTTGTTCGTGAGGTCGATCGCGCCGCCGGGTCCGGGCGTCACGGCGCTCAGCAGCACCATCCTGGCGAGCGCGCTCAGCACCAGCGCCGGAAGCGCGATCGCGAGTACGATGCCGACGAACCGGAACAGGTTGTGCCAGGTGATCGCAACGGCGCTGCGGATCACCGCCCGGGCCGAGAACCGCCGCGCACCGCCGAGACCATTGCCGCCCATCTGGGCCATGCCGTCCTCACCTTGAATTCAGCCGGCATTCTGCGGCGGGGACTCGGCCCCACGCAATCCGAAGTTCGGAATCCGAGGCTCGGCTCAGTCGAAGACCCGGGCGATGTCGTCGATGAAGACGCCTTCCTTCTCGGCCCGCAGATAGTAGTACCCGACCGAGGTCATGACGGAGACATAGGCGGTAACCAGCACCGAGATCGCCGAGGCCGCCCAAAGCAACCAGCCGGAATGCACGGCCGCAGCCAGGCCCTCCACGCCGACCTTGGTGAGAACAAGGTATTCGAGCCCGAAGATCACGATGAACACCAAGGCGAACAGGCCGAAGATGCTCCACCGGTGGCCCCGCGTCAGCGCGCGGCTGCGCCCGAGCGATTCCGTGATACGATCGCGGGAACATAGACCCAGAACATCACGATCAGGATGACGCCGGGGATGAAGAGCAGCAGCGAAGCGAGCCCGACCAGGATCGACCACAAGAGCGCCGCGATCGCCACTTTCGGCGTCGCGGCCAGTCCGCGCGACACGCACTCGGCCAGTCCAGCCCGCTGGCCGCGGAGGTCCTGCAATGTGCCGTAGGTCAGCGCCGATTGCGTCAGCGCCGTGGTGAGCAATCCCACCAGCCAGCCGATCAGGCCGCTGGCACTGAAAACCTGTTTCGGATCGGCGGGGTCGGCGATCGAGAGCTGCCCGATGATGAAGCTCGGGATCGCGATCACGATCGTGATGACCATGAACGGGACGAAGTTGCGCAACAGCACCTGGCAGCTTTCGACCAGGACGCGGCCGATGTTGAAGCGCACCGCGCCGCCGCCCGGAATGTCCTGCGTCATGATTCCCCCATACGCCGCATGATCCCCGCGCCTATTGTGCGGCGGAGGCCGGCGGCTTGGCAATCGTAAGTTGGGCGCCGCTCAGGCGACCATCAGGTCATAGCCGCCCTTGGCGATCCCCACGACCGCGAGCACGATCAGGATCCACAGCACGGCGCGGCGGAACTGCGCCTGGTCCATGTGCTTGAAGCCCTTGGTGCCGACCGCGACGCCGATCAGCAGCGCCGGCAGCCAGGCGACGAACTGGATGAAGCTCTGCTGTGTGACGAGCCCGCGGCGCGCCAGCTCGGCCAGGCCCAGCGTGTCGGTCGAGAGGAAGAAGGCGATCACCGAGGCCCGCCCCACCGCCGCGGCGGCCGGGGTCGAGAAATAGAACAGCACCACCGGCGGCCCGCCGGTGCCGAAGGCGCCGTTCAAGAGTCCGGAGGCGGCGCCGGTCGCCGTGGTCGCGGCCGCGCCCGGCGTCTGCTCGAGACGAAACCCGCGCAGCATCATGATCGCGGTCGCGATGACGAAGATCCCGAGCGCCAGCTGCATCGGCGGCGCCGGCACATTGGCCAGCGCATAGGCGCCGAAGGGCAAGGCGATCACATACCCGATGAGCAGGAAGGCGATGCCGCGCCAGTCGATCTCGCGCCAGATCGAGGGAATGAGATTGAGGCTTGCCGCGACCTCCAGCAGGAAGATCGACGGCACGATCTCGCGCGCCGGCATGAAGAGCGAGATCGCGGTGATCGCCAGCAACGAGAACCCGAACCCCGAGAACCCCCGCACGATCGCGGCCAGAAAGATGGCGGCGCTGGAGGCCAGCAACAGCGGCCAATGCGCGCCCAGTTCGGCGATAAGCTGATCCACCATAATGACGCCGGCTCCCCCAATCCCGGCCGGGGGAAGTTAACTTTTCGCCCGGCCGCGGGATAGAGCCACCCCACCCCGTGTCGTGGGGGCCAAGCCGGACAGAGCCATCGACCCCTCACCCCGCCCTCTCCCTCAAGGGGAGAGGGGGTTTTATTGAAGCTGCTTCAAACAGACCGCGAACCCAGTAAGCCACAGAAAAGGTTATGAAAAAATCCCCTCTCCCCTTGCGGGAGAGGGCCAGGGTGAGGGGTCGACGGGTCTCTCCATCTATCGCATCCCCGCCCTGCACCCCCATCGCTGGACACCCGCGCCAAATCCGGGTACCTCCCCGCGCCATGAGCGACATCCAGACCCCCGTCCGGCCAGCGAAGCGCGCCGGCAAGAAACCGAACCCCAAGGTCGGCATCGTCAGCCTCGGCTGCCCGAAGGCCCTGGTGGATTCCGAGCGCATCCTCACCACGCTCCGCTCCGAGGGCTACGAGATCTCGGACAGCTACGACGGCGCCGACGTGGTCATCGTCAACACCTGCGGCTTCCTCAATTCGGCGCGCCAGGAATCATTGGACGCGATCGGCGAGGCCCTGGCCGAGAACGGCAAGGTGATCGTCACCGGCTGCATGGGCGGCAATCCAAACGAGATCCGTGAGAAGCATCCCGGCGTGCTCGCGGTCACCGGCCCGCAGCAATACGAGAGCGTGGTCGCCGCGGTGCATGAAGCGGTGCCGCCGAAGCACGATCCCTTCCTCGACCTGGTGCCGCCCGCGGGCTTGAAGCTCACGCCGCGCCACTACGCCTATCTGAAGATTTCCGAAGGCTGCAACAACCGCTGCACCTTCTGCATCATCCCGAGCCTGCGCGGCGACCTCGTCAGCCGCCCGATCCGCGACGTGATGATCGAGGCCGAGAACCTGGTGAAGGCCGGCGTCAAGGAGCTGCTGGTCATCTCCCAAGACACCTCGGCCTATGGCGTCGACATCAAGTACGCGCCCAGCCAATGGCGCGGCCGCGAAGTGAAGGCGAAGTTCCTGGAGCTCGCCAAGGAGCTCGGCGACTTGGACGCCTGGATCCGCCTCCACTACGTCTACCCCTACCCGCATGTCGATGAAGTCCTCCCGCTCATGGCCGAGGGCAAGGTCCTCCCCTATCTCGACATCCCCTTCCAGCACGCCAGCCCGAACGTCCTCAAAGCGATGCGCCGCCCGGCGCACCAGGAGAAGACCGCCGAGCGCATCAAGGCCTGGCGCAAGGCGGTGCCGGACCTCACCCTAAGATCGACCTTCATCGTCGGCTTCCCCGGCGAGACCGAGGATGATTTCAACTTCATGCTCGACTGGCTCGACGAAGTGGAGCTAGACCGCGTCGGCTGCTTCAAATACGAACCGGTCCAGGGCGCCAAAGCCAACGAGCTCGAAGGCGCCGTGGACGAGGACGAGAAGCAGGACCGCTGGGAACGCTTCATGGAGCACCAGCGCCTGATCAGCGAACGCCGCATGCAGCAAAAGGTCGGCAAGACCATCGAAGTCCTGATCGACGAAGCCGACGCCGAAGACGAAGAAACCGGCGCCCCCATCGCCATCGGCCGCAGCGCCGCGGACGCGCCGGAGATCGACGGCAACGTCTTCGTCGAGGGCGCTGGCGTGGAGAAGCTGAAGGCCGGGGATAAGGTGAAGGTCACCGTCGAGGCGGCGGAGGACTATGATTTGCGGGGGATGCCAGCTTCTGGGTCTCTTTGATGCTGGTGCTCGCAACGGACGAACGTGGTACACTGAACAGCCACGGATTTAGGCAGTCCGGTATACATGCATCGAGACGCATACATAGAGGGCAGCGAAGGCGAGCAGCAAACCTATTTGCGAGTTGCTGAGGCTGTCCTAAACACTGCCGCGTCTCCCTTAAAGGCGCGAGAAATCGTCGAAAGGGGAATTGAGCGTGGTCTATTTAGCGACCACGCGATGGGCCGCACTCCAGAGAAATCGATGCAGGCTCGATTAAGCGTTGATATTCTAAATCGCGAAGACAAATCCAAGTTCGTTAGAGTTTCTCGCGGCCGCTTCACTCTGAGGTCACGGCTTGGTGTATCAGCAAGCGACCTTCCACATGTGTCAAAGGATGTTCTGCAGCGCGAATATATCGCCACCAGGAGAGCACTCAGACTTCCTGCAGAGGAAGTGCTCTGCGTCAGTGAAGAATCATTCAAGGACACACTAACCTTTCAGGGAATTGAGACAGACACCGAGCAATTGCTGCCGAGACTGCTTGCTTCAGCGGCCACACAGTATATTCCTCGAGCCGAAGCTGAAAGCCGAGATAGCGCAAAGCAGTTTATCACGTATGTGCTAGTCCAAAGCGGTCAACGGATCCTTTGCTTCAGAAGATCTTACTTAAGCCGTGCCGCGGAGTTCCTTAGAGGGTCAAAGTGTATCGGTTTCGGCGGCCACGTAACGGCTGCAGATGAGGACATTCTCTCTCACCGGGATCGAGGTCTTTCAGAGTGCGCGCGCCGAGAGCTGACTGAAGAATTAACGCTACCAGATCCAATTGCACTGGCTCTGACTTCTACATCTCGGCTCTTTCGAGAAGCTCCACTCGAAGTACTTGGCGTCCTCAATGACGATTCCTCAGAAGTAGGACGCCGTCATGTTGCCGTGGTCTATCGAGTGTGGCTTAACGATTGGCAGATCGCGAAGCATCTTCAGAAGGGAGACTCGTCCTTAAAAGGTCTCGCATGGCTTGATCTAACTAAGGACAAGGTAGATCTCTCAGATTACGAGTATTGGTCCCAACTTTGTCTTCGAACATTTTTTCCGTCGAACGTCGTTTCGCGATCAGGCTTCAAAGTGCGACGCCGCTCAGCGTTGACAGATGCCCGGCTCATTCTGGTAACGGGGCGTATTGGCTCCGGGAAGACAGAAACCTCTAGGTTCTTAAGTCAGCACCTCGGGATACGGCTCATACGGTCGAGTGATATAGTACGCGACCTAATGAAATCGCCCTCAGTGGATGAGATAGGCCGACTGGAGTTTCAGAGACGCGCATCAGAATTCATGAGACAGGACGATGGCGCACAGAAAATTGCTGTCGCAATTGATAATCTTGCGAGGCACGAGACACGCTGTATTGTCGATGGCATTCGGAATTTGAGCACGTTTGAGAATCTGAGCACGCTTAGCGATGGCAATGTCGCTACAATTCACGTGCAGACTCCACCTGATGTGGCCCACGACCTTTATCGAAATAGAGAAGACCTCACGATAACTTACAGACAATTCCTCCGTATTTATGATGATCCCGTCGAGCAGGAAATCTCGAGCCTCGGTCGAGAAGCAGACATATTCATATACAACGCGTTCGGAATCGAAGCCTTTCGCAGAACGCTAGTGGACGTCGCTATGCTTGTGACGAACAAAACCGATGAAGACGTGGCCCAATCTATACCAAGAAGAGCGAAGGCTCGTGAGAGAGCCTAAATTCAAGGAATGCCGTCAGCGCTTTGATTGATTGAGAAGCCGTGATCTTGCTTGCAAGCCCATCTGCGGAAGTCGAGACAACCTCTGCATATGTCTTGCCGTTAAATTCGTCAGGACAAAACACCGTATCCCAATAGAACTTTCGATCGCCTCTTGGAATGGGCGAGATCGTTCCTCTCGTGTCTCCGATGAACGTTCTCAATGACATCCCATCGCAATAGCCGATAACGGCGCGAGCGATCGCACCGAGTCCAAGAGGTTCGCAGGCGCGCGCGAAGTTCTCCGCACCCAATGCATCCCACATTGGCTGAGTTAATCCTCCGGGATAAGATTGGGCCTCATGGCCAGCCAAAATCAATCCAGCATGTTCGACGACACAAGGCACTTTCAATGCTCTGTATGCTGATTCCGCTTTGGCCTTCACCATTTCCTCTAGATCACAGAGTAGTGGTTCGCGCGTCTCCGCTGGACGGAAAACAATATCGAACACATCAGCTAACTTGTTGCCAGGCCTCCCCGGACAGTCAATTCGGTCGCGAGCGGCATCCCATTCCTCGATCTTGAACTTGCTCCAAGTGCAGTAGACAATTTTGATCTTGGTACCTGGGTTCATTTATCAGTTCCGCATGCTTTGAAGAACATTTGCGACGTTTGCAGATCGATCAGTTGAATCGACTGCGATAACCTCGATGTTTCTTGCGTTGAATAAACGTCGCTCAAACTCTGACGGATCGGACAAGATAATGTAGGCTCTCCGGCCAGTGTAGGAGTCTGGCAGTGCTGATAGGATCTTGTTAACTAAGTAGAAGATATAATTTACGTTGGGATCGCCAAAACCATAACCAACAAAGAGCACAGCACGCCCCAGCATATCTGCTCGAAATTTGAGATCCATCGGGCTTTCTAGAGCCATTCGATCCAAGAAATGTGATTCAGAAAAGACCATCTTGTCTGGCGAACTGAAGTCGCCATGAAACTTGACGACCTCTGTCTTTGTACGGTCATGACTGATGTTCCTTTCCGAGGAAACGACATGCGCCTCTCGGCCCGTGTATCGTAAAGCCCGCTCAATGAAGTTGTCGTAGTTCGTTGTGTAGAAGACGTGGCAACGATCGAGCTCTGCTAGTTGTCGATATATCGGCGATCTAACGATGTCATCGTCTGTAGCGGAAGACAGCTCAATTGAGAGCCAATTTGAGATCTCTGCCCAACCACCCTTCATTATCTGAAAGTACTCTAATATTTGCAGTTCAGTTCCGCGGATACGAAGCAAGTCTGGCTTCTCTATTCCTAAGATCCTTACGGCTTGGTCGACCATTTCTCTCCAACTTGGCCCCCTCTTCGGTTTTGACTCGGGTCCCCACGAGACGGACATGGATGCACCAGCGCCAATGAAGGGTATTACTCTCCCCTCTCGATAGAGCCTTCGCAGATCGGAAGGGCAGTTGCTCACGATTTCTTCCTTATCAAGAATCGAGACAGGCTGTGAAAGTGCTCGATGTTGTTGTGCGGATGCGTCTCATGAATGACCTCATTCTCCTCAGCAAGTATCTCCTGGCTTCGATACTGAGACGCGTAAAAAGCGTGCGGCAACAAAGTTGGTGAGAAGCCTGGATGCGCGGAGAGATCGTGCGGGCCATCGTTGAACGTCACGGTCGCGTTAAATCCGCCAGTGCGTGTTCGGCAAAGCGCCTTACGGATGAGCTTTTCGATGTCCTTTGCACTTGGAAGGCAATGGAGCAAACCATACATGACTACAATGTCGAATACGTCTTCGTGCTCTAAGAATTCGACTGCATCGGATAGGTGCCAGCGAATGCGATGATGATTCAGTTCACGTCGACCATTCTCCAGTGCTGCCTTCGAGCAATCGACAGCGCAGACATTTGCTCCCGCTTCAGCCAACGCAAACGCATTCTTTCCCTCGCCGCAGCCGAGATCCAATACTGAGAGCCCTTCAACAGATCGCTCCGCGATAATCGCTCTCACTAACGACGCAGGACGCCGCCCCCAAAAGCAACGAGATCCCCTGTAACCTTCGTCATAGCCCCCGTTGCGGTCCATGCTTTCTCCCCCAAACTTAGTAGTAAGAAGGCACGCTCGTATTTCGAGTTGTCAAGACCTACTAAGCTACTAAGAATACGGGATGGTCACCACATTCTGCGGCTTAGGAGGCGCGACTGACCTCTGGGGTTACCTCCGAACCACCAAGCTTCGCGGTATCTTATGCCGCCCCACGATCCGGCCGGTGTCCTCGAACCCCGCTTCTTGTAAAACGCGATCGCGCGTTCGTCGAAGTGGATGACGCAGAGTTGCGCCGGCACGCCTTCGCCGACTTGTCCACCGAAGCCTTGGCGAAGATGGATCCTGGCCAGCGCGTCGCTGATTGAGCCTGTTGCGAGAATGAGGGCGCTCTAATACGTCCGCGGGCGATCGGGGTCGAAATTCAGGACAATGCTGGGCCAGGACTTGCCCTTTGGCAGGTGCAGCGGACTTGATGCGGCGATGGCACGCGTCGCCGCTTGCTGGGCCGCGGAGCAAGGATCTTCCGGTGCGAACTTCTGCAGCAACTCCATGCGCTGAACCGTCCCGTCCGGTGCAAGGACAGCACGGACCGATATCTTGGTGCGGCAATCCGCGTGGATGGGTTTGCCGAAATTCGGCTCGATCTGCGCCCGGATCGATTCCGCCTCAGCGGCTGTGACGTTGACGCCTCCGATATCCAAATGGGCATCCGTCGCAGCTTGACCTGACGCGCAAGCGGTTAGAAGAAGAAGCACGAAACCGATTGTTGCTCTCATTCAAGACCTCTGGGAGTACGAGTTTTCACCATCCAGATCGGGATTTACAACAGTCGCGCCCAAGCTGAAGCGGCGTTGCGAACCATTATGACTGGACTTGATGTCGAAGAGCCATTGGCGGAGCCTGTAAATCCCGTCGCGATAAACCCGTTGAAGGCGGGCACAGTGCTACCGCACGGCTCGGGACCGCTGGGCTTCTAGGCCACAGGGCTTCGCCCAGAGCACACCCTCCTCCCGCCCCCCGATCCATGCTACCCTCCACCCCTTGGTGGTAATCGGCGTTGCCTGGCTAGCGGGGGTGCACGATGACAGACCGCCAGAGCGGCACCATCGGGGTGCATCGGTTCGACAAGGTCGATGCGAGCGGCGAGGTCGAGAAGCTGCTCGAATTCCTCGATCGGGTGGAGGCGATGCCGCAAACGGTCGCGCGACGCCGTCGTGCCCATGAGCTCCTTGCGCTGCGCCCCGGCATGACCGTCGCCGAGATCGGCTGTGGTCTGGGCACGGTCGCGGCTGAGCTGGCCGCCATCGTCGGGCCTGCGGGAAAGGTCTACGGCTTCGACCTCAGCGAGCAGTTCATCGCCGCGGCGCGGAGCCGCGCCGCCGGGCGCGCTGCGCAAGCCACTGGGCGCGCGGCGCAGGACAACGCACGCGCTGCAGTCGATTTCCAGGTCGCCGATGCGCTGGCTTTGCCGCTGCCCGACGCCGCGCTCGATGCCTATCGCGCCGAGCGGGTCTACATGCACATCAAATCCCCCGAGGCGGCGCTGGCCGAGGCGTTTCGCGTGCTGCGCCCCGGCGGCCGCATCCTCGTCATGGATCAGGACTGGGATACGCTGGTGCTGGACGGCGATCTCGCGACGACCCGCATGGTGACGCGGGGTTTTGCCGATTCACTGGCCAACGGCATGGTGGCGCGACGCATGCGGCCGCTGCTGCGGGAGGCCGGTTTCGCCGACATCGAAGTCACCCTCGAGACCACTCTCGAAACCGACGGCGATCAAGTGGGATGGCTGACCGGTTCCTTCGCCAAGGCCGCCTTGGCCGGCGGGCTGGATCCGGCCATCGCGGACGCCTGGCTCGAAGATCAGCAACGGCGTGCCGATGAGGATTGCTTCCTCTTTGCATCGATTCATTTCATCACCACGGCGCGCCGGCCCTGATACGCTGAGGGGATCGAGCGAGGGCTGGAGACGTTCATGAAAGCGGGAGAACTGTCCGGCCAATGCATGTGCGGCGCAGTCGCCTGGTCCTATTCCGGCAGCACCACGCGCAACCTGGTCTGCTATTGCGCGGATTGCCGGCGCGCCACCGGCTCGCCGCTGACCGCGTTCCTCGGCTGCCTGAGCGCGCAGCTCACATGGACCGGCGCGATCACGCATTATGAGAGCAGCCCCGGCGTCCAGCGCGGGTTCTGCCCGGTCTGCGGCACCAGGCTCTATTTCCGCTCGCTGAAATGGCCGACCGAGACCCATGTCCATGCCGCGACCATGTCCGATCCCGCGGCCTATCGGCCCGACGCCCAGGTGCTCATGCGCTCCCGCCTCGGCTGGCTGGACCAGCTCGGCACCCTCCCGGCGCATGACGGCTTCCAGCGGGAGCCGGCGGCGACGACACCGCAATAAGCCCGGCCGCATTGCGCGGTTGTCGGCCAGGAACAAATCAGGTACACTGCCGCTTTCATGGGCCGGCTGCGCCCAGCCTTGCATCAAGCCCGGCCTTGGATCCGCCGCCAACCCCGACAGGACCCCGACGAAACGGGGGCTACGGTTTGCCCCTGTCGATCGAGACTTTTGCCATGTGCCTCAAGCACTTCAATCGGCCCGACGGGCGCCGAAACGGGCAAGGGCCGTTGGGGTTGTCGGCGGTCGTTTCCTGCGCCGGCACAGGATCGCCGCGCGGCCATCGCCTCAACGTCAACCCATCGCCTCAACGTCAACGTTGACCGGACGTTTACAGAATGAAGGATCGCAAGACTCCGCCCGACAAGGACTTTCCCTCGTATTCTCAGGGGCTTGATGCGGGTTGGTGGGGCCTGAAACCGGTGCAGCCCGTAAACGTAACTTCGCCCCCCGGGCCGCCCGGACCCCGCCCGTGGGAGACGGGCACTAACAGCGCGGGGTCCGGGCGTGCGGCACCGTGAAGTGGGAGGGAGCAAGCGCTTCACGGCGCCGTTTGCGGTTCGGTTGCCTGTGTTTCGGGTGCATGCGGTTCGGGCAGGTGCGTCAGCGCCTGGAACAGCGCCTCGAGGTCGTCGTCGCGCATCTTGGCGAGGATCCGCCAGGGCATCGGCTCCTGGATCTGGTGCCCGCCGGGGTCGATGCCGGTGCGCATGGTCTTGATGAAATCCTGCAGCGACCAGGCCGAGACCAGCGCGAGGTCGGGTCCGATCGGCGGCAGTTGTCCCGGCACGCCGCCATGGAGATCGGCGCCGTGACAGGACGAGCAGTCCTGATAGGAGAGCAGGTATTGGCCCCAGGCGACGTTGGCACCGCGCTCCGGCGCAAGGATCGTCGCATCGCTCACCGGATGGCCGCGCGGAATCATTCCGGCGCCGAGCATCGCGGCACCCAGCGGATTGAGCTGGTCGGGCGGCATCGGCGTCGGCGCGCCCGCGGGTGCCACGCTGCGCAGATAGGCGATCACCGACTTCACGTCCTCGTCGGCGAGCCGGCTCGCATTGGTCAGGGACATGATCATCAGCCAGCGCCCGTCGACATCGATGCTGTTGCGGATCGCGCGATAGAGCTCGCCGTCGCTCCAATCCGCGATCGGGCCGGTCGGCGTCAGGTTCGGCGCCACCAGGCTGCCGATCTTGAGCGGCAGATCCTTGCCGATGTCGCGCCCGCCGGCGAGCGCGCCGCCCCGCGCGTGACAGGCGCCGCAGAAGGTGTCGGCAATCTCCTTGCCGCGGGCGATGCGCGCCGGGTTGAGCGCCACCTGCACGACCGGCACCGGTGCCTGCCGGTCGTAGAACAGCGACAGCCCGCGCACGATCAGCACCGCGAAACCGAGGCAGCCGAGCGCCAGCAGGATTGCCAAGCCCGCGCCGATCTTTCGCCGCAGCCGGCTGGCGCGCGTGGTCTTGAGACCGAATGCGACGAGAACCGCCGCCAGAACCAGACAAGCACAAAGCGCGGCGCTGATCAGCATGCGCGTCCCTCCTCCGCAAACGTCCCCGCGAAGGGTTTTGCGACAGGCGGATTGCGCCGCGGTTTCAGCCGTGGCGCATCGCGTTACGAACGTAAAAGAGGCTGCCGACGGCTACATCAGCGCGTCGCGGTCGAAGATCAGCGTGAGGCTGTCCCATTCGCGATGCCGCGGCACGTTGAGCGGGCTCGCCGCCCAGATCGCGCGGATCGCGGCATCCTGCGCGCCGCGGCAGGGATCGTCATAGGCGAGCTCCGGCTTCGCGTCGGCGCGGGTGACACGCCCGTCCTCGGCGATCTCGATCCGCACCTTGAGCTGCTCGTGGCACGGCGGCTCGGCCGGCGGATTCCACAAGGGATAGATCTCGGCCCGAAGCGCATCGGCATCCGACTTGGAGATCTTGGTCTGCGCCGGCGGCGCTTGCGGCGTGTCATCCGATCCGCAGGCGGCAAGCGCCAGCAGCATCGCCGCGGGCGTGATCAGGCGAAGAATATGCATGGGTAGAATCTCGAAATCAGTCGGGCGCGTTGAGCTTGCCGGCCTTGTACTGCTCGACGATCCAGCCGCGCATGGCGAGCGCCTGCTTCAGGCCATGGGTCGGGAAGGTCATCGTCTTCGCCGGGCCGCTCGGATAGAAACCGGCCTGGATCGAGACGTTCTGGCCGCCGATCATCGCCTTCTGGATCGCGTCGCTGTCGGCACCCGAGAGGCAGAGGCTCGGCTGCGGCAGGCTCACCGGCGCCGCGCCATCGACGCTGATGGTCGCCGGCGCGTTGCTGTCGGCGGCGCGCACGCAAGTCACGTGCTCGTCGAGCGCGAGGCCCCCGGTCGCCATGGTGCCGGGCTCGACCGAGGCGATGCGCAGGATCGCGCAGGGTGTGCGTCCGGACGCGGCGTCGCCGCTGCCGGGTTCGGTCTTGCACTGGACGCCCCAGCTCTGCTGCACCTGGATGTATTGCCATTCGGTGTTGGGCTCGCCGGCGACGCGGAGCTGGCCGGCATCGGACGAGCCGTAGCGCCAGGCCACACCCTCGCTCTCGCCATGCACCGCCCAGCCGCTCTTGCCGGTGACCAGCGTCCCCTGCTCCAAGGTGCCGCCATCCGGCATCACCTCGCTCGAAAGCAGGATCGGCTTTGCACCCGGTGTCGCCAGCAGGCTCTGGTCGAAGGCCGCGGCGGCCGGCGCGCTCTCGGCGGCAGGCGCCGTCGTCTCTTCAGCCTTCTTCGCCGCGCAGCCGGCGGCGAGCAAAGCCGCGGCGCCCAGCGCCAGCATCGTGTTCCAGCGAATCATGTCTCTATCCCCCAGTCGAATCTCTCGGTCTCCCTGGGTGGGAGAGTAGCGCGCAGGGGCTTGTGGCGCCAGCGTCAGCGCCGTCGCTGGATCACCGGCTCCCGGGCGCCGGAGAGAATGCCGTTGCGGCGGATCACCGCCGGAGTCGTGGATTTCGGCAAAGGCGCACTGCGCGGCTTCGCGGTGGCGGTCTTCGCACGCGTTGCCGCGGTGCCCTTCGATTGGGTGCCCATCGAATTGGAACGGGGGATCGGATTGGCGACGGAAGCGCCGCGCTCTTTGAGGATGCGCTGGGCGGCGGCGTTCATCCGCGCCATGTCCGCCTTGCCGCTCGTCGCCTTGGTCGAACGGAACAACGCGCGCCAGGCCTGGACGACCGCGAAGATGATGAGGGCGACGGCCCAGCCCCACCATTTGTCATGCATCGCTGCTTCTCCCCTGCAGCCGGTTTTGCTGAAGTGTAACAGACTTTACGCCGGCGTCATCCCAAGGGGCGTCGCGCCAAGGGGCGTCATCCCAAGGGGCGCCATCCAGGGGTTGACCCGCGGGTCTGTGAAGGCTCGAATAGACCCAGCGCCCCCTCCCCGCACTTCTTTCCCGGAGCCCTCCCCCTCATGCCTGACGTCCCGCAGACCGCCTTCCTGTTCGATCTCGACGGCACCTTGGTGGACAGCGTCTATGAGCACGTGCTCGCCTGGCATGACGCGCTCACCGCCGAGGGGATCAAGCTCTCGGTCTGGCGCATCCATCGCAAGATCGGCATGAGCGGCGGGCTCTTCACCAACATCCTGTTGCGCGAGACCGGCCTCGACATCACGCCCGACCGCCTCGAGCGCCTCCGCCAGCGGCACAAGGAGGCCTATACCCAGCGCTCGCATCTGGTGCAGCCGCTGCCCGGCGCCCGCGAGCTCCTCGCCTACCTGACCGAGAACGAGATCCCCTGGGCGATCGCGACCTCGGGCCGCATGGAAACCGCGCGGCCGAACATCGAGCGGCTCGGCGTTGATGTCGACAAGGCCGCGGTCGTGACCCGCGACCAGGTCCGCTATGCCAAGCCCGATCCCGATCTCTTCCTGGAAGCGGCGCGGCGCATCAACGTGCCGATCGAGCATTGCGCCGTGGTCGGCGATTCGATCTGGGATCTCCTGGCCGCCAGGCGCGCGAGCGCGCTGGGCATCGGCCTGCTCTCCGGCGGCTACGGCCAGGACGAGCTCGAGCGCGCCAGTGCCTACCGGGTCTACGAGGATCCGGCGGATATGCTGAAACACATCGACGAAGTCGGCGGCCGCCGCCCCGTGAGCACTTGATTGCACATGGCGCTTTTCATCGACCCCTCACCCTGTCCCTCTCCCGCAAGGGGAGAGGGGACGCTGCTGTGGGAGCCTTCGAGAATCCGTCTCATCATGCAGCAAAAAGAATCTCCCTCTCCCCCTGCGGGAGAGGGCTGGGGTGAGGGGTCGACGGGTTTATCCAACGACATGAGGATGGAATGAGCGAACTCTTCACGGTACCCGCGCGCAAGGGCCGCGCGGCGCGGCTGACCAAGGGTCAGGCGATCAAGATCATCAACACCCACGGCACGCAGGTCTGCGACACCTGGGCGTTCAGCGCCGAAGACTTGAAGGAGTTCCTCTCGGTCGAGCATATGCGGCCGACCCTGGGCTCGATCTTTCCGAAGAAGGGCCAGCCGCTGCACACCAACCGGCGGCGACCGATCCTCATCCTCGAAGAGGACACCTCGCCCGGCATCCACGACACCTTGATCGCGGCCTGCGACGACTATCGCTACGGCCTGCTCGGCTGCAAGGAGTATCACGACAACTGCACCGACAACCTGATCGCCGGCATGCGGCAGATCGGCTTGACGCCGCCGGAAGTGCCGAGCCCGGTCAATCTCTGGATGAACATTCCGGTCGGCTCCGACGGCGCCACGCAATGGGGCGAGCCGGTCTCCAAGCCCGGCGACTATGTGGTGCTGCGCGCGGCGATGGATTGCATCGTCGCCATGTCGGCCTGCCCCCAAGACATATTGCCCATCAACGGCGCGCAACGTTCACCGGTCGAGGTGCATTATCAGATCCTGAGCTGAGCGAGGAGGACCGCGGCATGCGCTACGAGCTCTATTACTGGGACGGCATCCAGGGCCGCGGCGAATACGTGCGCCTCGCCTTGGAGGCGGCGGGGGCCGACTATGTCGATGTCGCGCGCAAGCCCGGCGGCGAGGCAAAGATGATGAAGCTGATGCAGACCGGCGCCACGCCGAGCTTCGCGCCGCCCTACTTGAAGGCCGGCAAGCTCTTGATCGGGCAGACCGCCAACATTCTGCTCTATCTCGGCGAGAAGCACGGCCTCGCGCCGAAGACCGAGGCCGGCCGGCTCTGGGCGCATCAATTGCAGATGACCGTCTCGGACTTCGTCGTCGAGATCCACGACGTGCATCATCCGATCGGCAGCGGCCTCTACTACGAGGACCAGAAGCCGGAAGCAAAGCGCCGCGCCGCCGACTTCCTCGCGAACCGCGCGCCGAAATTCCTCGGCTACTTCGAGCGCGTCGCCAAGGCGAACAAGCCCGGCAAGGGCAAGTTCGCGGTCGGCGCACGCTTGAGCCATGTCGACCTCTCGCTGTTCCAGATCGTCGAGGGTCTGCGCTATGCTTTCCCGAAGGCGATGCGCAAGCTCGAGAAGAAGACGCCCCGAGTCGTCGCCGTCCACGACGCAGTGGCGGCACTCCCGCGTATTCGGGCTTATGTCGATTCGCCGCGGCGGATTCCGTTCAACGAAATGGGCATCTTCCGCCATTACCCGGAGCTCGACGCCGACTAGATGTGATAGTGTTCCTCAATGGCGGGGGGAGCGATCAACCACGCGGACGGCAGCGAGACCCTGCCGAAAAGTGCCGATCTTCGGCGCTTGCTGGCCTATTGGTATGAACGAAGCGGGCCGCGGGCGTTTCCCGGCCGGGCCGATATCGATCCGATCGACTTCCGCTTCATGCTGGATCGGATCGCGCTCACCGAGGTGCATGAGCCTGAAGGCGATGGGAAGCGACGCTATCGCTTGCGGGTGGTCGGTTCTTATTGGTACCGTCTGCTTGGCTTCGAGGCGACCGGCCTGTGGATGCACGAGTGGCCTCGCGCCAACCAGCGCAAGCTGACGGAGGATTTCTACGCTGCGCTGATCGACGGCAGACGGCCTCGCTTTGCAGAGCGGGATGTCATCGTCGATGAACAACTGTTGCATTATGAGATCATGCTGCTGCCCTTGTCGGAGGATGGCAGCCGCATCTCGATGATCATGACCGCGATCGGTCCCAGCTGATCCCGGCGAGGCAGGGGAATGGCGAAACCCAGCGAGCCCAGTAATGGCCCGAAGAATCCTCCCGCCGGTCACAAGGCGTGGGACAATGTCCGTTCGATCACCGGCGCGACCGACGGTGTTCTGAGCGAACGCCGTAAATCCGACCGGCCCAAGTCCGAGCAGAACAAGCCGCGCGCCGGCGGCGCCGGCACCGGCGAAGCGCTGATCAGCTGGCGGGAGTTCTTCAAGACCTTCTGGCGCATCGCCGGACCCTATTGGAGCTCGGAAGAGAAGACCAAGGTGCGGCTGCTGACCCTGACGCTGGTGGTGCTCACCATCTGCCAGGTCGGCGTGCCGGTGGCGCTCAATCGCTGGATGCGCTGGCTGTTCGACGCCCTCGAGCAGAAGGCGATGCACCAGTTCGCCAATCTCTCCGGCATCCTGCTGGTGATCCTGATCAGCAACGTCGCGATCGTGAACCTGCATCTCCGGGTGAAGCGCCGGCTGCAGATCGGCTGGCGTGACTGGCTCAGCCACCAGGTCGAGCACAACTGGATGAAGGCGGGCCGGCACTACCAGATCGCCTATCTGCCGGGCCCACACGACAATCCCGACGGCCGCATTGCCGAGGACGTGAGGAACGCAACCGAATACGCGATCGATCTCGGCCACAGCCTGTTCTACGACCTGCTGCTGCTGATCAGCTTCACGCAGATCCTCTGGACCCTCAGCCAGGCGCCCTACATCGTCATCAACCAAGTCCCCTACTTTGTCCCGGGCTATCTGGTCTGGCTCGCCGTCATCTATGCGGGCCTCGGCAGCGCGATCGCGCTGGCGCTCGGCCGGCCGCTGATCCGGGCGGTCGATCGCCGCCAGACGACCGAGGCGGATTACCGCTTCAGCCTCAGCCACGCCCGCGAGAACTCGCTCGGCATCGCACTCGCGGGCGGCGAGCGCGACGTGCGCTCGAAGTTCTATCGCCTGTTCGACGGTGTCACCTCGGCCTGGGACGCCGTCACGCGGGCGCTCGCCAACATGTTCTTCTATTCCGCCAGCTGGTCGGTGCTGTCGCAGGTCTTCCCGACCCTGGTCGTGGCGCCGCGCTATATCGCCGGCCTCATCACCCTCGGCGTGCTGATCCAGAGCGCGCAGGCCTTCCAGCAAATGGTGGGCGCGCTTTCATGGGCGATCGACAATCTCGGCAAGGTGGCCGACTGGCGCGCCTCGGCGGAACGGGTCTTCGGCCTGGTCCATGCGGTCGATCATTTCGACGATCTCCTGCACACCACCACCGGCAAGCCGATCGAGGTCGTGCACAGCGAGAAGCCGATCCTCGCCTTCCGCAGCTTCGCGACCACCACGCCCTCCGGCCAGCCGCAGATCGAGGACATGAACGTCGAGATCCGCGCCGGCGAGCGCGTGCTCTTCACCGGCGAGACGGGTGCCGGATCGAGCATCCTCAAAGCGGTGGCCGGCGTCTGGCCCTGGGGCGACGGGACGATCGAGCTGCCCGGCGGCGGCGATTCTAAGCTCTTCTTCATGCCGCCCCGCCCCTACCTTCCGGCCGGAACCTTGCGCGCGACGCTCGATTACCCGACCGGCGAAAAGCCGGCCACCGATGATGAGATCCAAGTGGCGCTGACCCAGGTCGGGCTGCAAGACCTGATCCCGCGGCTCGATGAATCGGCCAAGTGGGACCAGACCCTGACCATCGACACCCAACAGCGCCTCGGCTTCGCCCGCCTATTGCTGAAGCGGCCCGACTGGATCTTCATCGAGGAAGCCGCCGATACGCTCGACAGCGCCGGTCAGCGCGCGATGATCGATCTGCTGCGCACCGAGTTCCCCAAGGACACGGTGATCGCGATCGGCCACGACGACACCCTGGCCGGCGTCGAGACCCGGCGCTTCCTCTTGGAGCGCAGCGAGAGCGGCGGCGTCTCCGTGCGCGAGGACAAGGTCCAGGCGCATCAGGCCTGGGCCTAGGCCTTCAGGCTTTGGCGCGGGTGGCGGCGATCAGGGATTTGTACCAGCGGTACGAGGCTTTCGGCGTCCGCTTCAGGGTCTCGAAATCGACGTGGATGATGCCGAAGCGGTTGGTGTAGCCGGAGCCCCATTCGAAATTGTCGAGCAGCGACCAGACCATGTAGCCGCGGACATCGGCGCCTTGCGCGATCGCCTGCAGCATCGCGGTGATGTAGCGCGTGAGATAGACGATGCGCTTCGGGTCATCGACCACGCCGTTGGCATCGGGCACGTCGCCGGTGTTGCAGCCGTTCTCGGTCACATAGATCGGCAGGCCATAGCGCTTGGTGAGGTGGATCAGCTCGTCGGTGAACATCTCTGGGAAGATCGGCCAGCCCATGTCGGTCTTGTCCGCGTCTTCCGGCGCCGAGCCCCAGCCAAAGCCCCAGATGTTCTTCGGCTCGGCTTTCGCGAAGATCGGGCCGTAATGGTTGAGGCCGAAGAAGTCGCAGGGACGGCAGATCCGCGCGAGATCGCCGGCCAGCATATACGGCTCGATCAGCTCGGCGAGCAGCGGCGGATAATGGCCGAGATTCTGCGGATCCGGGAAAGCGCCGTTCCAGAACGCATCGAGCAATGCCGCGGCCTGGCGGTCCTCCGCCGTGTCCTTCTCCGGGATTACTCGCTGGTTGTTGTGCACGCAGCCGATCGAGGCGCCTTTCACCAGGTCGCGCACCACATCGACGCCGAGGCCATGGGCGAGATTGACGTGATGCGTGGCCCGGAGATGCGCGACCTTGTCGATGATGCCGGGCGCCGCCCAATCCATCGAATAGCCGAACACGGTGAAGACCGAGGATTCGTTGAAGGTGATGTAGTGCTTCACCCGGTCGCCATAGCGCCTGGCCACCACCGCGGCAAAGTCGGCGAACCAATAGGCGCAGTCGCGGTTGGTCCAGCCGCCCATCGCCTCCAGGGCCTGCGGCAAGTCCCAGTGATAGAGGCAGAGCCAGGGCTCGATGCCCGCCTCAAGGGTCGCGTCGATCACCCGGTCGTAGAAATCGAGACCGGCTGCATTCACCGCACCGCGGCCGCGCGGCAGGATCCGGGGCCAGGCGGTCGAGAAGCGATAGACCTCGAGCTCCGCCTCGCGCATCAGCGCGATGTCTTCCTTGTAGCGATGATAATGGTCGGCGGCGACGTCGCCGGTATCGCCATTGGCGGTTTTGCCTTTGATCCGGGAGCGGATGTCCCAGATGCTCGGCCCACGACCGTCCTCGGCGGCAGCGCCCTCGATCTGATAGGCCGAGGTCGAAGCACCCCAGCGGAAGCCGGCGGGAAAGCCGCGGCCAAGTTCCTGAGCGGCGAGTTCCTGAGCGGTTCGGGCTGCGCCTGTCATGTTCATTTCCGGTCACAAAAGGGGCGGATTGCTCGCCCAACCATTCCCCATTCACCATTCGTTAGCAATATTTATAGCCATATCGTGTACAGTGTCGGGGGGAAGGGACGGCCGCGGGCTGGCGGCCGTCGGGACATGCTCTTTCGAGGTCGGGGACCTGGATGCCGCATCGGATCGCCTCCAGCATGACGGTCGCCCATGTGCTGGATCTGTTTGGTGACGGGCTGGACCAAAGCGGCGTCGCCTACTCGCTGTGGGACGCCGAGGATAAACTCGTTGCCTACAACGACATCTACGTGCGGATGTTCTTCACCGGCTTCGAGCATCTGGTCGAGCTCGGACAGACGTTCGAGCGCCAGAATGCGCGCTGGGGCGAGCACAAGGCCAAGATGATCCAGGTGAGCGACCTCAACGACCAGGTCGCCGAGCGACTGAAGCTGCACCGCAAGCCCCGGGGCTCGTTCGAGCGCCGGATCGACGACCGCTGGATCCGCAGCAAGGAAATCGCGACCGCCGACGGCGGCTTGCTCGCCATCCACAACGACATCACCCATGAAAAAGACCGCGAGAGCGTTGCCCGCGAGGGCGAGCGGCGGTTCCGCTCGCTGGTGGAGAACCTGCACAACATCGTCTTCTGCCGCGGGGTCAGGGGCGGGGTCGAGCACGGCTATGACGATGGCGGTTCCCAGGTGTTCGGCCGCGATTCGGAGAGTCTGTTCGGGCGTGTGGACGCGACCGGGAAATCGCTGCTCAACGACTGGTACGCCGCCATTCATCCCGACGATCGCGGGCGCTACCTTGCGGCCGAGACGGCGCGCAAGCAGTCGGGCCGTCCGTTCAACCTCGAGTTCCGCTTCGCCCATCCGGAAACCGGCGATCTGCGCTGGGCCCGCGAGGTCGCCTGGGTGGTGGAGGACAAGGAGCTCGGCCGCACCTATTTCGACAGCTATCTGATCGACATCACCGATAGCAAATTGCGCGAGGCGGAGCTGTCGCACAGCCGCGCCGAGCTCACGCTCGCGATCCAGCACGCCGATGCCGCCAGCCGCGCCAAATCCGCCTTCCTCGCCAGCATGAGCCACGAGCTCCGCACGCCGCTCAATGCCATCATCGGCTTCGGCCAGGTGATTTCCATGGAGAAAGTCGGACCGGGCGTTGCGCCGGCCTATCGCGATTACGGCAAGGTGATCGTCGACAGCGGCGAACACCTCCTCAACCTGATCAGCGACATCCTCGATCTCTCCAAGGTCGAGGCCGGCAAGATGGAGATCAATGAGTCCGATTTCCGCCTCGCCGAAGTCACGACCGAGGTCAAGCGCCTGCTCGGCGATCAGATCGGCAACCGGTTGCAGACCCTCGGCGTCGAGCTGCCGCGTGAGGAAGTCTGGCTGCGCGCCGACCGGCGCCGCATTCTCCAGATCCTGATCAACCTCATCGGCAATGCCGGCAAATACTCGCCGATGGGCGGCCTCATCATGCTGAGGTGCAACCTTCGCGCCGATGGCGGGCTCGAGCTTCTGGTGATTGACGAGGGTTCCGGCATGACCCATGCCGAAATCGAGGTGGCTCTCACCTTGTTTGGGCAGGCCGCGGCGGGTCGCAGCCACAATTCAGGCACCGGCCTCGGCTTGCCGCTGGCACGCAGCATGACCGAGCTCCATGGCGGTCAGATGCTGATCGAGAGCGTCAAGGGACGCGGCACCACGATCCGCGTGGCGCTCCCGCCGGAGCGCGTGCGTGCGGAAGCCGCGCAGGAAGAAGGCCAGCTCCGACTCAGTCTCGGATAGCCCCTACTCAGCGGCCGTAGCCCTATTGTAGCGCTCGGCCAATCGGGCCAGATGCCGGCGTGCCGCCGCAGTGCGGAGCTCGCTGCGCAAGGCGGCACAGATCCGCCCATGCACCACCGAGAACGGCATGACCTCTCCGGGCAGGATGCGATCCAGCATCACGACATGGATGCCGAGCTCCGTGGCGACCGGCGCCGGGAAGATCTGGCCGGGCTTCAGGCCGAACAGCGCCATATCCAGCTCGGGCGGTAGATCGCCGCGCGTAACCGGTCCGATCCGGCCCGATCCGGCGCCGTCGCTGATCGAATCGTAGGTCGCGACCAGATCGCCGAACATGCGCGGGTCGAAGAACAGGATCGCGATCAGCCGCTCCGCGCGTGCCCAGATCTCGTCATGCGCCTGCGCATCGCCGTGCGGGTAGCGCAGCAGGATCTGCCGGCCGAGATAGCGATCCGCCTCGCGGAACTGCTCCAGATGATCGCGATAGTAGCGCCGACAGGTATCCTCGGTCGGTGGCGGCACCTTGAACTGACGTGCCAGGAGTTGGACCAGACGCGGATCGCGCAAGGTCGCAGGAATGGGCCCCCTGATTCCGGCCTGCTCCGCTTGAGATAAAACAAGTTCCAACCGATCACGCTCGAGCGGCCCCATAGGGACGCGAAGCAGACCACGCAGCGAACCTAGACCGGACTTTCCCCGGAAATTCAGCGCTCTACCTTGTAGCGCGAGAGCGGTCATCGCTGCCTCCCTGCAAGCGTACTCGGCTGCCCATGGAAAGACTAGGAACCTATGCCTCCGAGAGTCAAGAATGAACCTAAAATTTTAAATTAATGCGGCTCGACCGCGACCGGCGCGCAACACACCAGGAATGGAGGGCCGCCGGCCGATGGGCGACAACCAGTGGTTAAACGGCGAGGCTTTCGAGATGACGCCAGGCGGCGGCGAGCCGCGAACGCATGGCGAGGCGCCGGATGACATCGCCCTCGACCTCGGCGAAGGGACGCTGGCGCCCGGCGAGAATCCGCTCCATCAGGAGCACATGGAAGCCCTGGTGCGAGGGCACCGGCAGCGGAAAGACCTCGCCCGCCTTCAGGCTGAAGAATGGCGCGGCAACTTCGCTCTCCCAAGCGCCACACGGCACGGGACCGATGCGCACGCCGTGCGCGTCCGGGCTGGCGGCCGAGGTCAGCAGCAGATCGCTGAAGATGCGCCGATCGTAATGCAGCATCGCGATGACGCGCTCGGCGCGACCATAGGCATCGGTGCGCCAGTCGCGATCGGTCACGTCGCCGGCGATCAGGATCTCGCCGCCCTCATAGAGATCGGTGCCGCGAAACTCCTCCGGATGCGCCTCGAAATAGGCGCGGCACGCGGCGCGGTCCGGCTGCTTATACGGGAACCGCTCCGCGACCAGCTCGGCGACTTCGGGGTTGCGCAGCAATTCGGCATCGCTGCCGGCAATCTCATAGCGTTGCGCGATCAAACGGATCTCGTCGAGCGATGGCGCCATCGTGCGCGCGATGCGCATCAGGGTCTCGGCGGCATTGATCTCGACGGCGGTGAGCGGCAGGTTGGACGGCTGCGCCGGTGCGCGGCGCAGGACCTCGAGATTCTCGATCAGATCAAAGGCGCGACGCTGAGGGCGTCCCACAGCGAAGTCGGTCAGCGATCCCCGGACGGCAGCAGTACCGGCTGGCGATCGTCGATCACGGGGGAAGGTGCTCATCCCGATTCCAATGGTGCGATCGATCCGCCGACGACGGATCAGGTCCCCTAAACTATTTGCACAGACTCATACATTTGCCGCGCGATTCGCCGGTAGTAAAAATTGCATCAAATTTTCGGTAATTTTTCAGCAGTGCGTGCCGCCCGCGATTGACTCGAAAGAGCGGAGCGAGTCGCTTGCGGAAATTCGGGAGCCCGCCTTGGGGCTCTGGGAATTTGCATCGCCGCCCGCGCGGGACTACGGTGCCGGCCATGGCCGATGGCGCAGACGAACCGTTCTGGAAGACGACCCCGCTCGGGCAGATGAACCGGCAGCAATGGGAAAGCTTGTGCGATGGCTGCGGCCGTTGCTGCCTCGAGAAGCTGCGCGACGGCGATACCGACGAGCTCTACTTCACCAACGTCGCCTGCAAGCAGCTCGACCTCCGGAACTGCCGCTGTAAGGATTACAAGCACCGTCAGCAAATCGTGCCGGATTGCGTGCAGCTGACCCCGCGCAACATCCGCCGGCTCGATTGGCTCCCGGAAACCTGCGGTTATCGGCTGGTGGCCGAGGGGCGCGACCTCCACTGGTGGCACCCCCTTATCTCAGGCGATCCCAAGACCGTGCACCAGGCGGGGATATCGGTCCGCGGCCGGGCGGTCTCGGAGCGCGCGGCCGGCGATCTCGAAGACCACATCATCGACTGGATCAAGTAGCCGGAACAGGCCACACTTCCCCGCATGATCAGCCTCGCAGAATTTGAGATCGCGGTGCTCGGCCTGCTGCGCCTGGCCCGCTTCGACGCCGGTTTCGCCGGCTTCTTCGACTTGTCGCGCGACGGCGCGCGACGCTCGTTTCGCCTCGCCCTCTGGCTGCTGCCGATCTACCTGTTCCTGTCGCACCTCAACGCCAATTGGCCGGAAGACACCGATATGACGCGGGTGGTGGCGGCGGAACTCATCGGCTACGCGCTGATGTGGATCTGCTTCCCGCTGCTCCTGGTCTTGTTCGCCAGGGTGATCGAGCGGGAGAACCGCATCTACGGCGCGATCGCGCTCTACAACTGGCTCGCCGTCTTGTCGGTCGGGCTGCAGACCCCGATCTGGATCGCCTGCTACTTCGGCCTGGATATCAACTGGGGCGCGGGCCTGACCGACATCGTGGTGCTCTTCTGCAGCGCGTGCCTGTTCTTCGCCTTCCGGCGGCTGCTCGAGATCCGGATCGAAATGGTCATCGCCCTGGTGATCGTCGAATACATCCTCAGCCGTATTCTCGAAGTCACGACCTACGGCCTGGCCCACGGCAGCCTGTTCTAGAGCCTCGGACTCTAGGCCGCGGCCGTTCCTTTTCCCGCAGCCGCAGGACGCGCAGCCGGCTCTCGACGTCCTCCTTGTTGAGATAGGCGCCGGCGAGGCGGCGATAGCCCTGATAGGCATCGCGCGCATGCAAGAGGCGCCAGTTGTCGAACAGCAACAGCGAGCCCGGCTCCAGCCGCCGCCGGTATTGCAGCCTGCGATCATTGGCCAGGCGCGCGAAAGCGCCATAGGCGCGGTAGAAGGCCTGGAGCTCGAACTCGGGCAGGAACAGCGGCGCGCGGTCGAGATGGTTGAAGCTGACCTGCGCCAGGCTGCCGGATGAATCCAGCCGGAGGACCGGACGCTTGGCCATGAGATGGATACCCTTTTCATGGTCGATGTACTGGCCGGTCACTTCGACCTCGGTCAGCACACGGTAGAGATCCGGCATCTCTGCAGCCATGATCGCTGCGATCTCGAAGCCGTCGACCAAGACGCTGTCGCCGCCAGTGCAGTCGAGGCCGAGGCAGTGGAACATCTGGTAGCCCGGCGCATCGAAGCTGTAAGTGCCGTCAGTGTGCGGTCCGATCGCCATCGAGGTGTAGGCAGTGTCCTTGTGCTCCATATTGGCGGTGAAGTCGTAATAGCCGCCGAAAATGGTCTCGCGGATATAGGCGGCCCGCTTTGCCACCGCTTGAGTCGCTTCCGGCGTCGCCGGCGTGCTCTCGACGAAGGCGAAACCGAAGCGCTCGATCTGCTCCAGCCAGTCCTTCAGCACGCGATCGCCGGCATCGCCCGCCGCCATCAGCGCGTCATAGGCGACATGCGGCACGGCACCGGCGAGGCGCGCATCGTCCCAGAGGAATGGTGCCGGCACCGCGGGCTTCGTGAGGCGCGTGACGTTGCGCAGCCAAGCCGCATCGAAGCTGCTGACATGGGCGTCGTCGCCGGCCCATTCGATCTCGAGCTCGGGGGCGTTGGCGGCGATGCTGATGCGGCGTGCGGCGAGCGCATCGTCGAAAGCCACCTGATCGGAGAGGCGCTGCCGCGTCTCCGGATGCAGGCATTTCGGACAGGGGCAATGGTCGCGCAGCCAGAGCAGCGGCACGGAAACCTGATGCCCATCGGTCCACGCGATCACCGCCAAACCCGCTTCGATCCTGACGTCGCGCGACATGGCTGCCTCCACTGGCTGTGTCCTGGAGATCGTAATTATACGATCGTATAATAAGCCGCAAGCGGTTATTTTACGTGCGTATAATTAACGGAGCGCGCCATTCCTGCGAAACCCAACCCCGGCCCGAAGTTCACCCGCGACCTGCCGGAGACCCGCCGCCAGCAGTTGATCGACGCGACCGCGCGTTGCCTGGCACGTGACGGCCTTGCCGGCACTTCGGTGCGGCATGTGGCTGCGGAAGCCGGCGTCTCGCCCGGACTGGTGCGGCATCACTTCGAAGGCATGCAGGATCTGGTCGCCGAAACTTATCGCGCGACCGGCAAGCAGATCGCCGCGATCCTGGACGCGGCGCTCGCCGCGTCGGGCCCTTCTGCCGAGGCGCGGCTGCATGCCTTCATCGAAACGAGCTTCAAGCCGCCGCTGCTCGATGCCGATCTGCTGGCGGTCTGGCTCGCCTTCTGGAGTCTCACCCGCACCGACCCGGAAATCCACGCGATCCATGCCAAGGTTTATGCAGGCTATCGCAGCCTGCTTGAAGGCATGATCGCGGACCTCGCCAAGGAAAATCGCGTCGTCCTCGAGACGCGCCAAGCGGCGCTCGCTCTCACGGCCTTGCTCGATGGATTGTGGCTCGAGCATTGCCTCGACCCGAAGACTTTCAGCGCCGCCGAGGCCGCCGCCATCGCCCATCGCTGGGTTGACGGCTTGAAGCGGGACCATTAGCGCAAGCGGCGGAGCAGCCCGTAGACGATGACGGCGGCGACGAATTCCAGCAGCACCGCTTGGCCGAAGCCGGCGATGGCTTCCGTCGGCTGCAGGGAACCCACTGCTCCGCCGGAGGCTGCCGCGAACAGCACCAGCCCGATCACCGCGATGCCGAGGGCGTTGCCGACCTGCTGCATGGTCGCGATCGAGCCGCCGGCCATACCCGCATGCGTCGCCGGCAAGGCGCCGAGCACGACGTTGAGGAGCGGCGTCATGATAAAGCCCTGCACCGCCGCGATCACCAGCATGGTCGGGATCAGCAGCCAGAGGTTCGGCTCCGCACCGGACCGCGCGAGGGTCAGCCAGACGCCGGCATAGCCGATCGCATAGATGAGCGCGCTCACCCGCAGCACCAGGTTGCCGTAGCGGCCGATCAGGCGTGGTGCGAGAATTGAGGCCGCCGCGAAGATGCCGGCGATCGGCGTGAACAACAGGCCGGCATGGAACGGCGTCAGGCCCTCGCCGAACTGCAAAAAGACGGCGAAGGAGACATAATAGGAGCTGCAGCTCGCATAGAAGACCATGACCGCGAGCGCGCCATAGATGAAGGCCGGCAGCTTCAACAGCCGGATCGAGAGCAAGGGCAGCGCGCCGTTTTCCTCGAACCGCGATTCATGCCGCCCGAACCAGAGGAAGAGAGGCACGGATGCAAGCGCCAGCAAGCTGGCAGTGCCGAGGCCGAGATGGTGCAGGCCGACAAGGGCTCCGAGCAGGCAGGCAAGACCGGCGGTCGAGAGAAGGATGCCGATCGGATCCAGCTTGGCACTGTGCGGCGCGCGGGATTCGTCCAGCCAGCGCATCCCGGCCAGCACCGCGAGAATGCCGATCGGCAAGTTCACAAGGAACACCAGGCGCCAGCCGAGGCCGAAGACATCGCCCGAGATGAGGATGCCGCCCGCCAATTGCCCGAGCGCCGAAGCGGCCCCCATCACCAGCCCCATGAGACCGAAGGCACGCCGCCTTTCATCGCCGTCATAGCCGACCCGGATCGAGGCGAGCACCTGCGGCAGGACCAACGATGCGGTGGCGCCCTGCAACACGCGCGCGGCGACCAACATCGATGCGCCGGGTGCCAAGCCGCAGAGAATCGAGGCGAGGGTGAAGGCCGCCATGCCGATCAGATAGATGCGCTTGCGGCCGAACATGTCGCCCAAACGCCCGCCGGTCACCAGCAGCACGCCATAGGCCAGCGAATAGCCGGCCACGATGAGCTCGATTGCGGCGCCGCCGGCCTGGAAGTCGCGCGCGATGCTGGGCAGCGCCAATTGCACGATCATCGCATCGAGCACGGTCATGAAACTGCCGGCCAGCAGCACCGCAAGGCCGAGGCGGCGTCGGCGCGCCGCGGTTTCGGGCACGGCCATGGGCGTTTCGATCGCGCAGACTTCGCTCGATGCCATGAAGCGCTCCATTTCGGGATTGGGCTGGACGGGATGCGGCTGGAGACGCAATATGGCCGGATCTTGATCCTGGTACCAGATTGTATTTTATCCTGTTAGTGAAACTAACATGCCACAAGGCAATCTGACCCGCTCGCGCGATGACTTGAGCGACTTCCTGAAGAGCCGCCGCGCGCGCCTGTCGCCGGAAGATGTCGGCTTGCCGAACGGCACGCGCCGCCGCGCAGCGGGCCTGCGGCGCGAAGAGGTGGCGTCGCTCGCCGGCGTCGGACTCACCTGGTACACCTGGTTCGAACAGGGGCGCGACATCCGGGTGTCACCGGACTTTCTCGAAAATGTCTCGCGTGCGCTGCGACTGAGCAGCGCCGAGCGCCAGCATCTCTATGTCCTGACCGGACGCGAGCCGGTTCTGGTAAGGGCGCCGGCGCGCACCGTCTCTCCGGCTTTGCAGCGCATGCTCGACGGCTTCACGAAATATCCGGCGTTCATCCGCACCGCGCATTGGGATGCGATCGCCTGGAACAAGACCGCCAACCAGCTGTTTGGCTTCTCGCAGCGCACACCGGAGCAGCGCAATTTCCTGCGCCTCTGTTTCTTCGACCCCGAGTTTCGCAAGCGCTTGCCGAACTGGTCGGATGATGCCCAGTCGCTGGTCGCGAAGTTCCGCAGCAACTACGGCAAGTATCGCGACGATCCGGCGATGGAGGCGCTGGTCAAGGAGATGATCCAGAGTTCCGCCGAGTTTCGCAAGCTCTGGAAGCGCCACGATGTCATGAACAGCGGCGAAGGCATCAAGGTGATCCGGGTCGAGGGCAAGGGCAGCCTGCGCTTCGAACACACCAGCTTCTCGGTCAACGGCGAACCCGATCTCAATCTCGTCGTCTACATGCCTCTCGGAGCACAAAAGTAAACAGCATGACCATCACCACCGTTGCCCTCGATGCCGATGACACGCTTTGGCACAACGAGTCGATCTTTCATCTGACGCAGGACAACTATGTCAACCTGCTGAAGGATTACGGCGAGCCGGATCACATGAAGGCGCGCCTGCTGGAGGTCGAGATCAAGAACCTCAAGCTCTATGGCTATGGAGTCAAGAGCTTCACTCTTTCGATGATCGAAACCGCGATCGATCTCACCCGCGGTGCGGTGCCGGCGAAGACCATCATGGAGATCCTCAATCTCGGCCGCGCCATGCTGGAGCATCCGGTCGAGCCGCTGCCCGGCGTCGCCGAGACACTCGAGGCGATGAAGGACGGCTACAAGCTCGTCATGGTCACCAAGGGCGATCTCATGAACCAGGAGCAGAAGCTCGCGCGTTCCGGCCTCGGCGATTACTTCGACGCGATCGAGATCGTCAGCGAGAAGGACGCCAACACCTATCGCCGCATCGTCGCGCGCCAAGGCATCCGGCCCGAGGCAACGGTGATGATCGGCAATTCGATGAAATCGGATGTGCTGCCGGCTTTGGAAGCGGGGCTCTGGGGCATCCACATCCCCTACCACATCACCTGGGCGCATGAGCATGCCGAGCCGCCCTCGGACTCGCCGCGCTTCGCCAAGCTGGAAACGATCATCGAGTTGCCGGGCTGGTTGGCCGATGTCGCGCGTCGCTGACAGGCTGGAGATCCGCCGCGCGGCTCCGGCCGATGCCGCAGCGATCGCGGCCCTGACCCGCGCGGCTTATGAAAAGTGGATCCCGGTGATCGGCCGCGCGCCGAAGCCGGTGACGGCGGATTATGAGGTTGCGGTGCGCGAACATCTCATCGATCTGCTCTTCGCCAGCGACGAACTCGCCGCCTTGGTCGAATGCATCCGCGAGCCCGACCATCTGCTGATCGAGAATCTCGCCGTCGCTCCGGCGCAACAGGGGCGCGGCTACGGTCTGCGCCTGCTAAGGCATGCGGAGACGCTTGCGCGCGACCTCGGATATCCCGAGTTGCGGCTCTACACCAACAAACTGTTCGCGGAGAACGTCGCCTTCTACACCAAGCACGGCTATCGCTTTGACGGCGAGACCGCGTTCAAAGGCGGATTCCTCGCGCACATGAGTCGGAGACTCTGACTCCGCTCCGGTTGCATACGCGAACCGACCCGAGCATGCATCTGCGAATGAATCGCCTGTCGATTAGCCGTTACAACATAACCCACTACCCCTAGTGCTTGAATTTCAGCGGAACGAGGCCACATCGATTGGCGTCGGGAGTTTGGCTGAAAATGCAAGCGCGGCGTGACGCCGCGGATCGCAAGAACCGCAGGCTTGGGAAACCGACTGCGCGTCGGCGCTTGCGCATGTCTTCAACGTGGGGAGTGGAGGAGGAGATGGCGAGCTACGATGTGACCTGTTCGCGCAAGGACGGCCCGGACGAAGATCAGCGTCTCGAAGGCCTGGGCGGCGCGGATTGGTACCATACGATCGACGAAGTGGTCGCGAATATCGGCCGCGGCGACACCTACTGGGTCAACACGGGCAAGCGCGTGCAGGTCGTGGTGATGACGCATGCGAAGACGCAGCGGCGGTACTTGACGACTTCACCGGACGGCTTGCGCCAGAACAACCTACTGTTCCTGCGCGAGTGCCGCTGAACCTGAAAGCGGCGGATGGCACATGTCATCCGCCGCTTTTCTTTCCTTTATGCGCGCCATTCGCGGGCTCAGTCACCGGTTCGCATTTCGCGAGTGCGTCCTAAGCGATTCATTGCATTGGAGTTTCCGCGATTACGCGAAATATCGCGAAACGCGTATGGATGTGACGGCCCTCGCATACCACTTCGTTTCGCTACAGTGGGAAAGCCTGTTCGGGGCTCAGTCCCTTCCGTCGGGTCGGATGGACCCGTTTGGAGGATCCTTCTCCATGTCTGCTTTGCTTGAGACTCTTCCCGGCTCGCTGGTGGCGGGCGTCGGGCTGGTGGTGCTTGCGGTCGTCTTCGTGCGACTGACCGGCATGATCCGCTACATACCCAACAACAGCATCGCGATCGTCGAGAAGCTGTGGAGCTTCAAAGGCTCGGTCGAGGGCGGCTTGATCGCACTCGACGGCGAAGCCGGTTATCAGCCCGAGGTCCTGCGCGGCGGCTTCCATTTCTTCATGCCGCTGCAGTACCGCTTGCACAAGCTGGCGCTGGTGACGATTCCGCAAGGCCAGATCGGCTATGTCTTCGCCCGCGACGGCGCGGCGCTGCCGGCGACCCAGACCTTGGGCGCCAACGTGACCGCGGACGACTTCCAGGATGCCGCGCACTTCCTCGGCAATGGCGGCCAGAAGGGTCCGCAGCGCAAGATCCTGCGCGAGGGCACCTATGCGATCAACCTGGCGCAGTTCGTGATCCTGACGCATGACGCCGTGCATGCGCTGGAGCTCGAATCCGGCGAGGCCATGCTGTTCGACCGCATGCGCGCGCTGCTCGAGGAACGTCTCGGCTTCGAGCCGGTGGTGATCAAGGACGCCAATGATTCGATCGGCGTCGTCACCGTGCATGACGGCCCGGCCTTGCCGGCCGGCCAGATCATCGCGCCAACGGTCGGCGACGACCCGAAGAGCGATGCCTTCCACAACAACTTCCAGGATCCGGAGCGCTTCCTGGCCGCCGGCGGTTGCCGTGGCCGCCAGCTCCAGGTGCTGGTGGAAGGCACCTACTACATCAACCGCCTGTTCGCGACCGCCGAGCGGATCGCGAAGACGGTAATCGAGGTCGGCCATGTCGGCGTCGTCGTTTCCTATACCGGTGACGATGGCCAGGACAAGTCGGGTGTCGAGTATCGCCACGGCGAGCTGGTCGAGCGCGGCAAGCGCGGCGTCTGGGCCGAGCCGCTGCTGCCCGGAAAGTATGCGTTCAACACTTACGCCGGCAAGGTGCTGGCCGTGCCCACGACCAACTTCATCCTGAAGTGGGACCATGCGGCGACCGGCTCGCACAAATACGACGAGAACCTGGCGGAAGTGTCGTTGATCACCAAGGATGCGTTCGAGCCGAGCCTGCCTTTGTCGGTGGTCGTGCATATCGACTACCGCAAGGCGCCGCTGGTGGTGCAGCGCTTCGGCGACATCAAGAAGCTGGTGGAGCAGACGCTGGACCCGATGGTCTCGGCCTATTTCAAGAACGTGGCCCAGACCCGGACGCTGATCCAGCTCTTGCAAGAGCGTGCGGAGATCCAGCGCACCTCCGGCGAGGAGATGAAGGGCAAGTTCGCCCAGTACAATCTCGAGCTCCAGGAAGTGCTGATCGGCACGCCCGGCGCGGGGTCCAATGGCGGGGATCAGATCGAGAAGATCCTGACCCAGCTCCGCCAGCGCCAGATCGCCGACGAGCAGGTCGGCACCTATGAGCGGCAGGCGATCGCCGCCCAGAAGGAGCGCGAGCTCCGGGAGATGGAGGCGCGGGCGAAGCAGCAGACCGGGATCACCGAGAGCGAGCTCTCGATCAAGATCCAGGAGAACCAGGGCAAGGCGAGCCTCGCCCGCTCGCAGCAGGAGGCCGACCAGACCCGGACGCTGGCGCAAGCCGAGGCGGACCGCATTCGCCTGCTCGGCGAAGGCGAGGCGAAGAAGGTCGTGGCGCTGGCGACAGCTGAGGCCGAACGCGTGACCAAGGTCGGTCTCGCCGAGGCGGAGGCGATCGGCAAGCAGGTCGATGCCTCCGGCGGCCCGCGCTATCAGCTCAGCCGCCAGATCGCAGATCGCTTTGCCGAAGCCTTGGAGAAATCCGGCGTCGACATCGTGCCGCGGATCGCGATCGGCGGAACGGGTGCAACGGCCGGCGGCGGCAACAACGTGATGCAGGCCCTGCTCTCGGTCCTGCTCGCGGAGAAGACCGGTGAGCCGATCGCGGAGGTGACGGCCGACCGCCCGAAGACGAACGGCAGCGCGCATGCGGCTTAACGTGATGTGACAGCGCCCGCTCTCGAAAGGGGGCGGGCGTTTTTCTTTAAGCCGCTCTATGCGCTGCTCGACTTAGAATTCTGCTGCATACTCCTGAATTCAAGCGATGTTCCGAATACAAGACATGCGGCGCCGGTCGTGGTATGATTGCTGCCTGCGCTCCGAAGTGCGCAGCGCGTAGGTGAGTGCTGTTTGACATCGTGAATGCTGCATCGAACGTCGCGTCCGACGTGATGCAATGGGCTTGCTGGCCTGCAACCCAGACCCAGCCCAGACAGAAAAAAGCTGCGCGCAAATTCCGCATGGCACCACGGGGGAGATCATCGGCGCATGCATGGCAACCCGGACCTGACCCGGACAGGAAAAAATGTCTGCAAATTAAGCATGGCGTGGGGCGAAGATCGTCGCGTTTGCATGGCTCTGTTTGGACGCGCGAGCAGAGGCGCCTGTTCAATCGGGGCGGTCACGCGCCGCAACGTTTACCCAGCGTTTACAGAATGAAGAACCGCCTTCGTCTCTCGAATGGGACAAAGGCGTTCATTGTCTGGGGCTTGGTGTGGTTTTACGCCCCTCCCGGGAGGGGAGAGCCGTAAACGTAAGCGCGCGGCTCGTTAAGTAGCCGGTGCCGTAGGCGCATACGCCACGCGCGTCAGATAGAGCCCATCCGGCGGTGCCGTCGGGCCGCCCTGGGTGCGGTCCTTCGCTTCCAGTGCCGCGCGCAAGTCATCCTTCGACCACTTGCCTTCGCCGACCAGCCGCAAGGTGCCGACGATGTTGCGGACCTGGTGGTGCAGGAACGAGCGGGCTTCGGCGATCAGCTGGATCTCTTCGCCGACGCGATGCACGCTCAAGCGATCGAGCGTCTTCACCGGCGACTGCGCCTGGCATTCCGAGGCCCGGAAGGTCGAGAAATCGTGGTGGCCGACCAGGACCTGGGCCGCGTCATGCATCGCTCCGCCGTCGAGCGGCGCATTCACCAGCCAGGCACGCCCATGATCGACGGTCAGCGGCGCCCGGCGGTTGACGATCCGGTAGAGATAGGCGCGGCCGGTCGCCGAGAAGCGGGCGTGGAAGTCCGCCGGCGCGATCTCCGACGACAGGACGGCGATCGGCGCCGGCTTCAGGTGATAGTTGATCGCGTCCTTGAGCTTCTCGGCCGCGATCTCTTTCTCGACATCGACATGCGCGACTTGCCCGAGCGCATGCACCCCGGCATCGGTGCGGCCGGCGCCTTGGACCAGAGCGGTCTCGCCGGTGATCTTGAAGACCGCCTCCTCCAGCGATTGCTGGATGCTCGACCCGTTATCCTGGCGCTGCCAGCCGACGAAGCCGCCGCCGTCATATTCGATCGTTAGCTTGAAGCGGGTCACGAGAGGCGGTCGCCCTTCTTCAGCACCATGCCGCGCAACAGTGCCGCCGAAGGCATCGCCTTCTTGCCTTCGCGCTGGATGAGCGTGGGCCGCAAGGCATCGCGACCGCAAAGCACGGTCAGGCGGTCGTCGAGAATTTCGCCCGGCTGATGCTTGCCGGCATCGCGGATCGGCTCGATCTCGGCCGCCAGCACCTTCAGGCGCTCGCCATTCGGCAGCTTGGCCCAAGCTCCCGGCACCGGATTGAAGGCGCGCACCGCGCGGTCGAGATTCGCCGCCGGCTCGCTCCAGTGGAGCCGCGCCTCCTCCGGCTTGAGCTTGGCGGCATAGGTGACGCCATCGACCGGCTGCGGCCGCGGCGTGAGGCGACCATGGGCGAAATCGTCCAAGGCCTCGACGATCGCCCGGCCGCCGAGCAAAGCCAGGCGGTCGTGCAATTCGCCGGCCGTCTCCTTGCGCTCGATCTCGATCCGGTCCTCGAGCAGCACCGGCCCGGTATCGAGCCCCGCCTCCATACGCATGATGCTGATTCCGGTCGCCTGATCGCCGGCGAGGATCGCGCGCTGGATCGGCGCTGCACCGCGCCAGCGCGGCAGCAAAGAGGCGTGGATGTTGAGGCAACCCAGCCGCGGCGCATCGAGGATCGCCTGCGGCAGGATCAGGCCGAACGCCGCGACCACGCCGGCATCGGATTTGTAGGCCGCGAACTCCGCCTGCACATCCGGCGTCTTCAGATGCTCGGGTGTGTGAATCGCAAGGCCGTATTCCTCGGCCAGCAGCTGCACCGGCGACTTCCGGAGCGACTGTCCGCGTCCGGCGGGGCGCGGCGGCTGGGAATAGACCGCGACGATGTCATGCCCCGACTCGACCAAAGCCTTCAGCGCCACGGCCGCGAAATCCGGCGTGCCCATGAAGATCAGCTTGAGCGGAGTCATGCCGCGCTCACGCGGACACGGGCTGTTGGCTCTTCTTCGCCTTCAAGAGCTTGCGCAGGATCATGTTGCGCTTCAGGGCCGTCAGGTGATCGACGAACAGGATGCCGTCGAGATGATCCATCTCGTGCTGGATGCAAGTCGCGAGCAAACCGTCGGCCTCGAGCTCGCGGATCTCGTTCTCATGGTCGAGATAGCGCACCTTGATCGCGGCCGGCCGCGTCACGTCGGCATAATGCTCGGGGAGACTGAGGCAGCCTTCGTTGTAGACCGCGTCTTCGTCGGACACCGAGATCAGTTCCGGGTTGGCCATGCGGAGCGGTTGCGGCTTCTCGTCCTCGCGCGCGATGTCGACCACGATGACGCGCTTCAGCACGCCGACCTGCGGCGCCGCGAGCCCGATGCCCGGCGCCTTGTACATGGTCTCCAGCATGTCATCCATCAGCCGGCGCGTTTCGGCATCGACCTTGCCGACCGGCTTCGAGATCTGCTTCAGGCGCGGATCGGGCGCGACGATGATGGGTAGAACAGCCATTGCTTTCGTTCTCGTTTCGTACTTTACTCTAACGTACTCGTTTCGTACCTTTACCTATGGATTTCCCGGGCTATCGTCAAGCAACGGGCCGCGCCGAGTCGCGAATCTCTGTCGGGAATTAACGCCATGTCTGAAATGCCGATCATCCTCTCCGCCTTGGCCCTCCTGGGGGTCGTCGCAATCATCATATTGCAGCTCCGGTCGAAGCCCGCCGCTCCGGTTGCTCTGCCGGATCCGCGGATCGATGCGCTTTCGGGCCAGTTGCAGCAATTGGCCGCGCATCAGGCCGGCAGCCAGGAGGCGATGGACCGGCGCCTGACCGAGTTCGGCAATCGGGTCGCCGACCGGCTGCAGCAATCCTCGAGCGAAGCCGGCAAATCGCTCTCCGAGCTGAAGGAGCGGCTGGCGGTGATCGACGAGGCGCAGAAGAAGCTCGACGGTCTCGCGGGCCAGATGGTCGGGCTGCAGGACATTCTCTCCAACAAGCAGTCGCGCGGCGCCTTCGGCGAGATCCAGCTCGCCGACCTGGTGCGCGACGTGCTGCCCGCCGCCAATTACGAGTTCCAGGCGACACTGCCTTCGGGCAAACGGGTGGACTGCCTCCTGAGATTGCCGAACCCGCCGGGCTCGATCGGCATCGATGCAAAATTTCCGCTCGAAGCCTATCGCGCGCTGCGCGAGGCCAAAGACGACATTGCCACCAAGCTCGCCCAGCGCGAGTTCACCACGGCGATCCGCACGCATGTGAAGGCAATCGCCGAGAAGTATATTCTGCCCGGCACCACCGCGGATTCCGCCTTGATGTTCCTGCCCTCGGAAGCGGTCTATGCCGAGTTGCACAGCAACTTCCCCAACCTGGTCGAGGAAGCCGGCCGCGCCAAGGTCTGGATCGTCTCGCCCACCACGATGATGGCGACCTTGACCACGATCCGCGCAGTACTGCGCGACGTCAGCATGCGCGAGCAGGCCCATGTCATCCAGACCAAGGTCCTCGAACTGGTGAAGGACGTCGAGCGGCTGGACGATCGGGTCGGCAAGCTTGGGGCGCACTTCGGACAGGTGAACGAGGACATTCGCCAGATCCAGATCTCGACCGGCAAGATCAGCAAGCACGCCGACCAGATCAAATCGGTCGAACTCGAGGACAATAACAAGGTGACCCAGCTGCCGCTGCCGGAGCGGATGCCGGGATAGGCAGAGCTGGGCTTTCCCGCTAGCATCGGCGCATGTCCGCACTCACCGAGCAGCAGAAAGGCTCCTTCTGGGAGAACGGCTATCTGATGGCGCCGGGCGCCGTCACGCCGGCCGAACTCGCCGCCTTGCGCCGCGACTTCAATGCCTGGGTCGAGGAAAGCCGGGCGCAAACCCGGAATTACGGCGAGATGGTCGATGGAAGGCCGCGCTTCGATCTCGAACCCGGCCACAGTGCCCAACAGCCGGCGCTCCGCCGGGTGAACTCGCCGGTCGAGGTGTCGCAAAGCTTCCACGACGTCATGGCCTCCAGCCGGATGACCGACTTCGTCGCCGACCTGATCGGCCCGAACGTCAAGTTCCACCACAGCAAGATCAACTCCAAGCTCCCCGGCGCCGCGACCAAGGTTAAGTGGCACCAGGACTTCCCCTTCACGCCGCACAGCAACGACGACCTCGTCACCGCCCTGCTGCTCCTCGACGACATGACCGAAGAGAACGGCGCGCTGGAGGTGCTGGCCGGATCGCATCGCGGCGCGCTGCACACGCTCTGGCACGGCGGCATCTTCACCGGTGCGATCGAGGAGAAGATCGCCGACGAGATGCAGAGCCGCGCAGCGCTCTGCCTAGGCGAAGCGGGCAGCGTCTGCCTGATGCACACACGGCTCGCCCACGGCTCGAAGCCCAATCTCTCGAAGATGCCGCGCACGCTCTTCATCTGCGTCTACTCGGCGGAAGATGCGGTGCCGCTGGTGCCGAACCCGGTGCCGAGCAAGCTCGAAGGCGTCGTCGTGCACGGCGAGCGCACCGGGCGCGTGCGCTCCAAGGACTTCACGCTGAAACTGCCGCAGAAGCCGGCGCAGGCCTCCTTCTTCTCCCAGCAGGCCGCGACCTACGACGGTTAACCATCTCGCGCCAAATCGCCGAACGCACACAGGCGGTTATCCGGTTTCGCTTGAACCCCGGTCCGGGTCCATTACATTACTTGCGACTTTTGGTCACAAGAAGCCGGGGCCGCGTGCGCGGCCGGGTTTCAACTGTTGGGGAAGCACATGATTTCGATCGTCGGCGTCTTCGCCATCGTCATCGTGGTGATGGCGATACTGCTTGTCTTCATGGGCGTCAAATCGGTACCGCAGGGCCGCGAGTGGACGGTCGAGCGGTTCGGCCGCTACACGAACACGCTGAAGCCCGGCCTCAACCTGATCGTGCCGTTCATCGACCGCGTCGGCGCCAAGGTCAACATGATGGAGCAGGTGCTCGACGTGCCGACCCAGGAGGTCATCACCAAGGACAACGCCATGGTGAGCGTGGACGGCGTCGTGTTCTACCAGGTGCTGGACGCGGCGAAGTCGGCCTACGAGGTCAACAACCTCGAGATCGCGGTCCTCAACCTCACCATGACGAACATCCGTACCGTGATGGGCTCGATGGATCTCGACGAGCTCTTGAGCCAGCGCGACAAGATCAACCACCAGCTCCTCAAGGTGGTCGATGACGCGACCCAGCCCTGGGGCATCAAGGTGACCCGCATCGAGATCAAGGATATCGCGCCGCCGAAAGAGCTGGTCGACAGCATGGCGCGCCAGATGAAGGCCGAACGAGAGAAGCGCGCCAATATCCTGGAAGCCGAAGGCTTCCGTCAGGCGGCGATCCTGAAGGCCGAAGGCGAGAAGCAGTCGGCGATCCTCCAGGCGGAAGGCCAGCGCGAGGCCGCCTTCCGCGCGGCCGAAGCGCGCGAGCGCGAAGCGGAAGCGGAAGCCAAAGCGACCGCCTTCGTCTCGGATGCCATTGCCCGCGGCAATGTGCAGGCGATCAACTACTTCCTCGGCGTGAAGTATGTCGATGCCCTGCAGGCACTTTCGACCGCGCCGAACCAGAAGGTCATCCTGATGCCGCTGGAAGCCGCCAATGTCATCGGCGCGATCGGTGGCATCGCCGAACTGGCGAAGTCGGCGCTGGGTCAGCAGCAGAGTGGCTCGCAAGGCGGCGGTGCCTGGAACCGGCCGCCGCAGAGCTGAGCGAATTGAGAATGGCGTTGCGATAGGTGGAGACCATGTCCGGCTTCGATCATCTGCAATTCTGGCACTGGTTCATCCTGGCGGCGGTATTCGCCGGCATCGAGATGCTGACCCCCGGCTTCTTCTTCATCTGGCTGGGCGGCGCCGCGTTGATCATCGGCCTCATCACGCTGGTCTTCGCCAGCATGGGCTGGGAAGTGCAGCTCATCCTGTTCGCCGCCTTGTCCGGCCTCTCGGTGCTCGGCTGGTACAAGTTCGGCCGCAAGCTGACGATCGCCACGGACGATACGAACCTCAATCGTCGCGGCGACTCTTTGGTCGGCCGGACCGGCGCCCTGGTCGAGCCGATCGTCAACGGCCGCGGCCGGGTGAAGATCGACGATTCGGTCTGGAGCGCCGAAGGCGACGACGCGCCCGACGGCGCCAAGGTGCTGGTCACCGGCGTCCGCGGCGCCGTGCTGACAGTGGAGCGAAGGCTCTAAGCCTCCGCCGCCATCGGCAGCGCCGCCGCTTCAACGAAGCCCGGTCGGCGGACCGTCATCGGCAGCTCGAGCAGCGGCGCCGAAGCCACGTCCAGGCGCCAGACCGTCGTGCCGTCTTCTTTCTTTTCGAGCAAGCCGAAGCCCAGCTTCTCGTAGTGCTTCTCGACCAGGCTGTTGCGCTCGGTCGGACGATAGGTGCCGATCAGGGTCTCGATGCCGGCGCGGCGCGCCTGAAGCAGAATCTCCTGCAAGGTCGCCTCTTCGACCCGGCGGCCGAGCACCCGGCAGCTCATCAGCCAGGTGTCGATATGCCAGTCCCGACCGCTGCGGCGGCAGATGATGACGCAGATCATGCCATTGTCGCCGAACGTGTCGGCGAGGCGGATCTGCAGCGTCATGCAATCGGGGTCGCGCTCGGCCTCGGCGACTTCGACTTCGGTGTAGCGCCGGGTAGTCAGGTTGAACTGGTTCGACTTGCTGATCAGTTGGGCGATGCGTGCGCGGCCGACCTCGTCGAATGGCTGCACCGTCATCACCATCTCGAGTGAGATGAGATACGAGTGAATGTCGGCGACGTTCTTCTGCAAGGCGACGCGCCGCGCGTTGTCCTGATACATGGCGGCGCGCTTGCGGTCCTCGTCCGAAAGCGTCACCGCCTCGAAATAGCCGCTGGCCAGCAGCACGCGCGCGTAATAGGCCGGGTCGGCCGGAAGCTCGGGAACCGCGACCTGCGGCAGGGTCTGGCGCACGATGTTGCGCTCGGCCGGATTGTCGTCGACGAAGACGAAGGATTCGAGGCCGAGGGCCAGCTCTTCGGCGATCGCCGTGATGTTGCTGGCCTTGTCGCTCCAATTCGCCTGGAAGACCGCGAGATGGTCTTCCTTCAGCAGCATCTCGGGATGCTCCTGGAAAGGCTTGCGGGCGACGTCGTCATTGTTCTTCGAGGAGACGGCGAGCACGATGCCGCGCTCGCGCAGGGAAAGCGCCACGCGCTGGACTTCCAGATGCGCCTCGCCGGTGGCATCGCCCTGCCCGATCAGGATGCCCTCGAGCCCATCATCGCCGATGACGCCACCCCAGAGCGTGTTGTCGAGATCAAGCACCAGGCAGCGGCGGCTCTTGCCGCGCAAGGTCGCGATCAGCCGGCAGACATGATCGACATAGAGCGGGATGTATTGGCTGGCGAAGGGCAGCTTGGCGAGGTTCCAGAGCGTCGGGTCGTGCCAATTCGCGAGGCCGACCGTCTCGGCCATCTGCGCGACATCGAGCAGCAGGTCCTTGCTGCCCGCGACATCGTCGGCGAGCGCGCGGTTAAACCGGTCGATCAGATTGCGCAGCGTTCCCGGCAGACCGAGATCGAGACTGCCGAACACCGTCTCCGGCGGACGTGCAATCGTCTGGACGATACAGAGTGCGTTGCTGTTGGCATGAATCCCGTCACGCACGGCACTGAGCTTTTCGAGCGCTGCGGCGACCACCTTCTCCGCGGCATCGGCGTCGCCGGGCACGGGGCGCAAGGGCAGGCCGTGATGGTCGAGCGCCACCAGCACCGCATCGAACTTGCCGCGGTTGATGGCGGAGTCCGGGTTGAGCGCTTCCTGCATCACCTGGTCGTATTCCGCCTCGATGCATTCGAGCGCGATGCCGTGGCGCGCCGCAGTTGCGACCAGCGCCGGCACCAGGAAATGCGAAGTCGTGTTGCTGAGCAGCCCGAGCCGGAACGGCGTCAGCGGGGCGAGCGAGCGGCCGGCATCCCGCGCCTTGCCGATCACCTTGGCGAGGCGGTTGAGCGCGTTCTCGTCGAGCGCGAAATTCGCCAGTGCCTGCAGCCGCCGCCCGAGATCGCTTTCATCGCCGAGCAGAGCACGGCAGCGGGCGGTGAAATCCTCCGGCTTCGACGGCAGCCAGGCGAGGCGGGTGTAGAGATCATCGGTCATCTTCGGCCTATCATCTCCTCACGGAACTATAATCCGACCCGGCGGAAAGAGGTCGGATCGATCTGATTTGTGCGCTGCACAATTTGCTCGAAAGCGAGCCGCGCTGTCAACGCAGGCGACGCGTTTTGGGTCCTTACCACACACTGTCATGTCACGAAAATTTTGTCGTGATGCGGTCAGGATCCAACAATCTCGCGGAGGATTGCCGACGCAACTTCCTCGGCCGACTGGAATGGCGCCTTCTCGCGCTGGAGGTCGAGGAACCGGGGGTCGAAGGCCGAGAGCATGGCGGTTTCGGTGTAACCCGGGCTGATCGAGCGGACCTTGAGCCAGGGGAACTCGGCTGCGAGGGCGGCGAGCACGCCGGACAGGCCGTATTTGGCGATGACATAGGCGGCCATGCCGGACGAAGCGCCCTGCCCGTTCTCGCCCATGGCCTTGGTGAGCACGCCAATGACGGTGCCGCGCTTCAGCCGGCGAAAGCAGTTTCGCACCAGCCCTGCGGTCAGGAGCTGAGGCCCGACCACATTGACCTGCCATTGCAGCGCCATCTCCTCGGCGGGCATCTTGCCGTAAGGGTGCAAACCCGGCGGCGGCGATCCCGCCAGGAGAACGCCCGCGAGCTCGTCCTCGAGCGCCGCCAGTTGGCTGACCGCGGCCTCGATCGACGCCGGAGATGTCAGATCGAGCGGCAGCGCCATGCCGCCGGTCTTCCGCACGATCTCCCCGGCCGCTTCAGAGTTCCGACCGTAACCGATGACGGGACGATAGCCGCGTTCGGCGAGCTGCGCAGCGACGGCCGCTCCTATGCCGCCCGATCCACCCGACAGCAGGAACATCCTAACGCCCGACAAGCAGTACCTCCGCGGTTCCCTTGCCGAGCGTGCGGCCGTCGACTTTCAGCGTCAGCTTCAGTTCCACGAAACCGGTGGCCTCGGAAAGCGTGGTCACGACACCTTCCAAGGTCGCAGCCTGGCCGACATAAAGCGGGCGGTTGAACTGGAAGTTGACATTGGTCCAGACGCTGTCCTGGCCCGGCAGTTCCATACCGATCAGCCGGGAAACCTTGGCGATGATGAGCGCGCCATAGACCACCTTGCCCTCGAACTTCTTCTCGCGCGCGAAGGCGTCATCGATGTGCAGCGGGTTGAAATCGCCGGAAAGCTCGGCAAAGCGCGCCATGTCCGCGTCCGAGACGGAGAATTCGAACGATGCCTTGCCGCCGACCGCGAGGTCGGCGAAGGCCAGCTTTTGGGATCGAGGCGACGCCATTTCGGTCCGGTCGGCTCAGACCTTCGATGCGATGAGATCGACGAACTCGCCGACATTCTTGAGCTTTCCGACCTCTGCCGTGGAAAACTTGATCTTGAACGCCTTCTCGACGGAGATGATGAGGCGGATATGCGTGAGGCTGTCCCAGCCATCCACGTCGTCCGCGGTCATCTCGGGCTTCAATGCGATCGCATCGTCGTCGAAGACGTCGGCAAAGATGCCGCCGAGTTGCTGGTAGATCTCACTGCTCTGCATGGAACTCCCTCGGGAACGGTTTCGCTCGGTTGAAGATCATGGATTGCTCACGGCTTTCGCCGCGTTTTCGTTGATCGCCGCCGCCAGGCGGCGTGACCACTCCCTGGTCACGCGCGGCTTCGGATGCACCTCATCGACGAACTCGTCGTCGGCGAAGGCGTCTTGCATCTCGACGAAGGCGAAGCCCTTGCGGCCGGACATCTGCGCCAGCCAATCGGCCTTCAGCGCATTATAGCTCTGATTGAGCGGCGAGTGCTTGGCCAGCCAGGACGGCACCGGAAGATCGGCGACCACCACCGTGTCGCCGCCGTCCAGAATGTCGTCGACCAGGGCGGTCAGGACATCGAACTGCTCTTGGGGAATCGTCGTCGAATCCGCGAACTGGTTCTGCCAGAAGGCGAGATACTGCGCCTGCTGCTCGGGGGTGATCACGGTCGCATTGCGCTCGGCATCGGACTTGGCCGGCTTCATCTTCAGGAAGCGCGCGCGAAGATCGTCCGTCGCGACCCGAACCAGTTTGTCGAGGGCGAGGTAGGGATGGATCAGCACCAGCCCAAGCTCCAGATCGTCGGTCGGCAGAAGCTGAACCGGACCATCGGCGCCGCGGCGGTAGAAGCCGTAGCGGAACCGCTCGATGTCGAGATCGGTTTCGCCGGCATTCCGGTCCGGCGTATTCCACTTCAGCGCGTCGGGTACGAACACGCCATTCCAGATGCCGAGCACATAGATGGTGCGCTTGGCGGCATTGGGCGCCTGCGCATCGCGAATAAGTTCATAGGCCTGGCGCATCTCGGTCACGTTGGAGCCGCTGACCGCAAGGTTGTTGGCCAGGAGATTCGGCACCAGGGGCTGGAGCTCGTCCAGGCGGAATCCGCTCATCGCGTTGGACGCACCGAGCAGAATCAAGCGATCGGTGTCGGAGCGAAGTGCGGTGCGGGCAAGGAAGAAATACTTCGGCTCCGTCATATAGAGCGTCCGGGGTGCGCGCCGGGTTTCGAGCCCGCCTGTCTGGTGATGCAACGGCACTAGCACCAGCGTCACGCCCAGAATCACGACATAGAGAAAGGCGACGCTCGCGAGCAACCACGCCGTCTGTTTGATGATCCATTTCATGGCGTCAGAATGCCCGATACACGAAATCCGGAGCCTTGTGATAGAACGACGAGACCACCGCGATCAGCACAATCAAGCTTGCGAGCCAAAGATTGCGCGTCACGATATTTTCGAATCGCAGCGCCTGCGCGACCACCTTGCTGGCGAGCAACGCGCCGAGATCCCAGGCAACCGCACCGATCGCCGCCGCGACCGCCAGGCCGAACGTCGCGGCCACGAGACCGATCACACCCAGTCGCGCGAGCAGGACTTCGAGCTGCGCCATGTCGACCCAGAGGCAGGTCACCGCGACGGTGAAGTAGGCAAAGGTGAGGCCTCGGCACGCGTAGATGTAGAGCGGCTGCTTGCCGAGCGCCCGATAGCCCTTCTTGCCGAGCGACTGCTGCATCTTCACCTGCCAGAGCTTGTTGATGCTGGCCCCGGCACCCATCAACAGGCCGTAGATCACGAAGACCAGCGTCGTGCCGTGCCAGATGCCCATGACCAGGAAGGTCACGAAGAAGGCGAAGACGCCGAGATAAGGCAGCAGGACAGGTTGCTGGAACCGCTCGGCCAGCACGCGCATCAGCGGCGTGAAGAGATAGATCTTGAACCACTCCGACAAGGTCATGTGCCAGCGGCTCCAGAAATCCAGGAAGTTCCGGGCGGCGAACGGCTTGTTGAAGTTCTCGGGGAGCTGCTGGTTGAACAATGCGCCGATGGCGATGACGATGTCCATGTAGCCGGAGAAGTTGAAATAGAGGTAGCCCGTATAGGCCGCGGCAGCAGCGGCGTAGTAGACGCTATGCGTGGTCCAGGACATCGTGCTGACCTCGTCCAGGACGTGCGACGAGAGGTCCTGGAAGAAATAGTTCGCGGTCGCCGAAACCACCAAAACCTTCACCAGCCCCACGATCATCCGCGAGAAGCTGCGATAGACGGTCTCCGGCGCCAGCGCGTCGCCGATCGATTGCTCGCCGCGCCGGAAGTCGTCGTAGCGCTGGATCGGACCGGAGACCAGGGTCAGGAAGTTGCAGGTGTAGTTGAGGAAGGACCAGGGCTCGATCGGTTTATCCCAGGGCTCCGAGCGCGCATCGATCATCAAGTGGATGATGCGGAACAGGACGTAGGAGAGGCCGATGATGAGATAGGTGAAGGACAGCGTCGGAAGATCGGAGAGGAAGGAAAAGCGCTTCAAATATATGTAAAGCGCGAGCGTGCCGACCAAACCGAGAGTGAGCGCAAGACCCGAGCGGCGCCGTCGCACCAGCTCGATCATGCCATAGCCGAACACCAGGAAGACGGCCAGCGGCCCAAGCTGGCGGAGCTCGGTGATGTAGCTGCCGATGAAGACGAGATTGGCTCCGGACAGGATCGCCTTGCGATAGAGCGGATTCGAAGCTGCGTGGAATAGCAGTGCCGCAGCCAGGGCAAAGGCCACGAAAATCAGGGAAGCGACATCCATCTCATTTCTCGTCTGTCACTGAGCGTCCGCACCCCAAGGGGGTCGACCGCCCTCACCGCTCGTCCAAACATCGCGGAAGCAGCCAAATCCCGAGCGGCGATTGACATCCGCGGTCCGCTTCCGGCAAAATTGTGCTCTGCACAATAAAGGGCCTTCAGCCGCTGTTCAACGACCTGATTTGTTCAAGAGAGCCCGATAGTATGGCCGCACTGAGCCATCGATCTGGCGATGCGGAAGACGGAACCAGGCGGCGGTCCAGCAGTTGTCCCTTCCCCTCTGAGACCTTACCGGAACAGACATGCCGGACAGCCCGCCACTCCTCAGCATCATTATCCCGAACTATAACTACGAAAAATATATAGGAACCACGATCGAGAGCGCCCTTGCCCTCGATTGGGCCCGCAAGGAAATCATCGTGGTCGATGATGGTTCCACGGATCGCTCGCTGGACGTCATCAAGAGCTATGGCGACCGCATTAAGTATGTTTCGAAGGGCAATGGCGGTCAGCGATCGGCGGTCAATGCCGCGTTTCCCCTGACCCAGGGCGAGCTGATTTACATCCTGGATTCCGACGACATCGTGCACCCGGAGATGGCCCGGGAGGCGATTCCGCTGTTCGAGCCCGGCGTGGCGAAAATCCAGTTCTGCCTGCGCGTGATCGACGGCGAAGGGAATCCGATCGGCAGCGCGATCCCCAACTACCCGACGGACGTATCGCACGAGAAGATCATCCACGAATTGCTGACCACCGCGCTCTATCCCTGCCCGCCAACCAGCGGGAACATCTATTCACGGCGCGTGCTGGAGAAGCTGTTCCCGATCCCCGAGCAGGAGAAGCTCTCTTCCGACAGCTTCCTCAACACGCTGAGCCCGCTTTATGGCCGCGTCGTCTCGGTCGATAAGATCCTCGCCTCCTATCGGACCCACGACAGCAATTCCTGGGGCACCATGACCTTCACGCCGGCGCGGTTTGCGCGCATGGTGCGCAACGACTTGGCGCGCGAAGCCTGGCTGCGCGAGCGCGTCGCGGTGGAAGGCAAGTACTCTGTGCCGGCCGGCTCGATGAACGAACAGTCGATGCTCCACATGCAGTACCGGCTGGTGTCACGGCGCTTCGTGCCGGAGAACCATCCGGTGGCGCAGGAGACGGTCGGATCGATCATCCGGAAGGGCTTGCGCGCTTGCCTGGCGGCACCGAACATCCGGCCCTCGCAGCGGCTGTTGATGCTGGTCTGGTATGCCGGCGTCGGACTCCTGCCGCGCGACCTCGCCTTCCAATTGGCGCGGATGCGCTTCAGCCCTGGTGAACGGCCCCGTTTCCTGCGACAGACCCTGCAGAATATCGGCGTGCTGCGGCGAACCTGAGCGGCAACGACCTAGAGAATCGGACTCTGGCTTAGTCTAGCGTCGCGATGGCGGCGCGGTGAGGTGGCCGACGTCAGCCACGATCCGCCCCTGCCTTCGCGGTCGAGAGGGGGGCAGTGCCGGAACTGCTGCGGCCAGCACGTATATCAACCCCGTCATCTCCGGGCCCAGGAATATGCCGCCCCAGATGACCAGCCAGCCGAGAAACATCGCAGCCACCAGTTCGATCGGCGCACGCGATCTCCATAAGGAATAGAACATCAGGCCGGCAAAGGTGGTGAAGCCGACGAGGCCATATTCAATCAGCATCTTGGCCCAGGTCGGATTGGCGTTTTCATACCAGGCATTCACGCCGGCGCCGCGCGTGACCGAACCGGGCCCATGTCCCATGACGGTGGAGACGAAGGAACCACCCATATTGGCCGAGATGAACTGGACGGGTGCCACGAAACGCGCGTAGGCGCTGGTACCGGGCTTGTCGAACTCATTGATCCGACCGGCGGTGAATCCCAGGTTCAGGGTCGAGCCTAGGACGGTGAAGATCAGAATGCCGCCGATCGCCACCAGTCCCATTCGGATGACCGTCTTCACGCCAAGCGGGAAGAGCAGGGCGATGAAGAGCGTTGCCAGGCCCGTGCCGGAATAGGTGAGCAGCATCGCGAAACCGAACGTCGCCAGCCTCGGCAGGTTCAGTGTCCTTCTTTCACTGCGCCGCCGTGCGATTTCGCAGGCCGCGGCGAGAGCCAGGAACTGAGAAAAGAATGACGGCTCGCGAAAGAAGAAGCCGTTCGATTTAATGAAGCTGCCGATGTGGATCACGGTGTTGTATCTGCCGCCACCGCGAATGAGATCGGGAAGCATGGGCGTGAAGTCGAACAACCACTTCGGATTGTAGGCGAACTGCATGAAGAACTGCAGGATGCCGGCAATCGCCGCGACCAGCATGAGGTTCGAGAAGGTCCGAAGCGTGAAGCGGCAAAGCGCGTCGTTGCCGTCGGGCATCCGCGCCACAAAGATGAACGCGAGGTATGCGGCCCCGACGAGCATGGCCGATAGGTATGACGAACCCGCCGGATTGAGAACCCAGGCGGTGAACATCACGCCGATGCAAAGGATGAACAGCATGCCGCGAACCGGATCGACGCGCAGCTTGCCGCACCACATCAGCATGCCGATCACGATGTATTGGGCGATCAGACCATTGCTGGCGAACAGGCTGCCGATATTCAACTGGAAGCGCGGCAAGAAGACCAGCGCGCAGAGCGCCACTACGATGCCGACACGAAGGGGAGCCGGGAGCGCGTTTCGGGATTGCGCCGGTCCGACGATCTGGCTCGTCTGGCCGATGGTTGGAGCTGCGACGTTCAAGGTCTCGGACATCTGGAACTAAAACACTATGTATGAGCTTATTGGCGCACCGAGCGGTCGTCCCAGCTTTATGGTGCCCAAATGCGGGGCGATCTAATAGCAGGATTTGCGGCACAATCTCCATAAGGATGTGAGTTGCGCGAGCCGCTACAGGCGGGCTCTATATGCCGCTGCGGTATGGTGAATCCAGCCTCATAGACCGGCGCCTTCGGATTTGTCATACAATACTGCTTATAATTATCAGAGTTTTACCATTGCAAACAACGAACGGCACGATGCCTTCATTCTCCGTCGTCATTCCCACGTATGACCGGCCTGACCTGACCCGCCGCGCGATCCAGAGCTGTCTGGCTCAAACCAAACCGCCGCTCGAGATCATCGTGATCGATGATCATTCACCGATCCCGTTCGAGTGGAACGAGGGTTCCATCGTTAAGGTTGCGCGGCACGAGCGCAATTTTGGCGGCGGGCGGGCGCGCAACACCGGGATTGATCTCAGCCAGGGAGATTTCATCTGCTTCCTGGATTCCGACGATCTCTGGATTCCGGACAAACTGCGCGATGTGGAGCGCGCTATTCTTGCCGATCCGCGCGGTGGCGAAACCGTCTACTTTCACGATCTGCTGATGCGCCGCAGTGGACAGGAGGATCGTCCGCTGCCGAATGCGGAGCATGACGGTGCGGAACGAATCCTGGACTACATCTTCCTGAAGCGGGGCGTGGTTCAGACGAGCACACTGGTCGTTCCCGCGAATGCGGCGAAACGGATCCGCTTCGATGACTCGCTTCGGATCCATCAAGATTGGGATTTCTCGCACCGGCTGGAATTGGGCGGGCTCCGTTTCCGCCGGATTCCGAGCGCGCTCGCCGTCTGGAGCCATGGTGAGGGCCAGCAGCGCGTATCCCGCGGACGCAAGATCGACCAAGCCATGGCTTGGATCGGGAAGCTGGGTGACACGATTTCAAGCGATGTCCGGACCGCGATCAATTATCGGGTGATCGTGCCTCGGCTTCGCGCCTCGCACCCGCTGCAGGCGTTTGGCTACGTCATGAAGGCGCGACAATCCGGAATCATCGGCACCGGCCAGTTCATCCGGGATATCGTCGAACTGCCGCTGGCCTTCTTGAAAGGCCAGCTGCGCCGCCTGGTTGGAGCGCAGTAAGGCGCTCACGCATCCCACCAGGCCAGCAGGCTTTCGCGGAGCTGGCGATCCCGGGCGCGCAGGCGGAAGTTTTCGATCTGGCGCTGCGATCGGCTGACGTCGAGACGAATGCGCCGCCGGATCAGTTGCATCGGGCTCGCGGGATGTTCCCGCGGCTGAATCTTGCGGATGGTGCTGGTCTGCTCGCGCTCGAACAGGGGATGCGGACCGAGCGTATAGGGTGGGAGCCCATGGCTCCAATAGCGGTCGATCTCCCAATCGATCGGCCGAGAAATGCGATCCACTGATTTCAAGAAGCGCTGTGCGCCTGCCTGCGAGATGACATAGCCCTGTGTCCCAAGCGGGCCCGAGCGGTATCGAACGATGTAGCGCCGCCCGAAGATCGCGATCAGGCGGTGCTTGAACGGATACTTGGCGAATAATCTCAGGTAGTCGAGCTTGCACGCATCCATCAAGCTCGGAAGCCGATCGTACCAGAATCCCGGATCGAGTTGGACGTCATCTTCAATGACGATCCGATAGCGCGCAGTCTGCTTCTCGACGAACTCGGAGAGGCAGGCATAGTGGCTGGCGAAGCATCCGATCTCCCCCGGCGTCAGCGGCCCGCGCCAGTCGAGCGCGGCTTCGGCTTCGGAGTAAGGGATCGGCGGATTCTCGCCGGTGCGGGCATCGAACAGCGACCATGGCAGTTGGAAGGTTTCCATCTGCGCCACCATGTGACGGCGGCGTGCCTCCTGGGAGCGCAGGCTGATGATACTGAATTCGATGTCCTGCATTCATGCTCCTTGTTCGCCGCGTGGTATCGCGCGGGCGCCATTCAGAGCATTTTCGACGCTGAAGGCAAGCACGCAGCCGAGGCGGGTCGATGACCCGCGACCGCGCACGGCCGCGCTGAAAAGCAAAATCCCCCGGTCTCACGACCGGGGGATTTGCAGTCCGAAGAGTTGTAGTGGCGCTTACGCCGCCGCCGACCCGCGCCGGCGCAGACCGCTGAAGCCCGCCAGACCGCCGATCGCGGTGATGAAGAGCAGCAGCGCGCCCGGAATGGGGGTGCTGGCCGCGGTCAGCGCGATACTGACAAGACCGCCGGCAGAACCGATCGCGGTTCCGGTCACATGAATGAGGTAGTCGCCTGCAACCAGCACGCCGGCGAATGAGAAGGGCCCGCCGAGGCCGCCCGACAAGGTCAGGTCGCTCGAGGTCGCGGAGAAACCCGAAATATCGAAAAGCCCGGGAAAGGCGAAATTCGACAGGGTCAGATTGATGTCCGATTCGTGGGTCAGCGAAAACTTGACATCCAAGGAAACCGGACCGGAGGCCGGCCCGGCGGCCTGATTGGTGGTGCCGTTTGTGACGTCGCCTAGGTCAAAGATCGTCGCGGCCTTGGCCGAAACCTGCGTGCCGACAATTGCCAGCGCCGCGAACACCAATGCCATCAAGAAATGCTTCACGAGATCCTCCTGTCGATGAGGCAAGCCGCAGCTGCCCCTCTCACGCCTTCAACGTCACGCCGTTAATTCAAAATTTACCGGAATTTATCAGAGCCGAACGCGCGATAACAAGCAAAAGTTCCGTTACCGCATACAATCTTTTTCAAGAAAATCGATAATTGCCAGCACTTTAGAATTCTACAAACGAATCCAAGGATTTGGCGAGTTATGCCACTGCTTCCGCCGAGCGGCGGCGCTGCCAGGCAACACCCCCCATCCCCACCAGTGCGCTCATAAAGAGCAGCAGTGCGGGCGGAATCGGGGTTGTCGCCACCGCCAGATCGATGCCGCCGTACTGGCCGCTGCAGCCGCAGATCCCGAAGCCCACGCGCAGCAAGTACTGGGTGCCGGCCACCAGGGCCGACGCGATCGAGGCCGTCGGCGGATCGGGGTCATATGCCAGCAGGGTGCAGAGGCTGCTGCTGCCGCCGGAGCAATCCAAAACAGGATTGCCGCCGCCGGTGTATTCGTAGAGCGCCAAGCTCAGCCACTCGAGCGGGTTTGCGTTGGAATCCGTCAGATGGAGATCGTTCACGGTCGCGCTGAGATAGGCGTTCGCTGCGACGGTGAAGGGAATGTAGGTGAAGGACTCGCCATACCCCTTCTTGCCTAAGGTCAGCGTTTCGCTGAGCGTGAAACTGCTGTTCCCCGGAAAGGTGATGTCGCCGGCGCTGGTCGGCGTGAGGAAGACCTTCGTGTTGCTACCGCTGGTATCGTAGGTGATGGTGACGGCCTTCGCGGGCATCGCCCCCACAGCCGCGGCAACGAGGACCAGCAAAGACATCAGCAAACGGTTCATCGATTCCTCTGAAACTTACCCACTGATGAAGACTTGGCCCGAGGAATTTCGCAGTTTCCTCGAATTTCAGCAGAATCTTCTGGGTATTTTAGCTATTCCGCAAGATCGATACATAGTTAACGACTTTATTACCCGGAACTGCGGCGCGCATTCGGGCAGGACGCGCCGCATTCGATAAAAACCCCGGATTCGCGCAGCGTTCAGTGCTTCGACTGGAGCAAGTCCGTTCAGTTTGTGCAACTGCGAACAGCCAGTCTTTACGAAATTTATTGCAACCAGCATATGATGGTGTGGTTGATGGGATTGGCGCTGTGCTAAGCGGCCCCTAGTATCGGGAGTTGCAGGATTTCGCCGGCCGGAATCCGCTTATCAATAGCGGGCCGCTCCGCTAATGTGGGAACGATTTCGCGGTTGCAGCATAGTGTGCAGGCTGGGTTCCGGTAAAACCGAATGGCTGACCGCCGGTTGGCCGAATGGAACTGTCCCGGCGCGCGTGAGTAACATCCGGGACCCGAGCCCGGCTCTGACGGCTGCATAATTGGGGACAGGCTGATGGAACATATCGAAAAAGCTTTGGCCCGCGCTCGGGAGATGCGATCGGGTCATCGCGGTTCCAGCGCGACGAGCGATTCTGCGCGGCGGCCCAACACGCAGGCCTCCGTGCACGGCGTCATGCCGGACTACACCGAGACCACGGTACTGCCGACCAATGCCCGCAAGACATCGGAGGAGCGCTTGGTGGCCGACGATCTGCGCAACCCGGTTGCTGACGTCTATCGTGTGCTGCGCGCGCAAGTGCTGCAGCGGATGAAGAAGCTCGACATCAGCACGATCGCGGTTACCGGCGCCAGCCACGGCGACGGCGCCACCACGACGGCCGCCAATCTCGCGATTTCGATCGCGCTCGACGTCAACCAGACGGTATTGCTGGTCGATCTCAACCTGCGTGAGCCGAGCATCCACCGCAAATTCGGCCTGACGCCGACCAAGGGCATCGAGAATTATCTGCACGGCGAATGCGACATCAAGGACTGCCTGATCAACCCGGGCATGCGCCGCCTCGTCGTCCTTCCGGCCTGTGTCTCCAAGGGCGAATCCGCGGAACTGATCAGTTCGCCGCGGATGGCCGCATTGGTGCGCGAGCTTCGGAACCGCTATCACGACCGGATCATCATCTTCGACACCCCGCCGCTGCTGGATTCCGGCGAGACGCTCGGCTTCCTGCCCAATGTCGAGGGCGTGCTGTTCGTCGCGCGCAGCGGGCACACTACGAAGACCGAGCTCGATCGCGCGGCCGACCATCTTCGCAATTACCAGGTGATCGGGACCTTGTTGAACGGATCGCGTTGATATCCGGATGCCGCGGATCGGCCATGCGCCGGTCCGACCAGTGTTGAGTGTTGTATGGACAAGAGATGTACGAAGCCTTCTTCAATCTGAAGAACAAGCCGTTCAGTCTGCTGCCGGACCCGGAATTCCTCTTTCTCAGCAGCCGGCACGCGATCGGTCTCAGCCTGCTCGAGTACAGCCTCACGGGCCAGGCCGGCTTCTGCGTGATCACCGGTGAGATCGGCTCGGGCAAGACGACCCTGGTGCGCGCGTTCCTGGGCCGGGTCGGCCGCGACTTCACCGTCGGCCTGATCTCCAACACGCATCACGCATTGAAGGACATCGCCGCCTGGGGGCTGGCCTCGTTCGGTCAGAAGGCGAGCGGCACCCATCCCGCCGAGACCTATCAGGAGCTGATGGAGTACCTGATCGCCGAATACGGCGCAGGCCGGCAATGCATCCTGATCGTCGACGAGGCGCAGAACCTTTCGATCGAGGTGCTCGAGGAGCTTCGGCTCCTTTCCAATATCAACTCCGGCAAGGATCTGCTGCTGCAGGTCGTGCTGGTCGGACAGCCGGAGCTGCTCGAGAAGCTGCGGCGGCCGGAGCTATCGCAGTTCGCCCAGCGGATCGCGGTGTCGCACCACCTGACCCCCCTGCCTTATGCCGAGACACGGCGCTACATCGAGCACCGCGTGAAGGTCGCCGGTGCCGATCGCCAGCTGTTCACCGAGATGGCCGTGGGTGCCATCCAGTATTTCTCCGGCGGTATTCCGCGTCTGATCAACTCGATCTGCGACATGGCGCTGGTTTATGGCTTTGCCGACGAGCAGCCGGTGATCGGCGAGGATCTCGTCTTCCGCGTGGTTTCGGACCGCCAGCTGAGCGGCATCGCACCGTTCGCGCAGCCCCTGCCGGCGGACGATCCGGCGGTGCGCGCCGAGATCATGAAGCTCACGAATCTCGGCGGGGGCGCCGCGACCGTCGAGCGCCGCACCGCGCCGGCTGACCCGATCCAGCCACGCGAAGCCAACAATGTCCACGCCAAGATTCCGCAAGGACCCGAGATTCCGGCGGCGCCCCGGTCGGAAGCGATCGAGCCGATGCCGGAGCCGGTTGCTGCCCCGATTGCCGGGCGGGTCCATGAGCCGATTCACGGGCAACCGGTTCACGGGCAGCCGATTCACGGGCAGCCGGTTCACGGGCCGGTCGGTGTGACCCGACCAAGACATCCGGCCGGCAAAGTCGCTCCGATCGTCGCCCATCAGACGCCCGTCGACGAGGCAATGATCCAGCAGGTGTTCGTGAAAGAAACACCTCTGCGCGAAACGCACATCCAAGAGACACAGGCGCGCGAAGTGCCGCTGCGGGAAATTCCTGCAAGACAGGCACCCCTTCGTGAGGGTGCACGTGGCAACCCCTATTTTTTCCGCGAAGTCGAAGACGACGAAGAGTTGCTTCTGACGCGCGAGATGAATGATTCTCCGCTCAACGCACACAAGCTTGTTCCAGCGGCACAGCGCGCGGCTGCGTTCGCTCCATCACAAGAGCGCGAAGAGCCTTATCTCGAAGCGCCGCGCATGTCCGCTCCGACTCTTGCGCATGCCCCGCTTGCTCCGAATCAAGAGCGCGCGATGGAAGAAAGCCAAAGACAAGTCGTTGATCCAAAGCCATGGCCTTCAGTCAACGATCGGCGACTGACCGCTCCGATTTCGACAAAGGAACATGGAACCGGAACGCCACCCCGGCGTTCCTGGTGGCGTCGGAGTATCGGGCACAACTCTTGAAATTCGGTGGGATGAGCCCGAGCTGCGACAGGAATGTGAACCGCATTCCCGGCGCATGGGGCTGAACCAAACATGGCACATATCGCTTCCTCCAAAGAACTGCGGACGGTCAGGGGTCTACAAGAAGTTCCAGGGGAGCACTGACCAACGGGAGCCGTCTCGATGGAACTCAACAACACCGCCGTTCATGCTGGTGGTTTCGGCAGAACGACGGCAGTCGGCCGAGTTCGCGGTTTCTCGCCGCAGAATGTCCGGCTTCTAGGCGTCGGTATCGATTTCTCTCTCTTCGTGATTGCGATCGTCGCCGTGGCGCTGTGGATGGGCCGTGAGCCGACCGATCTCTATCGCGTCGCCCAGATCTTTATCGGCGCGCTGCTCATGGCGATGTTCGCGGCCGCGTGCCTGTTGGCGCGGCTGCACGAACCGCGCGTGCTTGCGCGCATGCCGGTCTCGACGCATTTCCTGAAGGCGGTCGCCTGCTTCGGCGCGCCGCCGGCGATCACGATGCTGGTCTGCGCCCCGTTCGTCGGGCACGGCGACCCCAATGTGGATCAGCTCGCCGCCTGGCTCGGTTACGCCGCGGTGGTCGCCACCGCCTTCGCCATCGTCTCGCGTACCGTTCTGTTCGGCGGGCTCGCAGGTGCGAGCAAACGGCTGGTCGTGGCGCAGCGCGTCGCCGTCGTCGGGTCCGGAGAAACCGCCGGCCGGCTGATCCGCTGGCTCGAAGTCACCGAGCCGCGGCTGGTCGATGTGGTCGGCATCTTCGACGATCGCCACCGCGACCGGATCACCGACAGCGAGCTGGCGCCGCTGGTTCGCGGCAACACCGGCGACCTGATCGAGCTCTATAAGAGCGCGCCGTTCGACAAGATCGTGATCGCGCTGCCGCATTCGGCGGAAGACCGGCTGCTCCACCTGCTGCGCAAGCTCCGCCAATTGCCGGTCGATATCGCACTGGCGCCGGATCTGATTGGCTTCCGCTCGGCCAACCAGGGCCAGTCCGAGATCGCGGGCCTGAAGCTTTACAAGCTGACCGATCGCCCGATCCGCGGCTCGCAGCGTCTGGTCAAGGGCGCGATCGACCGGGCACTTTCGGCCCTGGCCTTGCTGTTCCTCTCGCCGCTGCTGCTGCTGGTGGTGCTGGCGATCCGGCTGGACAGCCGTGGCCCGATCCTGTTCCGGCAGCCGCGCCAAGGTCTCGGCGACAGCCTGTTTCAGGTGTACAAGTTCCGCACCATGCATGCCGATCTCGGCGATGCCGTCGGGCGCCAGCAGACCCAACGCGGCGATCCGCGCGTGACCCGAATCGGATCGTGGCTGCGCCGTACCAGCATCGACGAGCTGCCGCAGCTCCTGAACGTGCTGCGTGGCGAGATGTCCCTGGTGGGTCCACGCCCGCATACCCCGCATATGCTGATCGGCGACAAGCAGATTTTCGACCTGGTCGACGAGTACAGCTTCCGCCATCGAGTGAAGCCGGGGATCACCGGTCTTGCGCAGGTGAACGGCTACCGGGGCGCCATCGACACGCCCGAACACCTGCGGGCGCGCATCGACTACGACCTCTATTACATCGACCACTGGTCATTGTGGCTGGACATTAAGATCATGTTCCGCACGGCGGCCATTTGTTTCACCGGCGTGAACGCATATTAGGTACCTCGGCCGCGTGGGGACGGCGTATCGGGTTGGGTCCCCACCTGCTCCTTATGGGAGCGACTGGGCCGCAAATCGCTTACCGGAACGTGCACGCCAATACCGCGTGCACCCCTTCACCATCGTGTGACTCGACCAGCATTTAACTCTCGAATTAGAGTCGAATCGATGGGATGTTGCGGCGTCAGCGCGTCGTCTTAGTACGCGCGGTTTGCGGGAGCTCATGACTATGCGGATCGTATTCCGCTGTGCCGGCGTCTTTGCTGTTGCGGCACTGCTTTGGTTGGGCGGCTGTGATTCGCCGAAGGACCTCGAGGCCAAGTATGTCGCGAACGGCAAGGCGCTCTATGAGAGCGGCGACCTGGCCAAGGCCGCGATCGAGTTCAAGAACGCCCTCCAGATCCAGCCCGCGTCGCTTGAACCGCAATACTACCTGGGGCTGATTGCCGAGAAGCAGAACAAGTTCGACGCCGCTTCCGCCGCCTTCCAGAAAGTCGCCGACGCCGACCCGCACAATTTCGAGGCCAACCGCAAGGCCGGGCAATACACCCTGATGGCCGGCAACGCCGATGGGTCGAAGCGCTATGCCAAGGCGCTGATAGCCCAAGCGCCGGACAAAGCCGATGGCCATACTCTGATGGCGGCCGCTTTCCTGCTGCAGAGCAAGCTGGCCGACGCCGAGAAGGAAGCGCGGGCCGCCCTCAAGCTCGACCCGAACAATGTCGACGCCCTGGTCGTGCTGGCCGGGCGCCAGGCACGGGACAGCAAATTCGAAGACGCGCTGGCGACCATCGAGCAGGGCCTCAAGACCCAACCGAAGAACATCGACCTGCTGCTGGTCAAGCTGAAGATCATGTTCGATCAGAAGCGTACCGCGGATGTGGTCGCGGTGCTGCGGCAGATGCACGAGATCAACCCGGCCAATCCGACCTATATCATCGACCTCGCCAACCAGCTCGCGTTGACCGGGGCGCTGGCCGATGCGGAAACCATGTTCCGGCAGGCGCTCGAAGGCGGCAACGACACCGACGCGCTGATTTCCGCCTATGCCATGTTCCTGGTGCAGAAGCGCAGCCTCGACGAGGCGATCAAGCAGATCAAGACGCTCGCCGAGCGGACCAAGCTCGCGCCGAAATATGTCCTGCTGCTGGAGCAGCTCTACATCCAGTCGAAGAAGTTCGACGAGGCCGCCGCGCTGATGCAGGATCTGCAGCAGAACGGCGCCAACGCGAACGATCGGTTGCGCGCCGAGGTCGAGCTTGCGCGGCTTGCGGCACTGCAGGGTCACTCGGATGCCGGCCTGGAACAGGTCGAGGCGATCTTGGCGAAAGATCCGGAGAACGAGCCGGCGCTGTTGCTGCGCGGCGGTCTCCTGCTCAACGCCGGCAAGTACGATGCGGCGATCGCCGATGCAAAATCGGTCCTGCACAAGGACCTGAACTCGGTCCCCGCTTTGCTCCTGCTCTCGCGCGCCTACGAGGCGACCGGCGACAACGTGCTCGCGATCGACGCCTTGCGCAACGTCGCGCGCCTCACGCCGAACGACGTCGACGTGCGGCTGCGCCTGGCAAGCCTGCTGGCCGCCAAGGCGCCGGACGACGCGCTACAGAATCTCGATGTGGCGATTGCGCTCCGACCTGATGCGCCGGAGCTCAAGGTGCAAAAGGCGGAGTTCCTTATCCGCACCAACGCGCCGGACAAGGCGGAAACGATTGCCCAAGCCCTGCTGCAAGTTCCCGCCACGGCGCCCGTGGCTCACCGGATCATCGCCGAATCGGCTTTGGTGCGCAGCGATTACGCGACCGCGATCTCGGAGCTGAAACTCGCCGAGGCCGGCGGCCAGCCGTTCGAACTGACCGGACCGCTGCTGGTGGCCGCCTATGTCCGATCCGGCAAGGCCGACTTGGCGAGCGCGCTGCTGACCGAGCGCATCGCCAAGGACGCCGGCGACGCGAAGTCGTTGGTGCTCCTGGCCGGCGTCCGGGCCCAAGCGGGCAAGCTCGACGAGGCCGAGAAGCTGTTGCGGCAAGCGATCGCTGCCAAGCCGGAAGTGACCGAGCCCTACGTCAACTTGGTCCAGCTCCTCGCCCGCCAGCGCAAAGACGCCGAGGTCGTGAAAGTGACCGAACTGGCGTCGCAGAAATTCCCCAATGACCGCGGAATGGCGCTGGTCGCCGCGGTGGCCTACGACACCTCGGGGGATTTCAATGCGGCGAAGGCGAGCTATGAGAAGATTCTGGCGAAGTGGCCGGACGACACCGTGGCCGCGAACAACCTTGCCGCGCTGATCGCCGACGTGTGGCCGACCGACGCGCCGCTGCTCGATCGGGCGCGACAGCTGGCCGAGCGCTTCCGCGGCTCGGACAATGCCGTCCTGCTCGACACCCTGGGCTGGGTCCTGGCGCGTCAGGGCAACTATGACGATGCCGCGATCCTGCTGGCCCGCGCCACGTCACTGATGCCCGACAATCAGCAGATGCAGTTCCACTACGGCATGGCGCTGAAAGGCAAGGGCCTCACCACCAAGGCACAGGCAGCCTTCTCCCAGGCCTTGGCCGGCACGCCGGACTACCGCGGCCAGGCGGAAGCGATCCAAGCTTCCTCGGCGCTGAAGTAATCAGAAGCCGGAAGGCACGCCGGGCTTCGCTCTCAAGCCCGGCGGAGCGCGATCAGGGATTGATCCGGTTTACGAAGGACGCCCAGAGCACATCGAGCGGGGCGACCATGACGTTGACCGCAACGAGCGTCGCGACCACTGCAGCACAGGCGCCGCCGACGATCAGGCCCCGGCGTATCCAGCGATTGATACGCTCGCGCGGTGTGGTGATGTAAGGCACTGTGGCCAGCGGCACCTCGCCGAACACTGTCTGCAAGCCGCGCGGCTCATAAACCTTCGAATCCAACATCTCGATCGCCAGCATGGCAGCCGCAGCCATCATGAACGACATCACGGCGCCAGCCAGCAGCAACAGCTTGCGATTCGGCTTGAGCGGCAGGTCGGGAAATTCCGGAGCCTCGACCACGGAGAAGGTTTCGCTCTTGCTCTGCTGCTCCATGCTCTGAGCAACCTGAGCATCGGCTTCCTTGTCCTTGAAATCCTGGTACCGCTTCACCGCCGCTTCGTATTGCTGGCGCAGCGAGTTGTACTGGCCGGAAAGTGCCTGGGTCTGGAGCACGCGCTTCTGCGTGTCGTCGATCTTGGCCTGCAACGCGGCCGTCTCCATCTGCACGCCTTGCAGCTGCGCGGTCGCTTCGCCCAGCTGGTTCTGCATCTGAATGTACATCGGATTGTCGGGCGGCCCCTTCGGCGCAGAGATCATGGAAACGCTGGGCGCCTTCCCAACCTCGGCCTGAAGGTCGGTCAACTGCTTCCGCAGCTTCTGCACCGTCGGATGGTTCTCGCCATACTTCTGCAGTGCGTCGGAGAGCTGCGCCTGCATCTGCGACAACGTCGCCTGCGTCGAGGTCTGTGCATCGCTCGTCCCGACCTGGGCCTTCAGCGAGTCGATCTGCTTCTCGAGATGGACCACCTGGGGATGCTTCGGCCCGTAGCGCGCCGAGAGGTCGATGTACTGCAGCTCCAGCGCCATCAGCTGGGCCTGCGGCGTCGCTGGAGTTCCGCCGGCGGTCATCGGCATATACGGGCTGATGGTGCCGAGCTGACTTTGCAGGAACGCCCGCTTCTCGTTGAGCTGCTCGAGGTTGCTGCGGTTCTGCAGCAGCGTCCCTTGCAGCGACTCGAGGATGCGCATGTTGGTGTCGAGCTGCTCGGGCAGAGTGCTGGAATTCTGGGTCTTGAACTCGGTCAGCCGCTTTTCGGAGTCCGCCACGTCCTGGTAAAGCTTGGTCGACTGCTGCGTCAGAAACTCGGTCGTGCCCGCCGCCTTCTCGGTCCGGGTCTGCACATTCTCCGCCAGATAGAGGTCGGTCAGCCGGCCTGCGATCTGCTGCGCGATCCGAGGGTCCTGGTCGGAATATGAAACCGTGAATGCAATGGTCGCTTGCGGCTGGCTGCTGCTCCGGTTCTTGTTCGAGACGAAGTCCGCACTGAGCACCGCGAGGTCGATCTTGTTCCGGACTGCGTTGATGAGCTCGGAACGCGGTGTTGTCGCCAGCGCGGCCTGAAAGAGTCCGAACCGATCGATGATGTCGCTCAGATTCTGGTTCGTCATGACATGCTGCTCGATCACCTGCAGCCGCTGGTCGGCATAGGTCGAGACCGTCGACTTGATGAGATCGGCGGGGACGTCCGGCTCCTCGATCAGGATCGTGGCAGTCGACTGGTAAGTCGGCGGCCAGATCAGGGCGATCGTAACCGCAGCACAACAGCCAACGAACCCGACCGCCAGTCCAATCCACTTCCTGCGACGCACTGTGTGCAGGAGGTTAATGTTACCGAACAGGCCTTCGCCGTCGAAGCCCAACGGACCGGCTTGGACGATCGCCATGCTAGAATCCACTCCAATGTACATCCGGAAGCGCGTAGCGCAGGGTTATAAACGCCGCGTTATCCATCGCGGATCCGCTCTGATCGAAAGTCTTGTACCGAAACTGATAGGCGGCCGAGAGGCTGAGATCTTCGGTCAAATCCCACCGGACGGACGGCCTCACCAGAAAGCGCCGGGACACCTCGTTGTTATTTTCTGTCCTCTGGTCGTCAAGGTAGGAGCCGTCCAGCGAGAACACCGTCATTTCGGTCATTTGATAGGAAATGCCGAACGATCCGCGATTGCGGGTCCGTGCTTCGCCGTCACCCGTCGGCTCGGTGTCGCGCGACAGCGTCACGTTCGCCTTGGTCTGATCGTTGATCTGGTAATCAAAGGCGAACTGGAAACGAAAACCGACGTCGCTCGAATCCTTCGCATCGTCCTCATGGGTGACGTTGTAGTTGAGACCCCCCGCCCCGGAAATCGAGAAGCGTTCCGTTGGATGGTAGCTGTAGCCGATCAGCCCGCCATATACGTCCTGAGTGGTGTTTACTTCGTCATCCGACTCGAACCGGGAATAGTCGAGCTGCCCGAACACCGACGCCAATTCGCTCAAATCGTGCGTATAGGTGAAGCTTGGCCCGAAATCCCGATAATCGGTCTTTTGGTTCGACTGGTAGTCGGTCTGCAGATACCGGCCTGACAATCGCATCCGGTCGATCGGGGACAAGAGATATTGCCATGACGGCGAAACATCCCACCGGATGAACTGGATCTGCTTCCTGACGAAATTGCCCGACTGTTCATCCTCATTTTCTGCGATTGAGTCGTGAGCGAAATTTCCCGTTAAGCCCAGCTGACTTCGTTCGCTCAACGCCTTGGATACATTCAAATCGGCGAACTGGTCCTGCGTGTTCAAATCAGAATGGTTGAGATACTCCGTGAACACGAACCGTCCCCCAAGGGAGATATTGGAGGTCGGACCCGCGCGCGACAGCCTGAGCTCCGGCGTGGTCTTGGAACTGAATGCACTGATCTCATTGCTCGGATTCAGCAGGACATTGCTGTTGTAGCCCATACGCTGCGTCAGGTTGGATTCGAAACTCCAATCCTGGGCCAAAGCCGCTCTCGTCTCAAAGCACGTCGCCAAGAGGCCAAAGACGAACAAAACACATGCCAGGGCGAGGGCGCGATTCACCCCGCGCAATCCCCCCACACCGATGGCCATACTCGTCCCCCGAGGCAATTAGAGATCAGAAGCCCAGGCCCGCTTGCGGAACGACCACCACGTCGCCGCCTTGCAGCCGGATATTCATGTTGAGTTTTTCCCCGTCCTCAACGGATGAATAGTCGAACGGAATCTTTGACTGCACGCCGCCATTGTCGCGGCGCAAGACGATGATCCGGCTCTTGCTGGCGAACGGCGTGAGACCGCCGGCCAGGCTCAAGGCCTGCATGACATCGACCTGGGTGTCGGTCACGAAAGTGCCCGGCTGCTTCACCTGGCCGATGACAGAGAACGAGTTGCCGGAGCTCTTGACCAGCGAGACGGTGACCTCGGGATCGGTCACGTTCGGCAGCATGTTGCCGGCGCGGAGCGCGTCCGCGATCTTCTTCGACAACTCGCTGAGCGAGAGCCCGCGCGCATTCATGTTCCCGACCAGCGGGAAGGCGATGCCGCCGTCCGGTTCCACCGCAACGTCGCGATCGAGATCGCGCTCGCCATAGACCGAGATGTGGATCGTATCGCCGCCGTTGATGCGATAGAGGTTCTCCGCAGGCGATGCCGTAACCGGCCCCGTCGTGGCGGGCACGACGGTCGCAGGCGCAGGAGAGGTGGCGGAATCCTGAGCATGTGCGGAGCCGACCATCAGCGCGATGGCGGCTATGCTTAACGCGATACCTTTGAGGAGCCGTTTCATTTTTTTCTTCCTGTTTTCGACCCGTCGCCGAGAGTCACCAAGTTTCGATTCCTTCCGGTGTTACCCAGGGGCAAAATAGTCTAAATTTGCTTGATGATACAGCCAAATACCGAGCGTTAATTATGTGACCTTGTAATTTGGTTATCGGAGGAAGACCGAATTTAGACCTACGGCGACGGCATGTTGCTGGGATGCCTGGACCAGCGGTCCGCAGGCTCCCATAAATGCGCAACGAGCCGCTAAGGTTGCGTTTTTTCGGCCCGGAGTCGGATGCGGACACGCTTGATTCCTGTATCGCCTGATAGGACAGGCGGAAGTGAATAAATCAACCGAAACGGGTCATTGTCTGACCTGAAGTAGGTAGCTTGGTGAAACGCCGCGCATCTCCTTGGAATTAGATGGTTAATCACAACATTGTGGTGGCCATTTTGCCGGTTTTCCGCCGCAGATGAAAATAAATGACCTAAAGTTTGGAATAAATTTGGAAGTGCTGCTGTTGGCCGTGGGGCGGGTCTCCTCCCGAAACGGCCGCGGGGCCTTTCTCGTCGGGGCATGAATTGATGGACATGCGAAGTCCGAGCCGGAAGCTGGAACTCCTGGGACTCGCATCTCCCTCGGCCAAACGCGGCCAGAGCGGTCGACTGCAGCCGCAACAGCTCAGTTACATCAGTCTGGGGATCGATCTCGGCCTCTTCATCGGCGCCGGCGTGCTTTCCTGGTTCGTCGCCTCCGTTCCGGCCGCCGACATCTATCGCCTGATGGCGATCGGCATCAGCGGAATGGCTTGCATCATCTTCCTCGGCTTGTGCCGATCGCTGCAGGTGCATGACCCGCTCCTGCTGCTGCACACGACCGCCCTGTCGCGCACGCCGCGGATGATCGTCTGCACCGGCCTGCCGCTGCTGTTCCCGCTCGCCATGAGCCTGCTGTTCGTGCGCAGCGCGGAAACCGAGGTCCACCACATCATCTCCTGGCTGTTATGGTTCGAGCTGATCGCCATGTCGGCGACGGTCGTGGCGCACGGCTTCTTCCAGCTGGTGCGGCCGATGCTGAGCGAGCGCATCCTCGCGCGACAGCGCGTCGCCATCATCGGCGCCGGCGAATCCGCCGCGCGGCTGATCAAATGGGTGGAGCTGACCGCGCCCGGATTGTTCGAGATCATCGGCGTGTTCGACGATCGTGACAGCCGGCGCACGCTCAATTCCAGCGTCGCGCATCAGATCCGCGGCAGCACCGCTGATCTCGTCGAACTCTATAAACTGCACGCGTTCGACAAGGTGGTCATCGCTTTGCCGCATTCGGCGGAGGCGCGCCTGCTCGATCTGCTGCGGAGCCTTCGGGTCCTGCCCGTGGATATCGTGCTCGCCCCCGATCTGATGGGTTTCAATGCCGCAGATCAGGAAACCGCGGAGATGGCGGGCCTGAAGCTGCACTCGCTGGCGCACCGGCCGATCCGCGAGCCGCAGCGGCTGATCAAGTCCGCGATCGACTTTGCGGCCGCATCCGCGGCGCTGATCTTCCTTTCGCCGCTGCTGCTGCTGATCGCGATGATCATCAAATTCGACAGCCACGGTCCGATCTTCTTCCGTCAGCGCCGCCAGGGCCTCGGGGACCGACTGTTCGACGTCTACAAGTTCCGCACCATGTATTGCGATGTCGCCGATCCGAAGGGGGCCAACCAGACCAAGCGCGGCGATCCCCGGGTGACCCGGATCGGCGCCTTCCTGCGCAAGACCAGCCTCGACGAGCTGCCTCAGCTGATGAACGTCATCCGCGGGGAAATGTCACTGGTCGGCCCGCGTCCGCATACGCCGCATATGCTGATCGGCGACAAGAAGCACTACGAAATCGTCTCGGAATACAGCTTCCGGCATCGGGTGAAGCCGGGCATCACCGGGCTCGCGCAGGTGAACGGCTATCGCGGCGCCGTGGACACGCCGGACCAGCTCAAGGCTCGCGTCGATCTTGACCTCTACTACATCGACCACTGGTCGCTGTGGCTCGACATCAAGATCCTCTGGCGGACCGCCTTCGTCTGCTTCTCCGGCCGCAACGCCTACTGAGGCCCGAGCGGGAAATCAGGCCTTCACGATCCGGCGTCCGGGCACGCCGCTCTTGACCATCGCATTGCGGGTATCGACCACCAGCTTCGCATGCTTGCCGATCAGCTTGTAATCGACGTTGTCATGGTCGGTCACGATCAGCACCCCGTCCGCAGCGGCGAGGCGGGCAGGCGTCAGCGACACCGAGCGACGGTCGGTGAGATCGCCGTGCTCGCGCGACGGCTTGATCCGGGCGATGAAAGGGTCGTGATATTCAACGACCGCGCCCGCTTCCTCCAGCATGCCGATGAGCGTCAGCGACGGGCTCTCGCGCATGTCGTCGACATTCTTCTTGTAGGCGAGGCCGATCATCAGGATCTTCGCCTTCTTCAAGGCGCGGCCGGCATGCGTGCTCAGCGCCTCGGCGAGGCGGCCGACCACATAGCGCGGCATCAGCGTATTGATCTCGCCGGCGAGCTCGATGAAGCGGGTGTTGATGCCGAACTCCCGCGCCTTCCAGGTGAGGTAGAAGGGATCGATCGGGATGCAATGTCCGCCGAGCCCCGGGCCCGGGTAGAAGGGCATGAAGCCGAACGGCTTGGTCTTCGCCGCCTCGATCACTTCCCAGACGTCGATGCCCATGGCGTCGAAGATCACCTTGAGCTCGTTCACCATGGCGATGTTGACGGCGCGGAAGATGTTCTCGGTGAGCTTGATCGCCTCGGCGGTCTCCGGCGAGGAAACCGGCACCGTCTTCACCACCACGCCGTCATAAAGTTGCGTCGCAAGCTTCAGCGCCTTGGCGCCGTCGCCACCGATCACTTTGGGAATCGCTGCAGTGCCATACGTCTCGTTGCCGGGATCCTCGCGCTCTGGCGAATAGGCGAGATGGAAATCACGCCCCGACCTCAAGCCGCGGCGCTCCAGGATCGGCTTCAGCACCTCGGTCGTCGTGCCGGGATAGGTGCTGGATTCCAGCACCACGATCTGCCCTTTGCGCAGGTATCGCGCGACCGATTCACCGGTCGTGACGATGAAGCGAAGGTCGGGCTCGCGGAATTTGGTGAGCGGCGTCGGCACGCAAATGATGATCGCATCCATCTGCCTGAGGCCGCTAAAGTCGCCGCTGGAAACGAGCTTCTTCGCCTTCACCAGCGGGCGGATGCGGCTCGCCGGGATATGCTTGATGTAGGAGCGCCCGGCGTTCAGGACCTCGATCTTCTTCGGATCGATGTCGAAGCCGGTGACGCTGAAGCCCTTCTCGGCGAACAGGCAGGCGAGCGGCAGGCCGACATAGCCGAGCCCGATGATGCCGACCTTGGCGGTCTTCGCCGCGATGCGGGCGGCAAGATCCGGCGCCTTCGCACGCCGCGCCTGGAGAGGTTTCGCGGCGCGACGGCTCATACGTACCCTGCTTCTTTGAGATAGGCGACAATCGCCGCGGCATGGGCCGCCGGCTCCGCGGCCTCGGTCTTGATGGTGAGCTCCGGTTGCTCCGGCGCCTCATAGGGGCTGTCGATGCCGGTGAAGTTCTTGATCGCGCCCGCCTTGGCTTTCTCATAGAGGCCCTTCGGGTCGCGCTGCATGCAGACTTCGATCGGCGTGTCGATGAAGATCTCGATGAACTCGCCCTGCTCCACCAGCTCGCGCGCCATGCGGCGCTCGGAGCGGAACGGGGAAATGAACGAGACCAGCACGATCGTGCCCGCATCGACGAACAGCTTCGCCGCCTCGGCGACGCGGCGGATGTTCTCGACGCGATCAGCATCTGTGAACCCGAGGTCGCGGTTAAGGCCATGCCGGACGTTGTCGCCGTCGAGCATGTAGGTGTGCTTGCCTTCGGCGAACAGCGCGCGCTCCACGAGATTGGCGATGGTGGACTTGCCCGAGCCGGAAAGGCCGGTAAACCAAAGGATGACCGGTTTCTGGCCCTTCAAGCCGGCGCGCCCGCTCTTGGAGACGTCCAGAGCTTGCCAGTGGACGTTGGTCGCGCGTCGCAGGCCGAAATCGATCATACCGGCGCCGACCGTCGTATTGCTGAACCGGTCGATGAGGATGAAGCCGCCCATATCGCGATTCTCGTGATAGGCATCGAAGGCCAGCGGCTGGGTCACCGAGAGGTTGGCGTAGCCGACCTCGTTCAGATGCAGCGTCTTGCCGGCGTTGTGCGCCAGCGTGTTGACGTCGGTCTTGTACTTGAGATCGGTGATCTGCGCCGGCACCATCGCGGGGCCGAGCTTCAGCATATACGGCCGGCCCGGCAGCATCTCCTCTTCCGCCATCCACAGCAGATGCGCCGCGAACTGGTCGCTGACCTCGGGCCGCGCGGCGGCGGCGGCCAGCACATCGCCGCGCGAAATGTCGATCTCGTCGGCGAGGGTCAAGGTCACCGCTTCGCCTGCGACGGCTTCGGTCGCGTCGCCGTCGAGCGTGACAATCCGGGTAACGCTGCTGGTGCGGCCCGACTTCGCCACCGCGACCACGTCGCCCGGCCGCACCCGACCGCTGACGATGGTGCCGGAGAAGCCGCGGAAATCGAGGTTGGGCCGATTGACCCATTGCACCGGCATGCGGAACGGCTTGTCCGCGACCGCAGTGCTGACGTCGATCGCTTCGAGATAGGGCAGCAGCGCCGGGCCTTCGAACCACGGCATCTCAGCGCTCTTGGCGATCACATTGTCGCCGAACCGTGCCGAGAGTGGAATCGGCGTCACGCTGGCAAAGCCGAGGTTCTTCGCGAAGGTCTCGAACTCTTCGACGATGGTGCGGAACACCGCTTCGGAGAAGTCGACGAGATCGATCTTGTTGACCGCCAGCACCACATGCCGGATGCCGAGCAGCGAGACGATATAGGCATGCCGTCGGGTCTGGGTCAGCACGCCCTTGCGCGCGTCGATCAGGATGACCGCGAGATCCGAATTGGAAGCGCCGGTCGCCATGTTGCGGGTGTACTGCTCATGGCCCGGCGTGTCGGCGACGATGAACTTGCGCTTGTCGGTCGCGAAGAAGCGATAGGCGACGTCGATGGTGATGCCCTGCTCCCGCTCGGCCTCAAGCCCGTCCACCAGCAGCGCGAAATCGATGTCGTCGCCGGTGGTGCCGTGCTTCTTCGAATCCTTCTCGAGCGCGGCGAGCTGGTCCTCGAACAAGAGCTTGGTGTCGTAAAGCAGTCGGCCGATCAGGGTCGACTTGCCGTCATCGACCGACCCGCAGGTCAGGAACCGCAGGAAGGACTTCTTCTCCTGCGCCGCGAGATAGGCTTTGAGGTCCTGTTCCACGGCCGACATCAGAAATAGCCCTCCTTCTTCTTCTTCTCCATGGAGGACTTCTCGTCGTGGTCGATCAGCCGACCCTGGCGCTCGGAAGTTGTGGCGGTGAACATCTCGGTCACGATGTCCTCGAGCGTCGCCGCCGAGGATTCGATCGCGCCGGTCAGCGGATAGCAGCCAAGGGTGCGGAACCGCACCAGGCGTTCCTCGACCTTCTCGCCGGCCTTCAATTTCATGCGGTCGTCATCGACCATCATCAGCATGCCGTCGCGCTCGACGATCGGCCGATGCTTGGCGAAGTAAAGCGGCACGATCGGGATCTGCTCCATCAGGATGTACTGCCAGATGTCGAGCTCGGTCCAGTTGGAGAGCGGGAAGACGCGGATCGATTCACCCTTGTTGATGCGGGTGTTGTAGACCCGCCAAAGCTCCGGCCGCTGGTTCTTCGGGTCCCACGCGTGCGCCGCCGTGCGGAAGGAGAAGATGCGCTCCTTGGCGCGCGACTTCTCCTCGTCGCGGCGCGCGCCGCCGAACGCGGCATCGAAGCCATACTTGTCCAACGCCTGCTTCAAGGCCTCGGTCTTCATCACCTGGGTGTGGAGCGACGAGCCGGAATCGAACGGATTGATCCCGCGTTTCACACCTTCCTCATTCACATGGACCAGCAGGTCGAGGCCGAGCCGCTTCGCGGTCTCGTCCCGGAAACTGATCATCTCGCGGAACTTCCAGGTCGTATCGACATGCAGCAGAGGAAACGGCGGCTTCGAGGGATAGAAGGCCTTCATCGCCAGATGCAGCATGACCGACGAATCCTTGCCGATCGAATACAGCATCACCGGATTGCGGAACTCAGCCACCACCTCGCGCATGATGTGGATGCTCTCCGCTTCGAGGCGGCGCAGGTGGGAAATCACAGTGTGGCGGCTGGACAATTTCTTACTCCGGCAAGCGGGCCCAGAAAACCCGGCGGGGTGACGTATATTCTCCGGGTCGGGGCAAATCAACTTGCCTGACCCGCGGAATGGGGAGGTCGGCCAACTGGTCGCAGACGATCTCTATCCGCCCCGCGCCGCACATGTTTCGACAGTGGCAGCGGGACTCGCTATAGTCCGGATCGCTTTGAATTTACGCGCTTCTTTGCGCGCTTACGAGCAGGGCCCATGCGATGACCGACCAAGCGGACTCTCCGCCCGCGCAGCCCATCGCGCGCGAAGGTCTCGCCTTTCGCAAGCGGCGCGCCGTTGTCCAGGCTTCGAGTGTGAATTCCGGTCCGGCCGGCCTGATCGAAGGCGGGTTTTTGATCTTCTCGGTTGCAGTATTCCTGGGCATTTCCAACCTGGGGCGCACCACCAATCCGGCCGGTGAAGCCCAGCACAACCCGCTGAACACCGCGCTCTACATCGTCGTCCTGGTGGGTGCCGGCCTGCTGATCTGGCTGCGCCGACGCGAAGTGATGCCGGTCCTGGCCAACAGCAAGCTCATTTGGATCTTCGTGGCCTGGGCCTGCGCCTCCGTCGCCTGGTCCCTCGATCCGGATCTTGCCGTGCGGCGTCTGGCCCTGTTCTTCGGGCCGCTGCTGGTGGCGCTCTACGCCGCCGCGCGCTTCGACCCGGGGACGGCGATCAAGCTGACCGGCTGGGCTTATTTGGGGACCGTCGTCGTGTCGGCCGCGGTCGCCATCCTGCTCCCCGATATCGGCGTGATGAAGGACAGCTGGGAAGCACTGAAATGGGCCAACCTTGCCGAAGGCGCGAAGCTCGGCGGCGATTGGTCGGGAATCCTCGGGCATAAGAACGTGCTCGGCTTCGCCGCCCTCGCGAACACCCAGATCTTCGTCTGGCGCTGGTATACCGAGAAGGACAAGCGCTGGCTGTTCGGCCCGATCATCCTCCTCGGCATATTCGTCGCTTACAAGACCCATTCGGCAACGGCCGCCCTGCTGATCGGTCTCACGCTCGGTACCTATATCTTCGTCCACGTGCTGCGGAAGGCGGAGCGGTTGCGCGGGCTGATCTTCTTCGCGATGTTCGTCGTCCTGGCAGCGGTGCTCGTCGCCGCCTTGATGCTGCCCGATCAGTTCACCGCCCTGGTCGGTAAGGACGCCACCCTGACCGGGCGCGTTCCCATCTGGATCGTCGTGCTGGACCATGTGATTCCGAACCGTCCGCTCCTCGGTTACGGCTTCAACACCTATTTCATTCCGACAAATCCGGATTATCTCAGGCTGGTCGATATCGTGGGCTGGCCGGCACCGCATGCGCATAACGGTTACCTCAATCTCGCAGTCGAGCTCGGAATTCCCGGTGCGGTGCTGGGAGTCTTCATCCTGCTGCGCCTGCTCGTCGGCGCGGCGCGGAGTCTGAGCGACGAACGCGCGCCGTGGGCCTTGGAGGTGCTGGTCTTCGCTGTCACCTTCACCATCCTCAACATCGTCGAGGCCAGCCTGCTGCGGATCAGTGACAACTGGGAGTACACGTTGCTGTTCTCCTGTTTCGCCACCTGGAAATATCAGGCAGAGAAGCGGCCCACGGCGCCGCCGACGGCGCGGCGCTGGGGCGCGTTCGGATCGATCAAGCACACGGAGTTGAAATGAACCGGTTCATGCGCCCGATCGGGCGTCGCACCTTCCTCGCAACCGCGGCCGCGGCTGCGGCGATCGGGCCCGGCTGCGCCGGAGCGGCCACGCCGCCGCCGGGGCTCACGACACGCCCGGGCCTCGGCGCCATCGCCGCCTCTAAGAACATCCTGTTCGGGGCCTGCTCGCGCGGGCTGATCCCGGAGAACGGACCGCTCCGGATCGAGAGCGACGATTCTTATTCGGCGCTCTTCAAGCACGAATGCCGGATGCTGACCACCGAATATGAAGTGAAGATGCCGAACACGCGGCCGCGGCCCGACACCTGGGATTTCGACGCCGCCGACATGCTGATGGACTACGCCACGAAGAACGGCATGACGTTCCGCGGCCATTGCCTGCTCTGGTCCGCCGTCATGCCCAAATGGTTCAAGCAGGAGGTGGCTGCGACCAACTTCGAGGCCTTCATCACCGACCACATCCACAAGGTTGCCGGCCGCTACGCCGGCCGCGTTATCTCCTGGGACGTGGTGAACGAGGCGATCACCGACGGCGACGAGGCCGCGGAGGACGGGCTGCGCAAGGGCCCGCTCTACGATCTCGCCGGCCCGCGCTATCTCGACATCGCCTTCAAGGCCGCTCACGAGGCCGATCCCAAATCCCTGCTCTGCCTCAACCAGGACGCGGTCGAGTACGATGTCGATTCCCAGGATTACCGGCGGCAGATGACGCTCGGCCAGCTGCGCCGCCTGCTCGATGCGAAGGTGCCGATCCATGCGCTCGGCATCCAGTCGCATCTTGAACCGGGCTGGCTCAAGTTCACGCCCGAAGTGCTCAGCCGGTTTCTCGACGACGTGGCGTCGCTGGGCTTGAAGGTCTTCATCACCGAGCTCGACGTGGTCGACCGCCGCCTGCCCGCCGACATCCCGGCCCGCGATCAGGGTGCCGCCGCGGCGGTGCAAGAGTTTCTCACCGTGGTGCTGCAGCATCCCGCGGTCGCGATGGTCAACACCTGGGGCCTCTCCGATCGCTACAACTGGATCGAGGATTCGGGGATGCGCCGCAAGGACGGCAGGCGCTCACGTGCCCAGTTGTTCGACGATGATCTGGCGCCAAAGCCGGTCTATCAAGCGGTCGTCGACGCCCTCAACGCCGCCCCGGCCCGGAAAGCACCGCTCGCGCTGCTGCCCTGAGATTGTTCGGTGGGGTTGTTCGGCGAGCTTTCCCTGAGGTCATGGAGACCGCAACTTCAGGGAATGCCCACCGCCTGATTTCTCATCGGAGTTCCATGCAATCTCCTGGAAATCCGGTGAAATTCCTGTTCTAGTGACGTCATAACCGCCGCCGGAGAACCGGCGCAGTGCACCAGACAGGGGCAGATCGACTGGAATGCTGGCGTTTCTCGGCAAGCGTCTCCTATCGCTGATCTTCACCATGGTGGCGGTCTCCGTCCTGGTGTTCGCTGCCTTCGAGTTCACGCCGGGCCAAGTCGCGCGCAAGGTGCTCGGTCCCTACGCCACCCAGGATCAAGTCGATCAGCTGACCGAGCGGATGGGCCTCAACCGGCCGGTCGTCGAGCGCTACGTCGATTGGCTCGGCAACACGCTGTCCGGCGATCTCGGCTATTCGACGCTCTACAAGACCGAGGTCAACAACATCATCTGGGATCGGCTGGGCAACACGCTGATCCTGGCGTCGGTCGCCTTCATCATCATCGTCGTGTTCTCGATCGTCTTCGGCATCGCCGCCGGCATGCGCGAGGGCTCGAAGCTGGATCGCGTCATCTCGGTCTCCAGCATCGTCACGACCTCGGTGCCCGAGTTCGCCTCGGGCGTCTTCCTCGCCAGCATCTTCGTGATCTGGCTGGGTGTGTTGCCCGGCACCTCGCCCTTGGACTCCGGTGGGGAATGGTCGATCGCCGCCCAGCTCGTGCTGCCAGTCGCGGTCATGGTGCTCTATGACCTCGGCTATGTGGTCAGGATGGTGCGCGCCTCCATGGTCGAGGTGATGACCAAGCCCTATATCCGCACTGCCGTCCTGAAGGGACTGTCCTTCAAGCATGTGATCCTGCGGCACGCGCTCCGGAATGCGATGATCGCGCCCTTCACGGTGATCCTGCTGCAGATCAACTATCTCATCACCGGCGTCGTTGTGGTCGAGGCGGTCTTCGCCTATCCCGGCTTCGGCCGCATGCTGCTGGACGCCGCCCTCGCGCAGGACATTGCCACGGTGGAAGCAGCTTCGCTCTTTGCCGTGTTCGTCACCGTCACGACCCAGATCCTCGGCGATCTCGGCTACATGTACCTCAATCCGAAGATCCGCTTCGCATGACGGCCACCACGGCACAACCCGCAAGGCCGAATCTCGCGCGCCGCACCTGGGCGCGGATCCGGCTCCTGAAGGAATCGCCGGTCGGCATGGTCGGCGCCTTCCTTGTGCTGTTCTGGATCCTGGTCGCGATCCTGGCGCCCTGGATCGCGCCGCACGACCCCAATGAAAGCAACATGGATGCGCTGATCGATCCGACGCCGACGATGGTCAACTGGCTCGGCACCGACAATCAGGGCCGCGATATCCTCTCACGCATCGTCTGGGGTTCGCGCACCGTGTTGCTGGTGGCGCCGGTCGCAGTCTTCATCGCCTATTCGCTGGGCTGCTTCCTGGGCCTCCTGGCCGGCTATTACCGCGGCTGGGTCGATCAGGTGATCAACCGGATCGCCGACGTCATCCTCTCCTTCCCGGCAATCGTGCTCTACATCATCGTCATCATGCGCCTGGGACCCTCGGCACTGAACATCATCATGGCGGTGGTCTTCATCGCGACACCACAGATCGTCCGCATCGTGCGCGGCATGACCCTCGAGCTTCGCGAGAACGATTATGTCGCCGCCGCCAAGATGCGAGGCGAATCCGCTTTCTACATCATGCTGGCGGAGATCCTGCCGAATGCCCGCGGGCCGTTGATCGTCGATGCCTGCCTGCGCATGGGCTACACCACGATTGCCATTGGTGTGCTGGGCTTCCTGGGGTTGGGCCTGCCGCCGCCGGACCCCGACTGGGGTGGCATGGTCAAAGACACCTATGCGATGATGACCATCTATCCGCATATGTCGCTGTTCCCCGCGCTCGCCATCTCATCGCTTGTCGTCGGGTTCAGCCTGCTCGCGGACGGTATCCGCGAGATCAGCTTGAGGGATTAGGACGTCGATGACGGGATCTGCCGCCCGCACGCATACCAGCAATCAGCCGCCGCCGGGTCCCCGTCTGGTCAAGCCGCGGCCGATCCTCGAGCTCAGGAACGTCGGCATCTCCTACATGGTGCGCGCCGGCGAGCTGAAGGTGGTGCCGAATGTCAGCCTGACCCTGAACGAAGGCGAGGCGCTCGGCCTGGTCGGCGAATCCGGCTGCGGCAAGTCCACGCTCGCCTACGCGATCATGCGCTATCTCGGCGGAGCGGGACGCCTTTCCGGCGGCCAGATCCTGTTCGAGGGCCGCGACATGGGCAAGATGTCGGATGCTGAGCTGCGGCACATCCGCGGCAGCCGCATGGCCATGGTCTATCAGGACCCGATGAGCAGCCTCAATCCGGTGATCCCGGTCGGCAGGCAGCTCATGGAAGTGCCGATGATTCACTCCGGTGCGACCGAGGCCGAAGCGCGGCAGCGCGCGATCCAGATGCTGCACGAAGTGAAGCTGCCGGATCCGGAGGCGATGTTCGAGCGCTATCCGCACCAGCTCTCCGGCGGGCAGCAGCAGCGCGTGGTGATCGCCATGGCGCTGATGGCCGAGCCGTCGCTGCTGGTGATGGACGAGCCGACCACCGGCCTCGACGTCACCGTGGAAGCCGCGGTGCTCGATCTCGTCGCGACCCTCCGGCGCAAGCACAACACCGCGATCGTCTTCATCAGCCACAATCTCGGCACGGTGGTGCGCGTCTGCGACCGCATCGGCGTCATGTACGCCGGCGAGCTGGTCGAGGAGGGGCCGATCACCGAGGTGTTCCGCGATCCCAGCCATCCCTATACCCGCGGCCTCCTGAATGCGATTCCGAGCCTCAACGCCGACAAGCATTCGAGCCCGCTCTCGGCCATTCCCGGCCAGGTGCCGCCGATCCTGGCGCGCCCGAAGGGCTGTGTCTTCGCGCCGCGCTGCGTCTATGTCGAGCCCGGCCGTTGCACCTCGAAGCCGATCGAAACCCAGTTCTACGGCGAGACCGGTCTCCATCGCGTGAAATGCGTGCGCACCCGCGAGCTGCCGCGGCATGCGCGACCCAATGCCGCCAATGGCAATTATGTCGAAAACCCGGTGGCGGCAGAGCCGATGCTGCGGATCGGCAATCTGGAAAAGGCATACCACCAGGCGGCCGGCGTCTTCGGCGGCGGCGGGTACGAGGTCCATGCGGTGGACGGCATCGATCTCGAAGCCGGGCGCGGCACGACCCTCGCCATTGTCGGTGAATCCGGTTGCGGCAAATCGACCTTCGCCAAGGTGCTGACCGGCATCGAGAAGGCGACCGGCGGCACGGTGGAGCTGGCCGGCACCGAGATCGGCAGGACCCCGGTCGAAGCGCGCGATGCCACGATCAAGCGCGCGATCCAGATGGTGTTCCAGAATCCGGACAGCACGCTCAACCCCAGCCACAGCATCGGCTACGTGCTGTCTCGCGCGATCCGCAAGCTGCGCGGCATCAGCTCGCGCGAGGCGCGGGATGAGACCGAGGCGCTGCTGAAGACTGTCAACCTGCCGACCGAGTTCGCCAGTCGCAAGCCGCGCCAGCTCTCCGGCGGCCAGAAGCAGCGCGTCGCCATCGCACGCGCGCTCGCCGGCGAGCCGGAGCTGATCCTGGCCGACGAGCCGGTCTCGGCGCTCGATGTCTCGGTCCAGGCCGCGATCATCAATCTGCTGGTCGATATCCAGCAGAAGCGCGGCTCGACCATGCTCTTCATCTCGCACGATCTCTCCGTCGTCCGCTATCTCGCCGACCATGTGGCGGTCATGTATCTCGGCAAGGTGATGGAGTTCGGCAAGGTCTCCGACGTGTTCGCGCCGCCCTATCATCCCTATACCGAGGCGCTGATGTCGGCGGTGCCGATCGCCGATCCCGATGTGAAGCGTGAGCGCATCATCCTCGAGGGCTCGATCCCGAGCCCGACCGAGCGGCCGAAGGGTTGCCCCTTCTCCACCCGCTGCCAGCGCAAGGTCGGTGCCATCTGCGACGAGCAGGTTCCGCCCGAACAGCGCACCGCAAGCGGCCATCGCATCGCCTGCCACATCCCGATGGACGAGCTGCGCGCGGTCGAACGCTTCGCGTTCTGAGTTGTCAGTTATCTGACACTCCGGGCTCACCTCCCGACATAGACTTTAGTCGCAACCAGCCGAAACACAGTTCCCGGTGAGGGAACTGTCGGACTTTCGCCGAATTGTCGACCTGTTCAGCGGCGTGAATCGCGGCACGGGTGCTCGTCCACGCGGAGATCATCCAGACAGAAGACGCGACAAGCCGGATCGACACGGCGATTGCCAATAGACGTCTCGGGAGGACTTCATGAGCCAGCATCGTCTGGCCGGCGGGTTCCGTCGGCGCGCCTTCATCAAGGGGGCTGCAGCCGCCGGCGCCCTTCAGGTTTCTGCGCCCTTCATCATCCGTTCCGCCTGGGCCGCCGACACGATCAAGATCGGTCTCTGCAATCCGCTGACCGGGACTTATGCTGCGGTCGGCAAGAACGAGCTCGCGGGCTGCAAGCTTGCGCTCGAGCAGATCAACGCCAAGGGCGGCATCCTCGGCAAGCAGGCCGAGCTTCTGGTCGAGGATTCGACCAGTGGCGATGCCGGCACTGCGGTGCAGAAATCGCGCAAGCTGATCGAGCGCGACAACATCAACTTCCTGCTCGGCAACGTAAACTCCGCGCTCTCGCTCGCGATGGCCCAGGTCAGCAACGAGAAGGGCGTTCTGCATATCGTGCCCGGCGGGCACACCGACGCGATCACCGGCAAGACCTGCCATTGGAACGTGTTCCGTGTCTGCAACACGACGCAGATGGAAGCCAACGCCGTCGCCGGCGAGCTGATCAAGAACATCGGCAAGAAGTGGTACTACATCACACCCGATTACGCCTTCGGCCACACTCTGCAAGAAGGATTGGAGAAGGCCTGCACCAAGCTCGGCGGCGAGAAGGTCGGCGGCGATCTGACGCCGCTCGGCACCACCGACTTCTCCTCCTATCTGATCAAGGCCCAGGCCGCGAATCCGGACATCATCATCTTCCTCACTCAGGGGGACGATATGATCAACGCCTTGAAGCAGGCGGTGCAGTTCGGCCTCAATCAGCGCATCCATCTCGCCGGCGCGCAGCAGGAGCTGGAGGCGCTGGAAGGGTTGCCGCCGGAAGCGCGGATCGGCAGCTGGGTGTTCGAATGGTACTGGAACCAGCCGAACGTGCCCCATGTCGCCGAGTTCGTCGATGCGATCAAGAAATCGACCGGCCGTGTGCCGACGGCGCGCAGCTGGTTCGGCTTCGTTTCGACCTGGAGCTGTGCGCTCGCAGCCGAGAAGGCGGGATCGGTCGAAGGCGTCAAGGTGGCGAAGGCGCTCGAGGACATGAAACTGCCGCCGGAGGTCGGGCTGATGCCGGACCAGCCCTATTTCCGGGCCGGCGACCATCAGCTGATCGGCGATCTCTTCGTCGGCAATGCCCAGGCCAGCGGCACGGCGGAAGACGATTTCTTCAAAGTAACGCAGATCATCAAGGGCGACGACGCCGCCGTCTCGGTCGAGGAGACCGGCTGCAAGCTCACCTGGCCGACCTGAGCGGGGTCGTCATGAGAGAGATCCGGTGCGACGCGTCGGCGGCGTGCCGGATTCGATCGTGTTCCGCTGAGCTTCAATCGGCCCGATGACCCAGCTCATCCTCTTCAACATCTTCAACGGCCTGATCGTCGGCGCATTCTATGCGCTGATGGCGCTCGGCCTGTCGCTCATTCTGAATCTGAGCGGCGTCATCAACTTCGCCCATGGCGGGTTCCTGGCGATCGGCGCTTACCTTGCCTACACCCTGATGCCGACCATCGGCTTCTGGGGTGCGCTGCTGGTGGCGCCGTTCCTGACCGCCGCCCTTGGCCTCGTCGTGGAGCGCCTGCTCATAAGACGGCTCTATGGCCGCGACCCGCTTTACAGCCTGCTGCTGACCTTCGGCCTCGCCTACATCATCGAAGACGGTACGCGCGTCATCTGGGGCGCCCAGAGCCTGCCCTATCAGGTCCCGGCCATACTGACGACGCCCTTGAGCACCAGTTTCTTCTTCCTGACGGGCTATCGCCTATTCATGGTGGTCCTGGTCGCGGTGGCGGTCCTGGCGCTGTTCCTGATCCTGAACCGCACCCGCCTCGGCATGCGAATCCGCGCCGGCACCCAGGATCTCGAGACCGTCTCGGCATTGGGCGTCAACATCCGCGTGCTGCGCAATCTCAATTTCGGCCTCGGCGTCTACCTCGCGGGACTGGCGGGCGTGCTGGCCGCGGGCCTACTCGGGTTGCAGCCAACCATAGGCACCTCGCTCATCATGCCGAGCTTCGTTGCGATCATCGTCGGCGGATTGGGCAGCCTCCCCGGCACGTTGCTGGGCGGCCTGCTGATCGGCATTGCCGCCGGCATCACCACCGTCTTCCTGCCCTCGGCCAGCGAAGCGATCATGTACGTGATGATGGGCGTCGTGCTGCTGATCCGGCCGCGCGGCCTGCTTGGTGAAGAAGGACGGCTGCATTGAGCAACGCCAACCGTCATCTCACCTTGGCCGCGATCTGGCTGATCCTTCTGGCCACGCCGTACTGGCTGCCCTTGGTCGGCGGCTATACCGAGCTCGGCAGCCGCGTCGTGGTGATGGCGCTCGCCGCCATGGCCCTGAACTTCCTGCTCGGCTTCACCGGCGTGCTCTCCTTCGGCCACGCGGCCTATTTCGGCCTCGGCGCCTATGCGGCCGGGATGACGATCAAGTATCTGGTGCCGAGCACGATGTTCGGCATCCTCGCGGGCGTCATCGTCGGCACGCTCGCCGCGATGGTCATCGGCGCACTGATCGTGCGCCTCCGCGGCGTCTACTTCGCCATGGTCACCATCGCTTTCGGCCAGGTCTTCTACTTCATCACCTTCCGCTGGAACGCGGTGACCGGCGGAGATGACGGTCTCACCGGCTGGCAGCGGCAGCCGATCGACCTCGGCTTCATCACCATCGACATCCTCGGCAACGACAAGGCGTTCTACTACCTGGTCCTGCTGTTCTTCGCTCTCAGCGCCGGCGCGATGGCCTTGATCCTGCGCTCGCCCTTCGGCCGCACTTTGCTGGCGATCCGCGAAAACGAACGCCGCGCGCGCTTCCTCGGCATCCCGATCGAGCGCCACATCTGGATCTCCTTCACCATCTCCTGCTTCTTCGTCAGCCTCGCCGGCGCGCTCTACGCGCTCCTCAACAACTTCACCGATCCCCGCGCCCTGCGCTGGGATCAGTCGGGCAACTTCGTGATCATGGCGGTGCTGGGCGGCATGCGCTCCTTCTGGGGGCCGCTCATCGGCGCCGCGATCTTCGTCGCCTTGCAGGATTACGTCTCCAGCCACACCGAAAACTGGATGTCGGTGATCGGCCTGGTATTCGTTCTCGTCGTGCTGTTTTTCCCGCGCGGCATCCTCGGCCTTCGCTTGCGCAAGGAGGCCAAATGAGCCTGCTGCGAGTCGAGAACGTGCGCTGCCAGTTCGGCAGCCTGGTGGCCGTCAACAACGTCTCGATGGTGGTCGAGCCGGGCGAGCTGCGCGCAGTGATCGGCCCCAACGGCGCCGGCAAGACCACTTTCTTCAACCTGATCAGCGGCTATCTGCCTCCGACCGCCGGCCGTATCCTTTTGGACGGCCAGGACATCACCCGCATGCGCCCGCATGCGCGGGTGGCCCAAGGCATGGCGCGCACCTTCCAAATCACCGAGATCTTCCCCGAGCTCACGGTGCGCGACAACATCCGCATCCCGGTCGAGCTCGCCGCTGGTCACCGGCTCCGTCCCTTTCTCTCGGCCGGACATGCAGCCGGTATCCGGCAGTCCGTTGACCGCCTTCTGGAGATCAGCGGCCTCGCGGACAAGGCCGAGCGGCTGGTCGGCGAGCTCAGCCATGGCGACCAGCGCGCCGCGGAGATCATGATGGCGCTGGCGCTGAAACCGCGCCTGCTGCTGCTCGACGAGCCGACCGCCGGCATGGGCGATCAGGAGACCTATGACGTCACTCAGCTGATCCGGAGGCTGCACAAAGACGAGAAGCTCTCGATCGTGCTCATCGAGCACGACATGCGGGTCGTGTTCCATCTTGCCGACCGCATCATGGTGCTGGCCGAGGGCGCGCTGCTGGCGGAGGGCACACCCAAGGAGATCGGCGCGAACCAAGCGGTGCAGGCCGCTTATCTCGGAACCGCGGCATGAACGCGCTGGAAGCCGAGAACCTACACAGCTTCTACGGCAAGAGCCACATCCTGCACGGCGTGTCGCTCGAAGTGCATGAGGGCGAGATCGTGACCTTGCTCGGGCGCAACGGCGCCGGCAAGACGACCACCTTGCGCAGCCTGGTCGGCCTGACGCCGCCGCGCCGGGGCACAGTGAAGCTGTTCGGCGCCGTGGTCAGCGGGCTGCCCGCCTATCGCATCGCCGCTTCGGGTCTCGGCTATGTGCCTGAGGGTCGGCGCATATTTCCGAGCCTGACCGTCGAGGAGAACCTGAAGGTGCCGCTGGAACGCCCCGGCCCCTTCACCATCCCGCGGATCTTCGAGCTCTTTCCGCGTCTCGCCCAGCGTCGCGCGAACAAGGGTCGCCAGCTCTCCGGCGGCGAGCAGGAGATGCTGGCGATCAGCCGCGCCCTTCTCCTCAATCCCAAAGTGCTGCTGCTCGACGAGCCAAGCCAAGGGCTGGCCCCGCTGGTGGTGCAGGACGTGTTCAAGATCGTGGCCTCGATGCGGGAAGCCGGGATTTCCGTCCTCCTGGTCGAGCAGAACGTGCGCGCCGCGGTTGCCATCGCCGACCGAGCTTACGTGTTGGACGATGGAAAGGTGGTCTTTGCCGGGGCCGCGAAGGAGTTTGCGGCCGACGAGGCGCGCGTGCGCGCCCTTGCCGGCGCCAGCGCCGAAAGCTGGGAAGGCGCACCGCACTGACCGTGGAAAGGTTTTTTCGCTTGGCGAGCCGAGCGGGACGGCTAATCTCGCCTGATGAACGAGCTTCCCACACTCGACCTCCGCCGCTTCGCCGGGCCGGATCGCGCCGCCTTCCTGGCCGAGCTGCGCCGGACCGCGCGCGAGATCGGCTTCTTCTACGTGACCGGCCATGGCGTGCCGGAGACGGTGCCGGAAGCCGTGCTCGCGGCCTCGCGCCGCTTCTTCGCACTCCCCGAGGCCGAGAAGCTCAAGGTCGAGATGGTGCACTCGCCGCATTTCCGCGGCTACAACCGCCCGGGCTGGGAACTCACCCGCGGTAAACCCGACTGGCGCGAGCAGTTCGATCTCGCCGCCGAGCGGCCCGTTCTGCCGCGCAACGGCGGCCTGCCCGCCTGGTCGCGCCTGCAAGGGCCCAATCAGTGGCCGGAAGCGGTGCCCGGCTTCCGCGAGGCGATGCTGCGCTGGCAGGACGAGGCGACCGCGCTCTCGATCCGCCTGATCCAGGCCTTCGCCGCTTCGCTCGAGCAGCCGGAGAACGTGTTCGCCTCGATCTACAACGATCTGCCGAACCAGCGGATCAAGATCATCCGCTATCCCGGCCGCGACCAGGACGAGGAGACGCAGGGCGTCGGCGCGCATAAGGACAGCGGCTTCGTCACCGTGCTGCTGCAGGACACGGCGCGCGGCCTCGAGGTCGAGACGCCGGATGGCTGGATCGGCGCGCCGCCGAAGCCCGGCACCTTCGTCATCAATATCGGCGAGCTCTTGGAGATGGCCTCGAACGGCTATCTGAAGGCGACCATGCACCGCGTGGTCAGCCCGCCGGCTGGCCAGGAGCGCCTCTCCGTCGCCTTCTTCCTCGGCGCCAAGTTGGATGCCACGGTGCCGGTGCTCGACTTGCCGCCGCATCTCTCTACCGAAGCACGTGGTGTTACCCAGGATCCGATGAACCCGCTCTTCAAGGAAGTCGGCCGCAATTACCTGAAGAGCCGCATCCGCTCTCACCCGGATGTCGCCCGCGCGCATTACGCCGACCTGCTGACGCCGGAAGAACTCCGCGCCACGGGACCAGGCAGCGCATATTAGCCAACTCAAAAAGAAACGGCGGCCCGGTCTCCCTGGCCGCCGCCCTAATCGAAGCGCCGATCAGGCGTTTTCGAAGTACCATTCCTCGGCGAAGTAATACTCCGTCGGGTGCGGCACGAAGTTCTTGAGCCGCTTGTCGAAGGGCTGGAAGATCGCGCGCCAGAGCGGCAGGGCGATCGGTCCGTCTTCGAGCAGCAGCTCTTCGATCTCCTTCATCACGACCTTGCGCTTCTCGACGTCGAGAATGCCCTCGGCCTTGGTGATGAGCTCGTCGAACTTCGGGTTGGCATAGCCGCTCTCGTTCCAGGCGACGCCCGTGCGATAAGCGAGACCGAGCACCATGATGCCCAGCGGGCGATGGGTCCAGGTGGTCAAGCCGAACGGCACCGTGGTCCAGACGTCCCAGTAGTTGGCCGAGGGCAGGACCTCGAGCTTCACCTTGATGCCCGCCTTGGCCCATTGCTGGACCATGGCCTGCGCGCAGGTCGGCTCCCAATCCGGGTCCTTCTTGCACTGCATGGTGACTTCGATGCCGTCCGGATGGCCGGCTTCGGCAAGCAGCTTCTTGGCGCCTTCCGGGTCGTTGTACTTGAAATCCACCTTCACGAACTCCGGATGCACCGGGGCCACGTGATGGCTGTCGCCCGGAGCACCCAGGCCGCGATGCGCGATCTTCAGCAGGGCCTCGGGATTGAGTGCCATGCGGACCGCCTTGCGGACCTTCGGGTTGTCGAACGGCGCCTTGTCCACATGCATGCGGGCAACCGCAGTCTGTGCCGTGGTGACCTCGTGCACGTCGACATGCGGCAGCTTCTTGCACTGCTCGAAGATCTTGATGTCGGGGTCATAGAGACCGTCCACCTGTTTCGAAGCCAAAGCGGCGAACTTGGTCGCCGGATCGTCGCCGAGATCGTGGAACTCGACCTGCTCGAGCCAAGGACCCTCGCCCCAATAGGACGAGCGGGCCTTCAGCACGGCCTTCTTCCCGACCTCGACCTCGACCGCCTCGAAGGCGCCGGTGCCGAGTGCGCCGACACCCCACTTGCCTTCGTCCTTCGGATGCAGGATCAGGGCCGGATAGTGGAACAGGTTTTCCGGCATGGCGAGCATGCCGGACTGGCCGTGCAGGACGATGGTGTGGTCGTCCTTCTTCTCGATCGCATTGGCATCCCAGAGCTCGGTGGTCATCTTGGGATTGCCCTTGTCGTCCTTCTCGCCGGTGTCCTTGTCCTTCAGCATGAAGCCCTTGAACAGGCCGAGCACGGAGGAGCCGACGGCCGGATCGAGCCAGCGCGTGATGTTCCAGATCGCATGATCGGAGACGAAGGCATCGCCGTTCGACCATTTCACGTCCTTGCGCAGATAGAGGGTCCAGGTCTTCAGGTCCTCGCTGGCTTCCCACTTCTCGCAGAGGCAGGGACGGGTGATGTTGTCGCCGCCGGTGCGCGTCAGGTAGTCGTTCGCCTGGCGCACGATGTTGGAGTCATAGACCCAGGAGAAGGTCGCCGGATTGTCCACCGCCGGCACGCGGGCGCCGATCTTGAGGATGCCGCCCTTCTTCGGCGTCGCCGCCTTGGCCTGGCCGATCACCGACTCGCCCAGCACCTTGCCGGCGATCGAATAGGCGAGCGGCGCGGACATGCCGAGCAGGGTCACTGTGCGGAGAAACTCGCGCCGATCGATGCCGCGCTTTTCCAGTTGCTCCACCAGTCCCGGAATCGCTGGATGATGGCGATCCGGATCGTTCCGATAAGCCATTCTTTAGCCTCCCTCATTCACGCTTCACATGAAGTCCGGCTGCGCGAAGTTCCTCTCCGCGTCACCCGGCCGAGATCAGCTTAAACCCTGCCCTCCCCGCGGCAAGGTCCGAAATGACATAGCAAAATGACATATCAGGATGCGCCCAGCGCAAGCGTTAACTGGCCACCGAGTAGCCGCCGTCGATCACGATCGACGCCCCGGTCACGTAGCTGGAGGCCTGGCTGGCGAGGAAAACTGTCAGGCCGGCGAACTCGTCCGGCTTGCCCCAGCGGCCGGCCGGCGTCCGGGTGTGGACCTTTTCGTCCAGCCCTTCCATCTGCTGCCGCGCAGCAACGGTGAGCTCGGTGTCGATCCAGCCCGGCAGGATCACGTTCACCTGAATGTTGTCCTTGGCCCAGGCCACCGCCAGCGACTTGGTGAGCTGCACCACGGCGCCCTTGCTGGAGGCATAAGGTAAACTCAATGGTCCGCCGAAGATGGACATCAGCGAACCAATGTTGATGATCTTGCCGCCGCCCACCTTCTTCATCTCCGGATAGACCGCCTGGGAACACGCGAAGGTGCCGGTGAGGTTGATGTTCATCACCTTGTGCCATTCTTCGTCGCTGTAGGTTTCCGGGCGTTTCCGGATCGCGATGCCCGAGCAATTGACCAGGATGTCGATTCGCCCGAACTTCGCCGCGACCGCCGCAATCATCTTCCGGCAATCGTCCTCCTTGCCGACATCGAACTTGAAGAAGGCCGCCTCCGAGCCAAGCTTCTCGATCTCGGCGATCGCCTGCTTGGCCTTGGCCTCATTCTGTGCGGCGATCGCGATCTTGGCGCCGGCTGCGGCGAGGCCCTTCGCCATGCCGAGACCGATGCCGCCATTGCCGCCGGTCACGATCGCGACCTTGCCCTTGAGATCGAAGATTTTCATGGAAGCTCTTCCCCCTATGCGCGTCTTTGGATCCGGTCGCTTTCGCCGACGAGGCCGGCGACGTGTTCGGCGATCGCCAGGCACGAGGTCAGCCCCGGCGATTCGATGCCGAAGAGATTGACCAGGCCCGGCACGCCATGCTGCGCCGGGCCTTCGATGCGGAAATCGAGAACGGGCGAACCGGCCGGCCCGAGCTTCGGCCGGATGCCGGCATAATCCGGCGCCAGCGCGCCATCCGGCAGATCCGGCCAGTAGCGGCGGATGTCATCATAGAACTTGTCGCCACGCCGCGGATCGACGGCGTAGTTCAAGTGCTCGACCCATTCGACATCGGGACCGAAGCGCGCGCGGCCGGCGAGATCGAGGGTCATATGCGTGCCGAGCCCGCCGGGCACCGGGATCGGATAGATCAAGCGGCTGAACGGCGCCTTGCGGGTCAGGCGGAAGTAGTTGCCCTTGGCGAACCAGAGCGGCGCCGCGTGCTGCGGCGGCAGCCCCTTCAAGGCGCGGGCAAGATCCATGGCGCCGAGACCCGCGGCATTGATCACCGTCCGCGCCTGGAGCCGCATCGGTTCCGCGCCGCCGACGCTCAGTTGGATGCTGTCATTGCGCACCTCGCCGGCTTCGACCGGTGCCTTCAGCACCACGACCCCGCCGGCTTGCTCGAGATCGCCTTCGAGCGCCAGCATCAGTTGATGCGCGTCGATGATCCCGGTCGAGGGCGACAGCACCGCCGCGACGCAAACCAGCTGCGGCTCCAGTGCCATGGCGGCGTCGCCGGTCACCCAGACCAGGTCATCGACGCCGTTGAGCTCGCCCTGTTCCTTGATCTTGGCAAGGGTCGGGACCTCGGCCTGCTCGACGGCGACGATCAGCTTGCCGAGACGCGCATGCGGCACGCCATGCTCCGCGCAGTAGCGGTAGAGCATCGCGCGACCGGCGACGCAGAGTGTGGTCTTCAGCCGGCGCGGCAGGTTGTAGATACCGGCATGGATGACCTCGGAATTGCGCGAGCTGGTCTCGCTGCCGATCGCGTCGTGGCGTTCCAGCACGATGACCTCGCGCCCATCGAGCGCCAGGCGGCGCGCGATTGCGAGGCCGACGACCCCGGCGCCGACGACGACGGCGTCGACGCTTTCGGTCATCCGAGCAGCTGCCGATGGACGAGATTGCGCATCAGCGCGCTGGTGCCGAAGGTCCAGGGCGCGATCTTGTCGGAGTGATCGACCCGGTTCCACAAGGTTCCGAGCTTGGGCGAGGAGATTCCGACCCCATCGCCGATGTGATGCGTGAAGCCCATGCCCGGCTTCTCGCGGTCCTGGATCGGCGCGAACATCGTGCCGCAGAACAGCATGAAACCGTCCGGATATTGATGCGTGCCGTTCAGCGCCTGGCCGGCCAGATCCAGTGGATCGCGGCTGATCTTGGACATGCTGCTGGAGCCTTCCATGACGAACCCGTCGGCGCCGACCACCTTCACGGTGATCACGGCCGCCCGCGCATCGTCGATGGTGAAGCCGCTGTCGAACAGCCGCACGAAAGGACCGATCGCCGAGGAGGCGTTGTTGTCCTTGGCCTTGCCGAGCAGCAAGGCGGAGCGACCCTCGAAGTCGCGGAGATTGACGTCATTGCCCAGCGTGACGCCGACCACCTCGCCGCGGCTGTTGCAGGTCAGCACGACCTCCGGCTCCGGGTTGCTCCATTGCGATTTTGGATGCAGGCCGATATCGGCGCCCAAACCCACCGAAGCCATGGGCGGGCATTTGGTGAAGATCTCGGCATCGGGGCCGATGCCGACTTCGAGATACTGCGACCAGGCGCCGGCGGCGAGCAGCACGTCCTTCACTTTCTGCGCCTCGGGCGAGCCCGGCTTCACGGTCGAGAGATTGTCGCCGATGATGCCGGTGATGCGCTGGCGAATCTCGTCGGCTCTCGTCCAGTCGCCGCGCGCCTGTTCCTCGATCACGCGTTCCAGCATCGAAGCCACGAAAGTGACGCCGGCGGCCTTGACGGCCTGCAGGTCGCAGGGTGCGATCAGCCAGGGCTGCATCGGGTCGCGGTGCCGCTCGTCGCTGTTGGCGATCAAGGACTCGATCGAGGCGATCTCAGGCAATCCCGCGGCCGCCTGAAGCGTGGCGGCGACATGCTCGACCTCGAAAAGCGCGCTCAGCGTGGGCGCCACACGGCTGATGTCGATGGCATGGCCGCGGCGGATCAGAACCGGCGTCGGGCCGCCGACCGCCGGATCCCAGATGCGGCCGACGAGGGTCGCGCGGTCGGCATCCTCCGGCAGGATGCCCGCGGCGGTGAGCCCGCCCAGTTTCGCATCAGGATTCGTCCCAGGATTCGGCATTGCATTCCCTTCTTCGAGCCCGAAAACCGGGCTTTATTTGAGGGAGACCTTTTCATATTGTACGGCAATTGTCAGGGTGGTTTTCCCAGGGCGTTTTTCCAGGAATAGCAATGAGTACGTTCGAGAGCCGGCCGATCGGCCGCACCAAGCTCAAGGTCACCGTGTTCGGCCAGGGCGGCGCCCCCCTGGGCGGCCACCGCGCGCCGAGCCCGTGGCCGCAGGCCGAGGCGGTCATGGATTTCGCCTGGGAGAACGGCATCCGCTATTTCGACACCGCGCCGTTCTACGGGTACGGTCTGTCCGAACACTATTTCGGCAGCGCGCTGCGCAAGCATAAGCGCGAGGACTTCGTGCTTTCGACCAAGGTCGGGCGCCTGCTCCGTCCGCGGGTCAATCCCTATAACCCGAACGATCTGTGGAAAGAACCGCTGCCGTTCGAGCCGGTCTTTGATTATGGCTACGATGCGGTGATGCGCTCCTTCGAGGATAGCCTCCAGCGCCTGGGGCTCAATAAGATCGACATCCTGCTCATGCATGATCTCGGTGTCAGCGAGCATCACGAAAATCACGCCAAGCATATGAAGGCCGCCATGGAGGGCGGCTTCAAGGCGCTGCAGGAGCTGCGCGCGGCGGGGAAGATCGGCGCCCTCGGCATGGGCGTCAACGAGTGGGAAGTCTGCATGGAGGCGATGGATTACGGCGATTTCGACGTGTTCCTGCTCGCCGGCCGCTACACCCTGCTGGAGCAGGAGGCGCTGACCAGGTTCCTGCCGGAATGCCAGAAGCGCGGCACCACGATCATCATCGGCGGGCCGTTCAATTCCGGCATCCTCGCGGTCGGCGCCAAGGCCGGCGCCGATTACGACTACCAGCCGGCGCCGAAGGCGATCATGGAGAAGGTGGCGAAGATCGAACAGGTCTGCGCCGATCACAAGGTCGCGCTGCCCGCCGCCGCTTTGCAGTTCCCGCTCACCCATCCCAGCGTCTGCTCGGTGATCCCGGGCTCGCGCAGCATCGATGAGCTGAAGCGCAATCTCGATCTCTTCCGCACCACGATCCCAAGAGCGCTCTGGAGCGACTTGAAGAGCGCGGGCCTTATGCGGCAAGACGCACCCACACCGCAGTGAACTGGAGACATCATGGCTAGATTGGCGGGCAAACGCGCGGTGATCACCGCCGCGGCCCAAGGCATCGGACGGGCCAGCGCCCTCGCCTTCGCACGCGAAGGCGCCAAGGTGATCGCGACCGACATCAATGGCGAGGCGCTGAAGGCGCTCGAGAAGGAAGCGCCGGGCATCACGACGGCGAAGCTCGACGTGCTCGACTTGGCGGCGATCGAGGCTTTCGGCAAATCGACCGGCACGATCGACGTGCTGTTCAACTGCGCGGGCGTGGTCCATGCCGGCAACATCATGGAAGCGACCGAGGCCGACTGGGACTTCGCCTTCAACCTCAACGCCAAGGCGGCATTCCGGATGATCCGCGCCTTCCTGCCGGGCATGCTCAGCGCCGGCAAGGGCTCGATCGTCAACATGTCGTCGGTGGCGTCCAGCGTGAAGGGCGTCCCGAACCGCTTCGTCTACAGCGCGAGCAAGGCGGCGACCATCGGCCTCACCAAGGCGGTCGCTGCCGATTACGTGGCCAAGGGCATCCGCTGCAACGCGATCTGCCCCGGCACGGTGCAGTCCCCCTCGCTCGACGAGCGCCTCGCGGCGCAGGGCAAGGCGCAGGGCGTCACCACCGAGGAGGTGCGCCAGGCCTTCACCGCCCGCCAGCCGATCGGCCGCGTGGGCACGCCCGAGGAGATCGCGTCGCTGGCGCTCTATCTTGCTTCCGATGAATCCGCATACACGACCGGCACGATCAATGTGATCGACGGCGGCTGGACAAATTAGGATGCTGCCGATCAAGTATGCACTGCACTCGATCCAAACCGATTCGTCACCCCAAGGCTTGGCCTTGGGGTCCACGAGTTTCTTTCCGGCCGATCCAAACTCGTGGATGCCAAGGCCAAGCCTTGGCATGACGCGCGAGTTTGCGGTGGCCCCGAGATTCACCAAGGCCCGCAATTCCAAAGGAGACGACCAGTGAAACTGCTGCGCTACGGCCCGAAGGGGAAAGAGAAGCCCGGCCTGCTCGATGCCAATGGCAAGATCCGCGATCTTTCCAAGCATGTGGACGATATCGCCGGCAAGGCGCTGAGCCCCGCCGCGCTGAAGAAGCTGGCGAAGCTCGACCCGGCGAAGCTGCCGGCGGTGCGCGGCAATCCGCGGATCGGGCCGTGCGTCGGCTCGATCGGCAAGTTCCTCTGCATCGGCCTCAACTACGCCGACCACGCGGCGGAATCCGGCCTCACCGTGCCGCCGGAGCCGGTGCTGTTCATGAAGGCGATCAGCGCCATCATCGGGCCCAATGACAATGTCGAGATCCCGCGGAAGTCGAAGAAGACCGACTGGGAAGTCGAGCTCGGCGTAGTGATCGGCACCGAGGCGAAGTATGTCTCGGAGAAGGAGGCGATGAACCATGTCGCCGGCTTCTGCGTGATCAACGACGTCTCGGAGCGCGAGTTTCAGATCGAGCGCGCCGGCCAATGGGACAAGGGCAAGGGCTGCGACACCTTCGGCCCGATCGGCCCATGGCTGGTCACCAAGGACGAGGTGAGGGACTTCAACAATCTCGACATGTGGCTCGAGGTGAACGGCAAGCGCTATCAGAACGGCAGCACCAAGACGATGGTCTACAAGGTGCCGTTCCTGGTCTCCTACCTCTCGCAGTTCATGAGCCTGCAGCCGGGCGACGTGATCTCGACCGGCACGCCTCCCGGCGTCGGCATGGGCCAGAAGCCGAACCCGATCTATCTGAAGGCCGGGCAGACCATGCGCCTCGGCATCGCCGGCCTGGGCGAGCAGCAGCAGAAGACGGTCGCGGCGAAGTAGCTGCGAATTAGCAAACTCGGTCGTCACCCCAAGGCCCCGCGGACGAATGTCCGCATTCGCGGACGGGCGCCTTGGGGTCCACGAGTTTCCATCTACCAATGCGGTGCCAGCCGCACGAAACTCGTGGATGCCAAGGCCAAGCCTTGGCATGACGGATGAGTTTGAGGAGAAAGCGAGTTCCTCATGACCACCATTACCGGCTGGACTTGCCGCGATATTCGTTTCCCGACGTCCAAGCATGCGGACGGGTCCGATGCGATGAATCCGGATCCCGATTACTCCGCCGCCTATGTGGTGCTGGAGACGGACGGGAAGCTCCAGGGGCACGGCCTCACCTTCACTCTCGGCAAGGGGACGGAGCTTTGCGTCGCCGCGGTGAATGCGCTGGCGCCGAGCTTGGTGGGGAAGAAGCTTGAGGACATCACCCAGCATATGGGCGCCTGGTGGCAGCGCTTTGCCAATCCGGACCAGCTGCGCTGGGTCGGTCCGGAGAAAGGCGTGCTGCATCTCGCGGTCGCCGCTTTGGTCAATGCGGTCTGGGATCTTTGGGGCAAAGCGGAGGGGAAGCCGGTCTGGCGGCTGGTCGCCGATCTCACGCCGGAGCAGTTCGTCGATCTCATCGACTTCCGCTATCTGACCGATGCGCTGACCAGGGACGAAGCGCTGGCTATCCTGAAGGCGCAGGCGCCGGGCAAGGCACAGCGCATCGCCGAGCTGGAGCGGGTCGGCTTCCCCGCTTACACGACCTCGGCGGGATGGCTGGGCTATCCGGAGGACAAGGTGCGGCGCCTCACCCGCGAGGCGGTCGCGCAGGGGCTCAGCCATATCAAGATCAAGGTCGGGCGCGATCTCGCCGACGACAAGAAGCGCTGCGCCATCGTGCGCGAGGAGATCGGGCCGGACCGGTTCCTGATGATCGACGCCAACCAGATCTGGGATGTCGGCCAGGCGATCGCCTGGGTGAAGGAACTCGCGCCTTGGAAACCGCTCTGGATCGAGGAGCCGACCTCGCCGGATGACATCCTCGGGCATGCGGCGGTGCGCAAGGCGGTGAAGCCGCTCGGCATTGGTGTGGCGACCGGTGAGCAGTGCCAGAACCGCGTCGTGTTCAAGCAGCTGATGCAGGCGCAGGCGATCGACTTCTGCCAGATCGATTCCTGCCGCATGGGCGGGGTCAACGAGATCCTTTCGGTGCTGCTGCTGGCCAAGAAATTCGGCATCCCCGTCTGCCCGCATGCCGGCGGCGTGGGCCTGTGCGAATACGTCCAACATCTGGCGATGATCGACTATGTCTGTGTCTCGGGCACGTTCGAGAGCCGGGTGCTGGAATATGTCGATCACCTGCATGAGCATTTCGTCGATCCGGTGGTGATCAAGAACGGCCGCTACATGCCGCCGAAGCTTCCCGGCTACAGCATCGAGATGAAGCCGCAGAGCCTCGACGCGCATGAGTTCCCGAAGGGCACGGTCTGGCGCTCATAACGTTTACGGCTGCGACCCGTTTTTGAGCTCTAAAAGCCACTCAAGCATCTGACAGGTTTGGCTATTTCGCCGATGGGATCGCGTAACCGGACTCGCATGCTGTAAACGTCCGGTCAACGTTGGGTCGCAATTCCGGCCCGTTGATCTGCTTGGAACTGTACCCTATTCGTTCCAAAAAATCCAGTTGAACGCGCTCGTGCGCGCGTTCAGCCGATCAGCTTATCGAGCGTGATCGGCAGGTCGCGAATTCTCTTCCCCGTTGCATGGAAGACGGCGTTGGCGATGGCGGGCGCGACGCCGACGATCGGCACCTCGCCGGCACCCTTGCCGCCCAAGGCCGAGGCGTGCGGATCGGGGATGCCGACCGAGATCACCTCGATCTCCGGGATGTCGGCATTGGTGGCGATCAGGTAATCACCGAGATTGTTGTTGATGACCCGGCCGTTGCGCGGATCGACGATGCCTTCCTCGAGCAGGGCCTGGCCGATCCCCATGATGATGCCGCCCTTCCACTGACTCTCGGCGAGCTTCGGGTTGTAGATCCGGCCGCAATCGAGTGCCGACACCACGCGCGAGACCCGCACCGTGCCGAAATCCTCATCGACCTTCACTTCGATGAAATGCGCGCACCAGGAATGGGCCGAGTAACCGCCATCGGTGGTCGCACGCCCGCCGGTGATGGTGGTGTAGGTCGTGAACGGATCGTCCGCGCTCTTGCCGTTCTCGGCGAAGGTGTCGCGCAAGACTTCGATCTGGTCGTGGCCGATGGCTTGCAGGAATTCGCCGATCGCCATGCCGCCGACCCGACCCTTGCTGACGGGCAGCGTGTTGGCCTGCCCGGCGCGGAGCGGCGACTTGGGATCGTTGAGCGCGAGACCGACCAACTCGTCGCGCGCCGCTATCGCCGCCTTGTGCACGGCGCCGACCATCAGGTTCGCGAGCTGCGAGCCGCCGCCGACCGGCGCCCAGGGCATGGTGGAATCGCCGAGCCGGACCAGGACGCGCTCGACCGGCACGTCGAGCGCTTCGGCGGCGGTCTGGGCGAGGATTGTGTAGGTGCCCTGCCCCATGTCAATCGCGGCGCTCAGGACTTCCACCGTGCCGTCGGCCATCAGACGCACCATGGCCTGGCCGGGGGTGCGGCGCATCGGATAGGTGCCGGCGGCAACGCCCCAGCCGATCAGCTGGTTGCCGGCGCGCATCGAGCGCGGTATCGGATTGCGCTTCGACCAGCCGAAACGCTCGGCGCCTTGTGCAAAAGCCTCGCGCAATTGCCGCGTGGACCAGGGGATATTCGCCTGGGGATCCTGCTCGGCGTAATTCAGCAGCCGGATCTCCAAGGGATCGAGGCCGACCTCGTAGGCGAGCTCGTCGATCGCGGATTCAAGCGCCCAGGCGGCGGGATTCTCGCCGGGTGCCCGGAGCGCGCTTGGCGTCACGGTGTTGACCGGAACGACGCGGTGCTTGGAGCTGAAATTCGGCGTCGCATACATGATCGCGGTGACCCCGCCGCAGCGTTCGACCCAGGTCCCGGTCATCGAGGTCTCGTTGGCGCCGCGATGGCGGATGCTGAGCAGCCTGCCGTCCCTGGTCGCGCCCAGCGCAATCGTCTGCCGGGTCTCGGCGCGGCCGCCGAAGGCGGTGAAGGTCTGCGGCCGCGTCACCGCGAGCTTGACCGGACGGCCGAGCAGCTTCGCCGCCTGGGCGGCAATGGCGCCATAGGCGTAGGCCAGGGCCTTTGAGCCGAAGCCGCCGCCGATATAGGGCGAGATGAGCCGGACGTTCTCATAAGGAATGTCGAACCATTCGGCATAGGTGCGCGCCATGCCCGCGATCCACTGACTGGGCTCGTGGAGGGTGAGCCGGTCGCCCTGCCATTCGGCGATCAGGCCATGCGGCTCGAGCGGCACGTTGTATTCGCGCGGCGTGGCGTATTCCCGGGTGATCTTCACCGGCGCCGCGTCGAGCGCCCAATCGGCATCGCCCCAGGCGATGGTCATTGCCTCGACCTCGGTGCCGGGGCCGATCTTCGGGTCGTCGAGATCGGCGATCGCGGGCTCGGCCTCATATTCGATCTTCAGCAGGCGCGCCGCTTCGGTCGCCTGTTCCAGCGTGTCGGCAATGACCGCCGCGATATGCTGGCCCTGGAAAGTGATCTCGTGGGTGAGCGCGTGATAGGGGCCTTCGCTGGGCCTGACACCGAGCCAGTTCGAGGCCGTGTGCAAGGCCGGGATGTTGTCCGGTGTCAGGATCAGGCGGACGCCGGGCGCCTGCGCCGCCGCGCTCTGATCGATGCCGCGCAGGCGACCGGCAGCGACGGTGCTGTTGACCAGCACGGCATAAGCGAGATTGGCCGGGCGATGCTCCAGTGCATAGGTCGCGGCACCCCGGACCTTCGCCATTCCGTCGATGCGCGAGATACGCCCGCCGAGCGCCGTGCCGTCGCCGGCATCGCCGCGCTTGGTGCGGTTCTCGCTGCGGAGTTCGGCGCTCATGCGATGCCTCTCAGTTTCAGATTGATGATGGCGCGGGCGATGACGCGCGGGGCGAGGCAGACCTTGTAGCGGTTGTCGCCATGGACCACGGCGCCCTCGGTGGCGAGCGCGGCCGCGGCGTCGATCCCCTCACGCGAGAGCTTCTTGCCCTTGAGCGCGGCCTCGACGGCGCGGGCGCGCCAAGGCTTGGTCGAGACGCCGCCCAAAGCCACGCGAATGTCGCGGACGGTCAGGCCATCCGGCTCGAGCTCCATGCCGACCGCGGCGCTCGCCGCCGCGAATTCATAGGACTGGCGGTCGCGCACCTTGAGATAGGTCGAGTTGCGCGCCGGGCCGGAAGCCGGAATGCGGATCGCGGTGATGATCTCGCCGGGTGCAATCGCGTGCTCGCGCTGCGGCGTGGCGCCGGGCAGCAGGAAGAAATCGTCGGCGGCGACGCGGCGCGCGCCGAGTTCGATCTCGGCATCCAGCGCCACCAAGGCGACGGCGAGATCGCCGGGGTTGGCGGCGATGCAGGACTCGCTCACCCCGAGCACGGCGTGGTTGCGGGTGGCGCCGCCGATCGCGGCACAGCCGCTGCCGGGGTCGCGCTTGTTGCAATCGGGGAAGGCGGCGGGATCGCGGAAATAGGCGCAGCGGGTCCGCTGCATCAGATTGCCGCCGATGGTCGCCATGTTGCGGAGCTGGGCCGATGCCGCCTGCCACAGGGCTTCGGAGACCGCGGTATAGCCGTCGCGGATGCCACGATCCGTGGAGACCGCGCTCATCTTCGCCAGGGCGCCGACGGTGACGCCGGTGCGGTCGAAGGCGATGGTGTCGAGGCCCTGGAGATGCGTGAGGTCGACCACCGTCTCCGGCGCGGCGACGCCGCATTTGGCGAGGTCGAGCAGGGTGGTGCCGCCGGCGAGCAGCACGGCGCCGGTCTGCGCCGCCGCGTTGCGGGCTTCGTCGACCGAGCCGGGGCGGAGATATGCGAAGTTTCTCATCGAACCGTTTCCTTGTAGGCCGCCGCCACGTCACGCACGGCTGCAACGATGTTGGGATAGGCGCCGCAACGACAAAGATTGCCGGACATGTATTCCCGGATCTCGGCGTCGGAGCCGGCATGGCCTTCGCGGATGCAGGCGACCGCCGACATGATCTGGCCCGGCGTGCAATAGCCGCATTGGAAGGCGTCGCGCTCCAGGAACGCCGCCTGGACCGGGTGCAGCTCGGTATCGCTGAGGCCTTCGATGGTGGTGATCTTGCGGCCTTCGACCTGGGCGGCGAGGGTGAGGCAGGCGAGCACGCGCTCACCGTCCACATGGACGGTGCAGGCGCCGCATTGGCCCTGGTCGCAGCCCTTCTTGGTGCCGGTGAGGCCGAGGCGCTCGCGCAGCGCGTCGAGCAGGGTGACCCGCGGCTCGACCTCCAGGGCATGGGTCTGGCCGTTGATGTCGAGACGCAGGTGGATGGTGGGATCGGGCATGGCGAAAGTCCCCTCGGCCAGGCAGAATCAGGAAAATGTCAGCGAAATTGCGGGGTGCGGCATGCGTTTCGCCGCATTGAAACCATGGCGCCCGGCTTCCACGTCAGGTAACAGTTAACCGGGAAATCGGAACGAAGCGGAGGCGCCTCCGCTTGATAGAATAGGACCGGGGCGGTTTCGGTTCAACCCCCCGCTTCGGATTTCTGTTCCGAATTTGCATGAGGTCTGGTCGTGGCGGCGAAAAAGAAGGCGAAATCGGGACGTCCCGGGACGGCAGCAAAGCTGCGCGCCGGCTCCGACGACCTGCGCGCCGATGCCCGCCGGAACCGGGACCGGCTGATCGAAGCGGCGGCGCCGGCCTTTGCCGAGCATGGCACCAAGGCTTCGCTGGAGGATATCGCGCGCCAGGCCGGGGTCGGCATCGGCACGCTCTATCGCCATTTCCCGACCCGCGAGCACCTGGTCGAGGTGGTCTACGGCCGCGAGGTCGAGCAGCTGATCGACGCGGCCGACGAGCTGCAGAAGCGCGAGGCGCCGGACGTGGCGCTGGAGCAATGGATGCTGCGCTTCGTCGGCTATATCGCCGCCAAGCGCGGGATGGCCGATAGCCTGAAGGTGCTCTATGCCAGCAACTCGGCCCTGTTCGCTCGGGTCTCTGGCGCCGTGCCGCAGACCATGCAGCGATTGGTCAATGCCGCAGCCGAAGCCGGGCTGATCCGCAAGGACATTCAGAGCTCCGACCTGCTCCAGGTGTTGTTCGGGCTTTATAGCGCACCGGACTCGCCGGACTGGCGCGAGCGCTCGCGGCGGCTGGTCGGGCTGCTGATGGACGGGCTGCGGACGGTGCCGAAGAAGCGCTAAGGGCGGCTCAGGAACTCTTCCAATTCCCGCTTGGTCGGCGGGTTGGCGCCGGCGCGGCTGCAGGTGATGGCCGCCGCCGCGACGGCGCGGTCGAGCAGGTCCTTCAACACGCCGACATCGAGCTTGGCCAAGCGGTCGCGGGTCAAGAGACCGTGCTCGTTCAAACCCGCGAGCAGCGCCGAGTGGAAACTGTCGCCGGCGCCGACCGTGTCAACCACGCCGATCTTGCGGCCGGGCACCGCGACCTTGCTGCCGTTGAGCAAAGCCATGGCGCCGTCGGCGCCCAGCGTCATCACGACGAGCTTCGGCCCGAGATCGCGCCAGGCGACGGCGGAGTCCTCGACACTACGGTCGGGATAGAGCCAGTCGAAATCGGCGCGGCTCACCTTCACGATGTCGCAGAGCGACACCCAGGATTCCAGGCGTGTGCGGGCGGTGACGCGGTCCTTCACCAGGTTGGGCCGGACATTGGGATCGATCACCAGGACGCGGCGCTTGGATTCCCGCTTCAGCAAGGCTTCGAAGGTGGTGGCGGCCGGCTCGGCCTGGGTCGAGATCGCGCCCAAGCCAAGATGGAGGCAGGTCACGCTCTCGTCCAGGCTGGCGGGGAGATCGTGCTCCGTCATGCTGCGGTCGGCGGAACCATTGGCGAAGAAGGCGTATTGCGGCTCGCCCTCATGCGGATGGCTGACGAAGGCCAGCATGGTGGGATCGGTGGCGCGCTTCACGGTGCGTGTATCGACGCCGTTCTCGGCCAGGGTCTGCATCAGGAGATCGCCGAAGAAATCGGTCGAGATCCGGCTCAAGAATCCGGCCGGCGCGCCGAGCCTGCCCAATCCGATCGCGACATTGAACGGCGAACCGCCGGGAAAGGGCCGATAGGCGGGCGCCCCCTCGACCGAGATCGGCATGAAGTCGATCAGGGCTTCGCCGCATGAGACGATCATCTTGTGGTCCTTGGGCTGTCAGCAATTCCGGGGCTGGGTCATAGCAGGAAGCCGCCGGATTGGCCACGGCCGCGGCTATTCCGCGGCGGGTTCCTTGGCGGGCCGATTCGGCCGCTGGCCGATGCTGCGCAGGATGCCGATGGTCGCGAGGCTGACCCCGGCCAGCAGGGCGACCCAGGCATAGTAGCCACCGGAATCCGTGGGCGGACGCTGCTCTTCGATGTAGCCGTGGCCTTCGATGAAGATCGGCACGACGACGAAGAGATAGCCCGCGAAACGCTGGATCCTGAGATCCAGCGCACGCCCCAACCCGTAGCAGACGACCCCGCAGAACATCCAGACCGCATGACCGACCAGGCCGCGCGTGACCGGGTCCCAGCCGTCCAGGAAGGCCAGGATATCGACCTCCCGCGCTGCGAACAGGACGAACAGCGTCAGGTTGACCGCGGTGACGATCTGCTGGAAGCGGCTGGGCGATGTTCCGCTGCCGGCATAGTCCACCCAGGTCCAGAGCGATTTGGCCATGGTCATGATGGCGGCGGCAAATGGCAGCAAGGCCAGCACCGAGCCGGTCTTGACCGCCGATGCCCGTAGCCTCGCGGCATGATCCCGCATCATCAGGCCATGCCACCAGGCGATGCCCGCCTCAGGCAATCGCCATTGGGCGAGCACCGTCACCGCCACGGCGGAAATGCCGATGGCGAAGGCGGTCGGCGAGACCGCGTCCCAATGCCCGGCCAGGTTCGCGATCAGGATGGCGAGCCCCAGGAGGCTGGAGAAGATCGCCATGAAGCGGTTGTTCAGCCCGAGCGCCGCGGCCTGCAATGCGAACGCGACGACGACCATCACGCAGAGCACGGCGTCTGCCTCGATCCCCGGCAGGGAAGCGACCAGGGCGATCACGGCGACGCTGGCCCAGCAGGAGCGCGGCGCAACGCTGGTCCGGTCGCGATAGATGCGGACGGCGATATAGACGAGCGCGAGCGCGGCCCAGGTTCGCAAGATGACCTCGACCGATCCATGCCCCGCCTCGAAGAAGGCGAGCACCGCCATCATGACGAGGAAGTGAACCAGACCGTCGATGGCCACGGTCGCGAAATCCGAACGCTCGTCCGCCCGCTGCTTCCAGCCGTACCAGATCACGGCCATGGCGAAGCCGAGGGCGAGCAGCACCGAGGCCCCGCCGAACTTCAGGAAGGCTTCGGCGGCCAGCAGGATGGCGAAGCAGAAGCCGAAGATCGCGGCGATATTCGCCGCCTGCAGCTTGCGCAGATGGAAGACCACCGAGGCAATCGCAAAGATCGCGCAAGAAAGAATGAGTGTCTGCAAGGGCCCGTCGGCGCCCTGGCGCAACCAGTATCGCGACTGCTCGATGATCGGCAGGTAGACCGCGACCCACCAGAAGCCGTACCTGCCGATCCGGTCGCGAATCATCAGCAGCGCGACCAGCGCGGCCACGGCCGGCACGATCACGAAGTGGCTCCATGGCGGCAATACCAGGATCAAGGCGAGACCGACCAGGAGGATGCCGGCCGCCGCGAGGCCGCTCTTGATCTTCAGGAAGGTGATGGTTGCGACGATGCCCAGCAGACCCATCGGCAGCGCCAGCGAAAAGGCAACCTTCGGATAGAGGTGGCTCAACACCAGGACGGTCGCGAGACTCGCATGCAGGCCGGCCACCGGCGCGGCCCATTTGGTGATGAAGCTCTCCAGCACGCCGGCCTTGCCCTCGGGCGGCTCGGCCTCGGCCTCGGCAAGCTTGTCGAGATCGGAAACCGTCATGGCTGCGAGACCTTCGCCAGCGCGTCGCGCAGATGCAGGGCGTTTTCCTTCGCTTCCGGATCCTGGATGAAATCCAGGTTCTCCGCGCCGAGCGTCACGCCGAGCGCGTGCTGCACGAAAGCCAAGCGCCGGAGCAACGCGTCGCCGGCGAGCGGCACGCCGTTCTGCCCGCTGGTGATCGAATCCAGGCCGGCCAGCCAGATCAGGAAGGGCGCGCCCGGTGGATCGTTCGACGAGCCGGAATAGACCTTGTAACTCATGTCGCCGGCCGTGTTCTTCGCCTGCAGGCGCAGATTGATCGGCGTCCAATCGGCGGCCGCCACGGCGAAGACGTTGCCGTCGGCACTGTAGACCCCGATCGCCTGGCCGTTATCCCGGCGGTTCGCGACCAGGACGTTGCGCAGGTCTCCGCTTGCGATGACAACGGCCATCGTGAACCGCGCGCGGCCGCCGACCACCAGATGGTCGGTCGCGTCGCCTTTGGAAATGGCGATGGAATCGTCCGGGGTTTCACCGAACGGTGCACCGCGCGTGGCACTGATGACCTGCGGGTGATCGGGGTCGCGGTCGTCGCCGCTGGCGGCGTCGGGATCCTGGACCGTCTTCCGCACGACGATTTTGTACTTGCCGGGAAGCGTGACTTTCTGCAGGAAGTCCGCGGCCGGGTCCTTGGCCTTGAACTCGACCGCGACCGATTTCGACGCATCGCCATCGCCGAACCGCACCGACACCGGCCCGGAGAGTTCGGCATACGAACAAAACCAGCAGGAGCCCTGTTCCTTGATGGAGAACGAGAGCGTGACCGCGCGCCGATCCAGCGGAATTCCTTCGAACAGCGCCTGCGAATCCCGGATGCTGCGGCTGACCGTCTCGCCGTCGGGGTTCAGCAGCAGCGCGTCGACGGGTGCCTGCTCTCCGTCGATATAGTGAAAGACCGGCAGGCCATCGATTGCGACGGAGAGCGTGCCGGTGCTCGGCGTCTCGAAGACCGCCTGATTGAGCTTGGCGATGATCGCGGCATCCGCCGGCTGTGCCGCCGGGGGCGGCTGCCACTGCGCCCGGCTCTGGGTCGTGCGTTGCGCGAGCTCGCTGAAATTGCGCTTCCACGCGTCGTCCGCGGTTAACGCGTTGACGAAGTCCTTGACGTCGTCCGGCTTGATCACTTCGACGGTTTTGGGGGCGACGGCGGATTTCTCCTCGGCGGTCAGCGCACGCTGAGGACCTGCGTAGGGCGCAGCCCTGATCAAGGCGACGGCCAGCACGGCCGCGACCACCCGGATCGTGACCTGGCGGATCGTGATTTTGCGGTCCGCCGCAGGCTGCGTTTCCTCGTGCACGCATACCCCCAAGGTTCAGCGAGCAACAACTTACGATCGCAGGATGATCGATCGTGTCCGCCCGGCCGGGGGATGTCAAGCGAGGGCGGCCGGTCACGGAGGCAGGCGCATTGACCACGCCCGGCGCCCATGGTCCGATTGGACCCGTGGGAATGGCGGCGGGCCCTCGGTCGTTGACCGGCCGAGCCCTTGGCGGGGACCGATATGTTTTGTCCCGGATGCAAGACCGAAAACCGCCCGGGCCGCCGCTTCTGCGCCGCCTGCGGAAAGGCGCTGCCTTCGCCCTGCCCCGCCTGCGGCTTCGAGAATGCGGCGGACGACCGGTTCTGCGGCGGCTGCGGCAAGGCGCTGGGAGCAGTGGCGCCGAAGCCTGAACCGGCCGTCGATGTACCCGCGGGCGAAATCCGGCCGGTCACCATCATGTTCGTCGATCTCTGCGGCTATACCGGTCTCTCCGGGCGGCTCGATCCCGAGGACACGCATCGCCTGCTGCAGCAGTTCTTCGAAGTGGCCGACGCGGTCGTGGTGCGGTTCGGCGGCCGGATCGACAAGCATATCGGCGATTCCGTCATGGCTCTGTTCGGCGCACCGGTCGCCCATGGCAACGATGCCGAGCGCGCGGCTTTGGCGGCGCTCGCGATCCATGAGGCGATGCCGGAGATCTCGGCCAAGGTCGGTCAGGCTTTGCAGGTGCATATCGGCATCGCCACCGGCGAGGTGGTGGCGAGCGGTCTCGGCAGCGCCGCGCACAGCGCCTATACGGTGATCGGCGATGCGGTCAATCTCGCCGCCCGACTGATGGAACGCGCGGGTCCCGACGAGACCCTGGTCTCCGCCACGGTGCGCCAAGGATCGGAGGCGGCGATCGCGGCGGAGAGCCTGGAGATGAGCGCGCTCGGCACGATCGCCTATAAGGGCATCGCGAAGCCGGTCGAGACCTTCCGCCTGACCGCGAGGACGCAGCCGGTGGCGGCGAAGAGCGCGGCGCGTCCGCTGGTCGGGCGGCGCGCGGAGCTGGCGCAGGCAACCGCGCTGATCGATTCCGTTGCCGCCACCAGGACCGGCGCCGCCGTGGTGCTGCGCGGCGAGCCGGGGATCGGCAAGTCGCGGCTTGCAGCCGAACTGCTCGGCCTCGCGCGGGCCCGCGGCTTCGCTACGATCAGGGCCCTGGTGCTGGATTTCGGCGCGGCCCGCGAGAGCCGGGCCGAGCGCGTGCTCGCCGGCGGGCTGCTGACCGCACTCGGTCGCGGCGGAGAGACGGCGACGCTGATCGAGGACGCGGGATTGGACGCCGCCGCCCTGCCCTTCCTGCGCGACCTGCTGGATCTGCCGCAGCCGGAGGAAACGCGCGCGACCTATGAGGCGATGAGCAATGCCAACCGCAATCGCGGCAAGAGCGACGTGCTCGCCCAGCTGGCGGCACGGGTCGCCGGCGAGCGGGCGCTGTTCATCCTGATCGAGGATGTGCATTGGGCCGATCCCGTCGTGCTCGGCCATGTGACCGCGTTGGTCGAGGCCTCGGGCACCGCGCCGCTGATGCTGGCGATGACGACACGGGGCGAAGGCGATCCGTTCGATGCCGCCTTCCGCGCTGGGTTGCGCCACGGACATCTGACGATCGTCGATCTCGCACCGCTGGGCGCGGCGGATGCGGAGAGCCTGGCGCATGCCTTGCGCGTCGATTTCGACGATTTCGCGCGGCGCTGCATCGCGCGTGCCGAGGGCAATCCGCTGTTCCTGGAGCAGCTGCTGCGCGGCGCCGCCGATCCGAAACGGCTGCCGGAATCGCTGCAATCGGTGGTGCTGGCGCGATTGGACCAGCTGCCGCCGAAGGACCGGCAGGCCTTGCAGGCGGCCTCGGTGCTCGGCCAGCGCTTCGAGATCGCGGACCTGAGCGGCTTGATCAACCAGCAGGGCTACGATCCCAGTGAATTGCTGCGGCGGCAATTGGTGCGGCCGGAAGGTAGCGGCTTGCTGTTCGCCCATGCCTTGATCCGCGACGGCGCCTATGCCTCGCTGACCCGCGAGCGCCGCGCCGCTCTCCACCTTGCGGCGGCGGCCTTGTTCAAGGACCGCGATGCGGCGCTCCACGCCGAGCATCTCGACCGCGCCGACGATCCCGCGGCGGCGCGCGCCTATCTCGCCGCCGCGGAAGGAGAAGCGGCCGCTTACCGGGTCGATCGCGCGCTCAAGCTGGCGGAGCGCGGGCTCGAGGTCGCGAAGTCGCCGGAGGATCGCAGCATGCTGGCGCCGGCGGTGGGGCGCTATGCGCTGGATATCGGCCTCGGCAAGTCGGCGCGCGCGGCCTTCGCGGTGCTGGCGGAATCCGCAGCGCCGCAGCTACGCTGCCGCGGGTTGATCGGCCTCGCCGCTTCCGACCGCATGCTGGCGGCGATCCCGCAGGCGATGGAGAGTCTCGCCGCCGCCGAGCCGATCGCCGCGCGCCTGGACGATCCCGCTTTGCTTTCGGAGATCTGCTATCTGCGCGGCAATCTGCATTTTGCGCTCGGCGCCGCGGATGAATGTCTCGCCGAGCACAAGCGCGCCCTCGCCGCCGCCGAACGCGCCGGCCTCCCGGAATGGACCGCCCGCGCCCGCAGCGGGATCGGCGATGCCTATTACATGCAGGGCCGGTTCAAGAGTTCGTCCGAGCAGTTCATGCGCACGGTCGAACTCGCCAAAGCGAACAACCTGCTGCGCATCGTCTGGCCGAACCAGGCGATGGCCGGCAACACCGCCTTCTACACCCTCGACTTCGAGAAGGCCTTCGCCCTGGTCGATGGCGCGAGGCAGGTCGCGATCGAGATCGGCGACCGGTTCGGCGAGATGTTCGCCACGGAATGCCGCGCCGTCGCATTCGGTTTGCTCGGGCGCTGGGCGGATCTGGAACCGGTCGTCATCCGCGGGATCGAGATGGCACGCGCGCTCGGCGCCAAGCGCTATGTCTCGATCCAGCTTCCGCTGCTCGCCCAGGTGCGGCACGCGCAGGGGCGCGATGACGAGGCCGAAGCGGCGGTGCGCGAGGCGATGGAGATCGCCGACGAGACCGGCCCCGGCTTCTGCGGCGCGATCGTCTGCGGAATCGCGGCCTGCGTGGAACGCGATCCCGCGCGGCAGCGGACGGCGTTGACGCGTGGCGAAGAGCTGCTGCGGCAGACCGGGCTCTCGCACAACCACATCTGGTTCCGCCTCTTCGCGATCGACTGGGCCCTGCGGCACCGGGACTGGGCCGAGGTCGAGCGGCAGATCGGCCGGCTGAGCCAGTACACCGCGGCGGAGCCGCTGCCTTTCGTCGATCTGCTGATCGAGCGCGCACGCATCTACATGCAGCTCGGCCGGACGCCGGACGACACGGCAGCGATCACAAAACTGCGCGCGATTCTGGAAACCGCGCGGGATGTGGGCTTCGGGCCGGGCTTCGACCTGTCGCCAGCCTGACCACCGGAAATCGATGCGCAGGGACGGACTGCAACCGGCGTAAGACCGGAGACAGACCGGGAGCAGCATCTTGGCGATCGATCACAACCGCGAGAACAACGTGCATGCGCTGCCCGGCGCCGCGCCGACGCGCGAGGCGCCCGCCAGCCCGAAGCGCAAAGGCCTTTCCAGGCGGCGTGTCGCCGCTTTGGCGCTGATCCCGCTGCTCGCCGTCGCGGCGGCGGGCGCGTGGTTCAAGTTTCATCCCAAGGTCGATCCGGCGGCGCGCTGGATGACGGCGACGGTCGCGCAAGGCGATATCGAAGACACGGTGACCGCGCTCGGCAACCTGCAGCCGAAAACCTATGTCGATGTCGGGGCGCAGGTTTCCGGACAGCTGATGAAGATCGATGTCGCCGTCGGGCAGAAGGTGAAGCAAGGCGAGCTGCTGGCCGAGATCGACCCCACCTTGGCCGAGGCGAAGGTGACCGCTGACCAGGCTGCGCTTGCCAACCTGCAGGCGCAGCTGGTCGACAAGCGCGCGCAGCTCGACCTCGCGCAGAAGCAGCTCACGCGCCAGCAGAACATGATGAAGGACAACGCCACCAGCGAGGACGCGCTGCAGGTCGCGCTCACCGCGGTCAAGTCGAACAAGGCGCAGATCGCGGCGCTCGAGGCGCAGGCCAAGGAAGCGCAATCGAGCCTGGCCGCGGACCAGGCGAGCCTCGGCTATACCAAGATCTACGCGCCGATGACCGGCACCGTGGTCTCGCTGACCGCGCAGCAGGGCCAGACCCTGAACGCGGCACAGACCGCGCCGATCATCCTCCGAATCGCCGATCTCGCCACCATGACGGTCTGGACCCAGGTCTCCGAGGCCGACGTGCCGCGCCTGAAGCTCGGCATGGACGCCTATTTCACCACGCTCGGCGACCAGAGCCAGAAATGGCGCGGCAAACTGCTGCAGATCCAGCCGACGCCCGACGTGGTCAACAACGTCGTGCTCTATCCGGCCTTGTTCGATGTCGCCAATCCGGACGGCAAGCTCATGACCCAGATGAGCGCCCAGGTGTTCTTCGTCGTCGCCGCGGTGAAGAATGCGGTGACCGTGCCGGTCGCGGCCTTGCACCGGCCCGGCGTCAAAGCCGGCGCTCATGCAGGCGGGGGCGAGGCCGATCCCGACATGGTGGATCCTTCGCAGGGCGCGACCGGCAGTGATGCGCCGGCCGCATCGAATGCCGACGGCGACGACGCCAAGCCGTATTTCGTGCGGGTGCTCGACGCCGGCGGCCATGCGGTGCGCCGTCCGGTCTGGATCGGCGTCAGCAACCGCGTCTCCGCCGAGGTGCTGGACGGGTTGACGCCGGGCGACGTGGTCGTAGTCGGTCGGCATGAGAATGGCCAGACCGCCGAGGCGGCTGCGGGCGCGCGGGGCAACCGCGGCGGCGGCATGGGGCGGCTGTTTTGACCAAGCCGATCGGCCTGCAGACCGCGCTTGGGGAGCCGCTGTTCGAGCTCGACGGCGTCACCAAGGTCTACAACCCCGACAGCGAGCAAAGGGTCGAGGTGCTGCACGGCATCTCGCTGAAGATCCATCGCGGCGAGTTCGTCGCGATCATGGGCGCTTCCGGCTCCGGCAAGACCACCTTGATGAACATCCTCGGCTGCCTCGACAAGCCGACCGGCGGGCGCTACCGGCTGGCCGGGACCGACGTCGCGGCACTCGACCGCAGCGATCTCGCCTGGCTGCGGCGCAGCGTCTTCGGTTTCGTGTTCCAGAGCTACAACCTGATCGGCACGGCGACGGCGCAGGAGAATGTCGAGATCCCGGCGATCTACGCCGGCATCGCCGCACCGGAGCGGCACGCGCGCGCCGCCGAGTTGCTCGGAATGCTGGGGCTTTCCGAGCGGACCACGCATCGGCCGAACCAGCTTTCCGGCGGCCAGCAGCAGCGGGTCTCGATCGCGCGCGCTTTGATGAACGGCGGCACGGCGATCCTGGCGGACGAGCCCACCGGCGCGCTGGACAGCAAGAGCGGCGCCGAGGTGCTGCAATTCCTGGAGCACCTCGCCGACGCGGGCCACACCGTCATCATCATCACCCATGATCCCGAGGTGGCGAAGCATGCGCGCCGCCGTATCGAGATCAAGGACGGCCATATCGTCGCCGACGTGATCCAGAGCTGGAGCGAGAAGGCGAATGTCGAGCAGACGGTGAAGCCGCTCGACTTCGTCGATCATGCAAACCGGTTCGACGAATTCTTCGAGACCCTGCGGATGGCGCTCCGGGCACTCCGGGTCAACCTGCTGCGCACCATCCTCACCTTGCTCGGCATCGTCATCGGCGTCGGATCGGTGGTGGCGATGCTGGCGGTGGGCGATGGCGCGCGCCAGGTCGTGCTGGACCGGATCGGCTCCATGGGCACCGACCTGCTGCTGATCCGCCCCGGCGCGCCGAACCAGCGCGGCGTCGGCAATGCGATCGCCACCCTGGTGCCGCAGGATGCCGAGGCGATCTCGGGCCTCGCCAATGTGCACGCGGCGGTGCCGGAACTCTCGGCCAGCGTCACGGTGCGGTTCGGCGATGCGGACTATCAGACCTCGGCGACCGGCACCACCGAGGATCTCACCCTGATCCGCGATTGGCCCGTGTCCTCGGGCAGCTTCTTCACCCGCGAAGACGCCGCGCGCTATGCGGCGGTGACGGTCCTGGGGCAGACGGTGGTGAGCAACCTCTTCCCCGCGGGCACCAATCCGATCGGGCATTTCGTGCTGATCAACAACGTGCCGTTCCAGGTGCTGGGGGTCATGTCGCCGAAGGGCGCCACCGCGTCGGGCGCCGATCTCGACGACGTCGTGTTCGTGCCGCTCTCGACCGGGAGTCTCCGCCTGTTCGGCCAGCGCAACGTCAAGACCATCACGGTCGCGGTCAACGACGTGGACAAGATCGACGCCACCCAGACCTCGGTCACCGCCCTGCTCGCCGAGCGGCACAAGGCGGAGGATTTCCAGATCCGCAACATGGCCGCGGTGCTGCAGGCCGCCGAGGACACGCAGAACACGCTCGCCGTGCTGCTGGGCTCGGTCGGGGCGATCTCGCTGCTGGTCGGCGGCATCGGCGTCATGAACATCATGCTGGTCAGCGTCACCGAGCGCACCCGCGAGATCGGCATCCGCATGGCGACCGGCGCCCGGATGCGCAACATCCTGCAGCAGTTCCTGACCGAGGCGGTGGTGGTCTCGATCTTCGGCGGCGTGCTCGGCATCGGCTGCGGCTTCGCCATGGCCGCCGGCTTCAACCAGTTCGGCGTGCCGGTCGCGGTGTCGCTGACCGTGGTGGCGATGGCGTTTGCTTGCGCCGTCGCCGTTGGATTGGTGTTCGGCTTCGCGCCGGCGTTGAAGGCGGCACGGCTCGATCCGGTACAGGCCTTGGCCAGCGAGTGAGAAAAATGCGGAAAACTTGGTTGTTGTTCACTGTTCTCACACTGGCCGGCTGCGATCTCGGCGCCGGTCCGGTGCAGCCGACGGTCAGCATGCCGGCGGCCTGGGCCGAGCAGGCGGCGGCGCCGACCGCCTGGCCGACAGCGGATTGGTGGCGGAGCTTCGGCAGCGACGAGCTCAACCGGCTGGTGGTCGAGGCGCAGGCCAACAATCTCGACATCGCCGCCGCGGCCGCGCGCGTCGACCAGGCCGAGGCGCAGCTCCGCGTGACCGGCGCCAGCCTGTATCCGCTGGTGAATTTCACCAGCAACCTCCAGCAGCGCGGCCCGGCCGGCGATCCCAAGCTGATCGAAGGCAGCGGCTCCTCGAGCAGCCTATCCAGCGATCTCGGCGGCGGCAGCGCGAGCTCGAAGCAAAGGACGACCGCCAGCATCGGCTTGAGTGCCTCGTACGAGCTCGATTTCTGGGGCAAGAACCGCGACAACGTGAACGCCAGCAAGGCGGCGCTGCAATCGAGCCAATTCGATCGGGAAACCGTGGCCTTGACGGTCACCAGCGGCGTCGCCTCGACCTATCTGCAGATCATGACCCTGCGGGACCGGATTGCGCTGGCGAAGCAGAACCTTGCCAATGCTGAAGCCGTCGAGAAGGTGGTGGCTTCGAAAGCGCGGAACGGCGCGGTCTCCGCGCTCGATCTGGCGCAACAGCAGGCCCAGGTCTCGGCCCAGCAGGCGGCGATCCCGCCGCTCGAGCTCCAGGAGAAGCAGGCGAAAAATGCGCTCGCTTTGCTGCTCGGGCGCAATCCGGAGCAGCTGCAGCTCAGCGGGAGCGGGATGCAGGGCATCACCCTGCCGGTGGTCGGAAGCGGGATGCCGTCCGGCCTGCTCACGCGCCGGCCGGACATCCAGAAGGCCGAGGCGGATCTCAGATCGGCCAATGCCAACCTGCTGGCAGCGCGGGCGGCGATGCTGCCGACCATCGATCTCTCCAGCACGATCAGCCTGGAGGCGATCGCCGCCAACCTCGCCTTCGGGGGCGCGGGGGCGGCGTATACCGCGGCGGCATCCCTGGTGCAGCCGATCTTCGACGCGGGGCAGTTGAAGGCGCAGAAGGACGTGGCGGCCGGCAAGCAGCTCGAGCTGGTCCAGACCTACCGGTCCTCGATCCTGAACGCACTTTCCGATGTCGAGAATGCGCTGGCCTCGATCGATAGTCTGAAGACCCAGCAGCAATGGCAGGAGGCGCAGGTCGGCCAGGCCAACACCGCCTTCACCCTCGCCCAGGCGCAATACCGGGCCGGCTCCACCGAGCTCCTGCCGGTGCTCGACGCCCAGCGGACGGTGTTTCAAGCCCAAGACAGCCGGCTGACAATTCTGCTCTCGCAGTATCAGGCGGCGGTCTCACTCTATAAGGCGCTCGGCGGCGGCTGGCAGGCGGAAACCAAGGTCGCGGCTGCCCAGCCTTAATTCTCCAAGCTTAATTCACCGGGCTTAATTCACCGGGCTTAATTCAATCGCGGCGCGATCGATCACGACTTCCGGAACCTGCGCGCTTCCCTGGCATTCCTGGAGGGATTCCTCTAGGGTTTTGCACCGCACCATTTCCGGAGAATTCATGATGCCGAAAGGCCACCAGTTCCACGCCTCGATCCTGCGCGAATACGACATCCGCGGCATTGTCGGGGAGACCCTGAGCGCCGCCGATGCCGAGGCGATCGGCAAGGCCTTCGCGACCATGACCGCACGGATGAAGAACAAGACCGCGCCGAAGATCGCGGTCGGGCGCGACGGGCGGATGAGCTCGCCGGAACTGGAAGCGGCTTTGGTCGCGGGCATCAAGTCCACCGGCGCCAGCGCGGTGCGGATCGGCACCGGGCCGACACCGATGCTCTATTTCGCCGCCGCCGAGCTCCCGGTCGATGCGGGGATCATGGTCACGGGCTCGCACAACCCGCCGACCCATAACGGCTTCAAGATGACCATCGCCGGCAAGCCGGTCTATGGCGAGATGATCAAAGAGATCGGCGTGATGGCGAAGAACGCCGACTTCGCCACCGGCAGCGGCGGCGAGGAGACCACCGATATCCGCGACACCTACGTGAAGAAGCTGGTCGCCGCCCTCGACGGCACCGACATCTCGAAGCTGAAGGTCGGCTGGGATGCCGGCAACGGCGCCGCCGGCGAGATCATGGCGCGGCTGGTGAAGCTGTTGCCGGGCACCCATAAGACCCTGTTCGAGACGATCGACGGCACCTTCCCGAACCATCATCCGGATCCGACCGAGCCCGAGAACCTGCATCACCTGCAGGAACTGGTCGCCAAGGAGAAGCTCGACCTCGGCATCGCCTTCGACGGCGACGGCGACCGGATCGGCGCGATCGACGCCAAGGGCCGTATCATCTGGGGCGATCAACTGCTGGCGATCCTCGGGCGTGACGTGCTTGCGAAGCGGCCGGGCGCCACCATCATCGCCGATGTGAAGGCGAGCCAGGCCCTGTTCGACGAGATCGCGAAGATGGGCGGCAAGCCGCTGATGTGGAAGACCGGCCACTCGCTGATCAAGGTGAAGATGGCGGAGACCAAGTCGCCACTGGCCGGCGAGATGAGCGGCCATATCTTCTTCGCCGACGAATATTACGGCTTCGACGACGCGCTCTATGGCGCGGTGCGCCTGCTCCGGGCGATCGCGCGGGCCGGCAAGTCGCTGACCGAGCTCCGCGACGCGCTGCCCAGCCTGATCAACACGCCGGAAATCCGCATCCCCTGCCCCGACGACAAGAAGTTCGCGATCGTCTCCGACCTCGCCGGCGAGCTCCGCAAGGAAGGCGCCAACTTCAACGACGTGGACGGCATCCGGATCAGCAAGGACGGCGGCTGGTGGCTGCTCCGCGCCTCCAACACCCAGGCGGTGCTGGTCGCGCGCGCCGAAGCGCCGGACGAGAAGGTGCTGGCCGGTCTGAAGAGCGATCTCAAAGCGCGGCTCTCGAAGCACGGCGTGGCGTTCGCGGGGTAGTCTCCGAGGCCCCGGGTCACGCCCGGGCTTGACGTAAAGTAGAAAAAGAAAGGGGCGCCTCCCGTGGGAGGCGCCCCTTTTGTTTCGAACCCGATCGCCGGTTAGTTGGCGGTCGCGTTGAGGGCGTGATCGACGAACACGGTCACCTGGTTGGCGCCGCTGCCGGCCTGGAACACGTCGTAGTGCTGGCCGTCATTCGCCGTGACGTCGGTGCCGATCTTGGAGAAGCCACCCGTCAGATTGACGGTGTCGCTGCCCTGATCGCCGTGGATCACCAGGTTGTTCCGGTCGTCGGTCATGTTCAGGACCGAGGTGACGTCCAGAGTGACCGTGTTGGCACCGTTGCCGGTGAAGCTCAGCGCTTCGACATTCTCGAGCCGGGCCGCCTGCGCGGTTCCGAAGTTCGCAATGCCGCTGAGATCCACATAGTCGTCGCCGGCGCCGCCGTTGATGGTGTGGGTGCCATCGAGCGTGTTGGTGCCGTCGAGGTCGGCCACATCGACCTTCAGGAAGTAGTCGGTTCCGTTACCGCCATCCATCTTGTCGCTGCCGGCGCCGCCGATCATCTTGTCGGAGTCGTCACCGCCCTGCAGGAAGTCATTACCCGCACCGCCATCGAGCCAATCGTTGCCGGAGTCGCCCTGCAGGTTGTCGTTGCCGTCGCCGCCCAGGATCTTATCCAGACCGGTGTTGCCGTGAACGGTGTCGTTGCCGGCGCCCGCCTCGATCCAATCGTTGCCGTTGTTGCCGTTGATGGTCGAGTTGTGCACGTCGTTGACGTTGCCGCCGGAAGTCCAGTCGCGGATATGGTCGCCCGCAGTGGTGCCGGACGGCGCCGTGTAGTTGCCCGTGCCCCAGGAGTCGTGGGTGGTGGTGATCGTGGGCTCGGCCAGGTTGGTGGTGAACTGCGGCAACGGCGCAAGCAGCTTCAGATGCGCCGAGGCCTGGTCGCCGTCGTTGTCGATCAGCGTGAAGCTGAAATCGAGGTTCGACTGCGTCTTCGAGAAGTCCGGCGTGTAGGTGTAGTGGCCGTCGTCCATGTCGATGACGAACTTGCCGCCCGCGGTCGTGATCGTGAGCTCATGCGCCGCATTCGCCGCCACCGCCTGTGCGTAGGTGTAGGTGATGCCGTTGAGCGTGATCGAGGCGACGTGGCCGCCGTCGGCACCGAAGGTGCCGCCGAGCGAGCTCACGATGTCGCCGGACTGCGGGGTCGGCAGCGTCGAGTTGATCACCGCCGCCAGGTCGTTGAGGTTGGTGACGATGTGAGCGTCGGTATTGGTGTTGGTCTGCCCGTTATAGGCGATCGGGTCGAGCTGCGACTGAACCGTGCCGCTGCCGAGGCCGATCGCATAAGAGTTCACATCGTTGTCCTGGGCGAACTTCACCCAGTTGTTGATTTCAGTCTGGGTGAGCGGACCCTGCGCGTCGGTCGGCTCGTTCGGCTGACCGTCGGAGAAGAAGTACGCGACGTTATCGGCACCGACGATCTTGCCGTCGGTGGCGAAGGCCTGCAGGCCCGCCGCGATGGCGTCGTGATAGTCGGTGGCGCCCTGCGGGCCCTGCTGCACGATCTGGTTCACCAGAGCGATCGCATCGCTCACGGTCATCCAGCCGCCCGCGAGGTTCGGGACGGCGGCATCGGTGCTGAAGGTCGCGATCTGCACCATCGTCTGGCCTGCCGCCGCGTAGGAGTTCAGCAGGTTGATGATGGTCTGGCCTTCGAGCTGCAGCTTGTTGTAGTTGCCCGGAGCATTCGGGTTATCGACACCCGAATCCTCGCCCATCGAGCCCGAGATATCCAGGATCAGCAGGACGTTGGTCTTCTGGTCCGTTCCGGTCAGCGCCTTGGTGCCGTCCACCGCCACCGCAACGTCGTCCACGATGTTGACGCTGAGCGTGCCGTTCGCGGTGTCGCCGTCCTTGTCGGTCAGCTTGACGTTCAGATCCTCATAAAGGCTGTTCTCGCCGTTGGCGCTCGGGTGGTTCTCGTTGTCGTTGAGCGTGTAGTTGTACGAGACCTTGCCGGTGGCCGAGTCGTAGCTGGTGACCGAGATGGTGTTGCCGAGCGCGGTGGTCCAGGTACCGCCGACGAAGACACCGTTGGCGATCACGTTATGGCCATCGACGGCAAGGGTCTGCACCCCGTCCGGCGCGGTGATGGTGAAGTCGCCGGTGTTGTGGGTCGGGCCAGAGCCGTCGCTGCCGGCGGACTCGCCGACGCCGCGGCTCGCCAACAGGCCGTCCTCGTCCACCATGGTGTCGCCACCGCTGGCTTTCGGGGTCAGGTTGGTGATCTCGCAGCCGCCGTCGTCGATCTTGACCGACAGCGTCGTCGTGCTGGTGTCGCCATCGCCGTCCGTCAGCGTGTAGTTGAAGACGTCGGTCGCCTTCAGCGGCGCGTCGTTAAAGCGGGTGTAGGTGTACTGACCGTCGGTGCCCATCGTCAGCGTGCCGTACTGGCCGACGATCGAGAGGCCGTTGCCGGGGGTGTTGTCGGCACCGCCGACATTGACGCTGCTGATGCCGGAGACGGCCGCACCGTCGGCTCCCTTCACATCGACTCCGAGCGGGCTGGTGGTCGTGCCGACGCCGGTGATGACATTGCCGGTCGCGGTGTTGGTGTCGTTGCTGACCAGGTCGGTGTCGGCCTTCGCGGTCGGCACGTCATCGACGATCTTCACGACCAGGGTATCGGTGGCGTTGTCGCCGTCCTTGTCGGTGATCGAGATCTTGAAGTCGTCGTGGGTCGCGTCGCCGCTGGTGTTGGTGGTCAGCGTGTAGGTGTAGCCGATGTTGCCGCCGCCCACCGAGGTGATGACCATGGTGCCGTCGGCGCCGACGATGGTGGCGCCCACGGTCACTGCAACCGGGCCGTCCTTGCCCTGGATGGTGATCGCCGCCGGGCCGTCGCCCTCGGTGTAGGTGATGGTGCCGGAGACCTTCTCCGACTTGTCGCTGTCATTGGCGGAATTGCCGTCGGCCATTTCGCCCGAGCCCTGCGGCAGACCCTTTTCGTTGACCGTGGTCTGGCCGTCGGCGGTCGGCGCATGGACGGTCGGCTTGTCGTCGCCGACGTTGATGGTCAGGGTCGCGGTATCGGTGTCGCCGTCGCCGTCCTTCAAGGTGTAGGTGAAGGTGTCGGTGACGCCGCCCGGCGAGCCCGCGTCGCGGGTGTAGGTGTAGCTGCCATCGGCGTTGAGGTGGAGCTTGCCGTACGTGCCCTGGACGTCGAGGCCGTTGCTGGCATCGTTGTCGGAGGACTTCGACCCCACGACAGCGGAGACGCTGGCACCGTCGGCGCCCAGCAGGTCCTTGCCGGCGTCGCCCGAGGTGGTGCCGACGCCGGTGATCACGTTGCCGGTCTGGGTGGTTTCGCCGACGCCGATCGAGTCGGTGTCGTTCTTCGCATCCGGCGTGTCATCGACGATCTTCACGACCAGCGTGTCGGTGGCGTTGTCGCCGTCCTTGTCGGTGATCGAGAGCTTGAAGTCGTCGTGGGTCGCGTCGCCGCTGGTGTTGGTGGTCAGCGTGTAAGTGTAGCCGATGTTGCCGCCGCCCACCGAGGTGATGACCATGGTGCCGTCGGCACCGACGATGGTCGCACCCACCACAACGTTGACCGGGCCGTCCTTGCCCTGGATGGTGATTGACGCCGGGGCATCGCCCTCGTTGTAGGTGATGGTGCCGGAGACCTTCTCCGACTTGTCGCTGTCATTGGCGGAATTGCCGTCGGCCATTTCGCCCGAGCCCTGCGGCAGGCCCTTTTCGTTGACCGTGGTCTGGCCGTCGGCGGTCGGGGCGTGGATCTCCGGGGTCTTGTCGTCGATCCCGACAGTCAGCGTCGCGGTGCTGGTGTCGCCGTCCTTGTCGGTCAGCGTGTAGGTGAAGCTCTCGCTCGCACCGCCAGGCGTCCCCGGATCGCGGGTGTAGGTATAGCTGCCGTCGGCATGCAGTTCCAGCTTGCCGTACTGGCCCTGGACCGTGAGCCCGTCGGAGGCGTTGGTGTCGCTCGCCTTGGTCGCGTTGCTGACCACAGCGGTGACGCTCGCGCCGTCGGCGCCCAGCACGTCCTTGCCGGCCGCGCCGCTGGTCGTGTCGGCACCGGTGACCACGTTGCCGGTCGCGGTGTTGGTGGCGTTGTCGACCACGTCGGTGTCGTTCTTCGCGGTCGGGACGTCATCGACGATCACGATGTTGATGTCGCCGTTGCCCTTGTCGCCGTCGCTGTCGGTGACGACGACCTTGAAGTCTTCGCCCGGGACGATGTCGTTGCCCTGCTTGCTGTGGTCGAGGTCGTTGTCCTTCAGGGTGTAGGTGTAATCGATCTCGTTGTTGGCCTTGTCCCAAGTGAGGGTGATGTCGCCGTGCTTGCCGGAGAACGTCGTCGGCGTGCCGTCGAGCTTCACGTCGTGGCCGTCAACGGTGATGGTCGAGATTCCGTCCTTGGCATCGACCTTGACCGAGCCCTTGGTGGTCTCGGTGTCGTCGGCCGACTTTGAGCCGTCGGGCAGGCCGGATTCGAAGACCGCGGTGCCGCTCTTGTTGAGGTCGATCGGGTTGTCGCCGCCACCCGGCGGCGGCGGCGGGGTGACGATCACAGGGTTGTCGTTGATGTTGATCGTCAGCGTGGCCGTGCTGGTATCGCCGTCGCCGTCCTTAACGGTGTAGGTGAACTTGTCGTCCGCCTTGAGCGGGGCGTCGGTATCGCGGGTATAGGTGTAGCTGCCGTCGGCCTTCAGTTCGAGCTTGCCGTACTGGCCCTGAACAGTGAGGCCATCGCTGGCATCGCTGTCGGAGGACTTCGCGCCCACGACCGCGGAGACGGTGGCGCCGTCGGCGCCCAGCAGATCCTTGCCGGCGTCGCCCGAGGTGGTGCCCACGCCGGTCACCACGTTGCCGTCGGTGGTCAGGAGGTTGCCGACGCCATCGGTGTCGTTGTGCGCGGTCGGCACGTCATCGACGATGTTGATCTTCAGCGTATCGGTGACGTTGTCGCCGTCCTTGTCGGTGATCGAGATCTTGAAGTCGTCGTGGGTCGCGTCGCCGCTGGTGTTGGTGGTCAGCGTGTAGGTGTAGTTGATGTTGCCACCGCTGACCGAGTCGATGTGCAGCGTGCCGTCGGCGCCGACGATGGTCGCGCCGGCGACAACGGTGACGGCCTTGCCATCCTTGTCGGTGATGGTGATGGAGGCCGGAGCGTCGCCCTCGGTGTAGGTGATGGTGCCGGAGACCTTCTCCGACTTATCGCTGTCATTGGCGGAATTGCCATCGGCCAGCTCGCCCGAACCCTGCGGCAGACCCTTTTCGTAGACCGTGGTCTGGCCGTCGATAGTCGGCACATGGACGGTCGGCCGGTCGTCGCCGACATTGATGGTGAGCGTCGCCTGGTCGGTGTCGCCGTCCTTGTCCTTCAAGGTGTAGATGAAGACGTCCTGGACGCCGCCCGGGGAGCCCGGATCGCGGGTGTAAGTGTAGCTGCCGTCGGCATGCAGCTCGAGCTTGCCGTAATTGCCCTGAACGGTCAGGCCGTCGCTGGCATCGCTGTCGGAGGACTTCGCGCCCACAACCGCCGAGACGGTGGCGCCGTCGGCGCCGAGCACGTCGGTGCCGGTGCCGCCCTTGCCTTCGGTGGTGCCTTCGCCGGTGATCACGTTGCCGGTCTGGGTGGTCTCGCCGACTTTAAGCGTATCGGTGTCGTTCTTCGCATCCGGCACGTCATCGACGATGACGATGTTGATGTCGCCGGTGCCCTTGTCACCGTCGCCGTCGGTCACGACGACCTTGAAGTCCTCGCCCGGGACGATGTCGTTGCCCTGCTTGCTGTGGTCGAGGTCGTTGTCCTTCAGGGTGTAGGTGTAGTCGATCTCGTTGTTGGCCTTGTCCCAGGTGAGGATGATGTCGCCGTGGTTGCCGGTGATCGTCGTCGGCGTGCCATCCAGCTTCACCTCGTGCGGATTGCCGTCCTTATCGGTGACGGTGATGGTGTCGATCCCGTCCTTGGCATCGACCTTGACCGAGCCCTTGGTTGTCTCCGTGTCCTTGGTCGGGTCGGAGCCGTCGGGCAGGCCGGATTCGAAGACCGCGGTGCCGGACTTGTTGAGATCGATCGGGTTGTCGCCGCCACCCGGCGGCGGCGGCGGGGTGACGATCACCGGGTTGTCCCGGATGTCGATCGTCAGGTTCGCCGTCGTCTTGTCGCCGTCGTCGTCGGTCAGCGTGTAGGTGAACTTGTCCTGCAGCGTGATGGTCTTGCCGTCCTTATCGACGGTCGGCGCATCATTGTCGCGGGTATAGGTGTAGGTGCCGTCGGCGTTCATCACCAAAGTGCCGAACTCGCCCTTCACGGTGAGCTTGTCGGCATTGTTGTGGTCGGCGCCGTTCTTGCCGACGAGGTCGGTCACGGTCGAGCCGTCGGCGCCCTCGAGGTCGGCGCCCTTGCCATCCTTGCCCTCGTTCGTGCCGACGCCGGTTTCGACGTTGCCGTCCGTGGTGAGGTGGTTGGCGACGCTGTCGGTGTCGTCCTTCGCGATCGGCGCGTCATCGGCGTAGTCGACGCCGGTGGCACCCGAAGCGGTCTGGTCGGCGGTGGTCGTGATCTGGAAGTTGACGTTGAGATGGGTGGTCTCGCCGGTGCCGGTCACGTCGTCGAGGCGGTTGGTCATGTAGTAATCGACGATGAACGTGGTGGTGCCGTCGGCGTTCTTGGTGCCCACGTCGGCAACATGGATCACGAGGATCAGCGCGCCGTCGGAGGTTTCGCTGCTGCCGTCGCCGCGGAAACCGAAAATCGTGGTGCCGTCCTGCGACACGACATAGAACAGCGGCACGCCGTTCGAGGTCAGGTTTTGCGCCTCGAGACCCTCCTTCGTCAGCGTGACGTTGACGGTCGAATCGTTGTTCGGATCGACGACGATCGAGCCGGTGACGTGCATGTCGCCTTGGCCGGCCTTGGTGCCGTCAAAGTCGGCGAAGTGGTTGTCCCAAGCGGGGACTGTCCCCTTGCCCTTGATGAAATCCTCGAAGGTCGGGATGTTGCCGTAGTCGCTGAGCCTGACGATCGGGTCGCGCAGGAAAGACTGGTTCAGCTTGTCGAGCGGGTTGTGCACGTTGAAGGTCAGCGGGGTCTCCGGCGTCAGCAGATCGTCGCGATCCAGCCGGATGGCATTGTCGATCAGCTTGTACTGCAGCGCGGTCGCGTCGAGCACGCCCACCGCGTTGAGGCCGCCGAGACCGGCGGCGCCGTCGAACGCGCTCAGCAGCGCGCCGGTATTGTCGGCGCCCTGGGCGCCCGCCGGACCGGCAGCGGTTTCGATGTCGAGGTTGGGGTCGGTCGAGGCGAGGACGGTGGCGATATCGATCTTGTCGCCCTGGGCGTCCTCCAGCGTCACGGTCGGGTTGCCCGAGGCATCCACGGTCTGCTGGTAGCCTTCGAGGATGACGGTGATGTCGCCGACTTTGATCGCGAGGTTGCCGTTGCCTTCCTTGCCGGCGAGGGCGCCCTGGTCGTCGAACGGCGCCGGGAGGACCACGGTCTCGCCATTGGCGACCGCGACGCGGACCACTTTCTCACCCTGCGGGACATTCACATGGACGGTGCCGTTGGGCACGGCCGGGATCGCCGCCGCCGCGGTCTTCTGCGGCTGTTGGGGTTGCTGGGGCGTGTTGGCCTGGGCGAGCTGAACGGCATCGAACTCAGCGTGATCGCCGCTCATGTCGGCGTCAGACGAGTTGGTCGGATGGTTGCTGGCGTCGTTGGCCATTGGTGGACCCCTTTTGAGAAAACCTGGTGCCGCGTAACCCGAGCGCCGATCCTCATCCCAGCCCGGGCGCGACCTGTGCGAGAGAAGAACACATCGACGAAAACCCTACAATGCAGGCTCCACCCAAACATGCATACGTGCATGTAAGGTCGATCGTATTTTCGGGAAAATTCGATCTAAATCTCACCATAGCGGACTTATTGGATGAGACCGTGGTGCGAGCGAGCCGCGGATTCTCCCCGAAATTCGACTTTAAGCACTTGATTTACACTGTTTTAACCAAGAGGGGCGCGCGGAGTGTGTGTGCTGCCCTGCCCGATTCCCGACGTCACACTATTGTGTAACTTCCACCCACCTCACACCTTATGTGAGATGTGGGGTCGACCTGGAAGCTCGCAGTGACTTGGTCAGGAGATGGATGCCCCGACCTGGGCGATGCCATAGGCGGCATCGCAGTTCAGGGGTATCTGGGTCGCTGGCGCATGCTTAGCCCCTGGGTTTATTAGCTTTCTTGGGCTTCTTGGTGTTGCGACACTCACTATCCGACCGTGTGTTGTCCAAAATCCGGCAATCGACGCCATGGGAGTCGTATTCGATCTTCTGGCCCGAACCGAACAAGCCCCCGGAGCTCTGATCCACCCCTTGCGTGCTGAAGCTGCTCGTCTCCGCAGCAGCCGGCGGGGGCGCAGGTTCCGGAGCCGGCGTCACCGCGGCCGGCGCTGCCGACGGATCCGGCTGCGCCTGCGGCGCGCTGCCGTTCAACGAAGCCAGTCGCCGGCGAGCCACCGCGGCATAAGTGCCGTTCGGATACTGATCCAGATAGGCCTGATAATCGTCGGGCTTCTTGCCCGCCTCGACATAGTCCCAGAGCTTCTTCTCGCGGTCGCCATTGGCCGGCGCCGGCGCCGGCGTATTGGTCAGCGACGCAGGCTTCGCCGCGCCGTCCGGACTGAAATAGAACGGCGCGGTCAGTGAGGAGGAATCCCAGGGAATCTGCTTCTCCTCCGTCGCCTGCATGACCTGGCCGCGCACATCGCGAAAAATCTCCTCGATGCCGACGCCGGGCTGCACGATTGCCTTGGCCAGCGCCTGCGAATAGGGACTGTTCGTGCCGGTGCCGTCCGCGGCGGTCTGGCCGGGCGCGGTCGAATAGGCGATGAAGGTCCCGCGCACGGAATCCGACTGCATCGGCGCCAGGCCCCGGGTCGCCGAGCGCATGCTGCGCGCCACCGGATTGTTGCGGCAGGCATCCAGGATGATGATGTTCACCGGGTTGGCGGCGAACTCCATCTGCTCCATGACATCATCGGCCGTGATGGCCTCGATGCTGACATCCGCTTCCTTGTCGATGTTCGCATCGGTCGGAATGAGGTAGTTCAGACCCTTCACCTGGATGCCGTGGCCGGCGTAGTAGAAGAGACCGGTGGCCGTGGGACCGGCATTGGCCAGCGCTTCGCCGAACTCTCGAATCTTGCGCTTCATCTCCTTCTGATCGGCATCGATGACCTTGATGACCGTGAAACCGGTCTTCTGCAGCGCCGCGGTCATCAAGGCCGCGTCGTTCGCGGGATTGGGGAGCTTGCCGATCCCGTTTCCGTAGTTCGAATTGCCGATGACCAGGGCGACGCGCGGCTCGGCTTGCACCGAGAAGGCTGTGGCGGCCAAAAGGCAAAACGCCGCGAGGACCGCGCGAATTCTGCCGAACATGTGTCCTCCCACCCCGCGGCGCCGGCAACTTTTGGCGGCGCCGAACACACCTAAAATTACGCCTGGGCTGGATTCTTGTCCATGTGAGGCCCGGCCGTTGTGCGCGCGATCACCACACCTCTTTGTGTTGACCACCACAATCGGAGACCCTGGCTGAACTGCCACCCGGCGATCACATGCTGCGCGGCAGGAACAGCGCGAGCAGACTGCAGAAGAAAGCGAAGATCGCCGTGGCAATGAACACCGACGGCAGGGGAAACAGCGTCAGCAGGATGGAAAAGACCGCCGGCGGAACGACGCTGGCGGCATCGCGGTAGATGCTGAACACCGTGGACATCTGCGGCCGCTCCCAGGAGCGCACGGCCCGCAGGAAGGTGACCGCCGCGACCGAATCCAGCGAGACCGCGCCGAAGGCCGAGGCGAACAGCGCCGCCCAGGCCAGGGTGGGATTGCCGCCGGCAAAGCCCGCAACGGTCGTCGCCACGCCGATGATCAGGAAGGCCACGCAGATGAAATGCCGGAGCCCGGTCTTCCGCGCCAGCCAGCCGAGGCCGAGGGTCAGGAACAGCAAAGCGGTGCAGCTCGATTGCAGGTCGCCGGCCGCGGTCTTCGGAAATCCTTCCTCCTCGAGATACCAGGGTCCGTAGTTGAAGATCGTGACCCACCACATCTCGCGGCCGAAATTGATGAACCAGGCCAAGGCGAGGCGCGGCTGCGAGAAATAGCGGCGCAGGTTCTTCAAGGGATTGCGGCTGGCAATCCCGATCGGCGCTTCAAGCTTGAGCCAGAAAAAGAACACGAACAGCGCCAAGGCAAAGCCGCCGGAGATGCCGAAGACCAGCAGCGGATCGACGGTGTACAGGCGCACGCCGATCCAGGGACCCACCACCCAGGCGGCGCCGGAGGCGAAGACCCGCAGCGGCTCCGATCTAGCGAGCTGCTTTTTGGGGATGAAGGCGGAGATATAGAGATTGAGCAGGGTGAGCAGGCTGGCCGCGGAGATCGAGCGCAGGAACCATCCGGCGGAAAAGCCGAGCATCCCATCCACCGCCATGGCCGCGGGTGCGATCACCAGCAAGGCGATGGCGCCGAGATAGACCCGCCGCGGCCGCCAGCGCTGCACCAAGGCCGGGATCGCGAAGGTCGCGACCACGCCCATGATGCCCGCGGCCGCGACCATCATGCTGGCATTGCGCTCGGTGCCGAAATGCCGGAGCGCCTCCAGCGGGATGACCGGCGCCAGCAAGGCGCGCGCGAGTGAATCCGACAGGAAGAGCGAGGCCATGAGGCCCGGGCCGGGCTTCGGCCAGCGGCGCCCGGTAACGCCCGATGGGGCAACGGACGACGCGACCGCGGAGGCGGCGGAAGTCGTCGGTGCTTCGGGATCGGCAAGCATGGGAGGAACTACGGAAGGAGGCTACGCAACCAGCACGCATCATAGCGATGCGCTCGAAGAAAAGCATCAGGTGGGGCTGATGAGATGAAGGAATGAACCCATGACCCGCCCCTGGCGCCGACCCATTGCTGCGAGTGCGTTGCCGCGTGCGTCCCTGGCCTCGAACAGCGCCGCGTCGCCGGCCTCCCGTTCGACGCTGGCGTAGTGGAATTCATGACCGGCAAAGCCCGAACCTTGTACGCCGAGCGGTCCCGCCGCCAGCAGACGGGCCTGGCGATAGCCGAGATGCAGCTTCGGCTTGGCGAAGCTGGTTGCGACCGGCAGCAGGCCGGCCATCGGATGCGCGACGCCGCCGGCATCAGTGAGACTTTCGCCGAGCACCATGTAGCCGCCGCATTCGCCATAGATCGCGGCGCCGCGCGCCGCCGCATTGCGGAGCCCGTGTTGATAGACGGCATTGCCCGCGAGTTTCCCGGCATGGAGTTCGGGATAGCCGCCCGGAAGGAAGACGGCATCCGCGGCCGGATCCGGCGCTTCATCGGCCAGCGGCGAAAAGAAGGAGAGCGTGGCACCTTGCCGCCGCCAGGCTTCGAGCTGGGCCGGATAGGCGAAGGCGAAGGCGATGTCGCGCGCGACGGCGATGCGCTGGCCGAGCGGTGCGATGCCGAACGTGCCCGGCGCCGATGCTGCTTCGATCGGCGCCGCGATCGCTGTGAAACGATCGAGATCAATATGCGGCGCGATGGCGGAAGCCGCTGCGGCGAGGAACGCCGCGATGTCCTGGATCTCGCCGGCCTGCTTCAAGCCGAGATGGCGTTCCGGCATCGCGAGTTCCGGCAGGCGCGGCAGGAAACCCAGTGCGGGAATGCCCACCGCCTCTGCTGCCGCGGCGAGGATCTGCCGATGCACCGGACCGCCGACATTGTTGAAGACGACGCCGGCGATGCGGACATCGGGACGATGCCGGGCGAGACCGGCGAGCACGGCGCCGGCGGTGGCACCCTGCCCCTTCACGTTCATCACCAGGACGACCGGGAGATCGAACATGGCCGCAAGATCGGCCGTGGATCCTGTCGCGCCGCCGGGGCCGGTCTCGGCGCCGTCGAACAATCCCATCACGCCTTCGATCACGGTCAGCGCTGAACCTTGCGCCGCCTCGGCCAGCAGGCCGCGCAGAGTCTCCGGCCGCATCGCCCAGGAATCGAGATTGAAGCAGGGGCGCCCCGTCGCCGCCTGGTGGAAGGCGGGATCGATGTAATCCGGTCCGACCTTGGCGCTGGAAACGGCGATTCCGTTTCGTTTCAGCAGTGCCAGGAGAGAAAGCGTGATCGCGGTCTTGCCGCTGCCCGAGGCGGGCGCTGCGATGATCAGCCCCCTTGCCGGAGACTTGGGCACCGCCATAGCGTTAAGAGCCGGTCTGGTCGTGGTGCCGCGTGCCGAGCGGATCGGCTTGCAAGGCACGGCCGGAAATCGCGCCCAGCCAATCGAGCGCGGCGCGAAGACGCACCACCTGGCCGACCACGACCATCGCCGGCGGCTCGATGCCGCTCTTCGCCACATCCGCTGCGCAGGCGCCGAGCGTGGTCTCGAGCACCGTCTGCTTGTCGGTGGTCGCGTTGGCGATCACGGCGACGGGCTCGTCTTTCGCGCGGCCGCCGGCGAGCAGCCGGTCGGCGATCAGGGCGATGTGCTTCAGCGCCATGTAGATCACGATGACCGGCGCGCCCTTGGCGAGCGAGGCCCAGTCCACGGAATCCGGAACCTCGCCGGTCGCATCATGGCCGGTGACGAAGGCCACGGCGGAATTGACGTCGCGGTGAGTGACCGGAATCCCGGCATAGGCAAGGCCGCCGATCCCGGCGCTGATGCCGGGGACGATGCGGAAGGGAATGCCGGCTTCGGCCAGGGACATCGCCTCCTCGCCGCCGCGGCCGAAGACGAAGGGATCGCCGCCTTTCAAGCGCAACACGCGCTTGCCCTCGCGGGCGAGCTGCACCAGGCGGAGCGAGATGTCGGGCTGCTTGGCCGACGGCTTGCCGCCGCGTTTGCCCGCATATTCGAGCCGGGCGTCGGGTTTCGCGAGCTCGAGGATCGATTTATCGACCAAGGCGTCGTAGACCACGACATCGGCCTGCGAGAGCCCCTTGACCGCCAGCAGGGTCAAGAGGCCCGCCGCACCGGGACCCGCCCCGGTCAACCAGACCCAGCCCGGTTCGAGATCGGGAAGTTGCGCCAAAATCCGTTCCATGCGGCGATCTTAGAGCCGATTGTGCCGCCACGGGCTAGTCAGTTTTGGACACCGACCTCTACAATAACGTCATGACTTCAGGGCCTGATTCTGAGACCGACAGCACCGCCAAGCCGCTTCGCCGCGGCTGGACCACGGGCGCCTGCGCAACCGCCGCGGCCAAGGCCGCCTTCGAGGCGCTGCTGACCGGCCGCTTCCCGGATCCGGTCGAGATCACCCTGCCGAAAGGCCAGCAACCGAGCTTCCCCCTGGCCAAGACCGCACGCAGCGAGACGGAGGCCATGGCCGGCATCGTCAAGGATGCGGGCGACGATCCGGACGTCACGCATCTCGCTTTGGTGCAAGCGACGGTGCGGCGCCTGCCGCCGGGGAGCGGCGTCCGGTTTCGCGCCGGTATCGGTGTCGGCACGGTGACCCGCGCCGGCCTGCCGATCCCACCCGGCGAGCCCGCGATCAACCCGGTGCCCCGAAAGATGATGCAGGACGCGATCGAAGAGGTCGCCGCGCGCTGCGGGGCGACGGCGGATGTCGAGATCACCGTCTCGATTCCGAACGGTGCCGAGCTTGCGAAGCAGACCTGGAATCCGCGGCTCGGCATCGAAGGCGGGCTCTCGATCCTCGGCACCACGGGCATCGTCAACCCGTTCTCCTGCTCGGCCTGGATCGCCTCCATCCATCGCGGCATCGATGTGATCCGCGCCGCGGGGCTGGAGCATGCCGCTGCCTGCACCGGCTCTACCAGCGAGACCGCGGTCGCAAGGCGCTATGCTCTGCCCGACTTCGCCTACATCGACATGGGCGATTTCGCTGGCGGCGTGTTGAAGTATCTGCGGCATCATCCGATCCGGCGTCTGACACTCGCCGGCGGTTTCGGCAAGATCAGCAAGCTCGCGGAAGGGTCGCTCGATCTCCATTCCGGGCGCAGCCAGGTGAGTCTCGAGGCGCTTGCCGCGGCTGCCGCAGCGCTCGGCGGCGATGATGCGGCGGTGACGGCGATCCGCGGCGCGAACACGGCGATGGAAGCGCTGGAGATCGCGCGCCAAGGCGGGTTGCCGCTCGGCGATTGGGTGGCGGCGAAGGCGCGCGATGTCGCCGGAGCCGAGGTCGATGGACAAGTCGATATCGAGATCCTGATCTTCGATCGCGCCGGCGAGACGGTGGGCCATGCCGGCTTCGGCGCAAGATAAGGTGTTGATCCTCGGCGGCACGGGCGAAGCCTTCGCCCTGGCGCAGCGCCTCGCCGGGATTCCGGAAGTCTCCGTCATCACCTCGCTCGCCGGGCGCACGCGCGATCCCCGCATGCCGCCGGGCGCGGTGCGGGTCGGCGGGTTCGGCGGCAGCGACGGCCTTGCCGCTTATATGAAGGAGAATGCGATCGCGCTGCTGATTAACGCGACGCATCCCTTCGCGGACACAATCAGCGCGAACGCGGTGGCCGCGCATCAGATGAGCGGCGTGCCGCTGCTGCGCCTGCTGCGCCCGGCCTGGCAGAAGCAGCCCGACGACACCTGGATCGCGGCTGCCAGCGTGGCGCGTGCGGCGGGGATCTGCCGCTGGCTGGGGAAGCGCGTGCTGCTTTCGGTCGGTTCGCAGGAGATCGCGGCCTTCGCCGAGCTGCCGCGGGCGCATTTCTTCGTGCGCGTGGTCGATCCGCCGGCAGCGCCGCTGCCGCTCATCAGCGCCGAGGCCATCGTGGCGAAAGGCCCGTTTGCGCTGGCCGATGAGCGCCGGCTGCTGCTGGAGCGGCAGATCGATCTCATCATCACCAAGAACAGCGGCGGCGACGCGACCTTCGCCAAGGTCGCCGCGGCGCGGGAACTCTCGATCCCGGTGGTCATGATCGATCGCCCGGAGATCGCATTGCATCCCGGCTGCGAAACCGCGGATAGCGTCGACCAGGCGTTCGATTGGGTGAGCGCTCAGATCTTGCGCAAACCCCGCACCGGCGAGAGCAGCGCGACCAGCGGCGACATGGCATAGCCCGCGACGCCGATCCAAAGCACCGCATCCAGGCTCATCATCTGCGCCAGCAATCCGGCGATCAGCGCGCCCAAGGGTATCGGACCGTCATTGACCACGGCGATGGTGGCGGCGGCGCGGCCGAGTTGCGCGTTCGCGACCCGCTTCTGGCGCAAGGTCCGTTCGTTGACCGCGAAATAGCTGGTGACGGAGTCCTGCAGCACCTGTTGCAGGATCAGCAATGGAATGACCAGTGCCGGGAACAGCCCCGCGAGCGGCAGCAGGGCGATGCCGGCCGTCTTGATCGCAAAGGCGCCGATGAGGCCTGGACCGGCGGGTACACGCGCGTTGATCCGCGAGACCAGCATCGCGCCGACCAGTGCCGCGACGCCGCCACAGGCGATCAGCACGCCCATCATCGCCGGCGAGACACCGAGATGCCGCACGACATAGAGCACATAGAACGGCCCGATCATGCCGCCGAAGAAGGTGCGGATCGCGCGGGCGAAGAGCAAAGGCCGCAGGATCGGGTCGCGCCAAAGCGCCCTGAAGCCTTCGGTGATTTCCAGCAGGGTGCGGCGGTTTCGGGTTGCCGTCGGTGCATCGGTTTCTGCGTGGCGGATGCGGAAGAGAAAGAGCGCGGAGAGGAGATAAGAGAGCGCATCGATCAGCAGCGCCACCGGGGCGGTCAGAACCTGCACCAGGACACCGCCGACCGGTGGGCCGACGATCTCAGCCGTGGCGTCGATCGTCTCGCGTGCGGCGTTTGCATCGGTCAGCCGCTCTGGCTCGACCAGCCCCGGCAGATAAGCGGCATCGGCGGCGGTGAAAATCAGCGACGAAGCCGCGACCGCGACGACCACGGCAAAGAGCTGCGTCATGGTGAGGAGACCGCACCAGGCCGCGATCGGAACCGAGACCACGGCCACGAAGCGCAGCAAGTCGGCGGCGATCATCAGCGGGCGCCGCCGCCGGCGATCGACCCAGACGCCGGCGAAGAGGCCGAAGGCCAGCACCGGAAGAGTCGCCGCGACGCCCAAGAGGCTGAGCGCGCCGGGGCCGGCTTGCAGGACCAGCACGGCCGTCAGCGGCACCGCCTCGCGCGCGACCTTAGTGCCGAAGCTGGAGACCGCGAACGCCGCCATCAGTGCGCGGAAATCGCGGGACCAGCCGGTGAACATGGCTTCTAGCGGGCGGCCTTGCGCTTCGGCCGGAGCACGTGCCGGTGGTCGGCGTGGTAGAGCCGGCTGTCGCTGAAGGAGGCGTTCTCGAACACATGGCCGACCAGGATCAGCGCCGTGCGGGTGATCTTGGTTTCCTTCACCTTGGCCTTGATGTCGCCGAGCGTGCCCTTGATCACATGCTGGTCCGGCCAGCCGACGCGATAGACCACGATCACCGGACAATCCGCGCCGTAATGCGGCGTGAGATCGGCAACCACCTTGTGGATGTTGCGGACCGAGAGATGGATCGCGAGCGTCGCGCGAGAGCGGCCGAGCTCGGCCAGGCTCTCGCCCGCCGGCATCGGCGAGGCCTCGCCGTCGGTGCGGGTGAGGATGATGGTCTGGCTGACTTCGGGCAGAGTCAGCTCCGATTTCAGCATCGCCGCCGCCGCCGCGAAGGCCGGCACGCCCGGCGTCACGTCATAAGGAATGCCGAGCGCATCCAAGCGCCGCATCTGCTCGGCGATCGCGCCGTAGATCGAGGGATCGCCGGAATGCACGCGCGCGACGTCCTGGCCCTTGGCCTGCGCCGCTTCGATCTCGGCTATGATCTGATCAAGATGCAGCGGCGCGGTGTCGATGACGCGCGCATCGGCGCGGGCGAGTGCCACGACCTCTTGCGGCACCAAGGAGCCGGCATAGAGCACGACCGGGCAGGTCTCGATCAGGCGCTTGGCACGCACGGTGATCAGCTCCGGATCGCCGGGGCCGGCGCCGATGAAATGGACGGTCGTCATGACGCCTGCTCCAGATTGTGCTTCGCTGCGTAGCCGCGCGGCGTGTAGACCCAGACCCCGCCGTCGGGCCGCGCGACGCGCCGCGTTTCGCTGCTTCCGACGATGACCAGGGTCAGCATGTCGACCGTGTCGATGTCGAGCGCGGCGAGATCGACCACGGTGACGCGTTCGCCTTCGCGGCCGAGGTTGCGCGCGAGGATCACCGGCGTGTCGGCCGGACGCTTCTTCAGCAGGATCTCTTTGGCCGCCGCGAGCTGGCTGCGCCGGCGCAGCGAGACCGGATTGTAGAAGGCGACCACGAAATCGCCCTCCGCCGCGGCTTTCAGGCGCTGCTCGATCGCGGTCCACGGCGTCAGCAGGTCGGAGAGCGAGATCGCGCAGAAATCATGGCCGAGCGGCGCACCGATCCGCGAGGCCGCCGCCTGCATGGCGGATACGCCCGGCAGGCCGCGGATCTCGACCCGCGCCCAATCCGTGTTGTCGCCGCGTTCGATCAGCTCATAGACCAGGGTCGCCATGGCGTAGATGCCGGCATCGCCGGAGCAGACCAAGGCGACGTCGCGGCCCTCGGCGGCGAGGTCCAGCGCGATGCGGACCCGCTGCTCCTCGGCGCCGAGCTCATAGCCGTGCAAGCGCTTGCCGTTGGTGAGCGGCCCGAGCAGATCGAGATAGAGCTTGTAGCCGACGAGATCGGTGACGCCGCGCAAGGCGGCATCGACCTCGGCGGTGCGGCCGGCAGCGGCGCCGGGTCCCATGCCGACGATTTCCAATCGGCCGCGGGCACGGCCGATCTTTTGCGGATCGAGCACGTTGGGCGCTGCTGCGATCGCGCAGGTCGCGCGGGCCGAGCGGGTCTTGGCGACCAGCAGCTTGCCGGCCGGGCCGACACCGGCCAGGGCCGCGCCCTCGCAGACGCCGTGACAACCGGTCTCGGCGAAGACCACGTCGGAAGGATTCTTCAGGCGCGGCGTCTCGCGCTCCAATCGGGCGGCGGAGAAGAAGCGCGCGGGCACGCCGAGTTCCTCCGCCAGTGCCAGCACTGCCGGTTCGGCCGCTTTGAGGGCGATGGATGTGACGCAAGCCACGGATTGGGGTGCCAAGTTCGCTTCCGCGAGGCAGCGGCGCGCGAGGGCGCTCACCTCCTCCGCTTCCGTCAAGCGCTCGCAGCCGATGCCGAGCACCAGCGATTCCGGGTGATAGACCAGATCCGCTTCCGCATCGGCGCGGTGCGAGATCAGGATCTTGAGCTCACTGTCACCGTCGATCGTGCCGAGCCAGGATGCGTCGGCGGAGGTTTCGTTGATCACCCGCGCCTTGGCACCGTTGAGCAGAGCCGCGGTGACGCGCTTCATCGCGGCGACATCCTTGATCCGCCAGCGGGCCGGCGGCTGGTCGAGGGCGATGCCGAGTTTCACGTCGCTGGCGGTGGTGATTGCGGCATGGCCGCCGATCGCAGCAGCAATCTTGCGGGCGAGATCGTTGGCGCCGTGATGGCCGCCCAGCAGCGGCACCACGCTGGAGCCGTCCTTGGCGACCGCGATCACCGGCGGATCGATATGCTTGTTCTCCAGCGCGGCCCCGACCGCGCGGATGAGAATTCCGGCAGCGCAGATGCCGATGATCGGCCTTCCCTCGCCGAAGAGTGCGGTGATGTGCGGCATCGCTTCGGTGAAGCTGGCATCGGTCTCGCCGCCGCGCGCGGCCAGGCCGTGGATCTCCGCCTCGCCCAAAGCGGCGCGAATCTTCTCGGCGAGCTTCAGCGCCGAGGCGCCGAGGATGACGATGGCCGGCACCGCGCTCATGACCAGGCCTCGCCGCGGCGGTGCACCAGCAGCATGGAGAAGTAAGGCGCGCTTGCGCCGTCGAATGCATCCAAAGCCATCACCTTCTGACTGCCGAGTGTCGCATGCTCGACATAGCGCGTGCGTGCGGCGAGGCCGAGCTCGACCAGCACCTTACGCACCTTCGGGAGATGCCGGCCGACCTTGATGATCGCCGCGGCCTCCGCCTCGTTGAGACGCCGTTTCAATTCCTCTTCCGGCAAGGGCGCCGGCACGATCGAGAGCACGTCGTTCTTCGCCGCCAGCGCGCCGCCGCTGGCGACCGCACAGGCCATCAGCGAGGAGACGCCCGGCACCACCTCGACTCGCACGCGCTTCGAGAGCCGGGCATAGAGATACATGAAGGAGCCGTAGAAGAAGGGATCGCCCTCGCAGAGCACGACCACCGTCTGCCCCGCCTCCGCCGCTGCGGCGAGCTTGTCCGCCGCGGCATCATAGACGTCGTCCTTCGGGAACTGGCCGTCGCCGATCTTCATGCGGATCGCAAATTCGCGCTGGCCCGCTTTCATATGCGGCCCCGCAATGCCGCGGGCGAAGCTGTCGCCGGTCTCCGGGGCCGGATAGGCGACGAGATCCGCGCCGCCAATGAGGCGCGCCGCCTTGACGGTGACAAGGTCCGGATCGCCGGGACCGACGCCGACGCCGTAAATGATTCCGCTCATGTCTTTACCGCACGCCATTGGGTCACCGGCATCAACGGCTTCCAGCCGTGCAGCGAGCCTACCGGCTGCATCCGCTGGACACTGAGCCGGGTCATCTCGCCGCCATGGGCGTGGAACCCGGCGGCAAGAGCGAGTTCACCTTCGACCGTCACGGCATGCGCCACCAGGCGCCCGCCGGACCGCAACGCTTTCCAAGCAGCATCGATCACCCGCGCACGGCCGGTGCCGCCGCCGATGAAGACGGCGTCTGGTGTGGGGAGATTGCGCAAAGCGTCGGGCGCTTCGCCTTCGATGAGTTGCAGGTTCGGCGTACCGAGTGCCGCCGCGTTGTCGCGGATCATGGCGGCGCGGGTCGGATCGCGCTCGATCGCCACGGCCTTGAGGCTGCGGTCATGGCGGAGCCATTCGATCGCGATGGAGCCGCAGCCGGCGCCGATATCCCACAACAGCTCGCCATGCAGCGGGCCTAAAGCCGAGAGCGCGGCCGCGCGGATCTCGCGCTTGGTGAGCTGGCCATCGTGGTGGAAGGCCTCGTCGGGCAGGCCGAAGCCACGGTGCAGGATCTTGGCATTCGGCCCGGCGACGCAATCGATGGCGATGGTGTTGAGATCGGCCACGTCGCCATGAATTCCACTGGGCGAGCCCCAATCCTCGGCCTTGCTCTCGCGCACGCACTCCTTGCCGCCGCCCATATGCTCGAGCACGACGAAGCGGCTGGCGCCGTAGCCCATCGCGGTCAAGCGTGCCGCGACCAGGCCCGGCGTCGTAGAATCATGGGAGAGGATCATCAGCTTCTGCCGCGGCGTCACCGCGGCGGTCAGCAGCTCGATCGGCCGGCCATGAAAGGTCAAGCACTCGACCTCGGCCAGGGGCCAGGCGAGCCGGGCCGCGGCGAGGCTGAAGGCCGAGAGATGCGGATGGATCGCAATCTCGTCCTTGGCCACGCGCTTCGCCAAAGTGACGCCGATCCCGAAATGCATCGGATCGCCGGTCGCCAGAACGACGACGGGCCTGCCGCGGCGCTTCAGGATCTCCTCGACGGTCGTCGAGAGCGGCGAGGCCCAGGTCTGGGTCTCGGCCTTGGTCGAACCAAGCATCGCCAGGTGCCGCTCGCCGCCGATGATGAGTACGGCGGCGGCGATGGTCGCGCGATGGATCGGCGGCAAGCCGTCGATGCCGTCCTCGCCGATGCCGATCACGGTCAGCCAGGCGCTCATGCCATGCCATCCTGCAGCGCGTTGATCGCGGCCGCCGCGATCGCGCTGCCGCCACGCCGCCCGCGCAGAGTGAGATAAGGAATGTCGAGGTTGGCGGCGATCAGGTCGTCCTTGGACTCCCGGGCGCCGACGAAACCGACCGGGAAGGCGAACAAAGCCGCGGGTTTTGACCCGCCGGCTTCGATCAACTCGATCAGGTGATAGAGCGCGGTCGGCGCATTGCCGATCACCACCACCGCGCCGGAGAGACGCTCGCGCCAGAGCTCGACCTGCGCGGCCGAGCGCGTGGTGCCGAGTTCCTTGGCGAGACCGGGGACCCGCGCGTCATTCAGCAGGCAGAGGATCGCCGTGCCGTTGAGGCGCGCCTTGATGATGCCGGCGGCGGTCATCTCCGCGTCGCAGAGGATCGGCGCGCCGGAAGCCAGCGCCGCTCTCGCCGCGGCGACAGGATCGCCGGACCAGGCAAGGTCGCCGCCGAGATCGGTCATGCCACAGGCATGGATCATCCGCCGCGCCACCGGCTGCAGCCAATTGGGCAGCGATGACAGCGCCGCTTCCGCCTCGATCGTGGCGAAGGACCGGCGATAGATCTCCGCCGGATCCTTGATGTAGTCGCGTTCGGTCACAGCTTCTCCGGATCGCGCTTGCCCGGCCCGTGCGGATGGTCGGGATGGGCGCGGTAGTGGTTGTGCGAATGCCCATGGTCATGGCTGTGGTCGTGATCATGCCCATGGCTGTGATCGTGGCCGTTGCCATGGTGATGGTGGTGATGCCCATGGTCGTGGTCGTGGTCGTGGTCGTGGTCGTGGTCGTGATCATGGTCGTGGTCATGATTATGATCGGCATCGGTGCCGATGCCTTCGACGTGGTGGTGGTGGCTTTCCTGCTTGCGGCCGACCTCCGGCTCGAAGCCCAGCACCTGTTCGCGATACTTGCACAAGCCGCAATTCATCTTGTTCTCGCCGTCGAGGATCTCCTGGACCCGTTCGGCGAAAGCATCGAGCACCAGCGGATGATCGTTCAAGTACTGCGCCTTCAGGAACTCGATCCCGGGATGCAGGGCCGCGACCTCGTCGGTGATGGAATAGATCCGCTTCACCAGCACGCCGGTGAACAGGAAATACGGGAAGACGATGATGCGGCGATAGCCGAGCTTCACCGCGTGCTCGAGGCCGGGCCCCACCAGCGGGAAAGTGACACCGCTATAGGAGACCTCGCACCAGCCGAAGCCCATGCCTTCCCAGAGCATGCGAGCGACCTTGGTGATGTTGGAATTGGCGTCAGGATCGGAGGTGCCGCGGCCGACCACCATCAGCAGCGTCTCACTACGCGGCACCTTGCGGGTGACCGCCTTCTCCGCCGCCTCGATGCGCTCGGCGGCGACCCGGAGCAGCTTCAGATCGACCGAAAGATCGCGGCCGTAGTCGATCTTCAATCCGTGCTGCGCCTGATAGGTGTTCAAGACCGAGGGGATGTCATCCTTGGCGTGTCCGGCCGCGAACAGCATGCCGGGCAAAGCCAGGATTCTTTGGGCACCCCCGGCGCGCAGGCGATCGAGCCCGTCGCGGATGATCGGCTTGGCGAATTCCAGGAAGCCGTAATCCGCCGGATATTGCGGCAGGCGCTGGGCGATTCCCGCCGCCACCGACTTGAACTCTGCGATCGCTTCCGGGTCGCGGCTGCCGTGGCCGCACACCATCACGCCGATCTTGGTCATCGTATCCTCGCTTCACTTGACGCCACGGCAGGATCGGGCAGGATCGCCGCGATTCCTGGAGTGGCATGATGATTCAGTCCTGGCTCGCCTGGTCCGAGCCTCTCAGCCTGCTGATCGCCCTCGGCATCGACGCCTGGTACGGCGATCCGGTGGCGCTCTATCGCAAAATCCCGCACCCGGTCGTCCTCATCGGCAAGGTGATTGCCTGGGCCGACCGGCAGTTCAATCGCGAGAGCGACGCGCGGCGTCGCCGCCGGGATGCCGGCATCGCGCTGGTCGTGGCCCTGGTCGCGGCCGCGCTCTTGATCGGCGCCGCGATCCAGGGGCTGCTGCTCGCCCTGCCCCTGGGTTGGCTCTGGGTCGCGATCTTGATGAGCGCCTTCATCGCCCAGCGCAGCCTTTACGGCCATGTCGCCGACGTGGCGCGCGCGATCGAAGTCTCGGGCCTGGACGGCGGCCGGCTCGCGGTCGCGAAGATCGTCGGCCGCGATCCGCACCGCCTGGATCGCGCCGGAGTCAGCCGCGCCGCGATCGAATCGCTGGCGGAGAATTTCTCCGACGCGGTGGTGGCGCCGGTCTTCTGGACCTTGCTGCTGGGTCTCCCCGGCCTGATCGCCTACAAGGCGATCAACACCGCCGACAGCATGATCGGCCATCGCTCGCCACGGCACCGGGATTTCGGCTGGGCCGCGGCGCGGCTCGACGATTGGGTCAACTGGCCGGCGGCGCGACTCTCCGCTTTGCTGGTGGTGCTCGGCGCGCTGCTTCTGCCCAGCGCCAATGCGCCGCAGGCCCTCGCCGTGACTTTGCGCGACGCGCGCCATCACCGCTCGCCCAATGCCGGATGGCCGGAAGCGGCACTGGCGGGAGCGCTCGGCTTCGCACTCAATGGTCCGCGCGCCTATCACGGCGTTCCGACCGAGGAGCCTTGGACTAACGAAGCCGGCCGCAAGATTCTGGATGCCCCGGATATCTGGCAGGCGCTGCGGCTTTACCTGCGTGCCTGTGGGCTGCTGGGCCTGGGCGTCGCTGTGGCAGCGGTCATCGCGCATTAGCGATCTCCCAGATCCGGTCGATCGCCACATGCTTCTCCAGATGATCGGCCAGCGCATCGAGCGTTGCATCGACGCGGGATTCGAAGCTGAGATCGGAGGCGAAGTCCGCCTTGATGGTCTTGAGGAAGGCGCGGCGGAAATCATCGGCGGCGAAGATGCCGTGCAGATAGCAGCCCATCACGCGGCCGTCGGCTGAGATCGCGCCATCCGGGCGGCCGTCGAGATCGAGCATCGGCCGGTCGCAATCGGCGCCCGTGGTTTCGCCGACATGCATCTCGTAGCCGCGCACCGCGGTGCCCGTCGCGTGGTGCTTACCCGCGATCTCGACCAGCTTCTTCTTCGGTGTGAGCGTGGTCTTCACGTTGAGGAGACCAAGCCCGGGCAGCTCGCCGATCGGCCCCTCGATGTTCTCGGGGTCGGCGACGCGCAGCCCCAGCATCTGATAGCCGCCGCACAGCCCCAAGATGCGGCCACCGCGGCGGAGATGCGCCTTGAGATCGATGTCCCAGCCGGCCTGACGCAAGGCGATGAGATCGACGATCGTCGCCTTCGAGCCCGGCAAGATGACGAGATCGGCATCGCCCGGCAGTGCCCGCTCCGGCGTCACGAATTCCACCGAGACGCCCGGCTCCGCGCGGAGCGGATCGAGGTCGTCGAAATTGGAAATGCGCGGCAGCTGCGGCACCACGATCTTGATCGCGGCACCTTCGCGTGGGCCATAGCCCGGATGCGCGCCGTCGAGCGCGACGCCGTCTTCCGCCGGCAGATCGCGCGCGCCGTCGAACCAGGGCACGACGCCGAGCGATTGAAAGCCGGTCTTCTCGGCGATCGCCTTCTCGCCTTCGGTGAAGAGCGAAAGGTCGCCGCGGAACTTGTTGATCAAGAATCCTTTGACCCGCGCGGCTTCCTGCGGCGCCAGCAGCGCCTTGGTGCCGACCAGGCTGGCGATGACCCCGCCGCGGTCAATGTCGCCGACCAGCACCACGGGCACGCCTGCGGTGAGCGCGAAGCCCATATTGGCGATGTCACCCTGGCGCAGATTGACCTCGGCCGGAGACCCGGCACCCTCGACCAGCACGATGTCGGCTTCGGCGCGCAGGATGCGATAGCTCTCCAGCACCTTGGCGAGGAGCTGCGGCTTCAAGCGGTGATAGTCGGCGGCCTTGGCATTGCCGAAAATCTGGCCCTGCACGATCACTTGGGCGCCAAGGTCGCTCTGCGGCTTCAGCAGCACTGGGTTCATATGTTTGCTGGCCGCGATGCTGCAAGCCCGCGCCTGCAGCGCCTGGGCGCGGCCGATCTCGCCGCCATCGGCCGTGACCGCGGCGTTGTTCGACATGTTCTGCGGCTTGAAGGGACGCACCTTCTTGCCCCTCCGCGTGAAGGCGCGGCAGAGCCCGGCGACGATCAACGACTTGCCGACGTCGGATCCGGTGCCCTGGAACATGATGGCCGCGGGTTGCGCCATGGTTAGAATTCAATCCCCTTCTGCGCTTTGACACCGTCGCGGAACGGATGCTTCACCATCTCCATTTCGGTCACGAGATCGGCAAGCTCGACGATCTCGTCCTTGGCATTGCGGCCGGTGAGGCAGACATGCAGCTCCGGCCGCTTTGTCTTCAGCGCCGCCACCACATCGGCAACTGCCAGATAGTCGTAACGCAGCGCGATATTGATCTCATCGGCCAGCACGAAGGCGAAGCTGGGATCGGCCATCATGCGTTTCACTTCCGCCCAAGCCTGCTCGGCATGGGCGATGTCGCGGGCGCGGTCCTGGGTGTTCCAGGTGAAGCCTTCGCCCAGCGCCTTGATCTCGCAGAGATCAGGGAAGCGCTCGAGCACGCTGCGTTCTCCCGTCTCCCACTTGCCCTTGATGAACTGCACGACGCCGGCCTTCATGCCGTGGCCGACGCAGCGCATCACCATACCGAAGGCCGCGGTCGATTTGCCTTTGCCCTTGCCGGTGTGGACGATGATCAGCCCCTTCTCGCGGGTCTTCTCCGCCATCATCTTCTGCCGCGCTTCCTGGCGGCGGGCCGATTTCTCGTTGGCGCGCTTGTTGGCGTCGCCCTCTTCCATACTCATGCTGCTTCTCCTTTGGACCAGGCCGCCAGGCGCTGATGCGCGGAATTGTGGCGCGACTTCCACAGCCCCCGCACCTGCGCCTCTTGCAAACGGTCGGCAATTTCCTTCAAGGCGGCGGGATTGTGCGCGGCGATGAAATCGCGCACCGCGTCATCCAGCAGATAGGCTTCGAACACCGCGTCGAAATGATGATCGGCGACGCAGTCCGCCGTCGCGGCGAAAGCGAACAGGTAATCGACCGTCGCCGCCATCTCGAAGGCGCCCTTGTAGCCGTGGCGCATCACGCCCTGGATCCATTTCGGATTGACCACGCGGGCGCGCACGACGCGGGCGATCTCCTCGTCGAGGCTGCGGATCTTCGGCGTCTCGGGGCGCGAGTGATCGTTGTGCCAGACCACGGCCTTCTTGCCGGTCAGGTGCTTCACCGTCGCGGCGAGTCCACCTTCGAACTGGTAGTAGTCGTCGCTGTCGAGGAGGTCGTGTTCGCGGTTGTCCTGGTTGTGCAGGACCGCATCGACCTGGGAGAGCCGGGTCTCGAACATCCTTCCCTCGGCGGCGCCCGAGACGCCGGCGCCATAGGCATAGCCGCCCCAGGCGAGATAGGCGCGCGCAAGATCGCTGCCGTCGCTCCAGCCCTTCTCGTCGATCAGCGCCTGCAAGCCGGCGCCATAGGCGCCCGGCTTCGAGCCGAAGACGCGATAGCCGGCGCGCTGGTTCGCCTCGGCTTCGCTCGCACCCTTCTCGATCAGTGCTTCGCGTTCGGCGCGGTTGCGTGCGGCGAGCGGGTTCTGCGAATCCGGTTCGTCCAAAGCCGCGACCGCGCGCGCGGCGGAATCGAACAGCTCGATCTGCGCCGGGAAGGCGTCGCGGAAGAAGCCGGAGACGCGCAGGGTCACATCGACCCGCGGCCGGTCGAGCACGGAGAGCGGCAGGATCTCGAAACCGGACACGCGGCCAGAGGCGCCGGCATCCCAACGCGGCTGCACGCCCATCAGCGCCAGCGCCTGCGCAATGTCATCGCCACCGGTGCGCATGTTCGCCGTGCCCCAGGCCGAGAGCACCAATGATTTCGGCCAGGCGCCATGTTCCTGGCGATGCCGGTCGAGCAGCAGTGCCGCCGACTTCCAGCCCAAGGTCCAGGCGGTCGGGGTCGGCACCGCGCGGGTATCGACCGAATAGAAATTGCGTCCGGTCGGCAGCACGTCGAGACGCCCGCGGGTCGGCGCACCGGAGGGACCCGGCTTCACGAAGCGACCGTCTAGGCCGGTCAGCACGCCCGCAATCTCAGCATCGCCGCAGGCGGCGACCGAGGTGCGAAGCGCGGTGTTGATGAAGTCCAGCACGGCGCGGGTGTGGGTCCAGCCTGCCTCCGGACGCAGCGCGCCGCTGACCAGCTTCGACGCCAGGAGTTCCAGGCGCTCGATCGTATCGCCGTTGCTGCGCCAGGGCGTGTCCGACGCCGCGGCGACCAGAGCCGGCCGCGCACCGGTCCAACGTTCCGCCATCTTCGCGTCCAGCGGATCGAAATCGAGGCCGAGATCGGCAGCCAGCGCGCGTAGCAGCGAGGCATCGCCATCGACGCCGGTCTTGCGCGGCAGCCGGGTCAGCGCCACCAGGAGATCGGCGAGCTGCCCGCCCTGCGGCGATTCGCCGAAGATGTGCAGCCCGTCGCGGATCTGCAGCTCCTTCAATTCGCAGAGATGATTGTCGAGCTTGGTCAGCGCCGCCTCGGTGTCGTCCTCGCGGGCGATGCCGCAATCGGCGGCAAGGCCGCTCGCCTGGGCGAGATCGACGATCTTGGTCTTCAGCACGGCGCAGCGGCGCGGATCGACCTGCGATGCTTCGTAGTATTCGTCGACCAGCGCCTCCAGCTCGCGTAAGGGCCCGTAGCTTTCGGCGCGGGTCAGCGGCGGCGTCAGATGGTCGATGATGACGGCGCTGGTCCTGCGTTTCGCTTGGGTGCCTTCGCCGGGATCGTTGACGATGAAGGGATAGAGCAGCGGCACCGCGCCCATTACCGCTTCCGGATAGCAGGCGGCGGAAAGCGCCAGCGATTTCCCCGGCAGCCATTCCAGATTGCCGTGCTTGCCCATGTTCACGATCGCATCGACTTCGGCCACGTCGCGTAAGAATGCGTAGAAGGCGAAGTAGCCGTGCGGCGGCACCAGGTCGGGATCGTGATAGCTTGCGACCGGTTCGATATTGTAGCCGCGCGCCGGCTGGATGCCGACCAGCACCGAGCCGTAGCCCTGCAGCGGCAAGGCGAAATGGCCGTCGACGCAGAACGGATCGCTCTCCGGCTGACCCCAGCGCCCGATGACGGCGTGGCGGACGGCGGCCGGCAAGGTGGCGAAGAATGTGCGATAGGTTTCGACATCGAGCCGGACCGAAGCGCTGCGCGTGCGGCTGTCGGCAGCGTTGGCCCCCTTGGAATTGGTAGGTCCGCCGAGCAGACGCGCGATCAGCGCTTCGCCGTCGGTCGGCACATCGGCGATCGCGTAGCCGGCGCCGCGCATCGCGCGCAGCAGATTGACCGTCCCGGCCGGCGTGTCGAGACCGACGCCGTTGCCGATGCGGCCGTCGCGGTTCGGATAGTTGGCGAGCACCACGGCGATGGTGCGCTCGCGGATCGGTTTCTTGCGCAGACGAATCCAGCGCTCGGCGAGATCGGCCACGAAGGCGACGCGGTCGGCGGCCGGCTCCGGTTCGACGATGTTGCACTGGGTGGCGGCGTCGTAGCGCGCCGCGGCCTTGAAGGAGATCGCGCGGGTGAGGATGCGGCCGTCGAGCTCCGGCAGAGCGGCCTGCATCGCGAGATCGCGCGGCGAGAGGCCACGCGTGCTCTCCGCCCACTCCTTCGCACTGCCGCTGGAGAGAACGACCTGAAGCACCGGGCAGTCGGCGACGTCGAACGGCGTCGCGAAATCGCCGCCGGGCTGCGAGACCGCGAAGCCGGTGGCGTTCAGCACCAGGTCGGGCTTCGCCTCGGCGAAGAGCGCGCCGATCAGATCGGCGGCGACGGCGTCTTTCAGGCTGTTGACGAAGACCGGCAGCACATTGATGTCGCGCAGGCCCAGGGCCGCGATCAGCGCATCGATCGGCTTCAAGGTGCCGGCCTGCATCAGCGCGCGGTAGAATACGATCGCCGAAACCGGCTGTCCGGGGCGCCAATGTTTCTTGAGGTCGGCGAGATTGGTGACCGTCTCGCCGGGCCAGTAGAGACCGGCTTTCAGCAGCGGCCGCGGCTCAAGCCATTCGGCATCGCGGCCGATCAGATTCGCCGCGTAGCGCAGCGCCTGTTGCGCATTCTCGATCCCGCCTTCGGTGAAACTGCGCCAGAGGCGATGCGCCGCTTGCGTGTCGAGCGTGGTGAAATCGGCGAGCTCCGGATCCGGCTGGTCGTCCCCCGGCAGCACCGCCAGCGGAATTCCATTCGCATTGCAGGTCGCGGCGACTTCGTCCAAGCCATAGGGCCAATAGCGCCGGCCGCCGAGCAGCCGCACGATCACCAGCCTGGCATGCGCGACGATATCCTCTACATAGGCATCGACCGAGAGATGATGCTGGAGCTGCAGCAGATTGGCGAGGCGCAGGCTCGGCTTCGGCTCGGGCAAAGCGGAATAGGCGGCGGCAAGACAGGCGAGCTCGGTATCCGCAGCGGTCAGGATTACGATCTCGCCCGGCGTCTGGCCGAGATCGATCGCGCCTGACCCGTCGGAAATCTCACCCGGCTTTGCCGCGAGGAGATGCATCTCAGCCCTTCACCGCCGCTTCGATCGCCGCGCGGTCGAGGCCCTTCAAGCCGATCACCACCAGCCGGCCCTTGCGCGCTTCATCCGAGCCCCAGGCGCGGTCGTAGTAATGCTGGATGCGGCCGCCGACGCCTTGCAGCACCAGGCGCATGTCGCGGCCGGCGACGTCGAGGAAGCCTTTCACGCGCAGGATGTCATGGGTCGCGATGGCGGGCCTCAGGCGTTCCAGCAGTTCCTCCGGTGTCTTCAGAACCGGCATGTCGATCTGGAAGCTCTCGAACTCGTCGTGATCGTGGTCCTCGCCTTCGAGCTCATGATGCGAGAAGCGGGTGTCGAGATCGTCCTCCGCCGCCGCGCCCAGGCCCAGCAGCACGCCGGGGTCGATCGCGCCATAGCTGGAGAGCACCAGCTTCGCCTTCCGCTTCATCTCGCGGTCGATCACGTCCTTGGCGGCGACGCGGTCGTCCGGCGACATCTGGTCGTTCTTGTTGAGGATGATGAGATCGGCGCTGTTGATCTGGTCCTCGAACAGCTCCGCGAGCGGGCTCTCGTGATCGAGCGAGTCATCGGCGGCACGCTGCTCGGCGACGGCCTCCGGATTATCGGCGAAGCGGCCGGCCGCAGCGGCGGGTCCGTCGACCACCGCGATCACGCCATCGACGGTCACACGCGTCCGCACTTCCGGCCAGTTGAAGGCGCGGATCAGCGGCTTTGGCAGCGCAAGGCCGCTGGTCTCGATCACGATATGCTCCGGCGGAAGCGGCCGGTCCAAGAGCGCGGTGATCGTCGGCAGGAAATCATCGGCCACGGTGCAGCAGATGCAGCCGTTGGCCAGCTCGACGATGTTCTCTTCCGGGCAATCCTCGATGCCGCAGCCCTTGACGATCTCGCCATCGACGCCGAGCTCGCCGAACTCGTTGATGATGAGCGCGATCCGCCGGCCGCGGGCGTTCCTGAGCAGGTTCTGGATCAAGCTGGTCTTCCCGGCGCCGAGGAAGCCGGTCACGATGGTCGCGGGGATCTTGCTGGTCATAAAGACTCTCTTCTCACTTCAAATTCATCGGGAGACCCGCGGCCACGAACACGACGTGATCCGCCTTCTCCGCCAAGCGTTGGTGCAAAGTGCCGGCAAGATCGCGGAACCGCCTCGCGAGCGCATTATCCGGCACGATCCCCAAACCCACCTCGTTCGAAACGAAGACCACCGGGCCGCCGAACTGGCCGACCGCGGCAATCAAGCCGTCGATTTCCTGCTCGCAATCCCGCTCCCGACCCAGCAGATTGCCGAGCCAGAGCGTCAGGCAATCCACCAGGACCGCCGCTCCCTGTTCCGTTTCGGCCTTGAGGGCGGCGGCGAGAGCCAGGGGCTCCTCGACGGTTTTCCAGTCGGAATCCCGGCGATCACGATGGGCTTTCACCCGCGCGGCCATTTCCGCATCCAGCACTTCAGCGGTCGCGAGATAGGTGCGGCGCCCGGGATGGCGATCGACCAGGCCTTCGGCATAGCGGCTTTTGCCCGAGCGGGCGCCGCCCAGAACGAGCGTCACCGGGGGCAAGGGCGTGATCACGCCGGACATGCCCAGAGCCAAGCTGGATGATTGAGACTTCGACAAAGCGTTGCGCTCCTCCCGCCGAGGCGCCGACCGTTTCAAGAATGTTCGCCGAGGTCTCCTGGCTCGACCGCCGGATCCCGCGCCTTCCCGGCCAAAAATCGGCCAGTGGCATCCATCGGGTCCGTTGCCGGGAAACAAAGAACCCGGCTCGATCCTACAGTTGCGGGGGCAGCGCCGGCATCGGACCGGCTTCCCTCCCTGCGAACCGGCGGAAACTAGCAGGAAGCTTGAGGCGGTGCAGCAAAATCCGGCGGGAAGGTTAACGCGGCTAAACCGCCTCCCAGACCCGCTCCGGCGGGCGTGCCAGGACAGCGCCCTTGGGCCCGACCACGATCGGCCGCTCGATCAGGACCGGGGTCTTGGCCATGGCCTTGATCAGGGCCTCATCGGTCGTTCTGTCGGTCAGTTTCAGGGAATCGAAGGCGTCGCCCTTCTTGCGCAGGATATCGCGGGGGCCGAGTTTCAGCTTCTTCAGTAGGGATTTGATTCCCGCCTCGTCCAGCGGGGTCTTCAGGTATTCGACCACCTTGGGCTCGATGCCCTTATCCTTGAGCCAGCCCAGCACCTTCTTGGAGGTGCTGCAGTTCGGGTTGTGGTAGATGGTGACGGCCCCGGTTTCCTTGGGCATTGGATGGCGCTCCCACTCTTATTAAGTAGAGACCATGAAGCTGCTCTATTTCGCCTGGCTCCGCCAGAAGATCGGCAAGGCCGAAGAAACGCTCGACGTGCCGGCCCATGTCAAAGAGGTCGGGCAGCTGCTCGACTGGCTGGAAAGCCTCGGCCCCAACTACGCGACCGCACTCAAGGAACGCAAGGCCGTGAAGGTCGCGGTCAACCAGGACTATGTCGGCCTGACCCATCCGGTGAAGGCCGGCGACGAGGTCGCCTTGTTCCCGCCGGTGACCGGCGGCTGAAGACGTGACCGTCCGGGTCCAGACGCAAGACTTCGACATCGGCGCCGAGCTCGAAGCGCTCGCCGCCGGCGATCACCAGGTCGGCGGCGTCGCGAGCTTCGTCGGCCTGGTGCGCGACATTGCGCCGAAGGGCTCGGATGCGTCATCGTCGATGACGCTGGAGCATTATCCCGGCATGACGGAAAAGCGTCTCGCCGGGATCGAGGCGGAAGCGCAACGGCGCTGGCCGCTGTCGGCGACGCTCATCATCCATCGCTACGGCCGATTGGAGCCGGGCGACCGGATCGTGCTGGTCGCGACCGCTTCCAGCCACCGCGAGGCGGCGCTCGAATCCTGCGCCTTCCTGATCGACTGGCTGAAGACCGAGGCGCCGTTCTGGAAGCTGGAAGATGGTCCCGAAGGTGCCCGCTGGGTCGAGGCCAAGAGCAGCGACGACGCGCGCAAGGCGGCCTGGGTCAAGAAATAGTCGGCTTGAAATCTCCCTGATAAACGGCCATTTCTGCACTTCCCGAAACGGCCGAGCAGGGGCGACCGCTTCCCATGTCCGATTATCTCCATCTTTTGACGGATCCTTCCGTCATCCTGAGTTTCCTCACCCTTGCCGCCCTCGAGATCGTGCTCGGCATCGACAATCTGCTCTTCGTGCAGATCGTCGCCGGACGCGTCTCGCCGGATAAGCAGCGGCTGGCCCGTCGCCTCGGCCTTGCCTTGGCCTTGCTCACGCGGCTCGCGCTCCTCGCCTCGATCGCCTGGGTCGCCGGCCTGGTCGAGCCGATCCTGACCATCGACTGGTTCGGCCCGGAGCATGCCTACGACCTCTCCTGGCGCGACATCATCCTCCTGGGCGGCGGTCTCTTCCTGCTGGCGAAGTCCACGACCGAGATCCACCACAACATCGACGTCGAGCACGAAGAGCCGGGCGCGAAGAAGACCTATCTCACGCTTGCGTCTGCTGTGGTGCAGATCGCGATCCTCGACATCGTGTTCTCGCTGGACAGCGTGATCACCGCGGTCGGCATGACCAATCACCTGCCGGTGATGGTGACCGCCGTCATCGCGGCGATGATCGTGATGATCGCGGCGGCGAATGCGGTCGGCGATTTCGTGGACAAGCATCCTTCCGTGAAGATGCTGTGCCTCGCCTTCCTGCTGCTGATCGGCGTGGCTTTGCTCGGCGAAGGCCTGCACTTCCACATCCCGAAGGGCTACCTCTACTTCGCCATCGCCTTCTCGGCCGGCGTCGAGGGCCTCAACTTGTGGGCCCGTGCGAGACGCGACGCCGCGAAGAAGAAAGCGGCGGCTTAGAGAAGCGCGGAGAGAATCTTCGACCCCTCACCCCTACCCTCTCCCGCAAGGGGAGAGGGGGTGTCTTTTCGCTATTCTGCGAGAACGTTTTATAAAGGCTAGCACCACAGCGTCCCTCCCCTTGCGGGAGGGGGACAGGGTGAGGGGTCGACGGGTTTCGCCGTCGTTAACTCTGAAACTTACGCCGCCGCGCTGTTCTGGTGGGCGCGGACTTCCTTCAGGTAGTCCTCGCGCAGCTGGCGGGTGATCGGGCCGACCTTGAACTTGTAGTCACCGACCTGGCCGACCGGTGTCACTTCCGCCGCGGTGCCGACCAGGAAGATCTCGTCGGTCTTGGCGAGCTCGTCCGGCATGATCGCGCGCTCGACAACCTTGAGCTGGCGGCGGCGGGCGAGATCCATGACGGTCTGGCGCGTAAGGCCGTTCAGGAAGCAGTCCGGCGTCGGCGTGTGGACTTCGCCATTCTGCACCAGGAACACGTTGGCGCCCGTGGCTTCGGCAAGTTGGCCGCGATAATCGAGCATCATCGCGTCCTGATAGCCTTCAGCCTCGGCCTCATGCTTCGAGATCGTGCAGATCATGTAGAGGCCGGCGGCCTTCGAAGCGGTCGGCGCGGTGTTCGGCGCCGGACGCTGATACTTCGCCCACTTCAAGCGGATGCCCTTCTCGAGCAGCTCCGGCGAGAAATAGGCCGGCCATTGCCACATCGCGATCGCGCAGTGGATCGTGTTCTGCTGCGCGGCGACGCCCATCATCTCGCTGCCGCGCCAGGCCAGCGGCCGGACATAGCAATCGACCAGGCCGGCGCGACGGATCAATTCTTCCTTCGCCGCGACCAGCTCCTGGACCGAATAAGGAATCTTGAAGCCCAGTATCTCCGCCGACTTGTGCAGGCGCTCGGAATGCTCCTTCGACTTGAAGACCTTGCCGCCATAAGCGCGCTCGCCTTCGAACACGCAGGAGGCATAATGCAGGCCGTGCGTCAGGACATGGACCTTCGCTTCGCGCCAGGGCACGAACTTGCCGTCGTACCAGATTTCTCCGTCGCGATCGTCATAGGGGACCAGGCTCATGGTAAGGTTTCCTCCGGTCAGGCTCTTCGGGTTATAAAAGCATCGTATCTGGGCCGAATTTAAAAGCTTCGGAAAAATAAGTCAACAGTGCTGACATAAAATGGCTGAAGTGAAATCCCCCCTGAATCTGCTGTTCCTGCGCGACGACGACCTGCGCCAGGGGATCGAGCTTTTGTTCTTCGCCTACAGGGACTTCACGGCGAAGGCGGACGAGACGCTGCTGCAATACGGCTTCGGACGCGCGCATCACCGCGTGATCTATTTCGTCGGGCGCAACCCAGGTATGACGGTTTCGGAACTCCTCGATATCCTGAAGATCACCAAGCAGAGCCTCAGCCGTGTCCTGAGCCAGCTGGTGCGCCAGGGCTTCATCACCCAGCGCCCCGGCTCCACCGACCGGCGTCAGCGGCTCCTCAGTCTCACCGACCGCGGCGCGGAGCTTGAAAGGAAGTTGACCGAGGAGCAGCGCGCGCTGGTCGCCAAGGCCTATCGCAGCGCCGGCGCCGAAGCGGTCGAGGGTTTTCGCAAGGTGCTGTTCGGCCTGATCAACGAATCCGATCGCGAACGGTTCAACCCGCAAGCCCGGCGGTAAACTCGGGCATGAGCGATCAGCCCCATATCCTCGTCGTCGATGACGATCGCCGGATCCGCGATCTCACCGCGCGCTTCCTGAGCGAACAGGGCTTCAACGTGGTGACGGCGGTCGACGCCGCCGATGCCCGCGACAAGATGAAGAGCCTCGCCTTCGACCTCTTGGTGCTCGACATCATGATGCCGGGCGAGAACGGATTGGAGCTCACGATAAGCCTCCGCGCCGAAAGCGACGTGCCGATCCTATTGCTGACCGCCCGCAGCGAGACCGAGGACCGTATCGCCGGCTTCGAGACCGGTGCCGACGACTATCTCACCAAGCCCTTCGAGCCGAAGGAGCTGGTGCTGCGCATCCAGTCGATCCTGAAACGCGCGCGCACCGTGCAGCGCGCGGCACCGCAGCGCCGGGTGATCAAGTTCGGCGAGTTCCTGTTCGAGCTCGACCGCCGGCGCCTGTTTCGCGGCGAGGAGCCGGTCTATCTGACCGAGGCGGAGACCGATCTCCTCACCGAGCTCTGCAGCCGTGCCGGCGAAGTGGTGAGCCGCGAGGAGCTCACCTCGACCTCGCCGGCCTCCGACGTCGATGAGACGGCGGCGTCATCCGATTCCCCGGGCAGCCGCCAGGTCGACGTCCAGGTGACCCGGCTGCGCCGCAAGATCGAGACCGACCCGCGCTTTCCGCGCTACCTGCAGACAGTGCGCGGCCGCGGCTATCTGCTGCAGCCGGATTGATGCTCGCCCAGGCGCGCGAGTTCGTTGCGGCGGTGGAGCGGCTGATGCCGCGCACCCTGCTCGGCCGCTCGATCATCATCATCGTGACGCCGGTCATGTTGCTGCAGGCGATCTCCGCCTGGGTATTCTATACCAGCCATTGGGACACGGTGACGCGGCGGCTCGCGCAGAGTGTGGCCGGCGACATCGCCTATGTGGTCCGCCAGCTGCCGCATCCGATCGACCCTCAGCAGGCGCAACCGCTCTTCACCATCGCCAAGGACATGATGGATGTGAAGATGATCTTCAAGCCGGGCGAGATCCTGCCGAACGATCCGACCATCACCCGGCAGAACCTGGTCGACCGCTCGCTCAGCAAAGCGCTGGAAGATGCCCTGCAACGCCCCTTCCTGATCGACAGCCGCTCGCAGCGCAATTACATCGAGATCCACGTCCAGCTGGCCGACGGCGTCATGCAGGCGCAGGTGCGCAGGCGGCGCCTGTTCAGCTCGACCACCTATCTCTTCTTCCTCTGGATGGTCGGCACTTCGCTCGCCTTGCTGGCCTTCGCCACCATCTTCATGCGCAACCAGGTCCGCCCGATCAAGCGCCTCGCCCAGGTGGCGGACGACTTCGGCCGCGGCCGCGACATCCGGGATTTCGAGCCGAACGGCGCCAAAGAGGTCGAGCTTGCCGGCCATGCCTTCAACCTGATGCGCGACCGCATCCGCCGCCAGATCTCGCAGCGCACCGAGATGCTGGCCGGCGTCAGCCACGATCTCCGCACGCCCCTGACCCGCATGAAGTTGCAGCTTGCACTGATGGGCAGCAATCCGGAAGTCGCCGACCTCAAGAAGGACGTCGATGAGATGGAGCGCATGATCGGCGGCTATCTTGCTTTTGCCCGCGGCGAAGGCACCGAGCGCGCGGTCGATGCCGATCTGGTCGCGCTGGTCACCGACGCGGTCAATGACGCACGCCGCGAAGGCGCCGCGATCGAGCTCACCGCCCCGACCCAGAAGATCATGCTGCCGCTCCGCCGCGATGCGCTCCGCCGCGCGCTGGCCAATGTCATCGGCAATGCCCGGCGCTATGCCAGCCGGATCGAGGTCTCGATGCGCAACCGCGGCCACGGTGTCGATGTCATCGTCGATGACAACGGTCCGGGCATCCCGCTGGCGCAGCGCGACGATGTGTTCCGCCCGTTCTTCCGCCTGGAATCCTCGCGCAACCCGGAGACCGGCGGAACCGGCCTAGGCCTCGCCATCGCCCGCGACATCGTCCGCACCCATGGCGGCGAGATCACCTTGCATGACTCGCCGCTGGGCGGCCTGCGCGCGGTGCTCAGGCTGCCGAGTTAAAGCAGGAAACCCTGCTGCAGCGCCTTGGTGAGGTCGTCACCGAAGGCGCTGGTCTTGCGGATCAGGCAGACGTTCGGCGGCAGGACCTTCAGTTGCGGGTCGTCGGCGTTGAGGCTGGTGATGACGGCGAGCGGAATATTCCGCGTCGCCGGGATCGCCGACAGCGCCAGGCTGAGGTCGATGCCGGAAAGCTGCGGCATGACCGCGGAGACGATCATCATGTCCGGCTTGGCCCGGGTCGCGTAGGCCAAAGCTTTGAGCGTGTCGGGAATGGCGGTCGCGCGGTAGCCGCAGGCGCGGAGCTCGCGCTCGACGAAGGTCTGCTGCGTGCCGGGGCTCATCACCAGCACGACCTCGATGTCGCGCACTTCCGGCGCCTCGTCGATCTCGACGCCGCGGCGGACGGGCAATCCGCGCACCATCTGGCGGATATCGCCCTCCTCGGCCTGCTTGCCGCTGAGGAGATCCTGAATGACATCGAGATAGGCCCCGAGATCGTCGATCGCTCGATCATCGAGCGTCACGATCGCGGTCAGGTAGTTCTGTGCCTGGTCGGCCACGGTCTCCAGCATGGAGAGGCCGAAGTTCCGCGCCTGGCCGGCGAGGTCGAAGATGAAGCGGCGCAGGTCCGGCAGGCAGTCGCCCTTCGGCAGCCGCTGGATCAGGTCGGCGACCCGTTCCTGGGATTCGCCGGCAAACTCAGCCAGCAATCCCGCCACCATATCCGCCGTAGCGCCCGCATAGGCGCCAGTGCCAAGGCCACGCATATTCATTCCCATCCCGATTGCGGCAGTCGGGGCGCAGTTTGTGCGCGCTTCGTTAAAAAAGCTTGTATGGGCGCGCCGCTCAGGGCGGCGTCTGACGACTAAAACAGGCGGCCGCCGATCGGCACGTTTTTGGTCGGCTCAATCATCACGACGCCGTCCTCGCCGTCCGGAAAGCCCAAGACCAGGACTTCGGAGATGAACTTGCCGATCTGCTTCGGCGGGAAATTGACCACCGCCGCGACCTGTTTCCCGATAAGGCCTTCCAGCGCGTAATGCTTGGTGATCTGGGCGGAGCTGCGCTTCACCCCGATCCCGGGACCGAAATCGACCGTGAGCTTGAAAGCCGGCTTGCGCGCCTCAGGGTACGGTTCCGCGGACACAATGGTGCCCACCCGGATATCGACCTTCAGGAAATCGTCGTATGTGATCGGCGCCGTGCCGCCGCCCGCTTCCGCAGCCATGGGTCCCACTCTCTCGCTCGCTGTAATGGGCGGACGTTAGAGCATCTTGCGCCACCCGCGCTACACCTTGCTCGGCGCAAAGCAGAAAGCCGCCCACCGGTTGCCCGGTGGACGGCCTTCAATCGATCTCGGCTCTCAGCGTGAGCCGACCGAAGCGAGATTACTTCTTCGCGGTCTTGGCGAAGGCGGTCTTCACTTCGTCGAAGCTGTCGGAGACGCGCTTCGTGACGACGTCGATCGCCTGGGCGTTCGACTTCACGAGGGTGTCGTTCATCTCCCGAACGGTCGAGAGGGCCTGCTCGAACGCCGACTTGGCGATCTCGGCCTGCTTCACCAGCTTCTCTTCGACGCTGGCCGGAGCCGAAAGCTCCTTCGCGAGCTTCGAGAACTCTTCGACCGCTTCGCGGGCGAGCTCAGCCTGGCGCTGGGCAACGGCCTTCACGCCGTCGAACGCGAGCTGGTTGGCGCTCTGGAAGGCCTCGAAGTTCTTGCGCTGGGACGCGAACAGCGTCTCCATATCGACGGTCGGGGCCTTGCCGTTGGCAAACGACTTCGAGAAGTCGCCGACCCAGCGGTTGAAGTCAGCCTGGAACTGACCGAAATCCGGAACCTTGAAATAGTCCGGCTTGAAGAAATCGTTGGTCTCGGTGGCGGTGTTGGTCTTTGCCATGGGGGCTTTCCTCCTGGTGGATTTCATCTGCTCGTGCCTTCATTGTGCAGTGCACAATTACAAGAAACATGGTGCAATGCAGCAGGAAAATCAAGGGCTTTGTTGCGCCGCAACAGACCCGCAATAATACCATTGTTTATCTGACACTTAGATGAAGCTACCGGGTCATTCCACCAGCGGGGAAATCTCCGAATCTAGGCCCGCCGGGTCACTAACCGGAAGAAGATGAGGGTCAAAACCAGGACCATCATTAGTAATACAAAAGAGGCTGCCGCGCCGTCGTGAATGCTGAGGCCGAGGAACGCCTGGCGGTAGGTGTAGATGCTGAGGAGGTCGGTCGACATGTCCGGCCCGCCCCGGGTCAGCACATAAACCAGGTCATAGGAGCGGGCCACATTGATGAGCTGGAGCAGGATGGCGACGGAAGCGACCGGCCGAAGCATCGGCAGGGTCAGGTACCAGAAGAGCTGGCGCTGCCCCGCCCCGTCCGTTGCCGCCGCTTCGTAAGGTCGCTGCGGGAGAGCGGCGAGACCCGCCGACATAATAAGGACAACGAGCGGGACCTGCTGCCAGAGCTCGACGAAGACCAGGGTCCAGAGTGCGAGATGGGGATCGCCCAGCCAATCCGGCGCCGGGAGCCCGGCACGGACCAGCAGTTGATGGACGATGCCGCGCTCGGGCTGGAGCAGCATGTGCCAGATGAGCCCGACGCTCACCGGCGACAAGGCGACCGGCACGGTCAGGATCGCGAAGGTGATCGGCTTCAGCCGCACGACCTGCGTGAGCAGCACGGCGATGATCAGGCCGAAGACGAAGGCACCGATCACGGTGGCCGCCGTGACCTGGACCGTGACCAGGACCGAATGGCGGAAATAGGGATCGGTGATCAGGGTGTCGAAATTGTCGAACCCGACGAAGGGCTCGAGCACCGGGTTGAGCAGGGTGAAGGAGGAAAAGCTCAGCACCAGCGCAAAGACGACCGGGAGTCCGAGCACGAGCGCGATCAAGGACAGCCCGGGCGCGGCGAACTTCCAACCGGTCGCGCGCCAGCGGTTGCGCGGGCGTCGCCTCTTCTTCTTCGGCGGTTGGAGCGTAGCCTCCCCGGTCATCGCACCGCTCCGAAGGTCCGGCCGCGCAGCAGATGGCGCCGCAGCAGCACCGCCGCGATCAGCCCCGGCAGGATCCCCAGCACGATGCCGGCGGAAAGCTCGGCGAACGGCAGCTCGGGGCGCGATTGCAGATTGGTCAGCGCAATCGGAACGGTGGCCGTGTCGCTGTCGGTCAGCACCAGCGCGAACAGAAACTCATTCCAGGCCAGGATGAAGCCCAATAGCGCCGCGACCCATAGGGCGGGCCGCGCGACCGGCAAGGCAATCCGCCAGAATGCGCCCCAGGCCGTGGCACCATCGGCCATCGCCGCCCATTCGAGCTCGACCGGAACGCGGGCGAAGAACCCCATCAACACCCAGGTGAGGAACGGCAGGTTGATCGCCGCGTAGGCGATCACCAGCCCGCCCAGTGGATCGGTGAAGTTGGCGATCTGAAACAAAGCCACCACCGGCAGAACCAGGGCGACCGGTGGCAGCAATTGCAGCAGCAGGATCAGGAACCGGCCGGCCTGCCCGCTGCTGCGATAGCGCGCGAGCGCGTAGCCCAGCGTCGCCGCGAAGGGCAGCGCCAGGAGAGTCGACAGCGAGGCTGCGAACGCACTGTTGGCCGCAGCGCGCCAGAACCGGTCCTCCACCAGCAGCTTCAGGTAATTCTCGAGCGTGACCCCCCTCACTAGATCGAGGCTGGTGCTCTGCGCTTCCGGCACGAAGCTGGTGCGCAGAATCCAGAGCAGCGGCAGCACGAACCAGAGAATGAACAGCAGCAGGACGAGAGTGGCGAGCAGCCGCTTCATGCCGCAGCGTCCAGATTGAGGCTGGGATAGAGCGTCTTCAGCCGCGCATAGATCTCCCGGTAATTCGCATAGGCCCGGTCATAGACCGCTTTGCGCGCCGGATCCGGGCGGAACACCTCGCCCGCGGCAACGTAGCGGCGGACGCCGGCGAGATCCGGAAAGGCGCCGGCGGCATGCCCTGCAACATAGGCCGCACCGAGGCAGGAACCGGGATGCCGGTCGATCCGCGTGACAGTTACACCCAAGACATCCGCAGCAATCTGCAGCCAGAGATCGCTCACGGCACCGCCGTCGCAAGCGAAGACACGGGCAACACCGAGCCCCATCTCCTGGAACACATCGACATGATGCCGGAAGCCGAAGACCACACCCTCCAAAGCCGCGCGCCAGAGATGGGCGCGGGTGTGATGCAGGCCGAGCCCGACGATGGTGCCGCGCGCTAGCGGATCATGCAGCGGCGTCTTCTCGCCGAGAAAGTAAGGCAGCAGCACGACGCCGTCGGATCCCGCCCGCACGTCCGCCGCCTGTCGGTCGAGCTGCGCATGCGTCTCGCCGTCCGCGAATTCGCGGATGATCCAGTTCAGCAGGCTGCCGCTGGTCGCCGTGCAGCCATTGACGAAGTACTGGCCGGGCAGGATGTGATAATCGATGAAAAGACGCGGGTCGGTCGCGGGCTTCGCCGCCGAAAGCAGGATGTCTCCGGCACCGCCGAATTTCAGCACCAGGTCGCCGTCTTTGGAAGCGCCGGCCACATAGGCCGAAGCCACGTGATCGGCGCAGCCCGCGACGACCGGCGTGCCCGCCTTCAACCCCGTCGCCTGCGCCGCCGCTTCCGTGACCTTGCCGATGATCTCATGCGAGGCGCGGATCGGCGGCAGGACGGAGGCCGCGATCCCCGCCTCCGCCACCAGCTCCAGCGCGAAGCTGCGGGAGGCGAAATCCATCAGCCCGGATTCCAGCGCCCAGTTCTGCTCGATCGAGCGCACGCTCGTCAGGCGATAGGCGATGTAGTCGTAGGAGCCGAACACCGTCGCGATCCGGGCGAAGACCTCAGGCTCGTGGCGCGCGAGCCAGCGCAGCTTCGGCGCCACGATCTGCTGGTTGATGCTGCCGCCGGTCAGCTTGAAGAAGCGCGCGCCGTCGAGCCGCGCCTGCATCTCGGCGATCTCGGTTGTTGCCCGCGCGTCGTTCTGCTGGATGCTGGGCCTGAGCAGCTTACCGTCCTGGTCCAGCAGCAACAGCGCCGGGACCATGCCGGTGACGCCGATCGCCGCGATCCGCTCCGCCGCAACACCGGCCGTCTTCAGCAAGTCGCCGATGACAGCGCAGCAATTCGACCACCAGAGCTCGGGATCCTCCTCGGCCCAGCCGGCCTGGCGGGACTGGAGCTCGCTCGGTCGCGCGGCGGTCGCCAGCGTCCCGCCATCGGCATCGATCAGGATGCCGATGGTCGAAGTGGTGCCGATGTCGAGCCCGAGGAAGATCACCGGAGCTTGCGCACCTTGTCCATGAACCGCTTCACGCGCTCGCCATCGACCGGCTTCCAGGTGTCGCCGCCCTGCTTGAAATGCGTGCCGATGACCACCCCATCCGCAATGGCGAGGATCGACTCCACATTGTCGATGTTGACGCCGGTATTGGCGAAGACCGGCGTCTCGGGCAGCACATCCTTCACCGCCTTCAAATCGCTGGTCTCGACCGCTTCGCCGGTCATGACGCCGGAGACCAGCACCACATCGGCCAAGGAGGCGAAGACCGCGCTCTTCGCGCGCTGCGCAATGCTGCGCGTGCCGACCGGCGAGGCGAACTCGGCATTGATGTTGTACATGAGCTTGATGTCGTCGCGGCCGAGATTGTGCCGCAGCCGCACCGCGCCGGCGCAATCCGGCGCCCAGAGCCCCATGTCGGAATCATAGACGCCGGTCATGATCTCGCGGCCGAATCTCGCGCCGGTCGCGACCGCGAGGCCCACCGTCGCCACCGGATCCCAGAGATAGTTCACCCCGAACGGTACCTTGATCTCAGACTTCAAGGCCATGACCGCGGCGGCATAAGCCGCGAGCGATTCCGGCGTCGCCTTCAAGATGTAGGGTCGGTCGCCTTCATTGCCGAACATGACCGCATCGACTCCGCCCTTCTGCAAGGCCGTGATGTCTTTCGAGGCGGATTCGATGATCCAATCCATGCCGCGCTTGGCGTCATAGAGCGGCGAGCCCGGCAGCGGGGGAAAATGCACCATGGCGATGATCGGCTTCAGGCTGCCGAAGGTTTCCCCGAAATTCAGACCACTCATTTGATACTCCTCAGGCTTCAAAAATCCCGCGGCACGGCCATGGTGGTGCGCGGGTCGAAGAGATGCATCTCGGCGAGATCGAGATAGAGGCGCTGCAGGCTGCCGACCGGCGCGCGGTAATGGCGCCCGAGCCGCGCGGCGAAGTCGAAGCCCTCGAGGCCGGGGATGGTGGCGATCAGCACCACCTCGGCGCCGCGCGTCTCCAAGGCGATCACCTCGACATCGATCGCTTGCCAGCCGGGATCGCCGGGCTCGGCATGCACATCTTCCGGCCGGATGCCGAAGATCGCTTCTTGTGCGTTATAGGTCCGATAGGCCGGCGTGTATGGGGTCGGCACGCGCAGGCGCACATTGCCCGCCTCGACGAAGAGGGCACCGTCCTCGCGCTTGGTCCCGTCGGCGGTCCCGACGTAGCAGGGGACGAGGTTCATCGCCGGGCTGGCCGAGAGGCCCGCGACATAGACGTTGATCGGGTGGCGGTAGATCTCGAGCGGCGTGCCGACCTGCTCGACCCGGCCTTGCCTGAGGATGCAGATCCGCTCGGCCATGGTCATGGCCTCGACCTGATCATGGGTGGTGTAGACCATGGTGCGGCCGAGGCTGCGGTGCAGCTTCACGAGCTGGGTCCGCATCTCGTTGCGAAGCTGCAAATCGAGATTGGCCAGCGGCTCGTCGAACAGGAAGGCGACCGGATCGCGCACCAGCGCCCGGCCGAGCGCGACCCGCTGCTGCTCGGCGCCCGAAAGCAAATGCGGTTTGCGGTCGAGATGCTGGGCGAGGTCCAGCATCTCGGCGATCCTTCGCACGCTCTTCTCGATCTCGGCCTGGGGCTTCTTGTGCATCTTCAGGCCGAAGGCGAGGTTCTGCCCGATCGAGAGATGCGGATAGAGCGCATAGGACTGGAACACCACGGCGAGATTGCGGTCCTTGGGTGCCTGGTCGTTGACCATCGCATTCCCGATGAAGACCTCGCCGGCCCCGGGACTCTCCAGCCCCGCGATCAGGCGCAGCAGGGTCGACTTGCCGGCGCCCGGCGGACCCAGCACGACCATGAGCTCGCCGTCATGGACCTGCAGCGTCACATCCGCGAGGGAAGCAACCTTGCCGTAATTCTTGGAGACATCCTGAAGCGCGATCGACGCCAACGGCCCGGTTCCACTGCCAAATCAGTGTGTTGTTGGCGAATATCATCGCATCGCACCCAAGCGTGTGCAACAAAGCGCGCCGTTTATCAGACGGATGTGTGACGAGAGTCAGCGCTTAAGCTGCGGCCGGTCGCCGGCGCTGCACCATCTCGGAGATCCTCTCCGCCTGGCCGAGGCGCTTGTCGATCTCCGCCATGGTCTTCGAAAGATCCTCGCTCTCGTCATTGGCGAAGGCGCGCAGGCCCGCGACGTAGATCGCAAGCAAACCTTTCAGCCTGAGCGCACCCTTCACGCCGCTGGCGCTGACTCCCGCCGCCTCCAGAGTGAGCGACAGCGAGCGCCGGAGCTGGCAGAGCAAGGCGGCGAAGGCGCTCGGCGTCGCCGGCAATTGCCGCATCAGCCGGCGATAGGCTTCGCGGTCGGCCTTCAGCACGTCGAAGCGCCGCATCACGATGTCGAACAATCGATCCTTGGCGGTGCCTTCCAGCGGATCGGCACCGAGGCTGTTCAGGATGCGCTCGTCGATTGCCCTGGTGAGGCCGAGCAGCACCGCGGTCTTGCTGGGATAGATCCGATGCGCTTCGGCGATCGGCACGCCGGCCTTCTCGGCGATCTCGGCAAAGGAGAGATCGATCCAGCCCTGGGTCTCGACCAGCTCCAGCAGCGCCAGCCGCAAAGCGCCGGCGGAGTCACCGCCGCTCGCGCGTGCCGATCCCGTGGTCGGACGGCGCGGTGCCGACTTCCGCGCCGCTTTCTTCGCTCCAGCCCGTTTCGCCATGTCCGAGCCTCCCAAGCGTGAATCGAGATTTCTCTTTGGAAACTATGGCCCCACGCCTGCCCTGCATCAAGGCCGGGTGAGGCTTATCAGGCCTTCAGGGCGAGAATTTGACCTTGCGTGACCCTAACCAGGTCTTGCGGTGTCAGCCGAAAGACGGAATGCGGCGAACCCGCGGCGGCCCATATCTCCGACAATTCCATCAGGTCTGCGTCGATGAAAGTCTTCAATCTTATGCCATGCCCGCGGTCGTATCCCACCGGCGACACGCCGCCGATGGCAAAGCCGGTCTCCGCCCGCACGAACTCGGCATCCGCCTTGCCGATGGTCTCGCCGAGAGCCGCTGCAAGCTTCTTTTCATCGACGCGGTTGGCGCCGCTCGCCATCACCAGGACCGCGCGGCCAGACGGCTTGGCGCGAAACACCAGCGACTTCGCGATCTGCGCGACCGCGCAGCCGATCGCCGCTGCGGCATCGGCCGAGGTGCGGGTCGAGGCGGAAAATTCCTTGATCTCGCTCGCAAGCCCGAGCTCTGCGAGCGCCTGACGGACCCGATCGACACTGTCCATAATGGGAAGTTACTGAGCGAGTTCCCGGGAGCGCCGGGTCGCCGCAGCAATCGCCCTGGTCACCAGCGGCTGCAAGCCATCCGGCGCCATCAGCACATTCAAGGCTTCCAGGGTCGTGCCTTTGGGGCTGGTCACGTTGATCCGAAGCTGCGCCGCACTCTCTTCGGAGATTCGCGCGAGTTCGCCCGAGCCGGAGACGGTCTCGCGCGCCAGCCGCATCGCCATCTCCGCCGGCAAGCCGGCCTCGCGTCCGGCCTCCGCAAGACATTCGATCAGCAGGAAGGTGTAAGCCGGCCCGCCGCCGGAAAGCGCCGTCACGGCGTTGAGCAGGTCTTCGCTCTCGACCCATTCGACCGTCCCGACCGCTTTCAGCAGCTCGGCGCAGAGATCGACACGTTCCTTGCGGACCTTCGGATCGCGGTAGATCACGCTGACGCCGCGCCCGACCGCCGCCGGCGTGTTGGGCATCGAACGCACGATCTCCGCGTCCGCACCCAGCCGGTCCTTGAAGTAAGCGAGGGTCTTTCCCGCCGCAATCGAAAGGAAGGTCGCGTCGGGCCCGACATACTTCCGATAGTCCGGCAAAGCGTCGTCCATGAATTGCGGCTTCACCGCCAGCAGCAGCAGCGCCGGCTTCAACCCCGCGGCCAGATCGGCGGCCTTGGTGATGATGGTGACGCCTTTGGCTTTGACGTCATCGAGTCCAGTCGGGTTGATGTCGACGGCGGTGACCTGTTTGGGATCGACGCCACGCGCCAGCCAGCCGCGCAACAAGGCGCCGCCCATCTTGCCGCAACCGACCAGGACGAGCGGCCCCGGCAGGCGCAATTGCCCACCGGGGGCCTGCTGCTTTGACTCAGTCATGCAGAGAAACTATCAGGCTTCGCCGACGGTCTCCAGCATCGCGGCCTGCATCGCCTCTTCCGGACGCTTGCCGCCCCAGATCACGAACTGGAAGGCCGGATAGTAGCGCTCGCACTCGCAGAGTGCCGCTTCCATCAGGTCCTCGAGCTGCTCGACCGCGACGCCGCCGGTCCCGCGCAGCAGGATGGTGTGGCGGAACATCGGCGCGCTCTCTTCGGAGCAGAGATCGAAATGACCGAGCCAGAGCCGCTCGTTGATCATCGACAAGAGCTCCGCGGCCTCGCGTTTCTTCTGGGCCGGAACCTTGAGGTCGAACAGGCTGGAGAAATACATGGCGCCGAGATCGGCTTGCCAGACGAAGAACATCCGGTATTCGCACCATTGACCGGCGATCTCGACAATCATCTCCTCGTCGTTCGAGCGGTCGTAACGCCATTCATTGGCGCTGACGAGCTCTTCCATCACGTCGAGGGGATTGGATGTCGGGATCGGGGTCGACTCGGTTCGGAGCGTGGCAGTCATCTAAGCGCCCTCCATGCGTCGGCCACCGGGGAATCGGCGCTGGTGGGGCGCTCGACCCCAGGATTTGATGGTAATTTTGTGACTTCCCACCACATTTAGAGTCGCAAATTTAAGACTCCCACGCAAGAGTCCTTTTAAGACAATTTAACAAGAGCGAGATTTGGCGCGGGTTTTGGACGTTAGGACGACGCGCTCATGTGACGCTTCATACCGCGTCGACTCGCTTGATTCTGTTTTGTTCCGCGTCGACGCGGCCGTCGACTCCTATTGCAGCATCGAGCGGATGAACTGCGAGAACAGCTCCTGCTGGCTGGAAATGCCGAGCTTCGCATAGATGCTCTTGCGGTGATTCTTCACCGTGCCCTCGGCGATCTCGAGGCTGCGGGCGATCGAATGGGCCGAATGGCCGCGCAGGATCAGCTGCACCACCATTTGCTCCCGGGGTGACAGCACCGCCTGTCCGAACCGCTCGAAGGCGAGTTCCATCAGTTGACCCCGCGTCGACCAGGCCGGCGCCCTGCCCGCCTCCGGCTGGTGGCGGAGATGCCGCCAATGCCGGGTCATTGCCGCCCGGACCACCGGCTCGACCATTTTCAGCACCGCGACCTCGTCCTCGCTGAACGGCCGGCTGCCGTTGCTGCGCATCAGGGAATAGGTCGCCATGAACCCGTCGGGCAGCGGCGCCATGAAGCCGATCTCCTCGGCCAGCGATCCGGATTCCATCGAGATGCAGGGGTGCACCTCCCAGGAATTGAAGTACTCGCCTTCAAAGAAATGATCGGGCGCCAGATCGCGCATCCGGTAGAGACCCGGCGGCACCCGCCGCACGCAGGCCGTGAAGAACGGATCCAGCAGATAGGCGCCCTTCAGATAGGCTTCGAGTGCGGCGCCCGGCGCATGGCCGCGAAACCCGTCATGGAGATAGAGCGGCTCCGCCTCGTCCGGATAGGCGAAGATCACCGAGATGTCGTAGGGCACCAGGCGCTCGAGACTGCGATCGAGGATTTCCGGCAGCTTCGGGTCGTCGATTGCGTCGATGATCGCCGCGGCATGGCTCTGCCAGCCGGCGACGCGTTCGGAAAGCGCGGCGGGATCGACGATCCTGGCGAGAGCAGCCGTCATTGCCTCTCCCTCGGGGCGTCTCCCTATCCGCGGCTCGCGGTAGCCCCTTTGGGATATTGCCAGTCGATGACACTCGCCGCAACGTCGCTTCCCCAAGGGATTCCATGGTGGCGGATTCCTAAGCGGATTTTCCGGGCAGGTCCGCCCAGGCGAGCAGGGGGGCAGTGCGACATGAATAGCGAACCGACCGGCGGCGCCGGCTATTCCGACAGCGATAAGCGGGAGGACGTGAAGGTCCTCCACTCCATGGGTTACGCACAGGAGCTGGAACGCCGCATGAGTCGGTTTTCCAACTTCGCGATCAGCTTCTCGATCATCTGCATTCTCTCGGGCGGCATCAATTCCCTCGGCCAGGGCTTGAGCGGCGTGGGCGGCGCCTCGATCGGCATCGGCTGGCCCCTGGGCACCTTCATCTCCGGCGTCTTCGCGGTCGCGCTGGCGCAGATCTCTTCGGCCTATCCGACCGCCGGCGGCCTCTATCATTGGGGCTCGATCCTCGGCAACCGCGGCTCCGGCTGGCTCACCGCCTGGCTCAATCTGCTCGGCCTGGTGACCGTGCTCGGCGCGATCAACGTCGGCACCTGGACCTTCTTTTACGGCGCCTTCGGCCCGATGCTCGGGCTGCAGATGACCTATGCCGAGCAGATCACCTTCATGATCGTGATTACCGCGAGCCAGGCGCTGATCAACCATCTCGGCATTCGCCTTACCAGCATCCTCACCGATTTCAGCGGCTATCTCATCTTCTTCGGCTCCATCGCACTGGCCCTGGCACTCTTCGCCTTCGCGCCGAACTACGACTTCAGCCGGCTCTGGACCTTCAGCAATTACAGCGGCGATGTCGGCGGCGGGGTCTGGCCGCAGACCGACAGCGTGCCCTTCCTGTTCATGCTCGGGCTGCTGCTGCCGATCTACACCATTACCGGCTACGACGCCTCGGCGCACACCTCCGAAGAGACCGTGAAGGCGGCGCACAATGTGCCGCGCGCGATGGTGGGCTCGGTCTGGTGGTCGGGCGTGTTCGGCTGGCTGTTCCTGATCGCGGTGGTGATCGCGATCCCGAACATGGACCAGGCGGCGGGCCAGGGCTGGAACGTGTTCTTCTGGACGATGGACCAGACGTTGCCCGGTGCGCTGAAGCTCGTGCTCTATGTGATGATCCTGGTGGCGCAATATCTCTGCGGGCTTGCGACCGTCACCTCGGTCTCGCGCATGATCTTCGCCTTCGCCCGGGACGGCGGCCTGCCGGGTTCTGGATACCTGAAAACGGTCAGTCCGAAGTACCGCACGCCGGTGGCGGCGATCTGGACCGGCGCCACCTTGGCGGTGGTCTTCACCGCCTACACGCCGCTCTATACCACGATCGTCTCGGTGACGGTGATCTTCCTGTTCCTCTCCTTCACCGTGCCGATCACCCTCGGGCTCATCGCCTACAAGAAGACCTGGACCCAGATGGGACCCTGGGACATCGGCAACTGGTATCGCGTGTTCGCGGTGCTCTCGATCATCTCGATGGTCCTGATCTTCATCGCCGGCATCCAGCCGCCCAACCAAGGTGCGTTGAAGATCACCCTCATCTTCCTCGCCGTGACCGCGGCGGTCTGGTTCCTCTTCGAACGCAGACGCTTCAAAGGCCCGCCGATCGGTGAAGAGATCGCCAAGCGCGAGGCCGCGATTCGCGCCGCCGAAAGCGCGGTCGGCGAAGCCACCAACGTCTGAGCTTCACTGCGGCTCCGCCGGTCGGCACCCCCTTCGCCGGCCGGCGATTTTTTCCAGCAACCTTCGGAGAACGCCTATGAGCGGCAAGCGCCTCGCCGGACGAAGCACCTTGATCTCAGGCGGTGCCAGCGGCTGCGGCGCCGCGGCCGCGCGCCTGTTCGCTGCCGAAGGCGCGAAGGTGACGATCGTCGACCGCCAGGCCGAGCTCGGCAGTCGCCTGGCCGACGAGATCCGCAGCGGCGGCGGCGAGGCGATCTTCGCCGAGGCCGATGTCAGCCAGGCCGCCGCGGTCAAAGCCGCGGTGGCCGCCGCGACCTCGATCTTCGGTCCGCCCACCGCGCTGTTCAACCATGCGGGCTCGATCGTGGTGAAGCCCTTCCTGGAAACCACCGAGGCCGATTACGACTGGCTGATGAACGTCAACGTGCGCTCGATGTTTCTCATGACCCAGGCGGTGCTGCCGGGCATGCTGGCGGCGGGCAAGGGCGCCATCGTCTGCACCTCGTCGATCTCCGCGGTCGCCGCGACACCGATGGAGGTGCTCTACGACACGACCAAGGGTGCCGTGCATATGTTCGCCCGCGCGATCGCCGTCGAATATCGCGACCAGGGCATCCGCTGCAACGCGGTCTGCCCCGGTTTCATCAAGACGCCGCATGGCCTGCGCGAAGTCGACGCGCTCACCAAATACGGCGTCGATGCATCGGAAGCCGCACTGAAGGCGCAGCAGGGCCGGATGTGCGAGCCGGAGGAAGTCGCGAGCGCCGCCTTGTTCCTGTTGAGCGATGAAGCAAGCTTCGTGAACGGCGCCCAGCTCTTCGTCGATAACGGTTTTACCGCGATCTAGGCGACACGGCGGCGCGGCAGCTTGAACACGCGACGCGCCTCCGGCGATGCCAGTTCCTTCGGCGCGTAGAAGTGCGCGAGAGTGCCGCGATCCAGGAGCTCGGGATTCGCCGCGATGAAGCTCTCCCAGTCGCGTGCGTCGCCGGCTGCAGCGTGCTCGTTGATCAGCGCCAGGAAGGCGACGGTGATGGTCTCGTGGTAGAGACCATGCTTCCCGTTCGCCGCGGCGAAGGCCTTCAGCGCCGTGCTGAAGCGCTCGATCGCGCCGCCCAGCCCATGGCGCGCGAGATAGAGATAGCCGGCCCGCACATGCGCGCGGTGATCGAAGGCGGCGAGTGGCAGCGTCGTATTCTCCAGCGCTTCCAGGAAATCCTCATCCGATTGACTATCTGGCATCGCCGATCTCCTTCAGCTGATGGCTGTCGGCCGCGGAGAGGCTGAGGCCGTAGATCCGCTTCAGCTCCTTGATCTGCTTCAGCGTCTCCTTCTCGAACGGCGCCTTGCCGTCGAGCGCGTGCAGGCAGATCCCTTCGATGAGATCGCCCAAGGACATGTCCTTCAGCTCCGCCAGCGCCTTCAGCACTTTCAGCAGGCGTTTCTCGATCCTGACCCCGGTTTGAACCCGCTCGACGTCCATCTTCGCCATCCGTTACCTTGGTACAAATGTACCAAATTGGAAATGCGAAGGCAAGGGCCGCTGCGGGCGTCATCCGCGGGCTTGACGCGGAATGGGGCCGGGATCAGTCCGGCTTGGCGAGGTCGTCGTGTGCCGCCCCGGTTTCCGGCGCAGGCTCCGCGGTTGCCGGTGCCGCGGCGATGCCGAGCCGGCCTTCGATTTCCGCCAGGCGGCGTTCCAGCTTGATCTGCTGCTCGCGGGCGGCCTGGGCCACGGATTTCATGGTCTCGAACTCTTCGCGGCTGACCAGGCTCATCCGGCCCAACAGGCGCTCGAGCTGCTGCTGCACCCGCATTTCGATTTCGTGACGCAGACCCGCCAGCGAACCCAGCGCGCCGCTCGCCGCCTTCGCCATGTCGTCCAGCAATCGATTGTCGGTCTGCATCGTGAAGTCTTTCCTGAAACGAACCAAAGGGCGCTAAACTTGCCCCTGTTCCTTCCGCCCGATATAACGCCGACAGACAGTTTAGCCAAGCCGGCCGCGAAGGTCACTAGCGCGGTCACCCGGTCACGAAGCTGAGATCGAAGCGCAGATGAATTTCCCGAATTTCGATCCGATCGCCCTCTCTATCGGCCCATTCTTTGGCATCGGCCCGCTGGAGATCCGCTGGTACGCCCTCGCCTATATCACCGGCATCGTGCTGGCCTGGCGCTACGTGCTCTGGCTCACCGCAAAGCCGCCGCGCCTGCTGACCCGCGACCACGTGGACGACCTGGTCACCTGGTGCACCGTCGGCATCATTCTCGGCGGCCGGCTCGGCCAGGTCTTCCTCTGGGAGCCAGGCTACTATCTGTCGCACCCGGTCGAGATCTTCAAGATCTGGAAGGGCGGCATGGCCTTCCATGGCGGCTTGATCGGCGTCATCCTTGCTATGTTCATCTATGGTCGAGCGAAGAAGATTCCGTTCTTCGCGATCGCCGATCCGATCGCCGCGGCAACGCCGATCGGCCTCTTCCTCGGCCGCATCGCCAACTTCATCAACGGCGAGCTCTGGGGCCGCACCACCGACATGCCCTGGGGCATCATCTTCCCCGGCGGCGGTCCTGAGCCGCGGCACCCGAGCCAGCTCTACGAAGCGACCCTGGAAGGCATCCTGCTCTTCATCGCCCTCTTCATCCTGGCGCGGCGCGAGACGATCCGCTCCAAGGTCGGCACGCTTTCCGGCGCGTTCCTCATCGGCTATGCGATCGCTCGCATCATCGGCGAGCAGTTCCGCGAGCCGGAAGTGGCGCTCTCGACCTCGATCACCTGGGGCCAGTGGCTGAGCGTGCCGATGTTCCTCTATGGCGTCTATCTGGTCTGGCGCGCGAAACCGGTTCCGCCGCGCCCCGCCGCCAGTCCAAGTCCGCGGTGACACAAGCCGTCACCGGAAACGTCGTCGCGCACGAGCTGCGCCGCCGCATCGCGGCGCAGGGGCACGTCAATGTTGCGGAATTTATGGAGCTGGCGCTCGGCGCCTATTACGCCGACCGCGATCCCTTGGGCTCGCGCGGCGATTTCACCACCGCGCCGGAAGTGAGCCAGATGTTCGGCGAGATGATCGGCCTCTGGTGCGTCGATCTCTGGTCGCGCATGGGGAAACCCACGCCGTTCATCCTGGCCGAGCTGGGGCCCGGCCGCGGCACCTTGATGGCCGATGCCTTGCGCGCGGCCCGCGTGGCACCCGACTTCCTCGCCGCCGCCGAGCTGCATCTGGTGGAGATCAACGCGACCTTGATCGCGGCGCAGAAGGCCGCGCTGCAAGGCTACAAACCGCAGTGGCACAAGAGCTTCGACACGCTGCCGCCGGGCCCGATGCTCCTGGTCGCCAACGAGTTCTGGGATGCCTTGCCGATCCATCAATTCGTCATGACCAAAGCAGGATGGAGAGAGCGCGTCGTTGCGCTGAAAGACGACGTCTTCGTGTTCGGCGAGGCGCAGCCCGGATCCGAGCGGGTCCTGCTGCGTCCTGAGCATGGCAAGGCGACGCTCGGCGAGATTGCCGAGATCTCGCCCACCGGTCTGCGCCTGGCGGCTGCCCTCGGGCGCCGCTTCGCACGCGCGCCGGGTGCCGCGTTGATCATCGACTATGGCCCGATGCAGAGCGGCCTCGGCGATTCGCTCCAGGCCTTGAAGCAGCATCGCTATCATGATCCGCTGATCGATCCCGGCTGCGCCGATCTCACCGCCCACGTCGATTTCGGCGCCTTGGCCGCAGTCGCGCGCGAAGCCGGAGCCGCGACCCATGGTCCGACGACGCAGGGTGCCTTCCTGCAGGAGCTTGGCATCGGGCTCCGTACCGAAACGCTCAAGGCCAAGAGCGACGCCGCGCAATGCGCGGAGATCGACGCCGCGCTCGAACGCTTGATCGGTGCCGACGGAATGGGCAGTCTCTTCAAAGTGCTGGCCTTGGCCTCCCCAGACGCACCGCAACCGGCGGGACTATGATCGAGCTCGATAATCTCAAAAATCTGCGCGGCATTCGCCACGGCTTCCTCACGCGCCGCGGCGGCGTCAGCGACGGCCTCTATGCCTCGTTGAATTGCGGCCTCGGCTCCAATGACGACCATGATGCCGTGGTCGAGAACCGCTCGCGTGCTTTGCGCAATGCCGGGCTTGCACCGGATTCGCTTTCCACCGCCTATCAGGTGCACAGCGCCAAGGTTGCCGTGGTCGATGAGGCATGGAACGAATCCGCGCGAACGCAGGTCGATGGCCTCGTCACCAAGACCAGCGGCAAGAGCCTCGGCATCCTGACGGCCGATTGCGTGCCGGTGCTGTTCGCCGACCCCGAAGCCGGCGTGATCGGCGCGTCGCATGCCGGGTGGAAGGGCGCCATCGGCGGCGTGCTGCAGGAGACCGTCGCCACGATGGAGCGCCTCGGCGCGCGACGCGGCCGCATCCAGGCCGGCATCGGTCCGGCGATCGCGCAGAAGTCCTATGAAGTCGGCCCGGAATTTCCGCAGACCTTCATCGACCGCGACCGCGCCAATGCCCGCTTCTTCACAACTTCCGTGCGCTGCCGCCACTTCATGTTCGATCTCGTCGGCTTCGTCGAGAAGGAGTTGAAATCTCTCGGCCTCGGCGGCGTCGCCCTCGCCGGCAACGACACCTGCGCCGAGACCGAGGATTTCTTCAGCTACCGCCGCACCACGCTGGCCAAAGAGCCGGATTACGGCCGGCAGATCTCGGTGATCGGCCTCATTTGACCTCAGAATCTGTGACGGTCCGCACGGAAGGCGGCCTTCCTCCATAAATCTGCAACTGGAAATCCTATAGTCTTGGCGTGGGGACTTTTGCAGGCGTGCCATGGACCCGGTGATCGGGTCACAACGGAGGATGGCATGAAGATCCGTATCGCATCCTACAATGTCGAGAATCTGTTCGAACGGCCGGCCGTGATGAATCTGCCGAACTGGTCCGACGGCAAGCCCACGCTCGATGCTTACGGCAAGCTGAACGACCTGCTGCAGAAGAAGGCCTACAGCGCGGCCGACAAGGCGAAGATCGTGGCGCTCCTGAAGGAGCTGGGCCTCGGCAAGTCCGACGAATCGAAGTTCGTGATCCTGCGGCAGAATCGCGGCCATCTGCTGAAGCGGCCGAAGAGCGGCCCGCCACAGGTCGTCGCGAACGGCCGCGGCGACTGGATCGGCTGGCTTGAGCTGAAATGGGAGCCGGTCAACGAGACCGCGGTCCGGATGACCGGCCAGGTGGTCCGCGACGTCGCCGCGCATATCCAGGGCATCGTCGAGGTCGAGAGCCGGGTGGCGCTGACCGGCTTCAACAAGCAGATCGTCGGCACCGTCGCCAACGCCGCCTTCGGCCATGCCATGGTGATCGACGGCAACGACGAGCGCGGCATCGACGTCGGGATGATGACCCGAAGCGGTTTCGAGATCGTCTCCATGCGCAGCCATGTCGATGACATGAAGGACGGCAATGCGATCTTCAGCCGCGACTGCGCCGAATACGAGATCGCGCTTCCCGGCAGCAACAAGACGCTCTGGGTGCTGATGAATCACTTCAAGAGCAAGGGCTTCGGCAGCCAGGCCACCTCGAACGCCAAGCGCAAGCTCCAGGCAACGCGCACCCGCGAGATCTACCAGGCGCGCAAGGCGGCCGGCGCCGATTGGATCGTCGTGATGGGCGATTTCAACGACACGCCGGACGGCGAACCGCTTGCGCCGCTGCTGACCGGCTCGGACCTCAAGGATATTCAAACCCTGCCCGGCTTCGACGATGGCGGCCGCCCCGGCACCTTCGGCAACGGCGCCAAGTCGAACAAGATCGACTTCCTGCTGCTCTCGCCCGCCCTGCAGGCGAAAGCAAGCGGCGGCGGTATCTTCCGCAAAGGTGTCTGGGGCGGCACCAACGGCACGCTCTTCCCGCATTATCCCGAGATCACCAAGGCCGCCGAAGCCGCCTCCGACCACGCCGCCATCTTCGCGGACCTCGATCTCTAGCCGTTGCATCGCTGCTTGCAATTCGCGCCATCCTGCTGAAACCTGCTGCCACAATAAGGAAAGCAGGTCATGGCGCTTCATTTCACCCGCGAAGAACTCGCCGCCCGCCGCGTCGCCTCCATTGCCGCGATGCAGAAACGCGGTCTCGACGGGCTGCTGATGTTCCGGCAGGAGAGCATGTACTACCTGACCGGCTACGACACCTTCGGTTACGTCTTCTTCCAATGCCTCTATCTGGGCGCCGATGGCCGGGTGATGCTGCTGACCCGCGCGCCCGATTTCCGGCAGGCACAGCACACCTCGGACATCGGGGACATCCGCATCTGGGTCGATGGGCCGGAAGCGAGCCCGGCGACCGAGCTCCGTGAGATCCTCCGCGGCTTCGGTGTCGCGGGCAAGAAGCTCGGCGTCGAATGGGAAGCCTATGGCCTCACCGCGCGCAACGGCATGCGGCTGCAAGCGGCCTTCGACGGCTTCGCGACCCTGATCGATGCCTCCGATCTCGTCAGCCGCCAGCGCCTGGTGAAGAGTGCCGCCGAAGTCGCCTATGTACGCAGGGCCGCGGGGCTCTGTGACCTCGCGCTTGACGAGGCGCATCGCATCGCCGCCCCCGGCGCCGACGAAGGCGACATCCTCGCCGCGATGCAGTCGGCCATCATCCGCGGCGGCGGCGACGATCCGGCGAACGAGTTCATCATCGGCTCCGGGAACGACGCCCTGCTCTGCCGCTACAAGACCGGCCGGCGCGTGCTGGAAAGCCAAGACCAGCTCACGCTGGAATTTGCCGGGGTCTATCGCCACTACCATTCGTGCCTGATGCGCACGATCCCGATCGGCAAGCCGCCGGCGCGGCAGGTCGAAATGCACAAGGTCGCGGTCGATGCGCTGGAGGCCTGCAAGGCTGCCCTCAAGCCCGGGCGCCCGATCGGCGAAGTCTTCGACGCCCATGCCAAGGTCTTGGACGCCGCCGGCTACGCGAAGCACCGCATGAACGCGACCGGCTACAGCCTGGGCGCGGTCTACGCCCCGAACTGGATGGACTGGCCGATGTTCTACCACGGCAACCCCGAACTCGCGGCCCCGGGCCAGGTCTATTTCATCCATCTGATCATCTTCGACAGCGAGGCCGGGTTGGCGATGACGTCCGGGCAGACGGTCCTGGTCACGAAGGGTGCGGCCGAGGTTCTGTCGAAACGATCCACAGACCTCGTCGTCCGCTGATGCATGGGTAGGAATTTATTTAACCTTTCCAAATAGATAATACTCAGAAGGCCGGGATTCTTCGGCCTTGCCCGGCCGTCACACCGCTGTTAAATTCCGCGCGCTTTTCGCCCCTGCGGAATCCTTGGATTGGGTGGCTCCGGTTGGCCTCCCCAGGACTGTCTGCGGCTTAAGGGCGAAGCGGGTTCGGCGCGCGGCTTAGAGGCAGAGATGAAGATCCTGACGGGCAACAGCAATCGGCCATTGGCCGAGGCGATCTCTGCCTATCTGAATTTGCCGCTGGTGAATGCCAGCATCCGGCGCTTCTCCGACATGGAAGTCTTCGTCGAGATCCAGGAAAACGTGCGCGGCGAGGACATGTTCGTCGTCCAGCCGACCTCCTTCCCGACCAACGACAACCTGATGGAGCTGCTGGTCATCCTCGATGCGCTGAAGCGCAGCTCCGCCCGCCGCATCACCGCCGTCGTCCCCTATTACGGCTATGCCCGCCAGGACCGGAAGTCCGGCCCGCGCACGCCGATCTCGGCCAAGCTGGTCGCCAACCTGATCACCACCGCCGGCGCGGATCGCGTGCTGACCGTCGATCTCCATGCCGGACAGATCCAGGGCTTCTTCGACATCCCGACCGACAACCTGTTCGCAGCACCGGTCCTGATCAAGGACATCAAGGAGCGCTTCCCGGGCAACAACCTCACCATCGTCAGCCCCGATGTCGGCGGCGTGGTGCGCGCCCGCGCGATCGCCAAGCGCCTCGACGCCGATCTCGCCATCATCGACAAGCGCCGCGAACGCGCCGGTGTCTCCGAGGTCATGCACATCATCGGCGAAGTTGCCGGCACCCGCTGCATCCTGGTCGATGACATCGTCGATTCCGCCGGCACGCTCTGCAACGCCGCGGTGGCGCTGAAGGAAGCCGGCGCCGAGTCTGTCTCCGCCTATACGACGCATGGCGTGCTCTCCGGCGGCGCGGTCGCCCGCGTCTCCGCCTCGCCGCTGCAGAGTCTGGTCATCACCGACAGCATCCAGGCGACCGAGGCGGTCCGCGTCTCGCAGACCGTGCGCCAGCTTTCGATCGCGCCGCTCCTGGCGGAGGCGATGTCGCGAATCAGCGGCGAGAAGTCCGTCTCTAGTTTGTTTGATTGAGATTCCACGCGCGGTCGCCTCACCCGCGCATTGGATGTCTAAAGAGTTCGTGAGGCACTCAAATCCGGTCGGCACCCCTGGAGGCCACCGGTCTTCACGCGAATGGTTCGCGTGGGGGTATTGCGAAGCCTGAAGGAGAAAGTCATGGCCGCTGCAATCGAAAGCGTCGCCGCGGAACTCCGCGACCGCGCCGGAAAGGGGGCCGCCCGTGAATCCCGTCGTAACGGTCGTGTCCCCGCCGTCATCTATGGCGATAAGAAGGAGCCGACGCTGATTTCGTTGGATCCGAAGGAGATCGATCGTCATATCCACAAGAAGACCTTTTACGCGACCCTGCTCGATGTCGACGTGAAGGGCACCAAGCACCGCGTGCTGCCGCGCGACGTGCAGTTCGATCCGGTGACGGATCGCACGCTGCATGTCGACTTCCAGCGCATCGGCAAGGACACCAAGGTCCATGTCAACGTGCCGGTGGTCGTGCGCAACGAAGCCGCCAGCCCGGGCATCAAGCGCGGCGGCGTGCTGAACATCGTGCGCCACGAGATCGAGTTCATCTGCGCGCCGGATGCGATCCCGCAGGCGATCGAGGTCGATCTGACCGGCCTCGAGATCGGCGGCTCGATCCACATCAACTCGGTGAAGCTGCCCGAGAATGCCCAGCTCGCGGTCCGCGAGCGGGACTTCACGGTGGTCTCGATCGGCGCCCCGACCGGCCTCAAGGCCGAGCAGCAGGAAGCGGCGGAAAAGGCCGCTGCGGCTGCTGCGGCTCCGGCTGCTGCTGCGGCTCCGGCCGCGGGTGGTGCCGCTCCGGCTGCCGGCGCTGCGGCTCCGGCCGCGGGTGCTGCTGGTGCGAAGGCTCCGGCCGCTGCCGCCAAGGCTCCGGCTGCAAAGAAGTAATATTGCATGCGGTTGCTGGTCGGCTTGGGCAATCCTGGCCCGCGCTATTCCGGCAACCGCCACAATATCGGTTTCATGGCGGTGGACGCGATTGTCCGCCGCCATTCCTTTTCCGCGATCCGCGAACGCTTCCATGGATTGACCGCCGAAGGCACGATCGACGGCGAGAAGGTGCTGGCGCTGGCACCGCAGACCTTCATGAACGATTCCGGCCGCGCCGTTCAGGCCGCGGTGCAGTTCTTCAAGCTCCAGCCGACCGACGTCATCGTCATCTATGACGAGATCGATCTCCCCTTGGGCAAAGTGCGGGTGAAACGCGGCGGCGGCGCCGGCGGGCATAACGGCATCCGCTCGATCGACGCCCATATCGGCACCGACTACTGGCGCGTCCGCATGGGGGTCGATCACCCCGGCCAGAAGGAGCTGGTGAAGTCTTACGTCCTCATGGACTTCTTCAAGGAAGAGCATGAAACGGTCCAGTCGATGCTCGATGCCGTGGCCGATGCGATCCCGCTGATGATCGCCGGCGATGACGGGCGGTTCATGAACAAGGTCAGCGTGACGATCAATCCGCCGCCGCCGAAGAAGGGTCCGGGCGACAAGTCGGACACCTAGCCGGCCCCACTCCTGACTCATACGGCCGTCGTTGCTTTTCAGGCCCGTCCGGCTACTCAACCCATTGAGAATATGGACGAAGATCCGTCGCAGCGGGTGCAATACGATTTCTGATTCCGTATGCGTCCTGTCTGCGTTGCAGCGCAATAGAGAGCGCGGTGCTTTCGGCCGATCAACAGAAATTGTACTTGTTTTGTTCCATAAATTCAAGCGGAAGTGCCGGCTGTTTCGACCCGCGCCCTTGCTGGACAGAGCGACCGCTTTCTGTCATCACCGCGCGGCGCAAGCGCGGCTCTCGACGCCGGCCGCTTCGCGCAATTGGTCAAGTTTTCCCGGGATTTAGCGACGATGGGTTTCAACTGCGGCATCGTCGGCCTGCCGAATGTCGGCAAGTCGACCCTGTTCAACGCGCTCACCTCGACGGCCGCCGCTCAGGCTGCGAATTATCCCTTCTGCACCATCGAGCCCAATGTCGGCCGGGTCGCCGTCCCCGATGCGCGCCTCGATAAGCTCGCGGCCGTCGCCAAATCCGGGAAGATCATCGCGACCCAGCTGGAATTCGTCGACATCGCCGGGCTGGTGCGCGGCGCCTCCAAGGGCGAAGGCCTCGGCAACCAGTTCCTCGCCAACATCCGCGAGGTCGATGCCATCGTGCATGTGCTGCGCTGCTTCGAAGGCGAGGTCACCCATGTCGAAGGCTCGGTCGATCCCATTCGCGATGCCGAGACGGTCGAGACCGAGCTGATGCTGGCCGACCTGGAGGGCCTGGAGAAACGCGCCGATGCCGCCGCCAAGAAGGCCAAGGGCGGCGACAAGGAAGCGAAGGCGCTGCTCGACGTCATGACGCCGGCGTTGGAAGCGTTGCGCGCCGGCAAGCCCGCCCGCACCATCATTCCCAATCTCACGCCCGAGCAGCGTCCGGTGCTGAAGTCGATGCAGCTCCTGACCGGCAAGCCGGTGCTCTATGCCTGCAACGTCGATGAGGGTGCGGCGGCGACCGGCAACGCGCTTTCGGAGAAGGTCGCCGCCTGGGCCAAGACCCAGGGCGCCCCGACCGTGGTGATCTCCGCCGCGATCGAGGCGGAAGTCGCGCAGTTGACCGATGAAACCGAGAAGCAGGAGTTTCTCTCGACCCTCGGCCTCGAAGAGACCGGCCTCAGTCGCGTGATCCGCGCCGGCTACAAGCTCCTCGACCTCATCACCTTCTTCACCGTCGGCCCGAAGGAGGCGCATGCCTGGACCGTGCGGCGCAACGCCAAGGCGCCGGAAGCGGCGGGCGTCATCCACACCGATTTCGAACGCGGTTTCATCCGCGCCGAAACCATCGCCTGCGAGGACTTCATCGCCTGCGGCGGCGAGAACGGCGCCAAGGAAGCCGGCAAGATGCGCGCCGAGGGCAAGGAATACCTGGTCCAGGACGGCGACATCTTCAACTTCAGATTCAACGTCTGAGCGGCCACTGCACTGGATCTGCTTCCGTCCACGAATCGGAAGCATCACGGCTGCATCAACCCTCTCCCCAGCCCTCCCCCAATCTTGGGGGAGGGGACTCTTTTATCAGCGCTGTATCGCAGAAAGCGACGCCTGCAGCCGGACGCGAGGGCTGTTTCCTTTTCCCTCCCCCAAGATTGGGGGAGGGTGAGGGAGAGGGTTGATGCAGCTGAGACGTTTCCGAAGCGAACTCTCTAGAAGATCCAGCGCGCCGCCCAGCTACGTATACCGCCGCTCGAAGCCTTCGCGGATGTGGCGCGCCAATTCCTGCGCGACCGCGCTCATGCCGCTGGGGGAGGTCCTGAGGCTGATCAGGTGCTGCGAGAGCTTGGGCAGAGTTCCATCGTCGATCACGTCGAGGCGCTCCGGCACCGTGCGTGAGAGAAACGCGGCGATCGCCATGTCGGCTTCGAGCGTCGCGAAGACCGGTTCCAGACTCCCGACCTGACAGATCGCGCGCCATTCGATTCCAGCCTTGGTCAGCGCCTGCACCGCCGAGGCGCGGAACGCGCAGGTCTCGTTGCCGAGCGCGACAGGCAAAGGGCGGCGGCTTTGCGCGTCGCCGCCCTTGGCGCCGACCCAGACCAGGCGATCGGTGAGCAGCCGATGGTCGCGGGCGCCGAGCTTCGATTCGGTGAGCAAGGTGAGATCGATCGCGCCGTCGAGCAGTTGGGCCGCGAGGCTCTTGCTGGTGTCACTGACGAGAGTGACCAGCACGTTGGGATGGGCCTGGCGGAACACACGCAGGATCGGCGGCATCAGCATGGCGACGAGGTCATGCGGCACGCCCAGGCGCACCTCGCCGGAGAATTCCGCGGCGCGCATCTCGTTGACGATCTCGTCGTTCAGCGCGATCAGCCGTTGCGCCCGCACCATCAACCGCTCGCCCTCGCGGGTGAGGCGCATGAGATCCGCGTCGCGCCGGAACAGGCGGCAGTCGAACAGGGTCTCCAGCCGCTTGATCTGCTGGCTGACCGCGCCTTGGCTCAAGTTCACGACCCGGGCGGCGGTGGTCATGCGGCCGGTATCCGCCACCGCCACGAAGCAGCGGAGCAGGCGGACATCGATATCGCGCAAAGTCTCCATATTAGACCCCATAATAGGATCGTTCAGAACAATTCGTTTTTCTAATGGAGTTCGCGGCGCTATTCAACCTTCGATGAAGAAGCGGAGGTGCGCGATGAACGGAACGGCGATCGGTCTCTTCCTGCTGGCGGCGGTGGCGCTGCTGGGCTCGCCTGGCCCGGGCATCGCGGCTTTGCTCGCGGTGACGCGCGGCGGCGGCTTGCGCGCGGGCCTGCGCTATTACGCCGGGCTGCAGGTCGGCCTGGCGCTGGCCGCGGCGGTCAGCGCCGCCGGATTGTTCTCGCTGCTGGCTGCCTTCCCGGGGCTGCTCAAGGCGGCCTCGGTCGTCGCGGTGCTCTATCTCGTCGTGCTCGCCTGGAAGATCGGGACCGCGCCGATCGCGGCACCGGGAAATGCCGGCGTCTCCGCCTCGCCGGTGGGCGGATTCTTCCTCGGCATCACCAACCCGAAGGCCTATCTCGCCTTCGCCTCGCTGATGGCCTCGACCACGCTGATCGGCACCGGCGCTTCGGCCGATGCGGCGTTGAAATGGGGGCTGATCGTCGCCGTGATCCTGGTCGTCGATATGGCCTGGGTGCTGCTGGGCGCAGTGTTGCACCGCGCGGTCCTGCCGCCGCGGATCGAGCGGGCGATGAACCTGGTGTTCGCCGCGGCGATCCTGATGGCGGCTTTGCCGGCGCTGTTCTAGACCGGCTCTTCCGGAAACTGGAGGGCGCCCGGCGGGATGAGCACGCCGGGCAGCTTGCGCGAGGTCCAGATGTGGATCGCGTGGGAGAGGTCCGGCGGCTGATCGAGCGAGCCGCCCTTCAGAGTGAGCCAATCGGCGCCGCTCTCCGGCTCATGCCAGAGCCGGCCGCCGCAATCGGGGCAGAAGGCGCAGCGCAGGCGCTTGCCGCTGTCGGTGTCGCGGGTCCAGAACTTCGGCGTGCCTTGCGTGACGGTGAGGCCCTGCTTCTTCACCTCGACCGAGATGCCGAAGGCGGACGCGGATTGACGCCGGCATTCGCGGCAGTGGCAGACATAGGTCGCGGTCGGCGTGCCGCTGTGCGCGTAGCGGACCGCACCGCATTGGCAGCGGCCGGTGATCATGGCGCTCCGCGCGCGACGACGATGATCTCGCGCGCATCCGGCTTGAAGGGGCTCGCGTCCCAATCGCCGTAGCAATGCTCGACCGCGAGGCCGGCCGCCATCATGCCGTCCCAGAGTTCCTCGGGCGCCGAGAAGCGCAGGCGGAAATCCGAGCGCAAGTGCTGGCCGCTCGCGAGGATGCGGTAATGCTCTTCGACATCGAGGATGCGGTCGGGGTTCATGCGGGCGTCGTTCCAAATCTCGACCGCTCCGTAAGCGGCCGTATCGACCACCCGGCGCGATTGCGCCGGCACCCATTCCAACCATTGCCGGGCCGCCGGGTTGCGGCTGTCGAAAGCGAAGCGGCCTTCGGGCGCGAGATGGGCTGCGACGTTGCGGAACAGCGCGATCTGCTCCGCTTCGGTCAGGAGGTGCTGGAACGCATGGCCGGTCATGAGGACGAGGTCGAACTTGCGGCCGAAGCGGACCTCGCGGGCGTCGCCTTGCACCCACTCGATCGGCTCGCCCTTGGTGTTGCGGCGGGCGATGTCGAGCATCGGCTGTGCCGGATCGACGCCGACGCCGCTGCCGCCGGTCGCCTGCACGATGCCGCGCGTGAGCGTGCCGGTGCCGCAGCCGAGATCGAGCAGGGTATTCGCGCCGAAACGCCGGGCAAGACCGAGATAGAAGTCGTCGCTGGCGTTCCAACTGTTCTCTTCGTCGTAGAGGACGGCGAGTTCGGGCTGGTTGTAGTGGTCGCTCAAGACTGCACGAACTCGACGACGCAGCCGTTGGCGACTTCGGGCGGGACGAGGCAGCCTTTGCCGGTCTTCTCGACGGGCACGTTGCGGTCGCGCAAGAAGTCGCGGCAGCGGTTCTTGTCGGCGACCTCGATCTTCATCGCGGCGACCCAGGGCGTGTCGTGCTCCGGGAGCGGCAGCAGCGCGTCGTAGAGAACGCGCAGGCCCTTCGGCGTGACGAAGCGGATGCGGCTGCCGCCGGTATCGATCACGGTCATCGCGTCGGTGACCTGCACCCGGTCGGGGCCGAACAGCGGCAGATAGCCGATCGCGGCCTTGACCGGATCGTCGGTCACCACCGTGACCGAGCGCAGACTGCGCGCACGGTTGGCGTGGCGCAGCCATTCGGGGCGGCGGATCAGTTCCGGCGTCAGGTGATGGGTGATGAAGGCGTTGAGGCCCGGCGTCGCCGCGCGGTCGAGATAGAGCAGCGCGAATTCCGGCAGCACCTCGCCCTCGGGCAGCTCCAATTTTCGCTTCAATCCCTTCGGCCCCTCGAACACGACGCCGGCGGATTTCAGCGCCGCGGCGGTTTGCTGCGGGTCGTCGCTGCCGAAGGCAAGGGCCATCAGGCCTTCGCGCTTCTTCAGGAAGCCGTCTAGATTGTTCAGGAACTGGCTGGGATCGACGACACCCAGGAGCTCGATATAGCCGCGCTCCAGCATGATGCAGTAGTTGCCGGTGCCCCAGCCGATATGGCGGCCGCGCGGGGTCAGGGTGAAGCCGAGCGTCTCCCAGGTGCTGCGCGCGGCTTCGAGGTCGCGCACCCCGACCAGGGTGTGATCGATGCCGGTGATGGCGTCAGCGGCATGATCGAACTGCATGCTTCCTCCAAAAAAGAAACGCCCCCGGTGCCGTCGGGCATCGGGGGCGATTGGTTCAACACGAAGCCGAGCGGGCTGCGTGGATCGCCCTCAATGAATCCGGGACCAGATCTTCCGCTTGGCCGCGTAGAACAGCAGCGTGAAGACGACCAGGAACAAGACCGCCTTCAAGCCGGTCAGGTGCCGCGATTCCAGATTGGGCTCGCCGGCCCAGGTCAGGAAGGCAGCGACATCACGGGACTCGTCTTCCAGCGTGTTCGGCGCACCGTCGGCGAAGGTGACGGCGCCGTCGGAGAGCGGCTGCGGCATCGCGATCTGATGGCCGCGGAAGAACGCGTTGTAGTTCATGCCGTCGCCGAGCTTGAAATCGGCCGGCGCGTCCTTGTAGCCGGTCAGGATGGCATGGATGTAATCCGCGCCGTCGTAACCGCCGAAGCCCTTGCCGGAACGCGAGCGCGCGAGCAGCGACATGTCCGGCGGCAGCGCGCCGTTGTTCGCCGCGCGGGCGGCCTGCTCATTGGGGAACGGCGCCTTGAAGGCGTCGCTGGGCTTGCCCGCACGCTCGAACATCTCGCCGGCGTCGTTCGGGCCGTCCTGCACCTGCACCGAGGCGGCGATGTCCTTCACCTCGTCCTCGGAGAAGCCGATCTGTGCGAGGTTGCGGTAGGAGACCAGGTTCATCGAGTGACAGGCCGAGCAGACGTCCTTGTAGACCTGGAAGCCGCGCTTCAGCTGGGCATGGTCGAACTTGCCGAAGAAGCCGTTGAACGACCATTCCTCGCGCGGAATCTCGATCTCTTTCGGATCGCCGGGAAGGTGCTCGCGCGGGGCTGCGGCGATGAAGAGGACGGCGACCGCCGCGGTCACCAGGGCCATGCCGTTGAGAAGGATGGAACGCTTTTTCATGGTCTTAGGCCTTCTCCGTCGCCGGCTTCTGGATCGCGCCCTTGCTTTCACCCTCCAGCACCGCCTTGCTGATCGACAGCGGCAGCGGCAGCGTGCGCTCGAAGATCGAGAGCAGCGGCAGGATCACCAGGAAGAAGGCGAAGTAGTAAACGGTCGCGATCTGGCCGAGGAAGATGATCTGGATGCCGAAATGCCCGCCGGCGAAAGTCACCGGCCAGAGCGCATCGACCGATTCCAGATGCGCGGCCTCCGACAGGGTCTCCGGCGGAACGATGGTGAGTTCGAACGGCAGCCAGTAGTTGGCCGGCGCATACTTGCCGCAGAACATCAGGATCGCGCAGACGAAAACCAGCGTCCAGAAGAAGCGCTTGAAGGCCGGGCGGTAGGCGCCCGAGCGGACCGGCGAGCGGTCGAGCCACGGGAGCACGAACAGCACGGCGATCGAGGCGCCCATGGCGAGCACGCCGGTGAGCTTGTCCGGGATCGAGCGCAAGATCGCGTAGAACGGCAGGAAGTACCATTCCGGCACGATGTGCTCCGGCGTCGAGAGCGGGTTCGCCGGGATGAAGTTGTCGGGATCGCCCAGGGCCACTGGGGCGAAGAACACCCAGAAGGCATAGAACAGCATGAAGACGCCGAGCCCGTACATGTCCTTCACCGTGTAGTACGGGTGGAACGGGATCGAGTCCTGCGGCCCCTTCATGTCGATGCCGGTCGGGTTGTTCGAGCCGAAGCGGTGCAGCGCGATCACGTGCACGACCACCACGCCCAGGATCACGAAGGGCAGCAGGTAGTGCAGCGAGAAGAAGCGGTTCAGGGTCGGGTTATCGACCGAGAAGCCGCCCCAGAGCAGCGTCACGATCTTGCCGCCGACCACGGGCAGCGCCGAGAACAGGTTGGTGATGACGGTGGCGCCCCAGAAGCTCATCTGGCCCCAGGGGAGCACGTAGCCCATGAAGGCGGTCGCCATCATGAGGAGCAGGATCAAGACGCCGATGATCCAGAGCAGCTCGCGCGGCGCCTTGAAGGATCCGTAGTAGATGCCGCGGAAGATGTGGATGTAGACCGCGATGAAGAACATCGAGGCGCCGTTCATATGGAGGTAGCGCAGCATCCATCCATAATTGACGTCGCGCATGATGCGCTCGACCGAGTTGAAGGCATGATCGACATGCGGCGTGTACTGCATGGCGAGGAAGATGCCGGTCGCGATCATGACCATCAGCATGAAGCCGGCGATCGAACCGAAATTCCACCAGTAGGAAAGGTTCTTCGGCGTCGGATAGTCGTTCGCCTCGTGCTGCAGATACGAGAAGACCGGCAGGCGATGGTCGATCCAGCGAATGACGGGGTTCTTGAAAACGGCGGCCATATTCGCTGTCCCCTCAGCCGATCTTCACAGTGGTGTCGGTCTCGAAGGCGTATGCCGGCACTTCGAGATCGAGCGGCGCGGGACCCTTCCGGATGCGGCCCGACGTGTCGTATTGCGAGCCGTGGCACGGGCAGTACCAGCCGCCGAACTCGCCGCGCGGATCCGACGGCTTCTGGCCGAGCGGCACGCAGCCCAGGTGGGTGCAGACGCCGACCAGGATCAGCCATTCCGCCTTCTGCACACGGCTCGCATCGGTCTGCGGATCGCGCAGGCCCGCCGGGTTGTCGATGATGGTCTTCGGATTGGCCGGATCCACCACCGGATCCGCCTTCTTCGCGGCTTCGATCTCTTCCGGGGTGCGATGGCGGATGAAGACCGGCTTGCCGCGCCACTTGACGGTGATAGCCTGGCCGAGCTGGACGCCGGAGATATCGACCTCGATCGAGGACAAAGCCAGCACGTCGCCCGACGGGTTCATGCTGCTGATGAAGGGCCAGACGACCGCGGCGCCGCCGAAAGCCGCCGCCGATGCCGACATCAGGTAAAGGAAATCGCGGCGCGTACCACCCGCGCCCTGCGCCGATTGCGCGTGATCCGCCATATGCTATGCCCTCATCCCGAACCCGTGCCCGATGACGGCGCAACGCCGACCGGTGCAGGCTGAAAAATCCCAAAGATCTAGAAGGGTTATAGCATCGGTCCGACCGCCGGATGGCCGCGGGATTTGCGACAAAGCGCCGCAGAAATCGCTAACAATATCAACCACTCAGGCAGGCGGAACCGGTCGCTTCCCCGCCGATCCCGGGCATGGGTATAAAGGAAATCACACGGGTTGCAAAGCACGGCATTCTCCCCCTTAAGGCCGGTTTAGAACCCTTCCGGAAGGACCCAAATGCGGCTTGCCCTGTACCAGCCCGACATCCCCCAGAACACCGGCGCCATGCTGCGGCTGGCGGCCTGTTTCGGGCTCGGCGTGGATGTCATCCTCCCCGCCGGGTTCATCTTCGACGACAAGCGGATGCGGCGGGCCGGCATGGACTACATCGACCAGGTGGAGATCGCCCGGCACAGCGCCTGGACCGCCTATCTCGAGTCGCGGAATGGTGTGGGCGGAAGACTGATTCTGCTGACCACCAAGGGCGACCGGACCTATACCGATTTCGCCTTTGGGCCAGAGGACACGCTGCTGGTCGGGCGCGAGAGCAGCGGCGTGCCGCCGGAAGTCGTCGCCGCGGCCGATGCGCGGCTGGTCATCCCGATGCGCCCGGGCCTGCGCAGCCTCAACGTCGCCATGGCGGCGGCGATCGTGACGGCCGAGGCGATGCGGCAGTTGAATGCAACGAAGACCGGCGCGCGGCGGGCCTCATGAGCGATTACCCTACCGACCACCGCGAACACGCGGCGGGCTGGTTTCGCGCGCTCCGCGACCGGATCTGCACCGCCTTCGAGACGCTGGAAGACGAATTGACCGGTCCCGGCGCCGATCTCCCGGCGGGCCGCTTCGAGCGCAAGGAATGGAACCGCCCCGACCCGGAAGCGGGCGAAGGCGGCGGCGGCGAGATGTCGATCATGCGCGGCCGGGTGTTCGAGAAAGTGGGCGTCAACATCTCGACCGTGCACGGCGTGTTCAGCCCGGAGTTCAGAAAATCGATTCCCGGTGCGGCGGGCGACGGGAAGTTCTGGGCGAGCGGCATCAGCCTGGTCGCGCATATGCGCTCGCCGCTGGTGCCGGCGGTGCATATGAACACCCGGCACATCGTAACCTCGACCGCCTGGTTCGGCGGCGGCGCCGATCTGACGCCGACCTTTCCCGATGCGACCGACACGGCGGACTTTCACGCCGCGCTCGAGGCGGCCTGCAAGGCGAGCCCGGCCGGCGACTATCCGCGCTTCAAGAAATGGTGCGACGAGTATTTCTATCTGCCGCATCGCAACGAGGCCCGCGGCGTCGGCGGCATCTTCTACGACAACCTCAACACCGGGCGCTGGGCGGCCGATCTCGGCCTGACCCGCGCGGTCGGCGAGGCCTTCCTCGCGGTCTATCCGAAGATCGTGCGCCGGCACATGAACAAGAGCTGGACCACCGAGCAGCGCCGCGCCCTGCTCCAGAAACGCGGCCGCTATGTCGAGTTCAACCTGATCTACGACCGCGGCACCTTGTTCGGCCTGAAGACCGGCGGCAACACCGAAGCGATCCTGATGTCGTTGCCGCCGGAGGTGATCTGGCCTTAGCTCAGTTCCCCCCGGAGCGTTTCTGTTCCAGGCGTTCCGCGATCAGCGGGTGCGGCTGCTGCGCTTCGGTGCCGGCGCTGCCGTAGGGGCGGGTCAGGATCTCCAGCAAATGGCCGTTCGGGTCTTCGAAATAGACGCCGCGGCCGTCATCCCAGTGATTGATCTCACGGCTCTTCTTCTGACCGGGATCGGCCCAATAGGGCATGCCACGCTGCTGAATGCGACCGAAGATCGCGTCGAACTCGGACTCGGTCACCAGGAAGGCGTAGTGCTGCGAATGGATCTCGCCGCTCGAATCCATGAAGTCGAGGGTGAGCTGATCGCCGACCGTGACAGCGGCGAACGGGCCGAGCAGGAACGGCTCGGACAGGCCGAGGATCTCGCTCAGGAACAGGGCCGAGGCCTTGCGGTCCCGGGCCGCGACGATGGTGTGGTTGAGCTTTGCCGTCATGGCGGGAAAACCCGCGCCACGGTTCGGCGTTCCGCCCCTGCCCCAAAAGCAAAATCCCCGCGCTTGCGGCGCGGGGATGATGCATGCGGATCGCGCTATCGGATGCGGCTTACGGCGCGTCCTGGTTCAGGTGGACGTTGGCGACATTGGCCGCCTGGACCATGACATAGGCGTCGGCCGTCGCGGAGTTTCCGGTGGTCGTCTCATGGGCGAACACGTGATAGCCATTCACGTCGGTCCCGGTGTCCACCCAGCCGCCGCCGGCCGCGGGATCCTTGCTGATCGAGAGATAGAGCTGGTCCACGGCATCGCCGTCGATCTTGATCGCGCGCTCCTCGGCGAAGACGCCGGTGATCGTGTGATCGGAGAGCGTGTTCACCTCATGCGCGCCGATGGTGACGTTCTGCTTGCCCGCACCGCCATCGGCCGCCAGCGTAGAGATGGTCTCGATGCCGCCGAAATGCGTGACGCCGGCGGTGACGAAGTTGACGTTGTGATCGAGGACCAGCACGTCACCGCGGGTGGCGGCGGCCGCAAAGCCGTTGCTCTTGGCGATCGAGTCGCCATCGCCGTTCACGATGTCGCCGTTGTGGAAGATCACGGTGTCGTCGCCGTCGCCGCCGAAGATCACGTCCTTGCCGCCCTTGCCGTCGATCTTGTCGCCGGCTGTGCCGCTCACGATGATCTCATGCCCCGCGGTGCCGGTGAGATTGCCGCCCTGCTGGTTCTGGATCGAGATGGTTGCAGTGCTGCCGTCTGTCACTTGGTACTTGAACGAGCCGCCGCCGAGCGTCCCATCGTCCGAGAAGGTCATTTGGCCGTTGGTGCCGACGCCGGGACTCCAGGACGCGACATTACCGCCAATCAGAGGACCGAGGATGTCAGTGACATCTCCGGTACCATTATCCTTGTCGTTGGCCAGCACCGCCCATTCAACGAAGCCAACCGTGGCGTTAATCCCGACATTGGTGAGGAGGGTGTCGTCGACCGCGTCGGCAACGCCATTGACCGTCAGGGTGAAATCCTTGTCAGTGGTTCCGCCGTCCGGATCGGTGATTGTCATCGTGATGGTGAAAGTCGCGGACTGACCGTCGTTCAGGTAGTCGTAGTTGCCCTTAAGATTGAAAGTGAACATCTCGGTCGCCGGATCATATTTCACGCCGGCCGGCAGCGCGGCCGGGTCCTTGACCGTGACGGTGAAGGGACCGCCGGGATTGTCCACATCGTTGATGATCCAGTTGAGCTGGGCATGGGCATTGACGGCATCTTCAGGAATTCCGGCGCTCGTGAGGCCGCCGGCGTAGACCGGCGCATCGTTCACCGGATCGACGGTGATGTTGACCGTGGCGGGCGTGGTGCCCCCCTTGCCGTCATCCGCCTGGTAAGTGAATGAGTCGGGACCGTTGTAATTGGCATCGGGCGTGTAGGTGAAGCTGCCATCGGCATTCAAGGCCAGCGTGCCATGCTGCGGACCGGTCAGGATCGCCGCCGTGAGCGGATCGCCATTCGGGTCCGAGTCGTTCCCCAAGACGCCGGGGGCAGCAATATTCAGCACCGTGTCTTCGTTCGTCTTGTAGGCATCGTCCGCGGCGGCCGGCGCCAGGTTGGCGTCAAGGAGGCCGAACTGGCGGAACAGCGTGCCGGTCTGATCGACGGGACCGTTGCCCGGCCCATCGGTGCCGTCCTGTGCGCCGGCGCCTTCGAAGCCGCCGAGCCCGGCGCCTTCGCCGAACTGCGTGAGGATCGCGCCGGTGTTGTCGGCGCCCTGCGGGCCGGCGGCCGGCCCGGCCGCGGTCTGGATGTCGATGTTGGGGTCGGTCGAAGCGAGGATGGTCGCGATGTCGAGCGGCTGGCCGTTCGAAGCTTCGATCACCGGCGGGGTCTGCCCGCCCGCGGCGTCTACATAGCCCTGGAGGATGACCGTGACGTCGCCGACCTTGATCGCGAGATTGCCGTTGTCTTCGCGCGCGAGGAACTGCGCGTCGGCCGGAAACGGCAGCTCAACCACCTCGCCCGGCGCAACCGGCACCCGCACGACGTTCTCGCCCTCCGGGATCACCACTTGCGCGGCATCAAGCGGCAGCACCAGCGCGTCGGCATAGGGCTCGCCATTGGAGGTGGCGGCCGCGATCTGCACGCCGTCGCCGGCATCGTTGCCGGTCAACATATCGCTCGTCTCGTTCCCGAAAATGAGATCGTTTTCCATGAATCAGCCCTTCCCCGATGGATACCGGCGGCCTGAAACGCGGGCGGCGCACCACTCACCCTTGGATGAGAGCGCCTGACGATCGCGCCCCTGACGAAGCCAATTTAAAGCGCGTTGGGCTTACACCAGAAGTGCATTGGGGTACTTGACTCCGCTTCCCGGATGGGCATATCCACACCCAGGTGTGAGCGCTTGCATTTTAGGAAGTTTTGCCGCGCTTTTGCAGCACCGGGCCTATCGCACCAGCTTGAAAGGCGCCTTCTGGTCGCTGGAAATGCGCTCGGCGGCACTCCGAATGGACGCGGAGTCGATGCCGAAATGGCGATAGAGATCAGCGACGGTGCCGGTCTGGCCGAAATGCTCGACGCCCAGCGGATGCACCCGATGGCCATACACCCCGCCGAGCCAGGAGAGCGTCGCCGGATGCCCGTCCATCACGGTGACGAAGGCCGCGTAGGAGGGCACGCCCTTCAGCAGGCGCTCGATATGCGATTCCGCGTGGCGCAGCCCGCGCTGCCGCGCCCGCACCGCGGCCGACCAGCCGGCGTTGAGACGGTCTGCCGATGTCACGGCCAAGAGCCCGATGTCGCGCCAGGCTTCGCCCATCAGGCCGACCGCCTCGATCGCTTCCGGGGCGACCGCGCCGGTATAGGCGATGACGGCGGTGCAGTTCGGGCCCGGCTCGCGCAGCCAATAGCCGCCGTCGATGATCTCGCGCTCGAGCTCCGGCGTCATCTTGCGCGTGGGCTGCTCGATCTGGCGGGTCGAGAGCCGCAGATAAATGGAGCCGCCGGTTTCGTCGCGCAGCCAGTTGCGCTCGTCGGGATCGCCTTCGCCGCCGCGCTGGATATAGGCGAAGGCCCATTTCATGATCACCGCAAGCTCATCGACGAAAGCCGGCTCGAAGGCCGCCAGGCCATCCTGCGCCAGACCGATCAGCGGCGTTGCGATCGACTGATGCGCGCCGCCTTCCGGCGCCAGCGTCACGCCAGAGGGTGTCGCCACCAGGATGAAGCGCGCATCCTGATAGCAGGCATAGTTCAGGGCATCGAGGCCGCGGCTGATGAAGGGATCGTAGAGTGTCCCGATCGGAATCAGCCGCTCGCCGTTGATGCTGTGCGAGAGACCGAGCGCCGAGAGCATGATGAAAAGATTCATCTCGGCGATGCCGAGCTCGAGATGCTGGCCGGAAGGCCCGAACTCCCATTTCTGCGCCGAGGCGATGCGCTCCTCGCGGAACGTGTCGGCCATGCTGGCGCGGGCGAACAATCCGCGGCGATTGACCCAGGGGCCGAGATTGGTCGAGACGGTCACGTCCGGCGAGGTGGTGACGATGCGCTGGGCGAGCGGCGTATCCTCGCGGCCCACTTCATTCAGGATCTGGCCGAAGCCCATTTGCGTCGAGGTGACCGAAAGCGGCGCGATCGCGAAATCCGCAACGGGCACCACGGCACTGGTGAGGCGGCGCTTGCTGTCCTGGATGAAAGGCGTGCGGTCGAGATAGGCCTGCAGGGTTTCCGGTAAGGCGGTGAGGCCTTCGAAGCGGTCCCACTCATGGCCTTCGCGCACGTTCATGCTCGCGCGGAAGGTTTCCATCTGCGCCGGAGTCATCAGGCCGGAATGGTTGTCCTTGTGGCCGGCGAGCGGCAGGCCGAAGCCCTTGATCGTGTAGGCGATGAAGCAGGTCGGGCGGTCGTGCCGCGACGCTTCGGCGAAGGCCTTCAACAGGCTCGGCCGGTCATGGCCGGCAAGATTGGTCATCAACGCCGCGAGCTCCGCGTCGGAGCGCTTCGCGATCAGGCGCGTGACATCGCCTTGATCACCGATCTCGTCTTCCAGCCGCTTGCGCCAGCCGGCGCCGCCCTGGAAGGTCAGCGCCGAATAGAGCTGGTTCGGGCAGCGGTCGATCCAGGCGCGCAGGCGCTCGCCGCCCGGTTCCTTGAAAGCACTTTCGAGGAGCGCGCCGTACTTCAGGACGACGACGTCCCAGCCGAAGGTCTTGAAGATCTCCTCGAAGCGCTGCCAGAGACCTTCGCGCACGACCGCGTCCAAGGACTGCCGATTGTAGTCGACGATCCACCAGGTGTTCCGCAAGCCTTGCTTCCAGCCTTCGAGCAGCGCCTCGAAGATATTGCCTTCGTCAAGCTCGGCGTCGCCGACCAGGGCGATCATGCGGCCTTCGCGCCGGTCCTTGGCCCAACCCTTGGCCTTCACGTAGTCCTGCACGATCGAGGAGAAGAGCGTCTGCGCGACACCGAGGCCGACCGAGCCGGTCGAGAAATCGACATCGTCGCTGTCCTTGGTGCGCGAGGGATAACTTTGCGCGCCCTTGTAGCCGCGGAAGTTCCACAGCTTCTCTTGGCTCTGCTTGCCGTGGAGATACTGGATTGCGTGGAAGATGGGCGAGGCGTGCGGTTTCACGGCAACGCGGTCTTCCGGGCGCAGAACTTCGAAATAGAGCGCCGCCATGATGGTCGCGAGCGAGGCCGAGGAGGCTTGATGCCCGCCGACCTTCATCCCGTCCGCGTTCTCGCGGATGTGGTTGGCGTTGTGGATGGTCCAGGCGGCGAGCCAGAGGGTCTTCTTCTCGAGCTCGCCCAGCAGATCCAGATTGCTCTCGCTCACGCTACCCGCCCTCAATCGCCGTTGTAGAAGAAGCCCTCGATATCGGTCGCCTCTTGGGCCTGCTCGAGCTTCGCCCAGCCGGTGAGGCCAAAGGCGTCGCGCAGCAGGAAGAAGTCGCCGTCCTGCAACAGGACCTCGACGAAGCCACCCGGTGCAATGGTGGTGACGATGCCCGAATTCTGCTTGTCCGCATAGAGCGTCAGCTTGCGGAGCGCCTTGGATTGGAAACCGGCATAGGAGAAGGGCTGCGCCACGGGCTGCAGGACGCCATCCTTGCGGCAGTGGAGCGCCCGGGCGGAGAACATGTTGTTGGTATGCCCGCCGCTATAGACGCAGCCGTCGCCGGGAATGAAGAACAGGGTGCCCGGGACGGCGACGCCTTCCTTCTCCGGGTCTTGCGAGGCCGAGAACACGCATTGCGGATCGTTGCTGCCGCCAGAATCGCAACGCATAACCAGGTAGTCGGCGTCGTCGGCGCTCAATTTTACGTCCAGCGGATAGGCCATGGTGACGCCGGCCTCCTCGTAGAACTTCTGGTACTTCGCCTCGTCGGGCGGCAGCTTCGGCTCGCGCGCCAGGGCCTTGGTCGTGATGATGGTGATCTTCTGGATCGCCGGATCGAAGATCACGTCCTTGCTGACGCGGTCCGGTATCGGAATCTCCGGGAGCGGATCGCCCGCCATCGCGGCTTGTGGCAGCAGCAGAAGCCCCAGCACGATCCCAGCATGCAGTTTCATCTCTTCCCCCCGATGCGGCGTTTGAGCTCCGCCATGCAGTGATCGCGATCGGCGGCGAAATCGCCGGCGATCCACCAGTCTTCCAGATCCTTCAGCAGGCGGCCGATCTCCGGACCCGCGGACACGCCAAGCGCCGAGACGTCGCGGCCTTTCACCGGAAGTTCCGGACGCGGCCAGTCACGCACGATCTCGTAGGCGCGCTGTGAATCGACTTCAGGTTCGGGCCAATCGACCAGCAGCAGGTCGAGCGCCGGTGCATTGCCAAGATCGTAGATCTGACGGCGCACCAGCGACGCATCACTTGCAACGAATTCCGGGCGTGCGGCGCTGACGGCGATCACGCGATCGCGCTCCGCATTCGAGAGCTTCAGTGTTTCCGCAACGGCGGGCCCGGTGCCGGTCACAGTGAGCGCCGCGAGACGACGCACGGGATCCTGCGGCACCTTCAGGCGCTGCTCGAGCGCAGCGACCTTGGCCATGCGGTCGATCGTGGTCGCTTGCGGCAGGAAAGCGGCGACGATGCCTTCGGCCAGCATGGCGCGCCAGGTCTCGACGCCGCGGCGGGCCACCAGCAGCTTCAGCGTCTCCTGGCGCAGGCGCTCACCGGAGAGCGATTTCAGCGCGGCTTTCAGAGCGCGCGCGGCTTTCAGCGCCGACAGATCGAAATCGCCGGTCGCGTAATCGGCGTGGAAGCGGAAGTAGCGCAGGATGCGGAGATAGTCCTCGCGCATGCGGTCTTCCGGCGCGCCGACGAAGCGCACCCGGCTTGCCTTGAGATCGGCGATGCCGTCGAAATAGTCATAGATCTTGCCGCTCGCGTCCGCCGAGAGCGCGTTCATGGTGAGGTCGCGGCGCGCCGCATCCTCGCGCCAGTCGTCGGTGAAGGCGACGGTCGCATGCCGGCCGAAAGTCTCGACGTCGCGGCGCAGCGTCGTCACTTCGATGCCGGTGTGGTCGGCGACCACCGTCACCGTGCCGTGGTCGATGCCGGTCGGGACATGCTTCAAGCCGGCGGCTTCCGCGGCTTTCATCACCGCGGCGGGATCGAGCGGCGTCGCGATGTCGATGTCGCGGATCCTGCGGCCGAGCAATCCGTCGCGCACGCAGCCGCCGACGAAGCGCGGGCTGCCGCCCGCGCGCTCCAGCGCCTGGTAGACCTTGTGCGCGGCGCCGCTCGTCATCCAGTCTTGCGGGAAGGTGCCGAGATGGGCGGTCATGAGGCGCGCAAAACCTCGGCGAGATTGGAAAGCATGCCGGCAGTGGCACCCCATATGTAATAGCCGGGCCAGGGATAGACGTAGAAGAAGCGCTCATGGCCTTGCCAGACTCGGCTCTCGGTGCGGCGGTTCCCGGCGTCGAGGAAGAAGCTCAGGGGCACCTCGAAAACCTCCGCCACTTCGAAGGGATCGGGCACCAGTGCCACCGGCGGCATGACGAGGCCGACCCAGGGAATGACCTCGAAGCCGGTCCGGGTCACATAGGTGTCGAGCCGGCCGACCAGGTCGACGCGCTGCGGGTCGAGGCCTACTTCCTCCTTCGCCTCGCGCAAGGCGGCCGCGGCGGCGTCGCGGTCTTCGGGATCGACTCGGCCGCCGGGGAAGCTGACCTGGCCTGCATGGTCGTGGAGATGATCGGTGCGCTTGGTCAAAAGGACGGTGAGGCCGGCTTCGCGATCGATCAAAGGGACGAGAACCGCGGCGGCGGTGAGGGCACGATCCGGGTGCATGCCCGGGTTGAGATCGTGGTCGCCGCGCTGCGCCTCGGCATTGGCGTCGAAGACGCGCGGTGCCGGCGGCGTGGTACCGGGTGCGGAACGGATGCCCGGCGCGACCTTGCCCAGGCGCTGAATCACTTCGCTGCGTTGCATGTCGGATATTAGGCGTCGATCCTGCCCAACGGGAAGAAGCGACCGCAGCTCCAGACGCCGAGCTGCTCCGCGCCATCGCGCTCCCGGAATTCCCCCATTTCTATGAGGTGATAATAGACCGGGCGCAGGATCAGCGCCTCCAGCCCGCCGCGCACTGTAATATAAGGCCGCGGTTCGCCGCTCGCCGGATCGTGATCGATGCGAATCGGGTGGTGCTCGTCCGCTGTCACAATGTCATCGACGTTGGTGCGGAAGGTGAGTCGGCGCTCCGACCCTTCGCCGGCCGCATCGACCTCGACGGCGACGAAGGGCGCGTCATCCACCAGGATGCGGCCGCGCTCGACCGGGGTCACCAGCCAGAACTCGCCATTTTCCCGCCGCAATACCGTGGAGAATAGCTTTACCAGCGGCTTCCGGCCGATCGGCGAGCCCCGATAGAACCAGGTCCCGTCGCGGGCGATTCGCATGTCGAAGTCCCCACAGCTCGGCAACTGGGCGAAATCCGGCGCGTTAGTGGAGCGTCCCGCTCCCGTCGAACCCTCGGCGGACCCTTCGGTGTGCGGCGCCCGGTATTCCGAATTGGACAGGCCGCCGGATGTAGGATTACGCTGCATTATCAGGCTTCAACAGCAAGGATGTCCCAGGTGGCGATTACGGAGAATAGCATCGGCGCGACCCCCATTGCATCCGGAGCCACTGGCCAATCGGGGCCCGACCTCGCCGGCGAAATGGAGCAGATCCATAAACGCCTGGAGCAGGTGCGGCGCAACATCGGCCAGGTCATTTTCGGACAAGAGCAGACTGTCGAGCAATCGCTGATCTCGATCCTGGCGGGCGGTCATGTCCTGCTGATCGGCGTGCCCGGCCTGGCCAAGACCAAGCTGGTCGATTGCCTCGGCCGCGTGCTGGGCCTCGACACCCGCCGCGTGCAGTGCACCCCGGATCTCATGCCGGCCGATATCATCGGTTCCGAAGTGCTCGAAGAGGGTGAGTCCGGCCGCCGGTCCTTCCGCTTCATCCCCGGCCCGGTGTTCTGCCAGCTGCTGATGGCGGATGAAATCAACCGCGCTTCCCCGCGCACCCAGTCGGCGCTGCTGCAGGCGATGCAGGAGCATCGAGTCTCGGTCGCGGGTCAGACCCATCAATTGCCGCAGCCTTTCCATGTGCTCGCGACCCAGAACCCGCTGGAGCAGGAAGGCACCTATCCGCTGCCCGAGGCGCAGCTCGACCGCTTCCTCTTGCAGATCGATGTCGACTATCCGGCGCTGGTGGCCGAGCGGCAAATGCTGATCGTCACCACCGGCTCGATGGACCAGGAGCCGCAGGCGGTGATGAACGGCGAGGAGTTGCAGAAGGCGCAGCGCATCGTCCGGCGCATCCCCGTCGGCGACAAGGTGCTGGACGCGATCCTGAAGATGGTGCGCGCCGGCCGCGCCGGCGAAGGCGAGCTCAGCGACGTCACCAAGCATCTCGCCTGGGGTCCGGGTCCGCGTGCCGGCCAGGCGCTGATGCTGGCGACCCGCGCCCGCGCACTGCTGCAGGGACGCCTGAGCCCGTCGATCGACGACGTGGTGGCGCTGGCGCATCCGGTGCTGAGGCATCGCATCGCGCTCACCTACAGCGCGCGGGCTGAAGGCATCACATTGGCGGCGGTCATCGACAAGCTCGTCGCTCTCCTCGGCTGATATCGGTAGCAAGCGGGCGCGAGGCGCGGTTTCAAGGAATGTCAGTGGCGATCACGGCAGATCGGGCGAAGGCGGAATCGGCGGCAATCGCCGGCCGGTTGCCGCCGCTCTTGATTGCCGCCGAACGGATTGCTGCCACCGTGACGCAAGGCGTGCACGGAAGGCGGCGGGTCGGCAGCGGCGACGTGTTCTGGCAGCACCGCCCCTATTATCCCGGCGACGAGCTGAAGCGGCTCGATTGGCGGCAATCGGCGAAGTCCGACAAGATCTACCTCCGGCAGATGGAATGGTCGGCGGCGCAGACCGTCTATCTCTGGTGCGATCTCTCGCCCTCGATGGACTATGCCAGCAAGAAAGATCTGCCGACCAAGGCCGAGCGCTCGCTGGTGCTGCTGCTGGCTCTCTCCAACGTGCTTTCGCGCGCCGGCGAACGGGTGGCACTGCTGGGCGATCCGGAGCCGCCGATCTCCGGCCGCGCGGTCGCCGAGCGTCTCGCCGACCGGCTGCAGCATCGGACCCAAGTCGCGCAGAGTCACGCCGAAGACAAGGATGCCGAGCGCAGCCTGCCGCCGCCGGTCCTGCTGCCGGCGCATGCCCATGCGGTGATGATCAGCGACTTCCTGCAGCCGATCGACGAGTTCCGCGCGCTGATCGAGCGCTTCGCGGCACGTGATGTGCGCGGCCACTTGCTGCAAGTGCTCGATCCGGCCGAAGTCGCGATGCCGTTCCTTGGCCGCGTGCGGTTCAAGGGTTTGGAGCGCGAGGGCGAGCTGCTGATGAGCCGGGTCGAATCGATCCGCGACCAGTATCTCAACAAGCTCGATGCCCATCGCGAGGCGCTGCGCACTCTGGCGCGCCATGCCGGCTGGAGCTTCTCCACCCATGTGACCGACGCGCCGGGCGCGCCGGCGCTGCTGGCGCTTTATCAATGGCTCGCGGCCGACAAGAGGTTCCGGGCATGACGGGCATGTTGGGCTTGAGTGGATTGGCCTTCGTCTCGCCCTGGCTGCTGGTCGGCCTCGCGGCTTTGCCGGTCCTGTGGTGGCTGCTGCGCCTGACACCGCCGGCGCCGAAGCGCATTCCCTTCCCCGCCATCCGCCTGCTGTTCGGATTGCTGCCGAAAGAGGAGACGCCGCACCGGACACCGTGGTGGCTGATCCTGCTGCGGCTTGCGATCGCGGCGCTGCTCATCGTCGGTCTTTCGCATCCGCTCTGGAACGCGGCGCAGCCGTTCCCGCGCTCGGGCCCGCTGCTGCTGGTGCTGGATGACGGCTGGGCCTCCGGTCCGGGCTGGGGCGAGCGCCAGGCCTTCGGGCAGGAGCTGATCGCCGAAGCGGAGCGCGAGAAGCGCGGCGTCATTCTGCTCACCACGGCTCCTCAAGCAAACGGGCAGATGCGCCCCATCTCACTGCTCTCGGCGGATCAAGCCGGCGCGCAGCTGGCGGCGATGCAGCCTTCGCCCTGGCCGGTCGATCGCGCCAAGGCGCTGGATCTGCTGAAGGCCGCCGACTTCGCCAAGGACGTCAACACGGTCTGGCTGAGCGACGGGCTCGCCGACATGAAGCCGGAGAACGACCGGGCGCTGCATGACGGATTGGCGCAGCGCGGCCAGCTCCAGGTGATGGATGACGGGCCGGGCGCGGTGCCGATCGTGCTGCAGGAGCCGGAGCTCAGGCCGCAGGGCATCACCCTGCGCGCGATGCGGACGGTCAACGGCGCGCCGCAGCGGATCAACGTCCGGGTGCTCGACCGCGAGAATCACAGCCTCGGCCTCGTCACCGTGGACTTCAAGCCGAACGACTTGGTCGCCGCAGCCAATGTCGACCTGCCGATCGAGCTCCGCAGCCGCGCCAGCCAGTTGGTTCTCGAAGGCGGCCAGTCGGCAGGCTCGGTTGCGCTCTTGAACGATTCCGGCGGGCGCAAGCCGATCGGCGTCGTGACCGACAACCCGACCCTTGGCAGCCAGCCGTTGCTGGGCGAGCTCTATTACATCCAACGCGCACTCGCCCCAAACAACGAGGTCAGGATCGGCGATCTCGCCACGCTGATCGCCCAGCCGATCTCGATGATCATCCTCCCCGACCAGACCGCGCTCTCGCCGGAGAACCGCGCGACCCTGCAGAAATGGGTCGAGCGCGGCGGCATGCTGGTGCGCTTCGCCGGCGAGCGCCTCTCCTCGACGCCGGACGATACCTTGGTGCCGGCGCGGCTGCGCCAGGGCGATCGCATCCTCGGCGGCGCGCTGTCTTGGTCCCAGCCGACGACCCTGGACACCTTCCCGTCGAGCTCGCCCTTCGCCGGTTTGCAGGTGCCGAAGGATATTCATGTCCAGCGCCAGGTTCTGGCCGAGCCCGCGATCGATCTCGGCAACAAGACCTGGGCGCGTCTGGCCGACGGCACGCCGCTGGTGACCGGCGCCAAGACCGGCCAGGGCTATCTCGTGCTCTTCCATGTGAGCGCGAATGCCGAATGGTCGGACCTGGCACTCTCCGGCCTGTTCGTGGAGATGCTGAACCGGCTGATCGATCTCGCCGCCGGCGCGCCCGCGGCCGATGTCGATGCGCAGAAACCGCTGCCGCCGGTCGCAATGCTGGACGGGTTCGGGCGCCTGGCCGGCGTGCCCGCGGGCGTGCTGCCGATCTCGGCCAAGGAGCTCAACGATTCCAAGGTCGGGCCGCAGCACCCGCCGGGCTTCTACGGCGAGAGCAAGGCGCGCCTGGCGCTGAACTTGAGCGGCGCGGTCAAAGTGCTGAAGCCGCTCGGCCTTCGCGCGCAGCCGCTGACCCGCGCGCATACGATCGACTTCAAGCCCTGGCTGCTCGCAGCCGCCTTCCTGCTGCTGATCGGCGATCTGCTGATCGCGCTCGCCTTGCGCGGCCTGCTGGTCCGGCCGAGCGTACGCGGCGCGGCGAGTGCCGCCGCGGTGGTGCTGGCGGTGATGCTGGCCGCGGCGCCGCAGGCCCATGCGCAGAGCAAGGAAAGCGACGACCAGATCATCGCTGCGACCCAGGCCGCGCATCTCGCTTATGTGCGCACCGGAGCGCCCGAGGTCGATGCGACCAGCCGCGCGGGATTGAAGGGCCTGACCGAAGTGCTGCTGCAGCGGACCTCGGCCGATGTCGGCGATCCGGTCGGTATCGATCTCGAGGCCGACGATCTCACTTTCTATCCCCTGCTCTATTGGCCGATCAGCGGCAGCCAGCGCCAGCCCTCACCTGCAGCAATAGACCGGCTGAACAAGTATCTGGCGGGCGGCGGGTTGATCTTCTTCGACACCGCCGACCAGAACGTCTCCGGCCTCGCCGGCAGCATGGGTCCGGGCGCCATGCGCCTGCAGGAGCTGACCGAGGGCATGGACATCCCGCCGCTGGTGCCGGTGCCGGCCGATCACGTGCTGACCCGCGCCTTCTATCTGCTGAAGGATTTCCCGGGCCGCTGGATCGGCGGCTCGCTCTGGGTCGAAGCCGGGAGCAGCCGGATCAATGACGGCGTCTCCACCGTCGTGGTCGGCAGCAACGATTATGCCAGCGCCTGGGCGATCGACGAATACGGCCAGCCGCTCTATCCGGTGACGCCCGGTGGCGAGCGCCAGCGCGAGATGGCCTATCGCTTCGGCGTCAACATCGTCATGTACGCGATGACCGGCAACTACAAGTCGGACCAGGTCCACGTGCCGGCCATTCTCGAACGGTTGGGCCAATGAACGGATTGATCACCATCGGCGCCTATTCGGTCGCGCTCAATCCGATCCTGCCCTGGCCGGTGCTGATCGCACTCGGCGTCCTCTATTGCGGCCTGCTGGTTTTCGCCTTCGCGCGACAGGCACGCGGCACGTTCTGGCGCGTGATCGCCGGCCTGCTGGTCGTCTTCACATTGCTCGATCCCTCGCTGGTCGAGGAGCAGCGCAATTACCAGAAGGATGTCGCGGTGGTGCTGGTCGACCGCTCGCCCAGCCAGAATCTCGGCAACCGCGCCCGCGAGACCAATGACGCGCTCAACGAAGTGCAGCGGCAGCTCGCCCTGCTGCCCGATCTCGAGGTTCGGGTGATCGAAGGCGGCGGCGGCCCCGACACCGCCGAGAAGGGCACCGAATTGATGGGGGTGCTGCAGCGCGGGCTTGCGGACGTGCCACTGCGGCGTCTCGCCGGCGTCATCACCATCAGCGACGGCCAGGTGCACGATCTTCCCGCCGTCGCCGCGAACGACCAGGGCGCCAAGAGCGCGCTGGGTTTCGACGCGCCGATCCATCTCTTGATGACCGGCGATCCGAAGCAGGGCGACCGACGCCTGATGCTGACCGAAGCACCGAGCTTCGGCCTGGTCGGCAAGCCGGTCGAGATGAAGTTCAGGATCGACGATCTCGGCAGCGCGAATGGCGGCTCGGCACAGGTCACGATCCGCCGCGACGGCGAGGCGCTGCCGCCGGTCTCGGTGCCGGTCGGCCAGGAGCAGACCCTGCAGCTTCCGATCGACCATGGCGGACAGACCGTGTTCGAGATCACCGCCGAGGACGGGCCGCAGGAGATCACCAAGGCGAACAACACCGCCGTCCTCTCGGTCAACGGCGTGCGCGACCGTCTGAAGGTGCTGCTGATCTCCGGCGAGCCTTATCCGGGCGAGCGCGTCTGGCGGAATCTGCTGAAGTCGGATCCTTCGGTCGATCTCATCCACTTCACCATCCTGCGGCCGCCCAACAAGCAGGACGCGACGCCGATCAACGAGCTGGCGCTCATCTCCTTCCCGATCGACGAGCTGTTCGACACCAAGCTGAAGCAGTTCGACCTGATCATCTTCGACCGGTTCCAGCATCTGGGCATCCTGCCGGAAGAGTACTTCTTCCACATCGTGGACTACGTGAAGAACGGCGGCGCGGTGCTGGAATCCGCGGGCCCGAGCTCGGCCGGCCAGTTCAGCCTCTACCGGACGCCGCTCCAGGAGATCTTCTCGGCGGCGCCGACCGGCGACGTGATCCAGAAGGGCTTCCGCCCTAGCCTGACCGAGATCGGCAAGCGCCATCCGGTGACCGCCGATCTCGTGAAGAACGACGCCGACCAGCTGAAGTGGGGCCGCTGGTTCCGCCAGATCGTGGCGACGACGCGCGGCGGCAACACGCTGATGAACGGCGCCGACGGACTGCCGCTGCTGGTGCTGGACCGGATCGGCAAGGGCCGGGTCGCCGAGCTCTTCTCCGACCAGCTCTGGCTCTGGTCCAAGGGCTTCGAAGGCGGCGGGCCGCAGGCCGAGTTGATCCGCCGCATCGGCCATTGGCTGATGCAGGAGCCGGACCTCGAGGAAGAAGATCTCCGCGCGACGGTGATCGACGGCAAGCTCGAAGTGCAGCGCCGCAGCCTCGGCGCGCAGCCGGCGACGGTCGACGCGACCTCGCCCGACGGCAAGGTCGCCAAGCTGCCGCTGACCGATATCGGCCACGGCAAGGCGACCGCTGAAATGCCCGCGCCGGACCAGGGTCTCTACCGCGTGACCGACGGCCAGAAAGAGGCCTTCGCCGCCTCGGGCGCTCTCAACTCGCTGGAATACCGCGACCCCCGCGCCAGCGCCGAACCGATGGCGCAGCTGGTCAGCGCAACGGGCGGCGGCGTGCAGGTCTATGAGGCATCCGGCTGGCCGACCTTGCGCCGGGTCTCGGCCAAGTCCGAGCGATCGGGACGCGGCTGGTTCGGGCTGAAACAGAACCAGGACTATGTGGTGACCGGCATCGACCAGTCGCCGCTGATCCCGGCCTGGGCCACCCTGCTGCTGGCTCTGGGCGCGGTGCTGCTGGCCTGGAAGCGCGAGGGGCGCTGATCTTCGACTCTCAGAGATCTTCTCCTTCTCCGCAGCGGGGAGAAGGGAAAGCTACTTGGCGATCAACCCCGCCAGCTCCGCGTCGTAAAGCGTGAGCAGATCCTTTATCGACGGGCTGTCACAGCCCTGGCGGCGCACCATGCGGGTGACGTCGCTCTTCACGCCTTCGATCAAGGAGAGGCGCTCGCCGGCGCCGAGCTCGTGGTTGGTCTTCGCGTCGAGATAGCTGGACCATTTGCGCCAGACGGCGTCGCTGTCCGGGGCGCCGCGGCAGAGCTGGGCCGCGCGAATCGCCATCTGGTACTTGCCGTAGATGAGGTCCATGTCGTTGGACATCGGCGCGGCGGAAGCGGCCGAGATCATGGCAACGATGCCGAGTCCGGCGCCGGCGAAAAGCCGCATCATGGTCGTCAAGGAACTTCCCCAAAAGGCAGCGCCGGCCCCGTTGCCGGGACCGGCGCTCCATCAAATCAGTCTGGCGTCGCGAAAAGCGACTACTTCGCCAGCGGCGCGAGCTCCGCGTCATAGAGCGAAAGCAGGGTCTTCGCGTCGTCGCTCTCGCAGCCCTTCACGCGGGCGGCCTTCCAGGCGCCGCTCTTCGCCTCTTCGATGAGGGTCAGGCGCTGGCCGCCGCCGATCTCGTGGTTGACCTTGCCGTCGATATACGGGCCCATCTTCGCCCATTGCGCGGCGTCATGCTTCATATAACGGCAGAGCTCGGCGACGCGGACGGCTTCCTGGTACTTGGTCCAGGTGGCGGCCATGTCCTGGGCCATCGCGGTACCGCTCAGGCCGAGGGTGACGCCGGTCAGCATTCCGGCAGCGGACAGGGCGATAAAGCTCGATTTCAGCATTTTTGTGCCTCTTTTATGGATGTTCCCCAAATGACCTCGCCGGGTGGGGGGCCGCAGCAAGCGATAACACAATTCAACAGGATTTCGCTGCTTAACGCAACTGAGCCCTTCGTCACAGCTACCCCCGGGGCGATACATTAATGGACCAGGCCCGAAGACGTTCCATCACGGAACCCATTGGAGTATCCGTTAAAAACCGTCCCTGCTGCGAGGTCCGCCGATGCGCCGCACCACCCTGTTCCGGCAACTGGTCGAAGCCGACGAGATTCTCCTCCTGCCGGGGGTCCATGACGCACTTTCCGCCCGCCTGGCCGAGGCCGCCGGCTTTTCCGCCCTGACCTGCGGCGGCTATGCGGCGACGGCGAGCCTGCTGGGCGCCCCCGACATCGCCCAGCTTTCCATGACCGAAATGGCCGATATGTACACCAGGCTTGCCGAGGCGACGACGCTGCCGATCCTGGCCGACGCCGACACCGGCTACGGCAATGCGATCAACGTCGCCCGGACCGTGCGGGCGTTCGAGCGCGCCGGAGTCGCGGCCCTCTTCATCGAGGACCAGGTGGCGCCGAAGCGCTGTGGCCATATGGATGGGAAACGGGTCATTCCGGTCGCGGAGATGGTGGCGAAGCTGAAGGCCGCGCTCGACGCGCGAGTCGATCAAGATTTCGTCATCATGGCCCGCACCGACGCCCGCGCGACCGAGGGCCTGGAGGCGGCGATCGAGCGCGCGCAGATCTATCGCGAGGCCGGCGCGGATCTGATCTTCGTCGAGGCGCCCCTCACCATCGACGAGATGTCGCGGATCTGCTCCGAGGTCCCGGCGCCTTGCATGGCGAACAATGTCGAGGGCGGCAAGACGCCTCTGCTCTCCGCCGAGGCGTTGCAGGAGATCGGCTACGCCGTCGTCGCCTTTCCGGTCGCCGCGACCTATGTGATCGCGCATGCCTTGGCCAAGTTCTACGGCGTGCTGAAATCGACCGGCGAATCGGCCGGCGTGCAAAAGGAGATGTCGAGCTTCTCGGCCTTCCACGAGATCGTCGGCCTGGCGGGCTTCCGCGAGTTCGAACGCGGCTGCGAAGCCTTCGCCCGCGACCTGCTGGAGCGGGTCGCGGAGCCGGACGCGCGGCCGGAATAGAGCCCGCCCAGCCCCCGGGTCAGCCTTTCGGGAAGACCCGCACTTCCGGCATCTCCTCGATCAGGCTCGGATCGAGCCGATCGTAGACCTCGATGGCGATGAAGCTGCCGGCGGGATCGGCGTCACGCTCCAGCGGCAAGATCGCGAACTCGTATTCCATCGGATGCTCATCGGGCCAAGTCACCCGGTTGATGCCGATGATGCCGGTCTGGGTCCGATGTATGGTGCGATAGCATTCGCGCCATTCGACCGAATCGCGGCCCTGATAGTCCAAGGCGTCGAGGTAATAGCCGGAGAAGTCGAGCCGCGAGAAGGCGGCGACCCGGGTTCCGACCAAGCGGAAAAACACGCGGAACGGATCGGCCTCGATATCGCCCAGCAGCAACGAGGAGAGCAGGCTCGGCACTTCGGTCGGATCGAACGCGGTGCGCGGACCCGGGCGGCCGTTGCGCTGCAGCCGGAGCCAGTATTCGAACAGCTTTTTAGTCTTATCGCTCTGGGCCTGCTCGGCGGACTTGAATGCGTGATAGGGACGCTCAGCCATGGCTGAAACTTGTTACGGGTGATCAAGCGGGTTCGACCGCCACTCTCGCCCAAGATCATTAATAACTGGTGATAAAAACCGGCCCGGATGCCGGCGAATGAGACGCCGCATTCCGTCGGCGCAATATTTCCGCCTACCCGACGGCGGCGACGCCCAGCAGGTCGAGCCAGCGCTGCACCCGCTTCACATGGACGTCGCCCGGGCCTTGCGGCGCGCGGCTGTAAATGGCGAGCGCCGAATGGCTGGCATCGAGCGGCTGGATCGCGATGTTGATCGTGTCGGCGAAGTTGAACACAGCCGAGCGCTGCACCAGCACGTAGCGCAGCTCCGCATCGTTCGCGGCGACAAGATCGGTGCGCGGCTCGATTCCCGGCAGCGCCTTGATCCTGGCGACGAGCTCGGCAGCAGAGAGCGGCACCGGCGCCAGCACGAGATCGACCTTGGCGGAACAAAGTCCGGGTGCGCAAGCCAGCGCATCGCTGCCGGTGGCGCTGCGTTTCATCTCGGTGAAGTCGATGAAGTCGGTGGCCGCCGGCGGCATCATCCAGCGAACCGTCACAATCGCGCCGCCGATCAGGATGAGCAGGGCGATCAAGATGCTGCCTGCGATGCGGGTGTGGCGTTTCATGAGCCCGTCTATTCCGTGGCAAAACCGTCCCGGAAACTATAGCATCCGGCCGCGATCGTCCCGCGTTTTCAGGGCTGCCTCCCAAGGACCAAAGGTGGATCGAGCATCATGAGCGAAGATTTCCAAGGCGACGGCGCCATTCAGCGCAAGGGCCTGCTGGGTTCAAATTACGAGATGACCTACGGCGGCGTGCTCTCCTTCATGCGCCGCACCTTCACCAAGGACCTGAGCGGCGCCGATCTCGTGGTGAGCGGCGTGCCCTTCGACCTCGCGGTCACGGCTCGGCCGGGCGCGCGCCTGGGGCCGAACGGCATTCGCGAGGCATCGGCGGAAGTCGCCTCGCTGTTTCCCTATCCTTGGGGTTTCGATCCATTTGAGGATCTCGCGGTCAGCGACTATGGCGACTGCTTCCTCGATGTCCACAATCCGCTGACCATTCCGGATGCGATCACCAACCACGCGCGCAAGATCCTGGCCAGCGGCGCGCGGATGCTGACTCTCGGCGGCGACCACTTCATCACCTATCCGCTGCTGAAGGCACATGTCGAGAAATTCGGCAAGCCGCTCTCGCTGATCCATTTCGACGCGCATTGCGACACCTGGGCCGACGACACGCCGGGCACGCTCAACCACGGCACCATGTTCTACAAGGCCGTGAAGGATGGGCTCATCGATCCGAAGCGCTCGGTGCAGATCGGCATCCGCACCTGGAACGACGATTTCATGGGGATCCGCATTCTCGATGCGCAATGGGTGCATGACCATGGCATCAAGGCGGTGATCGAGGAGGTGAATCGCGTGGTCGGCAGCCACACCGCCTATCTCACCTTCGACATCGACTGCCTGGATCCCGCTTTCGCGCCGGGCACCGGCACGCCGGTCTCGGGCGGCCTTTCCAGCGCGCAGGCGCTGGCGATCCTACGCGGCTTCGGCGATCTCGACATTTGCGGCATGGATGTGGTCGAGGTTTCGCCGCCCTTCGATCACGCGGGTATCACCGCCCTCTCCGCTGCCCATATTGCCGTCGATATGATCTGCCTGATGCGCAACCGGAAGGTCGCGGGGAAGCTGAAGCGTTAGTTCCGTGCGCATCGAAATCCTCGACTGGCTCAGCGAACCCGCCAAGTCCGGGGGCGAAAACGAGGACCGCATCGGCTGGAACGACAGCGCCGCCTTCGTAATCGACGGCGCGACCAGCCTCGGGCCGCCGGTGATCGCGCCGCCGAAGAGCGACGCCGCCTGGATCGCGGAATGGGCGCGCGAACGGCTGGCGGCAGAGCTTGCACCGGACCGGTCGTTGCGCGACGTGGTGCGGGCGCTTTGCGCTTCGGCGCGGGAGCGCTTCTTCGCCGCGGCCAGCCCGGAGATCGAGCGCTATCGCCATCCGAGCGCCAGTTTCCAGTCGCTGCGCCTGACCGATGCCGGGCTCGAAATCGCGGGCTTGGGCGATTGCAGCTTGTTCCTCCGCGACGGCGCGGGAACCCTGACCCGGCACAGCGGTCTGCGCGCCGGCCGCTCCGGCGAGCAGAGCAGCGCGCGGATGGCGCTCAACCGGACGGGCGGCCTCAATGCCGAGGGCGAGGGTTTTCGCGACGCCGAGACTCTCGCCGCGCTGCGCAACTCGCGCGCGCGGCAAAACATCGAAGGCGGCGTCTGGACCATCGGCATCCAACCGGATGCCGGCGATCATGTGCGCATTGAGATGCCCGAGGCGACGCTCCCGGCCGTCGGGCTGCTCTGCAGCGACGGCTTCGCGGACAGCGTGGACAATTACGCGCTGCATAGCGCCGCGGCGCTGATGGACCGGGCGGAGCAACATGGCCTCGGCCCGCTGCTGGCCGAGATCCGCCGGATCGAACGGGACATCGACCCGAAGGGACTGCAATTCCCACGCTACAAGCGGAGCGACGATGCTTCCGCGGTTCTGGTGCGGGTGAGCGCATAAGGCGCATCCAATCGCCCGCATCGGTGTTTTACACTGCAGCGCGGACGAAACTGTGACGGCCGGCGATCGCGATGGAGGATGGAATGCGCAAGCGGGTTCTTTTGAGTGTCTCGGCGATGGCCGCCGTTCTGATCGGACAGGGTGTTCTTGCCCAAGGCTTGAGCGAACTCGACCGGGCCTTGGCGAAGCCAGACCCGTCCGCCGAATTGTTGGCCGGCTTCAACGAGCTGGCCTCGGCCACCACCAACATCGCCCCACCCTCTGCGGCACCCGACCAGGACAAAGCCAAGGCTGCGGAAGTCCGCGCGGCGTTGCAGGATCCGAACGGGATCGCCATGGCGCGGGACGCCGGTCAGCGCGCCAAGGTCGAGGCCGTTTCGCCGCAAATTACCCAGCTGGCCGCGACGCTGGAGCAGAATATCGGCACCCGGCTCAGTGCGGATGCCAAGGCCGGCCTGGTGAACGACTTCAAGGCCGTCACCCAGTATATGGTCATCGTGCGTCCGGGCGATCTCTGGTACTGCCAGATCCACGGCACCCGCGTGCTGCTGCCCTGCTGAAGGGTGCGCGCTACTTCTTGATCAGCGTCGGCAATCCTGCGGCCTTCCAGGCCTGGATGCCGCCGGCGAGATGGGCGGTGTGGCGAAGGCCCCCGGCCTGGGCCTTGGCGGCGGCCATGGCCGACCGCTTGCCGGTGCCGCATTGGAAGATAATGTCGACATTCTTCGGCAAAGCGTGCGGATCGAAGGTCGAAAGCGGAAACAGCATCGCGCCCGGGATCCGTTCGGCATCGTATTCGCCGGGCTCGCGGACGTCGATCAACTCGACGCCGCCGATCTTCATCCGCGCCGAGACTTCCTCCGGCGTCAGGTCCTGGAGCTTGCTCACCCACTGGCCCCGACGTCGGCGTGTTCGTGCTTCTCCTCATGCGCGAGGATCTGCACGGCCTCGAGCGCATAGGGCTTCAGTCCGTGGTCTGGCTTTTCGATGATCGCATAGATCTGGTTCAGCATCCGCGGATCCCAGAACTTCTCGATATGCTCCTTGATCCCCTTGACCGCCTGGTCATGCGGATAGCTCTTGAAGAAATCGCCGATCTGGTTGGCCATGTAGACCAGCTTCTCGCCGGTGGTTTTCATCGCGTGGGACCGTTCGTTCAGGGTTGGATGCGGCGCATGCCGGTGAAGAGCTTCATACTGTCCGAGCGCGCCAGCGCCAGCAGCGTAAGGTCGTGGCTCTGGGCGAGCTTGATGGCAAGATGGGTCGGGGCCGAGACCGCGGCCAGCACCGGGATCCCCGCCGAGATCGCCTTCTGCGCCATCTCGAAGGAGCAGCGGCTGGTGATGACGGCGAAGCCCTTGCCGGTATCGACGCCGTCCCTGGCGAGTGCCCCGATCAGCTTGTCGAAGGCGTTGTGCCGGCCGACATCCTCGCGCACGCCGACGATCTCGCCGTCGGGCGTGCAGAAGGCGGCGGCATGCAATGAATGGGTGATGCGGTTCAAGCCCTGCAGCGCCGGCAGCGCATCGAGCGCGCGGTGGATCGCCTGCGCCGACACGCGGAGCTCGGAATTCAATTTCGGCAGGTCGCGCAGGGCCTGATCCAGGCTCTCGACGCCGCAGAGGCCGCAGCCGGTGCGGCCTTGCAGCGCGCGGCGATGCTCCTTCAGGCGGAAGAAGGCGCGGGAGCTGATCTCGATCTTCGCCTCGATGCCCTCGCCGGCGCGCACGATCTCGCAATCGCCGAACTCGGACTTGGATTCGATGATGCCTTCCGTGAGCGAGAAGCCAAGCGCGAAGTCCTCGAGATCGGTCGGGCTCGCCATCATCACGACATGGCTGAGGCCGTTATAGACCATCGCCACCGGGACTTCCTCGGCCACCGGCTCGGAGCCGGCTTCAGATCTGCCGGAGTCGCGCCGCAGCAAGCGATAGGGCGTCTCCGCGGCCGGCCGCGGCAACTCCACCGCCTCGCGCTTCCCGCAAGGGGAAGCCGAGGACGGTGACGCGGACACCTGGGATTCCAGGGGCCCTCTTTCCAAGGGTTTGGCGGCGGTCATTTCACGACCTGCCGCCTACTCCGCCGCGGTCTTGCCCGCGATCTGGCGGGTGTCGTCGCGGAGCTTGGCGTATTTGAGCTGCCATTCCGACGGACGGTTGGTCGGGCGCACCTCGACCGCGGTCACCTTGTATTCCGGACAGTTGGTGGCCCAGTCGGAGAAGTCGGTAGTGACCACGTTCACGCCGCTGCCGAAGTGGTGGAAGGTGGTGTAGACCACGCCCGGCTGCATGCGATCGGAGATCAGCGCCGCCAGCGCCGTCTCGCCGGCGCGGCTCATCACGGAGACGATATCGCCGTCATGGATGCCGCGCTGCTCGGCATCATGCGGATGGATCTCCAGCACGTCCTCGTCATGCCAGGCGATGTTGCCGGTGCGCCGGGTCTGGGCACCGACATTGTATTGCGAGAGGATGCGGCCGGTGGTCAAGAGCAGCGGGAACTTCGCCGTGCTCTTCTCGTCGGTCGGGACGTATTCGGTGAGGACGAAGCGGCCCTTGCCGCGCACGAACTTGTCGATATGCATGATCGGCGTGCCGTCCGGCGCCGCGTCGTTGCAGGGCCACTGCACCGAGCCCATCTCCTCGATCTTCTTGAAGCTGACGCCCTTGAAGGTCGGGGTCATGGCCGCAATCTCGTCCATGATCTCGCTGGGGTGCTTGTAGTCCATCTTGAAGCCCAGCGCGTTGCTGAGCAGCATGGTCACTTCCCAATCGGCATAGCCCGGCACCGGTGGCGTCGCCTTGCGCACCAGGTTGATGCGGCGCTCGGCATTGGTGAAAGTGCCGTCCTTCTCGAGGAAAGTCGTGCCCGGGAGGAAGACGTGGGCGAAGTTCGCGGTCTCGTTCAGGAAGAGATCCTGCACGACCACGCATTCCATCGCCTCGAGGCCGCCGGTCACATGCTTGATGTCCGGATCGGACTGCGCGATGTCCTCGCCCTGGATGTAGATGCCCTTGAAGCTGCCGTCCATGGCGGCGTCGAGCATGTTCGGAATGCGCAGGCCCGGCTCGCTCTCGAGCTTCACGCCCCAGAGCGATTCGAAGCTCTCGCGCACCGCGTCGTTGGAGACATGGCGGTAGCCGGAGAATTCGTGCGGGAAGGAGCCCATGTCGCAGGAGCCCTGCACGTTGTTCTGGCCGCGCAGCGGGTTCACGCCGACACCCATGCGGCCGATATTGCCGGTCGCCATGGCGAGGTTCGCAATACCAATGACGGTGGTCGAACCCTGGCTGTGCTCGGTGACGCCGAGGCCGTAATAGATCGCCGCATTGCCGCCGGTCGCATAGAGTCGCGCCGCCGCGCGGACGTCGGCCGCCGGCACGCCGGTCATGGCTTCGGTCGCTTCCGGCGAGTTGCGCTCTTCGGAAACGAAGGCGCGCCAGAGCTCGAAGTCGCCGGGCTCGCAACGCTCCTTCACATAGGCTTCGTTGATCAGGCCTTCGGTCGCGATGACATGCGCCAGCGCATTGACGATGGCGACGTTGGTGCCGGGCTTCAGCGCCAGGTGATAGTCGGCCTCGACATGGGCGTCCTTCACCAGGTCGATGCGACGCGGATCGATGACGATGAGGCGGGCACCCTGGCGGAGGCGCTTCTTCATGCGGCTGCCGAACACCGGATGCGCGTCGGTCGGGTTGGCGCCCATGACCAGGATGACGTCGGCATCCATCACCGAGTCGAAGGTCTGGGTGCCGGCCGAGGTGCCGAGCGTGGTGCCGAGGCCGTAGCCGGTCGGCGAATGGCAGACCCGGGCGCAGGTATCGACGTTGTTATTGCCGAAAGCGGCGCGGACCATCTTCTGCACGAGGTAGGTTTCCTCGTTGGTGCAGCGCGACGAGGTGATGCCGCCGATCGAGCCGCGGCCGTATTGGGCCTGGATCCGCTTGAACTCGGAGGCAGCGTGCCTGATCGCCTGCTCCCAGGAGACTTCCTGCCAGGGATCGGTGATCTTGGCGCGGATCATCGGCTTGGTGATGCGGTCCTTGTGGGTCGCATAGCCCCAGGCGAAACGGCCCTTCACGCAGGAATGGCCGTGGTTCGCGCCGCCGTCCTTGTACGGCATCATGCGCACGACTTCGGTGCCGCGCATCTCGGCCTTGAACGAGCAGCCGACGCCGCAATAGGCGCAGGTGGTGACGACACTGTGCTCCGGCTGGCCGGCCTCGATGACGCTCTTCTCCATAAGGGTCGCGGTCGGGCAGGCCTGCACGCAGGCGCCGCAGGAGACGCATTCGGAGGCGAGGAAGTCCTCGTCCTGGCTCGCCGCCACGTGGCTCGCGAAGCCGCGGCCGTCGATGGTCAGCGCGAAAGTGCCCTGCACTTCCTCGCAGGCCCGCACACAGCGCGAGCAGACGATGCACTTCGAGGGATCGAAGGTGAAGTAGGGATTGGTCTCGTCCTTAACGGCGTCGAGATGGTTGTCGCCCTCATAGCCGTAGCGCACTTCGCGCAAGCCCACCGCGCCCGCCATGTCCTGCAGCTCGCAGTCTCCATTTGCCGCGCAGGTGAGGCAGTCCAGCGGGTGGTCGGAGATGTAGAGCTCCATGACGTTGCGGCGGAGCTTCGCCAGCTTCGGCGTCTGGGTCTTCACCTTCATGCCGTTCTCGGCCGGCGTGGTGCAGGAGGCGGGCGTGCCGCGGCGGCCTTCGATCTCGACCAGGCAGAGGCGGCAGGAACCGAACGGCTCGACGCTGTCGGTCGCGCAGAGCTTCGGGATCTGGAAGCCCATCTCGGCGGCGGCGCGCATCACCGAGGTGCCTTCCGGCACCGAGACGGCGACACCGTCGATCTCCAAGGTCACCGTCTTCTCGGCGATGCGCTCGGGCGTGCCGTAGTCCGGTTCCTTGATGAGCGTCAGCGGCGCCGTGGGAGCCGTGGGAGCGACGATCGGGTTGGTGACGGGTGCGTTCATGGGGGCTTTCCTTGCCGCTGCTAAACCTGGGCCGCTTACTCGGCGGCCTTGCGGCTGGGTTTGTCGAAGTCTTCGGGGAAATGGCGGATGGCGCTCTGCACCGGGAACGGCGTCAAGCCGCCGAGCGCGCAGAGCGATCCGTCGACCATGGTTTCACAGAGGTCGTCGAGTAGTCGGAGATTCTTGGCGCGATCCTGGTCGGCGACGATCCGGTCGATTACCTCGACGCCGCGGGTCGAGCCGATCCGGCACGGCGTGCACTTGCCGCAGGATTCCGCCGCGCAGAATTCCATGGCGAAGCGCGCCTGCTGCGCCATGTCGACGGTGTCGTCGAACACGACCAGACCGCCATGGCCGAGCATCGCCTTCACCGCGGCGAAGGCCTCGTAATCCATCGGGATGTCGAGCTGGTCAGCCCGGAGATAGGCACCCAAGGGGCCGCCGACCTGCACCGCGCGGACCGGACGTCCGCTCAAAGTGCCGCCGCCGAAATCATGGACCAGTTCCTTCAGCGTGACGCCGAAGGCCTTCTCGACCAACCCGCCCTGCTTGATGTTGCCGGCGAGCTGGAACGGCTGGGTGCCGCGCGAGCGGCCCATGCCGTAGTTCTTATAGAAGGCCGCACCGTCATCCATGATGGCCGGCACGCTGGTGAAGGAGAGCACGTTGTTGATGACCGTCGGCTTGCCGAACAGGCCCTGCAACGCGGGGAGCGGCGGCTTCGGCCGAATGACGCCGCGCTTGCCTTCCAGGCTCTCCAGCAGCGAGGTCTCCTCGCCGCAGATATAAGCGCCGGCGCCCAACCGGGTCTCGAGGTCGAAGGCCTTGCCGGAGCCGAGCACGTTCGGGCCGAGATAGCCGGCATTGCGCGCGGTCTCGATCGCCCTTCCCATCTGGCGGAAGGCATCGGGATATTCCGAGCGGATGTAGATGAAGCCCTTGGTCGCGCCGGTCGCGACACCGGCGATGGTCATGCCTTCGATCAAGAGGAAGGGATCGCCTTCCATGAGCATGCGGTCGGCGAAGGTGCCGCTGTCGCCCTCGTCGGCGTTGCAGACGATGTATTTGCGATCCGCTTGCGCGCCCAGCACCGTCTTCCACTTGATGCCGGTCGGGAAGCCGGCGCCGCCGCGGCCGCGCAGGCCGGATTCCGTCACCTCGGCGACGATCTCCGCGGGCTGCATCTGCAGCGCCTTGGCGAGACCGCGATAGCCGCCATGGCCGCGATATTCCTCGATCGAGAGCGGATCGATGATGCCGCAGCGCGCGAACATCAGCCGCTCCTGGTTCTTCAGGAACGGGATCTCCTCGGGCTTGCCGAGACGCAACGCATGCTGGCCGCCGCTCAGGAAATCCGCGTCGAACAGGCTGTTGAGATCGGAGGGGGCCACCGGGCCGTAAGCGATGCGGCCTTCCGCCGTCGCCACCTCGACCATCGGCTCCAGCCAGTAGAGGCCGCGCGAGCCGTTGCGGACAATTTGGATATCGCGGTTCTTCTCGCGGGCCAGGCGCTCGATGCCCTGGACCACGCGATTCGCGCCCACCGCGACCGAGGAAGAATCGCCCGGAACGTAGATCTTCACGGCACTCATTCCGCGGCCTCCCGGCGACCGGCTTCAGCCTCGCGCATCAGCGCGTCGAGCTTCTCCGGGGTGAGGCGGCCGACAGTCTCGCCGTCGATCAGGGCCGAGGGGCCGCAGGCGCAATTGCCGAGACAGTAGATGGCGCCGAGCGACCAGCGCCCGTCCGGCGTTTGGTGGTGATAATCGACGCCCAGCTTCTTCTTCACATGCGCTTCGAGCTCCCGCGCGCCGACCGACTGGCAAGCTTCGGCGCGGCAGAGATGCAGCGCATGGCGGGCCGGCGGGGTGCGGCGGAAGTCGTGATAGAAGGTGATGACGCCGTGCACTTCGGCGCGGCTCAGATTCAAGATGTCGGCGAGGTCCGGCACGGCCGCGTCATCGACATAGCCGAAGCGCTCTTGCAGGGCGTGCAGGATCGGCATCAAGGCGCCGTCCAGGCCGCGGTAGGTTTCGATGATCTGACGCGCCTCCGCGGCATCCCACCGTGAATCCTGGGGGGCGCCCATGGCGTCGCTCTGACCGGCAGTGGTCATCCGTCGGATACTCCCGTATACAGCGGAAAAATCGTGAACCCACAAAGGCTTGCGGTCAAGATTCTCCCGTCAATCGCTTGATAAGCAAAATTTATCAAAGGGCGTCGCAACCACTGTAACCGACGCCTCTGTTCCGGCACTTGGCCCAGCGCGACATGAACGCCGCCGGTCCCGCCAAGCCCGCTCCGCAAGTTCACTCCCGTTGGGGCAATCTTGACCGCGAGTGGTTAATAAATAGGAATTTCCGGCCGGCAACGCCATCCGGAAGCCGCGGTTTTTTCGGTTTCAGCTCCGAATCAACCTCAAGGATGAGATCTGAAAGATCGAGCTGATTAACGTTAACTTTTATCAAACGGCTCTTGATCTAGGTTCAGGCACCTAGGAAAGGGACCATCCATGAAGCTCACCATCGCTGCCAAGCTCACCGGCGGCTCGATCGCGAACATTACACTCATCCTTCTGCTGGCCGGCGCCGCGCTTTGGACCATCGGCGACATGCGCCGCATGCAGGACGACGGCGCGACCAGCTATAGGGACGCGATCGCAGCGACCGAGGCCTCCGCCTTGGGCGCCGAGCTCTATCAGGTTATCGCCGACGCCGAGATCAACCGCGCGCTCGATCAGACGGCCAAGGACTGGGCCGACGGAAAGAGCCGCGCGGAACAGGAGTTCAACGGCATCGGGCAGACCGCGAACAATGACGCCGAGAGGGCCGCATTGGCGGAGAGCAAAGCGGCCTACGGCCGGCTGGTGGACATCTTCGAAAACCAGATGCTGCCGAAGCTCAAGGAGACCAAGGATCTGATCCCGGAGATGCGCGACCTCGACGGGAAGATCGACGAGCAGGCCGCCGCCCTCGCGAGCGCGATGCATAAGCTGAGTGACATCGAGATCACCGAGGCCAATGACAGCGATGCCGCCTTCGATGCCCGTGGCGCCAAGGGTACGCTTTATTCGATCATCTTGAGCATCGTCGCCGCGGTGCTTGCTCTTGCGATCGCCTTCCTGCTGGCCCGTGCCATCGTCCGGCCGGTGAAGGCGATGACCGGCGCCATGGGCCGGCTCTCGCAGGGCGACATGAGCACCGAGATCCCCGGCGTCGCGCGCAAAGACGAGATCGGCGACATGTCCCAGGCGGTCCAGATCTTCAAGGACAGCATGGTCGAAGCCGAGCGGCTGCGGCAGGAACAGGAACGGCAGAAGGCCGAAGCCGCCGCCCAGCGCAAAGCCGACATGGCGCGCCTCGCCGACCAGTTCGAAGCGGCGGTCGGCGGCATCGTGAAGACAGTGGCCTCGGCGGCAACCGAGCTTCGCGCCTCGGCCCAGACGATGTCCTCGACCGCGGAAGAAACCAACAAGCAGGCTCAGGCGGTCGCTTCAGCATCCAACGAGGCGGCGGCCAGCGTCCAGACCGTGGCTTCGTCCGCCGAGGAACTGTCATCGTCCGTCGATGAGATTGCCCGCCAGATCACCCAGTCCAACGACGTCGCCGCCAAGGCGGTGCGTGAGGCCGAGACCACCAACGGCGAAGTCTCCGCACTCGCCACCGCCGCGCAAAAGATCGGCGATGTCGTGCGGCTCATCGAGGAGATCGCCAGCCAGACCAACCTGCTGGCGCTCAACGCGACGATCGAAGCGGCGCGCGCCGGGGAAGCGGGCAAGGGGTTCGCCGTGGTCGCCTCAGAGGTGAAGACCCTCGCCACCCAGACCGGCAAGGCGACCGAGGAAATCACCGGTCAGATCGCAGCCGTCCAAACCGCCACCCAGAACTCGGTCACGGCGATCAAGGGAATCGGCGAGACCATCCGGTCGATCAGCACAATTTCCGGCACCATCGCCGCCGCGGTCGAGGAACAGACCGCCGCCACCCGGGAAATCGCCCGCAACGTCCAGCAGGCCGCCCAGGGCACCTCGGAGGTGACCGAGAACATCGTCACGGTCAGCCAGGCGGCCAATGACACAGGCGCCGCGGCCGGCCAGGTGCTGAGCTCCGCCGAGGAGCTCTCCCACCAGGCCGAGCTGCTGCGCGGCGAGCTCAGCCGCTTCATCGAGGTGGTTCGCGCCGCCTGAGTGCTAAGCCGGGCAAAAGAAAACCGGCGGCGAGTCGCCTCGCCGCCGATTCTTTTTTCAGGCCCGGATGGACCTAAAAGGGACCGACCTTACGGGTTGGTCGTGGTGCCGCCCGAGGACGGTGCCGGCGGCGGGGTCGCCGGCGCGGCGCCCTGTTGGGCGTTCATCTCGGAGTTGATCTGCTCCGTGGTCTTGAAGTCCGGAGCCGCTTCCAGCTGGTCCTTGGTGTAGCTGATCTGGACCTGCTGCTGGTCCGGCTTCACGTCGATCTCCTTCCAGGTCAGGCCGACCGACTTGGCGCCGACGCCGAGCACGCCGCCGACCGAGAGGACGACGCCGGTCGCCTTCCCTTCCTTGTCGAGCAGGATGTCGTGCACGGTGCCGACCTTCTCGCCCTCGGCATTGTAGACGGTCATGCCGATGATTTGATCGGCACGGACCTCGCCGTCGCTCTGGGCCGAGATCACCGCATCACTCGGCGGCGGGTTGGCCGGAGCCGCTTCGGCCGCCGGGGCCGGAGCCGCGGTCGCACCGTTCGTGCCACCGCTCTGATCCGAAGCCGGCGGCGTCGGGGTGACGACGGGCGGCTGCTGGCTTTGGCCCGAGGCACCGGTGTTGTTGTCCTGCGCATAGGCGGTCGCGCCGATCGCCAGAAGCGATGCCGCTGCGGTCGTCATTAACAGGCGCTTCATCATTTCCTGTCTCCTTTAGTGCGATGCGGCCGCCACGAGAGTCCGTCTCGAGGCTTGCTCCCAGAACCCGCCGTCAGGCTCGTGCCAGGAGGCCGCGCTGTTGAAACAAGGCTCGCCGGTAGAAACTGTTCCGAGGCTGGAAAGCAGCGCCGGCGCTCACGAAGCCGCGATGGACAAGCATGGCCTAGTCCGCGTCGCGAGCACGCCCCGCTTCGCCGCGGCAGATGCAAAAGATCAACAACCCCTGCGCGCTGGGGTTCCGCCCGCCGATCCGCTGCCGCAGTGTCGCCATATTCCGCGGCAGCGAAGCGCTCGGAACAGTTTTGTGCGATCACGCACACTTGAGGACGCTGCAGTGGCAAAAAAACTCTTGCAGCGCGGGAAGCGTGGCCGCATATAGCGATTGCGAGATGGTGCGCGGCGCGGCGCCCAACTCGCTTCCCGTCCGCGCCTGAGAGACTCGAGGAGAGACGGGAACCGATGCACGCTACCCGCGCACGACTCCCCCAAAAGCGAACCGCTAAAAAGACTGCGGCGAAGAAGAGCCCGGCCAAGAAGGCCGCGCCGAAGCTTGCCGCCGCGCAGGCGCTGTCCGCAGACCTTCCGCTGGGCGTTGCCAGCCTGGCGGCCCACCGCGCACAGCTGCCGCAGCGCGCTCCGATTGGCGCCGAGATTTACGCGACGGTCGAATGGATCGCCCCGGCTCGCGAAAGCTGGCGCCGCGGCGAGCTTGAAATCCGCCGCACCGCCTGCATGCCGATGACCGCCACGGTGCAAGCCGGCGGCAGGCTGGCGCTGACCGACTTGCCGGGCCAGGGCGACGCGCTCCAGCTCGAGACGACAGCGATCGAGGCTTTGCGCTCCGGCGCGATGCCGGCGCTGACGCTGACCCTGCCGGGGATGCGGATCACGGTCACGGCGGAAGACCTGCTTCCGGCACTGCCGGCGCCGCGCCAATCCGCCCAGATCCTGGCTTTTCCGGGCCGCTAACCTAACTGCGCGACATCACCCGGCGGACCACCAGCCGGGCGAGCAGGATCGTCACGGTCAGCAGGATCAGCAGCACCGAGATCGCGGCGATCGCCGGATCGATGTTGTCCCGCAGCCCCATCCACATCAGCCGCGGCAGGGTGATCGCGTTGACGCTGGTCACGAACAGCGTGACGCCGATCTCCTCCCAGGAGAGGACGAAGCTGAGCAAAGCCGCGGTCACGATGCCGAACTTGATGTTCGGCAGGATGACCTTGAAGGCGCGCTGCGCCACGGTGGCGCCGAGGCCGCGGGCCGCCATGTCGATCCGGCGATCGACCTGGCTCAACGCGACCAGGATCAGCACCACGGCGAAGGGCGCGATCATGACCACATGGGCCAGAACGACGCCGAGCCAGGTGTCGTAGCCGATGAGCTCGTTCACTTTGGAGAGGCCGGTCAGCAGGAAATAGAGCGTCATCGCCGAGACGACCGGCGGCACCACCATCGGCAGCAGCACGAAGCCGACCAAAAGCCCGGCGAAGAGCGGCCGCAGCATCCAGATGCCCAAACCGAACATGACGGCGAGCGTGGTGGCGATGGCACTGCTGACCACGCCGATCCGGAGACTGAGCAACAGGCCGTTGCCCCAGGCCGGGTCCTCGAATAGGGCCCGGTAGTGGCGGAGCGAGAGCGCGTCCCCCGGCATCGAGAGGAAGCGCGCCGGCGTGAAGGAGACCGGCACCACGGCCAGCAGCGGCATCAGCAGGAACACCGCCACCAGGATGGCGGCGAGGATGGCGAGGGGGCCGGGCCGATAGCCGGTCATCGCATGAACCCCGCGGGCTTCAGGAAGCGGAACAGCAGGCCGGCCAGCAGACCGACGATGAGGAGCAGCACCACGCTGATCGCGGCACCCAGGCCCCAATCGATGCTCTGGAACATGCGCAAGTAGACCAGCTCGGCCACCATCACGCTGCGGCCGCCGCCGAGGATCGCCGGGGTGACGAAAAATCCCAGCGCAAAGACGAAGACGATGAGAGCGGCGCCGAGCACACCGGAGGCGGTCATCGGCACGAAGACGGTCCAGAACACCCGGCCGCGCCGGGCGCCGAGGCCGCGCGCCGCCATCAGCACCCGGTCATCGAGCTGCCGCATGGCCGAGGCGAGCGGGAAGACCGCATAGGGCAGCAGGAAGTGCGTCATGCCGACGATGACGCCGAACTCATTGCGCACCAAAGCCAGCGGCTCGGAGATGAAGCCCAGGGATTCCAGCCAGGTGTTGATGAGGCCCTTGTTAGAGAGAAGCGCCAGCCAGCCGAAGGCGCGGGTCAGCACCGAGATCCAGAACGGCACCAGGATGCAGAACTCGGCGAGGTTCCGCTGCAGCGGCGTGCCGCGAACCCAGAGATAGGCGATCGCGTAGGCGCCGATCACCGAGCAGAGGGTGACCACGGCGCAGATCCGGAAGGTGCGGATGAAGACCGAGAGGACCAGCGGGTCCTGGGTCAGACGGATGTATTGGGTGAAGCCCGGCTCCGGCTCGGTGACGCTCCATTGGACCACGCCGAAGAACGGGATGCCGTAGGCCAGCAGCACGAAGAGCAGCAGCGGCACCAGCAGCACGAGGCCGGCGCGCAGGGATGCGCGCCGGCTCATGCCGATAGTCTCTCAGTTGGGATCAAGCCCGCCTCAGGCGGAGATGATCGCGGTGTAGGCGTCGAGCGCCGCCGAGTAATGCTCCGAGTACCAGGGCATATCGAGGGTGATCTGCTTCTTCATGTTGGCCGGATCGACGCAGTTGAGCCGCTGCTTGTCGGCCGGGATCAAGGCGTCCGCGGCCGGGTTGGCGGGGCCTTGGCCCAGCATGTCGAAGATCACCAGCTGCTTCTTCGGATCCTGGGCACTGGCGATGAACTTCATCGCATTGTCCTTGCCCCCCGGATTGCCCTTCACCACCGCAAGCGCGCCCGGCGAGAGCAAGCCCTGGTCCCAGACGAACTTGATCTGCCCGCCGCTATCCGCCTCGATCAGGCCGGCGCGCGTCGACCAGACGATCGCCATCGAGGCATCGCCGTTCAAGAGCACCGACTGGCTGTCGGCACCGCCGCCCCAGAACGAGACGACGTTGTCCTTGAAGGCCTTGATCTTGGCGTGCGCCCGGTCGAGGTCGAGCGGGTAGAGCTTGTCGGGGGCGACACCATCCGCCAGCAAGGCGGCTTCCCACATCGCCGAGCCCCATTTGTACATCGAGCGCTTGCCGGGGAACTTATCGACGTCGAAGAAGTCCTTCATGCCGGTCGGCGCGTTGTCGCCGTACTTCTTCGAGTCATAGGCGATGACATAGCTGTAGAAATAGGTCGAGGCGGCGTATTCCCAGCCGAAGCCCTCGCGCATCTTCTTCTTGTCGACCACGGCGTAGTCGATCGGCTCGCACATGCCCTGCTTGCCGAGGGTCATGGCCGAGAAGGGATCGGCATCGACCAGGTCCCAGGTCGGCTTGCCGCTCTTCACCTGCGCGGCGATAGCGCCTTCGGTCGGGCCGGTCCCGTCTTCCTTCACGGTGATGCCGGTCTCGGCCAGGAACGGCACACCGTAGGCCGCGTCATAGGCCTTGATCGCATCGCCGCCCCAGTTCACCAGGACCAGTTCGTTCGCGGCGGCTTCCGCGCTGCGGCCTTTCAAAGCCAGCGGCGCGCCCGCCACCAGCATGGCCGCGATCTGGGAGAAGCGCCGGCGGCTGATCTCGCCGCGGGCGACCTTCAAGGAAAGGATTTCGAGGCAGTCCTTCTGGAACGCCCGGTCGCTCATATTCGTCATCGTGGTTCTCCCTGTTTGTGATTGTTGATTCATGACGGCAACAGCCGGCCTTGATCGGAAGGCCAGTTGATCCAGAACGGCCCGCCGGCGCCCAGCAACGGCGCCGCCTGCTGGCTTGTGAGCGAGAGGGTGATCGGCACGCCGCCCGGCGTCTTCAGCTTCAGCCGCGTGATTCCGCCCTGATAGACGACGTCGTCCAAGGCGGCGCGGATCGCGTTGCCGGAACGCGGCACGTCGGCGGCGGGCGTGATGCTCAAGTGCTCCGGCCGGATCGCGAGAATCGATTCCGCGCCGTTCGCGCCATGCGCCTGCACGGTGAGGCGGCGATCCTCGAACTGGCCGCTGGCGATTCCGCTCTCGACCTTGAGGTCCTTGAGCGGCAGCAGATTGATCTCGCCCAGGAACTCGGCGACGAAGCGATTGGCCGGCTGCTCATAGACTTCATCAGGTCGCCCGATCTGCTGCAGGCGGCCATGGTCGAAGATCGCGACGCGGGTCGAGAGCGCCAGCGCCTCGCTCTGGTCGTGGGTGACGAAGACGAAGGTGGTGCCGGTCTCTTCGTGGAGACGCTTCACCTCCGCCTGCATCTGCTCGCGGAGATTCTTGTCCAAGGCCGAGAACGGCTCATCAAGCAGCAGCACACCGGGCTCGAAGACCAGCGCGCGCGCCAGAGCCACGCGCTGCTGCTGGCCGCCGGAGAGTTTCGCCGGCAGCTTCTTCTCATGGCCGCGCAGGCCCACCCGCTCGATCATCTCGCCGACCCGGCGCTTGATCTCGGCAGGCTCGGTGCGGCGCACCTGGAGCGGAAAGGCGATGTTGGCTTCGACGCTCATATGCGGAAAGAGCGCGTAGCCCTGGAACACCATGCCGTAGGAGCGGGTCTCCGCCGGAACCTCGGTGATGTCCTTGCCGTCGCTCAAGAGCCGGCCTTCGCTCGGCGCCTCGAAGCCCGCCAATATAAGAAGGAGTGTCGTTTTGCCGGAGCCCGACGGCCCCAGGAGTGTCAGGAATTCGCCACCGGCGATGTCGAGGGAAATGTCGCTGAGCGCGCTGAAGACACCGAAGCGCTTGCTGACACCGCGCACGGTCAAACTCGCGGCAGTTCCGCGTTTCGACATCCAGCCTCACCTGCTTTACAATTTTTTCAAAATGCTAGGCGTCAACTTCCCTCACGACAAACAAATAATATTCGTGCAATCGGCAAAACCAATTCACCGGAATGGTTCACCGGAAATGGGTTGGCGGGCGCAACCTGGGCTGATCCTTCGCAGTTTCCGCCAGGCGCCGCCGCAGCCAGTCGGTGAAGGCGCGGATCGTCGGGTTGGCGCTCTTCTGCGGCTCGACGACCAGGTAGTAGGCACGCGGCGATTTCACCGTCATCTCGAACGGACGGATCAAGGTGCCGGCCGCCATCGCCGGCCCGCAGGTGAGCTCGTCGCCCATCGCCACGCCCTGTCCCGCCGTGGTCGCGGCCAGGAGCAGATTCATATCGGAGAAGACGATGCCCGCTTCCGGATCCGGCACTTCGACGCCGGCTTGGGAGAACCAACGCGTCCAATCCTCCGCGTCGGTCAGATGCAGGATCGGCACGCGGAGGAGATCGGCGGGCGCATTGAGACCGCCCGCTTTGTTGAGCAGAACCGGGCTGCAGATCGGCGTGAACTCGACTTCGCTCAGGAGCTCGACCGCGCGGTTCGGCCAGTTGCCGTCGCCGAAGGCGATGAAGACATCGACCTCCGGGCTCGCCACTTCATCGAGCCGCCGGGGCGTGCGGATCTTCAGCGCGACGTCGGGATAGCGCTCGACGAACTCGGCGATATGAGTGCAGAGCCAGAGCGAGGCGAAACCCGGCGTGCAACTGACGACGCAGGCGCCGCCGATGCCGCGGTCGTCGTTCTGCGATCCGGCCTCGCCGATCAGCGCCAGCGCCTTGCGGATGTCGGTCGCGTAGCGGCGGCCGCGTGCGGTCAGGCCGATGCCTTTGCCGATGCGGTGAAACAGGGTGAAGCCGAGTTCCTGCTCCAGCAGCCGGAGCTGATGACTGACGGCGCTCCTTGTCAGCCGTAGCTCATCGGCCGCTCTCCAGACGCTGCCGTAGCGGGCGAAGGCGTCGAGGGCACGCAGGGCCTGGGTCGAAGGAGTCCGCATGGAAACCTGCGAATGGTGAACCGAATTTGACGATAGCGGGTAGAAACTATCACTTTTGGCGCGCCGGATTCACCGATTATTGTTTTTCATCGCCACAAACCGGGGAGATCGTGCCGTGACCGTCCAGCAGCGCGCCAAGAGTGAGACCAACGTCCTGGGTTCCGATGCCTTCTCGCTCCAGCGCCGCAATCCCGAAGGCGGCACCAAGCCGCTGAGCCTTTGGGGTTTCCGCAACGAGACCGATCTGCTGACCGATGTGCTGCTGGGCTCGCCCGCCTTCCTGCGCCATCTCGCGACCAGCTCGCTGTCGAAGAAGCACTTGCGCGAGAACCCCTCGAACATCCAGGTCGCGCAGGCGCAGCACAAGGAGCTGACCGCGGCTTATGAGCATTTCGGCGTGAAGGTGCATTGGCACCGGCCCGAACCGGAATTGCCGATGCAGGTCTATTCCCGCGATTCCAGCGTCATGACCCCCTATGGCGCGATCATCACCGCGATGGCCAATTGGTGGCGCCGCGGCGAGAACTATGCCGCCATCCGCACCTATGAAGAGCTCGGCATCCCGATCTACGACATGGTGACCGCCGGCACGTTCGAAGGCGGCGATTTCAACGTGATCGAGGAAGGCGTGGTTCTGATCGGCTGCGGTGGTGCGCGCACGCAAGAGGAAGGCGCCCGCCAGGTCGAGAGCTGGTTCAAACGAGAGGGCTGGGAAACCCGCCTGGCCTTCTTCGACGAATACTACGTACACATCGACCTGATGGTGGTGCCGATCGCGCCGAAGCTGACCGCGGTCTGCCTCGCCTGCACCGAGCCCGGCATCGTCGATTGGCTGAAGGGCAAGGGCCACGAGATCATCGACGTGCCGTTCCAGGACACGATGAACTTGGGCTGCAACTTCATGTCGCTCGGCCGCGACCGGGTGATCGCGCCGAAGATCAGCCAGACCCTGATCAAGCAGTTGAAGGCCCGCGGCTTCGAGGTCGCCGAGGTCGATATGAGCGAGATCTCCAAGACCGGCGGCGGTATCCACTGCATGGCGCAGTCGCTGAAGCGGGTCGCTGCTTAGTTTCGTACCCCCACCCCGGCCCTCCCCCGATTCGGGGGAGGGAGAAGAAAGACCTCGGTCTAGTCCCCGCCCCCGAAGCGGGGGCGGGTTAGGGTGGAGGTACGAGTCAGACTAAAGGCCCAGCACTTCTCCGAGCGCGTCGCCGAACGCTTTTGCCAGTTTGGCGGCGCCCTCTGAAGTCGCGACCAGGTCCTGCCGGAACTCGACCTGCAGATGCCGGAGGCCGCGCTTCATCGCATGATGCGGCACGCTGTAGTCTTCCGCGGGATCGAGGGCATAGGGCTGGTTGTCGCCGATCGGCTCCTTGATCCGCTTCCGCAAGGCCGCGAGCATCGGCGTCGTCAGGCGCCGGTCTTCATGCGATGACAGCGCGATCGGCCAGGGCCGCGGTTGACCGCCCTTCAGCGCCGGCACCATCGAATGGATCGAGAGCAGGACGGGATCCTTCTTCACCGCCAGGGCCGCCGTCATCATCTCTTCGATCGCCTTGTGATAGGGCGCGAACCAGCGCGACATCCGCTCGGCCCGGTCCCAGATCTTCAAATTCGCATTGCCGGGAATCGGCGTTCCATCGACTTTCGTCGGGATCGAGGCGCGATCGGCCGGATCGCGGTTGCAATCGATCAGCAGCCGCGAGACGCCGCAGAACACCGCCGGCAGCTTGAAGCGCGCGGCGAGGAAGATCGCCACCTCCGCCGCGCCGATATCCCAGGCGATGTGGCGCTCCAGGTCTTCGGCGGAAAGGCCGAGGCCCTTGACCTCGGGCGGCATCGTCTTGCTGGCGTGGTCGCAGATCACGACCACGCCGCGGTTGTAATCACCCGGCAACGTGACGACGGGCGGAATCGGTGCCGGGGCAGCGGCAGGATGGGACATGGTGCGCTTGGAACCTTTGGACCACTTCTGTTGGTTCGGCCACCTTACAGGATTCTGCTTTGATTGAATCCCTCCTTCGGCAATCATGCCGCCGGAAGAATTCGGACCGCCGGGGGAAGCATGGGTGAAGGCGAGGTCGTCTATCTGGCCTGGAATGACTATGTCGGCATGACGCGTTGCCGGGGCGTGCCCGCAACCGACGTCGCCAAGCGCATGGAATACGGCCTCGGCTGGGCCGTCGCCGGTCAGGCGCTCACCCCGTTCGACGATATCGCGCCCAATCCCTGGGGCCCGATGCTGGAAGTGCGCCAGACGCCGGTCAAGGAGACCGAGACGCGGATCGACATCTGGGACGATGCGCCTGCCTTCCACTTCTTCCTCTGCGATTCCAAGCTGCCCGACGGCAGCAATTGGGATTGCTGCACCCGCGGCTTCATGCTGAAGGCGCTCGCCGATTTCGAGCGCGAGACCGGCTTTCGCTTCATCGCCTCCTTCGAGCATGAATTTCTGCTGAGCGGGCCGGGCCTTCCGGAGATGACGCCGTTCTCCCTCGAAGCGGTGCGCATGGTCGCCCCTTTCGTGAAGGAACTGACCCAGGCGCTGCAGCAGGCCGATAGCGGCGTCGAGACCGTCGAGCCGGAATACGGCTCGCGCCAGTTCGAAGTCTCCTGCGCGCCGGGGATCGGCGCCCAGGCCGGCGACCGCGCCCTCATCACCCGCGAGGTGATCCGCGAGGCGGCGCGCCGCCGCGGCTATCGCGCCAGCTTCACGCCGAAGCCGGCGCCGAACGCCGTCGGCAACGGCGCGCATGTGCATTTCAGCTTCCTGGACAGCAAGAACGACAACGCGGCCTACGATCCGAATGGCACCGGCGGCGCCTCACAGACGGCGCAGCATTTCATCGCCGGCGTGGTGAAGCACATGCCCGCGCTTTGCGCGCTGGTGGCGCCGAGCCCCGTCTCCTATTACCGGCTAGGGCCGCATCATTGGAGCTGCGGCTATGCCAGCTTCGGCATCCAGAACCGCGAAGCGGCGGTGCGCATCTGTCCGTCGCCGGAACGCGACCCCAAAAAGAAGGGCCGCGCCTTCAATATGGAGCTGCGGGCACCCGACGGCACCGCCAGTCCCTATATGGTGATCGGCGGATTGGTCCGCGCTGGGCTCGAAGGCATCCGCGCGAAACTGCCGCTGCCGACCGCCCTGGGCAAGGACCCGGCGGAGCTCACAGCGGCGGAACGCGAGGCGCTTGGCGTCGTGCCATTGCCCTCAAGTCTCACGGAAGCCTTGGCTGCGCTGGACGCCGATCCGGTCGCCAAGGCCTGGCTGCCGCCCGTCATGTACGAGTCCTATACTTTGGTGAAGCGCAAGGAGATCGAGATGTTCTCCGGCACCGATCCCGCGGAAATCTGCAGGCGCTATCATGACGCATACTGATGCACTCGCTGGTGCGATCAACACGCCGCTGATCGACCATCACTGCCACGGCGTCTCGCCGGCGGATCTCGATTTCGCCGGCTTCCAGGCGTTGTTCTCGGAGAGTTACCGCCCGGCGCCAAAGGGCACGACGGAATTCCAGAAGCCGCTCGGTCTTGCCATCCGCCGCTTCTGCGCGCCGGTGCTGGACCTCGAGCCCTCCTGCCCGGCCGAGGCCTATGTCGAGCGCCGCCAAGCGTTGGGCGCGGCCGAGGTGAACCAGCGCTTCCTGCGCGGCAGCGGGTTGGAATCACTGCTGGTCGATACGGGCTTGCGCAACAGCGAGATCCTGGATGTCGCGGGAATGGCCGAATCCTCAGCACGCCCGGCGCATGAAGTGGTGCGCATTGAAGCGGTCGCCGAAGAAGCGGCGCGGAGCTGCTCTTCTTCCGCCGAATTTCCGCAAGCCTTCGCCGATCGTCTCGCCGAGCGTGCGAAGACCGCTGTTGGTCTCAAGACCATCGTCGCCTATCGCTGCACCTTCAAGATCGACCAGACAGCGCCGAACGCCGTCGATGTCGCCGACGCCGCCGATCGCTGGTTCGAGCAGGCCGCGGCGATCCAGAAGTTCCGGCTGGAAGACCCGGTCATCGTGCGGCACGGGCTCTGGCTCGGCGGCGAACTCTGCAGGCAGCACAAGTTCCCGATGCAGGTCCATGTCGGCTTCGGCGATCCCGACGTCTATATGCATGCCTGCGACCCGACGCATTTCACCGACTTCATCGCCAGCATGGAGAAGTGGGAGGTGCCGATCACCCTGCTCCACAACTACCCGTTCCAGCGCGAGGCGGCGTGGCTCTCCGAGGTCTTCCAGAACGTCTATTACGATGTCGGCGTGATCCTGAACTACGCCGCGCCGATGTCGCGCGACATCCTGGGTGAAGCGCTGGAGATGGGCAAGTTCTCGAAGTTCCTCTACAGCAGCGATGCCTTCGGCCTGAGCGAACTCTACTATCTCGGCGCCCTGCTCTACCGCCGCGGCCTGCAGCAGATCATGGACCGCTGGCTCCGCGAGGATTTCTGCTCCTTGAAGGATGCCGAGGAGCTGATCCGCCTCGCCGCGTATGAGAATGCGCGAAGAATCTATCCGCTCGGCGCTCAATGACGCCTATTGGAACTCTGCCTCTCCACTCACCCGATCGTCATGCCAGGCTTTAGGCCTGGCATCCACGAGTTCGCCGGCCAAGAAACTCGTGGATGCCAAGGCCAAGCCTTGGCGTGACGACCGAGAAACAGACGAGCGAGCACACTATGACCGCCACCGAGACCAATCTCTCCCGCGAAGTCCCGATCATCCCCGCGCAGGCGGCGCTTCTCTTCATCGACGTGCAGAATTTCGCCGCCAAGCGCAACGGCGCCGAGTTCAAGGAGATGACGCCGGACGAGGTCGAGAAGAAATGCGGCTGGTACTTCCGGCAGCTCGAGACCAAGGCGATCCCGAACATGCAGCGGCTGCAGCAGGCCGCGCGCCAGGCCAAGGTCGAGGTCATGTACACCACGATCGAGAGCCTGACGCTCGACGGGCGCGACCGCAGCCTCGATTACAAGATCACCGGCTTCCACGTGCCGAAGGGCTCCTGGGACGGCAAGGTGATCGACGAGCTGGCGCCTGAGGGCGATGAGATCTGGCTGCCGAAGACTTCGAGCAGCGTCTTCGTCTCGACCCATATCGACTACATCCTGCGCCAGCTCGGGGTGAAGCAGCTCATCCTCTGCGGCATCGTCACCGACCAATGCGTCGAGAGCGCGATCCGCGATGCCTGCGACCTCGGCTATCTGGTGACGCAGGTGACCGATGCCTGCACGACCTATACGCAGGAACGCCACGACTTCTCGCTCCGCGCGATCAAGGGCTATTGCCGCCAGCGCACCACCGACCAGGTGATCGCCGAGCTGCAATAGCCCAGAAGGCGTCAGGCGACCTTGGCTTCCGCCGTTTCCGCGGGGGCCGAGGTGCGGATCAGGTGATCGAAGGCGGCCAGCGCCGCTTTCGAGCCTTCGCCCATGGCGATGACGATCTGCTTGTAGGGCACCGTGGTGCAGTCGCCGGCGGCGAAGACGCCCGGCACCGAGGTCTGGCCGCGATCGTCCACCAGGATCTCGCCGCGCGGCGAGAGATCGACCGCGCCCTTCAGCCATTCGGTGTTGGGCAGCAGGCCGATCTGCACGAAGATGCCTTCCAGCGCGATCTTATGCAGCTCGCCACCGGCCCGGTCTTCGTAGGTGAGGCCGGTGACCTTTTGCCCGTCGCCGAGCACCTCCGTGGTCTTCGCGGAAGTGATGACGGTGACGTTGGGCAGGCTGCGGAGTTTCCGCTGCAAGACGTCGTCGGCGCGGAGCTTCACGTCGAACTCGATCAAGGTGACATGCGTGACGATGCCGGCAAGGTCGATCGCTGCCTCGACGCCCGAATTGCCGCCGCCGATCACCGCAACGCGCTTGCCCTTGAACAGCGGACCGTCGCAATGCGGGCAATAGGCCACACCCTTGTTGCGATACGCATCCTCGCCCGGGACGCCCATCTGCCGCCAGCGGGCGCCGGTGGAGAGAATCACGGTCTTGGAACGCAGCGAGGCACCATTGGCCAGTTTCACCTCGACCAGTCCTTTTGAATTGGGATTGGCCGGGACGAGCTTCACCGCGCGCTGGAGATTCATCACCTCCACTGCATAACCCTTCACATGCTGCTCCAAAGCGGTCGCCAGCTTCGGGCCTTCGGTGTAGGGGACCGAGATGAAGTTCTCGATGCCCATCGTGTCCAGCACCTGGCCACCGAGACGTTCGGCCGCCACGCCGGTGCGTATGCCCTTACGCGCGGCATAGATCGCCGCCGCGGCGCCGGCCGGACCACCGCCGACCACCAGCACGTCGAACGCGTCCATGGTCTTGATGCGCTCGGCCGCGCGGTCATTGGCGCCGGTGTCCAGCTTGGCCACGATCTGCTCGGCATCCATGCGGCCCTGGCCGAAGACTTCGCCGTTGAGATACACGGTCGGCACCGACATCACCTGGCGCTGCTCGACCTCGCTTTGGAAGAGCGCGCCGTCGATCGCGACGTGTTTGATCTTCGGGTTGAGCACGGCCATCAGGTTCAGCGCCTGCACCACATCGGGGCAGTTCTGGCAGGACTGCGAGAAATAGGTCTCGAAGGTGAAGTCGCCGTCGAGCCCCTTGATCTGCTCGATCAACGCCTGCTCGATCTTCGGCGGATAGCCGCCGACCTGCAGCAGCGCCAGCACCAGCGAGGTGAATTCATGGCCCATCGGCAGGCCGGCGAAGGTCAGCTGGATGTCCTGGCCCGGGCTGCTGAGCGAGAACGAGGGCGCGCGCTCGTTGCTGGCAGCGCGGTGCTCGGTCAAGGTGATCTGGTCGGAGAGCGGGACGATGTCGTTCAAGAGCGCCATCATCTCCCGCGCATTCTCGCTGCCGTCGACATGGGCGGCGATCTCGATCGGGCGAGTCACGCGCTCCAGGTAACCCTTCAGCTGCGTCTTCATCGTGTCGTCGAGCATGAGTCTTCTCCGGCGATCAAATATTTTCTTGGATTTTTAGGCTTAGAGGCACGCGGCCTTCCCCGTTGCCGGGGAAGGCCGGTTCCATTCAGGCAGGCTTAGATCTTGCCGACCAGCTCGAGGGACGGCGCGAGGGTCTTGGCGCCTTCCTTCCACTTCGCCGGGCAAACCTCCCCCGGATGCGCGGCGACATACTGCGCGGCCTTGATCTTGCGCAGCAAATCGGAAGCGTCGCGGCCGATCCCTTCCGCGGTGACTTCCACGGTCTGGATCACGCCCTGCGGATCGACGATGAAGGTCGCGCGGTCGGCCAGGCCCTGGCCCGGACGCAGCACTTCGAAGTTCGTGCTGATCTCATGGGTCGGGTCGCCGATCATGAAGTACTGGACCTTGGCGATGGTGTCGGAGGCGTCGTGCCAGGCCTTGTGGGTGAAGTGGGTGTCGGTCGAGACCGAGTAGACCTCGACGCCGAGCTTCTGCAGTTCCGCGTAATGGTCGGCCACGTCGCCCAACTCGGTCGGGCAGACGAAGGTGAAGTCGGCCGGATAGAAGAAGAACACGGACCACTTGCCCGCCAGGTTCGCGTCGGAGACCTCGACGAACTTGCCGGCCTTGAAAGCCTGCGCCTGGAACGGCTTAACCTTGGTATTCACAAGAGACATTTGGCAATTCCCTAGGGCTTGAAATGAGAGGCAGGTTCGAAGGCAAAGCGCCCTCGCCCATGCAAATTAGAATTATTTTATGATTAGTAAAATGGAGAAAATTGGCCGTTATGATCGAGTAGATCGATCGTGGTAATTTGACCGTTACCCGCGGGCTGACCCGTGGGTCTTTGGCAGACGGCACCTCGGCACAAGATGCGCGGGTCAAGCCCGCGCATGACGGGTCAAGGAAGCAAACGGCCGGCCCGGATTTCCCCGGACCGGCCGCCGTTCACCCCTTCACACAGACCACCTGGCGGAGCGTGGAGACGATCTCGACCAGATCGCTCTGCGCCGCCATGACGGCGTCGATGTCCTTGTAGGCGCCGGGCGTCTCGTCGATGACGCCCGTGTCCTTCCGGCATTCGACATGCGCGGTGGCTTGCGCGTGGTCTTCCAAGGAGAAGTGCTCCTTGGCGGCGCCGCGCGACATCTTCCGTCCCGCCCCATGGGAGCAGGAGCAGAAGCTTTCGGCATTGCCCCTGCCGCGGACGATGAAGCTCCTCGCCCCCATCGAGCCCGGGATGATTCCGAGCTCGCCGGACTGCGCCGAGACCGCACCCTTCCGCGTCACCCACACCGTGTCGCCGAAATGGACTTCCCGGCTGATGTAGTTGTGATGGCAGTTCACCGCGTGATCGCTGGTGGCGAAGTCCTTGAACGATGCCTTCAGCACGTCCAGCACCCGCTCCAGCATGACCGCGCGGTTCAGGCGCGCATAGTCCTGCGCCCAGGAAACCGCATCGACATAGTCATCAAACAGGACCGACCCCTCCTTCAAATAGGCGAGGTCCCGGTCGGGCAGGTTCAGGCCCAACCGCTCCATCTCTTCCTTGGCCTCGGCGATGAAGTGCTGGCCGATCCGGTTGCCGACGCCGCGGGAACCGGAATGCAGCATCACCCAGACCGCGTCGTCCTGGTCCAGGCACACTTCGATGAAGTGGTTGCCGCCGCCGAGCGTGCCAAGCTGGCGCGCCGGGCTGTGCTTGACCGCAACCGCCGGGTACTTCTGCTGCAGCAAGTCATAGCGCTGCTTCAGCCGCTGGTACCAGGCCTTCTCCGAGACCGCCGGCACCCGATCGCCATAGTCGCCGAAGCCGACCGGAATCGCCTTCTCGATAGCGCTCCGCAGCGGCTTCAACGTCTCCGGCAGATCGTGGCTGGTGAGGCTGGTCTTCACCGCGCACATGCCGCAGCCGATATCGACGCCGACCGCAGCCGGAATGATGGCACCCTTGGTCGGGATCACGCTGCCGACCGTGGCGCCGCGCCCAAAATGGACGTCGGGCATGACGGCGACATGGCCGGCGATGAACGGCAGCCGCGCGACGTTCTCGACCTGGCGCCGGGCCGCCTCTTCGAGCGGCACGCCCCGGATCCAGGCCTTTACCGGCGCGGCGCCGGTCTCCAACACCTGATACTGCGTCTCCAACTGGGCAGACATGGTCCCCTCCTTCCGGGAACTCTTACCGGACATAGTAGTCACGTTCGATGAAACCGGCGCGACTTCAGGCAGCAGGCCTTAAAACCTTCGTCCGGATCCACAGGGGCAGGGATTGTTGCGGCCGAGCTTCTCGATCAGTTCCTTTTCGCCATGCACGACCCGATCGCCCCGTTTCACCTGCGTCTCGGAGTTAAAACCCGCTCCGGCGCTTGCTCATGGGTTCGAAGTGAACCTCGTCTTTCATCCGTTTCATTGTCTCCTCCATCTCTCCGTCATCCTGGTCGGGGTGCGAGGATTTGAACCTCGGCCCTCTCGGTTCCGAACCGAGCGCTCTGATCAGGCTGAGCTACACCCCGGCATTCCCACATCCCGCCCGGCCCGTCCTGAGGGTGACGGGCCGGGCGCGGCGCCACGCGCTGCGGTGCGAAGGCCGCGCGCTCTCGGTCGCAATCCACCATCGTGGGTTGCGTTTCATTGCAAAGAAAAACCCCGCCGAACCTTCCGCTCTCGCGGGGCTCGGCGGGGTCCTGATGGACCTTTATGCGGCGACGCGTCAGCGCGTCATCGCGCCCTCCAAGCCCGCAAAAGCAGGATTATCCAGCCGCGGCGCGCACAAAATGCGGCCGAAGGCGTCCGCGGCTTTCGCCGGCGCCATCCTTGGCTCTGCATGTTCGTGAGCGAATCGCATCGTTGGTTTCTCTCGATCTTGAATTGCCCCGCAACCGCTGCGGGAGGCCGCTCGTGTACGCCTGTTGCCCCGTGGCGTCAAGCGACAATGCGATTTACTGTCGCGTCAAGCACGAAGGCGGTTCATGCGCTGAGGCGGGCCTCAGAGCCCTTTGATGCGGCCGCGCCAGCGTTCGACGATGGCGACGGCGCCGCTGTCGTTGTTGTCGAGATTGGCGCTCTTGTAGACGTCGACCGCGACGCCTTGCGCCGCGAGCGCCTCGACCGCGCCCGCCATCACGACGTTCATGATGAAGGCCCCGGCGATGGTGGAGACCGGGCCCATGCGGAGATCGGTGCCGGCGATCTCGAGGCTGGCATCGCCTTGCGCCACCTCGTTGTCGATCACCAGATCGGCGATGTCGTGCAGGCTGCGTCCGCTGCTGTGGCGCGAGGCGACCCGGCCGGCATGGTCCATCGAGGTGATGGCCACGGTGCGGGTGCCGCGCGCCTTCGCGTGCAACGCCGCTTCGACTGGAAATGCATTGCGGCCGGAATTGGAGACGATGAAGAGAATGTCCTTGGGTCCCATCGGATAGGCGGCGAGCACGCTGGCCGCATAGCCTTCGATCCGTTCCAGCTGGGTCGAGCGCTGCGCGCCCTCATGCAGCATCAGCGGCGGGTCGAAGATCGCCTGCAAGGGCGCGATGCCGCCGGCGCGATAGAACACCTCCGCGGCAATGAGATGCGAGTGGCCGCTGCCCGTCGCATAGACCAGGCCGTCGGCGCGCAGGGTCTCGGCAACCCAGGCCTGCGCGGTCTCGAGCGCGCCGCGCTGCTCGATCACCAGCTTGTCGAGCACGCCCACGACCTTGTCGCGATAAGTCTGGAGCAAGCTCCCGCCCCGGGTCATCCGTTGATCTCCGCGACATAGTCGTAGCGATCGCCGCGATACCAGGAGATCGCATCCTCGACGGCGACGCCGTGCGATCCGTAGCCGATGCGGCGGATCATCAGCACCGCGGTGCTCGGCTTCACCTTGAGATGATCGGCGATCTCCGGCCCGGCCTCGACCGCGCGCATGCTTTGCAGGATCCGCTTCGGCCTTCCGCCATGCTGGTCCATCCGCCCGTAGAGCGAGCCCGTGCCGTCGTAATCCTCGCCGACCGAGGTCACCGGCACGATCGAGCGCTCATAGGCCAGGATCTCGTCGCCGGCCAGCCGCAGCCGCGCCAGCACGAAGACCGGCGTGCCCAAGGGCAAGGCGGTGCGGAACGCGGTGTCCGGCGGCACCGGCATGATGGTCTTCTCGAGAATCTTCGAGACCGGCCGGATGCCGCGGCTCACCATGTCGTCGGTGAAGCCGGTGAGGCGCGTCACGGGTTTCAGGATCCGCCGCGCCACGAAATGTCCGGCGCCGCGCCGCGTCTCGATCAACCCGCCTTCCGCCAGTTGCTCGAGGCATTGCCGCAGCGTCGAGCGCGAGACGCCGAGATCCTCGGCCAGCTCCCGCTCCGGCGGCAGCGCGTCGCCGGCCGCGATCACGTCGTCCTCGATCGCCGAGGTCAGCGCATTGGTCAGCCGCAGGCCCAAAGGCCCGCGCTGGCGATTGAGACGCTGGCGCAATTCGGCGACCAAACTCATGCGATTCGTCGAAACTCCTGTGCGGCTGTCGAGCATAGGGCGTGGTTTGCTCTGGTGCAACCCTGGTATGGTTTCGGTTATGTGTTAGATAGCCGCTGTTTTAGCGGCTGGACGGAGTCCGAAAACTCCAATACCATACCCAAAACATACCAATTATAGACGCCGTTGGGGACGAGGAGACCGGGTCATGGGTGTGCGGGCGGGACTGCTGAGCGGGCTTATCGCGGCCGTGGCCTTCGGTTCCATTGCTATGGCGGAACCGGTCGAGATCCGGATCACCCATTCGATCACCGGCGGCACGCAGAAAGAGGCGCTGGACGGAATCATCGCCGATTTCGAGAAGGCCCATCCGGACATCAAGGTGAAGCAGGTCGTGTTCGACGACGACCAGTATTCCGACACCGGCCTGATCACTCAATTGAAGAGCTCGACGCCACCCGACATCTATTTCCAATGGGCCGGCTTCCCGATGCAGCGCGACGCGAAGGAAGGCTTCGCCAAGGACATCACCGCCGAGATGAACGAGGGCGGCTGGAAGGATACTTTCCTCCCCTCGATCTGGTCGCCGCCGATGGGCATGCTCTACGAGGGCAAGGCCTATCTGGTGCCGATGACCCTCGATGTCACCAATGTCATCTGGTTCAACAAGAAGATCTTCGCCGAAGACGGCGTGAAGGCGCCGGCGACCTGGGACGAGTTCATGACCGTGGTGAAGACGCTCTCCGAGAAGGGGGAGACGCCGATCGTGATCGGCAACCAGGAGCTCTGGCCGCTGGGCAACTGGGCCTCGCACATCGCCTCGCGCGTGGTCGAGCCGGCGCATTACAGCGCGGCCTTCGAATTGAAGGAGCCGTTCAACCAGCCGGGCTTCGAGAAGGCGCTGACCCTGATCGACGACCTGCGCAAGGCCGGCGCCTTCAACAAGGACATCGCCGGGCTCGGCGCCGATCCCGCCATGAGCACCTTCTTCCAGGAAGCCGCCGCCATGCATCCGATCGGTTCCTGGCTGGTGCCTTCCGCCAATGAGATGGCGGAGAAGGATTTCGACTACGGCGCCTTCAACACGCCGCTGATCGATCCCGCCAACCCGACCAAGGACAGCGTGATCGGCACCGCCACCGGCTTCGCGGTGCATGCCAAGAGCGCGCATCCCAAGGAGGCGATCGCCTTCCTGAAATTCTTCAGCCGGCTCGACAATCAGGTGAAATGGGCCGAGGCCGGTAGCTTCAGCCCGGTCAAAGGCGCCATGGAGCAGGCGAAGCTCGACGACAAGACCAAGCAGATGGCCGACATGCTCTCCAGCGCGGGGTCGCTGGTGCCGCCGCCGGACACGACCTATCCGGTCGCCGTGGCGGAATCCTATTACCAGGCGGCCGCCTATGTGGCCGGCGGCGAGAAGTCGCCGAAAGACGCCCTGGTCTGGCTCGACGAGCATGTGAAGGCCATGAAGTAACCGTGCCCTCTCAGAACCAAAGGGCAGCCACGCGGAATCAAGAGCTCGGTGGGGGAAGACCGGGGGAGGGCGCCGGGATTACGAATATTCTCTTCGTGATCCCGGCGCTCACGCTTTATGCGCTGTTCGTGCTGCTGCCGCTGGCGTCGTCGGTCTATTACTCGCTGACCGACTGGGATGGGATCGGCACGCCGCGCTGGGTCGGGCTGGCGAATTTCGCCCGCGCCTTGCAAGACGACATCCACCTCGCTTCCTACGTCCATGTCACACTCTACATCCTCGGCACGCTGGTCTTCGAGGTGAGCTTCGGGCTCATCATGGCGGTGCTGCTGAACAGCGACCGGCCGGGCTTCGCCATCTTACGCGGTCTCTTCTTCTCGCCGGTGGTGCTGTCGATGTCGGCGGCGGGCGTGCTCTGGACCTTCGTCTTCGATTATCGCACCGGCCTCGTAAACGCGATGCTGAAGGGCATGGGCCTCGGTGACTGGACGCAGCCTTGGCTCTCGCAGCCGGCGACGGCCCTCGTCTGCGTCATGCTGGTCTCCGGCTGGAAGTTCGCCGGCTTCTACATGATCCTGTTCTTCGCCGCACTCCGCCGCATCCCGCGCAGCCTTTATGAGGCCGCGACCCTGGAAGGTGCCGGACCGATCCGCCAGTTCTTCAGCATCACCCTGCCGCTCTTGAAGCAGAACGTCCTCATTTGCGTGCTGCTGGCGGTCACCGGTGGCTTCGCCGGTTTCGACCTCTTCTTCACCATGACCAACGGCCAGCCCTACAACACGACCGAGGTGCCGGTCACCTGGATCGTGAAGATGGGCTTCGACAGCGACCAGCTCGGCTACGGCATTGCCTTGACCGTGATCCTGACCGTCGTCGTCTCACTGGTCTCCCTCCTCTATCTGCGGTTTGCCGAGCGGAGCCATGCGGTCGAGTATTGATGTGCCGCGCTCGCCGCGTGAGTGGCTGCAGTTTGGGATCGGTGCCGCCGTCGTCGCCGGCATGTGCTTTCCGGCAGTCTGGATGACCTATTCGGCGCTGAAGACCAACCGCGAGATCTTCCGCAAGCCCTATGCCCTGCCCGAAACCTGGCAGTGGGAGAACCTCACCAAGGCCTGGCAAGACGGCGGGCTCGGCGGGCTCTACCTCAACAGCATCATCGTCACCGCCGCAGCGGTGACACTTTGCGCCTTCGCCGCCACCCTCGCAGCCTATGCCTTCGCGCGGCTGGAGTTTCCCGGGCGACGCGCGCTCTACCGTGTGTTCCTGATCGGCCTGCTCCTGCCGCCGCCGGCGGTCGCAATCGCGCTCTTCACCCAGCTCCGCGACATGGGCCTGCTGAACACGCTCTGGGCGCTGATCTTCGCCAATGCCGCCTGGTCGCTCTCGATCACGCTCTACCTGATGACCGGCTACTTCCGGACCGTGAAGCGTGAGATGGAGGAGGCGGCGCGACTGGAGGGTGCCAATACTTTCCAGGTCTTCTGGTCCGTGGTCCTCCCGATGGTGAAGCCGGCGGTGATCACCACCGCCATCCTCAACACCATCAATATCTGGAACGAGCTGATGTTCGCGCTGCTCTTCATCAGCGACGATGCCAGCCGCACGCTGCCCGCCGGAATCGTGCGCTTCAGCGGCTTTCACAGCACCAACTATGCGCTGGTCTTCGCCGCCCTCACCATCACCACGGTCCCGATCATGATCTTCTACTTCATCAGCCAGCGGCACGTGATCCGCGGCCTCACCGCCGCCCAAGCTGATTGATCGGGGGCCGAATAGAGCATGATGATCAGCGGTGTCATCGAAGGCTTCTACGGCCGTCCCTGGACCGAAGCCCAGCGCATCGAGATGATGGACTGGATCGCGGCTTCGGGCATGAATCTCTATGTCTACGCACCGAAAGACGATGTGAAGCTGCGCGCCCGCTGGCGCGAGCCTTACACCGAGGCCGAGATGGCCGCCCTCGCCCGCCTGGTCGCGGCGGCGAAGGCACGCGGCCTCACCATGATGGCGGCGCTGGCGCCCTGCCTCGACATCACCTACGGCGATCCGGCCGAGCTCTCGCATCTGTTGCGCCGCCTCGACCAGTTCATCGCCCTCGGCCTCACCCATTTCGCACTGCTCTATGATGATATCCCGAGCCGGCTCGGGGCTGAGGATGCGGCGCAGTTCCCTTCCTTCGCCGCCGCGCAATGTCACATCGCCAACGCGGCCTGGGCCTATCTCTGCGCCCGGAACGGTGCGCGGCTGTTCTTCTGCCCGACCGAGTATTGCGGCCGCATGGCCGGCGGCGATCCGGAGCAGTCGGCCTATCTCCAGACCCTGGGCGCGGAGCTCTGCGACCCGATCGACATCTGCTGGACCGGGCCGGAGATCATCTCGCCGGAGATCACGGCGGAATCGCTGCGCAGCCTGGCCAAGGTGCTGCGCCGCAAGCCGGTGATCTGGGAGAATTTTCACGCCAACGATTACGACATCCGCCGCACCCACACGGGACCGCTGGGCGGGCGTGCATCGGCGATCCGCGACGAGATCGCCGGTTTCATCAGCAACCCGAACAACGCGTTCGAAGCCAACTTCGTGCCGGTGCACACGACCGGCGCCTTCTTGAAAGCGCCGCGCTACGACGAGAGCACGGCCGCCGATGCCGCGGCGCGCGCCTGGCAGGACCGCTTCCGCCTCGCCCATAGCGCCGGCGGAGAAATGCTGAACCTCGATGAAGTCGCGCTCCTGATCGACCTGCTCTATCAGCCGTTCCGCGCCGGGCCGCAATCCACCGCCATCGTCGCGACCGCCCGTGCGCTGTTGGCCGAGGCCTGGCCCAACACCGATCTCCGCACCTGGCGCGACGGACAGACCCGGATCCGCGCGTATCACGATCGTGTCGTTGCGCTGTTCGACCGCATGACCGAGCTCGAGAACCGGGAGCTCTTCTACACCTTCCAGCCGCATCTCTGGGAGGTGCGGGAGGAGTTGCACACGCTCACCCAATATCTCGACTGGCTGGCGAGCGGCCCCGCGGCAAACGGTGTCTTCCCGGAATCCAGCCGCCTGCCGAACACCTATCGCCAGGGACTCGCCGCAGCGCTGCAGGCCTTGCTGCCCCGCGACCGCGACGGCCATCTCAATCATGCAATCTGACCGCAACGCGTACCGCCTGCGCCCGGCCCGGCGCGCCGACCTGCCTGGCCTCTATGAGGTCTGCCTGAAGACCGGCGATTCCGGCAAGGACGGCACGAACCTGCACGACGATCCGACCCTGCTCGGTAAGTTCTATGTCGGCCCTTATGTGGTGCTGGAGCCCGATCTCGCCTTCACCCTCGATGGCCCCTCGGGCGCGGTGGGCTATCTGCTGGGCACGCTCGATACCGCCGGCTTCAACTCCCGCTGCGAGAACGAGTGGCTGAAGCCCATGCGCAACGCCGTGCACAATCCGGGCAATGACCTCACCACCTGGCGCGACAGCGACTGGGTGCGCCGCTTGATCCATGTGCCGGACTTCACCTTCACCCCGGCGCTGCAGGCGTTTCCGGCGCACGCGCATATCGACCTGCTGCCGGAAGCGCGCGGCCATGGCTTCGGCCGCCGGATGATGCAGTTTCTGATGGCGCGCATGGCGGCGCGCGGTGCCAAGGGCCTGCACCTTTCCGTCGCCCCGAGCAATGCCGGCGGCCAGGCCTTCTATCAAAAGCTCGGCTTTCACCATGTCGCGGCGCCGGAGCTGCCACGGCACACGTATTTCATGGGCCGCAGCCTCGCCGATATCGAGCCGAACGACGCCTTGGCCGGCATGGTGCTGCATGGCTGAGATCGTTTTCGACAAGGTCGCGAAGGATTTCGGCGGCGGCCCCGTGCTGCGCGACGTCTCGCTCACCGTCGCGGAAGGCGAGTTCTGCGTCTTCGTCGGCCCGTCGGGCTGCGGCAAGTCCACCCTGCTGCGCATGGTCGCGGGGCTGGAGAGCATCACCGAAGGCGAGATCCGGATCGGCGGCCGGCGCGCGAACGACATCCCCCCGGTCAAGCGGGGTGCTGCGCTGGTGTTTCAGACTTATGCGCTGTTCCCGCATATGACCGTGCAGGAGAATCTCGGCTTCGGCCTCAAGATTCGCGGTACCGCCAGGGCCGAGCGTGATGCGAAGGTGCTCGCCGTTGCCAAGGACCTGGAGCTGGACGGTTTGCTGCATCGCCGCCCGCGCGAGCTGTCCGGCGGCCAGCGGCAGCGGGTCGCGATCGGCCGCGCCATGCTGCGCGACCCGCAGGTCTTCCTGTTCGACGAGCCCTTATCCAACCTCGATGCGGCTTTGCGGGTGCAGACCCGCCTGCAGATCGCCAAGCTGCACCAGGATACCGGCCGCAGCATGATCTATGTGACCCATGACCAGGTGGAAGCGATGACCCTCGCCGACAAGATCGTGCTGCTCAACACCGGCGAGCGCGTCGCGCGCGAAGGCAGCCTCGCCCAGGTCGGCACGTCCCTCGCCCTCTACCATCACCCGAAGACGCTGTTCGTCGCCGGCTTCATCGGCGCGCCGCGGATGAACTTCATTCCCGCACGCGTGGCCGAGGTGTTCTTCGATCGCCTCGTGGCGGAAACCGCATCCGGCCTGCGGGTCGCCGCATCGGTTTGTTCGGACGGAATGAAGGTTGGCGATTCCGTCACGCTCGGCATCCGGCCCGAGCATGTGACTTTCGGCGACGCGCTCCTCGCCGGCGTGCTCAATGTCGAACGCTTCGGCGATTCAGCCCTGCTCTATCTGGAAACCGCCGAAGCCAAGGAACCGATCGTCATGCGCACGGACGGCGCTACGCGCCTGAAGCGCGGCGATACCGTCTCGCTCGCCTTCCCGGAGCAGCATGTCCATGTGTTCGATGCGGAAGAACGCGCCCTGACGCGTTCGGTGGATCCGCTTTCCACTTAATCGTCATCCGCCCTGCATCTTCGGGAGCAGGATGACTTCGCTGTCGGGATTCAGTGGCGTGAGCCAGCCGTCGCGGAAGATGATGCCGTCGACCGAGACCGAGACGCCGCGTTTCAGCTGGGGCTGCAGGCCCGGATAGATTTCGCCTAACCGGGCCAGCAGGTCCTTCACGTTGACGGCTTCGATCTCGAGATTGGATTCGCCGCCCGTGTGGGATTTCAGCGAGCTCCAGACGATGACCTTGGCCATTCAGCAGTCCATGCGGAGATTGTTACTCCGCAGCCTTCTTCATCGCCGACTGCTTCTCCAAAGCCGCAAGCAGCTTCGGCGGAGAGATCGGCGTTTCCGTCATGCGAACACCGACCGCGGCCGAGACCGAGTTGGCGACGGCGGCGAGCGGCGGGACGATCGAGGTCTCGCCGACGCCGCGGACGCCATACGGATGGCCGGGGTTCGGGATTTCGAGGATGACGGTATCGATCATCGGCAGGTCGGAGCAGACCGGAATGCGATAGTCGAGGAAGCCCGCATTCTGCAGACGACCGTCCTTGCCGTAGATGTACTCCTCGTTCAAGGCCCAGCCGATGCCCTGCACGGCACCGCCCTGGAACTGGCCTTCGACATAGGAGGGATGCACCGCCTTGCCCGCATCCTGCAGCACGGTGTAGCGCAGGATCTTGGTGAAGCCGGTCTCCGGGTCGACCTCGCTGTCGCAGATATGCGTTGCGAAGCTGACGCCCGCACCGTCGGCGCTGTACTCGTGATGGCCGGCGATCGGGCCGCCCGTGGACGGCGCCTGGGCCGCGATCTCCTTCAGGGACATCGGCGGGTGGTTGCCGGCATTGGCGCCGGCGGGCTTCGCATGCCCATTCTCCCAAGTGACCGCGTCCTCCGGGATGCCCCAGATCTGCGCCGCGCGGGCGCAGAGCTTCTTGATCGCGTCGCGCGCGGCCAGGATGCAGGCCATGCCGGTCGCGAAGGTGGTACGGCTGCCGTCGGTCACGTCGTTGTAGCCGAGCGTGCCGGTATCGGCGACGACCGACCGCACCTTGTCATAGGGGATGCCGAGCTCTTCCGCGGTCATCAGGTTCATCGACGCGCGGGAGCCGCCGATATCCGGCGAGCCCACCGTCACGCCAACTGTCCCATCGACACCGATGTTCATGGTGACGCAGGATTGGCCGCCGAAGTTGAACCAGAAGCCGCAGGCCATGCCGCGTCCCTGGTTCTTGCCGAGCGGTGCCTTCAAGTGCGGGTGCTCACGCGCCTTCTGCAAGGTGGCGAGCAGGCCGATCGGACCATAGGTCGGGCCATAGGAGGAATGGGTGCCTTCTCGCGCCGCATTCTTGATGCGGAAGTCGATCGGCTCCATGCCCACCTTATGCGCCAGCTCTTCGATCACGCTCTCGACCGCGAAGTTGGCCATCGGTGCACCGGGCGCCCGATAGGCCGCCTGCTTCGGCCGGTTGCAGACCACGTCGAAGCCGACGGCGCGGACGTTCTCGAGATCGTATTGCGCGAAAGCGGTCATCGCGCCGAACTCGACCGGCGAGCCGGCGAAGGCGCCGCCCTGGTAGCGCAGGGTCGCGTCGCCCGCCACGATGCGGCCGTCCTTGGTCACGCCGATCTTCACGTCGATCGACGAGGACGAGGTCGGGCCGGTCGCCTTGAAGACTTCATCGCGGCTCATCACGACCTTGACCGGCCGGTTCGCCTTGCGCGAGAGCGCCAGCGCGATCGGCTCGATGAAGACCGTGGTCTTGCCGCCGAAGCCGCCGCCGATCTCCGAGGCGGTGACGCGCAGCTTGGAAAAGTCCATGCCGAGCAGGCGCGCGCAGGTGTCGCGGACCATGAAATGGCCCTGGGTGCAGACCCAGAGCTCGCCCTGGCCGTCGGGACCGACGTTCGCCAGGCAGGCATGCGGCTCGATATAGCCCTGGTGCGTCGCCTCGGTCTTGAAGCTGCGCTCGAGGATGATGTCGGCCTTCTTGAAGCCGGCTTCGACGTCGCCATGGCCGAACTCGTAGCGGCGCACGACGTTGGACGCCTTCTTCGGCTTCGGATCCATGCCGTCGGTGATCATCTTCGGATAGAGCAGCGGCGCGTTCGGCTTCATCGCCTCATCGACGTCGGTGACGTGCGGCAGCACCTCATAGTCGATCTTGATGAGCTTCATCGCCGCCTTGGCGATGGACGCGCTGGTCGCGGCGACCGCGGCCACGGCATGGCCCTCGTAGAGCGCCTTCTCGCGCGCCATGACGTTGACGAGCACGTCATAGAGCATCGCATCGCCGTCGGTCTGGTCCGGCAGGTCGGCGGCGGTGACGACCGCCTTCACGCCGGCGAGCTTCAGCGCCTTGGAGGCGTCGATGCTCTTGATCTTGGCATGGGCATGGGGCGAGCGCAGGACGCGACCGACGAGCTGGCCGGGCGCTACCGCATCGGCGCCGAACTTGGCGCGGCCGGTGACCTTGTCGACGCCGTCGGGACGGTTCGGCCGCGTGCCGACGACTTTGTATTTACGAGTCTGGGATTCAGCGTGGTCGAGCGGCATGTTCAGGCCCTCCGCATTTCAGCGGCCGTATCCATGACGGCGCGCACGATCTTGTCGTAGCCCGTGCAGCGGCAGAGATTGCCGGCCAGGGCGAAACGAACCTCGGTCTCGGTCGGTTTCGGATTGTGATCGAGCAGCGACTTGGCGGCGACCAGGAAGCCCGGCGTGCAGATACCGCACTGGAGCGCCGCATGCTCGATGAACTTCTTCTGCAAGGGATGCAGCTCATTGCCCTTCGCCATGCCCTCGATCGTATCGATCTTGTGGCCGTCGGCTTCGGCGCCGAGCACCAGGCAGGAGCAGGTCAGGCGGCCGTCGATCGTGACGCTGCAGGCGCCGCAATCGCCGGTGCTGCAGCCTTCCTTGGCGCCGGTCAGGCCCAGACGGTTCCGGAGCACGTCGAGCAGGGTCTCATCCGGCTCGCAGACATAGTCAACGGGATCGCCGTTGATCGTGGTGGAGACTTTGACGGAAGACATTCTTACTTTCCTCCCGCGCGTTGCTGCGCGATCTTGGCGGCGCGCTTGGCGAGCACACCGGCCACCTTGATGCGATAGTCCTTGGTGCCGCGCTTGTCGTCGATCGGGTTGCAAGCCGCCGAGCAGGCGGCTGCGAGCGCGTCCATCGCCTTCGCGTCCAGTTTGGTGCCGATGATCGCCTTGGCGGCGGCCGGAACCAGGAGGACGGTGGGTGCAACGGCGCCGAGCGAGACGCGGGCATCCTTCACCACACCCTTGGCATCCAGCGTAAGGCTGACGCCGACGCCGACCACCGCGATGTCCATCTCGGTGCGCGGGATGAAGCGGAGATAGGCGTCACCCGACTTGGCCGGACGCTTCGGCAGCAGGATCGCTTCGATGATCTCGCCCTTCTTCAGGGAGGTCTTGCCGGGTCCGACCGGAACCTGCTCGACCGCGATCGTGCGCTTGCCCTTGGGGCCTGCGATCGCGACCTTGGCGCCCGCAGCAACCAGGGCCGGGACGCTGTCGGCCGCCGGCGAGGCGTTGCAGAGATTTCCGGTCATGGTGGCGCGGCCCTGGACCTGCTTGGAGCCGATCAGATTCGCGGCCTCGACCACGCCGGGCCAGGCCTTCTTCAGCGCGGCATTCTCACCGAGCTCGGCACCGGTCACGGCGGAGCCGATCTTCCAGCCGGTGGCACTCTTGGTAATCGTGCGGGTGCTGGCGATGCGCTTGATATCGACGATCAGGTCCGGCTCGATGAAACCGGTGCGAAGGCGAACCAGCAGGTCGGTCCCCCCGGCCAGCACGTAGGCTGAGCCCTTTTCTTTGGCAAGCAGCTGCGATGCGGCCTGCAGAGTTGTCGGACGCTCGTATCTCATTTTTTCATTCCCACTCCCTTGGAACGGTTCGATCTAAACCTTCCGGCACCTTAAGCACAAGAGCCCAACCTATTGTGGTTCGGTGTAACCGTTTCCCATTCCCAGTGGTTCGGCCAGAGCCTGTGGACAAGTTGCCGCAACCGAGGCTTCCTTAGCCGGTTGATTTCCAGCCGAAGCACGCGAAATCCGGTCCATGGCCCAGAAAAAGCTCACGAAATATCGCTCCATGCGGGACTTCGAGCAGACCGCAGAGCCGAGTGGCGGCAGCGCCGGTCTGGTCGCGAAATCCAACCGGCTGCGCTACGTCATCCAGAAACATGCCGCGACCCGACTCCATTATGACTTCCGGCTGGAACTCGATGGGGTCTTCAAGTCCTGGGCGGTGACCCGCGGCCCCTCGAACGACCCGGCCGACAAAAGGCTCGCGGTCGAGGTCGAAGACCATCCGTTGGAATACGGCGATTTCGAAGGGATCATCCCCAAGGGCCAGTATGGCGGCGGCACGGTTCAGCTCTGGGACCGCGGCTATTGGCAGCCGGAAGGCGACCGGTCGGCCGAGGAGATGATCAAGAAAGGTGACTTCAAGTTCGTGCTCGACGGCGAGCGGCTGCACGGCAGCTGGGTGCTGGTCCGGATGAAGTTCGACCGGAACGGCGGCAAGCGGACCAACTGGCTGCTGATCAAGCATCGCGACAAATTCGCCAAGGAAGGCGGCGCCGAGAAGCTGATGGCGCAGCAAACCTCGATCGCCTCCGGCCGGAAGATGGAGCAGATCGCCGCCGGCAAGGGCAAGGCGCCGAAGCCCTTCATGCTGAAGAAGACCCAGGCACTGAAGATCACCGCCGCCGCGGTCTGGGACAGCTCGCACAAGGAAGAAGAGAAGGCGCTGCGCAAAAAGATCGCGAAAGCGAGGCCGAAGGCGCGGAAAGCGTCCACGATGCCGGATTTCGTCGAACCGCAGCTCGCGACTGTCATCGATCACCCGCCGGGCGGCGAGGGCTGGATCCATGAGCTGAAGCTCGACGGCTACCGCATGCAATTGCGCGTGGAGAACGGCGACGCGCGCCTGCGGACCCGCAAGGGGCTCGACTGGACCGAGAAGTTCCCGGAAATCGCCGAAGCCGCGGCCGAGAGCTTGAGCGACGGCATTTATGACGGCGAGGTCTGCGCGTTGGAGGAGAATGGCGCTTCAAACTTCTCCGCGCTGCAGGCCGCCCTGTCCGATGGCAAGACGGACCGCCTTATCTTCTTCGCCTTCGATGCTCTGTACATCGCCGGCGACGATCTACGCCAGGAACCGCAGCTCGATCGCAAGGCGCGGCTCCAGAAAGAGCTCTCGAGCCTGAAGAGCAACGCGGCCGCCATCATCAAGTATCTCGACCATGTCGAGGGCAGCGGCAAGGCGGTCTGGGATCAGGTCGTGAAGATGGGCCTCGAAGGCATCATCTCCAAGCGCGCCAATGCCCCCTACCGCGGCGGGCGCGGCCATGGCTGGGAGAAGTCCAAGGCCCGGCCCGGGCATGAGGTGGTGATCGGCGCCTGGTGGGGCGATCAGACCCACCTCCGCTCCCTGCTGGTCGGGGTCCGCAAGGGCGGCAAGCTGGTTTATGTCGGCAAGGTCGGGACCGGCTACAGCGCCGCCAAGGTGAAGCGCGTCCTGCCGAAGATCCGCGTCCTCAAGACCGACAAGAGCCCCTTCACCGGCCCCAATGCGCCGCGTTATGCCAGCGGCATCAACTGGGTGAAGCCGGAGTTGGTGGCCGAGATCGAGTTCGCCAACTGGACCACGGACGGCATGGTCCGCCAAGCCGCCTTCAAGGACCTCCGCACCGACAAGCCCGCCGCCGAAGTCAAAGCCGAAAAACCTGCCGATCCCGAGGAGGTGGATGTCGAAATGCCCAAGCCCCGTTCGACGTCCAAGAAAGCAACCGGCAAGGCGAGCGGTCCCGTGGAAGTCATGGGCGTCACTATCAGCAATCCGAACAAGGAGTTATGGCCGGGGCACAGCAAGCTGGACCTGGCTCATTATTATGAGGCGGTGGCGGACTGGATGCTGCCGCACATCCAGGGCATCCCCTGCTCCATCGTGCGGGCGCCGGACGGGTTCAAGAAGGAGCAGTTCTTCCAACGCCATTCCATGCTCGGCCAGTCGAAGATGCTGGATGAGATGAAGGTCTCCGGCGACCGCAAGCCCTATGTGGTGATCAACCGGGCGGAGGGAGTCGTTGCGGCTGGGCAGATCGGCGGGCTGGAGCTCCATCCGTGGAATTGCCTGCCGGACCAGCCGGATCGGCCGGGGCGACTGGTCTTCGATCTCGATCCGGATCCGGGCGTCGATTTCAGCGAGGTCATCGCCACGGCCAAGGTGTTCAAGGACTGGCTCGAAGCCCTCGGCCTGATACCGTTCTGCAAGACCACCGGCGGCAAGGGATTGCATGTGGTGGTGCCGCTGGTGCCGGGGAAGACTAAGGTCTCCTGGACCGAGGCGAAGGATTTCTGCCGCGAGCTCTGCGAGCGGATCGCTTCGGATGCGCCGGAGAAGTACGTCGTCAACATGGCGAAGGCGAAGCGGAAGGGAAGGATCTTCCTGGACTATCTGCGCAACGATCGGATGTCGACCGCGGTCGCCCCGCTTTCGCCGCGGGCGCGCGAAGGTGCCACAGTGGCGATGCCGCTCAACTGGCCGCAGGTGAAGTCCGGGCTGGATCCGAAGAAATACACGATCGAGACGGCTTGGGCCGCCTTGAAGAAATCGAAGGCCTGGAGCGATTACGCCAAGTCGGCGAAACCGCTGCAGGTGGCGCTTGAACGCATGAAAAAGAGTCGAGGGAGATAGACCATGGCGCTGAGACCGACGTGGCGGGGACACTTGCGTCTCGCTCTGGTGAGCTGCCCGGTGCGATTGACGCCGGCCACCACCAGCAGTTCCAACATCCGCTTCCACAAATTGAACAAGAAGACCGGCAACCGGCTGCGGCAGCAGATGATCGACGCCGAGACCGGCAAGGTGGTCGAGCGCGATGAGACCATCATGGGCTACGAGTTCGAGAAGGGCAAATACGTCAAGGTCGAGCCCGAGGAGATCGAGGCGCTGAAGATCGAGAGCTCCGAGATCATCACCATCGAGCGCGTGGTGCCGGCGGCGGATGTCGATCCGCTGTTCCTGGAGAACCCGTATATCGTCGAGCCGGACGACAAGAGCGGTCTGGACATCTTCGCGACCATCCGCGAGGCGCTGAAGGTCAAGGAAGTGGTCGGGATCGGCCGCCTGGTCCTGGCGCGGCGCGAGCATCCGGTCATGGTGGCGCCGCGCGGCAAGGGATTCATGCTGGTGACCCTGCACGATCCTGACGAGGTGCGGCTGCCGGAAGAGATCTTCGACGACATCAAGGACGTGAAGGTCGACAAGCAGAACCTCGCGCTGGCCGAGACCCTGGTCGAGCGGATGGAAGGCGCGTTCGACCTGAAGATGTTCGAGGACCGCTATCAGGCGGCGCTGAAGGACATGGTCGAAGCCAAGATGAAGGGCAAGAAGATCACCGCCCCGGCCGAGGTCGAGCGGCCCTCCAACGTGGTCAACCTGTTCGAGGCCCTGAAGGCCAGCGTCGCCGCCGAGAAGGGCGGCGGCAAAGCCGCGGCCAAGAAGGCGGCGCCCAAGGCCGCGGCGAAGAAGACGGCGCAGCGGAAGCGGGCTTGAGACGCCGGCCGTCTTCTACTGATCGACCACGGACCCGTCCTTGTGCAGGCGGGTCATGAGCTTGCGCGGCCGATAGGGGAACTTCTTGACCGCATCGGGACGCAGCGCGACCCCAATGCCGGGTTCGTCGCTGATCGTCAGGAAGCCTTCGCCATCGTGCTGCGCGGCGCCGGTGACCAGCTCGTCGTTGGGCGGCCGTCGGTCGGTCACGTCCCAGGTCTCGTTGGGGAATTCCTGGAGGACGAAGTTCGGCGCTGTCGCGGCGATCTGCAGGCAGGCCGCCGTCGAGACAGCGCTCAGCGGATTGTGCGGCACCACGCCGGCATGGCAGGCCTCGGCCAAAGCCGCGACCTTGCGCGCGCCGGAGATGCCACCGACGATGCAGACATCGGGCCGCACGAGCTGAACGGCATTGCGCCGGAGCAGCATCTCGAACTCCCAGACCGAGGTCATGCGTTCGCCGGTCGCGATCGGGATGCCGATCTTGTCGGCCACATAGGCCATCTCATCGAGGTTGTCCGGCAGGACGGGATCCTCCATGAAGATCGGGAAGAACGGCTCGATCGCGCGACCAAGCTGTACCGCCTCGTAAGGGCTCATCTGCCGGTGGATCTCGATGCAAAGATCCATGTCGCGGCCGGCGATCTCCCGGTACTTCGCCACGGTGTCGACCGCGTCCGCGATCTTGCGGGCATGCGGCTGAAAGTAAGGGACGTCGCGCCGGCTATCGAGGAACGGCGTCAGATGCCCGACCGCCGTGAAGCCCATCTGCTTGGCGCGCGCGATGCCGGAGAACAGCTCCTCCTTGGTTTCGCCGAAGACATGGTAATACGCGCGCGCGCGATCGCGCACCTTGCCGCCGAGCAGCGCATGGACCGGCGCCTGATAATGCTTGCCGGCAATGTCCCAGAGGGCGATGTCGATGGCGCTCAATGCCGCCATGACGGCCGAGCCCCGGAAGTGTGACCAGCGGTACATGTATTGCCAGTGGTGCTCGATCCGCAGCGGGTCCTGGCCGATCAGATATTCCTTGAAGCGGGTGACCGCGCCGGCGGTCGCTTCATGAAACCCCCAGGCTCCGCCTTCGCCCAAGCCCACCAATCCGTTCTCGGTCCGGACTTCGACGAACAGGTATTTGTCGATGAAGATGCTTTCGACGCTTTCGATACGCATGGTCTTCCTTCCGTCTCCGGCGATTGAGCCGGCACTTCACTCCGTGATGAGGATCGTGTCCTCGGGGTCGATTCGAACCGCGACTTCATCGCCGACGGCCGGTGCCGATCGTGCGGGGAACTCGGCGCGCAAGGTGGCGGCGCCGATGCGCAATGTGCAGATCACATCCGCGCCGAGGTAGTTTGCCTGCGCGACGATCCCCTTGAAGCCATTCTCGCCGCCGCTCGCGTCGGCACGCTGGACGCTCTCGACCCGGATGCAGACCAGGATCCGCTCCGACGTGCGGGCGGCTGTCGCTGACGAAAAGCGCCCGCGGATTCTCTGATCGCCGGCGAAGGCCACCAGCGCGCCGCCGTCCCCCGCGGCGCCGAGGATAGAGCCTTCGAGGATATTGGCATTGCCGATGAACTCGGCGACGAACCGGGTCGCCGGATTGGTGTAGATCTCGCGCGGCGTCCCGGCCTGCACGATCGCGCCGTCGCGCATCAGGATGATGCGGTCGCTCATCAGCATCGCTTCGGTCTGGTCGTGGGTGACGTAGAGCGAGGTCTGGCCGAGATCGCGCTGGAGTGCCACCAGCTCGAACCGCATCCGGTCCCGGAGCCCCGCGTCGAGGTTGCTGAGCGGCTCGTCGAACAGCAGGAGGCGCGGCGAGGTAACGATCGCGCGCGCCAGCGCAACGCGCTGCTGCTGTCCGCCGCTGAGCTCGGTTCCGTAGCGGCGCGCGAAGGCTTCGAGATTGACCTGCCTCAGCGCCTTGCCGACCTTGGCGTCGACCTCCGTGTTTGATTCCCCGCGGGTCCGCAGGCCGTAGGCCACGTTCTCGAAGACGCTCATATGCGGCCAGACGGCGTAGGACTGGAACACCATGTTGATGCCGCGCCGCTCCGCCGGGACATCGCGGCCGTCGGCAGCGACCACTTCGGTCCCGATGCGAATGGTGCCGTTCGAGGACGGCTCGAGACCGGCGATGCAGCGCAGCGTCGTCGTCTTGCCGCAGCCGCTGGGGCCGAGCAGGGAAACGAACTCGCCGTCCTCGACCTCGAACGAGATGTCGTTGACGGCCTTGAACGAACCGTAGGAGACGCCGAGCGACTCGACGCTTAACCGTGCCATCGATCAATCCCTCGCTCTTTCATCTCTCACTCTCTCATCCCTGGGCCTGCGAAAGCTTGACGCGCAACACGGTGCGACCGACCAGGATCCCCGAGAGCAGAATGACCGTCTGCAGCAGGCCGATGACGGCGGCGTTCTGCACGTTGCCGAACTCGAGGTAGTCCCAGGACATGACGGACAGCACCTTGTTGCTGGGCGAGGCCAGCAGGATCGCGGCGCTGATCTCCCGGACCGAGAAGATGAAGACCAGGATCCAGGCGGAGAGGATCCCGGGGCGTACCAGCTTGAAGGTGATCTTCCGCAGCGTTTGCCAGTGCGAGGCGCTGCACACGGCCGAGGCCTCCTCCAGCACCTTGTCGATCTGGATGATCGCGGTGTCGATCATGCGATAGGCGAAAGGGATGTAGGAGGCGACGAAGGCGATCACCAGGATCCAGATGGTCCCGTAGGCCGGCGTCAGGAGGTAGGTCCAGAAGATGCCGGTCCCGAACACGATCCCCGGGACGGCGATGGGAAACATGGCGACATAGTCCAAGGCCGATGCGCCGGTCACCTTCAACCTGCGGATCGCGTAGGCGAGCATCAGCCCCGCGACCACGGTCAGCGTCGGGACCAGCACCGAGACGAGGAGCGTGTTGCCGAAGGCCTGCCGCACCGCCACCGAGCCGGCGACCGACTGGAAGTTGGCGAGCGTAAATGTCGCCTCCAGGATCGAGGACGACGTGTAGCTGGTGAACGCGACATACATCAGGGCGAGATAGGGCAGCAGGATCGCGAGGACGACATAGGCCGCGACCAGCGCCAATGCCGGAATGCGCCAGGCCCTGAGGCGGATGACCCGCATCCGATAGCCCCGCGCGGTCACCGTCACGAACCGCGCGGCAGCGCGCGATGCGAAGCGGTACAGCGTGACGCCGACCAGCGAGATCCAGAACAGCAGGGTCCCGATCGCGGCCGCCTTTGCGTAGTCGAGGGGATAGGTGGCGACCGCGCGATAGATGTCGACCGCCAGGAACGGCATGGCCTGAGTCCCGCCCAGGGCCGCGGGTATCGAGAAGTTGCCGATCGTCAGCACGAAGACGAAGAAGAACGCGGAAACGATGGCCGGGCGCACGACTGGAAAGGTGATCTTCCAGGCGGTGCGCAGGATTCCAGCGCCGTTCAGATAGGAAGCTTCCTCGAGGGAGGGATCCATGCCCTTGAGCGCGGCCGAGACGGTCATATAGGCATAGGGCACGTTGTAGAGCGCCATCACCAGGATGACCCCTTGGGCAGTCATGACGTCGATCACCGGTCCCTCGATGCCGAGCACATCCCTTGCAAAGCCGTTGAGCAGGCCGGCATTGGGCGAGCCGAGAACCAGCCAGGCCAGCGCGCCGACGAACGGCGAGAGATAGAGCGGCGCGACGATCGCATTCTCGGTCCAGGCCTTTGCTGGAATGTCGGTCCGCGCCACCAGCCAGGCGAGCGCCACGCCGATCGCGGTCGACATGAACGAAACCAGCAAGGACGCGCCGACGGAGATGCCCAGGGTCTTGATCGAGGGCCAGGTCGCATAGACCGTGATCAGGCTCTTCAGTGAGAACGTGGCCTTGGGATCGACGAACGTCCCGGTGCGGACCGCGCCGAAGAACATCAGGACGATCGGGATGAAGATCAGGACCGTCAGCAGCAGGCCGAGCAGCAGCGGCAAGGCGACGCGCCGGTCGCGCCAGCGCGGCGGCGCCCGCAAGGCCGGTTTCAGCGTGGCGGTATGTTCCATCGCGACCATGCCTGAGGCGCCGTGAACTATCCCCGGAAGATGCTGTCCCACTCGGCGATGATCGGCTTGTTGGGATCCGTGTATTTCGGGTCGCTCAGGTAATCGAGATAGAGCGACTTCGGATCCGCATACCAGGACTCCTTGTACCAGTCGGACTTCGCGGTCTTGCGCGGATCCACCGTATCGTCCCGCGCCGCCCTGATGCCGGCGACCTTGAACCAGGCCGCCTGGCCCTCCTGGCTCGCCGCCCATTCCTGGAACAGCCGCGCGGCGTTCGGGTGCGGCGCGTTCTTGGAAAGGGATTGCACGGTCAGGTTGGCGGGCGTCGGATCCGGGAACGTCCAGCGGATCGGCGCACCCTTGAGGTAGAGCCCACCCATGTCGCTCTGCGACGCCTGGTCGACGATGGCATGCTCTCCCGCGGCAAGGCGGTCGTACATCGGAGACTTGCTGTCGTAGATCTTCGGCGCGAGTGCCGCGACCTTCTTGAGATATTCAGGACCGAACTGGTCGCGCTTGCCGCCGAGGAACATGTAGACGAAGGAATAAGAGCTGCCGCCCGAAGCCGGCGTGCCGGTCGCGAACCGGCCTTTCCACCGCGGGTCGGTGAGCGTGTTCCAGCCGTTCTCGAGAATCGCTTTCTCCTCGTCGGGCGTCACCTTCTGCGAGTTCCAGGCGATGCCCATGGCGTTGACGAAGATCGTGTACCAGACGCCCTCCTTCTTCATGTCGGCGCGAATGCCGGCGCCGGAACGCGGCGTGAAGTCGGCGATCAAGCCTTCCTTGTGCGCCGATTCGATCAGGACCGTGTCGGTGATCTGGATCGCGTCCGCGACGTGCTGGCCGACCCGCTCTTCGGTGAGCCAGCGTTCGAACAGCGGATAGCTCGGGCCGCGCACGTTCTGCGTGGTGATGCCGTACTTGTCGCTGAAGACCTTGGTCCAGGTCGCCGTCGGGTCGATCGCGCTGGTGTGGTAATAGGTGAGCGTCCCCTCCTTCTTCGCCGCCGCCACCAGAGCGGCATCCGGCTCCTCATCGGCCGTCCAGCCGGTGCGCGGCAGTGCCGCCATGGCCGCTGCGCCGGCGCCCGCCGCCAGGAGCTGACGCCGATTGAGGACGAGGCCGGAACGCGAGATCAGCTTGGACATGTCTTTCTCCCAGTTTCGCGGGCGCCTTCGCACAGGCGCTCTGTTCTAAAAGCGACTATATTTCTGTCGCTCTTCATCCTATCTTTGCGCAAATATATTTGAGCGTCAAGCCGGCGATCCGTTAGAATGGCGGCGTGACGCGGATTCGTCTGAGAACAGCGGGAGTGTGAATGCGGAAGGGCGCGGATTTATGGGCAAGCCCGGTGGTCGAGGCGCCGTTGAACGAGCCCACCTATCTGCGGGTCAAGCGGGCGATCATTGCCGACGTGGCGGCCGGCGAGTTCCAGCCGGGCATGCACCTCACGATCGACACGCTCACCGCGCGTTACGGCGTCAGCCATATGCCGATCCGCGAGGCCCTGCGTCAGCTCGAGGGTGAGGGCATCCTGATCTCGAGCGCCCATCGCGGCTTCCGGATCGAGCCGATCACCGAGGGCTATATCCGCAACATCTACGACATCCGCGTCGGAATCGAATCGATGCTGGCCCATCGCGCGGTCGAAAAGGCGACCGACGCGCAGATCGCCGATCTGCGGCGGATGCACGACGAGCTCTCGGCGCTGATCCGCTCGGGAAAACCGCTGGTGGCGGCCGTGGAGAACGCGGTCTTTCACAAGCGTCTCTATGCGATCGCCAAGAATCCCGAGGGCGAGCAGATTCTCGAAGGCCGGACGCGGATCGTCAGGACGGTCGGCGATTCATTGGGCGGCTACCTGCCCGAGATGTACGAGACGGTGATCGCGGAGCACGAGAAGATCATCCGCGCCTTCGAAGCGCGCGATCCGGTCGCTGCGGGCGACGCCGTCTTCGATCACGTCACCGCCGCGCGCGATCGCCTGCTGCAGCGCATGTCGCGGAAGGGCATGTTTGCGGCCTAGGCGATCGCGAGAGCGACGCGCGGCTAACCCAGGTTCTTCTTGAAGAACGCAATCGTCCTTCCCCAGGCGAGGTCGGCGGCTTCCTTGTTGTAGCGCGCGGCGTTGGTGTCGTTGTTGAAGGCGTGGTTGGCGCCTTCGTAGACGTAGATCTGGTAATCCTTGCCGCCGGCCTTCAGCGCCGCTTCGTAGGCCGGGATGCCGGGATTGATGTTGGTGTCGAGCCCGCCGTAATGCAGCAGCAGCGGTGCCTTGATCGCCGCGACTTTCGACGCGTCCGGCTGACGACCATAATAAGCGACGCCGGCATTCAAGGTCGGGTCGGCGACCGCGAGGTTGTTGACCGCGCCGCCACCCCAGCAGAAGCCGACCGCGCCGACCTTGCCGTTGGAATCCGGACGGGCGCGGACGGCGGCGACCACCGCGGTCAGTTGCTGCGCCACGTCGTCGGGTTTCACCTGGTTGAACATCTCGCGCGCTTTCTCTTCATCCGTCGGCGTGCCGCCGAGCGGCGTCAGCATGTCGACGCCGACGGCGAGAAAGCCTTCGGTCGCGAGGCGGCGGGTCACGTCCTTGATATGCGGGTTGAGGCCGCGGTTCTCATGAATGACGATCACGGTCGGGAACTTGTCTCCGTCCCCTGACGTCCCTTGGGCAGGCTTCGCGACATACGCGTTGATGCCCGCGATGGCGCTCGACTCGGTCTTGATGCGGCTGTCGTTCTCGGGGACGGTCTCGGCCAGCGCATAATTGTTCTGCAGGAGCGGCAGCAAAGCGGTTGCCGCGGCGGTGCTACCCGCCAGCACGGCCAGCCGATCGAGAAACGCGCGGCGGTTGATCCGACTGTGGGTATAGCGGTCATAGAGGTCGATGATGGTCTGGTTCATCCCTCGGCACTCCGTCAAGTTTCCGTGAAGACAGGTATCTTGCCAAGGTCGAGCGGCAGCCACGAACACATTGGCGTGATTGGAGAAATTCGGCGATTCCATGACGACGATCGGCCGATGGACCGGTTGCGGCATCCCGCCTTCTAAAACATGCGGTTAGCGCCGGAAGGTTCCAAAGACCCCAAGTTTCGATATCCCCGCTTGGACAGTGCGAAACCAAACGCCCGCAATCGACGAAGTGTCCGCAGCACCAAACGGTTTTGGAGAGACGCGATGCTGAGCCGGCGATGGCTTCTGATGGGCGGTGTTTTCGGCGTGGCGGCCCTGGCGGCGCACCGTTTCCTGCAGCCCGGCACACCGAAAGCCGAGGAGATCTTCCCGGTGACGCACAGCGATACGGAGTGGCGCGCGCGGCTTACGGGAGAGCAATACGCCGTGTTGCGCCAGGAGGGCACCGAGCGGCCGTTCAGCAGCCCGCTGCTTGAGGAGCACCGCAAAGGAGTCTTCGGCTGCGCCGGCTGCAACCTCGACCTCTTCGCCTCGGAGACCAAGTTCGACAGCGGCACCGGCTGGCCGAGTTTCTGGAACCCGCTCGACAAAGCGGTCGGTGAAACGCGCGACACCAGCTTCATGATGGTGCGCACCGCGGTGCATTGCGCCCAATGCGGCGGGCATCTCGGCCACGTGTTTGACGATGGCCCGCAGCCGACGGGCTTGCGCTATTGCATGAACGGCGTCGCGCTGTCGTTCCGTCCGACCACCGCCTGAATTCACTGAGGTTGAATCATGTTGATTGCTTTGCTCGCCTATTTCGGCGGTGTCTTGACCATCGTCAGCCCCTGCATTCTGCCGGTGCTGCCCTTCGTCTTCGCGCGCGCCGACAAGCCGTTCCTGCGCGCCGGCCTGCCGCTGCTGGTCGGGATGGCGCTGACCTTTGCGCTGGTCGCGACGCTCGCGGCCGTCGGCGGTGGCTGGGCGGTGGCCGCCAATCAGTACGGCCGCTGGGCGGCTCTGGTTCTGCTGGCGGTGTTCGGATTGACGCTCCTCGTCCCTTCGCTGGCCGATCGCCTGACCCGGCCGCTGGTGGCTCTGGGCGCGCGGCTTTCGGAGACCGCCGAGGCGGATGAACGCGCGGGCCGTGGCTCGGCCTTGCCCTCCTTCGTGCTCGGCATCGCGACCGGATTGCTCTGGGCGCCCTGCGCCGGGCCGATCCTGGGCCTGATCCTGACCGGTGCGGCTTTGCAAGGCGCCAATACCGGGACAACCTTGCTGCTGGCGGCTTATGCGGCCGGTGCGGCGACCTCGCTCGCCTTGGCGCTGCTGGTCGGCGGCCGCGTGTTCGCGGCGATGAAGCGCTCGCTCCATGCCGGCGAATGGGCGCGGCGCGGCCTCGGTGCGGCCGTGCTGATCGCGGTGGCCGCGATCGGCTTCGGCGCCGATACCGGGTTCCTGACGCGAATCTCGACCGCGAGCACCGCCGCTTTGGAGCAGAGCCTGCTCGACAAGCTGAAGCCGGCGCCGACCGGCAGCGCCATGCAGGGCAACAACAGCATGATGATGGCGGCATCCGCCGATGCATCGAAGCTGGACCTGCCGGTCGAAGGCGCGCTTCCCGACTTGAGCGGCGCGGTGACTTGGCTGAATTCCCCGCCGCTCGACGCCGCGGCTTTGAAGGGCAAGGTGGTGCTGGTCGATTTCTGGACCTATTCCTGCATCAACTGCCTGCGCACGATCCCCTACGTCCGCGCCTGGGCGGAAAAGTACAAGGACCAGGGGCTGGTGGTGATCGGCGTGCATGCGCCGGAATTCGCCTTCGAGAAGGATGTCGATAACGTCAGACACGCGATCGCGGACCTGAAGATCACCTACCCGGTCGCGATCGACAACAACTATGCGATCTGGCGCGGGTTCAACAACAACTTCTGGCCGGCGCATTACTTCATCGACGCCAAGGGCCAGATCCGCCACCACCATTTCGGCGAAGGCGCGTACGACGAGTCCGAGCGGGTGATCCAGCAGCTGCTGAACGAGGCCGGCCACCAGAGCGCGTCGAACGATCTCGTGGACGTGAAGGCGACCGGCGCCGAGGCCGCTGCGGACATGATGGACATCCAATCGCCGGAAACCTATGTCGGCTATGCCCGTGCCGAGAACTACGTGTCCGGCGCAATGGCCCAGGACCAGGCCAAGACCTACAAAGGTGAAGTGAAGCGGCTCAATGAATGGGGCCTCAGCGGCGACTGGACCGTCGGCGGCGAGCAGGCGACGCTGAACAAGAAGGACGGCGGGATCGCCTATCGCTTCCACGCCCGCGACCTGCATCTGGTGCTGGGCCCGAATGCCGACGGCAAGCCGGTGCGCTTCAAGGTCACGATCGACGGCGCCGCACCCGGCGCCAACCATGGCAGCGATATCGACGAGAACGGCGACGGCACGGTGACCGGCCAGCGGCTCTACCAGCTCGTGCGCCAGGCCGGCGATGTTGCCGACCGCACCTTCGAGATCCAGTTCCTCGATCCCGGCGTGCAGGCCTTCGCGTTTACGTTCGGCTAACGGCCCGCCCGGGCCTGGGCAAATTGCCTGAACATCGGCCCGCTGCGCTGTCTCGCGGCGATTCCGCTTCCGTTGGAGCCCGACGGCGATAGGCTGCCGGTCTGCGGAACGGAGGTCCGATGCGCATGATGTTAAGGGCAATCGCGGTCGCGATCTGTTGTGCCTTCGGCGCGGAAGCGGCGCGGGCCTGTTCATGCGAGTCCAGCACGCCGGAGGCGGGCTTCGACCGCGCTCAGTATGTCTTCACCGGAACCGTCGTGAAGACCATCGGTCACGAATGGTGGGTCGATGTCGAGCGCGTGTGGAAAGGACGCGATAAGCTCGGCAAGACCGTCAAGCTGATGGACGTCTACGCCGGAATCGATTGCGCGTTCTTCTTCAAGGACGGTGAGAGCTACCTGTTCTTCGCGATCCTGGCGAAGGGCAATCGCCATCCCTTCTACCATCCGCAGGTCTGCAACTGGACGCGATCGCTGCATTCCACGCGCATTACCGCCGCGGGCGGCGATTCCATCTGGCTCGAGGACTTGATCGCCCGCGACCACGGCCCGGGCGAGCCGCCCCTCAACCAGGGTCCGTGAACGGCCGTGTGATTTCCGGAAATGCAACCGACCTTCGGTCGACACGGTTGGTCTGCTAACGCACTTCCAGGGAGTCATGTCATGGATACTGCAACCCTGACACAAGCCGCGACGCTCGCACGGCATGCCAAGACGCCGTTTCCCGGTGAAAGCGAAGCCTACCGGAAGGCGCGCGAAGCTCTGATCGCCGAGGAGATCGAATTCCGCCGCCATATGACGCGGCTCGCGGAGCAGCGGCGCGCGCTGCCGCCGGGACCGGTCATCGCGAAGAACTATCGTTTCAAAGATGCCAACGGCCGCGAGCTCGGCTTGATCGACCTGTTCGGTCCGTACGATGCCTTGGTGACCTATTTCTGGATGTTCGGACCGAAGCGCGAGCGTCCTTGCCCGATGTGCACCAATTGGCTCGGCGCCGTGAACGGCAACGCAGCCGACATCAAGCAGCGCGTCGCTCTGAAGATCCTCGGGCGCAGTCCGGTGGACCGCCAGATCGCCTTCGCCGTGGAGCGCGGCTGGCGGCATCTCGACTTCGTCCAGACGGTCGGCGATGACTATGCCAATGATCTCGGCCTGATCGACCCGGAAGGCTGGGAGAGTCCGGCGCTGGTGGTCTTCCGGCGCGATGGAAATCAGGTGCGGCTGTTCTGGGCAAGCGAGATGGCTAAGGAAATGGCCGATCCCGGACAAGACCCGCGCGATGCGCCGGATATCGCGTCGCTCTGGTCGATCCTCGACCTGACGCCGGGCGGGCGCGGGACCGATTGGTATCCGAAGCTCTACTATTAGCGCCTGCCGCGCGCGGCTACCCCGCGTTGCGGCGGTCGTCGATGATGGTGCCGCCGCAGATGAAGCCCCAGGTGAGGTTGGGGCCGATCGTCGTCCCCGGCCCGACCGCCCGCGTGCCGATGGGATTGGCCATGGCGAGGCCCGCGGCATAAAGGCCGGCGATGACGGTGCCGTCGGCGCGCAGGACCTGGCCCTTCGCATTGGTCCGCGCGCCGCCCTTGGTGCCGAGGATGGAGCGGTTGAGCGGCATCGCGAAGAAAGGCGCGCGCTCGATCGGCGCCATCGCGGCGTTCGGTCCGCCGGCCTTGAACTGCTCCCACCGGCTTTCGCCGCGACGGTAATCGAGATCGCTTCCGGCGCGGCAGAAATCGTTGTACCGCGCGACCGTGGCGGCGAGCGCCGCCGCCGGCAATCCGGTCCGCGCCGCGAGCTCTTCCAGGCTCGCGGCGCGGATCAGCCAGCCCGGCTTATAACGGGCGTACCACCGGACCGGCGGCGCCTGCAGGAGGAAGCGCCGCTCGGCGATGACCCAGGCCGGGAGATGGACGGGGTCGCCGCCGGCATCGCGCCGGTCGAGGGCTTCGCCGATGTTGAAGTCGTATTCGCTGACGAAGCGGTTGCCGGTGCGATCGACCACGATGGCATGCGGCTCGGCCTGGAAGATGGCCGGAATGCCGTGCGGCGCGCCCTCATAGGACGTGGGCAGCGCCGGATAGACATTGGCCTGATCCATATTGGCGAGGGCCGCGCCGACCGATGCCGCCATCCGCTGGCCGTCGCCGGTATTGGAGCGCGGACTGCCCAGCCAGTCGAGCGGACCGGGAAAATAGCGCCGGCGCAGCTCGGTATCCCATTCAAACCCGCCGGTCGCCAGCACGACGCCGCGCCGCGCGCGATAGGTCCGGGCCTCACCTTCGCACTCGACGATCGCGCCGGAGACGCCGATCTCATCGGTCGTGAGCCGCGTCACGCGGGCATCGAGTTCGATGCTGCAGCCATGGTCCAGGCAGCCTTTGAGCAGGCCGGTGACCAGCGCGCTGCCTTGCGCCCGGCTGCCGGTCAGCAGACGCCAGAGCAGCCGGTGTGCGATCCGGAGCGTCGCACGCAAGGGCCGATGATAGAGATCGCCGTCGTAGACCTCCTGGTAAGTGTAGAGATGCGGCAGCGTTGAGCGCCGGAGCTTTCTTGAATAGGCACCAAGCAGCGCCTTGCGCAGCGGCAGCGGCGAGACCATGCGGCCACGCAGCTTGCCGCCCGCGCGTTCGGGCATCACATCGGGCTCCTCCGTGAGCGCGAAGCGAAGCGGTGTCATCTTCTCCAGGAAGGCCAGCATCAGCGGTGCGTTCGCCGCGAAGGCGGCCCAAAGCGCATCTTCATGCGCCTCCCATCCGGCCGGTGAGGCGGCGCGAAGGTACTGGAGCGCCTCCGCCGGGCTGTCGGCGAGGCCGGCCACCGCGGCGTGATGGTTGGCCGGTACCCAGGTTCCGGCGCCGGACATCGCACTGGTGCCGCCGAGATATCCGGATTTTTCCAGAATGACGACCCTGAGCCCGGCGACCGCGCTGCGGAGTGCGGCGGCCAATCCCGCGGACCCCGATCCGATGACCAGCACATCGCATTCCCCAGGGCATTCCGCGGAATCGGATTGCTCGATCAACGTTCCCCTGCCCCTTCATGCGCTTGGCGCTGCCGGCAACTTAGCAGACGGCGCTGACGATCCGACAGTTCTTGCGCCGGGGCGGCCCGCTGGCCATATCTCACAATAGCGCGCGCAGCGCCGGCGAAGTGATAGACTGCCGGCCGGCGTCCCCATTCGATCTTTAGGATTGGTTCATGGCACCGGTGACTGAAAACAAGGTTCCGCCCGCGGCGCAGCCGCAGCCCGCGGATTACAGCTTCGATCTCGACCGGGCGCTCGGCGCCGTCGTCGGGTTGCATTCGCTGGTGCCGTCGGGCGCCTTCACCGCGGAGGTGCTGGGAACCGAGCGCGCCGGCAACGGCGTCGTGATCGACAAGGGACTGGTTCTCACCGTCGGATACCTGGTCACCGAGGCCGAGACGGTGTGGATTCACGGCAACGACGGGAACGCGGTCGAGGGCCATGTGCTCGGCTTCGACTTCGAGACCGGTTTCGGGCTGGTGCAGGCGCTCGGCCGGCTCGACGTCACGCCGCTGCCCCTGGGCGCGTCGGCTGACGTCAAGGTCGGAAGCCGGGTGGTCACTGGCGGCGCTGGGGGCCGCGCCCATTCGCTCGCCGGCAAGGTGATCGCGCGCGAGCCGTTCGCCGGCTACTGGGAATACGCGCTCGACGAGGCGATCTTCGTGGCACCCGCCCATCCGAACTGGGGCGGCACCGCGCTCATTTCGGAGCGCGGCGAGCTGGTCGGCATCGGCTCGCTGCAGCTCGAAACCATGGCCGAGGGCGCGACGATGCGCCCGGCAAACATGATGGTGCCGACCGATCTGTTGAAGCCCGTGCTGCCGGATCTCCGGGCCTATGGCCGCGTCGACAAGCCGGCGCGGCCGTGGCTCGGCCTCTATTCGACGGAGGTCGACGACAAGGTGGTGGTCGCCGACGTCGCTTCCAACGGCCCGGGGGCGCTGGCTGAACTGAAGAGCGGCGACGTGATCCTCGCAGTGAAGGGCGAGCCGGTCGCGACACTGCTGGAGTTCTACCGCAAGCTATGGGCGCTTGGCAGCGCCGGCGTCGAGGTGCCGCTGACGCTGCACAGCCATGGCGTCACGTTCGACGTCAAGCTGAAGTCGGTCGATCGTGCCAAGATGATGGTCGTCCCGAAGATGCATTGAGGCGAGGTTTGAGGATAATCGCGAGCGCCCTGGCGTTTATGCTTCTCTCCGTGACGGCGGCGCGCGCCGACCCGCTCGGCGACGAGATTGCCTATCTGATCGACTTCGTCCGCCACTCTCCGTGCACGTTCATCCGCAACGGATCGGAATATTCCGGCGGCGCGGCCGCGGACCACATTCAGGAGAAGTACGACTACTTCAAGAACAAGATCACCACGGTCGAGGACTTCATCGCGCGTGCCGCCAGCAAGAGCCTGCTGAGCGGCAAGCCTTACGAGGTGCGATGCGAAGGCAAGACGATGCCAGCCGCCGACTGGATCCGTGCTGAAGACGCCGACTATCGCGCAAAGCATCAGTAAGAATCCGTGTTCCGACCGCCGGTCGTGAGGCGATGGTTTTTCCACGGCATGCTGTTATACGTGGGCGGTCGACTGCGCGAGCCGCGCGGGAACGGGAGCAGGAGGCCAGAATGAGTGCAGGGAAAGTCGCCGTCGTCACCGCCGGCGGCAGCGGAATGGGTGCCGCCGCGGCGAAACGGCTGGCGGCGGACGGGTTCAAGATCGCGATCCTCTCCTCTTCCGGAAAAGGCGAAGCGCTGGCGAAAGAGCTGGGCGGCGTCGGCGTCACCGGCTCGAACCAGTCCAGCGAGGACCTCGCCAGGCTGGTCGATCAGACGATCGCGAAATGGGGCCGAATCGACGTCCTGGTCAACAGCGGCGCTCACGGACCGCGCAAGCCGATCCTGGAGATCACCGACGAGGACTGGCACAAGGGCATGGACGTCTACCTGATGAACGTCGTCCGCCCGACCCGCCTGGTAACGCCGCATATGCAGAAGCAGAAGGCCGGCAGCATCATCAACATCTCCACCGCCTGGGCCTTCGAGCCGAGCGCGATGTTTCCGACCTCGGCCGTGTTCCGCGCGGGCCTCGCTTCTTACACCAAGATCTTCGCCGACACCTACGCCGGCGACAACATCCGGATGAACAACGTCCTGCCCGGCTGGATCGACAGCCTGCCCGCGACCGAAGAGCGTCGAGAAGGCGTGCCGATGAAGCGCTACGGCAAGAGCGAGGAGATCGCGGCGACGGTCGCCTTCCTCGCCTCCGAGGGCGCAGGCTACATCACGGGCCAGAACATCCGCGTCGATGGCGGCGTGACCCGGTCGATCTAGCGGTTGCAGACAGGCGGTCGCGTGGATCATGCTCGGGCATCGTCGGCGCCCGACGCGATCACAGGCGCGTGATCCGGACGCGTCACGCTGAAACCCCGCGGCCCGGAAGAGCGAAGAGTCAAGGCATCGCCGAACCTCCGGCACCAAGAATTGGAGCCAGAAATGCCCCAGATCCAGCCCGTGCTGCCGACCTTCGTCCGCCTGCTGCCCCGCATCGCGGCGGGGCTTCTGGTCGCCGGCATCATTGCCGCGGCCGCGTTCGGCCTGAAAGTGACGCCCTCGATCGCCGAGGATGCGAAGGTGATCCCCGCCCCCGTCATCGACGAGGCATCGGGAACATCGCCGGTCTCGAGCGAGACCGCGGTCTTCGCCGGCGGCTGCTTCTGGGGCGTGCAGGGCGTGTTCCAGCATGTGAACGGCGTCACCAAGGCGGTCTCCGGCTATACCGGCGGCGCCGCCGAGACGGCGCATTACGAGATGGTGGGTTCCGGCGCGACCGGTCATGCGGAATCGGTGCAGGTCACCTATGACCCGCACAAGATCACCTATGGCGCATTGCTGCAGATCTATTTCTCGGTGGCGCACGATCCGACCGAGCTCAATTACCAGGGTCCGGATATGGGCACGCAATACCGCTCGGCGATCTTCCCCGGCAGCGTCGAGCAGTCAAAGATCGCTGAGGCCTATATCGACCAGCTGAAAGCGGCAAAGGTCTTCAGCAACGACATCGTCACCACGGTCGAGGAAGGGAAGACCTTCTACCCGGCCGAGGACTATCACCAGGATTACCTGACCCTGCATCCGAACCAGCCGTATATCGCCATCAACGACCAGCCGAAGATCCGCGACCTCGAGCGGCTCTATCCGGAACGCTGGCGCGCGGAGCCGGTGCTGGTGAGCGCGGCGGTGAACTAGGACGCAGCTGGCTCGGGAACCTGGTGACGGAGCTTGTATTCGCGCCAGACCGTGAACATGCCGGCGCCGACCACGATGACCGAGCCGGCCACGATGTTCCAGGTCAGGGTCTCGCCATAGATCAGGACGCCGAAGAACGACGCGTAAACCAGGCCGAGATAGGTGATGGGCTGCGCCGCGGAAGCGTCGAGCAGCTCATAGGCGCGGATCACCAGGTAGTGGCCGGTCATGCCGGTGATGCACAAGACGCCCATCCAAGCCTTGTCCCAGCCTTCGAGGTGGGTCCAGAAGAACGGCCCGACCAGGGTCGCCGTCACCGCGCCGGCAACGCCGATATAGAAGAAGCTGGTTGCCGGAGAGTCGGTGCGGCTGACCAGCCGGGTCGCGATCAGATAGGCCGCATACATGAAGCAGCAGAGGACGGGCAGGAGCAGCCAGGGGTCCATGAAGCCGCCGGCATCGGGCTTCAGGATCAGGAACACGCCGATGAGACCGGCGATGATCGCCGACCAGCGCCGCCATCCGACATGCTCGCCGAGCAACGGGATCGAGAGCAAGGTGACCACAATCGGCGTCGCCGAGAGGACGGCGGTCGAATGCACCAGCCCCGCATTGGCGAAGGCGGTGATGACGAGCATGATTTCCGTCGCGAGCAGGACGCCCCGCACGATCTGGAGCACCGGCCGCGTCGTGCTGGCCGCCGCCTTGAGCCCGCCCGGCTTTCTTGACGCCAGCAGGATGCAAAAGGCGCCGAACGCCCAATACCGGATCATGGTGACGAAGATCGGCGGATAATGGTCGCCGAGATGCTTCGAGACCGCGTCCTGGAAAGAGAAGATCGTCGTGGCGGCGAGGGCGAAAAGATAGCCGTGGGTCTTGGATTTCATCCCGGCTTATTAGCCGCGAAACCGGGATTAGGCCACCACCGGGACCGCGTGCGGGGCATGCCGAAATCAGACTGGTTCGCCTGCGCCAACCCTGGGTCAACCTGGGAAGCGCGGGCGGTGTAACCTTGGCCCGGGGGCGCGCGTAATACCTTCAGATGCTTGCGCCCCAAGCGGCGCATGGCCATATCTAGACCCTTCAGACAGTGTTGGAGCCATCCATGCCCGAATACCGGAAGACTGCGGAAGCCGTTGCCAAACTGACCCCGGAGCAATACCGGGTGACCCAGCAGAGCGGCACCGAATATCCGGGGACCGGCCCGCTGCTGCACAACAAAGAACCCGGAATCTATGTGGATATCGTCTCGGGCGAGCCGCTGTTCGCCTCCGCGGACAAGTTCGATTCGCATTGCGGCTGGCCGAGCTTCACCAAGCCGATCGAACCCGCCAATGTGGCCGAGCTCAATGACAGCACCCACGGCATGGTCCGGACCGAGGTGCGCTCGGCGCATGGCGACAGCCATCTCGGCCATGTCTTCAACGACGGGCCGCGGGATCGCGGCGGCTTGCGGTATTGCATCAATTCGGCTTCGCTGCGCTTCGTCCATCGCGACCAGATGGAGGCCGAAGGCTACGGGGCCTATCTCAACCAGGTGGAGGAAGTGCGATGACGGACCTTGGAAAGACTGGGGAACGCGCGGTTCTGGCCGGTGGCTGCTTCTGGGGCATGCAGGATCTCATCCGCCGTTATGACGGCGTGATCTCGACGCGGGTCGGCTATACCGGCGGCGACGTGCCCAATGCGACCTATCGCAACCACGGGACCCATGCCGAAGGAATCGAGATCGTTTTCGATCCTTCGAAGATCACCTTTCGCCGGCTGCTGGAATTCTTCTTCCAGATCCACGATCCGACGACGCTCAACCGCCAGGGCAACGACCGCGGCTTGAGCTATCGCTCGGCGATCTACTACACCAGCCCGGAGCAGAAGCAGGTCGCGGAAGACACCATCGCCGATGTCAACGCCTCGGGCCTCTGGCCCGGCAAGGTGGTGACCGAAGTGGCCCCGGCCGGACCGTTCTGGGAGGCGGAACACGAGCACCAGGATTACCTGGAGCGCTATCCCAACGGCTACACCTGCCACTTCATCCGCCCGGACTGGAAGCTGCCGGCGCGGAAGTCGCAGGCTGCACAATAGGGGGCAGCGCAATAGCCCGCGAAATCCGGCTCCACGGCTTCCGTCGCCTCCCCTATAGTGGCGGGGGCCGTGGAGCGCATTACCGGTTATGAATCCCAAACCCGATCTGAATCCGCGTGTGCTGTTCGTCGAGGATGACGCGTCGATCACGAGCGTCATGACCCGCTATCTCGCTTCCTCCGGCTACGACGTGGAGGCGGTCGAGAGCCTCGACGCCGCGCTCCGCGCTTTCTCCGAATCCCGGCCGGACATCATCGTCACCGACATCTTCCTCGAAAGCGGCGAAGACGGCTTCGCCCTCATCGAGCAGGTCCGCGCCCAGGACCCGGATCTGCCGATCATTGCCGTCTCCGGCGGGCGCGCCGGGTTCGACGTCCTCGCCCAGGCTGCCAAGCTTGGCGCAAATGCGACGATAGAGAAACCGTTCAGCGCCGCCTATCTGGTGGACACCATCGACCGCTGTCTGGAGGCACGGGTTTCGGGTGGTTGAACACCTCTACTGATTGAGCGGCACCACCGAAATCGAATTGAAGGGTGAGCCTTCGATCACCTTGGTCGAGGTGACGACGTAGACGAGGACATTCTTCGTCTTGTCGAGGAAGCGGGTGACCTGCAGCGATTTGAACACCGCCGAGGTCCGCTCCGAGAACACGACCTCGCCGTCCTTGCTCTCGTCGATCTTGCCGGTGATGCGCAAAGGCCCGACCGCCCGGCAGGCGATCGAGAAGCGGCTGGGATCTTCCGCGAGACCTACCGCGCCGCTGATTCCGCCGGTCTCGGCGCGGCTCATGTAGCAGGCGGCGTTCTCGACCTTGGGATCGTCATAGCGGTCCACCACCACCTTGTCGTTCGGACCGACCCAGCGGAACGTCGTCGAGACCGCGCCGATCCGCTCCTGGGCACCGGCGGGGGCGGCATTTGCCATCAGAAGAATCAGGCCGAAGACCGCCATGACGGCGGATAGGAAGCGGCAGGGGCGTTGTGCAGTCACGGTTGCTCTCTCCTGGCGGATTGAATCCGACCGTTGATAGCATAGAAATTCGATGGTTCCCGGTTTCGATCCCTGGGAACGCGCATCGCCGTCCACGCTTAGTGTGAACGACTGCAATAGGCAGAAGGAGAACACCATGGCGGCCACCAAGAAGAAGGCGGGCGGCAATGTGAAGAACAAGAAGAAATACCAAGCCTTGAAGCGCAAGGGCATGAGCAAGACCCGCGCGGCCAAGATCGCCAATTCCGGCAAGGCCGGTTCGCGCAAGGGCGGGCGGAACAGCCACAAGAAGGATTGATCGGCGGCGGGACCTGTGGAGATCGCGCCGCGAATGCCTTCGACCGAGACGCGCGTCCCCAAGGGCGCCGTGCACCTTTGCCTCGACATGCAGAACCTGATCGGCCCCGCAGGGCCCTGGGCGGCGCAATGGGCCGAACGCACCCTGCCGGCCGTGGTCCGTCTGGTCGAGCACGCACCGCAGCGCTCCATCTTCACCCGCTTCGTGCCGCCGGCCGATGAGAACTCGATGCCCGGTGGCTGGCGCGACTTCTATCGCGCCTGGCCGGGCATGAGGGCGCGGGAGATCGATCCGGATGCGATCGAGCTGATGGCACCGCTGAAGCTGTTCACGCCGCCGGCGACGGTGATCGACAAGACGCGCTTCTCGGCCTTTTCAAACTCGGCACTGGAGGACCGGCTTCGCGCTCTGGAGGCACAAGCGCTGATCGTCTCGGGCGCGGAATCCGACATGTGCGTGCTGGCGACGGTGCTGGCCGCAGTCGATCTCGGCTACCCGGTGATCGTCGCGACCGACGCCATCTGCAGCTCCGCGGATGCCGCGCACGATGCGGTCCTCCGCCTCTATCACCAGCGTTTCAGCCAGCAGATCCGCACGCTCTGGGTGGAAGAAATCCGCGAGGCCTGGGTCTTGTAGGGCGAAGTGCCGGGGCCGAGCCCAAATGCCGTTCATGGCTGCTGCAAGCAGGATTTGTTTGCCTTCGCCCCGATCCGCATGCAGGCTGCGGTCTCGGCCGGCTCCCGCTTCACCCCTTGTCTCCCCATCCAATGCCGTTTGCGCGCGCTCCCTTGTTGGCGTTTCAGGTCGGGTTGGTTCTGGCCTGGAGCTCAGGTTATGTCGGCGCGATCATCGCCGCGGATACCGGATCGATCGTCCGGGTGCTGCTCTGGCGCTTCATCGGCGTGGCGCTGCTGTTCTCGCCCTTCCTCATCCAGGCGTTCCGCCGCGGCGTCACCTGGCGATGGGTAGCGCTGCACAGTCTGCTCGGCGCAGTCGGGATGTTCGCCTGCGTCGGCCTCGGCATCGAGGCGATCAATCTCGGCTTGCCGGCAGGGACCGGCGCGCTCATTTCGGCGCTGCAGCCTTTGGCGGCCGCGGTGCTCGCCGGCCCGCTGCTTGCGGAGCGGGTCGTGCGCAGCCAATGGATCGGGCTTGCCATCGGCTTCCTCGGCGTCCTGTTCTCGGTGGGTGGGCTCACCGGCAGCGATCAGCTGCTCGGCTATCTCTGCAGCTTCGCCTCGATGGCGGCGATGGTGGTGACCACGCTCATCGCCAAAGCGAGGTGGGACGGATCGGATCTCGGCCCGGCGCTCGCCATGCAAACCACGGCGACGGCGGTGCTGTTCGTGCCGGTGGCGCTTTATCAGGGCGTGATCTGGCCGGAGCCGACCCTGCTGTTCGGCGCCGCGGTCGGCTGGGCGATCCTGTTCTCCACATTGGGCGGCTATGGCTTCTACTATCTCTGCCTGATGCGCTCGGGCACGGTCCGGACCAGCAGCCTCATCTATCTGACCCCGCCGGTGACGCTGGTCTGGGCCTGGGCGATGTTCGGCGAGCCGATGTCGCTCTACACCTGGGCCGGACTCCTGCTCTGTCTCGCCGGCGTCTGGCTCGCCCGCGGCGAACGGCTGCCACAGCGCACCGTCTGCGCGGAGAAGGCCTGAAGACATCGACGAAAGTCGGAGGCCGCGGCAATCGACGCGCGGCCTCAAAGCCTTGCGACGCCATTCCCAAGTTGACAAAATGCTGACAGCGTAACGGATCCGCCGTGCGTTAGAAGCAGACTCACTCCATTCGAGGGTGGGCGTCATTTTGGGAGGAGCTCCGTGAGAAAATTCTTTGTCGCTGCGGCTCTGATCGCCGGGGCCTTCGCCCTGCCGGCTCATGCCGAAGAGTACAAGATCATGGCGCCGGCAGCACCCGGCGGCGGCTGGGACCAGACCGCCCGCGCCATGCAGGCGGCCTTGCAGGATGGCGGGATCTCGCCGAGCGTGCAGGTCAGCAACGTGCCCGGTGCCGGCGGCACCATCGGCCTCGCGCAATTCGTCAACCAGACCAGCGGCGATCCCTCGCAGCTCATTGTCGGTGGCTATGTGATGGTGGGCGCGATCCTCACCAACAATTCGCCGGTGACTCTCGACCAGGTGACGCCGATCGCGCGGTTGACCGGCGAGTATGAAGCGATCGTCGTTCCGGCCGCCTCCGACATCAAGGACATGAAAGGGCTGGTGGAGAAGCTCAAAGCCGATCCCGGCTCGGTCTCCTGGGCCGGCGGTTCGGCGGGCGGCACCGATCACATCACCGCCGGCTTGATCGCGAAGGCGATCGGCGTCGATCCCACCAAGGTCAATTACGTCGCTTTCTCCGGCGGCGGCGAGGCGCTGGCGGCCATTCTCGGCAATCAGGTCACGGTCGGGATCTCGGGCTATGGCGAGTTCGCGGCGCAGATCCAGGCCGGGCAACTCCGCCTGATCGGCATCTCCTCCGAAGAGCGGGTGGCCGGGATCGATGCGCCGACCTTCAAGGAACAGGGAGTCGATGTCTCGATCCAGAACTGGCGCATGGTCGCCGCAGCGCCGGGCATCAGCGCCGAGCAGAAGGCGGCGATCACCGCGGACATCGAGAAGATGGTGAGCTCGCCCGCTTGGCAGAAGACCCTCACCGAGAAGGGCTGGGCCAACACTTATCTCGCCGGCGATGCGTTCTCGGCGCAGCTCAAGAAGGACGTCGATGCGACGGGCGCGATCCTGAAGGATATCGGCCTCGTTAAATGAACGGGGTTAAGTGAGCACTTCCGAAGAGAAGACGGCCGCCCGGCCCAGGTTCAGGACCGGACCTGACCGGGCGGTTCTCGTCATCGCAGCCCTGCTGGCACTCGCCGGCGTCGCCGTCGGCCTGGCGACATATCATGCGCGCGCGACGGCAGGCTATTCGCCGGTCGGCGCGCGCACTGTGCCCTTCATCATCGCGGGCGCGCTGATCGTGCTCGCAGGATTCACCGCGATCGCCGGCATTCGCAGCCGGTTCCCCAAGCGCGAGAAGCAGGACATTCCGCCGATGCTCTGGCTGATCGGCGGTCTGGCGGTGCAGTTGCTCACGATGAAATCGCTCGGCTTCTCGATCGCGACCGGATTGCTGTTCGCGGCGGCGGCGCGCGGCTTCGGGCGCGGGCCGCTCTGGATGACGATCCCGGTCGGCATTGTCCTTTCCTTCGTCGTCTGGGTCATTTTCGCCAAGGGGCTGCAGCTGACGCTCCCCGCCGGCCCGCTCGAGAAGCTGTTCTGATGGAGACCTTCGAGCTGCTCTGGCAGGGCTTGCAGACGGCGTTTCAGCCGTCGCATCTGCTGTTCGCCCTCATCGGCGTGACGCTCGGCACCGCGGTCGGCGTGCTGCCGGGGATCGGGCCGGCGCTGACCGTGGCGCTGCTGCTGCCGGTCACCTACAAGCTCGATCCCGCGGGATCGCTGATCATGTTCGCCGGCATCTATTACGGCGGCATGTATGGCGGCTCGACCACCTCGATCCTGCTGAACACGCCGGGCGAGAGCGCCTCGATCATCACCGCGCTCGACGGCAACCAGATGGCCAAGAAGGGCCGCGGCGGACCGGCTTTGGCGACCGCGGCGATCGGCTCCTTCGTCGCCGGATTGCTGGCGACGCTGGCGCTCGCGTTCATCGCGCCTTCGGTGGTGAAATTCGCGCTCTCCTTCGGCCCGTCGGAATATTTCGCCCTGATGCTGCTCGCTTTCATGACGGTCTCCGCGGCGTTCGGCGAATCCACATTGCGCGGCCTCACCTCCCTGGTGATCGGGCTGACGCTCGGCCTGATCGGCATCGACCAGCTGACCGGGCAGGCACGGCTCACCATGGGCCTGCCCAATCTGCTCGACGGAATCTCGGTGACGACCCTGGCCGTCGCATTGTTCGCGGTCGGCGAGGCGCTCGCCGTGGTCGCCGCGCATCGCATGGGCGACGGCAAGATCGAGCCGATCAAGGGCTCGGTCATGATGAATCGCGATGACTGGAAGCGGTCCTGGAAGTCCTGGCTGCGCGGCACCGCGATCGGTTTTCCGATCGGCGCCATGCCGGCCGGCGGCGCCGATGTCTCCAGCTTCCTCTCCTATTCGGTCGAGAAGCATTTCGCCAAGAACCCCGCCGAGTTCGGCAAGGGTGCGATCGAAGGCGTGGCCGGGCCGGAAGCCGCCAACAATGCCTCGGCCGCCGGCACCTTGGTCCCCCTGCTGACCTTGGGACTGCCGACGACGGCGACGGCGGCGATCATGCTGGCGGGCTTCCAGCAATTCGGATTGCAGCCGGGGCCCTTGCTCTTCACCACCAACGCGCCGCTGGTCTGGGGCTTGATCGCGAGCTTGCTGGTCGCGAACCTGATGCTGCTGATCTTGAACCTGCCGCTGATCGGACTCTGGGTGAAGCTGCTCACCATTCCGCAGCCCTGGCTCTACGCCGGCATCCTGCTGTTCGCGACCCTGGGCACGATCGGTGCGGATGGATCCACGACCATGATCGGCCCGGTCCCGGTTTCGTTCGGGCTTGGCCTGTTGCTCGCCTTCGGCATTCTCGGCTACGTCCTGCGGCGCTTCCATTATCCGATCGCGCCGGTGGTGGTGGGCCTCATCCTCGGGCCGATGGCGGAGAAGAGTCTCCGGCAGGCGCTGCAGATCAGCCAGGGCAACTGGCTCGCCTTGTTCCATTCCTGGATCGCCATCGTGCTCTGGATCCTCGCCATCTCCGCGGTGCTGCTGCCGCTTTATTTGCGCGCCCGCGGCAAGGGCAAGGTGCTGCAGCAGATCGCGACCGACGAGGACTGATCCTTTCGGAACCTTCGCCGCGCCCTCGGCCTTAGTGGCGCGTGAGCACCGCCGATATCGCCAGGGACTACCTGCTCTATTTCATCCTGCCGCTCTGGATCGCGGCGGGGATTGCGGATTGGCTCTGCCATCGCCATGCCCACATCGAGAGCAATGCCGGGCCGAAGGAATCGCTCATTCACCTGATGATGCTGGGCGAGGCCGGGACCGCCGTCCTGGCCGGGCTGTGGTTCACGGTGAACAGCGCGGTCATCCTGCTGATGCTGGTCGCCTGGGCACTGCATGAAGTGACGGCGATGTGGGATCTCGTCTATGCCAACGGCGCCCGTGCGGTGAGTGCGATCGAGCAGAAGGTGCATGACTATCTCGGCGTCGTCCCACTCCTCGCCTTGAGCTTCATCCTGGTGATCCATTGGGGCCAGTTCCTGGCGATCTTCGGCCTGGGCGACGACCCCGCCGACTGGTCGTTCACGCCGCGCAGCCTCGCCGTCTCCCCGGTCTATTTCTGGAGCCTGATGGCGGTCATGGTCCTGAACTTCCTGATGTATCTGGAAGAATTGCGGCGCTGCCTGCGATTCCGGTCTTCACGCCGTCTTTACAGGACAGGTTCCTGAGCCACCTTGAATCCAGACGGTGCGACATCCCAGTTTATTGGGGTGGCCGCCGATCCGCCCGTCCCGGGCAAAAAAAGGGCGGCCCGTTCACGGAGCATTTTATGCGGATCATCAGGCGACCGAAGGCCTCCAAACCGGGGCTGGAGGCGCATTATGTCTCGTCGACTCGTCCGGTCACGGGATCGGCCACGGGCCAGGGGATCGCCCATCTGGGCCACTGGGTCATTCGCCCGGTCAATTCCCGAAGCACAGCTCGGATCTGGCGCTTTCACTGAGTTCTGATCAGCGGTCGGCGAATCGGCCGATCGGCACACCGGCCACGCTGAGGCGCAGCACGGCGATGCGTCCGGATTCCGGATGCGACGCCGCGTTGCCCTCGGCGAGACTGGTGACGAACAGCGTCTTCAGGTCCTCGCCGCCGAAGCAGGGCATGGTCGCGGCCGGAAACGGCAGCTTCACGGTCTCCAGCAGCTTCCCTTCGGGGCTGAAGCGGTTGAGCACGCCGGCAGAGACGCCGGCGCTCCAATAGCAGCCTTCGACATCGCAGGCGCCGCCATCGGGGCGGCCGGCTTCCTCCGTGATGTCCGCGACGATGCGGCGGCGGTTCGACCAGCCGCCGCTCGCAGGCACGAAGTCATAGGCATCGATCCAGCGGCCGCGCGAATCCGAGTGGTACATCACCTTGCCGCCGGGACCCCAGGCGATGCCGTTGGGAACGATCATGCCGGTGACCTTGCTCTCGGCCTTGCCGTCGGCGGTGATGCGATAGAGCGTGCCCTGGGCCTCGCGCACCGGACGGTCGTCCATGGTGCCGACCCAATAGGCCCCGTCGGGTCCGACCTTGCCGTCATTCAGGCGGTTGGTCTCCAGCGCGGGATCCACCGAGCAGAGCGGTGTGAGCGCACCATTGGCCGGATCGAAGAAATGGACGGTGCGGGCAACGCCGACGACGAAGCGGCCGCTGGCGCAGAGGCCGAAAGACCCGACTTTGCCGGGAAAGCTCCAGCGATCGGTGACGGCACCTTTCGGATCGGCCGCGAGAATCGCACCTTCCGTGATGTCGCACCAAAGCAGCCGCCCTTTATCCGCATCCCAAACAGGGCTTTCACCCAGCTTGTTCTTGTGCGAGCCGAACAGGACGGGTGCTCTGGTCACGACCGAGGCTGTCATCTTTTGTTCCTGGGAGATTCCGAAATGGATGCTGAAATGGATTCTAGGGGGATGCGACACATTAGGGCGCGGCGGAAAAATTGCCAGCGCCGATCGCATCGGGCTAACGTGGCGCGCATCCCCTGTCAGTGAGGACAATTCATGGAACTCGGCTTGATCGGCCTCGGCAATATGGGCGGGAACATCACCCGCCGCCTGATGCGCGCCGGACATAAATGCGTGGTGTTCGACACCAAGGCGGAAACCCGCGATGCGCTCGGCAAGGAGGGCGCCACGGCAACGGATTCGCTGGAAGCCCTGGTCGCCGGACTGAAACAGAAACCGCGCGCGGTCTGGGTCATGCTGCCGGCCGGCAAGATCACCGAGGAGACGATCGAGCGCCTGGCCGCGCTGATGCAATCCGGCGACATCATCATCGACGGCGGCAACAGCAATTACAAAGACGATCTCCGGCGTGCGAGGACGCTGGCCGAGAAAGGGATCGGCTACGTCGATTGCGGCACCTCCGGCGGCGTCTGGGGGCTGGAGCGCGGCTATTGCATGATGATCGGCGGCGAGAAGGACGTGGTGCAGCATCTCGACCCGATCTGGTCGGCCTTGGCGCCCGGCATCGGCGACGTGCCGCGCACGCTCGGTCGCGAGGGCCAGCCATCCCAGGCCGAGCGCGGTTATATCCATGCGGGTCCCGCCGGCGCCGGACATTTCGTGAAGATGATCCACAACGGCATCGAATACGGAATGATGCAGGCCTTCGCGGAGGGTTTCGACATCCTGCGCAACAAGAACTCCAAGGAGCTCCCGGAGGCCGAGCGGATGGAGCTCAACCTCTCCGACATCGCCGAAGTGTGGCGGCGCGGCAGCGTGGTGACATCCTGGCTGCTCGACCTGAGCGCGGCGGCTTTGCTGAAGGACCCGGCGCTCGACGGGTTCTCCGGCTTTGTCCAGGATTCCGGCGAGGGCCGCTGGACCATCGAGGCGGCGATCGAGGAGGCCGTGCCGGCCGAAGTGCTGGCGGCTTCGCTGTTCGCCCGCTTCCGCTCGCGCCAAGAGCATACGTTCGGCGAGAAGCTGCTCTCGGCGATGCGCTTCGGCTTCGGCGGGCATCTCGAACGGCCGAAGAAGTAGGGGCCCATCATGAACGAGATGAACAAGAAGCCCGCGGCGCGGGTCGATGCCCCACCGCGCCGCCTGCCCCATCCGGCCGATCCCTGCACCATGGTCATCTTCGGCTCCGGCGGCGACCTGATGCATCGGCTGCTGATGCCGGCGCTCTACAATCTCGCGCAAAGCAACCTGCTGCCCGAGCGATTCGCGATGATCGGGCTTGGGACCGCGGACCGCACCTCGGAGAGCTGGCGAAACGATCTCTATGCCGGGTTGAAGGCCGCACATAACCGCATCGGTGAGATCGACGACGCGATCTGGCACGGACTCGCCGCCCGCATGGAATATCTCCGCGGCGATCTCAACGATCCGGCGCTCTACGCCTCGATCACCGAAGCCCTGGCGCGCACCGAAGCCGAGCACCAGACCGAAGGCAACGCCATCTTCTACCTCGCGGTGGCCGACCGCTTCTTCGAGACGATCGTGGACAAGCTCGGTGAGGCCGGGCTCACCCGCCAGAATCTGGACGCCGAAGGCAACCAGTTCTGGCGTCGCGTGGTGATCGAGAAACCGTTCGGCCACAGCCTGAGCTCAGCGCGGCGACTGAACGACCGAATCCTGCAGACCCTGAAAGAGAACCAGATCTTCCGCATCGATCACTATCTCGGCAAGGAGACGGTGCAGAACATCATGGCGTTCCGCTTCGCCAACGGCTTGTTCGAGCCGCTCTGGAACAGAGATCGGGTCGACCATGTACAGATCACCGCCGCCGAAACCGTAGGCGTCGAGAAGCGCGGCAAGTTCTACGAGGCGACCGGCGCCTTGCGGGACATGGTGCCGAACCATGTGCTGTCGCTGCTTTCGCTGGTGGCCATGGAGCCGCCGGCGCGGTTCGACGCCGCCTCGATCCGCAACAAGAAGACCGAGGTCCTGAACGCGATCCGCGCCGTGACGCCGGAACGTGCGGTGCGTGCGCAATACGCGGCCGGCAACGTCGCCGGCAAGTCGGCGGTGGCTTATTGGGAAGAGCCGGATGTGGCGGCGGACTCCAAGGTGGAGACCTACGTCGCCCTGGAGGTCGAGGTCGATAACTGGCGCTGGGCCGGCGTGCCGTTCTACATCCGCACCGGCAAGCATCTCTCCGACCGCAAGACCGAGATCGCGATCCGCTTCAAGCAGGCGCCGAAGGCGCCGTTCGACGACCTGCCGAACAGCGGACTGCGGCCGAACTGGCTGGTGCTTCGCATCCAGCCGGATGAAGGCATCTCGCTGCAATTCGAGGTGAAACGCCCGGGACCGGTGGTCGAGCTCGCCGCGGTGAAGATGGACTTCCACTACAGCGACTGGTTTCCGCGCGAGCCCGCGGTCGGCTACGAGACCCTGCTCTTTGACGTGATGACCGGCGATCCGACCCTGTTCATGCGCGCGGATACGGTAGAGCAGGCCTGGCGCATCGTGCAGCCGCTGATCGACGCCTGGGCGGCCGATCCCGAGCCGATCCCGACCTATGCCTCGGGCAGCGAAGGACCGATCGAGGCAGACGCGCTGATCGGGAGAACAGGGCGCCGATGGCGTCCGGTCGACCTGCCGGAAGCGCTGCGCGGCTGACATCCACCTGAGGGGAGAGACCATGCGAACCGAGACCGTGACCTACGAGGCCGACGGCCTGCACTTCAAGAGTGAGCTCTTCGTCGAGGCCGGCACCGAGCCGAAGCCGGGCGTGCTGGTCTTTCCCGAGGCCTTCGGGCTCGGCGACCATGCGCGGCATCGGGCCGAAGGCTTGGCGAAGCTCGGCTATGCGGCATTGGCCTGCGACATCCACGGCGACGGTCGCCTGGTGGCGGATCTGGGCGAAGCGCTGGGACTGCTGAAGCCGCTCTATGCCGACACCAAGAAGATGCGGGCGCGCGGGCTCGCCGCCTTGAAGCTGCTGAAGGCGCGCGAGGAGGTCGCTCCCGATCGCACCGCCTCGATCGGCTTCTGCTTCGGCGGCACGATGTCGCTGGAGCTGGCGCGGTCCGGCGCCGATCTGCAGGCGGTGGTCGGCTTCCACAGCGGGCTCTCGACCACCGCGCCCAAGACCGACGCCAAGGCCTATCGCGGCCGCGTGCTGGTCTGCATCGGCGCCGACGATCCGTTCATCAAGCCGGACGAACGCAACGCCTTCGAGGACGAGATGCGCAATGCCGGCGTCGACTGGCAGATGCATCTCTACGGCGGCGTGGTGCACAGCTTCACCAACGCCGAGGCCGGCGCGCGCAACAATCCGGCGATGCGCTATTCCGAGGCGGCCGACAAGCAGAGCTGGGCCGCGATGCAGGAATTGTTCACCGCGACGCTGATGGCTTGAAGCGCCCGCCGGCTTTGCGCAAGGGCGCGACCGTTGGTCGGCCGCGCCCCTTTGCCCTCCCCGCTTAGAAGAACCCGAGCGCTTTCGGGCTGTAGCTGACCAGCATGTTCTTGGTCTGCTGGTAGTGGTCGAGCATCATCTTGTGGGTCTCGCGCCCGATGCCGGACTGCTTGTAGCCGCCGAAGGCCGCATGGGCCGGATAGAGGTGATAGCAGTTGGTCCAGACGCGGCCGGCCTGGATGCCGCGGCCGAAGCGATAGGCGCGGTTGCCGTCGCGGGTCCAGACACCGGCGCCGAGCCCGTAGAGCGAGTCGTTGGCGATCGTGAGCGCTTCTTCCTCGGTGCTGAACGGCGTCACCGAGACCACGGGACCGAAGATCTCCTCCTGGAAGATCCGCATCTTGTTGTTGCCCTCGAACACGGTCGGCTGCACGTAGTAGCCGTCCTTCAGCTCGCCGCCCTGCACCAGGCGCTCGCCGCCGGTCAGGACCTTGGCGCCTTCGCCCTTGCCGATGTCGATATAGGAGAGAATCTTCTTCAGCTGCTCCTCGGAGGCCTGGGCGCCGATCATCGTGCTGGGATCGAGCGGATGGCCGGTCTTGATCTTCTGGACGCGGGCGATCGCCTTCTCCATGAACTTGTCGTAGATCTTCTTGTGCACCAGCGCGCGGCTCGGGCAGGTGCAGACCTCGCCCTGGTTGAGTGCGAACATGGCGAAGCCTTCCAGCGCCTTGTCGAAATAGTCGTCGTCATCGAGCATCACGTCGTCGAAGAAGATGTTCGGCGACTTGCCGCCGAGCTCGAGGGTCACCGGAATGAGGTTCTCGGAGGCGTATTGCATGATCAGGCGGCCGGTCGAGGTCTCGCCGGTGAAGGCGACCTTGGCGATGCGCTTGCTCTGCGCCAGCGGCTTGCCGGCCTCGATGCCGAAGCCGTTGATGACGTTGAGGACGCCCGGCGGGAGAATGTCCTTGATCAGGTCGGCGAGGACCATGATGCCCATCGGCGTCTGCTCGGCGGGCTTCAGCACGACGCAGTTGCCGGCGGCGAGTGCCGGCGCCAGCTTCCAGGCGGCCATCAGGATCGGGAAGTTCCAGGGGATGATCTGTGCCACCACGCCCAGAGGCTCATGGAAGTGATAGGCGATGGTGTCGTGGTCGATTTCCGAGAGATTGCCCTCCTGCACGCGCACGCAGGCGGCGAAGTAGCGGAAATGCTCGATGGTGAGCGGCAGGTCGGCCGCGGTGGTCTCGCGGATCGGCTTGCCGTTGTCGATGGTCTCGGCAAGCGCGAGCAGGTCGAGATTCTCGGCCAGGCGGTCGGCGATCTTCTCTAAGAGACGCGCGCGCTCGGAGGCCGGCGTCTTGCCCCACTTCTCCCGCGCCTTGTGGGCGGCATCGAGCGCCAGCTCGACATCGGCGGCCTGGCTGCGCGCGACCTGGCAGACCGGATGGCCGGTGATCGGCGAGATGTTGTCGAAATACTGGCCGGCGACCGGCTTCACAAAATCGCCGCCGATGAAATTGTCGTAAGTGGAGCGCAGCTTCACGCTGGTCTTCAGCTTGTCGAGACCCTGTTGCAGTTGCATGGGGGCGTTTCCTCTTGCGGTGGATCACCGAGCCTGCCTCGGCTGCATTTGATTTCTTGTTGTTGCGCACGACTATGCGCGCGCTTGTGCACTGCACCATGCGACAGATTTGTCGCTGGGCGCTCGTGTCGCAGGCGATTTGATTCAGCTCAAAATGGCAGCGCTGTCACGGCCCGGATCGGACCGGTGGTCAGGCCAATGAGTATGGCTGTATGCGCTGACTTCGGGTGTCAGCGCTTCAGGATGGCTTCCACTTCCGCCAATGTCGGCATCGAGGGTGCGGTGCCGGGGCGGGTCACCGAGATGCCGGCGACCGCGCAGCCGAAGCGCACGGCTTCGAGCGGATCCATGCCGCGGGAGAGCGCCGCCGCGAAGCCGCCATTGAAGGCGTCGCCGGCGCCCGTGGTCTCGACCACCGGCGCCACCTTGAAGGCGGGCACCAGTTCCGACTTGGCCGCCGTGTGGTAGAGCGCGCCCATTTCGCCCAGGGTCACGATCGCGGCCTTGGCGCCCTTCTTCAGCAGCGCATCGCCGGCTTTGCGGGCGCTGTCGGCGGAATCGACCTTGATGCCGGTCAGTTCTTCGGTCTCGGTCTCGTTCGGCGTCACGTAATCGCACAGGCCGAAGACCTTGTCTTCGAGCGGCGCGGCCGGGGCCGGATTGAGGATGGTGATCGCACCGCCGCCGCGGGCGATCTCCAGCGCGCGGATCGCGGCCGGCATCGGCTGCTCCAATTGGGTGACGAAGACCTTGGCCGAAGCGATCAGGTCCTTGCGCGCATCCATGTCGGCGGCGCTGATCGTGGTCGCGGCGCCCGGGCAGACGATGATCGCGTTGTTGCCGGTCGATTCCTCGATGAAGATGTAGGCCGCACCCGTGTAGTTGTCGTCCATCTGGGTGACGGCGGGCTTCACCCCGGCCGCCTTCCAGGTGGCGAGCGCCATGTCGGCGAAGGGATCCTTCCCGAGCTTGGTGATGAAGGTGACGTTGCCGCCCGCCTTCGCAGCAGCAACCGACTGGTTCGAGCCCTTGCCGCCCGGCCCCAAGGCGAAGCTGGTCCCGAGAATGGTCTCGCCCATGCGCGGCGCACGGGGTGCGCGATAGGCGGTGTCGGCGACGAAGACGCCGAGAATGACGATATCTGACATTTTAAAGACTAGTACTTCACGTCCGGGGAGATGACGCCCTTGGTCAGGATGAAGCAGCCGTAGAAGCGGCGCTCGCCGGTCTGGATCACGGCATAGGCGCTCTTGGCTTTCTCGTAGAAGGCGAAGCGCTCGATGCCGACCAGCGGCCAGGACTTGCCCTCGGCGCTGTCGATCGCCTTCTGCACTTCCTTCTGGACCGCCGGGACTTCCTTCGGCTTGCCGACGACTTCCATGCGCGCGGCCGCATCGTCGATGAAGCTGTCCAGCGGCATGACGCTCAGCACCGCGGCCGCGGCCTGTGCCGAGGTCGGAGCGTCGATCCGCAGCAGCTGGCCGAGCGCGGTCTGGCGCGCGATCGAGTCCGATGGGAAGTTGGTGTCGGACAGGACCAGATAATCGCCATGGCCCATGGCGCGCAGCGCGTAGAGCACGTCCGCGTTCAAGAGCGGATGGATCCCCTTCAGCATCCCGGAAGACTCCCCTGTTTATTTTTCTGACTTAGACCCGCGCGCTCAAACCCGCTGGCCCGACTGGCTGTCGAACAGATGCACCTGCTCGACGCGCGGCCGGAGATGCACGGTCTGACCGGGCGCGAACTGATGGCGCTCGCGGAACAGGGCGACCACTTCCTCTTCGCCCATGCGCACGACCACCATGGTCTCCGAACCGGTCGGCTCGACCACGGCGATCTTCGCCGGGAAGCCGTCATTGGCGAGCTCGAGATGCTCCGGACGGATGCCGTAGACGACGGGTTGTCCATCCGAGACCGTGTGCTTGCCCGCCACCGGGAGCCGGGTGCCGCCGACGTCGATCGAGCCGTCGCCCTTCGCAGCGCCTTTCAGGAAGTTCATCGCCGGCGAGCCGATGAAGCCGGCGACGAAGAGATTGCGCGGGCTGTCATAGAGCTCCAATGGCGTGCCGATCTGCTCGATGATGCCGTCATGCATGACCACGATGCGGTCGGCCATGGTCATGGCTTCGATCTGGTCGTGGGTCACGAAGATGGTGGTGGTCTTGAGCCGCTGGTGCAGTTCCTTGATCTCGGTGCGCATCTGCACGCGGAGCTTGGCATCGAGGTTGGAGAGCGGCTCGTCGAACAGGAACACTTGAGGGTCGCGCACGATCGCGCGACCCATGGCGACGCGCTGGCGCTGACCGCCGGAGAGCTGGCGTGGATAGCGGGCGAGATAGGGCTTCAGCCCGAGGATATCGGCGGCCTTCTGAACGCGGTCGTTGACCGTTGCCGCGTCGGTCTTCCGGAGCTTCAGCGCGAAGGCCATGTTGTCGGCGACCGTCATATGCGGATAGAGCGCATAGTTCTGGAATACCATCGCGATGTCGCGCTGTGCCGGCGGCAGATGATTGACCACCCGCTCGCCGATCTGGATCGTGCCGGCGCTGATGGTTTCGAGGCCGGCGATCATGCGGAGCAAGGTGGACTTGCCGCAACCGGACGGACCGACCAGCACGACGAACTCGCCGTCCACGATGTCGAGGTCCACGCCGTGGATCACATCGACGGCACCGAAGGTCTTACGCACGCCTCGGATGGTTACCTGGGCCATACTTGCTCCCCATACGCACGCGATTGATTTGAAACCTGAACTACCCGACCAGCGGACCGAAGTCTATCCGGAACCAACTGGCCGGACCCGCCCGGTCGGAAACTCCCAAACACCGGTCCATTTCGCACCTGCGTTAGACACCCGGCATCTTTGCCGATGAATAGAGAGTTTATTGACACTCTGCGCAACTGCTTCAATACTCCTTTCGCCGCTTAAACCGATTTTATGGGCCAAAAAGGGCTGGATCGCGAATAACGAGAGCGTTTCCACCAGAAGCGCTCGATTTCCGTTTGCGATCATCGAGCCGATACGAAGACGGGTCCCAGAATCTCGGCGATCTGCGGAACACGAAAACAGAATCTCTTCCGGGGAGGATGACGTCGATGAAAAGCCATATCTATGAACTCGCCATGCAGGCGAGCCGCCGGCAGGTGCTGAAAGGCGTGGCCGGGGCGACTGCGCTGGCGGCAGGCGCCGCCACGCTGGGCTCGTTCCCGAAGGATGCGCGCGCCGATTTCCGCGCCGATCTCTTGAAGATCCCCGGCGTCGGCAAGGGCTCGCCCACGGATGCCGATTGGCAGAAGGTCGGCGAGATGTGCCTGGGGGCCACCAAGGAGAGCATCAAGGAAGGCGAGTTCAAGGGCGTGGAGCTCACCTTCATGGGCTTGAACAACCAGAACCAGCATAATTTCCTTTATCGCGGCTTCCTCAAACCCTGGGAGGCCTATACCGGCGCGAAGATCACCTGGATCGATCTCGCCCAGGCCGATTACAACCCGCGCCTCCAGCAGGCGATCGCGACCGGCACCGTCGATTTCGACATCATCGAGATGGGGGCGCCCTTCGAAGGCGATGTCTGCGGCAAGGGCCTCGCCTCGGTGATGCCGGACTGGGTCGCCAAGCAGATCGAGATGGACGACTATGTCGGCTATCTCAAAGCCCCGGTCGGCACTTGGGATGGCAAGACCTATCGCATCTCCTGCGACGGCGACTGCCACAACTTCAACTACCGCACCGACTACTTCGCCGACGCCGATCTCGCGAAGGCGTGGAAGGACGGGGGCGGCCAGGGCGAATGGGGCGTGCCGAAGACCTGGCAGCAGGTCCAGGCGGTCACCAAGTTCCTCAAGGGCAAGCAGGTCGGCGGCCAGGATGCCTTCGGCTATCTCGATCCCTGCAAGGGCTGGGGCGGTTTCGGCTTCTACTTCCTGGGCTCGCGCGCAACGGCTTACGCGAAGCACCCGGAGGACAAGGCCTGGCTGTTCGACGTCGACAACATGAAGCCGCGCGTCAACAACCCGGCCTGGGTCCGCGCGATCCAGGACGTGGTCGATGCACTGCCGTCGGAACCGGCCGACCAGATCAACGCCGATCCCGGCACCACCGCCTTCCAGCAATTCCTGGCCGGCGTGGGCGGCATGGTCTCCTGGTGGGGCGACGTGGGCTCCAACGCCAAGACCAACGACTCCTCGGTCATCGGCGACGTGGTCGGCTTCTCGATCCTTCCGGGCTCGGACGACGTCTACAACGCCAAGACCGGCAAGTGGGACAAGCTCGCCAGCGGCCCGAACTACGCGCCCAACATGGCCTATATCGGCTGGGGCGTGTACGTCATGGCCCGCGTGGACAGCGACTCCAAGAAGCAGAAGGCGGCCTGGTCGGCGGCGGCCCATCTCGGCGGCAAGGACCTGTCGCTGTGGTGCGCGGCCTATCCGTCGGGCTTCCAGCCCTATCGCAACAGCCACTTCAACACGGCCGAGTGGGTTGCGGCGGGCTATGACGAGGCCTTCATCACCAGCTATCTCAATTCGGAGAAGGACTCCTACAACCATCCGAATGCCGCGATCGAGCCGCGCATCCCCGGCATCTTCCAGTATTACGCGACCGCCGAGGACGAGCTGCAGAAGATCTTCGCCGGCCAGGTGCCGGTCCAGCAGGGCGCCGACAACATCGCGGCGGCCTGGGAGAAGATCACCGACCAGATCGGCCGCGACAAGCAGGTGGCGCTCTACAAGGCGTCGCTCGGCGTTTAAGGTCGGAGCTGTAGTTCGCGACATTCTTTGTCGGTAGACTGATCGTATCGGCCGGTGGCGCTTGCGGCGTCACCGGCCGATCGTTTATCTAGCAACCAGTTCTTTTGCGGATATTTGAGACTTTGCCGATGGCGAGCGCCGAGATCCAGGCCGAGACTTATGGCGATCCTATCGCGCCCGGGCGCAAGGCCGCCGGCCGCGCCCTGATCTGGGGCGCGACGCTGCTGCTGGGCCTGGTGGCGCTGCTCCAGGCGCTGGATGCCGCGGGCCAGGGTCCGCTGCATTTCGAGACCTGGCGCCCGACCCTCTATGCCTATGTGCTTTGGGCCGTTGCCCTCGGCGCCGCGCAGGTCATGATCCGCGGCGAGGCCGGGCAGCGCGCCTTGTTCGTGCTGCCGGCGGCGCTTTACACCGTCGCTGTGGTGATCTTCCCGACTTTCTTCGGCCTCTATATCGCCTTCACCGACTGGAACCTCTCTTCGTTTGAAGGACGGCGGTTCAACGGCATCGACAACCTGGTCCAGCTGTTCCAGGACACCTTCTACTGGAAGGCGCTGGGCAACATGGTCTTCTATGTGGCCATGGTGTTCGTCGAATACGCGATCGCCTTCGGCCTCGCGCTGCTGCTGAACGCCGACATCCGCGCCCGCAAGTTCTTTCGCGTCGCCTTCCTGATCCCCTTCATGCTGAGCCCGGTCGCGGTCTCCTGGATGGTCGGGAAATCGCTGATGGAGGTCCGCTTCGGCCCGCTGGCGGGACTCGCCAAGCATCTCGGCTGGAGCGCGCCCAACTTCTTCGGCACGGGCTGGGCCGCGAGCTTCAGCATCGAGGCGTTGGACGCCTGGGTCTCGATCCCCTTCATCATGATCCTGCTGCTGGCCGGCCTGCAGGCGATGCCCAAGGAAGTGCAGGAGGCGGCGCGGGTCGATGGCGCGACGCCCTGGCAGTCGTTCTGGAAGATCACCTTCCCGCTGATGCTCCCGGTCTCGGCGACCGCGGTGATCTTGCGCATCATCTTCAAGCTGAAGCTCGCCGATATCATCATCAACATGACCTATGGCGGGCCGGGCGGTGCGACGGATTCCGTCTCCAGCTACATATTCCGCCAGTACCGGGATCGGTCGAATGTCGGTTATGGCACTATGCTGGCGATGTTCTACCTTGTGCTGATCATCATCTTCGTCACCTTGCTGCTGAATTTCGTCAGCAAGCATATGAAGAAGGTGACCTGAGATGAGTGTCCTCACGCCCGCCGTCACCATGAGCGCCGCCGGCGAGACTCCGCAGCAGCGCAACAAGCGCATCCTCGGCCGCGTCGGCATCTATGCGGCATTGATCTTCTGGGCCTTCGTCTCGCTGTTCCCGGTCTATTGGACCATCACCACGACTTTCAAGACCGCGCGCGACGTCACCCAGGGCCATATTGTGCCCTTCGTGGATTTCGAGCCGGCCTGGATCGGGTGGCGCTCACTCGGTCTTTCGCCGGACACAATCAACCAGGTCTCGACGGTGCGCGACGAGTTCCTCGGCCGCTTCGTCAACAGCATCATCGCATCAGGCGGCGCCTCGCTGCTGGCGGTGCTGCTGGGCTCGCTCGCGGCCTATGGGCTCAGCCGCTTCCAGTACAAGTTCCTTTGGATGAAGAACAAGGACATCTCATTCTTCTTCCTCTCGCAGCTCATCCTGCCGCCGGTCGTGCTCGCCCTCCCCTTCCTCGTCCTCTACAAGGAGCTGGCGCTGTTGGACACGCGGATCGGCATCATCCTGCTCTATACGCTGACGGTGCTGCCGATCGTCATCTGGATCATGCGCGACCAGTTCGACACCATCCCGGTCGAGCTCGACGAGGCGGCGCAGGTGGACGGCCTCTCGGTCTGGGGCGTGTTCTTCCGGATCGTGTTGCCGATCGCCCTCCCCGGCATGGTCGCGGCCTTCATCCTCTCGCTGATCCTCTGCTGGAACGAATACTTCTTCGCGGCACTCTTGACCGGCACCAATGCGAAGACCCTGCCGGTGATGGTGGCGAGCCAGACCGGATCCCAGGGCATCAGCTGGTGGGCCATGGCCGCACTCGCGACCTCGGCGATCGCGCCGCTGGTGGTGATCGGCATCGTCCTCGAGCGCTACATCATAAAGGGCCTCACCGCCGGCGCCGGCAAGTAAGGCTGGACGGTGGTGCCCCAGGCACCTAAGTGATTCGGACCATGGCGGTTTCCGATCCGAGCCTGGCCGCGCGTTCCTGGCGCCGATTGCTGGGCTTCATTCCGTTTCAGGCGGCGCTGATTTTTCTGCCGGCGCTGACACTCGATTACTGGCAGGGCTGGGTCTATCTCGCGCTGTTCGCCGCCTGCTGCGCCCTGATCACGGCGTCGCTGCTGAAGCACGATCCGGCTTTGGTGGCCCGTCGACTCGAGGTCGGGCCCAAGGCCGAGCGCGAACCGGCGCAGAAGCGGATCCAGTGGATCGCCAGTCTCTGCCTGCTCGGGCTTTATATCGTCTCCGCGCTGGATTACGGCCATGCCTGGTCGTTCGTGCCGGTGAGCATCGTGTTGCTCGGCGATCTGCTGACCGTGCTCGGCTTTGCTGTGATGTACCGGGTGTTTCGGGAGAACTCCTTCGCCGCAGCCACGGTCACCGTCGAACCGGGTCAGCGCGTCATATCGACCGGGCCTTATGCCTGGGTCCGGCATCCGATGTATGCAGGCGCGCTGCTGCTGTTTCTAGGGACGCCGCTGGCACTCGGCTCATGGTGGGGCCTGGCGATTTATATTCCCAGCGTGGCGGTACTGGTCGCGCGGCTGCGCGATGAAGAACAGTTTCTCATGCGCAATCTTCCCGGCTATGACGATTATTGCCGCCGCGTGCAATTTCGGCTCGTGCCGGGACTCTGGTGAACAAACGAGAAGCGGAGAGGATGGGCCTCTCCGCTTCCCGTTTGCTCGCCTCCTGCTGCTGGTGGTGGATCGGGTTAGATGCGCGCTAGCGCAGTCCGCCCTTACGTCCAGCTTCGGCAGCCCGCTCACGGTTGAACTTGAAGTTGCCGCCGCTCACTTGTCCGCCCTTGTGACCGGCTTCGGCCGCACGCTGCGGATCATTGCGGAAGTTGCCGCCACTCTCATGGCCGCCTTTCGCTGCGATTGCGCGCTGCTTGTCTTCGTCCATCGAGGCGAATCCACGTCCTCCTGTCTGCGACATCCAAATCTCCTTCAACTCGGGTTCTGACAAGCGACATTGTCCGCCGCTGCCTTTTTCAATGAAGCCCGCCGGTCGTTGTTCCGGAAAAACGCGGGAAAAATGCCGCAATTTCACTGAAAAAATGTAACAGCGAGACGCACTGCAACGGGCTCGGAACTCCACTCATAGGGTGTGATTGAACCTTTGTGAGCATGCAACGGAAGCTGAAGACCGCGCTCGACGAGACCCGCATGCTGATGATGGGTTCGCAGATCCTGTTCGGATTTCAACTCGAGGCCGGCTTCAAAGAAAATTTCGCCGCGCTGGACGAGGGCCGGAAGGCCCTGACCGCCATCGCCATCCTGATGATGGCGATGACCATAGGCCTGCTGATCGCGCCGTCCTGTCGCCACCGGCTGGTGGAGCACGGCGACGCGAGCCCCACCATGCTCAAGATGACCACGCGCTGTGCCGCGGTCGCGCTGCTGCTGTTCGCCGCCAGTCTCGGCTTCGATCTCGTGGTCGTGCTCGGCGCGGAGTTCGGGACCGCGGCCAGCATTGCGGCTGGTCTGATCATGGTGGCGCTCGCGGCGGGTATTTGGTTCGCGCTGGCGCTCGTGCTGCGCCTGAAGCGCGACAAGGAGGAGCCGATGGAGCAACCGCACCACGAGAAGCTCGACATCAGCACCAAGATCGAGCAGATGCTGACCGAAGCGCGGGTCATCCTGCCCGGTGCGCAGGCGCTGTTCGGTTTTCAATTGATCGTCATGCTGGCGCCGGCTTTCTCCAAGCTCCCAGGCGAAGCGAAGCTGGTGCATGCGGGCGCCCTGCTCTGCGTCGCGCTGGCCATCATCCTGCTGATGGCGCCGGCCGCGATCCATCGCCTTTCCTTCGACGGCGAGAACACGCCGCGGGTGTTGCGCATCGGTTCACGGCTGGTGACGGCGGCACTCCTGCCGCTGAGCTTCGGGCTCGTCGGCGATATCTATGTGGCCGTCGGCCATGGCCTCGACAGCGAAGCACTCGGCAGCGTCGCGGCCTTGGCGATTCTCATCCTGCTGCTCGGAATCTGGTACGCTTGGCCGCTGCTGGTCAGAGCGCGCAACGCCACTTCGATCGGAACAAGTGCCCGGAGCCACCGTTAGCCCTTTGAGATGAGGGAAACGATTGGAGGGAAGCATGCGAGTTGCGGAAGTGATGAGCCGAAACGTGCAGTTGGTCAGTCCGGATGACAGCCTGCAGGACGTGGCGAAGCGGATGGTGCGTGAGGACGTCGGCTTCATGCCGGTCGGCGAGAATGACCGCCTGGTCGGCACCGTGACCGACCGCGACATCGTCGCCCGCGCGGTGGCGAAGGGTCGCAACGGCAAGACCAAGGTCCGCGAGGTCATGAGCGACGGCATCCGGTACTGCTATGACGACGAGGACATGGATCACGTGATCCAGAACCTCGGCGAGCTGCAGATTCGCCGGCTGCCGGTCATCAACCGCGAAAACCGGCTGGTCGGCGTGGTGTCGCTCGCGGATGCCGCGCGCAAATCCGACCCGGCCGGCGCCGGCGCGGGCTTGAGCGCCATCGCCGCGCCGGGTGGCCAGCACTCGCAGTCAAAGCACTGAGCAAGGCGTCCTAGGCGTCGACCACCGGCTTCAGCGCGACGGTCCGGATCTCGGCGCCGTGGATCAGCGTGAGCGGCGCCGCACGGCCGGCGATCTCGGCGGTCAGCAGCCGATGCAGGTCATCGACGGTGAAGACCGGACTCCCGGCGAAGTCGAGGATGACATCGCCTTTGCTGAGGCCGGCTTCCGCCGCGGGGCCGCCGGATTGAACTTCGAGGATCTGCACTGCCGAGCCCTCGGCGCGGCGCAGCCGCCGCGCCAAGCGCGCATCGAGCATGATGGTCTGGGCGCCGAGGCCCAGACGGCTCCGGTGCACGCGGCCGTCCTTCATCAGGCGCGTGGTCACGTCGATCGCAGTGTCGATCCCGATCGCGAAGCACAGGCCCTGGGCGTGGCCGATCATCGCGGTGTTGATCCCGACCACGCGGCCATTGCCGTCGGCGAGCGCGCCGCCGGAATTGCCCGGATTCAAAGGCGCGTCGGTCTGGATGACGCTCTCGATCAACCGCCCGCTCGGTGAACGCAAAGTGCGGCCGAGGGCGCTGACGATGCCGGCCGTGACGGTCGCCTGGAACCCGAGGGGATTGCCGATCGCGATCACGAGCTGGCCGACCTTCAGCCGGCCCGAGCTGCCGAAGCTCGCATGCGGCAGACCCGCGCCCTGCAGCCGCAGGACGGCCAGGTCCGTCGCCGGATCGTTGCCGATCAATTGGGCGTCGAACTGGCGCCCATCGGTCAAGCTGCCGGAGAGACGCGCGGCGCCGCTGACCACATGGGAATTGGTCAGCAGATAGCCGTCCGGCGCGAACAGGACGCCGGAGCCGGTGCCGCCACGGCTTTTCTCGCCGGGATGCGCCAGGATATGCACGACCGCGGGCCCGACCGTCTCGAAGGTCTTGGCAACCCGGGCCGAATAGGGGTCCAGCTCCTCCTCCGCAGTCGCGGGAGGTCGCGAGCCAGTGTCTTCGAATGAATCGTACGGCATCACGGTTAGATGGGCGTCGAAACGGGCCGCCGCAAGCCCGCGCTATGTGCGGGTCAGCACAGCACTCAAGGCGGGCATCTGGGCGAGAGTCTGGTACACCACGCAATAGCGCTCGGTCAGCTTCAGCAGGGCGTCGAGCTTCTCCTGCGGCGCGGCGCTGTCGATCGCAAAACTGAGCCGAATGGCGCGGAATCCGACCGGCGCGTCCTTGGCGACGCCCAAGGTACCGCGGAAATCGAGATCGCCTTCGGCACTGACGGTGGCTTGGCGCAGCGGAATTTCAAGGGCCGTCGCCACCGCTTTCAAGGTGACCCCGGCGCAGGCGACCAGGGCTTCCAGCAGCATGTCGCCGGAGCAGAGCTCCAGCCCGGTCCCGCCGGTCGCGGGATGCAGGCCGGCGGTCGCGATCGCGCGGCCGGTCTCGACCTTACAGGCGATATGGGCATCATCCACATCGCCCCGGGCCTTGAGCGTGATGAGCGCGCTTTCCGGCGCCGCGCGGTACTGGTCCTTGAGCGGCGCCTGCAGATTGCGGAGTTCCGACGCGTCCATTTGCCCTCTCTTGCCGAAGAAGCACGATCGCGCCAAGCTTAGGACAAACTCCAGCGGAGGCGCATCATGTCGATTGTGAGAGGGGGGCTCATCCAGATGGGCCTCAAGGCGTCCACCGAGAAATCGCCGGAGGAGATAGCCAAGGCGATGCTGGACGCGCATCTGCCGCTGATCGAGGAGGCCGGCAAGAAGGGCGTGCAGGTGCTCTGTTTCCAGGAGGTGTTCACCCAGCCCTATTTCTGCCCGAGCCAGGATGCCAAGTGGTACGCCGCCGCCGAAGCCATTCCCGACGGCCCGACCACCAAGCTCATGCAGGAGCTCGCCAAGAAGCACCAGATGGTCATCGTCGTGCCGATCTACGAGGAGGCGATGACCGGCGTCTATTACAACACCGCCGCCGTCATCGATGCCGATGGCACTTACCTCGGCAAAACGCGCAAGACCCACATCCCGCAGGTCGCCGGCTTCTGGGAGAAGTTCTTCTTCAAGCCCGGCAGCACCGAATATCCGGTCTACAAGACCCGCTATTGCAAGCTCGGCGTCTATATCTGCTATGACCGGCATTTTCCGGAAGGCTGGCGCGCACTGGCGCTCAACGGCGCCGAATACATCGTCAATCCGTCGGCGACCGTCGCGGGCCTCTCCGAGCATCTCTGGAAGCTGGAGCAGCCGGCCTCGGCGGTGGCGAATGGCTGTTATATCGGCGCGGTCAACCGGGTCGGCAAGGAGGCGCCGTGGAACATCGGCGAGTTCTACGGCCAGAGCTATTTCGTCAACCCGCGCGGGGTGATCGAGGCGATCGCCAGCCGCGACCAGGACGAGCTCATTGTCCATGACATGAACTGGGATCTCATTCGCGAGGTGCGCAACACCTGGCAGTTCTTCCGCGATCGCCGGCCGGAGACTTACGGACCCCTGACCCGTGTGGAGTGACCCGCGTGGAGTGACCCGCGTGGAGTGACCCGCGTGGCGTGAATTTCACGCAGATCCGGTGAACAAAGCCGCGCTCCGCGGGTTAATGCCGCGGGAGTCTTGCCATGCGCTTTGTCCGGGTTCTGCTGGTTCTCGCAGTTCTCTTCATCATTGTCTGCGCCGGTTTCGTCGCTCTGACCTGGAAGTCGGAGATTGCCCGCGTGGCGAAGCCCGACCCCGGCAGCTTCGATCCCGACGTCGTGAAGCGCGGGGCCGAGCTCGCCGCCGTCGGCAATTGTATCGCCTGCCACACCGTGCCCGGCGGCAAGGCCTTCGCCGGCGGCCTCGCGGTGCCGACGCCCTTCGGCACGATCTACTCGACCAACATCACCCCGGATGAAAAGACTGGGATCGGCAATTGGAGCGAAGAGGCGTTCCGCCGTGCGATGCGCGAAGGCACCGATCGCGACGGCACGCATCTCTATCCTGCCTTTCCCTACGACCACTTCACCCTGGTCACCGACGCGGATAACCACGCGCTCTATGCGTATCTCATGACGCGACAGCCGATCGAGGCGACGGCGCCGCGCAACGATCTCATTTTCCCGCTGAACATCCGGCCGCTGGTCGCGGCCTGGGACCTGCTGTTCCTGAAGCAAGGCCCGTACCAGCCCGATCCCGCGCAGAGCGAGGAATGGAATCGCGGCGCCTATCTCGCGGAGGGTCTGGGACATTGCGGCGCCTGCCACACGCCGCGCAATCCCTTGGGCGCGGAACGGCGCGCCGCGGCCTTCGGCGGCGGCGAGGCGGAAGGCTGGGTCGCCTATGCGATCAACAACCAGTCCCCGGCGCCGATTCCCTGGAACCGGGACAGCCTCGCCTTCTACCTGCGCCATGGGTTCCACCCGGAGCATGGCGTGTCGCGCGGGCCGATGGCCGAGGTGACCGGCAATCTCTCCGGCCTGCCCGACCGGGACGTGACCGCGATCGCGACCTATATCGCCGGCGTGATCGGCCCGACCCCGCCCGAACGCATGCTGCAGTCCGAGGAATTGCGGAAGACCGCGGGCGCCGATCAGCTCGCGGTCGCCATCGCCGGCGACAGCACGGGCGTGCCGGGGAAGGAAGAGGACCGCGGCGCCGCGATCTATCGCGCGGCCTGCGCCACCTGCCATGAGAGCCGTCGATCCCTGCCCTTCGGCGGCTTGCCCTTCGATCTCAGCACCGCCGTGAACGCGCCCGATCCCCAGAACATGATCAACGTGGTGATGTTCGGCCTGCCGCCGGCGGACGGCGCGCTGAGCGCCGTGATGCCGGCCTTCGGCAATTCGCTGAACGATGCGGATATCGTCGCCTTGCTCAATCATCTTCGCCGCACCTTCACCCGGCAGCCCGACTGGAGCGGTCTCGACTCCCAAGTCGCGGACACGCGCTCCGGCGCACATTATGTCCGGGTGCGGCCGTCCGACGGAATTGAACGCGGCCCCGCCAATGTCGGATCCGCGGAATAGGGTTGGGGAGTAAGACGCCATGGCGATCAAGCTCAATGTGAACGGCACCGACCAGTCGATCGACGGCGATCCCGACACGCCGCTGCTCTATGTGCTGCGCAACGACCTGAAGCTCAACGGCGCGAAGTTCGGCTGCGGGCTCGGGCAATGCGGCGCCTGCACGGTGATGGTGGACGGCAAGGCCGTGCTCTCCTGCGTGACCCCGGTCATGCTGATGGAAGGACGCCAGGTCACGACCGTCGAAGGCTTGGGCACGATCGACAAGCCGGGCCCGATGCAGCAAGCCTTCATCGCCGAGCAGGCGGCGCAATGCGGCTATTGCATTCCGGGGATGATGATGCGGGCCCAGGCGCTGCTGCAGGAGAATCCGAAGGCGGACGACCGGGACATCAGGCAGGCCTTGGAGTTCAACCTCTGCCGCTGCGGCACGCATATGCGGATCCTGCGCGCGATCCACCGCGCCCGCGATCTCATGCAACGGGCCGCGGCCGATCAGAACGGGAGGGCCGGCTGATGAACGGCATCACCCGCCGCACCCTGCTCGCGGGCAGCGGCGCGCTGGTCGTCAGCTTCTCGCTGGCCGGGCGCGGATGGGCGCAGGACGCGCCGAAACTGCCCGGCAGCCTCGCCAACGACGCGACACTCGATTCCTGGATCCGCATCGGCGGCGACGGCGCGATCACCGTCTTCACCGGCAAGGCGGAGCTGGGCCAGGGCGTGAAGACGGCGCTCCTTCAGGTCGCGGCCGAGGAACTGGAGGTTGCACCCGCGGAGATCACGCTGATCACCGCGGATACCGGCCGCACGCCGAACGAAGGCTTCACCGCCGGCAGCCAGTCGATGCAGAACAGCGGCACCGCGATCCGCAATGCGGCGGCGCAGGTGCGCGCGCTGCTGATCGCCGAGGCAGCGCAGCGGCAGAACGTGGCGCCGGAAACCCTGAAGCCCGCCGACAAGAAGATCGGTCCCTTCACCTATGGCGAGCTCGCTTCCGCGATCGATCTCCATGTCGCGGCGCAACCGGATTCGCCGCTCAAATCCAATGCCGACTTCAAGGTGATGGGCCAACCGTTCCCGCGGGTCGACATCCCCGCCAAGGTCACGGGCGGCGTCGCCTATGTGCAGGATCTGCGGCCGCAGGGCATGCTGCATGCGCGGGTGTTGCGACCGCCGAGCGCGGGGGCGCAAATCGCATCGGTCGATGCGTCACAGGTCAAGGCGATGCCCGGCGTGAAGGCCGTGGTGCAGGACGGCAGCTTCCTGGCGGTGGTCACCGAGCAGGAGTTCCAGGCGATGATGGCGATGCGCGTGCTCGCCGCCGCGGTCGAATGGAACGAAACCGCAAGCCTGCCGGCGAAGAGCGACATCCCGACCTTGTTGAAATCGTTGGAACGCCAGGTCGGCACCGTCGCGCAGGATGGCTCGGTCGTGATCCCCGCCGGCGACAAGGTGTTCAAGGCGCGCTTCACCCGGCCTTACATGATGCATGGCTCGATCGGTCCCTCTTGCGCCGTCGCCGTGATGGACGGCGACATGCTGACCATCTGGTCGCACACCCAAGGCGTCTTTCCGGACCGCAAGGCGATCGCCGAGATGCTGGCGATGCCGCCGGACAATGTCCGCGTGATCCATGTCCAGGGCTCCGGCTGCTACGGCCATAACGGCGCCGATGATGCCGCCGCGGATGCGGCGGTGATCGCCCGCGCGCTTCCCGGCCAGCCGATCCGCGTGCAGTGGATGCGCGAGCAGGAGCATGGCAACGAACCCTATGGGCCGGCGATGCTGATGGAGGTCGAGGCGGCGCTGACATCCGACGGCACGATCAGCACCTGGAACTACGACGTCTGGAGCAACACGCATTCGACCCGGCCCGGCGGCGCGGGTTCGCTGCTGGCGGGACAGAGTATCGCCAAGGCGTTTCCGCCGGAGCCGGCCGAGCTGGAAATCTCACCGTCGGGCAACGGCGACCGCAATGCCGACCCGCTTTACACTTTCGCCAACCGGCGGGTGCTCTGGCACTTCCTGCCCGAGATGCCGCTGCGGGTCTCGGCGCTGCGCTCGCTCGGCGCCTATGCCAATGTCTTCGCGCTCGAGAGCTTCATGGACGACATGGCCCTCGAAGCAAAAGCGGATCCGGTGGCCTTCCGCCTGAGGCATCTCGACGACCAGCGTGCCAAGGCGGTGATCGAGGATGCCGCGGCGAAATTCGGCTGGGAGCAGCGCCAGAAGGTGCCCGGCCAGGGCCACGGCTTCGCCTTCGCGCGCTACAAGAACCACGCGGCTTATCTGGCACTGGCCGTGACCGTTGCGGTCGACCACGATACCGGTCATGTCCGTGTGATCCGTGCCGTCGCGGCGATCGACAGCGGCGAGATCGTCAATCCGGACGGCATCCGCAACCAGACAGAAGGGGGCATCATCCAGGCGCTGAGCTGGACGCTCTACGAGCAGGTCACCTTCGACGAGAAGCGGATCACCAGCATCGACTGGGCGAGCTATCCGATCCTGCGCTTCGCCGGCGTGCCGGATCAAATCGAGGTGCACATCATCCCGCGGCCGAACGAGCCCTTCCTCGGCACCGGCGAGGCCGCCCAAGGCCCCACCCCGGCGGCGATCCGCAACGCGATCCGCGATGCGACGGGCGTGAAGCTTTACGATCTGCCGTTCAGCCGGGAGCGGATGCGGGCTGCGATCGGGATTTGAGCGCTGGATCTTCGCTCGCGCTAAAGCCGGCAAAGCTCAGGCTGCATCGACCCTCTCCCTAACCCTCCCCCAATCTTGGGGGAGGGGACAGACTAGAGACTGCTCGCTCCAGTCCCCTCCCTCTGCAAGGCGGAGGGTTAGGGAGAGGGTGAGTGCAGCCGTGATGCTTTCCGAACGAACGCGCTGGATGATGCAGAGCACAACCCGCGATCACTCCGCCTTGCCGCCCCTGATCTTGGTCCAGAGCTCATCGATCACAAGCCGGAGCTCCGGCGCGACCGGCTTCACCAGGACGAGCTTCGCCTTCACCGCATCGGTCGGAAAGATCCGCTGGTCCACCGCCAGGGGCGCATAGACCGCATCCAGGCTGCCGGTCTGCGCATTGGCATAGCCCATCTCGCTGGTCGTGGTGGCGATCATCTTCGGCTGCAGCAGGTGATTGAGGAAGGCATAGGCTGCTTGCGTGTGCGGCGCGTCCTTCGGGATGGCGAAAGCATCGATGAAGGCGAGCCCGCCCTCGCGCGGCACGACATAGTCGATGACCGGCGCAACCTGCCCTTCCTTCGGCGCCGGTTCGGCTGCCTTGAGCTTGTTCGCCGCCTGCACCGCGTCGCCGTTCCATTCGGTGGCGAGGCACAGCTTCTTGCCGGCAAGAGCGCTGACCAGGTTGGTCGAATCCATGGTCTTCACATAAGGGCGGATCTTCTGCACCACCGCGGCGGCACGCTCCCATTCCGCCTGATCGGCCGTGTTGGGATCGAGCCCGAGATAGCGGAGCGCCATCGGCAGGACGATCATCGGATCGTCGATCAGGCCGATGCCGCAGCCCTGCAGCTTCTTGGCAAAACGCGGATCGAACAGCAGCGCATAGGAATTGAGCGGCGCATCCTCCGCCCGCTTCTTGACGAGATCGGTGCGGAGCGCGAGGCCGAGCGTGCCCCAGAGGTAGATTCCGGCGGATGCGGTCGGAAAATCCGCGCCGGCCAGGAGCTTGGTCAGGACGGGATCCTGTCCGGCCAGGGCCGGCAGCCGGGCCGGGTCGAGCGGCTGGAAACCGCCGGCCTGGATCGCCTGTGCCAGGGCCGGCACGGCCTCCAGCACCACCACGTCATAGCCGGAATTGCCGGCCGCGAGCTTGGTCGCGGCCTCGCTCTTGGTCTCATAGGTCTCGACCACGGTCTTGATCCCGGTTGCCCGGGAGAACGACTCGAGCACGGTCGGGCTCAAATAGCCGCTCCAGGCATAGAGCTTGACCTCCCGGTTTTGCGCCGGGGTGTCTTCAGCCAGGACCGGATTTGCGAGTGCCGTGAGGGTGGCGACGAGGGCAGCGATCAGCGCGCGGTGGGACATTCAGCAGGTGCATGAAAAAAAGGAATGAACGCGGGCGACAATACCACGCGGCGCCTGTTGTTTGCGACCGTTTCGGTCTGTTACCTTCCGGCCCGTGTCCAAGTATTCCGCCTTTTCCCTCGCCCGCCACGCGCTCAATCCCGACCTGCCCTGGCCGCGGGCCTGGCGCTCGCCCGAGCCGAAACCCAGCTACGATGTCGTGATCGTCGGCGGCGGCGGGCATGGGCTCGCCACCGCGCATTACCTCGCCAAGAACCACGGCATCCGCAATGTGGCGATCCTGGAGCGGGCCTATATCGGCTCCGGCAATGTGGGCCGGAACACCACCATCATCCGCTCCAACTACATGCTGGGCGCCAACACCGGTTTCTTCGAGCATTCGCTGAAGCTCTGGGAAGGCTTGAGCCACGACCTCAACTTCAACTGCATGGTCTCGCAGCGCGGCCAGGTCGTGGTCGCGGTGAGCCCGGTGCAGATGGATACGTTTGCCCGAAGGGGCAATCTGATGCGTCTCAACGGCATCGATGCCGAGCTGCTCGACCGCGGCGAGGTGATGAAGCTCCTGCCCTATCTCGATTACTCCAAGGATGCGCGCTGGCCGATCCATGGCGCGATCCACCAGCCGCGCGCCGGCACGGCCCGGCATGACGCCGTCGCCTGGGGCTATGCGCGCTCGGCCGATTCCGCGGGGATCGACATCATCGAGAATTGCGAGGTCACCGGCTTCGCGATCGAGAACGGCAGGGTCGTTGGCGTCGAGACCTCGCGCGGCCGGATCAATGCCGGCAAGGTCGGCATCGCCGTCGCGGGCCATACCTCTCATGTGGCGAAGATGGCCGGGCTGCGCCTGCCGGTCGAGAGCCACATCCTGCAAGCCTTCGTCACCGAGCCCTTGAAGCCGATCGTGCACCATGTCGTCTCCTGGGGCGCCGAGCTCTTCTATCTCTCGCAATCGGATAAGGGCGGCCTGGTCTTCGGCGGCCATATCGACGGCTTCAACACCTATACCCAGCGCGGCCAGTTCGCGAAGGTCCGCGAGGTCGCCGAATGCGCGGTCTCGCTGATGCCCTTCGTCGGCCGCGTGCGCCTGCTGCGCCACTGGGGCGGCATCCAGGACATGACGCCGGACGGCAGCCCGTTCATCTGCAAGACGCCGATCCGGAACCTCTATCTCAACGGCGGCTGGTGCTATCAGGGCTTCAAGGCGACGCCGGCCTCGGGCTGGACCTTCGCGCACACCATCGCCCATGACGAGCCGCATGATCTTAACCGCGACTTCTCGCTCGACCGTTTCGAGCAGGGCGGCGAGCTCGACGAGCACGGCACCGGCAACTGGACCTATAAGCAATGAGCCCCCGGTCATGAGACTTCCGTGCCCCCATTGCGGACTGCGCGACTATTCGGAATTCCGCTATGGCAGCGACGCGACCAAGCACCGCCCGAAGCACGGCACCGGCGACTTTAAAACTTGGCACGACTACGTCTTCCTGTTCGACAACCCGAAGGGTCCGCATCAGGAATACTGGCAGCACGTCCTCGGCTGCCGGCGCTGGTTCACCCTGACGCGAAACACCGCCACGAATGAAGTGGGAGAGGCTAAGTGACTTTCCGGCGGCTTCCCTCCGGCGGACGCATCGACCGCAGCAAGGCGGTTGCTTTCACCTTGGACCGCAAGTCTTACAGCGGCTTCGTCGGCGACACGCTCGCTTCTGCGCTGCTGGCGAACGACGTCACCCTGGTCGGTCGCAGCTTCAAGTATCACCGGCCGCGTGGGCTCATGTCGGCTGGCGTCGAGGAGCCGAATGCGCTCTTCACTTTGCATGATGGCGCGCGGACCGAAGCCAACATCCCGGGCGCGACCATCGATCTGGTCGAAGGCCTGACGGCGCGGACCCAGAACGCCTGGCCCTCGGTCGAGCTCGACGTCATGGCCGTCAACCAGCTCGCGGCGCCGCTCTTCCAGTCGGGTTTCTATTACAAGACCTTCATGGGCCCGACCAAGGGCGCCTGGATGTTCTATGAGCCCTTCATCCGCCGCGCCGCCGGTCTTGGCGCCGCAACGGAGGCGGCCGATCCCGACCGCTACGAGACCCGCTTCGACTTCTGCGAGGTGCTGGTAATCGGCTCCGGCGCGGCTGGAATCGCTGCGGCGCTGAGCGCCGCGCGCGAGGGTGCGCGGGTCGTGCTGGTCGAGCAGGATTCCGCGATGGGCGGCGGATTGCTTTCCGATCCCGCGCAAGCCGATTGGCTGAACGCGCGTTTGAGCGAAGTACAGCAAGCCAAAAACATCCGCGCGCTCACGCATACGAGTGCGATCGGCCTCTATGACGACAACATGGTGGTGCTGGTCGAGCGCCGCGATCATCGGAAGCCGGACCCGGCCAAGGGCCAGGCGCGGCAGGTGCTCACCATGCTGCAGGCCAGGGCGATTGTCTTCGCGACCGGCGCCATCGAGCGGCCGCTGGTCTTCGCGAACAACGACCGGCCGGGCGTCATGCTGGCTTCGGCGGTGCGCACCTATTTGAACCGCTTTGGTGTGGCGCCCGAAGGCCGCGCGGTGATCGCCACCAACAACGACACCGCTTACGCGACCGCTTTCGACCTCGCAGCCCAGGGCATCGAGGTCATCGTCGCCGACAGCCGCGCGACGATCCCGGTCGGCCTCAAGGGCAAGAAGGGCATCGAAGTCCTGACCGGTGCCGCAGTTGTCGATGTGAAGGGCAAGGGCACCCTGCATGCCGTGCTTCAAGGCATGGAAGAGCGCACGATCACCTGCGATGTCGTCGGTGTCTCCGGCGGCTGGTCACCGGTCGTGCATCTCACCAGCCATGGCGGCATCAAGCCGCGCTATGACGCCAACATCGTCGGCTTCGTGCCGGGCGGTTTTGCGAAGAGCCATTATGGCGCCGGCGCGGTGCTCGGCACCTTCGGCCTCAATGCCGCGATCCGCGAAGGCGCTGAAGCCGGCGCCAAGGCCGCGGACATTGCGCCGCAAGCTCTGCCGGCTGCTGCGGGTGAGGACCGTGCCTATGCGATCGTCCCGACCTGGATGCCGCCGAAACGGAAAGGCAAGGCCTTCGTCGATTTCCAGAACGATGTCACCGCCAAGGACATCAAGAACGCCCATCAAGAGGGCTATCATTCGGTCGAGCATCTGAAGCGTTACACCACGCTGGGTATGGGCACCGACCAGGGCAAGACCTCGAACATCATCGCGCTGGCCGAGATGGCGGAGCTGCGCGGCCTGCCGCTGGAGCAGGCCGGCACCACCACCTTCCGCCCGCCTTATACCGGGGTCTCCCTGGGCGCCATCGCGGGGCGCAATATCGGCGGCCATTTCCGCCCGACCCGGCGCTCGCCGCTGCACGACTGGCACGCGGCCAATGGCGGCGTCTTCATCGAGGCCGGCCCCTGGATGCGTGCCTGGTATTACACCTGGGCGGGCGACACGCCGGCGACGGCTTACGTCAAGGAGATGGAGCTGGTGCGGCGCGGCGTCGGCATTTCCGACGTCTCGACCCTCGGCAAGATCGATGTCCAGGGACCGGACGCCGCCGAATTCCTGAACCGGGTCTATGTGAATGGCTTCGCCAAGCTCCCCGTGGGCAAGGCGCGCTACGGCGTGATGCTGAACGACGACGGCATCGTGCTCGATGACGGCACGACCACGCGGATCTCCGAGACCCAGTTCTACATGACGACGACCACGGCCCAGGCCGGCGAGGTCATGTCCTGGCTCGAATACCTGCTGCAGACGCAGTGGACCGACCTCAAGGTCCACGTCGCCTCGCTGACCGACGAATGGGCCGGCATGGCGGTCTCGGGTCCGAAGTCCCGTCAGGCACTCGAGCTTGCCTTTCCCGGTGTCGATGTCTCGGATGCGAAGCTGCCTTACATGGGCTGCCTCGATTTCACCTTCGAAGGTGCGCCGATCCGGCTGCTGCGTTTGAGCTTCTCCGGCGAACTCGCCTACGAAGTGCACCTGCCGGCGGATTACGCGACCGCGCTCTGGGAGCATTTCCTGAAGACCGGCGCATCGCTCGGCATCAAGCCGTATGGTCTCGAAGCGCTCGCCAGTCTCCGCATCGAGAAGGGCCATGTGGCCGGTCTCGAGCTCGACCATCGCAACACGCTCGATGATCTCGGCCTGGGCAAGATGGCGGCGAAAGAGAAGCCCTATATCGGCAAGGAGTTGCGCCAGCGCCCGCTCTACCAGGCGCCGGAACGCTGGAGCCTGGTCGGCCTCGAATTGCTGGAGCCGGAGAAGCGGCTGCGCGGCGGTGCGATCCTGTTCGGCAAGGACGAGGAAATCAAAGGCCATGGCCGCGGCTACATCACCTCGGTCACCTGGTCGGTCGAGCTCGGCAAGACCATTGCCCTCGCCCTCTACAGCGGCGGCCTGAAGCATGTCGGCGAGGAGATCGTCTGCGCCTTCCCGCTGAAGAACGAATTCACCCGCGCCAAGATCGTCAGCCCGCATTTCATCGATCCGGAAGGGAAGCGCCTCCATGCTTGAACGGCGATCCGCCCTTGCAACGGCGCATCCTTTCGCCTGGGCGGCTTTGACGCTGGGCGAGGTCCGCGACTTCACCCTGACGCAAATCGCGGGCTTCGGCGGCTTCGAAGCCGATGTCGCGGCGGTGGCCGGCGCCTTGCCGCAAACGAACGATCAGGTGCTCGAGAGCAACGGCCGCACCATCTTCCGCACCGGCCCGCAGAGCTTCTGGTTCGTCGGGCCGGAGAAGGACGACCTCGCGACGAAACTGGCCGGCAAAGCCATCGTCACTCCGCTCTCCTCCAGCCGCACCCGGATCTCGATCGAGGGCCGCGCCGCGCGCGACGTGCTGCGCAAAGGCATTCCGATCGATCTCCATGAGACTGTCTTCGCGCCCGGCAAATTCGCCATGACCGGCCTCCACCACACGCCGGTGCTCCTGCATTGCACCGCCGATCAGCGCTTCGAGCTCTATGTCATGCGCACCTTCGCCATGAACATCTGGGAATGGCTCGAAGACGCCGCGCTCGAATTCAAGTGAGGCGTCTCTGCACCTCTTAAACGTATCCGCGATTGAGGCCGAAGAACAAATACGGTACAATGTCTTTGGTCGATAGAACGGAGTTTGTGCGATCTGTCTCGTCGACGCAGACGGAACACAGACAGGATTAGCCAACGCAGACGGGACGCAGACAGGATCAGCCAACGCAGACCGGACACAGACAGGATCAGCCAACGCAGACGGGACGCAGACAGGATCAGCCAACGCAGACGGGACGCAGACAGGATCAGCCAACGCAGACGGGACGCAGACAGGATCAGCCAACGCAGACGGGACACAGACAGGATTAGCCAACGCAGACCGGACGCAGACAGGATCGGCCAACTTTGACGGAGCCTTTACAGGATCAGCCAACCTTTACCGACCCCTCGACGTTCAGGTGACCCGCTTGAGCTTCGCCTGATACTTGCCCGGCGTGCCGATGGTCATTGCATCGCCTTCGACCTTGAAGTTGCGCTCCTGCACGCTGCCGAGATAGTCGGCCATGTTGCTCTGCTCGACGGTGACCCGCACCAGATCGCCGCTGGTGGTGTAGGGGCCGAAGTAACACATCAGCGATTTCGCAATCTCGTCGGGATAGCCGCCGTCGTTCGGACTGCGGCCCAGCTGGATGAATGCATGGCCGGTCGGGTCGAAGACGGCATAGCCCATGGGCTCGGTGCCGAGCGGCTGACCGGCGACACCTTCTTTGTTGAAGCGCGTGAAGGAAACAACACGCCAGGTGCCGATGAGGTCTTTCATGATTTTGCCTCGCGCTGAAGAGTCGCCCGGATGACTCCCGGGATGCCGATAGTGAGGATGTCGCCGTCGAGGGTGATCGTCCGGGTCTGCGTGTTGCCGACATCCTCGGGATTGTTGCCGGATTCGGCTTCGATCGTGAGCGTGTCGCCGCTGACCGACACCTTGCCGAAATAGGCCATGAAGGAGTTGGCCACGTCCTGCCGCGATGCGCCTTCCGCAGTACTCTTGCTCAACTGGAAGAACACGCGTCCGCTCGTGTCGAACACCGCGAATCCCGACGGCTTCCTTCCAATCGGATGCCGCTCCATTCCATTCGCGCTCCAGAGCTGCAGCGCGATGACGCGCCAGGTGCCGATGAGGTCGCCGATTGTCGCCATGCTGAGCTCCATCGGTTGCTATCTCTCGCTCGTCATCCCAAGGCGCGCACTTACGAACGCATCCGCTTGCCTTCAGGATCGAACGGCGGGTCGATGATGATGGTGGCCTTGCGGTTCTCGCCGATGATCTCGATCTCAAAGGCGCCCTTGGCCGTGTCGCCCGCGAGCTCCTTCGGCACATAGCCTTGGGCCATCGACTTGTCGACATAGTGGGCGAAGCCGCCGGAAGTGACCCAGCCGACCACCTTGCCCTTGTGCCAGATCGGCTCGTCGCCGAGCACGTCGCAATCCCCCGCCTCGACGATCATCGAGACCCGGCGCAGCGTGCCGCCGTTCCGCTTCTCCTCGGTCGCGGCTTCGCGGCCGATGAAATCGTTCTTGCCGAGATCGATGAATCGATCGAGGCCGGCTTCGAAACCGCCGTAGATCGGGCGGAGCTCGCGGAACCAGGTCGGGAAGTTCTTCTCCAGACGCATCGAGAGCAGCGCGCGCATGCCGAAGTTGACGATGCCATGCGGCTTGCCCGCCTTCATGATCGCCTCATAGAGCTTGCGCTGATAGTCCGGCGCGACCCAGATCTCGTAGCCGAGATCGCCGGTATAGGTGACGCGGTTGATGAGCGCCGGGACGTTGGCGATGTCCATCGACCGGTGGTCCATGAACTTGAAGGCGGCGTTGGAGACGTCCTCGTCGGTCAGCGCCTGCAGCACGTCGCGCGACTTCGGGCCGGCGATCGAGAGGCCGACCAGGCCCATGTCATAGCGATGGATCCTGACCGAGCCGTCGCTGGGCAGATGCTGCTCGAACCAGCGCATATGATATTTCTGCGCCTGACTGGAGCCCCACATGTAGAAGCGCTCATCCCCATTCTTCTCCCCGGGCGCCTTGGCGATGGTGAAGTCGCCGATCAGCTTGCCTTGCGGGTTCAGCATCGGCGTCAGGATGATGCGCCCCACGCGCGGCATCTTGTTGGTCATGAGGCGCGAGAGGAAGCTCTCGGCACCCGGACCCTCGAAGCGATACTTCGCGAAGTTCGCGATCTCGGTGACGCCGACGCCGTTGCGCGTTCCGAGCACTTCCGCCTTCACGTGCTTGAAGTCGTTGGAGCGGTGGAAGGAGACGATGTCCTTGGGCTCGACGCCCTTCGGCGCGAACCAGAGCGGGGTCTCGAGGCCCCAGGAATCGCCCATGACGGCGCCCTGGGCGATCATGATGTCGTAGAGCGCGGTGGTCTGCTGGGGGCGCGCGGCCGGCAGCTCCTCGTTCGGGAAGCGGATCGAGAAGCGGCGGGCATAGTTCTCGCGCACCTTCTCGTTGGTGTAGGAGCGGGTCGCCCATTCGCCGAAGCGGGCGACGTCCATGGCCCAGACGTCGAAGCCGGGATCGCCGTTCACCATCCATTGCGAGAGGGCGAGGCCGACGCCGCCGCCCTGGCTGAAGCCCGCCATGACGGCGCAGGCGCACCAGAAATTCCTGAGGCCCTGGACCGGGCCGACCAGCGGGTTGCCGTCCGGCGAGAAGGTGAAGGGGCCGTTGATGACGCGTTTGATCCCGGCATGCTCCAGCGCGGGGAAGTGCTTGTAGCCGAGCTCGAGATTGGGCGCGATCCGGTCGAGGTCGGGCTGCAGCAGCTCCTGGCCGAAGGTCCAGGGCGTTTCCCTGGGCTGCCAGGGCACGCAGGCCTGCTCATAGGTGCCGAGCACCATGCCCTGGCGCTCCTGGCGCATGTAGATCTCGGACTTGAAGTCGATGATGTGCGGCAGCTCGTGGCCGCGCTCCTTGTTGAAGGAGATCACCTCCTGCATGTCCTCGGTCACGAGGTACATGTGCTCCATGGCCAGCACCGGCAGCTCGAGTCCGACCATGCGGCCGACTTCGCGGGCCCAGAGGCCGCCGCAATTGACGACATGCTCGGCGTGGATGTTGCCCTGGTCGGTGATGACGTCCCAGGTCCCGTCCTTGCGGGCCTGGAGGTCCGTCACCCGGGTGCTCTGGTAGATCTCGGCGCCGGCGATCTTGGCCGACTTGGCATAGGCGTTGGTGGTGCCGTTGGGATCGAGATTGCCGTCGGCGGCGTCCAGCATGGCGCCGACGAAATACTGCTCCTCCAGCATGGGGTGCAGCTTCTTCGCCTCGGCCATGGTCAGCATCTCGGTCTCGAGGCCGAGATAGCGGGCGCGGGCATGGGCCATCTTCAGCCACTCCAAGCGCGCCGGGCTGTCCGCCAGGATCAGGCCGCCGGAACGGTGCAGCCCGCAGCTCTCGCCGGAGATCTTTTCCAGCTCATTGTAGAGGCCGATCGTATAGCCCTGGAGCTTGGCGACATTGGGGTCGCCGTTGAGGGTATGGAAACCGCCGGCCGCGTGCCAGGTCGAGCCCGAGGTCAGCCGGTCGCGCTCCAGCAGGACCACGTCTTTCCACCCGGCCTTGGTCAGGTGGTAGAGCACGGAACAGCCGACGACACCGCCGCCGATGACGACTACACGGGCTTGAGATTTCATAAACTCGGTCCCTAGGGAATTGACGAAAAACGGCCTTTTCGGTCCTTGGCGGCAGAGGCTAATGGGCCGAAAACCGCCTTACCAATGCGTTTTTTGATCCCGAATAAGGGCTTTTCCTGAATTTCCGGTTTCTTAGGAATCACCCTATAAACTCGCCGCCATGAACGATTTCCGCCACCACTTCCGCCTCTGGGCCCTGGGCACCCTGGTCATCATGGTGACTTTGGGCTCCCTGACCGGCCTGCTGCTGCGCCAATGGCGCGACGGCGACACCTCCGGCCCGTCGGGCAGCACGCTGGGCGTCTTCGCCTGCGCCCTGCTCCTCGGCCTGATCACGGTCTGGTTCCGCAACGGCCACCGGCTCTGGCTCGCCGCAAGGGCCCGGTAAGTGCTAGAACACCCGGAGTCGTAACCTCCTCCGGCGGAAATCAATGTTTCGGGAAAATGCTTTGAAGCGGCGGCTCGCTAATGGCGAGTCCGTGTTCGGCTGCTGGGTCGATACCGGCAGTTCCACCGTGGTCGAGATCCTCGGCCATGCCGGCTTCGATTTCGTGGTGATCGACCTGGAACACGGCCAGGGCGACATCGCCACCGCCACCGAGATGATCCGCGCGGCCCAGCTCACCGATATCACCGCGGTCATCCGCGTCCCCTCGAACGATCCCATTTTCCTGAAGCGGATCCTGGAAGTCGGCGCCGACAGCCTGATGATCCCCCAGATCGAGACCGCCGAAGAAGCGAAGGCCGCCGTGCGCGCCTGCCGCTATCCGCCGCAGGGTGCGCGCGGCTATGCAGCCCCGGTGGTGCGCGCCTCTTCCTACGGCAAGATCAAGGACTACATCCACCGGGCGAACGACAACCTGCTGCTGATCCTGCAGATCGAATCCCAGTCCGCGGTGAAGCGCGCGGCCGAGATCGCCTCGGTCGAAGGCGTCGACGTCGCCTTCATCGGCGTCAACGATCTCGGCGGCTCGATCGGCCGGCTGGAGCAGCTCGACCACCCGGATGTCCGCAAGCTCGTCGCCGAAGCCGAAGCCGCGTTGAAGAAGACCGGCAAGATCATGGGCACCGTGCCGAGTGCCGGCGCCACGCCGAAGGAACTCTTCGCCGCCGGCTATCAGATGGTGCCGCTCGCGGTCGATGTCAGCCTGCTGCGCGATGCGGCCTTGGCTTGCGTGCGCGAATACGCACCGTCAAGCAAGAATGCCGGCGAGGCGAAGCGCTATTAGGGCAGCGGCGGCGTCTGATAGAGACGCACCTTGATGCCGCCATGCGATACTGGATCGCCCGGCGGCTGGAACGGCAGGCCGGTCGCTTCGGCGAGCGGAACTTCGTTGGTGATGATGCCGACGCGCCAGCCGCTGAATTTCGCGAGCAGCGTCTGCCCCAGCGCGCGATAGAGCGCGTTGAGCTGCTTGCGGTCGCCGATCCGGCCGCCATAGGGCGGGTTGACGATCACCAGGCCCGGCTTGCACTCCGGCGGGATTAGATCGCTGATCGCCTGCTGCTTGAACGCGGTCAAGGACGCGATGCCGGCGCGTTCGGCGTTGGCGCGGCTCATCGCGACGGCTCCGGCATCGCGATCGCTGCCATAGAACTTGATATCCGGCTTGCGCGTCGCGGGATTGCCGCGGAGTTTCTGCCAACCGGCGGAATCGAAGGTCGCGAGCTGCTCGAAGGCAAAGCGCCGTGACCGGCCGGGCTTGAGACCCGCAGCAATCTCCGCCGCTTCGATGACGAAGGTGCCGGAGCCGCACATCGGGTCGACGACGGGCTCGGTGCCGTCGAAGCCGCATTGCCGCAGGAACAAGGCTGCGAGGTTCTCGCGCATCGGCGCCTTGGCGACGGCTTCCTTGTGGCCGCGCTTGTGCAAGCTGGCGCCGGAGGTATCGACGCTGATGGTGCAGAGATCGTCATCGATCCGCGCCTTGACCACGGCCTCGGCGTTCTCGTCGACCGGTGCGCCGAGCGTGTCCTGGATCGCCTTGGTGATGCGCTGCGCCGCGGCGCCCTGGTGGTAGATGCGCGAGGCCTTGCAGGAGGCCTCGACCCAGAACGGCTGATCGGCCCGCAGCACCTCGCCCCACGGCACTTTCCGGGCGCGCTTGTCGAGCTGGGCCAGATGCAGAGCGCGAAATTCGGCGACGCGCGCGAGGACGCGGGCGGCGCCGCGCAGCTCCAGATTGGCGCGCCAGACCTCGCGCCAATCGCCTTGCACGGTGACGCCGCCCTTGACGATTTTCGGCGCGCGGAAATGCCGGTCTCGCGCCTCAGCCGCGAGTGCCGATTCCAGGCCGGGAGCCGTCACCAGGAAAATCTCGAAGTCGCCGGAAACGGTCATTCAGAGGAGAATCGCGCATCGGGGGAAGATCAATTGCGCCGGACCTTAACACAAACGACCTCGACGGCAATCCGCGGCAGCCGAGCGCGCCGCTCCAATCTGAATCAAGACTCCGCATGCCGGCCGCCGGTCCTTAGAATCCATCAAGCCATTGAATCATCAATGGAAATTAAATCCGCCGCTGGCAACCGGCCAAGCCCGTTCGAGCGATGGTTGTCCGCCGCAAGGCCTTGGGATTCTCCCGGTCGCAGCGGCCTCATGTGTGATACAGGTGCTCCATGCATCCACCTGAATTGGATTCGTCGCAGCGATGGGCCTGATCGACAGAATCGCCTCCCTCTTCGCCGATTCGCGCGCTCCGTCCCGCGCGGAGACACAGAATACGAGCGGCGTATTTCCAGCCGATCGAACCGACGCTCCACGAGAGAAAGTCGAGCCCGGCATGTTCGCGCCGCCCAGCGACAACGGCGTGCTCCCGACGCTCAGCAAGCGCGGCTTCGCCATACCTTCGTTCTTTCTGGTGGACGTCGGCGTTTCCGGAGGCATCCATCCCATTTGGCGAGGCTGGGGCGACCAACTCAATGCCATCGGTGTCGATATCCTGGTCGAGGAGATCGACCGGCTGCGGGCCGCTGAACAAGCACCAAACGTGCGTTATGAGGCCGCGAAAGTGGTCGGCGGCAAGGCGGCAGCATCGGCCGGCGGTAAGACGAATTATGCCCTCCACCGCAGTGCAGCCTATATGGGGACGGTGGCACTGACCGCGACCAGGAGCAGTTCCGGGCAACTTGATGAGCAATGGTTCCGAAGAAACTGGGCCGAGACGGTGCTGGGCGACCAGGACCGTCATCCGATCGAGGCGAACTTCAGCAACGTGCCCGCCCCTCGCTCCGATCCATTCTATGGCCATTATCAGCGGCTATTCGAGCGATCTATTGGTTCAGCCGAACCGCACTTGAGCCGGGAAAGCGCCACGCTCGACCAGATCGTAAGGCGACATGGATGGGCCGAGATCGATCTCGTGAAGATCGATACCGATGGATATGAGCACGACATCCTGACCGGCGCGACGGACCTTGCCGAGCGCTGTCTCGCGATTGAGATCGAGATTCAATTCCACGGCCCGGACAATGACGGCGCCAATGTCTTTTCCGAAATCGATCGCTTTCTGCGCAAGCGCGGCTTTTCTCTCGCGAAGCTGGTCCCCTATACTTATGCCCGATCGGCGTTGCCGCGACCGTTTGTGTATCCGGATCTCCCCGCCCAGACGCATGGCGGCCCGATCCAATGGGGGGATGCGCTCTATATCCGCGATCCGCTTTCGCGGGGCGCAGCCGCACTGACCGCGCGACAGACTCAGGTTTTGGCCGCCGTCCTGGACGTCTACGGGTTGGAGGATTATGCCGCTGAGCTTGTTCTCGCGTATCCGGATGCGTTTCCAGGAATTGACGGCGAGTTGCTCGACGCTCTAACCCGGAAGATCCACGGCGACGGCTATTCCTATTCGCGCGTCATCGGGGAATTTATCGACGGCGTACGAGCGTATAGAAATGCATAGCCAATGGGCGGAGGCGCGATCTGCGGGTGCCGTCGGATTCGCGCCCGGATTTCAGGCAATCAATCGAGCATGACCATGAATAGTCCATCAAAGATCCGCCAGGTCGATTTGTTCATCGACGAAGTGGAGAGGCAAGCCGTCGATCAATGCCTGGCGGAACGGTGGCTCACCGAGGGCCCGAGGTCTCGGGCCTTTGCAGCGGCGATCTGTGAACGATTGGGCGTGAAGCATGCGGTCTTCGCCCCCAATGGCACGCTCGGCCTTTTCCTTGCGCTTCTCGCCCTCGATCTCGAGCCGGATTCCGAGATCTTGATCCCCAGCTTCACGTTCTACGGCTCGGCGATGGCGGCCGTGTTCGCCGGCTTGCGCCCGGTATTCGTGGATGTCGACCCACTCACCTTCAACGCGCGCCCGGAAGCATTTGCGGCGGCGATCGGACCCAAGACGGGCGCCATCATGCCCGTGCATGTCTACGGCCAGTGCTGCGACATGCCTGCCATCATGGACCTTGCCCTACGGCACGGCCTGAAGGTCGTGGAGGACGCCGCTCAGGCCCTCTCCGTGACCTATGCCGGCCGGTCCGCCGGGACCTTCGGCGACATCGGGGTGTTTTCCCTGTTTTCCGACAAGATCATGACCACCGGCGAAGGCGGCATCCTCGTCACGCAATCGGATACCTTGTTCAACAAGCTGCGCCTGCTGCGCAATCAAGGCCGCGAGCACTCGGGCACTTTCCAGCACCCGGAACTTGGAATGAACTTCCGGATCACGGACCTGCAGGCGGCGATCGGCCTGGCGCAGCTGGCGAAATTGCCGGAGGTTCTCGAGGACCGCAAAAGGAAGTGGCAGCAGTACAGCAACGGACTGGACGGTGTCGGCGATGTTCGGCCGATGTCGATCGATCCGCAATCTTCGCTGGCGGCCTTTCGCTTTCCGATATTGACCCGCGACCGCGAGAAAGTGACCTTGGCTTTGGAAACGGCCGGCATCGAAGCCCGTCGCTTCTTCTATCCGATGCATCTTCAGCCGAAGCTCAAAGCCGCCCCTCCGCAATCGCTGCCGGCTTCGGAGCGGCTCTACGAGCAGGGCATTTGTCTTCCAATCCACTATCGCCTTACCGAGCAGGACATCGCCCACGTCATCAAGCATATCCGCGCCGCGTTCGAGGAATGACGGCATGCCCCGTCCGTTTGCGCAGCACTACGACACGATTTATGCGGACAAGGACTACGCCGCCGACGTGGCCATCGTCCTCAAGGCGACCGGCCTGCCGAAGGGCAGGGGTTCGCGCCTGCTTGAGCTGGGTGCCGGCACTGGAAGTCACAGCCGGCTGCTGGCGCGCGAAGTCGATGAATTGGTCAGTGTTGAAATCGACAGCGACTTCGCAGAGATAGCGGAGGGGAAACTGTCAGGGCTCGATCTTCGGAATGTCGTCATTGAGAATCGCCCGCTCGCCGAAATTCCGCACCAGCGGTTTGACGCCGCTTGTGCACTGTTCCATGTCCTGAATTACGTCACGCCCGCGGAGATGGACGGTCTGGTGCGCGATCTGGCACTGCGTCTCAAACCCGGCGGCGTATTCGTCGCGGACCTCTGGAACGCCGACGCCGTCCGGAACGATCCGCCCAAGCACGAAGTCCGGCACAAACGGGTCGGAGACGTCGTGGTCAATCAGCGTATCGACCCGAAAGTGGACGATCTGGGAAACCGAGTGACACTGAGCTATGAAATTGAAATTTCCGGCGGCGGTGTCGCGGTGAAGCTGGACGAGATATTGAAGCTGGCGATGTGGTCGCAGCCGGAGCTCACCCGCCGCTTTGCGGCGGGTGGATTCGGCAATGTCAGATACTATGACTACGCCCGATTCCCGGCTGCCGCACGGCCAGACAGTTGGCGCGTGTGGATGACTGCGGAGAGGATCTCGCATTGAGCGCCGACAGCCGAAAAGTCGCATTCATCACCGGCATCACCGGCCAGGACGGGTCCTATCTGGCGGAGTTCCTCTTGGCCAAGGGCTATGTGGTGCATGGCCTCGTGCGCCGGAACTCCGACTTTACCTCGCGGCGCATCGACCCAATCCTCTTTGCCGAGAATTTCTTCACGCATTACGGCGATGTGATCGACTCCACTTCTCTATACGGGCTGCTCGCGCGGATTCAACCCGACGAGGTCTACAACCTCGCAGCGCAATCCCATGTGGGCGTATCGTTTGCGACCGCCGACTATTCCGCGCAGGTCAATTCGCTGGGCAATCTTCGCCTGCTGAGTGCGATCCGAGAGCTCGGCCTGCGATCCCGGTTCTACCAAGCCTCATCCTCGGAAATATTCGGCGGCTTGCCGGAGACCGCACCGCAGAATGAGGCAACCGCTTTCTCGCCGCGGTCGCCCTACTCTGCCGCCAAGCTGTTTGCCTATTGGACGACGGCCCAGTTCCGTGAGGCCTATGGGATTCACGCCAGCAACGGATTGCTCTTCAACCACGAGTCTCCGCGGCGCGGGAAGAATTTCGTCACCAAGAAGATCAGCCAAGCCGTTGCACGGATCGCGCGCGGCGAGCAGGACGTTGTCCGCCTCGGAAATCTGTCCGCCGAGCGTGATTGGGGATATGCACCGGAATACGTGGCCGCGATGTGGCAGATGCTGCAGCAGCCGCAGAGCGGGGACTATGTCATCGGCACCGGTGATTCCTACACCGTGCGCCAGTTCGTCGAGCTCTGTTTCGCGGTGATCGGGGTCACGATCGCGTGGTCCGGAAGCGGCGTCGATGAAGTCGGCTACGACGTGAAATCAGGAACCGTCCGCGTGAAGGTGGATCCCTATTACTTCAGACCCCTCGAAACCGAGCGTCTGCGGGCGGATTCGACCAAAGCCGCCCGCGGGCTCGGCTGGGCGCCCAAGGTTCGAGCGCCGGAGCTCGCGCGCTTGATGGTGCGGTACGACATTGTCCACAACGACTATGGCTTTCCCGACCTGGTGGAAGACGCCGACGTGCAGTCTCGATTGCGGGTAAGGTGATGATCAGCCTACATTTAGGATGCGGCAAGATTCGGATACCGGGCTACGTGAACGTCGATATCCTTTCCAACCGAAGCGTCGATGTCGTTGCCGATCTCCAGAACCTGCCATGGCCCGATGCCAGCATCGACCGCATTTACAGCTGCGCGGCGATCGAGCATTTCGGCCGGCGCGAATGGGTTCCGGTTCTGAGCGAATGGGCGCGCGTGCTGAAGCCGGGTGGCGAACTGAAAGTGTCGACGGCGGATTTCGAAGCGGCGATCGCACGCTACGGCGCCAAGCACAACCTGGAGGAACTGCTCGGTCTGCTGATTGGCGGGCAGAAGGACGATTACGATTGGCACGGCATGATCTTCGACTTTGATACGCTACGATCCGGGCTCGAAAAGGCGGGATTCAGCACAATCCGGCGCTATGACTGGCGGCAGGCGGATGTCGGGATTCTCGGCATCGACGACTTCAGCCAGGCCTATCTGCCCCATATGGACAAGCAAAACGGCCAACTGATGATGTTGAACGTGGAAGCTGTCCGCGATCGCGCCGATTAGGATCGACCGTTGAGTCTTCCCCCCTATGTCACGGTCGCTTTCGTCAACCGCAATGACGGCTACGGCGGCGACCTCGAGGCCAGGATCGAGAAATTCATCGGATATTATGCACGCTATGCGGAGCGGGTGCCCGGCCTCCTGGAGTTTGTCATTTGCGACTGGAACCCGCCCTCCGATCGCCCGAAGCTGCGCGACGCCTTTCCGTGGCAGAAGCTGCGCGATGTGCTGCATGTCGAGGTTCCTGAAGACGTGCATGCCAGGGTCGCCGGTCAGCGCGGCCGGAAAATGCTCGACTACATCGGCCGCAATGTGGCCATTCGCCGGGGCCGCGGCGAATTCTCGCTGGTCATCAACCAGGACATCTTCATCAGCGAAACCATCATGCAGTTCATCGCGCGGCGTGACCTGGACCAGCGCGCATTCTATCGGGCAGACCGCTGCGACTTCAATTTCGAGAAGTGCCGCGACGAGCCGCCGGAGACCTTCGAGCAAGCCGCGCTGCAGAACGTCTTCCTGCTCAATCGCCGGCATTCCTCGACGAATGCGCCGATCTCAATTCCGGTCGATCCCACAACCATCAATCAAAGCGGAAGCGCGCCCGAGCTCGGCGATTGGTTTGACGAAACCGAGTGGGTCATTCATTGCCATCGGGCAAGCCTTCAACGCCGCCGGGATCAGGTGGCCGAGTTCTTCTGGCAATGGTTCCCGAGGACCCACCGGAGATTGCGCGGATGGCGTGCGCCGTTTCTGGAGGGCACGTACTATCGAGATTTCCTTCTGCATACCAATGCCGCGGGCGACTTCCTTCTGGCCCCCCGGCGCGCCTTCGAGCAAATCCACGGCATGTGGGAGACGACCGAGATCTACCTTCACCTCGACAGCTATGCGGTCGCTCAGCTCTTCGCGGCAGGTTATGAGCAGGTCATTTTTCGGCAACCACATCGCGTCTTCCACGCCGACCACGACCGTTCCGCGCGGCTGGGCTTCGCCGAGGGAATGACCTGGGACGAACACGAAGCGAAGCTCTCCGACATTGTCCGGGGCACCGCTTCTTTCCGCCTGAACGGGCCGGACTGGGGGCTCGGGCGGGAACGGCTGCCGAGTTGGCGCCTGTGATGTCCGGCGTCGCGCGGCCCGGCGAGTTTCGGTTAGGATGGGCGATCTTCACGTCCCCACCACCTGGCTAGGATCCGGCGTTTCGATGTTCAGCACCAAATCTGACAAGTCGTACGACATCGTCGTCGTGGGCAACGGTGCGGTGGGCTCCGCGCTGGCCTATGAACTGCGGCGACGCGATGCCAAAGCGAAGATCGCGATCGTGGGGCCGGCAGCCCGGCGGGGTTGTGCGACCGTCACCGCCGGCGCGATGATCAACGTCTGGGCCGAAATCTCCAAAGGACAATTCGACGATCCCGCGCTTGCGGACCGGGGCAAGATCTCAATCGAGTCGTTCGACCTGTGGGATCCCTGGTGCGAGGCACTGTCGGAATACGCGCCGGAGCTGCTCTCGGTCAAATGGGGTACCTACGTCATCAACAATGCACTCGGCTCGCCGCATGAAGTGGCGACCGTCGACTATCAGATGCAGGTGATGCAGGAGCGTGGCATCGAGTATCGGGTCTGCAATGTCTCGGATGTGCCCTGGCTGAAGCCGGAGATCCATGCGCAGATTTCCCGTATCGTGCGCGTGCCGGATGGGCGGATCGATCCGCGCCAGGTGCTGGCCGCCTATGAAGCGTTCTTTCGTGCCAAGGACGTCGCCGTGTTCGACACGACGGTCACCGGCATCAAGGTGGGAAACAACCTCCTGCGATCGATCGGGACGAGTGCGATATCCCTTACGCTCGCCGATGGAACCAATCTGAGTGCCGGGCAAGTCGTGCTTGCCAACGGCACGTTCGCCCAGGAATTGATCGACCAGATTCCCGACGTCAAGCGCGCCACGCCGCGCCTGGTCTGGGGCGCCGGCTCCGGCCTCGACCTTTCGCTGCCGCCCTGGATCCACAAGTACGGTGGATTGGACCGCAGCATCTTCGACATCGATCACGTCGTCCGGACAGTCGATCGCGGCGGTGCCTGTGGCGTCCACCTGGTGCCCTATGGGAACGGCGAATATTATCTCGGCGCCTCGTCCGGGGTGTGGTTCGAGCCGGAATGGAAGCCCAGGGTCCACGCGGTCCACGTGCTGCTGCGCTCGCTGGCCGAGGAGATCAACGGGGCCTTCTTCTTCGCGACCTTCTCCATGCGCGGACCTGGATTTCGCCCGACCGCGATCGACGGCCTTCCGCTCCTCGGTGAGACCAGCCGGCCGGGCGTGTGGCTCGCGAACGGCACGAAGCGCGACGGCTTCACCATGTCGCCGCTGATCGCGCGCGAACTCGCGAATGCGATCCTGGGCGGCAAGTCGCTATTGCCGGCCCGATTCCTGCCGACCCGGAACGTAATCTCCTACAAGAACCGTACCGCTGCGATCGACGACGGCGTCACCGGTGACTTCGGCGGCGAGGTGCAGCACGGACTGCGCCTGCCGCCCTATGCCGTCGAGCCTTATCGCGCGGCCAAGCGGGCGAAGATCGAGGCCATCTATGAAAAGCGCAAGATCGTCGATTTCGGCATCCATCCGGAGATGGTCCACCTCTACGAGAATGACGACTTCTTCGCGGCGATCGATCACCCCAGGGAACGCGCGTAACAAGGAATCCGAGCATGACGCTTCGCGTTGAAAAGACCGAACTTGACGGCGTTCTCATCATCCATCCGCCGACGCAATTCGAGGATTTCCGCGGCGACTACATCGAGACGTACAACAAAGCGCTCTACCACGAAGCCGGAATCACCGACGAGTTCGTGCAGGACGATAGTTCCATGTCCACGCGCCATGTTCTGCGCGGCATCCACGGGGACATGAAGACGGTGAAGCTGGTCTCGTGCCTCTACGGGAAAATCTATCTGCTGGTCGTCAACAACGATGCGGATTCGCCCCAGTTCCGCCGCTGGCAGGCCTTCACGCTCTCCGATCGCAACCACATGCAGATCTACATTCCGGCGAAATTCGGCAATTCCTTCCTGGTGATGTCGGATACCGCGCTGTTCCACTACAAGCAGACCAGCAGCTATGACCGCGCCGGCCAGTTTTCCATCAAGTGGGACGACCCGGCTTATGGATTCTGGTGGCCGGTGGACAAACCGATCCTGTCCAAGAGGGATCGCTGAGAAGCGATAGGAACAGCTTATCGCGTCAGGCGCTTGATCGCCCGCCTGACGCGGCTCCACGCCGATTTCCGCCGCACGGGTTGTCCGGCGGCAGCAGGAGGCGTCGGCGCCTTGGATGGAGGTGCCGGGGGGCTCCACCCGGGATAGAACATCGGGCTATCGGCCGCGAAAGCGGCAAGATATTCAGTGCGAGACAAGCTCGAGCCGATGGGCTTCTGGACCTCGAGTGCCAACTGATCGAGAAATTCGGGCACTGTGAAGCGATCCGACAGGCGTTCCGAGAACGTCTCCAGCACTTCCGCAGCCTGATCGAAGTGCCCGCTCAAGGCGAAGACTGCAGCCGATTTCGCGAGCTTGTCGGCCGACAGCCGGGCGGAGAAATCCAGCATATGGGACGCCGACAGGTCCCGCATATAGAGGGCGTCACCCTGGAACGGGCGCCCGTTGATTGCTTGTGCGGGAATGCCGATGGCATATGGCCACGGCATCGCACCTGACGAATAGGTGCGGACGGAAAGCTCGAACAAGTCGAAACCCATCTGCCGCATCAACCGGTCGGTGTTGTGAAATGTGTTGTGATCCGGATCGGCCGTGCCATTGAAGTTCACCTCCAGGAGCATGCCCAGAATCCGCGAATGCAACGGACTCTCGAAGATCGTCTCGAGCACAATCAGATCCGCGCCATCCACGTCGATCTTGACGAAATCGATGTCTTCGATCTGCTTTGAACGCACGTATTCCGGAATATAGACCGAATTTGCCGTCAGCTTGATCTGCGTCCACAGATTCAGATATGCAAGATCCGAGTCATTCTTGCCCTGAGCGCGGAAGCTCAAACTCTTGGGCGAACTAAGCCGTCCCCAAGGCGACGCTTTCACGAAATCAGCGTTCTTCATTTTGTCCGAGAATTTGTGCCCTTCAGGAACGCTGACAAACGCCTCTTCGTAGACAATGCCTGAGTCGTGCTCGGCTTTTCGCAGCCGCTCGATCTCGGCCACGTTCGGGTCAAACGCGAAAGCCCGCAGATTTGGGGCAAAGGCTCGCCAAGCCGGTTGGATGCCCCCGCTGCACCCGATATCCAGCAAGACAAAGGGCTCGCGCAGATTGGCCGCGATTCCCGTTGATACCGGATTGCTTCTGAATGCGTTCATGGCAGGCGGATTACCATAGCGTTTGGATTGGGATCGCCGCGCGGTGACAACCGCCTCGCCCCTCAGGGGGTGCTTCTACTGACCCAGGCTCGGCCGCGCCGTGATCAGAAGATGCCAGCCTAGACGTCGCTGAAGTGCCGTGAACATTTCCTCGGGCATTTCGCGAAACCATGGCTGCACCTCGTATTCGTACTTCACATACTTCTCCACGACGTAGGGAAAAATATGTTCCTGGGTGATGGTTTCGACCTCGAAGGCGCCATCGAGAAGGCGCCGAACGTCGTCTTCGGTGAACGTCAGGGCAATCGGACAACCGAATTGCGCCTCGGGCTGATCCAGCCCGGCCTCGATCATCAGCGCTTTCCAGGAGTTCCTGGCGTATAGCATCAGCCTGAACTCACCATCCGGGCGGATCACGCGCCGGGCGGCGTCAATGACCGCCCGGGGCCGCGGCGTGTGGTGAATCACGCCAAACGAATACACGAGATCAAACTGCTGCGTGCCGAACAACTGATCGAGTTGCTCGGCATTGCCGAGCACAAGGTTGCCGTCCAATCCGTAGATTTCGAATCGGCGCTTCGTCAGTGCCAGGCTCTCCTCGGACAGCTCGATCGCGGAATACGACGCGCCGGCCCGCACGAAGTTCACCGCGTCGGTGCCGATGCCGCAGCCGATCTCCAGCACCCGCTTCCCTTTCCAGCGGGGGAAATCGGCAAAGCCGGGAATATGCGGCTCGACGAAATACTTGCGCTCCTCGACTTCGTCGAAAAACTCCCTGGAGCCCACTGCGCGAGGTGAGTGGCGAACATTGCACGGCCGCCGGTTCCAGTAGGCGGCAACTTCATCAATGGTCGGCTCGGCGGTGTTCGTGCTCACTGTTCGCTTCCGTTCAATCTAGATCTTGCTGCAACGCCGATCGAAAACCGACTTCGGCTCGCAAGGCCCCTGCCTGTCCAGGTAGTTTGCACTATTTCTGCTTCCATTGAACGGTCAAGCATCCAGATTCACCAGATCGATGTTCCTGATCGCGAACCGGATCAGGCCGCTCGACCAAATCCGAACGTTGAGGTCGTTCAAGATGGCCTTGCGGTCGGGAATGTGATCTCTGGTGAGGGGAAAGAAGTAGCTTCGCTTCAGCAGCAGCTCTGCGCAGGACAATCGGGCCGACTGCAGCACCGTTTTTCCATCTCTGATTTCCACCATGGCGGCGCCGGAGCGTTTCACCTTGCCGGGCGAGGCATGTTTTGCCGCGCCGCCGCGTGGGATCAGGTTGATGATCGCACGAAACGCGGCCACGATCAGCAGACCGAGCCAGCGCCAAGAAACGCGCTGCGCCACGGGGGCGAGTTCGATCTTGACGGCGACTTGCTCTTCCAGAACCGAGTGGTACGGACCGGAGACCACGATCCCCTTGATGCGCTGCCGGGCGATAACCGTGCCGCCCCTCCTTTTACCGGCCCGCTTGATGTTCATCATCGGGAGCCAGGCGGCAGCCACGTGGGTTCGCGGCAGGATGTAACCCTGCCGAAGCCGCCCACTGAAGGGGGATCGGGCGAACTCGATATAGCCCCGGGCCAGCGACTCAAACCGGTTGTGTATCGCGTTGATCGCAATGACCCGACGTGGCGAAAGATCGGGGGCCTTGGCGCGTTGCTGCTCCGCGTGAACGACCGAAGCGAAACCCGAAACCAAATGGGCAATCAGTTCGTCGTCCGCCCCCGCCGCGGCATGGCCCAGCGCCAAGCCGTCGGAATCCGCGAAATCGAATACGAACACATCAGCCTGATCCATGATTGCCGCTAGCTCGGTGTCCGCGCAGGCCGGTCCGGGCAACGACAATGCCCATTGCGGAGGGGCTCTATGAACAAGAACCGGGCTGGTATGGCCGCTGCCACGCCATGCGCTCACGAATATATCCAGCATGCGCTGGTGCGCCCCGAACCAGCCTACCTTGCAGTCAAGCGGGACGCTGGATAGAGCGTCGAGCAGATATGCAATGACATGTTCCGGTTCATACCCGACCTTATCGTACATCTCGCTGATGTAGGAGGCCCGGGTCGGCTCTCGCATCGGCTCCGCGACGGCCGAGGCCAGCCCGGAGACATATCGGGCGCCGCTGGCTGAAGCGAGCGTCAACTCCTCGATCGATGCGTCCGCGCAGCCCCAATCGTTGGCTTGCTCGGGAACCTCGGGCTTCGAAACGTCGGTGAAGAACACGGAGATGCTGTTCTCGACCGCGGTGCGTTTATGCGCGGGCGTCACCTGCCGGGTATGGTCGCAATGGTATCCGAACAGACGGTCGCTGAGATCGCCGATTTCGCTATAGAGCAGAAACAAACGCTTGCAGAGGTTCGAATCGACGTGCCAGCCGAGCAGCATCTCCTCGTTGAAGCCATGAATCCGATGCAGATCGGCGCGATCGATGAGCTGAAAATCGCCCGGGGCATCGAACTTGATCGTATCGATGCCATACACGATCTCATTGAGATGGAATTTCCATCCGGATTCTCCAATCGTGCGGATCGCTCCCGGCGCGTCGTAGCGGTCGAGATTCTCCCACAGCGATTCCGGGATTTCGAAGCGCGGGATTCCGTAGTAGCCTTTCGGCAGATCGCGGACGATCTCGCTCAGGGACTGACCGTTCCGCGGCACGAAGATCATGTCGGTGTTGGTCGAGAGAATCCATCGGTTGGCCGGGTTTGAGCGCCTGACCGCGATATTGCGCGCAACCGGCTCCAGCGCCAGGAGATGCGTCTTGTGCTTGAACCGCGCATGGACGGATGGCCGCACTCGGAGGATGCGAAGGCGGGCCTTGGCCTTCGCCGTCAACGTGTCCTGGATCGCCTCGGGAAAGGTCGGGAAATCGTCGGGCGTGTTGTAGTCGACGAACAGGATCTCGTCGTCCGCATCGGTCAGCAGCTCGGCCATGCAGTTGAGGCTGAGCGCCGCGCGCTTGTGGAGATTGTAGCCATAGCTGTCGTTGCGGCCGTAAAGCACGATGGAGATCATAGCGGCCTCACACTATGTCTCTGCAGATCAGCGATCGCACGGCCAGCCGAACCTCTATCATGCCGCGCGATCATTGCGCGCGGATCGCGTCTTCCAGTCACCGCGCCCCAGTCGGACCAGACGTGCCGAGATCCCGATCGCATCGGCATCCAAGACCGCCCATGGATCGACAACGATGATCGGATTGGCTTCGCGGGCGAACGCATCCGCAGGCAGCTTGGCGAATTCCGGCCATGGAACGGTGATCACCACGACGTCGGCGTTGCGAACGGCGGTTTCAGCATCGGCAAGATCGATACCGTCTCCGAGAACGGCCTTCGCCGCCGGCCCGGCCATCGGGTCGGCGATGGACACCTTGTAGCCCATGCCCGCCAGCAGGCCGGCCAGTTTCACGCCCTGGCTCTCTTCGATGACCGGCGTCATCGGTTTGTATGACATTCCGAGCACGGCAATGCGAGCGCCCGGGTGCGCGCTGGCCTCGACCGCGCCCAGAAGCCGCTGGATCTGATGTTCGTTGATTCGGTCGGTCGCTTCCGCCAGGTCACATTTTACGCCGAGCCTGTTGGCCAGCGCGGCGAACGCCTTGTTGTCGCGCGGGAAGCATGGCCCGCCATAGCCGATGGCGCCCTTGAGATACTTGCGGCCGATGCGGCTGTCCGCCCCGATCGCGTGATTCACAACGTCGGCCTCGGCCCCCTCGAGATGATCGCACATGTCAGCGATCATGTTCGCGTAGGAAATCTTGGTGGTGACGAAGGTGTTCACCGAGATCTTGCACAGTTCCGCATTGACGAGATTCATGCGGGCATAGTGAGGATTCGATTCCGTGGTCTGCCGATAGATGTCCTCAAGAATCGCGCCCGCCTTGGCGTCGGATTCGCCGATGAGAATCATATCCGGCTTGAGCATGTCATTGACCACGGAACCGAGCGCGATGAATTCCGGGTTGTAGCAGAGGCCGAGGTCGGGTCCGACCGAACGTCCCGAAGCCTGCTCGAGGGCGGCGCGGATTTCGCCGTCGGTCGAGCCCGGCACCACCGTGCTTGTCACCGCGACCAGGTGGTACCCTGCCTTGTTCCGGAGCGCCTTTCCGATTTCCTCGATCGCCTGCAGGACGAATTTGTTGCTGAACAGGCCGTCCGACATGCTGGGCGTCGGTACGATGATGAAAGAGACGTCCGTGCTGCGCACCACGTCGTTGTAGTCGGTCGTCGCGCGCAGCCGCCCGCGGCCGGCATCGATCATCTCCTGCAGCCGCGGCTCGGCCACCGGCGCCCGTCCGTTATTCAGCGCCTCGACCAGCGAAGCGGTCAGGTCGAGCCCAACGACCTGGAAACCCTTGGCGGCCATGACCGCAGCCATCGGCGACCCCAACTTGCCGAGGCCGATGACCGAAAGTGCCCGCGGCGCGGTAGCAACTTCACTCGGCATTACGCGTCCCTGCCCTTCTTCAAACGGTACCGATTCTCGATCCAGGGCCATGCGATCGCAGAGGCCGCGCCCAGGAGTCGGCTCGGGGGCCAAACTCCAGTGTGCGATGGATGAGAGTTTCATCTATTTTCAAATACTTATCCCTGTGCGGGCCGCTATCCTCTCGGCACCGCAGAACAGCACCCCTACGCGACCGCCCCGAGTAGATCTCTAGGCCCCTTATACCGCTCCGAGACCGGCTGGCAAGCACCAGCAGTGAAGGTAGGCCACCGACACTACTCACGAAACAGATGCATATCGAAGAGGCCATCGAGCGCCAAGACTTGCTCCCGCGACATGACCGTCGGCTTGCCACGGCGGCCGACAACTGAAAAGCGAAAGCCAAATCTTTCGAGGTCTGCGAACATTCGCACTGGAGCCTCCCGAGCGACGTAAAAGTAGGGTGAGTACTCCATGAAAATGTGCCGAAGGGTCGAGGAGCCGAGAAGCCGCTGCGCTCCTGCGATGATCGCCGGCTCCGAGCCCTCGCAATCGATCTTCATCGCGTCCAGCCGGCCATCTGGAATGATCTGATCCAGGGGCTCGCATTTCAGCCGCTGCACATCGACCGTATCGCCATAGTTCGCGGCAGCGGCCTGCATCGGCAGCACCGAGCTCGAACCCATCAGGCCGCGGAACAGATGGAAATCGATCTCGCCCGGACGCTCGCCAACGACCACTTGATGGCAGGTGGCGTAGTCATAGATCCCGTTGGCGGCGATCGTCATGCGCAAAAGGCTGGCAAGCCTCGGATTCGCTTCGATGGCGTGCACGTGACCGGTCGGGCCCACGGCGCTCGCCATGATGCAGGTGTGGCAACCCACATGAGCGCCGATATCGGCGACGTGCATTCCAGGGCGCAGTGATTCCTGCATCACCTGCGCCACCCAAGGCTCCCAATGGCCTTTGAATACCAAAGTCGGCACGACGCTCAGATCGCGCGAATCTGCGTAAATCTTATGGCCGCTCTGGGTACGAATGAGCAGGATGTGATCGCCGACGTAGACGCTCTGCATCCGGTATTGTTGCCGGTCCTTTCCGTCGAACGCACCGGCAAGCAACCTGCGGAAGAAATTCATATTTTCAGCCGATTTTTCTCGACCGTGACGCACCCGCCACGCGTAGACCGCGGAAAGAGATACGATCAACCCTAGACGGAGTCCAGTCCAACGGCGCCGCATGGGGAGGAAATGCACCCGAGCAGGTCCGTGTTTTGCGAAGGATGAGAGTGACAATACGGGCCGCTCCGACTAAGACGAGGCCTTGGAAGTCGTTGTCTATCCGCGGAATAAAGAGAAGGCCATGTTCGGACCGGTAATCGGTTTTTGCCGGGGGATCTTTGCCGGGGCCTCGCCGGCCCAAAAGCAGGAGCTTCGAAAGCTAAAGCGTATCCGGCACACGGCGAAAACGCTGCGCGCGGTGCCGCGGCCAGGCCGCGACGGATCGAGCGCCGAGCCCTATATTCTGATGGCGACGTTTCGAAGCACGATTGGGCTGGGGCAGTCGGCGCGGCGCCTTGCGATCGCGCTCCGGGACGCCGGGCATGTCGTCTACACGATCGACGTGACGGATCTGTTCGGCCTGCCAGCAGTGGTGCCATGGACCAGCGCGCCGCCGCCTGCCGGCTCAGCCGGCACGCTGGTCATCTGCCTTCAACCACCGACTCTGCATCGGATCGTTCGGGCGCGCGGCATCGGCGATTTCCTCGGCCGCCGCTGGGTTGGCTGCTGGTGGTGGGAACTCGAGCGTCTGCCAGACTCCTGGAGCGAGATTGCCTCCCAGGTGGATGAACTGTGGTGCTCTTCGCAATTCGTCTACGATTGCTTTGCGCGCAGCATACCCGGCAAGCCGATACGCTTCGTTCCGCTCGCGATCGAAGACCCCGAGCCGTCAGGCCGCACGCTCCAAGACTTCGGACTGCCGATCGACAAATTCACCGTGCTCTCGGTTTTCGACTTACGGTCTCACACAGCGAGGAAGAATCCAGAAGGCATGATTGCCGCCTTCAGGAAGGCCTTTGGCACACGATCCGACGTGCTCTATGTCCTGAAGGTGGCCGGCGCCGCAAAGTACCCGCAGGATCTCGAGCGGCTGCGACATGAGATCGCACAGTCACCCAACATCGTCGTGCTAGAGGAATCGTTGAGCAATGAGGATCTCTACGCCCTGGTGAAGCATTCCTGTGTCTTGCTTTCTCTTCACCGGTCGGAAGGACTGGGCATGGTGCTGGCGGAAGCCGCGCTTCTCGGGACTCCGATAGTTGCCACCGGCTGGTCCGGGGTCCTCGATTTCCTGGACTCGGACTGCGCCGGACTGGTGGGATACGAGTTGGTTCCGGTGGAACGACTCGATAACCTGCCTGCTCCTCAAGGCTCGGTTTGGGCCGAACCGGACGTTGCCGAGGCCGCGCTCTGGCTGCAACGGCTGGAGGCGGACAGAGCGCTGGGCCGGCTCATGGCCGCGCGAGCCCATGGCCGCGCCAAGACCGTGTTCAGCCAATCCCGCTTCGAGGAACAATTCGCCGCAATGGGCGGCGGTTCGGCGATGCCGTCGGCGCGTTAAGGCGCGCAGGCAACGGAATGCAAGATGAATAACAATCAATCGGTCTTTCAGACCGCCCGAAGGGTTCTCTCCTTCACTTCGCCGTTCAAGTCCTGCATCGCGGTGTTGGGGCTGACGATCTCCAATATCGTCGAAATCGTCGGCCTCGCCTTGCTGATCCCGATCCTGTCCCAGGCGCTGTTCGGCGCGGACGGCCATATCTCGAGGAAGGCAGAGATGCTGCTCGAGATGAAGCAATGGATCGGGTTCAATTTGAGCGGGTCGCTGACCGTTCTGATCGCGATCTTCATGGGAATTCTTGTCCTGAAGTCGCTGCTCGTCATTCTCGTCACGCGCATGAACGCGCGCATCGTGGCCACGGTGACTAGAGATATCCGGATTCGCCTCATCCGCTCGCTGCTCAGCGCGCGCTGGGGATTCTTCATCAACCAGAAGGTCGGGCATCTCAACAATCTGGTTACGAACGATGCGAGCGTGGTCGGCGAGACGTTCGATATCGTCGTGATCTACTGCTCGTCGATGCTGCAAGTCGCCATGTATATCGGCCTTGCCTTGGCGATATCCTGGCAGCTCGCAGTATTCTTTCTGGTTCTCGGGCCAATCATCTTCGTCATTTTCGCGCGCCTGCTGAAATGGAGCAAGAAGGCGGCGCGCGAACATGCGCATGAAGTTCACACACTTTCTTCGGCTTTCGTTGATGTGCTCATCAACATGAAGGCCATCAAGGCAATGGATCGGAACGGCGCGTTCATCCGCAACTTCAGACGCGACACCGAGAAGAGCGAGCAATCGCAGCGACTGAAGGTCTTCAGCGCCGACTTCGCCCGTGAACTTCAAGAGCCGATCATTGCCGCCGCCATGGCGCTGTTCCTGATCTTGTCGGTGCGCGATCTCGGCGTGTCGTCGGGTGGAATCATCGTGCTTGGCATGATCTTCGCGCGTACCGCAGAGGTGTTCTACAGCATTCAGCGCATGCACCACCGCCTCGCGCTGCGTTCTCTCAACCTGGAAGCCATCCTGAACATCGTCCAGGAAGCCGAAGAGATGTTCGAGCTCTCCACGGGGAAGGCGCAGCCGACCTTGAGTTCCCGAGTGACGCTGCGCGAGGTCGGGTTCAGCTATCCGAACGGCAAGGTTGCGCTTAAAGACTGCTCTCTCACCTTCCCCGCCGGCTCGGTCACGGTGATCATGGGGCCGTCCGGCGCCGGAAAGTCGACCCTGCTTGATGTCATTCTCGGCTTGCAGCGGCCGACGTGCGGCGAGATATCGGTCGACGATGTCTCGCTGCTGGATATCGACCTGTCGGCATGGCGGCGCATGATCGGATACGTTCCGCAGGATGCGAGTTTGTTCAATGCTTCAGTCCGGATCAATGTGGCGCTTGGCGACGATGAGGCTTCGGACGAACAGATTTGGCACGCCTTGACGCTGGCCGACGCAGCGGACTTCGTCCGCGAGCTGCCTGGCGGTCTTGATTACGTCGTCGGCGAACGCGGGATGGCCATATCGGGCGGCCAGCGTCAACGAATTGCCCTCGCCAGATCGCTGCTGCATGAGCCGAGGATGCTCGTGTTCGATGAAGCGACCTCCGCCCTCGATCCGGCGACCGAAGAGGAAATCGGTCGCCATTTGACCCGAATATCCAGGGATCTTCGTCTCACCGTCATTGCCGTTACCCATCGACCATATTGGATGGATAGCGCCGACCAGATTGTGATCGTCGAAGGGAGCACGGCCCGGATCTCTCGAACAGCGGCAATGGCTTGATATGCCGCATCACAGCTACTAATAGTTATGCCTCGACGGGGGCAATGAGAACACTAACTCCATCCAGAATGGCGAAGCCGGTTATTATTCCGTCCGTCGATGATTTCTCGCCGATCAGCAGTGATCGTGTTTCGGTAGTCATCCAAGGACCAATTCTTCGAGAGCGAGTTGGCGATCGCCCGACGACGCAAGAATGTCTTCGCTCGGTCAGAACTTACCTGCCCGAGGCGGAGGTCATACTTTCGACCTGGGATGGATCCGACACGACCGACTTGGCCGGCATCGACAAATTGATCACGTCGCCGGATCCGGGTCCGATCTGGAACTACGTCAAGCTGCGCGACAACAACGTCAATCGGATGATTCGATCGACGAACAGGGGATTGGCGCTTGCGACCCGGGAATACTGTCTCAAATTCCGAACCGACCTTTGCCTGACAAGCGATCGTATCTGTCGAATTGACACGTCGGCAGAGAGGTCGGCCCCCTATTCCCTCTTCTCACTGCCGGTGACCACCACGAGTTACTACGTTCGGGATCCGTCGGTGATCCCGATGATCTTCCATCCCTCTGACATCGTGCAGTTCGGCCGTACTTGTGACCTTGTGGACTTCTGGAATCAGCCGCAGGTCGATCCTCATTGGTTGGTCCGCGCTCGTCCGATCTTGAGTATTTTCGGCCGCTATGCCGGCTTTACCCCCATGCGGGTGGTCCCGGAGCAGGTGGTCACGCTGCAGTGGCTGGCGCGGCACAATATCCATGTCGCGCTGCAAGATACGTTCGATATCTCGTTCAAGGCGTACCGGATCTGGGAACAGGTTTTGTTCCGGAACTTCAGACTGCTGGACGCGGTAGACAGCGGAGTCGCCTTTCACGCCAGGCTGCGGCGCAAGAAGTTCTTTACCGATCGAGCGAACTTCACCGAGACGGTTTTCGCCAAGGCCGGCCGTGAGCAGTCCCTGCCACATCTCTGGATCCGCTGGGCAAGGGCAGCGCTTTCCAAATATGTGATCTGCTTCTTCTACCTTCGCTACTATAAAAGGCTGTGGCGGACCTATCGCCTCTATTCCGCCTGGGTTCGCCAGAAGAAGTGAACGGCGACGAGGGGTGCGCGGATCATGATTGCTTCGGATCGAACTCGAAGTGATGGATCTGCGCCTCGGTCTTCAGCGGGTGATAGAGAGCCGGCTCGATCCATGTGACGCCGATGCGCCGCTGCATCAAGATGAGTTGGTTGAAGACCGGGCATACAAAGTAGCGGCCGCCATGATGATCGCCCTTGCGGATCATCTGTTTGACGCCGTGGACAAAGTCTGACCCGCGGCGAAACCAGAATGCGCCGATCGTTGCCGCTTGACTGATCGGTCTCCCCTGCGCGGCTTCGATGACGTTCTGATTGTCACCCAGACGGACAAAGCTATAGCGCGGGTGCACCGAATGAAACACCAGCGTGCCGGCGTCGAGATTGCGCGCACGAAAATCATCCGTCGCCGAGACCAGGTCGACTTCGATGTACTCGTTCAGGCTGACGATCATGAGCTCCGCATCATTGTCCACCAGATCGGCAGCGAGCATCGCCGTACATGCTGCGCCCTGCGTTCCCGTTTGGACCGAGATGAGCGTTTGATTTGGGTCAATGACGGAAACGATCTCGTCCAGGCGAAACTTCTGAACGTCGGCTTCGAGGAAGCAGTAGATCAGATGGTTGCCTGGCGCCTTGAGCAGCGGCAGCGCGATTCGCTCGAGAACCGTGCTCGGCCCGACTTCCGTGAGCCATGCAGGATACCGATTTTCCTCAGGCTCGGATATGGTGCGACCGGCGCCCAGAAAGATCACGTTCATGTGCGGTGCTTTGCATTGACTTCGGCGATGCGTGCAACGATCCGTTCGTAGGTGACGTCCTCGACGCCGCGCACTTCGAGCAGCGCAGCGCCGGCGGCGCGCGCAGCCCGGATACCATTGTGATTGTCCTCGACGACGAGGCATTCGTCGGGCTTGAGGCCGAGTTGCGCCGCCGCCTTCAGGTAGATCTCCGGATCCGGCTTCGCAGCCCGCACATCTTCGTTGGAGAGCGTGAACTCCAGGTAACCAGCTAAGCAGGTCTTCTCCATGATCACGGAAATGCTTTCCTTTATGGAGTTTGACGCCACCGCGATTCGATAACCGTCCGCCTTCAGTCTGGAGAGCGCGTATTCGTGAATGAAGTTGGGTTTGCAGCGCTGGAGCACGATCTCCATGGTGTAGACTTGCTTCATCTCGGCGATGAACGGAGTCAAGGTTCGCGGAAGGCCGCGCTTCTCGACGAGATGATCCAGCTTCACGCGCGTCGGAAGACCGTCGTAGATGGTCTCGTGATCCGGGACGCTGATTTCATAGCCGAATAGAAGCAAGGCGCGATTGAGCGCGTCGAAATGCCAGTCCCTGGCATCCACCAGCACGCCATCCATGTCGAAGACCACTGCGCGGATCATGCCCGATCAACCAACAAAGAAGGCCTTGGCCTGAACCGGAAAATCCGTACAGAGATAGACCCCTGGGCGGTGCCAGATTCCATCGGAATGCAGCTTGCGCCAGAAGTCCTGATGCGGTCGGCGATGAAGCTCCGGCGAAACCAATGCGACGCGCTTTCCGCTGTCCAGGAAAGAGTGCAGGCGAGAAAGATCGGACCAGTCGCGATTGAAACCATCCACCCATATGCCCTGGCACTCCGCCAAAGCAACCGGTTCGGACTCATGGTCGCTGAGGCGTGTGAACGTCGGCAAGCCGAGCTTGATGTAAGTTAAAAGGTCGGGCACCGACATGTCGAAGGCAAACCAACTGTCGGTGGGTTGCCCGGACATCAATCCGGCCAAGTCCGCCGCGAGGCCATCCGCCTTGACGTTGATCGCGAGAGGCAGCGCGTCAGCCCGGACATCCTGAGGCAGCAAACGAAGGAAATCCGTGAAGGACATCTCCCCCCCGGTCGGCTTGTCATGGGAGATGACCAGCTTGCCGCCGCAGTCTCGGACATCCGTCTCGACGCCGAATCCCTCGACGAGCGCACGACGGAGGGCGGTGCTGGAATTGCGATCTTCGGCGGCTTCCCAGTGCCCTCTATGAGCCAGTATGCAGATCAACCAACTTGCCTTGCGCCACTCTGGCTGGCTTGGTACGCGGCGAGATCCTCCGGTGTGCCGAGGCCGTGCATGCGCACGTCCACCGGGCCGATGTTGTGGATTCCGATCCGATGGCCGCTTTCGATCATTTCATTGTAGACCGGACACACGTAGAACTCTCTATTCACGCGACGGTCCTTGCGGATCATGCTCTCAGCGCCGGCAACGAAATCTGCGCCGCGCTTGAAGGCGTAGATGCCAACAGTTGCCTGATCTGAAATCGGCTCTTTTTCAGCGACACGCGTGACCAATCCATCATCGCCGAGCGCCGCAAACGACCATTTCGGATCACGGCTGAACATCGTCATGATGTAGCCGTCAAGATCTCCGGAGAGCCACTCCTCAATGAAGTCATCGGCTCCGCCATCGACATACTGATCGCTGTTTGCGATGACGAGAGGATTGCCATCGTCGATCAGGTTCTTTGCGGCAAGCACGGAACAAGCGGCACCTTCGGTCTTGCCATTGAGCTCGACCACCGCGCTGCCGGGCGCAATTTCCCCCAGAAATTCCCGCAGGCCGAAAGCGCGGACGTGGGCCGCCTGACAGATGAAGATGAACCGGTGAGCGCGCCGAGGCGTGACATTGGCGACCACCAATTCGATCATCGGCATACCGTTGACGAGAATGAGGGGCTTCGGCTGCGCGAAGCCGGCAGCGGCAAAACGCGTGCCCTCGCCGGCCATTGGAATCACGATATTAAGCATACTAGACTCGACGCCCCAACCTGAAAGTCAACTTAAAGATTGGCTCGGAACCTAGGTCGATGGCAAGGGGTCTTAGGCACGCTGTGCCGAGCCTCCTTGATGGGACAGCCTTCTCTCTGCATGCCCGCGCCGCCGTATCTGCGTCAAGAATTTGGGTCGGAGGCACAACTCCGAATCTAAGCGCAACGACCGTTCCGCTGTGCGTCGGTGAGCCGATGTCGCCGATATCATCCGCACCCATGCTCGCTCACGACGCCAAGGAATGGAGCGCCCGACCGATACCGCGATCGAGCTCTATGGAGGTGCATGCGCGGTCTCTTCGGTGAGTCAGCGCCGCTGAACAGCACGCGGTCGGGACATCGAGTGCATTCCCGCTCTTCGCGTCGGCCGGGCAGTGCATTTGCATCGCCATTGCCTTTCGCAACCTTCGACTGGTCATCCTCCATCTACTCCCGATTGTATTCCCCTGATGACCATTATCGGCCGGATCGTTCATTCGGTAGAGGAGGTTCACCTTCGGTCAGCGACAGCCGGCGACGCGGCACCGCCGATGCGCTCGGGCTGGCTGGGGCGCCAGGATTCGAACCTGGGATGGCGGGACCAAAACCCGCTGCCTTACCGCTTGGCTACGCCCCAATGCCTGGGATGCTCGGAACGGGTCCATGGGACGCCGGGAAAACCGGCCCCGTTCGGCGGGCGGCACCATAGTCAAAGGCCGGGCGGTCTGCAACTTCCCTGAGACGGCCTCTAAGTCGCCTGCCGGCCTCGGAAATTGCCCGGCCGGCTCGGCCAAATCCCCGACAGCGGCGGCCGGCCGGCACCGGCGCGGCGTAGCTTACAGTAAAACCATCGTGGCCGCTCCGAGAACAGGCGAGGATGACACTGGAGAATCAGGCCCGGCGCCGGCGGCCGGGCGGGTGGGGTGGCCATGCGGCGGATCTGCATCACGGTCTTTGGGCTGTTCCTGGCCCTTTCCGCCGTCTCCGGACCGTCGCCCGCCGCTGCCCAGACCACGAACGGCGAAGCCGCCCTGCCGCAGGTCCGCGAGCTGATCCGCCTGCTCCAGGACCCGGAAGTCCAGACTTGGCTGAAGTCGCATGACATTGCGGTGACGCCTCCGCCAGCCGACACCGATACCGCCTCGGCTTCTCCTTCGGGCTACCTCGCCAAGCGCATCGCCGCGCTGCACCAGCACCTGGGCGATTTGGCGAGTGCTTGGCCCGACCTGCCCGCCCAGTTCGCCGCCGCCGCGGCCACCCTGGGCAGCGAATTGCAGGGGAGCCGGCTCTGGCACGTCCTGATTCTGGTCGGCCTTTCGGTGGGGCTCGGTCTCTTCGTGGAACACCTGCTGCGCTCGTCCGCTCTCGGGATCACGCTGTGGATGCAGAGTCAGAGCCGGACGGCGACGCGGGTGAAGGCCGCCGGCCTGCGCCTCGCCGCCGCCGTCATTCAGCTCCTGGGCTTTGCCGTCGGCAGCTTTCTGATCTTTGCGCTGACCGGCCTCCCGCCTTTGATGCAGGAGATCCTGGCCGGCTATCTCGTCGTGTTCGTCCTGGCGCGGGCGGCACTTCTTCTCTGTCGGTTCCTGACCGCGCCCGATGATGAACCCCTGCGCCTGATCCCGATCAACGGCGGCGCGGCGCATCACTGGTCGCGGCGGATCGCGATCATGGTCGGCTGGCTTGCTTTCGGCTGGGTCACGGCGAGCCTTCTGGCGCGATTGGGCTTCACACCGCCGGCCCGACAGCTCGTTTCCTATTCGCTCGGCTTGGTGCTCCTGGCACTCTGGCTTGAAAGCGTTTGGCGGCGGCCCGGCGGCAACGGCCTTCCGGCGAGGAACCGCCGCATCGGCAATCTGCTGCTCTCCGCCTATGGCGTCCTGCTCTGGCTGCTTTGGGCTGCCGGGATGATGCCGGCCTTCTGGCTCGCGGTCTTCGCCGTCGCCCTGCCGGCCGGCTCGCGCATTGCGAGCCAGGCGGTCACGCATCTCCTGCAGCCGGCGGTCGATGCCGAGCCGGAAACCCAGGCCGCGACGGCCTATCGCGTGCTTGCCGAGCGCGGCGTGCGCGCCATTCTGATCATCGCCGCGGTTCTGCTCCTGGCCCACGCCTGGAACTTCGATCTCACGACTCTCACCGCCAACGACACGCTCGGGACCCGATTGTTGCGCGGCGTGGTCAGCGCGATCATCGCACTTTTGGCGGCCGACATCGCCTGGCGTATCATCCGCGCGCTGATCGATTACAAGATCAATGAAGGGACGGCCACCGCGCTGCCGACGGCGGCCAAGCGCTCGCGCTTGAAGACGCTGTTGCCGATTCTCCGCAACGTCATCTTCGTCCTGCTGTTCACCATGGCCGGGCTGATGGTGCTCTCCTCCATGGGAATCCAGATCGGGCCGCTGCTGGCCGGCGCCGGCGTCGCCGGTGTGGCGATCGGCTTCGGCGCGCAGACGCTGGTCAAGGACATCATCTCGGGTGTGTTCTACCTGCTCGACGACGCCTTCCGGGTCGGCGAGTACATCCAGAGCGGCAGCTACAAGGGGACGGTCGAAGCCTTCTCGCTGCGCTCGGTGAAGCTGCGGCACCATCGCGGACCGCTCTTCACGGTGCCGTTCGGGGAACTGGGCGCGGTGCAGAACATGAGCCGCGACTGGGTGATCGACAAACTGATGGTGACGATCACCTATAACAGCGATCTCGCCAAGGCGAAGAAGCTGATCAAGCAGATCGGCAAGGACCTCGCGGCCGATCCGGATTTCAAGCCGCATATCATCGAGCCCCTGAAGATGCAGGGCGTCGAGAACTTCGGCGACTACGGCATCCAGATCCGCATGAAGATGATGACCAAGCCGAACGAGCAGTTCACCATCCGCCGCCGGGCGCTGGCGCAGATCAAGACCGTGTTCGACGAGAACGGAATCGGCTTCGCCTCACCGACCGTCAAAGTCGCCGAGGGCACAAGCGTTGCGGCTGCGGCACAGCAGGCGGTCGAGCTCGCGAAACCCGCCGTGCCGCAGGCTTAGACGTTAGCGGCGGACCCGGAAGTTCTCGAACTGCCAGGGATCCTTGCGGTCGAGATTGGGCTCCGGGAACAGCACATCCCGATCCTTGAGCGGCGACCAGTCCGACCAGGACCCCACCACCGGGCCGAGATAGGGCCGGCATATGTTCAGGATGTATTCGTGGTCGATGTCTTCCGGCTCGACCACGCCGCGATCCGGATTCTCGATCAGCCACATGGCGCCGGCCAGGACCGGCGCTGCGATCTGCGGCGAGGTCGCGTTGAACTCCGGTCCCATGATGCGGCGCGCTTCGTGGATCGAGAGCTGCGAGCCGAACCAATAGGCGCCGAAATCGCCCATCAGCAAGGCACCGAGCTCGTCGATGCCCTCGGAGATCTCCTCGCCGAGGAGACGCACATCGTCCTGCATCTTGAAATTCTTCATCTGGAACTCGCGCACCGACAGGACCGCGTCGTTGCACGGGTGATAGGCGTAATGCACGGTCGGACGATAGACCGGCTTGCCCTTCTCGTTGACCGTGAAGTAGTCGGCGGTGCTGACCGCCTCGCCATGGGTGATGAGGAAGGCGATCATCGGTCCGCCATGCGGGGTCCAGGAGCGCACTTCGGTGACGCAGCCGGGCTGGCGCAGGAAGATCGCCGCCTTGCAGCCGACTTTGTGCTCGACGCCGTTCTCCGGGAGCTTCTTCTCGTGCGTGCCCCAGCCGAGTTCCGCGGGCTGACAGCCTTCACCGACGAAGCCGGGGATCGACCAGGTGTTGACGAACTCGTTCTGCCGCTTCGGCACGTCGGTCACCTGAAGGTCGTGCTCCGCGACATGGATCACCTTCACGCCGCAGCTCTGCATGAGCTTCGCCCAGCCTTCGCGGGTGGTCGGCTTCTTGGAGTCGAGGCCGCGGAACTTCGCGATGTCCAGCACCGCCTGCTTGACGAAATGGGTGATCAGGCCCGGATTGGCGCCATGGGTCACCAGCGCCGAGGGGCTGCCCTTCTTGAACTTCTTGCCCATCTCCAGCATGGAGTGGCGCAAATAATAGTTGGTGCGCTCCTCCTCTGGGATCTCGGCATTGTCGTAATAGCCGGCCCAGGGCTCGATGCAGGTGTCGAGGTAGAGCACGCCGTGCTTCGAGCACCACTCGACGATCGCGTGCGACGAGACCTCGACCGAGAGATTGAGGATAAGATCGCCCTTGCCGACATACTTCGCCAGTGTCTTCGCCAGATTGCTCTCGACCAGCGGATTGACGACGTAATTTAAGCCCTGCGCGATGAAGCGCGCGGCATCAGCGGAATTGTCGACGGCATCGACGACCGTGATCCGGCTCATCGGCATGTCGAAATGGCGCTCCAGCATCGGCATGGTGCAACGGCCGACAGAGCCGTAGCCGATCATGAGAATGCGGCCCTTGTACGGGAACTTGGCGGTCATCCCCCACCTCTTTGAGACAAAGACAGAAGGGGTCCCGTTACGGGAAATCGTCCCGCCCCGCAAGAGAATTTTGGGAGAAACGCTGCGTCTTCTCAGACCGCGAGGTTGGAGAGGAAGTTCGCGACCTCGCTGCGGAATCGATCCGTTTCGGATTGGAGCTGGCCCGACTGGCGCTGGATGCTGGCGGCGACGTCGCGTGTCAGCGCCGCCGAGCCGGTGATGTCGCGCACGCTGTTATAGACCTGCTGCGTGCTTCCGGCGGCACCCTGAGCGCTGCGCGCGATCTCGGCCGTAGCCGCCTGCTGCTCCTCGACGGAAGCGGAGATCGCCGCCGAGAGGCCGTGAATGTCCTTGATCTTGCCGACGATCTCCTGCAGCGCTTCGACCGTGCCGGAGGTCGCATCCTGCACCGCCGCGATCTGCTGCGAGATGTCCTCGGTCGCTTTTCCGGTCTGGGTGGCGAGACTCTTCACCTCGGAGGCGACGACAGCGAAGCCCTTGCCCGCCTCGCCCGCGCGCGCGGCCTCGATCGTGGCGTTCAAGGCGAGAAGATTGGTCTGGCTGGCGATCTCGCTGATCAGCTGCGCCACCTGACCGATCTTGGTCACCGCCTCGCTCAGGACCGCGATGCGCTGATTCGAACGTTCGGAGCCGGCCGCGGCATTGCTGGCATATTTCGCGGAATCAGAAACCTGGCGCGTTATCTCGCTGACCGAGGCCGAAAGCTCCTCGGCGGCGGCGGCCACGGTGCCGACGTTCTGCGAGGTGGCCTCTGCGCCGGAGACCGCCACGGCGCATTTGGCTTCGGTGTCGTCGGCGGCAGCGGAAAGCTGATCGGCGGCCTTGCGCATCTCGACGATCGAGGCGGAAAGCGCTTCGGCCACCGAGCCGACCGTCTGCTGGAAGCTGCCGGAGAGGCGCTGCGCGGTCTCGCGGCGTTCTTCCGCCGCGCGTTCCGCGGCTGCGATCTGATCGTGCCGCAGTTCCTCGACTTCGGCGCTGGTGCGGCGGAAGCCGACCAGCGCGCGGCCGATATCGCCGATCTCATCCTGTCGGTGCGGAATGTTGCCGAGTTCACTCTGAAGTTGACCGACCGATTCCTGGCCGCCCATCAGCCTGACCAGGCGCAGGATTGGCCGGCTGACCACGCTGCGCACGACCAGCAGAATCGCCACCAGCTGCACGACCAGAACCCCGAGAACGATTCCCGCCGTGGTCAACAACTGGCGCTGCACGCCGGCTTCGATCGATGCGGTGCTCCAGGCCATGGCGAGCGTGCCGACCCGGCGCGCCTTCTCACCCTGGCCGTCCATGATCGGCGAAAACAGAATCATGTCGCCTTCGACCGTCGCGACGAAGCGTCCATCCTTCTCGATGACCGGCTTTGCCTCGGCGAGCATTGCAGGCAGGTCGACCGGTTGGAGATCCTTCCCGTCGGCCTTGGACAGCACCGCATCGTCGGCGCCGAACACGGCGATCGAGGCGAGTGCAGAATCCGGATTGTTGAGATAGTGCTGATAGCCGTTGGCGACGGCCTCAGCCTTCTTGAACTTGACCCCGCCCACGACCTGCGCGCCGACCAGTTCGGCGATCGCGGTGCGGTTGACTTCGGCTGTCGCAAGGATCGCCCGGCGCTGCGCCACGGTCTGCAGGATGAGCACGACGGCGAAGCCGGCGACCAGGCCCATGAGGATGATGGCGCCGAGCTTGCGGCCCACGCTCCACAGCCGGCGATTCTGCACCGAGGTCTCCGTGGGGGAAGCCGAAGCGATGGTTTCAGCCGTCATGCAATTCGCCCTGCGGTTCTTTCCAGTAGGCTCTTTTCGGGATGCGCGGGCGGCGGGTCTCGCCGCCCGGGTCATTCCGGCTACTTCGCCATCAGAGATTCTGCGTCGAGGCCGACGGTCATGGCGCCGATCGCCTTGCCGCTGGCATCGACCACGGTGATGCTGGTCTGCACCTGGAATTTCTGGGTCGATTCGTCTTGCTCGACGTCATCGACGAAGACCGCATTCGGACCGACCGAGAAGGTCTTCTGCCACTTCGCCTCGTCGCCCTGCCAGTAGTCGCTGGTGGCGTCGCACATGCCGACGTTCATCCCCTTGGCGTCCATCACGAAAGCCTCGGTCACGAGACCCCCCTGGCCCTCGCAGATTGCCTTCAGCTTGGCGGAAGCGGAATTGGCCGCGGTCGCGTCGATCAGCGGATGCGCGGCGGCGCCGACCTCGGCCCTCCACTGCTTGTCGAGCTCGTCGATCTTCGCCTGGTCATAGCCGGCACGCTCGGTATTCGCCGCGGCGATCGCGGCCACGATGTCCGGATCCGCAGCCCACTTCTTGATCTCGGTTTCGGAAAAGGCCTGCGCCTTGGCCTTGATCTCGGCGTCATCGGCGCGAGCCGCGCCCGTCAAGGCGACCGCGGCGACCGCAGTCAGCAAAAGGGTCCTCAGCATAAGTGATCCTTTCATATTCGGAACGGAGACTTGATCGAGCTCCGAAGGATCAGCTTGAGGGTTAATCGGTTAAATTGTGGTAAAATTCCTAGCTATTCCTGGGCCTCCGTGACCCGGAAAAAGGTCTCCCGCCCGCGCTGCGGCACAACCTGATATTCAACCGCGCCGCTTGGCGTCGAAGGCGGTGAACTCGTGTGCAATCGAGGCTTCGACCAGCGCCTTGTAGGCGGCAACGACAACTTCCGGGTCGCAGCCGAGGCGCTGCGCCTCGGCACGCACCTTGGCGAGCACGTCGGCAATCCGAGCGTCGTCGTGCACGGTGTTGCGGTCGGCTTTGATGCGCGCCGCTTCGTCGATGTAGTGCAGCCGCTCGGCGATCAGCGCGACCAGGCGCTGGTCGATGGCGTCGATCGCGGCGCGAACTTCCTTCATGTCGGCGCAGGTCGGAAGGGCGGATGAATCGTCAGCAAGGGCAGCCGATTTCATGGCGGTCATCCTCGTTCGATCTCCAGGCTAGATGGGGTCAAAAAGCCGCAGTGTCCATGCGACGGCCCGTCTCACCACTTGGGTTTTACGCCTGCTTGGCGTCGATGATGCCGCGGCGGATGGCGCGCGTGCGGGTGAAGACTTCTTGAAGCTTCTCGCCCTCGCCCCAGCGGATCGCGCGCTGCAGGGCGGTCAGGTCCTCGGTGAAGCGGCCGAGCATCTCCAGCACCGCTTCGCGGTTGTTCAGGAAAATATCGCGCCACATGATCGGGTCGGAGGCGGCGATGCGGGTGAAGTCGCGGAAACCCGAGGCCGAGAACTTCACCACCTCGCGCTTGGTCTCGTCTTCCAGGAAGGTCGCGGTATCGACGATCGTGTAGGCGATCAAGTGTGGCAGATGCGAGGTGATCGCCAGCACCTGGTCGTGGTGCGAGGCGGTCATGATCTCGACCTGGCTGCCCAATGCGGTCCAGAGCGCCTTCAGCCGCGCGACCGCCGCCTCGTCGGTGCCGGGCGTCGGCGTCAGCACGAACCAGCGGCCCTGGAACAGCTCAGCAAAGCCGGATTTCGGACCGGAATGCTCGGTGCCGGCGATCGGATGGCCGGGAATGAAATGCACGCCCTCGGGCAGGCTGGGGCCGAGATCGCGGATCACCGCCTGCTTCACCGAGCCGACGTCGGAAAGGATGGCGCCCTTTTTCAGATTCGGCGCCACCATCGGCGCCAGATCCGCATAGGCGCCCAGCGGCACCGCCAGCACCACGAGGTCGGCATTGGCGACCGCTTCACCGGCGCTGGCGCAATAGTGATGGCCGAGCTCCAATGCCTTGGCATCGCGCATGGCGTCGGCGCTGGCATCGTGAATCGCGATCTCGCGGGCGAGCGTCTTCTGCTTCAAGCCGCGGGCGAAGGAGGAGCCGATCAGCCCGATGCCGATGATCGCCACGCGATCGAACAGAACCGTTGTCATTGCGTGGCTGCCCGGTTGACGAAGTCGGCCAGCGCCTGCGCGCAGGCCTTCACCGCCGGTTCCTCGGCGATGGTGATCCGCAGACAATCCGGCAGGCTGTAGGCGCCCATCTTGCGCACCAGAATGCGGCGCGATTTCAGGAACTCGTTCGCCGCATCGGCCGAGAGCTTCGGATCCTTCGGAAACTGCACCAGCAGGAAGTTGCAGACGGAAGGATGCGCCTTGAGGCCGATCTCGTTGACCCGTGCCGCCAGCCAGGGCAGCCAGTGATCGTTATGCGCCTTCGCCTTGGCCGCGTGCGCCGGGTCGGCCAGCGCCGCAACGCCCGCCGCCAGAGCCGGCGCCGGCGTGTTGAACGGTCCGCGAATCCGGTTGAGCACGTCGGCCACCGCCGGCGGGCAATAGGCCCAGCCCAGGCGCAGAGCGGCCATGCCATGGATCTTCGAGAAGGTGCGGCTCATGACGACGTTGTCATATTCCTTCACCATGTCGGCGCCGTCGCTGTAGTCCGGCTGGTCGACATATTCGGAATACGCCGCATCCACCACCAGCAGCACATTTTCGGGCAGGCCGTCGCGCAGGCGCTTCAGCTCGGCGGCGCCGATATAGGATCCGGTCGGGTTGTTGGGCTCGGCGACGAAGCAGATCTTGGTGCGCGGCGTCACGTGTGCGAGAAGAGCATCGACATCGGTGCGGAGATTCTTCTCCGGCGCCGCAACCGGCTTGGCGCCGACCGACTGCGCCGCGATCGGGTAGACCAGGAAGCCATGCTCCGAGTAGAGCACCTCGTCGCCCGGTCCGGCATAGGCGCGGGTCAGGAGCTGCAGGATCTCATCCGAACCGGCGCCGCAGACGATCTGGCTGGGATCGGCGTCGATGGTCGCGGCCAAGGCTCCGCGCAAAGCGGTGGCGCCGCCGTCGGGATAACGATGCAGCTCGCTGCAGAGTCCGCGATAGGCCTCGATCGCCGCGGGGCTCGCGCCGAGCGGGCTCTCATTGGACGACATCTTGTAGACCGGGCCTTCGCCGGGGAGCGCGTGCTCACCCGGAACATAGGCGGCGATGTCGAGGATGCCGGGGCGAACGGCGAGGCTCATGCGGCGTCTCCCGACGTCGCTTCCTTCGCAGGGGCCGTTGTCGGTGCCGGGGACACCTCTGGCGCCTTGGCGGTCTCGCCGGCGAGCTCAGCGGCGGTCAGCGGCACGGCATAGCCGCCGATCGCGATCACCCGCGATTCCGGACCCAGGGCCTTGGCCAGCGCGGCGAGGCGCGCATCATCGGGCGCCAGGAAGCCTTCGACCTCGACCAGCTGCTGTTCCGGCCCGCCCAGCTCCTGGAAGGCCTGGACGAAAATCGGCTTCAGCTGTGCCGTGTTGAGGGCATCGCGGATGGCGCTGCGGCTGACCGGCTCGCGGGTCTCGGCGACCAGCAGGCCGCGATCGTTGTCGGTGGCTTCGTTGGGCGTCGTGCCGATCACCAGCGCCTGCAGCCCCCGGCCGCGCTGGTTGCCGGGATCGCCGAACGGCAGGCGGGCGATCACATGCGGCACCTTGGGCTGGCGGACGGCGATGCGGCGCCACCAGGGATCGCGATCGCCTTCATGCGGCTGCGGCAGCACGGCGACCGTCGCCTGGCCCTCCAGAACCGCGGAGATGGCATGGTTCAGCCGATCGAAGCCGAGGATCGGCACCCGGCAGCCGTAATGGTCGCGGGCGATGTCCCAATAGCCGGGCTCTTCCGGCGGATTGTAGACCGCGACCACGAACGGCCCTTCGACCTGCAGCAGGGCGGAGATCATCTCGCGCCACATGCGGACCATGACGGCCTTCGGCAGCTTGCCGGTGTGGCGGGCGATCAGGCGGCGCAGGATCTTCGCCTCGCGCGCCGGGCGCACGAATTTGGCGCCTTCACTGGGCGTACGGCCGATCGGCTGGGCCTTGGCCTTCACCTCGCCCACCTGCACGGCGAGCTCGGTCCGCTGCATGAGGAGGTCGTGCAGCTGGGTGTCGACACTGTCGATCTGGCGCCGAAGGGCGGCTAGCTGGTCGTCGTGTTCGGCCATGGTCTGGAACAAGCTCTGACATCAAATCCGGCGGCGCGCGGCGGCCCACAGATAGCGGCTAAGGGCCGGAAAAGCAAAGAAAACATTGACATAGGCCGTGCCTGCGACACCATTTCAGCGATTCGCCAGGGGGTTAACCGCCAATGTCCGCTTCAGAATCCGACCGGATCGCCGCCGAGGTCCTCTCGGCTTCGGCCGCCCGCCGGCCGATCGCGCCCTCAACCGCGGATGGGATTTCGCTGCGCTACCGCGCGTCGATATCCGCCGCGAAGCGCTTCAGCACGTCCTGCAGGCCAGCGTTGAGCGCCACGACCGCGCCGTCGATCGAGTGATCGGCCGCCGGCGTTTCCGCGTGGTAGACCTTGCTCATGATCAGCTGGTCGGTGCTCTCGTCGATCACTGAGAGCTCGAGTTCGAGGATGCCGGTGTCGTGCTTGTCGCCGGCGGACTGCTCCAGGCGCTTGATCTCGCCCTGGATGCGATAGAGGGCGCCGATCCGCAGCTCGGACGGCACGACTTGTTCGGCGGCTCCGGCCGAGCGGAGATAGGCGACCAGCTGGTCGCGGATCATCGCGGTCGGGAGCTCGGTCCAATAGGCGTAATTGCGCTGCTCGAGCTTGGTGCCGCCATTCGCCGTGTAGAGCAGCGGGCGCTCGCCGGTCACACCATCCGCGCCAAGCGGCGCCGCTTCGACGATGCCGGCCAGCGGATGCGCCAGCTTCTCGGTCGCGGGGGTCGCGACCAGGCGGAAATACTGTTCCTTCGGCACCGGCGGCGCCGAGCAGGCGGAAACAGCGACGAAAAGAACCAGAGGCAGAAGAGATAGACCGCGCATCTCACTGCCCTCCATTCGGCACGGGCGTCAGGCCCTTATCGGCCGCGGGGCTACTGCCGGAGATCAACAGGCCCGGATTCTGCCGGATCAGGCGGCTGAACTCGTTCATGTTCCGGGTGGTCCCTTCGAGATTGTTGGTGATCGCGTCGATGTTCGCCGAGACCGTGCGCAGGATGTATTCGAGATCCCCGGTCGATTTGTCGACGTTCTTGGCGTTGCGATCCACCATCGCGTGGATCGATTCCGCGACGTCGTTGACCTCGATCGAGAGCTTGTTCAGCTGCCCCAGGGTCTTGTCGGCATTGAGGCTGGCCTTGTCGAGATTGGAGAGGATCTGATCCACCGACTTGACGTTGCCGTCGGAGAGGACCTTCTGCAGCTGATCGACGCTGGTCTGCATGCTGGACGTGAGTTCGGTGACGCCGGCCGAGATGGTGTCGAGATGATTGCCGGCATTGGCGATCAGGCCGCGTACGTCGCCCCCGACGCCGCCGATCTGATTGTTCGCGGTCTCGGTCAGGGTCTTGATCGAGGACTTCAGCTGTTCGATCAGCGGCACGACGCCGGTGTCGAGCAAGGCGCCGACCCGGCCCGCCAGGCCCGACATCAGCGCGAACACGTCGCCGGCGCCGGTGCCGGGGATATCGCCGCCGACTGCGATCACATCCGGCGACTTGCCGCCGGAGATGTCGATGGTCTTAGCGGCGAGGAAGCTCGAGGCCCGGATGCCGGCCTTCGAATCCGTCGGGAAGCGCCAGCCCTGGCGTACGCTGACCATCACGCCGAAGCGATACTTGCCGTCTTCATAGATCGGCACGATCTCGTCCACGTTGCCGACCGGGAAGCCCTCGTAGCGCACCATGGTGCCGTATTTGAGGTCGGTCACATTGTCGAACAGGACGCGGTAATGGTCGCGCGGCCCGGTGCGGCCGGCGATCAGGGTCAAGGTGACGACCAATGCCACGATCATCGCCGTCACGAAGACGCCGACCGTCACATAGCTGATGGAGTAGTTCCGCATTGATCCCCTGTTCCCCTAACGCTTCGGCACTCAATCTCCGCCGGTGAGGCGCCGCAGATATTCCGCCGGATCGACTTCCTGCTCGACCGACCGGCGATTGAGCAGGTTCTGCACCCGCTCGTTGGTCGAGCTGCGGATCTCCTCGACCCGCGCACTCGCCAGGATATGACCCTGGTCCAGCACGGTGATGCGATCCGCGATCTTGAAGGCGCTGTCGATGTCGTGGCTGACCACCACCACCGAAATGTCCATCGCCTCGCGCAGTTTCAGAATGAGATCGTCGAGCGCCGAGGAGACCACCGGGTCGAGACCCGACGATGGCTCGTCCAGGAACAGGAGCTTCGGGTCCATGACGATCGCCCGGGCGATCGAGGCACGCTTCACCATGCCGCCGGAGAGGGCCGCCGGCATCAGCGCGCCGAAGCCCGAGAGGTTCACCACCTCGAGCTTCATGTTCGCCATGATGTCCATGGTCTTCTCTTCGAGATTGGTGAGCTCGCGCAAGGGGAGCTTCACATTCTCGGCGACGCTCATCGAGCTGAACAGGGCGCCGAACTGGAAGGCAACGCCGATCTTGCGCTTCAGGTCGAGCAGCTGATTGGGCTTCAGCGCGCCCAGATCCTTGTCGAGCAGCTTCACTTTGTTTGGTTGCGGCGGCATCAGGCCGACCAGATGGCGCAGCAAGGTGGTCTTGCCGGAGCCGGAGCCGCCCATGATCACCATGATCTCGCCGGCGCGGACATCGAGGTTGATGTCGAACAGCACCTGGCGTGCGCCGAAGGAAAAATCGAGATGCGTGACCTCGACCACTTTCGGCCGCGCCATGAGCTCGGCCTCGGTCGGGCGCTGGGCGGTCGATTCCGCGCGCAGAGCGGCGATATGGTGCATCGCTTCGGCTTGGGCTTGGGCTTGGGTCTGGTTCAGGGTTTCCATGCCGTCACCGGGTCGCGATGTAGGCGAACAGCATGTCGGCCACCACGATCATGCAGATCGACTGCACGACCGACCAGGTGGTGACCTTGCCGACACCCTCGGCGCCGCCGGAGACGCTGGACCCGTTGACCACGGCGACCAGCGCGATCAGCACGCCGAACAGAGCGGCCTTGCCGATGCCGTGCCAGATATCGCCGGTCTTCAGCACCGTGAGGGAGTCGTTGACGAAAGCACCGAGCGAGGAATTGAGCGCCGCGGAAACGTAGAAGCCCGCCGTGAACTCCGAGACCAGGTTGGCCCACATCGCAAGGCAGGGCAGCATAAGCGCCAGCGCCACCACGACCGGCGATACCAGGTAGCGCACCGGGTTGATGCCCATCACCTGAAGCGCATCGACTTCCTGGTTGATGGTCATGGTCGCGAGCCGTGCGGCGATCGCCGAGCCGGACCGGCCGGCGACCAGGATCGCCATGATGAGCGGCGAGAACTCGCGCGCGACCGAAAGCGCGATGCCGATATAGGCATAAGCCTCAGCACCAAAGAGGCCGAGCGAATAGAGCGACTGGATCGCCAGCATGAGGCCGATCGTGCCGGAGAGCAGCGTCGCGATCGGAATGGCGGCGACGCCGATCTGCTGCATCTCGTGAAAGATCATCCGGATCCGCACCGGCTGGCGGCGGCGCCAGCCGACGAGCAGCCAGTAGATCGATTCCGCGAACAGCGTCGCGCCGTAGCCGATCTGATCGAAAAAGCCGGCAGAGCGCCGGCCGATTTCTTCAAAGCCCCGGATTGCGACGTTCATGACGATTCAGCGTCAATTGCCGGACGAGCCTGCGCCGGCGCCCGTGGCGGCGGCGAGGTCGGTGTGGATCTGGAAGACCTTGTCGAGCCGGGCGAGTTCCAGCACCCGGCGCACGCGCTGGCTGACCGCGACCAGGGCCAGGTCGCTCTTCTGCTTCTTTGCGACCTGCAGCCCCTCGACCAGGCTGGCGATGCCGGAGGAGTCGATATAGGTCACCCGGGAGAGGTCCACGAGCACGTTTCGGCCCTTCTTCAGGGCGTCCAGCAGCGCTCGGCGCACCGCCCCGGCCTGTTCCAGGTCGATCTCGCCTTCCAGGGCAATGATCAAGCGTCCTTCGCTTTCGGTGATGCCGGCGACTGCCATCTCAATCCTTTTTCCGGCGCTTGACCAATTCCAACAGATTCCCCTCGCCGTCCGGCAGGGGAATGAAATTGGCGTCGTCCATCACAGCGCGGATGAAATGCGTGCCAAGGCCCCCCGGCCGGACCTCGTCCAGCGGCCGCGGCTTTATTTTAGCCTGATCGACCTTCGGGGCGAAATCCCTGATTCTCAACATTAAGCCGTCTTCGAGACGATGCACCGCCAGTGTGATATCGCCGCGCTGTCCCTCACCATAGGCGTGTAGAATGATGTTCTCCGCGGCCTCGCTCGCCGCGAGTTCCAGGTCGGCCACGTCGTTGTCGGAGAAGCCCGCGGCCTTGCCGGCCGCCGCCAGGACCGGGCGCATCAGCTTCAGCCGGTCCGCCTCCGCCGGGATGGTCAGGCCGAACAGGAAGTCCGATCTGCTCTCGGCGCTCGCGATCGAGGGCACCCGCCGCCAGATCTGCCCGGCCAGCGAATCGTCGATCGCCAGCAGGGTGATATCGTCCTTGGCGCGCCAGCCCCCGACGTTCAATTCGGTGAGGATGCCCTCGAGGCGCTCGATCAGCGGCTTGCCTTCGCTCAAGTTCAGCAGCATGTCGATGCCTTCGGGGCCGAGCTCCTCCCGGTCGCCATAGCGGTATTCCGTGACGCCGTCCGAGAAGACCAGGAACATCTCGTTCTCGAGCCGCACCTCTTCTTCCGGGAAAGGGACATCGCGCAGGATGCCGAGCGGCGGCGCCGAGGCTTCGAAGCTGCGAAAGCCGCCATGCGGCTTGCGCACGATCGGCGGCAGATGACCGGCATTGGCGAACCGCAGCAGCCCGCTCGCCGGATCATAAAGCCCGGCCAGCATCGTCACGAACATGCCGCGGCTGGTGGTCTCGCAGATCTCGCGGTTGAGGATCGAGAGCAGTCGCGCCGGCGCGCGGATGGTCTTGCCGAGACAGCGGAACAAGGCCGCGGTCTTCGCCATCAGCAAGGCTGCATTCATACCCTTGCCGGAGACGTCGCCGAGGCAGAAGGCGATCACGCCGTCGGGCAGGGTGAAAAAGTCATAGAAATCGCCGGAGACTTCGCGGATCGGCCGATTGATGCCTTGGATCGGCAGATCGGGGTCGGCGGCCGGCAGCAGGCTCTTCTGAATCTCGGAGGCGAGCTCCAGCTCGCGCTTGATGCGCTCCTGCTCGACCAGCTGGTCGGCAAGGCGGGCGTTCATGATGGCCAAGGCCGCGGCATTGCTCATGACCTGCAGCATGTCGCGGTCGCGCAGATCGAAGGGCTGGCCGTTCTGCTTGTTCAGGACCTCGACCGCGCCGATCGGCTTCTTGCCGACCCGCATCGGCGCGCAGAGGATCGAGCGGGTGACGAAGCCGGAGGTCGCGTCGGCGCTGGCGAAGAAGCCGGCGTCGCGCGAGACGTCCTCGACCGCCTCGATCCGGTCCTCGGCCACCGAACGGCCGACGATGCCGTGGCCGGCGGGCACCCGCAGGCCCTCGATGCTGTTCGGGCCGAGGCTCGCGCGGCAGACCAGATCGCCCTTGGCCTCGTCCACCAGGAAGAGGCTCCCCGCCTCCACCTTCAGCAGCTGCATGACGTTGCCGAGCGCCAGGCGCACCGTGGCATCGACATTCACCGACGAGGCGAAAGAGCGGGAGATTTCCGCCGCAAAGCGGAGCTCGTCGGGCTCGATCGGGGTTTCGCCTGGGGTATTCTGCAACAAGGGCTGCCGCTTCAGGTTCGTGATTCGGGCACTCTCTCAGGCCAGTCTATCAGCCCTGGGCCTGGGTCGCATCCGGCCTGTAACCGGTTCACACCGCAGCGCAAAATCGCGGTATACATTTCCGCAAAGCGCCCGGATGTGTAAGCTCGGGCCAACCAGGGAGGGGGAGAGGCGCGTGGACCCGACGCATGTCGGTGCCGGACTGTCATTCGTGATCGCGGACGACCATCCGATGGTGCGCGATGCGCTCGCCTCTGCGCTGCGCAGCGCCTTCGACGCGCCCGCGATCACTTTCGCCGGCAGCTTCGCCGAGGCGCAGACGGCGCTCGGCGCCGGACCGGAAACCGATCTCCTGATCCTCGATCTCGACATGCCCGGGATGCAGGGGCTCGCGGGTCTCGCTGCTTTGCGCGGCGCCTTTCCCACCATCCCGATCGCGATCGTCTCCGCGACCACCAATCCCGCCGCCATGCGCCAGACGATCGAAATGGGCGCCGCCGGTTTCATCCCGAAGCTGGCGCCTTCCGAGCGGTTCCTCGAAGTGATCCGCGCCATCCTCGACGGCGGGATCTGGCTGCCGCCGGAAGCCAGCGACCTGGTACTCGCCGCCACCGATCGCGACATCGCCGCGAAGGCCGCGCGTCTCACGCCGCAACAGCACCGCGTGCTGCTGCTGATGGCCGAAGGCAAGCCGAACAAACTGATCGCCTACGAGATGCAGATCACCGAGCCCACCGTGAAGGCGCATGTCACCGAGATCCTGCGCAAGCTCGGCGCCACTTCGCGCACGCAAGCGGTGATCACCGCGCAACGGCTGTCGCTTGAGCCGGTGCAGAAGGCGGTCGTAGCCGCGGAGGAATAGGCACCGCTACGCCACCGACTTCACATTGAGATGCGCCAGCAGCGCGCGAAGTTTCGCGGGTTTCACCGGTTTCAGCAGCACGTCCAGACCGAGTGCGCGCGCCCTGGCGGCGACCGAAGGGTCGCGGTCGGCGGTGATGAGCGCCACCGGCACGCCTGGGCCCCAGGCGGTGCGGAGCTTGGTCAGTTCCTGGATGCCGTCGGGGCGGTCGTCGCCCAAATGGAGATCGATCAGCAGCAGGTCGGGACGTTCCGGACGGCCGGTGGCAGCCAGCTTCGCCAAGAGATGATCGCCGTCATGTGCCGTGGCCGTGGTGCAGCCCCAGCTTTCCAGCAAGGCGGTCATGCCTTCGAGCACCTGCGCGCGGTCATCGATGCAGGCGACGAAGGGCGCACGGCTGAGGGCCTCGGCACGCGCTTCTTCCGAGGGTGCCGCGAGCCGGGCCAGAGTCTCGGAGATGGCCAAGGGCACCTCGATGCCGAAGGCTGCACCCTTTCCGGCGGCCGAGCGCAGATGCTGGTCGTGGCCCAGCATGCGGGCGATGCGGTCGGCGATGGCGAGGCCCAGCCCCAACCCGCGCTCGCCCGCGTCGTCGGTCGGACGCAGGCGCGTGAACTCCTGGAAGATCGTCCCTTGCTGGTCCTCGGCGATGCCGGGGCCGTTGTCACAGACTTCGATCAGCAGTGAACCGCCGCGGCGCCGGCAGCCGAGCAGCACGCGCGGGCGCGGCCCCGCGCTGCGGCCGTAGCGAATCGCATTCGAGAGATAGTTCTGCAGCACCCGCCGGAGCAGAGCCACGTCGGTGTCGACCCAAGCGGCACTGCTCACCAGACGAAGCTCGATGCCGTTGCGTTTTGCCACAGGCGCGAAGGCGTCGGTGAGGGATTGCAGCAGCGGCCCGATCGGCACCGGGCGCTTCTCCGGCTTGATTGCGCCGGCGTCGAGCTTGGCGATGTCGAGCAGCGCGTCGAGCAACGCCTCGACCGCGCCCAAGCCGAGATCGACCTTGCGCACCAGCTCTTCGTCGCGATAGCGCTCGGACAAGGCGGCGACGAAGAGGCGGACCGCGTGTAGCGGCTGCAACAGATCATGGCTGGCGGCGGCGATGAAGCGGGTCTTGCCGATATTCGCATCCTCGGCGCGGGCGCGGGCCGTCTCCAGTTCGACGGTGCGCTCGACCACGCGCCGCTCCAGCGACTCGTTCAAGGTGCGCAGCACCGTTTCGGCGCGGCGCCGCTCGGTCGTATCGACATAGAGCAGGAAAAAGCCCAGCACCTGGCCGCGATCGTCGAAATGCGGGATGTAGCTGCCCTGCGCCACTTCGATCTTAGCGTCGTTGGTCGGAAAGTCGATCTCGAAGCTCTGCGGACGGCCGCTCAGCACCTGCTCGATATACGGCTTCAGCCGTCCATACCGGATCGGCCCAAGCACATCGGCCACCCGCTGGCCATCCGCTTCGTGGGGCCGGAGGCGCAGCGCCTCCTGGTACGGCCGGTTGGTGAAGCGGTAGCGCTGGTCGCGATCCACATAGGCGATCAGGACGGGCACGTTGTCGGTGATGATGCGGATCCGGCGCTCGCTGTCGCGCAGGGCTTCGGCGGTGCGCACGCGCTCGGTCACGTCGTTCGCGGTAACCACGATGCCGCCGCCGGACAACGGATCGACGCGGAGCTCGGTCACGGCGCCGCTGCTGAGGCGGATTTCGCTGATCGGCTTCGGTTCCGGCGGCGCCACGGCGACGAGCGCCGGTGCGGCACGCGTGAGGGTCGCGACATCCATGCCGGCAGCCAGCGTCGCGCGATCCAGTCCCGTCAGGACGGCAAAGCGGTCGTTCCAGACCTCGAGCTTGCCGGTCGGATCGAAGACCGCGATGCCGAGGCCCATGTGATCGAGTGTCTTCCTAAGGACGTCGGCGTTGTAGCGGATCGCGGCCGTCGCCTCGTTCAGCATTTCGCGAACCGAGCCGGGCAGCCAGCCGGGCAGCCACGCGCCCTTGCGCCGCGACATGGTGACGACGACACGCGCCGAAGCCGCGCCGATCGTGCCGGAGAGCAGGCGTTCGGTGAACTCGGCCGCCGCGGCGCCGGAAAGATTGAGGCCGTGGAACGCCTCCTCCGCGCGCTCGGCCCCGATGAATCGCGCGGCGAGCTCGCGCAACTGATGCAGCTCGTCCTTGGGCGCCGCGGGATGCGGGCGGGTCTTGTCGGTGCCCTCGTCGATGAAGGCGGCGGCCTGCTGCCTGTCGCGCGCGGTCTGGCGCGCCAGCAGCGAGCCCAGAATGAGCAGCGCGACGTTGACGATGAGACTGATGACGAAGCCCCGCGGCATCGGGTCGAACCAGGCGAGCACGCCCCAGGGCGGCAGCGGCGCCGCCTCGCCCGGCTGCATGGCGGGCCAGAGGATCGCCCAAAGCCAGACCGCGAAACCGCCGAACAGGCCCAAGATCACGCCGTGCCGATGCGTTGCGCGCCAATAAAGACCGAGGATCAGCGCGGGAGCGAGGTTCGCGACCGCGCAGAACGAGATGAGGCCAATGGTCGCGAGCGGCAGCAGACCGGCGATGATCTTGTAGAAGGCATAGGCCGCAAGCAGGATCACCACCACCGCGATGCGGCGCACCAGCAGCGCCAGGCGCCCGAGATCGGCATCCTGGTGCCGGCCGCGCAGCAGGAAGGGCATGACCAGCTCGTTGCCCACCATGCCGGACAAGGCCATGCAAGCGACCGCAACCATGCTGGTCGCGGCGGAGAGGCCGCCGATGAAGACGAAGGTGGTGAGCCCGTCGGCGCCGTCGCTCAAGGGCAGCGAGAGCACGTAGGTATCAGGTATGCCGCCGGAGCCGAAGATCACCTGTCCCGCCATGGCGATCGGCACCACGAAGGCGTTGATCAGCAGCAAATAGAGCGGGAACAGCCAGCGCGCGGTCGAAAGGCTCGCCGGGTGATCATGCTCGACCACCGCGGCGTGGAACTGGCGGTCGAGGCAGAGGAAGGCAAAGCCCGAGAGCAGCGTGATCGCCAGCCAGTTGGCGTTGAAGCCCGAGGTCGAAAGCTTGGCGGTGGCGGAGATCGCCTGCGACTGCGCCAGCAGATCGGTGGGGCCGGCGAACATGTGCCAGACGATGTAGATGCCGGCGGCGAGGAAGGCGAAGAGCTTGACCAGGGATTCGAGCCCGATCGCCAGCATCATGCCGCGATGCTGCTCGCTCGCCTGCACGTGGCGCACGCCGAACAGGATGGTGAAGGCCGCCATCATCAAGGCGATGATCAGCGCGGTGTCGAGCCAGGCCGGCAATTCGGCGCCCAGGGGGCCGGTTCCATCCGCATTGCCGGAGAGCGCTCCGAAGCTGAAGGCGACCGCCTGAAGCTGGAGTGCGAGGTAGGGCATCGCGCCCATCACGGCGATCAGGGTGGCGAGCACCGCGACGCCGCGGCTGCGGCCGTAGCGCGCGCCGAGGAAGTCGGCGATCGAGGTCACGTTCTGGCGCTTGGCGACCGCCACCATGCGGCGCATCAGCGGCAGCGCGCAGATCATCACCACGGCGGGACCGACATAGATCAACGCGAAGTCGTAGCCGCTGGTGACCGCACGGCCGACCGATCCGTAGAAGGTCCAGGAGGTGCAATAGATCGCAAGCGAAAGCGAATAGATGATCGGGCCGAGTCGGCCGCGCGACCACCGCAACGCGTGGCGCTCGCCGAAATGCGCGACGGCAAAGAGCAGGCCAAGATAAGCCAGCGAGAGCGCGAGTATGATGTGGCTGAGGGCCATTTCCGCCAATTAACGCATAGGCTTAGGACCCTGTCCACTGGCCGCCCCCGAGGTACGACCAATGTCTAGGGTTCTATTTGCCGGGGCCAGGACTATCAGGAAACCAGGCGTCCAAACCCGGCGCGCGTGGTCGCGTGCCGGAGAAGAACAAGGATGCCGGTGGGATGAAACTGGATTGGGGAGTTTCGACATGGCTACGACCTATGCAGCCGGCGCGGCCGGCGAGCCGACAGAGAAAGAGCTACGCACCGTCGTCTTCGCCTCTTCGCTCGGCACCGTCTTCGAGTGGTACGACTTCTATCTCTACGGCGCACTCGCCGTCATCATGACCAAGCAGTTCTTCTCCGGCGTCAACCCGACCGCCGGCTTCATCTTCACCCTGCTGGCTTTTGCCGCGGGCTTTGCAGTGCGTCCGTTCGGCGCCCTGGTGTTCGGCCGGATCGGCGATCTCGTCGGCCGCAAGTACACCTTCCTCATCACCATCACCATCATGGGTCTTTCGACCTTCGTCGTCGGCCTGCTGCCGAGCTATGCCAGCGCCGGCATCATCGCGCCGATCATCCTGATCGCGCTCCGCCTGCTGCAGGGCCTCGCGCTCGGCGGCGAATATGGCGGCGCCGCGACCTATGTCGCGGAGCATGCGCCGCACGGCCGCCGCGGCTACTGGACCGCCTGGATCCAGACCACGGCGACGCTCGGTCTGTTCCTGTCGCTGCTGGTGATCCTGCTCGTCAAGAGTTCCGTCGGCGACGAGGCCTTCACGGCTTGGGGCTGGCGCATCCCCTATCTGGTGTCGATCATCCTGCTCGGCTTCTCGCTGTACATCCGGTTGAAGCTCAACGAGAGCCCGATCTTCCAACGCATGAAGTCGGAGGGCAAAGGCTCCTCCTCGCCGCTGAAGGACTCCTTCGCCAATTGGGCCAACGCCAAGATCGTCATCCTCGCTTTGCTCGGCCTCACGGCCGGCCAGGCCGTGGTCTGGTATGGCGGGCAGTTCTACGCGTTGCTGTTCATGACCAAGACCCTGAAGGTCGATCCCAGCACGGCCAACATTCTGATGGCGATTGCGCTCGCGCTGGCGACGCCGTTCTTCCTCGTGTTCGGCGCGCTCTCCGACAAGATCGGCCGCAAGAAGATCATCATGGCCGGTCTGCTGATCGCGGCACTCGCGTATTTCCCGCTGTTCAAGGCGCTCACCCACTTTGCCAACCCGGCGCTGGAAGCGGCGCAGGCCTCCTCCCCGGTGACCGTTGCGGCGGATCCCGGCGCCTGCTCGTTCCAGTTCAATATCGCAGGCACCCAGAAATTCCTGACCTCCTGCGACATCGCCAAGAGCACGCTCGCCAATGCCGGCGTCAATTACGGGCATGAAGACGCGGCCGCCGGGTCGGTCGCGCAGATCAAAGTCGGCAGCACGGTGATCGACAGCTACGAGGGCATCGGACTCACGCCTGAGGACTCGAAGGCAAAGGCAGATGCCTTCACCAAGTCCCTCACCGATGCGCTCACCGCCGCCGGCTATCCGGCCAAGGCGGAACCCACCCAGGTCAACTGGATCATGACTTTGGTGATCCTGTTCATCCTGGTGCTGCTGGTGACGATGGTCTACGGGCCGATCGCCGCCATCCTGGTCGAGCTGTTCCCGACCCGGATCCGCTATACCTCGATGTCGCTGCCCTATCACATCGGCAACGGCTGGTTCGGCGGCTTCCTGCCGGCGATCTCCTTCGCCATGGTGGCCGCCCAGGGCGATATCTACTTCGGCCTCTGGTACCCGATCGTGATTGCGGCCGGCACCTTCGTGATCGGCATGATCTTCATTCGCGAAACCAAGGACCACAAAATCGACGTCTGGTAGGCGCCTGGCCGACCGGGGGCCTTCCCCTCGGTTCCCCGGCAGCCCAAGGCGTGTCTCAGGCCCCCGTCCCGCGTGGACGGGGGCTTTTCCTTTGTTCCGATGGAAAGGACGCCGCGATACCCCTTTAGGATTTCCGGGCATTTCGCGGGTGCGGGAACAATTCCAGCCTGCCACACTTAATGGGGGGTCAGTAAGGAGTTGCATACGATGGCGGATGAAACCAAGAGCGGCGACATCAGGCGCACCTGGGACAACGAAGGGGCGGACCCGGCGCGCATCAACGTCAACGAAGAATACGAGCTCAAAGACTGGTCGGCGAAGCTCGGCGTCACTTCCTGGGAAGTGAAGGCCGCGGTGCGCAAGGTCGGGCCGCTGGCCAAGGATGTTGCGCGGGCGCTCGGAAGCAACACGCGGATCTAATTCGGGTCGATAGAAACGGACCATCGCATCGCCCGGCCGATCCTCGCGGCCGGGCGATCTGCGTAAGACTGGCTCTCGGCCAGCCGGGTGTCCTACCTTGGCGCCGCAATGGCCGACATTCTGAAAATCGGAGAGGTGAATCTGGATCTGCGCCAGTGGCCGGGTGCCGGAACGCCGGTCCTGTTGCTGCATGAGGCGCTGGGCGCCGCCACGACCTGGCGCGATTTTCCCGAACGTCTCGCAGCACGCACCGGGCGCCCGGTGATCGCCTGGTCGCGGCAGGGTTTCGGCCAGTCCGATCCCCGGCCCGCCCGGCCGGCGCACGACTATCTGCAGCGGGAGGCGGAGCGCGTCCCGCCACTGCTCGATGCGCTCGGGCTGAAGCAGGCGCATCTTTATGGACACAGCGACGGCGCGGCGATTGCGCTGATCACGGCGGCGATGTTTCCGCAGCGCGTCGCCGGCCTGATGCTGGAAGCGCCGCATGTCTCGGTCGAGGCCCAGACCACGACGGCGATCATCGCGGTGCGCGATCAATACGCGAATGGCCAACTGAGGGCCAAGCTCGCGCGGCATCATCGCGATCCGGACCGGGTCTTCGCCGACTGGGCGGACACCTGGCTCGATCCGGGTTTCGCCAGCTGGAGCATCGAAGACCTGTTGCCGCGGGTGACCGCGCCGGTGCTGCTGATCCAAGGCAGGAACGATCCCTATTTCAGCCTCGGCCAGCTCGATCGGATCGCGCGGGCTGTTCCGGCGACGCGGCGGCTGGAGCTGGCCGATTGCGGCCACGCGCCCTATCGCGAGCGGACCAATCCGGTGCTGGAGACCGCGGCGGATTTCCTGCAAGGCGTCGTATGAAGGCGAGTGCCGCCGCCTGAATCCTTGGGGGTGCTGCCGTGACCTCGCAATCGGGAGGGGCTGCGCCCAGCACCCCTCTAAAGGTCGGCTGACGCGATCCAGCTTTTCAATTATAATTGGTCCATGGCTGCTCATTTCCGGGGGGATCCGTGAGCCTTGCCCAATTCGCCGGACGGGATGAATCAGAAGTCGCCGGATATGCGTCATTGATCGCGCATGCCCTGCTCAGTCGGGGCTTTCCGGGTCTCCAGACCGTTTGCGGCGCCGGCCTCACGAAAGCGCATACCGTAAACGGCGAGAGCTTGGTTCCGCTCGTTCTCGTGGCGCAGGAACGGGTCAATGCCGCGCCGGATCTTCGCCTGCCGCTCGCGCCGGGCGAAATCCGGCCGCTGGCAGAGATTCGCTCGGCCTTCGAGGTCGTGGAGACGGCACTCGGTTTCACGCCTAGGCCCAGCATTCTGGCGTTTTGCGTCACACCGCCAGCGCCGCAGGTTGCATCGTCTGAATATGTGACGCAGCCCAACATCGGCACGGTTGGCTGCGGCGCCACCTGGCAGATCGGCGCCACGCACAACCAAGGCTTCCTGACCGCCGGGCATGTGGCACCGGCGGTGGGCGCGGATGTCTTCACCGGCCCTGCCATTGCCGGCGGCTCGAAGGTCGGCACCGTTCGCTATGCCAGCAACCCGGCCGGCCACGGCAGTGCGCTGATGGCCGACGTTGCCGTCGTGGAGCTCGATGCGGGGCAGACTTTCACGAACCGGAGCGGCCCGATCGGAACCGCGCCGCCCAATGGCGCTGTCTCGATCCTCAGCCCTGGCGGCGCCATGAGCAGCATCCTGGCCTATGCGAGCTTCGTCTATTGGCCGAACACCAACGGCACTTACGGCGACACCTATCTGACAGCCAGTCACGTCACCTCCGGCGGCGATTCGGGATCGGCCGTCGTGCACGGCAAGGACGTGATCGGCCTGGTGATCGGCGGCTCGCCTGGCGCCACCACCTATATCCAGGACATCCATTATCTGCTCGCCAGTGCCGGCGGGCCCGGCAGCGGGTTGGGCCCGGTCCAGGTTTGAGATGCGAACTCCATGACGAACATCGACATCCTCTTCTGGGTCAGCCTCGTCCTCGCGGTCGTGTCGTTTGGCTTCTTCCTGTTCCTGGCGATCCACCACATGCGCCGGAAGCCGAAACCGGCAGCGACGGGGGGACTGGCCGGCGCCAACGCCGAGCTGCTCGACCTCGGCAAGGTCCTGGACAGTGCCGGATCGCTGTCCGACGCATTTGCCAAGGCGGGTCCGGGACCGACGAGCGCGGTGTTGTGCGTGGTCTTCATCCTGGTCGCACTCGCGGCCAGCGGGCTGGTCACGCTGGGCGACAGCAAGGACGACGATGACAAGAACGGCGACGCCTCCCAATCCCAATCCTCGGACACACACGCAACGCCGCCGAACATCGAGCAAAGCGCGGCAACCCCCATGCGGCTGGACCTGGGCCTCGACCTGGCGCTGACCGGAACCGGCCTCACCGTCGATTGCGGCGATGGGACCCATCAGATCATCACCTTCGACAAGGGCCAGTCCAAGCTCGACGACAGCAGCGCGGCCGCGGAGCGGATGAAACCGGTGATCGATTCCATCATGGCCAATCGCCAGAAGCGGCAGCTCGCGGCCCTGCTGCTCGTCTCTTCCGCCGACGCCACCCCCCTCAGCCCGAATCTCAAATCGGCCTATGAGGACAATGCCGGCTTGGCGAAGGCGCGGGCGAACTGGGTGCGCGACAATATCGAGGCCGAGCTGAGTGACGACGATCGGCTCGGCATGGTCCCGCCGACCATCGTCTCGATCAACACGGGGCTGCCGATCACACGACTCACCTCCCAGGCCCAGCCGGCCGTGCTGAGCCGGGCGGTCGCGGTCTGCGCGCTGTGGCGATAACGCGTCCGGGCGGCCCGCCACCCCTTTCTCTTCGCACTCCGATGGTCTAAAAGACCGCGCAAATCCTGGAATTTGGATCACGGAGCTAGCGGAATGGCCGCCTACCAGTACATCTATGTCATGAAGGGTCTGGGCAAGACCTATCCCGGCGGCAAAAAGGTGCTCGAGGATATCTGGCTCAGCTTCCTGCCCGGCGCCAAGATCGGCGTGCTCGGCCATAACGGCTCGGGCAAATCGACGCTCCTCAAAATCATGGCCGGCGTCGAGAAGGACTTCAACGGCGAGGCCTGGGCAGCGGACGGCGTCTCGGTCGGCTATCTGCAGCAGGAGCCGCATCTCGATCCCGACAAGGACGTGCTCGGCAACGTGATGGAAGGTGTGGGCGAGACCGCCGCCTTGCTGAAGGAGTTCGAGGATGTCTCGAACGCCATGGGTGAGGAGGACGCGGATTTCGACACGCTGCTGGCGCGCCAGGCGGAGCTGCAGGAAAAGATCGACGCGGCCGATGCCTGGGATGTCACGCGCAAGGTCGAGATCGCGATGGACGCTTTGCGCTGCCCGCCGGGCGATGCCGATGTGACCAAGCTCTCCGGCGGCGAGCGGCGCCGCGTGGCGCTCTGCCGCCTGCTGCTCTCCCACCCGGACATGCTGCTGCTGGACGAGCCGACCAACCATCTCGACGCGGAATCGGTCGCCTGGCTGGAGCAATTCCTGCAGGAATACACCGGCACCGTCGTCGCGGTGACCCACGATCGCTACTTCCTCGACAACGCCGCCAGCTGGATCCTGGAGCTCGACCGCGGCCGCGGCATTCCGTACGAAGGCAACTATTCGGGCTGGCTGGAGCAGAAGGCGAAGCGCGAGGATATCGAGGCGAAGAGCGAGAGCTCGCGCGACCGCACGCTCGCCCGCGAGCTGGAATGGATCCGCCAGGGCGCCAAGGCGCGGCAGGCGAAGTCCAAGGCCCGTATCAACGCCTATGAAGCGCTGCTCGCGCAACAGAACGAGAAGGGCGTCGAGACCGCGCAGATCTATATCCCGGCCGGTCCGCGTCTGGGCGACCTCGTGATCGAGGCGAAGGACTTGACCAAGGGCTTCGGCGACAAGCTGCTGATCGAGGATCTCTCCTTCAAGCTGCCACCGGGCGGCATCGTCGGCGTGATCGGCCCGAACGGCGCCGGCAAGACCACGCTGTTCCGCATGATCACCGGCAGCGAGACGCCCGACAGCGGCACGTTCAAGGTCGGCGACACGGTGAAGCTCGGTTACATCGACCAGTCGCGTGACAGCCTCCTTGCCGACAAGACCGTCTGGGAGGAAATCTCCGACGGCCATGAAGAGATCGAGCTCGGCAAGCGCAAGATGCCGAGCCGGGCCTATGTCGCCGGCTTCAACTTCAAGGGCACCGACCAGCAGAAGAAGGTGGGCCAGCTCTCCGGCGGCGAGCGCAACCGCGTGCATCTCGCCAAGATGCTGAAGTCCGGCGCCAACGTGCTGCTGCTCGACGAGCCGACCAACGATCTCGACGTCGACACCTTGCGCGCCCTTGAAGAAGCGCTGACCGAGTTCGCCGGCTGCGTCGTGGTGATCAGCCATGACCGCTGGTTCCTCGACCGCATCGCCACCCACATGCTGGCGTTCGAAGGCGACAGCCATGTCGAGTGGTTCGAAGGCAACTACCAGGATTACGAAGCGGACCGGCACAAGCGCCTCGGCGCCGAAGCCGATCAGCCGCATCGCATCAAGTACAAGCCGCTGGTGCGGCAGTAATCGGCTTCAGGTGGTGGCGCTGTGGCGTCACCACCTACGCCCGCCTCCAACCTTTACGGCCCTGCGCCGCTTTCTGACGCACAAATCTCGGTCAAGGCTTGATCGAGAACGCTGAGTGTCGGCAGCCCAGCGGCATCCCGCCCCTCGATTCTGTAAAGGCCCGGTAAAGGCTGGCGCGCGCCTCACCCTGAGGCGTCTTGCTCGATTTTGGCCCCGTCGAGGCGGGTCAAGGCTTTGATCAGACGTGCTGAACAGCGATCGGCGCAGTGCATCCCACGGGGTCGATTCTGGCGGGGTCGGGTCGGGGGTTGAGGAAGCAATCGGATGCGACGTGGGCGATACAAATCACGTTTACTGGTCCCGCCGCCACAGAGAGCGAAAAACGGGATCAAGCCTTTGACGATGAATGCCTTTATCCTGTTCGCAGGGCGGAATCGTTTCTGCATTCCGTAAACGTCCGGTCAACGCAAGGCCGGTTGATTGAAGTCGGATGCGACTTCACCTGCGGCATTCACGATGTCAAACAGCGCCCGCCTGCGCGCTGCAGAGGGCAGGCAACGATTATATCACGCGCGGAACCGCGCGTCCTCGCTGCATCGCATGAATTCGGGAGTATGCAGGGTAATTCATCGCCTGCGCGAATTCGAAGACTGCCTAGATGGTCGCATTTAAGGGCAGGCTCCACCGGGATGCAATAGAGGGGCATCACGGCTGCAGTGCCCCCCTCTTACTCCCCCCTGAAGGCGGGAGAAGAGCACTGAAAGCGGACTTCTCTCGGTTGGGCCATCCACTCGGTCAAAGCCCTCCCCTCTTCAGGGGGAGTGTTGGGTGGGGGCATGCAGCCGTGGTGTCAGTGAGTTCGCCCTAACGGAAGAGCCAGGGTCTTACCCGCTGCGGCCGCGGCGGCGCATTTCGCCGAAGGCGCGGGCGAGTTGGCAGAATTCTTCGACGCTGAGCTCTTCCGCCCGCGCGGTGTCGCGGATGTTGGCGCGGTCGAGCAGCGCATTGGCTTCGACCGGCAAGGTCTTCAGCGATTGGCGCAGCATCTTCCTTCGCTGGCCGAAGCCGGCTTCGGCGACGGCTTCGAGGTCGCGCGGGTCGGCGGGATAGAGCGGCTGCGGATGCGGGATCAGCTGCACGACCGTCGACGTCACCTTCGGCGGCGGGATGAAGGCGCGTGGCGGGATGTCGAAGAGCTGCTTCGCCGTACAGCGCCATTGGGTCACGATCGAGAGCCGGCCGTAATCCTTGGTGCGCGGCTGCGCGGTCAGGCGGTCCGCGACTTCCTTCTGGAACATGAGGGTCAGCGAAGCGAATTGCTCGGCCTGCTCCAGCCAGTTCAGCAGCAGCGGCGTCGCCACATTGTAGGGGAGATTGGCGACGATGCGACGCGGGCCCTCGCCTAGCTTGGCGGCATCGACCTTCAGTGCATCGCCCTCGACGACTTCGAGCCGGCCCGGATAGCGCGCAGCGACATCGCCGAGCGCCGGGAGCGCACGGGCATCGCGCTCGATCGCGATCACCTTCCTCGCGCCTTCCATCAGCAGCGCGCGGGTGAGGCCGCCAGGCCCGGGACCGACTTCGATCACCGTGCCTTCGTCGATCTTGCCGGCAGCGCGAGCGATCTTCTGGGTCAGGTTGAGGTCGAAGAGGAAATTCTGCCCGAGCGCGCGCTTGGCCTCGATCCCGTGGCGCCGAAGCACCTCGCGAAGCGGCGGCAGGCCGTCCTTGGCCAGCAGTTCTGTACCCTGATCACTCATTGGGGGCGCCGCTCATAGCCGGATGTCGATATAGGCGGCGCGGCGAAGATCGCTCAGATAGCCGCGCGCGAGCGTCTCGAGGCGCTCGGAGGCGAGCCGGTCGGCGATCGCGACGCGGGAGACCTCGCCGCTGGAATCGCCGCGGTCGCAGACCACGAAGATCGCGACGCCGCCGGGACCCGGGATCGCGCTGGTCGGCTCGCCGACCGGCTGCGTCATGACGAGGTCGCGCAGCTCCGGCGGCATTTCGTCGACGCGCTGCCGGCCCATATCCTGGAACATGGCGGGCCGCGCATCCTGCGACAGCCGCTCGAATTCCTCGCAGCTGTGTGCCTCCTTCTTGGAGAAGGTGTCCGCCTGCTCCTGCGCCGCCTTTTTCTCGCGCTCGGCGGCATTCGGGGTGAGCGGCCAAACGAGGCGCACCAGATGCACCGAACCCGGCGCCACCACGGACTCATCGCCGGTCCGAACGTCCTCGATCCGGATCAGGTAAAAGCCGCCGGTGCCCTGGATCGGCCCGAGCACCTTGCCGCGCACATTGTCGCCGCTGCCCAGCGGCGCAAGCTGCGCGGCGATCGCCGGATCGACCTGGTCCGGACGGCGCCAGCCGATGTCGCCGCCGTTGGATGCGCCGGTGTCCTGGGAGAATTCCTGCGCCAACGACGCGAAATCGGCGCCGCTGTTGAGCTGATCCAACAGGCGCTGGGTGGCTTGCTGCACGCCCGGCGCATCCTTCGGCGAATCGACCGCCTGGAAGATCTGCGACAGACGATACTCGGCCTTGCCCTGGGCGGCCTTGGCGCGCGCCAAGGCTTCATTGATCTCGGCATCGGTGATGCGGATGGTGGAGCGGAGCTTGCGCTGCACCAGGCGGCTCCAGCCGATGTCGGCGCGCATCTGGTCGACGAGCGCCGAAGTCAGGATGCCGTTGCTCATCAGGTAGTTTTCGAAATCCTCGAGCGACATGTTGTTGCGCCCGGCCAGATTGTTGATGCGGTTGTTGATCTCGCCATCGCCGACGGTGACGCCCTGGGCCTTCGCCTCCTGGATCTTCAGATGATCGTCGATGAGCGAACGCATCACGTTCGGCAGGAGCTGCTGCCGCGTCTCCGGCGTGTCCTGCATCTGCGCCGAGAGCATCGCGGCACGCAGGCGCGCAACCACGTCAAGCTGGGTGATCACGTCGTCGTTGACCACCGCGGCGATCTTGAGCTCGTCCTGGGCCAGAGCGGTCCGGCCGCCGCCCGTGGCAGCGAGAAGAAGGCAGAGAACGGCAAGGACCTTCAGCCACGCCATCCGGCGGGCGCCGTGCAATCCGTCCCGTGATTGAAAGCTAGCAAACAATCCGTTCTCCCAGTGCGTCCGATCCTGCCGATCCGACCCAGTCAAGCAAGTTCGTCACGATAGTGCAATCCGCCGACCGATACCGGCCCGAATCCGGCACCGCGTCCAAAGTCGTCCCGGATATCCCGATCGGCCGCCGGCATCAGAAGGAAGCCCCGATGTCGCCGAGATTCTTGAAGGTGAAGGTCACGAAGGCGGTGAATTTGCCCGACGAATTGTCGGTGTCGGCTTCGGGCGTATAGGTGGCGCTGACGTTGAAGCCGAAGCATTCGTCGTTATAGCCGATACCGCCGTACATGCTGTTCACCCGCTGCTGGACCAGGTCATAGCCGGCACCCGCCGAAACCGACCAATAATCGAGGAACTTGCTGTTGACGCCGGCATAGACCTGCTCGCGCGTGTCGAAATCCCCGTTGTCGGAAAGACGGATATAATTCACGCCTCCCGCGAATTCCTTAGGCCCGGCGCTGAGGCTGACCTCCTGGCGCCGCATTTCCGTGTTATCGAGGTCGTAGCGGAAGCGATAGGTGGCATTCAGATAGTTGTTCGGCTGCAGCGAGACGCGCCCGACGATGTCGGTCAGATCGGCGTTGATGCCGCTGTCCGCCGGCTCGTCGTGGCTGCGGATGAACTGATAGCTCTGGCCGAGAAAGACTTCGGCGCGACCGCCGTCGTTGTTGTAGGCGCTCCAATCGATGCCGTAGTTGACGCGTGATCCGGCATCCACCCGGTCGAGCCCGGTGAAACGGTTGGTCGAGAACAACTTGGTGTCGTCCCACTCGAAAGTGCGGCTGTCCTCGTTCGGGATCTTGCCGGAATTGCAGCAATCCGGCGCCATCACCAGCTGCACGATCGGCTGCAGCACCTGGGTGAAGGTCTCGCCGGGCTTCACGAACGGATAGCGCCACTTCAGGCTGCCCTGCGGAAAGATGCGGCCGGTGACGCCGTTGAAGGTGTTGGTGCTCGAGGAAGGATCGATGTTGTCGCTGTCGGGATCGGTATCGTTGGTGGCGTACATGTCGGCCGCGAGCGAAAGCTTGAGCTCGTAGATGTCGCCCCAGGAGCTGGTATAAGGCAGAGTCCAGCTCGGATGCGCGGTGACCCGGAATTGATCGCGGCCTTCGCGGCGCACCAGGTTCACCATGCCGAGATCGAAGCCCCAATAGCCGCCGCCGGCGCCGGGCTCGCCGGTGAAATCGTAGTTGAACAGCGGCGCAATGATCGGCGCGTTCTCGTCCTTGAGGTTTTCCTCGGTGGTCTGCCAGCCGTAGCCGCGCGCCTCCATATAGCTGCGGCCGAAGAAGCCTTCGCTCCACAGGCTGTCCTCGAGCCAGCGGCGCGAGCCGAGGTGGTACTGGCGCAGATATTCCTTGTCGGTCGTGTTCTTGAAATTGAAGCCCCAGCGCCAATCGCGGTTGAGGTCGAACAGACCCTGGCCGGCGACGTGACCACGCAAGTCGCGACCCGTCTCGCCGTCGTCCGGAGCATCCTCATAGGTGCCCGAAGCGCTCAGCGTGAAGACGCCGTTGGGAACGCGCTGGCGGTATTCGCCCGCCAACACGGCAGCGCCCGGATCCGGCTCGCCGGTCACACGGGCGATCGGGCTGATGGTCACATCACGGTCGTCATCCAAGACAACGAAATAGGGCTGGCGCACCTGCACGCCGGAATTCCCGGAGGAGAACGAGAAGATCGGGGCGAGCAGACCGGTCTGCCGCTGCACGCCGATGTCGGCATGCCGGAACCATGGGGTGTACATGACCGGGACGCCCCACATCTCCATCCAGGCGTGGTGATAGGTGATGGTCTGCTCGGTCTCGTCGCGCACCACCTGGTCGGCCTTGATCTGCCAGACCGGCTGGCGCTTCGGATCGGACCGGCACGGAAGACAGGGCGTGTAGACCGCCTTGTTGAAAATTTCCTTGGTGCCGCCGACGCGATGCGAGGTGTAGGCCGCAAGCCGCGACTTGTCCTTCAGCAGCGCGCGAAAACCCTTGATGACGCCATTGTTGAAATCGTCGGAGAGGTCGACATAGTTGCCGAACACGGTGTCGCCGTTCGGCATCAGCAGCACGACGTTGCCCGAGGCGCTGATGGTCTTGGCGCGCTCGTTGTAGGTGACCGTGTCGGCCATGACGACGCGGTCGTCCTGTGCCATCTCGACATGGCCGCGCGCGACGTAGACGCCGAGTTCCTGATCGTAGCCCGCCTCGTCGGCGATCAGGTCGACCGGATTGTCGCTGGCCTGCGCCGCGCCGAGATCGAAGCGCCAGAGGCAGAACAGAGCGGTCGCGCCCAGCAGAAAGCGGCGCAGCGCGTGTCCGCGCCGCATGCCAATCCACTGCATGCCTGGCCGTTGCATGCCTGTCCGTTGCTCAGTCGCTGCAAACCCGCTTGAAGGCTTGAGCCGCCTCACGCCGCCACCCCGGAGATCCCCTTATGGTCTTATCAGGCGGCCGACAGCCCTTGGACTCGCCCCGGGCTTTCCCCGTTTCGCCGGCGGCCTTGAAGGGCCGGAATCCGGCCGCGCTCATTGGCCGGTAAACTAGCACGTTAAGCCCATTCGTCCACTGATTTCATGGACTTGCGAGTCGTCGCCGCGCACGGTTCCGGGTTGGCGGCGCGCCCTCGCCTATGCTAACTCTTGAGCAGATTTCAAAAGGACCGACTTTCAAAAGGACTGGCCGGAGACCGCCGGTCGCAATCGCCGAGGAAAGCATGAAAATCGCATTCGTGAAGCCGGAATTGCCGGAGACCGGCAGTTTGGCCGTTGGCGTCATGGACGGGCGCAAGCTCGGATCCCATGCCGCGCAGGTCGAGAAGCTGACAAAGGGCGCGGTAAACCGCGCGATCGGAGCCAGCCGGTTCAAGGGCGGCACCGACGATCATCTGGCGCTTCTGGCGCCGGCCGGCGTGCAGGTGAACCGCGTGCTGCTGATCGGACTCGGCACGGCGCAGAAGCTCGATGCACTGACCGCGCAATCGATCGGCGGCCGGCTGGTCGCCGCCTTCAACGCCGCCGGTGAGAAAGAGGCGACGGTCCTGATCGAAGCGATTCCCGGCGCGCCGCTTTCCGAGGCCGAGATCGCCGCCAACATCGCCTATGGCGCGCAGCTCCGGAGCTACCGGTTCGACAAGTACAAGACCAAGGAAAAGCCGGAGCAGAAGCCGAGCCTGAAGAAGCTCACCATCGGCACGGCGGAAGCGCACGCGGCGAAGAAGGCCTATGACCCGCTGGAGAAGATCGGCGAAGGCATTTTCCTCACCCGCGACCTGGTTTCCGAACCGGCCAACGTGATCTATCCGGAGACTTTGGCGCAGCAGGCGAAGACGCTTGCCGAGGTGGGCGTCGAGGTGAAGGTGCTGGGCGAGGCCGAGATGAAGAAGCTCGGCATGGGCGCGCTGCTCGGCGTCGGACAAGGCAGCGAGCGGGAATCGAAGCTGGTCGTCATGCGCTGGAACGGCGCCGCGGATTCGAAGGCGAAGCCGATCGCGTTCGTCGGCAAGGGCGTCACCTTCGACACCGGCGGCATCTCGATCAAGCCGGCGGCCGGCATGGAAGAAATGAAGTGGGACATGGCCGGCTCCGGCGTCGTCATCGGCCTGATGCAGGCGCTCGCCGCGCGCAAGGCCAAGGTCAACGCGGTCGGCGTCGTGGGTCTCGTGGAGAACATGCCCTCCGGCACCGCGCAGCGGCCGGGCGACATCGTTACCTCGATGTCCGGCCAGACGATCGAGGTGCTGAATACCGATGCCGAAGGGCGCCTGGTTCTCGCTGACGCCCTCTGGTACACCCAGGAGAACTTCAAGCCGGTGGCGATCGTGGACCTCGCGACCCTGACCGGCGCGATCATGGTGGCGCTGGGCCAGGTGCATGCCGGTCTCTTCTGCAACGACGACACGTTCTCCGACCGGCTGACCGAGGCCGGCAAGGCGACCGGCGAGACCCTGTGGCGCATGCCGCTCGGCCCGGCCTACGACAAACTGATCGACTCTCCCGCCGCCGACATGAAGAACATCGGCGGGCGCTTCGGCGGCAGCATTACCGCGGCGCAGTTCCTGCAGCGTTTCATCCAGAAGGGCACGCCCTGGGCCCATCTCGACATCGCCGGCATGGCCTGGTCGGACAAGGACACGCCGACCGTGCCGAAGGGCGCCACGGCTTACGGCGTGCGGCTGCTCGACCGGCTGGTCACCGACCATTACGAGGACAAGTGATCCCGAAAGGCCCACAGGGGACGTGACGGAAGTCCGCTTCTATCACCTGCAACGCGCACGGCTCGAGGAGGTCCTGCCGGTCATCCTCGAGCGGTGCCATCAACGCGGCGAGCGCGTCCTGGTGCTCGCCGGCTCGACCGAGCGGGTCGAGGCGCTGGCCGCCCTGCTCTGGACCTACAAGCCTGATTCCTTCCTGCCCCATGGCACAGCCCGGGATGGCGAGGCCGCCCGGCAGCCGATCTACCTCGCGACATCCGAAGGCGAAGGCGAAACGCAGAACGGGGGCCTGAACGGGGCGCCCAACGGCGCGCCAGTGCTGATCTTGAGCGACGGCGCCCAGCATCCCCGGGTCGGCGATTTCAAGCTGGTCTGCGCGCTGTTCGACGGCCATGACGAGGCGGCGGTGGCCGCCGCCAGGACCCAGTGGAAGGCTTGCAAGGAGGCCGGCCATGCCGTGGTTTATTTCCAGCAGGCCGATTCCGGCAAATGGCAGGAAACCGCCCGGGCCTGAACCAGCCCCAGGAAAGCTGCGACCGACATCACATATCGGTGCAAGATTCGGCGTTTTTGCTTGCAGATTCAGGCCGCTAACTGGACTTTAAGCCGGCCGGGCAATAGATTGGGCCGATTGCAGGTCCGGCTTTGTGACCGCGGATAAGGGTCCATGAAAGGCCAATTCTCAGCAGCCAGGCTCACTCGGTTCGCCCGCAACAGCGAAGGCGCGACCATCATCGAGTTCGCCTTGATCTTCCCGATCGTCCTGTTCATCACCTTCGGCATCATGGAGATCAGCCTCTGCATGGCGAGCCTGGTGACCCTGGAGGGCGGCCTCAAGGAAGCCTCGCGCTACGGCATCACCTCGCAGAGCACGGCGCCGCCCGACGTCAACAAGGTTCCGACTGCCTTCAAGGTCGGCAACGACAACCGCCTGATGTCGATCGGCTATATCCTCAATCAGACCACGCTCGACCTGATCGACCTCAACCAGGCCACGATCACGACCAAGATCTACAGCAGCTTCAGCGCGATCAAGGACGGCGAGCCCTACACCGATCAGAACGCCAACGGCCAGTATGATCCGCCGGGGACGCCCGGCATTCCCGCGGGCGAAGCGTATTCCGACATGAACTGCAACGGGACGCGGGACAGTTCCGGGTCGTCCAGCACCGGTGTCGGCGCCGCCGGCAACATCGTGGTCTATACCGTGAACTACAATTGGAACATCCTGACGCCGATCATCGGCAAGTGGCTCGGCAAGCCCGATCCGAACCATGCCGGCCGCTACATCATCCCGATGAGCGCCAGCATCGTGGTCAAGAACGAGCCGGACCTCTCCGGCAGCACGTTCTGCAAGAGCTGAGTATGAGCCTGAAGAGCGCCGTCCTGAACGCATCGCCGCCCTGGCTGCGCCGGTTTGCCGAGGGCGAGAAGTTCCTTAAAGACGAGAGGGGCGTGGCCGCGATCGAGTTCGCGCTGGTGCTGCCGGTCGTGCTGCTCATCCTGCTCGGCTGTTTCGAAGTGCCGCGCTTCGTGCTGATCTATCAGAAGCTCGCCCGCACCGCGTCCGGCGTCGCCGACCTAGTCGCCCAGGGGGACGAGCCGCTGCAGAAGAACCAGATGAACGACATCTTCATCGCCGGCAAAGTGATGATGCAGCCCTATGACGTGATCGCCAACGGCAAGATCATCGTCAGCTCGATCAACAACCCGAGCCCGAGCTGCAGCGGCTCCACCGGCGTGAAGGTGACGTGGCAGAAGGACAACGGCGGCAATGCGAAGGATCCCGTCACGGGAAATCCCTCTGGAAGCAGGGTCGGCACCAAGTGCCAGACGCCGGTGCTACCGGCAACACTCATGCCAGGCACCAACGAAGAGGTGCTGGCGGCCGAGGTGTACTTCAACTACACGCCGATCTTCGCGAACCTGATCTATAAGGGATCACAGCTCTACCAGATTGCCTATACCAGGCCGCGCAACAAAAACCTGATGACCGAGCCGCCGACGACTTGCACCCCACCCGCCACCCAATGCTGATGAGCGCGTAGCGCCCGTCCGGAAACAAAACGCCCGCCAAGCCTGACCGGTTCGGCGGGCGTTTCGTTTCGATCGGCGGCGCTACTGGACGATGCGCAAAGCGGAGAGGCTGGCAGCGATCTGGTCGAAGGCGGTGGCGAGCGCGGCGTCGTCAGGTGCGTTGTAGTAGTAGGGCGCCTGCGGTTGGGTGGCGACCTTCTGCAGCAACGCGGACAAGCCCGCGGTGTTCGAATTGTACTGGATCACGTAGATCTTCACCGCCGAAGGATCCAGAGGCGTCAGGCCCTTGATCCTCTGCGCCAGCTGCAGCAAATGGCCATTGAGATTGTTCTTCACGGTGCTGCCGTCGGGCAAGGTCATATCGCCCTTGGAGGTGATGGTCCCGGCCGGGACGCCGGGGCCGAACCAGCCGTGATAGGCGTCGCCGGCGCTGCCGTAGTTCTCGCCGTCGGTCATGAACACGATCGCCTGGGCGCGCTGGAACGGCGGGTTGACCTTGGCCTGATTGAAGGGGTCGCCCGGCATCAGCACTTCCCACGCCCAGAACAGGCCCTGCGGCGCGTCGGTGGCCCCGAACGTCTTCAGGGCGTTGATCATGTTCTTGACCGATGTGGCACTGGTCTGCAGCGGTAGAACGCCGATGGTCGGGCAATCGTCGCAGCTGTCGGCGTAGGTCGGGACCGGTGGGATCGGCCAGCCTGGGTTCGGGATCGGATTGCCGGGGGCGTTCTGGCTGTTGTTCCAATACTGAGCGTAACAGGGCGGCGAGAAGAAGCCGCTTGATTCACCCTCACTTGTCGGGATCGGCTCCCAGCCGGGCCAGGTCGCGTTGGTGCCGAGCGTCGTATCGGCGTCGTTGGTCTGGTCGCTGTCATCGACGTAGCGCGCGTAGACGCAGCCGTCCCATCCGCCCGGCATGTAAACCCCGTTGTTCGGGTTGAGCAGCAGCGGCACTTCGGAATTGGCGGCCTTGTAGGTGCCCGGCAGCTTCCCGACGGGGCCGTAGATGTCCCCCGGGTTGGTGTATTTGCGGCCCTTGTTCGGGTTGGTGAAAGGGTTGCCGAACGGACCGGTGATCGTGCCATTGCTGTTCGCCGGATACGTCCGCACGTTGACCTTCGAGGTCCAGGGCACGACGCCGATGTTGAGCAGCGAATAGTTGACGCCGTTGACGTTGACGGTCTGGCTCTGGCCGCCGGTGGTGAACGGCTTGAACAGGGAATCCACCAGCGCGGTCGCGTTGTCCTTCAGCGCGTCGAGCTTGGTGCAGGGCTGGCACATCGAGCCCGAGACGTCGAACGAGAACACGACGTCGAGACCGCTCTGGGCCCGCGCCACCGTCGCGGCGGCGACCATCGTCATGTTCTTGAAGCCCAGCACCTTCATCAAAGTCGTGGGAATGGTGGCGCTGGAGGAGACGGTGACGATGGTGTTGTTGTTGGTGACGTTGATGACCGGCGTCACCACATTGGCGCCCATCGCGCCGTTCGGGAAATTTGCATTGAAGAAGGCGAGCGCGTCGGACTTCACCTTGTTGTTGCTGGGATCGTTCGCGGTCTGCAGCGCCTTGCCGCCGGCCAGCGCCGCGGCGTCGATCGCCTCCGAGAGCCGCGCCTTCACCAGGTAGCCGCGGGCGGCATCGACCGCGAGGCCGGCGACGCCGATGAAAACGATGGCGGAGAGCCCGAAATAGATCGCGACGGCGCCCCCCTCGCCATGCAGGAACCGGCGGAACGCGCGGGGCTGCCGGACGGCGTCACGCAAGACGCCACACCGGGCCTTCAGCGCGGAAGCAAAACGAAACAGCGACATGGCTCGACCCTCTTTCGCCCCACCACATCATGATACAGCCAATCGCGCCGCAGACAATGCGCCTGGCCTGGTTAAATCTTTGATTCAGCTCGAATTAATCGCGACGGCCAACACCCTGGTATGCGACCATGCGGATTCCGGGTGCCGGTTTTAGCACCCGCCCCCGCCGGCCCGCGCGGCCTATTGCTGCTTATCGGTGATGTTGCGGTTGACGTTCTGGTTGAGATCGACGCCGGCGCTGAAGGTGGCTTCCGCCGAGCTCGCGGACTTCGATGCATCGGTGTCGCTGCTTGTGCTGCTGGTCGCCGAGGCGGCGAACTCGACATCGGTCGGCGACAGAACCCGGGCGCACCGTTCGGTGCCGCAGGCATAGAGCACCTCGGTAGGCGCCGCGCCGGCCGTGGCGTTGAGCACGCTCACATGGCGCGCCGACACCGGCGACACCACCACCGGCCAATCCAGGAGCAGTTCCTGATCGCCAGACAGCACCAGGATATTGGTCTCGCCGGGCGTCTTGCCGAAGACGATCACGGTGTCCGGGGTGTCAAGGGTGACGTCTGCGACGGTCGGATCGCCGATCACGACGCTGGTCGCGGGCTTGGCGAGCTTCACCACCCGGGCCTCGCGCCAATTGAGATTGAGCCCATCCGCCATCGCGGCGGCGCTGGACACAGCCATGGCTGCCAGCATCGGCACCAGAACCAACAGACGACGCATTATTCCCCTCCACACCGGCCCCCTCCGTTCAACAAACGGACTCAACCCTTAACCGGCAATTGTTAATCTTAGTCGAGAACCGGCCTTGCGGCAATGCGGATTGCATGATTTCCCATCGAGGCGGGATGCCGCTTGCTGCACCGCCGCAGAAAATGTATAAGATCATCAAGTGGTTGCGGCTGCCTCGGGGCCCGGAGCTGTTCCGGGAGAATGGCGTGCCGCCCGCGGGGGAGATTGCCCTATGGTCGGGATGACGCGGCGATTGCGCCCGGAAAGCCGGCGCAAGGCATGGCTGGCGACGGTTGCGGCCGGCTTGCTCCTGGGCGGCTGCGGTGCCATGGCGCCGGCGGAAGAGAAGCCGGACGCCGCCGCGCTCGAGGATGCCCAGCTCAAAGCCGGGCAGCAGGCCGAGGCGACCTACAACTACGCCGACGCCGTGAACATCTACCAGGGCCTCCATGCCGCCAAACCGGACGACCCGCAGCTGACACTGAGCCTGGCGCGGAACTTCCGCTTCGCCGGCCAGCCGCAGAATGCCATCGCCGTCCTCAGCCAGTTGATCGGCAAGCAGGGCCGCACCGCGCCGCTGCTGACCGAACTCGGCAAGGCCTACCTCGCCGCCGACCAGGACAACCTCGCATTGCCCACCCTGCTCGAGGCAAAGGGGCAGGCGCCGAACGACTGGGAAATCCTCTCGACGCTCGGCGTCGCCTACGACTACCAGGGCAATTACGCCGATGCGCGTGAAGCCTATGCCGAAGCGCTGATCGCGTCGCCGAGCAATCCGGCCGTGCTCAACAACCTCGCGCTGTCGCAAGCCTCGAGCGGCGATCTCGACGGCGCCATCGCCACCTTGGAACAGGCGACCGACCAGCCCGCCGCCTCGGCGCAGACCCGGCAGAACCTGGCCTTGCTGATGGCGATCAAGGGCGATCCGGACGCGGCCGAGCGCCTCGCGCGCAAGGACCTACCCCCGGATATCGCCGACAACAACAATGCCTATTTCCGGATGATCTCGGCCGCGGCCAAGGCAGCGGCTGCCGCTCCGCCGGCAACATCGCCGTCGAAGCAGTCGGTGGTGCAGTAGCGCCCCGGCGCTTACTTCAGCATTGCGGCGACCTGGATCCCGGCCGGCCCGGCGATCACGATGAACAGCACCGGCAGGAAGAAGATGATCATCGGCACGGTGAGCTGAGCCGGAAGCGCCGCGGCTTTTTTCTCCGCGGCATTGAGACGGGCGTCGCGATTTTCCTGGGCGATGACCCTGAGGCCGGTCGCGATCGGCGTGCCGTACTTCTCCGATTGCAGCAGCGTGGTGGTCAGCGAGCGGAAGGTCGCAAGCCCGGTGCGATCGGCGAGATTTTCATAGGCGCCGCGCCGGTCGCCGAGATAAGCAAGCTCGGCGGCGGTCAGCCCCATCTCTTCGGCCATGAGCGGCGCGCTTTCCGCCATCTCCTCCGAGACCTTGGTAAAAGCGGCTTCGATCGACATGCCGGATTCGACGCAGATCACCATGAGATCGAGCGCATCCGGCAGCGACCGGGTCAGGATCTTCTGGCGCTTCTGCACCGCATTGGTGAGAAAGATCGTCGGCAGCAGGTAGCCCAGGCCCGCGCCGACCAAGGCGCAGAGCAGCTTGGCTTGGGTGGTCCAATCCGGGAACAGCGACAGGCTGTAGAAGAAGGCCAGCACAGCGAGACCGATCGGCATCGCGAGCCGCACGAAGGTGAAGGTGACCGGCGCCGAGGTGGTGCGATAGCCGCCCTGGATCAGGCGCCGCTTCAAATCCTTCTGCTCCAGCATGTCCTCGAGCCGAAGCTGCTTGATGACGCCCCGCATCGCGCTTTCCGAGCGCGTCGGCTGGAGGCGCCGGCGCGAATTGAAGCCCTCGCGCTGCTGGATCTGCAATTCGTCGCGCTTGAAGGCGACCGCCTTGCGGCGCGCCGCGAACTTGTCGTTCTGCAGGAAGGGCGTCGCCACCGCCATCACCGATGCGAAGGCGGCGATGAAGGCGACGCAGATGATCACGGTCGGAAGATCGAACCCGAAGGTCCAGTTGTCGAACATTTCCATCGCAGATCTCCGTGCGACCGGGCGCGCCTAGACGTCGCTGAATCCCGGGCGGCCGCTACATATCGAAGTTGATCATCTTGCGCATCACCATGACGCCGGTGCCCATGACCACGACGCAGATCGCGAGCAGGAAACGGCCGGTTTCGGTGGTGAAGAGCAAGCCCACGTAGTCGGGCGCCAGGAACGAGAGTGCGCCCATCACGAACAGCGGCAGCGAGCCGATGATGCCGGCCGAAGCCTTGGCTTCGCTCGACATGGCCTGCACCTTGTCCTTCATCTTCTTGCGCTGGCGCAGCACGTCGGAGAGCTTCGCCAGCGTCTCGGCCAGGTTGCCGCCGGTGGTCTGCTGCGTGCCGAGCACGATGGTGAAATAGCGGAACTCAGGGCTGGGCAGGCGATCGCTCATGCGCTGGAGGGCATCGCCCATCGGCTGGCCCAGCTTGATCGCCTCGTTCACCAGGCGGAATTCCGGCCCGACCGGGTCCGGCGATTCCTGCGCGATGATGGCCAAGCACTCGCCGACCGTCAGACCCGAACGCACGCCGCGGACGATAATGTCGATGGCATCGGGAAAGGCGGCGATGAATTTCTTCATCCGCTTTTTGATCAGAAAATTGAGGATGAATTTCGGAATGCCGAGGAACGCGACCAAGCCGACGGCCGGCAGCAGGATCGGCGGCACGCCGAAGTAGAAGGCGATGCCCATGAGAACGACGCCACCGAGCAAGGCGAACATCAGGAATTGCTGAGGCGAGATCGACAGGCCGGCGAAGATCAGGCTTTCGCGGAGCCGCGAGCCCCGGCGCTTCTGCCGCGCTTCCTCAGCCTGTTTCAGGCGGTCCTGGATCTGCTTCTTGCGCTTGCCGGCGGCGTTCGCGTCCTTGCGTCCGGTTCCGGGAAGAACCAGCGCCGGCAAAGGATCGCCGACGACGGTGCTGATGCGGCGCTTCAGGCGGGCCTGCGGTGCCGTCACGGCGGCGTAGATGCCGAAGCCCAACAGCAACATGGCGATCGCGGCGAGCCCCGCGATCCCGTAAATCAGCAGCTGCGGGTTCGCAGCCAGATTAGGCACTGCCGGCCTCCATGGCCTCGGCCAGATCGCGTTCCTTGCCGAAATAGCGGACGCGATCCCAGAAGCCCGGACGCAGGCCGGTGAACCGGTGACGCCCGGTGATGCGGCCTTGCGCATCCTCGCCGGTGATCTCGTAGATGAACAGGTCCTGCAAGGTCACCACCTCGCCTTCCATGCCCATCACCTCCGAGACATGGGTGATCTTGCGCGAGCCGTCGCGCAGACGCGCGGCCTGGACCACCACCTGGATGGCGCCGGCGATGTGCTCGCGGACCGTCTTGGCCGGCAGGTTGTAGCCGCCCATGGCGATCATGTTCTCCATACGCGAGACGCATTCGCGCGGGTTGTTGGCGTGGATGGTGCCCATCGAGCCGTCATGGCCGGTGTTCATCGCCTGCAGAAGATCGAAGGCTTCTGGACCGCGGACCTCGCCGACGATGATCCGCTCGGGACGCATACGCAGGCAGTTCCTGACCAGGTCGCGCATGGAGACCTGTCCCACGCCCTCGAGGTTGGGCGGACGGGTTTCGAGGCGCACCACGTGCGGCTGCTGCAACTGCAGCTCGGCCGCGTCCTCGCAGGTGATCACGCGCTCGGTGCGGTCGATGTAATTGGTGAGACAGTTCAGAAGCGTGGTCTTGCCCGAACCGGTACCGCCGGAAACGATGGTGTTGATCCGGCAGTGGCCGATGATCTCGAGCAGCCGGCCGCCGGCCGGGGTGATCGTGCCGAACTTCACCAGCTTGTCGAGCGTCAGGCGGTCGCGGCGAAACTTACGAATGGTGAGCGCCGGGCCGTCGATCGAGAGCGGCGGCGCGATCACGTTCACACGGGAACCGTCGGCCAAACGGGCGTCGCAGATCGGGCTCGCTTCATCGACGCGCCGGCCGACCGCGGAGACGATGCGCTGACAGATGTTCATCAGCTGCTGATTGTCGCGGAACCGGATGTCGGTCAGCTCGATCTTGCCGTTGGTCTCGATGTAGACCTTGTCGGCGCCGTTGACCATGATGTCGGCGATATCGTCGCGCGCCAGCAGCGGCTCCAAGGGCCCGAGGCCGAGCACGTCATTGCAGATTTCCGTGATCACCATCTGCTGCTCGGCAGCCGACAGCGTCAGGTTCCGCATATTGATGATTTCGGAGACGATCTCGCTGATCGCGTCGCGGACCGACTTGTGATCGAGCTTGGCGAACTCGCCGAGATCGACGGTCGCCATCAAGTCGTTGAACACGTTGAGCTTGATTTCCGCCAGGCGGGAATCAAGCTCGCCGCCGCGGCCGCCGGTCGACGGCGAACGGGGCGCCGGAGCGGGCGCGGGTGTTGCTGGGGCTTCCGCGACGGCGGGCGTGCGATTGCCGCCAGCAGCCGGGGTGTTGCTACGCTTGCCGAACATTCCTGTTCAGGCTCCTCGCTTCAAAAAGCCATTGAGGCTCAAGCTTCGGGCCGGAAACGCCGACTGTCAACTCGCCTGCTTTTTCGGCTTCTTCTTCAGCCAGCCGAGCAGTGAGTTTTCACCCCCGCCGGCAGCCCGCGCGGCGGTCGATTGCCGGGCGCCGAGGGTCGTCGCGATTTGCCGGAAAGTCGCTGCGGCTTTGTGCGACCGCGCGCCTTCCCCGAAAACCTGACCGTTATTCGAAAGCTGGCCGAAGATCTGCGGCTCCCAGGAGAGCACACCGACCGGCACCAGGCGCAGAGACTCCTGGAAATCCTTCACCGAGAGCTGGGTCTTCTTGCCGGCATCGAGCTTGTTCAAGACCAGCCGCACGTTGGCCTGCTCGCCGCGGCGGCTGCGCATCCAATCGACCAGCATCTTCGCGTCCCGAAGGTTACTGAGGTCGGGCGCCGCGGTGATCACCACTTCGTCGGAGAGCACCAGCAGGTTGGAGGTCCATTCGTTCCACTGCCGCGGCAGATCGACCACGACGGTCGAAGCCATCTGACGCGTGAGGTCGATCAGGCGCTCGACGCTCTCGGTGGTCGGCCGATAGAGCTCCTTCAGCGTCCCTTGCGTCGAGATGACGCTCAAGTGCTCGTCATGCTCCATCAAGAAGCGCTCGACCAGCGTCGCGTCCAGGCGCTCGGTGTCGATCAGCGCGTCACCCGCCGCCTGCTTCGGATCGAGATTGAGCGAGAGCGCCGCGGTCCCGAAGTTGAGATCGAGATCGACCAGGATGGTCTCGTCCTTGGTGGCGTCGGCCAATGTCCAGGCGGTGTTGCAGGCGACCGTCGTGCTGCCGACGCCGCCGCGCGCACCGATGAACGAGATCAGGCGGCCCTGCTCTTTCTGCAAGGGGTCGCGGATCGATTCCACGACCGCCTCGACGATCTCCTGGGTCGAGACCGGGCCGACCAGGTATTCAGCGACGCCCTGGCTGACCAGGCGGCGATAGACCTGCACGTCGTTGATCGAGCCGATCACGATCACCTTGCGGCCGGGCTCGACCACCTCGGCCATCTGCTCGAGGTTCTTCAGCAACTGGTCGATGCCGCTCGGATCCTCGACGATGATGACGCGCGGGCTCGGGTTGTCGGCGTAGTGCTTCACCGCCCGCGGCAGGCCGCCGAACAGGATGGCAAGCTTGACCTTCGAGAACTCGCGCTCCGCGCGAAGTCCTTCGAGCGCCGCCTCGGTCTCCCGGCTCAGCGGAAACGCTTCGATGCTGAAGCGATGAATCACGCAGGAACTCCTATTTCCTTACTGGGCACCGGTCGTCGTCGAGGTCGGACTGGCTTCGATCGGGCTCGCGATGACTTGTCCCGATGCGTACTTGGTAACGATATCGTAGCTGCGCTGGCCCCAACGTCCGGACGGCGGCTGCATTTGCTCGAGATCGAGCGGGTTGACCGCCATCAGCCCCACGTTGCGCTCGGTGGCGCAGCCGAGGTTGCCCATGTTCTGATTGTAGAAGTTGATTTCCACCTGTTCGTTGGTCATTCCGCAATCGGGGACCTCGGCAACATAGATCGGAAACATGACGGTGGCGCGATGGGCGGCGCCCGAGCTCCATTCCGGATGCAATGTCACATTGACGGCCGCGGCCGGAATACCCTGAGCGGCAAACGCGTCGCGGATATGGCCGGCGAAAGCGACCGCCGATGGATCGGTAGCCGAGGTCGCGCCGACGGCGATGCCGATCGGGCCGGCATTGCGGGCGCGGAAGTCGCTGGCGAACTCGTTCAAACGCGGACGATCGTCGTTCATCACCGCGCCGTTGGTTGACGGCTCGAGGAACAGGACCGCCGTCTTCTGCACCACGTCCGCCCCGAACTTCGCATGCACGTCATAGGACTCGAGGTCCGGCGAATTGCACGCGCCGAGCATCACTGCCAGCAGCAGCGCGGACGGGGTCAGCAATCTTGTAACCGCCATCTTTGCCTCCTTACTGAATGATGTAGCCAATCGGCCCCTGCAGCGCAGGAGCGTTATGGCCGGTCGGCACTGGCTGCTTCACATAGATGTTCTGCAGATGGCCGAGGAAATAGTTGTCGAGATCGCTGGCCGGCGCAAAGCCGTCGGTCGGCACCGCGACCAGCTTCGGCTGCACCGGCTTCACCATCAGGGCCGTCACGGTGATGACCAGCTCGGTCTCGTTGTGCTGGAACGCGTTCGAGCGGAACAGCTGGCCGAGGATCGGCAGGTTCATGGCGCCCGGAATGCCCTGCAGCCCGTTGGTGATGTCGTTGGAAAGCAGGCCGCCCAGCATGATGCTGCCGCCGCTCGGCAGTTCCACCACCGCATTCGCCCGGCGCACCTTGAGGCCCAGGACGGGGTCGCAGCCCGAGCAAAGGGTCACGCTGTTGGTCGTGTCGCGGGCGCTGACCTCGGTGCCGATCTTGAGGCTGATGCGGCCGGAATCCAGCACCACCGGCAGGAAGGAGAGCGCGACACCGAACGGCTTGAACTCGACGGTGATGGCGCCGTTGTCCTGGGCGACCGGGATGGGCGTCTCGCCGCCGACCAGGATGTTCGCGACTTCGCCGGAGACGGTGACCAGGTTCGGCTCGGCCAGGTTCTTCGCCAGGTTCTGCTGCTCGAGCATGCTGAGCGTCACGTCCAGCGAGCCGATCGGGCCGAGGTCCGTGAACGAGCCGCCGATGGTCGCCGGCGTGGGAAGCGCCGTCGAGCCCGGAAGGAAGAAGTTGAGCGCGCCGCCGGCGAGCGAGACGTCGCTGATGCTCCAGTTGACGCCGATCTTCTTCAACGCGGTCTTGCTGACTTCCGAGACCCGCACCCGCAGCATGACCTGCTGCTCGTTGGCGACCCGGAGCATATTGACGATCTTGGCGTCCTCATCGACGAAGCGCCGTGCGATTTCCTGCGCCCGCGTGACCACGCCATCCGAGCTCACGGTGCCGGAGAGCACGATCGAATTCCCGGCGCCGCTGACATCGATCGGCTCGCCCGGCAGCAGGCTGGCCAGCGACTGCTTCACGGAATCGGTGTCGGCATGAACGTTGATCTCGAAGCGTTCGATGATCTTGCCTTCGGCGTCGAGCAGAAAGACGTTGGTGTCGCCGATCGCCTTGCCGACCAGGAAGAGCTGGGTCGGCGAGCGGACCACCACATCGGCGATCGCCGGGCTGCCGACGATCACGTCGCGCACCGCGTTCGGCAGCTTCAATTCGAGGGTCTTGTTCAAGGTGAGCGGCACCACCTCGTTTGTCGTGCCGGTGAGCGATTTGACCAGGTCGGCGAACGGGCCGGGCGCGGCCTCGCCGGAAGGCGTGGTGACCACGCTCTGCGCGAGGGCGGCCGGGCCGCCCGACGTCACGCCCAGCATCACGGGAGCGACCGCGAGGACGATGGCGACAACAGTGTGCTTGTGCATCTTACTGACCGAACTTCTGGATGGCGATCGAGCCGCCTCGATTGATCTTGATTTCGGTCCTGCGCTTGGCCCGGTCCTTGGCCTTCTGCATCGCTTCCGCCATGGTCTTCGGCAAGGTGTCCTCATCTTCTTCCATGTCGAGGGCGACCAGCGACGCCAAGGCGCGCGAGGCCCGCACGTCCATGGTGTAGGTCTGGCCCAGCTTGGAGTCGTCCATCCCAGGCACCAGGCTGCGCAAGGTGAGGCTCATGGTCCCCAGCTGCTGCGCCACGACCAGGCGCTCGGCCTGATCCGGCGTGACTTCGAGGGTCACCAGATTGCCGGGCTCGGCCACACCTTCCTTCGCGTCATGCGAAAGCTTCTGATTGATCGCGACCACGCGGATGTTGCGCATGATCGTTTCCGCCGTGTACTTCAGCACCACGTCGCGCCAGCCCTGCAGGCCGACGATGTCGCGCACCGCGATGTTCTCGATGACGTCGACATGATCGTTCGGCAGGATCAGGCCGGCGACGCCCTGCGGCGGCGTCACGTTGATGGTGATGGCGCGCATCCCCTTAGCGAGGTTGGCGGCGGTGACACCGCTGTCGCCCTGTTTGATGACCATGTCGTGGTTCATCGGCTCGCCGGTCTTGATCTCGCGGCGGGCGACCCGGTCGAGGAAATCCTGCTGCGGATCGGCACCCGGCGCCTGGCCCTCGACCTGGACCGGCTGGATGATGAACCGGTCCTGCTTGGCCGTTTCCGGCCATGGTTCCCAGCGGATGTCGTCCTGGCTCAGGACGGTACCCGGCGTGATATCCCGGGCCGCCACCAGGACGTTGATGGTGCCGGTCTGGACCGTCGTGGTCGTCGGCGTCGGCGTCTGGGACGCCAAAAATTGGTGCACCAGGAAGGCGGCAATAGCCGCTGTCCCCAGAGCAAGGACGATCAAGACGATAACGATTGGCCGCATAGTCAATCCCCTCCATGCATGGCCCAAGGCGACGCCCCGAATCACCCCCGATCCGAGCCACGCTGTGCACAGTATCGCGGATTGTTAGCAACAATGCTAGGGGCTTGGTTGCAATTCAGTATCCCAAATCAACGGCCTAGCTCTCGTTGCTCAGGCGCGTTAACCATATCGGCGCATGCGCCGTTGACGAATTGGCGGTTGCGCTGGGGTTCCGCGGGATGGTCTCAGCGACCGGCGGCCGCGGCGTTAACCCTTTGGGCAGGCGGGGATTTCGGATAGGAAATCGGGCTTAGCAAGACCACCACGCGCAGGCGGCTTGGCTGTGGCGGAGCCAGAAGTCCAAACCGCCAATCGCGATCGCCGCGCCATAGCGCGCCTTGGCCTTCAGCGGATTGCGCCGGGCGACTTCAGCATTGAGATCGTCGGGCGGAAGCTGCGGCGTTCCGGTCTTGGCATGGATCAGGAGCGCGGCGATCGCCAGCACCCCGCCCGCCAGGGAAACCACCAGAAAGAACCGGAAGAGGTCGAAGTTGAGGCCGATCCAGAGCGCCACCGCCGCCCCCATCTTGCCGTCGCCGGCGCCCCAGAGATGGAGCGTGTAAAAGAGATAGCCCACGCCCAGAACCAGGATGCCGGCGGCGAGCGACCACCCGACCATACCCCAGCTCGCACCGCTGGCCCAGGCCCAGGCGAAATAGCCGAGCGCGACGCAGATCGTGAGCCAGTTCGGCAGCGACCAAGCCGCGAGATCGCGGAAGGCGGCGATCACCATCGCCAACAGAAAGCCGAACTCCAGCACCATGGCGAGATTGAGTGTCATCGGCCGCCGGCTGGATGGAGGCCGCTGGGTGGATGGGTCAAATTCATTGTGGGACCAGGGCTTGCAGAGAAGCGTCCCGGAAGATGGATTCGCCCGCGTTGCGCGGCCGCCAAGCCCCACGTCAATTCCCGTATGCCCCGACCATGGCGTTGCTGACGACGTTGTACATGGTGGTGAGGCTGTTGCCGGTGAGCATAAGGGCGCTCAGGATGAAGATGCTCACGAGCGACGCGATCAGAGCATATTCAATGGCTGTTGCACCCGTATCAGCGCGACCAAACCCGTGACGCACGGGCTTGGCCGCGCCGAGAGGCGTCTCGGTCACGACGATATCAGTTGGTCGCGGTGGTCAGCGCGCTGGAGATGTTGTTGAACACGGTCTTCAGGCTGTTGCCCGTCAGCTGCAGCGCGGCGATGATCACGACCGAGATCAAGGCGGCGATCAGCCCGTATTCGATCGCGGTCGCGCCGAGATCGGATTTGAAGAATTTACGGATCTTCGACATTGACGTCTCTTCCTCTGTTCGCCGCTGAGAGAGCATGCACAAACCGCTGGGCTAGCCCGGCGATTCTGGCCCCCACCAGCGGAAGATTATCCATACAATAGATACCGGTTTTAACGAAGCCCCGCAAGCCAGCAGCTTGAGAGCAAAGCTTTTCGGCGCGTGATGCGCATCACTTCGTCCGGCTATGGAGTCGACTTCGCGAGACGTTGCGTCTCGCCCCAGAGCAGCCGGTGCACGACCGGCCAGCGCACCAGTCGGCCACTGGCCCACCAGATCACGACCGCCCCGACGATCCCGGCATAGCCATCGATCGCATAGTGCCAGCCGAGATGGACCGAGCCCAAAAGCATCAGCGCCAGGAACACGAAGAACAGCCACCCCAACCAGCGGTTGCGGGCGCGAGCCAGCAGATAGAAGCCGCAGGACGAAGCGACGTGGAGGCTGGGCATCGCGGCGATGGCGCCGGCGACTTTGCCGTCGTGGCCGTTGACCAGATAGAAGCGCCACATTTTTTCCTGGATGTCGCGCGAGAAATTCACGAACTCGCCATTGGCCGTATCGAGATACTGGAACAGTGGCGCATAGGGATCGGGCAAGCCGGTGAAGCGCCCGTAATAGACCGGGCCACCGGACGCCAGAATGGTTCCGAGGAAATTGCCGAGCACGGCCCAGAGCACGGTGGTGAAGAGCAGGTATTGCATGCGCAGCACCGGATCGCGCCGGTCGAAGGCCTGCCAAAAAGCGAGGCCGTAGAGGATGAAGAACCAAAGCGCGTAGATGATGCTCAGGAACGACGTGGCGGCGGGGAAGCCGAGCATTGGCTGGAGCCACTCCCAGGGATGCCGGCCGAAATGCACCGCCTGGTCCCAGGCGGCGAAGGTCGGGTCCCAGTCGATCGGATGCAGGAACGGAAGCAGCACCTGCAGATAGCCGAAGTTCCAGGCGAAGACCGGCAGGACGGCAAAGACGATGACGCAGCCCCAGACCCGGTCCCCGCGCAGCGCGTTATCGCGTACCCACCGAAGAGCGGCCACCAGCGGCCGCGCATGGCCACGACGGATCGCCGCCATCGCAAATCCCAGCGTGAGGGGGATCAGGAGACTCCAGAATCCGATCAGCCAAAGCACGCCGACGACCTGGACCAGCGTCGGCTGAAAATGCAGCGGCCGCCCCAACATCGCGGGCATGGCCGCGCCGACGATGAAGTGTACGGCGACGATGGCGATCAGCAGCACATGCTCACGCAAGGAGGCCCTGAAAGCCAAGAGCGAAGTCGGCAAGCCGCCGGTGCGCCGAGGACGACCTTTCGTGTCGACGAATTGCGACATGTTCGACTGCTGCTGGGCCCCGCGGCGGAATCATTCTATCGCGCCGATCATAGCGCAGATTCGCCCCTAGGGGGTGCTTGTTTCCCCGGGCCTCCTTGCCCAGAGAAAGCGATTGATGCGCGGCCAGCGGACCAGGCGGCCGCAGGCCCACCATATCGCAACCGCTCCGGCGATTCCGACGTAGCCGTCGATCGCGTAATGCCAGCCGAGATGGACCGAGCCGAGCATCATCAGCGTCAGGAACACGAAGAACGCCCAGCCCAACCAACGGTTACGGGCCCGAGCCAGCAGATAGAAACCACAGGACGAGGCGACGTGGAGGCTTGGCATCGCGGAGACGTTGCCCGCGACTTGGCCGTCCTGACCATTGACCAGGTAGAAGCGCCACATCTTCTCCTGGATCTCGCGCGAGAAATTAACGGCCACGCGATGGGCCGCGTTCAGATACTCAAACTGCGGCGCATAGGGATCGGGCAATCCCGTCAGGCGGCCGAAGTAAACGGGACCGCCGGAGGCGAGAATGGTTCCGAGAAAATCTCCCAGCACGGCCCAGAGCAATGTGGTGCAGAGCAGGTATTGCATCCGCAGGACGGGATCCTTCCGATCGAAGGACTGCCAGAAATTGATGAAGTAGAGGATAAAGAACCAGAGCGCATAGACGATGCTCAGGAGCCGCGTGACCATCGGATAACCCAGCAACGGCTGGATCCATTGCCACGGATGCTTGCCGAAATGCAGCGCCTGATCCCAGGCGGCGAAGGTCGGGTCCCAGTCGATCTTATGGAGAAACGGCATCAACACCTGAATGAAGCCGAAATTCCAGCCGAACACCGGCAGGACCGCGAAGACGATGATGCAGCCCCAGACCCGATCCTGGCGGAACGCGACATCGCGCAGCCAGCGAAAGGCGGACGCCAGCGGTCCGGATTGGCCGTGGCGGATTCCCGCGATGGCGAACCCGACGGAAAGGGGGATGAGCAGTGTCCAGAAGCCCAGCAGCCACAGCAGGGCGACGACATCGAAGAGCGAGGGCACAAAGTGCAGCGGCCGCCCCAGGATGGCCGGCATGGCCGCGCCGATCAGGAAGTGCACCGCGATGACCCCGATCAGCAACGAGTGCTCGCGGAGCGATGCCGTGAAGCCATTCAGAAGCGAAGTCGGCAGACTCGCGGCCCGCCTGGAGTCCGCCTTCAGGTCGAGAGATTGCGCCATATTTTATGCTGCTGGTTCGAGCCCCGGGCGGAAAATCGTGCGTCGCGCCGAGCATACCCCAGAACGGTTCGCGCGGGGTGCCCCTTGTTCGCCCTTGGGGTTTCTCCGGCTCGGCGGTTTCGCATCGGCCCGGAAGATGCTACAAAAAGCGCCGTGTCAGGGGGGGCCTGACGGGGTTTGGGAGTGTTTCAGGCGGCATGACGAGAGAGAAGGAACTGATCCTGGTGGTCGATGATTCGCCCACCAATCTCGCGATCCTCAATGTCGTCCTGCGCGAGGTTTACAACGTCGTCACCGCAACCAACGGTCCCGACGCGCTCAATCTCGCGGCTTCCGAAGAACCGGACCTGATCATCCTCGACATCATGATGCCCGGGATGGACGGCTACGAGATCTGCGACCGGCTGAAGGCCAATCCCTTCACCAAGGATATCCCGGTCATGTTCGTGACCGCGATGGACCAGGAACGCCAGGAAGCCAAAGGCCTCGCCATGGGCGCGGTCGACTACCTCGCGAAGCCGGTCAGTCCGCCGATCGTGCTGGCGCGCGTGCGCAACCAGCTGGAGCTCAAGAAGCAGCGCGACTTCCTGCGTCGCCTGTCCTCGGTGGACGGGCTGACCGGGGTCGCCAACCGCCGCAGCTTCGAAGAGGATTTCGACAAGGAATGGCGCCGCGCCGCCCGCCATCAGGCGCCGCTGACGCTGCTCCTGGCCGATATCGACCATCTCAGGGCCTATAACGACGCCTATGGCTATCTGGCGGGCGACGACTGTCTGAAGATGGTGGCGCAGGCCCTGGCGAAATCCATGATGCGTCCGGGCGACGTGATCGCGCGCTACGGCGGCGAGGAATTCGTGGGCCTGATGCCGGACACCGACGCCAAGGGCTCGACCGTGGTGACGGACCGACTGCTGACCGCGGTCCGGTCGCTGGCCTTGCCGCATGCCCATTCCGACGCGGCCCCGATCGTGACCATCAGCATCGGCGTCGCTTCCTGCTTCCCGCATCGGGACAACGACCGCGCCGGGCTGTTCAAGTTCGCCGGGGACGCGCTCTACGCGGCGAAGACCGCGGGCCGCAACCAGGCCAAGATCATCGAGTTCAAGCAGGAGAAGGTGAACGCCTGAGGCCGCCAGCGGCCCGGCGCTCCATCCTGCCGGAAGAAAGATCGGCAAAAGAAAAGGCGGCCTCTCCAAGGAGGCCGCCTTTCCTGAGCCGTCTCCGGCGGCTTGCGCCGCCGGCACCCGTGATCAGTTCGTCGCGGTGGTCAGCGCGCTCGAAATGTTGTTGAACACGGTCTTCAGGCTGTTGCCGGTCAGCTGCAGCGCAGCGATGATCACAACAGAGATCAGGGCAGCGATCAAACCATATTCGATGGCGGTCGCGCCAAGATCCGACTTGAAGAACTTTTTAATGCGCTTCATCGGTCTCTCCTCGTAAAGCAGCGACCCGCACCATGCGGTCTCGCTTTGTTGGTCGCGGGCGACGTTCCCGTCTCAGATCGCCTCGGCCCACGTCGAAAGGATAAGCGTCCCTCCCGCGTCCACAAGTAAATCCGACGGCAGCGCCCACATGCCGATGTATTGATATGCATGAGCATTGATGAACAATTAGTAAAGAAGAATTGCCAAGTTTGTATCGAATGCGGGTAAATATCGGGTAAACGCCCTAAGGCGCTGGCGCTACTCGGAGATTCGGAAGCGAAGCGCACTAGTAATCATGGCGAGAATACTGGCGAATTGCGCTCTGAATACGCGGGTATTTTTCCTAAAGGATCGGCCAAAGGCCGAGTTTCAGGGCCATGACGATCGCGGGACGCCCCATGCGAAACCGGGGAGACCCGTCCGGTCCGTTCCTTCGGCGTTGTTCCGGGGAGTCCGATCCGGTAGCCTCGCCCCGACAACACAAGCGGGGCAGTCGAGTCGACGCCGTTGATGAACCTTGTTGCGCAACAGTCGAGCACGGTCCTGGTGGTGGACGACACCGCCAACACGCTCGAGTTGATCAAAACCGTGCTGGGCGGCGAGCACCGCGTCCTGACCGCCGGCGAGGCTACTGCCGCGATGAAGATCGCAACGCAGGAAGAGCCGGACCTGATCCTGCTCGACATCCGCATGCCCGGCATCGATGGCTACGAGCTCTGCCGCCTGCTCAAGGCCGATCCGGTCACCCGCGAGATTCCGGTGGTCTTCGTGACCGCGATGGACGAGGAGCGCGAAGAGGCCAAGGGCCTCGAGCTCGGCGCGATCGACTACATCACCAAGCCCTTGAGCACGCCGATCCTGAAAGCCCGGGTCCGCAACCACATCGATTTGAAGCGCCAGCGCGACCAGCTCCGCCGGCTTTCCGCGGTCGACGGGCTGACCGGCCTCGCCAACCGCCGGGCCTTCGGCGAGGCGCTGGAGAAGGAATGGCGGAGCGCCATCCGGCGCAACACGCCGCTCTCCCTGCTGATGACCGATGTCGACGATTTCAAGCAGTTCAACGACGCCTACGGCCACCTCGCCGGCGACGAGGCCTTGCGCCGGGTGGCCAAGGCGCTGTCGAGCGCGGCGTTGCGCCCGGCCGACCTGGTCGCACGCTACGGCGGCGAGGAATTCGTGATCCTGCTGCCCGATACCGGCGCCAACGAAGCGGCCCTGGTCGCCGACCGCCTGCTGCTCGCCGTCCGCCGGCTCGCCATCCCGCACGAGCATTCGCGCGGCTGGCAGTTCCTTTCATTGAGCGTCGGCCTCGCCTCGGCGCGGCCGAGCCGCAACGTCGGCGCGAACGAGCTGCTCGATCTCGCCGATCGCATGCTCTACCAGGCGAAGAACAGCGGCCGGAACCGCGTCGTCACCGCCAATCTCGAAACCCCGGAGGAACCGGCGGCCTGACGCGCCGGACTGCGCCCGTTTGCCACGCCGAAGATGTTCATTTGCGTTTCGGCCGAGGCGAGCCCATATCTAGGATAGATATTCGCTGTTCGGATATGCCGGTGCCGAGGCTTGCCGAGAAGATCGCGCGGATTTTCGCGCTGCTGGGATTGATCGCCGCGTTGCTCGCGCCGGCGTTCCCCGGCTTTGCCGCGGCGGCACCCGCCCGGCCGGCCGCTCTGCACGCGGCCATGGGTTGCGGCAATGAAGCCGCCGACACCCACCGTCAGGTTCCCACGCACCCGGTTCCCGCGCACCATGCTCCGGGCGCCATGGATTGCTGTGTCGCCAATGTTTGCGCGATGAACCTGGCGCTGCCCGCATCGCCCGCCACATTCGCCTTGTCGGTCCAGTTCACGACCGCCGCCTATGCTCTGCGCGCGCTGCAGCCGCCGCCGGGCGTCGATACCGCGCCGATCCCGCACCCGCCGAAAGCCGCCTGATCGCTTGATCACGCAGGGCGCGCCGCCAAGGCGCGCCTCCTTAGGCATTTTCGGTTGGATGAAAACCCATGACTCACTTCGTTTCGCGGCGCCGTTTCCTGGCGTCGACCGCAAGTCTCGCCGCCGGCCTCGGCGTGCTCGGGATCGCACCCGCGCGCGCAGCGGCGGCAATCCCGCTGCGTGCCGTCCGCCGCAGCATCGAAGTCAACGGCAAGGCGGCCTCGGTGTTCGGCCTCGTCGGTCCCGACGGCCGCTCCGGCTTGTTCCTCGAACCCGGCAAGCGCTTCGACGTCGCGCTCGCCAACACGATCGATGACGCACTGATCGTGCACTGGCACGGCCAGACGCCCGGCCCCGACCAGGATGGCGTCGCCGATACCGGCTATGTCGAACCGATCGCGGCGGGAAAGCAGCAGAGCTACGACTACGCGCCGCGCACCGGCACGCACTGGATGCATTCGCATCACGGCCTGCAGGAACAGGCGCTGATGGCGGCGCCTCTGATCGTGCGCACGGAAGAAGACCGGCGGCGCGATGCGCAGGAGGTGACAGTCCTGCTCCACGACTTCAGCTTCCGCGACCCGGCCGAGATCCTGGCCGGTCTCACCAAGGGTTCCGGCATGGCGATGGACCATTCGGGCATGGACATGAGCCAAATGGACATGAGCCAGATGGATCACGGCAGCATGAACCATGGCGCCGGGGCGATGCCGGGCATGGCGGATATCAACGACGTCGCCTACGACGCCTTCCTCGCCAATGACCGCACCTTGCGCGATCCGGAGGTCTTCACCGTCGAGCGCTCCGGCCGCGTGCACCTGCGGCTGATCAACGGCGCGACATCGACGGCGTTCTGGATCGATCTCGGCGCGCTCGAAGGCGAGGTGATCGCGGCGGACGGCAATCCGGTGCAGCCGATCCGCACCCGGCGCTTCCCGATGGCGCAGGGCCAGCGGGTCGACGTGCTGATCACGCTCGGCGAAAGCGGCGCCTTTCCGATCCTGGCGCAGCGCGAGGGCGATGCCGCCCGTACCGGCATCATCCTGGCGACGCCGGGCGCCGCGGTGGCGAAGCTCGGCGACCAGGGAGATCAGGCCACGGGTGCGATCGACAATACGCTGGAGGCGCGGCTGGTCGCGGCGAAACCACTATCGGCGCGGCCGGCCGATGTCACCCACCGGCTCAACCTCACCGGCGGCATGATGCCCTATCTCTGGTCGTTTGACGGCAGGACCTGGAAGGACCACGTGCCGCTCCCGATCAAGCGCGGGCAGCGCGTCGCCATCGAGCTCGTCAACCAGAGCATGATGGCGCACCCGATGCACCTGCACGGCCATCACTTCCAGGTCGTCGGATTGAACGGCGCCCCGATCTCCGGCGCGGTGCGCGACACCGTGCTGGTGCCGGTGAATGGATCGGTGACGATCGCCTTCGACGCCGACAATCCCGGCCGCTGGCTGTTCCACTGCCACAACCTCTATCACATGGCGACCGGCATGATGACCGAAGTCGCCTATACCAATGCGTGACGTGAAAGGAGAATGACAATGTCAACGTTTGCCTTCTTGAAACTGTCGGCGCTGGTGGCCGTGCTGGTCCTCGCGACGCCGGCTGCTGCGCAATCCACCGACGAACATCACGATAACCAGGCACCACAGACCCTGCCGGCGCCCGCCCTTAACGGCATGCCCGGGCTTGGCATGCCCGGCCTGGGAATGACCGGGCCGATGGGCCCGATGAGCGGGAGCGGCGCGCAGTCACCTGGCATGGGCGGGATGATGCAGATGATGCAGTTGATGCAGTCCTCGCAAATGATGCAGATGGCCCAGATGATGCAAATGATGCAGATGATGCAGGCCATGCAGGGCGGCGGCGTGCCCGGTGCCATGCAGGGCGCCGGCATGCCGCCGGGAATGCCGGGTGCAATGGGCGGCTTGGGTGCTGCCGGCGGTGACGTCGAGCCGTTGATCGCCGGCTACAAGTCAGCGCTGGCGATCACCGACGCGCAGCTGCCGCAGTGGAACGCCTTCGCCGATTCGCTGCGGGCAGGCGCGAAGCATATCCAGCAGGCGCGGAGCGCGACCACGCCCGCGGCTCCGGCCCCGGCGCAGCTCGAGCAGCGCGCGGCGGTGCTGGAGGCCGAGGCTTCCGCCATGAAGCAGAGCGAGGCCAGCGCGGCGGCGCTCTACGACGTGCTCTCCGCACCGCAGAAGCGTGCCGCCGATCGGCTGATCGCCGATCATCTGGCCCGGATGTGACGCCATGGACGCACAACACGAGAACCACGCGGCGCATGAATCCCACGCGCCGTGGTGGCGGAGCCGCGGCGGGCTGGTGCTCGCCGGGTTCCTGGCCGTGGCCGGCTATTTCCTGATCACCGAGCACACCGCGCATGTGCTGGGCGCCCTGCCCTGGCTGCTGCTGCTCGCCTGCCCGCTGATGCATCTCTTCATGCATCACGGCCACGGCGGGCACGGGCACCGCGACGAGCCTGACAGCGGGAGGCCGAAATGACCGAGCAAGCGCCCGCCTATGGCCTCTGGTTCCTGGTGGTGCTGAACTCGGCGGTGTTCATCATCTTCGCCTTCAGCTTCGCGCGGCCCGAGACACCGCGCGACTGGCGTGCCTTCGGCGCGTTCAGCGCCTTCATCGTGGCACTCTTCACCGAGATGTACGGCGTCCCGCTCACCATCTACCTGATCTCGGGATGGCTGCAGGCCCGCTATCCCGGAATCGATCTGCTGTCGCACGATGCCGGCCATCTCTGGCTGACTTTGTTCGGTATCAAAGGCGATCCGCATTTCGGACCGCTGCACCTGCTTTCCGGGGTGGTGATCGGCGGTGGGTTCATTCTGCTCTCCGCCGCCTGGAACAAGCTCTACCGGGCGCAGCGGCATCACCGGCTCGCAACCGCCGGGGTCTACGGCCGGATCCGGCATCCGCAATATGTCGCCTTCATCCTGATCATGCTCGGCTTCCTGATCCAGTGGCCGACCATCCTGACGCTGGTCATGTTTCCGCTGTTGGTGGCGATGTACGTGCGGCTCGCCCGATCCGAGGAACGGGAAGCGGTGCGGGCCTTCGGCGCGGAATACATCGCCTATGAAGCGGCGGTGCCCGGCTGGTTCCCAAGGCTGAGCAACCGGTGGCGGGGCATGGACCGGGTCTGACAAAATCGGGCGCCCGGCGCCCCGAGGCGCCGGGCGCGAAAGCTCAAGTCCTTTCCGACGGTTCGCGGGGGCCCGTGCGTTTCAGCATAGGTGCCCCACGACGGCCGCCCCTATTGGGCGCGCGACGAGTGTGGTAATCGCCCTGCCCGCTCATCCCGTTTGCCAACCGCCTGGATCCCTCCCCATGTTCGCCAATGCCCTCTCCGCGCCGCTGACGCCGATCGCGATGCTGCTCTGCTCCAACGTGTTCATGACCTTCGCCTGGTATGGCCATCTGAAGTTCAAGGAAGTGCCGCTTTGGACCGTGGTGCTGGTCAGCTGGGGCATCGCCTTCATCGAGTATTGTTTCGCGGTGCCCGCCAACCGCTATGGCAGCGCCATCTACTCGCCCGCCCAGTTGAAGACGATCCAGGAGATCGTGACCCTGGTGGTCTTCGCGATCTTCTCCTGGCTGTATCTGGGCGAGACCATTAAGTGGAATCACTTAGTCGGTTTTGCTTTCCTTTGTGCCGCTGCCTACTTCATCTTTAAGAAATGGTAGGGCCCACCCGGTAGATTTGCCGCAGGTCCGTTGCCTTGACTTGACCCGGACCAGACCGGACATTGCGAAGCGAGCCTCCCAGGAGCCTTGGATGAAGCTGGTCGTCGGCAATACCTGCCCCCGGCACGAGATCGCGGCCGTGCCGGATGAATGCGCGCAATGTGCGGTCCGCGAGATCGCCGTCTGCACCGCGCTTTCCGCACCGGAACTTGAACGCCTGCGCGACGTCGCCGTCACCAAGATCTTCGAGCCCGGCAGCACCCTCTATTCCGCGGACGAGCCGTCAACCTTGGTCGGCACCGTGGTCCAGGGCACGATCAAGTGCTTCAAGCTGCTGGCCGACGGAAGGCAGCAGATCGTCGGCTTCCTCTTTCCCGGCGATTTCATCGGCTCGCCGACCCAGGAAATGACGCATGGCTTCGCCGAGGCACTGACCCGGGTCGAGCTCTGCCTGTTTCCGGCCCCGGCGATCCGGCGGCTCATCCGCGAGATGCCGAATCTCGAGCGCCGGCTGCTGACGCTCGCCAACGAGGACCTCGATATCGCCCGGGAATGGATGCTTTTGCTTGGGCGGAAGACCGCGCAGGAGCGGCTGGCCACCTTCCTGCTGCTGCTGGCGCACAAGGCCAAGGCGCGCGGCATTGCCGAGGGCCCGATCGACCTGCCGATGAACCGCAGCGAGATCGCCGACTACCTTGGCCTCTCGCTCGAGACCGTCTCGCGGCAGTTCACCAAGCTGAAATCCTCCGGCCATATCCGGATCGAGCACAACAACGAGATCACGATCCGCAATCTCGACGGATTGACCGAGATCGCCGAAGGAACCCGTCAGCGGTCGACCGTGGGAGCTCAATGACCAAGCCCGGCGTTTCCGCGGCCGATCGCGCGCTGATCGATGCCGCGGTCGATCTCATCAAGACCCGGTATCTCGAGAACCGGCATCACATCGCCGCTGCCGTCAGGGGCAAGAGCGGCAAGATCTACACCGGCCTCCATCTCGACACCTATGTCGGCCGCGCCTCGGTCTGCGCCGAAGCGGTGGCGCTCGGCCAGGCGATGAGCGCCGGCGAGAAGGAGATCGATTCCATCGTCTCGGTGCGGCACCCGCGGCCCCGCGAGCAGCACCGCGAGCCGCAGCTGGTCTCGCCTTGCGGCATCTGCCGCGAGATGCTGAACGACTTCGCACCGGGCGCCGCCGTGCTGCTGGATGGCGGCGAAGGCGTCCACCGCCGCCCGGTCGAGGCGCTGCTGCCCGACAAATACCGCCGCAAGCCTTAGATTTCCTCGCCGCCTCCAGAGTTGCATCCCGGCTTGCGATATGCGGGAATCCTTCGGAATTTGCGCACGAGGATCAGCCCATGAACGTCCAGACTCCCGCCGCCCAGAAGCCCGGTTTCAGCGCCGAAGAATGGAAGCTGCGCGTCGATCTCGCCGGCTGCTACCGGATCTTCGATCACTTGCGCTGGAGCGAGACGATCATGAATCACATCACGGTCCGGGTGCCGGGGCCGGAGCATCACTTCCTGATCAACCCCTATGGCCTCACCTATGACGAGGTCACCGCCTCGAACCTGGTGAAGATCGATCTCCAGGGGAAGATCGTCGGGCATTCCGACTGGCCCGTTAACCCCGCCGGCTTCGTCATCCACAGCGCGGTCCATGCCGGCCGCGAGGACGCGATCTGCATCGCCCATACCCACACCACCGAAGCGCAGGCCGTCTCGATGAAGGCGAACGGGCTCAACTTGAACTCGATCTACGCCTCGCAATTCGTCGGGCGCATCGGCTATCACGATTTCGAAGGCCTCTCGCTTTATGAAGGCGAGAAGGAGCGCATCCTCGCCAATCTTGGGCCGAAGAACACCGTGCTGATCATGCGCAACCACGGCGTCCTGACCGTCGGCCGCAGCATCGGCGAGGCGTTCTGGAACATGTGGCGCTTCCAGCGCGCCGCCGAGGTGCAGATCACCGCCGAAGCCATGGCCGGCCCCGACAATCTCGTCTCCGACGAGGTGCGGAAACGCTGCCAGAAGGACGCCGACAATTTCGGGCCGAACAGCGTCAGCGAGAACATCTTCCGGGCCATGCTGCGCAAGGTCCATCGCATCGATCCGAGCTTCGAAAGCTAGGTTTCCCGAGGCTTTTGGTCGCGGGTTTGCCGGTGGCATTCCGGCGGATTCCGGCTATCTTCCTGCCGCAATGACCCAGGCTTTCAGCTCGCACTCCCTGTCGCAATCCGGCGCCAAACCGCGCGACGGACATGACCGCGCCGTGGCCGTCTGGCTGCTGGTCTGCGCCGCCATGATCTTCGTGATGGTGCTCTTGGGCGGCATCACCCGGCTTTCCGGCAGCGGGCTCTCCATCATGGAATGGAAGCCGCTGATGGGCGCGCTGCCGCCGGTGAGCACGGCGGAATGGGAGCGGGTCTTCGCGCTCTATCGCGAGATCTCGCAGTACAAGAACGTGAACCACGGCATGAGCCTCGCCGAGTTCCAGGGCATCTTCTGGTGGGAATACAGCCACCGGCTCTGGGGCCGGCTGATCGGCATCGTGTTCTTCCTGCCGTTTCTCTGGTTCCTGGTGCGCGGCTACCTGCGCAAGGCCCCCGGAAAACCAAGTTTGGCGCCGAAGCTCGGCGCGATCTTCCTGCTGGGTGCGCTGCAAGGCGGGATCGGCTGGTACATGGTCGCGAGCGGCTTCGAAGACCGCGATTCCGTCAGCCAGTATCGCCTGGTGCTGCATCTCGGCATGGCGCTGGTGATCTATGCATTGATCCTCTGGTCGGCGCTCGATCTGCTGCAGCCGCGCGCCATCGGCGGCAATGCCGCGACGGCGCTTCCGCTTCGACGCCACGCGATCCTGCTGCTGGTTCTCGTCGCCATCGAGCTCTGTCTCGGCGGGTTGGTGGCGGGCCTGCATGGCGGCCTCATCTACACGGACTTTCCGCTGATGAACGGCGATCTCGTCGCGCCGGATGTCTTCGCGCTTTCGCCCTGGTGGGCGAATGTCACCGAGAATCCGGGCAGCGCGCAGTTCTTTCACCGCGTCGGCGCGCTGCTGATCACGCTGACCCTGCTGACGCTGGTCTGGCGTGCCTGGGGCAGCGACGCGCCGGATCTCATGCGCAGCCGCATGCTGTTGCTGCTGCTGGCGCTCATCTTGCAGGTCGGGCTCGGCATTAGCACCCTGATCCTGGTCGTGCCGCTGCCGCTCGCGGTGGCGCATCAAGGCGGCGCCGTCGTGCTGTTCAGCGCGACGCTGTTTGCCCTGCACGGGTTGAAGCGGATGGATGGACGCGCATGAGTGAAGCACCCTCGACTGAGCGGATTCCGGTTTCCGTCATCACCGGGTTTCTCGGCTCGGGCAAGACCACACTCTTGAAGCATCTCCTGCCGCAGGCCGCCATGGCCGACACCGCGGTCGTGATCAACGAGTTCGGCGAGGTCGGTCTCGACCATCTGCTGGTGGAGAATTCGAGCGACGACACGGTGGTGCTTTCGAGCGGCTGCCTCTGCTGCACTATCCGCGGCGATCTGGTGGACACGTTGCGCAGCCTGTTCCTGCGCCGGCGCAAGGGTGCGATCCCGCAGTTCAAGCGCGTCGTCATCGAGACCACGGGTCTGGCCGATCCGGCGCCGGTGCTCCACACGCTGATGCAGGATCCTTTGGTCTCGGAATGCTACCGCTTGGACGGCGTGATCACGACCGTCGATGCGGTCAACGGCATGGACCAGCTCGACCGCCAGATGGAATCGGTGAAACAGGCCGCCGTCGCCGACCGGCTGCTGCTCACGAAAAGCGATCTGGCCGAACCGACGAACGTGGCGGCGCTCGAAGATCGCCTGCGCAAGCTCAATCCGGCGGCGCCGATCCGCCCGATCCGCGATGGCCAGATCGATGCCGCGGAGCTGTTGAATGCCGGTCTCTACAATCCGGACACGAAGTCTCTCGATGTCCGCCGCTGGCTGAAGGCGGAGGCCTATTCAGAACCTCACCATCATCGCGACCATGGACACGATCACGCTCACGACCATGGGCACCACGGCCAGGACCCGCATGACGTCAATCGCCACGATTCGCGGATTGCGGCCTTTGCGCTGGATTGGGACAAGCCGCTGGACTGGGCGGTCTTCGTCGAATGGATCGAGATGCTGATCACCGGCCATGGCGAGAATCTGCTGCGCTTGAAGGGCATCCTGAACGTCGTCGGCGAGGACTCGCCGATCGCGATCCACGGCGTGCAGCATCTCTTCCACCCGCCGATCGCCCTTCCCGCCTGGCCCGATTCCGACCGGCACTCGCGCATCGTGTTCATCACGCGCGACATCGCCCGCGAAACGATCGAGACCTCGTTCCGCAGCTTCTTCGCGCCGAAGGCCGGCTAACTCATTTTCCATCCAGATAGGTTTCCGTCATGCCAAGGCTTGGGATGACGACCGCGTGAGCGGCAAAGGGCGAGATCTCCCGATCAAAAGCCCTCTGTTCAAACCCCCAGGCGCCGGGCTACCGTTTCGCCAGGTTGTTGCAAGCGAACGCAGTGAGAACGTCTCGGCAGCAACTGATGAATCGAACTCAATGGACGGGGAGAGGGAAATGACTCGTTTCACCAGGCTTGCATTGATGACCGCCGCGGGCATCGCGGTCGGCGCGGCCTTCGCACAGCCTTACAGTGCACAGGCCGATATGCTGCAGAAGGTCGGCGCCGGCGAAGGTGAAGTCGCAATCGTCGCCTGGCCGGGCTATATCGAGCGCGGCGAGAGCGACAAGGCCTATGACTGGGTCAGCGGTTTCGAGAAGCAGACCGGCTGCAAAGTGACGGTGAAGATCGCCAGCACCTCGGATGAAATGGTGACGCTGCTGAACGCCGGCGGCTACGACCTGTTGACCGCGTCGGGCGACGCCACCATGCGCCTCATCCGCGGCGGCACGGTGCAGGAGATCAACACCGCGCTGATCCCGAGCTATTCGACCATCGATCCCCGGCTGCAGAATGCGCCGTGGCACACAGTCGACGGCAAGCATTACGGCGCCTCCTGGCAATGGGGCCCGAACGTGCTGATGTACAACACCGCCGCCTTCAAGGAAGCGCCGAAGTCCTGGGACGTCGTGTTCAAGGAGATGACCCTGGCTGACGGCAAGTCCAACAAGGGCCGAGTCGAGGCCTATGGCGGGCCGATCTACATCGCCGATGCGGCGCTCTATCTCGCCAAGCACAATCCGGAGCTCGGCATCACAGATCCCTATTATCTCGATGAGAAGCAGTTCGCGGCGGCGGTCGATCTGCTGAAGCAACAGCGCCAGCTCGTCGCCAAGTACTGGACCGACTACACGGCCCAGATGGACGAGTTCAAGAACGAGGGCATCGTCGCCTCGAGCTCCTGGCCGCTGCAAGTCAACCTGCTCACGGCCGACAAGGACGCGAAGATCAAGGTCGCGGGCACTGTGCCGGAGGAAGGCGCCACCGGCTGGGCCGACACCACGATGATGGCGTCCAACGCGCCGCATCCGAACTGCGCCTATCTGTGGCTCGAGCATTCGCTGGCGCCGAAGACCCAGGCGGATGTCGCCGCCTGGTTCGGCAGCGTCCCGGCGGTGCCGGCGGCCTGCAAGGGCCAGGAGCTGCTCGGCGACGGCGGCTGCGCCGCCAACGGCTACGACCTGTTCGACAAGATCCATTTCTGGAAGACGCCGATCAAGGATTGCGGCAACGGCCGGACCTGCGTCGACTACAAGACGTGGACCGACGCCTTCAATGGCGTCCAGAGCGGCCAGTAATCTGCTATGATACCAAGCGGGCGGGCCCATCATTCGGCTGGGCCCGCCCGTTCTGTTTCGGGAATCTGAAAACGATCATGGCGAATGGGGATTCCGTAGCGGTCTCGTTCCGCAACGTCTCGCGTCACTACAACGCGGTGAAGGCGGTCGATGAGGTCAGCTTCGAGATCAAGGACGGCGAGTTCTTCGCCATGCTGGGGCCGAGCGGTTCCGGCAAGACCACCTGTCTGCGCTTGATCGCCGGCTTCGAGCAGCCCACCAGCGGCGCGGTCGCGATCCACGGCCAGGATGTGACCGGCATCCCGCCCTATGACCGCGACGTCAATACCGTGTTCCAGGATTACGCGCTGTTCCCGCACATGACCGTGCTGGAGAACGTCGGCTACGGTCTTATGATCCGCAAGGTGGCCAAGTCCGAGCGGCACCAGCGCGCCGAGGAGATGCTGGCCATGGTGGCGCTCTCCGGCTTCGGCGGGCGCAAGCCCTCGCAGCTCTCCGGCGGCCAGCGCCAGCGCGTCGCTCTCGCCCGCGCCTTGGTCAACCGGCCGAGCGTGCTGCTGCTCGACGAGCCCTTGGGCGCGCTCGACTTGAAGCTCCGCGAGCAAATGCAGGTCGAGCTGAAGGCGATCCAGCGCCGGGTCGGCATCACCTTCATCTACGTCACCCACGACCAGGGCGAGGCGCTCTCCATGAGCGACCGGGTCGCGGTCTTCAATCAGGGGCGGATCGAGCAGATGGCCTCGCCGACCGAGCTCTACGAGCAGCCAAAGACCGCTTTCGTCGCCGGCTTCGTCGGCATCTCGAACATGGTCGGCGGCGCGCTGGCCGAGCGGCTGACCGGTTCGGCCACGCCGGTCTCGGTGCGGCCGGAGAAGATCCACCTGGAGCCCGCCCGGACGGCGGCGCCGGCCGAGGCGCAGACCGTCACCGGCACGGTCTCCAGCATCCTCTATCTCGGCGCGAGCACCCGCTACCTGGTGGCGCTGGAGGGCGGCGGCGAACTGACCGTCCTGCTGCAAAACCGCGACGCCCATTTCACCCCGGCCCAGGGTGATGCTGTCCGGCTCTGGTGGGATGCCCGGCACCTGATGCGATTCCAGGGCTGAGGCAAACTTCGCCACTTCCGGCCGCCCCTTCCGAAAATACTAGCCCTCGCGTGTGCGCCCTGCCGTTACACCGGGTGAGATTAACTATCCTATAATAATTGCGGCCTTAAAACGGGGCGACTTTCAGTTATCGGGCTGAAGGGCAAGGATTTTGTGCCTTTCAGACTGGGCGGATTTGGGGTCCGCCAGCCAGCGCCGAAGGCCCAGAGGAGTCGGCGGAGGAACCGTCCGGAATGCTCCAAGTCTATAACTGCATCACCCAGCAGCACGACCTGCGGTTGGTGATCGTCGCCGGGTTCATTTGCTTCCTGGCGTCCTACACCGCCTTCAGCCTGATCGGCCGCGCGATCGAAGCCGGCCCCAGGGCCCGCGCCTGGTGGATTGGCGCCGGCGCCTTTGCCACCGGCAGCGGCGTCTGGGCGACCCATTTCATCGCCATGATCGCCTTCCAGCCGAACATGCCGGCCGGCTATGAGATCGGCCCGACGCTGCTCTCGATCCTGGTCGCGGTCCTGATCTCCGGACTCGGCCTCGCCGTCTCGATGATGCGCAAGATGGCCATGCCGCTTCTGGGCGGCGCCATCATCGGTGCCGGGATCGGCGCCATGCACTACATCGGCATGTCGGCACTGGTCGTCCCCGGCATCGTCCAGTTCGACAAGACCTATGTCGTCGTCGCATTGCTGATCGGCATCATCGGCGGCGGCATCGCCGCGCTGGTCGGGCTCGCCAAGTTCGACACCAGCCATCGCCTCAGTGCCGCGATCCTGCTGACGCTCGGCATCGTCGGCCTGCATTTCACGGGCATGGCCGGCGCGTCGATCATGCCGGATCCGACCGTTGCAGTGCCGGAGCAGGCGATCTCGCCGATGGCGCTGGCGATCGCGGTCACCGCCGTCACGCTGATGGTGCTCTGCTTCAGCCTCGCGGGCTCGATCTTGGACGAGCATCTCTCGAGCCGCTCGGCCAAGGAAGCCGAACGTCTGGCCGCCAGCGAGACCCGCTTCCGCCAGCTGACCGAGGCGACCTTCGAAGGCATCCTGATGCACAAGGGCGGTCGCATCGTCGACACCAACCACTCGATGTCCGATCTGATCGGCGTGTCGCAGGAAGCGCTGATCGGTCGCAATATCCTGGACTGCGTCGCCGATACCAGCCGGCCGATGCTCAAGAAGTACCTCACCGACGACACCGAAGCCGCGTGCGAAATCGAGCTCCGCCATGCCGACGGGTCGATGGTTCCGGTGGAGATACTGGCCCGCACCATCCGCACCGCGCACAGCAACGGCCACGACACCAGAGTGCTCGCGGTCCGCGACGTGCGCGAGCGCAAGGAAGCGGAAGAGCGGATCCGCCACATGGCGCATCACGATGCGCTGACCGGCCTGCCCAACCGCCGCATGTTCATGGACCGCCTGGTCCAGGTGCTGGCGCGCAGCAAGCGCGACGGCACGACGGTCGCGGTGCTCTGCCTCGACCTCGACCGCTTCAAGCATGTGAACGATCTCGGCGGCCATGCCGCCGGCGACGAGCTGCTGCGCCAGGTCGCCAAGCGCCTCGCCGACAGCTCCCGCACCGAGGACACGGTCGCCCGCCTGGGCGGCGACGAGTTCGCCGTGATCCAGGTCGGCGTCGCCCATCCCGACGGTCCCGGCATCATGGCCGAACGCATGGTGAAGGCGATCGGCCGGCCGTTCGATCTCGGCGGCCAGCAGACGATGATCGGCACCTCCATCGGCATCGCGCTCCATCCCGGGGACGGCGAGGAGGGCGAGGACCTGGTGCGCGCCGCCGACACCGCGCTCTATCGCGCCAAGGAAGCCGGCCGCGGCACCTTCCGCTTCTTCGAGGCGGAGATGGATGTCCGCCTACAGGAGCGCCGGCTGCTGGAACGCGATCTTCGCCAGGCCCTCGCCGAGGAACAGCTCCGCGTCCACTACCAGCCGCTGGCGGATTGCGGCGGCGGCAAGATCGTCGGCTTCGAGGCGCTGGTGCGCTGGACCCATCACGAGCGCGGCCCGATCTCGCCGGTGCAGTTCATTCCGCTCGCCGAGGAATGCGGCCTCATCATGCCGCTCGGCGCCTGGGTGATGCGCCGCGCCTGCACCGATGCCGCGACCTGGCCGGCCGACAAGCTGGTCGCGGTCAACCTCTCGCCGGCGCAGTTCCGCCACGCCGATCTCGCCAAGGAAATCCTGGCGGTGCTGAAGGAGACCGGCCTGCCGCCCGAGCGCCTCGAGCTCGAAATCACCGAGAGCCTGCTGATCGACGATCCCGACCGCGTGCTGGCGACGCTCATGGTGCTGAAGGAAGCGGGCGTGCGGATTTCGCTGGACGACTTCGGCACCGGCTATTCGAGCTTGAGCTATCTGCAGCGCTTCCCGTTCGACAAGATCAAGATCGACCGCTCGTTCGTCTCGCAGATGGAGAAGAACGCCGATTCGATGTCGATCATCCGCGCCGTCATCGCGCTCGGCAAATCGCTGCGCATCAAGGTGACCGCCGAGGGCGTCGAATCCGCGACCCAGCTCAACCTGCTGCAGCAGGAGAATTGCGACCTGGTGCAGGGCTACCTGCTCGGCAAGCCGATGGCCAAAGAGGACCTCGGCTCGCTGCTCTCCACCGCGTCCGCAACGCAGGCCCCCGCGGCCTGATCTATCGATAAGACCCCCTCATATCGGCTACCGGTGTGACGGTGGTCTCTCATCGCTGCATCCAGGCTTGCCCGAACCGCGAAGAAAAGGGATTGAGCGTCCAGCCGTTGGGACGCGGAAATCTCCAGTCGAGGGCAGTGATGAATCTGATGACCCCGATCACCTGGCCGGTCAAGCGCCGGGAGATGCACAACCACCACATGGACTCCACGGTCTGGAACAACTTCAAGTTCCGCACCGACGATGTCATCGTCGCGACCTGGGCAAAGTCCGGCACGACCTGGACCCAACAGATCGTGTCGCAGCTGATCTTCAACGGCGCCGAGGGCATCGACGTTTCCGCCATGTCGCCCTGGGTCGATCTCCGCATCATGCCGAAAGCGGCGATCGACGGGCTCGAGCTGCAGACCCATCGCCGCGTGCTGAAGACCCACCTGCCGGTCGATGCGCTCGTCTTCTCGCCGAAGGCCAAGTACATCTACATCGGCCGCGACGGTCGCGATGCGATCTGGAGCCTGTTCAACCACCACATCAATGCGACCGACGCCTTCTTCGCCGCCTTCAACGACTGCCCCGGAAGGCAAGGTCCGCGGCTGGAGCGCGGCGCCAACGACGCGCACGCCTTCTACACCCGCTGGTTCGAGGGCAACGGCGAGCCCTACTGGGCGTTCTGGGAAAACATCCGCTCCTGGTGGGAGACCCGACATCTGCCCAACGTGCTGCTGCTGCATTTCAGCGACATGAAGCGCGACCTCCCCGGCTCGATCCGCCGGATCGCCGCGTTCCTCGGCATCGAGATCGATGAAGCGACGTTCCCGAAGATCCTCCACCATTGCAGCTTCGACTACATGAAGGCGCATGCGGAGAAGGTGGCGCCTTTGGGCGGCGTGCTGTGGCAGGGCGGCGCCCAGACCTTCGTCAACAAGGGCACCAATGGCCGCTGGCGCGACACGCTCTCGGCCGAGGAAGTCGCGGCCTACGAGGCCAAGGCACTGGCCGAGCTCGGCCCCGATTGCGCCTGGTGGCTGGCTATGGGCGACGGGCTCAACAGCTGATCCGATAACGGCCAAACGGATAACGTCTTGACCCCTGGAGCCGGCCCGCGCTCAATAGCGCGGCATCGACTCCGGGGATCTGATCTTGCCCGCCTCTACCGCTTCCGCCGCCGCACCTTCACTGCTCCATCGTGTCTCGACCGCGCTTTATGTGCGGCCGCGGATGTTGCTGGCGCTGCTCCTGCTGCCGCCGCTGCTCTGGCTCGGCATCATCTATCTCGGATCCTTGTTCTCGCTGCTGGTGCAGAGCTTCTTCACGGTCGATGATTTCACCGGCAAGGTGGTCTATTCGCCGACCCTCGCGACCTATGCCGGGCTCTTCAACGACACCAGCATCAGCGTCATCCGGCGGACCGCACTGACGGCAGCGGTCGTGACCCTGATCTGCGCCGCCATCGCCTTCCCGCTCGCCTATTACATGGCGCGCTATGCCGGCCCCCGGGCCAAGGCGGTGTTCTACATCGCCGTCATGCTGCCGCTCTGGTCGAACTACCTGGTGCGGGTCTATGCCTGGAAGCTGATCCTGGCCAAGGAAGGCGCGCTCACCTGGGCGCTCGGTCATCTCGGGCTGCAGGCGCCGCTCGACTGGGTGCTGGCGACGCCGGATATCGGCGGCGCCTCGCTCGGCACCTCGATGATCGGCACCACCATCGTCTTCGTCTATATCTGGCTGCCGTACATGGTGCTGCCGGTCCAGGCGGCGCTGGAACGCGTGCCCAAGTCGCTGATCGAGGCCTCGAGCGATCTCGGCGCCCATCCGCGCGACACTTTCCGCAAGGTGATCCTGCCGCTCTCGATCCCCGGCGTCGCCGCGGGCTCGATCTTCACCTTCTCCCTGACCCTGGGCGATTACATCATCCCGCAGCTGGTCGGATCGTCGCGGCCGTTCATCGGCCAGCTGGTCTACCAGTACCAGGGCACGGCCTCGAACCTGCCTTTGGCCGCCGCCTTCGCCGTGGTGCCGATCGTGATCATGGCGATCTACCTCTCGGTCGCCAAACGCTTCGGAGCCTTCGATGCGCTCTGATACGGGAAAGGCAAAAGCCGGTTGGGGACTGACCGCGGCGGCCTGGTTCGGCGTGTTGTTCCTGAACGTGCCGATCCTGTTCATCATCCTCTATTGCTTCACCACCGACGACCGGTCCTACAGCTTCCCGCCGCCGGGGCTGACCACCAAATGGTTCGGCGTCGCCTTCGCGCGCGACGACCTCTGGGCGGCGCTCGGCCTCTCGCTGCGGGTCGCGTTCATCTCGATGGCGATCGCGCTCCTCCTCGGCACACTGGCAGCGGCCGCGATGTACCGCTTCCGCTTCTTCGGCAAGGAGACGGTGACCCTGCTGATCCTGTTACCGATCGCGCTCCCCGGCATCGTGACCGGCATGTCGCTGCGCGCGGCCTTCGATCTGGCCAGCATGCCGTTCAGCTTCTGGACCCTGGTCCTCGGCCACGCCACCTTCTGCGTCGTGGTGGTCTACAACAACGTGATCGCGCGGCTCCGCCGCTCCTCGCCGGCCCTGGTCGAAGCCTCGATGGATCTCGGGGCCAACAGCTTCCAGACCTTCCGCCACGTGATCCTGCCCAACCTCGCGACCGCCTTGATGGCGGGCGGCATGCTGGCCTTCGCGCTCTCGTTCGACGAGATCATCGTGACCACCTTCACCGCCGGCAATCAGAACACCCTGCCGATCTTCATCCTGAAGGAATTGTCGCGGCCGCATAACCGCCCGGTGACCAACGTCGCCGCGGTCATGGTCATGGTGATCACCTTCGGCCCGATCCTGCTCGCCTATTATCTGACGCGGGACACCCAGGACACCGCCGGCAGCGGGAAGTAGCGGCTAGCTGCGCGCGGCGATCGAAACCGCCGCACCGCCCATGAAGACCGCGGCACCCCGGTTCACCAGCTTGAGAGCTCGGGGCGATTGCAAGGCGCCGCGCGCCCTGGCGCCGGCCAAGGCGAAGGGCAGCTGCACCAGGGTCAGAATCACCGCCGTGAGTGCCAGCAAGACGGCACAGTCTCCCAGTGTCACCGCAGAGAGATCGACGATCGTCGGCACGATCGCGATATAGAACAGCACCGATTTCGGGTTGCCGAGCGTCACCAACACACCGGCGATGAAGGCGCTGCGGCCACTCCGCCGCTTGCCCTCGGTCTCCGGCGGCGCGATCTCGATGCCGGCGCGCCAGAACTGGACGGCCAGCCAGATCAGATAGGCGACGCCCGCCCATTTGATCGCAATGAGCAGCGTGCTGAAGGTCTCTGCGATATAAGCGAGACCCGCCAGCACGGTCGCCAGATAGAGCACGTCCCCGGCCACCATGCCGATCGTGATCCAGATCGCCTGTTTGTAGCCAGCACGCAAGGCCTGGGCGACAATCGCGACCAGCTGCGGCCCGGGGATGATGGCCGCGAGCGCCAGGGCGCCGGAATAGGCGACGAAGCCGGAGAGCGTCATGAAGCACCTCGCTTGGGCCAGGGTGGTTTCTCGGCCCAGGTTAGCCGGATCACACAGCCGTTGTTAAAAAAAATCTTTTGTGCTGCGCTGGGGTTGGGACACCAAGCAAGGGAGACAGGCGATGGAGCTGGCATTGCGCGGCATCACGATCTTCACCAGCGACATGGAGAAGATGGCCGCCTTCTATCGCGACGTGATCGGCCTGAAGCTGGTCGAGGATCTACCCGGATGGAAGCTCTTCGACGCCGGCGGCTGCCGCCTCGCCCTGCACAAGGGCAAGTCCCGCGTCGGCGCCCGGCCCCCGAAGATCGGCTTCTATGCCAAGGACGTCGCCAAGGCGAAAGCCTGGCTGGAGGCACGCGGCGCCAAGCTCAGCAAGATCCACGCTTCGGACGTCGTTTCGTTCTGCAACGGCAAGGACCCTGAGGGCAACGCCTACGCGATCACCAACCGGGCCTGAACCGTTCAGCGTGGCAGTTGCTGCAGGTAGGCGATCGTCAGGGCGACGGCGCCGAGGATCACCAGGATCATGAAGCCGAGCACCACGAGGCGACGCAGGCTCGCCTCCCTGCCCGAGGACATGCCGCGGATGGAGCGCGAGAGATTGGAGAAGCGAGACATGATCCGGACCAGCTTGTCGCGCTCGGTGTTCTGCCAGAACTGATAGAACATGATGAGATAGACCGCCGCGAGGCCGACCAGCACACTGAGAAACTGCGACAGGCGGAACAGGAACGCGTCCTCGGAGACATGGTTGCCGAGCACGCCCAACCCGAAGATCGCGGCGAGGCCGACCGCCATCGAACGCCATTGCTGCACCTTGCCGAAGCGGCTGGTCTTCACCGCCTCGTGGTAGAGCATCAGCATCTCGGCATGGGTGCGCTCGTCGAGCTCGCTCGGCACGAGGGCTTCTTCGGCCTCCTCGCCTTCGCTCTCCGGCTCAGTCTTCTCGATTTCCTTCTTCGCCATCATCCGGCTCACAGATTGGACTCAGGCCAGTTTGAGCGCGTTTGGTTAACAAAGGCCGAAGAGCTAACGATCTGACACTACTACGGAAATTCGGGCTGGCGCCGCAAAGATCAGATTATTATAATCGTTGTTATAATGGATTGAGGTGCCATATGAAGCTCAAGCTGGTGACGATCGGCAGCTCGACGGGGGTGATCCTCCCGAAGGAAGTGCTTGCGCGCCTAAAGCTCGAGAAAGGCGACTATATCGGGCTTTCCGAAACGCCGAGCGGCTTCGAGATTTCACCTTACGATCCTGAGTTCGAGAAGGCGATGGATGCGAGCCGCGACGTCATGCGTCGATATCGCAATGCGCTGCGCGAATTGGCCAAATGACCTGGCGATGGGTTCGCCTGCACGAAGCCACGGCGATCCATGCAGAACAAATTGCCGAACATGGTGGCCTTGAAGGGATTCGAGACCAGGGACTGCTCGAATCCGCTCTCGCCCGCGCGGAGAATCTCGCCGCCTACGGCAAGCCCGACGTCTGCGATCTTGCCGCAGCCTATGCCTATGCCTATGCCTATGCCTATGCCTATGGGCTGGCGCGCAATCACCCGTTTGCCGATGGCAACAAGCGGACAGCCTTCGTGGTGAGCGCGACGTTCCTCATCTTGAACGGCCGCGATCTCACCGCGACCGAAGTCGATGTCGTCACGACGATCTTGAAGCTTGCAGCGGGTGAGTTGCCCGAAGCGGAACTCGCCGACTGGTTCCGCGCCAACTCGCGCGAGATCGGTCGTTAGTTCTTCTTCCCACCAGTTGCGGCCTTGACCAGGCGCTCGTCGGGCTCGACGCGGTAGGCGTTGACCATGCGGTTGGTGGCGTTGGCCATGCCGACGATCGAGACCAGCTCCGCCAGCATCTGGTCGTTCATGCCGGCTTTGCGCGCGGCCGCCGTATGGCTGACGATGCAGTATTCGCATGAATTGGTCATGCTGACCGCGAGATAGAGCATCTCCTTGGTGACCGGGTCGAGCGTGCCCGGGCCCATGATCTGCTTCAGGTCTTCCCAGGTCCGCTTCAGGGTCGCGGGATCGTTGGCCAGCACTTTCCAGAAATTGTTGATCCAGTCGACCTTGCGGGTCGCCTTGATGTCCTCGTAGACGGCTTTCACTTCGGGCGAGGCATCGGCTTCCTCGATGAACGGCATCAGGGCCACGGTAGTACTCCTTGTTGAAAGATGGGCCTCAGCTGGTGAGGCGTTTCACATGCGGAAAATCGAGTCCGGGCTTGCCGCCGCGGGATTCGCAGCAGGCACTGATCTCGCCCCAAAGCGCCTGCACTTCGAGATTTTCGCCGGCTTCAGCGATCTTGCCTTCGTTCCAGTCGAAGATGTCGTAGAGGATCGGCCCGGTCGGCTGTTCCAGCACCACGCGGACCGGCTTCGGCCCGCCGCCGAAACCGAGCCGCGCGATGGTGGCGAAATGCTTGTCGAGCAGGTGCGAGAGGCGATCGACCATGCCGGCTTTGACCTGGAAGGTCGCCATCACGGTATCGGCCATCGTTTGCTCCCTAGACTTAGTACATGTGCTGGCCGCCGTTGATCGAAAGCGTCGAGCCGGTGACGAAGCCGCCCTCGTCGGCCACCAGGAACAGCACGCCGCGGGCGATTTCCGAAGCCTCGCCGAGACGGCCGACCGGTATCTTGGCAACAATCTTCTCGAGCACAGGTTGCGGCACCGCGCGCACCATGTCGGTGTTGATATAGCCCGGTGCGATGGCGTTGACGGTGATGCCCTTCGAGGCACCTTCCTGCGCGAGAGCCTTGGTGAAGCCATGGATGCCGGATTTGGCCGCGGCATAGTTCACCTGGCCGTACTGGCCGGCCTGGCCGTTGATCGAGCCGATGTTGACGATCCGGCCGAAGCCGCGCGTGCGCATGGAATCGATCACCAGCCGGCACATGTTGAAGCAGGAGGTGAGGTTGGTGTGGATGACGTGCTCCCACTGCTCGGGCGTCATCTTCACGATCGTGGTGTCGCGGGTAATGCCGGCATTGTTGACCAGCACATCGACCGGGCCCAGCTTGGCGGTGATATCGGCGACGCCCTTCTCGCAGGACTTGAAGTCGGCGACGTCGAACTTGAAGACATCGATTCCGGTCTTCTCATGGAAGGCCTTGGCCGCCGCGTCGTTTCCGGCATAGTTCGCCGCAACCTTGTAGCCCGCATTCTTCAAGGCGACCGAGATCGCCTCCCCGATGCCGCGGGTTCCCCCGGTCACCACTGCTACCCGTGCCATGTGTCCTCCCCTGTTTTTATCATCATGGCCGGGCTTGACCCGGCCATCCCTGAGTTACTTCCGAGCCGCACCAAACTCAGGGGTCCCCGGGCCAAGCCCGGGGATGACGACCGAGTATCGGAGCGGCGTCGTTTCTACCGCTCCACGGTCAGCGCGATGCCCATGCCGCCGCCGATGCAGAGCGTCGCGAGGCCCTTTTTCGCGTTCCGCTTCTGCATCTCATGCAGCAGGGTCACCAGCACCCGCGCGCCCGAGGCGCCGATCGGATGACCGATGGCGATGGCGCCGCCGTTCACGTTCACCTTGGCCGGATCCCAGGCCATGTCCTTGTTGACCGCACAGGCCTGGGCGGCGAAGGCCTCGTTCGCCTCGACCAGATCGAGATCGTCGATCTTCCAGCCGGCCTTCTGCAAAGCGAGGCGCGAGGACGGGATCGGCCCCGTGCCCATGATCGCCGGATCGACGCCGGCGGTCGCCCAGGAGACGATCCGCGCGATCGGCGTCAGGCCGCGCTTGGCCGCAAGCTCGGCCGACATCAAGGTCACCGCCGCGGCGCCGTCATTGATGCCCGACGCGTTGCCCGCCGTCACCGTGCCGCCTTCCTTCAGGAAGGCCGGCCGCAGCTTGGTCAGCACGTCGATGGTCGTGCCGTGCTTCGGGTATTCGTCGCTGTCGATGGTGACGTCGCCCTTGCGGTCCTTGACCACGACCGGAACGATCTCGTCCTTGAACTTGCCGGCCTTCTGCGCCGCTTCCGCCTTCTGCTGCGAGGCCAGGGCAAACTGGTCCTGCTGCTCGCGGGTGATCTGGAACTGCTTCGCCACGTTCTCGGCGGTGTTGCCCATGTGATAGCCGTTGAAGGCATCCCAGAGCCCGTCCGTGATCATGGTGTCGATCATCTGGGCATTGCCCATCTTGGTGCCGTTCCGCAGATGCATGCAGTGCGGCGCCATGCTCATGCTCTCCTGGCCGCCGGCGACCACGATCTCGGAATCGCCGTTGCGGATCGCCTGGAAGCCGAGCGCCACCGCCCGCAGGCCGGAGCCGCAGAGCTGGTTGATGCCGTAGGCCGTCTTTTCGTAAGGAATGCCGGCGCCGATCGCCGCCTGGCGCGCCGGGTTCTGGCCCTCGCCGGCCGACAGGATCTGGCCGAGGATCACTTCCGATACCTCGCCCGGCGCGATCTTGGCACGCTTCAGCACCTCGACGATCGCCGCCTTGCCGAGCTCATGGGCCGGCAGCTTGGACAAAGCCCCGCCGAAGGCTCCGACCGCGGTCCGCGCGGCGGAAGTGATGACGACGTCCTGTCCATTCTGGGCCATGGCGCTTACTCCTCAGGGGGCTTGACTGGTGAAATCGGCCCATTATTGAGGTTTCTGGGGCCGCTGCATCGACCCTAAAAGGAGTTCGGTCATGTCGCAAGCGACAAACCGTCGCGAATGCGCCGCGCGACGTCACGCAGGGGCGACGTGCTGAATTTCAATCTTATGAACGAGCCGCCCCGCGCCTGGCGGAGGCCTGACTTGACATCGCCGGTCCGGCGCGGAGTGATGGGCGGAGTTGCGGACCCGGAGAGCGTGGAGAGAGCAGCCGGTGACCGATGCGATCCTGCCGGCCGACTGCCAGGACGACCTGCACGACCCGCGCTTGAAGCGGCTCTACGACTATTGGCGCAGCCGTTGCGGGGCCGCCGTCATGCCGGCGCGGTCGGCGGTCGATCCGCTCGATTTCCGCTTCATCCTCGGCTATGTAACATTGGTCGAGGTGGAGCTTTCCCCACGCAGGTACCGCTTCCGGCTGGACGGCTCGATCCTCGCGATGCTGTCCGGCATGGACTATACCGGCAAGTATCTCGATGAGCTCGGCCTGCCCGACTATATCGACTTCGTCGCCGCCAGCTATGACCGCGTCGTGGATCTCAGGCGGCCCTACGCCTATCGCAAGCAGGGCGCCTTCGACACCAAGAGCTTCGACGAGGAAACCCTGATCCTCCCCCTAGGCCGCAACGATACGGTCGAGCACTTGATGGTCGCCGTCATCCCCGGCGACCTCGCACCGGAAACCGGCAAGGTCTTGCTCTGATGATCCTGGAATCCGCCCTGCTCGACGTGAAGCCCGGCGACGAAGCCGCCTTCGAAGCCGCGATGCGGCAGGCGCGGCCGCTGATCGCGGCGACGCCCGGCTTTCGCGCGATCGCGGTCCGCCGCTGCCTGGAGACGCCGAACCGCTATCTGCTGCTGGTCGAGTGGGACAAGCTCGAAGACCACACGATCGGCTTCCGCCAGTCCGCGCAGTACGAAGAGTGGCGCGCGCTGCTGCACCATTTCTATGACCCCTTCCCACGGGTCGAGCATTTCGGTGCAAATGTGCTAGACAGCGCGAGTTGAAGGAAACCTGGGAGCGCTTCCGTGGAGATCAAGCCGTTCGGCGTCGAAATGTGGATGAACGAGTTCGAGACCAAGTGCGAACTCAATCTCGCCGAGACCTGCGTCGATTCCATCACCCTCGGCGAACTGCTCGACATGGCCGGGAAACGCGCGAGCGTGCTCGACGAGCTGCTGCCGATGCGCCTCGGCTATGGCGACATCGAAGGCTCGCCCCGGCTCCGCGACGCCATCGCCGCGCTCTACCGGAAGCAGGCGCGCGAGAATGTCCTGGTCTGCCATGGCACGATCGGCGCCAACGCGCTGGTCCACCAGGCGCTGGTCTCCCGCGGCGATCATGTGATTGCCGTGGTGCCGACCTATCAGCAGCATTATTCGATCCCGGAAAGCATCGGCGCCGAAGTCGAGCTGCTGCATCTCAAAGCCGAGCAGAGCTATCTCCCAGACCTCGCTGCGCTCAAGGCGATGCTGCGGCCGACGACGAAGCTCATCGCCGTCAACAACCCGAACAATCCGACCGGCGCGCTGATGGACCGGGCGATGCTCGAGCAGGTCGCCGCCCTCGCCCGCAGCGTCGGTGCCTGGATCCTCTGCGACGAGGTCTATCGCGGCACCGACCAGGCGGGCGACGGCTATTCCGCGTCGATGGCCGATCTCTATGAGAAGGGCATCAGCACGGCCGGCATGTCCAAGGCCTATTCGCTGGCCGGCTTGCGCCTCGGCTGGATCGCCGCGCCGAAGCCGGTGCTGGAAGCCGCGATGATCCACCGCGACTACAACACGATCAGCGTCGGCCGCATCGATGACACTCTGGCGGCGCTCGCGCTCGAGAACCGCGACAAGATCCTCGCCCGCGCGCACCGCATCACCCGCGACAACCTCGCGATCCTGTCGAAGTGGATGGGGCAGGAGCAGCGGATGCGCTGGGTGAAGCCGAAATCCGGAACCACGGCGCTGCTCAAATACGACCTGCCGATGTCCTCGCGCGATTTCTGCATCGCGCTTTTGGAAGAGGAAGGCGTGATGCTCTGTCCCGGCAGCGCCTTCGATCTCGAAGGCACCCTGCGCATGGGCTATGCCTGCGACACCGGCGTGCTGGAGCAAGGGCTGGCGCGGATGTCGAAGTTCCTGGCGCGAAAAGGGAACCGGTAACCGACATAGGCACGTCATGATGGCCAAGCCCCTGGTGAAGAAGGTTCTGGTCTATTGCCTGCGCAAAGACCGGATTCTAGTCTTCCGGCACCTGGATTATTCGTGGGAGGAAGCGGGGCTACAAGTTCCCGCCGGCTCGATCCGAGATGGGGAAACGCCCGCCTCTGCCGCACTCCGCGAACTCACCGAGGAAACCGGCTATGCCTGTTTTGTGATCGAAGAATTCCTGGGGACGTCGCTCTATGACCTTTCGCCGTATCGCCCGGAGATCCAGGAGCGGTGCTTTTTTCGCGCCAGGCCGACTGGGGACTTGCCGGAACGCTGGCCGAGCCTGGAGAATCACGACGGAACGGCGGCGCCGACGCGGCTTGAGTGCTTCTGGATACCCATCGCCGCAGCGCATGTTCTCCAGGCCGGGCAGGGCGCGCTGCTCGGCAATCTGGAGATAGACGAGTAGTCGCGGGAAATGCCAATGAGCAAACCATGGCCACCGAAATCGAACGCAGGCTGACCAACATCCTCTCCGCGGATGTCTATGGCTACAGCCGGCTGATGGGGCTTGACGAGGCCGGCACGCTCGCGACCTTGAACGCCTATCGAGGTTCGATGACCGATCTTATCGCGCAGCATCGCGGCCGCGTGGTCAATGCCGCGGGCGATCATCTGCTGGCAGAGTTCGCCAGCGCCGTGATGGCGGTGCAATGCGCGGTCGAGATCCAGCGCCAGATCGGCGAACGCAACCAGGCGCTCGATCCGGAGCGGCAGATGTGGTTCCGGATCGGCATCAATCTCGGCGACGTCATCGTCGAGCGTGACGATCTCTTCGGCGACGACGTCAACATCGCGGCGCGCCTGCAAGGCCTGGCGGAACCCGGCGGCGTACTGATCTCCGGCACCGTGTTCGACCAGGTAAAGAACAAGCTGACCCTGAACTTCGACGCGCTGGGCCCACAGCGGCTGAAGAACATCGACGTCGCAGTCCCGGCCTATCGCGCCGTGCTTGGGGCGACGAGCGCAGTCGCCGCGGTGCCGAGCAGCGATGCCGAAGCGAAGCACCAGGCGGAGAAGTGGCACCGCTTCAAGATGAGCGCCATCCGCACCGCCGCGCTGGTCGTCCTGTTCGTCGCCATCAACCTCTTTTCCTGGGACGGCGATCTCTGGTTCCAATGGCCGACCTTGGGCGTGCTGGTCCTGTTCTTCGTGCGCGCGACTTACATCTTCCGCAAATAGCGATCCGATCGGGGCGCGTGGCGCATTCGCCCTGTTCCGTATCTGGAGCGTCACGCGACGCGTGGCGCAAGCGCCACCGCGCGCACGCGCAGTGCCATCATCACCGTTTCGTGCGGGAATAAGCCTCGCTTCCTGTGACGGCCGTTACAGGCCGATCGCTTTCGGGCTGCGCTTGCTATCGGTCGCGAGGCGATCCGCGCGCCATAACGGTGCGCCACAGAAAGGGACACGGGAACTCATGGCCATCATCAACGGAACCAATGTCGGTGACTTTCTCGTCGGGACAAACGATGGTGACACCATCTTCGGTTTCGAGGGCGACGACACGATCATCGGCGGGCGTGGCAACGATTTCGCCGTGATGGGCGACGGGAACGACCGGTTCGTCTGGAACCCGGGCGACGGCAGCGACACCGTGCTCGGCGAAGGCGGCTTCGACACGCTGGAATTCACCGGCGCCAACATCGCGGAGCAATTCGAGATCCGGGCCGACGGCGCGAACGCGCAGATGACCCGCAATGTCGCCACCATCACGATGGAGCTCGACAGCGTCGAGCGCATCGGTCTTGCGACCCTCGGCGGCGCCGACACCGTTCATGTCGGCGACCTCAGCGGCTCGAAAACCACCCAGGTGGCGATCGATCTCGGCGACTTCAACGGCTCGGGCGGCGACGGCGCCAACGACACGGTCATCGTCGACGGTCGCGACAAGAGCGACCACATCCATATCATCGCCGACCAGGCCGGCATCGCCGTCAGCGGGCTGCCCGCGGCGATCACCATCGCCCATCCCGAATCCGGCGATACGCTGCAGGTCAACGGTTTCGGCGGCAATGACACGATCGATGTCAGCGGCTTGCAGGCCGCGCCGATGCACTTGGCTCTCGATGGCGGCGCCGGCACGGATACCGTCAACTTCACCGGCAGCGACGCTGGTGAAACGATCCAGGTCGTTGCGAATGGCGGACGGGCGCTGCTGACCGACAGCGACGGCGCCGTCAGCCTCGACTTGAACCAGGTCGAGAAGCTCAACATCATCGCGAGCCGCGGCGCGGACGACATCACCATCGGCGACCTCACCGGCACCGGGGTGAGCAACGTCTCCATCGACCTCGCGACCGGTCCCGGCCACGTGCTGCCCGACGCGGAAGCCGATTCCGTCACACTCAACGCAAGCTTCCCCAATGCGGATACCGTGAAAGTCTCCTCCGACGGAAACTGGATCCGGGTGGCCGGCCTGCCGGAGAGCGTCCTGATCGGCCATACCGGCAAGAACGATCACCTGACGATCAACACCTTCGGCGGCGACGACGTCATCGACGCCAGCAAGTTCTCGGCCAACCAGATGCATCTGACGATCAATGCCGGGGCCGGCGCGGACACCATCATCGGCAGCGCCGGCGACGACATCGTCAACGGCGGCCAGGGCAACGATACCGCGCTGCTGGGCGCCGGCAACGACCGCTTCATCTGGAACCCTGGCGACGGCAGCGACACCGTCAACGGCCAAGCCGGCTTCGACACCTTGGCGTTCAACGGCGCCAATATCGCCGAGCAGATCAACATCTTCGCCAACGGCACGCATGCCGAGTTCACCCGCAACGTGGCCACCATCGCCATGGACCTCGAGAGCGTCGAACGGATCGAGTTCCGCGCCTTGGGCGGCGCCGATGCGATCACCATCGGCGATCTGACCGGCACCGGGGTGAAGCAGATTGCCCTCGATCTCGGTGGATTTGACGGCAATGGGGATGGTGCGGCCGACACGGTCACCGCCAACTTCGGCAAAGGGGCTGATTCGATCCATCTGACGCAGGCGGCCGACGGCACGGTTTCCGTCGCCAGCCCGAGCGAGACAATCACCATCACCCATGCCGAATCCGGGGACAGCCTGATCGTCAACGGGTTCGACGGCGACGACACGCTCGACGCCTCGGCGCTGAAGGCCGGAACCATGGCGCTGACGCTGAACGGCGGCGGCGGCAACGATCTCATCTTCGGCGGCGCCGGCGCGGAGACGCTGCTCGGTGGCGACGGCAACGACACGGTGACCTGGACGATTGGCGGCGGCAGCGACGTGATCGACGGTCAGGGTGGCATCGACACCCTGGCCGTGAACGGCGGCACCGCGGACGACGTTTTCCAGGTCTTCGCCAACGGCGCCAAGCTCGGCGTGACGGCCAGTGACGGTTCCACGCTCGATGTCTCCGGCATGGAGCAGGTCAAGATCGCGGCCGGCACCGGCAAGGACAGCATCCAGATCGGCGATCTGACCGGTACCGGCATCGGCAATGTCGCGATCGACTTGGGCGCAGGATCGAAGGGCGACTCCGTCAGCGTCACCGCCGGGCTCGCCGAGGTGATGGTGATCGAAAGCAAGGGCGGCCACACGGTCATCACCAACGAGAACACATTCCAGACCATCACCATCGACAATGCCGATGCATCGGACGTACTGAACATCACCAGCCCCTTCGGCAACGTGCCCGGCGAGGTCATTCAGGCGAGCAATCTCGCAATGTCGCTGCATTTCGCCGGCGGCACTGGCGCCGACACCATCTTCAGCGGCTCCGGCGACGACTTCATCGACGGCAACCAGGGCAACGACATCGCCCTGATGGGCGCCGGCAACGACATCTTCAACTGGGATCCGGGCGATGGCAGCGACACGGTGGACGGCCAAGCCGGCTTCGACACGCTTCGCTTCAACGGCAGCAATGCCTCGGAGAACATCGACATCCTGGCCGACGGGACGCATGCCGAACTGACCCGCAATATCGCCAACATCGACATGCATCTCAACAGCGTCGAGCGGATCGAGCTTCGGGCGGTCGGCGGTGTGGACAATATCCATGTCCACGATATGAGCGGCACGGCGGTGAAGGAGGTGGCGATCGATCTCGGGTCGAATGGCGCGACCGGCGACGGTGCCGTGGACACCGTCACCGTGGACAGCACGGCCGGCAACGATCATGTCACGATCGCTTCGGCCAACGGCATCGTGACCATGACCGGCCTGGCCGCGCAGGTCACCATCAGCCATGGCGAGCTGGACGATGAGATCGTGGTCAAAGGGAATGACGGCAACGACACGATCGATGCCTCCGGCCTGCAATCCGGCAACCCGCATCTGACGCTGGATGGCGGCGCCGGCAACGACACGCTGACCGGCGGCCATGACGGCGACCTGATCTTCGGTGGCGACGGGCATGACCTGCTCAAAGGCGGCGACGGCGCCGACACGATCGACGGCGGCACCGGTAATGACGACATCACCGGCGGCCTGGGAGACGATGTCATGGGCGGCGGCGACGGCGCCGATACGTTCCACTACGACGGCGCGCTCGACGGCCATGACCTGATCGAAGGCTTCACCACGGGGCAGGACCACCTGGACCTGACCAAGTTCTTCGACAGTCTCGGCGTCGATCCCGCCGATCGCGCGGACCGCGTCTCGATCACCGACCGCGGCGATGGCTCGTTCGATATCGCGGTGGATGCCGACGGCAACAAGGGCAACGGCGCCGAGCACGCCGTCGCTGTCGTCTTTGCGACCGGTCCGCTCACGGTCGGCCAGGACGTCGTCGTGCACCACTGACGGGTGAAAAGGACCGGAGCGCTTAAGAGCTCCGGTCCTTGATCCACGCCTTCATCGGCTCCCAGACCAGCGGGAGTGCCTTGCCGCCTGCCATCATGCCGATATGGCCGGCGCTGGGGAGCATGCGTTCGCCTTTCGGCAGGGCGTCGGCCAGAGCGAGGGCGCTTTTCGGCGGGACGATGCGGTCGCCGGCGGGGATGAGGCAGAGGGCCGGCTGCTCAAACAGTTGCGGCAGCACCGGCGCGCCGGCGATTTTCCACAAGCCCCGCGCCGGTGTGTTCTCGCCGTACCAGCCGGTCAGGCATTCGCGGGCGACCGCGGCCGAGACCGCCATGCCGTCATTCAGCCAATCTTCCAGCGCGACGAACTTCCTCGCACCAGCGCTCGTGGGATCGACCCCGGCAAAGTTCTGGAACTTGCGGAGCACCTGGAACGGGTCGAAGCCGCTGAAGAAGCATTGCAGGATATCGACCGGCAGCTCGCTGAAGAGCTGCAGCACCGGCTCCAGGCTGCGGCCGATCTCGGCCAGCATCAGCGAATGCTCCTTCGCCTCGGCATGGAAATCCCAGGGCGTCGCCAGCAGGATCAGCCCGGCGATCTCCGCCTGGCGCCGCAAGGAGAGCGCCAGCGCCAGGTTGCCGCCCATGCAATAGCCGATCACGAAGATCGGTCCGCCCGGTTCGCGCTTCACCGCGTCGAGCGCGCGCTCCAGCCGCCCCGCGACATAATCGGTGAAGCTGAAGCCGCGCTCTTCGGCGCCGGGTGAGCCCCAATCCATCACGAAGGGCGCGAAGCCTTGCGCGGCGCTCCAGCGCAGGAAGCTTGCCTGCTCCTCGAGATCGAGGATGTAGTAGCGGTTCACCAGCGAGGGGATCACCAGCAGGCGCGGCGCCTTCGCGTCATTGGTGACGCGATAGTCGAGCAGCTTCGTGGTGCCTTCGCTCCAGAGCACCGGCGCTTCCGGCACGTTGCGGCTCTTCGGCGCGTGGCGGTATTTCTCGACGCCGGAGAGGAGTTGGTCGAAGCGGCGCAGGCCTTCAGCGTGCAGCGCCCCCGCCAGCGCCACCGGTTCCGCTCTCTCCACCTCCGCCAGCAGGTCCCGCCACCGGCTTCTGAGGTTTTCGCGCGGGTCGTTTGGGCTTGGCGCGCTGGGCGGCGGGCTCGCCCGCTCGCTCTCGCGTTCCTGGGGCGCCGCCCAGTTCTGCGAGCCGAGCCTCAAGGCCGGCAAGATTGCGCCGGAGTTCAGCCAGGTCGCCGCCGCCAGGCTGAGATGCTGGGGCAGCGGGCGCGGCCCTAGTCTCAGCGGATTGGGCCGGAGCGGATGGTTTCGGTCCATCGGCTTTCCACCATTCATAAGGATTCTGTCCGCCCTGAGGCCTGGCGTTTGCGGCCAGGATTCCCTGCATGATGCCTTGCATCATCGCCGGGAAGGGCGAGGCCGCCATCATCTGGGCCATCTGGCGCATGAGGTCGGGATCGGCGGCGATCGCCGCCATCTGCTCCTGCCAGAGGTCCATGAGCCTTTTGGCCAGATCCTCTACGGAGGGCTCTCCGGGAGTTTCCCTGGGCGTTTCGGGCCCGGTTTTCTTGCCGTCTTCTGCCATGGCGGAAACTATAACAGCCTTTCCGCACTGCGGTAGAGCGGGTTTCCGCATCGCAGCGACCGCATTGCCAAATGGGGGGTTAATCCTGCTATGCTGCGTTGCATCCAGGGGGTTGGTTAAAAGGGCACAAAGAAAATGGCCGACAGCGAAGGCAGGAAACCGGAAGGTACCGAAGGCAAGAACGGGCAGTCGCCGGTCCGGATCAAGAAATACGCGAATCGCCGGCTCTACAATACCGCCACCAGTTCTTATGTGACCCTGGACTATCTCGCCCAGATGGTGCGCAACGGCACCGAGTTCACGGTCGAAGACGCCAAGACCGGCGAGGACATCACCCGCTCGGTCCTGACCCAGATCATCGTCGAGGAAGAGTCCAAGGGGCAGAACATGCTGCCCATCAACTTCCTGCGCCAGCTGATCAGCCTCTACGGCGACAACCTGCAGTTCCTGGTGCCGCGCTATCTCGAGCAGAGCATGGAGAGCTTCTCCAAGAACCAGGACCAGATGCGCTCCTATATGAAGGACAGCTTCGGCGGCATGTTCCCGCTGGAACGCTTCGAGGAGATGTCGAAGCAGAACATGGCCTTTTTCGAGCAGGCCATGCGGATGTGGAACCCGTTCAAGGGCGGCATGCCGGGCATGCCCGGCGCCTCGGGCAGCACCGGCAGCGAAAAGCCGGCCGAAGCGCCTTCAGCCAACGAGATCCATGACTTGAAGAGCCAGATGGCGGCGTTGCAGCGCCAGATCGAGGCGCTGACCAAGGCATCCGGCGGCGGCAAGGCCGAGTAGCCTCGGCCCATTCGCTTTCACCATGCCCAGCGTCAGGCTCGACCACACGAATTTCCACTATCGCCTCGACGGTCCGGAAGACCGGCCGCTGGTTGTGCTCAGCCACGCGCTCTCGGTGAGCGGGGCGATGTGGCGCGAGCAGCTGTCCGTGCTGACCCGGCATTTCCGCGTGCTCTCCTACGACATGCGCGGGCACGGCCAGACCGACGCGACCGGCGAGGACCTGACCCGCGGCTATACGCTGGAGCAGATGGCCGACGATGTCGCCGAGCTGGTAGCGAAGCTCGGGCACGGCCGCTTCCATTTCGTCGGCCTCTCGATCGGGAGCATGATCGGCCAGGTGCTCGCGCTCAGGCATATCAAAATGCTGGACCGCCTGGTGCTCGCTTGTGCGGGAACCGGCAAGCCGAATGCCGATCAGCAGAAGATGTGGGACGACCGCGTCGCCGCCATCGCCAAGGATGGTGTCGGATCTCAAGTCGAAGGCACGCTCGCCCGCTGGCTCTCGCCGGAGTTCCGTGCCGCCGAGCCCAAGACCACCCAGTGGATCGCCGACTTGATCCGCGCGACACCGGCCGCCGGGTACATCGGCGCGGCGCTCGCAATCAAGCGCATGGACATTCCGGGCGAGGCGCTGGAGACCCTCCGTCTGCCGGTGCTCTGCATCGCCGGCGAGAAGGATCCCGGCGCCACTGTCGCCGCAGTCAGCACCTTGCGCGACCGGATCCAGGGCGCGCGGCTGACCGTGATCGAAGGCGGCTATCACCTTTGCAACGTCGAGAAGCCGGAGCCTTTCAACCAGGCCGTGCTCGACTTCCTGCTGGAAGGCGATGCCGACTGAAAACCCGATAGATGAGGATGCACTCAACCTCATCGACCAGGACCTGATCGAAAGCCGCCGGGTCAAGCTCGAGCCCGGCGCCGAGCTCCGGGTCTTCGGCTATGGCTCGCTGATGTGGCGGCCGGATTTCCCCTATATCGATATTGTCCCGGCGAGCCTCCACGGCTATCACCGCGCCTTCTGCATCCACTCCACGCATTATCGTGGCACGCGCGAAAATCCCGGCCTGGTGCTCGGCCTCGACCGCGGCGGGATGTGCCACGGCCGCATGTTCCGGGTGAAGCCGGAGCATGCCAAAGAGGTCGCCGACGCGCTCCACGCCCGCGAGATGGTGACCGGGGTCTATGAGCCGCGCTGGCTCAAGGTCCGGCTGGAGAAGGACCGGATTGCCACCGCCCTCGCCTATGTGGCCGACCGGCAGCACCCGCAATATGCCGGGAAGCTGGAGGTGGCCGAGATCGCCCGCCGCATCAAACGGGCCATCGGCAAGACCGGCAGCAATGTCGATTACCTCCGGAATACGGTTGTCCATCTCGAGGAAATGGGCATTCACGAGGGTGTGCTGCACCGGGTGTTGCGGCAAGTCGAGCAAGGGCAGTAACATCCCCGCCATCATGTCGCGCTGGTTGGAAGGGTTGGAGGATCGGCTGTCGAGCGTCGCAGGGCTTGGGCCCCGGCTCGACGCGATGATCGCCGCCCTCGAAGACCTCGGCTTCACCTCCTTGGGCTATGACTACACGCCGGTGCCGATGACGCCGGAAGGCGATCTCATCCCGCCCAGCTTGCTCGAAATCCGCAACATCGATCTGGAAATGCCGGAGCTCTGGACCAAGGGCGGCTTCTGCCAGATCGACCCGATGCAGGAACTCGCCGTCCGCGCCAACGCGCCCTTCATGTGGTCCTGCAACAAGACCGACGGCAACCCGGCGGAGAACGCGCTGGCCGGCATGGTGACAGACCGGCACCAGCCGGTGATCCATTATTGCCTCGACACGCGGATGACCATCGGCGTCACGGTGCCGATGCGCCTCGCGCAAGGCGGGCTCGCCACCTTCAACGCGGTGCGCGTCGATCCCGAGCCCGGCTTCGAAAAGGACGCCCGCCACCAGATGTCGGAGATCGCGCTGGCCGGCTACGCCTTCCACAACGCCGCGCTCGAGACTTTCGACCCCGACGCCATGCCCTCGCGCCATGTGCGCCTGAGTCCACGCGAGCGCGAATGCCTGAAACTCTGCGCCAAGGGCATGACCGCCAAGCAGATCGCTTACAAGCTCGACCGCTCACCGGCGACGGTGATGTTGCACTTGAAATCCGCGACACGGAAATTGGGTGCCCGCAACCGCGTGCAGGCGGTCGCACGGGCCGCGCATTACCGGCTGCTCGACGGGGCGTGTTAGCCTGAGAAACCTCACGCAGCTTCAAGACCCTCACCCTGTCCCTCTCCCTACGGGCGAGGGGACGCTGCTGCTCTAGCCTTCTGACACGGCATCAGTGAGCGCTCGGCGCACTCCCTCGCCCGTAGGGAGAGGGATGGGGTGAGGGCCTTGACGCAGCTTGAGGCGCATCCAGTCGCCCTTGGCGCGCGCATGTGCCTTCTCTATGCTGCCGCGCAATTCAAGGCAGGGCAGCATGATTTCCAACCAGGAACACCCCGCGCGTTCCTATTACGCCGCGACCGCGAATCCGCATGGCACTTATCCGCGGCTGACGGATTCGATCCGCGTCGATGTCTGCGTGGTCGGCGGCGGGTTCACTGGATTGTCCGCGGCGCTCAATCTCGGGGAGCGCGGCTTCAAGGTGGCGCTGATCGAGGCCAACCGGATCGGCTGGGGCGCTTCGGGGCGCAACGGCGGACAGATCAACACCGGCTTGCGCAAATCGCCGCAGGAGCTGATCGCCAAGTTCGGCAAGCAGCGGGGCAAGGCTTTGTTCGATCTCGCCGAGGAGGCGCGCGGCATCATCTGGGAGCGGGTCGAGAAGCACGGCATCGCCTGCGACTTGCGCAGCGGCAACATGCTGCTGGCGTCGAAGCCCGGCGACCTGCCCTGGATGGAAGAAGAGATCGCCTGCTTCGAGCGCGAGATGAATTACCGCAAAGCCAAGCTGCTCGACCGCAACGCCATCAAAAGCGAGATCGCCAGCGATCTCTATTTCGGCGGCATCAAGGATAGCGGCGGCGGACATCTGCATCCGCTGAACTATGCGCTCGGCCTCGCCAAGGCGGCTGAGGTCGCTGGTGTGCAGATGTTCGAGCAGACGGCGGCGACGAAGATTGACGACAACGGCGCCAAGGTCACCGTGACCACCGATGCCGGGAAGATCGAGGCGGATTATGCGGTGCTCGGCTGCAACGCCTATCTGGGCGGGCTGGAGCCCAAGATTGCCGGCAAGATCATGCCGATCGCCAATTTCGTGATCACCACCGAGCCGCTGCCAGAAACGGAAGCGAAGGGATTGATCCCGAGCGGGTCCTGCGCCTGCGATACCAAGTTCGTGGTCAGCTATTACCGCGTCACCGCCGACAACCGCATGCTGTTCGGTGGCGGCGAGCGCTACAACACGCAAGAGCCGGCCGATATCGCGGGCTTTGTGAAGCCCTATATGCTGCAGGTCTTCCCACAGCTCGCCAACCGGCGCATCGAATACGGCTGGGGCGGGATGCTGGCGATCACCATGCTGCGCCTGCCGCATCTCGGCCGGATCGGCCGGGTCTATTACGCGCACGGTTACTCGGGAATGGGCGTCGCGATCGCCGGCCTGGCCGGCAAGCTGATCGCTGAAGCGATGGCCGGCACGGCCGAACGCTTCGACGTCTTCTCCCGGATCGAGCACAAGACCTTCCCCGGCGGCACCCTGCTCCGCCACCCGCTGCTGGTCCTGGCAATGCTCTGGTACGTGCTGCGGGACAAGCTCTAGGGAATAAGCAGCGGCGCGCCGGTGGTGCGGCCCGCTTCGAGATCGAGGTGCGCTTGCCTCGCATCGTGCAGCGCATAGCGCGTGCCGAGCCGGGGCAGCAGACCGTCCTCGAGACTGGCGAGCACCGCCGCAGCACCGCGGCGATAGTTCTCGCGGTCGTTCATGTAGAGCATGACGCTCGGCCGCGCGAAGTTCAGTGAACGGCGCGGACCGATCTCCTCGACCGGGATCGGCGGGATCGGGCCGCCGGCCTGGCCGATGCTGGCCACCGTGCCGAACGGACGGACAGCGGCCAAGGTCTTCAGCAGCGTGGTGCCGCCGATTCCGTCATAGGCTGCATCGACGCCGCGTCCATCGGTCGAGGTCTTGACCGGCGCCACGAAGTCGGCGTCGCGGCCCACCACCACATGATCCGCGCCGGCCGCGCGGGCGATCTCGGCCTTCGCCTCCGAGCTCACCGTGCCGATCACCCTGGCACCGCGGCGCTTGGCCCAGGCGGTCAGCAGGCTGCCCAAGCCGCCGGCGGCGGCATGGACCAGCACCGTGCTGCCACGCCCGACGGGATAGACCCGGTCCATCAGCATCTCGACGGTGATGCCGCGGGCCAGCGCGACCGCGGCGATATCGTCCGGTACGGAATCCGGCAGAGCCACCGCACGCCAGGCCGGCAGGATGCGTGCCTCGGCATAAGCGCCGACGGGGGCGCCTGCATAGGCGATGCGCATTCCGACCTTCAGCCCGCCGACGCCCGGGCCGATCGCCTCGATGATGCCGGCGCCCTCGACACCCAGCACGCCCGGCAAAGCGGGCAGCGGATAGAGGCCGCTCCGCTGATAGACATCGACGAAATTGACACCGATCGCCTGCTGCCGGATCCGGATCTCGCCCGGGCCAGGCTCAGGCAGAACGATTTCCGCCGCCTCGATCGCCTCGGCACCACCCGGCCGCCGGATCTGCATCACCAAAGTCATCGTCTGGCTCCTTGCTGCTCGCATGCAGCCATTGTGCGGAAGCGCGCCAACATGCGAAATTCCCCGGATCTTCACCTCGATTGTGCAAAAACGCCCATGGTCGCAACGCCCGCCGAACCCGGCGCCGACTGGCAGGACCTGCGCCACTTCGCGGCCTTGGCCCGGGAAGGCTCGCTCTCCGCCGCCGCCCGGCGCTTGAATGTCGACCACGCCACCGTGGCGCGCCGGGTCGCCGCCCTGGAGACAGCCCTTGGCCTCAAGCTGGTCGACCGCCGTGCCCGTGTCTATGCGCTCACCGCGGAAGGCCGGCGCATCGCCACCATCGCCGAGCGCATGGAAGAGACCGCTTTCGAGCTCGACCGTGCGGCGCGCGGGGCCCGACCCGGGCTGGCCGGACCGGTGACCGTCACGGCACCGCCGACCCTGGCGGCGACGCTGATCGCGCCGCGCCTCGCTACGCTCTATGCGGCGCATCCCGGCATCCGCGTGAAGCTGATCGGCGAGAAGCGCAGCGCCTCGCTCTCCCGCCGCGAAGCGGATATTGCCGTCCGCCTCAGCCGGCCGGAGGAGAAGAGTCTGGTCGCGCGGCGGGTCGGCCGCCTGGATTTCGCGCTCTACGCGTCGCCGACCTATCTCGATTCCAGGGCACCGGCCGACTACGCCTTCATCGCCTATGACGATCCGATGGACCAAGCCCCGCAGCAATCCTGGCTCCGAGCCTTCGCCCAGGAGCGCCCGGTCGTGCTACGCGCGAGCGATCTCGAAGTGCAGCGCGAAGCGGCCAAAGGCGGCATCGGTATCGCCGCCCTGCCCCGGTTCTTCGGAGAAACCGATCCCGGCCTGAGGCGTATCGAGACCGGCGGAAGAGCGCTCGGCCGCGAAGTCTGGCTCGCCGTCCACAAGGACCTGCGCCGCGCGCCCCTGGTGCGCGCGACGATGGAGTTTCTGGTCGGCTGTTTCGACGCGCTGCAGTGATTGCCGGAGCGCACGCGCCGCAGCATACTCTTCCCATTCGAGAAGCCGCTGGGAAAGTCTGATATGCGCATCCTGATCCTCGGCGCCGGCGGAACCGGCGGATATTTCGGCGGGCGGCTGGTGGAATCCGGGGCCGACGTCACTTTCCTGGTGCGGCCGGAGCGGGCACGGGTCCTGAAGGAGAACGGACTCGTCATCAAGAGCCCGGCCGGCAATGCCGAGCTTCAGGTGAACACGATCCTGGCGGGAGAGCCGTCGCGAAAGTTCGACATCGCGCTGGTCACCTGCAAGGCCTATGACCTCGGCAGCGCGACCGCGGCGATCGAGCCGCATGTCGAAGCGGGCGCGATCGCCTTGCCGATCATGAACGGCATGGCGCATATCGATCACATGCGGGAACGTCTCGGCCATGGCCGCGTGGCCGGCGGCATCGCGCAGATCTCGTCCACGATCAACGCGCTCGGCGAGATCGAACATTTGAATCCGACGGCGCGCATCGTGTTCGGGGCCTTCGCGGATCAGCCGAACCACCTGGAGATCGACCCGGTGCTCGACGATCTGCTGGCCGCGACGTCAAAGGCCAGTTTCGCGAGCAAGCGCGCCGAGCCGATCGATCAGAATCTCTGGGAGAAATGGGTGATGCTGGCAACGCTTGCCGGCATGACCACGCTGATGCGCGCATCGGTCGGCGAGATCATGGCGACCAAGAGCGGCTCGGATCTGATGGCGGAATTTCTCGAGGAAGCGATCGGGGTCGCGACCGAAGCCGAATATCCGCCGTCGGAGGAGTTCTTGAAGCACGCGCGCGGGCTGCTGTTCACCAAGGATTCCACCTTCACCGCCTCGATGCTGCGCGACATGGAAGCCGGCGGCCCGATCGAAGGCGACCAGATCATCGGCGACATGTACCGCCGCGCCCGTGATGCGGGGCTGGACGCGCACCTGCTGCGCGTCGCCAATTGCCACCTGCAGGCCTATGAGGCGCGCCGCAACGGACGCGCCTAAGCACCAGCATTGCCCCAGACTCCGTCATCCCGGCGCTGGGCGCCCGGGATGACGGCTGAGCTTGTTGCAACGGAAGAGATTACTCGAACGGCATCGTCGCTTTCAGCGATGGTCGCACGGAGATAGCCTTGTGCCACTTCGCCAGGTTCGGATGCGTCTCGCGCCAGGGCTCGTTCGCGAAGCGGAAGTCGAGATAGTCGAGCGTGATCGCGACAGTCAGCGTGCCGATGTCGATCCGGTCGCCGAAGCTTCCCGCCTCTTTCTCCAAAGCGGCCAAGGCCTGGTCGACCTTGGTCTTCTGCCGCGTGTCCCATTCGATCGAGCGGAGAGTCTCCGGCCGCTGGGTCTCATAGCGCCGCAGGATCGACGCATCGAGGATGCCGTCGCAGAGCGCCATGCGGCTCAAGGTCGGCCAGCGCGTCGCATCCTTCGGGAAGAGCTTGCCGCCTTTCCTTGTGTCGAGGAACTCGCAGATCACCGCGGAATCGACCAGCACGCTGCCGTCCTCCAGCACCAGCGCCGGGATCTTGTTCAGCGGGTTGCACTGCCCAAGCTCGGGATCGGCGGTGTTGGTCTTCACCCGCTCGATCTCGGCGTCCTGGCCGTTCTCGATCGCGGTCACCAGCACCTTGCGCACGAACGGGCTGGTGCTGCCATAGCGCAGCTTCATCATTTTTCTGTCTCCCCTAAAAACGGTCCTTCGCGGCGCGGATTGCGCCGAAGATCTCATGGTCCGGTTTGTCCTGGCCCCCGAAGCGCGCCTTCAGCTCCGGTGCATCGGCGCGAAGGAACGGATTAGCCTGCTTCTCCTCGCCCAGAGTGCCGGGGATCGTCGGCTTACCGGCGGCGCGCAGTTTCTTCGCTTCCTCGGCGCGCTTCTTCAAAGCGGCATTGTCGGGATCAGCGTGCAGCGCGAAACGGATGTTGGCCTCGGTATATTCATGGCCGCAATAGATCCGCGTGTCGTCCGGCAAAGCGCGCAGCTTCAAGAGCGACGGCCACATCACATCGGACGTGCCCTCGAACATCCGGCCGCAGCCGATCGAGAACAGGGTGTCACCGCAGAACACCGCCTTGGAATCCGGAAAGTGGAAAGCGATGTGGCCCTTGGTGTGGCCCGGGATGAACAGCACCTGCGCCTGGTGTCCGGCGAAGTCGAAGCCGGATTTCTCATCGACCGCGATGTCGATGCCGGGAATACGGTCGCGGTCGTAGGCCGGACCCACAACCTTGGCGCCGGTCGCCTTCTTGATGCCGAGATTGCCGCCGCAATGGTCGTTGTGGTGATGGGTATCCAGCACATGGGTGATCGTCCAGCCCCGGCCCGCCGCGGCCTTCAAGCCCGGTTCCGCTTCCGAGGGGTCGAGGATCGCCGTCGCCCCGCTCGGCGCGTCATGGATCAGATAGGCGTAGTTGTCCTTGAGCATGGGGACGAGCGCGATCTCAAGCGGCGCCGGCATGACTGAACTCCCAAGCGAACAGAATGAGGGAAAATCGGCAGAATCAAGGCGCTGACCTTAGCAGCGGTTATGGCATAATCAACGCCATGTGGCAGGACGTCGTCGATCTTCATGACTTCTACCAGACGCCGCTGGGCGGGGTGACCCGGAGGCTGCTGCTGGCGCGGATCCGGGCGCTCTGGCCGGATGTGCGCGCCCAATCGCTGCTCGGCCTTGGCTTCGCGACGCCCTACCTGACGCCGTTCGCCAACGAAGCGGAGCGCGTGCTGGCGCTGATGCCGGCCGGGCAAGGCGTGATCCACTGGCCCGTGGGCCAGCGCAACCTCGTCACCTTCGCCGACGAGACCGAGCTGCCGTTCCAGGACTTCTCGATCGACCGCGTGCTGATGGTGCATGCGCTGGAATCTTCGGAGCATCCCGGCGACATGCTGCGGGAAGCCTGGCGCGTGCTCTCCGGCGGCGGAAGGCTGATGGTCGTGGTGCCGAGCCGGCGCAGCGTCTGGTCCCTGACCGAGCGCACACCGTTCGGCTTCGGCCAATCCTATTCCGCCGGCCAGCTCTCGCGGCTCTTGCGCAGCGTCTCCTTCACGCCGCTGCAGACCGCACGGGCGCTGCATTTCATGCCGCTCCGCTCCCGTGCCTGGCTCTCCGGCGCGCCGGGCTGGGAGCGCTTCGCCAACAACTGGTTCTCGGGTCTGGCCGGCGCCGTGATCATCGAGGCAACCAAGCAGCTCTATGGCGCGAAGCCGGTCAAGGCATCGCGCCGCGCCAAGCCAGTCCTGGTGTCGTTGCCGAACGTGGCGACCGGACGCGTGGTTCCGCTCCGCCGCAACGGATTGACCCTGCGCCGATCCTGATCTACCCGCGCGGCGGTGCGATGCGGCTGGCGGGCAAGATCACTTTGACCCGGGTGCCGCGGCCGGGATCGCTCTCGAGCGACATCGTGCCGCCGTGCAGCTCGACCAGAGCCCGCACGATCGCGAGCCCGAGGCCGGTGCCGCGGTAGCGCCGCTGGTAAGCGCCCTCGACCTGGGTGAAAGGCTGCATCAGCTTCGGCAGATCTTCCTTCGCGATGCCGATGCCGGTGTCGCTGACCTCAATCTCGACGCCCTGCTCGCTGTGCGACAGCGACAGGAGCACCGCGCCTTGGGCCGGCGTGAATTTCAGCGCGTTGGAAAGCAGGTTGAACAAGACGCGGCGGATCGCACCGGCATCGACCCGGACCCGCGGCAGGTCCGGTGGCGTCCGCGTGGTGAGCCTGAGCTCGGCCTTCTCCGCTTCGATCGCCAGGATCCGCGCCGCCTCCTCGGCCAAGGCATCGAGATCGGTTTCGCTCTCTTCGAGCACGAACTTGCCGGCCTCGATCTTCGCGATGTCCAGAACCTCGTTGATGATGCGCAGCAGATGCTGGCCGCTGGTGCGGATATCGGCGGCATATTCGCGATATTTGGGATTGTCCGGCCCAAGCACCTGGCCGTCGATCATCTCGGAGAGACCGATGATCGCATTCAGCGGCGTGCGCAATTCGTGGCTCATGTTGGCGAGGAACAGGCTCTTCGCCCGGCTCGCCTGCTCCGCCTGGTCGCGCGCCTCGCGCAAAGCGTGATCGCTGTCGACGGAAGCGGTCACGTCGCGGGCGACGCCGCGATAGCCCTTGAAGGCACCCGCCGCATCGAAGACCGGCTGGCCGCTGGTCTCGGCATAGACGACGGTGCCGTTGGGACGGCGGACGCGATAGGTCAGGCCGCGGAACGGCTCATGCCGCTCCAGCAGCGCCACGTGGGCCCGCCACTTCTCGGCCTGCTCCTCGCGATCCTCCGCCATCTCCCAGCGCAGCTGGCCGATCAGCGCCTCGGCGTCGAAGCCGTGCAGGTCCAGGCTCGGCGACATATAGGTGAAGCGGTGATCCGGCCCGGTCTCCCAGAACCAGTCGGAGGCCGCGACGGCATAGTCGTGAAAGCGCTCCTCGCTCTCCCGCAAGGCGACCTCGGCGGCGATGCGCGCCGCCACGTCGCGCTTCAAGTCGGCGTTGGCCTGCTGCAGCTCGCCATAGGAGCGCTGCAAGCTGGCGCAAAGATCGTTGAAGGCGGTCACCACCCGGTCGAGCTCGTCGGCCTCCTTGCGCGCCGGGCGGTTCAAACGCAGCGGCGCAGCGGGCTGCCAGAGATCGTAGCCGGCGACCGCGCGGGCGATCTGGAAGAGATGTCGCCCGACCAGCCGATAGAACACGAAGACGATGAAGGCCGAAACCAGGAAGGTCTTGGCGCCCTGGCTGACCAGAATCACCAGCGCACTCTCGATCAGCCGCTTGTAGACGCCGGCAAGGCTGGCCTCGACCACGAAGCGACCGATCAGGCGCCGTCCATCCTCCGCGTCATAGAAGATCGGCACCTCGCGCCGCACCACCGCGCCGGCGCCTTCGGCGCCGGACGTCACCACCAGCGGCTGACCGCCATTGCCGGATTCGATGACCGCGGCATAGGTCACCTCGGGCAAGCTGGCGATGCCCTTCAGCTGCAGCTCGAGCTGTTTGCGGTCGAGCTGCCACAGACCCTCGCCAAGACTGCTGAGATAGCCCTTCTCGACCTCGCCCAGGCGCTGCTCGATCGCGCCGACGTCGAAGCGATAGTCGAGATAGAGCTGAATACCGGTCAAGATCAGCGTGACCGCCGAACTGAACAGCAGGATCAGGACCAGCAGACGCAGCGCGATGCCGTTGCGCAGCTCGCCGAGCCGCGGCAACTGGCGTTCTATCGCCCGGGTGCCGGCTGAATAGCCGGCCATTTCCTCTGTATTGCCGGCCATCCCAGCCCGCATATTCCCACGAAACCCGCTAGGCATTTTAGCATAGGCGCGGCAATCGCCAGTCTGCATTCCCCTTACGGGCTAAACGCTTGATTCGGCTCCCTTTCCCAGTGCGCTGCGGCCTCGACTTCGGCCCGCCGCCCAGCCAGAATGCGGCATGTCATACCAGATCGATCCCGCCACCGACCGCCAATATATTGAGGAGTTCCGCCGCCGGCCGATCGGGCATCACAGCCCCGGACTGACGCGGCTGCTGGCCGTGATGCGCCAGGATCCGAGCGGCCGGCAGGTCATCCTCATCTGCCGCAAGCCGTTCCGCGAATGGGTCCTGGGCGAGATGCCGGCCAGCCGCGAGGATCCGATCGCGATCGAGACCGGTCCCATCTTCACCAGTCGCGAGGAAGCCGAGTGGGAAGTCTTCCGCCGCCGCTGGCAGAAGCTCACCGGCGAAGCGATCAACCTCCCCTACCGGGAATAGGCATGCTCAAAATTCTGGGATATCCGGACCGCTATAGCGTGGCCCCGGGCGAGGAGATCGCATTCAAAGTCTCGCTCGAAGAAGGCGCCCAATTCGACACGCGCCTGGTGCGCGTCATTCATGGCGACGCCAATCCGGCCGGGCCGGGACTGAAGTTCCGGCATATCCCGACCGCGATCGACGGGCGCCACCCGGGCAAGCTTCAGACGATCGACGCCGGCTCCTATATGATCGTCGAGCAGGCGCCGGCGATTGCCGCGAAGCCTTTCACCTTCTTCGCCATGATCTGGCCGACCTTGCCGGAGCGCCGGGATCAGACATTGCTGGCGCAGTGGGATGCGAAGACCGGCTGCGGATTCCGCATCGCCGTCGATGATGGCCGGCTCAGCGTGACTTTGGGCGACGGCAAGGCGAGCGCGCGGCTCGACAGCGGCAAGGCGATGCTGCTGCGGCAATGGTACTCGGTGGCGGCTGCGATCGATCCCGCCACCGGCAGCGTAACCCTGGACCAGATCCCGGTCGGCAATTATGCGCAGGTCGATGATCGCGGCCATGCCGAAGCGGTGCTGAAGATCGGCGCCGGGGAGCTGGAAGCGCCGCTTTATATTGCCGGCTGCCCGCAGTCCGACGGCACGATCGGCGCGCATTTCGACGGCAAGATCGACGGGCCGATGCTCTGCGAAGGCCTGCGCCCCGCCGAGCTGCACAAGACTCTCCGCGAGATCGATCCGGTGACGCCGGCGCCGAAGATCATCGCCCGCTGGGATTTCTCCAAGGAGATGGAGACCACGACTGCCGTCGATGTCGGTCCCAACCAGCTGCACGGCACGCTGATGCAGCTCCCGACCCGCGCGATGAAAGGCTGGAACTGGACCGGCGAGGAGCACCATTGGGTGCGCAAGCCGGATCAATACGGCGCGATCCACTTCCACCACGACGATCTCTACGATGCCGGCTGGGAGACTTCGGTCGCACTCACCATTCCGGCCGACCTCAAGTGCGGGCCTTATGCGCTTCATGTCTCGTGCGGAGAAAGCAACGAGACAGCAACGCGTGAATCCTACATCGCCTTCTTCGTGCGGCCGCCGCGCAACGGCGCGCGGGCCAAGCGCCCGGACATCGCCTTCCTGGCACCGACCTGCTCTTACCTCGCCTATGCCAATCATGCCGAGCACATCACTGCGCGCGGCGCCGAACTGACCATGGGCAGGCTGCTGCAGTTCGGGCATATCGATCTTTATATGTACGAGCATCCGGAGCTGGGCGGCTCGCTCTACGACCGGCATCTCGACGGATCGGGCGTCGCCTATACCAGCCGCCTGCGGCCCAATCTCAACTGCGCGCCCTGCTATCACTCCTGGCTCGGCGGGCATGGCTCGGCGCTCTATCAGTACAATGCCGACACCCATATCTTCGATTGGCTTGATCACCAGGGCATCGACTACGACGTCATCACCGACGAGGATCTGCACGTCGACGGGCTGGACCTCATCCGCGACTACCGCGTGATCCTGACCGGCACGCATCCCGAATACCATTCCACCTTCATGTGGGATGCGATGAAGAGCTGGATCGATCGCGGCGGGCGACTGATGTATCTCGGCGCCAATGGCTGGTATTGGCGCATCGCCTTCCACCAGCATCTGCCCGGCGCGTTCGAGCTGCGCCGCACCGAGGACGGCATCCGCACCTGGGAGGCGGAGCCCGGCGAGTACTACCACTCGGTCAATGGCGAGTATGGCGGGCTCTGGCGCCGTATCGGCCGGCCGCCCAACGTGATCGGTGGCGTCGGCTTCGTCGCCCAGGGCTTCGACCTCTCCTCCTATTATCGCCGCGCACCCGACGCCGACAATCCGCGCGCCGCCTTCATCTTCGAGGGCGTGACGGATGAGATCATCGGCGATTTCGGGCTGATCGGTGGCGGGGCCGCGGGGATCGAGCTCGACTGCATCAACACCGCACTCGGCTCGCCGCCCAACATGCTCCGGCTGGCCTCCTCCGAGAATCACACGCCGCTGATCATGCTGGTCAACGAGGAGTTCGGCGTGGTGCCGCCCAATCTCGGCGGCGATGTCAATCCGCGCGTGAAGGCCGACCTCGCCTTCTGCGAGACGCCTTCGGGCGGCGCCATCTTCGCCACCGGCTCGATCGCCTGGTGCGGATCGCTCTCGCACAACACGTATGACAACAACGTCGCGCGGATCACCGCGAACGTGTTGAAGCGCTTCCTGGATCCGGCGCCGTTTTCGACGCGTTAGACTGCGATCCACCCTTGCTGGAGACCGCCCATGCAGGCTCTCAAGGTCGCCGCTCTCGCCCTCGCCTTCCTGTGGGCTTTCGCCCTCCGCGCGGCGGCGCAGGACGGAACCGATGTCGACCTCGCCCTGGTCTTGAGCGCCGATGCCTCGGGCAGCATCGACGAGGCTGAGTTCGCCTTGCAGCGCGAAGGCATCGCCAGTGCGATCACGGATCCCGAGGTCATGGCGGCGATCAAGAGCGGCCGCCATGGCCGGATCGCCGTGACGCTGGTGGAATGGGGTTCGCCCGGCGCACCGGTCCAGGTGGTCGGCTGGCATGTCGGTGGCGAGGAGCGCCTGCAGGACTTTGCCATGGATGTCCGCAACGCGCCGCGGGCGAAGCTCAGCTACAACGCCATCGGCGACGGCATGGCGCTCGGCATCGAGCTGATCGCCGCCTGCCCCTGCAAGCCGATCCGCAAGGTGATCGACGTCTCCGGCGACAATCCCGACATGCGCAGCAACCTGCCGGCGCCGATGGCCCGCGATCTCGCGGTCAAGGCCGGCATCACGGTGAACGCACTCGCCATCCTGCAGGACGATCGCCTGGGGCCGAACGGCAGGCCTTGGTTGGTCGAGGTCTATGAGCAGACGGTGATCGGCGGCTTCGGAGCCTTTGTCATCCCGGCGCGAACCCGCGCCGACTTCGCCCGCGCGCTGCGGCAGAAACTGATCCAGGAAATCGCCAGCCGGTAATGTGAGGTTGGCGGCTTGGCCCCGCCGGCATGCCCCATTTTGGGTACAATATTCCGTTGTGCATAGCCTATTCGATGATCGGAACGCGTTTGCAACCCGCCCGGGAAAGCGGTAATATATCTCCACGGGGAAAATACTGTCTGAGGTCGCATGATGCCGCTGCGCAGTTGGCTGGCAAATATGCAGGCTTGGCGAAAATCAATATCCAAGCGGGCTCGGCACCTGCCGAAGGTGGTGCTCGGACTCTATGTCGGCTTCGGCGTAACCGATCAGATCCTACATTTCGATCGAGAGAGCAGCCAGCCGACGCTCCAGCAGCGCATTGATGCCGTTCGCCAAATGCTGCAGCAGAATGCCTCCTATAAGGTTCAGAACGATGAGGCAGGTGAGGTGCGACCCGGCCAATGGTGGAATTGGGGCAATTGGCCGAATTACTGGAACAACTACTGGGGCAATTACGGAAATTGATTTCGCCCGACCTTGCAAGGCCATGGCCTGCCTGACGACATCAGGAGAAGCGGGATGTCAGCTCTGGCGTCGGACGCCATTGAATTGCTGGTGATCCAAGCAACGCCCTTTTGCAATCTCGACTGCGCCTACTGCTATTTGCCCGACCGTAATGCGCGTCACCGCGCTTCAGAGCAAACCTTGGACGCGACTTTCCGCCGGGTCTTCGAAAGTTCGTTCATCGGCAAGGAGCTGACCGTCGTCTGGCATTCCGGTGAGCCGCTGGTGCTGCCCATTGAATACTACCGAACGGCGTTTGCCCTTGCGGAAGCGCACCGGCCGCCGGGCCTTAAGCTCTCGCACAGCTTCCAGACCAACGGGACTCTGCTCACTGCGGATTGGGCTCGATTCATCCTGGAAAGCAAGGCCCGTATCGGCGTCAGCATCGATGGGCCGCGGCAAATGCACGATCGATATCGCCGCACCCGTTCCGGCGGTGGCAGCTTCGATCGCGTCATGGCCGGGATCCGGCTTTTGCAAAAACATGATGTGCCATTTCACGTCATCACCGTCCTCACCCGCGAGGCGATTGCCGATCCTGAGGCCCTCTACGGCTTCTATCGCGAGGCAGGCATAGGCCGCGTCTGCTTCAATATTGAGGAGGTCGAGGGACAGAATGCCGGATCCAGCCTTGCGGGGCCCGCTGTGGCGCGACAGTTCAAGCAGTTCCTTGAACGGTTCCTGGATCTCGTCAGAGCCGAGCCGGAAAATCCGCTATGGGTCCGCGAGTTCGCCAACGCGGCCGGATTGATCGCCAACGTGGCCGTCGTCGCTCCTAACCAGCAAACGGCGCTCTTTTCCATCCTCTCGGTCGATGCGAACGGCAATGTCTCGACTTTCTCGCCCGAGCTTCTCGGCATGCACGCAGATGCCTATGGCGATTTCACGATCGGTAGTGTTCATACGCACTCTCTCGCCGAGATGCGGCAGACGGCGGCCACGTTGCCGATGGCGGTTGACATCGCCGCCGGTATCGAGCGCTGCCGAAAGGAGTGCGATTACTTTGTCTTGTGCGGCGGCGGCGCCCCGGCAAACAAGCTCTATGAGAACGGCACCTTCGACTCGACGGAAACGATGTACTGCCGACTGGGAAAGATGGCGGTGATCGACGTCGTGCTTGCCGATATCGAGCGCGATCTGGGCCTCCAACAGCGAGCCGCTGCAAATGCCTAAGCCGCACATCATTGTCGTCGGGGCCGTCGCGCTCTGCCTCCTCGCCGTTGTGTATCGCCTGATTAACCCGACGGCCGGCTGCACCGTGACGGGCAATCCTCTGACTGGGAGTTGTTCGCGTTACGGCTCTATTATTCTCAGCGATCCGCAAGTCTTCACACGTGAACACCTGGTCAATGATCGCCTGAAGGAAGAGCGCTGGCTGTTGCAAACGCTCGATGCTACGCCGACTCTCAAAGTGTCACTGGACCGCTTCAGCGCGCTACAGGAGTCCAGGTCGACCGATCGAAAGATCGGCATCGACGTTGCGCTGTCGTTCGGGAGTTCGGAGGCGCCGACCGAGAATGCGCCTACAACACCCTCCGGTCCGAACGGCGGCAATGCCGTAAATCAAAGCATTCCGCTCGAACTGTCACCGATCGCTCAGTTCCGCACGATCGAGGCTTATCGGGACGAAATCCGCGACGAGCTGATGGCGTCCCAGTTGGACGATCGGCATGACATCAGCGGCAACACATTGGTCCGGCTTTCGTTCAACGCGAGCATCTTGGCATCTCGTTCAACGAATGAGGCTGCTCTCATCTATGTCGTCGCACAACCTCCCGCGCCCGATGACGTAATGTCCTACGAAGATCTCTATGAGGAGTGGTGGCACAAGGTTCAGCAGCAGCTCGACAAGGCGACCACGAATTATGTCCAGGCGATTGAGCACGAGGCAGGCAACTCAAGTGCTTTGCCGGATTCCGCGACCAAACTGTTCAAGATGTATTTGCGGGATCGCTTCATCCGGGAATCGTTGATTGATCTCGAGACGTCCAATGACGTCACGCCCTTGCTTCGTGTGCTCGGGGAGGATCAATGGCCCCAGAGAGACAATACAACCGACAAAGGCAATTCGAAGCTTGCCTGGATCGAACGTGCGCAGGCGCTGTTCTATTTCTATGTGAATGCATACGCCGAGCAATATAGAGGCTGGATTCGCGAGGATTATGCGCGGAACGTCGAAACCAGGGTGAACGCGGCAATCGCAACACTGTCGGAGAATGACAAGAAGGGCGCCCTCATCGCGTTGGATGCGGTCCGCTTTTGCGCTGATGATGTCAGCGATCAGAAAGGCTGCACGGTTAACCCGAAGCTGGGCGCCCAGTACTACAATGATCAGATCGTACCGATGTGCGCCGACCGACAGCTGCCTGGACGCGTGATCATTCCGCTCAGCCTCACGGCTATAAAGGTAATCGATAACGTCTCCTTGCAGGTCCCGAAAAGTGCCTTCGGGCCGCCGCCCGGCCCTCCTCCGGGTGCATCGGGGCCGCCAAACGGAGCCCCACCGACACAGGGGGATGCGCCGAACCCGATGGTCTATCCGGACCTGGGCGGCGGTGCGCCTCCAACCGCGAGCTATGGCCCGCCGCCTCAAGACCTAACCGTGCCAATCGCCAACGTCGGATGCCCACCGATTCTCTCTCCGGGTAATGCGCAACTCGTTGCCGCGATCCACCTCACGCATCTCGTAATCGACGACGCGGACAAGATCAAAGGCTTCCGCCTGCCAATCCTGAAAAACTTGGTGACCCTGTACGGGTCGCAGAACCAAGTTAGGCATTGCACCGGCATGACGCCAAAAGCCGGAGCCGAGATTGGCTGCGAGCTTTTTCCGCGCTATGTGCCGACGGCGACGATACGGCAGATGGTAGTCGAGTACCAGCTATGGCTGTATGATCACCAACACTTCGTCAAGACAGTCGCCGGCGACGATCCGACCGAGGCGCGCCGCAACATCACGAAATTTCGGAAGTACTTCGACATCCGGGCGACGACATGCGGGCTCGGCGCCTGCAACATCGTGGTCGGCCCCGCGCCAGTCGGACTTAAAGACGGCAAGCCGCAGACTATACCCGTTCTGCCGATGTGCCGGATGGTTCCGGCGCCGGACCTGAGCGACCGGGGGCTGGGATACGAACTGTTCGACCAGTCGGTACAGCTCTGCGACGATCTCAATCGGGACGCGATGATGTATTCGTATGTCGTCGCACCGAAGCTGGTTACGAACAACCGGGCTACTAGCGAGGCCGATCTCCGCACGGTTGCTGCGGCAATTGCCGCACAGCTCAATCCCACCGCCGAAGCCAGGCTCGGTTCAAGCGGGAGTAAACAGTCCAAGTCGGACCGCGTTGCGGCATCCGCCACCTTGATTGCGTTTGCGCTGCCGACCCAAGAGGACGGCGCCGGCTCGCTGCAGCCATGCGGAAGTCCCAACACCCAGGATACGCCAACCAGTTGTTTCGGCTGGTTGATCCGACCCAGTGCCCCAGCTGATGGCGGACGAGACAATGCATCGGCGGAGCGCTATCCGGTTTCTGTGGTCTTGTCGGTGCCGAGCTGGTGGAAGTCGCTGCAGCTGACGGTCTGGCGCTGCTGGGTCGCCCCTTCTGCATTCATCAGCGATGGTTCACTGGCGAGTGCCCCCATCAACGCTTGCCCGACGACGAAGACGGAAGAGCCGCTGTCGCTGAAATTCTCGATCCCTTTGCCCGGAACCGCCCGGGAAGTCTCGCGTAAGCTCGGGCCACAGATCATCACGCCGCCTTATATCGATCAGCCCAACGAGCTCCTTACACAGACACTCGTGGCCGGACGCAGCGGACGACTCATCCTGCAAGGTGAGCGGCTTTGGAAATCACCCCGGTTGATCCTCGGTGATCAGCCTGCGGACGAGATAGAGGTTCTGCCCGACATGCAAGGCATCGTCGGAACCTTCGGCTGTATAGACGTCCCGAGCGGATATGAGTCGTCAGGGATGAGCAGCGGCTCCGGCCAAGCCAGCGGGAATGCACCGCCGGTCCCCACGATTTCGGTCCTCGCGCACTTATGGACCAACGAGGGCAAGACTGAGCCTTTTCCGGTGAACATCGTGGTTCCGAACGGCACGCGACCTTGCGGCGCACCACCCCTGCCACCCATTCAGAACGCGGCAGGCGAGCAGCAGAGCGCCGGCGGGCAGTAGCTCAGTCCCGTCGCCGCTGCCTTTCCAAGAAAGCCCGCAGAGCCGGATCCGCTTCCAGCCCGATGGCCAGCGCATAGGCATTGTCCGCGCCCTCCCGGTCGCCGAGCCTTGCCAGCAGCGCGGCGCGGGCCGCCCAATAGGGCTGGTACTCGGCGATGCGCTTGTCTGCGCCGATCGCATCGAGCGCCATGAGACCGGCGGCGGCACCCTGCACTTCCGACAGAGCGACGGCGCGGTTGACGGCGACGACCGGTGACGCGGTCAGCGCCAGCAGGCCGTCATAGAGCATGACGATCGCCGGCCAGTCGGAATGGCCAAGATGGCGGCGCGCGGCATGGGCCGACTGTACGGCGGCTTCGAGCTGATAGCGGCCGATGACGCCGAGCGCCTTGGCGCGCGTTAGCAAGGCGTCGGCCTCCTCGATCATCGCACGATCCCAAAGCGGCATCGACTGCTCGGCCAAGGGCACGTAATGGCCGTCCATGTCGCGGCGTGCGTGGCGGCGGGCTTCGGCGTGCAGCATGAGTGCGAGGACCCCCAGGGCCTCGGCCTGGTTGGGGAGCAGCTCGGTCACCAGGCGGCCGAGCCAGACGGCTTCGCCGGAGAGGTCGCGGCGCTTCAGGTCCATGCCGGACCAGCCCTCGCTGAAGACCGCGTAGATCGCGTCCAGCACGGCTTCGAGCCGCGGCGCCAGTTCCTCGCGCTCGGGCACGCGGAACGGGATGCCGGCGGCGCGGATCTTGGTCTTGGCGCGCACCAGCCTTTGGCCCATCGCCGCCGGCGCCACCAGGAAGGCCGAGCCGACCGCCGCCGCGTCGAAACCGAGCACACATTGCAGGATCAGCGGCGCGCGGATCGCCGGCTCGATCGCCGGATGGGCGCAGGCGAACATCAAGGCCAGCCGGCGGTCGGGGATCTCGGCTGCATTGGCGGAGGCTTCTTCCAACTCTTCCGCCATCAAGGTGAGATGATCTTCGCCCATCGCGGCACTCTGCTTGCGGCGCGCGGCGTCGATCGCACGCCGACGCGCGGCGGTCAGCAGCCAGGCTTCCGGATTGTCGGGCACGCCGCTCTTCGGCCAATCGGTGAGGGCGCTGGCAAATGCATCGGCCAGCGCATCTTCCGCCGCCGCCACATCGCGGCTGCGCGCCGCGAGATAGGCGACCAGCTTGCCGTAGCTGCGCCGCGCCGCCGTTTCCGCGGCGGCGCGCGCCGCTTGCGCATCATCCGCTGGCGTCAAGCCGTCATGGCCCAGAGCGGGCGGACCTCGACCGTGCCGTGGGCCGCACCCGGGCAGCGCGCCGCCCAGGAGAGCGCGGTGTCGAGATCCGGCACGTCGATCATGAAATAGCCGCCGAGCTGTTCCTTGGTCTCGGCATAGGGGCCGTTCAGCACTTGGGTCTTTCCGTCGGTCACCTTGACGGTGGTCGCCGTGCTGGTCGGCTGCAACCGGTCGCCGCCGCGGATCACACCCGCCTTCTGCAAGGCCTCTGCATAGGCGATGTACGGCGCGGTCATCTGGGTGACGCCCATTTCCTTGGCCGCCTGCGCGCCCTTGGCCTCGTCCACATAGATCAACAGCATGTATTTCATGGTCCCGCTCCCTCGCGTCATGCCGGGCAGGATGCTCCGACAAAACCGTGACGGGCGGAAGCGGAGGATTTCGACAGGGGCGCTGCGTTTTTTGGTGAGGTGGTTCACCAACACCTCCATTAGGCTCGGTTAACAACTTTCCTGGAGCCGCCCGATGTCCTGGCCCGACCGCCGCATCCTTGATCTGTTCAACATCGAACTGCCGATCCTGCAGGCGCCGATGGCGGGGGCTTCGACCCCGGAAATGGCGATCGCGGTCAGTGAGGCCGGCGGGCTCGGCGCCCTACCCTGCGCGCAATACGATCTCGCCGGGGCGCAGGCGGCGCTCGCCCAGGTGCGCGCCGCGACGAAGAAGCCGATCAACGTCAACTTCTTCTGCCACAGCATGCCGAAGCCGGATCCTGCGGAGGACAGGCACTGGCGGGCACGGCTGGCGGATTACTATAGAGAGATGGGGCTCGATCCGGAGATGCCGTCGCCGCCGGGTGGGCGGACGCCGTTCGACGCCGCCTTCTGCGGCTGGATCGAAGAGACGAAGCCCGAGGTCGCGAGCTTTCATTTCGGGCTACCCGAGCCGGCACTGCTCCAGCGCGTGAAGGCGACCGGGGCGAAAGTCATCGGCTCGGCGACCACGGTGCGCGAGGCGCAGTGGCTGGAGGAGAAAGGCTGCGATGCGGTTATCGCCATGGGCTTCGAGGCGGGCGGGCATCGCGGCAACTTCCTGACCGACGATCCGTCGCGCGACATGACGCGGCAGGTCGGGACTTTCGCGCTGGTGCCGCAGGTCGCGGACGCGGTGAAGGTGCCGGTGATCGCGGCGGGCGGCATCGCCGATGCCCGCGGCATTGTTGCCGCCTTTGCGCTCGGCGCTGCTGCGGTGCAGATCGGCACCGCCTATCTCTTCACGCCCGAAGCCAAGATCCCCGCCTATCACCGCGCGGCGCTGAAGAGCGCGGCGGATGACGACACGATGATCACCAACCTCTTCACCGGACGGCCGGCGCGGGGGATCGCAAACCGGATCATGCGCGAGGTCGGGCCGCTCTCGTCCGATGCGCCGCGCTTCCCGCTCGCGGGCGGTGGATTGATTCCGCTGCGCAAGGTAGCGGAGGCCAAGGGGTCGGGCGACTTCAGCAATATGTGGTCGGGTCAGGCGGCGCGGCTCGGGGTCGAGATGCCGGCCGGAGAACTCACCCGCAAGCTGGCCAAGGCGGCGCTCGAGCGGCTGGACTAGCAACCCGCCACTTATTTCAAACTATTGATATTACTATGTAATCTTAAAGATTAAGATCCATTTTGGATTCTGTATGGGTCCCGTCGGGGTTGCGGCGCGAAACTGTGCAGACGTCACCAGCCTGCCAATCGGGATTGTACTCTTTTTTTGTTCGATCCATTCAAATCAAGGCGCTTACACACAAACGCAAGTGTAGACCTTCTGGCCCGGATCACGATCCGGTTTCTACTTGTATCCTCCCATCAGTTCCCGGAACTCATTCGGCAAGGTTTCGCGCATGAATTCCAGGCGTGTATTGAGACCCGCTGCGATGGTCGCGGTGCTTTGCGAGCGGGCGAGATCCTTTCGCACCCGGTCCAGCATGCCCACGACCGGATCACCGGGCGCCACCGGTCCGGATTGGGCGAATTTGGAATTGAGATCGTTGTAGAGCTTCTCGCCCCGCTCCAAGGCAGCGGCTTCCTTCTTGAAGAACTCCTCCGGTACCAAGGTCACCTGGTTCACGATCTCGACAGCAAACGGCATGTGAAGCTGGATGGTGTTGTCGCTGTCGGCGGCGCCGGAATACGAGCGCTCTTCGACCACGACGAAAACCTGGAATGGACGCTCATCCGGCTTGCCCTTGAGATCGACCCTGAGATCGCTCCCGGTCCAGGTGAGTTTCCATTCCAGCGTCACGGTCGATCGCCGGACATGGCGCCGCTCCGCCCGCTCAAGCGACACATTGTCCATCACAGAAAATCCGCCGTCGCCGTCGTCCCAGAGATCCGAAGGCATCGTGGTCAAGGGAAACTGGCCGCCCCCAAGCGGCAAGGGCTCCACCATCCCGCTCCTGGCATGCAGCGACAATCCCCCCGACGTCGCCATCCTCTGTCGCGGGGTCGGCTTCGTGTGCCCAGTGTCCGGCGATACCCGCCTGGCTTCAGTATCCGGCTCGACAAACGGACTGAAAGTCCGAAACACCGGCACGTACCAATCGAAAGTGTCTGCTTCCAGTTTGATCGTGCCGCCGTCGGCTCGCGGTTCGGGCGATGAATGGCCACCACCTGGGATCATTTCGCGTGAAAAGAGGAACACCTCGTTCTCGTCCTTGAGAGTGAGAATCGAGGAATCCAGCTGCAGATTCTTCGGATCCCCATCGGCCTTGCGGTAGCGCGGCCGCCAGACATCTTCGACATAGTCGTGCTTGCGCCAGCCTTCGACGCGATCCTCGCTGTGCAGGGTGCGCAAGAACACCCGGTAGAATTTAGGCCCGAAGAAGCCCGGCTCCTGAGTGACCGCCACCACATGCCCCCTGGCATTGTAGGATCGGAGCCTCGCCGGGGAGCGGATCACGCCCACCGGGAAAATCGTCGGTGAAACAGCCTCCGCTTCCGTCACTGCGACGAGCTGGCGTTCCGCATCGCTCTTGCCGCGCACGATTTCGCTGGTCATCGGCGGCGTCGACAGCCAGCGCAGTTCGGCCGCGAGCTTCAACATATGAAACTCGCCGCTCACCGCCTGCAGCTCGGTATAGTCCTTCACGGCCTGGTCGTTGGCGAGCGCCGCTATCTCGTCCAGATCGCGCATGTTCTCCGGCGGCGCGAAGCTGTAATCCAAGGCGCCACGACGCCCCAGATCACCGTTGGCGGCGAATTGTTCGCTGTACTGCTGCATCAGATAGGCGTCCGAATAGTTCGCCAGATCGAAGGCCCCGACCGGATAAGTCCGCGGCCTGCCCGCGCGAGGCAAGATAACGGGATCCGGTATTTGGGGCGTGATCATCAGATCCTCCTGGACGATGGAGAAGCCGGAATGGTTGGTGCGTGCCAGACACAAGGCCTGCATGTTCATCACGAAAAGATCGACCGCGTCCGCGGCGCGGCGCAGCAGCGGCGCGTATTGACCTTGCGTGCGGAACCAAGGCATGGCGGCGCGCAGCAACGCCCCATAGGTGGTGAAGCCATAGAGCAGGGCTGGAACGCCGATCCGGTAATTGAACATCGCAACCGCCGGGGATGCCGGCACCGGTTTCAGCGTGCCATCCGGCTCCACCGTCACCAACAGATTTGCTAGGAAAAACCGTCCCTTGAAATCGTCCGTATCGACCAGCGCCAACCATGGCTCGTCGCAGAGCGCGCCGACGGCGGGCTCCAGATCGTTCAGGAGGGTACGCATTTCTTCGTAGATCGGGTTGCTGGCCGGGCCGGTCGGACCGCTGGTCTTCAGCACGTTGATCAAGCCCTGCATCCTGGCCGCCTTGGTCTTGAAAGGTTCAAGCAGCGTCACGGCCTTTTCGACCAGCCTGATCTGCTCATTGCCCTTGGCAAGGCCACGCAGGGTCGCGAACGCCGCCTCCATCTGCGGGCTGAGCCCCCCGTCGTCCGAGATGAGACTCATCAGCGAGACGATCGCGCCCACCGCCCAGAAATAGGTGGCGATTGCGGTGCCGGCGACGCCCGCGACGCCTGCGACCGAGCTCAGCATTTCGACCACGTTCTTGGGCGCGCCCCACTTGATCCATTTGGCCTTGTCATCTTCGCTGCTCGGCAGGATCCCGGAGAGATCCTTGAAGAGATCCTGCAGCTTCTTGAAATCAGCCTTGAATCCGGAAGGAGCCTGAAACACCTGCGTTGCCGCCGGCACCTGGAAAGTGATGATGCCCTCGGAATCGAGATAGACGCCGGCGCCCAGATGAACGGCAAATTCGCCCGCCATCAAACCCTCCTGCGCACGCCAAGCCTGGTGCGCGGTCCATGTTGATTTAAAGTGGGGATTCCAGCCTGGCCATCCTGCGCCCCCGCGGCGCCGGCGGTCAATGCACCCGAAGCTTACAGTGCGCAGCAGGCAGCGATGCGTTCGGACGCGTGTGCGCCTATCGCAAATAGTTTAAGCGCGCGCTACGAAGCCGCCGAGATCGACAGAGTCCGTTGATTCATGTCGCTGATATCAACTCGGCTGGAGGCTGACCCCGAAGCGGCCGAGGCCGGGGAGTTCGATCGCCGGGCGCCGCACGTCGAGGCGGATCGCGGCGCCGGCGATATCGACCGCGAGGCCTTCACGCCAACCAAGCGTGATCCCGGCATAGCCGGCGACACTCAAGCGCAAGCCGGAGCCGTCAGCGGTCCCACGCAGCCACTTGCCGTCATAGGGATGGTCCTTGCCGATCGCGAGCGCCGGCAGGGTCGCGTCGATCTCCGGCACGGCGTCGAGGATCGCTTGGATGAAGGTGTTGGAGTTCGGTCCCGGCCAGGCGCGGTAATCGCCGGCGGCACTCAAGGGATAGGCGCGGATCGCATCTTCGATCTTCGGGATCAGCCGTGCCGCCGGTTCGCCGTCCAGCGCGTAGATCGTCTCCGGCGCGCGACCGAACCAGCGGCCGTCGGGCGCGTAGCCGTTCATGCGCACCGGCAATTCGGTCCAGGCGGTGTAGTCGTAGCGGGTGTAAGCCGACGCGCCCCTTGGCTTGTAGACCAGCCAGCAATGCACGGCAAAGATGCCACGCCAGCGCACGGTGCGCGCCGCGTAGATGCGGATCACCGCGTCGGAATGCAGCAGCGGCTCTTCGAGCAGGCCGGCGCTGGTCCGGTCGGCGGTGCGCCAGTCTGCCTTCGCGTCGCTGCCGCTGTAATAGAGAGCGGCGGAGAGGCCGATCGGCAAGGCGAAGCCGATCAGGAAGAACCACAAGAACGCTGTCAGCACGCGGTGCATTCCGCCTGTTTTCTTAAGCGACCCGCTCGATCAGGGGACCCGCTCGATTAAGGCCTGGGCCGCGGCGGGATTGCGGACCTTGGCGCCGGAGATGAAATAGACGAAGGCATCGCCGGTCTTGGCCCAGTCCTTCGCCTTCTTCGCCCAGGCATCGAGCTCCTTCGGCTTGTAGCCGGTCGCGACATCTTCCTGGCTCTGCATGAGCCGGGCATAGGTGAAATCTGCGGTCGGCTCGTCGATCTCCGGAAAATCGGCATCATGCGCATAGACGATGGCCGCGTTGTACTTGCGGCAGAGGTCGAAGAAGGCGTCGCTGTTGAAGCTCTCGTTCCGCACTTCCATGGCATGGCGCAGCGGCACCTTGTTCACTTCCTTCGGCAGCAGCTTCAGGAAGGCCTCGAAATCAGCGGGGTCGAATTTTTTCGTGCCCATGAACTGCCAGTTGATCGGGCCGAGCTTGTCGCCCAACTCGTGCAGGCCCTGGTTGATGAAGCGGGTGACCGACTCCCCCGCCCCGGCCAGCTCCTTGCGGTTGGTGCAGAAGCGCGAGGCCTTCACCGCGAAGACGAAGTCCTTCGGCGTTTCCTCGCGCCACTTGATCCAGCTCGGCGGCTTGAAGGTGGAGTAATAGGTGCCGTTGATCTCGATCGAAGTCAGCTTGCTGGAGGCATATTCCAGCTCGCGCTTCCGCGAGAGATCCTTCGGATAGAAGGTCCCGCGCCAGGGCTCGAAGGTCCAGCCGCCGATCCCGACACGGATTGCACCGCCGTTGGAGTTCGCTTTGGGTTTCGCCGCCATGTCTGCCTCGCATCAAACCGCTCGCTGATACTTAGCGTCTCGTGCCGGCATTTTCCACCCCGCCCTCCCAGCGATCGCGATAGCCACCAATCGCCTGAAAGTGGTAAGTGTGTCAGCATCCTTCACCCAGGATGTCGCACTGGCAGAATGAATCCCTTCGCGCTTCACGGACCAGCGTTCCTGGCTTTCTACGCCGTTGTCGGCATTTCCGCACTCGTGCTGCAATACCTCTGGAGCCGTTCACGGGAAATCAGCAGCGCGGCGCAGCTGAAACTGAGCGACCCCTATCAGATCGCGTATCTGCGCGGCGGCAGCGAGGAAGCCCTACGCGTCGCCGCCGTGACTTTGATGGAGCGAAAGCTGCTGACCGCCGGCGGCCGGATGCTGGCCGCGGAACCCGGCGCCGAGGAAAGGGTCGATAGTCCCGTCGAGAGGGCTGTGCTGCAGCTCTATCGAGAGCCGCGCAAGGCCGAGGCGATGCAATCCAGCGCCGCCGCCGAGGATACCTTTGCTGCGTATCGGGCTGAGCTCATCCGGCACGGCTTGCTGGCGGGACCGAAGACCTTCGGCGTCCGCCTGATTCCGTTTTGTGTCTGTGCGCTGATTGCGGCGGGCACCGGCGTTCTGAAGCTCGGTATCGCGATCTCGGAAGGCCGGAAGAATATTTGGTTTCTGATCGGAATGCTTGCGATCTTCTCCCTGATATCGGTCGCGCTCTATCGCAAGCGTGGAACCCGATCCGGCAACGCCATGCTCAGCGATCTCGAAAACCTGTTCCGGCCACTGCATGCCAACGCCGAGACAATGCCGACCGGCAATGCCAGCAGCGACGTCGCCATGTTGGCCGCAGTATTCGGGATCCCTGCCCTGCCGGAAGTGCGGTTCCCCGGCGTCTATGCGCTGCAGCCTGAACCCAGCACGAACGATTCTTCGACCTTGAACAACACAAGGTGGAGCTCGGGTAGCAGTGGTAGGAGTGGCGGCGGCAGTGGGCGCGGTTGCGGCGGCTGATGCGCGCGGTGGCCGCTTTCGGCGAGAAATGCTAAAGATCGCGTAACGGAGCGAGTGCAGGGGGACAGATGGCAAGCGCGATGGGGCTGCCGGAAGCGGTCGAGCGGGCGCTGACTGGCTTCGTCGATGCCACCAAGCAAGCGTTCGGCGCCGATCTCATCTCCATCGTCTTGTTCGGTTCCGGGGCCGAGCAGAACCTGCGCGCCACGTCCGACGTTAATATCCTGCTGGTGCTGAAGCGGTTCGATCGGGCGCTGGCGGATCGGTTGCGCGAGCCCCTGCGCTTTGCCCATGCCGCGATCGAGCTCAACGCGATGTTCATGCTGGAATCCGAGGTGCCGCTGGCGATGGATGCCTTCGCGGTCAAGTTCTCGGACATCCAGCACCGGCATCGCGTGCTTCATGGCAGCGATCCTTTTGCCAGTGTCGCGGTGTCGGATGCGGCGCTGTTGCGCCGGTTGAAGCAGGTCCTCCTCAACCAGCAGATCCGCTTGCGCGAGCGCTACATTCTGATGAGCCTCCGCGAGGAGCAGCTCGGCCGCGTGATCGCCGACGCGGCGCCGCCGTTGCGCGCGAGCGCCGCGTCGATCCTGCAACTCGAAGGCACCCCCGCACCATCGCCGAAGAAGGCGCTGGAGCGCGTGGTGACGGCGCTGAATGACCCGGCCTTCACCGAAGTTCTGGCGGCGATGACCAAGGTGCGCGGCGGCGAGCGGCTGGAACCGGGCCAGGCGCCGGCGATCCTGATCGATCTGATGCGACTCATCGAGGCGCTGCGCCAACGCGTCGATCGTCTGGAAAGCCACTGAACGGAGGGGCGAGCTGACATGGACCCGTTTGCCCTGCACGGCGGCGCCTTCCTGCTCTTCTACGCGCTCTGCGGAATCGTCGGGCTCGGCATCCTCTATGTCTGGATTCGCCTTCTGGGCTCCGACCGGCCGATGCCGCAGCTGCAGATGACCGATCCCTATCAGATCGCCTATCTGCGCGCCGGCGCACCCGCCGCGACACGGATCGCCGCCCTATCGCTGGTCGATCGCGGGCTGCTCAGCGCGGGTGGAACCACGCTCCACGCGGAGCCGAATGCCGAGCGGATGGTGCGAAGGCCGATCGAGAAGGCGGTGCTGCGGCGGTTTCGAACCGCCGACACCGCCAAGGCCATGGTTTCCGATCCCTCGGCGATCGAGGCGTGCCGGGAGTATCGCGACACGCTCGCTGAGTTCGGCCTGATCGCGAATTCTTCCACCATCATGCGCCGCCTTCCGCCCTTCCTAATCGTGACCGCGATCCTGGTCGTGATCGGCACGCTGAAGATCGCGATCGCCCTGTCGGAGGGCCGGCACAATATCGGCTTCACGATCCTGATGATGCTCGGCTTCGTCATCGCCGCGATTCCGATCTTGCGCCTGCATCGCACTCGGCTCGGCGATCAGATGCTCTCCGATCTCGAGACGATGTTCGCCCGGCTGCGGGATCGCGCCGACACCCTGCGGCAGGGCGGCGCCACCAACGAAGCCGCCTTGCTCGCGGCGGTGTTTGGGCTGGGCGCGCTGTCGATGGAACGCTTTCCCGCCATCTACGCGCTAAAGCAGAGCAACAGCCAAAGTTCGTCCGGATGCGGCAGCTCGTGCGGCGGCGGCGGCGGCGGCGGGGGATGTGGGGGCGGCTGTGGCGGGTGAGGTGCGGGATCGGGTCGGAATCGGCTGGCGGGCCGAGCTCGCCGCAAGCATCTTCGTGCATCGCGACAAGATCGATCTGATCGAGCTGATCGCCGACGATCATTTCCGCGCTTCGAAGCGTCAGTTGCGGGCTTGGCGCACCTTGGCGGGCCAGGTGCCGATGATGCTGCATGGCGTGACCCAGGGTCTGGCCTCGATGGCGGCGCCGGATGAACGGCGGCTCGTGCGGATGGCACGGCTGGTTGAAGCGGTGCAGCCGAAATCCTGGTCCGAGCATCTGGCTTTCGTGCGTGCCGCGGGAATCGAGATCGGGCATCTGGCGGCCCCGCCGCGCACACCCGCCGGTATCGAGGCAGCAGCGCGCAACATCCGGGCTGCCGCCGCGATCGTCGGGGCGGCGCCGGCGATGGAGAATGTCGCGACGCTGATCGACCCGCCGGCGAGCACGATGGATGAGCCCGACTGGATCAACGGGATCTCCGAGAGTTGCGATGCGCCGCTGCTGCTCGACCTCCACAATCTCTATGCCAATGCGGTCAATTTCGGCGCGGATCCGGCGGCGATGCTGCTGCGGCTGCCGCTGCACCGCGTCAGAACCGTGCATCTGAGCGGCGGGCACTGGATCGAAGCGCCGGGATCGGCGGCGCGTCGGCTGCTCGACGACCATGTGCATGACGTGCCGCCGGAGTGTTTCGCGCTGCTGAGTTTGCTGGCCCAGCATGCGCCGCAGCCTTTGGACGTGATCCTGGAGCGGGATGGGAAGTTCCCCGCCTTCCCGCTTCTGCTGGCGCAACTGGATGCGGCGCGGGCGACGCTGGCCGCGGGGCGTGCCGCGTGATTGTCGAGGGCCGCGGAATGAGCTCGGTGGCGCTGGAGACATTCTTGGCTCGGCTCTACACCGACACGACGGCGCGGGCGCTGTTCTATGCCGATCCCGCGGGCGAGGCCTCGCGGGCGGGATTGTCGGGGGAGGAATGCGCGGCACTGGCGCGGTGCGATCGCGTGGGGCTGGCGATGGCGGCGGAGAACTTCGGCCACAAGCGCGCTCAGTACAGCAAGCGGCGGCTGCCGTGGTGGCATTGGATTTTGCGGCGCCTGCTCCGACACTAATTCTGTTCTCTCGCCATCCTCCGCGACTGAGCGCCCAGAAAAAAAGAGAGGACCTCCCCCTATGGCGAGGGGGAGGTCCGGGGTCGGCGGAACAAAGGGTCGGCGTTCCGGCCGATCAGGTGTGCACGATGAGGCCGGTCTCAATCGCGACGTGAACCGTCTGGTTGGCCGCGTTCAGGCCGGAATAGACGGTGAAGGCGTGCTGGATGCCGGTCACCGCATCCGTGACGTTGCCGGTGACACCGGAGTTGGAGAAGCCGTTCAGATCGACGATGTCCCGGCCGGTGGTGGCATTGCCGCTCTCGTCGCCGATCACGAACATGCTGATCGATTTGCCGCCGATCGAGCTCCCGGTGTTGTTCGGGAGGAGATCGTGGGCGGCGAGCGCAAACTCGTTCTGGTTTCCGGCGCCGAACCGGTTGTTGCCATCGCCAAGGTCGATCATGTCGATGTTCTTGAACTGCGATGCAACGTAATCGATGTTCACGTCGCCCGAGCCGGTGACGAGGATCCGGTCGAAGCCGTTGCCGCCGTCATACTGGTCATGGCTGCTGTTGGAGTCGTTGCTGTAGACCAGCGAGTCGTTGCCGCTGCCGCCGAAGATCAGATCGTCGTCGGCGCCGCCGTCCAGCTTGTCGTCCTTCTGGCTGCCGACCACGATATCGTTGCCGGCGCCGCCATCGGCGGTGGTGGCGATCAGCGGCCCGGCCCAGACGATGTCGTCACCGCTGGAGCCGTTGAGCGTGCCGCCGTTCGTGTCCTGGTGCACCGTGACGTGACCGGTGGCGGTCCCGCCCGAACCGTCGCTCATCGTATAGTCGAACGACGAGTCGGTGTTGCCGTTGGTGTCGGTGAAGGTCACGACGCCCGCCGTGCCGGCGCCGTCGGTGTGGGTCACCGTGGCGCCGACGATGTTGGTGATCGCGGCATTGCCCGAGATGAAGTCGAACTTGCTCGAGTCCGTGTCCGGATCGCTGTCGTTGTTGAGCAGGATCCATTCCGAGATGTTGAACCCGGCGCTGCCGGCATTGGTGTAGACATGGTCGTTGCCGGCGACCGGATTCTCGTTGGTGTCGTTGATGGTGATGGTGGTCTGGACCGAGGTGGAGAGCGATCCGCCGTCGCCGTTATTGCCGTTGTCGTTCACCGTCATGGTCAGCTTGGTGCTGGCGCTCGGCGTGTCGGTGTCGTCCTTATAGGTCATCGAACCGGTCGCGCCGGTCAGCACCTTGTTGATCTCCGCCTGCGAGCCGGTGATGGTGACCGTGCCGCCGCTGCCGGAGATGTTGACGTTGGCGCCACCCTTGGCGACGGTGAGCGCACCCTCGCCCACGGTCAGCTTCACGGTCATCGTGTCGCTGCCCGCGTCGATATCGGCGATCGAGAGGCCCTTGCCGGCGATCGTCAAGCTGGTGCGCTCGTCCACATTGAGGCCGCTCTGCAGTGCAGTCGCGGTCGGAGCGTCGTTGACCGGGTTCACCTCGACCGTGACGCTGTGGCTGGTGCTGTTGAGCGACCCGTCGTTCACCACTACGGTCACCGTGCGGTCGGCGCCGTTCGGGGCCTGGCTGGTGTTGTCGTAGAGGATGTGCTGCAGGATGGTCTGGTAGACCGCGGTCGAAGCGGAGCCGGTGATGGTGAGCACGCCGCCGGCGTAGCTCGCCGTCACGCCCGCCGGCAGATAGGCCGCGCTGACCGAGAGCGATTCGGCGCTGCCGTCCGGCGTGCTGGTAAGGCTCACCTTCATCGAGGAGACGGTGCCGGAGTCGTCCTTGACGGTACCGGAAGGCGAAATCGCGATCGCCCCGTTGTCCTCGGTGAAGCTCGCCGAATTGTCCGAGCCGTACTTGCCACTGCCGTTGAGGTCGGTCTCCGGCTTCTGGTTGGGCGAGGTGATGGCGATGGTGGTCTGGACCGAGGCGGAGAGCGATCCGCCGTCGCCGTTGTTGCCGTTGTCGTTGACCGTCATGGTCAGCTTGGTGCTGGTGCTCGGGTTGTATTCGTCGTCGTTGTAGACGATCGACCCGGTGACACCGGTCAGCACCTTGTTGATCTCCGACTGCGAGCCGGTGATGGTCACCGTTTCCTGGTCGAAGCTGGTGTTGATGCTGACATTGGCGCTGCCCTTGGTGACGGTGAGCTCGCCTTCGCCCACGGTCAGCTTCACGGTCATCGTGTCGCTGCCGGCGTCGATATCGGCGATCGACAGGCCCTTGCCGGCGAGGCTGAGGTCGACCGCCGCCTGCACCGTGAGGCCGCTCTGCAGTGCAGTCGCGGTCGGGGCGTCGTTGACCGGGTTCACCTCGATCGTGACGCTATGGCTGGTGCTATTGAGCAAGCCGTCATTCACCACCACGGTCGCCGTGCGATCCGAACCGTTCGGCGCCTGGCTGGTGTTGTTGTAGAGGATGTGCTGCAGGATGGTCTGGTAGGCCGCGGTCGAGGCCGAACCGGTGATGGTGAGCACGCCGTTGGCGTAGCTCGCCGTGACACCCGCCGGCAGATAGGCCGCGCTGACCGAGAGTGATTCGGCATTGCCGTCCGGCGAGCTGCTCAGGGTCACCTTCATCGAGGCGATGGTTCCGGAATCGTCCTTGACCGTACCGGACGGCGAAATCGCAATCGCCCCGTTGTCTTCGGTGAAGCTCGCCGAATTGTCGGAGCCGCTCTTGTTGCCGTTGAGATCGGTCTCCGGCTTGTTGTTGAGATCGTTGATGGTGATGATGGTCTCGACCGAGGTGGAGAGCGATCCGCCATTCCCGTTATTGCCGTTGTCGTTGACCGTCAAGGTCAGCTTGGTGCCGGCGCTCGGCGTGTCGGTGTCGTCCTTGTAGGTCATGGAGCCGGTCGCACCGGTCAGCACCTTGTTGATCTCCGACTGCGAGCCGGTGATGGTGACCGTGCCGCCGCTGCCGGAGATGCTGACGTTGGCGCTGCCCTTGCTGACGGTGAGCGTACCTTCGCCCACGGTCAGTTTCACGGTCATGGTGTCGCTGCCCGCGTCAACATCGGCGATCGAGAGGCCCTTCCCCGCGATCGATAGGCTGGCATGCTCATCCACGCTGAGACCGCTCTGCAGCGCGGTCGCCGTCGGCGCGTCGTTGGTCGGCGCCACATAGATATCGACCGTGTGGCTGACGCTGTTGAACGTGCCGTCATTCACCACGACGGTGACGTGACGATCGCTGGTGTTCGGCGTGTTGCTGCTGTTGTCGTAGACGATGCCCTGGAGGATGGTCTGGTAGACCGAAGCCGGAGCAGCCGGGCCGGAAATGGTCAGCACACCGGTCGCGGGGTCGTAGGCGGTGACGGTCAGGCCATGCGCGACCGCCGCATTCTGTGCGTCGGTGTTGAGGCTGAGCTTCTCCAGCGTGCCGTCCGGGTGGTTGGTGAGCGTGACGGTCATCGACATGATCTGGCCGGCATCATCGCTGACCGCGCCGTCGGGCGCGATCTTGATCGCGCCGTGATCCTCGACGAAGCCCGCGTTGCTGTCGGCCCCTTCGCATGAGGCGCCGTTCAAATCGGTCTCGGGCCGGGTGTTGATGTCGATCTTCAGCTTGGCGGTCGAAGTGTCGCCGTCGCCGTCCTGGATCGTGTACTCGATGTAGAACGGCGTGCCGTCGGCATTCTTGGCGGGCGGGTTGTAGGTGTAGGTGCCGTCGCCCTTGATGTCGATCGAGCCGCGGCCGGCGCCGAGGTCGATATGCTGCGTGCTGGCGTTGTCGGCGAAGGTCAGCGTGTTGCCGTCATAGCTGACCGAGACCAGCTTGCCGTCGCCGAAGCTGTCCGCACCCGGAGTATCGTTCAGGGTGAGGTCGCCGTGGATCGGCGCCACCACCGGGACGATGGTGGCGTTGAGGGTGCCGAGCAGGTCACCGAGGTTGGCGCTGCTGGGGCCGGCGAGCGTGATCAGGTTCGGCTCGGTGCCGCCGGACCCGTCCGGATAGGCGATCGGGCTGAGATGACCGGCTTCGCTCGGGTTGACCGAGCCGATGCCGACCGCAAAGACGTTCGAGACGCCGTGGGCATCGACGAAGTCCTGCCATTCGTCCTTGGAGACCTCGAACCCGTTGCCGTAATCGGTGATGCCGGGATCGCTGTGCGGCTGGTTCGGATTGCCGTCCGAGAAGAAGTAGACCAGGGTCTGGTCGCCGTTCGGCAGCGGCCGGGTCTCGACCAGGCCGTCCATGGCCTCGTTCAGCGCGGCGTCGTAATTGGTGTTGCCGCCCTGGCCGTTGAAGTTGCTGCCGTCCTTCAGCCAGGCCAGCGCTTCGTCGCGGGTCATCCAGTCGCTGTGGTCCGCGTGCTCGTCGAACAGCACGAACTGGACGTTCTGAATCTCGGGATGCGCGTCCAGCATCTGCTGGATCGAATAGCGCTCGAGACCGATGCCGTTATCCGGATAGGTGTTGCCGGGAATGTTGACGTAACCCTGCATGCTGCCGGAGATGTCCAGGATGAACTGGACGTCGGCGGTCGGCTCCTTCGGCGCGTCTAGCTTCAGCTCGTCGCAGACCGCGGTCGGGGTGTCGTCGACGATGTTGATCACCAGCTGGGCGGTGCCTTCGTCGTCATCGACGTCGGTCACCTTGATGTCGAACTTGGCCGAGGTGGTGGTGTTGGCGTCGGTGTTGTCGGTGAGGTCGTAGGTGTAGGTGAGCGCGCCGGTTCCCTCGTCGAAGCCAGTCAGCGTCAGCTTTCCAGTCGAATCGGTGATCTCGTGGTGGTGGTCGCCGAGGTCCTTGAGCTCCGCCAGGGTCAGCGTGTCGCCGCCGATCTCCAGGCTCTTGATGCCGTCCTTCGCGGTGATCGTGATGGTGCCTTCGGTATGCTCGGAATCGCTGGCCGCATCGCTGCCGGCCGCTTCGCCGCTGCGCACATCCAGACCGGCTTCGTGGACCGTAGTGTCAGCCGGGTCGCTCGGCAACGAGATCGAGACCGTCGCATCGTCGATGTGGATGGTGAGGGTGGCGGTGCTGGTGTCCCCGTCGCCGTCCTTCAGCGTATAGGTGAAGGTATCATCCTTGCCGCCCGGCGTGTAGGCGTCGCGCGTGTAGCTGTAGTGGCCGTCGGCATTCAGCACGAGCTTGCCGTAGAGCCCCTGGATCTCCTTGCCGACGACGCCGGTTGTGTCGCCCGCCGAGATCGCGACCACCTGGGCATGGTCGCCGCCTTGGCTGTCCTTTCCGGACTTCGGGTCATCGGTGCCCCAGCCGGTCATCACGTTGCCGCAGATCTCGTCATGGCTGCCGGCAGCGACGTGGTCGGTGTCGTTGCGCGCCACCGGCATGTCGTCGTTGACGTCGATGTCGATCTCCGCCTGGACCCAGTCGCCGTCGTCGTCATAGGCCTTGACGCCGAATTGCAGCGGGATGGTCTCTTCCGGATCGCCAGCGACGAGCGCCGAGGCGCCGGTGTCGTCGCCGAAGATCGAGTCGCCGTGGTCGAGCGGGCCCTTGAGCTCGAACTTGAACTGGCCGGTGTCCTGGTCGAGGGTGAGCGTGAAGATCGTGCAGCCCGGGATCGGATCGGTGGGCTCGCCGCTGGTGTCGCCCTCCGCGCCTTCAACGAGCGCCTGCTGTTGGGACTGCTTCTCGTCGGCAATGCCGACGGTCAGGTGATCGCCGTCAACCGAGAGCACGACCAGGGTCTTGTTGCCCGAGGTCAAGCCGTTCTCGCCATAGGGGAAGGTCTGGCCGAGGTGGTACTGCGCGGTGTCGAGCACGAAGGCGTGCTTGCCCGCCTCTTCGGTCTTGCCGTCGGACTGCGCCTTGCCGTCGGCGCCGAAATTCACCTCGATGCAGCCGACGACGCAGGTGCCGCCACCGGTGTCGCCGTTGTCCCCGGCATTGCCGCTCCAGTCGGCGCCCTTGTCCTTCGCGCCGCCGTGAAGCCAATCCTCGTCGATCAGGCCGATATCGCTGCCCGCGGCGACTTCGCTGCGCGCGGCGACGCTGTCGTCGTGCTGGTTGTGGTAGGTGACCTTCTCCAGGATCGGCACGTCGTCGCTGAAGCTCGCCTTGAAGCTGCCGTCGATCGAGGGCGAGGTCGGCCCCTGCGGAAAGTCGTTCCCCTCGCCGCCCTCGATCGGGCCCTCTTGCTGCTGCTGGGGCGCCGGGCCGTCATAGACCTTGAACTGGACATCGATGTCCATCGAGTCTTTGCCGGCATCGCCCGGGGCGTCGCCGTCATGGTCGATGCGGTTGATCATGATGGTCTCGATGACGAAATGGCCGTTCGCATCGGGGCCGTCGACATGGACCACGGCGACCAGCGCGTTGTCGTCATCACGGCGCAGGAACATCGTGTGCCCGCCGTCCTTGAACTCGGCATGGAGCTCGCTGCCGTTCGACTTCACGTCGTTGCCGAGACCGGTCAGCACCAGATCGCCGGTCCCGCCGGTGAAATGGGCATCGACCGTCGTGCTCTGCATGGTCTGGGAGAGATATTCGTCGAAGTTGTTGTTCTGGGTGACCGCGGTGCCGTGGAAGTCGGCCCAACCGGCGAACATCGCCTGGCCCGGATGCTCGACCGCGTCGCGGTATTCCTCCAGGAAAGTGCCGAAGTAGGTGCCGGCGGTGTTGCCGAACGGCGACGTCTGCGCCGGATCGCGCAGGAAGCTCTCGTGGAACGCGCCAGAGATGGTGCCGACCGAGACACTGAACACGTCGGGGGTGAGCGTGTCGGCGAAATCGTTGCGGATGCTGTTGTCGATGGTGCGATAGGCGAGCTCGGTCCCGTCCTGGGCGCCGGCCGAATCGAAACCGCCGAGGCCGTTGCCGCCCTCGAGCTGGGCGAGGATCGCGCCGGTGTTGTCGGCGCCCTGGCCGGCATCGGCCGGACCGGCCGCGGTCTGGATGTCGATCGCGGGATCGGTCGAGGCGAGGATGGTCGCGATGTCGATCGGCTGGTTGTCGGCGCCTTCGATGATGACCGGCGCCGCGCCGTTGGCCTCGATATAGCCCTGGAGGACGACGGTCACATCGCCGACCCGGATCGCCAGGTTACCGTCGCCTTCCTTGGCGAGAAGCGCCGCATCGGCTTCGAACGGCTGGGGGAGTTCGATGATGCTGCCGGGGGTGACTTCGACCCGGATCACCACCGGACCGGCGGCGCCGTCCTGCGGCGGGTTGACGTGGATGGTGTGGAGCGCTTCGGACCCGTTCGCCTGGGCCAGCTGGACGGTGCCGAACAGGCTGTCGGAACCCGCGCCGTGCTCGAAAAAGCCGTCGCCGGAAGTCTGCTTCGCCGGCACCGGATTGCTGAGATCGTTTGCCATATTCCCCCGCGCCCCCAGGCGCCCCTCCCGCTCCGCAGCCGGAGCCGCGCTCCCGTCACCACGAATGGCGAGGAGGTTAATTCGGAGAAAGTCCGAGGCTGCGTACAAGAATTTGGTTAATTCTCACACATAACTATGAGTCGGCAGAGTTTGCGCAAAAATGCCCGCTAATTTTTCTTAATCTTCGTAAATCCGCACCGCCTGGGGTGTGGATTTCAGGCAATTTTTGGAGCGGTTGGGTGGACCTCCCCCTATGGCAAGGGGGAGGTCCCAACCCAGACGAAGGGTTCTGTCAGGGGCTCTCCGTCCGGGGTGATCTAATCCAGTTCAGACAATGTCCAGGTTCTGCTCGACGGCCACTTTGACCACCGGGCCCGAGGTGCTCTGGAAGATGTCGTAATTGTGCACCGCTCCGCTCACTGGGTCGGCGAAGCCGGTTGCGCTGTCGATCTTGGTGAAGCCGGTCAGGTGGACGTTGTCCCGGTCGGCCGCGAGGGTGCCGGCGGTGTCGCCGATGACGAAGAAGTTGATCTGGTGGCTTTGAATCGCACCGGTGACCGCGGTCGAGCTGCCGCCATTGGCGGCCACCACATCGCTGGCACTCAGCGACAAGGTGTTCTCGGCGCCGCTGCGGTTGTTGGTGTCGCCGAGATCGAACATCTCGACGCCGATGAACTTGACCGGGTCGTAGGTGATCGCATTGCCGCCGTTGGTCACCTGGACGCGGTCGAAGCCGGCGCCGCCGTCGAACTTGTCGTTGCTGTCGTAGAGCATCGAGTCGTTGCCGGCATCGCCGAAGATGAGGTCGCTGCCGCCCGACCCGCCCGAGAGCGTGTCATTGCCGGTGCCGCCGTGGATCGTGTCGTTGCCGGCGCCGCCGGTGAAGATATGCGCCTGGCCGTCATCGGTCTGCAGGTTGATGCCGATATACTGGCCCTTGGACTGGTCGCCGTCGCCATCGGTCAGCGTGGTCTCGAACTTGGTGTCGAGATCGACGCCGGTCGAGGTGTTGAGAACCTGCGTGCCGGTGATCGCGAAGGGGGTATCGTGGTTGCCGACCGGCTCGACCAGCAGGCGATCGAACCCGGTCGCCTCGTCGATCTGGATAACGTCGCCGGCTTTCAAGCCGTCGATGGTGGCGCTTCCGCCGGTATAGGTGATGGTTAGCGTACCTGTGATGTCGACTCCGCCGCGAAGCACAAGCAGCTCCCCGGCCGTGATCGCCACCTGGGTCTGCGCCAGGAACTGGGCATCCGTCGTGCTGCCGGTATTCGCCAAGTTGGTGACGTCGAAGGCGCTCACCTTGATCGTGGTCGTGCTGCTGGCATTGCCCTGAACCTGGGCGACCTTGAACTGGATATCCTGGACCTGGTAGTGGCCGGTGAAGTTGAAGTCCTTATTGTTCGCGTCGGTGACCAGCCCGTTCACGAAATCCATCCGCAGCGCCTCGCCCGGATCGATCCATTGGTTGTTGGAGCCGATGTCGTTGCTCGAAGCGTTGAGCGCGTCCTTGTTGGTGGTGCCGTAGTCGAGCGCGGTGTAGAGCAGATCCCGGCTCTTGCTGTCGTCGAAATCGGCGCCGACCCCAATCCAGTTGTCACTGCCCGCATGGGCGTTGGAAAGATCGGTGAAGTCGATCTTGGCGCCATTGTCGATCGGCTTCAGCAGATCGAACTCGTAGCGGTCGCTGGCGCCGTCGAGCTTGACGGTGAAGATCGTGGTCTCGCCGGCGTCGATCTTGCCGTTGTTGTTGTTGTCGGCGATGCCGGTCAGGGTCGTGGTGCCGAAGCCGGTCAGCAGGATGTTGTGGGTCTGGTAGGTCATCGCCGTGGCGCCGTCGGCCAGCATGGCCTTGGAACCGTCGGTGCTCCCGCTGAACACGATCGAGGCATAGCCGTCGGCGCCGGTATGGCCGGCGATGTCGAGCCCGCCGGTGATGACGCCGCCCAGGCCGGAATTCAGCAGGCTTTGGTTGGCCGGATCGAAGGCCAGCGGGGTGTCGTCGACCACGTTGACTTTGATCGTGTCGGTGCCGGTATTGCCGCCGCCATCCTTGATCGTGATGGAGAAGCTCTCCGCCGCGAGATAGGTGTTGGCACCGTCATTCGCGGCCGGGCTGCCGATGATGTTCGTGCTCAAGGTGTAGGTGAATGCGCCGGTGATCCCATCGACGTGCAGCATGCCGTATTTGCCGGCGTAGTCCTTGGTCACGGTCGTGATGCCGGGGTCGAAGGTGAGCGTGCCGGTGACCGTTTCCTTGGTCGAGGTCGAGTCGGAGCCGATGACCGTACCGGCCACCAGATCGCCCGGATCCTGGGTCTTATCCAGCGCCGATTCGTAGACCGTCACGGTCTGGGTTTCGGTCTTCAAGGTCACGTTGTTGACGGTGATGTCGAGCGTGGCGGTCGACAGATCACCGTCGGCGTCCTTGATCGTATAGACGAAGTGATCGATGCCCGAGGTGTTCGCGTTGGCCTGATAGCTGTAGCTGCCATTGGCCTGCAGGGTGAGCGTGCCGAAATCGCCGGCAATGGGGGTGTTGAGGTTGCCGGAAACCGGCGCGATGACGGTGCCCTTGACGACGCCGACCACACCGCCGCCGGAATCCGCGCCATCGGCGCCGAAGATATCGTTGCTCTCGACATTGCCGCCGACCGTGCTGCCGGCGTTGGCGGACTTGGTGTCGGCAACCGCGGTCGGCACGTCGTCCACGATCTGGGCGGAGAGGGTGTTGGTCGCCTGGTCGCCGTCGATGTCGGTTAGGACGACGTTGAGATCCTCGAACTTGTTGTTCTCGCCGCCGCCTGAGGCGTGGTTGGTGTTGTCGTTCAGCGTGTAGGTGTAGGAGATCTGGCCGGTTCCGGGGTTATAGCCGATGACCGCAAGCGTGTTGCCGAAAGGCGTGGTGAAGCTGGTGGTGGCGAAGACACCGCCGGTGATCACCGCGTGACCGCCGATGGTGAGATCCTGCACGCCATCCGGCGCGCCGATCGTGAAGGTGCCGGACACCGTCGTCGATTCCTTGGTCGGATCGGATCCGTCGGCAAGATCGTCTTCATCGACTGAGACGTCGCCGCCGTTGGCACTCGGCGTCAGGTTGGTGATCGTGACGCCCTGGTCGTTGATGCTGATCGTCAGCGTCGCCGTGGATTTGTCGCCGTCGGCGTCTTCGAGGGCATAGGTGAAGGTATCGGTGTCGTTGATCGGCGTGCTGTCGGTCCGGGTATAGGTGTAGCTGCCGTCGGCCTTCATCACCAATGTGCCGTAATGGCCGCTGACCGAGAGGTCGTTGCTGTTGTCGCTGTCGGTCGAGCCGTTGTAGCCGTCAAGCTTGGTGATCGTCGCGCCATCGGCGCCTTGCACATCGGCACCGATCGAGGTCGTGTCGGCACCGGTGATCACGTTTCCGGTCGCCTGCTGGCTCACGTTGTCAAGGTTGTCCGTGTCCGGATTGGCCGTCGGCACGTCGTCCACGATCTTGGCGGACAGGGTGCTGCTGGCCTGATCGCCGTCGATATCGGTCAGCACGACGTTCAGATCTTCGAACTTGTTGTTCTCGCCGCCGCCTGATGCGTGGTTGGTGTTGTCGTTGAGCGTATAGGTGTAGGAGATCTGGCCGGTCCCCGGATTGTAGCCGGTGACCGCCAGGGTATTGCCGAAGGGCGTGGTGAAGCTGCCTGCGGTGAAGACGCCGCCGGTGATGACCGCATGGCCGCCGATGGTGAGGTCATTCACACCGTCCGGGGCGCTGATCGTGAACGTGCCGGACGCCGTGGTGGATTCCTTCGAGGGGTCGGAACCATCCGCAAGGTCGTCCTCGTCCACCGACACGTCGCCGCCGTTGGCGCTCGGCGTGAGGTTGGTGATCGTGACGCCCGTGTCGCTGATGCTGATGGTCAAGGTTGCCGTGGACTTGTCGCCGTCGGCGTCTTCGAGGGTATAGGTGAAGGTGTCGGTGTCGCTGAGCGGGGTGCTGTCGGTGCGGGTGTAGATGTAGCTGCCGTCGGCCTTCATCACCAATGTGCCGTAGTGGCCGTTGACCGAGAGGTCGTCGCTGTTATTCGAGTCGGTCGAGCCGTTGTAGCCGTCGAGCTTGGTGACGGTCGCGCCGTCGGCACCTTGCACGTCCGCGCCGGCCGCACCAGAGGTCGTGTTCGCACCGGTGAGCACGTTGCCGGTCGCCTGTTGGCTCACGTTGTCGAGGGCATCCGTGTCCGGATTGGCCGTCGGCACGTCGTCCACGATCTTGGCGGAGAGGGTGCTGCTGGCCTGATCACCGTCCTTGTCGGTCAGGACGACGTCGAGATCTTCGAATTTGGCATTCTCGCCCCCACCCGTCGCGTGGCTGGTGTTGTCGTTCAGCGTATAGATGTAGGAGATCTCGCCGGTCCCCGCGTTGTAGCCGGTGACCGCCAGAGTATTGCCGTAGGGCGTGGTGAAGCTCCCGGCGGTGAAGACGCCGCCGGTGATGATCGCGTGGCCGCCGATGGTGAGGTCATTCACGCCGTCCGGGGCGCTTATCGTGAAGGTGCCGGAGCCGGTGGTGGATTCCTTCGCGGTGTCGGAACCATCCGCGAGGTCGTCTTCATCCACCGACACATCGCCACCATCCACCTTAGAGGTGAGATTGGTGATCGTGACGCCTTGGTCGCTGATGCTGATGGTCAGGGTCGCTATGGACTTGTCACCATCGGCGTCTTCCAGGGTGTAAGTGAAGGTGTCGGTATCATTCAGCGGCGTGCTGTCGGTGCGGGTGTAGGTGTAGGTCCCGTCGGCTGCCATCTCCAGCGTGCCATACTTGCCGGCGACCGAGAGACCGTCGCTGTTGTTGCTGTCGGTCGAACCGGCATTGCCCTCGAGCTTGGTGATCGTGGCGCCGTCAGCGCCCTGAACGTCGGCCCCGGCCGCACCGGAGTTCGTGTCCGCTCCGGTGAGCACACTGCCGGTCGCCGTCTGGCTGACGTTGTCGAGGTTGTCCGTATCATTCAGGGCGGTCGGCACGTCGTCCACGATCTGCGCGGACAGGGTGCTGGTCGCCTGATCGCCGTCGATGTCGGTCAGGACGACGTTGAGATCCTCGAACTTGGCATTCTCGGCGCCACCGGTCGTGTGGTTGGTGTTGTCGTTCAGCGTGTAGGTGTAGGAGATCTGGCCGGTCCCAGGATTATAGCCGATGACCGCAAGTGTGTTGCCGAAGGGCGTGGTGAAGCTGCCTGCGGTGAAGACGCCGCCGGTGATCACCGCGTGGCCGCCGATGGTGAGATCCTGGACACTATCCGGCGCGCTGATCGTGAAGGTGCCGGACGCCGTCGTCGATTCCTTCGCGGTGTCCGATCCGTCCGCGAGATCGTCTTCATCGACCGACACGTCGCCGCCGCGCGCGCTCGGCGTCAGATCGGTGATGGTGACGCCCGTATCGCTGATGCTGATGGTCAGCGTCGCCGTGGAGGTATCACCGTCGGCATCCTTCAGCGTGTAGGTGAAGGTGTCGGTGTCGTTGAGCGGGGTGCTGTCGGTGCGGGTGTAGGTGTAGGTCCCGTCGGCCGCCATCTGCAGCGTGCCGTATTTGCCAGCGACCGAGAGGTCGTTGCTGTTGTCGCTGTCGGTCGAACCGGCGTTGCCCTCGAGCTTGGTCACGCTGGCGCCGTCGGCGCCTTGCACGTCCGCACCCGCTGCACCGGAGCTCGTGTCGGCGCCGGTGAGCACATTGCCGGTCGCCGTCTGACTCACGTTGTCGAGGTTGTCCGTATCGTTCTGGGCGGTCGGCACGTCATCGACGATCTGGGCCGAAAGCGTGCTGGTCGCCTGATCGCCGTCGATGTCGGTGAGGACGACGTCCAGGTCCTCGAACTTGTCGTTCTGGCCGTTGCCGGTCGGGTGATTGGTGTTGTCGTTGAGAGTGTAGGAGTAGCTGATCGTGCCGGTTCCGGAATCGTAGCCGGTGATCGCGAAGGTGCTGCCGAAGGGCGTGGTGAAGCTGGTAGCGGTGAAGACGCCGCCGGTGATCACCGCATGGCCGCCGATGCTGAGATCATTCACCCCGTCCGGCGCAGCGATCGTGAACGTGCCGGAGCCGGTAGTCGATTCCTTCGCAGTGTCGGATCCGTCTGCGAGGTCATCCTCGTTCACGGACACATCGCCGCCATTCGCGCTCGGCGTCAGGTTGGTGATCGTGACACTGGTGTCGTTGATGCTGATGGTCAGCGTCGCCGTGGACTTGTCGCCGTCGGCGTCTTCCAGGGTGTAGGTGAAGGTATCCGTGTCATTGAGCGGCGTGTTGTCGGTGCGGGTGTAGGTGTAGCTGCCATCCGCCTTCATCACCAGCGTGCCGTAATGGCCGCTGACCGCGAGATCGTTGCTGTTGTCGGCGTCGGTCGAGCCATTGTAGCCATCGAGCTTGGTCACAGTGGCGCCGTCGGCACCCTGCACATCCGCACCGGTCGCGCCGGAAGTGGTGTCGGCACCGGTGATCACGTTGCCGCTCGCCTGCTGGCTCACGTTGTCGAGGTTGTCCGTGTCCGGATTGGCGGCCGGCACGTCGTCCACGATCTGGGCGGACAAGGCGGTGGTGGCCTGGTCACCGTCCTTGTCGGTCAGGACAACGTCCAGATCTTCGAACTTGCTGTTCTCGCCGCCGCCGGTCGCGTGGTTGGTGTTGTCGTTGAGGGTGTAGGTGTAAGAGATCTCGCCGGTTCCCGGATCGTAGCCGGTGACCGCGAAGGTGTTGCCGAAGGGCGTGGTGAAGCTGCCGGCGGTGAAGACGCCACCGGTGATCACCGCATGGCCGCCGATGGTGAGGTCCTGCACGCCGTCGGGCGCAGCGATGGTGAAGGTGCCGGACCCGGCGGTGGATTCCTTCGAAGTGTCGGAGCCGTGGCTGAGATCGTCTTCATCGACGGACACGTCGCCGCCATGCGCACTCGGCGTGAGGTTGGTGATCGTGACGCCCTGGTCGCTGATGCTGATCGTCAGCGTCGCCGTGGAGATGTCGTCGTCGGCATCCTTCACGGTATAGGTGAAGGTGTCGGTGTCGGTCAGCGGATCGCTGTTGAAACGCGTGTAGGTGTAGCTGCCGTCGGCCGCCATCTGCAGCGTGCCGTGCTTGCCGGTGACCGAGAGGCCGTCGCCGTTGTCGCTGTCGATCGAGCCGGCGTCGCCCTCGAGCTGGGTCACCGTGACACCATCGGCGCCCTGGACATCGGCGCCGCCCGAACCCGACGTCGTGTCCGCCCCGGTGATCACATTGCCGTCGGTCGTGGTCGAGGTGCCGACACTGTCGGTGTCGTCGTTGGCCGTGGGTTCGTCGTCGATGATTGCGACGGTGAGCGTGCCGGTGGAATTGCTGCCGTCGATATCGGTGACCTTGATGTCGAAGGAGACGGAATCCGGGTCAATGGTAGTGTTGTCGAGCAGCGTATACGTGTAGGTGAGCTCGCCGGTGCCTTCGTCGAAGCCGATCAGCTTCAACTCGCCGGTCGAGTCACTGTAGGTGACCGGGCTGGCGGGGCTGAGCGCATTGAGCTCGGCCAGGGTCAGCGCGGGATTGCCGTCCACCTGCAGGGTGTCGATGCCGTCCTTGGCGGTGATGGTGATGACGCCCTGGGTCGCTTCCGAAGGGTCGTCGTTGTTGCTGCCGTCGCCGGTCTCGCCGGAGCCGATGGGCTCGGTCCCACGCGCGGGCAGACCGCTCTCATGGACCTCGGTACCGTCGCGGCCCGCGACCGGCATGTCGATGATCACATCGGCATCGCCGATCTTGACGGTCAGGGTCGCGGTGGTGGTATCGCCGTCCTTGTCGGTGAGGGTGTAGGTGAAGACGTCGCTGACCGCGCCCGGGGTCTTGGGGTCGCGGGTGTAGCTGTAGGTGCCGTCGGACGACATTTCCAGCGTGCCGTACTTGCCGGTTACTGTGAGGCCGTCGCTGTTGTCGCTATCGGCGGAGCCGTTGAAGCCTTCGAGCTTGGTGACGCTGGCGCCATCGGCGCCCTGGATGTCGGTGCCGGCCAGCGGGAGATCCGTGCCGATGCCGGTGATCACATTGCCGCTCTCCGGGCCATAGGTCCCGGCGGCGACAGTGTCGCTGTCATCGCGGGCGACCGGCACGTCGTCATTGACGTCGATGGCGATGGTTGCCGGCACGGTGTCGCCGTCGTCATCCGTCGCGGTGACGCCGAAGGCGAGCGGAATCGTGTTTTCCGTGTCGCCGAAGAAGAGCTCGCTGAAATGGTCCAGCGGGCCATAAAGCGTGAAGGTGAAGGCGCCGGTATCCTGGTTCAGCGTCAAGCTGAAGATCGGCGTACCGAGGAACGCATCGATCGCGAACTTCTCTTCCCCCTCCAGCTCCTGGGGCGGCCTGATGCCGACGATGATCTCGCTCTCGCTGACCGCGAGCACGGTCAGAGTCTGGCCGCCGGAGCTCAGACCGGTCGTCCCGTAAGGGAAATCCTCGCCTTGGGTATAGCCGCCGATGTCGAGCGCGAAGGCGTGCTTGCCCGCATCTTCGTAGTTCGGATTGTCCGATTGCGAGGGGCCATCGGCGCCGAAATTGATGTTGATCTGGCCGTTGACATAGAAGCTGCCGGCGGTATCGCCGTGGTCGCCGGCGTTGCTTTGGCCGTTCGCGCCTTTGTCACTGGCGCCGGTCTGCAGCCAGTCTTCGTCGACCAGACCGGCCTTGGTGCTATCGGTGCTGTCGTTGCCGGACGCACCCTCGAGGTTGTGATAGGTCACATTGTCGAATAGCGGCACGTCGTCGGCGAACTTGAACTCCGCCGTGCCGTCCAGTGACGGCGACTGTGTCGTCCCCTCGCCTTCCTGCTGGAACGGCGAAGGCCCGTCATAGAGGGTGAACTCGACGCTGATCACCATATCGTCGCGGCCGGCATCGCCGGTCCCGGCGCCCGGATGGTCGATCCGGTTGATCATGTAGGTGTCGACGGTGAACTCGCCGGACGCATCCGGCCCGGAGACATGAACCACGGCGACCAGGCCATCGTCGGATTCCCGGCGCACGAACATCGTGTGTCCCTGATCCGTGGTCTCCGTATAAAGCGGGCTGCCATTCGAGGTGATGTTGCCGGCAACGCCGTCCAGCACCAGATCGCCGGTGGCACCCGTGAAGCTGGCATCGACATGGATCGTGCGCTGGGTCTGCGAGAGATATTCCGCAAAGTCGCCGTTGGTGGCGCCGGTGCCCTGGAAATCGGCCCAGCCGGGGAACATCGGGTTCTCGTGATTCTCGACCGCGTCCTTGTACTCGGTCATGAAGTCGGCAAAGCTGCCGATCGGATCCTGTTGCGCCGGATCGCGCAGGAAGCTCTCCGAATGGCCGCCCGAGAGCGGGCCGACCGAGAAGCCGAAGATGCCGACGGTGCCAACCAGAGCGTCCGGCAGGTCCTGGCTAATGCTGTTGTCGATCAGGCCGTAGCTCAATTCGGTCTGGTCCTGCGCGCCGACGCCGGTGAAGCCGCCGAGCCCACTGCCGGGGCCGAATTGTGAGAACAGCGCGCCGTTGTTATCCGCGCCCTGCGCACCCACCGCGGTATCGCCGGGGCCGGCTGCGGTCTGGATGTCGATCGCGGGATCGGTCGAAGCCAGCATTGTCGCGACGTCGATCGGCTGGCCGTTCGCCGCCTCCACCGTCACCGGTGCCTGTTGGTTGGCATCGACATAGCCCTGCAGAATCACGGTCACATCGCCGACCTTGATCGCGAGATTGCCGTCGCCGATCCGGCCGATCAGTTCCGCGTCGCCATTGAAGGGCGCACCCAGCTCGAGCACCTCACCCGGCGTCACCGCCAGCCGGACCACACTTGCACCGGCGGGGATCTCCACCTGCTGCGGCGCGCCGGGCGCTGCCACCGGCGCCGGCGCGGCGCCATCGGCCTGCGCCAGTTGGACGAACACGCTGTCCTGTTCGCCGGCATCGAAGAAACCGTCGGCATGCGTCGCGGAATCCCGGTCGAGCCCGCTGCTCGGGGTGTTGGTGTCGGTGGCCATGTCGTGCCTCGTGAGGCGCCCCCTGCGGCGCCTGGGTGACGACCGGATGCCCCCCCGGGCCCTTGGCCGTCCGACTGGGAAACGAGCCCTACCCCCCGAATATTTCTCTCAAATGTTGAGATTATTCCCGGAAACTCACACCGCGATGTAATAATTAACCAGTACTTACGAGTATTTTCGCGGCAGGGACGTTGGCGCTCTGAAGTGCGAAAGGCGCCTCAATTCCGGCTGTTCGCGGGCTCTAAAAAGGGTGGACCTCCCCCTATGGCGAGAGGGAGGTCCTTGCCAGACGGAGGGTGCTGTCAGGGGCACTCCGCCCGGACGATCAGATCGTTTCCAGGCCCTGCTCGATCGCGACTTTGACCACCGGACCGGTGCTGCTCTGGTAGATGTCGAAGTCGTGCGCAGCGCCGGTCACCGGATCGACAAAGCTGCCGCTGTCGACCTTGGTGAAATCGGTGAGATGCACGCTGTCCTTGTCGTTCGCGGTCGGACCCGTGCTGTCACCGATGACGAAGAAGTTGATGTCATGGCTTCCGCTGCCGCCGGTCACCGTGCCGGCCACCGCACCGCCGTTGGCGGCCACCACGTCGCCGGCACTCAGCGCCAGTGAGTTGTGGTTTGCAGCGCCGGAGCGATCATTGGCGTCGCCGAGATCGATCATCTCGATGCCGATGAACTTGGCGCCGTCGAAGGTGATCGCGTGACCGCCGCCCGCCACCAGGACGCGGTCGAAACCGTCGCCGCCGGTGAACGTGTCCTTGGCATCGTAGAGCAGCGTGTCGTTGCCGGCCTCGCCGAAGATCAAGTCGCTGCCTTTGCCGCCGTTGATCGTGTCGTCGCCCGGACCACCGTTGAAGGTGTGGCTGGTCCCGTCATCGGTCTGCAGGTTGATGCCGATATACTGGCCCGATGAGGTGTCGCCGTCCTTGTCCGTGAGCGTGGTCTCGAACTTCATGTCGAGATCGGTTCCGCCCGTTGTCTCCAGCACCTTGGAGTCGCCGATCGAGAACTGCTTGTCGCCGGTGGAATCGATGTTGAGGCGGTCGAAGCCGTCCGCATCGTGGACCTGGATGACGTCGCCCTCTTCCAGGCCCTGGATGATGACGCCGCCGTCGTTCTTGCCGCCGTCGGTGTAGTCGATGGTGAGCGTGTCGGTGACGTCGCTTCCGCCGCGCAGGACCACGAGCTCGCCCGCGGTGATCGCGACCAGGGTCTGGGCCAGGAAGTCCGCCTCGCTGGTCCCCGCCACATTGTCGTCCTGGGTCGCATTGGCCGCGGTCAGCCGCATCGACGTGGTGTCCTTGCCGCCGACCTGCATGACGGTGAACTGGAAGTCCGTCACCTGGTAATGATGCGCGAAATCGAAGCCGTTGTTGGTATCGAAGTCGCCGGTCAGGCCCTTGACGAAGTCGATGCGGATTCCCTCGCCGCCGTCGAGCCACTGGTCCTGGGAGCCGAGATCCTTGCTGGAGGTGTTGACGTCCTGGTTGCTCGGGACGAGCGGCGTGTAGAGCAAATCCTTGCTGTCGGTGGTTCCTGAATTGGCCCCGACGCCGTACCAGTCCTGCTTGCCCGCATGGATACCGCTGAAGTCGGAAGCGACCGCGAGATGCGAGCCGTCGTCGATCGCCTTGATCAGCGTGAAGGCATATTGGTCGCCGGCACCGTCGAGCTTCACCGTGAAGACTTCCTCGCCGGCATCGACGGTGTTGTTGTTGTTGGCGTCGACATAGCCGGTCAGCGTGTCGGTGCCGTAGCCGGAAAGCAGCACGTCCTTGCCGCCCGAGGTGATCGGCGTGACACCGTCGGCCAAGGTGGCCTGGTCGCCGTCGCTGCCGCCGCTGAAGACGACCGAGCCCATCCCATCCGCGCCGGTACGGCTGGCCGCGTCGAGCGCGCCGGTGATGACGCCGCCCGCCGCGTTCAGCAGGCTCTGGTCCTGCGGATCGAAGTCCGAGGGCACGTCGTCCACGATCCGCGCCGACAGAGTGGTGGCGAAGCCGTCGCCGTCCTTGTCGGTGAGCTGTACCTGAAATTCCTCGAACACCGCGTTCTGGCCGTTGCCGGTCGGATGGTCGAAATTGTCGTTCAGCGTGTAGCTGTAGGAGACCTTGCCGGTGCCCGGGTCGTAGGCCGTGACACTCAGCGTGTTGCCGAAGGGCGTAGTGAAGGTGGTGATGGCGAAGACGCCGTCGGTGATCACCGCATGGCCGTCGATCGTCAGATCCTTCACGCCGTCGCCGGCGGTGATGGTGAGGTCGCCGTCCTGCGTGGTGGAGTCCGACTGGTCGGAGCCGGCGCTCTCGCCGGGGCCGCGCGATGCGGAGAGATCGTCCTCGTCCACCGTCACGTCGCCGCCGCGAATTTCCGGCGTGATGTCGCCGATGCTCGGCGTCGTGTCGCCGATCTTGATGGTCAGATGCGCGGTGCTGGTGTCGCCGTCCGCGTCGGTGAGGGTGTAGGTGAAGACGTCGCTGACACCGCCGGCCGTGTTGGGATCACGGATATAGGTGTAGTCGCCGTTGCCGTAGAGCGTCAGCTTGCCGTACGTGCCCTGGATCTCGATGCCGACATTTCCGTCCTGGTCGGCGCCGAGATTGCCGGCGCCGACGCCGGTGACCGTGGCACCATCGGCGCCTTGGATGTCGAAACCCGAGCTCGGGAACTCAGTGCCCAGGCCGGAGATGACATTGCCGCCCTGCGGGTCATGGGAACCGGCGGCGACATTGTCGCTGTCGTCGCGAGCGATCGGCACATCGTCGTTGATGTCGATGTTGATCGGCGCTGTGACGGTGTCGCCGTCATCGTCGGTCGCGATCACGCTGAAATCGAGCGGGATCGTATTCTCCGCCAGACCGGGAAAGAGATCGCTGAAATGATCCAGCGGACCGTAAAGCGTGAAAGTGAAAGCGCCGGTATCCTGATTCAGCGTCAGGCTGAAGATCGGCGTGTCGAGGGCGATCGCATCGCCCTCGGGCTCCGGCGCCGGGATGCCGACGATGAGGTGGTTCTCGCTGACCTCGAGCACGACCAGGGTCTGGCCGCCGGAACTGAGGCCGGTGGCCCCGTAAGGGAAATCTGTGCCCTCGGTGTAGCTGCCGATGTCGAGCGCGAAGGCGTGCTTGCCTTTGTCCTCATAGCCTGGATTGTCGGACTGCGAGGGACCGTCGGCGCCGAAGTCGATGTTGACCTGGCCGTTGACGAAGAAGCTGCCATGAGTGTCGCCTTTGGCGCCGGCATTGCTCTGGCCGTTCGCGCCTTTGTCACTGGCGCCGGTCTGCAGCCAGTCCTCGTCGACCAGGCCCTTGCCGGTGCTGTCGGTGATCCCGTCATCGCCGGGCGCACCGTCGAGGTTGTGAAAGGTCACGTTGTCGAACAGCGGCACGTCATCTTGGAAGGTGAACTCGGCGGTGCCTGGGAGCGACGGGGAAGGCGTCGTCCCCTCGCCTTCCTGCTGGAAGGGCGAGGGACCGTCATAGACGGTGAAGTCGACGCCGATCACCATGTCATCCCGGCCAGCATCGCCGCTCCCGGCGCCCGGATGATCCAGGCGGTTGATCATGATGGTCTCGATGGTGAAGCCACCGGCGGTCGGCTCGACATGGATCACCGCGGCCAGGGCGCCGTCGGAATCCCGGCGCACGAACAAGGTATGGCCCTGATCCGCGGAATCCGCATGCAGCGGGCTGCCGTTCGACGTGAGATTGCCGGTGATATCGTTGAGGACCAGATCGCCGGTCGCGCCGGTGAAGGTCGCGTTGACGTCGACGGTGCGGCGGGTCTGGCCGAGATATTCGGCGAAGTCGCCGTTGGTGGTGCCGGTGCCCTGGAAATCGGCCCAGCCGGGAAACAGCGGGTTCGACGGATTCTCGACCGCGTCCTTGTATTCGGCCATGAAGTTGGTGAAGTCGCCGAGATCGCCGATCTGCGCCGGATCGCGAAAGAAGCGCTCCGAATGGCCGCCGGAGAGCGGCCCGAACCCGAAGCCAAATGTGCTGCCGAGCGTGGCGAGCGTGGTCGCAAACTCCTGGTTGATGTTGTTGTCGATCAGGCCGTAGCTCAATTCGGTCTGGTCCTGCGCACCGACGCCGGCGAAGCCGCCGAGCCCGTTTCCGGGGCCGAATTGCGAGAACAGCGCGCCGTTGTTATCCGCGCCCTGCGCCGCGGTGTCGCCGGGACCCGCAGCGGTCTGGATGTCGATCGCGGGATCGGTCGAAGCCAGCATGGTCGCGACGTCGATCGGCTGGCCGTTCGCCGCCTCGACCGTGACCGGCGCCTGGCTGTTGGCGTCCACGTAGCCCTGCAGGATCACGGTCACATCGCCGACCTTGATCGCGAGATTGCCGTCGCCGATCCGGCCGATCAGTTCCGCGGCGCCGGTGAACGGCGCGCCCAGTTCCAGCACTTCACCCGGTTGCACCGCGACCCGCACAACGTTCGCGCCGGTCGGGATCTCCACCTGCTGCGGCGCGGCCGCTGCCGCCGGCACGGCGCCGTCGGCCTGCGCCACCTGGACGAACACGCTGTCCTGCTGGTCGGTGGAGAAGAAACTCTCGGTGTGGGAATCGGAATCGCGCTCGAGCGCTTCGCTCGGAGTGCTGGTGTCGGTGGCCATAACCCGCCTCGTAAGGCGCCCCCTGCGGCGCCTGGGGGACGGCCGGATGCCCCCCCGGGCCCGTTGCCGTCCAACCCGAAAACGAGGTCCAGGCCCCGAGTATTTCGCTCAAACCCTGGCTTTATTGCCGATAGCTCATACTATTATGTAATATTTCCGCAGGGATTTTGGCTATTTTCGGAGACTCGGTTCCGGTCTCACCCGGCGATGTGCTGCGCATCCTCCAGAATGAGGTCCGCGCCCCGCTCGCCCACCATAATAGAAGGAGCGTTGATGTTGCCGGAGGTGACCGTGGGGAAGATGGCGGCATCGACCACCCGCAGCCCTTCGACCCCATGCACCCGCAGCCGGGCATCGACCACGGCGCGGGCGGGGTCCGGCCCCATGCCGCAACTGCCGCAAGGGTGGAACACCGAATAAGAGCGGGCGCGGATGTCGGCGATGAAATCCGCGTCCGATTGCGCGGCCGGTCCCGGCTTCAGCTCGGCGTCGATCAGATTGCGCAACGCCGGCGTCGCCGCGAGATGGCGCAGGAACTTGGCGCCGGCCAAGAGCTCGGCAACGTCCTGCTCGGTGGTGAGATAGTTCGGCTGGATGCGCGGCGGCTCAGCGGGATCGGCGGAGCGGATTTCCAGCACGCCGCGGCTGGTCGGCCGACAGGGCGAGGCGCTGGTGGTGAAGCCGGGAAACGGATCGGGGTGCATCAGCGGCCGAATGCCGGCCGGCGTGCGCTCGTAAGTCAGCGGCGAGAAATAGAGCTGCATGTCCGGGCGCGCGAGATCGGGCCGGGTGCGGGTGAAGCCGCCGCCCTGATTGACGCTGAGCGAGAGCGGCCCGCCGCGGGTGAGGACATAGCGCAAGGCGGCGCGCACCTTGCCCCACCAGGGATAGAGGTCGTTGTTGAGGCTGGGCCGCTTCGCCCGATAGACATGGTCGTAGCAGAGATGGTCCTGCAGATTGCGCCCGACCATCGGGCTGTCCTCGACGACGTCGATGCCATGGCTCTTCAGCAGAGCGGCCGGACCGACGCCGGAGAGCTGCAAGAGCTGCGGCGAATTGATGGCGCCGGACGAGAGGATGACTTCGCGGCGCGCGCTCACTTCGATCGTGCGGCTGCCATAGCGATAGACGACGCCGACCGCGCGCTTGCCCTCGAACCTGATTTGCGTGGTGAGCGCATTGGTGCGCACGGAGAGGTTCGGCCGCCACAGCGACGGCCAGAGATAGGCGCGCGCCGATGAAAGCCGAAAGCCGTTGCGGGTGGTGATCTGGTAATAGCCGACGCCTTCCTGGGTCGCGCCGTTGAGATCGGGATTGTAGGCGAGCCCCGCCTCCTGCCCCGCCTTGATGAAGACGGCGGTCAGCGGATGCGCGGTCTTGGAAATATCGGTGACATGCAAGGGTCCGCCGGCGCCGTGATACCGGCTCTCGCCCAGCGCGTGGTCCTCCATGCGGCGATAGGCCGGCAGCACGTCGCGCCAGCCCCAGCCGGGATTGCCGGCGCGCTCCCAATCGTCGAAGTCCTCGGCTTGGCCGCGCACGTAAACCATGGCGTTGATCGAGCTCGAGCCGCCGATCACTTTCCCGCGCGGCCAATAGCTCTTGCGGGAATCGAGTCCGGCATCGGGCTCGGTCAGGTATTTCCAATTGTAGCGGCCGTCATAGAAGGTCTTGCCATAACCGATCGGCACCTGGATCCAGAACCGATGGTCCCATGGTCCCGCCTCCAGCAGCAGGACCTTATATTTGCCGCCGGCGCTTAAGCGGTTCGCCAGGACGCAACCCGCCGAGCCCGCGCCGACGATGATGTAATCGAATGAGTCCAAAACTGCCCCGAGATTGAAGCCCCGGGCCAATAACTGCTAGACCGGCTGCAAATTCAAGTGAATTGCCGGGGGCAGGCATGAAGATCAAGAAACTGGAAACCTTCACCAACCAATCGGTCGGCTTCGTGAAAGTCACCACCGATGACGGAAAGGAAGGCTGGGGCCAGGTCTCGAATTACAATTCCGATATCACCTGCCAGATCTTCCACCGCCAGGTCGCGCGCTATGCCCTGGGCCAGGACGCGCTCGACATCGAAAGCCTGGTGACGCTCATTCCAGAGCGCGAGCACAAATTCCCCGGCTCGTATCTCATGCGCGCGATCACCGGGCTCGACACCGCGCTCTGGGATCTCCGCGGCAAGCTCGAAGGCAAAAGCGTGTGCGAACTCCTCGGCGGCAAGCCGCGGCCGTTTCCGGTCTATGCCTCCAGCATGAAACGCGGCGAGATCACGCCGGAAGCCGAGGCCGAACGGCTGAAGCGCCTGCAAGGCGAGTTCGGCTATACCGCCTTCAAGTTCCGGGTCGGCAAGGAATGCGGCCATGACGAGGACGAGTGGCCGGGCCGTACCGATGCGATCGTGCCGCAAGTCCGCAAAGCGCTCGGTGACAAGGCAACCTTGCTGGTGGATGGCAACAGCGGCTACACGCCGAAGAAGGCGATCGAAGTCGGCAAGATGCTGCAGGACCACGGGGTCGTGCATTTCGAGGAGCCCTGCCCCTATTGGGAATATCACTGGACCAAGCAAGTGAAAGAGGCGCTCGACCTCGACGTGACCGGAGGCGAGCAGGATTGCGACCTCGCCCTCTGGCGCTTCGCCATCGACATGCGCGCGGTCGATGTGGTGCAGCCGGACGTCTGCTACATCGGCGGCATCAACCGCACGATGAAAGTCGTGGAGATGGCGAAGCAGGGCGGCATCCCGGTGACGCCGCATTCGGCCAATCTCTCGATGGTCACCGTCTTCACACTGCATCTGATGGGTGCGATCGAGAATGCCGGACCCTATGTCGAGTTCTCGATCGAGGGCGAGGATTACTACCCCTGGCAGGACGGCTTGTTCACGCCCGCTTTGGTGGCGAAGGACGGCAAAGTCCAGATACCTGACGCGCCGGGTTGGGGTGTCGAGATCAGCAAGGATTGGCTGTCGAAAGCGAGCTATCAGAAGAGCGAGCTCGCTTAGCGAACACATTTTCGCGACATCGGCGTTTCGGAGGTGCGGGGTACGGACCCAGAGGGCAGATTGGGACTTTAGGAATGAGCATGATGAAGACCCGATTCGCCCTCATCCCCACCGCACTCGCGCTGGTCGGCGCCGCCCTCGGCATGCTTTCGACGGCGGCCAAGGCGCAGTCCGTGTCCGGCAGTGTCTATTATGGTCCGGCACCGGCACCGGTCTATGTGCAGCCGCAGCCGGTTTATGTCTATCCGCCGGCTTATGCCTATCCGGCGCCCGCCTATTACTATCCGCCGCCGCCGCCGACCTATGTCTACGCGGCGCCACCGCCGGTGTACTATGCACAGCCGTCCTATTTGGTGCCGGGGATCAGCGCCACAGTCGTGTTTGGCGGCAGCCGGGGTGGCCATCACTGGGGCCATCATTAGCGCCCCAAAAATTGGTTCCGGCGAGACCATTCGTCGGGCATCTCTTCCTGGTCATAAAGACGATTTGGCTTTATCGTCCTAGCCCGTGCCGAGCCGGCATGGCGTAGCATGAAGCGATATGGCCGACTTCGTTCAGGACAGGACCGACGATCGTTTCGCCGCCGAAGCGCTCGCCCGGCGCGTGGCCGAGCAGGCGGCGCTCTACGAGTTCACTGACCGGCTGTTCCGGTCGACCACCCGGCATGAAGTCTATGACGCCGCCCTGGATGCGATCATCCGGGCGCTGGGCTGCAGCCGCGCCTCGGTCCTGCTGTTCGACGATGCCGGCAAGATGAGCTTCGTCGCTTGGCGCGGCCTCTCGCAAGCCTATCGCGACGCCGTCGCGGGGCATTCGCCCTGGCGCCCCGGCGACCGCAATGCGCAGCCGGTCTGCATCGATCACGCAGACACGGCCGACCTTCCCCCGGACCTGAAGTCGGTGCTGGCGCGTGAGCGCATCGAGGCGCTGGCCTTCATTCCGCTGACGGCCGACGGCGCCGTGATCGGCAAGTTCATGACCTATTACGCAACTCCGCATCAGTTCGGCCGGCCGGAGATCGAGCTCGCGGTCACGATCGCGCGGCAGTTGGGATTCCGGATCGAGCGCCTGTATTCCGAGGAGAAGCGCGCTGCGGCCGAACGAGAGTTGAAATCCGAGCGCGAGGTCCTGAGCACCATCATCGACCGCGCGCCGGTCATGATCACGCTCTACAACCCGGAGACCGGCAGGCTGCAGGTCAATCGGCAGTACGAGCAGCTGACGGGCTGGGCCGTGGAAGCGGGCAACGCGGACTCGCTGATTCAGAGCGCCTTCCCCGATGCGGAATACCGGACGCAAGTCGCCGCCTTCATCGAGACCTGCGGTCCGCACTGGATGGACATGACCATGCAGACCCGGAGCGGCGGGACGATCGAAACCAGCTGGGCCAATTACCGCCTGTCGGACGGCACGCGGGTCGGAATCGGCATCGAGATCACCGACCGCAAGCGGCTGGAGGCCCAGCAGGCCTTGCTGCTCGGCGAGACCAGCCACCGGCTGCGCAACCTGTTCGCCGTCGCGAGCAGCGTCATCGACATGAGCGCGCGCAATGCGCAATCGCCGGGCGAGCTCGCGGATGCGGTGCATGACCGGCTGAACGCGCTCACTCGCGCGCACGCCCTCAGCCATCCGAGCAAGCTCGGCCGTTCCGGCAAGCAGAACCTGCCGGAGGAGCAGGAGACGACGCTCCATGCACTCCTGACGGCAATCTTCGAGCCTTACGCATCGGCCGATGGGGTCGTCCCGTTCACCTGGACCGGCACTGATCTGGTGCTCGGCGCGGATGCGCTCTCCGCCATGGCGCTGCTGCTGCATGAGCTCGCCACCAACGCCGCAAAGCACGGCGCGCTCACGCGCGCCGGCGGCTACGTACAGATCGACAACGCCGTCATCGATGGCACGGAGCTGGCCTTCACATGGCGGGAGACCGGAGGCCCTTCGGTCGTCGGCCCGCCGGCCACGCGCGGCTTCGGCGCCTATCTGGCCGAGCGCGTGGTGAACGGGCAATTCGGCGGCCGCATGACGCGGGAATGGAGTCCGGTCGGCCTCACCGTCCGGCTCTGGCTGCCGCTCGATCGATTGAGCCCCGCAGGTTCCCCCCTTGTTGCTGAGACGCCGCGGAAATAGGCTCTCTCCCCAATGAAAGTGGCTTTGGGGGGAAGGTATGCCTGATTTTCCGATCGTCGACGCCCATGCCCATCTGACCGATGTGAAGAACCTCGGTTATGGCTGGACCAAGAGCGCGCCGGTGCTGAACCGCAGCGTGCTGCCGGTCGATCTCTTCAAAGCGGCGGCGCCGGTCCAGATCGAGAAATTCGTCTTCGTGGAGGTCGATGTCGACATGCCGCAGCATGTCGCCGAAGCCGAATGGATCGACGGCATCGCGAAATCGGAGCCGAAACTCGCCGGCATGGTGGCCGCTTTGCCGCTGGAACAAGGCAAGGCGGTCCAAGCGGATCTCGAGAAGATCGCCGAGCTCAAGGTGGCGCGCGGCATTCGCCGTCTCATTCAGAACCAGTCCGACCCCGATTTCTGCATCCAGCCGAAGTTCATCGAGGGCCTGAAGCTGCTGCCGAAATACGACCTCGTCTTCGACATCTGCATCTTCCACCATCATCTGCCGAATGCGATCAAGATGGTGCGGCAATGCCCGGAGGTCCGCTTCGTGCTGGATCATATCGCCAAGCCGGCGATCAAGGCCGGCATCTCCGATCCGTGGCGCCAGCATATGAAGGAGCTGGCCGCACTCCCCAACGTCACCTGCAAGATCTCCGGCGTCTCGACCGAGGCCGATCATCAGAACTGGACCCGGGAGCAGCTGAAGCCTTATATCGCGCACGCCATTGACGCGTTCGGCTTCGAGCGCTGCATGTATGGCGGCGACTGGCATGTGCTGGAGCTGGCCGGCACCTACCCGCAATGGGTCGAGGTGGTGGACTGGGTGATCGCAAGTGCTTCGGCCGAAGAGAAGCGCAAGCTCTATCGCGACACCGCCACCCGCGTTTACCGATTATGAGCGGGCCAGAATGACCGAACCCGTGCCGCATTGGCGGCGGCGCGCCATCAGCGTCGCGGCGATCCGCACGCTTGCGCGCGCCAAGCTGCCGCGGCCGATCTTCGACTTTGCTGATGGCGGTGCGGAAGACGAGCTGACACTGCGGCGGAATGAATCTGCGTTCGACGATGTGGACTTGTTGCCGCGCCCTTTGAGCGGCGCGGCAACGCGCGATCTTTCCGTCGAGCTCTTCGGCAAGAGGCTCGCGCTGCCGGTGATCATCGGACCGACCGGCTTGGGCGGACTGTTCTGGCCGGACGGCGAGCGTTGCGCCGCGCGCGCCGCCGCGTCGGCCGGCACGGCCTATTGCCTGAGCCACGGCTCGGTCTGCACCTTGGAGCAGCTGGCGGAGACCGGCATCAGCCCGCGCTGGATGCAGGTCTTCATCTATCGCGATCGCGGCTTCACCTGGGAACTCACGGAGCGCGCGGCCAAGGCGAATTACGATGCGCTGGTGCTGACCACCGACAACCAGGTGCTCGGCAACCGCGAGCGCGATCTGCGCAACGGGTTCACCATCCCGCCGCGCCTGGGCTTGAGCAGCCTTGCCAGCATGGCGCTCAAGGCGGAATGGCTCTGGCGCATGCGCGACGACCTGAAGCGAATAACCTTCGGCAACTATGTGCGGCCGGGCGAGAGCGCCGATATCAAGAGCCTGGCCGGACGCATGGCCAGCTTGCTCGATCCGTCGATGAACTGGGCGGATGTCGCGGAGCTGCGGAAGGTCTGGAAGAAGCCGCTGATCCTGAAGGGCATCCTGCATCCCGATGAGGCGCGCCAGGCGGTCGAGCATGGCGTCGATGCGCTGATCGTCTCCAATCATGGCGGCAGGCAGCTCGACGGTGCCGCCTCCGGTCTCGACGCGCTACCGGCGATCCTCGACGCGGTCGGCGGGCGAATCCCGGTGCTGGTCGATGGCGGCATCCGCCGCGGCAGTGACGTGGTGAAGGCGCTGGCGCTCGGCGCCAAGGCCTGCTTGATCGGCCGCCCGCAATTGTGGGGCGTCTCGGTCGCTGGCGAGGCGGGCGTCGCGCGGGTGCTGGAGATCTTCAAACAGGAGATCGACCGCGCGATGGGCCTTTGCGGCGTGACACGCATCGATCAGATCGACGAGACTCTGTTGCTGAAGAAAAGGATCGGCACATGATCAAGGATCCCCCGCTCCTGACCATCCGCCGCGATTTCCCGCGGCCCGGCGCCGCAGTCATGAAGGCGTTCGCCGGCGTGCCGACCGGTTACATCGTCGATGCCATGGGCGGACGCGGTGGGCTCGATTACCGGATCAAGCCGCTGGTGCCGCGGAACACGCCGCTGCTCGGTGTCGCGATGACCTGCCATTGCGGACCCGCCGACAATCTCGCTCTGTTCGGTGCCATGGCAACGGCGCAGGCCGGCGACATCCTGGTCGCCGCGACCGATGCCTTCACCGCCACGTCGGTGACCGGTGATCTGCTGCTGGGCATGGCGAAGAATCGCGGGCTGCTCGGGCTGGTGACCGATGGGTTGGTGCGCGATCTCGTCGGCGTGCTCGGCGTCGGCCTGCCGGTCTACTGTGCGGGGATCACGCCGAACTCTCCGGCGCGCAACGGACCGGGGTCGGTTGGCCATGTCGTGACGATGGGCGGCATGACCATCGCGCCGGGCGATATCGTGATCGGCGACAATGACGGCGTGGTCATCATCCCGCTGGGGCAAGCGGAAACTGTGCTTGGCAAGCTGAAGGATGTGAAAGCCGCCGAAGCGGCACTGGAAGCCAAGGTCAAGGCCGGCCTCGAAGTGCCGGATTTCGTGCAGAAGATTTTGGATTCCGACCGCGTGGTCGAGGGCTGACTTTCTTCTTCGCCTTCGCCTGCTTGGATTTCTTCGGCTTTTCCGCGCCGGCCCAGTAATCGAAGGCGAGCTTCTGGCGGCGGCGGATGAACTTCACCGCTTCGGGACCGGTCCAGAGGCCTGCATAGCCGAGACGTTCGGCGCAGCTCACCCACCAGCCGTCGCCGGGCAGCCGATCGGATTGGCGCACCACCAGGACCGCGAGCTCCGGTTCGCCTTTGGCGACCGCTTTGTCGTCGACCGCGCCCAGGGTCTTGCAGAGCTGCCGCATCTTCGGCCGGCTGAAGGCGTGGCCCATCATGTCCAGGAGGTCGGCGTAGCTCACGTCGCGGCGCGCTTTCGCGGCCTCGAGCAGCAGGCGACGCAGAGCAGCGTCATCGCTGATCGGAATCGCCAGGAGGTCTCTGCCGTCGTCCATGATTCCATCGTCCCGATCCGCCCATCTTCGCAATTGACCCGGCAGTTTGCGATTAACAAATTTTGTTATAGATGTTACAAAACCAGACCCCCATCCAAGAGCCGCCCGGAATGACCGTTCGAAAGGCCAAACGCATCATCACCCTGGTCGGCGCGCTGGCCGAGCGCCGCGTGATGCACCTGCGCCAAGCGGCGGAGCTGCTCGGCGTCTCCGAAATGACCGTGCGCCGGGACATCGCCGATCATCCGGACCAGTTCGCCTATCTTGGCGGCCACATCATGTCCCCGACCCAGATCGAGGGAAACACGCCCTATGAGCTGGCGTCGGCCGCCGACAGCCATGCCGCGGCGAAGCGCGATGCCTGCACCCATGCGGCGCGACACATCAGGCCCGACGAGACCATCTTCATCGATTGCGGCACAACGCTGACTTACCTCGCGGATCTGATCCCGGACAACTGCCCGGTGACCGCTATTTGCTATGCTCTCAACATCGCCGAGCGCCTGACCCGGAAGCCGAATGTCTCCATCGTGATGCTGGGCGGGCTCTACCACGCGGCGTCGGCTTCGTTCTCCGGCGACCACAATCTCGAGACTCTCGACAATTTCGGGATCAATGTGGCCTTCATCTCCGCGGCCGGCGTCGATGCCGGGCGCGGCGTCACCTGCGCGCATTTCCATGAGGGGATCATCAAGCGGAAGGTGATCGCGCTGGCGCGGGAAAACTACCTGGTGGTGGATAGCAGCAAGATCGGCAAGCTGCAGCGGGCGCATTTCGCGCCCATGAGCGCCTTCAAGGCGATGATCACCGAACACGGCGAGACCGCCATCGCGGAACAATAGGACGCCTTGGCGTCTTAGGTTTCAGGTCATTGACTCGCAGATTCTTTGATGAAAAACTCACAAAAAAAGTGAAATAACTCGCATCAATCTGTCACGGAGTTCCCAAAGCGGGAAACCAGGCAGCTGGGAGGCGCAGCGCGGCACCGTGATCCAGCCGGCTTCCATCGCAACGGACGTCGCGTCCGCGGAACCTCTGGTCCGCGTCAGCGGCATCACCAAGAGCTTCGGCGGAGTGCGGGCGCTGCGGGGCGTGAGCCTGGAGATCCAACCGGGCGAGGTGCATGCGTTGCTGGGCGAGAACGGCGCCGGCAAATCCACGCTCATCAAGATCCTGAGCGGCGTGCATACCCATGACGGCGGCTCGATCGAGATCGCCGGCCGAACCGCCAGCTTCGACAACCCGGCGAAGTCCCGCGAGGCCGGCATTGCCGTGGTCTACCAGGACCTGAGCCTGGTCGAATCGCTCTCGGTCGGGGCCAACCTGATGCTGGGGCGCGAGCCCTGCACTCCGCTCGGCTTCATCCAGAAACGTGCGCTGATGGAAGAGGTCGAGGATTTTCTGAAGCAGCACGGCATTCCGCTCGACCCGCGCGCCAGCGTCGGTTCATTGCCCTTCGCCTATCGGCAGATGACGGAAATCTGCAAGGCGCTGATGGGCGATGTGCGGGTGCTGATCCTGGACGAGCCCACCTCGGCCCTCACCGGCGACGAGGAGCAGATCCTGTTCGACGCGATCGCCACGGTCACCAAGCGCGGCGTCGGCGTCATCTACGTGACTCATCGCCTCAACGAGGTGTTCCGGATCTCGCAGCGGGTGACGGTTCTGCGCGACGGCGCCAATGTCGGCACCTTCATCACCGCCGAGACCGACATGAAGCAGCTGGTCGCGGCCATCGTCGGGCCCGACCACGCCGCGGTAGAGGCCAAGGAAACCGACCCGGGTTCGCATTCCGTCCGTGCTCCCGCGCGTCCGGTTCTAGCGCTCGCGGACGTTTCCAATGACCGCCTCAACAAGGTCGACCTGGCCCTGGAAGAGGGCGAGATCCACGGCCTCGCCGGTCTCATCGGCAGCGGACGCACCGAGATCCTGGAGACGATCTTCGGCTTGCGCCGCATCGAATCCGGCACGCTCACGCTGAACGGCGAGGCGGTGCACCTGCGCCGCCCCGGCGACGCCATCGCCCGCGGCATCGCCCTGGTGCCCGAGGACCGGCATGTGCAGGGGCTGGTGCTCGAGCATTCGATCGAGCGCAACCTCACGCTTCCGCGCCTGCCTTTCTTCTCGCGCTGGGGCTGGATCCAGCAGCGGGCGGCCGGCCGGGAAGCGCAGGCGGCGATCGGCAAGCTGGCCGTGAAGGCACCCGGGCCCTCGACTCCGGCCAAGAATCTTTCCGGCGGCAACCAGCAGAAGGTCGTATTCGCCAAGTGGAACCACCCCCGGCCCCGTGTACTGCTGCTGGATGAGCCCACGGTCGGCGTCGATGTCGGCGCGCGCGAGGAGATCTACGGCCTGGTCCGTGCGGCGGCGCGGGAAGGCACCGGGATCCTGATGGTTTCCTCCGATCTCGCCGAACTGTTGCTGCTCTGCGACCGCGTCTCGATCGTCATCGACGGCACCGTCGCGCGCACCTTTGCCCGCAGTGCCTTAGGCGATGCGGAGCAGCTCCATCATCTCCTGCAGATCTCCCAGACGGTGAACGAGCGTCCCGCATGACCGATCCCGCATTGGCCAAAGCCGCGGCTGAGAAGGCCCATCCCGAGCCCGAGCGCTGGAAGCAGATCGCGCGCACGCTGCTCCGGGGTGAACGCCCTTACATGCTCTACATCGCCTTCGCGATTTTGCTGGTGATCTTCAGTTTCGCCTCGCCCTGGTTCCTCTCGGTCGAGAACTTCCTGAACATCGGCCGACAGACCACCCTGGTCTCGATCATCGCCGTCGGGATGACGTTCGTGATCATCGCCCGGCAGATCGACCTTTCGGTGGCGTCCAACCTGGCGCTGTCCGGCATGGCCGCCGCCATGGCGATGGCGCATATCGGCAATCACTGGATCGTCGGTGCGATCGCGGGGATCGGCTGCGGCGCGCTGGTCGGCTTCATCAACGGCGTGCTGACCACGCGCCTCGCGATCCCATCCTTCCTGGTGACGCTCGGCACCTTGAGCGCCGCGAGGGGCCTCGCCCTGATGGTGACCAATACGAAGCCCGTGATCATCACCGACGAGACCTACTTCGCGGTGTTCGGCGAAGGATCCCTCCTCGGCATCCCCGCGCCGATCGCCTGGACCGCGGCAGCGATGATCGCCGGCATCCTGCTGCTGCATTACAACATCTTCGGCCGCCGGATCTATGCCGCCGGCGGCAACCCGACGGCGGCGCTTTATTCCGGCATCCAGATCAAGCGGGTCACCACCATCGCCTTCGTGCTGACCGGCATGCTGGCCGGGCTTGCCGCTTTGGTTCTCTCGGCGCGCTCGCACGCGGCGCGGCCGGATGTCGTCCAGGGCATGGAGCTCGATGTCATCGCCTCGGTCATCCTGGGCGGCTGCAGCCTGTTCGGCGGGCGCGGCTTCATCCTCGGCACCCTGCTGGGGAGCCTCATCATCGGCACGCTGAACAACGGGCTGGTGCTGCTGGGCGTCAGCTCGCCGATGCAGCTCGTCATCAAGGGCGCGATCATCGTCGCCGCCGTCGCCTTCACCAAACGCTAGGAGACCACAGGGAGGCAGCGTCACCGGCCTCGCGAGAACGGGTGACTCACGACAAAAGACACTGGAAGGAAGATTCCCATGAGAAACTTTATGGTGAGAAACTCGAAAGCGAGACAGTTGCTCCTGACGACGATCCTTGCCGCCGGCCCGCTCGTCGCATTCGCCGCGACCGGCAACGCCGCGGTGCCCGATTCCTGCGTGAAGGGCGTCGATCTCGCGACGCTGGGGCCGAAGTCCATCGTGGGCCAGGGGCCGCACGGCGAGAAAGCCGCCTCGCCCGAGGTGCTGGCGCTGACCGATGCAGAGGCCGCGAAGGTCAAGGCCGGCAACTTCAAGGTCGGCATCTCGATGCAGACCGTCAATCTCGACTGGTCGCAGCTGCAGGTCCAGGGCATCACCGACACGCTCAACAAATACGGCGTGACGGTGACCGGTGTCGCGTCGGCCGAATACCAGGTCGATAAGCAGATCGCCGATATCGAGAACACCATCCAGCAGCATCCGGACGGCATCATCTCGATCCCGGTCGACTTCACCGCCACCGCGCCGACCTACAAGAAAGTCTCGCAGGCCGGCATCAAGCTCGTCTTCATGGACAGCATCCCGACCGGCCTCGAGCATCCCAAGGAATACGCCGCCATGATCTCCGCCGACAGCCAGGGCAACGGCCAGATCGCGGCGCAGATCCTGGCCTCCTGCATGCCGCAGGGCGGCACGATCGGCCTGGTCAATTTCGGCGTCGATTACTTCAGCACCAACGAGCGCACCAAGGGCGTCAGCGAGTGGTTCAAGAAGAACCGCCCCGACATCCAGATGAAGCAGGTCGATTTCACCGATCCCGCGAAGGTGTCGCAGATCGCCGGCGACTTCCTGACCGGCAACCCCGACGTCAAGGGCCTGTTCGCGGTCTGGGATCAGCCCGCCCTGGATTCCTTGAGCTCGATGCGGGCGCAAGGTGTCGATATTCCGGTGACCACGGTCGATCTCGGTCTGCAATCCGCGATCGAGATCGCCAAGGGCGGGCCATTGAAGGCCACCGGCTCGCAGCGTCCCTATGACCAGGGTGTCGCCGAGGCGATGGCGATGATGAATGCCCTGATCGGCAAGGAAACTCCGGCCTGGGTCGGCGTCCAGTCACTGCCGGTGGTGCAGTCGAACGTGCTGGAATCCTACAAGACCGTGTTCAAGAAGGATCCGCCCAAGGAACTGCTCGACGCCTGCAACGGCGCCAAGCCGGCCTGCAACTGATTGACCTGCCTTGCAATGTGCGGCTGCCACGGGTGGCCGCACATCGCCGCCTTCGCGCCTACCGCACTGCGGCACAGCCTTCCGCTTGACGCCGCACGCCGCGACCATCAAAGATGCGCTGGCCGTTCACTGCATGCACTATTCGTTTGCCAAGGGGATTGGGGTCCGGGCCATCGCGTTCTTCCACGCCGATTAAATCGATTCAATCAACCAAGACCAAAACTGGGAGGAGTCTCTAATGATCAGAATGTCGCGTCGCAAGTTCGGCAGCGCCCTGCGGGTCGCCGCCGTCGCCGTTTCCGCGCTCACGCTGGGCGCCCTCATGGCCGGTCACGCCACGGCCGAAGACAAGCTCGTGATCCTGGGCTCGGTGCCGGGCCTGAAGTTTCCGTTCTTCGTCCACATGATGAATGAGATCAAGGCCGAGGGCGAGAAGCTCGGCGCCGAAGTGATCGTCGGCGACGGGCAGGTCAGCTCGACCAAGCAGACCGCCGACGTCGAAGCGGCGATCTCGCGCGGCGTCAACGGCATCGTCATCAGCCCGAACGAAGTCGACGCCATGGCGCCGGCCCTGCAAGAGGCGGTCGATGCCAAGATCCCGGTCGTCACCATCGACCGCTATGTCACCAAGGTGCCCGACCTGCTCGGCCATGTCGGCGCCGACAACTCCAAGGGCGGCGAGGCGCAGGCCGAGCTGATCATGAAGCTGTTCCCGAACGGCGCGAAGATCATGAACCTGCAAGGCCAGCCGGGCGCCGGTCCCGCCATCGACCGCAACAAGGGCCTGCACAACATTCTCGACGCGCACAAGGACAAGTATCCGATCGTGTTCGAGCAGACCGCGGAGTTCGACCGCGTGAAGGGCCTGTCCGTGACCGAAGCGGCCCTGGCCAGCATGCAGACCCCGCCGGACGTCATTGTCGCCGCCAATGACGACATGATCCTCGGCGCCATGGAGGCGGTGAAGGCGCACAACCTCAACGGCAAGGTGGCCTTGATCGGCTTCGACGCTTTGCCGGAGGCCTTGGCCCGCGTGAAGGACGGCAGCCTGACCGCGACGGTCGAGCAGTTCCCCGGCCTGCAGAGCTCCAAGGCGGTGGACAAGCTGATCGCCTTCCTGAAGAACGGCACCAAGCCGGATCCGAAGGTCGAGCTGCTGACCCCGATCACCATCACCAAGGACAATCTCGACAAGGCCGAGCGCCTCAGCGAAGTTCAGTAAGCGCCCGTTGCACGCGGCGGATGGGAAACCATCCGCCGTGTGTTTCGCTGTAAGAGTGTCCAGATGACCGAGCCTCTGCTCCGCATGGAGCATATCACCAAGCGCTTCCCCGGCGTGCTGGCGCTGGACGATGTCTCGCTGAACATCTTGCCCGGCGAGACCCACGGCTTGCTGGGCGAGAACGGCGCCGGCAAGTCCACGCTGCTGAAGATTCTCTCCGGCGCCTATCAGCAGGATGCCGGCACGGTCACGCTCGGCGGCAAGCCGCTCGAGGCGAAGACGCCACTGGATGCCCAGAAGCAGGGCATCATCACGATCTACCAGGAATTCAACCTGATCCCGACCATGACGGTCGCGGAGAACATGTTTCTCGGCCGCGAGCCGGGTGCGGGAGTTTTGGTCTCCTGGTCGAAGATGCGCGAGGAGACCGAGAAAGTTCTGCAGCATCTCGCGATCGATCTCGACCCGATGGCGCTGGTCAGCGATCTCTCGGTCGGCGAGCAGCAGATGGTGGAGATCGCCCGCGCCCTCTCGCGCGATTCCCGCATCATCGTCATGGACGAGCCGACCGCGGCGCTCACCGAGCGCGAGGTCGATCACCTCTTCCGCATCATCGCCGATTTGAAGGCGCGCGGCCTTTCCATCATCTACGTGACCCACCGCCTGCATGAGGTCGAGCAGATCTGCGACCGCGTGACCGTGCTGCGTGACGGCAAGCGTGTCGGCAGCGGCAATGTCGGCGAGCTCCGGGTCGATGATTTCGTGAAGATGATGGTCGGCCGCTCGAGCAGCCAGCTCTTCACGCGCCTGAGCAAGCAGCGCGAAGCCGGACCGGTCGTGCTCACGGCGAAGAACATCTCGCGCGACCGCGACCCGACCGACCCGCACGCGACTCTGCTGAAGGATGTCAGCGTCGAGGTGCGCGCGGGAGAAATCCTCGGTCTCGCCGGGCTGATGGGTGCGGGACGCACGGAATTGGCGCGGGCGATCTTCGGCGCCGACCGCTTCGAACGCGGCTCGGTCGAGATGGAGGGCAGGCCGCTCGCCATCCGCTCGCCGGTGGACGCTATCCGCAACGGCATCGGCCTCGTGCCCGAGGACCGCAAGCAGCAGGCTCTGTTCCTCGACCTCGCGGTCAGCCACAATCTCTCGATCTCCAGCCTGAAGGGCCTTTCCTGGGGCCGCTGGTTCGTCAGCGAGAAGGCGGAGGCGCAGCTGGTCGAGCACTATCGCAAGGCGCTCGACATCCGCATGGCCTCGGCCGACCATGCGATCGGCGGACTCTCCGGCGGCAACCAGCAGAAAGTGGTTCTGGCGCGCTGGCTCGCCTTGAAGCCGAAGGTGCTGATCGTCGATGAGCCGACCCGCGGCATCGATATCGCCGCCAAGGCCGAGGTGCACCAGCAGCTCGACCTGATGGCCCGCGCCGGGATCGCCATCATCGCGATCTCCTCCGAACTGCCGGAGGTGATGGCGATCAGCGACCGCATCGTCACCATGCGCGAGGGAAGGGTGACCGGCGGCATGCCGGGCGAACGCGCCACCGAAGAATCGCTCATGCACCTGATGGCCATCGAGCAGACCGCAAACGCACAGCTCAGCGAAGGACCACGATGACCTACGCCGCGACCAAAACCTCCGCCGAGCTGCCGAGATCTCGCGCCAGCCGGATCATCCCGCTCTTGAGCCGCTACGCGCCGCTGGTCTGCCTGGTGCTGCTGATCATCGTCTTCACTTTGCTGACCGACGGGCGGTTCCTGAAGCCGCTCAACCTCTTCAACGTGATGCGGCAGATCTCGATCGAGGGACTGATCGCGGTCGGCATGACTTTCGTGATCCTGACAGCCGGCATCGACCTCTCGGTCGGCTCGCTGGTTGCCGTGGCCGGCTTGACCGCGGCATTGATCGCGAAGGGGAGTGCGGCCACGTCCTTCTCGCTCGATGCCGCGGAGGCGTCTGGCTATGGCTGGTTTGCCGCCATGCTGGGTGCGATCGCGGTCGGCTTGCTGGGCGGTGCGATACAGGGCACGGCGATCACCAAGTTGAAGGTACCGCCTTTCGTGGTGACTTTGGGCGGGCTCTCGGTGTTCCGCGGCATGGCGCTGATGATCTCCGGCTCCGGGCCGATCAGCGGGTTCAACGACACCTACCGCTGGTGGGGCCAGGGCCGGATCGGCTCTGTGCCGATCCCGGTGATCTTCTTCCTTTCCATCGCGGCGATTGCCTTCGTGGTCCTGCGCTATACCCGCTATGGCCGCCAGGTCTATGCGGTCGGCGGCAACCGCGAGGCGGCGCGACTTGCCGGCGTCAATGTCGAGCGGGTCCTGCTCTCGGTCTATGTGATCATCGGATTTCTCTCCGGCCTCGCCGGCTTCGTGCTTTCGGCCCGGCTCAATTCCTCGGAGGCGGTCGCCGGCATCGGCTATGAGCTCAATGTGATCGCCGCGGTGGTGATCGGCGGTACCAGTCTGTTCGGCGGCGTCGGCACCATCTTGGGCACGGTGATCGGCTCAATGCTGATCGGCGTGCTCAACAACGGGCTGGTGCTGATGAACGTGAACCCTTACGTCCAGCAGATCACCATCGGCCTGATCCTGGTCGCCGTGGTGGCCTTCGACCAGTTCGCCAAGTCGCGCCGGCTGAAGTAGACTCGGCGGCGTGCAGGACCTTATCGCCCAGCTTAAAGCCGGGACCGCGATCGATCGGCCGATCGCCGTCGTCGGCGCGCATCCGGACGACGAAACGCTGGGTATCGGCAGCCGGTTTTCCACAATCACGCATCTGCGGCTGATCCAGGTCACGGATGGGGCGCCGCGCGATGAGGTCGATGCCAAGCGCCATGGCTTTTCCCGTTGGCAGAGCTATGCGGCCGCGCGCGAGGCTGAAGTTGCGTGCGCCCTGGAAACGCTGGAGGCGGCCGGGGCGGAGCGGCGGCGCTACCTGTTTCCGGACAAGCAGGCGCTCGACAATCTGGAAGCGATCGTGGACCGGCTGGTCGCGGACCTTTCCGGCATGGCGGCGGTCATCACCCATCCGTTCGAGCATGGGCATCCCGATCACGACAGCACGGCGCTCGCCGTGTCGCTCGCCTGCCGGAGATTGGGTGAAAAGGCACCGCGCCGGCTGGAGTTCGCGAGCTATCACCTCGACGACGGCGCGCGCGTCTTCTTGCGCTTCCGCCCTAGGTCGGGGCCGGCGGAAACCGAGATAGTGCTGACGCCGGCGGAACTCAAGCGCAAGCAGCGAGCCATTGCCTGCTTCAAGACCCAGGTCGAGATCCTGAAGCCGTTTCCGCTGACATCCGAGCGCCTGCGTTCGGCACCGGACTACGACTTCCGCAAGGCGCCGGGGCCCGCACTCTACGAGCAGCTCCGCGCGATGCCCAGCTCGGCGGAATGGCTTGCGCAGGCGGCAGCGATCCTGGATCGCCTGAGCTAACGCGCGCTACGCCGCCCGCCGCCGGTTGCGCGCCCGCGTCCTTGCAGCCTTCCGTGCCGCGGCGCTCCGGGCCGCAACACCCTTGGTCCGCACCGCTTTGCGGGCGGCCGCCGAGCGGTCAGCAGCGCTGCGACGCGCGGCGGCGCGCTTGGTCTGACGCGAGAGTGCTTTGCGTGAGGCCGTGCTGCGCGGCTCATGCTTCAGGACATTCTCCACGGCGCGCGAGACCCGTGGGCGGCGCGTCACCTTCCGCCTACCCTGCCCCGCCTGATAGGCGTATTTGGCGCTCTTGCGCGTGCTTTCCTTGACCTTGCCCTTCTCCGGCGGCGGCAGATCGACGCCAGCGCGCCGCGCCTTGGACAGGCCGATCGCAATCGCCTGCTTGGTATTGCGGGCGCCGTGCTTGCCGTGGCGGATGTCCTCGATCTCCTCGCGGACGAACTCGCCGGCCTGGGTCGAGGACGCCTTGCCCTGGCGCTTGTCCCGCTGTGCGCGGCGGATGGTTTCTTTCCTCGGCATGGTGATCTCCTTCATATGCCGGTCTCTCTCCGTAAAACCGCCACATCGCCGAAGCGTTCCCGCCGCGAGGCTGCGGCGGGATTGCCCCATTCACATTCAGGCGAAGGCGAGGCCGGCCTGCTTTAGGAAAGCGGTGTCCAGCCCCAGCTGAGAGACGACGCCGGCCTCTTTGGCCAGCGCCGCGCGGATCGACTTATGCTGCAGCAGGCGCGCGAAATAGCGCTGCAGGCGCGGCCAATGGCCGCCGTCGATCGCGAAGCCGATATAGTGGAAGTTGAGGAGATTGGAGATGACCGCCATATCGGCGATCCCGAAGCGCTCGCCGACCAGGAAGCCCTCCGTCACGTTCCGCTCCAAGTAGCCGAAGACCTTCGGCATCGCCGTCTCCAGGATCTTCGAGACGACGCCGTCATCCGTCACTTGGTTCAGAATCTTCGGGCGGATGAGCTTCTGAAAAACGAGGCCGTGGATCACGTCGCGAAACAGCGTGCCGTCGGCATATTCTTCCAGCCACAGCGCGTCGGCAAAGGCCTTCGGCGCGGTGGGATAGAGGGGCGGATTGGGCTGCGTCTTCTCCAGATAGGCGCAGATCACCGAAGAATCGCGCAGCGTGAGATCATCCGCAACGACGATCGGGATCTTGCCGGTCGGGCTCAATGCGTCCCAGCCGGCCGGCGGGTTGAAGGGAATGACCGGCTCGTTGCGATAGGGAATGCCCTTCTCGGTCACCGCGAGGATGACCTTGCGGGTGTGAACCGAGATCGGCACGCCATGAATGGTCAACATTGCTCTGTCTCCTTGGGAAGGCGGCCCTCGGCCGCGGGGTTTGAACAAGGCAAGCGGTAGCGTTCGGCGAGCGGCCTCCATCCGTCGCACGGGGTTAGTGGGGTTGATCGAAACGAAAGCGCGGCACGCCGCGCCCGGGATCAGGCGGCTTTGGTCACCGGAAACTGGATCTCCATGACCATGTCCTCCTGCCCGGGACGTTGGAACGCCGGCAGCTCGAGCAGGACTTCGCGGCTCGGCCCGGTGATGCGATAGCGGTTGGCCGACATCCAGCGCCCGAGCGCGCCATAGCCGATATGACTCTCATAGCGCGGGCCGCGGCGCACCAGGGTGGCGAGGCTCGGCACCGCGGGCAGGTCACGCAGTGTGAGATCGAGCCCGGGCACGCGCGGCAGCTCGACAGCGTCGTGCTTCACCACGTAGCCGATCTCGAGATCGAGATTCTCCTCGTCGAAATCCGAATGTGCGACGACCGTGAGATCGCCTTTGATGCTCTCGGGCAGACGCCGACCGACCTGCTGCGCGATGTCACGCACCATGCCGACGGCGGTCTCGAAGCTCGGGAAGGTGCGCCGCAGCGCCAGATACGGTTGCGCCGGCGCGGATTTCACGATCACGTCGTAATCCGCCAACGCGCCCTGCTCCTCGATCTGCGTGAGACGCGATTCGATGTTCCGCAACCGGATCGCATCCTCGCTCAGTGAGCGCTCCAGCTCGACCTTCTTCAGGGTGAGCATGCCGCGGATCTCTTCCGCCGAGACCTCGCCTTTGAGGAGCTGCGCCACTTCCTCCAGCGAAAGACCAAGATCCTTCAGGGCGAGGATCCGGTTCAGCGCTCCCAGCTGATCAGCCGTGTAATATCGATAGCCGGTCGCGGGATCGATCCGGCCGGGGCTCAGCAGGCCGATGCTGTCGTAATAGCGCAGCAAACGGCCCGAAACCCGGGCAATGCGTGAAAACTCGCCGATACGAAACATGGGAATGGCCTCTTTCCGTCCTCGGAATGGGGCCACTCTCCGGCTTTACGCAGCGTCAAAGTCAAGCGGGTTTATTGGGGCAGGTCCTTGGCCGGCAGTTTCGGCTTGGGCAGGGGCTCCAGCATGACCGACTTCGACTGGGCACCGAGCAAGGACGGGTCGAACATCCCGCCGCCGGAAGGATCGCCACCCGGCGGCGCGGCGGTATTGACCGGCGCCGCGCCCATCCGGGTGTTGCTTTGCGGTTCACCGAAGAACTGCGCCCTTCCGCCCTGGGGACGCCCATCCTCGATCTCTTGCTGCGCCGTCGAAACACGGCGCGCGAGTTCCACCGAATAAGGCAGGCGGAAGGCCCGCGGCTCGCCGCTCGGCAGATTCGAATCGTCCAGCGCCTCGACCCAGAGGTGGATGGCGCCGGGATTGTTGCGCGACGGGTTGGGCTCGATCACCCGGGTCCACAGCACCTGGAAACGGTCCGGGACCGCGACCGGCGCCGACCAGCCGAGCAGGCGCTGGGTCGCGAAGAAGACGCCGACATAGAGGAGGCTCGCACCGACGATCGCCGCTATCTTGGCGAGGCGCGGGATCGGCAGAAAGATCATCACCAACAGCAGCAAGGTGCTGAGCAGGACATAGGCGGCGGTGAGGCCGATGACGCCGGTTTCCAGGCCCATCATTGCGGCCCCCTCATTGCGTTTGGGCCCCGTTGGTCCAGGCCTTGCCGTCCTTGGACGAGTTCTGGAAAGTCTGCAGGATCGAACGCGGGATGCGGTTGGTCTCGGTCACCTCGCCCTTTGCATCCAGGGTGAAGCGCACCGCTGTCTTCTCGTCCCCGCCTTGAAAGAGATTGATCGTCTCCTTGGCGACGATGGTGACCTTGGGGTTGACCTTCTGCACCATCACGGTCACCGGCACCGGCTGCCCGGTCACCGCGGCGAAATGATAGATGTTGACCGTGTATTCGCCGGCGATGATGCCGCGGATGGTGATCAGCTCCTGCCGCGTCGAAGTCGGCACCTTCTGGCCGTTGACCACGACGAAGTCGTTGATGCCGCCGCGGTCGTCGCGGTCGAGCAGCATGAAATCGGCTTCCCGCCGGCGGAACCAGACGATCTGGCCCTGTGGATCCTGCACGAATGTGTCGATGTCGTCGGGATGGTTGTCCGGCCAGTCCACGGTGATGATGAACTCGGCCTTGCTGTCGACCTTCCCCTTGTCCTCCTGGGGCGAGATGACCAGAAGCGCGATGAAGAACAGGAAGGCCATGATCTGCAGCGCCTTGAACAGCACGACGCTGAACGGATCGAAGCCCTCCCCCTGCGGCATCAGACCGAATTGATCGATCATTCGGCGGGCGATCCGCTTTGCAGGCCGGAACCTTCGAGCGCCGAGACCACATGCACTTCGGTGAGGTCCACGGCATAGGCGAAGACCTTGGACGTGGCACTGTCGAGGATCGAATACTGGACTTTCAGCAGGATCGAGGCGGCGAGGCCGACCAGGGTCGTGTACATGGCGACCGCCATGCCGTCGCTCATCAAGGACATCGAGGAGCGCACCGCCGCGCGGTTCTCAGGGTCCAGCGCGCCGATCGGCGCCAGCATCATGATGAAGCCGATGATGGTGCCGAGCAGGCCGAGCTTCAGCATCGTGTCGCTGGCAAAGGCGCCGAACACATTCGAGCCGCGCAGGCGATCGGCGAGGACCCGCAGCATCAAGGTCTGATCGACCCTTTTCCCAGGCTGATGCGACGATTTGGTGACGAGGTCGCGGATATGGCGCGCGACCAGGCCGGCGCCGCCGGGCGAGCCCAATCCGTCGCGCGCCACCGCTTCGCCGGTCTTCTCTGCCGCGGCACCCTCCCGTGAGACGGAGAGGATACGCCAGAGGCAATGCAGGCTGCTCAGCAGGTAGAGCACGCAGATGATCGGCGAGATATAGGTGCGGTCGCTGTCTATCATCCTTTGGATCAATCCGAAGTACCAAAGCAGGATGAAGGCGAAGAGACTGAGGCCGGTGAAGATCAGCCAGGGAAGCAGCGGATCGCGTTCTCTCATGCGGAATCTCTCTTACAACCGTGGTCCGGAGCTTAATCACCGGCAGGGCAACATGCCTGGGCAGCAGGCCTGATTCCTGTTGGGCATATTGCCCGAACCTCTCCCAAACCCGCGTCTTTGCTTGCCAATGGAAGCGGCGCCGATCAAAATTCTCCATCTTTCGGACGATAGGGAAGCGCGTCATGAACCTCTTCGCCCATCTCGTCTTGCGCCTCGCAGGTGTCGTGCTGCTCTGCCTCGCTTGCGCGATCGGCTGGGTGCTCCTCGACTCCCATCGCAGCATCGAGAAGGAGACCGCGGCCTCGGCCGACCGGGTCGCACGCAATCTCGAAGCGCTCTATTGGCGCGAGCTGCTCTGGCGCGGCGGACTCACGCGCGATCATATCATCCCACTGCCGGATTGGCAGACGATCGCGACGATGAAGGTGATCTCGCCCGGGGTCTGCATCACCTTCGCGCCGAGCAATGAAACACCGAAGCGGCTCTGCAGCCAATTGGAGGCGATCAGCAAGCCGGCACCGGACTGGTTCAAGGGCTTCTACGGCTGGATGTTCGGCGACTTCGTGCGGATCGAGCAGCCGCTCACCCGGCGCCAGCCGCTCGCCGGCACGGTCGCCGCGCAGCCGGATGCTGAAGCGGCGGTGCGCCAGGCCTGGCATCAGATCGAGATCGGCCTCAGTGTCGCGGGGTTGCTGGCGGGCGGGATCGGCGTGCTGGCGGCGCTGCTGATCGGACATTCGCTGATGCCGACACGCAGCATCGTCGCCGGGTTGAAGCGCCTGGAGAACGGCGATTTCAGCCATCGCCTGCCCGCCTATCGCACGGCGGAGTTCAATGAGATCTCGCGCGCGGTCAACGATCTTTCGTCGCGGCTCTCCGATACCACGGCGCAGCGCGTCGCCCTCACCAACCGGTTGTTCCAGGTGCAGGAGGAAGAGCGGCGGGGTCTGGCGCGCGACCTTCATGACGAGTTCGGCCAGTGCCTGGCCGCGGTCGGCGCGCTTGCCACGGTGATCGAGATGGAATCCCGCCCGGACCGGCCGGACCTGGCGCAGGATGCGCGCTCGATCATCGAGACCACCAAGCGGATGTCCGCAACCTTGCGCGGCGCCCTCGCGCGCTTGCGATCGCAGGAGGTCGAGGAGCTGGGGCTGGAAGCCAGCCTCGCGCAGCTCGTCGCCGGGTGGAACGTGCAATCAGCACCGCAGGCGACCTTCCATCTCGACGTCAAAGGCGATCTGGCCGAAGTGCCGCGGGCGACCGCGCAGAACATCTACCGCATCGCCCAGGAATGCCTCACCAACGCCGCACGCCATGGCAGTCCGCAGGATGTGCGGCTGCAGGTCGCGCGTGGCGCAAACGTGGTGGCGCTCAGCGTCGAGGATGACGGCGGCGGCAGCCCGGCCAAGCTCGCTCACGCGAACGGCTACGGGTTGCTCGGCATCCGCGAGCGCGTGACGGCACTCGGCGGCAGCCTGTCGATCGATGCAGCGCCGCGCGGCGTGCGTGTGGCGGCCGTCATTCCGCTGGCGGCATGAGCGCGCTGTCGATCCTGCTGGTCGATGACCATCCGGTGGTGCGCGAAGGCTATCGCCGCCTGCTGGAGCGCATCCCCGGCTATCGCGTGGTGGCCGAGGCAAGCGATGCCGCCTCGGCCTATCAGGCCTATCAGAAGAGCAAGCCGGATGTCGTGGTGATGGATCTCTCCCTGCCGGGCATCGGTGGGATCGAGGCGCTGCGTCACATAAGGCAGTGGGACCGCGACGCGCGGGTGCTGATCTTCACCATGCACAGCGGTGCGCAATTCGCGCTGAAGGCGTTCGAAGCGGGTGCGGCCGGCTATGTCACCAAGGGCAGCGATGCGGCGGAGCTGGTGAACTCGGTCGCGATCGTGGCCCGTGGGGGGCGCGCGATGAGCGATGACGTCGCCCGCGAGATCGCCGCGGAGCGCCTCGCGCATCCGCAATCACAGCTCGACGAGCTGAGCCCGCGCGAGACCGAGATCCTGCGCCTCATCGCCTCCGGCTGGTCGGCGGAGGAGATCTCTGCCTCGCTGCATCTCAGTCTGAAGACCGTCCGCAACTACCACTACCAGATCAAGGGCAAGGTCGGCGCCCGCACCGACGCGCATCTGGTCTGGCTGGCGATCGGCGCCGGACTGGTCGGCGATAAGACGCCGAGCCAGCAAGATCGCGGCTCGGCATAGAGCCGCTCACTCCCCCGTCTTCACTCGGGTCCAGGCCCGGGTCATGGCGGCCAGGCCCGCTTCGTCGCGCGGAATCGACGGATAGAGCGTCTTGCGCGCAGCATCGTCCGGGAACAGGACCGGGTTCGTCCGCAGGCTCTCGTCCAGCAGGCTCCAGGATTCCTTGTTGGCACTGGCGTAGTTGATATAGGCGGTGACCTTGGCGATCACGTCGGGGCGCAACATGTAGTTCATGAACTCCAGCGCCTCGGCGGGATGCGGCGCATCGGCCGGGATCGCCATGCCGTCGAAGCCGATATTGGCGCCTTCCTTGGGCACGGCATAATTCAGCTTCACCTTGCTGCCGGCTTCCTGGGCGCGGGCGATCGCCTGCATGGTGGCACCTGACCAGTTGACCGAGATGCAGGCCTCGCCGTCGGCGAGCGCGTTGATCTGGGCGACGTTGTCGAAGCGGCGGATGTAAGGCCGCACCTTCGACATCATGTCGGCGGCCGCCTGGATATCGGCCGGATCCTTCGAGTTCGGATCCTTGCCGATATAGCGGAGCGCCAGGCCGAACATGTCGCCCGGCGAATCGAGGAAGATGACGCCGCAATCCTGGAACTTCGCGACGACCTTGGGATCGAACACCAGCGAAAGGCTGTCGGTCGGCGCATCGGGCATGCGCTGCTTCACCTGATCCGGATTGAAGACGACGCCGTTGGTCCACCACATATAGGGGACGACATGGTCGTTGTTGGGATCGGCGCTGCGGAACTGCTCCAGCACGAAGGGATCGAGATTCTTGAAGTTCGGCAGCTTCGACTTGTCCAGCGCCTTATAGAGCCCGGCCTTCACATGATGATAGGCCAGGGTGTTGTCGGGGAAGACGATGTCGTAACCGCTGCTGCCGGTGAGGATCTTGGCGTCGAGCACTTCATAGCTGTCGAAGTTGTCGTAGGTGACCTTGATCCCGGTCTCTTTCTCGAAATCCTTGATCGTGTCCGGGCCGATATAGTCGGCCCAGTTGTAGACATTGAGCTGCCGCTCCTCGGCTGCGGCCGCGCCGACCGCCAGACCCAAAGAGACGACGCCGAAAGCGAGTGCCGATGCAATGCGTGTGATCATCTTTCGCCCCATCCTGCCGGTGAAGGGTCTGCGCCCTTTCTCCATCAGATTGACACCAGGGCAAGCGCCTGCTCCATGGACCCTTTCGGGCCCATCGCTTAGGCTCGCGTGCCGCAGATCACAACGAGGAATCGGGTGGGAAGATCCACAGAACGACTTGGCACATGGGAAGGATTGCTGGGACGGATCGCGCAAGTGGCCGATCGGACCGGCAAGCACACGTTCTATCCAGAGCTGCTTGCGGCGCTGGCGGCGCATCTCAAGGCCGACCTGCCGATGATGATGCGCTATTCGGCGCAGAACGCGCCGGAATACATCATCCATGCCGGGCTCGAGCCCGAGCATATGGAGCTCTATCGCCGCGGCCTCTACCGGGTCGATCCGATCTATCGGCTGTGCCGCAGCGCGATCGGCCAGGGGGTGAAGGATCTGACCGAGATCAGCACGCCGGACGAGCTGAAAGGCGATTACTTCAAGATCTTCCTGCGCTTGACCGGGATGGCCGACGACCTCGCGATCCTGTTCCCGGTCGAGGATCGTGCCGCGATCGGGCTGGTGTTCGAGCGCAAGACACGTTTTCGCCGCGAGGAGATCGCGGAAATGCGGGCGCTCTTCCCGCTGCTCGACAGCCTGCACCGGCTGCACCGGAATCTCAGCCGGCCCGCCGGCGGCCGAGGCCGGAAGGCGCCCGGCCTGCCGCCGATCGACTATCGCAAGGCGGTGGATGAATACCTGCGCGACGAACTGACGCCGCGGGAACGCGACATCGTCGGCCTGATCCTGCTCGGCTATCCCACCGCCGAGATCGCGGCACGGCTGAAGCTCAGCGTCAACACCATCAAGAACCACAAGAAGCGCATGTATCTGAAGCTCGACATCACCACCGAGCGCGAGCTGTTCCTGGGCTTCGTGAACTTTCTGTTCGAGAGCTAGCTCGTCCTCACCCGGCTGGCCCATTGGGGTCCATTGGCAGCGGTTCGGCGATGGCTGATGCTCGGGCATCGTTCTTTTGCACCGAGGCTCGGAGCCATGACCTTGAAGACCCACCTGGATGCGTATTGCCAGGCATTCCATGCGCGATCGCTGGACGCGACGCTGTCGCTTTTCGCCGATCATGCGCTGTTCGAGCTGCCTCTGCTGGGGCAGCGCCTGTTCGGCTGCGACGAGATCGCGCAGGGGCTGAAGCGCATCTTCGCACTCACCGAAACTGCCGGCTTCGAATTTCCCGCGGTTGCGGAGTCCGACCGCGTGCTGATCGCCGAGGGAAAATTGCAGGCGAAGCTTCACCGCGACCCGGTCCCGGTGGCGATGACGGCGGCGATCACCTTGGAAGCCCGCGACGGCAAGATTGCCCGGCTTTCGACCTATCTCGACGCGTGGCCCTACCGGCTGTGGACCGACGGCCCGATCTTCGCCGGAGCGCGGCAATGAGCAAGCCCCAGACGCTGACACCCGAGAAAGCCATCCGCGCCTATTGTGCCGCCTTCGCCCGCCATGCCGACGGCGAGATCGAGGCGATGTTCGCCGAGGATGCTAAGCTGGACCTGCCGCTCTACGACCACCGGATCGAGGGCCGGGCCGAGATCATGGGCGAGCTGCGCACGGCGATGCGCGGCCTCAAGGACATCCGCGTCGATCTGCACCACGTGATCGAGCAGGGCAACCGCGCCTTCGCCGAAGGTGTCTTCCTCGCCGAGCATGTCGGCATTCCACCGCATGTCGACGGCACGCCGGTGCGGCTCGATTTCAAGTTCGTCGCCATCGCGACATTGGCCAATGGCAAGATCGTGCGTTGGGCCGAGCATTTCGACGTGAAGCCGCTGAAACCCCGGGAGCGCACGCATCTCTACCCGATCACCCGGCGCTCGCCCTATTGGGACGGGACGGTGGAGGCCGGCGTCTCGGAGTTCATGGTCTACAACCACACCTATTTCCCGCTGATCTTCCACCACTCGCCGAGCGAGGAGTACGCGGCGCTGACCGAGCGCGTCACGCTGTGGGATGTCGGCTGCGAACGGCAGACCGAGCTCCGCGGCCCGGATGCGGTCAGGCTCGCGGACTACCTCACCACCCGCAGCCTCGCCAAGCTCAAGGTCGGCGACTGCAAGTACACTTTGGTCTGCGATCCCCAAGGCCAGATCATCTGCGATCCGGTGCTGATCCATCCCTGGAAGGATGTGGTCTGGCTGTCGCATGGCGATGCGGATCTGACGCTTTGGGCCCAGGGCATCGCGCTGCACGGCGGCTTCGACGTGGACGTGCGCGAACCGGACGTGGCGCCGTTGCAGATCCAGGGGCCGAAATCGCTGGAGATGCTGCGCGGCCTGGTCGATCAATCGCTCGACGATCTCGGCTTCTACAAATGCAAGCCGGCGAAGGTCGCGGGCATCGACGCCGTGGTCTCGCGCACCGGGTGGAGCGGCGGTCTCGGCTTCGAGGTCTTCCCGCTGTCGAGCAGCCGCGCGATGGAGCTCTGGAACGCGTTGATCGAGGCCGGCAAGCCGCATGGGCTGATGGTCACGGGCCCGAACGTGTTCCGCGCGGTCGAGAAGAACGTGACCGACACGGCGTATTACTCGAACTCCGAGATGAATCCCTACGAGGCGGGCCATGACCGGCTGGTCGATCTCGACAAGGGCAAGTTCATCGGCGGCGATGCCTTGCGCCGGATCGCCAAGGAGGGCGCCAAGCGCAAGACCGTCGGCCTGCTGATCGAGGGCGACCTGCCGCTGCTCGAATGGTATTGGCCAGTCACCGATGCCAGCGGACGCCCCGGCGAGGTGCGCTGGGCGGTGCACTCCTTCGCCCTCGGCCGGAACATCGCGATCGCCGTCGTCGATGCGGCGGTCGAACTGGGCGAGACGGTCACGATCAGGCATCAGGGCGGCACCAGCCGGGCGAAAGTCACCGCACTCCCCTTCGTCTAGGTCTCAGGCTGCTTCCGGCCGGGCTTCCAGTCCGAGATCGCGCGCACCAGGAAGCCCGGTCGCTGGTTCTTGATCTCGGCGTCGTTGCGGCGGCGGATCGCCAGGCGCACGAGTTTGCCGCCGAGGAAGCGCGCGGGTTCGGGGGGCAGGGTCGAGCGGCGTTTCAGGCCGACCAGGCCGCTTTCGCTCCAGCGGTCCTTTCGTTCGAGCGCGAGGCTGGCGAGGATGCGGCCGGCGACCGGAATCTGCGCGATGCCGGTGCCGTTGAAGCCCATGCCGAAGACGATGTTCGGATGGCTTTCGAGGGGGCCGAATACCGGGATATGCTCCGGCACACAATCGATCGGGCCGGTCCAATCGTATTCGATCGGCACGTTGCGCAAGGTCGGATAGACGCGACGCAGTTCGCGGATGTTGCCGGCCCCATGCTGCGGGCTGCGGTTGAAGCCCGCATGGATGTTGGCGCCATAGGCGATCTCGCCGCTGCCGCGGCCGAAGATCACGCGGCCGGCGGGCGTGCGCTGATAGTAGAGCACCTGGGCCTGGGAATCGCAGATCGAGGCGCCGTCGCGCCAGCCGATCTTGTCGAGCTCCACCGGAGCGGCTGCCGTGGCGATCACCTGGCTGCCGACGATGTACATATGGCGGCGCAGTTCCGGCAAAGCGGAGAGCCAGGCATTGGCCGCGAGCACCACCTTCTCGGCGCGAAGCGCGCCGCGCGCGGTGCGGAGGGCGCAGATGCGGCCGGGGATGATTTCCAGCACCGGACTGCGCTCGTGGATCACCACGCCGCGTTCCAGCGCCAGTTTGCGCAGGCCGAGCGCCAGCTTCGCCGGCTGCACCGTGCCGGCTTTCGCCTCGATGATGCCGATATAGGAGGCGGAAGAGCCGGTGCACTGCTCGATCTCGGACGCGGTCAACTGCCGGAAGCGGCCGGGCTCGACGGCTTCTGTCAGTGCGACGGCACTGTTCCAGGCGCCTTCCTGCGCCTTCGAGCTCGCGGTCCAGAGCCAGCCGTCGAGGCGCAGGTCCATGTCGATGGTGCCGGAGCATTGCAACTGCTCGAGCTCGGCAATCGCATCGGCGCTGGCGGCGCAGAGCTGCCGTGCTTCATCGCTGCCGGTGACGGCGCTGACGAGGTCCAGCTCGGCGAACCAGGTGTGGACCTGACCGCCGTTGCGGCCCGAGGCGCCGGAGCCGCAGAAATCGGCTTCGAGGATGGTGACGCGGGTTTCCGGCGCCTGTTCCTTGATCCGGATCGCGGTCCAGAGTCCGCAGAAGCCGCCGCCGACGATGGCGATCTCGGTCTGCGCGCTGCCTTGCAGCGGCGCGCTGACGGCTTCGGCGGCGATGTCCTGGAGCCAGAAGGAGCGGTCGGATCGCGGCCCGACGACCGGCGGGCGGAGGCGTAGGCTTACCATGTCAGGCACCCGCGGCCGGGGCGATGACGGCGGCGTATTTGGTGAGCAGCCATTCCGGAATGCGGCGCGGCTGCTGCGGGAAGCCGCCGACATAGAGGCAGGTCTGCGAGGCGGCTGCGGTCGCTTCGCGCAGGGCTTGGGCTGCGGGCTTCTTGCCGGGCTCATAGGCCGCGAGGAAGGTGGCGATGAAGCTGTCGCCGGCACCGCAGGTATCGACCACGGCGATCGGCGTTGCCGGCGCGTGACGCAAGGTGCCGTCGACTTCGCGGAAGAAGGCGCCGCGGCTGCCGCAGGTCACGACGACCTGCACTGCGCCGGCGCTGTGCAGGCGTTCGGCCAGCGGCACGACGGATTCGTTGGGATCGTCGGGGCCGGAGGCGAAGACCATCGGCACGCCTCTAAGCGGCAGGCTGGCATGGGCGGTGGAGATATCGACGCTGAAGCGCACGCCATCGGCAACGAGGCGCCGCACCAGGTCCGGATTGGAATTGGTGCCGAGATGCACCCAATCGGCGGCGGCGATGGCGCGGTAATGTTGATCTGCTGGCATGTAGTCCCTGCCGACGCCGAGATCTTCCAGCAGGAACTTCCGGTCGCCGGCCTTCTCGCGCAGCAGCGTGACGGCGGTCTGGCCGGGACGGGTCTCGACATCGTCGGGCGAGAGTCCAGCCTTCTCGATCTCGTCCAGCATCACGGTGGCTTCGACGTCCTGGCCGACCGCGCCGAAATAGCGGGCGGGCCAGCCGGCTTCGCGCCAATGCGCGGCCACGTTGAGGGCGTTGCCGCCGACCGTCATCACGTCCTTGGTCAGATAGACATCGAGGCAATTGTCGCCGACCGCGACCAGACTTGTCATGCGCCGAACCTTGCAATCATTTGCCGATACCTTCGGAAAGGCCGCGGATGAAGTAGCGTTGTGCCGCGAAGAAGACGAGTACGATGGGCAGAGCCGAGAGCGTCATCGCGGCGAAGACCACGGCATAGTTGGTGCCGTGCTTGGCCATGATCGAGGTGAGGCCGACCGGCAGCGTCTGCTTGGCGCCGGAGAAGATCATGGCGAAGAGATATTCGTTCCAGGCGAAGAGCACGTGCAGGATCATGCAGGAGACGATGATCGGCCGGCAGAGCGGCAGGGTGATCTTCCAGAAGATCTGGCTTTCGGTCGCGCCATCGATCCGCGCCGCCTCGTCCACGTCGCGCGGCAAGTCGAGCATATAAGCGCGGATGAGAAACGTGCTGAACGGGATGCGGAAGGCGGTGTAGAGGACGACCAGCGACCAGGCGGTGTTGTAGAGGCCGAGCGCCTGCATCATCTTGACGAGCGGGATGACCGCGACAGTCGGGCTCAGCATCAACCCGCCGAGCACGAAGCCGACCACGATCGGCTTGCCCGGCATGCGCGTGCGCGTGAGGCCGTAGGCGGTCCAGGCGCTGATCAGCACCGTGCAGATGCCGGAAGCGACCGTCACCAGCAGGCTGGTGGTGATGTAGCTGCGCACCCCCTGGTTCCAAGCCTGGACGTAATTGCTCCAGGCCCAGACTTCCGGCAGCGCGAAGGGATTGTCGAAGATCTGCGCGTTGTTCTTGAAGCCGCCGAGCGCCATCCAGAGCAGCGGATAGAGCACGACGATGCCGAGGCAGACCAGGAAGGCCCAAAGGAAGGTCTTGGCGATGACGCCCCAGGGGCTGATCGCGCGCGGCGCCTCGGCGGCGAGGCTGGCGGTCGCGGCGGCGCTCAAAGCTGCACCCGCCGCCGGCGCGTGTAGATGAGCTGCGCCGTGCCGGTCAGCATGGTCACGAGGAAGATCACCGCGGCGATGGCGGCGCCATAGCCGAAGTTGTTCTCCATGAATCCTTGCTGATAGAGCCAAGTGCCGAGCACCTGGCTGCTGTTGTTCGGTCCGCCCGCGGTCATCACCATGACCTCGTTGAAGACCTGGAAGGCGCCGGTCACGGTGATGATGGTCATGAGGCCGGTCATCTCGCGCGTGAGCGGGAAGGTCACGTTCCAGAGCCGGCGCATCGGTCCGGCGCCGTCGATGATCGCCGCGTCGTAGAGCTCGCGCGGAATCTTCTGGATGGCGATGGCGAAGAGCAGCGTCGAATAGCCGAAGCCCTGCCACTGACTCATGGCGATGATGGCGTAGATCGCGGTCTTCTCGTCGCCGAGCCAGGCGCGGGCAAGCTCAGGCAGGCCGATCGCTTTCAACAGCGCGTCCAGCAGGCCGATATCCGGCTGATAGATGAAATAGAAGAGCAGTCCGGTGACGGTGATCGAGATCGCCGAGGGCACGAAATAGACCGCGCGCCAGAACCGGCGCATCCGCTCGGAATCGAGGCCCTCGATGATTGCCGCCAGCAGGAAGGCGCCGAACACCTGGAAGACGACCGAGATCACGGCGTAGAGGAAGTTGTTCCAGAGCGCGGTCCAGACCACCGGGTCGTCGAGCAGGCGCTGGTAGTTGGCGAGGCCGATATCGGTGACTTCGCCGGTGAAGATGTCTTCGTCGGTGGTGCTGACGATGAAGTTGTCGATGATCGGGTAGTAGACGAACCAGCCGATGACGATGACCGCGATCGCCGCCCAGCGAAAAGACAGGAAGTCGCGCAGGCGGAACTCGCTCATTCCGCCTGCGCTCAACCAACTTGGTCTCTGGGTCGGCGTCGCCGCCATCCGGTTACTTCTTCTCGGCCTTCGAGGCTTCCTTGACCTTAGCCATGACTTCCTCGGGGGTCATGGTGCCGCCGGCGAGCGCCTGCAGGCTGGCGAGCCAGGCATTGGCGGTGCGGGCCGAGTTGGCGGTGTCGAGCCAGGGCATCAGGTAGGACGCCGATTTCAGCACGTCGAGGCCTTCGACCACCGCCGGATTCATCTTCTCTGGCAGGCCACCGCCGACCGTTGCGGAGGGCTGGCCATAGGGCGGCGCCGAGAGCACCTGACCGTTCTCCTTCGACGTCACGAACTTCATGAAGTCGATGGCGAGCGGCATGTTCTTCGATTTCGCGTTGATCATGTAGCCTTCGGGGGCGCCTTCGACCGCCTTGGGATCGCCCTTGGCGCCGGCCGGCACGGGCAGGACGAAGAAGCCGAAATCTTCGTGCTTCAAGCCGCCATCGGCCGCGGTGCTCTGATCGAACTCGATGATCTCCTGGTAGTACATCGCGGACTTGCCGTTGCCGAACTGCTGCAACGCCGAGGCGTACGAAGTGCCGTTGACGCTGGCGCCGTCCATGCAGTGATCTGAGAGGTTCTTGTACTGCTTCAGCGCAGCGACATAGCCCGGGTCGTCGAACGTCGCGGTCTTCGGATCGAAATCGGCCTCGAGCGTCGCCCGCGGCACGTTGTACGCCAGGAGCTGGCCGGCATAATGCACGACCGGCCAGGCCTCCTTGTTGCCGAGCGAGATCGGCGTGACGCCGCTCTTCTTGATCGCGTCGCAGGCCGCGAGCAGGTCTTCGAAGCTCTTCGGCGCCGAGACGCCGGCGTTGGCGAAGATCGCCTTGTTGTAGCCCATGAACTTGGCATCCAGGTAGAGCGGGATGCCGTAATACTTGCCGTTATACCGGAAGGCCTCGACCGCGGCCGGGACCAGGGTCTTGCCCCAGTCGCTGTCCGGGCCGATCACCTTCGAAAGATCGGCGGCGCGATGGCCGCGCACGAAATTGCCGCCCCAGCTGCCGGTCCAGGTGAAGTAGACGTCGGTCAAGGAGTTCGAGGCGACCAAGGTCTTGGTCTTGTCCTTGACGCTGTCATCGCTCTCCTGGATGAGCTCGACCTTCACGCCGGGATGCAGCTTCTCGTATTCCGCGGCAAGGTTGACGAAATAGGGCGAGAGCACCTGCAGGCCGAACTTGGTGAGCACCGAGATGGTGCCGGTGTATTCGACCTTGGCGCTGGGGTCGGCAACGACGTCCTGGGCCGTGCCGGCACCGGCGAAGAGTGCCACCGCCGAAGATGCGGTCAGCAAGGCCGCCGCGAGATGGGTTGAACGTTTCATGAGAGCCTCTCCTTCCTGTTTATCGATGTTTGTTGGATTAGTATTCGACGCGCTTGTAGTAGCGGCGCGTGGTCAGCGGGTGATTGCGCAAGATTTCGAGATGGGCGCTCAAGCGTTCGAGCAGGGTCGCGAGGATGACCGGCGAGATCAGGCTGCGGGTCTCGGCCGAGATGCCGGGAAGCTTCACCTGCGCCGTGTCGAGCACACGCACTTTATCGGTATAACGCTTGGCGAAGGCTTCGACGCGGTCGCTCAAGGGGCGCGACGCGTCCTCGCCCTTGAACACGAAGACGCTGACGCCCTGCTCCACCAGCTCGAGCGTGCCGTGGAAGAAATCGGCGGCGTGGACGGGGCGGGTGCGGATCCACTGCATCTCTTCCAGGATGCACATGCCGTAGTAATAGGCTTCCGGCCAGACCGAGCCCGCACCGGTGAAGATGTGGTACTTCTCGTCCTTGATCTCGGCGGCGAGGGTCGCGGCCTTGCCTTCGAAGGCTTCCTTCGCGTCCACAAGCAGCTTGGGGAGCTTCTGCAGCTCGGCGACGGTCGCGTCGTAATTCTTGAACGCGCCACGCTCGGCGAGAATCGCCAGCACGATGATCAGGGTCTGCAGGTAGAACATCTCCGACGAGGTGTCGTCCTCGGCGAAGTTGGTGAAGTTGTGGTCGGCCTCTTGCGCCAGCGGCGTGTCCTTGTGGCCGGTCAGCGAGAGCGTGCGGACGCCGCGCTCCTTCAGAAAGGCGAGCAGCTTCACGCTTTCCTTGGTGGTGCCAGAGAGCGAAGGAATGACGACCAGGCTGTGCCTGTCGAGCGCGGCCGGCGGATCGATCACGACCTGCGCCGGATATTCGCCGCTCACCGGGAACGAGGAGCGCCGCGCGGCGAGCTCGATCGCCGGATGGGTCAGGAGCTGAACGCCGCCGGTGCCCATGAAGTAGAGCCGGCTCACGCCTTCGGAGAGCAGCTTCTTCATCAGCGCCCGCACCTCGCCGGCGATGCCGACGCTGCCGGTCTGGATTTTCACGAAGCGGTCCTTGTCGAAGTTCAGCATCGAATTTCTTCCCTCATGATCCGGATGTGAGATCGATCTCACATCGAGCGCAGCCGACTTGTGAGATCGATCTCAGAAAGCGGAGTAGAGCGTGAAACGAAACCGCTTGGCAAGAGGCACTGTCGAAAAGCCGGATGCCCGCCGCCCGCGCGCGGCGGCGGCGGGAGCGAATGACCCTGACGGTTGCGACCCGCTTTTAGGCCCGCCGACCCCACTCAACGATCTGAAGACAAACGAGAAAGTACAAGGCCAGACACGAAACACACCCCTTGTTCTGTCGGGGTCCCGTCGGGGTTCGGCATGTTCTCAGGGTCTTATTGTACCCGTTATGTTCCGAACCGTCAAAGGCGCCCGGGCCTGCGCTCAAGTCTTGGCGCGCTTGCGCGGCGGAGAGACCGAGCCGCGGATGATCAGGCGGGTCGGGAAACGGATATGGCGCGGCCCGCCCTTCTTCCCGCCGAGCCGCTCGATCAGCAAAGCGGCGGCGCGGGGGCCGAGCTCGGCGATCGGCTGGGCGACCACGGTGATCTGCGGATCGGTGAAGCTCGCGAGGTCGAAATCGTCGAAGCCGACCAGGCTGACGTCGCGCGGAATGTTGAGCCCCATGGAGCGGAGCGCCAGCAGGGCGCCCTGGGTCATGAGGCTGTCCACCGTGAAGAGCGCGGTCGGCTTTTCGCGGCGGCTGAACAGGCGGATGGTGGCGTCGATCGCGTGCTGGACGGTCGAGGGCGAGACGCTGACCAGCGCGTCATCGACGCCGATCCCGTGCGATTGCAGCGCATTGCGATAGCCGGCGAAGCGCTCCTGCGCGGTGAAGATCCGGGATTCGTCGCGCAAGATGGCGATCCGCCTGTGGCCGTTCTCGACCAGGTAGTTCACAGCTTCCCGCGCGCCGCCTTCGTTATCGACCACGACGCTGTCGCAGTGGACGTTCTCGGCGACGCGGTCGATGAGCACGATCGGCGCACCCTCGCGGGCGAGCTTCACGATGTGCAGGTTGTCGCTGGCGGAGGTCGGCGCCAGGATAAAGCCGCGCACGCTCAAGGAGCGGAGGCTTTCCAGGAGCTCGCGCTCCTGCTCGACGCTTTCCTCGCTGCTGGCGATGAGCAGGTTGTGGCCCTGCTTGCGGAGCTCGACTTCCAGATCGTGCGCGATCCGCGCGAAGAAAGGGTTCTGGATATCGCCCGGCAGGAAGCCGATCAGCGGCAGCTGCCCGCGCCGCAACGCCTGGGCCACGCGGTTGGCGCGATAGCCGAGGGAATCGGCAATCTGCAGCACCCGCGCCGAGGTCTCGTCGCCGACATAGCCGTAAGAATTCAGCGCGCGCGCCGCCGTCGCACGGCTAACCTTCGCCGCCGCAGCCACGTCCTTGAGGGTGACGCCCTTGCGATTCATGGAAAGGGTTCTAGCGCACACCCATGGCTCGGGAAAGGATTCGCGAATCGGCGCGACGGGTCTCGAACGCATTGCGCTGTCCATCGTCCGCTGTCTGCGCGCACATCGATAGGCAGCTCCCGGTGAATCATTAACGGGCAGACCCTGATTGTTCCGTGCGGGCGCGCCTGCGAGTGACGACCCGCACTGTTTTCCAGCTTTACAATGCAAAACCCTCTACGTAGGGTTGTTGTCCTGAGCGCGCGCCTTCCAGCGCGACGCGACGAGGGGAACCGAACAACACCGCCGAGGACGACGGACGGGCGCTGCAAAGCCGCCAGTCCGGTGCTGATTTCGCATGACCTGGCACCGCCTTGCGGTGCGACCGAGGGAGGCGAGACTGATCCGCATTCCGTTCAAATCGACCGACGGCTTCGACTGCAACCTCGTGCATTACAGCCCGAACCCCGGCCCGTTGGGACCGGTGGTGCTGGTGCATGGTGCCGGCGTTCGCGCCGATATCTTCCTGCCGCCGCAGCGCCCGACCGTCGCCGAGTTCCTGGACTCCGCCGGCTACGACGTCTGGCTGATCAACTGGCGCGGCAGCATCGACGTCAAGCCCAACCGCTGGACGCTCGCCGAGGCGGCGGTCAAGGACTATCGGCCCGGCACCGACCTCATCCTGAAGCAGACCGGCGCCAAATCGTTGAAGGCGGTCATCCATTGCCAAGGCTCGACCAGCTTCATGATGGCCATTACCGCGGGCCTGCTGCCGGAATACACGCATGTGGTCAGCAACGCGGTATCGCTGCATCCGATCGTGCCGACGCTCGCGCGCTTGAAGTCGCAGATCGCGCTGCCGACGCTCGGCAAGTTCATCGACTACCTCAACCCGCAATGGGGCATCTCCGCGCCGGCGGGCTGGCCGAAGCTGATCGACTGGTACGTCCGGGCGATGCACCACGAATGCAACAACGCGGTCTGCAAGCATTCGAGCTTCACCTTCGGCGCCGGCTTCCCGACGCTCTGGCAGCACGAAAACCTCGACGACCAGACGCATGAATGGCTGAAGGGCGAGTTCGCCAACGTCCCGGTCACCTTCTTCCAGGAAATGGGCCGCTGCATGGCGGCCGGCCATCTGGTGACCGACGGCACCTACCCGGAGCTGCCGCGCGACTTCACTGCGCAGAAGCCGAAGACCAGCGCCCGCTTCGCCTTTCTTGCCGGCAAGCTCAACCACTGCTTCACGGCCGAGAGCCAGAGCAAGACCTGCGAGTTCTTCAACTCTTTCGAGCGCGGCCGTCACGCCTATCACGAGTTCCCGACCTACGGCCATCTCGACATCTTCATCGGCAAGAACGCGGCGCGCGACGTGTTTCCGACCATCCTCGCCGAACTCGCCAAGAGCTGAAGGGAGCCGCCCCGATGTCCGTTCCCGCCCGCCAGAACCGCCTCGCCGGACGCTTCGCCTTCGTGGACGGCATTCATTTCACCATGCCGGTCGATTCGACCGAGTCCTCCGCCATGATCGCCGCCTTTCCGATCGACTGGGAGGCGGCGCGCCGGCTGATCCCGCCGGGCGACGTCCATCCTTTCCGCCTCTGGCGCAAGGGCCTGCTGGTGGTCACCGTGGTCGATTACCGCAAGACCGACATCGGCTCTTATATCGAGTACAGCATTGCCATTGCCTGCACCAAGGGCGCGCGGCCGGCGCCGCCGCTGCTGCCGGCGATATTCCAGGGCGTCTTCGGCACCGGACAATACGTCCACGACCTGCCGGTCTCGTCCGAAGTCTCGGTCAAGGGCGGCAAGGGCATCTGGGGCATGCCGAAGCACCAGGCGAATCTCGATTTCGTCCGCGGCGAGAAGTGGGTCTCCAGCCAGTACGATCTCGACGGCAGAATGGTCTCGCGCTTCGACGTGCGGATGCCTTCGAGCTTCTGGTTCCCGATGGACATGGGTGCGGCGAACTACTGCACTTTCCGCGGCATGATGATGAAGTCGCTGATCTACTTCAAAGGCAAGGCCGGGATCCATTTCCTCAATCCCTCGGCGGCGCGCTTCATCCTCGGCGACCATCCGCGCGCCGATGCCGTGCGCGCGCTCCAGCCGAGCCCGAATCCGATCTTCGCCGCTTATGTTCCCGACGTGCGCGGCATGCTCGACGACTACTTCGAGAGCTGGTTCGTGGCGGCGGAGACCGAGCCGCAGAACCCGATCTCCGAGGGGTTGGAGACGACCTACGGTCTCGGCATCGGCCAGACCTGGCTCACCCCGCCGAAACGCGATCCGAACTTCGATCTCGACAAGGATTGAAACCATGCCGAGGCTGCTGCTGCTCAACAACTGCGCACTGTTCCTGTTCTGCTCGATCTATCTCGGGACCGGAGTGTCGCTGGTGTTCTTCCAGTTCCCACTGGAACCAAAGCTCACCATCGACAACTACTACATGCCCTTCGTCGAGCCGGTCACCTTGGCGACGCGGTTCTTCACCACCATGACCATCCTGATGCTGATCAGCGCCGTGATCATGCTGATCACCGAATGGTTCACCGGGTTGAAGTGGCCGCCGCTGATCGTGCTCGCCGGGGTGATCGCCGCGACGCTCTTGACGACGCAGTTAATCCTACCGCTGAACGACCAGCTCGCCGCCGGTATCAAGAACCCGGACGACCTCAAGGCGATCTTCCACGAATGGGCCAACCTGAACCGCGTCCGGGTGGCGCTCTGGGCCGTGCAATGGGGGGCGATGATGTACTACTTCTACGCCCTGGCTTTCGCCGCGAGGGCTGACCGATGAGCGAAGGCATGCTCCGCTTCCTGCTGCTCGCGATCGCCGCCATGACGTTCCTGAGCGGCCTCACCCAATGGATCGCCCCGGGCTTCGTGCTCTCTTTGGTCGCGGCCGATACCAGCGTGCTGGCGCGGCACCTGTTCGCGACCGTCGGCATGTTCATGCTGATCACCGGCGCGATGTTCTTCCAGAGCCTGCGCGCGAATTCCTCGGAATCGGCGATCCCGCTCTGGATCGCGGCGCAGAAGAGCTTCGCCGCGGTGCTGGTCGCCTATGCGGTCTATGAGGGGATCTTCCTGCCGATCTCGCTCGGCATCGCCGCGCTGGACGCGGTGAGCGGCCTCCTCGCCTTCACCTATTGGCGGCGGGTGCGATGAGCCCGGCGATCCGGCTGCTCGCCGGCGTCTTCCAGCTCGGCTACAGCCTGATGCTGCTCGGCGTCGGATTGGCCGGCATCTTCACCGCGCGCTGGGAGCTGGCCCAAGTGTTCGGCCTCGTCGATCCGAGCGCGCTGCCGGAGCATGGCGGCACGTTCCTCTCGCAATACCGCTTCCTGAAGAGCATCGAGTTCTGCAGCGGCATCTTCGGCCTCGCCTGTCGCGGGCCGATCCTCGCCGGCGAACCGGCCGCGCTGTTGTTCCTGACCATCGTCGGCGCCGGTGTGTTCGCGCGCGTGGTCGCCTGGATCGCCGACGGACCGCCGAACTTCACCTTCGCGACCTTCCTGTTCCTGGAAGCCATGACCTTCGTCCTGGTCGCGATGAGCCTGCGGAGGCGCCATGCCTGGTCCCGCTGACGTTCCGATCGCGGCGACCCCGCCCAACCGGCGCGCGCTGATCCTTCCCGGCGGAGGCATGCGCGTCGCCTATCAGGCCGGTGCGGTGAAGGCGCTGCACGATTACGGGCTGCGCTATTCCTTCGCCGACGCCGCTTCCGGCGGCACCATGAATCTCGCGGCCTTGCTCTCCGGCGTTTCGCCCGCCGATCTCTGCCGGCGCTGGCGCACGCTCAACCCGCAGAACTTCGTCTCGCTGGCGCCGATCCGCTCCTATCTGCGCTTTCCCAACATCAAGGCCTTCGGCGGCTTCAAGGGATTGGTGGATCGCGTCTTCCCGCATCTCGGCATCGATCTCGGCCGGATGCGGGCCGCCGCGGCGCCGCGCGCCACCTTCAACATCTGCCGGTTCGACGACAAGACCGTGACGCCGATGCCGCATTCCGCCATGGAGCTGCCGCTGCTCCTGGCCGGCGTGTCGCTGCCGTTGATGACGCCGGCGGTGCGGCATGGCGGGCACACTTATACCGACGCGGTCTGGATCCGCGACTGCAACCTGATGGAGCCGGTCAAGGCCGGGGCCAACGAGCTCTGGATCGTCTGGTGCATCGGCAACACGCCGGTCTATCACGACGGCGCGCTCGACCAGTATGTCCACATGATCGAGATGAGCGCGCTCGGCGCGCTCAACGACGACCTTGCCCGGATCGACGCGCTCAACCGCGAGATCGCCAAGGGCGAGCGGCCCTACGGCCATGACAAGCCGATCACCGTGCATCTCATCCGCCCCGAGTACCCGATCCCGCTCGATCCGGATTACGTGCTGGGACGGGTCGATGGCGACACGCTGGTCGATTGCGGCTATCGCGACGCCGCCCGCTACCTGGCATCCCTCCCGGAAGGCGGCATCGCCCTCGACCCGGGGGCCACGCGGATGCGGGAGCCGGGGCGGGGCCTCTCGTTTCGCGAGGCCATGACCGGGCGCATCACCTTCGGCGAGACGGACCCCGCGACCGGCGCGCGCAACCGGAACGGCATGCCGCTGGTGCTCCACGGCGCGATCGACATCCGCGACATGGCGGACTTCGTGGGCGAGCGCACGCATACCGGCGAGATGGTGGGGCACATCGCCTGCCCGCGACTGGGCGGCGTGCTGCCGGCGACCGGCGCGGTGTTCCGCCTATTCTCGCCGAGCGGCGACCCCGCCATGACCGAGATGGTCTATGAGATGGGTTTCCGGAGCACCGAGCAGGACTATTGGCTCGCCGGCCGCAAGACGGTGCGCATCGGATCGCCGTTCAAGATGTGGCGCGACACCACGACCCTCTATGTGACCCTGCATGAAGGCCGCGACAAGACGGGACCGGTGGTGGCCGCAGGCGTGCTGTCGCTCGGCGTCTTCGACCTCTTCCGCCTGCTGGCAACGGTCCAGGCCAAGGGCTGCCAAGGGCCGTGGCAGAAGCTCGGGGTGATCGCGAAGTTCGGCGGATTCTTCACGGCCGAGCTATGGCGCACCTATATCCGCCGCAAGCCCTTGGCTTAGAAGACGATGTTCGGGACGGAGCGGCGCAGATGAGCGGGTTGGATTTCGAGACGGTGGTGATCGGCACCGGGTTCGGCGGCGCCATCGCCGCTTGCCGCGCCGCCAAGAAATGGCCGGGCAAGGTCCTGGTGCTGGAGCGCGGCAAGCGCTATCCGATGGGCGCCTTTCCGCGCACGCCGAAGGGCATCGCCGAGAACTTCTGGAACCTGCCGAACGAGGACCGCGGCCGGCCGCGCAAGGTGCCGAAGCATCAGATGCACGGCATGTTCGACGTCCGGACCTATAACGGGCTCGACGCCGTGCTCTGCGCCGGCCTTGGCGGCGGTTCGCTGATCTATGCCAACGTATTCCTGGAGCCGCCCGATGCGGTCTTCGCGCAGGGCTGGCCGGCGGGTGTGGACCGGGCCGCGCTCGCCCCTTACTACGCAGTCGCGAAATCAGTGCTCGGCGCGCGGCCGATCCCGGACATGACGGAGCCCCGGCGGCGCATCACCCGCACCGAAATGTTCCAGCGCGTGGCCCGCGAGCAGAAGCGCATGACCGCGCTCGCCGACATCAACGTCTTCTTCGGCAACGACTACCAGGACCCGCTGCCGATCGGCGAGCAGGCGCGCAACCGCTATGGGGCATTGCAGACCTCCTGCACCTATTGCGGCGAATGCGATGTCGGCTGCAACACGCATTCGAAGAACACCGTCGACCTCAACTACCTCCATGTCGCGGAGCAGCGCTACGGCGCCAGGATCCTGACCGAGACACTCGGCGTGGAGATCGTGCCCTTGGATGCCGCGGGCGTCGAGGACCGGGGCGCTTCGGGCGAGCACGGCTATCGCGTCACCTATATCGAGCTCGCGAAAGGCGCGCGGCAGACGGTGACAGCGGCCCGCGTCGTCGTCAGCGGCGGTGCACAGGGTTCGACCGAGCTGCTGCTGCGCTGCCGCGAGGTCACCCGCACCTTGCCCAAGATTTCCGGCGAGCTCGGCAAGCGGTTTTCCGGCAACGGCGATTTCCTCTCCTTCGTGCTCGCGAAGAAGAGCCAGTCCGACCCCAATTACGGCCCGGTGATCACGCAATACGCCGACTACAATCTGCTGCAGAACTTCGACAGATCCCATGCCTTCATCCTCGAGGACGCGGCCTTCCCTGTCTTCGCCTCCTGGTATCTCGAGGGCGCGCGGCCGGCCCTCACCCTTTTCCCCGCAGTCTGGGGCGCGCTTCGGCATCTCTATTTCCGCTGGGTCAAGGGCGCTTCGCTCGGTCGCATGGGTTTCTTCTTCGGCGATCTCCTGAAGCACGATATGGCCTCGCGGGCGAGTGTCCTACTGTTCATGGGACTCGACACCGGCGAAGGCACGATGAAGCTCAACGCTAACGGCTATCTCGATATCGACTGGCCGGTCGCCAACAGCATGGCGCTCTATGAGGCGATCGATGCCGCGACCCATGCATTCGGGAAACGGATCGGCGCCGAGGCGGTCTTCACTCTGCCCACCTGGTGGTGGCCGCTCCGGCGGAACGTCACCGTGCACTCGCTGGGCGGATGCCGGCTGGCGAACGATCCCGCTCAGGGCGTCACCAATGCCGCGCGCGACCGGTTCGGCGAAGTGTTCGGCTACCGCAATCTGCATGTCGCCGACGGCGCGCTCATTCCGACGGCGGTCGGCGCCAATCCGGTGGCGACGATCTCGGCTCTCTCGGAAATGGTCGGCGAGGCGATGACCGGATTGAAGCCCGACAGCGATCTCTGAAGCTTCGAAATTAGGCCCGCATCTCTGGCTCGGGGGACGAAAGCATGTTCAAGCCTGCAAGCATGACCCGCTGGTACCATCCGCCGGCGCTGCTGGCGATCGCCGCGCGCGCGACGGTCTCCGGCCTGTTCGGCGAGTTCGCCGACCGCCGCGAGGCGATGGCCGCATCCCGCAAGATCGAACCCGAGGCGCTCGACCCGGCCTATCGCTATCAGGTCGCCGAAGGCGAGTCTTTCTGGTTCGACTTCATGGCCGATACCGGCGACGGCTGGAACCCGACCTATGCCATCGCCCGCCTGCTGGCCGATCCCGGCCTCAAGCCCGCGCAAGCCTCGGGCGAGCCTACGTCGGAGGTTCTGCCGATCGGCCGGCTGCTGGTGATGGGCGGCGACGAGGTCTATCCCACCGCCTCGCGCGACGACTACAAGCGCAAGCTGATCAAGCCGCTCGAGACCGCGGCTGAGATGAGCGGCGCCCTCACGCCCACGACCTACGATCTCTACGCCATCCCCGGCAATCACGATTGGTATGACGGCTTGACCTCGTTTCTCGGCGTGTTCTGTGCGCGCCGCCTGCCCGGCGCGTTCAACCAACCGCACAAGGGCCGCGACATCGGCGGCCGCCGCACCCAGCAGACCCGGAGCTATTTCGCCCTCGAGCTGCCGTGCGGCTGGTGGCTCTGGGGCATCGACATCCAGCTCGGCGGCTATGTCGACCAGCCGCAGGTCGATTTCTTCGACCATGTCGCGCGGGAATGGATGCCGAAGGGCTCGAAGCTCATCATCGCCACCGGCCAGCCGGAATGGGCCTATGTCGGCGTCGATCCCGAGCATTGGAAGACCTTCCGGAACTTCAGCTATCTCGAGAGCCTCGCCACGCTCACCGGCCGCGAGCATCAGGTGCGCTTGGTGCTGAGCGGCGACAGCCATCACTACGCCCGCTACACCGAAGGCGACCGGCAATACATCGTCGCCGGCGGCGGCGGCGCGTTCCTGCATCCGACCCATCAACTGCCGAAGACCAACACATTCAGCTACGAGTTCCCGCCGCCGGGTGTGCCGGCGACGTCCGGCCGCCGTTCGTACCAGCGTTCCTTCACGCTCCAGGAAACGTTCCCGAGCCAGGCGAAGTCCAGCCGCATCGCCTGGAAGAACGTCTTCTTTGCCTTCTTCAATCCCGATTACTGGCTGACGCTGGGCTGCGCCTGCGCCTTGTTCGCCTGGCTCTTGAATGCGAACGCCCTCGCGCAAGGCACCGACCTGGTCTCGATGCTGCGGGCGGGCGGTGCCGGGAACTGGTGGGCCGCGCTGTGCGCCTATTTCAACCTGGTCTTCGCCTCGCCTTGGCCGTCGCTGCTCGGCCTCGCGGCCGCCGGCGGCTACGCCGCCTTCGCCAAGCCCTACGGCCGGTACGGCGGCTTGGTCCGCGCGCTCGCGGGCTTCGCCCATGCCGCGGTCGAGATCCTCATCGTTGTCTTCGCCACGATTGCGCTGGCCTGGTATCTCCCCTGGGTCGAGCAGTGCATGCCCTGGATGATCCTGGCCGTCGGCATTGTCGGCGGCCTCCTGGCCGCGACGGTCATGGGGATCTATCTGCTGATCAGCCTGAACGGCTTCAAGCTGCATTGGAACGAGGGGTTCTCCTCGATGCGTATCCAGGGCTACAAGAATTTCCTGCGCCTGAAGATCGATGCGAGCGGCGAGCTCTGGGTCTATCCGATCGGCCTCGAGCGCACGCCGAAGGACAGCGGCGCGAAGCCGACCAACCCCGCCCTCGCGCCGCGGTTCATCGAGAAGCCGTTCAAGGTCTGAGCGCGCAGCGCGCGTGCAAGAGAGTGGTGGGCCCGGCCGGATTCGAACCGACGACAACACCGTTATGAGCGGCGCGTTCTAACCGCTGAACTACAGGCCCCCAAACGCAAACAGGCCGGACTTTAGAGCAGTCCGGCCCGTCTGTCAGGTCTTGATCCGACGCCGCTCAGGTATCCAGGAAGCTCCGCAGCTTCCGTGACCGGCTCGGGTGCTTCAGCTTGCGGAGCGCCTTCGCCTCGATCTGGCGGATGCGTTCGCGGGTGACCGAGAACTGCTGGCCGACTTCTTCCAGCGTGTGGTCGGTGTTCATGCCGATGCCGAAGCGCATGCGCAGCACGCGCTCCTCGCGGGCGGTCAAGCTGGCCAGCACGCGGGTTGTGGTCTCGCGCAGGTTCGCCTGGATCGCGGCGTCGAGCGGGAGCACGGCGTTCTTGTCCTCGATGAAGTCGCCCAAATGCGAATCTTCCTCGTCGCCGATCGGCGTTTCGAGGCTGATCGGCTCCTTGGCGATCTTCAGGACCTTGCGGACCTTCTCGAGCGGCATCAGCAGCTTTTCGGCCAGCTCTTCCGGGGTCGGCTCGCGGCCGATCTCGTGCAGCATCTGCCGGCTGGTGCGCACCAGCTTGTTGATGGTCTCGATCATATGCACCGGGATGCGGATGGTGCGGGCCTGGTCGGCGATCGAGCGGGTGATCGCCTGCCGGATCCACCAGGTGGCGTAGGTCGAGAACTTGTAGCCGCGGCGGTATTCGAACTTATCGACCGCCTTCATCAGGCCGATATTGCCTTCCTGGATGAGATCGAGGAATTGCAGGCCGCGGTTGGTGTATTTCTTCGCGATCGAGATCACCAGGCGGAGGTTGGCCTCGACCATCTCCTTCTTGGCGCGCGCGGCTTCGCGCTCGCCCTTCTGGACCACGTTCACGATGCGGCGGAAGTCGCCGATCGGCAGGTTCACGGTCTCGGCGACCTCGCCGATATTGCTGCGGATGTTCTTGGTCTCGTCCTTGTAGTCGGCGGCGAGATTCTTCCAGCCCTTCGAAGTCAAGCGGCCGACCTTGGCCAGCCACTTCGGATCGAGCTCGGCGCCGTAATAGCGCTGCAGGAATTCCTCGCGCTTCACGCCGGCCTTCTGGACCAGGCGCAGCAGCTGGCCTTCCATGCCGATGAGTTTCCGGTTGAGGTCGTACATCTCCTCGACCAGGAACTCGATGCGGAAGTTGTTGAGCTTCACGGTGCGCATCAGCTCGACCATCTCGAGCTTCTGCTTCTCGTAGGCCTTTTCGCTGCGCGGGTTCAGCTCTTCGCCGGCGCGGATGGTCTCCAGGCGCTTCAGCTGGACCTTCTCGAGCTTCTTGTGCAGCGCCGCGACCTTGTCGAAGGTCTCCATGACCTGCGGCAGCAGCGTCTGCTCCATGGCGGCCAGCGAGAGATTGGCTTCCTCGCCTTCCTCGGCACCATCGCCGCCTTCGCCCTCCGGCTTCGGCTCGCCTTCGGCGCCCTCTTCGGCCTCCTCGGCTTCTTCCTCTTCCGCGCCGAAACTCGCACCCGGGCCTTCCAGCGACGTGCCTTCCGGCAGGTTGCCGCCCATGGTGGCGTCGAGATCGATGATGTCGCGCAGCAGCAAGGCGCCGGCCTTCAGCTTCTCGCGCCATTCCACGATCGACTTGTGGGTGAGCGGGCTTTCGCCGATGCCGCCGATCATCATGTCGCGGCCGGCCTCGATGCGCTTGGCGATGGCGATTTCGCCCTCGCGGGACAGCAGCTCGACCGAGCCCATCTCGCGCAGATACATGCGGACCGGATCGTCGGTGCGGCCGACATCGGCATCGTCGAGATTGCCGACGGCGCGGGATTCTTCCTGCTCGCCGTCGCCGGCGGGCTGGGCCTCGCCGCCCTCGCCTTCGTCCGCTTCCTCGTTCTCGACGACATTGATGCCCATGTCGCTCAACATGGTGTGAATGTCTTCGATCTGGTCGTTGGTCTGGCCCTGCGGCAGGCTGGCGTTGAGCTCGTCAACGGTGACGTAGCCCCGCTCCTTGCCCTTGCTCAGCATCTTCTTGAAGGCCGCGGTCAGGCCATCCATCAACGGGCCGTCCTGGGCCTCGTCCTTGGATTTCACCGGTTCCGGCTTGGCCTGCGGTTTCACTGCCATCTAATCCACCTATCGCATTCGATCAAAACGACGCGCAGGCCAGTCCAATTCCTGGGTTTGCGCATCACGCACTGGCCAATCCGTCCGTTCGTACCGATGGAACCATCCCGATCTTCGCCATCCAATCCTTTGGACGGCTTGAGGCGCCGAAACGTTCGATCGCCGCCGCTTTATCCAAGCAATTGGGGCGCAGCGGATGCTGCAACCGGCGGGCGCTTCTCTCGAACCCTGTACGCACCTCGTTGCGCTCCCGCAGCACGCCCATCACGTGCAAAAGCCCCTCCTCGGCCCGGTCCAAGGCCGGCCGGCGGAAGGGTTCGTTTGCTGCTGCCGGTCCGCACCGCAGACCGCCGAGGGCGGCGGAAAAGCCTAGGGCCCTCAGATGGTTCTGCAATACGCCTGAATCAAGGCGCTGCGGACAGGCCGCGTGGTCTATAATGGCGGCCTCAGGCTTGTCAAGCTGACCCACCGGAAGTGCCTTTGCCGCAAGGCCTTTATCCACAGATTCGCCCACAAATTCCGTCCCCAGGCATTCCGGAGGGGCAGTGCACCATCCGGCATGGTTAACCCTCGGGCCGGAGGGCCGGTTCCGGGCGCCGCCGCCCGAGCCTGGGCCGGGCCAGAGTAGCAAAAGCCGAAGAGTTTTCCCACGAGCGGTATTACAGCCGTGCCGGTTCGGCCCTGCTGAACGCGGCCGCCTAATGAACACCCCGGGCGGGGGTGTCGAAGACCGGATCGAGGTCGCGGCGGCGGCTTTCCGCCTCCAGCAGCAGGTCCCGGAGGGTCTCGAACCGGCGCCAGTTGTCCTCGCTCGGATCCTCGGCCCAGAGCTTGCCGGCGCTGTCCCGCTCGGCCCTGAGGTCGTGCTCGTGCAGGATGCCCAGCACGTGCAGCAGGCCCGCTTCGGCCGCCCCTTCCTCGGCGATCGGCAGGGTGAAGCGGAGCGCATGGGTGCGGAACGAAAGCGTCGCCAGGAAGTCGCCGAAGCCTTCCTGGACCAGCTGGCTCCAGAGGCCGGTGCCGGTCAGGTCATGCACCTCGATCGCGATCCGCACCAGGCGGTTGCGGAACTTTGCCAGCTGGGTGTCGCCGATCTCCAGCGCCTTCAGGTTCTCGATGTATTTGTGCAAGAGATCCGGGTGGTGGAGCACCGTCACCAGGAAGGCCTCGACCGGCAGCCGCCGGACCGAATGCCAGCCCTGCAGCAGGGCCTCCCCGCCGAATTCCTTGTAGAACTGCGGTAGGAAGCGCCAGTCGAAGAACGAGTAGTTGCGGCCATCGGCGCCGGTCCGGCCGGCATCGGTGACGCCGAAGCTGCGCTGCTGGCGGCGCTGGCCGGGCGCCATCCGCGCGCCGCCGACCTCGCCGCCGGAAATCTGCTGCAGCATGCCCTGGAAGTGGCCGCGGTATTCCTCGCGGGTCGCCTTGTCGGTGATGAGGTTGGTGAGGTGGTTGATGTCGGACCGGAAGCCGGCGCGGCGCTCCGGCGTGTCGAGCAGCCGCTCCTTGCGCAGGATGGTCCAGAGGATGCCGGAGAGCGGCGTCTTGCGCGCATCGAGATAGGTGCGGAATTCCGCCGCCGAATGCTTCTTCAAGAAACTGTCGGGATCCTCTTTGCCGCCGCTTTCCTCGTTCACCAGATTGATGAAGTTCAAGGAGAGGCCGGGCTTCAGGATCGGCAGCACGCGCTCGGCGACCTTGGCGGCCGCCTTCTGGCCCGCTTCGTCGCCGTCGAAGCAGAGGATCGGCTCCGGGGCGAGGCGCCAGAGCACCTCGATCTGCTCCTCGGTCAAAGCGGTGCCGAGCGGCGCCACGACCTGCGGGAACCCGGCCTGAGCCAAGGCGATCACGTCCATATAGCCTTCGACGACGATCACCTCGTTGACGTCGCGCGCGGCCTTCTGGGCAAAGTTCATGTTGTAGAGCTGGCGGCCCTTGGAAAAGAGCGGCGTCTCCGGCGAGTTGAGATACTTCGGCTTCTCGTCGCCGAGCACCCGCCCACCGAAGGCGACGATGCGCCCCTTGGTATCGGCGATCGGAAAAATGACGCGGTTGCGGAAGCGGTCATAGGTCGGGCTGCCATCCTCCGGCTTGATCAGCATCCCGGCCTCGATCGAGAGCGCTTCCGGGATGTTCAGCTTGGCGAGATGGTTCTTGAGCGCAACGCGGCTGTCCGCTGCGAAGCCGAGGCGGAAGCGATTGATCGTCTCGGAGGTGAGGCCGCGGCGCTGGAAATAGCCGGCACCCGGACTGCCCGCGAGCTGCTGCTGGAAATAAGTGCAGGAGGCTTCCATGACGGTGCCGAGGCTCGCCTGGCGCTCGGCACGCTCGCGGTCCTGCGGGGTGTCCTTCGGGACTTCAAGGCCCGCTTCGCCGGAGAGGCGCTCGACCGCGTCGCGGAAGTCGAGGCCGTCGGTCTGCATGACGAAGGTGATGGCATCGCCATGCGCGCCGCAGCCGAAGCAATGATAATGCGGCTCGTCATCGTCATAGACGTGGAAGCTGGGGCTCTTCTCGTTGTGGAAGGGGCAGAGCCCCGTCGCCTGCTTGCCGCGGCGGTTGAGGCGCACCTTCTTGCCCACCAAGTCGAAGATCGACAGGCGACGGCGCAGCTCATCCAGGAAGGCCGGCGAAAAGGCCACAAATTTCTCCGCTCTTACGCCGCGAAATTAGACCGTTTCGGCCGTTAATCCCGGCGCCACAAAGCGGGGATAACGTGGATAGCGGGGATAAAACTCAGCCGCCGAGCTTGGCCTTCAGCGTCGGGCCGACCCTGGCCATGTCCATACGGCCGGCATAGTCGGCTTTGAGCTTGGCCATGACCTTGCCCATGTCCTTGATGCTGGCCGCACCGGTATCGGCAATCGCCTTGGCAATCGCAGCTTCCTGCTCGGCGTCCGAGAGCTTCTTCGGCATGTAGCGCTCGATCAGGTCGATCTCGGCCTGCTCCTTGTCCACCAGCTCCTGGCGGTTGCCCTGCTTGTAGAGCTCGATCGATTCCTGGCGCTGGCGCACCATTTTCTGGAGCATGTCGACGATCGCGGCTTCGTCGATTTGCGGCTGCGGGCGCGCGGCGATATCGCGGTCTTTGAGGGTGGCCTGGACCATGCGCAGCGTCGAAACCGCCGCCTGGTCGCGCGATTTCATCGCAGTCTTGAGATCCTCGTTGAAACGCTCGCGCAGCATGGCGATTTTTAACCCTGTCGGTGCCGGAAAGGCTTGAACCTAAAGGATTCGCAGGCGCCTGACAATTGCGCAGGCTGCATACAAGCCATTGATTTATAGGCCGATTCGTCCGGGGCGACGGCTTGACGCTGCGAACCGGAGCGCTTAGAACCCGGCAACCTCAGAAGGACACTGCCATGGGCGCCGCGCCCGCATCGATCGATGACACCCCGAAGCCGACCGCCGTTCTCGTGCTGGCCGATGGGACCGTCATCAAGGGCCGAGGCCTGGGTGCCGAAGGCAAGGCGGTGGGCGAGGTCTGCTTCAACACCTCGATGACCGGCTATCAGGAGATCATGACCGATCCCTCTTACGCCGGGCAGATCATCACCTTCACCTTCCCGCATATCGGCAATACCGGCGCCAATCCGGAAGACATCGAGACCGTGACGCCGGCCGCGCGCGGCGCGGTGCTGGCGACCGACATCACCGAGCCCTCGAACTGGCGCGCGGCGCAGCATTTCGATGCCTGGCTGAAATCGTATCGGCTGCCGGCAATCGCCGGCATCGACACCCGCGCACTCACCAAGAAAATCCGCGACGGCGGTGCGCCGAACGGCGTCATCGCGCATTCGAAAGACGGCGTGTTCGACATCCCGGCACTCGTGGCCGAGGCAAAGGCCTGGCCCGGGCTCGACGGGATGGATCTCGCGAAGGATGTCACCTGCCGCCAGACCTATCATTGGGACGAGGCGGCCTGGTCGCTCTCCAGCGGCTATGCGAAGCAGACCGCGCCGAAGCTGAAAGTCGTCGCGATCGACTATGGCGCCAAGCGCAACATCCTGCGCTGCCTCAGCTCCGCGGGCTTCGACGTGACCGTGGTGCCGGCGACCGCGACGGCCGACGACGTGCTGCAGCACAAGCCGGACGGCGTGTTCCTCTCCAACGGGCCGGGCGATCCGGCGGCGACCGGCACCTATGCCGTGCCGGTGATCCAGGCCTTGATGAAAAAGGAGCTGCCGATCTTCGGCATCTGCCTTGGGCATCAAATGCTGGCTTTGGCCTTGGGCGGCAAGACGCGGAAAATGGCGCGCGGCCATCGCGGCGCCAACCATCCGGTGAAGGACCTGGCCACCGGCAAGGTCGAGATCACCAGCCAGAACCACGGTTTCGAGGTGATGGCGGAAAGCCTGCCGAAGAACGTGAACGTGACGCATGTCTCGCTGTTCGACGGCACCAACGAAGGCATCGAAGTCACCGGCAAGCCGATCTTCTCGGTGCAATACCATCCGGAAGCCTCGCCCGGCCCGCAGGACAGCCACTATCTGTTCCAGCGCTTCGTCGAGAAGATCGAAAGCCGCAAGCGTTAGCTCACTCCGGCTCCGGCACCTGTGCCGCGCGGTTCTTCAGCGCCGGCACGACCAGCACCAGCATCAGCGACATCAGCACCAGGCCGAGGGAGAGGATTTCCGGCAGCCCGATCGGTTCGTGCTTCAAGAGCGCCGAGGCGAGGACGCTGACCACGGGGATCGCCAGCGTGCCGATGGCGGCGACGGCGGCCGGGTAGATCGCGACGATGCGGAACCAGGCCCAGTGGCAGAAGATCATCGGCACGATCGCCGAATAGGCGACCGCGATCCAGGCGATCTGGCTCACCGGGCGCGGGTCGAAGCCGATGTCGATCAGCGCCCAGCCGATGAAGACCGGGATGCCGCCGACCAGCATCTGCCAGCCCGCCAGCACCGCCGTCGGGACAGTGAAGCGATAGCGCTTCAGCGCCACGGTGCCGAAGGCCCAGAAGGCGGCGGCGAGCAGCATCAGCAGCGGGCCGAACGGGTGCGCCAGGATCTCGCTCCAGATCGGCACCAGGAGGATCGCCAGCGCCACGATGCCGGAGATGAGTGCAACCGCGATCAGGCCGGTCATCTTCTGCTTCAGCCAGAGCACCGAGATCACCGCGGCGAAGAGCGGCATCGTGTAGGCGAGGATGGTGCCGCGGCTGGCCGGCACGTATTGCAGGCCCCAGGCGGAGAAGATGTGCCAGCCGGTGATGTTGCCGATCGCGGCGATCACCAGCGGCCGCCATTCCGCGCGCGGGACGCGGAGACTCAACCCCATCGCCCTGGCGATGCCGAGCAGGCCGAAGCCGCCGGTCAGCAGGCAGATGCTGCGGAAGGTCCAGATCGGGACCTCCTCGACCGAATATTTGATGGCGACGAAGTTCAGGCCCCAGAACAGGGTAATGCCGGCGAGCAGCCAGGGCCCGCTGCGGTCCTCGGCTGTGCTCGCCGTGCTGACGCTCACAGGCCCGACCGTTCCTTGCGTCCGGGAAGCGCCGCCAGGATCTTGTTGCGCTCGTCCGGCGTCGAGATGATCCAGTCGCGGATCTCGTCGATGGTCCGCAGGCACCCGACGCAATAGCCGGTCATCGGATCCATCTGGCAGACGCTGACGCAGGGCGACGGCGGACCGCTGCGGAGCATCGCCAGTCGCTCGGCGCGGCGGCGCTGGCGCTCGGCCATGCGCTCCGCGGCGAAATCACGTTGCAGTGTTTTCGGGGCTTCGTCCGCCATTACGACCCACAAAAAGTGTGGTTTTGGTAGTGCTTCATGCCCGAGGCTCTTATCATAGGCCCAGGTGGCTTGCCAAATTCTGGGGCCAAATCGGGAGCGCCGCTTTTGCCGGCCAATTCGACGCACCTCCTAGGACGCCTGCGGCTCGCCACGGGCCTCGTCCTTTTCTTCTATGTGCTGACCCATAACCTCAACCATGCGCTCGGCCTGATTTCACTGGAGGCGATGGATTGGGGGCGGATCCCGTTCCTCGCCTTCTGGCGCTTTCCGCCGGTCGAGACCCTGTTCCTGCTTTCGCTGGTCACGCATTTCGCGCTCGGCATGCGCGCGCTTTACAACCGGCACAGTCTGCGGATGCCGTTCTGGGAAGGCGCGCAGCTCATCCTCGGCCTCTCGATCCCGCCGCTGCTCACGCTGCATTTCCTCGGCACCGCAGTCGCGCATTACACCTTCGGCCTCGACGACGCTTATGAGGAGACGGTGCTGGCGCTCGCTTCCAGCCCCACCCTGGTCGGGGTTCAGACCGCAGCCGTGCTGGTGACCTGGATCCATGGCTGCATCGGGCTCGGATTCTGGCTGCGCTTGAAGCCCTGGTATCCGAAGGCGCGGGTGGCGCTGTTCACCGCGGCGCTGTTGATCCCGGTGCTTGCCTTGCTCGGCTTCTCCCAGGCGGCGCGCGAGGTTCTGGCGCTCAGCCGGCAGCCCGGCTGGTTCCATGATATGGCGATCCGCCGGCACCTGCCCGGCCGGGACGCGGTCGAGGCGCTCTATCTGTGGCTCGATTACACGCTGGTCGGCTATGCGGTGATCGTGATCGGCGTGCTGGTGGGGCGCTATATGCGCGACTGGCTGATCCGGCATCGCGCGATCCGCGTCGCCTATCCGGACGGGCGCATGGTCAGCATCCAGCCGGGCAGCACGATCCTCGAGGCGAGCCGCATCGGCAACATTCCGCATGCCGCGGTCTGCGGCGGACGCGGGCGCTGCTCGACCTGCCGGGTGCGCATCCTCGCCGGCGACGCGACCCTGCCGCCGCCGAGCCTCGAGGAGCTGCGGGTGCTGGCGCGGGTCGGTGCGGCCCCCGGCACGCGGCTCGCCTGCCAGGCGAAGCCGCAGGGCTTCGTGAAGGTGGTGCCGCTGCTGGCGCCCGGTGCCAGCACGCGCCAGGCGCAGGCGCGCGACGACTTTCATTCCGGCAAGGAGCGCGAGATCGCGGTGCTGTTCGCCGATATCCGCGGCTTCACCCAATTCTCCGAGCGGCGGCTGCCCTATGACGTGGTGTTCCTGCTCAATCGCTACTTCCGCGCCATGGGCGAGGCGGTGATCGCGTCCGGCGGCCATCTCGACAAGTTCATCGGCGACGGCGTGATGGCTTTGTTCGGCGTCGATGGCAAGGCGGGCAATGCCGCGGCGCAGGCGCTCGACGCGGCGCGGCGCATGTCGATCAACCTCGCCGAGATGAATGCAAGCTTCGGCGAGGAGCTGAAGGCACCCTTGCGGATCGGCATCGGCATCCATTATGGCCCGGCGATCGTCGGCGAGATGGGCTTCGGCAGCATCCACACGCTGACCGCCGTGGGCGACACCGTCAACACCGCAAGCCGCCTGGAGACCGCGACCAAGGAATTGAACTGCCAGCTCGTTGTGTCGGAAACGCTGATGCAGGCAGCGGGGCTCGCGGACCCGATCGGGCAGGCGCATGAGATCGAGCTCCGCGGACGCAGCGCAGCGCTTCACGTTTACGCGATCAAGAACGCGGCGACGCTGGAGCTTTAGATGCGAGTGCGCATTCTGATGGCCGGCATTCTGTCGATCCTGGGTACAACCTGGTTTGGCTTGTGCTTCATCCACTCGGCTTGGATGACAGGGACGCCGGTGCCAGATCCCACGCCATATCAGCGCCATGCGCTCATCTATTTCATTTTGACGGTGTCCTGCGCCTTGGCGGCTTTGGGGATTCTTATCTTCACCTGGTTCCACCGACCTGCAGGGTCACCCAAGGATACGTGACCGAGCGCACCATCCCACGCCTTGTCGCTGCCGTGTCATCGCCATAGTCTTGCCGAGATCGATCGGCACCGTCATAACCGTGCGACATCACGGGGAAACCGGAGGCAGTATGATCCCGACGTCCAATCTCGCCCGCGCGGCTCTCGTTGCGGCGACTCTCACCACCACCCAAGCTCTTGCCGACGAGGTTTCGGTCGGCACCGATGCGCAGACCGGTCTCGCGGTCACCATCTACAATTCCGACCTCGCACTGATTCGCGACCAAAGGAAGGTCGATCTCAAATCCGGCGAGAACGAACTCGCTTTCATCGACGTTTCAGCCGGCATCCGGCCGGAGACCGCTTTGCTGACCGCGCAGGGCGGCGGCTTGCAGGTGACCGAGCAGAATTTCGACTTCGACCTGCTGACCCCCCAGAAGCTCCTGGAGAAATCGGTCGGCAGCACGATTCGAGTCATCCGCACCAACCCGACCACCGGCGCCGACACGTCGGAAGACGCCAAGGTGCTCTCGGTCGCCGAGGGCATGGTCGTGTTGCAGATCGGCGACCGGATCGAGACGGCGGTGCCCGGCCGCCTGGTCTTCAGTTCGGTGCCCGCCAATCTGCGCGCGCGGCCGACCCTCGTCACCAAGGCGCTCGCCGAGAAGGCGGGGCCGACCACGGTGGCACTCTCCTATCTCTCGCATGGCCTTTCGTGGCAGGCCGATTACGTCGCCTCGCTCTCGGCCGATGAGAAAACGATCGACTTGAACGGGTTGGTGACGCTGACCAACCAGAGCGGCGTCACCTACAAGGACGCGAAGCTGCAGCTGGTCGCCGGCCAGGTGAACCAGGTGCAGGAGATGATGCGGCGTGACGTGGTGGCGCAGGGCGCGGCGATGGCGATGGCGCCTGCGCCGAAGATGGTCGAGGAGCAGGCCTTCGAATACCATCTCTATCGCCTCGACACGCCGGTCACCATCAAGGAGAACCAGACCAAGCAGGTGGCGCTGCTGGCGGCCGCCGGTGTGCCGGTGACCAAGCAGTATCTGATCACCGACGCCGCCAATGTCTGGGGCCGCTATTCGACCAGCTTCGGCGAGGCCGATCGCGTCAACGCGACGGTGAAGCTGAAATTCGTCAATGACGAGAAATCGAAAATGGGCATGCCGCTGCCCAAGGGCGTGGTCCGCGTCTACAAGGCGGACAGCCAGGGCGAAGCGGTGTTCGTCGGCGAGGATTCGATCGACCACACGCCGAAGAACGAAGATGTGAACCTGACCCTCGGCCAGGCCTTCGACATCACCGCGCGCGCGAAGCAGACCGACTTCGAGCAGATCAGCGAGCGCGTCTATGAGAACGAATACGAGGTCGAGATCAAGAACGCCAAAGCCGACAAGGTCACGGTCGATGTCCGCGAGCAGATGCCGGGCGCCTGGAAGATGATCAGGGAAAGCCAGGAGCACAAGAAGCTCGACGCCCACACCGCCGGCTGGCTGGTCGAAGTGCCGGGCAACGGCAGCGCCAAGCTGACCTATCGGGTGCGGATGGAGTTCTAAGAGTTCTCCGCGGCGAGAGTCTTCGACCCCTCACCCCAGCCCTCTCCCGCAAGGGGAGAGGGGGATTCTCTTCGCTGCAGAGCAAGATGGATTCTCGAAGGCTGGCGCACCAGCGTCCCTGTCCCCTTGCGGGAGAGGGACAAGGTGAGGGGTCGACGGGTCTCTCGGACTACTTCTTTCTTCCCCAGCACGCCACCACCCGGTGCGGAACTTGCATCGGATCGGCGGGATAATCCCGGGCCAGCATCGCGGCGTGTTCCGCGTCGAAGGCGGCGACCGCTTCGGCGCCGAGGCTGGCGCTGACGCCGGCGGAGGCGCGGATGCGGCCGCGCCAGGCTTCGTGGCTGTAGGGGATGTCGTAATCCACCCCGAACATCTCCCGGCTCTCGAAGCCGCCATGGGCGAGGTCGCGCATGTAGCGCGTGCCGCCCGGTGCGTAATTGCCGAGCTTCCAGCCGGGATTGTGCTTCTCGATCACCCGCTCGGTCGCGGCGACGACATTGTCCTTGAGCGGCAACCAGGCCAGCATGGCGATCATCAAATGCCCGCCGGGCTTCAGCACGCGCCGCGCCTCAGCCGCCGCGAGATCGCCGTCGAACCAGAACCAGCAGGTGCCGGCCGTGATGAGATCGAAATGCGCGGCGGGTTGGCCCGTGGTTTCGGCCTTCGCCTGCACGTATTCGACCGAGACGCCGGCTTGGGCGTCGAGTGCCTTGGCCTGCGCCATCATCCCCGGCGCGATGTCGAGGCCGGTGACGATGCCGCCGCGCTTGGCGAAGCCGCGCGCCAGCGTACCGGTGCCGGTCGCGAGATCGAGCACGCGCATGCCAGGGTGGAACAATCCCGCGGCTTCCATGCGGTCGAAGAACCAGTCGGCAAAGCCGGCGCGATGCTTGGCGTAATCGCCGGCGGCGTGGTTCCAGTCGGTTTTGAAGTCCAGTCCCTCAGCCATGCGTCCATTTTGCTTCTGGACAGGCGAAATGCAAGCCGGGCAAGGTGCCTTGCATGATGCGACGAAACTCCCATCCGGAAATCGCGATCGTCGGCGGCGGCATGGTCGGCATGACCTTGGCCGCGGCGACGTCGGGTGCCGGCATTTCGACCACGCTGATCGAGGCCGAGCCTTTGCCCGCGATGACCGAGGCGACCTTCGACGGGCGCTCGTCGGCCATCGCCTATGGCTCGCAGCAGGTGCTGGCCGGGATCGGCGCCTGGCAATATCTCGAGCAGGATGCATCGCCCATTCGCGAGATCCGCGTCTCCGACGGCGGCTGGCGTTCGAGCCTCGCCAAGACCGCGCATGAGAGCCCGTTCTTCGTTCATTACAACGCGCGTGACCTGCCGGAAGGCGCGATCGCTTCCGGCGCGCAGCCGCCGTTCGGCTGGATCGTCGAGAACCGCGCCATCCGCCGCGGGCTTTTGCAGCGGCTCGCCGAATCGCCGAACCTCACGCATATCGCGCCGGCCCGCGTCGCCGAGGTGCAGTTCCAGAGCGGTGCGGCCGCGTTGCGCCTGCAGAATGGAGACGAGATCCGCGCAAGGCTGGTGATCGCCGCCGACGGCCGGCATTCGGGGGTGCGCCGCTTCGCCGGGATCGGCTTCAAGGAGTTCGGCTACAACCAGACCGCCATCGTCTGCACCGTCGCCCATGAACGCGACCATCGCGGCATCGCGCATGAGAACTTCCTGCCGGCCGGTCCTTTCGCCATGTTGCCGATGACCGATGCCGATGGCATGCATCGCTCTTCGATCGTCTGGACCGAGGATCCGCGCATCGTGCCTTGGCTCTTGAGCCTCGATGACGCGAGTCTGGGGCTGGAGATCGAACGGCGTTTCGGCACGTCCTTGGGCAAGCTGAAGCCGATCGGTCCGCGCTTCTCCTATCCGATGCGGCTGCTGCTGGCGGATGCTTATGCGAAGGACGGGGCCGTGCTGGTCGGCGATGCGGCGCATGCCATTCACCCGGTGGCGGGCCAGGGATTCAATCTCGGCGTCCGTGATGTCGCGGCTCTGGCGGAGGCTTTGGTCGATGGCCATCGACTGGGCTTGGATCTCGGCAGCCTGGCGGTGCTGGAGAACTATGCGCGCTGGCGGCGCTTCGACAATCTGCTGCTGACCGGATTCACCGACGGGCTGGTGCGGCTCTTCTCCAACGACCTTCCGCCGGTGCGGCTCGCGCGCGATCTCGGCTTCTTTGCCTTCAATCTGGCGAAGCCGCTGAAGCGCATGGCGATGCGCCATGCGATGGGCGTGGTCGGCGATCTTCCGCGGTTGGTGCGCGGGCTGCCGCTTTAAGGCTCCCGGCTCAATCCCCGCTCTTCGAGTGCGCGGAGATAGGCGGCGAAGAGTTCGTCGGCGTGCTTGCCGAGGCCGTAGAGGTAGCGCCAGGTGTAGATGCCGGTGTCGTGCAGGTCGTCGAACTTGATCCGGATCGCGTAATTGCCGACCGGCTCGACGCCCATGATGCCGACATGACGGCGGCCGGTGACCAGGGTCTTCTGGCCGGGGCCATGGCCTTGCACTTCGGCCGAAGGGCTTTCGACGCGGAGCAACTCGGCCGGGAAGCGGAACTTCGAGCCGTCGTCGAAATCGACCTCGAGCACCTTCTCCTGGCTCTTCAGCCGGATCTCGACCGGCCAGACCTGGCGGACCGCCGGCGTCTTGAAGCTGCCGCTCACGCCGGGGTCATCCCCTCATCTCGTCATCGGTCAGCGGCCGCGCCTCGTCGGCCAGCATGATCGGGATGCCGTCGCGGATCGGATAAGCGAGACCGGCCTGCTTGCTGAACAGCTCCTGCTTCTTCGCGTCATAGATCAGTGGGCCCTTGGTCAGCGGGCAGACCAGGATCTCGAGCAGCTTGGGATCGACGGCGACGGGATCGGACATGGCAAGACCTTCAATGGAAGGGGCGCTGGTCGTCGGTGCGGCCGCGCACCGCGAGCTCGAACAAGGCCAGCAGCATCTCGCCCAATTGCACCAGATCGCGGCATTCGAGCAAGGCCTGCTTTTCGTCCGGCGAGAACGGGCAGAGCATGGCGAGCGAGATCACCAGCTGCCGGTCGGGCATGGCGTCGATCGCCTTCCAATCGACGGTGGCGCTGCGGGTCTCGAAATAACCCTTGAGCGTGGCGATGAACCGCGCCCGTCCGGTGAGCGTGTAGTCGCCCTGAGCGATGTCAGCGGCGAAGGCCGCGAAGTCCGGCTCGACCAGGCGGAAGCCGCCGGCAGCGCGCGGCAGCTCGTTGCGAATCTGGAACCGGATCAGCCCCGAGAGCGTGATCTGGTAGCGGCCGTCATCGGTTTCCTCGAAGGAAATGATGCGGCCGGCGCAGCCCACAGTCTCGACATCGGGCTGGAAGTCGGGATCGGTCTTGCGCTCGATGCCGCGCTGCTTCGGCTGCACCATGCCGATCAGCCGGTCGGGCTGGGCCAAGGCATGGCGGGTCATCGCGAGATAGCGCGGCTCGAAGATGTTCAGCGGCATGCGGCCGCCCGGCACCAGCAACGCGCCGGTCAGCGGGAAGATCGCCATGGTGCGCGGCAGGTCGGCGAAGCCGGGCTCGAAGCTCAAACGCGACTTCACCTGCTCCGGCGAGTCCGAGCCCATGGGATGTCGCCCTTCGTTACGAGAACATCAGCGAGGAGAGCTTCCGTCGCCCGGCCAAGGTCACCGGATCGGTCGGGCCCATCGCCTCGAAGAACTTCAAGAGCTGCTTGCGCGCCGCTTCCTCGTTCCAGGCCTTGTTCGCCTTGAAGATCTCGAGGAGCTGGTCGATCGCCGCCTCGCGCTCCCCGGCCGCAAATTGCGCGACGGCCAGATCGTAGCGCGCTTCGAAGTCCTTCGGATTGGCGTCGATACGGGCTTGGAGCTGCTGAGTCTGGCCCGCCGCTTTCTGGCCGGCTTCAGCCAGCTCGAGCGCGCTCGCGGCCGAGGCGACGGCGGGATTCTTCAGAATCTCCGGTGTCACACCGGCCAGCATCTCCTTCGCGCCGGCGAGATCGCCGGTCGCGATCGCGCAACGCATCAGGCCGGCGATCGCCTTGGCATTGTCGCTCTCATGGTCGAGCACCTGGCCGAAGATCGCGCTGGCCGCGCCGTAATCGCCTTCGGCAAACGCAGCCTCGGCCTGTTCCAGCGCTTCATCGATCGGCGAAGGACCCTGGCCGGCGGCACCCATCTTGGCGAGACGCTGCACGAACTGGCGGAGCTGGCTTTCGGGCTGCGCGCCGACGAAGCCGTCGACCGGGCGGCCCTGGAAGAAGGCATAGACCGCCGGGATCGACTGGATGCGGAGCTGCGCCGCCAGCTGCTGGTTGGAATCCACGTCGATCTTCACCAGCTTGACCGCGCCCTTGGCTTCCTTGACCACTTTCTCGATCAGCGGCCCGAGCTGCTTGCAGGGGCCGCACCAGGTCGCCCAGAAGTCGACGATCACCGGCACCTGCATCGAGACGTCGAGCACGTCCTGAGCAAATTTGTTCTGGTCGCTGTCTTTGATGAGGTCCGCGGCATTCGCGCCGGCCGGTCCGGCCCCGGGCGCATTGCCGATCAACTGGTCCATTTGGTCACTCCGATTGCGCAATTGGCTCTATAGATGGCGCGTCCCGGCTTTCCGATCAAGCCTCGGATTATCAAGGGAAATTGGCCCGTCTTATCCGCGTCTTATTGGGCAGATACGACGACCGGAACGGTGATCAGATGGGCCGGATGGCCTTCGGCCTCGAGAAAGCGCAGCAGGTCCTTCGGCGCCAACGCCGTGGCTTTGAAATTCACCAGCGGATGGGCGTGGACCACGTCCTGGCGCAGCAGATCCTCGTCCAGCACCATGCGGACCGCCTTGCCCTTGTCGTTGATGACGGCGAAAGGCGTCACCGCGCCGGGGATGACGCCGAGATATTGCATCAGGCGATCGGCACTGCCGAAGGAGAGCTTCGCCGCGCCGCCGGTGGCGCCGGTCAGCTTCTCGCCCAGGGCCTTCAGATCGACCCGCTTCGATTCCTCGACGGTCACCAGCCACATCTCCTCCTTCTTGTTGCGCAGGAAGAGGTTCTTCACATGGCCGCCGGGGAGCATGCCGCGCAGCCCCTGCGATTCCTCGACGGTGAAGACCGGCGCGTGATCGACCGTGTGGCTCGAAATGCCGAGCTCGCCCAGCCGGGCCAGCAGCTGGTCCGGGCTGGTCGGCAGGTTCTTCTGCATCTCGTAAGGATCTTGGGCCGGATCTGACATGTTGAGTGCCTGAAAACGAAAACGGGCCGGCAAGGTATCGGCCGGCCCGCTCTGGTGCAACCGCCGTCCGGTGAGGGAAGACGACGGCTGTGTTGTGGGAATTCGCTCAGACGACGTTCAGTTCCTTCGCGATGTTGTTGCGGGTCGCGTTGGAATACGGGCAGACCTGGTCCGCTTCCTCGACCAGCGCCTTGGCCGCGGCCTTGTCCATGCCGGGCAGCGAAACGTCGAGCTTGGCGGTCAGGCCGAAGCCGCCTTCGGAGCGCGGGCCGATGCCGATGGTCGCGGTGACCGTGGCGTCCGCCGGAATCGGCTGCTTCTTCTGCGAGGCGACGAACTTCATCGCGCCGATGAAGCAGGCCGACCAGCCCGAGGCGAAGAGCTGTTCCGGATTGTTGCCCGCGCCGCCCGCGCCGCCCAATTCCTTCGGGGTCGAGAGCTTCACTTTGAAGGTGCCGTCCTTGGTGGCGGCTTCGCCGTCGCGGCCGCCGGTCGCGGTGGAAGTGGTCGAATAGAGCACGTTCACGGACATGGGTGTTCTCCTTTGCGGGTGGTCGGGATGGATTGATTGTGTCTCGGTGAGAATTACATAGTAGACAATTCAATCGTGCGCAATTAAAATCTTGTGACCGTCATCACGCGACCTGGAAATCAAACACCCCGGGCGGCGACCGGTTCAAGGAGCGGAGAATGAGCAAGGCTTCCGAAACTGCCCGGGCTGGCGAGGCGCTGAAACTCGACAACCAGCTCTGCTTTGCGGTCTACGCCGCGGCCCATGCCTTCAACGCGACCTATAAGCCGCTCTTGGAGCCGCTCGGCCTCACCTATCCGCAGTATCTGGTCATGCTGGTGCTGTGGCAGGAGGACGGCGTCACGGTCTCGGCGATCGGCAGCCGGCTTGGCCTCGATTCCGGGACCCTCACCCCGCTGCTGAAGCGGCTCGAAGCGGCCGGGCTGCTCAGTCGGCTCCGCGACGCGGCCGATGAGCGCCAGGTCCGGATCACCCTGACGGCGCCGGGGCGGGCCCTCAAAGCGAAGGCCAAGGGCATCCCCAAGGAGCTGCTTTGCGCCTCCGGGCTCGCGCTGGAAGACATCGTGGCGCTCAGGGGAAAGCTCGAATCGCTTGCCGCCAATCTCAGGGCTTTCGAGACCGAGTCCGCGTAAATCTTTGAAGAAAAAGGCCCATTGGCCGCTTGCAAATGGAAATCCGGCCGCTATGATGCGCGCCGCTGCCCGGCCGGGACACCCTTCCCGGCCCTCTCTATAATAGGCAGACGGAGCGCGGGCGTAGCTCAGGGGTAGAGCACAACCTTGCCAAGGTTGGGGTCGAGGGTTCGAATCCCTTCGCCCGCTCCAAAATATCAATCACTTACATCGTAAAGACTTGCTTCCCCGCCACTCGGCACGATGCCGGGGAAGCATGGGGGAAGCAGATGAGAGCGCATTTCGGCGTACACGCCTGCAATCAAATCGGCGTGAGCTCCGCCCACTTCGGTCAAGGTCGTGGCGGGCATCTGCAGTTCGGTGAACTAACTGATAGGCTGCTCGAGCAGCCTGAAACAATGCCGAAGCTCAGGAGACGAGAATGCTCTCGATTAGGCGAGGCCGGCATATTTTGCTCATAGACAGGAACGAGCAGGCGGCTTTCGTTTGGCGGAAACTCATATGGCTACTACATGATCCGGGAGTTCGCTCGCGATGAAGTCCTTTGCGCGCTGAAAGAATATAGCCATGAGTCAAATTGAGGATGGCGAGCGGATCGAGATCGAGCTACGCGACATTCCGCAATCGCTCATGGATACCGTCCAAGAGGGATTGTCGCCCTTTCTTGCCTGCATGGCGATCATCGACCGCTATAAGACGCCCATCGCAGTCGGCTCTGGAACGTTTGTTAAACTGAACGATCGGCCCTGCATCCTGACTGCCGCGCATGTCTGGCGCAGAATCGAGAAGGCGGGCGGAATGCTCTTCTCCTTCGGCCAGGCGGCAGAGGGCTTTTCAATCGACGCCAAAGTCATCAACGCCCACTCATTCGGCGATGGCTCCGAACGAGAATGGGGACCGGATCTCGCCTTGCTCGAATTGCCGCCACCAGAGGCGGGCATCATTGCCTCAAAAAGGATATTCCTTAATCTCGGGATGCAGGCCGAGATCAACGAGCACGCGCCGACGCCGGCAGAAACCGACCTACTTATAGTCTGTGGCAATGTCGCCACAATGAGCCGACTGGAGCAGCAAGGAAAGATTGCTACGCTCAACATGCACGGGGAAGCTTTGTTCTCGGTCGCTGCAGATATTCACCACCGAGACGGCCTCGACTTCATCGATGTCGGTGTCAATCACGATGTCAAGGGAGTACCCGAGAAGTTTGGAGGCGTAAGCGGCGGGCCGCTGTGGACGGTCACTATAGCGAAGTCCCGGAAAACCGGCGCGTTCACCTGGGACGGCAGGCGGCGCCTCATTGGAGTCGCCTACTGGGAGTCCGCGCGAGAAGAAGCCCGCCGCATCGTGCGTTGCCACGGTCCGGCGAGCCTCTATGACACAGCCCTTAAAGACTGGACCGCTTCCGTTGCTTCGGGGCGCGTGACCGCGCCGGTTTGAGTTTCGCCTTGATGATTTCCTCAAGTGGCCGAGGGTCGGACCATCGGCCACGCTGATAGGCATGCACACGCCAATTTCTGAACGTGCGCGATACCCAGACAAGCCATGCCGGCGCGTTCCCTTCGCTCAGATCCAGCTTTGTCACGCTGTAAGTGTATTCGCCGGCGCACGCCAGGACCAAGCCGACAACCCATACATCATCGAAATAAAGGGGCGCAGGCAACTCCTGAGTCAGACGGGTGGGAAACCACCGGCCGGCATCTCGATGAAGCATTACGACCAACGTCTTTCCGGACGCGTAAGCGTTCCCACCTTTCGCTCGCTTCTGTTTGATCGCTGCAAGGATCAAGGCAGTTGAATCGCTGCCTTCCAACGTGCGAGCACGCGGCACGATGATGTGCTCCGTCGTGGCGACTGCGCCGGACTTTCGGTCGACAATGATGCCGTCGCCGCCCTCAGGATCGCTCACGAAGGTCAGCGCCTCCGAACCGTACTCGTGATTGATGGCCGCGCAGATCAGCCAGTTCCCTAGGATCTCCCTGGGCCGCGCACCGTGGAATAGCGGAAGTGGCGGACCGGTCTCGATCGCTTGCCCATCCCGAACGAACGGCTTCAGCTGCCGCAAGGCGACAGCCATACTCTTGAAAGCTTTCGCGTCGGGATGGATCAGTCGAGCTGGTCTCCGCATGGGCAATTCTGGCAGAGACGCAAGCACTTTAAAAGAGACCAGGATTTCGCCCATCAAGCTACGACAAATAAACCTAGCTCGCCACCGTGCCTGGTTGGTACGTTGCTTGATAAACGCAATCGTACGGAGGCGCGCGATGTCTAAGCCGAGACGGCTAAAGTCCTTTAGGGTGCGGCTGCCGGACCTGCTCACCGCGATCATCCGATTTGAGACACCAACCGGTCTCGCGACAGAATTTGTCTGCGACCCGATGGATTTGCGCAATCTTGCCGCCAAGCTCAACGAGTGCGCCGATCGTGCAGAACAGCCCGTTATCCGGCCAGTAGCATCCGCGGAAGGAAGCCAGCTTGCACAAGCGAGCAACCCCAATGGGCGCTGGGATTTCTCGATTACCGACGACCGACGCCGCGCGCTGTTAAAGCTTCAAACCCCAGATGGCTCTACTCTGGAGTTGATGCTTCCACCGGCCGATATTCATCGATTCGCCGAGCAAGCCTTGAAGACTGCCGCACTGTTAGTGACTCCGAGCTCTGAAACCGTAAACTGATTCTAGGTCCTGGGCGGGTAGCTGAGAAAGTACGCTGGCGGACCGCCGACGCTAAACCCCGCGCGGCGGTAGAAGTCCTCCAACCAAACCTGTTCGGCGTCCGGACACTCCGCAGTCTTAATCGGGGCCACGTTTCCCCAAAGTGGCACACCATAGCGGTCGCTGATCTCTTGCAGCCTACGAAGAGCGGCCGCTGCCTTGCCCGACGGTTCACGCGTCGTCCGCTCGAACTTCTTGATCCACGCGGCACCGGCTTCCCAGCTGAGCCAAATGGCAATTCCGTCGAGCTCGCGAAAGGCACCATCTAGCGGAATACCCTTTCCACCAACTCCAACCGAACGGGCGGACGGCACTGAGATCGCGAGCCAGTCGGCTTTGGCCGCTTCTATTTGCGTCACAAAGTCACCGGGTGACAATCATTGCTCGTCGCGACAACTGTCGCGTACCGCACATAGGCACCCTACAGCTGATTAGTAGGACCGGCTGGCGAAGGGTCGAAAAGATCCAGGTCAAGCTGCGACAATAGCCAACCAAGCGGAAAGTGTTGATCTGATCGGCAGCTTGGGCAATGAAGAACTTCTCCGACGAAGAAGCGAGGCGCGTCAGCCTTTTTGACCTTGGTCGGCTTCTCGCAAATAGGGCATTTTAAATAATCTTTGAAGTGTCGGTTCACTAAAGCAGTCATTCCAGAGCGGTCATTAGTGAACAATGCCTCAAACGCTCCGATTGACGTGAAAAGCATCCAGTCCCGGTACTTCTTGCTAGGCTCTCGCATCCTACCATAGAGCTCAAGCTGCATGAGATTCAGGAACAATAGCAGCGTTGCTAAATCGGCGTACGTGCTTCCCTCATAGATGTCGTTATCTCTCGGATCCTTGAAAATAAAGTTGATGTTGTAGTTCTCGGTCCGGATTTTTGAATACTCGGTAACAAGGTGTGTCGCCTTATCGAAGAGGCCGGCAAACCCCAGGTCGTTTCCACGGTCGAACACGACGCTATACACAGACTCAGCATCTATAAGGTCTGCTCCACGACATGCCTTGATCGCGGTTTTTAGGAGAGCCTTTGTCCCGTCCTCATTCAACTCTCTCTTATTGAGGAGATTCTGCGCGTCGGACTTCATTCTTTCGAAGAAAGCGGTCTCGTCTGCGCATAGTTGAGCTGCTATCAGCATGCCCTCTTTGAATGGCTTTCGGAGTAAGTTGAAAGCTACAGAAAACTTCCGCTTCTCGAGTGCGCGAAGTCCTTCGTAGATAAAATTCAGCATGTCGGCATATAGTGCATTGGATAAGTGGTTTACGACCGCTCGCCGCTCTAGGTCGCGCCGCCCCGATTTCGCCAAAAAGTCTAAGACATGCATGCCACTGAGCAGGAGATTGCGATCTTCCTCAGACTCAATTTCAAATTTTATATGTCCGGCTTTCTGGATATCCATCTGCCTGAGTAGCTGCAGCATCAAGTCATGAAGATGAAAGCAGAACTCATGCGCGGCCCAATGCTCTTCTGGGATCTTCGCTAAACGGCTGGGTTCAATAAGGTGGATACTTTTCATCAGTCGAATCTTGCCTTGTGCCAATCTTAGCCGTCTAGCCCATCGATGCGGTTCTGGACTTCTGCCACGCCCATCTTGAAACCCATGTTCATCACGATCTCCTCGTCGGCCGCCTCTCTCGGCGCCTCCATCTCGTTCATCGTGTATTCAACTAGGTTCGCCTTCGTCTCGCGATCCACTCGGCGAGAAAAATTGTCGGCAGCTGTCACCCGAACGGAAAGACCGGTGTAGCCGGAACCGTCTAGATCCCTGAACACGAAGAACACGTCGATGGCGTAACCTCGGTCGGTGAAGGTCTGATGAAGCATTGTCGGCCCTCTCCTGGTTGAGGTATTTCCGCTGTCACGCAGTCGCGACTTGGCAGAAGAACATGCGCGCGCCGACAGCAGTGGGTCAACTGCCTGGCTTCGATTATTAGCCAAAAATTGTGGTAAGTCTGGTCGGCCACTGAGAAACCGTTGAGATGGCGTTCGGGAATGATGCCGATCGGAACAGCCGCGTATCTGTTGCAAGACGGCGTTTGGCGAGAGTAACGACGCACTATTGAACTGACGCTATGTCGGGCGACCAATGCTGACTGAGTGGTCGAGAATGGAGCCTTGCTATATGCTGTATGACAGACGACGCGTTCGAAGTCGTTGGTTCGGCAGCAAGTTTTGACTTACAATGGCGAAACTTAAAGCATAGGGTTCAGGTGCGGTGGATGCGTCTGCTCCATAACATGTGTGCCGCCTCTCCAGTCTCAGAGACAAACATTGCGCCACTGATCGGCTCCGGAAGCATGGGGTCATCTAACTTGATTTTCAGATAATCCTTCGGACTCAGCCCACTCGTCTTCGCTTCCCACGCGTCTCCAATCCGCGAGTTTCCCACATACACCCGAAACGCCGGCGCCTTCTTGCTGGTCCGATTATCATTCGGCACCAGGCGCACCTTGGCATTGATTGTGAGCGTCCGGATCGTACCAACCCAACCGCCGTCCTTCGCCGATGTGAACATCCCGATCACCGCCATTGCCTACGCCCCCTCCCCTCCACCGCTAGGCTGCTGAGCAGCAAGCCTCTTGCGACGGCCTCGCCGCGGCTGGGGTTCGACGATCGGAAGCTCCCGAACCTCTTTCCTCGCCTTGGCAAAACCCCGATCGCCTTCGAGAAAGCTTGTGAGCATGAAGGGAATGAGCTCTTCCACGGATTCAGCCTCTCCGTATGCCGCACGATAGACTGCGGCGTACTCCCGGAGAGCCTGGGCGAGATCAGGCTGCGCCGTGAACGTCATCTTGACCGGAACACGATCCGGGAGTTTCGCCAGCTTCAAGTCCGGCATGCCCTCTCCTTCATCCGCGATATGGCCGGAGCACGAGATCCTTCTCGACGATCACGCGGAGCGGCCATCCGGGCCGGACGGTGATGGTCGGTTGGATGTTGAGATTCTTCTCGACCAGGCGCTGACCGGCTTCATTGGTACTTTGCTGGGTCGAGTGCCGCAGCGCTCGGACGAGATCAGTTTCATCGTTGCCGAAGCCGAGCTCCGTCCCAATGCCGAGCAAGGTTGCGAGTGCGACACCCTTGATGATCCGCCAGGTATGGAAATCCACCTCATCCTCAAGCCCGGCATATCCGGCGGCATCCGTCGCCGGCAGATTGTCGATCTCGATCGAAGAACCATCGGGCAGGATGATGCGACGCCAGATGACGAGCGCACGCGATTGGCCGAAGGCGATCACGCTGTCATAGCTGCCGATGAGGCGCGATCCCTGGGCCCGGAATAGGCCCGACCGGTCGCCGCATTCTTCGGCAAACCCAACCCGGCCTTGGCCGAACCCCAAGGCTGCACCCAGGGCACTCGCCCCTGCTCAAGGTCCCGGATGATCCGGCCTGTGACCTCCTGATAGAGGCTCGGCCGCCCCTCCGCCCCTTCTTGAATGGGCTGCTCGCCGCTGCTCTGCCGTCCGGCTTTCCTGGCCATGGCCTCGCCTCCGCTCCGCTAAAAGCCGCGCGCTTTCCCCGGCAAGCGGGGTGGGCGGCGCCTTGCGACCGGAAAGGCCCGACGTCAGAGGCGGGCCGCACCGAAGGCCGGAACGTGAGTGGAGGACCCAAAGCGAAGCGGAGGGTTGCGGCACGCCGCGGCGGGCCTAGAAGGGAGCGCCGCCCACACCGCGCCGCAGGGAAAGCAAAGGACAAACGGCATCGCGCGAAGGCGCGATGGCCTCAGGAGCCCGCGCCAGTGGGCGCAGCGTCAGGGGGCGACGCCGAAGGGCCGAGACGCCATGCAAGCGCAGCGACGCGGCGGCTCGGTTCACGAGCACCCGGCGCGCGCGTCAGCGCGCGGACGCCCACTGACTGGAGGCGAAGCAAATCAGCAGGCCAATGCTGGAAGAGCGGCCGATCGACTATCGCTTAGATCTTGCGGGTTTCTTTATTCGCTCGACCAGAGCTGCAGGCTCGACTTCGAGCACGTTGGCGAGTTTCTCCAACATCGTCAGGCTGGCACTGTAGACACCGCGCTCCAGGGCGCTGATATAGGTCCGATCTATGTCGGCCTCCAGCGCAAGCGCTTCTTGCGAGAGCCGTCGCTGATGACGGATCCTTCGCAGATTGCGCGCAAAATCCTCTCGGATACCCATGCATGAGAGGTCATCCGGTTGTCGAGGATTCCACCACGGAGTATACTCTACAAAGGTCGGCGACCGCTTCCGCCAAACAATGAACCGAGAGCACAGCGATGGATTTCAACGTCGCGCCGCCAACCGAAACCCGCTTCACCGAATACGATGAGCGGCACATGGCGCTCTATCTCAGCCTGCTCCATGCCAAGGCCAAAGGCACTTCTGACGCCCTGATCGCGCGGGACATCTTCGGTATCGATGCTGCGCTGGAACCGGACCGCGCGAAGACTGTGATCGAGAGCCATCACCGGCGCGCCCTCTGGCTCTCTGGGTCCGGATCGCAGCATGTGCTGGAAGATCCGATCGAACTGGCGCCAAGGGACCGTAAGCACGGATCCTGATGCCCGCTGGCGGCCTACAGACGGGCGGGTCGTCCGAGCCCTCCGCACAATTCCCAGGAATTCCAAAGGTTTGACCGGAGGGCTGCCGCCGTCCAGAGGCGCCTCTCCTTATATACGGGCCCTCTGGACTCTGTCGGGCCCATGTTCTTAATTTGTTCCTATGACCAAATTCTGGGTCCGGCACATTCAGACGCTGAACGACGCCTGGCGCGCCGGCCGCCAGCTCTGGGTGCTGTGCCGTGGCTGTGGCAGCGCCCGGAAGCTGGATCCCCGGAACCTGGTCGTCGATCGGGGCGACATGACGCTCCGGGAATTCCAACAGAAGCTCCGCTGCCGGAAGTGCAAGCAGCGCCGCGCAGCGATCGTCGTCCACGACGAAGAGCGGCCAGGGCGCTAGGCATGGGCCGCGGACGATGGAGCCGTTGGGGTCGCGACAGCTGCGAAGGATGGAGCCTCGATATCGGCGACACGCTCCGCGGCCAGGCGGTGAAGAACGCCGATGGCACCTGGCGCGCCTCCGTGACCTCGGTCGATATGGGGCAGCATGAAACCAGAGAACAGGCCAAGGAAGCCGTCGAGCAGTACATCCGCCGCTGCATGGCGATGATCCTCGAAGACTGGACGATTTACTCAGCGGCACAGGAAGAGCGACCTCGGCGCTAGACGGTGGAGAGGCGCGGGTACATCGTTAAACGACGGCTCAGGGGCGTTTTGCCTGCGTCTTCTCGCCTTCCTTCCGAATGGTCTCGACCACGAGTGACCCTTCCGGGAGCGGCCGCAGCAAGTCGGCCTCCGGCTTCGAGAGATAGAGCCAAGCCGCCCAGTCTTGCGGCTGCAGCACGACGATCTGCCGATCGTGGTAGGGCGCCACGTCCGGACCAGGCTCAGTGGTCAGCATCGCGAAGGATGGGGGCGTGCCGTCCGCACCGTCGCGCCAGATCACGGCAATCGCCATGAACGGTGCGTCCTTGAGAGAAAATCGATGCTTGGCTTTCGGCGACTTCGTGCCGGTGAACTCGAAGAATGCAGAGGCCGGGATGAGGCCTCGGTTGGACTGATCGAACTTGCGCCCTTCGCTCCGCCAATTGAAGACCGGGCCGCCCTTCGGGCGCGCCGGCGGAAAGGCGAAGCGCATTTGGACGAGCTCGACTACGTTTCCGGAGGCGCGCATGACCGGTCCGGCGTCGCTGATACGAATGCTGGCGGCCTGGGGCAGATCAACTTCGCCCTGCTCAGCTGGAATCCCAAGCTCGAGTGCCTGCATCATCTGGCAGTATTGGGACCAGGCGACGATCTGTTCATACTCGTTGCACATCGGCGTATTGGGGCCGATTGCATGGAGCCAGTCAATCCGAGGGTGTTCGGACGCCGGCCCGGCCCCTATTCGGCTGACTTCCATACTGCTGCCGCTATTGCAGGAGGTCCAGATACCCGCCGCGCATCAGGTGCAGACCCCGGGCAACAGCCCGCCTCACCCGGTCGCGCAAGTGATCGTGCGCGTCGCTCCAATCCGCCTTCACACGGGCCTCGCCGACAAGATCCTTGGCGATCATGCGGTCTGACAGGCCGGCGAGCCGGCCGTCCAATGCTTGAAGGACGATGGAGTATCGGCCGCCGCGCGGATCGGCCGGAAACAGCTTGGGGTCGAGGCGACCGGTGCGATTGATATGATTCAAGCGGCGCAGGCTGTCGATACGCTGCGGAACGACATTTCGGTCGGCGAGGACGTCAATGAGCAGCCTTGCGGGCTGCAAAAGGCTCGTTCCAGAACTGCAAAGTTGAAGCGAGCGCCCCGCATCATGAAGGAGGAGATGTTGGCGACGTTGTTCCGAAATCAGCGTCCAGCGCAGCGGAAGATCCGAGAGGCGAAACGCGCCCGAGGTGTGGCCAGGCGCTTTTGCCAGAACCTGGAGCACATCGGAACAGCGGCACGGATCCCAGAGGACCGACGCCGTCAACACATCCTTGCTTGGGGAATCGCTGAAAGATCAACCCCCATCGTGCCAGACGCTCTCGTGCGTCGGCACTCAAACGGATTGCGGTGGCCGCGAGATCATGCCGGTGACCGAGGTGTTCTTGCCAATCTCGTGCGAATGCCGGGTTGCGGCGCAGGAACTCCCAGGCCCAACCACGACGGGCGAGGATCCCGGCCAGGGTTCGCGTGTTGCCCGGCACGCCTCTCACGTCGGGAACTCCCGCAGAGGAAGCGTCGCCGGACCGCGGAAGTCGCCCGAGAGCGCTTCGGTCCCGGTCATGTGCCGGCTCCGATGACGGGCGCCCAAAGGACGGGCCCGGCAATCTCTCCGGCAAGCCGGACGCTCGCCAGGGCTTCGATAGACACCTCGAGATAGCCGGCGACCGCCGCCGTGGATCCGATGGTGCGCGGCTCGCCGATCCGGCGAAGCGGCCAGGATGCCCGGCGCAAGATCCGCTCAACCCTGAGGTCGGTGACCGTGACGATATCGATCAGCGAACGCGACAGGCCGAACTCGATCATCCCCGCAAAGAGCTCGAAGGTCGCCTGCGAAAGGCCGACGGTCTGGCTCTTAGTTCCAGACGGAAGATCGACCGCGAACCTGCTGCTCTCCCAGATTTCCGGCGCGGCAGGCATCGCCTTGCCGTCCAGGAGTTCCGGGAACACGTCGCGAAGCATCGTGGAGCCGGTGGTCGGCAGCAGCCGTACACAGCCCTGGATGAACGCATCGGATCCGCGCTGCAGAAGATAGGCGGGCGTCAGACTGTCGAAGCGATCGATCTCGAGCCCTTGCCGGACCTCAACACCCCAATCCAGGCGCTCCTTAAAGACCCGGCAGCGCAGCTGATGCATTTCGCGCAAAGGCGCAGCGAAATGCTGATGATGTTCCGGCGGTATCAGCTGTATCACGGCTTCCTCCATCTGGGTCATCGAGGACCCATTGGAGGCTGCCGAGCGATGGCCTACTACCTGGGCGGGTACCCAGGTTCACGGACAAGCGTCCTAGCGCTGCGATCTGGACTCGCCCAGAATCGCGACGGCTTGCTGAATCGACCGCACGTTGAGTTTGGCGCGCGCATTGTCGAGATGAAACGCCGCGGTACGACGCGTTATGTCCAGAATCTGGCCGATGTCCCGAGCCGCCTTCCCACGCGCCGCCCATTCGAGACATTCGAGTTCCCGCTTGGTCAATGCGACGCCGTCGACGATCCGCGCTGTGCCGAGGAGGCGCCGCGCATGACGGTGAAAATAAACGGCCATGAGCTGAAGCACGCGGCCATGCAGGTCTATCGACCGCTCCAACGTGGGCGCCGGGCCATCGGCGGCGAAGGTCAGAGCTGCGACCTCCGTCCGTCGCTCGCGGATCGGTATCGTATAACCCCACCGGATTCCAAATGACGATGCTTCATCAAAGAATCGCTCCTGGAGCTCAGAGCGATTGGAGGACGTCAGGCTTTCGCCCCAGACGAACGGCTCGTCGGACGTCCCGGCAAGCGAGATGACGGGATCGACCCGGTCGTATCGGTTTGCCAAATACTGATCGGTCCAGTCCTTGGCATAGTTCGACACCAGCCAGGATGCCGCCTTGAGACCGATCGGAACTGAAAAGTAGGCAAAGAGTGGAAGATCGAATGCTTCGGCGACTTCCGCCAACGCGGAATGGAGCGACTTAGAATCGATGCCATCCGTCAGAGCGTCGACGAACGATTGAAAGATCCGCTGCATTCGAATCTCCCTTCGCCGAGGGCTCGCGTGCCTTCCAGGAACTCGTCGGGCGTGACAGTCCGGCGTGTTCCCATTCCAACATCCGCCCTCTGTTTCCGGTTCTCGACTCCCTCAGGGTTGCTGCCCAGAGTGCCTGGACCTAGACGAACGCCTGAGCCGACATGGTGACTGGCCCGTCCACAACGCGAGTCCGCAGCGCGTGCACCAGAAAGCCGTCGTAGCCTTCCGCGTCCATGCAAGGAAGGTCCATTGTTCCCATCTGCTGGCCTGATCTGCTTTGCGCCAAAGTCTGTCGTCCGTGCTATTCAAGGACGATTCGCGGGAAGTACAGCGAAACCACATGGACCGGTTTGTTGACGAGTTCGCTGATGACGAGATCGCCGCAGACGCTGCACAGCAGATAGGCATCCATCGGCGACATGTTATGCGACCGCGCGAGATGGTCGATCATTTGCATGGATGCCATCCGAGCCGCCTCCATCAGGTCAGGTGAAACACCGCAGGTGACGTGATAGCCGGAGCCGTCCAGATGGCGCGCCACCGGTCCGGGCGTTGTGAATTGCGGGCCTTTGAGTCGTGCATCCTTGATGAGTTCGACCTTGAGCGCGATCGACATTGGGCTTTCGAGCGCGGTTCCAGCTAGTTCGCCATGACCCTGCGCCGCATGCGTATCGCCCACCGAGAGAAGGCCGCCCGCAACCTCTACCGGGAGATAGAGAACCGTGCCGACCGAAAGATCTCGAACATCGAGATTGCCCCCGGTGCGATAGGGCGGCAGGGCGGAATGGATCCCGGGAGCAGCGGGCGTCAGCCCAATGATGCCCGGGAATGGCTTCAGCGGCACGGTGGCCAGATCGCTGTACATTGCCGGCTGTTTGCAGCTCCGATCATAGTGCCAGATCTTCAGATGCGGATCCGGAAACTGGTCGGGCAAGATTCCGTAGCGCGGTGTCACTGAGCTCCAACCCCAGCCGGACGGCATGAACTCCCGGATGGTGACCTTCAATGCGTCGCCGGGCTGCGCACCATCGACGAATATGGGACCGGTCAATGGCGCGAACCTGCTGTGATCCAAGCCGGCGAGATCCTCCACCTTCGTCTCGGGCGTAATTTCACCACCGGCGGCATCGATGACCTCGAACTCGACCGTATCCCCCGGCGCAATCATCTGGGTCGGGTTGTGATCTAAGCTCCATCCGAAGTGGTGGCGATGGGCGTGGATGGTGTGGTCGTGCTCGATCGGCATGAATGATCCCTGAATTGAACTCACTGCGGGTCGCTGGGCGCCGCACGGCCAAGCCGCTGCCGGATGTCGTAAGGTGGTTCGGGATCATACTCCATATAGGCTTGCGTCTCCTGGGCGATCAGGTCACCGAAGATCTGGCCGACCAGCCAAAGACTCATGTCAATTCCGGCGGAGACTCCCGCGGCGCTGATGAACTTCCCATCGCGCACGTAGCGCTGATTGGTGACCACCTCGACGTCCTTCCGCGCCGCCAATTCGCTCAGGAACTGCCAATGCGTCGTCATCTTGCGCCTCGCCGTCAATCCGGTCTGCGCCAGAAGACGGGCGCCGGTGCAGACGCTGGCGACCCAGCGCGCATCTTCCGAAGCCTTGCAGATCCATCGTAGCGTTGGCGCGCTGATGCACGCCTTCCGGGTTCCATAACCGCCCGGTATCACCAGGATGTCCAGTGGCGGGGCTTCGTCAAATCCGCAATCGGCTGAGACGCGCAAGCCATGCGCACAGCGCAGAAGTCCGGACTGTTCGGCTACGGAAAGTGTCTGGAGATCGGCGCCACAGTCCCGTGCCGCACCGAACACCTCCCAGGGACCGACAAAGTCCAGCTCCTCGACACCCTCGAAGAGAAGAACGCCGATGACCGATCCCGCGGTCTCATCTGACATCGAGGCGGCTCCGGGCGGCGGGGCGATACCGCGCAACAATCATCGACACCCGGGCGCAGGCTCCTATCCACTGCCGCATTTCGTTCGACATCGGCGCGTCGAGTATAGGTTGGCGCTGGCGGCAGGCTTGCTCCGCTGCCGCGAGCCGGGTATCGAAAGCGGGCGCGGGACCTGTGAGGGCGGCCTCTTCGCGATCGAGCACATCGATGCTCGCGGCAAAAGCGCTTGTCGTGGCAGCCACGCGCGCCATCTTCCCTTCGCCGCAGCCGCAGTGAACATCATCGGTTGCCGGCGATGCGGTCAGGAGCGCTGGCGCGATACCGGTTTCGACTGGCCCGGCATTGATGGAGAGCGCCAGCATGCAGAGCGCGCCCGGCAATGCAAGGCGGCCAAGCGAGATCATGAGCGAGCCGCGCCGCCGGAAGCCGCCTTGAGACTTCCCGACACGAAACTCGGTGCGATCGTCGTCTGCGTGATCGGGCTCGGCGCCGCGGGTCCGACGGCCTCGCCGAGTAGGATCCCGGCTTCCGCCGGCCAGCCGATCCAGACCTCCTTACCGACCATCTGCCCGCCATGCAGGCCCCTCTCGACGTTCTGAGCGGCCACCGCGAGCGGCCGCTCGAGATTGGCGACTTCCACATAGTAATGGCTACGGTCACCGAGATAGGCGTGATTCACCAGGCGGCCGCGGATGCTGTTGAACGCGTTGGCGTCGAACGGGCTATCGCTGATGCGCAGCTTCTCCGGCCGGACCGCCAATGTCACCCGTCCCAGGGGCAGCCTTTCGCCGTCCCCGAACCGCGCCAGCAGTTGACCAGCCGGACCGGCGTCAACCACACCGACGTCGCCGTTGGCGCCGATCAGGTTTCCATCGATGAAATTCATCGTGCCGATGAAGCCGGCGACCTCACGACAGCGCGGGACCTCGTAGAGTCGTTCGGCGGTGTCAATCTGCAGGATACGTCCTTTGGACATGACCGCGATCCGGTCCGACATCGTCAAGGCTTCTTCCTGGTCGTGAGTGACGAAGATGAAAGTGATGCCGACCGAGCGTTGCAGTTGTCGCAGTTCGAGTTGCATCTCCTCACGCAGCTTCTTGTCGAGCGCGCCCAGAGGCTCGTCAAGCAGTAGCACTTTCGGCTTGCAGACGAGGGCACGTGCCAGTGCGACCCGCTGGCGTTCACCGCCGGAGAGCTGATTGGCCCGCCTTTGCCCATAGCCGGACAATTTGATGAGCCGCAATGCCTCCTCTACGCGCGCCCCGATCTCCCGCCGGTCCAGGCGCTGGTTGCGGAGTCCGTAGGCGATGTTCCGCTCGACATCGAGATGCGGAAAGATCGCGTAGTTCTGGAAGACCATGTTGGTCGGGCGCCGGTTGGCCGGAACCGTGGACATCTGCTGGCCGTCGATCAGGATATCGCCCGCAGTCGGCATTTCGAATCCCGCCAGCATGCGCAACAGCGTAGTCTTGCCGCAGCCGGAGGGACCCAGCAGCGAGAAAAACTCGCCGGAGCCAATCTGGAAACTGATGTCGCGGACGGCCTTAATGCCGCCGAAGCTCTTCGAGACGTTCTTGATGGCGATGAAATCTTCCATGGCACTCATGCTGTCACCAGTTCCGCGGGTTTCTCGGCAGGCAGGCCACGACGACGCAGCCATTCGGAGAAGACGACCATAATCACGGAGCCCACCAGGATGCAGCTGCCGAGCGCCAGCACGCCGGGCAGCAACTGAGGAAAGCGTAGCTGGCTGAAGATCAGCACCGGCAGCGTCGCTCGGGTGCCGCTCATGAAGGCGGCGACCAGGTACTCATCAAAGGACGCGCTGAAGCAGAGCAGGAGGCTGGAGACGATACCGGGCCAGGCCAGCGGAAAGGTCACGCGCCAGAAGGTCTGCCAGGCATTGTCGCCGAGGTCGGACGCGGCCTCTTCTAGGCTGCGGTCGAAGCCTTCGAAGCGCGAGATCATGATCAGCATGGCATAGGGCACGCAGAGCATGACATGCCCGGCCGCTACGGTCAGCAGTGAGAGTTCGAAGTCCAGAAGCTTCCGGACCACGACCAACAATGCTATCGCCAGGACCAGTGATGGAATCACCAGCGGAAGCATGATGAAGCCGACGATCGTCGCTTTGCCGGGGATCGGATAGCGCGTCACCGCCTTTGCCGCCAGGACACCGAGGACAGTGCTTACGACCGCGACGGCAACTCCGACCTGGACGCTTGCGATGAGCGAGCGCATCAGTTCCTCGTTGGCCGCCATCTGACGATACCATTCGAAGGTGAAGCCGTTCAGAGGGAAGGCGACGTAGATGCTGTCGTTGAAGGAAAACAATGGAAGCAGCAGCACCGGTCCATAGAGAAAGACCAAGTAGCCAATGGCATAGAGGTTGAGGCCGTCGAGGCGGCGTGCGCGTTCCATTCTATCTCAACTTCAGCTTTTGACGGCGGTGTCCGGTCCCCCACAGCAGAGCGCAGACGATCAGGGTGACGGAGAGCATCATGACGATAGACACCGCGGCGCCGAGCGGCGGATCATCCGATCGGTTGAAGAGCTGCTGGATGACATTGCCGATCATCAACCCGTCCGTGCCGCCGACCAGGGTCGGCGTCACATAGTCACCGACGGTCGGGATGAAGACCAGCAAGGTTGCCGCCAGCGTCCCGGGCATCGAGAGCGGCAAGGTGATGCGCAGGAAGCGCTTGATCGGGCCATCGCCAAGATCAGTCGCCGCCTCGAGCAGAGAGCGGTCGATCTTCTCCAGGGAAACGTAGATCGGCAGGATGGCGTAGGCGGCCCAGGCATGAGCCAGAGTGATGGTGACAGCAGTAGGATTGTAGAGCAGGAACTCCAACGGTTCCGTGATGACGCCGAGATGGATCAGGCTCGCGTTGATGACACCGTTGAAACCGAGGATAACCTTCCAGGCGAAGATCCGCAGGAGATAGCTGGTCCAGAACGGCACCGTGATCAGGATCATCCAGACCATGCGATGCTGACTGACACGGAAGACGAGGAAATAGGCAATCGGATAGGCGAGCCCGATCACGGCGGCGGTGGCGCTCGCCGACATCAGCAGCGAACGTTTCAACAGCTTCAGATAGATCGGATTGTTCGCGTAGTCGAAGATCGTGGCGTAGTTCTTCAGCGTAAAGGTCTTGTCGAGGGTGAAGTCGCCCTGACTCCAGAAGCTGACAATGACCAGTGCCGCCAGCGGCGCACCCAGCAGGATGCCCATGACGAGCAGCGTCGGCGACAGCAATACGTAGCCGCGCAGGCTGTCGCTTCGCCGCCAAAGCAACGCAAGCCGCTGTGGCAGCTCTATCTTGGCGCGCCCGATACCAAGACCTATTTGTGACTGACTCTGATCCATCGCGTCATTCAATGTTGGGAGCGGAAAAGATTGCCCGCTCGCCGACGGAGGAACACACCTGCCAAAGAGCGTTCTCCGTCGACGAGGGGCAAAGTCGGCAACCCAGGGAGGCTTCGACTTGGGACCGACGTCACGACGGGATCAGCCGGCTTTGATCTCGGTGAAGAGCGCGTTGTATTTCTTTTCCGTCTTTTCCGGCACGGGCTGCAGAAACAAGGTCTTCGCCATCATTTCGGTTGGATTTGAGAGACCGATGTCTTCGAGAACCTTGTGGTCGACCAGATCGAAGGCCTTCTTGTTGACATGGCCCGTGGCGAATGCATCCAGCATCTGCACGCCGGCCTCGGGCGAGGTGAATGAATTGACGAAGTCATACGCCAAGTCCACGTGTGGCGCATTCTTGTGCATCACCAGACCGCAGACCCAGGTGCGCATTCCCTCCTTAGGGTTCATGAACTCGACTGGAATGCCTTGTTTCTTCAAGCGGCGGACGCCGTCGTTCCAGCCATACGCGGCGACCAGCTCCTTGGACGCGAGGCCCTGCTCGGCCTGCCCCTGGTCCGACCAATAGAAGCGGACAAGCTCGCGCTGCTTCCTCAGGATCGGCTCGACCTGCTTCAGGTCGTCGTCGCTCAGCACCCAGATTTCCTTCAAGTTGGCGAGCGAAGCGGCGATCTGGCAGGCAGGCTCGGCCGAGTCGTACATCGCCACACGCCCTTTATAGCGCTCGTCGGTGTAGATAAGGTTCCAGGACTCCTCCTTGAGCTCGACCAGATCCTTGCGGTACATGATCGAGGAATTGCCCCAGTCGAACGGTAGGAACCAACGCTTGCCGTCTTCGAACGTCCCGGGGAGCTTCATCAGTTCCGGCCAGAAGTCCGCGAGGTGGGTCAGGCGGGACTCGTCGAACGGCTGAATCACGTCAGCGCCGCGATAGCGGAATGTGTCATCCGAGCAGGGGTGCACAATATCGCAGACATAGCCGGCACGGACCTTGTTCAGCGCCTCCTGGGTATCACCGAGGAAGCTGAAATTTGGCGTGCCGTGTTTGGCGACGTACTGCGGAAACAGCTTCGGATCGTTGTAGTTCGACCAGGTATAGACCGTCACCTGGTCCTCCGCCTTCGCCACTTGAGGCAGCAGCGGCATCACGGTGACGCCCAAGCCGGCGGCCGCCATGGTCTTCAGCAGCGAACGGCGGTCAAGCGCCGGATCGCGGAGATAACGCTCAAACTGGTTTCTAGCCATTGCATCCGTCCCTGTTTGGTTTGTTAAAAAACTTTATTGACCTAAAAATATTATGTTGTATCTCTGTGTCTCGTCAAGGGACTGCGCCGACCCTGCGCGCGAACCGGTGAGACGAGGGCGGATTTTGAGTTGACCCAAGGATCGAACCTGTGGACTTGCCTCAGATCGCGAGATCGCGAGGGCAGACTCAGTCGGAGCAGATCCATATGACCGGGCACGATTCTGTGCGGCGCCAGGACAACCGACCGGCGCCAGCCGGGATCGAAGACCAGGACCTGCCGCTGCGCTACCGCAAGAAGGCCCGGCAGCGCGCGGAGCTGCTGCGTGTCGCCCTGGAGCTGTTCCGACAGGACGGCTTCGAGAAGACCCGGATGGAGGACGTCGCCGCGCGGGCGCTCGTCTCCACGCCAACGGTTTACAACTACTTCACCACCAAGCGCGAAGTCCTGATCGAGATCCTGATGGAGGACCGTCGCCTCGCGCGCGACGCCTTCGAAGAAGTGGTGCGCAAGCCAGCCAGCGAGCCGGCTGAAGCTTTCGCGGCGTTGATCTATGCCAATATGAGCAATATCCGCCGCCCGGAAGACAAACGGCTTTGGCGCGAGCTCTTGGCCGCTGTCGCCAAGACCCATGACCGCGAACGCGATTCCTTCGACGAGAATCACGAAGTCTTCAAGAGCTACATCAAACGCCTGGTTCAGCACTACATGCAAAGCGGCCATTTCAGCGATCAGGTTCCCGTCGACCTCGCCGCCGATGTCATCTTTGCTGTGAACTCGCACAATCTGCGCACCCTCGCCGCGTCCCGATCCGTGACGCCGGAGCGTATCCGGGAGATAGCGCGCGACCAGATCGCCCTGGTGACCTCGGGTTGGAACAAGCACCGCAGCGTGTCAGCGCAAAAGACCGGAACCATGCGCAGCCGGCCCTCACGCAAGCGGGCCTAGTACCCAGCATGTTCACGACCCGTCCGGAAATATCGGGAACGTTCGGCGTCGTGACCTCCACCCATTGGTTGGCAACAGCGGCCGGCATGTCGATTCTCGAGAGGGGCGGCAATGCTTTCGACGCGGCGGTCGCCACCGGAACAGCGCTGCATGTGGTCGAGCCGCACCAAAACGGGCCCGGCGGAGAAATGCCTCTGGTCCTCTATTCCGCTGAACAGAAGGCGGTGAAAGTCATCTGCGGCCAGGGCACGGCGCCGAAGGCAGCGACCATCGACGTCTTCCGCGGGCTGGGTCTCGACGTCATTCCCGGCAACGGGCTGCTGCCCGCCGTCGTGCCGGGTTCCTTCGGCGCGTGGATGCTGCTGCTTAGCGAATACGGAAGTATGACCCTGCGTGACGTCCTCGCGCCGGCTATTGGCTACGCAATCGACGGATTCCCGCTGCTGGCCAACACGGCGAAGATCATCGGCAATGTCGAGACGCTGTTCCGTAAGGAATGGCCGGCTTCCGGCGAAGTCTGGCTGCCCGGCGGGCAGCTGCCGAAAGCTGAGACGCGCTTCCGCCGCCCGCACCTCGCCGCGACCTTCGCGCGGATCATCCGCGAGGCGGAAGCGGCGAGTGGCAATCGGCAGGGGCAGATCGAAGCCGCGCGACGCTTCTGGTACGAGGGCTTCGTCGCCGAGGCGGTCGACCGCTACTTCAGCACGGCGCAACTGCTTGACACCAGCGGCGAAAGACATCGCGGATTGCTGCGCGGCGGAGACCTTGCCACCTGGCGCGCCGCGATCGAAGACCCGGTGACCTACGACTATGGCGCCTTCACGGTCTGCAAGGCGGGACCTTGGAGCCAGGGCCCCGTCTTCCTGCAGCAGTTGGCCCTGCTCCAGGGTTTCGACGTCGAAGCCATGGGCCCCAACAGCGCCGATTTCGTCCACACGGTGACGGAATGCGCGAAGCTCGCCTTCGCGGATCGCGACGCCTATTACGCCGATCCTAACTTCACCGACGTGCCACTGGCTGCTCTGCTGAGTGAGCCCTACAACGCGGATCGGCGCAATCTGGTCGGGCTCGCGGCATCGCTGGAGCTGCGTCCCGGCGCGGTTCCCGGTCACCGACCTCAGATCATCATCCGTCCCAAGGGATCGACTGTGGTAGCCACACCGGAATCGCTGGACTTCAACTATCCGCGCCCGGCGGCGCCGGAGCCGGAAGGCGTTGCGACTGGCGACACCACGCATTTCGACATCATCGACCGCCACGGCAACATGATCTCCGGTACGCCGAGCGGTTCATCGCTGCACATGGCGCCGGTGGTGCCGGGGCTCGGCTTCGGTATGCCGGCCCGCGCCCAGATGTTCTGGCTGGAATCCGGTAATCCGGGCGCGCTGCAACCGGGGAAACGGCCGCGCACCACGCTGACGCCAACCATCGCGCTCAAGGATGGTCAGCCGTACATGGCCTTCGGCACGCCGGGCGGCGATTGCCAGGACCAGTGGGCGCTGCAGGCTTTCCTCCGCCATGTGCATTTCGGCATGAACCTGCAGGCGGCGATCGACGCTCCGACCTTCCACACCTATCACCTGGTCGATTCCTTCTTCCCGCGCGAATATGACCCCGGCCACCTGGCAGTCGAAGGCCGCTTCGGCCGCGACGTCGTGCGCGAACTCGAACGGCGCGGACATCGCGTAGAGGTCTATGACGATTACAGTCTGGGCTACGTCACCGCAGCGGCGATCGACCGCGATCTGCTGAAGGCGGCGGCGAGCCCACGCGAATCCCAATGCTATGCCGCCGGGCGATGAACCCGGCATCCTTCCCCTGACACTAGCGCGAGGCGCTCATGGTAACGTCCCGGCCAGAAATCACTGGCACCTTCGGTGTGGTCGCCTCGACACACTGGCTCGCCACCGCCGCCGGCATGGCAATCCTGGAGAAGGGCGGAAACGCGTTTGACGCCGCGATCGCCGCTGGCTGCGTCCTGCACATCGTCGAACCGGACCAGAACGGCCCCGGCGGCGACGTGCCCATCATCCTGTGGAGCGCCGCCAAAGAGCGCGTCGATGTGATCTGCGGCCAAGGTGTCGCTCCCGCAACCGCGAGCGTGGCCAAGCTGCGCGATCTTGGTTTCGACGTCATGCCGGGCGCCGGCCATTTGCCGGCGGTGGTTCCTGGGTCCTTCGGTGCCTGGATGCTGCTCTTGCGCGAGTACGGCACAATGCGGCCTCGCGATGTCCTTGAGCCGGCGATCAATGTTGCGCGCAACGGCTTCGTCACCAAACGGCAGGTCTCTTGGGTGCTCGGCAATGTCTCAGGTTTTTTCAAGCAGCACTGGCCGAGCTCGGCGGCGGTTTTCCTGCCGGGCGGCACTGCGCCAGCGGCGGGATCGCTGTTGCGTCTGCCGGCCCAGGCCGAGACCTATGAACGCATCGTCCGGGAGGCGGAACAGGCCGGCGCTGATCGGGAGACGCAGATAGAAGCGGCCCGCCGCGCTTGGTACGAAGGCTTCGTCGCAGAAGCCATTGACCGGTTCTTCCGATTGCCGGTCATGGATACATCGGGCGAGCAGCACGCCGGATTCATGACCGGGCAGGACCTCGCGAATTGGAAGGCAACCGTCGAAGCGCCACTCACCATCGATTATGGCCGCTACCGCGTCTGCAAGCCGGGGCCTTGGGCGCAAAGCCCCGTCATGCTGCAGCAACTCGCACTCCTGAAGGGCACTAACATAGCCGCCATGGATCCCATGGGCGCCGACTTCGTGCACACCATCCAGGAATGCGCAAAACTCGCCTTCGCCGATCGCGACGCCTTTTACGGCGACCCGAAATTCGCCGCGGTCCCACTCGATCGACTGCTTTCCGAGGATTACAACGCCGGGCGCCAGCGATTGGTCGGCGGCGAGGCATCCCAGGAGCTCCGGCCAGGCCGGATCGAAGGCTTCGGCGGTAAGATTCCGCTGCGCGCCGTGGGCTCAACCAACATGGGCCACAGCGAGATCACCGTTGCAGCGGAAAGCGATGACTCGCGCGCACGGTCCTGGTCGGATTTCATGGCGGAAAGTCACGGCGACACTTGCCATCTCGACGTCATCGATCGCTGGGGCAACATGATTGCGGCGACGCCCAGTGGCGGGTGGATGAGCGGCTCGCCGGTCGTGCCGGGTATCGGGTTCAGCGTCTCTGTCCGCGGCCAGATGTTCTTGCTCGATGAACGCCACCCCAATGCCCTCGCACCAGGTAAGAGACCACGCACCACGCTGACGCCATCGCTGGCACTCCGGGATGGCGCACCCTATCTCGTCTTCGGCACACCGGGTGGCGATCAGCAGGACCAATGGTCCTTGCATGCCTTTTTGCGACACGTGGACCACGGCATGAACTTGCAGGAGGCGATCGATGCGCCGAGCTTCCACACCGAACACATGCCGAGCTCATTCTACCCGCGTGAATGGATGCCGGGCCACCTCGCTGTCGAATCGGAGTTCCCGCGTGCGACGCTGGCAGAGCTCGACCGGCGCGGTCACAAGCTGGAGATTTCAGGGCGGTGGGAGCACTACAACTCGGTCACCATGGCGGCGCGTGACGGCGAGATCCTGCGGGCCGGTGCCAGTCCGCGACGCATGCAATGCTATGCGATCGGCCGATAAAAGCTGGGACTGAGCATTCGGTGAAACATGCCACGCGATCCACGTTACGATATCCTGTTCGAGCCCATCCGCTTCGGCCCGGTCACGGCCAAGAACCGCTTCTTCCAGGTGCCGCATTGCAACGGCATGGGCATGAGCTTTCCGAGCTCCATGGCCGCCATGCGCCGTATGAAGGCGGAAGGCGGCTGGGCGGTGATCTGCACCGAAGAGACCGACATCCACCCTTCCGGCGACATGTCGCCGCTGGTCGAGGGCCGCTTGTGGGACGACCGCGACATCCCCGTCTTCGCCCGCATGAATGAAGGTGTGCATAAATACGGCGCGCTGGCCGGAATCGAGCTCTCGCACACCGGGCCGCGCGACGCCTGCCTCTACAGTCGCGAAGTGCCGCTGGCGGTCGACCACACGCCGGTCTGGGCCGGCGATTATCCGGTCCAGGCGCGCGCCATGGACCGCACCGACATCCGCAACTACCGCCGCTGGCACCGCGAGGCGGCCTTGCGGTCGAAGCGCGCCGGGTTCGACGTGATCACCATCTATTGCCATGCCGGCAGCTCCTTGAACGGCGATTTCCTGAACCGCCGGAACCGGCGCAGCGACGAATACGGCGGCAGCCTGGAAAACCGCATGCGGCTGGTCCGCGAGGTCCTCGAGGACACGCATGAGGCGGTCGGCGACACCTGCGCCGTCGCCTTGCGCTATGTCGTGGACGAGCAGATCGGCGACGATGGCGAGCCCGACATGGAGGAATCCCGCCAGATCGTCGAGGCTTTGGCCGAGATTCCCGATCTCTGGGACGTCAACATCCACGGCTGGGCGCGCGACTCCATGCCTTCGCGCTTCGGCCCGGAAGGCTCGCAGGAAGAGTTCATCTCTTTCGTGAAGAAGCTGACCACGAAGCCGGTGGTGGGCGTCGGGCGTTTCACCTCGCCCGACACCATGGTCTCGCAGATCAAGCGCGGCATCATCGATTTCATCGGCGCGGCGCGGCCCTCGATCGCCGATCCCTTCCTGCCGAAGAAGATCGAGGAAGGCCGCGCCGACGATATCCGCGAATGCATCGGCTGCAACATGTGCGTGACCTCCGACTTCACCATGGTGCCGATGCGCTGCACTCAGAATCCGACCATCGGCGAGGAATGGCGCAAGGACTGGCATCCCGAGATCATCCCCACCCGCGGCTCCGACGACCGCGTGCTGATCGTCGGCGCGGGGCCGGCCGGACTCGAAGCGGCACGCGCGCTCGGCAACCGCGGCTACGACGTGACGCTCGCCGAGGCGCGGGACGTGCTGGGCGGCCGGGTCCATGATGAAGCCCGCCTCACCGGGCTCGCCACCTGGGGCCGGGTGCGCGACTACCGCGTCCAGCAGATCCAGCGCATGCCCAATGTCGAGGTCTATCTCGAGAGCCGCCTCTCGGCCGCCGATGTCTTGGATTACGGTTTCCCCAAAGTCATTCTCGCGACCGGCGGCAGCTGGCGGCGCGACGGCATCGGCCGGTGGAGCGGGTCAGCCTTGGACGGCCTCTCCGAGACGGTGGTGCTGAGCCCGGAGGATGTGTTCTCCGGCAAGGAGATCGCGGGCCCGGTCGTGATCTACGACGACGACCTCTATTATATGGGCGGCGTGCTGGCCGAGCAGCTGCGGGCGCGCGGGCTGGACGTCACCCTGGTGACGCCGGCTTCCGATGTCTCGACCTGGACCCGCAACACGCTGGAGCAGGGCTGGACCGAGGAACGCCTGCACAAGATCGGCGTCACCATCCTGGAAAAACACCACGTCGCGCGCGCGGCCAAGGGCGAAGTGCGGGTCGCGCATGTCGTCAGCGGACGCGAACAGCGCCTGCCCTGCGCGTCGCTGCTGCTGGTGACCATGCGCCTGCCGAACGACGCCCTGTTCCACGAACTGAACGCCGACCCCGCCCGCCTCGCGGATGCCGGGATCACCAGCCTGCGGCGGATCGGCGATTGCCTGGCACCCTCGACCATCGCCGCCGCCGTCTATTCCGGTCATCGCGCCGCGCGGGAGACGGATGCCCCGCCCAACAACGAGGAGGTGCCGTTCAAGCGTGAGTTGATCGCTCTGGAATAGACCGTCAGGCCTGTTCGCTGGCACTGGTTAGCTGCTGCAGCGATTCGGCGTCAAGCTTCAGCCGCGCCGCACCCACCAGCTGCTCAAGCTGTCCGAGGCTGGTGGCGCTGGCGATCGGCGCCACGATCCCTGGCCGCATCAGCAACCAGGCCAGCGCGACCTGGGCCGGCTTGGCGCCTGAACGCTTGGCGACGTCGTCGAGTGCCGCCAGGATGCGCTGGCCGCGCAGGTCAAGGTACTTCTCCACGTCCTCGCCGCGGGCGCGACCTTCAAGATCCTTCGTCGATCTGTATTTCCCGGTCAGAAAGCCGCTCGCCAGGGAGAAATAACTGATGACGCCGATCTCGCGGTTGACGCAGAGCTGCTGCAGATCGCCCTCGTATTCCCAACGGTCAAAGAGATTGTAGCAGGGCTGCATGCTTTCATAGCGCGGCAGGTCACCCTCGGCGGCGTCCAGCGCACTGGCGAGACGCCCGGCCGGGAAGTTGGAAGCGCCGATGACCCTTACCTTTCCTTCCGCAATCAACGCTTTGTAGGTCTCCAGAACCTCCGCCTGCGGCACCGTCTCGTCGTCTTCATGCGATTGATAGAGGTCGATGTAGTCGGTCTGGAGGCGTTTCAGCGATTGCTCGACCGATTTCTTGATATAGGCATTACATAGCCCCTTCGACCCGTCGGGCATTTCCATGCCGACCTTGGTCGCAATCAACACTTTGTCGCGCCCGCCGCGCCGCTTCAGCCAGCTCCCGATGATGGCTTCCGACTCGCCGCCTCTGTGGCCCGGAACCCAGCTCGAATAAACGTCGGCGGTATCGATCGCGTTGAAGCCAGCATCGACGAAGGCGTCCAGCAGGCGGTGCGAGGTCAGCTCATCGACCGTCCAACCAAAGATATTTCCGCCAAACATCAGCGGCGCGATGTGCAGATCGGAGCGACCGAGCCGGCGCGTTTGCATCATGGGACTCCTCTTTCAATTCCAGGTCAACTATAGACGAATAAAAAGGTATATGAGACTATAATATTTCAAGACCGCAGGGGTGCCAGATGGAATCTCCGAGCGACGCTGGCGAGAGAAGTTCCTCGTCCGCAATGGTCGCGAAGCTTGCCAAGCGCATGGCGTCGCCGCTCTTGGCGCAACTGCCGAGCACGTCCCCCGAACGGGCCCCGTGCGGTGCGAGGTTCCGTGACATCATGGTGCCTATGCGCGACGGCGTCAGGCTTGCGACCGACGTCTATCTCCCGGCGACGCCCGCACCCCATCACACCGTGCTGACCCGAATGCCCTACGGCAAGAGCGAGCCGTATTGCTTCATGCCGGCGGTCGGCGCGTTCTTCAATCGCAAGGGCTATGCCTTCGTCGTCCAGGATGTCCGCGGCAAGTGGGGCTCGGAGGGCGTGTTCGAGCCCAACAAGGTCGCCAATGAGATCCCGGACGGCTTCGACACGATCGACTGGATCGTCCAACAGGACTGGAGTAATCGCCGGGTCGGCATGTGGGGCGAATCCTACTTCGGCTTCACCGCCTATGCCGCAGCAGCTTCCAGACACCCTGCCCTCTGCTGCATCTCGCCCGGTGACATCACCGTGGACCGCTATCGCGCCACCTTCCGCGGCGGCGCATTGCAGCTCAACACGGTCGGCATCTGGGCGATCCAGATTGCCGCGCGCGAATATCAGGACCTGGACGCGCTCGATCTCTGGCGGCTGCCCTTGGCGGAGCTGGCGAATGCCGCCGGGGTGCCCAGTGTCTATTTCGACCAGTTGATGGCCAACCCCGTGCCGGGTCCGTTCTGGCTTGCGCGGAGCCTCGTCGAGCTGCTCGACACGATCGACATCCCGGTGCTCCATTGGAGCGGCTGGTACGATTGCTATCTTGGCGAGACCATCGCCGACTGGCGCAGGTTGAAGGCCCGGGCCGGCGGACCTCCGAACTACCTCTTCATCGGCCCCTGGGATCACGAAGGCAGCTCAGACAAGCTCTCTCGCGTCGGACGGATCGCGATTGGCGCCGATGTCGCCGCCCATCGTTGGGACACTTTTCAGCGCTTCTTCGACCGCCATCTGATGCAGATCGAGAACGGCTTCGGCGCCGAAGGCACGGTCCATCACTATGTCATGGGACGGGGAACTTGGCGCGACAGCACCAACTGGCCACCGCCCGAGGCGAAGACCCTGCGCTACTACCTGCACAGCGCCGGTTTCGCCAACACGCTCGGCGGCGATGGCATCTTAAACCTGGATCCGCCGGGAGATGAACCCTGCGACGGTTTCGTCTATGACCCGTCGAATCCGATCACCGATACGTTAGAAATCGACTGCTGGGCTATCGCCAGTCAGCGGCCCGATCGCCAGCCGATCGAAGCCCGCAGCGACGTTCTCTGCTATACAACCGAACCGCTTGCAACACCGCTGGAGATCTGCGGCCCGATCATGCTGCGGCTCTCTGCTTCTTCATCGGCGGTCGATACCGATTTCACGGCTACCTTGGCGGACGTCTATCCCGACGGCTATAGCGACGCCATCCAGGACGGCATCCTGCGCACGTCCTATCGCGATCCGGCGCATGCGCCGAAACCCATTGAGCCCGGTCGCATCTATGACTTCACGATCGATCTCTGGTCGCAGTCCTATGTCGTGAAGCCTGGACATCAGATCCGGCTCGAGATCAGCAGCAGTTGCTTCAGCCGTTATGACCGGAATTGCAACACCGGCGACGCCTTCGGGCAGGCCGCAAGGCCGATCTCAGCGTTGCAGACCATCTACCACACTTCCGAATGGCCCTCTTTCCTCGAAATCTCCGTATTGGATCAAGCGCGATGAACTCCGGTATCTCTCAGACCGCCACCTTGCCTCGCCTCATTGTTGATGCCCCCTGCGGCAGCGTCTCCGGCGTGTGGGACGAACAGGCCGGCCTTGGCCACTTCTTCGGCATCCCCTATGCCGAGCCGCCGATTGGCGCCCTTCGCTTCAAGCCGACTGTGCCCAAGAGGCGATGGACCGCTACCTTTGACGCATCGCGCTTCGGCCCGGCCTCCGCCCAGGTCTTCGACCGGCTCGAAGGCGGCATCGAGGAGTTCGAAGATGAACCGAAGGACGGCGCCGTCTGGAGCGTCGGTTCGGAAGACAGCCTGACCTTGAACGTCTGGACGCCGGCGGCTGACGACGGGCGGCGTCCCGTCTTGGTCTGGATCCATGGCGGTGCCAACTATCTCGAGAGCAGCCGCCAGCCGATCTATCATGGCGATCAGTTGGCGCAACGCGGCGACGTAGTCTTCGTCTCGCTCAACTACCGGCTCGGCATCTTCGGCTTCTTCGACGTGAGCGTGCTCGGCGGCGAGGCCTATCGTGGCAGCCACTCCAACGGGCTGAGCGATCAGCTGATGGCCGTGCAATGGGTCAAGGACAACATTGCCGCGTTCGGCGGCGATCCCGGCAACATCACGCTGATGGGCGAGTCCGCCGGCAGCATGGATATCAGTTGGCTGCTGGCGAGCGGCGGGCTTAAGGACCTGGTCAAGCGCGTGGTGATGATGAGCAATGTTGCCGGACCGGTCGGCTTCGGCCGAGATCGAGAGCGCGCCCGCCACAGCGAAGCCGAGGGCCAGCACATCGCCCGGGCGTTCCTGGAGCGGATCGGCTTTTCCTCCATATCCGCCTTGCTGACGGCATCCACGGAACAGATCCTCGCCCGGATTGCCGAAAAGGCGAATTGGTCCGACATCCTCTTCGACCTGGATTCGATCTTCTATCCTTGTACCGGGCCAGGCTTTGCAGCGCGGGATCCCTTCGATGCCGTGCGTGCTGGTGCCGCCGCTGGCATCGATGTGATGATTGGCTGGACCAACTATGAAATGGGTCTCTGGCTGCAATGGGATGATACCCTCGATCGGCATCCTCCCGTTTGGGCCGCAGAGCGAATCGGCTACTTTCCGGACAGCCATCGCAAGGAACTCGCCGCGCGCTATACTGAATGGTTCGCCCATGATCGGGAGGGGACTGAAGGTATGCATCTGATCGGGGACGGTCATTCGGTGATGCCGATCATCTGGTTCGCGGAAGAGCAGACTAAGCACAACCCGAATCTCTGGATGTACCGTTTCGACTGGCAGGTCGATGAACGACGCCGCGCCATGCATGCCGCCGACCTCTGTTTCCTGTTCGGCCATCAGGAGACGCCGGCGGCACAATCCCAGATCGGCGCGCCGCGGAACGACGCGGATCGCACGGACAGAGCAAGATTGGCGGATGCGATGATGGCCTCCGTGCTGGCCTTTGCCCGGGACGGAGATCCCAACACACATCGCAACCCGGACTTGCCGCATTGGCCGAGATACGACACCGCGCAACGCGGCGTGATGAGCTTCGATATCGGGTGCAGCATCCTTCAAGATCCTGGTGCGGAGCGGCGCCGATGGTGGACGGAAACCGTCTACCGGCCGGTGATGGGCGATTGACGACCAGCCATCGATCCAGGTTGATGACAGGATCGACGGAAGAGGAACGACGATGCTCGACGACCTGACCAAATCTGCGGCGGCACGACTGACGTTGCCGCTGGCCGATGTCCCCGAGGCGCAACGCATTGCGGGAGTACCCCGCACCGGCGCAACGAAGCTGGGCGACTTCGGCGGCGTGACCGTTGGCGTCTGGGAGATGACCCCGGGCACGATGCGCGACGTCGAGATCGACGAAGTGTTCGTCGTCCTGCACGGCGCGGGTACGGTGGAGTTCGCGGATGGAGCGATAACGCGCCTCGAACCCGGAGACGTGGTCCGGCTCCATGCCGGCCAACACACTGTATGGACGGTCAGCGAGACCCTGCGAAAGGTCTACCTCGCGCACCGCCCAGCTAGCGGCGGGTGAGCCACGGTTCCAGCACCGTGCCGATCATCCGTCGCACCTTGTCGTGATAGCCGCGGTTGCTCTTGTGTTGCTGGCAGACATGGTCCTGGAACTGGGACGCAGCGACTGCGTAGAGCACATCCGCCAGATCCTCCAATGGCGCGGCCTTGTCCATTGCACCGGCCTCCCGGAGCCGCTTCAGCGCCGACAAGACATGGGTTTGATACACCACGCGGCTTTCATCGATCTCGATCGCGGAGGCGGGATCGGTTGACGTCAGGATGAGCGCGGACAGCACCTGGCGCCAGAGGGCTTGGCTGGCTTTCCTGCCGTCAATCTGCAGGTCGGCGAAAACCACCGCTCCAAGATAGTCGAGTGGATTCCGGATCGGCGCCATGACGCGTGCCGCCACGGCCGCCTCCCCCTGCTCGCGCTCCTCTCGCAGGAAAGCGATCAGAACAGCCTGCTTTGAATCGAAGTACTTGTAGAAGGTACCGAGGGACACTTCCGCCTGTTCGCAGATATCCCCGATCGTGGTCCCAGTATAACCCGTCTTCTGGAACAGGTTGATGGCGGCGCTCAGGATTCCCGCGCGCATCTGCACGGCCTTGCGGGCGCGCAACCCGGTCGGAGCGGGTTCGGGATCCTTGCGGCGTTGCCGTTTCTGCATGCGCGATGCCGTGGCGAATCGAAAAAAGGGGCGGTGTTGTCGGTAGTTAGCCACAGAGGCCGGGTCCGGTCGAGCCAATTACTATATCGCAATAGACTATAAAAATAGAATGCATTATATATTTAGATATCGCAGGCCTCCGGGTGCCGCGGGTTTCCTCGGCGAGGGATCGAGAATATGAATCGCATCTTGTGGCTGTTTGTTATCGGACTCCTGGCTTCCACCGGCCTCGCGCGGGCGGATGAGCATGTCCTCAACATCTATGACTGGGCGGAGATCTTCGACGATCAGACTCTGGCCGACTTCACCAAGCAAAGCGGGTTCAAGACGGTCTATGACAATTACGACAGTGACGAAATGCTGGAGGCGAAGCTGCTGACCGGCGGCTCCGGCTATGACATCGTCGGGCCGGCGGCCCAGCCCTTCCTGGCCCGCGAGATCAAGGCCGGTGTCCTGCGTGAGCTTGATCGCGCGAGCGTACCGAACTGGAGTAACCTCGATCCCGCTCTGATGAAACTGGCGGAGCAGGCTGATCCCGGCAACAAGTTCGCCGTCGTTTACGGTTGGGGAACCACGGGCCTTGGCTACAACGTGGATGCGGTCAAGAAGCGGCTGCCGAACGTACCGCTGGATTCCTACGCCTTGCTCTTCAACCCGGAGAACGCCGCCAAGCTGGCCGATTGCGGAATCGCGATGATCGACAGCCCCACCGACGCACTGCCGATCGCCCTGAACTATCTCGGCCTCGATCCGGCCAGCGAGAATCCAGCTGATCTGGAAAAGGCCGAGCAACTGCTTATCGGGATCCGGCCTTATCTGAAATACATCAACTCCTCGCCCATCATCGACAATCTGGCCAATGGCGACATCTGCCTGGCGCTCGGCTGGTCGGGGGACGTCGTCACTGCGCGCAATCGGGCGATCGAAGCCAAGAACGGCGTGCACGTCGCCTATCTCATTCCGAAGGAGGGCACCCTCACCTGGATGGCGACGCTCGCCATCCCCGCCGATGCCCCGAACCCGAAAGCCGCGAATGCGTTCATCAACTACATGCTGGATCCGAAGGTGGCGGCGCATATGACCGTCGCCACGACCTACGGGAATCCCGTCCCGGCAAGCCGCGCCTTCCTCCCCGCCGATATCGCCAACGATCCCGCCATCTTTCCGTCGGAAGACGTCAAGAAGACGCTGTTTCTTCTCGGCGCCACGACGCCCGAATACGACCGGCTTAGGACGCGATCCTGGACCAGGGTCCGGACCGGCGAGTAGCAGCATGTCCGAGCAACGGCAGAGTGTCGTGGTAACAACCGCCTGCGGCGCGGTTGCAGGAGCCCGAGACGCAGAGACAGGCCTCGTGCACTTCCTCGGCATTCCCTACGCCGAGCCGCCGATCGGGGCGCTTCGCTTCAAGCCGACGGTGGCGAAGCGACCCTGGACCGGCATTCTCGATGCATCGCGATTCGGCGCAGCCTCTGCCCAGGTCTTCGACCGCCATGAAGGCGGCATCGAGGATTTCGAGGATGAGCCCGGTGCCGGACCGGATTGGTGCGTCGGCTCCGAGGACAGCCTCACGCTCAACATCTGGACGCCCGCCGCCGACGGGGCGAAGCGGCCGGTGCTGGTCTGGATTCATGGCGGCGCCAACTACCTCGAGAGCAGCCGCAACCCAATCTATCACGGCCATCTGTTGGCAGCGCGCGGCGATATTGTATTTGTCTCGCTGAACTACCGCCTCGGGATCTTCGGCTTCTTCGATATGAGCGTCCTCGGTGGAGAGGACTATCGCGACAGCCATTCCAACGGGTTGCGCGACCAGTTGACCGCCTTGCGCTGGGTGAAGGACAACATTGCTGCCTTCGGCGGGAATCCCGAGAACATCACGCTGGTGGGCGAATCGGCCGGGAGCATGGACATCAGCTGGCTGTTGGCCAGCGGCCGCATCGACTCTCTGGTCAAACGCGTCATCATGATGAGCAATGTGGCCGGTCCCGCTGGGTTGGGCGATGACGGCCGGTGCGCACGCCACAGCGCCGAAGAAGGCCGGAAGATCGCCCAGAGCTTCCTCGAACGCATCAAGATCGATTCCATCGAGACCATGCTCGCGCTCTCCACCACCGACATTCTCGGGCGGATTTTCGAGGCGGCCGATTGGTCGAGCATCCTGTTCGATCTGGACTCGACCTTCTACCCGTGCATCGGAGACTTCTCGCCAGCCGATCCATTTCGCGCGACCCGGGCTGGCGCCGGCGGCATCGACGTGATGATCGGTCACACCAATTATGAGATGGGCCTCTGGCTGCAATGGGACGAGGCGCTCGATCAGCGCCCCTCTCGATGGATGACAGAGCGCTTTCCCTATCTTCCGGATTGCTGCCGCGACGATCTGGTCGCCCGCTACGCCGAATGGTTCGCGCAAGACCGGCCTGGCACCCATGGCATGCACCTGCTGGGAGACGGCATGTTCATGATGCCGGTCACTTGGTTCGCCGAGGAGTGGCTGAGGCACAACCCCAATGTCTGGATGTACCGGTTCGACTGGCAGGTCGACGAGAGACGGCGTGCCATGCACGCCGCCGATCTGTGCTTCTTCTTCGGTCACTGGGATGGGCCAGCCGCGGCATCGCTGATCGGCGCTGCGCGGGACGAAGCCGATCGGGCCGAACGAAGCCGCCTTGCCGAAGCAATGATGGATGCGGTTCTGACATTTGCGCGGTTCGGAGACCCCAACGCGCATCGCAACGCGGCACTGCCGCATTGGCCGCGCTACACGCTGGATCAGCGGGCGTTGATGAGCTTCGACAGCAACTGCAGCATCTTGAATGATCCAAGCGCGCCACGGCGAAGGTGGTGGACCGAGAATGTCTATGCGCCAGTTATGGGCGGATAGCGCCGCATCTATGCGACGGCATAGACCTCGATTTCCACACCGCCTGGCCGTTTCGCCCCCAGGCCGAGGAACAACGAGTGCTGCAGCCAGCGATACTCTTGCTCCGCCACCGTGAACCGCGGCGCCACGCGAAAATAGTAGAGAGTGGGATCGACCTCATGTCCGCCCGCCAGTTCCGAAAGGATCTCCGCGGTCGCGCGCCGGATGCCGGGCGTTTCGACCTGAATCCGCGCGCCGTCCTCCGTCTCCATCACCCAGCGGCCGCCGATGTAGAGCGACTCATCGGGCCCAGAATTCTGCCAGTCGGCACCGCCGCCGAGAATCCGGCCCTTCAGCCGCGCTCCGCACACCGCACCGCCAAGAACTGGGACCAGGCGATGCCCCATGCCGGCATCAATCGGCGATCCGACCTCGATGGTAAACGTGGCAACGTAATCCAGCCGTACCTCCATCTCAGAACTTCCGCAGCAGGCTTCGTAACGTGTCGCGTTCGCGTGCCGTGAGGTTCCGCGCGATGCGGGCGTCATGTTCGCGTACCGCGAGGCTGGCCGCAGCCAGTCGCCGGCACCCAAGATCCGTCAAGCGGACCGAGTTTGCGCGCTTGTCGGCTACCGAGACGTGGCGCACCACCAGATTGAGATCCACCAGCCGATCGATCAGCGCCATCGCCGCGGCGCGATTGACACCCATGACCTGGCCGAGCCGGGTTTGGGTAAGCCCAGGATTCTGGTCGATCAGAACCAGGGCGGCGAACAACGGCGGCGTGAAATCCGGCATGCTGGCCGAGAAGTCGCGATAGATCGCGATCTGCGCCCGACGCAGCGCGTAGCCGATCAGGCCGGATAGGACGCCGAAGTCGACGTCCTCCGGCCACTGCTCGAACGGTTCGGCCGCCGGCGCTTCTGGACCGGCTTCACGTGCTCCACGTCGCTTTTGTGCCGCATTGGCCGTCACGCTTGACTCCCTGGAATCCTCAATATTGTATATCTATCATACGATTTGTCTTGGAGGATGCAAGTGCGCGTGGCTGTCATTGGTGGCGGTATCGGCGGCTTGACGACCGCCCTCAGCCTGCATGCGGCGGGAATCCCGGTGGAAGTCCACGAAGCTGTCCGCGAACCGAAACCGCTTGGCGTCGGCATCAACCTCCTGCCGCACGCGGTCCGCGAGCTGATCGAGCTCGGTCTGGACGATGCCCTGGCGGAGATCGGCATTGCGACCGAGACCCTGGTCTATGCCAACAAGTTCGGTCAGGAGATCTGGCGCGAGCCGCGCGGCCTTGGCGCCGGCTACCTGTGGCCGCAATACTCGTTGCATCGCGGGCGACTGCAGATGTTGTTGCTCGACTCCGCGGTGCAGCGCATTGGCGCCGACCATATTCATTTCGGCCGTCGGGCCATACGTTTCGAGTCCGACTGCGACTCAGCCACGGCCTTCTTCGCCCAGGGCAGCGTGACCGCCGACGTGATCGTCGCGGCCGACGGGATTCATTCCGCGGCACGTGCCCAGCTTCACCCCGGCGAGGGGCCGCCCAAGTGGAACCATCGAATCCTGTGGCGGGGCGTCACCGCGGCCGAGCCCTTCCTGGGCGGCCGCACCATGGTCATGGCCGGCCATCAGAATCAGAAGTTCGTTTGCTACCCGATCGGAGGATCGAACGGCCAATCTCTGATCAACTGGATTGCGGAACTGAGCTTCCCGGACGGCCATCTCTGGCGTCGCGAAGATTGGAACCGCGCAGCCAATCTCGACGAGTTCCTGCCCGCGTTCCGATCCTGGCGTTTCTCGTGGCTCGATGTTCCGGGGATCATCGCGCGAGCCGAGCAGGTGTACGAGTATCCCATGGTGGATCGCGACCCGCTGGGTCACTGGACGTCCGGACGATTGGTCCTGCTCGGTGATGCCGCCCATCCGATGTTCCCCATTGGATCGAATGGCGCCTCACAGGCGATCCTGGACGCGCGGACTATTGCCCACGCGCTCGCAACGAATCGCGACCCAACCGACGCTCTCACCCATTACGAGGCCACGCGTCTTCCAGCCACGTCCAAGATTGTCCTCGCCAATCGGGGCAATGGCCCGGAGCAGGTCATGCAAATTGCCGAAGCCAGGGCACCCGGCGGATTTGATAACATCGACACCGTGATCAGTCGCAACGAACTCGAGAAAATCTCAGACCGCTACAAGGTGATTGCAGGCTTCGACAAAGAGACACTGAACAGCCGTCCATCCTTGTCGGCAATTCGCTCGTGACCTCCACACTTCCGAATCGTTGCTACTTCATTGCCCGCAGAACTTGCCAGTCAGCTTCGGACATATGCTCGCCGATAAAGTTGACCTGGCCGGCACCCTGAAGCAATTCGCCGCCGTCGAGTCACGACCTCGCCGTTGGCGTAGATCAGCTATAGACAAATCAGAAGCAATGCCGAGCACATCAAAGTCTCACTCTGAGGCGAACAAACTCGTCGCCAAATTGCTTGACATCGACGTCGACAACTGGAGAGGCAGCGCATCAAAGGAACGCCCATGACTGGTTAAGCCTTGGACAAGCGCTGTTCAGCGCGCGGACTCCTGGGGATAAGTCGCTTCAGGAGAAGACTTAGCATCAGCAGTGTGCCCTAACACTTTCTTTGTCTATCTTATTTTAGCGTTGCATTAAAACTTTTTATTGGAATAAAATATTCCTGGACTTCGTTGAGCGTCAAGGAGCAGAAAGATCGAGCGACGCTGGCCCCGCTCAGGGTACCTGGGCGGTCCGATCAAAGCGTCCGCCTCGGGTTAGTGTTGGGGATGATCCGGCAAACTAATGAGAGAACCCAAAGCTGGCCGTTGATCCCGGTTCGACTGCCCGGATCAAAGGGCGCTGCAGGCGTTTCTGCGCCAAGTCCTTTTGGAACGGAACTGCAGTAATCGATTGTTGTATCCACGTTCCATACCTGCCATCCGATCGTCTCCGTCTTTCCCCGCTTTGTTGACGCAGAGCATCTCGCAACCTAAGGCCGCCTTAGACCCGAGATACAGACGAGCTCCGTCACTTGGCTATTGCGTCGAGTTCCGTGACGACTATTCGCTCAGCTATGTCATCGCAACCGGGATGAGCGTCGGACCGATGCAGGCCAGCGTCGAGCCTAGGGGAAGCACGATGGTACGCCGCCGAAAGATGACCGAAGCGGTTCGGACACGAGTGATTTGAGAGGGTATGATGGTTACATCTCGTCCTGAGATCGTCGGCACCTTTGGTGTCGTCACGACTACACACTGGCTCGCTACCACGACGGGCATGACAATCCTGGAGCGCGGCGGTAATGCCTTCGACGCCGCGGTCGCCGCCGGGATGGTCCTGCACATCGTCGAGCCCGAAGAGAATGGTCCCGGCGGCGACGTACCGATCATCCTGTGGTCCGAGAGGCATAAGCGCGTCGACGTGGTCTGTGGGCAGGGCGTCGCGCCGAAAGCAGCGACGGCCGATCGTATCCTCAGTCTCGGCTTTAACGTGATGCCAGGCATCGGTCACATCCCCGCCGTAGTGCCCGGTTCGTTCGGCGCCTGGATGCGATTGCTCAGCGACTACGGCACATTCGGCATTAGGGATGTGCTCGAGCCGGCAATCACCATCGCGCGGAACGGCTTCCACGTTAAGCCCGAGGTCTCCGCGGTGATCGAGCGGATTGGGCCGTTCTTCAAGAAGTATTGGCCGTCTTCCGCCGAGGTCTTCCTGCCGGACGGCACAGCACCGAAAGCGGACGCGCTGATGCGCTTGCCGGCGCGCGGCGACACCTATGCGCGCATTATCGAGGAGGCCGAGGCTGCCGGCGGCAACCGAGAAAACCAGATCGAAGTCGCGCGCCGTGCCTGGTACGAAGGGTTCGTGGCCGAGGCAATCGACAAGTTCTTCCGGGAGCCGGTGATGGACACGTCTGGCGAGGCGCATGTCGGCCTCCTGACCGGGGAGGACCTGGCTCAGTGGAAAGCCACGGTCGAGGAGCCCTGCTACACTGACTACCACGAATATCGCGTCTTCAAACCCGGGCCTTGGGCGCAGAGCCCTGTCTTCCTGCAGCAGCTCGCCTTGTTGAAGGGCTTCGACCTATCCGCGATGGATTCGACCGGCCCCGATTTCGTGCACACCATTCAGGAATGCGCGAAGCTGGCCTTCGCCGACCGGGATTCCTTTTACGGCGACCCCGACTTCACCGAAGTGCCCCTGCGCACGCTGCTCAGCGAGAGCTACAATCTGGACCGCCGCAAACTCGTGACCTCCAACGCTTCCCTTGAAATGAGACCGGGAACCGTCGGAAACTTCGGCGGTGTGGTGCCCTTGCGGACAAGTGGCTCGACGCCCGTCGTGCATCGCGAAGCGACCGTGGATGGACGGCCCGAAGCGACGCGGACCTACACGGAATTCCTTGCGCGCCGGCACGGCGAGACCTGCCACCTCGATATCATCGATCGTTGGGGTAACATGATCTCGGCGACGCCGAGCGGCGGCTGGCTAACCGGATCACCAATTGTGCCTGGCATCGGCATCAGCGTCTCTGTCCGCGGGCAGATGTTCTCCCTGGATGAAAGCCATCCCAATTGCATCGCACCGGGGAAGCGACCGCGGACCACGCTCACTCCGACCTTCGCGATGAAACATGGCGTACCCTACATCGCCTTCGGCACCCCCGGCGGCGACCAACAGGACCAGTGGGCTCTCCACGCCTTCCTGCGCCACGTCCACCATGGCATGAACCTGCAGGAGGCAGTCGATGCGCCGAGCTTCTATACGCGACACCTTCCGAGTTCCTTCTACCCGCGGGAATGGGCACCGGGACATCTCGCCGTCGAGTCGAGCTTTCCCGCCAGCACACTCGCGGCCTTGCACGAGATGGGACACGATCTCGAAGTGTTCGGGCAGTGGATGCATTACAACTCGGTCACTATGGCGACTCGGGTCGACGGCGTACTGCGAGCCAGCGCAAGCCCGAGGCGCATGCAGTCCTATGCCATCGGCCGCTGATTGACTCGCCCATTTTAGAACCATAAAATGTTTAACGGAATCGCGCCCGCGCCCGCTTCCGTCGAAAACAGGGATTGCGAAAGTCATGCCTAATACAGGTGCCGCGCGACGTGCAAGGCTCGCACAAGTTATTCCAAGCTCTGACGCGGACTTGAAGTCCCTGCCGCTGCGTGACCGCAAGAAGATACAGCAGCGCGCTGTCCTTATTCAGATCGCCTTGAAGCTGTTCCGCGATAAGGGATTCGAGAGCACGCGGATGGAAGATATCGCCCAAATCGCCGAGGTCTCGACGCCAACCGTCTACAACTACTTCACCAACAAGCGCGACGTCCTGGTCGAAGTCCTGAACCAGGACCGCACCGACGGCAGGCATCTGTTCGAGAAGATCATGGTCGACCCGCCCGCCGAACCCGAAGATGCGTTCGCGGCATTGATCTACGCCAATATGAGCAACATTCGCCGGCCCGAGGACAAGAGGCTTTGGCGAGAAATCCTCTCCGCCGTAGCCAGAAGCCACGACCGCGAGCAGGATTCATTCGAAGACAATCATGAAGTCTTCAAGGGCTACGTCAAGCGTCTGCTCGGCTACTATATCGAGAAAGGCAAACTGTCGAGCGACTTGCCGATAGAGGTCGCGGCCGACGTCATTTTTGCAGTGAACTCCCAGAATCTGCGCCACATCGCCTCTTCGGAGCGCAGTTCACCGGAAAAAATCCGGGATACGGCCCGCAAGCAAATCAGCTTCGTTATCGCGAAATGGCATCCTCAAGGTGCGGCAGCGAGCAGAGCCAAGAAAACCAGGGCTAAATAGCGCCGCGCCTATCCGCCTGCTCTGATCATATTGAACAGATCTTTGTGTTTTGCGCGGCTTCTGGCGTGAGTTCGTTCGTGCAGAAACTCGGAGTCGAATTGTGGAAAATGCCATCAGAGTATACGTCGAGAACGCCGACGATGAGCCGCCCGAGTACATCGTAGGCGTAGACAGCTTGAGACGCTTCCTCGCACCCCATGCCGACGCAGTCGACATCGTCGTGGCCGCGCGAAGTCGGCCGGAACTCGACGCTCTCCGCGGGGCGCAATTCTTCGTCGGATCGGGCTTCGACCCGGCGCGCATCCAGTCGTACGGGCGCAATATCGTCCTGATTCATAGTTTGAGTGCCGGAATAGAACGTTATCTTCCGCTCAACTGGCTCCCACCCAAGGCAGTACTCACGAACAGCCGTGGTGTGCATGCGGACAAGGGCGGCCCGTTCGGTGCAATGGCGCTCTTGATGCTGAACGAGAGAGCGCCTCACTATGCCGGCAATCAGCGGCGCCATCTTTGGGAGCCCGCTCTCTCCTCCGCAATCCAAGGGAAGACTGTTGTGATTTACGGTCTCGGATCGCTAGGCCGGGCGATCGCGGCCTGTATTAGGCCGTTCGGCGTGAGGATCATCGGCATACGAAGATCCGGCGATCCGCATCCTGCCGCGGATCATGTCCTTAAACCGCAGCAACTCGAAGAGGTGCTTTCGCAGGCGGATTTCCTGGTTCTGAGCTGTCCGCTGACCCGAAGGACGCGTGGGCTCATCGGATCACGTGAATTGGGCCTGCTGCCGAGAGGTGCCGGCATCCTCAACATCGCCCGCGCCGGGGTTCTCTCCAACGAGGCGCTCGTCGAGCATCTCAAGTCCGGTCATATATCAGGCGCGATCATCGATGTATTCGACCCCGAGCCCCTTCCCGCCGATTCTCCTTGGTGGGACGCGCCCAATCTATTCATCTTTCCGCATACGTCGTGCGATGACGCACAAGGTTATATCGACAAATGCTTGGGCATCTTCGCCGACAACGTCGGGCGCTACTTGAGTGGAAGGCCGCTTCTTAACGTCGTCAGCGCTGTACACGAATACTGACGGGGCTCGGGGCGGCTACTCGTCTTCGGCGAGCCAGGGAGCCAGCAGCAGCGTCATCTGCTTGTGCGCCATCCTGAGTACATCTTCTTGCGTCGCCGAGGAGCGCGCGCAGAATTGCAGGAAATCGTGTGTATGGATGGCGTAGATCATGTCCACGGCCACGGCGAGTGAGAGACTTTTGGAAAGGACGCCGCGCTTCTGGAACGAGACGAGCATCGTCCTTATGTAGTGCATGAAGGTCTTGCGATTGGATTCAAACTCGTCCTCGACCCTGTAGTGCGCTCGAGTTTCCGCCGCAAGGAGCTCGCGCCACAGTTTCTTGTCCTCGGCCGACCGAACGTCGCCAAGATCTGCATGCATCAATCTGGCAAGCGCCAAGGCGAGATCCTGCGCCGGTTTCCGGACGACTTCCTCATAGGCGACCGTCAGCTTTTCCCGGTCGTCGGTGAGGAGCTGGATGAGGATCTTCTCTTTAGTGGCGAAGTAGTTGTAAATTGTCTTCTCCGAGACATCAGCGCGCGCCGCAATATCTTCGATCCGGGTGCTTTCATATCCCTTGATCCGAAACAGCTGGGCGGCGATGCTAAGCAGGTCTGCGCGTTGCTTCGACTTCTTCAGCTCTCGCAGACCGCGGCTTCCACGTCCCTGCATCGGCATTGCCATATTCCGGCCACAAATATCGCTTCGGCTGCGTGATCTCCTATCGAATCTCGGAGGACCCCAATCGCCTGCCCAACCCTTCCACGATTCCGGCCAACCCGCGTGGGAACGCCAGCAGCACAATGACCAGGAAGGCGCCGTAGATGACCAGGCGCCATTCCTCAAGGCCCCGGAACATTTCTTGGACGCCAATCAGCACAAGCGCGCCGAGGAACGCGCCCCATAGGGTTCCCCTTCCGCCGATATAGGCGACGGTCAAAATCTCTACGGTTCGCGGAATTCCGAAATCCTGTCCGCTGGGGACAAGGATGCCGATGTAGTACGCGTAGAAGGCGCCCATCACCCCCATAAAGGCGGTGGCAACGGCGAAGCTGGCGAGCTTGAAGCGCACCACGCGCACGCCGAGAATGCTCGCGCCGAGTTCGTCGTCTCGAATAGCTCTGAAAATGAGGCCGAAGCGAGAGGCGACGATCAATTTCAGGCAGGCGTAGATCGCGACCGCCAGGAACAGAAGCAGATAATAGTAACTCTCCGGCTGGCCACGTTGGAAATGCATGCCCATGAGCGGGGTGAACGTCTCCACTTGCAGCCCCGACATGCCCCGGGTCAGGTCCCGACCGCTGGCGATCGTGTAGCGGAGAAACTCCATCACGAAGAGGGTCGTGAGCCCGACATAGACACCACGGAGGTGCAGCGTCAGGGCACCTGCGAGAAGCCCAAGCGCCAAACCGCCCAAACCGCCAAGCACCAAGCCGAGCCAGGGCGAGATATCGAAGTACTGCGCGGACAGTCCTGCTGCATAGGCGCCGACGCAGAGAAACCCGGCCATGCCGAAGTTCACCACGTTGAGATAACCCAGCATGAAGTCGAACAGGGCGCCCATGACGAAGAGCAGCAACACCGACACCATCACCGTTTGCAGGTAACTGTCGCCAAGTCCCGGGAGCACCACGAGAGCCACGAGAACGATGCCGTGCATGATCCAGGAAACTTGCGTGCGAGATTTCAAGATTGGCCCCTACGGTCTGGAAGTTTGTCTTGTGAAAAGGCCGCTCGGGCGCAGCACCAGGACCAATAGAACGAGCAAGGCCGATAGCGAGTTCTGCCAGCCGCCGGAGCTGACCACCGTGGCGAAGGCCTCGACGGTTCCAAGCAGTAAGCCCGCCACCAGGGCACCCCAGACGTTTCCAAGACCACCGATAATGACCACCACAAACGACTTCAGCATGATGTCGGCGCCGACCAAGGGATACGCCGGATAGGTCGGCAGCAGGAGCGCGCCGGTGGCGCCCGCCAGTGCAGCACCGATGCCGAACGTCACGGTGTAGATGTGGCGAATGTTGATGCCGACGACCTGCGCCGCCTCCGGATGTTCTCCCGTTGCCCGGATGGCTCTGCCGAGAAAGGTGTATTTGAGAAAGAGAACCAGTGCAGCAACGGCACTGGCTGCACCGATCAGGACCAGCAAGCGATCGTGCGACAGGACGATATCGCCGAGGAACAGCCGGCCAGGCCAAAGATTCGCGATCCCGTATTCCTGCGCACCGAAGGCAATGAGCGCCAGATTCTGCAAGATCACCATGACGCCGATCGTGAGCACATAACCGTCGGTCAGCCACCGATCGCCAAATCTCCATCGGAGCGGCGCCAGGAGGCCGCGTTCGACGGCCATCCCGAAGACCAGAAGCAGGCATGCCGCCGCGGGGATGCTCAGGAAGGCCGGCAGGCCCAGGGCTGCAAAGAGGAAGTACATGGCATAGCAGCCGAGCATGAAGAACTCTCCATGCCCGAGGTTGATGACCCCGAGGATCCCGAACACCAACGCGAGGCCGACCGCCATCAGGCCGTACATGGCGCCGCGCACCAGGCCGTCCAGCAGGATTTGACCGAGGAATGTCGGATCCAGGAAGGCTTCGAGCATCAGATGAACTCGCTCACAATCTTCTCGATGTTTGATAACAACTCCCGGCCCGATCCTTGGATTTGGATCGCGCCGAGCTGCATCACGTATACATAGTCGGCCACCTGGGCAATCCGACGCGCGTTCTGATCGACCAGCAACACCGCCGCGCCCTGATCGCGGAATCCAACGATCTGTTGCAGCATCACTTCGGCGAGCTTGGGAGATAATCCGATCGAAGGCTCATCCAGAATGATCAGCCTCGGTCGCGTCATATAGAGGCGCTCGATCTCGAGGATCCGCTGCTGTCCCCCTGACAAAAGCCCTGCATTGATCTGGCGCTTCTCCTTGAGGATGGGCGCCCGCGCGAAGGCGCTTTCGACCGCTGCCCGAACACCGGCGCTGTTCCGGCGCATCGACCAGGCCCCCAGCATCAAGTTCTCTTCGACCGACATGCCGGGGAATACGGAATGGCCCTCCATGAGATAGCCGACGCCGAGCTTCGCGAGGTCATGCGGGCCGATCCCGCGCATGTCCTTGCCGTCGAGTACGATTGAACCGGCGTTCAGGCCGACGAACCGCGCGATGCTCTTCAGCAGAGTGCTCTTGCCAGCGCCATTCGGCCCGATCACGCCGACCAGCTGGCCGGGTGCCACGTCGATGGACACGCCGTTCAAGACATCGACGTCGCCGTCATACCGAACATGGATATCGCTGACTTTGAGGTGCATGACTTGATCAACCGCCGAGGTAAGCTTCGATCACGGTCGGGTCACGGCGAACCGTCTCGAGGGGTCCGCGCGTTAGCATGGCGCCGCCGATCAAGACGATCACTTCCTGGCAGAGGCGTGGCATCGACACGATGTCGTGACTGATGGCAAGGCAGGCGGTCCCCTCTGAGGAGACCCGGTTCACGATCCGCAAAGTTAGATCGATGACGTCGCTGCTGGCGCCTGAAAATGGCTCGTCGAGGATGAGTACGCTGGGCTTGACGATGATCGCGCGCGCCAGTTCCAGGAGCTTCCGCTGACCGCCTGAGAGCTCCTTAACCAGCCGTTCCGATGCTGATTCGAGACGGATCTCCGCTAGCATCTCGCCGGTGCGTTGCTCGATGTACCGATGCGGCATCTTCGTCCGCACCAATGGGACGCGAAGATTGTCGTGAACACTCATTTCGTTGAAGGTTCGCGGCACTTGAAAGGTGCGGGCTATGCCCCGCAAAGCGATATCGGCCGGTCTCAGGCGCGTGATTTCACGCCCCTGATGGAGGATCGATCCGCTGTCGGCGGGAAATATTCCGCTGATTGCGTTGAACACGGTGGTCTTGCCGGCGCCGTTCGGTCCGATCAGACCGAGCACCTGACCAGCCTCGAGGGTGAAGCTGACGTTGTCGATCGCCCGGACACCTCCAAAGGATTTGGAGATGTTCGCAACTTCAAGCATCGCGTCCTGCATGCGCTTCTCTATCCCCGAGACTGGCCTTCGGTCTTCCGCAGGGTGCCTTACTCGCCAGGTGCTTGGAACTTTGCCTGGGCGTAGTCTGCGGGCCAGATGATCTGAGCCTTATCGCCCATGTATTGGACCATCGGAAAGGAGAAGCCTTTCATGAACGGCCCGACCTTCACTTCATAGGGGGAGATCGCATGGTCGCCGGCCTTCTTAGCAAAGGCATAGTGATGCCAAATGCCGGTATATTCGAGGTTGAGCAGCGCGTCAGAGAGCTTCGCCTTGTCGAGGGTTCCCGCCTGCTTCAACCCCTTCACGAACATCCGCGTGTAGTCATAGGCCTGCCCAGCTGAGGCTGGCGGCGGCGCTATCCCAAACTTCTCCTGATAGCGCCTGGTCCATTCCCGCTGTTCGGGCGTGATCACGCGCGGACTGTCCATCGAGATCACATAGTCGGCAGCGCCACCGGTCTTCTGGTGCCAGTCCGCAGACCAACCGAGACCGTCGGCAATCAACAACCCCTTAAGGCCGGCGTCGTAGTGCTGCTTGACGAAGGAGACGGACGGGACCGGCCCGAGTGTCGCGGCGATGAGGGTCGCGCCCAGCGCCTTGTACTTGGTCAGCAAAGGACCGAACTCCGACTCATCCATGCGGACGAAGTCTGAGCTCATCACCTCCCATCCGGTCTCGGTGAGCCGCTTGGCGATAGCGTCGGTCCAAGTGCGGCCCCAATCGGTGTCCTCAGCGACGATCACGGCACGCTTCTTTTGCGGCTTCCAGGCACCGTCCTTGATGAAGCTTTCGACCGCATCAACATAAAGGCCGGACATTGTGCGCGGCGCCGGCCAGCCCTTGAACCAATGGGTGTAGTGCTTTTCGTTGATCTTGTTGGCGATGTCTTCCGGCGCGCCGAGGTCGCCGAAATGGATGATGTTGGCATCCGCCTCGACGTCGATCATGCTGAGCGAGATCGAGCCATGCCAGCCGTTCAGCATGACCTCGACGTGGTTCCGCGCGACGGCGTCCTGGAACGCGCGGATGGCCTTCTCCGGCGTCGATTCCGAGTCAACCGGGATGAGCTCGATGTCCCGCTCCTTCCCATCGACGATGACCGGCAGCTCGCCTGCCGCGCGCGCGTCTTCGATCGCCATCTCGGCGCCGTTCTTGATCTCCTGTCCGGTCCGCGCTGCGGGCCCGGTTAGCGGCGCGAACAGCCCGGCGCGAACTGGATCGTCGGCATGCGCGCCAGCATTGATCAAGGCGGTGGTCGCAAGAACGCCGGCTAGGCCCAGTTGTCTAATGGATCCCCACATTTTCCCGTTTCCTTATCGGTTGGCGTGCATACAGAGTTATTGGACGACGCCCCAGCCGTCGTCCGCGGTCGGAGAGATGTCGATGTGGAACCACTTCATGGAGAGCTCTTTGAGGGTTCCGTCAGCGACCATGGTCTTTAGTGCGGCATTGATCTTGTCCCGCAGATCCGTATCGTCCTTGCGCAGGGCGATCGCAGAGCCGTGACCGAACAAGCCGCCGATGAACTTCGGCCCGACCATCGTCAGGCCCTTGCCTTCCTCCGCACGGAGGGTGCCGCCAAGGAAGGCGATCCCATCGAAGATCGCGTCCACGCGACCCGCGTTGAGATCGAGAATGATCTGCTCGGCGGTCTTGTATTCGCGGACGGTCGCAACATCGCCAAAATATTTGGTCAGGAACGTCGCATTCGTGGTGGACGACTGTGCCGCCAGCACCTTGCCCTTCAACAGCGGCTTCAGCGCATCGACGGCTTTTTGCGTACCAGCTTCGTCGGTCGTGAGATGGAAGACCTTGTCGTCAGCGGGTATCTGGCCGAGCGGCCCGGATTTTGCCGCCACGAAGGTTCTGGTTCCGACGGCGTATGGGTAGGTGAAGCCGACCACCTCCTTGCGCTTGTCGGTGATGACCATGGCAGCGATGATCGCGTCGTACTTCCCGGCGTTCAGCGCCGGAATGATCCCATCCCAATCCTGGGACTGGAACTCGCAATCGCTCTTCATGCGCTTGCAGAGTTCCTTGCCGACGTCGAGGTCGAAACCGTCGAGCTCGCCACTCGCGGTCTTGAAATTCCAGGGCGCATACGCACCTTCGGTTGCGATCCGGATCTTGCTCCAATCGTTGGCGCCGGCGGGGGCGCCGAACAGGACAGCCGCGGCCAACAGACCGACGGCCAGGAAACTCTTTGGCAGTGACATGAATGCCTCCTCGTTTTGCGCGCCCTTCGGGCACTTGTGGTTAGAGATAACGCGACATGAACTCCCGACAACGTTGCGACTGCGGGTCGGTGAAAATCTGCTGCGGGTCACCCTCTTCCTCGATCCGCCCGCGGTGCAGGAACAGGGCGCGGGTCGAGACCTCTCGGGCAAAGCTCATCTCATGGGTGACGATGAGCATCGTCCGGCCTTCGGATACGAGGTCGCCGATGACTCGGAGAACTTCCGAAACCAGTTCGGGATCGAGCGCGGAGGTCGGTTCGTCGAACAGCATGACTCGCGGCCGCATGGCCAACGCCCGGGCGATGGCGGCGCGCTGCTGCTGTCCGCCGGAGAGATGCGCCGGGTAGTGGTCGCGCTTCTCCAGAATGCCCACCTTGGCGAGCAGTGCCTCGGCCTCGTCGACGCATTCGGCCCGCGGCCGCTTCTGTGCGTTAACCGGCGCCTCGATGACATTCTGCAGGATGGTGAGATGAGACCAGAGATTGAAGCTCTGGAACACCATGCCGAGATTCATCCGGATCCGGTCGATCTGGTGACGGTCGGCTGCCACGACGCGGCCCCTGCACCGGCGGAGCTGGATCAACTCGCCGCCGACGCGGATCTCGCCCTCGTCCGGCGTTTCCAGCAGATTGATGCAGCGGAGAAAGGTGCTCTTTCCCGAGCCGGAGGAGCCGACGATTGCGATCACCTCTCCGTCCCGGGCGTCGATCGATATGCCTTTCAGGACCTCAAGGTCGCCGAAACGCTTGTGGATGTTCGCCGCATGGACGGCGGAACTCTTGACGACGGTCGGGCCTGCGGTCATTTCAGCGACTTCTCCTCAAGCTCTTGCGACATTGCCGATGCGGGATGCCGGCTGCCGCAGATGCGGCGAGAGCGCCGCTTCTAGCGCCGAGATTCCGCGCGCAATCACGAAGTTGAGCGCCAGATAGATCGCGCCGGCGCAGATGAAGACTTCCAGGGATCGGTAGGTCTCGGAGATGATCTTGTTCGCGATCCCGGTCACCTCCATGAGCGTGATGATGCTGGTGAGCGAGGTGCCCTTGACCATCAGGATGATCTCGTTGCCATATGCTGGCAGCGCTTGGCGCAGCATGACCGGGCAGATGATCCGCCTGAACAGCAGGATTCCGGACATGCCATGGGCTCGGCCGGCTTCCACTTGGCCGAACGGGACGGATTGCAGGCCGCCGCGGATGATCTCGCCGCCATAGGCAGTCGTGTTCAGGGTGAGCGCGAGGATCGCACACCAATAGGGCTCCCGCAGGAACGGCCAGAGCGGGCCGTTGCGCACGAACTCGAACTGGGAAAGGCCGTAGTAGACCAGGAAGATCTGGACCAGCAGCGGCGTCCCGCGAAAGAAGAAGATGTAGGTCCGCGCCAGGCGATCTAACACCGCGATCTTCGAGACGCGCATGAGGGCGATCCCGACGGCGAGGATCGCTCCGGCGGAGACCGAGATGAGGACCAATTGCAACGTGAGTGGCACGCCCGCTAGAAGGGCGATAAACGTCTCGTAGAGGAAGGCGAAGTCCATGCGCTACGCCCCTCTTACGCCGCGCATCGTATGCGCCTCGGCCCGGCGGAACCCCCAGCCGGAAACGCTGGTGAAGGCCAGATAGAGGAGTGCCGCGGTGAAGTAGAAGGTGAAGGGCTGCTGGGTTGAGCCCGCGCCTACACCCGCTTGTCGCATTATTTCTGCGAGGCCGGTGACCGAGATCAGCGCCGATTCCTTCAGAGCGAGCTGCCAGACGTTGCCCAAGCCGGGCAGCGCATAGCGGAAGAGCTGCGGGGCGGTGATTCGTCGGAACAGGAGGAAGCCGGAAATGCCATGGGCAAGACCCGCCTCGATTTCCCCTTTCGGGATCGCCAGCAGCGCGCCGCGAATGACTTCCGTGGAATAGGCCCCCGATACGATGCCGACGGCCACTGCGCCGATCAGGAAGGAATTGACACCGACGAAGCCGTCATAGCCGAACAGCCGCGCGAAAGCGGTGACTCCCGCGCTGCCACCGAAGTAGAGGAGATAGATGACGAGCAGGTCGGGCACGCCGCGGAGCACCGTCGTATAGACCTCTGCCGACCAGCGGAGCGCCTGCACGCCGGAGAGCTTCGCGGCAGCACCAAGGATTCCGATCACCAGGCCCAGCGCAAAAGCCGCGCTTGCGACTGCTATGGTCATCAGCGCACCCTGGGCCATTTGCAGGCCCCAGCCTTGCAGCAAGAGATCCATACTTGCCTCTGCTAAAGAGCGGCCATGCCTTATCTCATCGGTTCGGTCGGCGATGAACCTTCACTGCGTCGTCACGTCAACGCGGAACCGATGAGGCGGTAGCTCCCTGTCAGAGCCACCAGCGATGTCACTGCTGAGCGCAATCACCAGCATCGCCTTCTTCTCATCTGCCTCATCTCCAAGTTTCCCCACAACAGAGGTCTGCCGGCCACAACGGCAAGGGCTTCCAATTACATTACATCCAGATTAATATCTTACGCCATACAATTTTTTCAGGCTCATAAACTTTTATGATCAAGCTCCGAACGACATCGCTTGGGTTAACGGCGATCTCGCGCTTCGCGTCCGCAAGTTCAAACTTTTCCGGCTGGAAACCCACTGAGCGAGCCGTCCCCAGCACCGAGGGCCTTCCGTTGACTTGGGCTAAACGCGACGTGCGCGACGGCCTGCTCGGCGCCGCGGCCGCGGCCGCGGCAGAATAATCTCTCACCCACCCATGCAAAGGTCACCGCTTCATCATGCGTGATTTCCAACTCCCCGGTCGCTCGCCGCTCCGCGTCACCGAAGCCGCCGCCTCGACCTCGCACCCGTTGGCGGCGGCGGCGGCGATCGAGACCCTGAAGGCCGGCGGCAATGCGATCGACGCCGCAATCACCGCCGCTGCCGTTCTCGCGGTCGTGGAGCCGCAATCGACCGGCATCGGCGGCGACGGCTTCCTGCTCTATGCCCCAAAGGGCGGCAGCAAGGTCATCGCCTATAACGGCTCCGGCCGCGCCCCACAGCGCGCGACCGTCGATTGGTATCTGTCTCAAGGCTTCAACGCGGTGCCGACCTACGGCGTCCATGCCGTCACCTATCCCGGCCTGGTCGATACCTGGTGCCGCATCCACGCCGACCATGGCAGCAAGCCACTCGATCAACTGCTGGCGCCGGCGGTCCGCTACGCCGAGGAAGGTTACGTCGTCGCTGACCGCGTCGCCTTCGACTGGGAGGCCAATGCCGAGCGCTTCGCCGCCCAGCCCGATGTCGATCCAGTGCTGTTCCCGAACGGCCGCACGCCGAAGGCCGGCGAGAAGATGCGCGATCCGCGCCTGGCCGAGACCCTGCGCAAGATCGGCAAGCAGGGCCGCGACGGATTCTACAAGGGGTCGGTCGCCGAGGACATCATCCGCCAGCTGAAGAGCCTCGGCGGTCTCCATGAGATGGACGAGCTCACCGCGACTTCAGGCGAGTATGTCGAGCCGATCACCACGAACTATCGCGGCACCGATCTCTATCAGATTCCGCCCAACAACCAGGGCATCACCGCGCTGCTGATGCTGAATATCCTCAGCGGCTTCGATCTCGGGAAGCTCGATCCCTTGAGCGCCGAACGGTTGCATCTCGAGCTCGAGGCCGGCCGGCTCGCTTATCGCGACCGCGACGCCCTGATCGGCGACCCGCGCCAGGCGAAGAACCGCACCCGGGAGATCCTGGCCAAGGACTATGCGGCGAAGCTGCAGAAGTTGATCAGCCGCGACCGCGCCATCACCGACCTGCCGCCGCCGCTGATGGAAGGCAGCGATACCGTCTACCTCTGCGTTGTGGATCGTGACCGCAATGCGGTCAGCCTCATCAACTCGACCTACTATTCCTTCGGCAGCGGTGTGGTCGCGCCGAAGACCGGGGTCATCCTGCAGAATCGCGGCTCCAGCTTCCGCCTGGATCCGAAGCATCCGAACGCGATCGCACCGGGAAAGCGGCCGATGCACACGATCATGCCGGGCATGGCGGTGAAGGACGGGCGCGCCCTCATGCCTTATGGCGTGATGGGCGGCGACTATCAGCCCTTCGGCCATGTGCATCTGCTCACCAACGTTCTCGACTTCGGCATGGACCCGCAGGCCGGGCTCGATTGCGCCCGCGTCTTCTACGATGCCGGCAATGTCGAGGTGGAGCGCGGCATCCCGGCGGCGGCCGTCGCCGGCTTGAAGCAGCGCGGCCATACGGTGGTCGAGGCCGTGGAGCCGCTGGGCGGCGGACAGGCGATTCAGATCGATCACCAGAGCGGCACGCTGACCGCCGGTTCCGATCCGCGCAAAGACGGCTGCGCGCTCGGTTATTGAGAAAGGAACGATTGGGGATGAGTGAAGTCACGACCGTCGCCGCATTGTTGCGGCAAGGGGATAGCAAGGCAGACGCCATCGGGGCACCGGAACGACGCACCATGACACGCGGCGAACTCACGGCGCTGGTCGACAAGGTCGGCGGTGCGCTGCGCAGCATCGGCGTTGGTCCGCAAGACGCGGTCGCGATCGTTATGCCGAACGGCCCCGAAATGGCCGCCATGTTCCTGGCTGTCGCCGCTTCCGCGACCGCCGCGCCGCTCAACCCCGCCTATCGCGAGGACGAGTTCGACTTCTATCTGGATGATCTGCAGGCCAAGGCGCTGCTGATCCTGGCCGGGCCGGATGCGCCGGCGCGGGCCGTAGCGGCGCGACGCGGCATCCGCGTGATCGACGTGACGCCGGACCTCAATGGGCCTGCCGGCGCCTTCACGCTGTCGGTGCCGTTTGCCGATGCCGGCCTGATGCAGCCCGATCCCGATCACATCGCGCTTGTGCTGCACACCTCGGGCACGACGTCGCGACCGAAGATCGTGCCACTGCGCCAGCGCAATCTCGCGGCTTCAGCGCGGCACATCGCCCAGACCCTGGCGCTCACGCCGGCGGATCGCAGCCTGGTCATCATGCCGCTCTTCCATATCCACGGCCTGATCGGCGCCCTGCTGTCGTCGATGTATGCCGGGGCCAGCGCGCATTGCCCGCCGGGATTCAACGCCCTCAAATTCTTCGGCTGGCTCGATGAGGCGAAGGCGACCTGGTATTCGGCGGTGCCGACCATGCACCAGACCGTCCTTGCGCGTGCGGAGCGCAATCAGGAGATTCTGGCGCGGCGCAAGCTGCGCTTCATCCGTTCCTCCTCCGCCTCGCTGCCGCCGCCGGTGATGAAGGCGCTGGAGGAGACCTTCGGCTGCCCGGTGCTGGAATCCTACGGCATGACCGAAGCCACGCATCAGATGGCGAGCAACCCGCTCCCGCCGGCCCCGCGCAAACCCGGCTCGGTCGGCATCGCCGCCGGACCCGAAGTCGCGATCATGGACCATGACGGCAAGCTGTTGCCGCGCGGGACCATCGGCGAAATCGTGATCCGCGGGCCGAACGTCACCGCCGGCTATCTAAACAACCCGAAGGCCAATGCCGAGGCCTTCACCAACGGCTGGTTCCGCACCGGCGACCAGGGGATCATGGATGCCGAGGGCTATGTCAGCCTCACCGGCCGCCTGAAAGAGATCATCAACCGCGGCGGCGAGAAGATCGCGCCGCGCGAGGTCGATGATGTGATCATGGACCACCCGGCGGTGGCGCAGGTCGTCACCTTCGGCATGCCGCATGAGAAGCTCGGCGAGGATGTCGCCGCCGCGGTCGTGCTGAAGGAAGGCCAGAGCGTCGGCGAGAAGGAGCTCCGCGACTTCGTCGCCGGCAAGCTCGCCGATTTCAAGGTGCCGAAGAAGATCCTGTTCCTGGCCGAAATCCCGAAAGGCGCCACCGGCAAGCTGCAGCGCATCGGCCTCGCCGCGAAGCTGGGTCTCGGTTGAGATGAAGTTCTGCATTTATGGCGCGGGCGCGATCGGCGGGCTGATCGGCGCCCATCTCGCGCGCACCGGCGAAGACGTGACCCTGATCGCGCGCGGCGCCCATCTCGCGGCGATGCGCGAGAAGGGTTTGAAGGTCACCGGCCACAGCGGCGATTTCACCGTGAAGCCGCGCGTGACCGAGGATCCGGCCAAGGCCGGACCGCAGGATTACGTCATCGTCGCGCTCAAGGCCCATCAGGTCGCGTCGATCGCGGAGAAGATGAAGCCGTTGCTCGGCCCGAAGACCGCCGTGGTGATGGCGGTGAACGGCTTGCCCTGGTGGTATTTCCACGGCGTCGAGGGAAAGCTTGCGGATCGCCGCCTGCCAATCGTCGATCCCGGCAACGCGCAATGGGAGCATATCGGGCCGGAGCGGGTGATCGGCTGCGTCGTCTATCCGGCGGCCGAGGTTGTGGCGCCCGGTGAGTTGCGCCATGTCGAGAACGACCGTTTCAGCCTCGGTGAGCCCAGCAATATGAAGACCACGCGCGTGACCGCGTTGAGCAAGGCCTTCATGGCCGCGGGCTTCAAGGCGCCGGTCAAGACCGACATCCGCATCGAGATCTGGGTCAAGCTCTGGGGCAATGTCGCCTTCAACCCGATCAGCGCGCTTACCGGCGGCACTTTGAAGAGCATCGCCGAGGATCCCGCGACCCGCGCCGTCGTGCGCGGCGTGATGAACGAGGCGGAAGCCATCGCCAACAAGCTCGGCGTCACCATGCCGATCGCAATCGAGAAACGCATCGACGGCGCCGCCGGCGTCGGCGAGCACAAGACCTCGATGCTGCAGGATTTCGAGCGCGGCCGCCCGGTGGAGATTGACGCCCTGGTTGGCGCAGTCGCGGAGTTAGGCCAGCTGGTCGGACAGCCCACGCCGATGATCGACGCGCTCTATGCGCTGATTCGGCACAAGGCGAGTCGTTCCGGATTCTACGCCGCATAAGCTGCCGGGCTCTCCGCGGAGGTTGCGAAGCAGCTCGGACTTTTGCCGTTAACGGAATATCTGGAGCGAGTCGCCTTGGCGGCTTCGCGAGACACTGTCCGTGCCCTTTCCAGCGGAAGTGCTTCGCCGTGATTGCTGGGGGATTCCTGGTAAGCTAGCGGAAATTGGCGCGCCCGAAGAAATTCGAAATCCTGACCTTCTGATCCGTAGTGAGGTGGCCGAGCCCACCGACGATCAAAAGAAATTGAGTCCGCTGCTTCCCCTACGCTTCCCCTAGCCGGCGGCGATCGCACCGAAGGAAGAGCGCTCTTCTCAAGAGACTGATTTTATGAGGAAATCTGGCGCACCCGATACGATTCGAACGTACGACCTTTGCCTTCGGAGAGAAAGAATCGGTTCTGACTCCCGTCGGCTTATCTCCTCAACTCAGCCGCGCGCAGATCAGCCAGCCACCTAGTTTTAGTGATCGCAACGATGGACGCCGGCAACCGCATATTTTTCGAGAAGCCCGCGGTCGATTGCGACAATCCGCCTCGTCCGCCGGCACGCCGATGTGATCGGGAGGGTCTTTCCCTACCCCTCGCAATGTGAAACCCTGAAAGCGTGAAGATCCTGTCCTCACTGCCGCGCCTGCTCTCGGTCCTCGCGATCCTGAGCCTTCTGACCGCTCCGATGGCCACGCCATCGGCCGCGGCGATGGGCGGTGCGCCGATGACGGCAATGGAAGGGATGGCCAGCATGGCGGATGGCATGCCCTGCTGCCCGCCGCAGAAGCAGCCGAAGCCGGACTGCCAGCAGTCCTGCCCCTTGGCGACTTTATGCCTCGTGAAGTGCTTTCCGAATGGACCCGCGGCAACGAGCTCCGAACGAGCTGTCTTCGTCTCCGTCATCCTGCTGCCAATCCGGGATGATGCCGCACGCGGTCTTCTGTCCGATCCTCCCCCGTCCCGACCACCTCGAACCTGAGTTCATCGCCGGCTCGTTCTGAGCCGTCCTCGCCGCATGGCCGATTGCTGTGAGGCGAATGCCGTGGCTTTACGCCACGAAACAGCCGCGCTTGCGCGGCCAACGATGAAACTTGGGAATTTGACCAATGATGTTTTCTGCATTGAAGTCTGCCGCCATTGCGGCAGCGATCACCCTTGCAACTGCTGGCCTTTCCGCCACGGCTTGGGCGGTGATCGAAGACTATGAGTTCCAGCTCGTTCAGCCTGAGGTGAAACAGGGCAACGCGGCGGAGATCGCCGTGCGCCTGGTCGATAAGCGATCGGGAAAGCCGGTGCCTGATGCGGTGATCTTCGCCCAGCGGGTCGATATGGCACCCGATGGGATGGAAGCGATGGCGGCGCCGATCGAGGCGCTGCCATCGACCGAGCCCGGTATCTATCGCTTCAAGGCGCAGCTCGTGATGGCCGGCGGTTGGCGCCTGTCACTCGGCGCAAAAGTCCAGGGCGAAACCGGCACGCTCGAATCCAAGCTTGTGTTCAAGGCCGTGCCGTGAGCCGCAAGCGCTGGGCCGGCCTCACCCTCGCCGCCATCTTGGCGGCGGGGGCAGGCGGCTATTGGGCCGGGCATCGCGATCTCGCACTGCCCGGCCTCGCATGGCTCCGCAAAGTCCCATGGCTTGAAGATGCCCTGGCGTCGGTTACGGTCGATCCCGTGCAGACGGGGCCGGTGCTCTACTATCAGGACCCTGACGGAAAGCCGTTCTATTCGCTCCAACCGAAGAAGACGGCCGACGGACGAGGCTATCGTGCCGTTCATGCCGGCGAGGACGTGAGCACGGGTGAGAAGCCCGCGAGCAACGAATCGGCCTCGGCTTCGACGGCGGGCAGCGCGAAGCGCATCCTCTACTACCGCAACCCGATGGGCCTGCCGGACACCTCGCCGCTGCCCAAGAAGGACTCGATGGGGATGGACTACATCCCCGTCTATGAGGGTGACGACGAGGACGGCTCCTCGGTCAAAGTGTCCGCAGGCAAGCTGCAGCGGACGGGTGTTCGGACGGAAGCTGCGGCAGAGCGGATCATCGACGATCCCGTTCGGGTGCCGGGGACGGTGCAGCTCGATGAACGGAAGGTGACGGTCGTCGCGACCCGTACCGATTCCTTCATCAACGCGGTAGCACCTGTGACCACGGGGGACCGCATATCGAAGGGAGCGGCGCTCCTGCAGCTCTATTCACCCGAGGTCTCGGAAGCCGCCGTGCAGCTGCTGCACGTTCAAGACAGTGGGATAGCCGCGGCCGCGTTGGGGGCGCGGCAGCGGTTGCAGAACCTCGGTGTTCCGGAGGATGGCATCGTCGAGATCGAGCGGACCCGCAAGGTACCGCTTTCGCTGACTTGGCGAGCGCCGCACGACGGCATCGTGCTTGAGCGGAACGCGATCGAAGGGATGAAAGCGGCGCCGGGTGACGTTCTGTTCCGATTGGCCGATGTCTCGACCGTCTGGGTCATTGCCGATGTGCCGGAATATCAGCTTGGCGCGGTCAGGCTCGGGGCTGCCGCGACCATCCGCGTGCGCAGCCAGCCGGGTGAGACCTTTACGGGACGCGTTTCCCAGATCTATCCCGAAGTGGCGCCGGAAACGCGCACGGCCAAGGTCCGGATTGAGATCCCCAATCCGGATGGCGTGCTGCTGCCGAACATGTATGCCGATGTCGATCTGGCGAGCGGCGGCGGCAGCATGGTCGTGACCGTGCCCGCCAATGCCGTCATCGATACCGGAACCCGGCAGGTCGTCATCCTGGACAAAGGCGAGGGCCGCTTCGAACCGCGTGACGTGGAAATCGGCCAGCAGGGCGGCGGCTTCACCGAAATCCGCTCCGGCATCGCGGCCGGCGACAAGGTGGTCGTTGCGGCCAATTTCCTGATCGACGCCGAGAGCAACTTGAAGGCTGCGCTCAGCACGATGACCAATTCGGAGGCGACACCATGATTTCCCGGATCATCGCCTGGTCGGCGCGCAACCTCGTTCTGATCCTGGTCGGCACGGCGTTCGCCGTAGCGACGGGGCTCTACGCGCTGAAGACTCTCCCACTCGATGCGATCCCTGATCTCTCCGACGTGCAAGTCATCGTCTACACCGACTATCCCGGCCAGGCGCCGCAGGTGGTTGAGGATCAAGTCACGTATCCTCTGACGACGGCTATGCTGACCGTCCCGAAGTCCAAGGTGGTGCGAGGCTTTTCCTTCTTCGGCGTTTCCTTCGTCTACGTAATCTTCGAGGACGGCACCGATCCCTATTGGGCAAGAAGCCGGGTTCTCGAATATCTGAACGCGGCCGCAAAGCGCCTGCCCGAGGGCGTGACACCAGGCCTCGGTCCGGATGCGACCGGCGTCGGTTGGGTTTACCAGTACGCCGTCGTCGCAAAAGAGATGACGCTCGCCGAGCTGCGCTCGCTGCAGGATTGGGTTCTCCGCTTCGGTCTATCTAAGGCCGAAGGCGTCGCCGAAGTCGCGAGCGTCGGTGGCTTCGTGAAGCAGTATAACATCGTCGTCGATCCGCTGCGGATGCGCGCACAAGGTATTTCGCTCGCGATGGTGCGGGATGCGGTTCAAGCCAGCAATCGGGACGTCGGCGGTCGGACGATCGAGCTGTCCGAGTTCGAGTTCATGGTGCGCGGCCGCGGATACATCAAGTCTCAAGCCGATATCGAAAACATCGTTCTGAAGTCGGTCGCGGGCGTGCCGCTGCGACTGAGGGATGTCGCGCGGGTCGAGATCGGGCCCGACGAACGGCGGGGTATCACCGAACTCAATGGCGAAGGCGAGGTCGCGGGCGGCATCGTGCTCCAGCGGTTCGGCGCCAACGCGCTCACTGTGATCGACAACGTCAAACAGCGAATCGCCGATATTTCCGGCAGCCTGCCGAAGGGCGCCGAGGTCGTGCCGGTCTATGACCGGTCGCAGCTGATCGAGGCGGCGATCGAAACGCTGAAGCATACGCTGGTCGAGGAAAGCATCATCGTGGCGCTGGTCTGCGTCGTGTTCCTGCTGCACCTCAGGAGCGCACTGGTCGCCATTCTGATGCTGCCGGTCGGCATTTTGATCGCCTTCGCGGCGATGCGGGCGATCGGCCTCGGATCCAACATCATGAGCCTCGGCGGCATCGCAATCGCGGTCGGCGCCATGATCGACGCGGCAATCGTCATGATCGAGAATGCACATAAGCACCTGGAGCGTGCCGCGCCGGGCAAACCACGGATAGAGATCCTGATCAAGGCAGCGAGCGAAGTCGGACCGGCGCTGTTCTTCAGCCTGCTTGTCATCACCGTTTCCTTCCTGCCGATCTTCACGCTGGAATCCCAGGAAGGACGGCTGTTCGGGCCCCTGGCCTTCACCAAGACCTTCGCCATGGCGGCAGCGGCGTTGCTGTCGCTGACGCTCGTGCCGGCGCTGATGGTGATCTTCGTGCGGGGCCGGATAATTGCCGAGCGCAAGAATCCCATCAACCGGCTGCTGATCTGGATCTACCGGCCGGTGATCTGGTGCGTGCTGCGGGCGAAGACACTCACGATCCTGCTCGCCGTCATCGTGCTCGCGGTCTCGGTCTGGCCGGCCCGTCAGCTTGGCTCCGAGTTCATGCCGACCCTCAATGAAGGGACGCTGATGTATATGCCGACCACCTTGCCGGGCATTTCCGTCACTAAGGCAGCGGAACTGCTGCAGATGCAGGATCGCATCATCAAGTCGTTTCCGGAGGTCGCGTCGGTCTACGGCAAGGCGGGCCGCGCAGCGACGGCTACCGATCCGGCCCCGTCCGAGATGTTCGAGACCATCATTACCCTGAAGCCGAAGGCTGAGTGGCGGCCAGGGGTCACCATCGATAGCCTCAAGGCCGAGATGGATCGCGCGCTGCAGTTCCCTGGCGTGTCGAATGCCTGGACCATGCCGATCCGGGCTCGGATCGATATGCTGGCTACCGGCATCCGGACGCCGGTAGGGGTCAAGGTGTTCGGCACCGATCTTACCGAAATGGAGAAGATCGGCCGCCAGATCGAGGCCGTCTTGCGGAAGGTGCCGGGAACGACCAGCGCCTACGCCGAGCGCGTGATTGGCGGCTATTACCTCGACATCGTCCCTGACCGAGAGGCGCTCGGCCGTTACGGCCTTGGCGTGGGCGACGTGCAGGACGTCATTGCAACGGCGCTTGGTGGTGAAACCGTCACGACGACGGTCGAAGGCCGTGAACGGTACGGGGTCACCATCCGTTATCCGCGGGATCTGCGTTCAAATCCGAAAGCGATCGAGACCGACGTGCAGGTGCCGCTACCCGACGGCGGTGCCGTGCCACTGGGTGCCGTGGCGAAGATCGAGTTTACCCGCGGCGCGACGACGATCCGCACTGAGAACGGACAGCTCGCGACCTATATCTTCGTCGATATGACCGGCCGCGATCTTGGCGGTTACGTGGCCGATGCCCAGAAAGCGGTAGCAGCCGCAGTAACGTTGCCGCCAGGCTACACGCTCGGTTGGAGCGGTCAGTTCGAATACCTGCAGCGTGCGGAAGCCCGCATGAAGATCGTCGTGCCAGTGACACTGCTGATCATCTTCCTTCTGCTCTACCTGAACTTCCGGGCGCTGACCGAGACCTTGATCGTCATGCTGTCATTGCCCTTCGCGCTGGTCGGCGGGATCTGGCTGATGTGGTGGCTCGGCTTCAACATGTCGGTCGCGGTTGCGGTCGGTTTCATTGCGCTTGCGGGCGTCGCCGCCGAGACGGGTGTCGTCATGCTCATCTATCTCGAACAGGCATTGGCCGAGTTGAAGCAGGAGCGAGCCAAGGAGGGTCGTAGCTTCACCCGCGCCGACCTCAGAGAGGCGATCATGCTGGGGGCGGTCGAGCGGGTCCGTCCGAAGATGATGACCGTCGTGGCGATCATGGCCGGGCTGGTCCCGATCCTCTGGAGCACCGGCGCGGGCTCGGAGGTGATGCAGCGCATCGCCGTGCCGATGATCGGAGGCATGATCTCGTCCACCATCCTCACCCTGGTGGTGATTCCGGCGATCTATGGCTTTGTCAAAGGATGGCAGCTGCCGGAGGCCCTGAAGGTCCCGGCCACGGTGGCGGAAACACCAGCGGCCGCCAAGGAGGCAGCCGAATGACCCGCGAAGGAAAACCAATACCGCGCGCTGTGGTCCTGGGCGCCGTCGCCACCGCCGTCATGATCGGTGCCCTGGCATGGGCCGGTTATGCCGTTTGGTTCCAGGCGAACGGCCAACTCTCGGCCGCAAACGCTCAAGACAGCACGCAGGTCGAGGCGGGTCGGGCCATCTATGCGGCGAACTGCGCGAGCTGCCATGGTGACAAGCTGCAAGGTCAGCCGAACTGGAAGGAGCGCAAGCCCGATGGCAAGCTGCCGGCGCCGCCGCACGATGCCACCGGCCACACCTGGCACCACCCAGATGAGCAGCTATTCCGGATCGTCAAGCTCGGCGTCGCGGCAATCGTGCCCGGCTATCAGACCGACATGACCGGCTTTGCAGACCGCCTCTCGGATCAGGATATCTGGAACGTGATTGCGTTCATCAAAAGCACCTGGCCTGCGGAAATTCAGGCTCGGCAGGCGGAGATGAGCCGCGCCGCGGCCAAGCAAGAGAGCCCAAATTGATCCAGGGTTCTCTACTTCGAAATGCTCGCGTTCGACGGCTTCAGGTTACGCCGAGATCGGCGCGCGATGTGGTGCAAGCGCATCGAGAATCCGGCATTCGGCTATAGTGCCATGGCGACATTGTCGGATCAGACCATTGAGCTCGACACGGAGGGCCTCCAGGTCGGCGATCTTCCGCTCGACGTCTGCGAGGTGGGCCTTGGCAATCGCGTCGACCTCGTCGCAGCCCCTGTCCCGGTCGTCCGAGAGCTGCAGCAACGCACGGACCTCATCAACCGAGAAACCGAGATCCCGGGCTCGCCGAATGAAGCCGAGCCGGGTCAGATGGGCGGCGGTGTAGCTGCGGTAATTGCCTGCCGTTCGCGCCGGTTTCGGCAGCAGGCCCACGTTCTCGTAATACCGGATCGTCTCCACTTTCGTGCCGGTGGCTTTGCCGAGATCGCCGATAGAAAGATGGTCCGCCATGTCTTGACCCTCTAGTAACTACAGGGTCCATATAAGGGGCCAGATCGACTGCTTCAATGATTGGAAATCCGATGTCTGGTTGCTGTTCTAACGACGGTTGCTCGGCCGAGAGCAAGACCAACAACAGCCCGGCCTGGCGGCGGGCGCTGTGGGTTGCGCTGGCGGTCAACGGCGCGATGTTCTTGGGCGAAATCATTGCCGGTGCAGCCGCGGGCTCCGCTTCTCTGCAGGCCGACGCCCTTGATTTTCTGGGCGATTCCGCGAACTACGCCATTAGCCTCGGCGTGGCCAGTCTCGGTCTCAGCTGGCGTGCCCGCGCAGCGCTGCTGAAGGGCTGGGGGCTGCTGGCCTTGGGCCTCTGGGTGCTGGGCTCCACCGTTTGGCACTTCGCCGCGGGAACGCTGCTGCAGGCAGAGGTCATGGGCATCGTCGGAGTGCTTGCGCTGATCGCCAATGCCGGCGTCGCGGTGATGCTGTTCCGGTTCCGCCAGGGCGACTCCAACATGCGTTCGGTCTGGATCTGCTCGCGGAACGACGCGATCGGCAACATTGCCGTCGTCGCGGCCGCGGCCGGCGTCTTCGGCACGGGAACCGGCTATCCGGATCTCATTGTGGCCGCCATCATGGCGGTGCTTGGAATCAGTGGCGGCTGGCAGATTATCCGCCACGCCCGAGGCGAACTCAGCCATGACACCGCTGTCCTCTCACGGAGCTGAACCATGAACCGTCGTTCGATGCTTGCGGCATCCGCCGCACTTGTCCTCGCGTCGCGCTTTGCGGGTGCGACAGAAGCGACGAAAGCCACACTTGACCTGATCAAGGACCCGAACTGCGGATGCTGTGGCGATCATGCCCAGTATCTGCGGGATCACGGTTACATCGTGAATGTCACGGAATCAGCTGAGCTCGAGAAGCTGCGCGCAGAATTGGGCGTGCCGGCAAATCTCGTCGGCTGTCACCTGATCCGAGCGGAAGGATACGTGATCGAAGGCCATGTTTTTGCTGGCGCAATCGACAAGCTCCTCGCGGAACGACCGGCGATCAGAGGGATTTCCATGCCGGGCATGCCGCTCGGCTCGCCCGGCATGGGCGGCGAGAAGACCGGGCCTCTGGTTGTTCTGACTATCTCGGAAGGTGCGCCACAGGTCTACTTCACAGAATAGTCAGAACTAAGCCGAGACATAGCTCGTCTCGGAACTTGCGCGCACGATACGATTCGAACGTACGGCCTTTGTCATCGGACATAGAAGTCGGCGTTTGACTTACGACGCCGATGGGGGGTGCCCTATCTAAACGCAGTGACCTTTCCCGCCAGTGCGGCAGCTATCTTACTTGCAACGCGATCGGCCGATTTCGTCGATGGTGCAGGCTGGACATGTGCATATATCGCGGCGGACCGTGGGTTCGCATGCCCGAGGATTGCACCAGCCATCATAAGAGCTTCACCGTTCGACACCGCGGTTGAACCCATCGTGTGTCTCAGCGTTTGCGGCGTGACGCCAGGCAATCCAGCCTTCTTCACTATTCTCGGCCAGAGGCGTTTGACGCCTTGACAGTGCCCACTACCAAGTTCCGCAGGATGCGAGGTGGGCGTTGGCTCAATCGCTCTTACGTATGCTCCTAGGCGTCACTTTAGCGCCTATTGTCGCGTGCTCAAGGTCCGCTTCGCGCGAGGAGTTGCCATTTTGGGACTTTGCTTTCACGTTCCGGCGCCTTTGAGTACAAGAGCGATCGAGCCTGACTTCCGCCGAATGCGGCGCGCGCGCTCCAGGGCCGCCAGGCCACGATAGAGCGCCTCTCGCGTAAGGCCAATCTCGGCGGCTATGTCCTGCAGAGTGCCGTCCAGCGCGAACTTCCCGTGGCTGTCCGACTGCAGTTCGAGGAACAGCATGATGCGCTCCGTCGCGGAACGGGTGTTGCGCAACTCAATCCGCTGGCGCGCCCTCAGCAGTTGGCGCGCCATCACGGCGACCAGCGCATGCGCCGGCGAACCCGGGTTTAGCGTCTCCAGGATCGCCGCCTTCCGAAAGACCTGCACGCGGGAGTTCTTGAGCGCCACGGCGTTGCAATGATAGCGGTCGGAAAACAGCGCAGCCTCGGCCAGCATGTCTCCGGCGCGTGCCGTGTGCAGGATGACCTTGCTTCCGCCCTTTGTGTAGCGCTCAAGGCGAAGGCAGCCGGTCTCCACCTGGAATATCGCAGCCGCCCGATCGCCTTGGTGGAACAAATCCCGCCCAGCGGGAAGCACGACGCTGCCAGTCGGCCGCAGCGATGCCGCTTGCAGCGTCCGGCTCGGTCGACGACCTGTTTCGACCATGACTCTCGTCCCCCCTTCGCAGCCTGCCGCATGATTGTAATCATATGTGGCGCTGAGATTCCGAGCTAGCTTCGATCAGACCGATTAAACCTTCAGGTGGACCATGCGAATGCTCTTGGCCAGATCAACCCGCCGCATGATCTGCGCTGTCCTCCTGACGGCCGCAGTCGTGCTGTTCGTCCGTCTGACCGGGGTTGCCTTCTCCCAGCAAATGCCGATGCCAGACGGCGACATGACTGGCCACGATATGACAGGTGAGATGCCGGGAATGACATCCGGCACCACGGCGGGGCGGACGCCGACGCTGCCGGGTCAGGACGCATTCGGCGCCATCCAGGAAATCGTTCGTCTGCTCGAAGCCGATCCCAGTACCGACTGGTCGAAAGTCGATCTCGAACGCCTGCGGCAGCACCTGATCGACATGAACGAGGTGACTCTGCGCGCCGAAGCAGCGCCACGCCCGGTAGAGGGGGGTCTGGAGATCGCGGTGACCGGCACCGGCCGGACGCTCGAGGCGATCCAGCGGATGGTGCCGGACCAGACGCTGCAGCTCAACCAGATGCATGGCTGGCGGGCAAAGACCGCTTCCCTGCAGAACGGCGTGCTCCTCACCGTGACCGCCGGTGACGTTCGGGAAACTGCGCATATCCGCGGCCTTGGCTTCATTGGCCTGATGGCCAGCGGTTCACACCACCAAGCCCATCACATTGCCATGGCGAGAGGGGAGATGATCCATCCGGCTTCACCGGAGTGAGATGAAGCATCGGACAGAGTTTGACATGGATCAATGTTCAAACGGGGGGGAACGCCGCCGACGCGTTCGTCCATGGATCGGCATGCCCGGTCTGGCCCTGCGCGCACCCAACACTTCCTAAACGTTCACCGGCGCCAAAAATGAACAATTTGCGGACTTCAATATAATAGCGCTTGGACCTGTGCGAAGTGTCGTCATTCACCGTGCCCGCTATAGCGGAGAGCCGGTTGCCGCAGCTCGCTTTGGACGGTATGACATCGGATATTCTGGCGGTCGAACAAGTGGCGCGTTCATTCTTGCAACTTTCATCACGAGCCGTTGCCGCCGAACGATCGGTGCGTCACTAGGATGAGCGATGCGGCGGCCTACGCGCTTCTCTTCGGTTCGTCCTTTCTTGCCGCGACATTGGTGCCCGGCTCCTCCGAAGCAACCCTGGCCGCGCTGGTGGTCTCGCGACCGGAGGAAACATGGGTGCTCCTCGCCATCGCCATCGTCGGCAATACGCTGGGTTCCGCCGTCAATTGGATGCTCGGACGCTGGTTCGCCGAGTTCGGCAGCCGCAGGTGGTTCCCAGCCTCGAGAAACGCGCTTCAAGCCGCCGTCGCCAAGTTTGCCCGCTTCGGCAGCTGGTTGCTGCTGTTTGCTTGGGTGCCTGTCATTGGCGATCCGATCACGGTGGCGGCGGGTGTGCTCCGCGTGGATTTCCGGCTGTTCATCGTCCTGGTGGCGGTCGGAAAGGCTGCTCGGTATCTCGTTGTGCTCTGGGGCGCTCAGTTGCTGGTGGCATATTTTTAGCTCAGCACCGGAGAGGATTTGCCTTGTAACGCCGCGGAGTTCGGGGCAATGATTGATCATGGCTCGGCAGTCGCTCGTCACTGTATTTGCGTTTGTTTTGAGCATCCTGGCTGTTCTCGGGATGCTGGACACGGCGTCTGTCGCTTCCGGTTACGCCGCGAAGTCCGTTGAAGTCACGGCCGCCCATTCCCAGGTTTCCGATTGCTCCGAGCGCGAGCGCGGTGACCAAGGCACCACAAGCTGTGGCTTATGCATGGACCTCTGTGGTGCAGCTTTTGCCGCCATTCTTCCGGACGCAGCATCGGCCACCCCTCCCGTGAGCAACACCACCGGCCTGCTCGATGTTGAGCGGTTTTCAGATTGGCGCATCGCGCCAGACAATTCCCCTCCTCGCACCTAGACCACGAGCATTGCTGCCCTGGAAGTCTTAGCCGACTGACCGGCTGAGGCTCGCGGGCGTCAAGTTCGCTCGGCTGCTCGGTGCCCTATGCACCCGACGAAGCAAGCCTATCGGAATTAGACCGTCTCGCGCCAAGAGGAGCAGGGCATGGCCGCGTTCGCGCGCGAACAAGTGAGCTGCCTTTGATGAAACCCAAGCTCGTGACCAAGAAGCGCCGGCCGATTTTCAGGAAGCGGATTTCAGGGCGACGGAAGGTCGTACGGACGCTCGTCGCCGTGGTCGTGCTCACGCTGCTGCTTGGCGTGGGAGTCGGATTGGTCAGTTCTTGATCGGCTACAAGCAACTGGAAACGGACGAACCGCAATGAACCTATCCATCAACCTGCACTCGGTCATTGGCCGATTGAGTCTCGGCGGCAGTTGCCTGCTGCATCTCTCAGTGCGGATGTATGCAGTCGCTCTTGCCGTTGCGATCTTCACCTTTGCCACGCTCGGGACGATCACAGCGCTGTGGCGGAACCCTCTCTTCATACGAATGACCCCCGTCAGCGGAACGGAAATCCCGATTCTCGGCCTGCAATCGCTGTTGATCGGCCTCTACATCGCCTTGCCGAAGTCGTCCTGCAGCATCAAGCCCGTCGGTGCTGGCAGCCTGTTCACGTTTCTCGGCGTCGCTTGCCCAATCTGCAACAAGCTCCTGGTCGCCCTGTTCGGGACCGGCCTGCTGCTGACCTATCTGGAACCGGCCCGCCTCTATCTCGGTGTCGCGGGAGTCCTGGTGACGGGCGCCGCGCTCCTGGTGAAATCAGCCGATGTCGCACGAAATGCGGCGGTCGAAAGACAGGTGCGGGGTTTGTCATGATCGCGCTCCTTCGGATGCCGACGACCACGGCCGGCGCACTGCTCCTCTTCCTGCTGACGGCACTGTCGGTGCCTGCCCAGGCGCGCTCGTATCCCAACATCTTTGGCTCGAAGGAGATCGCCTCGGTCAACTGGACGGTCAAGGTCGGTTCGGTCGTTCAATGGAATGCCATGCTGAAGCGGTGGCAGGGCGGAGCAGCCTGCGAGAGCAGCACTTGCTCCGGGAAAGCCTGGGCGCAGCTCGTCGGCAAGGTCCGAGCGGCGGGCGACTCGATGGCAATGATCAAAGAAGCCAACAGGCTGATGAACGATCCCGTCCAGCATCCCTATATCGAAGACATAGACAACTGGGGCAAGAGCGAATACTGGGCGACGACCTTTCAGTTCCTGCGCAAGAGCGGTGACTGCGAAGACTATGCAATCGCCAAATACATGCTGCTGAAGGCCGCTGGCTATCCGGTCGAGAACATGCGGGTCGTTACGGTGCGCATTCGCAGCCTCGGCGGCCTCGGGCATGCAGTGCTGGTTGCGTATCAGGGCAGCGCGGCCTTCGTGCTCGACAACCGCGTGGCCTCAGTGATGGACGAAAAGCTCGTTCGCTTGGAGTTTCAGCCTGCGCTTTCGATCAATGAATTGTCCTGGTGGGTGCATCTACCGGGCAAATGACACAACGGAGATCCCTGCATGCGTAACGGTATTCTTCTTCAGCTTCTGGCCCTTTCGATCTTCGCGGCCGCCTTGTCGGCGCGCGCGGCGGCGGAGAGCGACGGGACTGTCTCGCCCGACCTTGCCTCTCCAAAAGTCGGCGCCTTCGTTCAAGAAGCGCAGTCGCCCGCGCCGGACTGGCTCGGTCCACTGGACTCCTTGCAGATCCCGGTCCCAAGTGAGCAGGACGTCTTCCGCGATCCGAACACGCCGGTGCTCGGAAACCCGGATGGTGACATCAACGTGGTTGAGTTCTTTGATTACCATTGCGGCTACTGCAAGAAGGTCGCCGGCGATCTCAAGGAGCTCATCGGCACGGATTCAGGCATTCGCCTCGTGATGAAGGAGTATCCGATCCTCGGCGAAGACTCCGTCACGGCCGCCAAGGCCGCACTTGCGGCCGCGAAACAGGGCCGGTATCGCGAGATGCATGAAGTGCTCATGGCCTATCGCGGCCAGTTCACCCAGCCAGCGCTCGAGGCGCTGGCCGCCGAGGCCCAAGTGGATGCCCAGCGCATGTTCAGCGACATGCAGGCGCCGGAGATCCGGGATCAGATTTCGAAAACCCTGCTCCAGGGGCGTGGTTTGGGATTCAGAGGCACGCCGGGATTCATCTTCGGCCGATTTCCGGTTCCCGGTGCTATTTCGCTCGGCGATATGCGAACGCTGGTTGCGGAGGCGCGGCGCAAAGCCTGCGCGTCAGCGCCCTGCTTGAGCCCCACGTCGCAGTTGGCAGGGGATCTCCTGCCGCCGGTCGCGCCAGTGGAAGATAAGAGCCGGTGATTGCTGTCCCGTGAGCCGCGCCGTTCGTAGGTCTCAGACGGCTAGACCATCGTCCTGCGCCAACTGCTGGAATGCGATGCTTGCGGATCTCCAGAGCAGCGCGATGATCGACACCGAGATGCCGAACAACCCAGCGTAAAAGCAGGGATGACCCAATTGAGCGATAAGAAAACCCTCGCCGAAGGCTGTATCGAAGACGCTGCCACAAATGGGACAAATGAGGGCGAAGACTGTGAACAGGATACCGGCGCCAGCGAACCTAGCGCCAACGAACCTTTCCCGGAGCGCAAAGAAAAGCCCAAGCACCGCTGATTCCGCGCCGAGCAACCAGAGATCGGAGCCATCCAGTTCGGTGGCACGAAGAGCGAGCGGAGTGAGCCAAGCGCCTAGGATCGTGCCAAAGACGATGAAGATCCCAGCAGCCAGTGCAGTCCCGATGAGATAATCACGTCGCTTGAGACTGAGGAGATTCGCCAGCCCAAGCAAGGCATAGGTGATGAAATTCAGTGGACCTTCCATAGCAAGCCTTTCCGCCAGATCTTCCACGGACACGACCCGGCGTCTGAAGCCGCGTGGGCGCGGCCCGACAAGAAGATACTATGCCACGATCTTCATACACTCTCTACTGACGGACGCCGCGCGCCCTACAGCATGGTGTAATGCACCCATCTCACCGGCTGGCCCGCGAGCGTCGAAACATAGCAAGCTCGCCGCGAACCGCCGGTAGCTCGTTCATCCGACCTCCCGCCCCCATCAGCTGCCGAGCAAGCGAAACGCAACCGGCTCGACCAGGAAGGCTGCAATCATGAAAATGGTCGCTGCGACCATCGCAACGGTCGTCGAGCGCGCAGGCCGCCGTTTGCTGCGGTAGGATTGCGCCCCGACCCAAGCCCACGCGATTGCGACAGCTACACCTGCGCCGGCGGTCCGGGTCCGGGCTGCGTCTCCTTCAGGATCTCAGCTCGAGGCCGATCGGACACCCTGAGCGATCGTCCTGCGGTACCTGCGTTTGACCAAGCCGTTTTCGATCACAAAGGGAGCGTCCAAGAATGGGAACATCGGCGGCTTACGGCATTCTTTTGGTGGCCGCGATCCTGGAGGCGGGCGGAGACGCGCTCGTACGTCTGGGCCTGCACAACGCCGGATCGAGCCGCCTGGGTTTCTTCGCCGCGGGCGCAGTCGTTCTTTTTCTCTACGGGCTGACCGTCAATGCGCCCGATTGGGATTTCGGCCGGCTTCTCGGCGTTTACGTGACGCTGTTTTTCGTCACCGCCCAAGTGATCAACCTGATCGTCTTCCACATCAAGCCGGGAGCACCTATCCTGGTCGGGGGTGCGTTGGTCGTAGCCGGCGGGCTGGTCATGACGTTCTGGCGCGCCTAGGCCGTCGTGCAAACCCGTCGCTTACTCAGCGGCGTTGCGATGCATGGGCGAAAGTTGCGGCGCCACGAGCTGTGCGATCTCTGCGGCCACCCGGTTCGCTGCCAAGACAAGGGCTCCGTCGAGATGGATGTAGCGCTGCGTAATTCCTCTGGACGCGTGCCCGAGAAGGCCGGCGATCGTTAGCTCTGAAAATCCCAGCTCGCCAGCCACGCTCGCAAATGTATGTCGAAGCACGTGCGGCGTAACACCTTCAAGCCCTGCGCGGACGCACACTCGATCGAGGATGCGGACTACACCAACGAAATGCCCCTCGCCCCAATCGGCCGGGAAGACGTAGGGCGAATCACCCCGTCCCGGTTGTCCGACTAGAAGATCAATGGCTGCCTGACCGACGATACGCACCTGCTGGCCCGTCTTCGTGTCCGGGAGGCAAACGCCGTTTTCCTTTGCCCTGACCCACGCCCGGTGCATCGCCAGCGTCTCCAAGCGACGGAAGCCGGTCAACAGCATCGTACGGATGGCGGCTAGACCGATCGGGTGCTCGCCCTCTCGTTCCATAGCCGCCATCGTCGTGCCGAGAACGGCAAGTTCTTCCCGGCTCAGCCGGCGGAGTTTCTTGTTGCTCGCGATTACGCGGACGCCAAGGGCCGGATTGCTTTTGATGAGTCCATGGCGCTTCGCGTGACCGAGCAGACTTCTGAGCGTGCTTACAGTCCGACTGGCAACTCCGGCGCCACCCTTGGTCTGGCCGCCACGATACCGTCTCCTCGCTCGCTCAGCTGAACGACCGGCCGCGATCTCCGCCTGCAGTTTCTCCACGTCGGCGAGAATGAGGCTTTCGACTATCTGTGAGCCGATGAGAGGCTTGATGTGCACATTGATCCGGCCTTCATCGCCGTCGAGGGATGATGCCTTGATCGGGCGGCGATTCCGTCCGAGTAGTCGTCCGGCCCGACCCTCCGTGAGGTACCAGTCGCAGACCTCGGTGACCGTCATTCGCTCGCGTGCGGCGCGGCGCTTTGCCGAGGGATCATCGCCTTTGGAAACCTCGGCCAGCTTCTGCCGCCCGAGATCCCTCGCCTCGTCGGTGGTAAGAACACCGTGCTTGCCGATGACCATGCGGCGGGTCCGACCATCGGCGTTTCGGTATTGGACGAAGTAGGTCTTCACGCCGGTGGGTTTTACCCTGACCCCGAGTCCGCGTATCTCACCGTCCCAAGCGAAGACATCGCGATCAGGAAGGGGCCTTAGGCCGTCGACGACTCGCTTGGTCAGTCTGGTCATTTGTCGATCCCTTGAAATCTGCTTCCCCGCAAATAACCTTGTTTGCCGGGGAAGCATGGGGGAAGCAGTTGGAGGCAAAATTGCGGGTGCCTTCAGGAAATGAGATTCGACGGTGAGCTGGAAAAAGTCAAAACCTATAGAGGCTTAGGATGTGATGGGCGTAGATGGGCGGACGTGAAGGAATGTCGCCAAAAAGAGTTGCCAAGGTTGGGGTCGAGGGTTCGAATCCCTTCGCCCGCTCCAGTTTTCACAGACGACTGGTCGGTTCCTCACTGCATCGGCGCGAGCCTGGTGCGTTGCAGGACTTGCGCGAAGCAGCAGTTCAGGGTGAGCGGTTTCGGCTCTGTGCTGGAGAAGATGGCGCGAGTGGCGCTGGGGCTCAATCGCCCTTATGTACGCTCACCTACGTCCGCCGTGGTCCAATCGATGCGGCCGGTTCCGACCTGCGATCGGTCCATATGGGGCGGGCCAAGATAGGGGAATTCATCAAGCAGATCAGAATGCGGTCCCACGCGATCCGTGGTCACTTTGCCGTTCGTCAGGATCGCGAGAAAACCATCGAGCACATCGTCCGTCAGTGACCTCCCATTCTCGGGATATAAAGCAGGTCGTCCGGGATCAAAGTTCAACACGTCGGGCAGGAGCGTAGCGGCGACTTCGCGTGCCTCGGCCAAGCTGTATCCTCCGGCATGCTGCAGCGAATGAGCAAAGGCGTCGATGAAACGCGAATCTTGCGCCGGCTCCGACCTTAGGTAAGCCTCTCTCTCGTCGCCTGGGAGGAAGACCGATTGAGCCGGCTTGGCGCCCCGGTCGGCCTGGACCCGAACTCCGTTTCGCAGATCGACCGTGCGCGCCCACAAACCAACCCGGCCTTGCCCGAGATCGGTGTTGGGAATCTCCAATACGATGCTGCAGACGTCCTTATCTGCGAAGAAGTCGGTGCCATCAAACTTGAAACCATTAAGGGCTCCGAGGGGATCGAAGAAGAATGGATCGCTGCGCCATCCGGCGAAGACTCGATAAAGGTCGGTGCCGATCACTCTTGCATCTCGGCCGAGCGAGATCGGCACGCTCTTGAAAAGAGGCGTTCCTATCGCTGCCGCATCCTGGGCATCCGCGCCTTGCAACCGACTAACCGCCGCAGTCTGCGCGCCGCCGCGACCTTCCGAGAAGCAAATCCGATAGACAAGCTCCGCGACGTTGTCGCCGTTCGTGTCGACGTGAATTTCATAAGACGCGTCGGAAGCAAACGGCTCCCAAACCGTCGATGCCGGGGGATAGATCGACGAGGATGGATGCACATTCATGACAAGGACGGAACTCTCAGCGCGTCCAGCTGCCGGAAACGCATAGAGATCGGTCAAGTCAAGCCGAGCATCGCCGTGCGGGAAGCCAAAGTCTGGTCCGGAGTAATGGTGGGACATGCCGTGCCTCCGCTCCCGACGACAACCGCTCAACGCGGCAACCGGCCCTGGACCTTCTCTACGCCCGCTTGGGCGCAAACCTCATCTTTGTCACCTCCGGGCGCGCCACCCACGCCAAGTGCCGCGACGATCTCTCCCCGACTGGCGAAGGCGACCGCGCCGGGAAGTGCCATGACATTGTGGATGGTCGCGAGCTGCGGCGCATAAGGGCTGGTCTTCAGCATGTCGAAAAACGCGCCGGACGTTTGAAAATGAAAAATCGGGCCTAAGGTGACAACGGTGAAGGCCTTTCGAAGGCTTGATTCGCCCGTATGGACAGTGCTTTTGTCGCCGCGGAGAACGACCTTGGGCGTGCCCGCCATGTCGACCACGGTGGCCGTAACTTGATAGCCATTGGCTTCGCAGACGCGGACCGCTTCCGCAGCGGCTTCGAGCGCGAGGCCTAACGGCAAATTGTAGGTATAGCCGGCAGGCGCCGATTGTGCGAATGCCGAGCCCGTGAGCTGCGCGCCGCATAACAGCATGAACGCGCTTATCGGCGCGATCCATTTAAGATCATTCATCACATCACCTATTGGTTTATCTCCAAGTCGAAGCATGGCGCGTCCTGCAGCGAGGCTCCGCTTGAGACGCCGGCTTCTGTTCTGGAGGTGGGCTGCCGAACTGCCGGCAACAATCAGACGATGGTCTCGGTCAGAAATCCATCGAGGTCTTCAGACCGACGACCAGCACATCCTCGTTGTGACTGGTCCCGCCTGGTTGCCGTACGAATTGCAGGTTCGGCCGCATCATCAGCCAGTCCGTTGCCTGCAGTCCGTAATAGAACTCGACCGCATATTCGGCGTTCTGGACGATTCCCGGGTTGCCATCGTTCGACAGCCTCTGCCCCTGCGCCACGCGGTCGTTGACATGCGTCCGACCGACCGCCAGGCCGATCTCGTCCCGGGGCCTGAGATCGAAAGATCCCGTTGAGATCATGCCAAGAACGACCTGATTGTCGATCGTCGAGGTTCTCCGATCCGCAAAGCTCGCATTGAAGAAAAGGGTTAACCCGCGCGCCGCATCCCCTGCATCAAAGCGAAGGACCTGCTGACGGAAGTTGACGTAGGCTCCATAACGACCATGCCTGCGGCGCGGCTGCAACCCTGTCAGAACGGCCGGATCGTCATGGATGTCATCAAAGACATCATCGGCTTTGGACGTGTCGTACCAGGCACCGATCTTGTAGCTCCCCGGCAATCCTGCTGCACCGACTTGGGGCTTCCACTCGAGCTCGAACGGAACCATGAGCCCGGTCGTGCCGCCGGGGAAGATTGGAAGCATGGCGTCGGTCTCATCCAGAGCGTGGGGATTGACCTCATAGGCTCCGACCTGAAGGGAGACGTCGGTGTCGATAGTAATCTTGGCTCTGGTCGCCCACTGGCTGACCGGCCAATTGTGCCAATAGTTTCCAACGATATTTCCGGGTTGCGAGCCGCAGAAGGTCAGATTCTGAAACTCGCAACTGAATGCCGCGAAGTCTTCGCCCATGGTCAAGCGGCCGACCTTCAAGTCGAGCTTTTCCGAGAAGTACTTCTGATCGTACCAAAACTGGGTTAAGCGCCAGGTCTGCCCTCGACCGTAGATCTCTTGCACTTCCTGCAGCGTCCCGAGTTGCGCGTCATTGCTGAGGTTGCGGCCATTTCGTTTGGTGATCGTCAGCTTGAATTCCGCATCATGAACATCGATCAGGCGATCGAGATTGAACTCGCTGCTGAAAGCGAGTTGGTCCGCGTAGCGGACCAGATCATTCGATCCGCCGCGCGCATTGTAGGCCACCTCAGACGTGTAGTTGAACCCAAGATCGATACCCGCTTGTTCGAGTTTCGTCCGATAGCCGCCCCAATCGCCAGTGACGCCTTCCTTGCCGACGTCGTCGCTGCTGGCGTTCTGACTCACGGTCAGAGACGCCAGCAGAGCGACGGAGACAACCTGTAACCGAATGAGGCTGAGCGACACCGAAGGAAGGCCCGTCAAACGGCGCGGAGCATTTGTTCTTCGCTTGCGGCGGCGACGAAGTGCCGCACCGCCTCGGCGAGCTCGTCCGTGAAGCTGGTTTCGCCCACCGGAAGGTCGGCGCTGAGGCGTGCCGTCACCTCCTGGAACACCCAGCCATTGCCGTCCGGATCCTTGAACGAGGCGTAGGAGGCGTAGCTCTTCCGCTTTGGATTCGGACCGGGAACGCGCCCTTCCGGGACGATGCGATGGAAGATGCCGCCGGCATCGTGAAACGGCTCGCTGACCGCGATCCCATTGCGGATCAGCTGTGCGCGGGCTTCATCCAGGTTGGAAACAACCAGGTGCAAGCCTTGGACCGAGCCCGGCGCGGCGGTGGTTATGTTCTTACCGAAGATCACGGAGCAGTCGGAGCTTGGTGGCGTAAATTGAATCAACCTGAAATCGCTTCCGCGTGCGGCGTCGATATCGAGCCGCCAGCCGAGATCTGAGTAGAAGCGCTTGGCACGATCGACGTCCGAGACCGGAAGCACGACGACCTCAAGGCGCATGGAAACGGCATTTTCCGGCGATGTCATGTCAGACTCCTCATGTTGGTGCTTGGATGGATCGTTAAGTCGAGCGACCTGGATCCTGGCTCTGGGATGCGACTTCCGGAGCGCTTCGCGGATAGGCCAATGAGATCGTTGCAGCGGCGAGCAGGACGCCCAGCAGCTCGGCGGCAACGAACCACGCGCCGACGGTCGTCTGCAGCTTGATCGGACCGGCCGCAAACATGGAACCGAGAACGATCGCCGGATTGGCGTAAGAACCTGAAGGGAAGACGATGATCGCGGCAGCCAGCCACGCTGCGATCGCGAATGGACCCGCCTCTGCCTTGGCGCTCCGGGAACAACCGAGCACGATGGTCATCAGCGCCATCGCCGAGACGAACTCGCTGGTGACCAGTATCCAGGAAAGCGCACGGTTCGTCATCGGCGCCGAGACGCCGTCGAAGAGAAAGCGCCCGGCGGCGCCACCGATGACCGCCCCAGAGGCTTGTGCCAGCGCATAGCCCGCCGCACAGCGCCACGAACGCTCGCCGAGGAGCCACTGGATTCCGCTTATCAATGGATTGAAATGCGCACCGGATGCGCTTCCCAGTGCAATCACCAGGCCGGTCAAAGCACCCGCGGCGGCAATCGCGGAGGTGAATCGGGGCAGCAGCGGGATGCTGGGCGACGATTGCTGGATGACCAGGGCCGTGCCGGTCAGGACGAGCATCAAGAGAAATGTTCCGACGCCCTCGACCAGCATTCGGCGCGGCAGCGACGCCTGCGGGTTGGCTTCGAAGAAGCAAGACCTGGCCATGTCAGACCTTCCCTGAGGAGGGTGCGCCGGACTTCGAGACCCGAGATAGGCGGCGCACCCAGGGCAACGCCGTGCGTTCAGGCTGCGGTTGCACCACGAGACGATTTCATCTCGGAAAGCAGCTTCACCAGTGCTTCCGCCCCGCCGGTGGAAGACGCGGGATTTTGGCCAGTGATCAGCCGGCCATCGGTGATCACATAGGGATCCCAGTTCTTCGGTGCTTTCTCGAACTTGCCACCAAGCCGCTTCAGTTCGTTTTCGACGAGGAATGGCACGACCGTCGTGAGCTGGACCTCTTCTTCCTCACTGTTGGCAAAACCCGTGACGCGTTTGCCCTTCACGATCGGTGCGCCCTGGTACATCACGCGATGGAGAACCGCGGGTGCATGGCAGACGGCGGCGACCGGCTTGCCCGCGTTGTAGAAGGATTCGATGAGCGCGATAGAGTCCGGGTTGTCGACCAGATCCCACATCGGCCCGTGGCCGCCGGGATAGAACACAGCATCGAACTCGTCCGAGCGCATGTCCTTGAGCTTGGCGGTGTTCGCGAAAACCTTCTGCGCCGCCGGGTCTTGCTTGAACCGTGTCATCGCCGGCGTCTGATTCTCCGGCAGGTCACTTTTCGGGTCGATCGGCGGCTGGCCGCCCTTGGGCGAGGCAAGCGTCAGATTTACGCCGGCATCCTTAAACACATAGTAGGGCGCAGCACCTTCCTCGAGCCAGAAGCCGGTCTTGCGTCCGGTATTGCCGAGGACGTCGTGCGAAGTGAACACCATCAGGATCTTCATGTCTCTTCTCCTTCGATCTGCGGGACAATGCTGGACGAGTAGAGGCCAATCGGTCGGACAAATCACTTGCACGTAGGTATCGACGACACCTAGGTGTCGGCCCGAGCTACGCAATGAATATCCTGCGGCCGCACCGCAGGCGCAGCTGGTGCGGCAGTGAAGAAAGCGCCGCCTCGACTGCAAGATCGGAATAGCGGACGGATCGATGAGCGCTCCGGACCGTGCTGTCGATCGTCTCGCACTCTCGTTCCGCCCGATTCCATTTCTCCGCGGCTGCTGCAACGAGCAGCGTGCGTACAGCTGCACCAAGCGCCCGAACGCCGAGCTCGACGGAAGACGGCAGGTCAGAAATCGGGAAACCATGGCCAGCGTGGGCATCAGAAACGAAAACTGATCCTTCGAGGATGAACAGCTCGTGGGCGATCAACACGCGGGCGCAAGATCGCGTTTGCGGGTCGAGAACGACGTATGGAAGGATGAGTTGGATTTCTGAGCCGCAGCCCAGTCGCAGAAACATCGTCTTAACCGGTGTACGCAATGGCGCGGCACCCGCTAGTCCGGCTTCCGCCATGCCAACGAGCAGTCCGCCGCCCGCGGCAGGCCATGCTTCGATCGACGTGATACCCAGACGTGACGACTGCCTGGCGGCGTGGAAAGTGTCTGGCGCGAAGCGGTGCTGCCGGTCACTCATCGGCGGCTCCTGGGATCGTCCAGCCGGTCGAGATATTCCATGCCAAGCGGTCCGGTGCCCATGACCTGGGTGACATACTCACCGGACCGCGCCCAATGAAAGTGCGGCGTATCGCCGGGCAGCAGCACCACGCTGCCAGGCGGATACGCGATCAGCGCGGTCTCATCGAACCGGTCCCCGACACCGACATAGAATACCCCGGAGATCACGGTGTAGATCCTGTTCTCCGGGTGTCGATGCGGCATCAACTTGATGCCGTTCGGCACCTTGACCCGGATCACATACATTCCGGGTTCGGCCGGTCGGCCGACAACAATCGCCAGGCGTGCCTCCGGCGGAAAGGCGGAGAATGGGCGCCACTCGAGCGCCTCCGGCAGAACGAACTTGAGGGGAGGATGGCTGCCGGGCCGGACGTGCCGCCATTCCTTCTCTCTGTGCGAGTGACTCATGACCAAACGTGCTCCTTTGACCGGATACTCAGCACCGATTTGTTGTCATGCCCCGCTATCTCGAGCCGATAAGTCCTGCGGTTTGCGTCCGATTCCGTCATTGGGCTCGGCGGAAGCGGATATACGTCTGCGAAGAGCGACGGATAGATATCGTCGATTTCATCCAGCTCTTCAGGAGGTCGGGATCTCTGCGCCATCGCGGGCCGGCTCCATGCGGAACTGCGAAACATCGCGTGCATAGCCTTGATGACATGTGGCAGGTTCGTGGGGCTATCGCCCATAGGTATCGCCAATACCTCAGTCTGGGGGCCCAGAGACTCTGCAAATGCAAAGCCCGGCCGCCGACAGATTGCCGACGCCCGGGCCTTTGGCAGCAATCCTTATCGACCAAGCTGTCCGGTGTGATAGGTGAGCCGTGACTCGACGTCGCCTGGCTTGTGGAAGCCTTTATCGAACAGCTTCTTGATTCGCGCTTGCGTCGCAGGCCGTGAGAGCGAATTCATGAATGCATTCCACTCCGGCTCGATCTCCGAATCCGGCGGAAGATCCGCAATATTGGCGAGGCGCTTCGTCTCAGCGATCGCATGCTTCTCGAAGGATGCGATCCGCTCCGCCAGGGCATCGACGAACCCGTCGAGATCCTCGTCGGGGAAGGACCGGTTGACGTAACCGTAGAGCTCGGCCACATCGCCGGGGATGTCGTCTGACCCGAGAAGGACCTCCAATGCCCGCCCGCGTCCCATGAGACGGGGCAGCCGAGCCATCGGCCCGCCGCCAGGGACGAGGCCGGCGCCGACCTCCCACTGCGAGAGAAAGGCCTTCTCTCGGCTTGCGAAGCGCATGTCACAGGCGGCGGCCAGTTCTCCGCCGACTCCGGTGCAACGACCGCGGATCTTGGCGATCGAGGTGACGGGAGCACGGCTGAGGCGGCAGAGAGCATCTGGAAGCTGCTGCAAGCCCGTCGGCCCAAGCGGCAGGCTCAACGTGTCTTCGGGCGTCGCCAGGAAGTCGTAATGGCTGAGGAAGAAGCCCTCGATGGCGCTGTCGAACACGACGACTTTGACATCCTTGTCCGTTTCCAGTGCGGAGACGATCGCCGTCAGGGCCGCCATGTTCTTGGGACCAAAGATATTCAAGGGCTGGATGTCGAAAGTGACGCGCCAGTAGCCGGTCGAGCGGCGTTCGAGGCGAATCTGTCCGTTAAGCTCGCTATCGTACATATCTGTCCTCCGGCTGAGAATGGCCGGGCGCTCCCCGGCTCAGCGGAGTTAGCCTCCGAACCGGTAGAACATCCATCGGACGAAAGTATCGTCCATACGTTGGTATCAATGACGGTTGGAGATGCCGAGCTTAGAAGCGATGTTGACAAGATCCGCCAGCGACGTCGCACACATCTTTTGCATCACCTTGCCACGATGGGCCTTGACGGTGATCTCGCTGATTCCGAGTCTCCCGCCAACTTGCTTGTTCATGAGCCCGGAGACTACAAGCGCCATGACCTCACGCTCCCTTCCGCTGAGCGTCGCATAGCGAGATTGAAGAACCTGCAACCCCGCCGACTCGTCGAGGGCCGCACCGCTGCGTTGGATCGCCTTACGAATGGCATCGAGGAGCACGTCGTCGCCAAAGGGTTTGGTGAGGAACTCGGCGGCACCCGCCTTCATGGCGCGGACCGTCATCGGTACATCGCCGTAGCCGGTAATGAAGATGATCGGAACATGGCCCTGGTCCGTGGCGATCTGCTGCTGAAGATCGAGACCATTGAGATCGGGCAACGAGATATCGAGCACAAGACAGCTCGGAACGGAAAGGCGCGGATGAGCGAGGAATTCCCGCGCCGACGCAAAGACCTTCGGATGCCAACCTGCCTCGCTGATAAGGGCTTCGAGGGCTTCCCTGACAGAGATGTCGTCGTCCACGACGAAGACGATCGGCGTGACTTCGGTCATGGTCTTGCAACTTGCCTTGTTGCCCAGAATACTCTCCGATTGCATGCTAACCTCCCTTCGCTGTCGGTCGCAAGTTTCAGGACGCTGACCGAGATTTGAGCACCCCATTGAGTGCATTGAGCAGCGTCGTATCCGTAAATGGCTTCAGCAGGCATTCGACGGACCCCTTCCGGCGCAAGCGTTGGCAAATCTTCTCGTCGCCATGCGCCGTGATGAACACGATCGGGATCTTCTTGCCTTGCCGCGCGAGCTCGCGTTGGAGCTCGATCCCGGACATGCCGGGCATGGCGATGTCGAGCACCAGACACTGAGCTTGATCGACCCGGTTCGAGGCGAGAAATTCCCCCGCCGAAGCGAAAGCTTCAGCCTCGTGCCCAAACACGCGAATCAGATCCGGGAGTGCTTCCCGGACAGACTCGTCATCGTCGATCACCGCGATGTAGGTCTCCTGTGCCATCACGCCTTCCCAACCTGGTCCGGAGCCAGTGCAGAAGGAAGCGAGAAGCAGAAGGTGGCGCCCGGTCCTTCGTTGCGCTCAGCCCACAGACGGCCGTGGTGGTTCTCGACGATGCTGCGGCTGACCGAGAGGCCAATGCCCATGCCGCTGCCTTTGGTCGTAAAGAACGGGCTGAAGACCTTTTCTCCCAGATCGGGATCGAAGCCGATCCCGGCGTCCTTGACCGCCACGCGCACATGTCCGGTTTCGTCGACCGCGGTCGATATCAGCAGTTCCTTGGGTCTATCGACGACGCTTTCCATAGCTTCTGCTGCGTTCAGTATGAAATTGAGAATGACCTGCTGGAGCTGAATGCGATCACCGGTCGTGTAGGGCAGGTTATCGGCAAGTTGAACGCGATGGCTCACGCCAGTCCTCTGCAGCTCGTTCGATGACAATATGATCACCTCTTGTATGGCGGTGTTCAGGTCCACAATTTCAGCGGCCGTGGTTCTCTTGGCGAAAAGTGCGCGGAGCCGGCTGATCACCTCCGACGCGCGTTTGGCGTCGCGGATCGTACGACGGGCGGTCTCGCGGGCGCCGTCCACGTTCGGCGGCTCGGCATTGAGCATACGAAGGCCGGTTCCGGCATTCGTCATGATGCCGGACAAAGGCTGGTTCAATTCGTGCGCGATTGAAGCGGTGAGCTGCCCCATCGTCATGACGCGCGTGACGTGGGCGAGCTCGGCTTGGGTCTTGCGCAGCTCATCCTGCGCCATCTTCCAATCATGCAGGTCCACGCAGGCGCCATGCCACTTGATAATGCGTCCATCTACATCGCGCAGCGGCAGGCCGGTCGTGAGGCACCAGCGGTAGGCACTCTTGCCGCCATAGCAGAACCGTGCTTCGGTGCGGTATGGACTGCCTGTGGCGACGCAATGCGCCCAGAGGCGCGCGGTCTGTTCGCGATCGTCGGGGTGGAGACAATCGGCCCAGTTATGGCCTTCGAACTCTTCCGCTGTGATCCCCATGAACTCCTGCAGACGCGCGTTGGAATACTCGACCTTACCGTCGGGATCGGTGCTCCACAGCATTTGCGGAATCGTCTCGGTCAACTGGCGCAGATTGAGTTCACTTGCCCGCAGCGATTCTTCAGCCTGCTTGCGGTCGTGGATGTCGGTATGCAGCACTGCCCAATGAACTATGACGCCCGCGACGTCCCTGATTGGAAATAGATGGGAATGCCAAAACCGGTAGATGCCGTCAGCGCGGCGTCGGCGCGACTCGATCTCGAACGGTTGACCGGTTTCAACAGCGCGGCGCCAGCCTGCTATCGCGCGCTCGCGGTCGTCAGGATGAATGTTGTCATTGGCGCGCCAATTGCGCATTTCATCCAAGGTCTTACCGGAGAAGTCGAGAAGCAGATCGTTGGCGGCTTCCAGCTCTCCCTTCGCATTCGAGATCGACATTGGCACGCCGATCCCATCGATCATTGCATGCAGCAGGAATTCGCGCGCACGCAACGCCTCCTCGGTCCTCCTCCAATCCTCCACGTCGGTGTTGACGCCATACCATCGAATGACATTTCCGCCTGGGTCGAGCAACGGACTGACTCGCATCAGAAACCAGCGATACGCGCCGTCGTGGCGGCGCAGACGCGCTTCTGTTTCGCCGCCTTTGCCTGTGGCCATGACGGTCTTCCAGGTCTGCAAGAGCGGCACGACATCGTCCGGGTGCACCGCGGCTTGCCAACCGCCGTTCTGCAGCCACGCCAGTGGCTCACCGACATAGTCGATGAAGTGCCGGTTGAAGAAATCGACGTTTCCTTCAAGGTCCGCCGACCAGGCCATCGCCGGCATTGTGTTGATAACCAAGTCTAGCCGGCGCCGGCTTTCCGCCAAAGCAGCTTCGGCCTGCTTGCGATCATGGATATCAAGATGCAGCGTGCACCAGTTGAGAACGTTTCCGTTTGCGTCCTTGATGGGAAAGCCATGCGAATGGACCCAGCGATAGACACCGTCTGAACAGCGCGAGCGAACGTCTATCTCATAGGTGCCCTGGGTTGCGAGTGCCCGGGCCCAGGCCTCATGTACTCTCGGCAAATCATCCGGATGCAGCAGATCGCTGGTCGCCCAATCAGAGTGCCCATCTGATGGACGGCCGGTTCTCTCTATGCCGGTCTGGTTGACGAAGACAATCTCGCCTTGCGGCGTGGAAACTGTCACCTCCGCAGCGATGTTGTCGACCAGCTGATGCAGGAGATCTTCTTTGTAACGCGCGGCTTCCTCATTGAGACGCCGGCTCTCATCGGTACGAACGGCATTCATAATTGTACTGGTTGCCTTCATCGCCGCGACATCGAGCAGTATGCGCTCGGTGTCGAGTGGGAAACCGTCGCGAGCGGAACCCGCCGCGAGGTATCCAATCTCTCCGTGTGAGCCGAGCGGCAAGGCGACAACAGTGATATCCTGTCCGTCGATCACGCAGCGGAACGATCCAGGGCGAGGCTCGATCGCGGACAATAAGCCATCACGGTGATTGAGCCTCGCTGTCTTCAGCATTTCCCGAGGCAACTCCTCGAGCGTGTGCTGCAACCGCAGACAGACGAGCTCTAAATCGAGTCTCGTCCTTATCGATTCGAGGAGGTCTTCGACCGTCGCGGCGAGGGGCCGTGCATCAGAAGTGCCGCTGGACGCCAGGATCCGAGCCAGACCAGCGAGGCTGTGCTTCAGCTGAAGATTCTCGGCAGTGACTGCGTGCATATCCATTTCGGTGCGCCGGGCCGTTTCGAATCTCTTCTTGTCATCGGCTTGAGCCGTCCCGCCTGGACAAGATGCGCCAGCCCGCCAGCGGGTGGGCATTATACGTAGGTATCGGTTTTGCACTTTTGGGTCATTTTACCGCCTCGATGCCTTGGTTCGCGGTGTCGGCAGGCGTTCTGCCGCCAATACCAAGGTCTTGGCGATACCAATGGGCAATCGTCCCCGACCAATCCCTCTCCGACAATGACCTCTGTCAATCGCACCCGCCCCCACGATGGTCGAACACAGGAGACACGTCATGTCGGAGAATCATCTTTCTACCACGCGGCGCGAGGTCCTCGCGGCCGCCGCGGTCGCCGGCGCAGCCACCATGATCCCGGCGTCGCTCTATGCGGCCACCGCCGACATTCGCCCTTTCAACATCCGCTTTTCCGATGAGGCGCTCGAAGACCTGAAACGCCGCATTGCTGCTGCGAAGTGGCCGTCGCGTGAGCTGGTCGCCGATCCTTCCCAGGGTGTGCAGCTCGCCACCATGCAGAAGCTCGCCGATTACTGGGAGAAGCGCCACGACTGGCGCCGGATCGAGGCGCAGCTCAATTCCTATCCGCAATTCCTCACCGAGGTCGACGGATTGGACATTCACTTCATTCACGTCCGGTCGAAACATCCGAACGCCTTGCCAATCATCATCACGCATGGCTGGCCCGGCTCCGTCATCGAGCAGCTGAAGGTCATTGGGCCACTGACCGACCCAACAGCGTTCGGCGGCAAGGCGGACGAGGCTTTCGATGTCGTGATCCCTTCGCTGCCGGGCCACGGCTTCTCCGCCAAGCCGACCGAGACCGGCTGGAACCCGCAGCGGATCGCCCGCGCATGGACTACGCTGATGAAGCGGCTCGGATACAACCGTTTCGTCGCCCAGGGCGGCGATTGGGGGGACGCCGTCTCCGAACAGATGGCCGTTCAGGCGCCGCCGGAGCTGATCGCCATCCACACCAACATGCCGGCCACCATCCCCGACGACATCGCCAAGGCGCTCGCCGCAGGCGGTAAGGCGCCGGCCGGTCTGTCTGAGGATGAGAAGAAGGCATATTACCAACTCGACTTCTTCTACAAGCATGGTCTCGGCTATGCCCAGGAGATGGCCAACCGGCCGCAGACCCTCTATGGGCTCGAGGATTCCCCGATCGGCCTCGCCGCCTGGATGCTCGATCACGATGCGCGCAGCTACGACCTGATCGCTCGCGTCTTCGACGGCGCGAGTGAGGGCCTGTCTCGGGACGACATCCTGGACAACATCACGCTCTACTGGCTGACCGGCACTGCCGTCTCGTCTGCTCGTCTCTACTGGGAGAACGAGCTCGCCTTCTTCGCGCCGAAGCATATCCAGATCCCGGTCGCGGTCAGTGTCTTCCCCGACGAGATCTATGCGGCACCGAAGAGCTGGGCGGAAAAGGCCTTCCCCAAACTCATCCATTTCAACCGGCTGCCGAAGGGCGGGCACTTCGCTGCCTGGGAGCAGACCGATGCGTTCTGCGCCGAGCTGCGAACGGCCTTCCGCTCCCTCCGGGCCTAGCCGGCGCCGGGCGGCGCGCCAGCCCCACCCGCGCCGCCCGTTTCTTTCCTCAGTCTCGTTTCACAGTCAACGGCCGAGGGTGCGGTCGCCACAGCTGCAGAGGATAGCCATGAATCAGCAAACCAAACTGGTCTATACCGCGAAGGTCCATACCACCGGCGGCCGCGATGGCGGCCATTCACGCAGCTCCGACGGCAACCTGGACATCCGCTCGTCGCTGCCCGGCAGCCACGATGGCGGCACCAATCCGGAGCAGCTCTTCGCCGCCGGCTGGTCGACCTGCTTCGAGAGCGCGATCGGTATCGCCGCGCGCAAGAGCAAGGCCGTTCTGCCCGAAGGCTTCGCCATCGATGCCGAGGTGGACCTCAACCTGGTCAATGGCTTTTATACGCTGAGTGCTCGACTGAACGTCATTCTTCCCGGGATGGCACGCGAGGTCGCGCAGAAGCTCGTCGAGCAAGCTCACATGCTCTGCCCCTATTCGCGGGCGACGCATGGAAACATCGATGTCGCAACGACCGTTATCGTCTGACAGCATCCAGTCGAGGATCATCATGAATAGAGCCCCGCGCGCCGACCCCGCCAAGATCAATCCCGAACGATTCGTGGCGACCGCAGCGATGATCGCCGCAGCCGCGGAGCTCGCCATCACTCCTCGGACGCAGGCGTCGTCGGACCCGACATTGCACAAGACCCAGCATCCGGACGTCGCGCTGATCGCTCGAGCATCGACATAGAGCTGTCTTGGCGATGGATTTCCCGGTCCGCTACCGCACCGTAACGATCGATGGGCTCTCGATCTTCTATCGCGAAGCCGGCGCTCCCGATGCTCCGGCAATCCTGTTGCTGCACGGCTTTCCGTCATCTTCGCGCATGTACGAACCACTCCTGAGCCGATTGGCGGACCGCTATCGCCTGATTGCGCCGGACTATCCCGGCTTCGGTCATAGCGCCTGGCCGAGTCCGCCATCATTCGAATACAGCTTCGACCGACTGGCCGAGGTCATGACTCGATTGACGGAGATCCTCTCGCTCCGCCGCTTTCATCTCTTCATGCAGGACTACGGGGGTCCGGTTGGCTTCCGCATGGCGCTGAAGCATCCGGATCGTATCGGGTCGATCGTTATTCAGAACGCCGTCGCCCACGACAGCGGTCTGAGCCCGCTCTGGGCCGCTCGGCGTGCGTTCTGGATCAACCGGACGCCCAACGAGCAGGCGTTGCGCGCGAACTTCCTTTCGCTCGAAGCCACCCGCCAACGCCACCTGGGAACCGATCCAGATCCCGAACGGTACGACCCGGATCTTTGGACCGACGAGTTCGCCTTTCTCAGTCAACCCCGTCAGGCCGACATCCAGATCGAGCTGTTCTACGACTATCGCAACAATGTCGCCTCCTATCCAAAATGGCAGGCGTGGATGCAGGCGCATCAACCGCGGATTCTTGTGATCTGGGGAAGATACGATCCGTCCTTCGATACCTCAGAACCGGAGGCCTACCGGCGGGACATTCCGCAAGCGGAAATCCACATCCTGGACGCCGGGCATTTTGCGATGGACACTGCGGCCGATGAGGTCGCGGGCCTCGTTCGCAACTTCTTGTGAGGTGCTGCATGGGTCAGCCAGATAAGGACAAAGAGAGGACGCATGCCGAGGCGCTGCTGGATGAGGCGCTGGAGGAGACATTTCCCGCAAGCGACCCCATAGCGCCCGGGACCGGAGAAACCGGCCCAAGGTCACGTCTTGAAGTTGCCACGAATGCTTCGATGCCAGGAGCGCGACTGCCATGAGCAATCGGATTCTCGTCTTCTACGGCTCTTATCGCAGCGATCGGATGGGAATCCGGCTCGCGAACTATGCGGTGCGTTACCTCAACCTGCAGGGCGCCTCTGCCGAGCTCATCGACGCCAAGGCGATCGGGCTACCGATGCTCGACCGGATGTACAAGGAGCATGAGCCAGGCTCCGCGCCGGAAGCGCTGCAGAGTTTGGCGCAGAAGATACTTGGGGCCGACGGTTTCGTGTTCGTCACCGGTGAATACAATTGGGGACCGCAGCCGGGATTGAAGAATCTGACGGACCATTTTCTCGAGGAATGGTTCTGGCGGCCGGCAGCAATCATCAGCTATTCGGCGGGCAAGATCGGCGGCGCTCGTTCGAACCAGACCTGGCATGGTATTCTGTCCGAAATGGGCATGGTGGTCATTTCGAGCACGGTAACAGTTGGACCGATCAGCGAAGTTCTCGATGCCGACGCCAACCCCGTGGGTGATGCCGGAAGGTTCCTCGAACGCTCATTTTCAAGGCTCAGCGAAGACCTCGCCTGGTGGATGGAGGCCGCCAAGCACCAGCGCGACCGCAGAAAACCGCCATACTAGAAGCCATTGTCGCGGCTTCCAGCGGCCCAACATCGTCAGCCGTCGAAGACGGCGGACCAGGCCGATACTTTGGTATTATCGACCGCGACAATGTTGTGACGCACACTTGCAGGATGTGCTGCCGCATCCCACCGTGGAGAAACTGCGGGGACCGCGGTCCTATTCACCGACTTTTCAATTCCGAGTACAGCTTATTAAGTGACTCAACGCGTGGGGCTCGCCAATGGTTTCGGCGATGCCTTGCGCCTGCTGGGAGAGGGGCAGGCTGAATCGCGGCGGGCGGATGCAATTACAGGAAAGCACAGACCAAACGCGGATTTCCCTGGCCTATTTGCCGCCGACACCGCGGCAAACACTATCGGCTGTGGCCTGGTCGATTATTTTGCTCGTCGGATTGGCCGCCCTCGCTCCATTCTCGGCCACACCGTTGCTGCCCGTCAGCGGCTTTATTCCGGCAATAGATGCGACTATCGCCATCACCGACCTCATTACCGTGAGCCTCCTTTTGGCGCACTTCTCGACCACGCGCTCAAGGGCACTCTTGGCGCTTGCTTGCGGATACCTCTTTTCGGCTGTCATCGTTATCGCTCACGGGCTGAGCTTCCCGGGCGTCGTTTCGCAGGCAGGTAATTTCGGTGGAAGCAACCAGACAACGGTACGGCTTTACCTGTTCTGGCACGTCGGCTTGCCTGCAGCCGTATTCGCCTACATATGGCTCAAGGACAAAGACCGCGCACCGGCCGTCGAACACCTACCGACGACCCCTACCAGCATTTTGAGCCTGCTCGGCGTATTGGTTCTGGCGTCCGGCACCATATGGCTTGCAGGCGTGGAAAGTTCAAACTTGCCGTGGACCATTGTTGCGGCGGGGCAGAACGACCCACTCACTGTCTGGCTCGTCATTCCGACAATGTTGATTTGCACCGCTGCGCTGGCGGTGTTGTTGGCCTTCAAGCGCTCGACGCTCGATCTTTGGCTGATCGTCGTCGTGTTGGCATCGATCGTCGAACTGGCGATATCCGCCCTGTTCGGTGGTCCGAGATATTCTCTCGGCTTTTACACCGGACGCCTGTTCTCACTCGTCACCTCAACGCTGATTTTGGCGGTCCTGCTCGCAGAAACAAGCCGTCTTTACGCGCGTCTCGCCCGCGCAAACATGCTGGCAAGCGTCGCAGAGGCCTCCCAGGCTTTATCCAGCGAGATCGTACTGCCTAGGCTGATCGAGCGGCTGATGACGATCGCGTTGCGAAACTCCGGCGCCGATCGATGTTTGCTAGTCCTGGCGGATCAGTCTGGATATCGTATCGAAGCTGAAGCGATGATGGACGGTCAGCGCATCGTTCTTCGCCACGGCGATGCAGCGGTGCCCGATTCCATCATCCGCTCCGTGATGAACACACAAGAGAGCGTGCTCATCAACGACACGGCCAGACCGCATCTCTTCTCGGATGACCCTTATCTCGCGCATCAGCGGCCGCGATCGATCCTTTGTCTTCCTCTTGAACGCCAGGGCGCGCCAACCGGACTGGTCTACCTCGAGAATACGGTGTCAACGCATGTCTTCACGCCAGATCGCGCGAAGCTGCTGGAGCTACTCGCATCGCAGGCAGCAATTTCTTTGGAAAACACTCGCCTATATGCGGACCTGCAAGAACGCGAGGCGCGCGTACGGCGACTGATCAATGCCAACATCATCGGGATATTCACGTGGAATCGCGATGGCCGCATTATTGACGGTAACGAAGCTTTCCTGCGGATCGTCGGATACCAGAGTGACGATCTTGCGTCAGGGGGTATGCGCTGGAAGGACCTGATGCCCAGCGAATGGGATCCGACAAAGGATCGAGTCATGGAGGAGCTGCTTGCGACTGGAGTCGCTCCGCCGTTTGAGGGCGAGTACGTCAAGAAGGATGGAAGCCGAGTACCCGTGCTGATCGGTGCCGCGCTGTTCGACGGAACATCATCTGAAGGCGTTGCCTTTGTCGTGAACATGACCGACCAGAAGCATGCCGAAGAATTGGTCCGTGAGGGTGAGCGGCAGTATCACCAGATCCAAATCGAGCTGGCGCACGCGAACCGGGTCGCAACCATGGGGCATCTGTCTGCATCTATCGCGCACGAATTGAACCAACCCTTGCAGGGAGTGGTGACCAATGCCCAAACTGCTTTGCGGCTATTGGGCCAGGATGAGCCCAAGGTCGCGGACGCCCTAAAGGCGATTACGCGCGTCGTTCGCGATGGAACGCGAGCCGGCACTGTCATTAATCGGATCCGCACACTCAGCAAGAAGGCGCCGCCCGAGAAGGAAGAGATTGCGATCAATGAAGTGGTTGGCGAAATCGTGGGCCTAACGCATGGGGAAGTGGTCAAGAGCGGCGTGACCGTCCAAACTGAGCTCTGTGAGGAGCTGCCACTTGTCGAGGGTGACCGGGTTCAATTGCAGCAAGTCGTTCTCAACCTCATTATGAACGGCCTCGATGCGATCCGTGGAACGGATGCAGGTCCACGCGAAATTTTGATCAGCACCGTAAAATCCGATTCGGGCGAACTCCGGGTGTCCGTTCAGGACTCCGGGGGTGGTATTGATGCCGAGCATGTCGAGCGCATCTTTGACGCGTTTTACACGACGAAAGCGGAGGGGTTGGGAATGGGTCTTTCGATCTGCCGTTCCATCATCGATGCGCATGGCGGAAGGCTCTGGGCAACGACAGGCGAGCTGCGCGGCGCGGCGTTTCACTTCACACTGCCTGTAGGAGGCGGATCGCCGGCACTGGACAGTGCGGTCGCATAACGTCCGCGTTGTTCGCACGCAGAAGCAATAGCCCCTCTGACGCCGGCCGGCCGACTGCGAAGCAAGCCTGAGATTATGAATCCGTTCTCCCTGGACAGCTTGGTCCATAGGCTTCCGTAGCAGTACGTGGTCTGCCTATCGCCATGACCGGAAACTCGATCCTGGCACCGTCGGCGCACCTATCTAAATGCTGTAACTTTTCCAGCTAACGCAGCGGCTATCTTGTTAGCGACGCGATCAGCCGACTTCTTCGACGGAGCGGCCTGAACATGCGCATAGATCGCTGTCGATTGTGGATTGGCATGCCCAAGGATCGCACCGGCCATCATCAAAGCCTCGCCACTGGATACGGCGGTTGATCCAACCGTGTGTCTTAGCGTGTGTGGCGTGACACCTGGCAATCGGGCCTTCTTCACGATCGTCGGCCAAAGCCGCTTGACTCCCTGGTAGTGCCCGTCCCCAGTTTCCGCCGGGAACACGTAGCCGCTTTCAGGGGATCGCCTGATCTGGCGCAGCAGGGCGATTGCTGCGAGGCCGAGTGGGCGGTTCGACTTACCCATCTTGCTATCGTACAGCACAAGCAGGCTTCTCTCGAAATCGATCTCCGACCATTTCAGAGCCGCGATTTCGTCGCGGCGGCATCCGGTCAGAGCCCAGAGGCGGGCAATGGCGATCGCCTTAGCATTGGCGCCTTCCATCACCATCTCATCAAAGGCGCGCCCGAGACGCACGACTTCCTCAAGCGTCAGGTACCGGTCTCGGCGGTTATCCGTTCTTCGAATGGCCGCCTTCTGAATCGGGTTCGACTCAACGATCCCGCGACGGATTGCAAAGCGGTAGACGGCCGAAAGGTCCCGGGCAACCTTGCGCGCGGCCCCGTCACCCCCACGCACGATGATCCGCTTGCGTGGTCCAACCTTCTTGTCACAAGCGGTCTTCCCAGCGGTCACATTTGCCACGAACCGCTCGATCTCGCCAGCGTCAATCTCCGACACGCGTTTTCGGCCGAGCAGCGGCACGACGTGATGGCGCAGCCGCGCGAGCGTATAGGTCTTGGTGCGCTCCTTCATCGGCGTGCCTTGACGGATGCCGCGCTGGACGATGCAGCCTTCCAATTCATAGAGCTCGATTAAGGCAGAAATCGTCATTTCGCGGCGCCTCATATGGCGCTCGCCGGCCGGATCATCGCCCTTCGCCACGGCGCCAAGGATCGCTCTCGCCTGGGTTCTTGCTTCGTCAACAGCGAGAGTGCCATAGCGGCCAATCGTGACGAACCGACGCGCCGCGGAGCGACCGCCGCCACTGGCTCGGTAGCGAACCACGAACGTCTTGGTGCCACTGATCTCGATCCGCAGGCCGAAGCCCGCAAGATGGAGATCCCACAGATGATACCGTTCGTCTCTCGGCTGAGCCGCGTCAGCGACCCGCTTCGTGATCAAGATACTGCGCGAGCGATCCATCCGACCTGAACCCCGTCAAATACTGGTGTCCACATGGTGCCCACCATAGATAAAATGTGGGAGGACGAGAGTGCACAAGGTCGTGATTAATATAAAGTGATTTCAGTAGATTAGAGTACGTGAGCGTACTCGGGCGAACGAGCGGAGGCCTAAAGTCCGGTCCTTGCCAAGGTTGGGGTCGAGGGTTCGAATCCCTTCGCCCGCTCCAGTTTTCACAGACAACTGGTCGGTTCCTCACTGCATCGGCGCGAGCCTGGTGCGTTGCAGGACTTGCGCGATACAGCAGATCAGGGTGAGCGGTTTCGGCTCTGTGCTGAAGAAAGATGGCGCGGCAGCGGCTGGGGCTCAATCGCCCTTATGTACGCTCGGCTACTTCCACGTTTATCACGGTCGCGCATTTTCCGAGGCGCGTTCCAGCACCGCGAGGATAGTCACCGAGCGCCTGCAGCGGAGGCGCCCGGTGTAGGACCCTTATCCGTTGATAGTGCCGGCGCTGGCGAGTTCGAGGAACAGAGCTACATGCACCGGCGGCAGCCCCTCCAGCGTGCCGCCGATCGGCGAGGGACGTTTTGTCTTCTCGATCACGCTTCGTGCCGTTTCGGGAGAGATGGGCTTGCCCCGCTGCTTGTAGAGTTTTTTGGCCGCGTCCTCCGCTAGCCCCTCCGGAATGGCGGGAGCATATGGCCAGAAGTAGACCGGCGTGTTGGGTTCGATACGCCAGCTGTCCGCGAGTGAGCCGGCGTCAACCACATCATAGCCGGCGGCCTCGATGAAGCGCGTGACGGCTTTCTTGGCGGCGGCATCGTCGCCGGCTATGGGCAGGGTCGTCCGTTCGGGGTCGCCCTTCGGCCGTGCGTTGTGCTGCATATGGATCCAGCCAATATTGTGAACGCCCTTGACCAGTTTCGCGCCGCGGAGGTGCTTCTGCACCAGTTCGCTCGACGTGAGCTCACCAGCATCGAGATCGACTCTGTGAAAGCCTCCGATGCCGGGATAGTAGTTCGTCTGGTCGAGCACTACTTTCCCGGCAAGCTTGTCGGCGGGTAGAGTGTCGAACACCGCCAGGGGAAGCGACAGCGTTACGATGTCGCCGGCGGCAATCGCTTCGTCGACAGTTCCAGCACGGGCGCGTGGGCCGAGGTCTTTGACCAGGTTGGCGAGTGAATCAGGTCCACGCGAATTGCTGATGACGACGTTGTATCCCGCACCGACAGCCAAGTGAGCAATGGCCTTGCCGACGAGACCAGACCCGATGATTCCGATTGTTTGTGGCATCTAAGGTATCCTTTGAAGGGAACGCGGCGGGAGCCCGCCGACGGATTTCATGCAAAGCGCCTGTCACGCCCGCATCTCAGGCGACCCATGCGCCACGGCTGTTCGCTTGCCGGTCGGCCGGCTCCAGCCTCGGCGCCTCCAGGCCTGATGGATTCAATGTAGTTGTCGCTTGTGGCTTGATAAATACAGCCCGGCGCCACACATTGTTGTCCATGAATACATCAATCGACCTTCCAGAGATGCGGGCCTTCGTGGCGGTCGTGGCCGACGGCTCCTTCACCACCGCTGCCCAAAGGCTCGGGACCGATAAGGCCCGCGTCAGCCGCATCGTCCGGCGCATGGAAGAAAAACTCGGCGCACAGCTTCTGACCCGGTCGACACGCCGGTTGAGCGTGACCGAGGTCGGGCGAGACTACTTCGAGCGCGCCATGGGGATCCTCACCGCCGCCGAAGCGGCCGAGGCCGCCGTGGCGCAACAATCCAAGGAGCCGAAAGGACTGCTCAAGATCACCGCTGGCTCTGAATTTGGGCCGACGGTCGTCGACGGATGGATCGCGAAGTTTTTGAACTTGGCGCCGAAGGTTACGGTAGAGGTGGAATACACTAACCGGCTGGTCGACATCATCCATGAAGGGATCGATGTCGCGGTCCGCGTCGGCACTCTGCAGGATTCGGCTCTATCGGCGCGCAAGCTTGGCGAGGTGGTCTATGGCTTGTATGCGACCCCCGATTATCTAAGGCACGCGCCGGCCATAGCTGCGGTCAGCGATCTGAAGCATCATCAGCTCATCATGAAGACGATGCGCGGCCGATCGAGTTGGACGCTCGTGAACGGCCCCGATACGGAGAGCGTCACGGAGTCTCCACGCGCCGCCGTCAACAGCACGATCGCCGCGAAAAACCTGGCGCTTGCAGGAATTGGGATTGCGCAGCTGCCGCGTTTCATGGCCGAGCCGTATATGGCGGAAGGAACCTTGTCTTGCGTGCTTCCGGGCTGGGCGGAGGTCGCAGCGCCGGTCCACGCCGTGTTCGCATCGAGCCGTTACATGGATCCCAAAGTGCGCACCTTTGTGGACCTCTGCCTCAGCTCTTTCAAAGGCGGCGGCCTGGAGTGAAGGGCTTGCGCGACTAAAGGTGCGCGAGGCCGGACTGTTGCCCGCAGGAGCAACGGACTGTGCCGTTTGGAACAACTAATCAAGCTTCAAGCGAGATCCTACCTTCCCGGTGCCGCTCGCCGATGCGCGCGGATTCTGAAGTGAAGAGGGTCTCGCAGTGAAGATTGGCATCCTGAACACCGGAAACGTCGGCGGCCGCCTGGCCAGAGCATGGGCCGCGGCCGGTCATGATCTCGTCGTTGCGAAGGACGGCGAGGACCGCAAACTCGCGCCGCTCCTCGTCGAACTGGGCGACCGGGCTCGCTTGGGCACAATCCGTGAAGCCGCGGAGTTCGGAGAGGCAATCCTGTTCTCCGTCTACTGGCCGCGGGTCGAAGCGATCGTCCGTGAGGTTGGCGACGCCCTCGACGGCAAAGTCGTGATCGAGACGATGAACCCGCTCGGTGTCACGGCCGAGTTCCAGCACTACCACGATCTGGAATTCATGCGCGATAACTCCACGGCGGAAGACCTTCAAAGACGCTTGCCGAAGGCCCGGATCGTCAAGGCGTTCAATCTCATGGCTGCGCCGGTGCTCGAAGCCGCGGCTTGGTCGAACGCATCCACGAAGCCAAGTGTCCTCTACGCAACCGATGATGCCGCGGCCGGTCAGACAACCCGCCGTCTGATCAGCGATGCCGCCTTCACACCGGTCAACGCCGGAGCCCTCAAAAGTGCCCGCCAACTTGAGCAGGCCGGTGTCCTCCTGCATCACATCGCCGACCATGAATACGAAGGTGACGCCGATCTCGTTCGCCTGGCCCTTACGGTGATCCAAGCCAGCCCAGGCCCCATTGTGCGCGAGCGGTCTTCCTAACGACCACGCCCAGCCCCACTCGGCCAAATAACATCGACCCAATCGAGGAGCACCAAATGTCGCTTCACGGCAAGACCGCTCTTGTCACCGGTGGATCGCGGGGCATTGGCCGCGCGATCGCAGAACGTCTCGCAACGGAAGGCGCAACGGTTGCGCTGACCTACAATGCAAGCGGAGGCGCCGCCCAGGAGGTCGTCGCGTCCATTGTGGCGGCGGGCGGCAAAGCCTTGGCGCTTCAGGCGGACTTCGTTGACGCGGACTCCATCCCCGCTTTGTTCGACAAGCTGGACGGCGAATTCGCCAAACGGAACGGGAGTAAAGCTCTCGACATCCTGGTCAACAACGCCGGCAATTCGGGATGGGGTGGTCTCACAGACGCAACACCGGACGCTTGGAACACAGTGTTCGCGGTCCATGCCAGAGCACCCTTTTTCGTTACTCAGGCCGCTTTGAGCCGCCTGTCCGACAATGGACGAATCATCAACATCTCTTCCGGCGCCGGCTCGCGCGCCATGGCGGTCGTGCCGATCTATTCGATGGCCAAGGCCAGCATCAACAACCTCACACATGCGCTCGCGGCGGAACTAGGGCCCCGGGGAATCACGGTCAATGCCGTTGCGCCCGGCTGGGTGCGAACAGACATGAACTCGGCCGTCCGCGAAAACGCAGACATGGTGAAGGCGATCGAAGTGGATACAGCACTGCGACGCTTCGGCGAGCCCTCGGATATCGCCGCGGTGGTCGCGTTTCTGGCCTCCGACGAAGGCCGCTGGATAACCGCCCAGGTCATCGAGGCGAGCGGCGGATACAAGCTCTGATTTCGACATCTCTGTAGCGTCGCAGCCTTAGAGTAGAGATACGCAGCCGAAGAGACGGCTGGCATTGGGGACGTCTTTCCGCGACGGCGTGCCACTAGGGCGTTCATTTAGGAAATCTTGGCGCCACGGCGATCTAATCTCGCTGGCACGAACGATCGCGGAGCCCCAGCTTTTCGGCATCAGGAAACTCGGCATTTTACAGGTGTGCCATGGGCCAGCTCGGGGTCGCCGACAAGGACGTTGTGGCCGGAACGAAGCGCGCTTCGAAGCCCTATGTCCCCCCTCTCCAACGCACGCACGGCCAGCCACCGCCGATTGCCGCGAATGGCGGTCTCTCTTATATGGCGCTCGACCGGAACGGTGACGCCGGCACCGCTGCAGCCCTCGAAGACGCGCTGGCGCAGAGCGATGACGGAGAAGAGCAGCGCGTCCTGGACCTGATCGAGAAATCGCCATCGGGTCCGATCGAGACGCGCTGGGGCCTGGGCTTCCGCGACTATGACGAATGCCTGGCCTATATCCGCGCCAAGGGCATCACGGCTCCCGAAGGCGGCGTGGCGCTGCCGCTGCCCTACACCGTCTACGAGCGGCCGAGCTACACGGTGGTCTCCTCCAATGCGCTCTGGCGCGATCCGACGCGCACCGGCATCGCGGATGCCATGCGCAAGTATCAGGAGGGCAAGCGCCGGCTGGATCTCTATTTCCCGCAGATACTGCGTGACGCGCGGCGGATCGCTGAATACCATCCGGGCCTATCGCCGAACAGCCCCGAGAGCATGGACCGTCTCGGTGTCTCGCTGGCGCATCTCGATTCCAAGTGCGCCAACTTCTACGATGCAGCGGAGGTCGAGCGCGTCTTCTACCCGGAGATCGAGAAGCTCCTGCTCGATTTCTTCCCCGGGGCCACCGACGCCCTGGTCTACAACCACGACGTCTTCGACAAGGACTACACCGGTGATCGCACCGAGGACCAGGACAAGAAGAACCCCGGCGTCAATGCCGGCTATGCCAACCTGGTGCACAACGATCTGAACGACAACAGCGGTCGCGTGCGCTGCCGCGAGTTGCTGACCAAGAACCTGCGCAACTTCGGCCGCACCCAGCACTACACCGAGGCCGAGGCCGACGCGAAGATGTCGCGCCGATTCATGTCCATCAACCTCGCCAAGCCGATGGAGACGGTCGAGCAGTTTCCCTTCGTGCTCTGCGCCTGGCCGTCCTTCGCCGACCAGCCCTACATCAACCACTACCGGATCTATGACGACCGCGTCGGTGAGACCACGCGCTTCACTCACCGCCCTGAGCATGAATGGTACTGGCTGCCGCAGCAGAAGCCAAACGAGGTCTCAATGCTCAAGTGCTATGACTCGGTGACCGACGGCTCGGTCTCGCGCTGGTCCTTCCATACCGCCTGCGTGGATCCGACTGCCCCGGCCGATGCGCGCTGCCGCAAGAATGTGGTGGTCCGGTCCTTCGTGTTCTTCTAGCGCGAAGACGCAACTATTCGGTCAGAACCAGAAATCATGCGGCACGATGCCGGTGTCCTGACCCTCGTCGGCGCGCTTCCAACCGTCGAGGACCAATCCGACGCAGAGCACGAGAAAGCCGATCCAGAGCCCGATCGAGGAGTAGTCCACGATATCCAACGGATGGGCCCCGCGGCAGAGCGCGCGGGCCAGGGCGCAGATATCCGTTTCGCCGACCAAGCAATAGCCGGCCTCTGAGGCGGGGAGGTAGCCGTAGCCGATGACTTCGCGGTAGGTGAGCCACCACCAGGCCGCTGCAAGGACAAGGGCGGCGGCGCCGGCCGTGATCAAAGTGCGGCCGATCGGTTTCATGTCGCCACACCCAAGGTCGCCAGAATCTTGCGACGCAAGGCCATGATCTCTCCGTCGTCGCGGTGGCGCGGATAAGGGAGCGGGATGTCGAACGTGGCCTTGATCCGCGCCGGCCGGTCGCTCAGCACGATGACGCGCGAAGAAAGCAACAGCGCCTCCTCGACGTCGTGGGTGACGAGCAGCGCCGTGAAGCCGCGCTTCTGCCAGAGCCGTACCAGCTCGGCCTGAAGCGTGATCCGGGTGAGGGAGTCGAGCTTGCCCAAGGGCTCGTCCAGCAAGAGCAGCGCAGGATCGTTCACCATCGCGCGCGCCAAGGAGGCGCGCTGCGCCATGCCGCCGGAAAGTTGGTGCGGATAGGCGCCGCTGAAGGCCTGAAGATCGACCAGGTTCAGCGCTTCGTCGACCCGGTGCCGCTGTGCCTTCAGCACGCCGCGCGCATCCAGCCCGGCCGCCACGTTGTTCCGAACAGTCGCCCAGGGGAACAGCGTAGGGTCCTGAAAGACGAGGTTGCGCCGCGGATCCGGCCGCGCGATCGGTTGACCATCCGCGAGAAGAGTGCCCGAGGACGGCGGCTCGAGCCCGGCGATCAGGCGGAGCAATGTGGACTTGCCGCAACCGGAGGGCCCGAGCAGGGCCACGAACTCTCCCGCGGCAACCGAGAGATCAATCCCTTCCAGCACCGGTAGCGGCGTGCCATCCAGATCAAAGGCGTGACTGACGCCGCGTACCTCGATCGCGATGCTGGCATTCAGGTCCCGGCGGGGCGCGAAGGCATTCATGCGATGAAGCCCTTCTGCCAGCGCAGCAGCCGGTCACGGACGACAAAGAGCAGCTTCACGATCCCGGCGCAGAGCAGCGCCATGATCGCCAGCGCCGCATAGACATTGGCATAGGCCGAATAGGCAGACTGGAACTGCACGTACCAGCCGAGGCCGTATTTGGCGCCGAGCATTTCCGCGACGACCAGCACGGCGAAGGAATAATAGAGGCCCATGAACAGGCCCACGAAGACGTGGGGCAGTGCGGCGGGGATCGCAACCTTCAGCACCAGCCAGCGATTGCTCGCGCCCAGGATTCGGCCGACATCGTAGAAGGCACGATTCACCGAGGCGACGCCGGAGGCGGTCAGGATCGCGACCGGGATGCCGGAGGCGAGCGCGACGATGAAGACACTGGCGGCGAAGGTGGTCGGAAAGAAGAAGAAGGTGCAAGGAATCCAGGCCGTCGCCGGCACCGGCCCGATCAATTTCAGGACCGGCATGCCCCAATAGCTGAAGGCCTTCGACCAGCCCAGTGCGATCCCAAGCATATAGCCGGCGGCGATGCCGAGCCCGAAGCCGATCGCCCAAAGCCGCAGCGAATAGAGAATGCAGATAAGGAGCCGCGGCCCGTCGCCGATATAGACATCGAGCAGGCCCTGCGGCGGCGAGAAGAACGGCTTCGGCAGCCAGCCGAGCTTCGCCGTCGTCACCTCCCAGAATGCGAACCAGAGGCCGAGGGCGATGAACCAGGGTCCGAAATGCAGGAGCACGCTGCGCGCGCGACCGAGACACTGCAGGGTGAAACTGAGAAGAAGAAAAAGGGCAGCACCCGCTGCAGTCAGACCGGCGAAGAGATTGGTGCTGCCCCAAGGAATCACATTGGGGAGAAGATACGTGACGGCGGCTGCCAGCGCCCAGGTCGCAGAAGCCAGCAACCCTTGGTTCCAGACATTGCCTGCCGCGAGCCGGGTGGGATGGGTGGCCCCGACCGGCAACGCCTGGATGTTATCGCTCACGCCGGTCCTCGGGTGCGTTAAGCGAGGATATCGACAGTGACGCGATTGGCGAGCTCGACGGGATCGGTCGATGGATCGATCACCTTCACGAGCTTCAAATCGGCGATCGAGGTCGCGATCTGGTCGACCAGCGGTTTGCCGATCGGATGGTTGTGGAAGACCAGCGGCCGCAGCACCTCGGTGAGGTCGGCAGCCGTAAGGCCGGCGGGTTTCAGAGCCTCGGCATACCAGGCCGCCACTTCTTCCGGATGGTTTGCGGTGTATTCGTGGATCTCGAGATTTGCGGTCGCAATGCGGCGGATCGCGTCCTTGTTGGCCTCGAGGAACGGTCCGTTGGCGCCGAGCACGCAGCAGACATGGCCCTCATAGGTGCCGGTCTGGGTGTCCGCGATCTTGGTCAGCTTGTACTGCCGCTCGATCTGCCAGGCCCAGGGATCGAGATGCACCGCCGCATCGGCATCGCCCTTGGCGACGGTCTCGCCGACCAGCTCGAACGGCGCATTCACCCACTCGACATCCTGCTCGGGATCGATACCGGCTTTCGCGAGAGTCACGGCGAAGGCCACTTTCGGCGGTGAGCCGGGACCGTAACTCACAATCCGCTTGCCCTTGAGCCCGGCGAGATCCTTGATGCCCGAGGCTTCCGGCACCAGCAGGCGCTGGCAGCCGCCATGGGAACCGACGAACAGCTTCACGTCGAAGCCCTGCTCCAGGGGCTTCAGCCAGTCGAGCACCAAGCCGGCGCCGACATCGGCCTTGTTGGTGGCAAGCGCCTGGATCAGTGTCTGGCCGCTGGCGCCCTGGTAGAACAGCTCCACATCGACGTTCTGCTTGGCGTAGAAGCCTTTAGCGACACCGAAGCCGAGCGGAGAATGGCAGGCCGCGACCTCGGTCCAGGCGATCCGTACCTTCGGCGCGGCCCCCGCGATCGCCGGCGAAAAGATCCGCGATCCCAAAGCTGTCGCCGAAGCCGCGATGCCGAGCGCCCCCGCGCCCTGCAAGACCTTGCGCCGTGAAACCATGTCCCCGCTCCCGCTTTCGATTGACTGAGTTCAGGATAACGAGCCCAAGGAGTCACGCCTAACGAGGCTTTCTCTCCTGTGGCGAAAGCAGAATTTGCCGGTCAGATCGCGCCATGCCGCGGCGGCAGCACATCGTTCAGATAGTAGTTGCCGATGTTCACATATTTGTACCGCACCGGGTCGTGGAGCGTATGCGTGCGCGCGTTCCGCCAGTGCCGGTCAAAGCCGTATTGCTCCAGGGTTGAGCGCGAGCCGGTGAGCTCGAACAGCTTGCTCGAAACATGCAGCGCGACTTCGGTGGACAAGGCTTTGACCTCGGCAACCGCGATCGAGGCCTCGGCGACCGTCTTCTCATTCGGGTTCTCGGTGGCAACATCGACGAAGCGCCCGGCGCGTTCGAGCAGCGCATTGACAGCATTGACCCGGATCGCCAGCTCGCCCGCCTGCGCGACAAGATGCGGGTCGTCGGTGCCCCGCTCGTATTTGGTCTCGAACCAGGGCCGGGCGTATTTCCTGGTGAATTCCAGCGTGTCCTTCAGCGCCGCCCGGGCGATGCCGGTTTCGACCGCGGCATGGATGATCTGCGCCACCGGCCCCATGGGCGTCGGGCGGTCGAACGCGTCCTGATGCGGAATGACCTGATCCTTGGCGACCGGGATCGCGTCGAAGGTGGTGGTGCCGCTGCCCGTTGTGCGCTGGCCGAAGCCCGCCCAGTCATCGACGATCTGCAATCCGGGCGTCGACCGCTCGAGGAAGGCGATGTGGGTCCGGTCCTGCTCGTTCAGAGTCACGACCAGGATGAGGTGCGCGAAGAGCGAGCCGGTCGAATAGAATTTCTGACCGGTGAGCAGATAGCCGTCGCCATGTGGCGTGAGCCGGGTCTTGAAATCGACCGGTGTGCGGGTGCCGATCTCGACGAAGGCGTTGCCGAGGCGGTCGCCGTCCAGCACCCGCTGGAAGTAGCGCCGCTTCTGCGCCTCGCTGCCGGTCAGCCGCAGGGACTCGACCATATAGAAGTGATTCTGCGGAATCTGCCCGAGGCTGGCATCGGCTTCGGAGATGATGGCCGTCACTTCGGCCAGGGTTACGTTGGAAACACCGGCGCCGCCGTATTGCTTCGGCACTGTGATGCCCCAGAGACCGCTTTGCGAAAATTGGTCGATCTCCGCGATCGGCAAGCGCCGCTCGCGGTCACGCTCGGCGGCGCCTTCGCGGAACTGCGCCGCGAGGTTGCGGGCAATCAGGATTGCCTCGGCGTCGTCCTGGATCCGATAGGCAGCTTCGCGGCGCGGTGGGATGTGCGGGGCCGGCCGCGAGAATTGCGGCGCATGGGCCTGATGCTGGCGGCGTTCGAGCGTGCTCATGATCCTGCCTTCAGAGCCAGAGGTGCCGGGCCGGCTTCACGCCGTTGAGGTAGTAATTGCCGACGTGGAAGAACTTCCAGCGCACCGGATCGTGCAGCGTGTGCGTGCGCGCGTTGCGCCAATGCCGGTCGAGGCCATGGGCCGCGAGCGTCGAGCGGGTGCCTCCAAGCTCGAACAGCTTGTTGGCGGCCAGAATCGCGACTTCGGTGGTCAGCACCTTGGATTCGGCGACGGCAATGGCGGCTTCGGCCACGGTATCTGCAGTGGGATTTGCGATGGCGACGTCGGTGAAGCGCGCGGCACGTTCCAGGATCGCCTCCGCGGCGTGCTGCTTGATCTCCAGGTCGCCGATCGCGGCGATGGTGAAGTGATCTTCGGAGGCCTTTTCCTGGCCGCTGTCCAGCCAGGGCCGCGCCTTCTCGCGGATGAACTCGATCGTGTCGGCGATCGTACCCTTGGCGATGCCGGCATCGATCGCGGCCTGGATGATCTGCGAGATCGGGCCGGCGGCGGTCGGCCGGTCGAAGGCCTGGTGCGCGGGCACGAGATGCGATTTCGGGATCCGCACTTCGGTCAGCCTCACCGTGCCCGAGGCCGTCGTCCGCTGGCCGAAGCTCGACCAGTCGTTGATCACTTCGAGCCCGTCGGCATTGCGATCGACGAAGGCGATGAACGGCCGCCCTTCACCGTCCGCCACCGCGACCGGAACGATATGCGCCAGGATGGCGCCGGTCGAATAGAACTTGGTGCCGTTGATGACGACGTCCTTGCCGTCCTCACGGAAGGTCGTCTGCAGCACGCCGACATTCTTGCCGCCGGTCTCGGAGGTGGCGTTGCCGAAACGCAGGCCCTTCAGCACCTCGCCGAACAGCTGCTTCTTCAAGTCTTCATCGGCATCGAGCGCCGTATGCTCCAGCACGCCGAAATGGTTCTGCGGGATCTGCCCGAGCGAGGGATCGGCGGCGCTGATGATCTTGAAGACCTCGGTCACGGTCACATAGGAGAGCTCCGCCCCGCCGTATTTCTTCGGGATGCGGATGCCCCAGAGCCCGCTCTGCGAGAAGGCTTCGATCTCCTCGACCGGCAGCAGCGCCTCACGGTCGCGCAGGGCGGCGTCCTTGGCAAAGTCCTTCGCTAGCTTATGGGCGATCTCGATCGCCTCGGCGTCGGTCTTGATCACATGGGCCGGCCGCTTGGCGCGCGGAAGCGGCGCCACCGGTTCGGGCGAGTTGACGCGGAGCTTGCGAGTCGTGTCGAGGGCGACGGACATGGTGTTCTTTCCTTCTCTATTCGGCGGCGCCGGCGATGCGCTGGGCGCGCTTCACGGCTTCGATGTCGCGGTAGGGATGCGCGGGGTGGCTCTCGGGCAGATAGCGGCCTTCCCCGAACAGCTTCTCGCGCAAGGTTCCCGGCTTGTAGGCCTTGGGATAGACGCCGCGGCTCTGCAGCTCCGGCACCAGGTAGCCGACCACGTCCGCGAAGGTCTCGTGGGCCAGAGCATAGGCGAAGTTGAAGCCGTCGACATCGGTGTCTTCGACCCATTCCTGCAGGATGTCGGCGACGGTCTTGGGCGAGCCGACGAAGACCGGACCCAGCCCGCCGATCCCACCCCATTGCGCGAGCTGGTCGATGGTCCAGGAGCGGCTGCCGTCGGTCAGATGCTCGATCATCGAGCGGACCGCATTGGTCTCGACCTTGCGCACCGGATCGTTCGGCGCGTATTGCCCGAAATCGACACCGCTCCAGCCCGACATGAAAACCAGCGCGCCGTCATAAGACGCGTAGTTTTTGTAGTCTTCGAACTTGGCCTGGGCCTTGGCGTCGGTTTCGTCGACGATCACCGTGACCAAGTTGTAAATCAGCACCTTGCTGGGATCGCGGCCGTTGGCCGCAATGCGCTGACGGATCTCGCTGACATAGGCTTTCAAGGTCGCCTTGGTCGGCGCCGCGACGAAGATGCATTCCGCATGTTTCGCGGCGAAGGTCTTGCCCGGACCTGAAGCGCCGGCCTGGTAGAGCAAGGGCGTCCGTTGCGGCGAGGGCTCGCTCAGGTGATAACCGGGCACCTCGAAGAAGCGGCCCTTGTGGCCGATCTCATGTACCTTCTCTGGATGAGCAAAGATGCGCTTCTCGCGGTCGCGAACCACGGCGCCCTCCTCCCAGCTCCCTTCCCAGAGCTTGTAAAGGATCTCCATGTATTCCTCTGCAACCTCGTAACGGTTCTCATGCTTGCGCAACCCGCCCTGGCTGATATTGGCGGCGCCGCTCTCAAGATAGGACGTGACGATGTTCCAGCCGACCCGGCCCTTGGTATGGTGATCGGCGGTCGAGAGCCGGCGGGCGAAGGTGTAGGGGTGCTCGAAGGACGTTGATGCTGTGATGCCGATGCCGAGATGCTCGGTGGCGAGCGCAATGGGTGCGGCGAGTTGCAGGGGATCGTTGACCGGGATTTGCGCCGCCTCGCGAATGGCGTGGTTGTTGTTGCCTTTGTAGACGTCGTAGTAGCCGACCACGTCGGCGATGAAGATACCGTCGAAGATCCCCTGTTCCAGGATCTTCGCAAGGTCGGTCCAGTAATCGAGATCCTTGTACTGCCAGGAGCGGTCCCGGGGATGCGCCCAGAGACCGGGCGACTGATGCGCCACGCAATTCATCTCGAAGGCGTTGAAGTGAATGTTCCGCGCCATTATTCGGCGGCCTTGGCCAGCTTCTTCGGCGTCAACGTGCGGACCTTGCCCGCGGCATCGAGGGCCTGGCTGATATCGCCGATGATATCGTCGACATGCTCGATGCCGATCGAGAGTCGGATGTAACCCGGTGTCACGCCTGCGGCGAGTTGCTCCTTCGACGAGAGCTGCTGGTGCGTGGTCGAGGCCGGGTGGATGGCGAGCGACCGCACATCGCCGATATTGGCGACATGGTAGAGCAGCTTCAGATTGTCGATGAAGCGACGCCCCGCCTCGACCCCGCCTTTCAATTCGAAGCCGACCAGGGCGCCATAGCCGCCTTTAAGATACTTGTCGGCCCGCTTCTTCAGCTTGCCGGTCTGCAGGCCGGGGAAGATGACGCTCTCGACCTGGCGGTGCTTGGCCAGGAATTTGGCCACCTTGATGGCGTTCTCGTTGTGCTGCTTGACGCGGAGCGGCAGAGTTTCCAGCCCCTGCACGAACTGCCAGGCATTGAACGGCGAGAGCGCCGCGCCGATGTCGCGCAGCAGCTTCACCCGCGCGCGCAGGAGATAGGCGATCGGGCCGAAGGCCTTCGCGGCCTCGACCCAGATCGCGCCGTGATAGGCCTCGTCCGGCTTGTTCAGCAGCGGGAAGCGCTTCGCATGCTTCTCCCAGGGGAAATTGCCGCCGTCGATCAGCACACCACCGATGCTGGTGCCATGGCCGCCGATATACTTGGTCGCGGAATGCACCACGACCGCCGCGCCATGCTCGAACGGCCGCACGGTCAGCGGGGCGGCGGTGTTGTCGAGGATCAGCGGGACGCCGATCGCGCGGCCGATATCGGCGACTTCCTGGATCGGGAAGACATGAAGCTTAGGGTTCGGCAGGGTCTCTGCGTAGTAGGCCTTGGTCTTCACATCGGTCGCGCGGCGGAAATTCTCCGGATCGCTGGGATCGACAAAGCGGACCTCAACGCCGAATTGCTTCAGAGTCTGCGAGAACAATGTCACCGTGCCGCCGTAGAGATCGGTCGAGGAGACGATGTTGTCTCCGGCCTCGGCGAGGTTCAGCACCGAATAGGCGGAAGCCGCTTGGCCAGATGCCAAGGCGAGCGCAGCAACGCCACCTTCGAGCGCCGCGATACGCTCTTCGAAAGCCTGCTGCGTCGGATTCTGCACGCGGGTGTAGATGTTGCCGACCTCCTCCAGCGCGAAAAGCCGAGAGGCGTGGTCGGTGTTCTGGAACTGATAGGAAGTCGTCTGATAGATCGGCACCGCCACGGCGCCCGAGGTCGGATCGGCACGATAAGTGCCGCCATGCAAAGCCAGGGTCTCGAAATTCTTGATATCCGTGGTCATGGCGGACTCCTCTGTCTTGCGAAAACGGTCAATAAGCCGAGGCTTGGGCCAGCGGTCCTTCGCGATCCTTGGGATCGAGCAGGTCGGCGTGATGCCGGCGGGCGACGTCCGGATGCGAGCGCAGCCGGCTCTTCAGGTAGTTCTTCGCGACATCGCGGAAGAGTGGGTTCAGCGGGTCCTGAGTCAGGCCGCGGGCGTGCGCCGCGAGCTCCGGCGGCAGTTCCAGCAGCGGGACGGTCGAATCCAGCCGCGCGCCAAGAAAGAAGGCGACCGAGAGACGGTCTTGCCCGGCGGGTGGAGAGACGACGCGATGCATGTTGGCGCGGAGATAACCATTCGAAGCCATCTCCAGGAGCTCGCCGATATTGATGACGAAGGTGCCCGGTACCGGCTCGGCGTCGATCCAACCATTGGGACCCTCGACCTGAAGACCGGCGGCGGTGTCCTGCAGCAGCACGGTGACGAAGCCACTGTCCTTATGCGCGCCGACTCCCTGGTTGCCTTCGTCGTTTGTGCGGCCGGGATAGCGGATGATCTTCAGGAGCTGGTTCGGTGCCGGCGTGTAGATCGGCTCGAACACATTCTCCGGCTGGCCGAGCGACAGCGCCAAGGCGCGGGTGATGCGGATACCGAGCGCCGTTACTTCGGCCTGATAGCGGAGCAGCACCGACTGCAGCTCCGGCATGGCGGCGGGCCATTGATTCGGACCCTGCAGCCGCGTCCAGGGCGGCAAAGCTGGATCACGCGGCCAGGGTTTCAGCTCGGCGCCGATGTCGATCTGCTCACGCCAATCCGGTAGCCCGCGCGTATGCTCGAGGCCGGCACGGTTGTAGCCGCGAAAATGCGGCGAGTTGACCATGGCGATCGAAAGCTTCTCCGCCTCGGGCAGCGAAAAGAAATGCCGGGTGAGCGAGAGCGCACCCTCGATCAAGCCGGGATCGATGCCATGGCCGCTCAGGTAAAAGAAGCCGAGCGTGCGCACGGTCTCGCGCAACTCAGCCAGAAAGGCATCGCGGTCCGCACCGCCATGTTCCAGCCGGCGCAGATCGAGAGTCGGCAATTGCGATGTCGGCAGAACCACACCCATGGCCCAGGAGTACTTGCGGCCAGAGGGGCAGACAAACTAGGAAAACTGGCGTGTGCTGCGAGAAGAACTCCCACCGAGGAATGCTCGCGGGTCCGGCGAAGAAATCTCGCTCGCGGGTCCGAGGGCCGTCGTTGTTAGTTAAGGTCGGACAGCAGCTTGGTGGATTTCACGCATGCCTTTGTTCCGGCCGTTCGATCTGGGCCCGAACCGTCTCAGCAACCGTATCGTCATGGCGCCGATGACCCGCAACCGCGCGGTCGCCGGCCGGGCGACGCCTCTGATCGCGCAGTACTATGAACAACGTGCCAGCGCCGGGTTGATCGTCACCGAAGCGAGCCAGATCTCCGAGGAGGCGGTCGGCTATCCAGGCACGCCGGGGATCCATGATACCGCACAGGTCGCCGCCTGGCGCGCAGTCACCGACCGGGTTCATGCGGCGGGCGGACGGATCATTCTCCAGCTCTGGCATGCCGGGCGTGCCTCGCATCCCACATTGCAACCGCATGGCGCACGGCCGGTCGGCCCTTCGGTCATTGCCCCGGCCGGGAAAGCCTTCACCGCCGGCGGAATGGTCCCGTTCGTGGCACCCCGGGCGCTCGAGACGCTTGAGGTCCGGCGCGTGGTGGATGATTTCGCCGCGGCAACCCGAAACGCGAAGGAGGCCGGATTCGACGGCGTCGAGATTCACGCCGCGAGCGGGTACCTGATCGACCAGTTTCTCCGAGACGGGTCCAATCAGCGCTCCGACCGTTATGGCGGATCGATCGCAAACCGGGTGCGCTTCCTCCTTGAAGTGACCGAGGCCACGGTGGCCAGTTGGTCCGCTCCGGCGGTCGGCGTGCGTCTATCGCCGTGGCTCGACTTCAACGACATGCGGGATTCCAATCCCGCTGCCCTCTTTCTGCATGCGGTGAAGGAACTGGACAGTTTCGGCCTTGCCTATCTGCACCTGGTTGAAGCAGCCGATGCTGGCGACCGCGATGCCACGGATCATCTGGCGCCCATCATTCGGCGCCGGTTCCAGGGCCCGCTGGTGCTGAACGAAGGCTATGACCGCGACCGCGCGGAAGCTGCCGTCGCGAAAGGTCACGCCGACCTGGTCTCCTTCGGCGCCGCCTTTCTGGCCAACCCGGACCTGCCGGAACGCCTGAAGCGCCGCGCGCCCTTGAACACGCCGGACCGCAAGACCTATTACGGCGGCGATGCCCGCGGCTTCACCGATTACCCGACTCTCGCCGAACGGGACGGCGCCGCCGCCTGAGCATCGAAGCGAGCCTGCAGCAGTTCGGCCACATGGATCGCCAACCTTTCCGGCTGCAACGACACCTGCGGCAGGCCCATGAGCTCGCCAAAATAGCCGCGCGCCAGCGGGCCTGCGACGAAGAGATCGCGTGACGGCGTCCCGTCGGCGGCGATGACCTGTGCAAACCGGTCGACTTCGATGCCGAGCCCCTGCGAATCTGCGCGCAGTAGGCCACCGGCCGCCATCGCGCGCAGCACCGGATTGGATTCCACGACGGTTCCGTGATCCGGTCCGGTGCAATTCACCACGGCGTCGAAAAAGCGTTCGGCTTGCGGATGATGATGCCGGCCGCGCAGGCACAACAACACGTGGAACGAACCTTGAAAGGCATCGATCTTCTGGAGATCCGCCTTCACGATCTTGAGACGCCCGCTGCGCTGGTCATCGACCAACACCCGATCGAGCTGCGGCGCGATCTGGTAGCGGTGCACATCCCACCAGGGGCGCAGATGCCGGAGGAAGCGCGCGCGGCTCACCGGCGACAGCCCTTGCCAGACGGCGGTGCCCTGCTGGCGCAACGCATCGACGACGCATTCCCAAGGCTTGCCTTCCCGCCCGGCGGCACGCACTGCCTGCCGGACATTGCGCAGCAGTGTAGAAGCAGTCTCGGTCGGCGGCTGATTGAAGGTGCCCAAGGCCTCGACCGGCAGGGTCGTGCGCGGCCTGGGTGTCAGGCCGCGCCGCGAAACTGCGGTGATCAGTCCGGTATGGCCCTGAAGCCGGAGCGAAGCCACGACATCCGCCATGGTAAGGCCGGTGCCGACGATCAGCACCTCGTCGTTCGGGCGAATGCCTTCGAGCGCGGATGGGCGCCAGGGATCGGCGATGAAACGCGGCGCACCGACAGCCTCGATCGTCGCCCAACGGAGCTGCGGCGGCGGTGGATGACCCAGCGAGAGCACGACCAGATCGGCGCCGCTCCGCTCCCCCGCGTCGCTGGTGAGCTGGTATGCTTCGCCGTGCCGTTCGACGGCCGAGACTTTACTACGAAGATGCCGGAAGCGAACATTGGGGAAGGCGAGCGCGACGGTTCGCAGCAGTTGATCCATGTATCGACCGAAGACAGCACGCCGCGGATAGGCGCGACCGTCCTCGAGCAAGGCTTCGGGATCTGCGGCGGCTTCGCCCGTCTCCCGGAACCAGCGGTCGAAATGCGTCGGATCCTCGGAGAACACGGCCATCCGCGCCGCGGCAACATTGATGCGGTGGGCGGGATCTTCGCTGGAATAGGCCAAGCCGGCGCCGAGCAGCGGGCGTGGCTCATGGATGTCGAGCGCAAGCGGCCGTTCTTCGTTGGCGCGGATGAGATGGATCGCGAAGGCCGCGCCCGCGAAGCCACCGCCTATGACGGCAATGCGCGGTACGCTCACCGCGGTCACGCAGCCGCCAGATTGCCTTTCGGCGTCCCCGATTTCACCGTCAGTGCGCGGCCACGCGTGGCGGCCGGATGGAGGAGCGGCTCCTTCGGGTCGAGCGCGTAGTTTCTGAACAGCGAGAGATACCCGGAAACCAGCAGATAGCGCGAGCGACCGAGGATTTCAGTGCGCTGCGACCGATAGGTCGCCGGGCGCTGATGCCAGGGGGCCGCGGGATCTGCGTGGTGCAACGCGTGCAGATTGTTATTGAGGAAGAGGGTGCTCGCAAACCAGCCGGCCTCGATGGTCGCGGTGCGTGCTGCAACGTCCGGCGCCGCGCGGTGCTCGGCAAACGAGCGGATCAAGGCTAGGCCGGTTCCGGGCCAGGCGAAGAGCAGTAGGTATCCACCAAAGGACATCCCGCAGATTGCGATCACCCAGTAAAGCAAAGCGGCGACGAACACCCCATGGATGGCCCATTGCTTCAGCAGATCGCCATCCCTGTTCTTGCCTGCGAAGGCCAGATCACCGAGTGCCTGCGCCGCGTAATAGAGCGGCCCGATCACGATGCGGCCGAGCAACGTCGACATCAGTCGGCGCAGGGCGCGATGGACCAGCGACATCTCCGACCAGGCTTGCGGGGTGAGATAATTCGATTCCGGGTCGAGCAGCGGATCGGTGAGGTTTTCGTCGATATGATGCTGCAGATGACCGCGCCGGTTGATGCCATAGGGCAGCCAGAGCCAGAGCGACGGGGCGGCGATGGCATAATTCACCCAGCGCCAGGGCGTCGGATAGCCGTGCACGGCTTCATGCTGAAGGGAACTCTGCAGGCAGACGATGACGGCGCCGAGCGGCAGGATCGCCCACCAGGCCAGATCGCGCGCGAACCAGGTCAACAGGCCAAAGGCGGTGTAAATGCCGACGGCCAAAGCGAGCGTGGGCCAGTCGATGGCGGTCAGCCGCGCCTCGGCCTTGCCCTTGCCGCTCTCCTGAAATTCGATCGCACTCATGGCCGTCCTCGTTTCATTGCGGCGTCAAGGCTAGTCGGGGGCGTCCCGGCGGTGAAACGCGGACAACTTGCGGACCCCATAAGCTGGCCTTGCTTGCATTGTGCCCGCCGCCGCTATCTCTAATTGGGCAACAAGAGCGACTTGTGACAGACGCGAGGCTGACTTCATGGCCGCACGATCTCAACGGCTTCCTTCACTCAATGGCTTGAAGGTGTTTTGGACCGCCGCCCGGCATGGCAGCTTCGTCAAGGCGGCCAATGAGCTCCATGTCACCCCATCCGCCGTCAGCCTTCAGGTCAGGCAGCTCGAGGATGAGATCGGGTTGAAACTGTTCGAGCGGACGGCACGGGGTCTGACGCTGACGCCATCGGGTGAGCGGGTTCTCCCCGATATCGCCTCGGCTTTCGAGCGACTGCAGGATTCATTTGCGGCCTTGAATCAGTCCGCGCATGGCGAGTCCACCTTGACCGTCTCTGCAGCACCATCCTTTGCAACCAAGTGGCTGTTGCCGCGGCTGAGCAACTTCCTGGCCGGAAATCCCGAGATCGAGGTGAGCCTGAAAGCAACGGTCGAGCTTGCCGATTTCGAGCGCAGCGAAGCCGATATCGGCATTCGCTATGGTCGCGGCAACTATCCCGGACTGGAAACTGAGCTGCTGCTGCGCGAGGTCGTCTTCCCGGTCTGCAGCCCGAACCTGCTGGCCAATTTGGACGGCAACCCCACGACCTTGGAGATCTTAAACACGGCCGCGCTCCTACATGACGACAGCACGGGCGAAAGCGAGGCGCTGCCGGGATGGAAAATGTGGCTGTTGGCGGCCGGCATCGATGGCGTGGACTGGCGCAAGGGTTCTCATTTCGACCAGAGCGCGCTCGCGATCGAGGCGGCGGCGAGCGGACTCGGCGTTGCACTGGCGCCGGCCGTGCTGGTGCAATCCGATCTCGAAAGCGGCCGCCTGGTGCGACTCGACAGCGCAGAGGTACATGAGCCCTTCGCCTACTACCTCGTCTATCCTGCGGACCGCAGCGACCGAGAAGCGGTGAAGGCCTTCCGCGCCTGGCTGTTTTCTGAGTTGAAACACACGTGAGCCATGCATCCGACACGGAGCGCCATTCGCACCACGCGTGACAAGCTTTCCTAAACCGGACGGCAAAAACCTATCGTTGGGCGAGAGGCTCGGCGGTTGGTAGTCATCCTCCCCTAATCATAACCGGAGTGATGATCGTGTTGAACCTGACCCGCCGCGCCGTGGTTGCGGCCTTTGCATTGCTCGCCGCGCTCCCCGTGGCGCATGCAGCCCCCGCCCAGACGATCCGTGTCGGCATCATGAGTGCCGAGGACGAGGACATCTGGGCCGTCGTCGCCAAGGAGGCCGAGAAGCAGGGCCTGATCCTGAAGCTTACCGTCTTCAACGACTACACCCAGCCCAACGAGGCGCTGGAGAACGGCGAGCTCGACGCGAACGCCTTCCAGCACAAGCCCTATCTCGACAACCAGATCAAGACCCGCGGCTATCACATCGTGCCGGTGGGCTATACCGCGGTCTGGCCGATCGGCCTCTACTCTCGCAAGCACAAGGCCATCGCCGACCTGCCGGAAGGCGCGGTCATCGGCGTGCCGAACGATCCCAGCAACGAAGGCCGCGCACTGAAGCTGCTGGAGGCCCAGGGCCTGATCAAGGTGAAGCCGGAGGCCGGCATCCTCGCCACCACCGCCGACATCACCGACAACCCGAAGAAGCTCGAGATCAAGGAACTCGACGCCGGCATCGTCGGCCGCTCGATCGACGATCTCGACGCGGCAGTGGTCAACACCGACTGGGCGCTGAAGTCGCAGCTGACGCAAGCTGACCGGCTGGCGACCGAGGCAGTTGAGGGCAATCCTTATCGCAACTTCATCGCGGTCAAGGAAGGTCATGAGAACGACCCTTGGGTGAAGACCCTGGTCGCCTCCTACCAGAATGAGACCGTCAAGGCCGCGCTCGCGAAGATCTACAAGGGAACCGCGCTTCCCGCATGGTGACGGTGTCCTCCCAGGCCGCTCACCCCTAAGGAACGTCCCCTTGTATCGTGCGCCCTAACGGGCGCACGACTGTTTTTGGAGTTCTGCATTCCATGATGATTGAACCGTTCTCCCGCACGCAGTCCGAGACCGCCCTGCGCCTTTCCGGCGTCACCAAACGCTTCGGGGCCTTGGCCGCGATCGACGAAATCTCTCTCGAAGTCCGCCGCGGCGAGATCCTCGGCATCATCGGCCGGAGCGGCGCCGGCAAGTCGACGCTGATTCGTTGCCTCAACGGGCTCGAGAAGCCGGACCAGGGAAAGATCGAGATCGGAGGCCAGGACATCGTGCCGTTGAACGAGAGCGCTCTGCGCGCCGTGCGCGGGCGGATCGGCATGATCTTCCAGCACTTCAACTTGATCTCGCAGAAGAGCGTCGCCAGCAACGTCGCTCTGCCGCTGAAGATCGCCGGCTGGGATCGTGCGCGGCGCAAGGTGCGGGTCGCGGAGTTGTTGGACCTGGTCGGGCTCGGCGCCAAAGCCGATGCTTATCCGGCGCAACTTTCCGGCGGGCAAAAGCAGCGGGTCGGCATCGCCCGCGCCCTCGCCGCCTCGCCCGAGCTGCTGCTCTCCGACGAGGCCACGTCGGCACTGGATCCGGAGACCACGACCTCGATTCTGGCGCTCTTGAAGGACATCAACCGCAAGCTCGGCCTCACCATTCTTCTCATCACCCATGAGATGAGCGTCATGCGCGCGGTCACCGATCGGGTCGTGGTGCTGGACCACGGCAAGGTCGTCGAGCAGGGCGAGACCGAGGTGGTCTTTGCCGCACCCAAGGCGGATCTGACGCAACGCTTGCTGGCCGCCTCGCAGCTCGGCCTGGAGTCGCTTTGAGATGCTCGATCTTCTTCCCTGGAAAGCACTCTTCGAATCGCTGGAGCAGACGGTCGTCATGACCGCAGCCTCCGGTGCCATCAGCTTCATCCTCGGCCTGCCGCTCGGCATCGTCCTGGTTGGCACCGCGCCCGGTGGGATCTGGGAGCACCGCGCGGTCAACAAGATCCTCGGCGCGGTGGTGAACTGCTTTCGCTCCCTGCCCTTCATCATCCTGCTGGTGGCGCTGATCCCGCTCACCCGTCTGATCGTCGGCACCTCGATCGGCACAGCAGCGGCGATCGTGCCGCTTTCGATCTCCGCCATTCCCTATTTCGGCCGGGTCTCGGAGAACGCGCTCCGCGAGGTCGATCGCGGGTTGATCGACGCGGTGAAGGCGATGGGCGGCGGGAGCTGGGCGATCATCCGCGAGGTGCTGGTGCCCGAAGCCCTGCCGAACCTGGTGGCGGGCTTCACCGTGACCCTGGTGCTGCTGATCGGCGCCTCGGCCATGGCCGGCGCGGTGGGTGCGGGCGGCTTAGGCGATCTCGCGATCCGCTACGGCTATCAGCGGTTCCAGACTGAGGTCATGGTCGCGGTCATCGTCGTGCTGATCGCACTGGTGTCGCTGGTTCAAGCGGTCGGTGATCGCGTGGCACGTCTGCTCGATCATCGCTGAGCCAGCGGTGCGCGACGGCAGGATGCGGCTCTTCGAGGCGGGCCGAGCGGCCGAACAGCTTCTCGCGTAAGGTGCCCGGCGCATAGGCCTGCTTGTAGCGACCGCGGCGCTGCAATTCCGGCACCAGGAGATCAGCGATGTCGCGGAAGGTCTCCGGGCGCACCGCGAAAGCGAGGTTGAATCCGTCGAGATCGGTTTCGTCGATCCAGGATTCGAGTTGATCCGCCACCGTCGCCGGCGACCCGACGATCACCGGACCGATGCCGCCGATCGAGACATGCTCCGCCACCTCCCGCACGGTCCAGCGCCGGTTCGGATCGGCGCGCGTGATGTTCTCGAGCGCCGTGCGGCCGGCATCGTTCTCCGCATGCTCGACCACCTGGTCGGGGTCGAGCTTGGCGAAATCGACACCGGTCCAGCCGGACATCAGGGCCAGCGCGCCTTCGGGATCGGCATAGCGGCGATAGTCGGCGAGTTTCTCCCGTGCCTCTTCGTCGGTGCGGCCGAGGATCACGGTCATCAAGCCGAACATTAGGATGTCGCTCGGCTGGCGGCCGGTCTCAGCGGCGGCGCGTCGGATTGCGGCGACGCGGGGTGCGATCACCGGCTTCGACGGGCCGGACATGAAGACGCATTCGGCATGGCGGGCGGCAAAGGCCTTGCCCGCAGGCGAGGTACCCGCCTGGTAGACGACCGGTGTCCGCTGCGGCGAGGGTTCGCAGAGGTGCAGAGCCTCGATATCACCGTGGCGGATGCGGCGCACCTTTTCGGGCAGGGTGAAGATGTTCGAAGACGGATCGGCAACGACCGCGTCGTCGGCCCAGCTGCCTTCCCAGAGCTTGTAGACGATCTCCATGTAGTCTTCGGCGCCGGCATAGCGGTCGTCATGCGCCTTCTGCCCGGCGAGCCCCATGGCGCGCGCCGCACTGTTGAGATAGCCGGTGACCACGTTCCAGCCGATCCGGCCCTCGGTCAGATGGTCGAGGGTCGACATCCGGCGCGCGAAGGTGAAGGGCGGCTCGTAAGAGAGATTGACGGTGACGCCGAAGCCGAGATGGCGCGTCACCGCCGCCATCGCGGGCACCAGAAGTAGCGGATCATTGATCGGAACCTGGGTCGCATGGCGCAAGGTCGCGTCGGGGCTGGCGCCGAAGACGTCGTAGATCCCGAGCACATCTGCCAGAAACAACCCGTCGAACAGGCCCCGCTCCAGGATCTGAGCGAGCTCGGTCCAGTAGCCGAGACTCTTGTAATCGCGCGAGCGGTCGCGCGGATGACGCCAGAGGCCGGGCGACTGGTGCGCGACGCAGTTCATCTCGAAGGCGTTGAAGCGGATCTGCTTGGGCATGGAAATTACTTCACGCCGCCGTGGGTCAAGCCTTTGACCAGCCAGCGTTGGCCGAACAGCGCGAGGATGTAAACAGGCACGATACCCGCCAGCGAGGCCACCGCCATCTGCCCCGGATTCTCAAGCCGCTCGCCCTGGAACAGGGAGACGCCGACGGTGAGCGTCCGCGCCGCATCGGTCTGCGCCAGCGCCGAGGCCAGCAAGAACTCGTTGTAGGAGAGGATGATCGAGATCAGCAGCGTCGCGGCGATGCCGGGCGCGATCATCGGCGCCACGACGCGAACGAGCGTGACGAAAGGCCCGGCGCCGTCGAGCGCCGCCGCCTCCTCGATCGCCACCGGCACCTGGCGCAAAAAGGGTGCTAGCAGCCAGAAGGCGACGGGCAGATTCATGAAGCCGTAGATCAGGATCAGGCCGAACAGGCTGTTCAACAGGCCGACAGCCTTCAAAAGATAGAAGAGCGGCAGCAGTGCCACGATCGGTGGCGCGACATAGCTCGACAGCGTGAAATCCGGCAGCCAGGCCTTGCCGACCTTCAGCCGCACCATGCCGTAGGTCGCGGGCAGGGCGATGGCGATGGTGAGAATGCCGGCGGCAACCGAGGCGATCACCGAATTCGCGATGAAGCCGGTGAGGTTGGTGACCTCGAAGGCGGTGGGCCAGTTGTCCAAAGTGGCTGTGGTCGGCAGGAAGCGGCCGAGCAGCACGTCATCCGGCGTCTTGAACGAAACCGAGATCAGGAAGGCGATCGGCAAAGCGAAGAAGCCGAGGGTGAGGGCCGCGGCCAGAATTTCGGCGAGCTTCTTGGCTGGACTATGCATCGCCCGCCTCCGCCTTGGCCGCGCGCTTGGCGAGCCAGACCACCGGCAAGGTCACGATGCCGACCACCAGGGTGAAGATCACGGTCTCCGCCGCGGCACGGCCGACATCGAATTGCTCCAGGGCGCGGCGCCACATGTGGAAGCTCGCCGTCGTGGTGTGGAAGCCCGGGCCGCCGAAGGTCAGGACATAGACAAGGTCGAAGATCTTGAAGGCGATCACCAGGCGCAGCAGGAAGATCGCCGCAAGCTGCGGCGCCAGCAGCGGCAGGAGGATCTTGCGGAAGACCTGCCAGGCATTGGCACCGTCGATCGCCGCGGCCTCGAACACGTCACCCGGCAGGCTGGCAATGGCGGCAAAGCAGAGGATCGCGATGAAGGGCGTCCACTGCCAGACATCCGCGACGCCCACGGAGAGCCAGGCGAGTCCAGCGGTGCCGAGGAAGGAGATCGGCGCGTCGGTGACGCCGAGGTTCATGAGGATGCCGTTGAGCAACCCGCCGGCCGGAGCGAGGATCAGCTTCCAGGCGATCGCGATCATCACCGGCGGCGTCATCAGCGGCAGCAGGATGAGGCTCATCAGGAACCGCCCGCTCTTCACCAACGCGCTCAGCAGCAGCGCAATGGCGAGCCCGAGGGCGAGTTGCACCAGACTGGAGGCGACCGCGTAGGCGGCGCTGCGGCCTAGCGCTTCCAGGAACAGCGGATCCGAGAGGCTGGCGCCGAGATTCTTGAAGCCGCTGAAGGCGCTGAACGGTTTGCCCAGCCGGCTGTCACTCACCGCTAGCGCGATCAGGAAGATGCCGGGATAGACCGTCGTAATGGTGAGGGCAGCGACCAGCGGCGCCACCCAAAGAAAACGCCCCCTTAGAATCAGCTGGGACAGCCTGCGGGAGGGTTCCACCCGCAGGCTGGCGATGGTCGTGTTGAAGGTTGCGGTGAGCGACAAAATCCTACGCGCCGATGATGCCGATCCAGGACTTGTGGGTGTCGGCGATCGCCTGCTCCGGCGACTTGTCACCCGAGAGGATGAGCGCAAGATTGTCGGCGAGGGTCTGCTGGAGCTGCGGCGAGTCCGGTCCGGTCGGCCAGGCGAGTCCGTTCTCCAGGGCACCCGCCAGAACGTTCTGCACCTTCGGTGCGAACTTCTTGTAGGCGTCGGAATAGAGTGTGGACTTGCGGCTGGGATCGATGCCGCTTGCGGTGGTCAGCAGGAGATCGGTCTGCTCCTTCTTGCCGGTCGCGAACTTGATGAATTCCCAGGCCAGCTCCGGCTGCTGCGAACCGGAGGCCACGCCGAAGACGTAGCCTGCGTTGAGTGCCAAGCGCGGCGTCTTGTTCGCGCCGCCGACCGGGTTGCGCACGACTTCCCACTTGTCGACGATCTTGGAGGACTTGGGATCGTTGGCATAGACGCCGAGATCGCTCCAGAACTCGATGATCGCCGCCTTGCCCGAAAGGAAGGCCGGCAGGCCTTCTTCGAACCGGGTCTCCAGTGGCGTCGGCAGCGCATAAGGTACGATATCCTTCAGCGCCTTCGCCGCGAGGACCGCAGCCTCGCTGTCCAGCGCGGACTTGCCATCGGCGTTGAGGAACGCGCCGCCGAACCCGGCCAGACGATTGGCATAAGTCGAGCCGATGATGATCGGCGCCTTGCCGCCGAGCACCGCTGCGCCGTAGATGCCGTTCTTGGATTCCGCCTCGGTGATGGCCTTGGCGACGCCGAGATACTCATCCCAGGTGGTCGGGGCTTTGAGGCCGTGCTTCTCGAAGATCTCCTTGTTGAAGAACAGCACATGGCTGTCGCCGTCATAGGGCAGGCCCCAGCGCTTGCCGTCGTAGAGGGTGTAGGGATCGTAGAGCGAGCCGAGATAGTCCTCCGGCTGGATCTCCGCCTTGTCACGCTCGATCCATTCGGTCACGTCGAGGGTGATCTCGTCGCGACCGATCGCGCCGACATTGGCGAACCAGTAGTCTATCACATCGTACTGGTTAGCACCCGACTGCACATCCAAGGTCGCCTTGGCGAGGAGCTGGTCATAGGGGACCGCAATGACGTTGATCTTGGCGCCGGTTGCGGCCTCGAAATCGGCGGCGAGCTTGCGGCCGGCGATGACATGCGGCTGGATGATGAGCAGATTCAGGCTCTTGCCGGCGAACTTCGCGTCGCCGAAGCTGACGCGCGGAAAAGCACCGCTGGCCGCGAGGCCGAGCCCCGCGCTCGCCGCGCCCGAAAGCACTGTCCGCCGCGACACCTTGCGCGCTGTTCCGTTCTCGCTCATCGCATCCTCGCCTGATTGAATGTCTATCGAATGGATCGGCATTCAAAGTCGGTGGCGGCTTAGGGCGCAAACCAGAAGTTCTCGCTGCTGGGAAGAAGAAAACTTGGGCGAGAAATCGGGAGAGTGAGCAGCAGGTTTCCTGTACGGCACGGCCCCTGGCAACAAGGTTTACTCGTCGCGCTGACGAGTTTCTTTCAATGCCGTGCCACCCAGCAACGCGTTAGATTCTCCTTGCGCGGATCGGGGTGGGCTTGTCGCGCGGCCTTGGAACGAACAGTGCTTGAGTGGCGGAATTCTTGAAACGACGGTCGGCACCGACGGTGGATGGCGCGACCTCCGAGTTCGCATCCGTGGTGGCGGCGCTTCGCGAGTCCCGTGAAGTCGCCAACAAGATCCGGCATCGCGGTCATGTCCGCGAGCTGCCCTCGCGCGCGGCGCTCGAGGAAGTCCTGAACGGATTGGCGGCGGCGCTGTTTCCGACGCATTACGCGGAATACGATCTCTCCGACACCAACATCGATCTCTTCGTCGGCAATGCGCTGAACGGCGCCCTGACCGAGCTCAAGGAGCAGGTGCGGCGCGGGTTGCGCTTCGGCCCGGATGAAGGCGAACCGGACGAAGTGAGCTTGCACCGGCGCGCCGATGAGATCGTGCGGGCCTTCAGCGAGCAGCTGACACCTATACGCGCATTCCTGGTCAGCGACCTGATGGCGGCCTATCAGGGCGATCCTGCGGCGACCAGCATCTCCGAGATCCTGCTCTGCTATCCCGGCATGAATGCGGTGATCCGCTATCGTCTCGCCCATGCTCTGCACGCCCTCGGCGCACCGCTGATCGCGCGCTTCGTCTCCGAAATCGCGCATTCACAGACCGGAATCGACATCCATCCGGCCGCCACGATCGGCCGCGGCTTCTTCATCGATCATGGGACGGGCGTGGTGATCGGCGCCACCGCCGTGATCGGCAACAATGTCCGGCTCTACCAGGCGGTGACGCTCGGCGCCAAACGCTTCCTCAAGGGCGAGGACGGCGAGTTGATCAAGGGGGAGCCGCGGCATCCGATCATCGAAGACAATGTGGTGATCTATGCCGGCGCCACGATCTTGGGGCGCATCACGGTCGGCCGGGATTCGACCATCGGCGGCAATGTCTGGCTGACCCACAGCGTTCCGCCCGACAGCATCATCACTCAGGCGCGCACGCGGCTCGAAGAAGGTCCTGGGTCCAAACCCGCGCTTTAGGCCCGCCTAGCGCTCGATCCAGACTCGCACCTGCTTCTGGTCGCCGTCATGGCGACCCCAGAAGAAGCCGTGCTCGTCGTTATAGCCATGCTCCGGATAGGTGCCGACCTCGGTCTCGGCCAGGACCACCGCCTCGGCTTTGCTCGGCGCCGTGCCGGAAAGCAAGCTCGACTCCTGGCCTGTGATCAGCTTGAAAACCTTGAACATACCGCCCCTCCGTCGATGCCACAGCAGTGCACACACGACCCGCTAGACTCTAGCAAGCTCTTGGCGGCGGTTTTGGTTCCCTGAGCTTTTTTCGCCCCCCGGCCAATTGATTCTCGTTTGTTGAAGTCGTGCGAACGCCGTTAGCCTTCGGGTCAATCGCCAGCGTTCCGACACAGCCGGAGTCGCGTGATGAATTCAGCACAGATCGTTGCCGCACGGCCACTCCATTCCATGTCGCCTGCTTCGGAATGGACCACGCTCACCAATCTCCGCAGCTATCACTATGTCGCAACCGGGCCCGAAGACGCGCCTACCCTGCTGTTCCTCCATGGCTACGCGGATTCATGGCGCGGCGCCGAAGCGATGATGCCGCATCTCCAGGCGCATTTCCGGGTCTTCGCGCTGGACCAGCGCGGGCACGGCGCCAGCGACAGCGATTTCGATCGCTTCTCGATCGAAGACTTCGCCCGCGATGCGATCGACTTCATCGAGAGCGTCATCGGCGGCCCGGTCACGCTGGTCGGACATTCCCTCGGCAGCCTGGTCGCGCAACGCGTCGCCCACCAGGCACGGGACTTGGTCAACCGCCTCGTGCTGATCGGATCGGCGGATACGTCCGGCGGCAACCCTGTGCTCATCGACCTGAAGCATGCCGTGGCGGCGCGCGATAGCGAAGCCGCGCTCGATTTTGCTTCGCTGTTCCAGAACAAGGGTTTCGCCGAAGCGCTCCAAGCGCGGCCAATCGTTGCGCAGAAGGTTGCCACCACCCTGGCCGACGACGATCAGGTGGTCGCCGGTCGGATTCGCGTGCCGGCCTTGATTCTTTGGGGCGATCAGGACGCGGTCTTCGACCTCTACGCCCAGCGGCGCCTGCAGGGCCTGCTGCAACAGAGCAAGCTCACGGTCTATCCCGAGACCGGACATGCGCCGAACCGGGAGATCCCTGAGACGGTCGCGCGCGACATCATCCTGTTCTCGCTGCAGTGATATCGCGGCTCTCGACGATGCGCGAGGAATTCTTCGCGCTGCCGCGCGTTTTGCAAACGCAGAGAATAACTCTACCGTCCGACTAGAATTACTGCGTCGACAAGCCTGCGCCAGCATGAACAATGGCGCCGCGAGAACGGATCGCGATACGCGTCCGCTCCGCATACAGGGTTGGGCAGACGCCTCCCGAGAGATTGAACCGTCCGGCCGCGCTTCGGTCCGTTGCACGGCGATCAGGTCATGGTCGCCGAACGGCGAAGCGCTGCCGATTGCAAGTGGAGACCCGAGCATGACCCGCCCGATCCGTTTCAATGCCTTCGAGATGAACTGCGTCGGCCATCAGTCGCCTGGCCTCTGGTCACACCCCCGCGACCGCTCCTGGCAGTACAAGGACCTCGATTACTGGACCGATCTCGCCAAGGTGCTGGAGAAAGGCGTCTTCGACGGCATCTTCATCGCGGATGTCGTCGGTTACTACGACGTTTATAAGGGCAGCAACTACCACGCCATCCATCAGGCGGCACAGATCCCGGTCAACGACCCGCTGCAGCTTGCTGCACCCATCGCCATGGTGACCGAGCATCTCGGCATCGGCATCACGGCATCGACCTCGTTCGAGCATCCCTACACTTTCGCGCGCCGGCTCTCGACCGCCGACCACCTGACCAAGGGCCGGGTCGGCTGGAACATCGTCACCTCCTATCTGGAGAGCGGCGCCAAGAATCTCGGCCAGAGTGGACTCGGGCAGCACAACAACCGCTATGACGTCGCCGACGAGTATGTCGAGGTGCTCTACAAGCTGTTCGAGGGCAGCTGGGAAGAGGGCGCCGTGGTGCGTGATCGCGAGAAGCGCATCTTCACCCGGCCGGAACTGGTTCATGAGATCGGCCACAAGGGCAAGTTTTTCGAAGTGCCGGGCTATCACCTCTGCGAACCCTCGCCGCAGCGGACCCCCGTGCTCTATCAGGCCGGCGCCTCAAATGCCGGCCGCAGCTTCGCCGCCAACCATGCGGAATGCGTCTTTGTCGCGGCGCCCACCAAGGCGGTCCTGAAGCATTACGTCGCCGACGTCCGCCGCCGCGCGGCCGAGGCCGGGCGCGATCCTCGGAAGCTCCTCACCTACAATCTGGTGACCATCATCGTCGATGAGACCGACGCAAAGGCGCAGGCCAAGTTCGAGGATTACAAGAAATATGTGAGCTATGACGGCGCCCTGGTCTTCATGTCAGGCTGGACAGGTATCGATTTCGGCCAATACGCGCCGACGGATTTGGTGCAGAAGGTCGAGACCAACGCCATCATCTCCGCGGTCGAGCATCTTTCCGGCGGCAACGCGGGACGCACCTGGACCATCGAGGAACTCGCCGTCTGGGGCGGTATCGGCGGGCTGGGCCCGGTCTTCGTCGGCTCGCCTTCCACCATCGCCGACATCCTCGAAGAATGGGTCGAAGAGACCGATGTCGACGGCTTCAATCTCGCCTACGCGCTGGCGCATGAGACCTTCGAAGACATCGTCCACTATCTGGTTCCGGAGCTGCAGAAGCGCGGCGTCTACCCGACCGCCTACAAGCCCGGCACGCTTCGCGACAAGCTGTTCGGCGACGGTCCGTTGCTGCTCGCAACCCACCCAGCCGCGCGATTCCGCGACATCGAGGCGGTGAAGGCCGAGGAGGCTCGCCGTGTAGCGAAACCTGCCGCCCGTGAAGCGGTGCCGGCGGAATGAGCACGCCCCTTCTCAGGCTCAGCGACGTCTCGGTATCCTTCAAGGGGATCCGAGCCCTGAACGGCCTCAGCTTCGACGTAGCCGAAGGCGAGATCTGCGCCCTGATCGGCCCGAACGGGGCCGGCAAGAGCTCGCTCCTCAACGTCATCAATGGCGTCTACCGCGCGGATCACGGCGACATCGTCTTTGCCGGGCACCGCTATGAGCGGATTCACCCGTTGCAAGCGGCAAGGCTCGGCATCGGCCGCACCTTCCAGCACAACGCCCTGTTCGGCCGATTGACCGTGCTCGACAACGTGCTGGCCGGGCTGACCCGGCTCGGGCGTGCCACGTTCCCGGAGGAGGCGCTCCGCTTCGGCCGCTATGCCGGTGACCGCCGGCGCTTCCACGAACAGGCGCTGAAGATCATCCGCTTCCTGCATCTCGAGCCGCATCTCTACACCGTGGTCTCGTTGCTGCCTTACGGCTTGCAGAAGCGGGTGGATCTCGCGCGCGCTCTGGCAGCCGGACCGAAGCTGCTGCTGCTCGATGAGCCGATGGCCGGCATGAACCAGGCCGAGAAGGCGGAAATGAGTCACTTCATCGCCGAAGTGAACCGCAGCCTCGGCACCACCATCGTCCTCATCGAGCACGACGTCGGCGTGGTCATGGGCCTCTCGCACCATGTCGTGGTGCTCGATTACGGCCGCAAGGTTGGCGACGGCACGCCGGTCGAAGTGCGCAACAATCCCGATGTGATCGCGGCCTATCTCGGCAAGCCGCATGCGGAGGCCGCCTGATGTCCTTCTTCCTGGAAACACTGGTCAGCGGACTGCTCGCCGGCGTGCTCTATGCCCTGGTCGCGATCGGCTTCGTCCTGATCTACAAAGCCTCCGGCGTCTTCAACTACGCCCAGGGCTCGATGGTGCTGTTCGCGGCACTGACTTTCGTCACCCTGATCGAACATGAACTGCCCTTCTGGGCCGCCTTCGCCATCACCGTCCTGGTCATTCTGGTCGGCGCCGCCTTGATCGAGCGCCTGGTGTTGCGACCTCTGGTCAACCGCGACGGCCTCACCCTCTTCATGGCGACCTTGGGCCTCAGCTTCGTGATCGAAGGCCTGGCCCAGCTCATCATGGGCACCGACGTGCATCAGCTCGATCTCGGCATCGAGGATATTCCGATCGCCGTCGGCCCGGTCTCGATCAGCCAGTTCGACATCTATGCCTCGGCGATCTCGGGCGCGCTGGTCCTGGTCTTGAGCCTGCTCGCCTCCAAGACCCGGATCGGCATCGCGCTCCGCGCCGTCGCCGACGACACCTTGGCAGCGCAGTCGATCGGCATTCGCCTGCCCGCCATCTGGCGCGCGGTCTGGACCGTCGCTGGCGTGATCGCGCTGGTCGCCGGCCTGCTCTGGGGCGCGCGGCAGGGTGTCCAATACTCGCTTTCCTTCGTCGTGCTGAAGGCGCTGCCGGTGCTGATCATCGGCGGCTTCAGCTCGATCCCCGGCGCCATCGTCGGCGGCCTCATCGTCGGCGCGTCGGAAGCCTTGGCCGACATCTACCTCGGCCCGCTGGTCTCCGGCAGCGTCTCGACCTGGTTCGCCTATGTGCTGGCACTCGCCTTCCTGCTAGTCCGCCCCGCGGGTCTCTTCGGTGAAAAACAGATTGAACGGGTGTGATGCGATGACCACGACCGAGCTCGAACAGCCCATCACTCTGCCCGGCGCTCGCACCTTCACCCGGCAGCGCCTGCTGATCGCGGCCGGATTGGCGATCGCCCTCATCGGCGTGCCGCTGGTCGGCAACGACTACTGGCTCAACTCGATCATCATCCCAACCGTCGCCATGGGGCTTGCCGGCGTCGGCCTCAACCTGCTGATGGGCTATACCGGGCTGGTCTCGCTGGGCTCCGGCGCTTTCATGGCGATCGGCGCCTTTGCCACCTACAATCTGCTGCTGCGCCTTCCCTTCATCCCGCTGCCCATCGTCCTGCTGCTCTCGGGGCTGATCGCTGGGGTGGCCGGCGTGTTCTTCGGCTTGCCGAGCTTGCGCATCAGAGGCTTCTATCTCGCGGCATCGACCTTGGGCGCGCAGTTCTTCTTCCAGTGGCTGTTCACCAACTTCAACTGGTTCTCCAACGACACGCTGACCCTCACCATCTCGGCGCCGCGACTCGAGTTCTTTGGTTGGGATCTCAACTCTCCGGTCGGACGGTATCTCCTGGTGACGGTCACCACCGTGCTCCTGCTCTGGCTGGCACACAATATCGTCACCAGCCGGATCGGCCGCGACTGGATGGCGATCCGCGACATGAATACCGCCGCCGCGGTAATCGGCACCAAGGTCGCGAGCCGCCAGCTCCTCGCTTACGGCGTCAGCTCCTTCTATTGCGGGATCGCCGGTGCGCTCTGGGCCTTCGGCTATCTCGGCACGGCGGACGGCTACACCTTCAACCTCGACAAATCGTTCCAGGTCCTGTTCATCGTCCTGATCGGCGGTGCGGCGAGCCTGTTTGGGAATTTCCTGGGCGCCGCCTTCATCATCCTGACGCCGATCCTGCTCGATGTCGCAACCTCGACCTTCGGCCTCTCGGACTACATCGACCAGGCCGTGCTGGCCAACGCCCAGCGCATCATCTTCGGCGTCCTCATCATCGTCCTGCTGATCAAGGAGCCGGACGGGCTGGCTCGTCTGCTGAAGCAACTCGCCCGCAAGTTCGCCCCGCAACGTTAAATCCTGATTTCAACCCGAGGAGAGAGAGACTATGTTCAAATCCATCACGATAGCCGTCGGGCTGTCGCTGGCGATCGGCTTGGGCGCAAGCAGCGCCCTGGCCGAGGACCATTCGAAGGAGCAGCTCTACCCGCTGTTCACCTATCGCACCGGGCCCTATGCGCCTTCCGGCATTCCCTTCCTCGGCGGCAACCGCGACTACCTCCATTACGTCAACGAGGTGGAAGGCGGCGTCGATGGGGTGAAGATCTACATCCAGGAATGCGAGACCGCCTATACGATCGAGCGCGGCATCGAATGCTACGAGCGCTACAAAAACGGCTATGAGGGCGCACCGACCGCGGCAATCTTCCCGCATTCGAGCGGCCTAGACATCGCGTTGACCGAGAAATCGCGCGCCGACAAGGTCTCGGTCGTGAGCCCCGGCGGCGGCCAGAGCGTCGCGATCGACGGCCGCGTCTTCCCCTATCTCTATCCGCTGGTCTTCGATTACTGGTCAGAGGCGCAAATCATCGTCGATTACCTCGCCAAGGTGCATGGCGGTTACGACAAGCTGAAGGGCGTCAAGCTTGCGACCCTCTACCACGATTCCGGCTACGGCCGCGAAACCATCGAGCCGTTGAAGATCCTCTCCGAGAAATACGGCTTCGAGGATATCCAGATCCCGGTCCCGCATCCGGGCGATCAGCAGCAGGCGCAGTGGCAGCAAATCAAGCAGGCCGGCGCCGACTGGGTCTTCCTGCGCGGCTGGGGTGTCATGAATCCGGTCGCGATCAAGACCGCGGCGCGGGTCGGCTTCCCGATCGATCATGTGATCGGCGATATCTGGAGCGGCTCGGAGGACGATGCACGGCCCGCTGGCAGCGTCGCAAAGGGCTATCTCTCGGTCTCGGCCTTCCCGCCGGGCATCGACTTCCCGATCCTGCAGAAGCTTAAGACCGCGATTCTCGACGCCGATAAGACCGACCTCAAGGACAAGAGCAAGTTCGGATCGGTCTATTACAACTACGGCATCATCGAGGCGATTATCTTCACCGAAGGCCTGCGCACCGGCCACAAGAAGTTCGGCAACCGCCCGCTGACCGCGGAGGAAGGGCAATGGGCCTTCGAGCATCTCGATATCACACCTGAGCGCCTCAAGGAGATCGGCGCCACCGGCCTCCTCGCTCCGCTCAAGGTGACGCCGGAGAACCACCGCAGCGAAACCGTCTCCGCCAAGATCCAGCAATGGGACGGCAAGCAATGGGTGGCCCTGACCGACTGGCTGACCGCGGACCCGGCCTTGTTCAAAGACATCCTCTACGGCAAGGCCGAAGCCTATGCCAAGGAGAAGGGCATCACGCCGGCCGCTGTCACGAACTGACCTTATGAATGCCGGAACGGAAAGAAGTGGAGACTGAGATGACCGAAGCTGCTGTTCCGGCATCCCCCTGGCTGTTGGAAGTGAACGACGTGCACGCCGTCTATGGCGAGATGATCCTGGCCTTGCGCGGCGTCAGCCTGAATGTTGCCAAAGGCACCATTGTCGCCCTGCTCGGCGCCAATGGTGCCGGCAAGACCACCACGTTGAAGGCGATCTCCAACCTGCTCGGCGCCGAACGCGGCAAGATCAGCCAGGGCGGCATCAAATGGCAGGGCCAGCCGACCGAACGGATCGACCCTTCCGAGATCGTCCGCAAGGGCGTCGTGCAGGTGCTCGAGGGACGGCATGTCTTCCCGCAGCTCACCGTCGAGGAGAATCTCCAGGCCGGTGGCTTCCTGCGCCGCATGCCCCGCCGCGAACTCAAAGCCCGAATCGAGCGGATCTACACCTGGTTCCCACGTCTCAAAGAACGGCGCACCAGCCGCGCCGGCCTCACCTCCGGCGGCGAGCAGCAGATGGTGGCGATCGGCCGCGCGCTGATGACCGACCCGACTCTGGTCCTGCTGGACGAGCCCTCGATGGGATTGGCGCCGATCATCGTGCAGGAAATCTTCGAGATCATCCGCGGCCTCAACCGCGACAGCGGCGTCAGCTTCTTGATCGCGGAGCAGAATGCCAACCTCGCGCTGCAATATGCCGATCGCGGTTTCATCCTGGAGAACGGCCGCGTCGCCGTCGGGGGCACGGCAGCCGCGCTCGCCGCCCGGGATGACGTGCAGCACTTCTATCTCGGTGTCTCGGTGAAACCCGAGACCGTCCACTAAGCCTCAGGAACCAAGATGTCTCAGATCGACCAGGCTTGGGGCGCCGGCCCCTCCGCCCGCTATGAAACCCTGGCCGCGAAGTTCCGGCCGATCTTCGAACGTATCCGCGCCGGTGCCGTCGAGCGCGAGCTCACGCGCAAGCTCCCCTATGACGAGCTGCTGCTGTTGAAAGAAGCAGGCTTCGGCGCGCTCCGGATCCCCGTCCAGTACGGCGGCGCTGATGCGACCTTGCCCGAGCTCTTCAATCTGCTGATCGAGCTCTCGGCGGCGGATTCCAATGTGACCCAGGCAATCCGCGCGCATTTCGGCTATGTCGAGGACGTGCTGAGCTCGACCGATGCCGCACGCCGCGAGCGCTGGCTGCCCCGCTTCGCCGCCGGCGATCTGGTCGGCAGTGCCTGGACCGAGACCGGCCCGGCGCCGGTCGGCAGCTTCGCCACCAAGGTCACCAAGAACGGCAAGGGCTGGGTGGTCAACGGCGAGAAGTTCTACACCACCGGCTCGATCTTCGCCGACTGGATCGACATCGGCGTCGATCGGTTCAATGAGTCCGCCGGCGAGGAGAAATCCGGCTCGGCCATCGTCTCGCGCCATGCCAAGGGCGTGACCGTGCTCGACGACTGGGACGGCTTCGGCCAGATCCTGACCGGCAGCGGCACCGCCACTTTCGTCGAAGTCCCGGTCGAGCCCGACGACGTGGTCGAAGACGAGACCCGCTTCAAATACGGCGCCGCCTTCTACCAGATGGTGCATCTGGCGACCTTGGCCGGCATCGGCCGTGCCGCGACCAACGACGTTGCGAAGTCCGTCGCCGAACGCCGCCGCACCTATACCCATGCCGCAGCACCCCGCTCCAGCCTGGACCCGCAGGTCCTGGAGATCGTCGGCAAGGTGCGGAGCCGCGCCTATTCCGCGGGTGCCATCGTCCTCAAGGCCGCCGAGGCGGTTCAGCGCGCTTACGATACTCATTTCCGCAATGACGCCACAGCCGACGAGCGCGCGAACGCCGTCGCCGAGCTCGAAGTCGCGCAGGCCCAGACCATCGTGACCGACCTCATCCTCGAGGCGACGACCATCGTCTTCGACGCGCTGGGCGCTTCAGCCACCTTCCGCAGCGCAGCCCGCGACCGCTTCTGGCGCAACGCCCGCACCCTTTCTTCGCACAATCCACGGATCTACAAGAACCGCATCGTCGGCGACTACGCCGTCAACGGCACGACCCCGCCGTATCAGTGGCGAATCGGGCAGGGATAAGGCCAACAGCGTTTCAGATCTGGTTTCTACTCAGCTGCAGTCCGCCGTCTTTTGTCTGGCCGCCGCGGTCCCTCCTCTTGCTACCGACCGTCGATCGGCCGCAGCGTATGTGGGCGAACATAAGGGAAATGGCTACTCGTCCAATCGCCAAGGTTGGGGTCGAGGATTCGAATCCCTTCGCCCGCTCCAGTTTCCCGCAAAATGACTGGTCGGTTCCTCACCGCTTCGGCGCGAGCCTGGTGCGTTGCAGGACTTGCGGCCTGGTCCGCCGGGGACGGACTAAACGTAGCGCGGAATAGGCCCGTCCTGTGGCGTGGTGTCATCGCCGAGATCGAGCATGACCTCGTCCACGTAACACCATCCCCAACCTTCCGGCGGGTCGTAGCCTTCGATGATCGGATGACCGGTCTCGTGGAAATGTCGGGTTGCGTGCCGGTTAGGCGAGTCGTCGCAGCAACCGACGTGGCCGCAGACACGGCAAATCCGCAGATGCACCCAACGTGCGCCCGACTTCAGGCACTCCTCGCAGCCGCGGGCGCTCGGCGTGACTTTCCGGATCGCGTCGGCGTGTCTGCAGTTTTGCGTCATTCGGCGACCGCCGCCCGGGTCGGCGCTGCAGGCGTGGCGGCCAGGTAGGCGTGCAGCGCGGCGACGACCTGGGCGCCCTCGCCCACCGCCGCGGCGACGCGCTTGATCGATCCCGACCGCACATCGCCGATCGCAAAGACGCCGGGCAGGTTGGTTTCCAAAGGATGGCGCGCCTCGCCGCAGGCGCTGCCGGTCAAAATAAACCCCTTCGCATCGACGGCAAGGTTGCAGCGCGCCAGCCATTCCGTTTCGGGATCCGCGCCGATGAAGAGGAAGAGATGGCTGACCGCGCGTCTGATCTCCTCGCCGCGGCATCGCCAGGTGACGGCCTCGAGCCGACCCTCGTTGCCATGGAGCTGCGCGAGCTCGCTCTCGAGCATCACTTCGATGTTGGGCTGCGCCTCGATGCGCTCGACCAGGTAGCTCGACATGCTGACCCTGAGGCTCGGCCCCCGGACCAGCATAGTGAGCCGCCTGACCTGGCTCGACAGATAGACCGCGGCCTGGCCGGCGGAGTTGCCCGCTCCGACCAGGACCGCCTCCGTGCCGCCGCAGAGCTTGGCTTCGATCGGCGAGGCCCAATAGTGCACCGATGCGCCTTCGAAGGCCGCGAGATTCTCGACCCGCGGCCGGCGATAGCGCACCCCCGTTGCGACGACGACGCTGCGGCACTGCACCTTCTCGCCCTCGCCGACGGTCAGCACATGGCGGCCGCCACTGTCCTCCGGTCTCTCCAGTCCGTGCACCTGGTCCGGGATCGCCATTTCCACGCCGAACTTCTGTGCCTGGTTGGCGGCGCGGGCCATCAGGGCAAGGCCGGAGATGCCGGTCGGAAATCCCAGATAGTTTTCGATGCGCGCGGATGCGCCCGCCTGCCCGCCGAAGGCGCGGCAGTCGAGGTTGATCACGGACAATCCTTCCGACGCCGCGTAGACCGCCGCCGCCAGGCCGGCGGGCCCGGCGCCGACAATGGCAACATCATAAAGCTTGTCGGTATCGATCGGCCGCACCAGGCCGATGCAGCGCGCGATCTCGCTCTCGCTGGGATTGCGCAGCAGCTTGCCGTTGGCGCAGAGCACGATCGGCAGGTGATGCTCATCCACGTTGAAGCGCTCTATCAGTGTCCGCGCACAGGAGATCTGGTCCGGATCGAAGACATGATGCGGCTGACCGTTGCGGGTGAGAAAGCCCTGCAAGCGTATGACGTCGGGATGATCCGAGCGGCCGACGATGATATGCCCGCTCCGCCCGCTTTCCAGCAGATTGACGCGGCGCAGGATCAGCGCCCGCATGATCCGCTCACCGAGCACGGCCTCCTGGACTATCAGATCGCGCAAGCGCCGCGGCGGGATGACAATCCCCTCCACCGGCTCGACGGCCTCGGCATTGACCAGGGAGGGCCGATCGGAGAGCTGCGCCAGTTCGCCCATGAACTGTCCGGCGGAATGCGTAGCAATCACCCTGGCGCTCTCGAAGCCCTGACTCGTGATCGAGATTCGCCCCGAAAGGACCAGGACCAGTCCCGGCGCGGGTGTGCCGGCGGTCACGATGCGCTCGCCCGGCCGATAAGCGGCCGGCTCGCCAAACCGGCGCATCCTGTCGATCGCGACCCGATCGAAGGTCGGAAACATCTGACCATGCCGCGACACTGTTAACGACGGAGACAGTTCGTTCATCGTCATGACGCAGCTCCTGGCCGGGAGAAGTCCGCGGAATGATCGCTCACCCGCCGCGTTTAGGTAAGCCATTGAATCGCGGCAATCGTCGGGTTTTACAGAATTTAACCGGCGCACCGCCGGATAGTCATCGGAAATAGGCAGAGCGACCTAACTTGCCATCGCGTCAGCGTCCGCTGATGGTGTGATGCGTGCGGCCATCGAAGTGAAAGGTCGATGGATCAGCGGTCCCGCTAGGCATCAGGCCAAGCTCTGCAAAATTGCCGTACGTTCGCCGGGACTCTACGGCCCTTATGTACACTCATATACTTCTCGCGCCGCGCGCCTCAGCCGGCGAGCTGCACGATCGCGTCTTGAACCGGCGTGGTGACGGTCGGGCCCGCGAGTGGATCGATGAAGACGTTGATCTCCAGTCGCACGCCGAACTCCGGCAGGTAGATGCCGGGCTCGATCGAGAAGCCGGTGCGCGGCAGGATACGGCGCGTGTCATGGGTCTCCAGATTGTCGAGATTGACGCCGAGCGCATGCAGGCGCCGGCCCGGCCCCATGCTGTGGCCGGTGCGATGATGGAAATTCTCGGCATAGCCCGCCGCGGCGATGACGCCGCGCGCGATGTCATCGACCTGCCAGCCCTCCAGCACTTCGCCCCGCTCCCAAGCCGTGCGAATCGCCGCCAATGCTTCATCACGCGCCCGGCGCACGATCTCGAACACGAGGCGCAGCTTCTGCGGCACATCGCGGCCCGCATAGGCGCCCCAGGCGATGTCGGAATAGACATTCCGCTCGCCGGGAAAGCGCGCCCAGATATCGATGAGCAGCCAGTCGCCGGCACCGATCGGCGCCGAGGATTCCGCGGTCGGCTCGTAATGCACGGTGCCTGAATTTCCGTTCACCTGCACGATGGGCTGGCCTTCGCTCTCCAAGCCGAGGCGCGCAAACTCCGCCAGGATGAATTGCTGCAGCTGATATTCCGTGATCGTTTTGCCCGCGGCGATCGCGGAGCGGACCCGGTCGAAGGCGGCATCCTTGACCCCGGCGACCAGCACGCAGGCGCGCCTATGCGAGTCGATGGCGAAATCATCCCAGGCCGCGGCCGAGACCTGGAAGAGGTCGGCCGAGGAGACGATGTCGTGCCCCCAGCTCCGCAGCAGCTCCACCAGTCCAGCATCGACCCAGGAGACCGTCGGCACGCCACCCTCGGCCGAATATTCGAGCGCGAGCTTGCGCGCATCGCCGAGCGTCGCACGCAGGATCTCGCGCATCTCGACCCAGCCCTTGTAGATCCGCTTCGGCAGCACGATGTCGTGGAAGAAGAATTGATCGACGATATGCGTGAGGAGGACCGGTTCGCCGGACTTCGGCACGATGAGAAACGCGCGGCGCGTCGGATTGCGCGCCACGCCGAGCGCCTGCCAGAAGAGCTGATTGTTGCCCCGATAGTCACTCATCAGCCAGGCGTCGATTGCGTTCTCGCGCATATAGGCCTGGGCATCGGGAAGAGACAGCATACTAACCTCCGGCGTAGACGGCCGCGACCGCTGCGGCTCCAGCGCCGATATCGACCTTCTGTCCGACACGCGCCAGGGCGGATCCGTAGGCCACGACATTGGCCAGCACCGCGCCGAAAGCCGCACGCAGGCCGGTATGGTCGAGACGGACGAGCCGGCCTTCGATCGAGCCGAAGCCGCGACCGAGTGCCACTCCCAATCGCGCGGCTTCGGCGATCAGAACCTGATCATCGATGCCGGCTGGAACCGGCGCCGAGGTGACCAGCGCCGAGGCGGCGCGATCATCCGCGATCCACGGCGCGACGCCGAGCGCGCGCAGGCCGGCGCGGCTCGCTTTCGCCGCCAATTGATGCCGGGCGATGAGGTTGCCGATCCCTTCGGCCTCGACCCGGTCGATCGCCGCTTCCAGCGCCCAGAACTCGAGCGGCGGCGGCGTGCCCGGCAAGGCACCGCGGCCACGCTCGAGCCAATTCGTCTTGATCTCCGCAAGCGAAAGACTCGACGGCGAGAAGTCCGCGGTTTTGGCGATTGCCGCCCAGGCCCGGGCACTGACGGCGACGGCGGAGAGTCCGGCCGGACCGGCGAGCGCCTTCTGCGGGCCGATCACCGCGATGTCGATTCCGAGAGCATCGATCTCCAGCGGATGTGCGCCCACCGAGGCCACGGCATCGACGACCAGCAGAGCACCCTGGGCGCGCGCCAACGCGGCGATCTCGGGCAGCGGGTTGAGCGCGCCGTTGGCACCTTCGCCATGGACCAGCGCGACGATATCGGGCTGTGCGTCGAGCGCCGGCAGAACGGTCTCGACGGCGATCGGCTGACCCGGCTCGGCGACGAGCTCCCGCACGGCAACGCCGCCGCGACGCAGCCAGGCGCCGAAATAGGCGCCGTAAGGGCTGGTCACGATGTTGATCGCGGTGAGCCCCGGCCGGGCGATGCTCGTCGCGGCGGCTTCGAGTGCCAGCAGCGCCTCGGCCTGAATGAACAGCACGTCGGATTTCGTGCCGAGGAGCCGCTGCAAACGATCGGCCAGCGGCGCATAGCGGTCGGCCGGATAATTCGGCACGTCGAGAGGAAGCTTGAAGGCGGGGAACGACATGATCGGGCTTTCTAAGCTGCGGCCGGGCGCCGGGTCAGTCCATAGATCAGGACCGCAAGCGCCAGGAGCAGCATGGTGAAGAGGAACACGGCCGCCGCCGCAGCGTAAACCGCGGGCGACGGTCCATATTGCAGGCTGCCATAGAGATAGACCGGCAGGGTGTTGATCCGGGCGGTGGTCAGGAAAGCCGAGACCACCAGGTTGTCGAAGGAGAAGGTATAGGCCATGACTCCGCCGACCGCGACGGCGGGCGCGAGCTGCGGCAGGATCACCAGCCAGAGCGTCGCCACCCTCGTGCTGCCGAGATCCGCGGCCGCCTCCTCCACCTCGCGGTCGAGTGTGAGGACCCGCGCCCGAATGACCAGGGCGACGACGGCGATCGCCATCGGCGTGATGCCGGCGACCAGGGTCGCCGTGTTCAGGGGAAAGCGCGTCACGGCGAAGAACAGCAGCAGCGATACGCCGATCACCGATTCCGGCACGATCAGCAGCATATAGGTGAAGCCCGCCAGGAAGCGGCGCAGCTTCGGGCTCGGATGGCGCACGATCGCATAGCCGAGCAGCGTGCCCATGACGATCGAGATCAGCGCCGACCAGAAGGAGACGATGAGGCTGGCCGAGACCGCGCGCCGCAGCGAAAGGTCATGCCAGGCCGCCGGATACCATTGCCAGGTCCAACCGGTGAGCACGGCGGTCTGCTTGTTGACCACGCCCAGGTTGAAGGAATAGACGATCGCGGCGATGATCGGCGCAAACAGGAACACGACCGCGGCGAGATACCAGAGCACGAGGCCGCCATCGATCGTGTGATCCCGCCAGTCGCCGCGGGTGGCGCGCTCCACCGTCATCGGCCGACCTCGGCGAAACCCTTGGTGATCCAGGCGAGCAGGCCGACGATGAGCGCGACGCCGAGCAGAACCAGCACGGCCATCGCCGAGCCCAGCGGGTAGTTCTGCGACTGCAGATACTGCGAGGAGAGCGCCTGCCCCATGAGCACGCCGCGGCTGCCGCCGAGCAGCTTCGGGATCACCATCTCGCCCAGCATCGGGACGGCGGTCAGCATGATGGCGGTGGCGATGCCGGGTCGGCTCAACGGCAGCGTGACCAGCAGAAACGTCTCCCAGCGGGTGGCGCCGAGGTCGCGGCTGGCCTCGGTCAGCGCCTTCGGGATGCGGTCCAGCACGACCACAAGCGGGACCACGGCGATGGGCAGATAAGCATAGACGATGCCGATGAAGACGGCGACCTGCGTGTCCAGGAGATCGAGCGGTCCTTCATGCAGGTGCAGCGTATTGAGGACCGTCTCCAGGAAACCTTCCCGCGACATCAGCATGGTGAGCGCCATCACCCGGATCAGGAAGCTGGAGAAGTACGGAATCAGGATCAAGGTTATCGCCAGCAGCCGAAAGCGGCTGGTGTGGCGGGCGATGAAATAAGCGACCGGAAAAGCGACCAGCAGGCACAGGCCCGAGGCCGTCGCGGCGAAGACCAGGGTGCGGAGGAAAGCCGCGCCATAGAAGCCGGAGAGTGCCGTCGCATAGTTCGCGAAGGTGAAATCCAGCGCGACACCGCCGAAGGTCGATCGGCCGAACGAGAAGACGACGGTGAAGCCGAGCGGCGCCAGGAAGAAGATGCTGAGCCACAGCGTCGGAATCCCGGCGAGGATATGGTCGGCAGTATGCGCGTGCCGAAGCGTGAACCGGCGGGCGGCTGCTCTGCCGCCCGCCGGTATCATATCCGGAAGATGCATGCGATCGGTGGACACGCCTCAGCCGGCGGCCGCCTGGATCTCGGTCTGCAGCTGGCTGTAGAAACCGACCGTCTCCGGGTTGACCACGAAAGAAGTCAGCTTGCTGAAATCGACGTCCTTGCCGCCGAAGATGAGATCCGCATCCTTCACGTCGGCGCCGAGCTTTTCCCGCAATCCGGCGAGCGGCGCCGGGAAGCCGATATACTCGGTCTCGGCGAGCTGGATCTCGGGCCGCAGCTGGAAGGCGAGGAAGTCGTAGGCCTGCTCCAGGTTCGGCGCGTCCTTGATCAGAACGTAGTTGTCCACCCAGAGCTCGCTCCACGGACCGGGCACCACCCATTTCAGCTTCGGATTGAGGCCGATTGCCGCCCGCGCCTTGGCCTGGTTGGTCTGGGCCAGCACGATCGCGCCGTTGGCCAGCGAATTGACATCGAGGCCGGAGAAAGACTTCACATGCTTGGCGAAGCTCTTCAGCCGCTCGGCAGCCTTGCGGATTTCCGCCTCGCCGACCGCGTTCCAATCCTTGCCTTGCAGCCACAGTTCCGGGCCGATGGTTTCCCAGCCGGAATCCGACATGCGGATCTTGCCGGAAACGCCCGGTTTCTCACCCGCCTGGAAGAAATCCTCCCAGGTCTTGATCTCGCCGCCGACGGCTTCGGGATTGTAGATGACGCCGAGCAGGCCCCAGTCCTTCGGGATCGAATATTTGTTGCCCGGGTCATAGTCGCGGTTGAGAAGATGCGGATCGAGCGACCCAAGATCGAGCTTGCTGTGGTCGATCTCCTCGAGCAACCCCTTGACGGCGAGCTGCTTGATCCAGCTCGATCCGGGGATCACGATGTCGAAGCCGGCACCGGCCGGGCTGTTGACCTTGGCGAACATCGTGTCATCGGAATCATAGGTCGAGATATTGGGCGTGACGCCGGTCTTCTTGGCATAGGCCTCGAGATCCGCGGTCGAGAAATAGTCCGGCCAGCTGTAGATGTTGAGCTGGCCGGTGGCGGCTCGGGCCTTGGAAGCGCCGAGGCCGATCGAGGCGAGAGCCGCCGCGGCCGGCGCGGCGCCCAGCACGCCCAGCATCGATCGTCGCGTGAGAGACAGGGCGGCGGAACGCGAAATCCTGGTCATGAGCAATCCTCCCTTTCCATCCACTCGTGAGAATAGCCCATTCGGCTATCCCGCCAAGTCTCGTTGAATTGGCGCGAAGGGAGCTGGCCGGAGCTTGAATCGGCTGCAAACCAGGAAAACTGCTGAATCCGGCGAGCATAACTTGAGGGAGTCAGCGCCGATCCGGACCCCGATGTGCCGCTCCTAGCTTTCGGTGCCGCCTGGAGAAGCGGTGCTCCCTGCGGAGGGGCCAGCGAGGATATCCTTCACCTGCCTTTTGGCGGAATCGACGCCGCTGAACACCACCGGCACGAGCAGCAGGCTGAGCGCCGTCGAGCTCAGCAGGCCGCCGATGACCGCGAGCGCCATGGGCTGCCGGAACGCGGCATCGGAACCGAGCCCGACCGCCACTGGCATCATGCCCGCGATCATCGCCACCGTGGTCATGATGATGGGACGGGCGCGCTTGTGACAGGCGTCGAGCAATGCCTCGCGGACCGGCACTTCTCCGCCGCGCATGCCGATGATGGTGTATTCCACCAACAGAATGGAATTCTTCGTGACGACGCCGATCAGCATCACCATGCCGATCAACGACGGCACGTTCAATTCGGCACCGGCGACCAGCAGGAGTGCGAGCGCGCCGCCCAGGGACAACGGAATCGCCGAGAGGATGGTGACCGGCTGGGCGAAGTCCTTGAACAGCACAACCAGAACCCCATAGACGCAGAAGATGCCCGCCACGATCGCCGTGACGAAGCCGCCCTGCAGATCGTCCGCCGCCTCGACGCCTCCGGACTCGAGAACCGAGACGCTCGCCGGCAGCGCGCGGAGCGACGGCAGCGCCATGACCTGCGCCATCGTCGTGCCGAAGGAAGCGCCGCCGAGATCGGCGCTGATCGTGATGTACCGGGTGCGATCGAAGCGATCGATCTCGGTGAGACCGCTTTCGACGGAGATCGTGGCGATGCTGGAAAGCGGCACCGATCCCTTGGCGCCCGGGATCAGCAGGTTCCCCAAGGCCTGCGGGTCGGTGCGGAGCGCGCCGGCGGAACGGACCCTGAGGAAGATCTGCCGGTTGTCGAGGTCCAGCCGGCCGACCGCGCTGTCGAAGTCGCCGCTGGTGGCGACGCGCAGAGTATCGCCGATCGCGTCGGTGGCAATTCCGCGCTCCGCCGCCAGGGCGGTGTCGGGCCGGATCACGATCTCACTGCGCTCCAGACTGGCGCTCGAGCGCACATTCGAGAGCGCCGCGAGCCCCCGCATCGCGCGCGCAATGGCCCGACCGGATCGGCGCAAGGCTTCCGGGTCGTCGCTCGCCAGCATGAGCTCGATGCGTTGCCCGAGGCCGCCGGATCCCACCGAAAATCGCGCCCCGGGCACGTCGCGCAATGCGGCGCGGAGCCGATCCTCCATTGCGGTCTGCTTGGGGCGGGCGCCTGCAGCGGCGAAGGTGACAAGCAATTCCGCCGTGTTGCCGGTGCTGCCTTGTGCCCCGCCGCTCCCGATGACGGCAAACACATGCTCGATGCCGGAGACCGCGGCCAATGCCTTGCGAATCTCCTCAGTCTTGCTGCGGGTGGCGGCCAAGGCGGTTCCCGGCGCCATCTCGACATCGATCGTCGTGCTGTCGAGATCGTCCGGCGGAATGAGCCCGGTCGGGATCAACGGCGTGCACAGGACGGAGGCGATGATGAACAGGCCGGCCGCAACGGCAGCCAAGAAGCGATGTGTGAGGCACCAATCGACGGCGGCGAGGTAGAGGCGCATCAGGCGGCCGTCGCCCTTAGGGCGTCTCCCGCTCGGCTTCAACAGCCACGCCGCGAGCACGGGCGTAAGCGTTCTCGCCACCAGCAGCGAGCAAAGCACCGCGACGACCGCGGTCCAGCCGAACTGCTTGAACAGCAACCCCGGGACGCCGGGCATGATGGCGGTCGGCAGGAAGGCACAGACGAGGCACAGTGTCGTCGCCAGGACGGCCAAAGCAATCTCGACGACGGCATCGACGGTCGCCTGCTTCATCGGCTTTCCGGCGATTTCGTGCCGCTTGATGTTCTCGATTTCAACGATCACGTCATCGACCAGGATCCCGATCGTGACGGCGACGGCGAGCAGGGTCAGGGTGTTGAGCGAGTAGCCCAGCAGATCCATCACGGCGAAGACCGGAAGGATCGAAAGCGGCAAGGAGATCGCCGCAACGACAGTCGCGCGCCAGTCCCGCAAGAACAGCCACACAACCAGCATGGCCAGTGCGCCGCCCTCGTAGAGCATATTCATGGAGCCGTCATACTGCTTCAGCGTCTGGACGACCGTGCTGGAGAGAAGCTCGACCTCGAGGCCCGGCGTCTTCGCGACCATCGCATCCAACTCGGCCGCGACGCCCTGCGCCAGCTTGGTGACGTCGGCACCTTTGGCCGGGAAAATTCTGAATCCGATGGCCGGCGCGCCATCCAGCAGGGCCAGTCGGCTGCGCTCCCGGGTGCCGTCCCGCACCGTGCCGATCTCGTGCAGCCTTGCATAGCCGCCGTTCGGCAGCGAGATGGCGATGTCCTCCAGCGCCTGCGGATCCGCCACGAGCGCCGAGACGCGGACCGACTGGTCTTGCCCGCCGAGCCTGCCGTTGCCACCGGAAAGCTGCTGCTGCATGGATTGCAAGGCGCGGGAAACCACCAACGGCGTCGCGCCGAGTGCCTTCGCGGCCTCGGCATCGATCTCGATGGTGATTTCCCGTTCGACGCCGCCGACGCGCTCGAAGCGACCGAGGCCGGACACTTTCGAGACTCTTTTGGAAACGATGTCGTCCAGGAACCAGGACAGAGCCTCTTCGTCCATCGCCCTCGACCGCACGGCGTAGGTCAGGCTCGGATTCTCGAAAATCTTTTCCGCGGCAACAGCGGGTTCCTCGAGATCGTGGGGCAGCGTCGTTCGGATGCCGTCGATCGCTTCCTTGACCTCCGAGAGAGCGTCCGCGAGCGGTTTTCCCAGCGCGAACTCGACCCTGACGGAGGCCCGGCCCTCGGTGATCGTGGTCGTCATATGCGCCATGCGGTCGAGGGTCGCGATCGCGTTCTCGGCCGGGCGCACAACCTCGGTCTCGAGCTGCGCAGGCGTGACCCCGGGCTGGGCGAGATCGACATTCACCGTCGGGTTGTCGAGGTCCGGCATGTCCTGGATCGGCAGACGGCCGAAGCTCCAGAAGCCCGCCGCCGTCAGGAGGAAGAAGAGAACGATGACCGGAATCGGGTTCCGAATCGACCAGGTCGCGAAATTCACGGGCACGTTCTCACGGCCGCGCGAGAGCGCCGACCAGGCGCACGCGATCCCCGTCGTCGAGCAGTCCGGCGCCATCGCTCACGATCGCATCGATCGGCGACAGGCCGCCCGTGATCTCGACGCGCCCGCCGGAATAGCCGCCGACCTTGACGGGTGCCAGTGTCACGACCGATCGGCCGTCGGCTTCGGACACCTTGGCGACGTAATGCCTCCCATCCTTGATGAGCAGGCTAGCCGCAGGCACGACGAGCGCCTGGCGCTCAGCCAGGATGATCCGGCCGTTGGCGTACATCCCGGCGCGGGCCATGCCGCCTTCGACGAGATCGGCATAGATCAGCCCGCGGCGCGTCGTCTCATCGAGACTGGGGGCGATCGTGCGGACGGTACCGCGGGCCACCGCGCCGCCCGGCAGCGCGACCTCCACCTTTTCGCCGGCGGTCACCTTGGAAAGATCCGCGGCCGCGATCTCGGCCCGCCATTCGAGACGGCCTTGCCGGACGATGCGGAACAGCTCGGTGCCGAGCTGACTGACTTGGCCCAGCATGGCCAAGCGCGAGACGACGATTCCGGAATCCGGGGCAACGACGGTCGCGTATTTGATCTCCAGCAGCTTCTGCTCCAGCAGCGCTCTGGCACTCTTCTCCGCCGTCTCCGCTTCCAGCAGGCTCTTCTCGCTCAGGTTTCCCTTGGCACTCAAGACCGAGGCGCGCTTCCTATCGGCGACTGCCCGGTCCACCTTGGCCTGGAGCTCGGCGCGCTGCGCCTGGAGCATCGCGGGATTGAGGATGGCGAGGACTTGCCCCTTCTCCACCCGGTCGCCGACATCCGCGCGAAGCTCGATGATCTGATAGCCGTCGATCTGGGCATTGATCGCGGCCTCCTGCCAGGCCGCGATGCTGCCGGAGGTCTCGATCGTGTCCTCCCATTCCGTCAGGATCGGGTTCACAGCGACAACCGCCATCGCGCCGTCCGCCTGACCGATGCCCTCTTCCGATGGACCCGCTTCGCTCGATCTCATCCCTGGCGCCGCGTTGACGGCGATGCCACTCACCAGGGCAAACAGCAGCAAACCGATGATCCAAGGCGCGAGGCGGATCATCGGCCGCCGGTTTTGGATATGACATGTTTGATTCCGTTTCTGAGTCATTGCGACGCGGTCATTGCCGCTTCGACGCTCGATATCGCCTGTGCACGTTGTCCGAACCTTGCGTGCCGGCGCAAAAGGCGGATTTCTTTGCGCCGTATCGCCGCAATCAAGGCTGAGAGGACGATGGCCCGTCCTCGTCCGTGGAAGACATGCCGGCCTTGCCTTCCTCGATGAAGTCCGCGCGATGTTGTGCATGAAGGCTTCGCAAAGCGGCATAGTAGTCGACCGAGTTCTTCTCCAGATCGTCGGTCACCGGCAGCAATCGGGCGCGACCATCGACGGCATCCGTGCCCGCGCTCACCAGCTGGACGGTCTGCATTCCTGGGATGTAGCCGACCGGATCGCCAAGCAGGCCGAAGGCCGTGCCCACGGTGTCGCGCACGTTGGACGGCCCTAGCAGCGGAAGCTGCACGCTCGGTCCGGGTTCGACGCCCCAGACGCCCAGAGTCTGACCGAAGTCGGCATCATGCGGAGGCAGATCCCAGCCGCTCGCGACGTCGAACAAACCGGCGCCGCCGACCGTGGTATTGACGACAAACCGCTGGGTCGTGCTCCAGGCCCGACTCATGTTTCCCTGGAGCACATCGTTCACCATCACGAACGGCTGCTTCAGGTTCTGGCCGAAGTTGTGGACGCTGCTGCGCACCCCGTCCGGCACATTGTCCTTATAGGTGCGCGCCACCGGCTGCAGCGCGTTGCGGTCCAGCCACTGATTGCCGGCGAAGACGGTCCGGTTGGTCGGTTCCGCGGGGTCGTTCGCTTCATCAAAGGCCGCGCGTGCTGCCGGATCGGTTGGCACCTCGGCACAAGCCCCGAGGACCAGCATTGCGGCAAGAGCAGCTGCGCGGCCCGGGAATGAACCGTAGCAAGAGATTCTGGCCGTCATCGAATCGCCCTCTGCATGTGACTGGAGCGCGCGGACTGTTTTTGCGCGTGTGGCGAATTCTTCTTCGCGCTGGATTGCCTCAACATTGCGAAGCGCCGCGAGGCTCAAGAATTTTTGCGCAATGTTCCGGCAATGCGGCGTGGAACCAGGCATGACGCTGAGCACGCGCTGCATATTCCCGAATTCACGCGATCCCGCTGAGGACTCAGCGCGCCGCTTGTGCTACAATCGGCGCGCTGTTTGAGATCGTGAATCTTATCGAACGCCGCGCGAGGCGACGCGCGCTCGGAAAGAGCGTGCCCTCTCACAACGTTGACCCGGCGTTTACAAAACGCAGGATGGATTTGTTCTCTCGGATCAAACAAAGCGCCCCAGCGTCAGTGACTTATCGGCGTTTGTGACCGCCGATGCGGCAAGCGGCCGTAAACGTGGATCGGGTCGCGCTGGATTGCCGCTCGGCATCTCCCTTTACCCAGCCTTTACAAAACAGAGCCATCAACCCTCGCCCATTAACCATTGCCTGGGCGACCGCAGTCGTCTCGGCGGACATCTTCCCGGGGCCGGATTGCTTCGACATTGCGGGCCTGGCAGACATCCGGGACTATTTGCGCAATGTTCCCGCAACGATCAGGACCGATAAGCTCGGCCGTGAACCGGATGAAGGACGATGGATGCGGATTCTCTTGGTCGAGGATGAGCTGGATATGGCGAATGCGCTCGGTGACGCCTTGTCGAAACACAATATTGTCATCGATCACGTGGCGACCTTGGCGGATGCGCGCGAGGCGGCCGACCTCAATTCCTATGACGCGATCCTGCTCGACCGGCAATTGACGGATGGGGAAGGCCTGCGGCTCATCCCGGAGCTCAGAGCGGCCAATATCGACTCCCCGATCATCGTTCTTACAGCCCATAACGACCATGAGGGCCGGATACGGGGCCTCGACCTCGGCGCTGACGACTATATGGGAAAGCCTTTTGTCGTCGAGGAGTTGATCGCGCGGTTACGGGCGGTGCTGCGCCGACATCCGCACCTGGCGTCGGATATCATCACCGCGGGTCGCCTCTCCTTCGAGGTTTCTCACATGGAGCCGGCGGTCGATGGCAAGCCGTTGCTCCTGCCGCGACGCGAGCTTTTGGTTTTAGCGGCGCTGATGAAGCGGCTCGGCCGTACCGTGACCCGCGAGGCGCTGGCCAATGCAGTCTACAGCTTTGATGCGGAGATCCAGTCGAACGCATTGGATTCGCATGTCTCCCGCCTCAGAAGGAAGTTGACCGAGCTTAATGCCGGCGTGGCGATCCACACGATCCGCGGTGTGGGCTATCTTTTGAAGGCGGTTGAATGACGACGTATAGCCTCCGCTGGCGCATTGTCTGGCCGCTGGTGGGTGTGCTCGCCCTGGTCATGATCGCGGTCACCGCCGGCCTGTCTGTTTACCTTATGGACGTATTCACCAGCAGCCGCTCGGTGGATGAAGAGGCGCTGCCGCTGATAGCCCAGTCGATCCGGCGAGACAGCGCCGGTCAATTGCAGATATCCCCGACCCAGCAGCTCCAGAAGATTCAGGCAGAGAGCCCGAACCTCTGGTTCGTCGCCCTCGCGAAAGACAACAGCGAAGTCCGATATGGCGAGATTCCAGGCGACCTGCTGCCGACCGTAGCCCGACTTGGAAGCATTCTGGACAGCGATCTCCGCGCGGTGGACGGCTCGCCGCTCACGTCCATGATCGCACGATTGCCGTCGCCCGTCGGTGAGCTGCGCATCATGTTCGGCGGCCGTCTGCAGACGGATTCGTTCGTGGGCGACCTCTTGCGCAAGATGCGGGTCATCTATCTTCCCTTCCTCGCTTTCACCCTGGTCGCGGCGTTTCTGGCGGTGCCGATCCTGGTCAAGCGTGCTCTGGCGGGCTTGAGCCGCACCACGGCCAGCGCGGCGAACATCGATATCGACCGCCATGGCCAACGCCTTCCGCTGGAGGATGTGCCGGAGGAGATGCTACCGCTGGTGATCGCCATCAATGCGGCGTTGGAACGGCTGGATCAGGGCTATACCCAGAAGAAGCGGTTCCTCGCCGATGCGGCACATGAGCTGCGAACGCCAATCGCCATCCTGCATACCAATACCGAGGCCATGCCGAACAGCCGACAGCAGCAGAGGCTCTTGAACGACATTGGCCGGCTCGCCAACACCGCCGAGCAGCTCCTCGACCTGCATCGCCTGGAGAACGGAATACAGGCGATGCAGGCGATCGACCTGGTGCAACTCTGCAAGTCGGTCGTTGGAGATCTCGCCCCCAACGCCATTGCGGCAGGATATGAGCTTTCGTTCTCGGCTGACCGCGACGAGATCACGGTCCATGGAGATGCCGGCGCACTGGAGCGGGTGGTCACCAATCTGGTGCGGAACGCGATCGAGCATGGCGGCGGACAAGGCGCGATACGGGTCGCCGCTTCCCATCCCGACCTCATTGAAGTCATTGATGAGGGACCAGGTATACCGGCTGATCAGAGAGAGGAAGTCTTCGAGCCGTTCTACCGCGTGTCGCCGAAGCGCAGCGGCGCCGGGCTGGGACTAAACCTGGTGAAACAGATCGTTCAACGGCACGGTGGCCAGGTGAGCATAGAACCCAGCGATCGCGGTGCGCACTTTCGGGTCAGACTGTGACTTGGGCGGACGCCTGCTCCCTGTCACGTTTTCGGATTGGCTTTCCGCCAGGCCTCATACTCATCCAACGCACTCGGGTGCAGCGGATAATAGCGTTGCAACGGCGCGCCCTGGGTCAACTTCATGCGTGAGAACACTTCCCATTCATGATGCTTCTGCGATTCTTCGATCACCTGCTGCGCCATCACGACGGGAACCACGACCGCCCCGTCGTCATCGGCGACAATGATGTCGCCGGGCATCACCGTGACACCGCCGCAGGCAATCGGAACATTGACGGCGTTTGGATAGATGCTGGTCTGCACATGATAGTTCGGAGTCCAGCCGCGCAGCCATAGCGGCAGATCGAGCTTCTCGACATTCGGTCGGTCGCGCATGCACCCATCGATCACGATGCCGGCGCCGCCCCGCCCTTTGAAATAGGTCGACATCATATCGCCGAACACACCGGAGCTCATATCGCCGCGCGCATCGACCACCACCACATCGCCCTCCTGCGCGTGGTAGAGCACGTGCCGGTGCAGCTGCGTCTCCGGATCGGCATATTCCCCTTCGTTGAAGAGGTCCGGCCGCTGCGGCAGGAATTGCAGCGTGAGCGCGGGCCCGACGATCGACTTCCCATGGTTCTGCGCCACCGGGCCGACCATGTGCGGATTGCGGAAGCCCATGTGGCCGAGCGTGCCGGCGACGGTCGCGGCGCCGATATCCTTGAGTGCATCGATCATATCTCTGGGTGGCCGCGTGATATCGGGGGTATGCGTCATTGGGAACTCCGGTTTGATACTTCACCAGTTCGTCACAGAGCCGTCGCGGCGCCTGAGATGCGGCGCTTCCCAGAAGCGGAAGTATTCCTTCTGCAGCGCGGCCTCATTCACCTCGACACCGAGCCCGGGCAGATCGCCGACCGGATAGTCGACACCCTCGAGCCGCGGCTGCACCGGAAAGAACTCGGAATTGTCGAAGCCGAGCTTCACCTCCGGCACCCGTGTTTCGAGCCAGGCAAAGTTGGGGACCGCTGCGGCCAGGTGCACCGTCGCCGCGGTGCAGACCGGACCCAGCGGATTGTGCGGCATCAGATCGACGTAATGCGCCTCACTCCAACCGGCGACCTTCATCGCCTCGGTGAGCCCACCGACATTGCAGACATCGAGCCGGTTGAACTGGTGGATTCCGCGCTCGATATAGGGCAGGAACTGCCACTTGCTCGCAAACTCCTCGCCGATGGCAAACGGGACATCGGTCATCCGGCGCAGCGATTCATAGGCCTCCGGCGTCTCGTCGCGGATCGGTTCCTCAAGGAAATCGAGCACGCCACGGCCGAGCTTGCTGCAGAAGCTCGCCGCCTCGGCCACCGACAGACGATGGTGATAGTCGATGCCGAGGACGACTTCGTCGCCCAACGCCTCGCGCGCCTTGTTGAGCATTCGCGCGGTCACACCGATCGACTCGCGCGGCTCGAACACGGTCTTGTTGTCCTGCCCGACCGGAAAGAAGCGAATCGCCTGCCAGCCTTGCGCGCGCAGTTCCTTGGCGCGCGCGATAGCGACATCGCCCTCGGCCCCATCGCCGGTGGATGCGAAAGTCGGGATGCGGTCGCGCTGCTTGCCGCCGAGCAGCTCGTAGACCGGCACACCGAGCGCCTTGCCCTTGATGTCGTGGAGCGCGATGTCGATCGCGGAAATCGCCGCCTGCAGAACGCGGCCGCCTTCGAAGTATTGGCTGCGATAGGTCTCCTGCCAGATCCGACCGATCTGCATCGGATCGCGGCCGATCAGGAACTCGCGATAGTGCTCGATGGCACCGGTCACGGCCTTCTCGCGGCCGCTCAAACCGCTCTCGCCCCAGCCGAAGACGCCCTGGTCGGTCTCGACCTTGACCAGCATCTGGTTGCGGGTCCCGACCCAGACGGGATAGGGCTTGATCGCGCTGATCTTCAGCTTCTCCGTCATCGGTGCTCAATCTGCCATGATGGCCATTTCGGTCTCGCCGTCGAACAGGTGCATGCGGTCCTGGTCGAACTCCAGCCAGATCTGCTCGTCGGGTGCGACGTCGATGCTCGGCGGGACGCTGATATTGACAATAGCGCCGGACAGGAAGGCCTGCACGAAGGTGACGTCGCCGGTGGGTTCGACCGTATAGGCCTTGGCCGGGACGGCATCGGGGACGGCGCTCTTGTGCAGCTTGATGGTCGAATGGCGCGCGCCGAGCACGACCTTCCTGGTTCTCGTGTTCTGGACCTTGCGGGCGTTGAAGGGCGACAAATTCAAGCTCCAGCCTTCCGCACTGGTCAGCACGGCGCTGCCGTTGGAAGTCGATGCCTCGAGCGGGATCAGGCTCATCGCCGGACTGCCGATGAAGCTCGCGACGAACATGTTCGCCGGGTGAGCAAAGACCTCGGCCGGCGAATCGTATTGCTGCAGATCGCCGCCGTTCATCACCGCCATCTTGTCGGCCATGGTGACGGCTTCGAGCTGGTCGTGCGTCACATAGATGATCGTCGCCTGCAGGTCATGATGGAACCGCTTGAGCTCCGAGCGCATCTGCACCCTGAGCTTGGCATCGAGATTGGAAAGCGGCTCGTCCATCAGGAAGACCGCCGGGTCGCGCACCAGGGCGCGGCCCAGGGCCACGCGCTGCTGCTGTCCGCCCGAGAGCTCGCGGGGCTTCCGCTCGAGAAGGTGCGTCATGTCGAGCACGCGGGCCGCCTCCTGGACCTTGCGGTTGATCTCCTCGCGCGGGAGCTTCCGCATCTGCAGCGGGAAGGCCAGGTTCTTGTAGACCGACTTTTGCGGATAGAGCGCGTAGTTCTGGAACACCATGGCGATGTCCCGGTCCTTGGGATCGAGGTCGTTGACCACCTGGTCGCCGATGATGATGTCGCCGGAGGTGATCGGAATGAGGCCGGCCACCAGGTTGAGCGTCGTCGTCTTGCCGCACCCCGAGGGACCGACGAGGGCGACGAACTCGCCATCCTCGACCGTCAGCGACACATTGTTGACGGCGTTGAAATTGCCGTAGGACTTCACAAGGTCTTTGAGGACCACACTGGCCATCCGCACCCCCTTTAGTGCTTCACCGCGCCTTCGGTGAGCGCGCGCACGAAATATCTTTGCAGGACGAGGAAAAGGACCACGACCGGCACGCTCATCATGAAGCTCGCCGCCATCAGGCCTGGAAAGTCGGTGGTGTTTTCCGAGAAGAAGCGCTGGATACCGACCGGCAAGGTCAGCTGGTCGTTCCTGCTGAGGAAGGTGTAGGCGTAGATGTACTCGTTCCAGGCGCCGATGAAGGAATAGATCGCGGTGGCGATGATGCCCGGAACCGAAAGCGGCATGACGATCCGAACGAAAGCCTGGAAGCGGGTCGCTCCGTCGATCCGCGCCGCCTGTTCGAGCTGAACCGGGATGTTGTCGTAGAAGCCCTTCAGCAGCCAGATCGCGAGCGGCAGGCCGAAGGTCAGATAGGTGACGACCAGCGAGCCGTGGGTGTTCACCAGCCCAAGCCAACGCATGAGGATGAACAGCGGCACGAGGAAAATGACCGCCGGAAACATGTTGCGGAGCAGGACGGCGAAGAACAGGAAGTTCCGGCCTGGAAAGGTGAAACGAGAGAAGGCATAGGCGGCCGGCACCGCCACGATGACGCTAAGGATCGTGGTCAGGGTCGATACCAGGAGGCTGTTCCAGAAGAAGTGGAGGAAGTCCGCGCCGACGCTGTTTTGCGGATCGAGCAGCTTCTGGTAGCTGGCCAGCGTCGGCTCGGCAGGCCACCATTGCGGCGGAAACTGCATTGCCGCGAAGCCGGACTTGATCGAGGTGAGCAGCATCCAGATCATCGGCACGGCGGTGTAGATCAGCATCAGCCCGAGAAAGATCCGTCCGGCCCAGCGCCATCGGTCCATGCGCTTGCGCGGACGGGGATGCGTCGTGGCGGGTTCGGCGATCACGCTCATGTCCGCCGGTCCTTCTTCTTGTCGCCGGTCAGGGCTCGCACATAGAAGTAGCCCAGGGTCATCAGGATGATGAACAGCAGCACCGAATAGGCCGAAGCGACACCCCAGCGCTGGCGGCCGAAGGCAAGCTCGTAGATGTGGGTGATCCAGATATGCGAGGCGTTCGAGGGACCGCCACCCGTCATGATCCAGGGGATGATGAAGGAATTGAAATTGGCCACCGCAAGCAACAGGACGGTCACGGTCGAGACGTTCCTCAGATGCGGAAAGGTGACATGCCAGAAGCGCTGCCAGGCGCTGGCCCCATCGACCTTGGCGGCGGCCAGCAGCTGGTCGGGGACCGTCTGCAGGCCGGCCATGATCATGATCATCGCGAAAGGAAACTCGCGCCAGATGTTGACCACGATCAGCGACGGCAGGACCGTGCCGACGCTGTCGATGAAGTTCGGCGGCCGGTCGGTGATTCCGAGGCCGACCAAGACCGCGCCGATGACGCCGAAATCGGAGTGGTAGATCCATTTCCAGATGTAGGACGCGGCGACCGCGCTGATCACCCAGGGAATGATCAGGATGGCGCGCAGGATGCCGCGGCCCATGAAGTCGCGATGCAGCGCCAGAGCCGTCGCAAATCCGAGCGCAAACGAAATGACGGTGGACCCCAGCGTCCAGATCAGCGTGTTTCCGGTCACCTTCCAGAACACGCCGCTGGTCAGGATGGCCTTGTAGTTGTCGATGCCGATGAAGATTTTGTCGCGGAGTTGGAGGCCCGGCGGCGTGTCATAGAAGGAGAGGTCGACCGTGTAGTAGATCGGATAGGCGATGACGATCAGCATCACCACGATCGCGGGGAGCACATAGGCGTAGTCGGCGCGATGCTTCCAGACTTTCCGCATCGTGCCGGATCGCGCTGGTTCGGGTCGACGGGATGCTCCGGCCTGGCCGGTCACGATCGTCACTGCGGCGAATCCCTGCTCGTTTGAAGGCACCGGCTGCGCCATCGGCGCAGCCGGCGGCCGTTCGATCAGATCGACTTTAGAGTCCGCCGCCGCCCATCAGGTCCTTGACCTTGGTCGCCGCATCCGCGGCGGCCTGATCGACGGTCATCGCACCGGTCAGGGCGTTCTGCAGCATATCCGGAACGATGATGTTCATGATCTCGGGCGACTGCGGCAGCGCCGGAAACGGGATGCCGTAGGGCAGCATGGATGTGGTGACGTCGAGGAACTTGGTCTCCTCGAGGCGTTTCTTCATCAACTTGGTCAGGAATCCGTTGAGGTTGCCGGGATTGGAACCGACATAAGCGAGCTTCAACGACCATTCCGGACTCGCCCACATGCAGACCAGCGCCTTGGCCGCCGGCTCGTCCACCTTGCCGCCATCGACGTATTCCGGCTTCAGGATATGGATGTTGGAGCCGCCGAACACGACGGCACGCTTGCCGTCCGGGCCGGTCGGGATCAGGCCGTAGCGCATATTGTCGATGACCGTCTGCGCCTTCTCTTTGTCGCTGCCGGTCGCCTTCTTCTGCAGATCATGCATTACGCCGTAATCGGACGGATGCGAGATCATCATGCCGAGCTGACCGGCGAGAAAGAGCGGCTGGTTGTCGGCCTGCTGGTTGGTGAGTGCCGAGACCGGCACCGACTTGTCGCGGACATACATGTCGTAGGAGGCCTGCAGCGCCTGCTTGCTCTGCGGGCTGTCGAGCTCGACCTGCTTATAGGTCGGGTTCGCGGTCGCTTCGTCGAAGACACCGCCGCCATAGGCCCAGAGCTGGGGCATGAAGCGATAAGGCGTGTTGCCGGCGTTCTTTCGGGCAACCAGGCCGTAACCGGCGATGCCGAGCTTGTCGTGGATCTGCTTCGAATACTTGACGACATCGTCCCAGGTGGCCGGTGCCTTTTCCGGATCGAGGCCGGCCCGCTTGAAGATATCGGCGTTCCAGATGAAGGCCATGGTCTCGTTGTTGGTCGGGATCCCGTAGGTGACACCCTGCCAAGTGACGGCCTTCATGGCGCCGGGCCAGAAGTCCTCGGTCGAATAGCCGACATCCTCGGGCTTCAGCGGCTGCAGATAGCCTTTGGCGGCAAACTCCGTGCCGCCCAGGATCTGCAGGCGGACGACCATCGGTCCGGCATTGCCCAGCAAAGCGGTGCGGAACTTGTCGAGCAGGTCGTTATAGGTGATGCCCTGCTCTTCGAGCGTGATGTTGGGATAGGTCTTCCGGAACGCGGCGAAGAACTCCTTATAGTTCTGGCGCAGGATGTCCGGGTCGCCCTCGAAAATGCCCTGGTACCACAATGTCACGCGGCCCTTGTAGTCGAGCGGCGTGACCTTGCCGCAGTCTTTGGCGGTATCGAAATCCTTGGTGCCGGCAACGGAGCGGACATATTCCGGCGACCATTTGCTCAAGTCGACCGGCGGCTCCGCCAGCGCCGGAGCCGATACAAGCGATGCGATTGAAGCGAAAACGACAGTGCCACGCAGGATGGCACCGCCGCCGAGTTTTGCCCTCGTCATCAGTATCCTCCCAGGTTCTTCTCATTTCGCTCTGCAACGAGGCAGGCGTTTTGGTCGAATGATCGCGAGCTATGGCGACGTTGTTCTTATGTATACTTTCGACGAGTTGATACGTTTTCAGATCATAGCTTGTGTGTCAACGCGTTTGGATCGTACACTATCGGCAGACGACCTGCGTGATATCAGCGTCGTGGTCCAGAAATTGTTCCGTGGGCGAGATGAGTACTTTCAAAGCCAGGCCTCCCGCGGGAACCGATCCCGGCGCCTCCAGTGAAGGCGCCTCGCTCTATGAATTGATTCGGGAAGACATCATCGAGGGCCGGCTCGCCGCCAACGAACGGCTGGTGGTGGCCGATCTCGCAAAGCGCCATGGCACCTCGACCAATCCCGTGCGCGAGGCGCTGCAGCTCTTGCGGGGCGAAGGATTTGTCGTCTTCACCCCGAATCGCGGGGCGCGCGTCCGGCCGATCGACCAGGATTTCGTCCGCGACATCTACGAAATCGGCGTGCTGATCGAGCCGGCGCTGACGCGATGGTTCGTGACCATGGCGACCGCGGAGGACATCGCCGAGCTCGAGCGCATCCAGGGCCTGATCGAGGACAACAATTTCGCCGACCAGTTCAGGCACAGCGAACTCGACACCGCCTTCCACATGGTGATGTATGAGCGGCACTATAACCGCCATGCCACCGAGCTTTGGTGGAAGCATCGCGAGGTACTGCGCGCCGTAGCCCGGCGATTCAATTTCACGCTGGCCCGTCGGGCCGCGGTCATGAACGAGCATCGCGCGCTCATCTTGCTGGTAAAGACCGGCGAAGCCGACAAGGCGGCGGAGCTGGTTGCCCGCCATGTCGAGGGTTCGGGCCGGCATATTCTCGAACACATGCGCGCACGCAACGCCGCCCAAGCGGGATAGAACGGGGCCGGATAGAACGGAGGCCGATCCGGTTCGCCAGCGCGACCACTTCAATTGCAGGGCAGGAAGAGATGAAAATCACAGGCGTCAGGCCATGGCTGATCGAATCTAAAGCTTCCTATTGGGGTGAATTCCTGTTCGTCGAAGTGACGACCGACGAAGGCGTGAGCGGCTGGGGCGAGATCACCACCACGACCAAGCTCGCCAACCGCGCGCTCTGCACGATCCTGCGGCAGATCGGCATCGCCGTGACGGGCGAGGATCCGGCGCGGATCGAGTATCTCTGGCACAAGATCTTCCGCAGCTTCACCTATATGGGCAGCCGCGGCGCCGCCGTCGAATGCCTGAGCGCCATCGACATCGCGCTGTGGGACATCCGCGGCAAGGTGCTCGGTCAACCGATCTACGCGCTGCTCGGCGGCGCGGTGCGTGACGAAGTCGCACTCTACACCCATCCCGACCAGCGCAAATTCACCAGCAAGGAAGGCGTGGTCCGGGAGATCAAGGACATCGTCGAGTCCGGCCACACCGCGCTCAAGTTCGATCCCTTTCCGCATCAGCGCAAAGCCAAGGGCGAGTTGCAGGACGGCTATCTCGATGGCAGCATGACCCGCAAGGACCAGCGCAAGGCCGCCGAGCTCACCGCACTGATCCGCGAAACGACAGGACCCGATATCGAAATCCTCATCGATGCGCATGGCCGCTTCGATGTCCCCACCGCCATTCGTCTCTGCAAGAGCCTCGAGGAAGCCGGCCAGATCGACTGGTTCGAGGAACCCTGCCCGCCCGAGAGCCTGAACGCCTTGAGGCAGGTGCGCGATAAGATCAGCGCACCCATCTCCTGGGGCGAGCGTGGGCATACCCGGTGGGATTTCGTGCCGGTGCTCGAGAACAAGCTCGCCGACTACATCATGCCAGATGTCACCTGGACCGGCGGCATCAGCGAGCTCAAGAAGATCTCCACGCTCTGCGAAGCCTATTACATCCCGGTCTCGCCGCATGACGCGGCGGGGCCGATCAACGTGGTCGCCGGTGCACAGGTGATGATGACCGTTCCGAACTTCTACAAGCTCGAGACGTCGGAATGGAACCTGAGCAAGTATGATCCACTTATCGACCAGCCGTTGGACAATTCGAACGGCAGCCTCAAGCTCACGTCGAGACCGGGTCTCGGCCTCGAGATGAACCGCGACTACCTGCAAGCCCACGAGATCGCGCTGGGCTAGCGCTCGACCCTGAGACACGGACGCTGTGCCAACCAACGGCGGGTGACGAACCCGTCCACCGGGAAGAGGATCAGTCATGTCGAAGCGGACCAGCCCTGACGACACACTGAATCGTATCAACACTAACTCGAAGCCTTCCGAGCTGCGCATCACCGACATGCGGGTGGCCGAGATCACGGGTGCGCCGTTCACATCGGCGCTGCTCAAGATCTACACCAACCAGGGCATCGTCGGGCTCGGCGAGGTCCGCGACGGCGCCAGCGCCACCTTTGCGCTGATGCTGAAGAGTCGTCTGCTCGGCGAGAATCCCTGCGACATCGACCGCCTGTTCCGTCGCATTAAGCAGTTCGGCGGGCATGGAAGGCAGGGCGGCGGCGTATCCGCGGTCGAGATCGCGCTCTGGGACCTCGCCGGCAAGGCCTATGGCGTTCCGATCTACCAGATGCTCGGCGGCCGCTTCCGCGAGAAGGTACGCGTCTATGCCGACACCGACGCCAGCGTGCCGAGCGGGACCGAAACCGGCAAGCGGCTCAAAGAGCGCATGGAGCTCGGCTTCACCTTCCTCAAAATGGACCTCGGTCTCATGCAGATCGCGGATGCCCCCGGCTCCGTCGTGGCCCCCGCCGGTTCGCTCGAAGGCTATCGACTCCGCCCCGGGCGCGGCCCGATGAAGACCATGGAGGACCGGCGCGCCCGCAACGCGGTCTACGATATCCATAACGTGCGCCATCCCTTTACCGCCCTTCACTTCACCGATAAGGGGCTCGATCTCCTCGAGCAGTACATTGCCGAGGTACGCGAGGTGATCGGTATGGAGATCCCGCTCGCCATCGACCATGTCGGCCACATCTCGCTCGAGAACGGCATCCGCCTCGCGCGGCGGATCGAGAAATATGTGCCCGCCTGGCTCGAGGACGTGATCCCCTGGCAATATACCGACCAGTATCGGCGGCTGCAGGAGGCGACGACCGTACCGATCTGCACCGGCGAGGACATCTATTTGAAGGAGGATTTCGCGCCGCTGCTGAAGAACGGCGGCGTCTCGATCATCCACCCCGACCTGCTGACGTCAGGCGGCATCCTCGAGACAAAGAAGATCGGCGACATGGCGCAGGATCATGGCGTCGCCATGGCGATCCACATGGCGGAAAGTCCGATCGCCGCCATGGCCGCGGCCCACGTCGCGATTGCCACCGAGAACTTCATGGCACTGGAGTATCACTCGGTCGAGGTCAAGTGGTGGGACGATATCGTGACCGGCCTGCCGAAGCCGATCGTCCAGAATGGCTTCATCCATGTTCCGGACAAGCCGGGTCTCGGCATCGACGACGTCGTCGATGAGGTGATCGCGCAGCACCTGCAGCCGCACGTCACCGGCATCTGGCAGCCGACCGATCCATGGGACGACGAGTACTCCTGGGATCGCACCTGGAGCTGAAAGATGAAGATTACCGACCTGCGCTGCGCCGTCATCGGCAAGCACCCGATTGTCCGCATCGTCACCGACGAGGGTCTCTATGGCCTCGGTCAAGTCGAATACACCAAGACCTATCTGAAACCCTGGATCCTGCACTTCAAGGAGGCCCTGCTCGGCGAGGACCCGACCAATGTCGAGCGGGTCATGCTGAAGATCCGCCAGCGCGGCAGCTTCAAGCCATACGGCGCCGCCGTCAGCGCCATCGAGCACGCGTTGTGGGATATCGCCGGCAAGGCCGCGGGCCTTCCCGTCTACAAGCTGCTCGGCGGCAAGGTGCGCGACAAGGTGCGCGTCTACAACGGGTCGATCCGGCAGAAACGGACCGGCGACAAACCGGAGGACTATGCCGCCGATGTGAAGTGGATGAAGGCGCGGCCCGAGAACTTCTTCATGGTGAAGCAGGGCATCTCGTTCCACTCCAACATGAAGGACACGGTCGACGACTTCCATTACGGCGTGAAACCACCCAAGTCGGGCTATCACGGCATGATGGAACAGGGCGTGATTTCCGAGCACGGTTTCCACCATATGCTCGATTGCGTCGCCGCCATGAAGGAAGTGCTCGGCGAGCAGGTGAGCCTAGCGCTCGATTGCGGACCGGGCTGGATGCTGCCCGACGCCATCAAGTTCGCGCGCGCGGTCGAGAAGTACAACCTCATGTGGCTGGAGGACATGCTAACCGGGGATTATGTGCCCTGGGTGAATCCACAAGCGTATCGCGAGCTCACGCTCTCGACCGCGACCCCGATCCACACCGGCGAGCAGATCTACCTGCGGCATAACTTCAAGGAGTTGATCGAGACCCAGGCGGTGCGGGTGATTGGACCGGACCCGGCCGATATCGGCGGCATCGCCGAGCTGAAATGGGTCGCCGAGCACGCCTACATGCACTCGATCCTGATGGCGCCGCACGGCACCGCCAACGGACTGCTCGGCTTGGGCGCGCTGATCAATGTCTGCGCCACGCTGCCCGCGAACTACGTCGCCTTCGAGTACCCGAGCGCCTCCGACCCGTGGTGGGAGGACATCGTGGTCGGCCTGCCCGATCCGATCGTGAAGGATTCGATGATCGACCTGCTCGAAGCCCCGGGGCTTGGCCTCGACATCGATGCTGAAGGCGCGAAAAAGTACCTCATGGAAGAGGACCGCGCCTTCTTCGACTGACCTAGCCGGCCTCGCGCGCCGCCCAGAGCGCGCCACGCTGGAACAGCGTGCGCATCTCAGGAACTTCGAACTCCTTCGCGACATGGCCGAGCGAGGAATAGAACACCCTGCCCTTGCCGTGGCGCCGCTTCCAGGCGACCGGCATCACCACGCCCTCGACCCAGGGCAGGATGTCGCCGGAGAAGGTCGTAGTGGCAAGCACCTCGTTCGAGGGATCGACATGCATGTAATATTGTTCGGACCGATAGGGGAAGCTCTTGAGCCCCTGGCAGATCGGGTCCTCCGGTTTCGCGATATCGACGCGGTAGTCGATTATATTGCCGGGATGCGCCACCCATTGGCCGCCGCACATGAACTGGTACTCGACGGATTCGCGGAAGGCATCGCCCATGCCGCCATGCCAGCCGGCGAGGCCGACACCGCTCTCGACCGCCTTGGAGAGGTTCTGCACCTCCTCCTTCTCGATCTTCGACATGGTGACGATCGGGATGACCAGGCTGAGGTCCTTGATCGAAGGATCGGCAAACGCTTCGGTCGTGTTCTCGACATAGACCTTGAACCCCTCGCCTTCGAGCCAGTCGGAGACGACCTTGGCGCATTGCTCCGGCTCATGGCCGCTCCAGCCGCCCCAGACGATCAGCGCTTCGCGCATTCCCATGCTCCTCTGTTCAGGCCGCGAGCTTCCGCCGCACCAGGCTGTCCTGGAGCGGCGCCGGACGCTCCGGCCGCGTGGTGATCGCGACTGCCTTGCCCGTCGTGGCGGAACGGTCGAAGGCTTCCATCGCTTCCAGCACATGCAGAGCCAGCGCACCGCTGGCCCGGTGCAGGCGGTTGCTGCGGATCGCATGCGCCATGTCCGCAAGACCGATCGAACGGTAGTTGCCGTCCGCATAGGGCAACTCGGTCTTGAGCGGGATCCATTTGTCCTTCTCAGCGGCGAACTCGATCTCGCCGCCGAAGCGGTTCGGGTCCGGCACGACCAGGCTGCCTTCGGTGCCGTAGATCTCGATCGGCAGGTGGCGGTGCGCCGGCACGTCGAAGCTCATCGACATCTGCACCAGTGCGCCGGAGACGAACTCCAGTGTCCCGGCCGCATGGGTCGGCACCTCGACCGGAATCGTCTCGCCGTTGCGCGGCTGCGAGGTGATGGTGCGCCTCTTCTTCGGCGTGGAGGTCATTGCCGCGACCCGCGCCACCGGGCCCAGCAGGTTCACCAGATCGGTGATGTAGTAGGGCGCCATGTCCAGCACCGGCCCGCCGCCCTTCTCGTAATAGAAATCCGGCGCCGGGTGCCAGCGCTCATGGCCCGGGCACATGAAGTACGCGGTGCCGCCGACCGGCGCGCCGATCCTCCCGGCATCGATCAGCTTGCGGCAGGTCTGATGCGCGCCGCCGAGGAACGTGTCGGGCGCCGAGCCGACCCGCAACCTCTGCTTCGCCGCGAAGTCCAGCAGCTTCTTGCCGTCCTTGAAGGCCACGCCGAGCGGCTTCTCCGAATAGACATGCTTTCCGGCTTTCAACGCCTCGAGTCCGACTTCGACATGAGCCTTCGGGATGGTGAGGTTGAGGATGATCTCGACCGCTGGATCGGCGAGCAGCGCCTCGATGCTGACGGCCTTCAAGCCGAACGCCTTGGCGCGCGCTTCCGCGGCGGCCGGATTGAGATCGGCAAGGCCGCGGATGTCCAGGATCGGGAAACCCTTGGCCGCGGTCAGATAGGCGCCGGAGATGACGCCGCAGCCGATCACGCCGATCCCGACCCGGTCGCTCTTTAAGGCCCTCATTCTTCCTCCCCATCGGTTTCGCGGCGCGACTTGGCCGGCCCGGTCGAGCTCCAGGGTGCGCCGTAGAGCTGCTTGAGCGCGGCCGCCGCAGCGCCGCGTGCCCAGGCGGTGTCATCCGCCTCGGCGTCGAGCGCGATTTCCGAGACATCGCCGAGCCAGGCGGGAAGAGTTCGGTCGAGCGCGCGCTTGAGCGCCGTCATCAGCGGCTCGCCCAAAGCCAAGGTCGAGCCGACCAGCACGACACGCGGCGGCGCGAACAATGTGATCAGATTGGCGATGGCAAGACCCAACACCTCGCCCGCGCGCCGTGCCGAAGCGATCAGCGCATTGTCGCCGGCGGCGATCAGCTCCGCGGCAAGCGGCGTCGCCCGGCCCAGGCGGATCGCTTCCTGGAATCGCGGTTCACCGGCGACGGGCGAGAGAATTGCGGGCTCGGTCGCCTGATCGGACAGGCGCGAGACGCCCTGCCCGTTGGCCGACATGGCGAGATCGCCGAGATTGAAGCTGATGCCCTTGGCGCCGCGGAAGAACTCGCCGCCATGCATCACGCCCAAGCCCAGCGAATGTTCGGCCGTCACCACCACGAAGTCATCAAGATCGCGGCAGAGCCGGAACCAGTGCTCGCCGATGGTGATCGCGTTGGCGTCGCTCTCGATCAGCGTCGAGAGGCCGAGCCGCTCGAACAAGGCCTTGCTCATGGGCACGTCGGATTCCCTCAGGATCGGGCTGTGCCGCACGATCCCGGTCGCATGCTCGACCACGCCAGGCAAGGCGACACACAGACTCTCCACGCGATCGAGTGTCAGCCCCGCATCGGCGACGCAGCGCCGCACGCCGTCCTCGACCAGGTCGGCGATCACGGCAGCGGGCTGGCGATCGACCCGCACCGGCTGCGTCAGTCCGGCGAGCACATCACCCTGGAAATTGGTGACCACATGCACGATCCGGGTCGGTGCGATCTTCACGCCCACGACCCGTGCCGCATCGGGATTGAGCTCCAGCAGGACTCGCGGGCGGCCGCGGCCGGCATCCCGGACCGTGCCCATGGCGCGGGGCACGACCAGTCCGTCATCGAGCAATGCGGCGGTAATGGCCGAGACCGTGGTCGGGCTCAGCTCGGTTCGTTCGCAGATCTCCACCCGGGCGATCGGCCCATGCCGGCGGATCGCGTCCATCACATGGAAGCGATTGATCGCACGCATAAATTCCGGGTCGGCGGTCTTCATTTCGGCGCGGGTGTTTAATTCGGGTCAGTGATTTATTCCCGCAAGGGAGCCTCACCTGTCAATGGCCCATTCAGCCGAAAATGCAGATTCGACTATTTGCCCGCTTGACAGGCATCAACTCGCGGCGAGATTTTATCCGCATCACAAAAAAATAGGACGCGAACCAGATCGCCCAATTCAACGCTCAGAAGACCAAGAAAACGGGAGGAAACTGCGATGAAAGCCTTTGGGTTGCTCAAAGCCGTCCTCGGCGGCGGCTTCGCCCTCGCCTTGAGCCTCGCGCCGGCTGTAGCCGACGTCACCGTCCGGCTGCTCCATGTGAATGAGACCGGCGATCCTTATTGGAAGAAGATCGCCGAGGACTACAACGCCACGCATAAGGGCGTGCATGTGGTCGTCGATTACATGGAGAACGAGGCCTACAAGGCGAAGCTCCCGACCCTGCTGCAATCCGATGATCGGCCCGATATCATCTATTCCTGGGCCGGCGGCGTCATGAAGGCGCAGATCGAGGCCGGGTATATCCAGGACATCAGCGCAGCCAAGGCCGACTTCGACAAGGTGATCTATCCGGCACCCTTGAGCGCCTATGAAGTCGACGGCAAACTTTATGGCGTCGCGGTGCAGCTCAGCGAAGTGCTGCTGATCTACAACAAGCCGATGCTCGCCAAAACCGGCGTCGATCCCAGCGCGATGAAGACGTGGGACGGCTTCCTCGACGTCTTGAAGAAGACCAAGGGCGCGGGCGTCACGCCGCTGATCATGGGCGGCGGCGACAAATGGCCGATGCATTTCTTCTATTCGTATCTGCTGATGCGGCTCGGCGGTTCCGACGTGCTGACCAAGGCGGAGACTACGGAGAAAGGCTTCACCGTCCAGCCCTTCATCGATGCCGGTGCCAAGCTGAAGGATCTGGCGGCGCTCGAGCCGTTCCAGAGCGGCTGGCTCGGCACCAAATATCTGCCGAGCCAGGGCCTGTTCGGCGATGGCAAGGGCGCCATGGCGCTGCAATTGAACGGCTTCATCCAGGGCCAGCAGAAGAACGCGACCGACGGCAAGGGCATCCCCAACGACCAGCTTGGCCTCGCTCCCTTCCCGGAACTGCCGGGCGGCAAGGGCAAGATCACCGACACTTTGGGCGGCGTGCAGGGCTTTCTGGTCACCAAGAGCGCGCCGCCCGAGGCGATCGACTTTTTGAAGTATTTCGTCTCGGTCGAAGCGCAGAAGGCCTCGGCCGAAGCCGGCATCTACGTGCCCGCGACCAAGGGCACCAGCGACTTCATCAAGAACCCGCTGGTGAAGGAGATCGCCGGTGCGATCGAGCATTCGACCTGGCATCAGAACTTCCTCGACCAGGATCTCGGCCCCTCGGTCGGCCGTGTCGTCAACGATGTCTCGGTCGGCATCGCCGCCGGTGACATGACGCCGGAAGAAGGTGCCCAGCAGATCCAGGACGCCTGGGATCAACGGTAGCCTCGGCCTAGGAGAGTCCCGGGTTAGCCTGGGACTCTCCGCCTATTTCTTTCTCCGGCGTCAGTGAGGGTGTCGCGCGCACATGGCTGATACGACAGCGATCCCGTCCGTCCGGCAACGAGACATCCGCAGCGGCGCGCTGACCGCGCTGATCTTCCTGCCGCCGGCTTTGACGCTGTTTACAGTGTTCGTCATCGTACCGATCGTCGAGGCCGGCTGGTATGGCTTCTACAATTGGAACGGCCTCGCCGCGCTCGACAACTTCGTTGGTTTCGAGAACTACCGTCAGCTCTTCGGCAACAAGGTCTTCGGCCATGCGCTGATCAACAACCTGCTCATCATCGTGGTCTCGCTGACCATCCAGCTGCCGCTGGCGCTGGCCATGGCGGTGCTGCTGGCCGACCGGCTGTTCGGTTCGGTCGCCTTCCGCTTGCTGTTCTTCATGCCGTACATCCTGGCGGAAGTTGCGGCCGGCTTGATCTGGCGCTTCATGTTCGACGGCGATTACGGCCTGATCTCCCATGCCTGGCAGGCTTTGGGCGGCGATCCCTTGTTCATTCTCGCCGATCGGGACTGGGCGTTTGCGGCAGTGCTGACCGTGATCGTCTGGAAGTATTTCGGCTTCCACATGATGCTCTACATCGCCGGCCTGCAGAGCATCGATCCCAATCTCTACGAGGCGGCGGCGATCGACGGCGCCAATGGCTGGCAGCGCTTCCGCCACATCACCCTGCCCGGCCTCAAACCGATGATCCTGCTCTCGGTCTTCTTCTCGATCCTGGGCTCGCTGCATTTCTTCGACATGGTGGTTTCGCTGACCGGCGGCGGACCGCTGAACTCGACCCACACCATCGTCTCGTTCCTCTATTATTTCGGCGTCGGGCGGATGCGGATCGGCTTCGGATCCGCGGTCGGCGTCATCCTCTTCGTGCTCTGCGCGACCGTCGCCTTCGGCTACAAGAAGCTGTTGCTGCGCGATGACTGAAATGGCCGCCCCGCATCGGCCGCGGATCCGCACCGCAGAGCCCGGTCAGAAGGCCAAGGCAGCGGCGCCTCTCTCCACGCCGCTCACCGGACTGCCGCGCTTGCTCATTCTCTTCTTCGTCGGCGGGCTGGTGGTGGTGCCGTTGCTCGCCACCGCGATCGGCGGGTTCAAGGAGCTGGGCGAGCTCAGGACCAATCCCTTCGGCCTGCCCAAAGTCTGGCACTGGGAGAATTACTGGGGCATTCTCGAAAGCCCGCGCTATTGGCGCATCCTCGGCAATTCGCTCTATATCTCGACGGTCACCGTGGCGTTGACCCTGGCGGTCGCGGCGCCTGCGGCCTTCGCCTTCGCGCATCTGCGGTTCTTCGGCCAGCGCTACCTCTTCAATTACTTCATCCTGGGGCTGACCTTTCCCTTCGCCACAGCCATCCTGCCGCTCTTCATCAAGGTGCGCGATCTCGGCCTGCTCGACACCCATTGGGGCATCATCCTGCCGCAAGTGGCGTTCAACCAGGCGGTCAGCATCCTGTTGATGCGCAATGCCTTCCGGCAGCTGCCCTCCGAGCTTTTGGACGCGGCTTTGGTGGATGGCTGCGGCTATATCCGCTTCTTCGTCTCGATCACCCTGCCGCTATCGCGGCCGATCCTGGCGACGGTCGCCGTCATCAGCTTCGTCATGAGCTGGAACAACTTCCTGCTGCCGCTGGTGGTCATCAACACCAATGCGAAATATCCCTGGACCCTCGGCCTGATGGATTATCAGGGCGAGTTCATCGTCGAATGGCAGCTGATCCTGGCCTTCATCACGCTGACCATTCTGCCCGCCATGCTGATGTTCATGCTGGCCCAGAAACATATTGTCTCCGGCCTGACGGCTGGCGCCGTGAAAGGGTGAAGGCGCGATAGCCGATCTCTGCCGCGGCTTCGCGTCCGGCGGGCAGCCGCTCGCTCTAGCTAGCGCCGGTTGCTCAGCGGCCTATAGGCCGTCACCTTGATCTCAACCCGACAGTCGAACATGAAGTCGATGCGGAAGATCGAGCGCGTCGGCTGGTTCTTCTTGAAGAACTCGCCATAGGCCTTGTTCATTTCATGGAAGTCGCGCGGGTCGCGCAGCCAGACCGAGGCGTCCACCACGTCCTCCAGACCGCTGCCGGCCAGCTTCAGCGCTTTGTCCAGGTTGCGCAGCACACTGCGCGTCTCGTCGGCGACGCTGCGGGGCGGCAGGGTGTTGCCGTCGCTGACCACCAGTCCTCGCTCGTCGTACGTCACCAGCGCCGGATCGAACTCGTGATCGCCCTGCGCCGAGGTGAAGATATAATCTCCGGCCCGCATGGCCAGTGAGATCGGAAAGCCGGGCTCGGTGCCATAGCCGTGGACCCGCGGCTGCGCCGGCTTCGCAGCCCGCTTCCGCCGCGCGGGTCTCGGGCCCGTCTTTCGCACCGCTTTCTTCACCGCCTTCTTTCTGCGCGCCATGTCGCCCCCCTTCAATGATCCGCCAGGCCGAAGCCGCTCATATCGATGTCGGTTGGCTGTCGCGACACCATCGCCGCCACCAGCTGGCCGGAACCGCAGCCCATGGTCCAGCCGAGATGGCCGTGACCGGCGGCGATGAACAGATTGGCGATCGGCGACCGGTCGAGGATCGGTGTCCCTGTCGGCGTCACCGGGCGCACCCCAGCCCAGTACTTCGGCGTTGCGGCCTCCATGCAGCGGGCGAAATCGGGGAACGCGCTCACGACATTGTTGACGATCGCGCTGCAGCGCGCCGGGCTCGGCGTGGTGTCGAAGCGCGCGACCTCCGCCGAGCCGGAGACGCGCAGCCGATCGCCGAGCGGCACCAGCCCGAAGATCCGCGCATCGTCGGCGATCGGAAGCTGCGGCCTGCCGGGCCAGGCATCGCCCGACACCGTGATGGTGACACCCTTCACCGGATAGATCGGCACGTCGATGCCGACACTGCGCAGCACCAGCGGCGTGAAGCTTGCCAGCGCGGCGACAAAGTTGTCGGCCCGCATGACACCATTGCCGGTCTGGACCGCGCTGATCCGGCTGCCACTGCGTTCGAGCCCATGGATTGTGGTGCCGTAATGAAACTTCACCCCAAGTTCGGCACAACGCCTGGCAAGGCCGGTGGTGAACTTGTGGCAGTCGCCGACCTCCTCGCGCGGAAAGTAGACGCCGCCGATCAACGCATTGTTGCTCGCCAAGGCCGGCTCGCGCCGGATACAGGCGGCGGCATCGAGCACTTCAAAATTGAGCCCACCGCGCGCGAGGAACTCGGCCGATTTGACACAGGCGGCGAGCGAGGCCGGATCGGTGAAGACTTTCATCAGGCCGGAAGTCCGAAGGTCATATTCGATTCCGGTCTCGGCGCGGATCTCCTGCAAAGTCTTCAGGCTGTGAAGCGCGAGCTTCAGGTTGGTGAGCGCGTTGCGCTGGAACCGCTCGGGCGTGCAGTTCGCCATGAACTTCAGTCCCCAGCGCCACATATGCGGAATGGCGCCATAGCGCAGCAGCAAAGGCGCATCCTCCTTGCCGAGCCATTTCAGGATCTTCGAAGGCATGCCCGGCTGCGACCAGGGCTCGACCTCGCTGGCATGAATGACGCCGCCATTGCCGAAGCTGGTCTCCATCGCAGCGGCATGCTGGCGCTCGACCACTTCGACCTCGTGGCCGGCCTTGGCCAGGAACCAGGCAGTGGCGGTGCCGACCACGCCGGCGCCAAGAACGATGGTCTTCATCCGGCTCTCCTCGCTTTCACCCGGTCAGCAGCCGCGCCCATCGACCGGCCAGATTTCGACCAGCGTATCACCCTGCACCACGTGGTAGCGGTCGTAGAGATTGATGGTGGGGTCGCAATGCGGCGTGAGGAATTCGACCAGGTCGCCGAGCTTCAGCACGCCGCCCGTGGGGTCGTAGTCGATGCCGCCATGCTCGTCGCCCATCAGGCGGTACTTCGCGTCCTTGAGGCGCGGCGATGCGACGACCGGCATGCCACCCTCGGTCGCGAACGACTTGTAGCCGGCGTTGACCACGGCAAAGGCCTCGCCGTGCACGCTGATGACCGAAGCCTGGACGAACAGTGAGGGTGCAAAGGGAGAGGTCCGCGCTCGGGTCATGTCGATCTCGACATATTCCCGATCCATGAAGGGATAGGAGCCGGGCTGGATCTCGGTGTAGACCGCACCTGCCGGGTCGATGTCGAATGTGCCGGTGCCGCCGCCGGTGACGATCTCCGGCGCGAGACCGTCGGACTTCAGACCGGCGAGCAGCTCGCGCACCCGCGCCATCTGGGCGTCCGCCGCCGCCTTGCGATCGGCAAACGCGGGGATGTGCTGGAAGTGACCGTAATAGGCCTGCACACCGGCATAGCGAATGTTGCGGCAAGCCTTGATATCGCGGGCGAGCGCCAAAGCAAGGCCGACGCTGCGCGTCCCGGTGCGGCCCTGCGTGACGTCGAACTCGACGATGATCCCGAGCGATGCGCCCTTCCCCGCGAAGGCCGCGTCGAGCGCGTGGACGTTCGCCGGATTGTCAGCCACGACCATCAATCCCTTGGCCCGGCGCGCCAGCTCGATCAGGCGGTCGATCATCGGCGGCGTCACCACCGGCGAAGTGACGAGCACATTCTCGATACCGCCGCCGGCAATCACCTCGGCCTCGCCCAAAGTGGCGCAGCAGATGCCGGCGGCACCCGCCGCCACCTGGCGCCGCGCGATCTCGATCGACTTAGCGCCCTTGGCATGCGGTCGCAGCTGAAGCCCGGCCCGCTCGCAGTGCACGGCCATGGCGGCGATGTTGCGCTCGAGCGCGTCGAGATCCAGCAGCAGCGCCGGTGTACTCAACCCGGCACGTGAGCCTTTTACGCCGATGAACTTCGCATTCGGGCCGAGCGCCTTCGATTGACCGTCCGCCATCGTCATCTCCCGCTTTCGATGCACACGACGCCGTAGGCGCCGATCTCCAATCTGCCGCCACCGAACGGCCGTGCGGCCGTCCGCATGAATCCCGGATCGCCTGCCGCCGTCATGAAGGTCGTCGCGTCGAGTTGCGCGAGCTTGCTGGCTGCGAAACCGGGCAACGCAACGACCTGCGTTGCGTCGGTGAGGTTCGCGAGCCAGAGCCGGCTGCCGTCGGGCGTCTCATGCGCGAGGCTCGCGATGCGGTGGCGCTCGGAGGCCGATACGGCGATCATCCGCCGCCCCGCGCCCTGCGCCATGCCGGCGATCACGTGATAGACAGGAAACAGCTGCGTGCCGCCTCTGCCGTCGAACCAAGGCTGCCGCCAGGGCATCGGCGCATGCAGGATGCCGAACTCGCCGGCCAAGGCCGCCGGAGTGACGGTCGCAGCGCCGCCGGCCGCCAGTTCCGCCAGCGTACCCAAGGTCCAGGCGGCACCGAACAGGCCGCGCTGCCGCGGATCCAAGCGCGCCATCGCAACGCGAAGATTGTCGGGATTGGCTGCGGGCTCGCCCGGCCCGATCTCCAGGCCGATCTGCGCGGCAACCAGGCGATGCGGCAGTGCGCCGGCGAAGGCCCGCACCGTCTCACGAATATGGCGGAAGGATTCCAGGTTCTCCATCATCGCGCGATCGTCCGCCGCATGGACCACGCTGGAGGTCATGTGCGTCACATAATCGATCAGTCCGAGCGGCGGCCAATTGCGATTGAGCTCCGTGAAGAAGGCGAAGGTGCCGCCGCCGATCGTCATCCCCGGCAAGGCCTCGCGCGCCGCGCGATAGAGCGCGCCGAGCAGCGCCAGTGGTGGCGGCGGTGCACCCGGCTCCTGCCGGATGCGGTCCTCGGCTGGCGCCACCGCGACCGATTCCGGATGCGCGCCGGAGCGCCGCAATGCCGCGGCGAACTCCGCCAGTTCCGTGACCGGATCGGCGCGACAGGGCGCCAGGTATTCCAGCATCAGATCAGCGCCGAGCGCCTCGGCCAGCGCCGCATAGTCGCGGATCTCGCGCTCGCCATGGCCTTGGCGCGGGTAGATGCGGCCGTTGATCAACTGCGCGCCGACAAGGCGCAGCGCTGGGATCGCGTCTCTCGCTTGCTGCAACCATTGTAGCGGCGCGCGCAGGCCGATCTTCGGCATCGCGTTCGGCAAAAGATCGTCAACCACGATTTCGACGGGAGCCGGTTTCGATCGGGGACGGGATTTCGGCAACGCACCGCCGAAGGACAGAGTCACGACTTGGGTCACCGTGCTGCCGGCCGGGATCACGTAGGGATAAGGCAGGGCCAACGGCCTGACATAGGTCTTGAAGGAGGCATCGAGCCAATTGCGATGGTCCTCCATCTCCCAGGCATCGCCTTCCATGGTGCAAGTCGCCCGGATACCGGGCACCGGCTCATGAGAGAGCGCTCTCATGTCGAAGAAGCATTGCTCGGGATCGACCAGGGCCGGGAAGCGTGCGCGTCGCCTTGTGCCGTCGGTATGCGTGATCTCAACCGGACAGCCCGCGGCCCGCTCCAGCGGATGCAGGATGACGAAGCCGGTGCGATTGGTGGTGAAATCCTGCGTGGGCGTTGCGCGCGCCATGAACCGGATCGTGCCGTCCGCCGCGCCGGTTATCTCCGCCGACCACGGCAGCACGCCATCCTCGGTGCGGCACGCGGCGTTGAAGACAACGCGAAAGCCGTTGTCCTCGCGCGTGATCTCGAGGCCGGCGATCTCTGCTGCTGGCGTGCCCCAGTTCCGGTCGCGCACCAGGAACGCAATGCCGCGGATCACCTCGACATCGCCGAGGCGGATCCAACGCAAAGCACCGTTCTCCAGACTCATCGAAACGGGTCCGGCCTCGAGCATGATGCTGTCGGGCGGCGCTTGCGCGGTGCCGGTGAGCGCGATCGCACGATCGACTTGGACTCTTTCACGCGCTTCGTTCATGCTGCCGCTCCGCGAGAACGAGCGAGGTCGATATGGCGGCGGCGATTCATTCCGATCGGTTCAAGAACAAGCGCGCGATCGTGACCGGCGCCAGCGCCGGCATCGGCCGGGCGGCCGCCATCCGTCTCGCCGCCGAGGGCGCGCGCGTCGCTTTGATCGCACGCCGGCGCGAAGGATTGAATGCGGTGGCTGAGACCATCGCAAAAGGCGGCGGCGAGGCGATCGTCCTCAGCGCGGACAGTTCCGTCGAGGCCGAGATCTCCGGTGCGATCGACGAAGCAGCGGCGCGCTGGGGCGGCCTCGATCTCGTCGTCTCCAACGCCGGTATCGAATTGCTGGGCCAAGACGACCGCGTGGACCGGCTCGACCTCGCCGTCTGGAACAAGCTGCTGACCACCAATCTCACCGGCCAGTTCCTGACCTGCAAGCACGGTGCGCGGCATCTGCTGCAGGCCGGCGGCGGCGCGATCGTCTGCCTCGGCTCGAACGTGGCGACGCTCGGCATGGCAACCAACGAGCCGGCTTATAGCGCCAGCAAGGGCGGCATCCATGCCATGATGAAAGTGATGGCGATCGACTACGCGCGGCTCAACATCCGGGTCAACATGGTGGTGCCCGGCTTCATCGACACGCCGATGAATGCGCCGGTGATGCAGGATCCGAAGGAGCTCGCCTATTGGAGCAACCAGATTCCGATCGGCCGGACGGGCACCGCCGATGAATGCGCCTCGGCGATCCTCTGGCTGCTCTCGGACGAGGCCAGCTATTGCATCGGCACCATGCTGGTGGTCGATGGCGGCCAGTCCTCGATCTGATTGCGTGCCGGCTTCAGTCATCACCCTTCACGCAAACGATGTCAGGGTCAGCATCGAATCCTCCTCGAAGGGCGGCGCCAGCGTGACCGTGCCTTCCGTCGCCAGGATTCCGCCGGAGGCGCGGCGGCCGGTGGCAGGCTCGAACCACTCGAGCGCAAGCCGCGGCCCCCTTAGCGCATCCAGCCGGATCTCGACCGGCCGCCGTACCGGCAGATAGGCGGCGCCCAGGCGACCATCCGCCGTGGCCGCCGCTGTGACGCGATCGAGGCCACGCGCCTCGCCCAGGCCACCGATCACGAAGCTGCGCTCGAGATCGGGCATCAGCTCGCTCCAGGGAAACGCGCGAAAGAACGCGCCCCAGCGCGCCATGGCGATCGAGCCCGGAAGATCGAGCGCCTGCTCCCAGCCTTCCCAGAACAACCAGATCGGATGATTGCCGAAGACATGGCCGTTGCCGCCGCAAAGCACCGACCAATAAGCCTGCCGGCGAATCTGCTGCGTGCTCGCGTTGTGCTCGCCTTCGTAGGTCGATTCCAGCAGGAAGAATGGCCAGGCGGGATCGCGCTTCCAATCCTCGATCAGGGCCCGATGCACCGTGCCGTAGGTATAAGTGATATTGACGTCGAGCCAGTCGGCGCCCGGGAAGGATTCGATCGGCGAGAATTCAGGATGCGGATGCGCGGTGAAGAGGTTCTTCACACCGGTGGCGCGGATGCCATGCGCGATCGCATCGAGGCCCGGCCGGCTGTCCTCGGGATGCCAGTCGCCGCCGATGCACCAGACGATGTTGGCAAACCGTCCGAACCGTTTGCCGAGATACTCGCCGTAGCGGCGGCAGCCTTCCGGGCCGGTGGCGACGATCTCGTCATACCAGCCGTCGAAATGCGGCGAGATGCCGGCACCGCGATCGTGCTTGTAGCCGATATAGCAGGGCGCAAGGATCACGCAGAAGCCGCGGTCGGCGGCCGCTTCAAGCACCCGCTCGGCGGCGTCGAAATAGGCATCGTTCGGAGCGCCGAGATCGCCCTTGCGGGAAAAGGGCTCGCGCCCGGCAAGATCGCGCGGCGGATCCTTCGAGAACAGATGCTCGATCAGGTTGACCAGGATGGTGTTGAAGCCTTTGGCGCGGCGGTCGTCGAGATAACGGATCGCCTCGGCATATTCTAGGTTCGCGATCAGCGACCAGCAAGTGTCGCCTTGCACCAGGAAGGGCTTGCCCTCGGCGTCGAGCAGACGACGGCGATCTGCCGAAATGGTCAATGGGTAGCGCTGCGCCGCCGGCGGCTCGGGAAGCGGCAGCACCGTCCGCTCGGCTGCAAATGTGGGATGCGCCGCGTGATAACGGTGCACCTTGCTTGACGCCATTGGGGTCGGAGCTTCCGCACTCATGCGCCCTCCACCGCTATGGCTTGGCCCGCGGCATCGAACAAGCGCAGCCCGGTCGGCGGCAACCAGACCGCGACCTGGTCGCCTTCCCGGATCCGGCGTGCGGCATCGACGCGGGCGGTGATCGTGGTGCCGTTGCCGAGCTGGGAAACGACGAAGGAGTCCGCGCCAACGCGCTCCACCAGCTCGACGGCCGCCGGCAGACTCCGCGGCGTGTCGCTACCGACGATCTGCACCTGCTCCGGCCTTATGCCGAGCGTCGCCGCGCCCTCGGCGCCGGATGCCGGCATGGCGCCGTCCAGCGGAACATCGAAAGCACCGATGAATCGCCGACTGCCGGACTCGATCCGGCCCTGGAACAGGTTCATCGGCGGGCTGCCGACGAAGGTCGCGACGAAGGTGTTCGCCGGGCGGGAATAGATCTCATCGGGCGTGCCGATCTGCTGGATCTTGCCGTGATGCATCAGCACGATCCGGTTCGCCATGGTCATGGCCTCGACCTGATCGTGGGTCACGTAGATCGTGGTCCGGCCGACCCGCTTATGCAGCCGCACCAGCTCGCTCCGCATCTCGACCCGCAGCAGGGCATCGAGATTGGAGAGCGGTTCGTCCATGAGAAAGGCCAACGGCTCGCGGACGATCGCCCGACCGAGGGCGACGCGCTGGCGCTGCCCGCCGGAGAGCTCGTCGGGAAACCGGTCGAGCTGCGCGCCGAGCTGGAGAAAGCTCGCCGCCGCCTCCACTTTGGCGCGGATCTCGTCCTTGGCGACGCCCGCCATCTTCAACGGAAACCCGATGTTCTCGCGCACCGTCATGTGCGGGTAGAGAGCGTAGTTCTGGAACACCATGGCGACGTCGCGGTCGCTCGGCGGGAGATAGTTGGCGAGCCGGCCGCCGATATAGATCTCGCCTTCGCTCAATTCCTCGAGTCCGGCGATCAGCTTCAAGAGCGTGCTCTTGCCGCAGCCGGAGGGTCCGAGGAGGGCAATGAACTCGCCCGAATCGATCGCGAGATTGACGCCGGCAAGAACGCCCTGTGCGCCGTAGTGCTTGCCGACCTCGATCAGCTCGATGGCGGGAGTGGTGGTCACGTTCATGGCCTCATTGCTTCAGCGCACCCGCCAGGGATCGCGCGAGGAACTGACGTTGGAGAACGAAGAAGAACACGCCCACGGGGATCAGCGACATGACGGCGGAGGCGGACCAGAGTCCGTAGTTGGCGCCGCCATGGGCGCGCAAAGCAGCGACACCCACGGTCAGCACCTGCAATCCGTCGCTGGTCGTCGCGATCAGCGGCCAGATGAAGCTCATGAACTGATCGGTGAAGATGATGACCGCAAGGACGACGAGGCCGGGCTTGATCAGCGGCAGGACGATCCGCCAGTAGATGCCGAACTCGCTGACCCCGTCGAGCCGGGCGGCGTTCTCGAGGTCTTTCGGGAGTCCCAGGATGAACTGTCGCATGAGGATGGCGCCCAGCGGATTGGCGAGCGGCGGCAGGATCAGCGCGAGATAGGTGTCGATCAGGCCGAAGCTCGACATCAGCGACCAAAGCGGCACGATGAGCGCACCGATCGGAACCATCAACAGGATCAGCATCGCGAAGAAGACGATGCGGCGGCCGGTCAACTCGATCTTGGCGAGCGCATACCCGGCCATGGAATCGAGGAAGATCTTCAGCGCTGTGACCGACGCCGCAACAAACAGCGTGTTGAACATCCAGCGCAGGAAGCCGGTCTCGAACAGCAGCTTCTCATAATTGCCGAAATAGGGCGGGAACGGCAGCAGCTTCGGCGGGTAGCTGAAGATCTCGGTCGCGTTCTTCAAGGAGGCCAGAAAGACATAGTAGAACGGCGCCACCAGGACGAAAGTGATCAGCGCCAACACGAGATGCCGCAGCAATTCGTTGCGCCGGCGACGCCGAAGACGCGTCCGCGCATGGCCCGCCGAAGCGGCCATCGTTTCACCCGTCGCCATCAGTCCAGCCCTCGCCGGTCGCGCAGCAGGCGCATCTGCACCAGGGTCAATGCGATGATGGCGAGAATCAGCACCAGGGAGATCGCCGAGGCGAAGCCGACCTTGTTGTTGGAGGCAAAGACGTATTGCCAGACCCGGTAGATCACCGTGGTGGTCGCCGTGCCCGGGCCGCCATTGGTCAGCACCAGCGCCGTGTCGAACACCTGCAGGCCCCAGATCGTCGAGACGATCACGGCGAAGAAAATAATGCGGCGGAGCAGCGGCAGGGTGAGATAGCGGAACCGGGCGAAAACCGAGGCGCCGTCGAGTTCGGCCGCCTGGTAAAGCTCGGTCGGCAGGCCGATGATCGCCGCCACGAAGAACATCGCCCAGTAGCCGATGTTGCGCCAGACGTCCAGGACGGCAAGGACGCCGAGCGCGTGATCGGCGCCGAGCCAGATCACGGGATCGAAGCCCAGCGCCTTCATCACGTTGTTGAAGAGGCCGAAATCGACGTTGGTCAGAAAGAGCCAGATCAGCGCGGCGACCACGCCCGGAACCAGGACCGGAAAATAGACCAAGAAGCGGTAAATCGAGCCGCCGTGCCTGATCTTCGCCAGCACCAGCGCGACGGCCAGCGCGCCGATCAGGATCAGCGGCACCGAAATCGCGGCGAAGATGAGCGTGTTGGCGATCGCCGTTCCGGCGCCGACCACGCCGGGCAGCCGGACGAAGTTGTCGAAACCGGCGAACTGCGTGCCGCCGACGATGCTGCCGGTGCGCAAGCTCCACCAGACCGTGCCGCAGACCGGCACGACGAGGAAGATGACGAAGCAAAGGAACATCGGGCCGAGGAACATCCAGCCCGTGAGCTCGCGCCGCAGCCGCGCCCGGCGTGCGAGTCGGCGATGCTCGGCGGGAGACAGCCGCTGCCGCCCCGCCTCGCCCGCCGAGCCCACCGCTCGTTCCATGATCGCCGTCTCGGCCATGGCCGGAGCACCGTTACGCCGGTTTGTTCACGATCACTTAAATGCCGACCGCGTGCTTCACGATGTTCTCGACATCGGCGACCGCGTCCTGCGCCGAGACCTTCCCCGCATAGCAGTTCTGAATCTCAGCCTCGGCCTGGCCTTCGACATCGGCCCATTGCGCGAAGTTCTCCAGGCCCACGGCGTGCTTCTGATAGATTGGAAGCGCCTCGGCGAGCTGCGGCGCCGCATTCTTGCCGTAGCCTTTCTCGGCGGCGTCGGTCCGTGCCGGATAGGTGCCGGAATTGTCGGCCCAGAAGGCGTCGTTCTCGCCGCTGGTCCACCACTTCGCGACCTCCCACATCAGGTCCTGGTCGGCGGACTTCGCATTGACCATGTAGTAGGTGACGTCGTTGAAGTTGACCTGCGCGACCGGTCCCGGGGGATGCGGCAGCAGCTTCCACTTGAACGGCACCGGCGACGGCAACACGGTACTGGCGGCGAGATCGATGGTCAGCGTGCCCAGCTTTCCGGCCGCGAAGGCCGCCGGCGCCGCGTCATAGGCATAGGTGCCGAGCGGCGGCGCGATGCCGTCCTTGAACAGGCTCGCCATGCGCTCGGTCGCGGCGACGACATTCGGCAGGTTGACGTTCGGCGCCTTCTTGTCGGCGGTGAGATAGGAGCCGCCGGCGCCCCGAAGCACCTGATACCACTCGCCATAGCCGCCGATCTGCACCCCGAAGCCGGCGCCGTAGCGCTCGCCCTTCTTCGTCATCTTGGCGCAGCAGTCATGGAAGGTTTCCCATTTGTCGACGAAGGTCTCGTCGTATCCGGCCGCGTTCACCATCTCCATGTTGACGAAGAGCGCATCCTCGACATGCCAGGAGATCGGCAGGCCGAGCAGCTTCGGGCCGTAGGACTCCGTCCGATCCCAGTAAAGATACTTGGCCTTCTCCGCGGCGAAGGCCGGATCGTTGATTCGCGCGGTCAAATCCGCGAAGCCGTTGCTGGACTCATAATCCGGATAGGAGCTCTCGGTCGTCATATAGATGTCGTGCCCGCCTTGCGCGACCGAGGTGTTGATCTCCTGCGCCGCGGTGTCCCACTGATAGAGGCGGAAATCGAACTCGACGCCGGGATGAAGCGCGTTGAAGCCCTCGGCGATGTGCTTGTGATGCTCGATCTCGCCGTCCGACCACGGCCCCACCAGGAAGCGCACCTTGCCCTTGAGGTCGGCCGCTTCCGCCGGGCGAATCTCCCGCGCGAGACCGGCGGCCAGCGGCGCCGAGACGCCGGCGGCCAGCAACCGTGTCACGAAAGCACGACGCGACAGCTTGCCGATACGAAATGCATCGGCAAGAGCGCGGAAATCACGATCCATATTCCGATTCATGCTTGGCTCCCATCCGTTCAGCCAGTCGCTTGCTTCTTTGTTGTTGCGACTCCCTGTGTCCCTATGTACTGCTACGCAGTACAATTTGTAAGGTTACGCTCAATGGGCGCATTCGTCAACGCAGAGGCTGCTTTCAGAACAGATGTGACGCGCTTTTTAGCGCGGATCGGGTGTTCTGCACCGATTGTACCGATAAAAAATACAATCGTGGATCGACCATGAACGAGTGGTACGGCGAGTGGCTCCAGAAGCGCGGCGATGTCTCCACCTCGCTCGCCGACACTCTGGAGCTGGCGATCCGCAGCGGGCGGCTGCAAGCCGGCGCGCGGCTGCCTACCCATCGCGATCTCGCAAAGCGCCTCGGCATCGCGGTCAGCACGGTCAGTCGTGCCTACGCCGAAGCGACCCGGCGCGGTCTGATCGACGCCACGGTCGGGCGCGGCACCTTCGTGCTCGACAGCGTGGCAGCCGCCGGCGAGGCGGCGGCGCGCGACAATCTGCGGCCGCTCGATCGGCTCTACCTGCCGCTGATGCGGCGCGAGGATGCGATCAACCTCAGCCTCAATGAACCGCTGACCGCCGGAACTGATGAACGCCTGCGCGACGCGATCGCCGCGCTGACGGCGAAACGCGATCTCAACGATCTCGCCCATTATCAACCGGCGCAGGGCCAGATCCGCTATCGCCAGGCCGGCGCCGCCTGGCTGAAGGAGCTCGGCGTCGAGGCCGCGGCGGAGGACGTCTATGCGGTCTCCGGCGGACAGACCGCGCTGATGACGATCTTTCTCGGCCTCGCGCGCCCCGGCGACACCGTGCTGACCGAGGAACTGACCTGGCCGGGCGCGCTCTCCGCCGCGCGCCTCACCGGCATCCGGCTGAGGCCGGTCGCGATCGACGCCGAGGGGATGATCCCAGCCGCGTTCGACGAGGCCTGCGCGGCGGCCCGACCGCGTTTCGTCTACACCATGCCGACCCTGCACAACCCGACGACGGCGACGGCGAGCCTGGCGCGGCGCAAGGAGATCGCGGCGATCGCCCGGGCGCACAACGTGCTGATCGTCGAGGACGACGCCTATGGATTCCTGATCGAGCCTCGGGTGACGCCGTATTTCGAGCTGGCCCGTGACATCACGGTCTACCTGACCAGCCTGTCCAAATCGATCGCGCCGGCGCTCCGCGTGGGCTTCATGGCGGTGCCGCCGCGACTGCACAAGGCCATGCGCGCGGCAATGCGGGCCACGACGACCATGGTCTCGCCGATCCTGCTGGAGCTGACCACGCACATGATCAACAGCGGCGCCGGCCGCGATGCCGGAAAGGCGCAGCGGGCCGCCTCGGCGAAGCGCCAGAAGCTTGCCGCCGCGATCCTGGGAGCCGATGGCTCGGCGCCGACCTCGATGCATTACTGGCTGCGCCTGCCCTCTGACATGCGCAACGCCGTCTTTGTCGCCGATGCGCTCTCGAACGGAGTCGCCGTCACGCCCGGAGATGCTTTCGTCGTTACGCCGGGGCACGATCCCGGCGGCGTGCGCATCTGTCTTTGTGCCGAGCCAGAGCAGCGGCGCGTCGAGACGGCGCTACGCACCTTGGCGCGCCTGATCCAAGCGGATCACGGCGCGGCGCTCGCGATCGTCTAGAGGGTGATGGTTCCCTCGAGAAAGAGCGCGCAGCTGCCGGCGAGGCGGATGCCGTCCACCTCCAGCGTGCAATGCAGTGCGCCGCCGCGCGGCGAAAGCTGCAATGCGCGCATCTCGCGCTTGCCCAGCCGCTCGCCCCAATAGGGCGCCAGCGCCAAGTGCGCCGAGCCGCAGACCGGGTCTTCCGGCAACCCCTCCTTGGGCGCAAAAGCGCGCGAGACGAAGTCGCAGGTGTCGTCACCGGAAGCGGTCACGACGACGCCGTCCCGGTCGAGCCGCATCAGCGCGTCCATCTCCGGGGCGACGCAAGCGACATCCGCTCGGCTCCGCAATACCGCGAAGTATTGGGCGGCATTGACCAGGACGCTTTCAACGGGCACGCCCAGGGCCTCGCGCAGTCCCGCAGGTGCGGCACAGGGCGCGGCGGGTGCGGCCGAGAGCTGGATAGCCACATCCCGCTCGCCGGCGGTGGCAATGCGAAGCGTTCCGCCCCGCCGCTGAAGGATTGCCGATTGCAGTTTCGGGTGACGCAACCGCAGCAGCACATGGGCGGCCGCGAGTGAAGCATGACCGACGAGCGGCAATTCGCCGATCGGCAGGAAGTAGCGGATCTCGAACCCGCCCGCGTCCTCGCGCAGGAAGGCTGTCGTGGGCGCGTTGTGCTCCTGGGCGATCGTCAGCAACGTCGTATCTTCGAGCCAGCGCTCGAGACAGACCACGACCGCCGGATTGCCGCCGAAAGTGCGGCCGGCGAAGGCGTCGAGCTGATAGACCTGCAGCTTCATCGCGCGATGCCTCTCCAGAGCCGCGCTCCGGGCAGCATCCCCGATCGCGGCGCGGACGCGCCGATTTCCCGCGCCCCGCCAACGACGATCGCGGTCTTGCCATCCAATCGTGCCGTCATCATGCGCCCCCTGCTCGAGCGGCAGAGCCTGCTCTGAGCCCGCTGATGCTGTCAATCGAGACGGCGCCTCTCCATCGGCGACCCCCGCAAACCGCGGCAAGCGTCGCCTATGTGTCCGGTACGTTCTGTGGCTTAGATATCGGATGACGCAAAGCACTTCGTGCTTCGCCTTCGGCTTGCCGCGGGTGTCTTGCGCTCTCGGTGAGCGTCAAGCTCCCTACATCGCGCGGACACTCCTGAGGAACTCATCGACGCGCGACTCCAGCTTGCCGGCTTGTCCCGATAGTCCTTGCGCCACGCTCAGCACCGTCGCGGAAGAGTGCCCGGTCTCCTGGGCTGCCTGGGAGACACCATTGATGTTGGAGGAGACCTCCTTGGTCGCCGCGGACTGCTCCTCCACCGCGCTGGAGATCGAAGTCGAGATCTCGCTGACCTGCGCGATGATCTGGCCGATTTCACGGATCCCGTGGGCCGTGGTCTGGCTCGATTCCTGGATGCCTTTGATCTGCTGGGCGATCTCGTCGGTCGCTTTGGCCGTCTGATTGGCGAGGCTCTTCACTTCCGAGGCGACCACGGCGAAGCCTTTGCCCGCTTCCCCGGCGCGCGCCGCTTCGATGGTCGCATTCAATGCCAGGAGGTTCGTCTGGCTGGCGATCTCATTGATGATCTGGGTGACCTCGCCGATCTTCTGCGCGGCGGTCACCAGATCGCTCACCATCTGCTCCGACTTCCTCGCCTCGCTGACCGCGACTCCGACGACGCGGGTCGATTCGGCGATCTGGCGCGAGATCTCGTTCACCGAGGCCGACAGCTCCTCGGTCGCGGACGACACGGTCGAGGATTGCTGGTTTGTCTGCTCCGCCGCCGCCGCCAGCGACTGGGCCGTCGATTCCATTCCCTTCGCAGAGGTCGAGACCTCCTGAACCAGAGCCTTGACGCCTGATTCGAAGTCGTTCGCGAGCGCGAGGTTCTGCTCCTTGCGCTTGGTGAGATCGGTCGCGAATTTGACGACCTTCCAGGGCCGGCCGTTCAAGTCCATGATCGGGTTGTAGGAGGCTTCGATCCAGACCTCCTTGCCGCCCTTGCCGATCCGCTTGTACTGCGCCGCCTGGTACTCGCCGCGCCGCAGCTTCTCCCAGAACTGGCGATATTCCGCGCTTTCCTTGAAGCCCGGCTCGACGAATATCGAGTGATGCTTGCCCTGGATCTCATCCAGCCGATAGCCCATCACATGGAGGAAATTCTCGTTTGCGGTGATGACGGTTCCGTCGAGATCGAACTCGATCACCGCCTGCGAGCGGCCGATCGCATCGACCTTGCCGTTGAGATCGGCATAGACCGTCTTCTGCTTCGAGACGTCGGTCGCGTACTTCACCACCTTGTAGGGCTTCCCGCCGGCGCCGAGGATCGGGTTATAGGAGGCCTCGATCCAGACCTCTTTGCCGCCCTTGCCGATCCGCTTGTACTGCGCCGCCTGATACTCGCCGCGATTGAGCTTCGCCCAGAACTCGCGATATTCGGCGCTTTCCTTGAATCCGGGTTCGACGAACATGCTGTGATGCCGGCCTCTGATCTCGTCCAGCGTATAGCCCATTGCACTGAGGAAGTTGGCATTGGCCGTGATGATGGTCCCATCCATCTTGAACTCGATGATGGCTTGCGACCTGTCGAGGGCTGCCAACTTAGAAGCGGCATCGCTGCGGAGTGAAAAGGGCATGTCGTCTCCTTCTCGGCCGGCGCCGATCGCGGCCGCGGGCCCAAAATCCGTTGATTGACTGCTGTACGCCTACGCCACTAGCGGGCGAATCCCGGGATCGGGCCGCGCCGTTGATACTCGTCAATTTGCAGCAAATTCATTAATAATTTGCTTATTGTCCGGTGCTTGGGAGGAACCGCCCGTGAACACATTGGTATGCCGCACATTCGGGTCATCAGGCCACGCGGGAGCGGCCGGCGACCTCAGCTGTGTCGTGTGCTGACCGGCGGCAGGGCGTCGAAATCCCGCCAGCTCATCGCCTCATAATCTTCGGCCGCCAGGCACTGATCGATCGTGACGCCATCGGACGAGAGCGGGCAGATAATGTGCTCTATCCAACAGGGCCTCGAACGAGACTCGCGCCAGAAGGTCACGCCAAACCCGACGGTTCCAAATCCGACCACCTGACGGTAGTAGTCGGTCCAATCTCTCGGATCGTCCTGAAACACCAGTTCGTCGGCATAGCAATTGGTGAAGTCCTGCTTGGACCAGCGAACGATCTCGGTTCCAACCAATCGGTAGAGCACGCGAAAAGGATCGTAGGATAGCCCGGCTATGATGATGTGGCCGAGGGCGCCGCGCATGGCAGATGGATCGATGTCGCTCCGGCGCGGCAGGGCATTGCCGCGGCGGCTCGCACGCCAATGATTGAGAACGGATCGGATCCTGGGCGATCGAATCCTCGCTTCGAGCTCACCCGCGGAAATGTCGGGATCGAGGCGGTCGAAGTATTCCGAACGATCACTCTCGGCTGGGCCTGACAACACGACCTTATTCCGACGCCGGTGGAGCGCATGGCACGGATTAGTATCACGCCGCTTCTCTCCTCGACATCTCAACATCTCGAAGTTAGGCATAATCGCATAGGATTGCGCGGATGCATTGATATACGTCAAAGTTCGACCGGTGGGCTGAATCCGCCGTGCCATCAGAAGACGGCAGTCTCGGGGCCCGAGATGGCAGGCAGAGCGAGAGAGGAAGCGGTGTCCATGGCACCCGGCCAACGCGATTACAGACTGACCGGACCGGATGGCGCCCGCGCGGTCGAGCGCGGCCTCGCTTCCGCCGCCTGGTATCGCAGCGAGATTCCGCGCGAGGCCATGAAGGCGCTGATGCAGCGCTCGGACCAGCCGGCGATCCGCGACACCGCGATCTGGCTCGGTTGCATGATGCTGTTCGGCGGTCTCGGAATCTGGTTCTGGGGCACGTGGTGGTCCCTGCCGTTCTTCTTCGCCTATGGCGTGCTCTACGGCTCCGCCTCCGACAGCCGCTGGCATGAATGCGGCCATGGCTCTGCGTTCCAGACGCCGTGGATGAACCGGGCGGTCTATCAGACCGCCTGCTTCATGATCATGCGGAACCCGGTGACCTGGCGCGCCAGCCACACCCGCCACCATGCCGATACGGTCATCATCGGCCGCGATCCCGAGATCGTGGTGATGCGGCCGGCCAGGTTGCTCCGGATCCTCGGCAACTTCTTCGGCATCTTCGACGGGCTGCAGGCGATGCAGCGGATGGTCCTGAATGCAAGCGGTCGGTTGGATCCGGAGGAGGTGCTCTACATCCCGGAGGCCTTGCACCGGCGTGTCACGCGCGTGGCGCGGGTTTGGTGCCTGATCTACGCGTCGACCGCCGGCGCGGCCCTCTATATGCAATCGATCCTCCCCTTCATGCTGATCGGCCTGCCGCGCTTCTATGGCGCCTGGCATCAGGTGCTGACCGGCATCCTGCAGCATGCCTGCCTGGCCGAGAACGTGCTCGACCATCGGCTGAACAGCCGCACCGTCTATCTCAATCCGATCTCACGTTTCATCTATTGGAACATGAACTATCACGTGGAGCATCACATGTTCCCCATGGTGCCCTATCACGCGCTGCCGAAGCTGCATGCGCTGCTGCGCGAGGACCTCCCCGCGCCGACCCAGAGCCTGTGGGCCGGCTACAAGGAGGTCATCAAGGCGATACGGATCCAGCGCCGCAATCCGGACTGGTTCATCAAGCGTCCGCTGCCCGCAACGGCGAAACCCTATCGGCCGGAATTCCACGGCGATGTCGACCCGGTCATGGCGGACCAGGCCGCTTGATCACGCTTCAGTCCGGCAAGGCAGCCGCGCGGAAGTAATCCAGGGCCGCTTCATCGGGCTCGCCGAACCACTTGCGATAGATGTCCGGGAAGTGGTCCGAGCGATAGAGGTTGCTCAGTGCCTGGTCCACGGCGAGCCGGAAGTCCTCATCGTTGCGGTCGAGCGGCAGCGCCACGGGCTCCGTAGTGAAGATCCGATCGATGACGAGAAGGTCCGCCGCCTGCGGGCTGGATTGCGCGGACTCCACCAGGATCGAGCGATCGCCCAGCAGCACGTCGGCATTGCGGTCGAGCACGGCAGCAATGCCGGCCTCGAAGGTCTCGACCTCAGATATCTTGGCCGAGATCTGCAGCCGCTTCAGAGCCCCCTTCAGGATGTCCTCGCTGGTCGTGCCCTTGATCACGGCGAAGGTCTTCTTATCCAGGAGGCGGGCGGGAGAACCCCGCCAGACCGGGCCGGCCGGATCTCCGTTCAGCACCTGCCGGAGCTGGATCGGCGTGTCGGCCCGCACCAGCACCCCCAACCCGCTTCGGAAGATCGGGATCGAGAACGAGACATCCTTGCGGCGCGAGAGCGTCTCCGTCGCGCCGCAGACGAGGTCGACCTTGCCGTCCTTCACCGCGGAGAACGGATCGTCGGCCGCCACCGGCGCCCATTCGACCGGCAGATCGGGGCTGCCGAGCTGGACTTTCAGGTCATTGGCCACGGCTTGGCAGACGTCGATGACGTAGCCGGCCGGGCCCTGATCGCCCTTGAAGGAGAAGGGTGCTGCCCCTTCGCGATAGCCGATGACGATCTTGCCGGCCGCCTTGATGCGATCGGCGACCGGGCCAGCCAATGCAGATTCGGTCCAGAACGCCGTCGAGAGCGTCCCGGCGGCGAGCGCAATCGCCAATGAGATGCGGATCATGATTCTGTCCTCCTCTCTCAGGCGGCCACGGGCGCGGCGCGGGTCGGCGACGCGGCCGGTGCGTTGCGGGTGTTGGTGAAGCGCGGGGCGATGAAGCCCCAGATCACGAAGACCAGGGCCGTGACCAGCATTCCGCCCAGCACCGCGTCCTTGCCGGAGGCGTAGAGCGCGTAGACGCTGTAGAGCATGGCCACCAGGGTGACCACCAGGTTGAGCTGGTACTTCGATCCGGTGACTCCGGCGGTCTTCATCATCACGAAGAGGGCCGAGAGTGCGATGATGTAGGGAATGACGTTGGTGACCACCGCGAGATTGACCAGGGCCGAGAACTGCTCGCTCAAGCTCGGCGAGATGGTGGAGAGTGCCAGCAAGGTCTGCACGACGCCCAGCACGATCATGCCGACCACCGGCGCGCCCATGCCATTCAGCCGGCAGAAGAAGGTCGGGAACATCCGCCCTTCCGACGCCGACTTCGCCGTCATGGCAATCGTGAACTGCCAGCCGAGCAGGGATCCGAGGCAGGCCATCACGGCGAGCGCCATGATGATGCGGCCGACGGTCGGGTTGAAGACCTGTGCATAGGCGAGCGCGAAGGGCGCGTTCGATTCCGCGAGCTCGGCATTGGGCACGATGCCTTGGATGACGGTGGTCGAAAGAACGTAGACCACGCCGGCGCCGAGCGTGCCGAGCATGCAGGCGAGCGGCACATCGCGTTTCGGATTCTCGACCGCGTCGGAGTTCTGTGCCGCCGATTCCATGCCGAGGAAGGCCCAAAGGGTCAGCGAGATGCTGGACCCCATGCCGTGCGCCATGCCGAGGCCGTGCGGATCCCACGCCGCGCCGAAGGTCGCCGGGCTGAACCAGAACCAGCCTAGGAACGAGAGCAGGCCGACGGGGATGATCACGCCCCAGACCGTGATCGAGCCGATCTTGCCGGTGATCGACGGACCGCCGAAATTGGCGACCGTGGTCAGCCAGAGCAGCGCGATGACGCCGATGCAGGTTGCGATCGGCGCGGAAGAGAGCCAGGGAATGAACGAGGAGAGATAGCCCACCGCCGAGATCGCAATCGCCACGTTGCCGATCGCGAGCGACAGGAAATAGAGGAAGAAGGTCAGGAAGAATCCCGACTTGCCGTAGGCCTCCTCCGAGTAGGCGGCCATGCCGCCCGCCCGCTGGTTGAGGAGGCCGGCCTGGGCGAAGCCATAGGCGATCGCCATGGACCCGAGGGCGGTCACGATCCAGGAGAGCAGCGAGATGCCGCCGACCTGGGCCATATTGGCCGGCAGCATGATGATGCCGGAACCCATCATGTTCACCGCCACGATGAACGTGAGCTGCATCAGATTCATCTTCTTCTTTTGCATGACTCTCCCCTTCCCGCTCTCGCGCCGCCTATTCGCGGACCACGTAGGTGTGGAACTTGATCTTGCCGTCGACCCGCTCCTGATAGACGCCCTGGACCTCATAGTTGAAGCCGGGGAAGCGGTTGAACGATTCCTGGAACGCATGGAAGTAGTCGAGCATCGGCTGGGCACGATCGTCCCAGCGCTCGCCCGGGACGATGACGCCGATGCCTGGCGGATAGATGAGCGCCAGGGTCGCAGCGACGCGGCCCTTGACCTCGGTCATCGGGATGTAGTCGACCTCGTTGGCGACCAGCGCCTCGTAGGCGCGCTCGGAGGACATCGCGAGTTCCGGAAAGCTCTCGGCGCGGAAGCAGCGCTTCTGCAGCTCCTTGATGTTGGCCTTGCGGTAGAAGTCGTGCATCTCGTTGCAGACCTTGCGGAGCGTGTAGCCCGCGTAGCGGCTGCTGTGCGCCGCATAGAGCGTCGGCAGCACGTCCTCGAGCGGAGCGTCGGCGTCCCAGAGGTTCTTGAACTTGATGAGCCTGGCGATCAGTGTGTTGAGCTTGCTCTCGTCCTCCGCCGGGGTCATGAGGAAGAGAATGCTGTTGAGATCGCATTTCTCCGGCACGATTCGCTGCTCGCGCAGGTAATTCGCAACCACTGTCGCCGGCACGCCGAAATCCAGATACTCGCCGGTCTTGCGGTCGATACCCGGCGTGAGCAGAGCCAGCTTGTTGGGATCGACCATCGCATAACCGTCGGATCCCAGCGTGTAACCGTGCCACTTGCTCTGCGGGTGGAAGCTCCAGCATTGCTGCTCGAGCTTGATGATGTCGGTCGGGAGGCTCTCCCAAGGCGCGTCCTTGACGTCGGAGATGATCTTTGAGCCCTTGATCGTGACCGTGTCGGGCACGAAGGGATCAAAGAACCACTTCTCGACCGCACCCTTCCCGGTCTTTGCATAACCGGCGCCGATCTCGCGCAGTTTCTTCCTGACCTCGATGCCGAGCGCAATGCAGTGATCCCACATCACCTCGCCCGCCTTGCCCTTGTGAATCTCGGCATTGACGTCCAGTGAGGCGAAGAGCGGGTAGAATGGCGAGGTGGACGCGTTCATCAGGAAGGATTCGTTGAAGCGCTTGTGATTGACGAAACGCTTCTGGTCCTGGATGTGATAGTCCTTCTTGTGGATCTGCGAGGCCTGGGAGAAGCCCGCGCCCTGCTTGTGCACCGACTGGGTGGAGAACAGGCCCGCCATGCCGGGCTTCAGGTCCGTCAGCCGCATCGGGCTGTGGCCCTCGAACAGCGGATGGAAGGCGTTGTAGCCGATCCAGGCCTCGTCCCAGAGCACGTAGTCGCAAAGATGGCCGATCCGCTCCAGCACCTTCTTGACGTTGTAGATGGTGCCGTCATAGGTCGCGAGCTGGATGCAGGCCAAACGGAACGGCCGTTCCTTGTCGGCGAGGCTCTTGTCCTTGACCAGCGGGTTCGCGCGGATCTGCTCGCGCAGATTTTTCTCATCCCAGGCCTCCCAATCGACCGGGCCGATCATGCCGAAGGGATTGCGCGCGGTCGGCAGGAAGACCGGGATCGCACCAGCCTGAACCAGTGCGCCCTGGTGCATGGATTTGTGATTGTTGCGATCGAACAGCACCAGGTCGCCGCGCTTCAGCACGGCATTGGTGACGATCTTGTTCGAGGTGCTGGTGCCGTTCAGCACGAAATAGGTCCGGTCGGCGCCGAAGACCTCTGCCGCGTGCTTCTGCGCTTCGGCGGCGGGGCCCTCATGGATCAGCAGGTCGCCGAGATCGACGTCGGCGTTGCAGAGATCGTTCCTAAAGATGCTCTCGCCGAAATGCTTGAAGAAGAGCTGGCCGGCCGGAGATTTCCGATAGAACTGCCCGCCCTGGTGGCCGGGGCAGTCGAAAGCGATGTTGGCCTCGGAATCATAGGCGAGCAGCCCGCCGAAGAAGGGTGGGATGATCTCCAGCCCGTATCGCACGACGCTGGCGACCACCTGCTTGGCATAGAAGACCGGGCTCTGCTGGCCGAGATAGATGTAGCCCTCGACCTCGCCGGTCATGGCGAAGGTCCCGAGGTCGGCGATCTGCGACGAATTGGCCAGCGCCCAGAGCGGCATCTTGAAGCCGAGCGCCCGGATCGAGCGCCCCAAGGCTCGCGCCTGCTCGCGCCGGTCGCCGTCGACCAGCGCGATATAGGCGCCGACATCCGCGTCTTCCGCGAGATCGCGATCGAAACCGTCGCAGATCTCGACCTCGTAGTTCTCGAAGGCGATGGTTTCCAGGAGCTGCTTGGTCTGCGGGTCGTTGCGATCGACGATCGCCACGATCTTCAAGAGCTTGTGGAACGGGATCGGGATCGAAGGCGATCGCACCGAACGCGGCATCATGACTACTTCTCCGTCAGGCAATCCACCAGGTAGCGGCGGCCCTTGGGCGTGGGCTCGAAGCGCAGCCCGTGGATGTCGGTCTCGAAGCCCGGGAACTTCTCGTCGAACTCGCGGGCGTAGAGCAGGTAATCCTGGATCGACTTGGTCTCCTTCGTGAGACGCTCGCCGGTCATGATCACCGGGATGCCCGGCGGATAGGGCACGACCATGACGCCCAGGGTCCGCCCCATCAGATGGTCGATCTCGACGCTCTCGACCTTGCCGCGCACGAAGCGCTCATAGGCATCGGCCGGACGCAGCGCCATCTCCGGCAAGGCGGTGTACATCGCCTTCTGCGCCTGGGGCACCTTGTCGGCGCGGTAGACCTTGTGCATCACGTCGCAGAGATCCTTGAGGCCCATCTTGGCGTAGAAATCGCCATGCGCCGCTGCGAGCGACGGGATGGCCGTCGCGACCGGCGCGTTGGAATCGTAGAGCTCCTTGAAGTTCAAGAGCTCGGTCACCAGCGTGCTCCATTTGCCCTTGGTGATGCCCATAGAGAAGAGAACCAGGAAAGAATAGAGGCCGGTCTTCTCGATCTCGATCCGCCGCGCCGACAGGAACCGCACGACGATCGCCGCCGGAATCCCCTGGGCCTGCATCGTACCGTCCGCCGACAGGCCCGGTGAGAGGATGGTGACCTTGATCGGGTCGACCAGGCAGTGGTTGGCGGCGAGGCCTTCGAAGCCGTGCCATTTGTCGCCGGGCTTCAGAGTCCAGGCGCCGGGATCGGCGACCGGTTTCTTGGCCATGGCATCCGGCTGCCAGACGTCGAACCACCAGGAGCCCTTGAGCTGGGTCTTCGCCGCCGTCATGGCGCGGCGGAAGCTCAAGGCCTCGTCGATTGTCTCCTGCACCAGGGCGCGACCGGCCGGCTGCTCCATCATCGCCGCGGCGACATCGCAGGAGGCGATGATGCCGTATTGCGGCGAGGTCGAGGTGTGCATCATGAAGGATTCGTTGAACCGCGCCATGTCCAAGGTCGCGGTCTTCGCGTTCTGGACATGGATCATCGAAGCCTGGGACAGCGCCGCCAGCAGCTTGTGCGTGGACTGCGTCGCGAAGGTGATCGCATGCTCCGAGCGTTCCGGCTGCGTCGAAGAGATGCCGTGGAAACCGTCGTAGAACTCGTGGAAATTCGCGTAGGCATACCAGGCTTCGTCGAAATGCAGCACATCGACCGACTTGCCGAGCGACTTCTTGATGCCGTCCACGTTGTAGCAGAGCCCGTCATAGGTCGAGTTTGTCATGACCATCAGCCGGACCTTGCCGTTGGTGCCCTTGGTGAAGGAACTGGCGGCGATCTTCTTCTGGATCGATTGCGGCGTGAACTGATCGCGAGAGATCGGCCCGATGATGCCGAGCCCGTTGCGCGAAGGGATCAGGTAGATCGGCGTCGCGCCGGTCATCACCAGCGAATGCAGGATCGACTTGTGGCAGTTGCGGTCGCAGAGCACCAGGTCGCCGCGCGAGACCGTGCCGTGCCAGACGATCTTGTTGGCGGTCGAGGTGCCACCGACCACGAACAGCGTCGAATCCGAGCCGAAGATCCGCGCAGCGTTGCGCTCGCCGGCGGCGATCGGGCCGGTGTGATCGAGCAATGACCCGACCGAGCCCACCGAGACCGAGATGTCGGAGCGCAGCGTGTTCTCGCCGAAGAACTCGTAGAACAGCCGGCCGACCGGACTCTTCCGGAAGGCGATACCGCCGCCATGCCCCGGCGTGTGCCAGGAATAACTGGCGTTGAGCGTGTAATCCATCAGCGACTTGAACATCGGCGGCGGCAGACCATCGAGATAGAGCCGCGCGGCGCGGGCAATCGCCCGGGCGATGAATTCGTCGGAATCCTCGAACAGGCGCATGAAGGCGTTGGCGTGCTTCAGCACCCTTGTCGGCACCGCCTCGGCGGTGCGGTTGTCGCCGAACAGGAAGATCGGCAGCCGTGTGTTGCGGCTCCGCTTGGCGGCGAGGATGCTCTCGAGCAGGTCCCATTGCTTCTGATTGGCCTCGGCGCCGTCAACCGAGATCATCCAGCAGGCCTCGTTGTTGAAGACGTTCACCAGCTGGTGCGCGTCGGCATAGCTCAGGCCGGAGACGACCCGGATGCCTTCCTCTTCGATCGCCTTCGCCAGGCGACGCATTCCGCGTCCCGCGGCGGTCTTGCCCTCGAAATCCTCGTCAATGATGGCGATCGGGAAGGCTTGAAACAGTTCCATGGACGTCCCTCGTGATGACACACGCAACGAGGCGTCGCGACGCGCAGCACCGCCCCCGACTCCGCAGAGGGTCCATCCTGCTTCCCGGGTGTGGGAGGTTCAATTTGGCCCAAAGGCCCATAGACCTGCGCTTCGGAGACCGGGATAGGCGCGAGCACATCGGTTTGCGATCGATCAATGCCCTCGATTGGACCAAGGTCCAAATAGCCCCATGGGCAAAGACGAAGGCATTTCAAGGAGATCGGGGCGAGGCCAGCAAACCGCGAGCGTGGGAGCGTGGTCTCAGCGAGGGGAGGTCACGATGTCGAAGTTCGGGGTGCATTCCGAGGTCGGAAAGCTCAGGACTGTCATGGTCTGCAAGCCCTCGCTCGCACACCAGCGACTGACGCCCGGCAACTGCCACAGCCTGCTGTTCGATGACGTCATCTGGGTACAGGAAGCACAGAAGGACCACTACGATTTCGTGCTGAAGATGCAGCAGCGCGGCGTCGAGGTGCTGGAGCTGCACGATCTGCTGACCGACACCATGGAAGTCGCCGAGGCGCGGCGGTTCGTGCTCGATCGCCAGGTCACCGAGAACAGCGTCGGCGTCATCGGCGCCGCCGTCATCCGGCCTTGGCTGGACGAGATCCCGGCGAAGCAGCTCGCAAGCTTCCTGATCGGCGGCATCGCCATCGCCGATCTGCCGGACACCGAGCTCAAGGGCATGAAGAGCGCCGCGTTCGGCGACATCGACTTTGTCATTCCGCCGATTCCGAACACCTTGTTCCAGCGCGATCCGTCCTGCTGGATCTACAATGGCGTGACCGTCAACCCGATGTACTGGCCGGCGCGCAAGCCGGAGACGCTGCTGCAACGCGCGATTTACAAGTTCCATCCGATGTTCAAAGGCGGCGATTTCAAGATCTGGTGGGGCGATTCCGACGAGTATTCCGGCAATGCGACACTGGAAGGCGGTGACGTCATGCCGATCGGCAACGGCGTCGTGTTGATCGGCATGGGCGAGCGCACCACGCACCAGGCGGTCGGCATCGTCGCGCGTGCGCTGTTCAAGGAGAATGCCGCCAAGCGGGTGATCGGCTGCCTGATGCCACAGAGCCGTGCTGCCATGCATCTCGACACCGTCTTCACGTTCTGCGACCGCGACCTCGTGACCTATTACAAGGAAGTCGCCGACCAAGTGCGGTGCTACAGCGTCTATCCGGCCGACAACGCGACCGGGATCGAGGTCCGGGTCGAATCCGCGCCTTTGCTGGACGTGGTCGCCGAATCGCTAGGGCTGAAGACGCTGCGGTCCGTCGCCACCGGCGGTGACGCCTACGAGGCGCAGCGCGAGCAATGGGACGACGGCAACAACGTGGTGGCGCTGGAGCCCGGCGTGGTCGTCGCCTACGACCGGAACACCTATACCAATACCCTATTGCGCAAGGCCGGGATCGAGGTCGTGACGGTCCGTGGCGCCGAGCTCGGCCGCGGCCGCGGCGGCGGCCACTGCATGACCTGCCCGATCGCGCGCGACCCCGCCTGACGCAGCACGGTCTTGGACCAATCACCCCCGAAGGGAGCATCCGATGGGCCTCAACCTCCGCAACCGGTCACTGTTGACGGTGCAGGATTACACCCCGCGTGAATTTCGCTACCTGCTTGACCTCGCCCGCGACTTGAAGCGGGCAAAATATGCGCGCACCGAGCAGCAGCATCTCAAAGGCAAGGAGATCTGCCTGATTTTCGAGAAGACCTCGACCCGCACCCGCTGCGCCTTCGAAGTCGCCTGCTACGACCAGGGCGCGCATGTGACCTATCTCGATCCCGCCGGCTCGCAGATCGGCCACAAGGAATCCTTCAAGGACACGGCACGGGTCCTCGGGCGCATGTATGACGCGATCGAGTATCGCGGCTCCGCCCAGGGTGGAGTCGAGCAGCTGCAGAAATACGCCGGTGTTCCGGTCTATAACGGCCTCACCGACGAATACCACCCGACCCAGATGCTCGCCGACGTCATGACCATGCGCGAGCACAGCGACAAGCCGATCAGCCAGATCAAGTACGCCTATGTCGGCGACACCCGCTCCAACATGGGCCATTCGCTGATGATCGTCGGTTGCCTGATGGGCATGGATGTGCGCATCGCCGGCCCGAAATCGCTCTGGCCCTCGGCCGACTATCAGAAGATCGCCAAGGAGCTCGCCGCCAAATCTGGGGCCAGGCTGACGATTACCGCGGATGTGACGGCCGCGGTCAAAGGCGTCGACTTCATTCACACCGACGTCTGGGTCTCCATGGGCGAGCCCAAGGAAGTCTGGAAAGAGCGCATCAAGCTGCTGACGCCCTATCAGGTGAACGAGAAGCTGATGAAGGCCGCCGGCAATGCGCAGGTCAAGTTCATGCACTGCCTGCCGGCCTTCCATGACACCGAGACCACGCTCGGCAAGCAGATCGCCAAGGATTATGGCATGAAGAACGGGCTCGAAGTGACCAACGACGTCTTCGAATCCGAAGCCAATGTCGCCTTCGAGCAGGCCGAGAACCGCCTGCACACGATCAAGGCCATCCTGGTCGCGACGCTGGGCGACTGATCGCGGGGAGACGGATCATGCGGGTGGTGGTCGCCCTCGGCGGCAATGCGCTGCTGAAACGCGGAGAGCCGATGACCGCCGAGGTGCAGCGGCGCAACGTCCGCGTCGCGGCCGAGGCTTTGGCGCCCGTCGCCAAGCAGCACCAGTTGGTCATCAGCCATGGCAACGGGCCGCAGGTCGGCCTGCTGGCATTGCAAGGTGCGGCCTACAAGCCGGACGAGGCCTATCCGCTCGACGTGCTCGGCGCCGAGACCGAAGGCATGATCGGCTACATGATCGAGCAGGAACTCGGCAACCTGTTGCCCTTCGCGGTGCCGTTCGCGACGCTCCTCACCATGGTCGAGGTGGACGGCGATGACCCGGCCTTCAAGGACCCGACCAAGTTCGTCGGCCCGGTCTATGACAAGCCCGAGGCCGACCGGATCAAGGCAGAGAAGAACTGGGTCTTCAAGCAGGACGGACAGAAATGGCGGCGGGTCGTCCCTTCGCCGCTCCCGAAGCGCATCTTCGAGATCCGCCCGATCAAGTGGCTGCTGGAGCAAGGCACCGTGGTCACCTGCGCCGGCGGCGGCGGCATTCCCACCATGTACAAGCCGGGCGCCGATCGGGTCCTGGTCGGCGTCGAGGCGGTGATCGACAAGGATCTCTGCTCCGAGCTGCTGGCCCGCGATCTCGAAGCCGATCTCCTCGTCATGGCGACCGATGCCGATGCCGTTTTCACCGGCTGGGGGACGCCGGAGGCCAAGGGCATCCACCAGGCGAGCCCCGCCGCCCTGGCGCAATACAAGTTCCCCGCCGGCTCCATGGGGCCGAAAGTGGATGCCGCTTGCGCCTTCGCGACGCGGACGGGCAAGACCGCCGCGATCGGCGCGCTCGCCGATATCGAGGCGATTGTCCGCGGCACCAAAGGCACGCTGATCAACACCAGCTTCGAGACTCTGACCTGGCACTCCTGACGTCGAGCAGGCCGACTTAGACGGTGTCGCTAACCGAGCGGCTGAGACTTAGCCGGGATAGCTCGCCACTCACTTCAGCCCTTCGATTTCGGCCAGCTGCGCCTTGCGCTTGGCGGAACCGGCGCGGTGGTCGGAGGCGATGAAGGTGTAGAGCGACGGCAGCACGAACAGGGTGAAGAGTGTGCCGACCGCCAGGCCGCAGACGATGACGATGCCGATCGCAAAGCGGCTGGCGGCACCCGCACCCGTCGCGTTCAGCAGCGGGACCAGGCCGGCGATCATCGCGGCGGTGGTCATCAGGATCGGCCGAAGCCGCAGGGTGGCGGCCTCCAGCACGGCTTTGCGCTTGTCGACGCCTTCCTTCTCCTGCCGCTCCTTGGCGACTTCGCAGATCAGAATGCCGTGCTTGGTGATGAGGCCGACCAGGGTGATCAAGCCGACCTGGCTGTAGATGTTGAGGCTCATCAGCCCGCCTGCCAGCGGCAGCAGTGCGCCGGTAATGGCCAGCGGCACCGAGACCATGATCACCAGCGGATCGCGCCAGCTTTCGAACTGGGCGGAGAGCACCAGGAAGATCACCACGATCGCCAGCGCGAAGGTGACCATCAGGCTGGAGCCTTCCTTGACGAACTGGCGCGACTCGCCCTTGTACTCGATGCCCATGCCGCGCGGCATGACTTCCCGCGCGGCCTGTTCCAGGAGATGCACCGCGTCGCCCATGGTGACGTTGGCAGCCAGCGTCGCGCTCAAGGTTGCGGAGTTGAGCTGGTTCATCTGCGTCAGCGAGAACGGCCGCACCTCGGTCTTCACATCGACCAGGTTCGACAGCGGGATTGGGAAGCCGTCGCCGGCGATCACGTAGTACTTCGTCAGGGAGTCCGGGGTCAGGCGATCGACCCGGGGCGTCTGCGGAATGACCTTGTAGGAGCGGCCCTGCACGCTCATCCGGTTGACATACCCGTTGGAGACCATGGTGAGCCAGGTGGTGCCGAGATCGGCCATGCTGATTCCGTAAGCGCCGGCCTTGTCGCGATCGACCCGGACGACCGCGGTCGGATTCTCGAACTTGAGATCGACATCGGTGAAGGTGAAGAGGCCGCTGGCCTTCGCCTTCTGCTCGACGGACTGCATGACCTGCACCAGCACCTTGTAGTCGTCGGTGGTGCTCAGCACGAACTGCATCGGCAAGCCGCCACCGGAACCGGGCAGCGGCGGCAGGGAGAAGGCGCTGGCCTTCAGCCCGACCACGTGGACGAGATCGCCGCGGGCAAAGCGCAGCGATTCGTTGAATGTGGTCTTGCGGTCGTCCCAGGGCTTCATCACGGCGATGCCGGTACCCTGGCGTATGGTCGGCGTGCCGCCGAGGGTGAACCAGCTCCCGACATCCGGGATGCGGGAGAGCGAGTCGCTGACCTTGTCGTGGTAGAACTCCTGATAGTCGGCATTGACGCCGGCCGGCGAGAAGGTCTGCACCACGATGGCACCCTGATCCTCGCCGGGCGCCAGTTCGGAACGGATCATGCTGAACAGTGGATAGAGCGAGGCGAAGACCAAGGCCGCGAAGATCATCACCACGATCCGGGCTTTCAGCGCTCGATCGAGCAGGCCGTGATAGCCCCGCTCCAGCTTCTCGAGATTGTGCTCGATGAAATGCTGCACCTTGCCGGGCTTGCCGGACGACTTCAGCACCATCGAACACATGACCGGCGAGAGGGTCAGGGCAACGAAGCCGGAAATGAAGACCGAGCCCGCCAGGGTCAACGCGAACTCGCTGAACAGGGCCCCGGAAATGCCGGGCGTGAAGGCGATCGGCGCGTAGACCGCGGCCAGCGTGATGGTCATCGAGATGACCGGCACGGCGATCTCGCGGGTTCCGGCGATCGCCGCCAGGAACGCGGATTTCCCGAGCTTCATATGCCGGTCGATGTTCTCCAGCACGACGATGGCGTCGTCCACCACCAACCCGATCGCCAGCACGATGGCGAGCAGCGTCAGGAGATTGATGCTGAAGCCGAGCGCCGCCAGGAAGATCGCGACACCGATGATCGAGAGCGGCAGGGCGACGATCGGGACGATGATCGCACGGAGCGAGCCGATGAACAGGAAGATCACCACGGTGACGATGACCGCCGCCTCGATGATGGTGTGCTCAACCTCCTCGATCGACTTCTCGATGAAGATCGAGGTGTCATAGGCGACATCGAGCTTCATGCCGGCGGGCAGATTGCGCTCCAGGTCGGGCAGCAGCGCCTTCAACCCATGCGCCACGTCGAGCGGATTGGCTTCCGGTGTCGGGTCGATGCCGATGATGAGCGCCGGCTTGCCCTGCAGCTTCACCACCATGTCGGAATCTTCGGCGCCGAGATCGACCGAGGCGACGTCGCGCAGGCGCACGATGCCCTTGCTGCCCGAAGCGACGATGATAGCGCCGTAATCGTCCGGAACTTCGAGGCCGGTCTTCGCATCGATGTCGAAGCTGCTGTACTCGCCGCGTACCTGGCCGGCGGTGGTCTGGTAATTGTTGTTGGAGATCGCGTCCCGCACCTGCTTCGCGGTGATGCCGTAGACCGCGAGCTTTCGGGGGTCGAGCCAGACCCGCATGGCGAAGTCGCGCTCGCCGTAATACTTGATCTTGCTGACGCCTTGGACGGTCGAGAATTTCGGCTGGATCACGCGCTTCGCATAATCGGTGATCTGCGCCGCCGACATCTGGTCGCTGGCGACGGTAAAGTAGATGAGCTGCGTGATGTCGCCCTGGCTGATGTCGAGTTTCGGGTCCTCGATCTCTTTCGGCAGATCGGCGCGGACCGCCTGGATCTTCGCCAGGATGTTCGCCTGCGCCAGCGACGAGGAGTAGTTCAGGCGCATATAGACCGTGATCACCGAGGTGCTGGAGCGGCTCTCGGAGGTGAGGTAATCGACTCCATCCGCCGCGGCGATCTGCTCCTGCAGCGGCTGGGTGACGAAGCCCTGCACGAGGTCCGCGGAAGCGCCGGTATAGGTTGTGGTCACGGTGACGACCGTGAACTGCATCTTGGGGAACTGGCGGATCTGCAGCGAGGCGGCGGCGGCGAGACCGGCTACCACCAGCAGGAGGTTCAGCGTCAGTGCCAGGATCGGCTTGCGGATGAAGGGGTCGGTGAACACGCGGACGCCGCCTTTCGGACGAGTGGCTTTCGGACGAGTGGCTTTCGGGCTATTGGACCGGAATCGACGTCATTTCCGGCAGGGCCTGCCCTTCGACCACCTTGACCTTCGCGCCGTTGGAGAGCTTGAGCTGGCCGGCCACCACAACGAGGTCCCCCGCCTTCAATCCCTTCCCGATCACCACCGCGTTGTTCCGCGTGGCGCCGGTCTGCACCATCACCTGCTGGACCGTGCCGGCGGTCTGGTCGACGATGTAGACGGATTCGCCGTAGAGGTTGAACGTGACCGCGCTCGCCGGCACCACGACCTTCTTGGAATGCTCCGGCAGCAGCACGTCGAGACTGGCATACATGCCGGGCAGGAGCTTCTCATCCGCGTTCGGGATCTCCGCCTGGATCGGAATGATGCCGCTCTGATACTTCACCGAGGGCTCGATCGTGGTGACCCGGCCCTTGAAGGTCTCGCCCGGGTAGGCGTCGAACCGGGCCTCGATCGGCTGGTCGAGCTTGATCTTGCCGAAGTCCTTCTGCGCCACCAGGAAGCGCATGCGCATGACCGAGAGATCCTGGAGGTTGGCAACCAGATCGCCCGGCTGCAGGTACTGGCCGAGATTGACCTTGCGGATGCCGAGCACACCGCCGAAGGGCGCCGTCAAGGTCCGGCGCGCGATCGTTGCCTTCAGCGATCCGGATTCCGCGACCAGCGTGTCGTATTTCGACTGCGCGTCATCGACGTCGCTCTGGCCGACGGCGCCGGATTTGAGCAACTTCTGCTTACGGTCGAGATCGGTCTTGGCGGCGGGGATCTGCGCCTGGTTGGCTTTCAGGTCGGCGGTTTCCTTCGTGGTGTCGAGGCGCACCAGCGGTTGCCCGGCCTTCACCTTGGTGCCGGAGTCGAACAGGATCTCGACCACGTTGCCGGATTCAGAGCCGCTGATATCGACGCCCTGCAGCGCTTCCGCGACGCCGATCGAACTGATCTTCTCCTGCCAATCGACTTCCTGCGCCGGTGCGGCGGCGACATCGATGGCGGGCGCGGACGGTGCTGCGCTCTGCTCCTGGGCCGCAAGGGGACGCCCGCCGCAGATCAGTCCCGCGATCAGGAGCGCCCAAACCACTCTGCTTGTCATGTTCGACCCACCCTGCCTTTGCTTGTCATTGGACGAGAGGGGTCGGCAAGCTCGCAATTGCCCTTTGGTCCAATCACTTGATTCGGCTGGAGAAGCGCACCGATCGTCGTGGTTAGCGCATCACATAGCTGCGGCTGCTCATGCAGGCGGCGAAGGACTGGTTGTACTTCTGAAGATCGGCCTGATAGGCGTTGTAGGCCTGCTGGTTGGCCTGCGCTTCTTGCCTACGCTCGCGGTTGCGGCGTATGATGCCTGCCGTGCCGCCGACCGCGGCGCCGATCGCAGCGCCCTTGCCGGCATCGCCAGCGATCGCACCGCCAACCGCGCCGAGAGCCGCACCGCGTGCAGCGCCGCCGACCGCGCCCGGACCGGAACTGCCGCCGGAATAGTATTCGGGCTGCGTGCTGTAAGGCGAAACGCCGGTTGCCTGGGTCGCGATGTTGCGGCAGTCGGCTTCGTCCTGCGCCTGTTGCTCCATCGACTGGCCGGCACTCGGATAGGCGATCGGCGCCTGCTGCGCGAATGCAAGCCCCGCGCCGCCCAGAAGGGCCGCGAGCGAGACACCGAGAATGATGGTCCGCGGCGTCTTCACGCTACTGCGCCGCCAGTTTGTAGGTGAGCTTCGGCCAGACGATGATGCCGGCGGCAACGCCGTTGACGATGTTGCCACCCCCTGCCGCCATGTCATCGATGCTGCTGCGAATGGTGACCGGACCGCCGCCGGTGATGCCCTTGAAGCGCTCGGTGCCACCGGTGAAGGTGAAGTCGCCGTTGCAGCCCACCATGCGCACGCCGTTGCATTCGAAATCGGCATAGAGGCGCGCACCGTCCTTCGCAGTGACGGTGCAGCGGCCCTTCGCCTTCTCTTTGCCGTCCACGGTATTCACATCGACCACCGTCGGGCAGATCATGTAGCCGGCGTCCATCGGACCTTGTGCCCCATCGACGTAGACGATGCCGGTGAAGGAGCCGACGAAGGTCATGCGGTTTTCGCCGGTGTCGAAGATCTGACCGCGCGCATTCCAGGCCGAGAAGGCCCTGAGCGGCGCCTCGTCCTCGGCACCCGCCTTCGCCATCAGCAGCGGCAGCGCCAGAAGAGACACCAACACGGTCACGAGAACTTTGCCCATCGCGGAACTCCGGTTCATGCGAGATCGATGTAGATCGCGTCGCCGCCCAGCGACAGCGCCAGCCCTTCGCGCTTCGCCTTCAACGACATCGCCACACCCTCGACATTGCTCAGCCAAAGCTCACCCGTGCTGCGGTCGCCGACAGCAATGCCGTAGCGGCCTTGCGCATAAGCGCCGGGGAAGTCTTTCAGGCTTTTCAAATTGTAGACGGTGCCGGAGGCCTCGATCTTGGAGAAGCCGAAGCCGCCGATGCCGAGACCGCCGATGGAGAAGGGATAGCTCTTGCCGCCGAAGTTCAGCTTGCCACCGCCGAGATTGGCGCTGCCCATGAAAGCGATCTGGGTCTGCGAGATCTGCACCGTGCCCGTCGGCGTGAAATTCTCCGCGACGGCCGGCGCTGCCAGCAGCAGGGCCGGCGCGGCGGCGATGCGCGTGAGAAACCGGCGGCGCGGCCACATCATCCCAGACCGAAGCTTGCTGAGGCTCTCGTCCATGAGTTTCCGCTCATCCCCAGTTTCCCAGCGGCCCGGGTGGCAATTGAGGGGGAATTTGCCACCCGGTTAGCTGCTCCGGTATGGGTCCGGACACGGGGTCCATCCAGTGCCCGGCACTTGAACGATAGGAATGCCGGTCGCACGCGCACAGATGGACCTTGGTCCCATGCGCTTCGACATCGGATGTCAGGGTCCGCGCGTCGAGCGCCTGGCGATGGCGCGCTCGACGGCCTCCAGGAGATCGTCGTCGTTGAGCGGCTTCCTCAGATAGCTGCTGGCGCCCATCGCCATGCAGATCGCATGGATGGACGCTTCGTCGCGTCCGGTGATCATGATCACCGGCAGGGCGACGGCGATGTCCTTCAAGCGCTGCTGCAGTTCGAGACCGTTCATGCCGGGCATTTGCACATCGAGAACGAGGCAGTCGGGCAGGTGATCGCCGAGGCTCTCGAGGAAGCTCACCGCGGATTCGAACGCCTTGGCTTCGATGCCCGCCGCCCGCAGCAGCCGGCAGAGCGCGATGCCGACCGAACGATCGTCATCGACCACCGCCACGTATCGGGCGGCGGTTTGAGCGACGCCGAGAGGCCCGCCCCTGCCGGGAGCGGCCTTCATTTCTGATATCCCGGAGGAGTCCGTTGCCATGGAATCCCCCTCTCGCCCATTGAGAGACCAAGGTTGTATTGCTGGATCATCTCGGCCTGATTGAACTCTTCCAGCGAGCTCGGCACGTAGTCATGCGGGATTGCGACATAGCGCAGCTCGAGTTCGCCGGAGAGATCGCCGAGATAGAGCCGATAGAGATCGTTGACACCCGACGCCTTCAGCATCGAGTCGATGGAATAGGCCGTGATCGAACCCAGCGTCCGGTCGACCTTGCGCGGCTGCGGATCGAGCCGGCCGTTCCGGATGACGTAGAGGCGATGCGTGATCTTGCCCGTCCAGTTAGGATGGGCGCGCCGCTCCATGGCGCGAAGATCGATCTGATTGCCGACGAAGAAGGCCTGCGCGAAGACGCCGCCATCGACATGCAGCTCGTCCTTCTGGACCCCATCAATCTTCACGTTAATGAGGACCGGCGGGAAGAAAGCGGGGATCGAGGCCGAGGCCAGGATCACCTTGCGGAAGAGCTCCAGGCGGTCGGGGCTGCTGCCGGACGCGATCGCGCCCATGTCCCAGACGACCGGCTCTTCCCGGTCGAGGTCGGTGGTGAGCACATAGAGACGCCGTCCCTTCTTGTGCTCTTCGGCGATGCGGGCGAGCAGCTTGTCGTCGATAAACCTGGCGATCATCTCACGGAACGGCTTGTTGTCCGTGAAGGATTCCTCCCACAGCAGGCTCAACAGGTCGTGCGCAAGATATAATCGCTGCGCGTCCACCGTGGTGTACGCTTCCTTGAGAGTCTCGTCGTAATCCGGCCCGAGGAAAGCGAATGGCGCGATCAGTGCGCCCGTGCTGACGCCGGTCACGAACTTGAACTTCGGCCGCTTTCCGGATTCGCTCCAACCCTTCAGAAGACCCGCGCCGAACGCGCCGTCCGAGCCGCCACCGGAAACGGCCAGATAATTGTAGACTAGGGCAGCGCCGTCCTTCTCATAGGCGTCGGTCGGCTCGTTGATAAAGGCGTCGCCGACGCTGGGTGGCGGCGGCAAGGTGGGATTCATTGGGTAATACCGAACGTCCTTGAAGCCCTCGAGGACCGGCGGCGGACGGTCAATCGGCGCAGGCTCGCGGAGCAACGCCTCGCATCCTGCCAGCAGAAAGATCAGCAGAATGCTGGAGCCAGCGATGAGCTTGTGCACTGCCCTTCGCATCACCCGATCCCCGCCTATGATAATCGGTGAAGGAATCTTTCACCGACGAACTTTGATACCCATCAAAGCGCCCCATACCTTGAGTGCTATTGTGAAGTGACCACCACCTGCCGCCAGATGGACCTTGGTCCCAACGATTGGTCCCGATTGGTTGCAAATGCGCTTGTGTGAAATAAAATCGGAGAATATTATCTTATCCGCATTGGGATGTGCCTTGTGGGGAGGCGGTTTTGGAGGCGAGCGCAAGACCAAATGCGCTTCTGCCCAACGGCGGCTTGAGTTCGATAGACGCCGCTCCTCCGAATGCACTTTCCGCACAGTGGATTCACTTGGCTTTCACCCGGTCGGCGATGCGGAAAGCGGGGTCGCGTACTGAGCGCGCAGGCAACCCTCGAGCGACCCAGCCGCGTTCAGACGTGTCGTTCGAAACGATCTTCCGGACTCTTGTGTCCGTTGGGAGATATTCGACGTGATCGAGGACCAGGCGAGCAAACATCGGCGACGCGGGGCTGCGATCGAAAGCCTCGCCCCGCAATATGCGGAGCTGGCCATCGAGAATGCGAGCACCGGCCTCTGGTTCTGGGAAACGGAGCCCGACCGGGTCTGGATGAATCCCTATGGCTGCAACCTGATCAGCGCGAATGACGGCGAGATCGTCAATCTCGAAAGTTTCCTCGGCCGGCTCGCCGGTCTGCAAAATCGATCGGTAAAAAAGGGCCTGTTCGAAGCCGTCCGCAGCAACGGCGCCTTTGAGGACGAGTTCAAGATCAACGATGAGACGGGCAATCCGCTCTGGGTCCAGGTCAGCGCGCAAAGCGTCGGCAACGGCGCGACGGCCGGTCTCGCCGGAACATTGCGCAACATCACCGACTTCAAATCGCTTCAGCAGGAAGCCGAGCAACTGCGCCGGCAGGTCATCCATCTGACGCGCGTCTCGACGCTCGGCGAGCTGTCCGGCGCGGTGGCGCATGAGCTCAACCAGCCGCTGACCGCGATCCTGAGCAACGCGCAGGCCGGCCAACGTCTGATCAACCGCAATGCCGCGAGCACGGACGAGATCAACAGCATCCTCGAAGACATCATCGAGGATGACCGCCGGGCCGGCGCGGTACTCACCAGGCTGCGCAACCTCATTCGCAACGAACAGGTCGCCTTCTCCGAAATCGATCTCAACGGGGTCGTCGCCGAAGTCTTCCACCTGGTGCACAGCGAGATGATCGAACGGCGCGTGGACGTCGTGCTCGACTGCACGCCCGTCCTGCCGCCGGTGCGGGCGGACCGCATCCAGATCCAGCAGGTCCTCATCAACCTCGTGCGCAATGCCTGCGATGCCATGGCCGATGTGCGCTGGGCCGAGCATCGCCTCACGGTCAAGACCGGTCGTCGCTGCGATGAAAGCGTTGTCATCACGGTCGCCGATAACGGCGCCGGTCTGCCTCAAGAATTGCGCGCCAGCCTGTTCGAGCCGTTCGTGACCACCAAGCGCAACGGCATGGGGCTCGGCCTCACGATCAGCCGCGCGATCATTTCCGGTCATCGCGGTGAAATCTGGTTCGAAGAAAACCCGGGCGGCGGCTCGATCTTCAGCTTCTCGCTGCCCGCAGTGAAACGGAGGGGCGCATGGACGACCTGAACAGCATCGTCTATCTGGTCGATGACGATCGGCGGATTCTGACCGCCCTCACCCGACTGCTGGAGAGCGACGGAAGGGTGACGCAGGCCTTCACTTCGGCGCGCGCGTTCCTGGAAGCCCACGATCCGGAGGTCCCCGGCTGCGTGGTGCTCGACCTCCTGATGCCGGAGATGTCGGGCTTGGCGCTGCAACACGAGTTGCAGCGGCTCGGCCGCTGCCGGCCGGTGATCTTCCTCTCCGGCCGGGCAGGCGTTCCGGCCTGCGCGAGCGCGATGAAAGCCGGCGCCGTCGACTTCCTGACCAAGCCGGTCGAGGCAGAGCTCTTTCTTGCGACCATCGCCCGCGCCGTCGCGCGCGATGCCGCCGAACGCGAGCACGCCGGCAAGCGGCGGGCCCTGAGCGACCGCATGACCAGCCTGACGCTCCGGGAACGGCAGGTGCTGGAAGGCGTGGTCGAAGGCCTGCTCAACAAGCAGATCGCCAACCGGCTCGGCATCGTCGAGAAGACGGTGAAGGTGCACCGCGCCCATGCGATCTCGAAGCTCGGCGCGCGCTCGACCGCCGAGCTCGTGCGCATGGTCTATTCGCTCAACCCCGAAGGCAGCGCCGCACGCACTTCCTGATTACGACTCCTGCCGCGGCAAGATCAGGCACGGAATCCGCGTCTCGCGCACGATCTTCGTCGCATTCGAACCGAGGAAGACCCGCAACAACGGGCCGAGATTGCTGGATCCGATGGCGATGATCTCGCCGCTCTTCCAGGTGACGGAATCGAACGCGGCCTTCCAGGTCTTGCCGTCGGCGATCCCCGCCGTGACATTCGGTTCGCGCGGCAACGCGCCGATCATTCGAGCCTGACCTTCTTTCGCCTGTGCACGCCATTGGTTGGCGACCAGGTTCTCGGCATCATAGCCGGCACCGGTCGGATACATCTGCCGGTCGCGCACGACGAAGGTCATGAGGCGAAGCGGCACCTTGAATCGGGCGCAGAACCGATGCGCGCTCCGGGCCGTCTGCATGGACTCGGAGGCCGGCGACACCGCGCAGGTGATGCGACAGAGCCGGGTCGAGGTTCCCGGCGCGTAGCCGCGCGGCGTGAGCGCGATCGGAACCGGCGCCGTGTGCAGGAAGGTGGTGCTGACGCTGCCGGCGCGGATGTGGCCACGCGATGCGCTGCGGGCGGAGCCGAGCACAACGCACTCGGCCGCCTCTTGCTCCGCGATCTCGAGCAGGCCCTCCCGCACCGCCGCCGCCGACTGGCAGAGGTAGACCGCCGGCACCTTGCCGCCGACCTGCGCCCGCGCCTTGTCCAGCGCCTTCTGCGCATGCTGATCCAGAAAGCGGGCATATTCCACATCGACCCGCGCCATCGACGGATGGCCCCAGGTCTCCGGCACGATGGTTGCGACCACCAGGCTGCCATTGCCGGCGCGGGCCAGTTGCAGCCCCAGGGCCAGCGCCTCGGTGCCGCCGGCATCCGCCGAGTATCCGACCAGCAGCTTCACGACGCGCTCTTTCCGGCGGCGCGCTCGAGCCGGGAATGCCGCATGCTGTAGGCGATATAGAAGAATCCACCGATCACCAGCCAGACCGCGAAGAGCTCGTAGGTGGCCGGGTTGAGATTGCAGACCAGGTAGAGGCAGGAGGCGATGCTCAGCAGCGGGAGGACCGGATAGAACGGCACCCGGAAGCCGCGCGGCATGTCCGGCCGCGTCCGCCGGAGCACGATGACGCCGGTCGAGACCACCATGAAGGCGACCAGGGTCCCCATGCTGGTCAACTCCCAGAGCACCGCGTCGGGCACGAAGGCGGCGATGCAGGCGACGAAGATCGCGACGATGATCGTGCAGGCGACCGGCGAGAGCGTGCGTGGATTGACCCGGTAGAAAAGCTCCGGCAGCAAGCCGTCGCGCGACATGGCGAACAGAATCCGGGTCTGGCCGTAAAGCACGACCAGGGTCACACTGAAGACCGAGACCACGGCGCCGCAGGCCAGGACCAAAGCCGGCCAGTCGCTCCCCGTCAGATTCTGCAGGATGGTCGCCAGGCCCGCCTCCTGGCCGCCGAACTCAGAGGCGGGTTGGACACCGAGCGCCGTCACCGCAACCAGAACATAGAGCGAGGTCACGATGATCAAGGCGGCGATGATCGCGAGCGGCAGATTGCGCTTCGGGTTCTCGACCTCCTCGCCCGCGGTGGAGACCGCATCGAGACCGACATAGGTGAAGAAGATGGTGCCGGCCGCGGCGCTGACCCCGGCGAAGCCGTGCGGCGCGAAGGGCTGGAGATTCGCCGTCGAGAAGCCGGTGACTGCGATCGCGACGAACATGACCAGGATCGCCAGCTTGAGCAGGACCATGATCGCGTTGGCCTTGGCGGATTCGGTGGCGCCGCGGATCAGCAGCAGCGCGCAGAGCAGGACCAGGATGACGGCCGGCAGGTTGAGGATGCCGTCGCCACCGAATTTCAAGCTGTAGCCGTCGGCAACCAGCGGAGCGGACAGCAGCGCGCCCGGCAATCCTGACCCCAACACGATCTCGAACACCTTGTTGAGATAGCCGCTCCAGCCTACCGCCACGGCAGCGGCCGAGATCCCGTATTCCAGGATCAGGCAGCAGGCGACGAAGAAGGCGACGCCCTCGCCGAGCGTTGCATAAGCATACGAATAGGACGAGCCCGAGACCGGGATCATCGAGGCCATCTCCGCGTAGCAGAGCGCGGTCAAACCCGCGACCAGGCCGGCGATCAGGAACGAGACGATGACCGCGGGGCCCGCCGTCGGCACGGTCTGGCTCAGCACGAAGAAGATGCCGGTGCCGATGGTGGAGCCGACGCCGAACATCGTGAGCTGGAACGGCGTGATGCCGCGCTTCAGATGCCTGTGCTCGGCATCCTCGGCGCCGCTCATGTCACGGGCCAGAAGCTCGACCGGCTTCTTGCGCAAGAGACGGGTCCCGAAACTGGTCAAGTGCTTCCCCCGAATTGTCGGCTTCGCTCGGCACAAGACATCAATCTGTCTGAGGACAGCGTGGCACTCTATTGCCCCTTGGTCTAGCGCACCCCTGTTTCATGGCCCAAGGTCCCATTGCACAACCCGCGGATGGCCCGATGATGGGCCAACCGCCGCGCGCCCACTCGCGGATTCGGCACAAGTCGCGTTTGACCATTGGGATGCCCGTTTGATGAAAACATCCTGGGCCTGGCTCGCGCTCTGCCTCCTCTGTTGCATCATCGATCCGCGTTGGGTTGCGGCGCAGAACGCCCCGGCGCCCAACGACCTGAAGACGCTGGAGTCCCTGCTGTCGAAGCCGGAGATCCGCGCCTGGGTCGAAGGCCATCTGGCAGAGCCGCCGAAGCCGAAGCCTGCGGCCGATGAGTCGCTCGGCGCCACCATCTCCGGCCAGCTCGACTCCGCGCGCGAACACATCCAGGAGATGGCGGAGACCGCGCCGCAATTGCCGAGCGAGCTCAATTCGGTGCGCGAGCGCCTGATCGACCAATTGCAGACCCGGCCGATTTTCGCCATCGGCCTGCCGGTCCTGCTGTTCGTCGCCCTCGGCTTCGGCATCGAGCGGCTGTTCTATATGCTGACAGAGACGTTGCGGCGGCGGATCCGCGCGAAGTGGCTGGACACGCCGCTCGGCCGGCTCAGGGTTCTCGGCCTGCGCCTGCTCTATGGCGGCGGCGAGATCGTCGCCTTCGCCATGGGCAGCATCGGCGCCTTCCTGATGTTCCAGTGGCCGAACCTGCTTGAGCGCTCGGTGCTCACCTATCTGGTCGTTTTCTTGAGCGTGCGGCTGACCTTGATCCTGATCCGCATCGGGCTCTCGAAGGACGACCCGTGCTATCGCCTGCTGCCGATGTCCGACACCACCGCGCGCTACTGGCTGATCTGGATGACCGCGATCGTCGGCCTCTTCATCCTCGGCAAGTTCACGCTCGACCTTCTCCCGGAGCTCGGCATCAGCAGCTCCGGCCACGACCTCATCGAGATCGCCTTCGGCTTCTCGCAGCTGGTCCTGGTGCTGGTCGCGCTGTGGCGCGCGCCTTTGTTCAACGCCAAGGGCTATGTGGCGCGGAAATACGTCGTCACCACCTGGATCGTGAGCCTCGGCTGCACCGGACTCTGGCTCATCGCCCTCACCGGCAGGGGAGAGATCTTCTCCGCTGGTCTCATCGTGCTGGCGCTCCCATTCGGTCTGCGCGGCGTGCGGCTTGCGGTCGATCATCTGTTCCGCCCGCCGGAAGGCGTCGACCCGGCGGCGGCGCAACAATCCAAGTCCCGGCCGATCCTGGCCGTGGCGGTGGACCGCGGCATCTCCGCCGTGCTGTTGCTGCTCGCGCTTTTCGTCATCGCCGCCGTTTCCGGCGTCGACGTCATGCACCTGGCCGACCGCGAGACGACGGCGGTGCGATTCTTCCGCGGCCTCATCAATGCGGCGGTGCTGATCCTGATCTCCGACTGCATCTGGCAAATGTGCAAGGCGTGGATCGACGCCAAGCTGCAGGAGGCAAATTCCGGCGACCGATTCTTCTACGGCGAGGCGGCGCGGAAGAACGCGCGCACCCGCACGCTGCTGCCGGTCTTCCGCAATATGCTCGGCGCCACGCTGCTGGTGGTGGCGGCGCTGATGGTGCTGGCGGGTCTCGGCGTCGAGATCGGGCCGCTGATCGCCGGCGCCGGCGTGGTCGGTGTCGCGGTCGGCTTCGGTGCGCAGACCCTGGTCAAGGACATCATCGCCGGCATCTTCTTCCTGTTCGACGATGCCTTCCGGGCCGGCGAATACATCGAGAGCGGCACGATCAGCGGCACGGTGGAGGCCTTCTCGGTGCGCTCGATCAAGCTGCGCCACGCCCTGGGCGCACTGCACACGATTCCGTTCGGCGCGCTCAGCACGATCACCAACTACTCGCGCGACTGGGTGATCGACCAGATCATGCTGAACGTGCCGTTCGACGCGAACCTGGACCGGATCCGCGAGATCGTCGAAGAGATCGGCAAGGAGCTGGCCGAGGACAAGCGCTTCGGCTCGGCGATCATCGATCCGCTCCGCTTCCAGGGCGTCGAGAAGTTCGGCGATTTCGCGATCCAGATCAGTCTCCGGCAAATGACCCGGCCCGGCGAACAATATGCGGTGCGGCGCCACGCCTACCTGCTCTTGCAGAAGGCCTTCACCGAGAACGGCATGTCCTTCGCCTTCCCCGCGATGGGCGCCCCACCGCGACCGCCGGGCGCCGCGCTCCCCGTCGCGGCGGCCTGACCGCCACCTAGAAAGTGAACACCGAGCCGATCGCGACGTTGAAGGCGTTGTAGTGGTCCTGGGCGTCCGGCACGCCGTCGCCGGTATCCCTGAACCAGGTGTAGCCGATCTCGGCGTCGAGATTGATGCCCGGCGCCATCGCGTAGTCCAAGGTCGCGACGATCCGGTTGAGATCGCGGCTGCCGCCGGGATTGGCCGTCAGGCTGAAGGCGTCGGTGCCCTGGTAATGGCCGTGGCTGCCCTGGATGCCGATGACGAAGGGATCGAACGAATAGGCGGCGCCGCCGCCCGCCACATAGGCGTCGTTGTCGCTGCCACCTTCTTCGAAATATTCCATCACCCCGCCGACGGCGAAATTCCCGAATGTGACATTGAGGCCGGTCTGGTACTCACTTGTCTTGCCGTCATTGGCGCCGCTGGTGTGGTTGAACTTGGTCTGCCAGGATCCGCCGCCGCCCCAGTCGATGCCCCAGCCGTCGCCGGCGTAGGCGTAGGTCGCGTAGGCGCTGAACGTGTGCTGCGGCGTGCCGTCGGGGCTGCTCGGCGTACCGGAGCTGTTGACGCCCGCCTGGGTGTAGTCCTCGGCATTGTTGTTCGGCGTGTAGCTAAGCCAGAGCTGGAAGCCCCCGAAGTTCGGCGTGCCGTAGACGATGCCCTGGCTGTTGTCCTCGGTATCGACGCAGGCCGCGTTGGACCCGATCGGATCGTTCGAGCCCCAGGAGTTCGGCGAGAAGGCGGAGAAGTTGCCGGTGGCGCCCGGCGGCAGCAGGCAATACATCGCGATCGCCTTGTCCTGCGAGCCGATCTGGAACCGGCCGAAGCCGCCCTGCCAGTAGACATAGGACATGTCGATCTGGTCCGCGGCATTCTCGCCCTCGAGCTCGACATGGGCACCGACGGTCAATCCGTTGTCGAGCGTCGTCTCGCCCTTGAACCAGACCTCGGCGTTGTGGTTGAAGGCATCGACCGTGCGGTGATTGCCGAAATGGTCTCCTTCCTTCTTGTCGAAGACGCCCTGATAGGTGAGCTTGAAGAAGCCGCCGACCTCGAGCTTGATGCCGTCCGAAGCCGCGGCGGCATTGCCGCCGGCCGCCGCGCCCGCAAGCGCGGTTCCGTATAACAGCGCGCGTTTCATGACCCCACCCCGCGAGACCTGCTTCCGCCCGTCCAACGATAAAACCGCCTGAGCAAGTCGCAATTGGACCATGGTCCAAGGAGAGCGGCTCTAGGCCTGTCGCGCGTTGAACCGCTGGGGTTTGGCCGCCGCCGGAAGCAGGCGTTCCGCCATGGCCTCGCAGGCGATCCGAAGATCCGGAACGGCGATGATCTCCCAGAAGGCGCCCTTGGTGATCGGGCCGAGGGCGAAGAGATCCGCCGCCGACTTGCCGCCCCGGTCGATCAAGGCGCCGTCTGCATCCACATGGAGACCGAGGCGCAATGGGTCCGAACGAATCAACCCATCGTCCAGCATCTGCTTCAGCAAGGGCTGATCGAGCTTCGTGGGGTCGCCGTTGAGGCCGGTGCAGTCGATCAGCCGCGCGCCACGGATCTCGGTGAAACATCGGCTGCCGCGCGGTTTCACCCGCACCTCGACTCCTTCCTCCACCAGTGCCATCGCGGTCACCTTTCCGGCGACGATCTGCAGCTGCCGGCGCTCGCGCGCTTCAGCGATACGCGCCATCACCTGGGGTGCCGCGCGGTGGCGATGCACGTCCCACCAGGGCCGCAAATGGCGCAAGAAGCGCTTGCGTTCGGTGAGCGACATCTCGCGCCAGAGTCTTTGGCTATGCGGCCGCAAACCGTCGATCACGCTGCGCCAGCCGCGACCGCCGCGCTCGGCGCGATCGATCGTGCGCCGCACGGTCTGCATCAGCGCGACGAGACTGCGGCCCGACGGCGGCGGGTCGAAGTCCCAGGGCTTCGGCAACCGGATCTCACCGGTCTCGTCTGGAATGGCGCCGACATGCTGGCGCGGCAGCAAGCCACGGCGCGAGATCGCCCGGATCGGGCCGGTGTGCCCCTGGTCCAACAACGAGATGACCGTATCGACCATGGTGAGGCCGGTGCCGAGGATGAGGACCGGGGCTTGCGGATCGAGATCAGCGAGGGCGCGCTCGTGCCAGGGATCACCGAAGACCGCGCCGGTGCTCGGCGCCGGCGGAAAATTGCCGACCGCGAGCACAGCGGTATCGACCACCAGCTTGCGCCCGATCGCGAGCTTCAGGGCAATGCCGCCGATCTCGCGCTCGACGCCGACCGCCTCGTCGTTGACGATCGTGAGGCGGTCGCCGCGCTGGCCGCGCCAGATCGCCTCGGCGAGGCTTTGCTGCACATAGGCGCCGAACAGGCCGCGCGGCGCGAAGCTCGACGGTCCCGGCGGATCGTCCTCGATCATCGCACGGGTCGGGTCGGGCAAGCGCCGCAGCCAATCGACGAAATGATCGGGGTCCGCCGAGAAGGCGCTCATATTGCCGGCGCGGACATTCAGCAGATGATGCGCATTGCCGGTCGAGTAGGCGAGCCCGGCGCCGAAACGGCGGGCTTTCTCGATCAGGAAGATCCGGTCCTGGTCGTCGCAGCGCCGCAGCAGATGCAGAGCCAGGAGCGCGCCGGTGAAACCGCCGCCGATAATGCCGATGGTGCGCGCCATGGCGCTACCAATCGAGCCCGGCGGGACGGATATGCGCCGCATGTTCCGGCGCGCCGTCGAAGCTGAGTGCGCTCGCGACCGGGCTCGGATGGAGCGGATAATGGGTGGCGATCCGCACCTTGGAAGTGCGCTTCGGTGCGGCGGTGCGGCGCGCGATCTTCCAGCGCGTGAAGGCGGTGTGGATCAGCGCGTTGAGGATGATGAGGCCAAGGATCTCGGCGAGCGCAAGCATCGGGAACTCCTCTGCGGGGGAAGTTCGAGGGAGGACGCCCGATCCGTTTGGGAGGGAGTGAACGGACCGGGCGCCCGGCGTGCGTCGAGTGGATCGGCTTACTGGGCCGGCTGATAGATCTGGTCGAAGATGCCGCCGTCTGCGAAGTGATCGGCCTGCGCCTTCTTCCAGCCGCCGAAATCGGCGATGGTGGAGAGCTTGAGCTGCGGGAACTGGCTCTTGTACTTCTCCGCGATCGCCGGATCGGTCGGGCGATAGTAGTTCTGCGCCGCGATCTCCTGGCCTTCAGGCGAGTAGAGATACTTCAGGTACTCTTCCGCCACCTTGCGGGTGCCGTGCGCATCCACGACCTTGTCAACCACCGCGACCGGCGGCTCGGCGAGGATCGACGTGGTGGGCACCACGATCTCGAACTGATCGGGGCCGAGTTCCTTCACCGCGAGGAAGGCTTCATTCTCCCAGGCGAGCAGCACGTCGCCGATGCCGCGCTGGGCAAAGGTCGTGGTGGAGCCGCGGGCACCGGTGTCGAGCACCGGGACATGCTTGTAGAGATCGGCGACGAAGGCCTTGGCCTTGTCCGCGTTGCCGCCGGGCTGCTTCAGCGCCCAGTCCCAGGCCGCGAGGTAATTCCAGCGCGCGCCACCCGAGGTCTTCGGGTTCGGCGTGATCACCTGCACGTCGCCCTTCACCAGGTCGCCCCAGTCCCTGATGCCCTTCGGATTGCCCTTGCGCACCAGGAAGACGATGGTCGAGGTGTAGGGTGTCGAATTGTGCGGCAGACGCGCCTGCCAGTCCTTGTCGATCAGCCCGCCCTTCTCGGCGATGGCGTCGATGTCATAAGCCAAGGCGAGCGTGACGACGTCGGCCTCGAGGCCGTCGATCACCGAACGGGCCTGCTTGCCCGAGCCGCCATGGGAGGATTCGATGGCGACATCCTCTCCGGTCGTCTCCTTCCAATGCTTGGCGAAGGCCGCGTTATAGGCGACGTAAAGCTCGCGGGTCGGGTCATAGGACACGTTCAAAAGCTGGGTCTCGGCCCGGGCCGAAGCGGCCATCCCGAGGCCGACGGCCAAAGTCAGCGCCCCAAGGGCTGTAAATTTCATAATATTTTTCAGCATCATAGCCTCCGATCCCTGAGTCAGTCCTGGTTGAAGTGTCTTTTGCCCGTGCCAGTTCCACACAGGCCAATCTTGTCGTCAAGCATTATCTCTACTAGAATGATAGACAAACAAGAGTTACTTGAGGCGGGCGTGAGGTTTTCTTAGCTCTGGCCGAGCGGCACTTCGCATGAGAGAAGCACGCGACTCATCCGGATCCGTCAGTGAAGTGACCATGCCCGCACCGCTGCTCATCACCGGTTTCGAGCCCTTCGCGGGCCTTGCCCACAACCCTTCCGCCGACATCGCGGCGAGTTTGGACGGGCGCGAGATCGCCGACCGCCGTGTCGTCGCGCGCTTGCTGCCGGTGGATTTCGCGCGCTATCGCGAAACGTTGGAGCAACTGCTGCGCGACACCGCGCCGGCGCTCTATGTCGGCTTCGGACTCGCCTCGGGCGAGGACATGATCCGGATCGAGCGCTTCGGCGTGAACCTTGCCGACTTCGAGATTGCCGACAATTCGGGCGCGCGGCATGTCGGGCAGGAAATCGAAACCGGCGGTCCCGCGGCACGCGCATCCACCCTGCCCTGCGCCGAGATCCGCGCCGCCTTGCTCGAGGCCGGCATTCCGACGCGGCTGTCGAACTCGGCCGGCAGCTACCTCTGTAACGCGACGCTCTATTCTGCGCTCGGCCTTTGCTCCATCCCCTGCGGCTTCATCCATCTGCCCTACGCGTCGGAGCAGGTCGCCGAGCTGCTGCGCGACGGCAAGGGACCGCTCAATGGCGAGAGTCTCGCGCCGTCGCTGCCGATCGAGATGATGGTCGCGGCGGCGGAGATCGTGCTGGAGATTTCCGCAGCCGCTTTGGTGTCTGCCTAAGATTCCGAGGGCATGTCGGCCTTGAGCAGGATCGTGGTCGTGGCGCTGATATGGCGCCGCATCAGGCCGAGCGCCTTTTCCGCATTGCGGGCCAGCACTGCATCCATGATCGCCCGATGCTCGCCGTCCACGTCGCGGTCGCGCGCACCCAGCGGGATCGAGAGCCGGCGGTAGCGTTCGCTCTGTGCATAGAGCTGGGCATGGAGCCGCAGCAGCCACGGCGAGTCCGCACCATCGACCAGCGCCGCGTGGAAGCCGGCATGGGCCTCCGCCCATTCGTCGGCCGAGCGCGCCGGATCGGAGGCGACGCGTTCCGGCGTCCGCGAGAGGCGATGGAAGGCCGCGACCAGCCGCGCCTCCCAATCGACGGTGCCGACCTCGATCGCGCGCGTGAGACAGAGACCCTCGACTTCGATCCGGACCATCGTCAGGTCTTCGAGATCGGCGCGGGAGATCGGCGCTGCGCGAAAGCCGCGTTGCGGCTCGGCGACGACCAGCCCTTCCGAAGTCAGGCGCGACAGCGCTTCGCGGATCGCGCCGAGGCTGACCGCATGCTGCGAACAGAGATCCTGGATCTTCAACCGGCTGCCAGGCGCGATGCGGCACGCCAGGAGATCGGCGCGCAGAGCCTCGTAAGCACTCTGGGTCAGGTTCTGGCTGGACTCCCGGACCATCCGTTTCCCTTGGTCGCCCGCTGTGACGTCGCGAATATATTATCAATCCATCCTCCACAGATAGCAGAAAAATATATTTTCCGTTGACAAATATAATCGACCTGCGAAGCTTTCGGATCAGTTCCAGCCGATGTCCCGAGAGTCGATGCGACGCGAAAGCTCCATCCTGCTGATTTCGCCGGCCGTCCTGGTGATCGGGATCTTCATGCTGATCCCGATGCTGATCGCCTTCGGCTATTCGTTCATGACCGCGGATCCTTACGGCGGCGTGCAGGCGCCGCCGACGCTCGACGCCTATATCCAATTCTTTTATCAGCGGGATTTCGACGACAGCCTGGTCTTCAGCCCGGATTATCTCTTCATCATCCTGCGCTCGCTTTATCTGGCGGTCGCCACGACCGGCATATGTCTCGTGCTCGGTCTGCCGGTCGCCTGGTACATCGTCTGCCAGGACGCGGCGCGGCGGAAAGTGCTGCTGTTCTTCATCACCCTGCCGTTCTGGATCAATACGCTGATCCGCACCTATTGCTGGATCCTGATCCTGCGCGACGAAGGCCTGGTCAATAACGGGCTGCGCTGGCTGGGCATCACCGATCAACCGCTGCCATTGCTCTACAACGATGGCTCGATCCTGCTGGGGCTGGTCTACACCTTCCTGCCCTTCATGGTGCTGCCGATCTATTCGACGCTCGAACGGATCGATCCGCGGCTCATCGAGGCCGCTCATGACTTGTATGCCGGAAGGCTGCGGGTGTTCGGCCTGATCATCTGGCCGCTGGCGCGTTCCGGCGCGCTGGCCGGCGCCACGCTCGTCTTCGCGCCGGCCCTGGGCTCGTTCCTGGCGCCGGATCTGCTCGGCGGCGGCAAGAAGCTGCTGATCGGGAGTCTCGTGCAGATGCAGTTCACGTCGTCGCGAAACTGGCCGTTCGGTGCGGCGCTCTGCATGGCGATCACCGCCGTCATCCTGCTGGTGATGATGCTGCGCGCCTGGGCGGCGCCGAGCCGCGAGGCGCGCGCATGAGGCAGCGCGGCTTCAGCTGGCGGCATACGCCCGGGCTGCCAAGCTTCACCGCGGCGATCCTGGTCTTCCTCTATGCACCGCTGTTGATTCTGGTGATCTACGCCTTCAACGGCAGCCGCATGGTGACCGTCTGGCAGGGCTTCAGCCTGCAATGGTTCGCCGCGGTCGCAGAGAACAACGATATCCGCAACGCGGCAATCAACAGCCTGATCATCGCCTTCGCCGCCACCATCGCCTCGACCTTGATCGCCCTGGCCACCGCGATCGGTCTGGAGCGCGGCACCCTGCGCATGGGCCGCGCGGTCGTCACCGGCCTCGCATCCATGCCGCTGATCGTGCCGGAGATCGTGGTTGCGATCACCACGCTCGTGTTCTTCTCTGCAATCGGCATGCGCAACGGGCTGATCAATCTCATCATCGCGCACACCGTGTTCTGCATCCCTTTTGCGCTGCTGCCGATCCAGGCGCGGCTCAAGGAGATGGGGCACGTCCATGAAGAGGCGGGCCGCGATCTCTATGCCGATGAGTGGCGGCTGTTCCGTTACGTGACCCTGCCGATGCTGATGCCGGCGATCGGCGCCGGGGCGATCATGGCCTTCGTGATCTCGCTCGACGATTTCCTGATCAGCATGATGGTGTCGAGCGCGGGCTCGACCACGCTGCCGGTCTATGTCTACGGCATGATGCGGCTCGGCGTGACCCCGGAGGTCAACGCGATCTCGACCATCCTGCTCGGCATCTCGCTGGTCTTCGTGGCGACGGCCCTGTTCCTGGGCCGGCGGCCGCGCACTGCACTCTAGAAGCCCAATGAACAACAGAGGAGGGAAGTCATGAATTTCTGGACCAAGAACCTCGCCACGGTGCTGCTCGCGGCGCTGCCGCGGCTCGCCTTCGCCGACGCCGGCGAGCTGCATATCTACAACTGGACCGACTACACGTCGGACGAGATGGTGAAAAAGTTCGAGAAAGAGACCGGGGTCAAGGTCACCATCGACACCTATGACTCGAACGAGACCGCGCTGGCCAAGCTGAAGTCGGGCGCCGGCGGCTATGACGTCATGATCATCAGCAACGACTTCGTGCCGATCTTCGTGAAGCAGGGCCTGTTCCAGAAGGTCGGCGCCGGCCAAATGGCGAACTTCAAGAACGTCGATCCGCGCTGGCAGAAGCGGCCCTGGGATCCGGATGCCGAATACACCGTGCCCTGGGTCTGGGGCACCACGTCCTTCTCGGTCGATACCGCCGTCTACAAGGGCCCGACCGACACGCTGAAGACCCTGTTCGAGCCGCCCGCCGAGATGAAGGGCAAGATCGGCATGTTCGGCAGCCCCAGCGAAGTCATGTCGCTGGCGCTGGTCTATCTCGGCAAGCCGCAATGCAACGAGAACCCGGCGGACTTGAAGGCGTTGAACGCCTTGCTCGAGGCGCAGAAGCCCTTCGTCAAAGTCTACAATTCCGACGGCACGGTCGAGCGCCAGGTCGCGGGCGAGACGCTGATGCACCAGCAGTGGTCCGGCAAGGCGCTGGCGACAAGGGAGCAAAAGGCGAGCTTCAAATACGTCTACCCGAAGGAAGGCGCGGTGGGCTGGATGGACAATGTCGCGGTCCCGACCGGCGCGCCCGATCTGGAGAATGCGAAGAAGTTCCTGAACTTCCTGATGGATCCGGAGAACATCGCCCTGCAGCAGAAGTCCACCGGTTATCAGAGCGCCATCGCGGGCTCGAACAAGTTCCTGCCGCCGGAGATCGGCCAATCGCCGGAGTTCAATCCGCCCGCCGACTTGAAGATCACTTTCGCCCCGGCTTGCGAGGAGAAGGCGACCAGGGCCTATGACAAGATCTGGACCAAGCTGCGCCAGTAACGCCGATCCTGTATTCTTCCTCACCTTAGGTGCCGCCGCCCCAAGCGGCGGCACTCTTTTTTGCAGGTGAAGACAGTGGCGGAAATTTCGGCAATCGAGCTCACGCGTGACCTGGTGCGGTTGCGATCGGTCAACCCGCCGGGGGAGGAATCCGCCTGCGCGCGGTTGATCGCCGGGATCCTGGAGCCGGCGGGCTTTGCGGTCGCGATCCATGATCTCAGCGCAGACCGCAGCAATGTCGTCGCGGTACTGAAAGGCGAAGGCGCCAAGGAGCCGCTCTGCTTCACCGGTCATCTCGACACCGTGCCGTTCGGCGCCGCGCCGTGGCAATTCGATCCACTGGCCGCAACACGCGACGGCGACAAGATCTACGGCCGCGGCACCAGCGACATGAAGAGCGGTGTCGCCGCCATGGTGGTGGCGGCGCTGGAGATTGCGAAGCTGAAGGCGCGGGCGGCCGATCTGCTGTTGGTCTTCACCGTCGGCGAGGAGACCGGCTGCGACGGCGCGCGCTATCTCGCGGGGCTGAAGATCGTGCTGCCGAAGGCCGGGGCACTTGTCGTCGGCGAACCGACCGGCAATGTGCCGCTGATCGGGCATCGCGGTGCGCTGTGGCTCAAAGCCGCGTTCAAGGGCGTCACCGCCCATGGCTCGATGCCGGAACTCGGCGACAATGCGGTGCTGAAGGCCGCGCGCGGCGCCGTTCGGCTGCACGATCATCGCTTCGATACCGACAAGCATCATCATCTGGGCGGTCCTTCGATCAATATCGGTTCCCTGCATGGCGGGATGAACGTCAATTCCGTGCCCGATGCGGCCCAGGTCGAGATCGACATCCGCACCATTCCCGGCCAATCCAACGAGCAGATCCGCAAGGAAGTGATGGCCGTGCTCGGCGAAGGGGCCGAGGTTTCGAAGATCGTCGATGTCGGCGCCGTCGCCAGCAACCCGCAGAACGAATGGATCAGCGGCGTGTTCGATCTTTACGAACGCCGCAGCGGCCAGCGCATCGATCCCAAGGGCGCGCCCTTCTTCACCGATGCGTCGGTGCTGGTGCCGGCGATGGGCAATGTGCCGGCGTTGATCCTAGGTCCCGGCGAAACCGCGATGGCGCACAAGACCGATGAATATTGTTTCGCTTCGAAGATCGAGGCGGCGGTGGATTTCTATGTCGAGATCGCGAAGGGGTGGATGAGCTAGCCGCGCGCGACGCGCTTTTGCGGCGCCCGTGCCCGCGCCGGTGGTGCTTTCAATTCTGCCGAAAGCAGGATCGTCGTCGTGGCGCCCAAATGCGCGGCGAGGAGTTTCACGGCTTTGTCGGCATCGCGCGCCAAGGCGGCGTCCAGAATCTTCTGGTGCTCGTCGCCGATGTTGCGGCGGCGTTGGGCCATCGAGACCGAGAGGCGGCGGTAGCGTTCGCTCTGGTCGTAGAGCTGCTGGTGCAGGCGCATCAGCCAGGGACTCTGGCAGCCTTCAAGGAGCACGTTGTGGAAAGCGGCGTGGGCTTCGGCCCAGTCGTCGCTGGAGCGGACCGGATCGCTGGGTGCGCGTTCGGGCGTGCGCGAGAGGCGATGGAAAGCGGCGACCAGGCGCGCTTCCCAGTCGACATCGCCGAGTTCGATCGCACGGCGCAGGCAGAGCGAGTCGATCTCGATCCGGACCTTGGTGAGATCCTGCAGGTCTTCCGCCGAAATGGGTGCTGCGCGGAATCCGCGTTGCGGCTCGGCCATGACCAGGCCTTCAGAAGTGAGGCGCGAGAGCGCCTCACGGATGGCGCCGAGGCTGACCGAGAATTTGGTGCAGAGGTCCTGGATCTTCAGCTTGGCGCCGGGCGGAATCCGGCAGGACAGCAGATCGGCCCGCAATTCCTCATAGGCGCGCTGCGTGAGATTAACCGTGGGTTCGCGCGCCGCCGCCATGTCTCCGCCCGGAATGTCGCCTGGCCTCTCTTCTACAATAGGCCGCACGAGTCCCATAAAATATATTTTTCTTTGACAAATATACGGTTGCCGCGCCAGGATTGGCCCCAAGAACCGGACTAAGATGCCGGCAGCCAGCGGACAGAGGAGACACCGATGACCCGAGTTGTTTTCCGCAACGCCATGCTCTGGGACGGCACCGGCGCCGCCGCCTATCCGGCCGAAGTGCTGGTCGATGGCGGCAGGATCCGCAGCGTGGCCAAGACCCCGGGACAGCTCGCGGCCGAGGGTGCCACGCCGATCGACTGCAAGGGATTGACCTTGATGCCCGGCCTGGTCGAGGGCCATGCGCATATCTCCTTCGGCGGCGCGGTCAACGATTCCGATCTCGGCAACATCCCGCCGGAAGAGCATCTGCTGCTCACCATGCGCAACGCGAAGACGCTGCTCGATCATGGCTTCACGAGTGCGTATAGCGCGGCAACCTCGAAGCTTCGGCTCGACGTCGTCATTCGCAACGAGGTGAATGCCGGCCGCCTGCCCGGCCCGCGCATCAAGGCGGCGAGCCCGGAGATCACCGTGACCGCGGGGCTCGGCGACGAGCGCAAACACCACATGTACTACGAGAGCTTCGGCATGATCGCCGACGGGCCGGAGGAGATCGCCAAGGCGGTGCGGCTGTGCTGCCGCGAAGGCGTGGACAACATCAAGATCAACATCTCCGGCGACGATCTGGGCCCGCTCGCGCGCGGCGGCATCACCACCATGCGCGAGGACGAGGTGCAGATGGCGGTCGATGTCGGCCACGATTTCGGCAAGCGCATCAACTGCCATGCCCGCGCCGCAAAGTCGGTGAAGCGCGCGGTCAAATGCGGCGTCGACGTGATTTATCACTGCGAGAGCGCCGACGAAGAGGCGCTCGACATGCTGGAATCGGTGAAGGACAAGATCTTCGTCGGCCCGGCGATCGGCATCATCTACGGCACGATCTATGACGGCGAGCCGCATTTCTCGAAGGAATTTGCGCTTTCGATCGGCATGCAACGGGTGATCGACGACAGTCTCCGGGTCTATACCGAGCTTCGGAAGCGCGGCGTCCGGGTGGTGATCGGCGGCGATTACGGCTTCATCCAATCGCCGCAGGGCACCAACGCCAAGGACCTGAAGCATTTCGTCGACCTGCTCGGCTACAGTCCGAGCGAAGCCATGGTCTGCGCCACCAAGATCGGCGGCGAGATCATGGGCATGGGCGATGAGCTCGGCCAGGTGAAGGAAGGCTTCATCGCCGACCTGCTGCTGGTGAACGGCGATCCCTTGAAGGATCTCGCCATGATGGTCGATGCGGACAATCTCCTGGTCATCATGAAAGACGGCGCGCTCTACAAGGACAATTCTGCGGCAGCGAAGGCCGGCAAGCGCGCCGCCGAGTAATGGCGGTTCCCGAAGTTCCGATCGACGTCGATCCCATGACCGGGATCTGGCGCACCGACGGATTGCCGATGATCTATCTGCCGCGGCATTTCCTGGTGAACAACCACATCGCGGTCGAGGAAGCACTCGGCCGCGACGCCTACCGCGCGATCCTGCAGGCCGCCACGGAAAAATCGGCGATCCACTGGTGCACTGCCGAAGCGAAGACCCATGGCCTCAGCGCCGAAGCGACGTTCCGGCATTACTTCAAGCGCCTGTCCCAACGCGGCTGGGGTCAGTTCTCGGTCGATCGGCTCGACAGCATGGAAGGCCGCGGCGAGATCAGCCTCAAGAACTCGGTCTTCACCTTGGGTGCGCAGAACGGCGCGAAGCCGCCGCTCTGCTACATGTTTGAAGGCTTCATGGCCGGGGCCTTCCGCTTCCTGCTGGAAATGGCGCATCCCGACCGCGAAACCCGCGCCCTCGCCTGCGCCGAGATCCAATGCGCCGGCGACGGCGCGCATGATCACTGCCGGTTCGCGTTCAGCGGCTGAGCCTCGATCGCGCCCGAGAGATTCGGGAGCTGCGGAAAGCGAATGGACGTGATCACGGCTTCGGGACGCTGCTCTGCAATTGGCATCTCCGGCGATGCCGGCTGCAGTGCGGGTTGCGGCGGAACGGTAATCTGCACCATGAGCTGCCGGCGGTTCTCGTAGAGACCGCCGCATTCCTTCGCCGCCCGTTCGATACAGGCGATAGCCAGTGCGACGCTGTTGCGCTCGCAGCGATGCGCCAGCCGATCCAGCATCCGCAGCCGGACCATCTTATGCGTGATGCCGATCGCGGCGGCATCGCGCAGCAATGCCTGCCGCGTCGCTGCGTGGAGATCGCGCCAACGCTGCGCTGGCGGCTCCGAGCATTCGGGGTCGTAGCGATAGACCTGCTGGCGGCTGACCGTGACGCCGAATTGAGCGTTTACGGCGTCGGCCACTTGAGTGGGGGTGTCATAGCAGGCCAAAGCTTTGACGATGAACTCTTTTATCTCGTCCGGGAGGGTGGTCATTGACTCTCCATTCTGTAAACGTCCGGTCAACGTTGGGAGCTCGGTAGGGGTCGGCAACATGGGGGTCTCTCGAGCGGATGACGGGTGCGACATCGATCGCTTTTGATTGTGCTGAACGGGAACGCGGCACCACGGTGCCGGGAAGCAAAGCCCCGCGCGGGGGTGAGGATGCAGCGGACGCATCACAGCCACTGCACGAAGAAGTATAGTTCATCTTTTGTTCCCCGACAAGATGGAGCATGGGCAAACCGTCGCGAAACTCGAATTCCAGGGCCTTTTGGCAGAATCAAGCAATGCCAGCAAAGTCAGGTCTCGTCTTTGGCCCGGTGTACCAACTCGCCAAGGCGGATAACGCCGTGCCGTCCAAACGCGAGCGATGGAGGCGCAAGCCGGCTGCCGGGCTGTTGCCAGATATCTTCAAAACAGAGCTCAAGGAGTTTAGCGCCGTGACCCTTGGCGGGACTTCGCAGCAGCTCCTTGCTCTTGCCGAGCTTATTCGGCGCTATGGCGAAAGACCCGGCATGGGATCATGAGCATCCCAAGACGATTGAATACAATGGAAGCAGGGAGACGCGAAGATTCCTGATCACATGAATTCAGGTCTTCATCCCCCAAATTCGATTGAGACCGGTGCAATGATTGAAGAACTGACGATCGGGTTAGATGCCTGGATCATTCAGGACGGCAAATGGAGACTTCCATGTCGGGGGCGCCGCGGTGTTCGCGGTTGAGTTCTGGTCCCCCCCACTCCACTTGAGAAGATCTCTCGTCCCGATCCATCCGTTCCTTCAGCCCGGCATGTGGCCGGACGGCTAATTACAAAGATTTGCCAGTAGTGGGTGCGGGGTAGAGCGGTAGGCCTTCCTGGTTCCAGTAACGCTTTGAACGCTTGAACCACGATGATGCGATCTTCTTTGGGGTGTGCCGGTCGCGCGATGCGCCTGAAGAGCTCCGTCTTGATGTAGATCAATGATTGGTTGTCTGGCGGCCATGCTTGCTTTTACCGCCGTCGGCCGACCTTATTCACATTTGCTTTACGTCTATAAACCCATAATTCGGAGAGAGGGGACTTTGGGGTAGGTGCGTTTTGACCAGCGCGGCATTTCTGGCGTCTGCCGGCAGCAGCATGGCTCGCTCCGCAAATGGTCGGGCCAATGTAGAAGTCGATGCTCTGAAAGCGATGTTGCTCGCCCACAAGCTGTGGCTGCGCAATGAGCGCGGCGGCAGGCGGGCCGACCTGTCGCTGAAGGTGCTGCGCAACTACACGCTCCCCGGCATCGATCTGACCCGCGGCAAACTCACCGGCGTCCAGCTGATCGGATGCGATCTGTCCGATGCCAAGCTCTTCGAGGCCGACCTGTTCGGCGCCAACCTCGCCAAGACGATCTTTCTCCGCGCCGATTGCCGCGGCGTCGACTTTCGCGGTGCGCAGCTTTCCGGCGCCGATTTCAGCGAGGCCAAGCTCTCCGGCTGCGACTTCCGCGACGGCATGCTGATGGTCAGCGTGGACGGATCCGCCAGGCCCGCCGAGCATGAAAAGGACACCGACACCGGCGCCAAGATCGGCATGACCCGCGCCAATCTCGAAGGCGCGCGGCTCCGTTCCGCCGTCGCCCGGAAGGCCGATCTCTCCGGCGCCAACCTGCGCGGCGCTGATCTCACCAATGCCGATCTGACCGAAGCCTCGCTCAAGGACGCAGATCTGCGCGGCAGCAATCTCAGCGGCTGCAACCTGACCGGCGTCAAGATGAACCGTGCCAATGTCGAAGGCGCGAAGCTCGACGGGGCGAAGCTGAAGGACACCAACATCCACGGCGTGGCCATCGACAAGGCCCTGTTCGACCACCTTGACATCAGCGAAGCCATCGCAGTGGACGATTCCACCGAAGCCGCTTTAAGCATCCGCGATCGGCTGATCGCGCACGAGCTCTGGGTCTCGAGCAACGGGGCGGAAGGCGAGCGCGGCGATTTCAAGGGCGCCGATCTCTCCGGCGTCGATTTCAGCGACCGGAATCTGAGCGCGGCGGTGTTTCAGAATGCGCGACTGCGCTCGACCACCTTCCTGCGGTCGATCATCGAGCTGGCGGATTTCAGCGGCGCCGACCTGACCGCGGCGAATTTCACCCGCGCCACCCTGCGCGGCTCCAATTTCACCGAGGCGATCCTGCATCGCGTCGATTTCCGCAACGCCGACCTCCGGGTCAATGTCGCCAATCTGCCCAACGGCATGACGCGGGAATTCCCCGTGACCTTTGTCAATTGCAAGCTGGGCGACACCAACTTCACCGACGTCGAGTTCGACCGCGTGAAGGCCGCGAACCTGAAGCTGCACGGCGTCATCGCCGGAAAAGACTTCCTCGCTCTGCTGCAGCGTTAGGGCCGAGCACCCGACCCGCGCCCAGCGCCCGGTAGCGTGATCTCTACAGGCGCGATCGTGAAGCCTCCCTGTTCACCCCTCACCATCGATGGCTGCTAAGGAGTTCTCCTTAGCGGCGACGCTCTCATTTCCTGATCCAGATCATTGCGGTGAACCTATCGGGCAGTCAGTGTAAAAGCATGTCGCACGTTCCCCGTACCCGAACCCTTGTCCTCGTCGTCGATGACGACGCCGACGTGCGAGGCTCCGTGCGTATTTTGCTGGAATCCAAGGGGTATCTCGTCAGCGTCGCGGGGAGTGCCGGCGAAGCGCTCGGGGAGGTTCGTTCTCAGCGACCCGACGTCATCCTCACCGATATCTATATGCCGCTTGGTGATGGCTACGAGCTGATTTCAGCGCTCCGCAGCTTACGTGACGACATCCCCGTCATTGCAATGTCCGGAGGCCCAGCCATAACGAGCCTTCCGAATCAGCTCGCCATGGCTAGTCGAATGGGGGCCACTGACACAATTCAGAAGCCCTTCGTTTCCGCTGAACTCGTCGCGGTCATTGAACGCGTCGTCCACGGACGACCATGTCTGCGAACCTGATAATGGCGGATGGCCAACAGCAGACATTTTATAGATCGACCGACTATTCTTTCTCTGGCCCCAATTTCCCTCCTGATCCCAATTTCACACCGGGAACAGTTGGCGGGCAGCTTGATGGTGTCGCGGTCGGGGGAAACATCCAGAGTGAAGAGTGCGGGCGCCGGAGGGAATGCGCGCCGCCCGTTCCGCTTTGCGCTGCAGCATCCGGATCGCGCCGCGTCACGAATCCGTGTCTGACTCCGGCGCAACGGCGGCGTATGCTGAGGGCGAAGACGGGTCGCGGGCCTTTGCCTCGACCGTTGTCTGACTTGGGCGTTGGCCGCGAGCCGCCTTCTGTTGTGCCGGCCGCCCATCGATGATGCGGCCCCTGCGAAGCCGATGACCTCTGGAACCACGTTCGGAGGAAGCATCATGAACGAGCAGACAATCAGAAATCCCGTCGAGTGCGTGATAGATGAACTGCGCGACTTGGCGCGGGGCGTCGAGCACGCCGGCCGGTCCATCGAACACACGTCAACGCACCTGTTCTCCGGGCCCCTGGCCGTCAGCAAGATCGAGATCGGCGACCTCCGGGACGTGCTGGCCAGGGGCTTCGATGACTTCATGGCCTATCGCACCGACATCATCTTCCTCATCGCGATCTATCCGCTCGCCTCGCTGGCGATCGGCGCAGCCGCATTGGAACACGCGTTCATCCCGATGCTGTTCCCGATCGTGTCGGGGTCGGTCATCCTGGGGCCGTTCGTCGGCGTCTTCCTCTATGAACTGAGCCGGCGGCGCGAGCACAACCTCCAGCATCACCACGGCGACAATCACAGCTGGGCCAATGCCCTGACCGTGACGCGCCGGCGCAACTTCGGTGCGATCATGCTGCTCGGGCTCATGCTGGTGGCGATGTACCTGGTCTGGCTCGGCACGGCGTTCTGGATTTACCGCGTGACGCATGGACCGCAGGCCATCGAATCGGTCGGCCGGTTCGTGCAGGACCTGTTCCTGACCCAGGCCGGCTGGTGGCTGATCGGGATCGGCCTCGCCGTCGGTTTCCTGTTTGCGGTGCTGGCCCTGATGATGACGGTCGTGTCGTTCCCGCTGCTGATCGACCGCGACGTCGGCCTCGGCACGGCGGTGGAGACCTCTTTCCGTGCGGTCCGGATGAACCCGGTGCCGATCGCGGCCTGGGGCCTGGTGGTGGCGGGTGGCTTGGTCGTTGCCGCGATCCCGCTGCTGATCGGGCTGGCGATCGTGATGCCGGTCCTGTGCCATGCGAGCTGGCATCTCTATCGCAAGCTCGTACCGCGCCAGCATGAGGCGCATTGAGCAAGGCCGAGGATAGTTCTGGGGACACGATCTTAATGTGTCCCCGGAACTCCGCTCGCTTTCACCTCATGCACCAGGGCCGAACTGTCGTGCCGCGCCGTCAGGCTGCGGCGTGGACGCTCTTCAACACCTCGGTGACGCCGTTCACGGCGATTTGCGTTCCGACGCAGAGCAGCAGGAAGGCGCAGAGGCGCGTCACGACCTGGGCCTTGCTGCGGCCCATGAAGGCGACCAGCCGGTCGGCGAAGGAGAAGAAGAGCCAGATCATCAAGGCGACGCTGAGGGCCGCCGCCGAGGCCCCCAGCACATAGGCGAGACCGCCTGAGCCGACGGTCGGCCGGTAGGAGCCGATGGCGATCGCGACCGAGATGGTGCCCGGCCCCGCGGTGAACGGGATGGTCAAAGGGAAAAACGCGACGGCGTCGATGCCCGCGGATTCCTCCGCCTGCTGCTGCTTTCTTTCCTCGGTCTGTTCCGGCGCCTGCAGCAGGATCCAGGCATTGATGGCCACCACGACGCCACCCGCGATCCGCAGGGCCGCCATGCCGATGCCGAAGAATTCGAGGACATAGGCGCCGCCCCAGAGCGCCACCAGCATCACCATGGCCGAGTAGAAGCCGATCTTGCGCGCCAGTGTCATGCGTTCGGCATGGGACCGGTTCGAAGTCGCCGCGCTGAAGATGAAGGCGGTGCCGATGGGATTGACGATGGCGAATAGGCCGGAGAGCGCCAACAGATAGGTCTGGACCGAGATGTCCGGCGCGTTCATCGGGCTCTCTCACGGCGGCGTTTCTCTCCGAACCTATCACGCGCGCCCGGGTCTTCAATTGGACCTGGGGGAAAGGCCGAGGCGCAGGACGTAACGGCGGGCCTCTGGCCCCGGATTCTCTCCCCAGCTTCATTCCCAGCCACACCTCACACCGGCGCTACAAGCTGGAATTGCATTCGCGCTTGTCGGCACAACGGAACTTATGGAAAAAATCATGCGGGGGCCTGCTCGCGAAGAGAGCCGGTATTGTATCGTGGGGACTTCATGCAGTTGCATCGGTGTGTCAGGCCCGATCTGCCGCCGCTGGCCTGGCTGCTCGAGATCGACGGCTCGATCGAGAACCACCAACTCCATTGCGGCCGCAGCGTCGTTGTCGCGCCCGCGGCCTTCTTCGAGGGTGCCTGGCCGGGCAGGCTCGCCGGAATGGATTTCGCTGCCGCTGCAGAAGTCTTCGGCAGCGGCGGCGCGCTCGGACCGGACGGTTGGACCATCGTCACCCCGAGCACGACGCTTGAAGCCGTGTTCTGCCGTCGCGACCAGGACGTGGTCAGCGTCAGCAATTCCCTGCCCTTCCTGCTGGCGCATCACGGCGATGCGCTTGATCCCGGCTTCCTCGAGTACCACCGCACCTTCTTCGACATCATCCACGGCATCGATCGATCGCCGATCGTCTTTCCTTCACGCCGGTGCGCGGCGATCCAGGGATATTTCCACAGCAATTTCACGATCGGCCGCGCGCTCGAGGTGACCGCGCGGCGCAAACCCGTGGCCCCGCGCTTCGCGGATTTTGCCGCCTATCGCGGCTATCTCGCCGCCACGGTCAAAGCCACGCTTGAGAATGCGGCCGATCCGGCCCGACCGGCGCCTTATGCCGCGCTCACGACGGCGTCGCGCGGCTATGATTCCGTGGCCGGCGCGGTGATCGCGCGGGAAGCCGCGGGCAAGGAAGCCATCACCCATGGCTATGCGCGCCGCGCCTTCGGCAAGGTCGATCCCGACAGCGGCGAGGAGATTGCCAGGTCGCTCGGCCTCGAGGTGCAGGTCTTTGACCGCACGGCTTATCTCGACCGGGCGGATCTTTCGGCCAATCCCGAAGCGGAGTTCCTGAGCCATGGGCTCAAAGGCGTCGATGTGAACTTCCTCTCCTTCGAGCCGGTGCTGCGGCACCGCGTGCTGTTCACCGGCGTCCACGGCGACACCGTCTGGGACAAGAACAAGCAGCCGAACGCGGTGATGGCGCGCGGCGATCTTTCCGGTGCTTCGCTGGGCGAGTTCCGCCTGCGGGTCGACTTCATCCATCTGCCGCTCCCCTTCATCGGTGCGCTCCGCCATGCGGATCTGCACGCGATCGCCAACAGCCCGGAGCTCGCGCCGTATTCCATCGGCGGCGGGTACGACCGGCCGGTGCCGCGCCGCATCGCCGAAGAAGCGGGCATCGCCCGATCGGCTTTCGGCATGGCCAAGAAAGCGACCGCGCTGCTGTTCTTCGGTTTTCAGCCGGGCCTCAAGGACCAGCTCTCGCAATCGACCCGTCGATCGCTGCGGCGCTTCGCGGCGCGGTGGCGGGTCACTCTTGCACAGCGCCGGCGACTGCTGTGGAACGCGCTGACGGCCATGATGGTGAATTGCACGCGCCTGGTCGAAAAACGCATCGGCATCGCCCGTCGCCTGGGTCTCGGGGTACCGCTCGGCGCGCTGCTGTCGGCCCTCGATCTCGACACGGTTGACACGCCGATGACCGTGATGACTCTGCACTGGGCGATGAGCGAGATGACCGCGCGCTATTCGAAGGCCATTCGCGGCACGCGGTTCGAGTCCGGTTCGTCGCGACCGGTCGATACCGCAGGCGCATCGCAGCACACCGCACCGCAAGCCATGCAGAACAGCGACGGCATCGTGCCCTAGCGCGCCCGCCCGGCCGCTCAGCCGCCCATATTGGCAAGCCGGGCCTTGGCCGCCGCGAATTCGAGCGTGTAATAGACGCGGGTCGCGAGCGCCGCCTCGAGCGCCTGGCGCGCCGCGTCCTTGTCGCCGGAGAGATAGGCCCATTCGCCGGCGAACAGATTGAGCGTGCACAACTGCTGGGATTCGACGTTCTCGTCCTGCGCCTGGGCCGAAGCGCGTGCGAGCGCTAGACTGGACGTGCCGGAAAGCGTGTCGAAGACCGGTCCCGGCCAGGCGGCGCCGTAAGCATGGCGGCCGGCCTGCAGCGCCTGGGTGGCGCCGGCGGCATCGCCCTTCGCCTTCATGATCAGCGCGTTCCAGAGTGCTGCGGTCGGATCGTCACTGATGGCAGCGGCGTGAGCCGCCGCGGCATCATCGTCGCCGGCGTAGTAGTTGACCGCCGCCAGAATGAGCGAATGGCGGCCGGCATCCGCCTTGCGCCCGCGTTCCAGGGCCACTTTCGCCGCAACGAGGTCGCCGCGCGCAAGCTCGATCTCGCCCAGCTTCTCGTAATAGGCGGCATCGTTCTTGCCGAGCAGCGCGCTCGTCACCTCGAGCTTTGCCGTCTCGAAATCGCCGAGGCCGATATAGGCGATGCCGCGCTGAAACACGATGTCCGGATTCCGGGGATCGAGCTGCGCGGCCTTGTCGAACGCGGCGCGGGCTTCCGGGAAATGCAGCTGATCGAGCCGCACCAAGCCGATGTCATAGTAGATCGTCGGATCGCGCGGCGCCAAAGACGCCGCCTGCTTGTACTTGCCGACGGCTTCGTCATAGCGCCGCGCCTGGGTGAGCGCCGCGGCGAGACCGCCCAAGGCAGCGAGCTTCGCCCTCGCCTCCGGACCCGCCTTCTCCACCAGCCGCTCGCAGGCAGCGACGCGATTGTCCGGCTCGACTTGCGAGGTGGTCGGACAGACCCCCTCGTCCGGCGCGACCGGCGCGGCCGAGCTCTGCTGGCCGCTGGGCGCAACCGCTGCCGGCCTGATCGGCGTTGCCGGTGGTGTCGTTGCCGGGAGCGTCGGCTGCGTCGTCGCCGGCAACGTCGGTTGAGTCGTTGCCGGGAGCGGCGTTGTCGGTGGAGTCGTCGCCGGTAACGTCGTTGCCGGGAGCGTCGGTTGCGTCGTCGCCGGCAGCGGTGTGGTCGGTTCCGTTGCCGGCAGCGGCATTGCGGTTTCCGGCTGATCGCTGACGACGCTGTGATGCATGTAGCCGACCTGCCCGCCCGCAACCTCCACGCGCCACCACCGGCGATCCGTGGAAAGACCGGTCGCCTGCACTTCCGTGTCGGGTTCCAGCTTGACGACGAGTGCCGCCTTGGGATCCGGCGCGGCGCGCACCTGTCCGCCGTCCTTGGCATAGACGGTGGCGTCCTTCGCTTCGAAGGTCAGGCCTGGCGCAGGCGTGGGAGCCGGCGGCGCCGCTTCCGTCGTCAGCTGTTCCAGCGGTGCCGGTAGCGGCGGTGGCGGTTCCGCCGTTTTTGCTTCGGCCGGCGCAGGCTGCGCCGGCGGCGGCACCGGCGCGGCCGCGGGGGTGGGCGCGGGTGGGCTGAACTGCTCGACGCGCAGTCTGGCGACATCGACGAACTCGCCGTTCGGATATTTCTCGAGATAGGCGCGGTAGTCGTCGGCTTTCTTGCTGGCCTTGATCGAATTCCAATAGCTGATGTCGGCCTGCTGCGGATCGACCACGACCGGTGCGGGCGGGGCGGGAGCCGCCGCGTATTTCTTCATCCGGAGCTTCGCGAGATCGGCGAAGCTGCCGTTCGGATATTTGTCGAGATAGGCTTGATAATCCTCGGCCTTCTTGCTGTCCTTGATCGCGTTCCAGAAGGCGAGCTCGCTCCCCGCCTGCGCCATTTGGAGAGACAGCGAAGCCGCCGGATCGGCCAAGACCGGCAGGTTCAGGAGCAAAGCGGCCAGCCCCAGGGCGGAAAAGTAGAAATATCTCAAGTGCATGCGCCTCCGGGTATCCTGGTCGGAACGCTCGAACGTCTCAATGTCCAATTTGTTCCGACTCTGAACCCGCTGAGCCTCGGCTTCGATACGAAAACCCCACCAGTTTTCGGCGATGTAGACCGGCGCCTGTCTCGCCAATGTCACAGTCACTCGCCCCTCAATCCTGATCGATGCCGACGCCGGAAGGCTGCAAGCCAGCGACGCGGCGGCTTTTGACCGGGCCCGGGCCTGAAGTGGACCCGTGATTTTCTCGGAAGTGGTATTTTACAAGGGTCCGCCTTATGGCGCACATCCTGCGCACGCATTTCACGCTCAGGATTTTCCCCATGGATCTCAAGAACTGGAGGGGCGTTCCGCGCCCGGAACGCGCGCCCATCGCGGGGCGCTATGCGCGCCTCGAGCCGCTGGACCCGGCGCGGCATGGCGCCGATCTGTTCGCCTCGGCGCGCGCCGTGGGGGCGGAAGAGCGGTTCCGCTATCTGTTCGAGGAGGCGCCGGACGATCGGGCGGCCTTCGATGCCTGGATGGAGAAGGCGGCGGCCGGCGGCGATCCCTTGTTCTTCGCCGTGATCGACCAGCGGACCGGTCGTGCCGAGGGGCGGCAGTCCTTGATGCGGATCGACCCCGTTCATGGCGTGATCGAGATCGGCAACATCCTCTGGGGGCCGGCGATCGCGCGCAGCCGCATCGCCACCGAAGCCTTGTTCCTGTTCGCGCAATATGCCTTCGCTCTCGGCTATCGCCGCTTCGAATGGAAGTGCAACAACCTGAACGAACCCTCGAAGCGTGCGGCCGCGCGCTTCGGCTTCACCTTCGAAGGCATCTTCCGCCAGCACATGGTGGTCAAGGGCAAGAACCGCGATACGGCCTGGTTTGCCATCACCGATCAGGATTGGCCGCGGCTGAAGGCGGGCTATGACAAATGGCTGCGACCGGAGAACTTCGACGCGTCGGGACAGCAGATCGCCAAGCTGAGCTTTGCAGAAGGAACATCATGATGGCTGCCGCCGCTGACATCGTGATCCGGCCGATCCGGCGCGAGGATCACGCTGCCTGGATGCCGCTTTGGCGCGGATACCAGGAATTCTACAAGGTCGACATCGCCCAGGAGGTGTCGGCCACCACCTTGGCGCGGTTGCTCGACCCGGCGGAGCCGGTGAACGGCGCGCTGGCCTGGCAGGGCACGCGCGCGGTCGGCATGGTGCATTATATTCAGCACCGATCCACCTGGACGATCGGCAATTACTGCTATCTCCAGGACCTGTTCACCGCGCCCGACCTGCGCGGCGGCGGCGTCGGGCGCAAGCTGATCGAACATGTCTATGACGTGGCGAAGCAGGCCGGTTGCGCGCGTGTCTATTGGCTGACGCATGAGAGCAACGAGACGGCGATGAAGCTCTACGACCGGATCGCCGACAAGCCCGGCTTCGTCCAATATCGGCGCGTGCTTTAGACTAGCGTTCGGAGCGGACGATCTTCGGCGCCGTGCCGCCGCCGGCCTGATCGGCGAGCCAGCTCATCGTCTTGTCCACATAGCCGAACACGTCCTGGCTGCGACGCTCCCATTCGGACGGCGGAGCCGGGCGCGCGGCTGCGGCGACCGGCGCCGGGGCGGGCGGCGGGTTGGTCTTCGCCACCCGGATTTGGGTGACGGCATCCTGGCGGACATAGCCGAAGTGCCCGCCGGCGAGCGAAACCTGCCACCAGGCACCATCCGTCGAGCGTGCAACGGCGCGGAGCGGCGCGTCGGCGGCGAGCTTTGCCAGGACATCGGCCGTCGTGCTCGGCGCCGCGCGCAGCCGCGTGCTGTCTTTTGCATAGAGCGTCGTTTCGGTGGCGATGAAGGCCGGCGTCGGCGCTGAAGGCGCCACGGCGTCCATCGCCGCGATCTCCTGCGCGATGAGATCCGTTGCGGCAGGCTCCGGTTCCGCGCGCAGGGTGGCTTGGTTCAGCGCGAGGAAGGGGATGGGGCTGAGACGCGGGTCGTGGTTCGGCGTCGCGACCGGCCCCACTGTCGGATGCTCGACGAGGCCGGCGTGTTGCGGGTCACGGTCCGGCGCCGCGAGCGCGCCCACGGCAGCCGAGCCTCCATGCGGCGGCCCCACATAGACTTGCACGGGATCGACATCCGGCGCCAAGGCGAGATAGGAGATGGGCGTGACGGCGACCGCGGCAAGCAGGATGAAAGCCAGGATCATGATCGGGTGCATATTCGGCGCCCCCGCCCTCATCGCAGACATCTCTGCCTCTCTGTTGCCAACCAGCGCTCCGCTGTTATTAACCCAGCTGCGCGGCCTGAGTTTCCTAGAGCCGAACAAAGAGAGCAAGGGCTTGATTAGCCTTGAGATTGGCGCCGCCACCGCCTGCCGCGCGATAAACCTGAGCTGAGGCTACCCCGCGGCCGTCACGCGCCAGATCACATCTCCGACATCATCCGCGACCAGCAGGGAGCGACCATCGGGGCCGATCGTGACACCGACCGGGCGGCCGTAGGACGCGCGCTCGTCCGGGGCGAGGAATCCGGAGAGGATGTCCCGCGGCGGGCCGGAAGGGCGGCCGTTCGCGAAGGGCACGAAGACGACTTTGTAGCCGCTCAAGGTGCTGCGATTCCAGGAGCCGTGCTGGCCGATCGCCATGCCCTCCGGAAATCCGGGGAAGAAGCCGGCCGGCAGCCAGCAGAGGCCGAGCGACGCGGTGTGCCCGCCCAGTGCGTAGTCCGGTGTCAGCGCCTTTGCCACCAGGGTCGGATTCTGAGGCACGCGGTCGTCCACCGTCTGTCCCCAGTAGCAATAGGGCCAGCCATAGAAGCCGCCCTCGCGCACCGATGTGAGATAGTCGGGCGGCGTTTCGTCGCCGAGGCCATCGCGCTCGTTGACCACGGTCCAGAGCACGCCGGTGCCGGGCTCGAAGGCGAGGCCCACCGGGTTGCGCAAGCCGCCGGCGAAGATGCGGCTCTGGCCCGTCGTGAGATCGAGCTCGTGGATGGCGGCGCGGCCGTCCTCGGCTTCCATGCCTTCGTCGGCGATGTTGCTCAAGGAGCCGACGCCGATGAAGAGCTTCTTGCCATCGGGGCTCGGCAGCAGGCTTCGCGTCCAATGGCCGCCGGGCTTCAGTTGATTGAGCTGCCGGCCCGGCGCCGTGATGCGCGTGCACCCCGTGGTGTAGGGATAGGCCACCACGCCGTCGGTGTTGCCGACGTAGAAGGTGTCGCCCAGCAAGGCCATGCCGAAGGGCTGCTTCAGCCCTTCCAGGAATCTCTCTTGGACCTCGGCGACGCCGTCGCCATCGGCGTCGCGCAACAAGGTAATGCGATTGGGGCTGACCCCAACGGCGGCGGCGCGCTTCATGGTGCTGACCATGGCGTAGTCGAAGATATTGCTGATCCCGCCGGGCAGGAACAGGGCTTCGGCGACGGTCACATCGCCGTTGGGCAGCACGGAGATCCAGCGCGGGTGCTTGAGACCGGTCGCGGCGAAGGCGTTGACCTTGAGCCCCGGCGCCGCCACGGGCAATTGGCCCGGCGCCCAGCCCTTGGCCGTCGGCATCTTCAGCGTCGGGATGTTGCCCTGGGGCTTGGCGGTCGGAATCGCGGGATTGCTACCGACCGCGGGCTCGGACGGAACGCCCTGCATCCGCCGCCAGGCGATCGCCGCCGCACCCACCAGCGCCACCAGGCGCGCGAACAAGTCCTGAAAGCCCATACTTCACCCCGATTGTTTGCGCGCATACTATGCGAGGGATGCTGATCAAGGCCAGGAGATCGACATGGCGCGCGCGCTCTACGACATTCCGCTGAAAAGCATCGACGGGCAGGAGACCAGCCTCGCAGCCTATCGCGGCAAGGTGCTGCTGGTGGTCAATGTGGCCTCGGAATGCGGGCTGACCCCGCAATATGAAGGCTTGCAGGACCTCTATGCGGCGAAACGCGCGCAGGGTCTCGAGATCCTTGGCTTCCCGGCGAACAATTTCGGCGCCCAGGAGCCCGGGACCGAGGCCCAGATCGCGGCGTTCTGCACGACCAAGTTCGGCGTCGAGTTTCCGATGTTCGAGAAGATCTCGGTGCTGGGCGCCGACCGCCATCCGCTCTACGACGCTTTGGTCGCGGCCCAACCCAAGGCCGAGGGCACGGAGGCGATGCGCAAGGAGCTGATCGAATACGGCGAGAAGCCGGCGCCGGAGTCCGATGTGCTGTGGAACTTCGAGAAGTTCGTGATCGGCCGCGACGGCACGGTCATCGCCCGCTTCTCGCCGGACATCACGCCCGACGATCCGCGCCTTAGCAAAGTGCTGGACCGCGCGCTCGCGGCCAAGGCGGGGTGATCAACCCTTCCTTTGGCCGAGCGGCAAGACTTGCGCGGAGATGATGGAGGCGCCGAAGTAATCCTCCACCCCGATAAACTGCCTGACGTCCGAACCGCCCGCGCTGACCGGAAACAGACCGAACTCGAAGGTGAATGTCCCGCCCGCGGTGGTCGGTTCGGTGATGGAGCCGAATACCGGCTTGCGGCTGGCGCTGGCCGCGGCGTACTGGTGCTGCCATTCGCTGGTACTGCCCAGAGCGATCAATTCGTCCAGATATCGACCCGTGAAATCGAGGCCGGTGAACTGCGCGACGCGCGTCCCCACCAACCGATAGCGGACGCGGAAGGGATCCGGCTCGATCTCCGCGACCACCAGGTTCGGCATCAGCGCCTTGTATTCGGCAGGATCAAAGGAGCGACGGTCGGGAATTCCGCCGGCTGCCTGGTTCGAGATCCACCAATCGTTCAGGTCACGAATCATCCTGGATTTGCATTGACCGACGTCGGTCCATGTGAACACAGCGTCACTCCGCGCTCTCGCGCCTGTCCTTGGCTTCCCGCGGCTCACCCTATGGGTCCGTCGACATCGGCGCAAGCCGGCATCGGACGCGACCGAACAGCGGGTTATGGCTCGACCCGATACAGGCGCCAGCGCTTCGGCACGCCTTTGAGTTGATGAGAGCCGCGGTCCTTGAAGCGGGTGTCGGAACTCGCCAGCAGCTCCTTGACCGCACGCGAGACCAGGACTTCGCCGGGGCGCGCCTTCGCGGCGACCCGCGCGCCGATGTGGACCGCGAGACCGATCACCTCCGCGCCGCTCACCTTGTATTCACCGGCGTGCATGCCGACCCGGAGCTCCAGCCCCAGGGTGCGCACGGCCTCCTGCATGGCGGATGCGCAGCGGATCCCGGCGGTCGGTTCACGGAAGGTCGCCAGCACTCCGTCTCCGGTGGTCACGACCTCCTTGCCCTTGCAGCTCTTGAGCGCCTTACGGACCGCGGCGTAGTAATGCTCCATCACCGTGGCCCAACGCGCATCGCCGAGCCGCGCCGCTTTTTCGGTGGAGCGCACGATGTCGACGAAGAGGATCGTGGCGAGCGCCGGTTCGACATCCACCGTGCGGGCGGCGGCGCGGCGCTTGGCGGCGATGTCTCCCGTCAGCGGTTGATAGTTGTGGCTGCGGCGCTTGGTGATCGCGGATTTGATATAGGCATTGGCCCGCTGCACGGTGCCGCACCGCACGGTCTTCTCCCGCGGCGACATCGTCCACGAGACCTTGCGCCGGTCGCCGACGCCCTGCACCTCGACGGCGCCCCATTTCAGGACCACCGTCGTGCCGGCCCGCCGGATGCACCAGGCCTTCGACGTGTAGCCGGAGACGTTCTTTTGATGGACTCCGACGCGCAGAAACTTGGGCATGTTCAGGCCGGGTCCGATTTGATGGGATGCCTGTCGCCTGACTTGAGGCGGATGAGCAGATCCTGAAAGCGCGGCAGCGCACGCAACGGATCCATATCGGGATCTTGCGACATCCATTCCGCCATGACGCCGGGCGTACCCGGACTCATCTGCTCCAGGCAATCCAGCGCCGGCTCAAGATCGCCGATCTGCGAATAGAAGCAGGCCAGGTTGTAGGAGACCAGCATCTCGCCTTCATTGAGCAGGGCGGCGCGGTTGGCCCAGGCCCTGGCGCGCTCGGGTTCCTCCAGCGCCGCCAGCAGAGCCGCACCGTATGCCAGGCCATCGGCGTGATCCGGCTTCGCCTTGATGGTCTGTTCGACCCGCCGCAGCCCCTCCAACCAGCACGGCCTGGCAAGATCCTTCCGGCCAAGCGCCTCATAAGCGGCGCCGGCCTGACTCGGCGGACGAAAATCGTCCGGCGCGAGTTCCGCCGCCTTCAGATAATGCGTGATCGCCTTCTCGATCTCGCCCCAAGTGAAGCAGTGGCGCGCATAGAGGTAATGCGCGTCGAAGCAACTGGGGTCGAGCGACAGCGCGTTCAGAAACTCGATCGCGGCGTCGGGCTTGCGCCCGAGCGTGTGGTAGGCGAAGCCCAGGGCGGCATGTGCTTCGGCGAGCCCGGGCTCGAGCTCCAGTGCACGCTTGGCGTTGGCAAGGATGTCTTCGGGAGCGCCGGGCGAATCACTCAGGAACTGAAGATAGCACTCGCAGCTGGCATGCGCGGCGAAGGCCCGCGCGTAAGTGGGATCGAGCGTATAGGCCTTCTCGAAGAGCCGCCGGGCGGTCTTCAGGGTGCGGACCATCTGGCCTTCATGCACCATCGACCGGGCGATCAGGTAGATCTCATAGGCCTCCGGATTCGCGGTCGGCTTGCCGCTGATCGCCTTCTCCTCATTCGGAAGCAGCTCGACCTTCAAGGCATCGACGATGCTCTTGGAGATCTCGTCTTGAATTGCAAACACGTCCTCGAGTGTGCGGTCGAAGCGTTCTGCCCAGAGATGCAGGCTCTTGGCGAGATCCGTCAGCTGGGCACTGATGCGGATCCGGTTGCCGGCCTTCCGCACGCTGCCCTCGAGCACGTAATCGGCCCGCAAGTCGCGCGCGATCTGCTCGAGGCGCATTGCCTTGCCCTTGAAGGAGAAGGCGGTGTTGCGCGGGACCACGGCCAGGCCTGAGACCTTGGAGAGGTCGGTGATGATGTCCTCGGTGATGCCGTCGCTGAAGAATTCCTGCTCGACCTCGCCACTCATGTTGGTGAAGGGAAGGATGCACAATGAGCGCCGGTTTTCGGCAGCGTGAGGCACCGGGGCGGTCGGCAACGGCACCGCGGTCGCCGCGATTCCATTGCGCCGCACCGTGAACACGCGCACCGGTCGCTCGATGTTCTTCAGCTGCCGTTCGCCCTGGTCGTCGAGCTCCAGGGGAATCTTGCCGACGATGTGATCCCGGACCGATGCGGAGACCGCGATGCCGCCCGGGCTGGCGAGCTCCTGCAGACGCGCGGCAATATTGACGCCGTCGCCATAGATGTCGTCGCCATCGACCATGACATCGCCGAGATTGAGGCCGATCCGATAGCGGATCGGCTCGTCGCCGGATGGGGGTGCGGGTTGTTGATCCATGGCGCTCTGGATCTCGATCGCGCAGGCGACGGCCGCGACGATGCTGGAGAACTCCACCAGCGATCCGTCGCCCATCAACTTGACGACGCGTCCACCATGGGCGGCGATCTGCGGCGAGACGACGTCGCGGCGATTGGCTTGCAGGCGATCCAGCGTGCCGGCCTCGTCACGCTCCATGAGGCGCGAGTAGCCCACCACGTCCGCTGCCATGATGGCGGTGAGGCGGCGCTGCATGGGCTGGGCCATTCGATGGACATCCCCGGGAATGCCGACGCGCGAAGTCAGCTCAGGAGTCTATGACCGGGATATCGTGCTGTCCACAGGCAGTCGGGCGTCACGCCAGGGCCGTTTGCGCCTCAGGCAGCCTTGATCTTGGTGTCGGTCTGCGGATAGCGGAACTTGGTGTCGGTGAGCCCCGCGGCGTCCGACAATTCCGCCGCCAGCAGCTGCGCCGTCAGGATATCGAGGATGCCCTGGGCGGCGGCGGTCTTCTGCGCGGGCACGGTCATGACGGTCAGCAGCGGACCCTCGGCGACATCGGCGCGGGTCGTCACCAGCAGAACGGGACAGCCGATCTCCTGAAGCTGCCGCGCGATCCCGATCTCGCGGCCGCTGCCGAACAACACGACGCCGGTCTTCGCGTCCATCGACTCCATGGGACCGTGGAGATAGTGGCGCGTCTCGGATGGTGATGCGGGAATCCGCGCCGCCTCGCGGATCAGCAGCGACGCACCATCCGCGGTGCCGAGCGATGGACCGGCGCCGACGCAGTCGATGGCACGGCGGTCGGCGAAGGTCTGGCGCAGCTTGGCCATCTTCTTGCCGGCGGCTTCAAGCGTTTGGGCGGCGAGCGCTGGGAGCGCGTCCCAATCCGCGCCGGCGCCGTGAAGGCAGTCCACCAGCAGCCCCGCCGCGGCCAAGGTTCCGGTGTAGCCGGTCGTGGACGGCGTGGCATCGCCGCCATTGTTGATCGTGAGATGGCGGCCGGCCGCCTTTGCCAATGGGCTGGCCGGATCCTTGGTGATGGCGAGCTTGGCCGCCGCGGGATTGGCGTTCAGCGCCTCCACCGTCTCGACACTGGTGCCGCGGTGCGAGAGCGCCATGATCCCATCCGCCAATCCGCCGCCGGTGAGATCCGCACAGCGCAGCGGGAAGGCACGCCGCCCCCGGTGTACGAGATCACCCGCGATGACCGTCGCCGCGGCGAAGCTGGCGCCGATGCCGGTCACGGCGATGACTCCCTGCTTGAGCGGCGCGATATCCAGCGATGCCAGTTCGGCCTTCGCGGTCGCGATGCAGTCGGCCAGGGATTCCGGCTGGCGAGCGAGGGTGGCGCGGTAGCTCATGGGGATGACCTTTCCAGAAAATGAGTGCGGCCGCCGTCAGAGCGGCGACGGAACGGAGACCAGTGCGGTGGCCAGAAGGCACGCGCCTTCGACCGGCGCACCGGTGTAGAGCTTGGGCGTGATCCGCCCGGCAAAGCGCGCGGCCACCGCGTCGCGGAAGCTTGCCCAGAGCAGCGGCTGTGCGGCGATGACGCCGCCGCCGGCGACCACCACATCCGCGTCGGCGCCCTGCTGCTGCAGCCGCCCGAGCAGCGCGGCCAGCCCGGAGCCCGCCTCGCGGATCACATCTTGCGCCAGCAGCGATCCCGCCTCCGCCGCTTGGAACAGGATGGGCGCGTGGCGGCCGAGGGCGGTGGCACCACCACAGCGGGCGATGGCACTGCCGATCCGCGCCGAGCTCCCGATTTCCAGTGCGGTGAACAGGGCGCGGACCAGCGGCTCATCCGCCGTGCCGCCGCTCTCCAGGTGCCGCGCGACCGTCCGCCCGGCCTCGCGCACCAGGCCCGGCGCACTGCCTTCGTCGCCGATCACCCAGCCCCAGCCGCCGGCGACCAGCATGCGGCCGCCGCGCGTTCTTTGCACCGCGATCGATCCGGTCCCCGCGACGAGGCCGATCTCGTGCCGCAAGCCCAGTGCGGCCGGGAGGAGCTCGGCGTCATTGCCGACCTGCACGGGAAATCCAGCGCGGGCGCTGAGCGCCTGCTGAAAGGCATCGCATTCCGACTGGTTGTCGCAACCATGGGCGCCGACCGCGATGGCCGCAACCGGCGTGCCCTCTGCGAAATTCCGGACGACGGCGAGCAGTGACTCAGCATCCTTGTCCCATTCCCGCACCCGCCACTCCGCTGTCGGCAGAACGAGGTCGCGGGACTCTCCACCCCGGTTGGCGGTCCGGAGGTGCGTCTTGGTGCCGCCGATATCGACGCCGATTGCGACCGGTTTGCTCGATGAACTCTTCATATCCTCACTACATTCAATTCAGTTCGCGGCGGGTCGCAGCCGGCGGCCGGATTCGTCGAACAACAGGATCCGCGCGGTATCGACGCTGGCCGCCAGATCCTTTGCGCCGGCATATCGTCCGGCGAGACTCCGCAGGACCAGGCGCTCGCCGCCGGGAAGATCGGCGTGCACATAGGTGACGTCGCCCAGCTCCTCGGTGAAGGCGAGGCGACAGGGCCAGAGCGCGCCCCGATCGTCCGCCTGCAGCCCGACATGCTGCGGGCGGATGCCGAGATGGACATTGCGCACGGCGGCATCGATGCCGCGGAAGGGCAGCGCCAACCGGCCGATGCCGGGACCTTCGACCGTGATGCCGTCCGGGCTCCGCTCGACCACGGCGGCCTTGATGAAGTTCATCCGCGGCGAGCCGATGAATCCGGCGACGAACATATTGTCCGGATCGTCATAGAGATCGAGCGGGCGGCCGCATTGCTGCACCAGGCCGCCATTCATCACCACCATCTTGTCGGCCAAGGTCATCGCCTCGACCTGGTCGTGGGTCACATAGATCATGGTGGTGGCGAGCCGGTCGTGCAGCTGCATGAGCTCGGCGCGCATCTGCACCCGGAGCTCGGCGTCCAGATTGGACAATGGCTCGTCGAACAGGAACACCTTGGGCTCCCGCACGATCGCGCGGCCGATGGCGACGCGCTGCTTCTGCCCGCCGGACAAGGCCCCGGGGCGGCGCGCCAGCAGCTTTTCCAGCCGCAGGATGCCGGCCGCGTTGGCGACCTTCTCGGCAATCGTCGGCTTCGGGCGCCGCGCCAGTTTGAGACTGAAGGCGATGTTGTCGAAGGCGCTCATATGCGGATAGAGCGCGTAGGACTGGAACACCATGGCGACACCGCGCTCTGCGGGATCGATGTCGTTGATCACCTGCCCGTCCAGCCGGATCTCGCCCTGCCCCACCGGCTCGAGGCCGGAGATCATCCGGAGCAGCGTGGACTTGCCGCAGCCGGAGGGGCCGACGAACACGACGAACTCGCCGGAGGAGATCTGCAGGTTCACGTCCCGCAGCACCTCGATATCGCCGAACGACTTCGAAACATGTGCGATCTCGAGCTGGGCCATTTTCTAAGTCCTCACCCCTTGGCGCCCGACATGGCAATGCCTTCGACGATCTTGCGCTGGAAGATCAGGAAGAAGACCAGCGGCGGCAGGGCGGCCAGCAGATTGGCGGTCATCACCACGTCCACCGTCTGATGCGAGTAGGGCGAGTTGAACAGGCCGACCACCTGGCCGACCGTGTAGATGTCCGGATTGGGCGCCACGATCAGCGGCCAGGTGAAATTGCCCCAGGTCCGCATGAAGGTGAGGATGGCGAGCGTCACCAATGCGTTGCGCGAGAGCGGCAGCGCAAAGTAGAGATAGAGCTGAAAATGCGAGGCACCATCGAGCCTTGCCGCCTCCAGCATCTCCCGCGGCAAGGTTTTCATGAACTGGACCAGCATGAAGAGCCCGAAGGCGGAGGCGAGGCCCGGCACCACCAGCCCCTGCATGGTGTTGAGCCAGCCGAGCTTGGCGGTGAGCAGATAGGTCGGCACGATGGTGACCGCGCTCGGCACCATCAGCGACAGCATGACGATGCCGAACATCAGCCGCTTGCCGGGAAAGTCGAACAGCGCGAACTCGAAGGCGGCCATCGAGCCGATCAGCAGCACGCCGCCGATGGTGAGCAGGCTGTAGGCGAGCGAGACGTAATAGGCGCGCAGATAATCGGTCTCGGCCAGGATCACGCGGATCTTCTCGAATCCCGCGCCGAGCGAGGTGGGATAGAGCCGCGGGTTGATCGCAACCGGCTCGCCCGGCTGGGCGAAGACGACGTTGACCATCCACCAGATCGGAAAGACCGCGACCACCAGGGCGCAGATCGCGATCGCCCATTTCAGAACGGTCCAGCCGTTCATTGCGCGAACCGCCGGCGGCCGAAGGCGAACATCGCGCTGGTGAAGAGCACGATCACCGCGGTCAGGATGAATCCATAAGCGGACGCCTGGCCGAACTTCAGTGACCCGAAGCCGCGGCCCATCATGTCCATGACCGGGAACAGCAGCGCACCCTGGCGGCCGCCGTAATTCGCGAAAGACGAGCCGGTCAGCAGCCAGGGAATGTCGAATACCTGCAGCGCCGAGATGAAGCCGTAGGTGACGACGAAAAACAGCACGGGGTAGAGCATCGGGATGGTGATGTAGAGGACCTGCTGCAGCTTATTGGCGCCGTCGAGCCGCGCCGCCTCGTAGTAATGGGCCGGGATGTTCTTCAGCCCGGCGAGGATGATCACCATGTTGAAGCCGGCCGAGACCCAGACATCGACCGCGATCAGCGCGTAAAGCATGGTCGAGGTGTCGTTGAGGAAGCTGACCGAAGGAACGCCGAACCAGCCGAGGATCATGTTCAGGAGCCCGAAGCTCGGGGCATAGATCCAGCGCCAGATGGTGGCGGCGAGGAAGGCCGGCAGGATCACCGGCAGGAAGTATGCGGCGCGGAACAGGTTCGCCCAGACGCCCTTGAAACTGTCCACCAGCAGCGCCAGGCAGAAAGCGACTGTGATGCCGAGCGGCACGGTGATCGCGATATAGGTGCCGAGATTGACCATCGCCTTGCGGAAATCGCGCGAGGCGAGGATGCGCTGGTAGTTGTCCAGACCGACGAAACGGGTGTTCGAGGTCGCGTTCCAGTCGAAGAAGCTGTAGGTGAACCCGCTGGCGATCGGATAGAGAAAGAAGACCGCGAAAAGCAGCAGGAACGGCAACAGCATCAGATAGTGCGGGATGTGCTTCCGGACGATCATGCGCTCCTCCCGCCGGATTCGCGGCGGCACGGCCGAGCGCCCGGCCGTGCCTTCCGCTGCTTAAGGCTCAGTTGCCGGCGATGCAGTCGTTGAGCTCTTCGACCAGCGCCTTGGCCCCTTCTTCCGGCGTCTTGCCGCCATCGGCGACTTCCGCCGCATTGTCGATGACGATCTGGTTATAGCAATTGGGATAGGCGCCGACGAAATAGGGCGGCTGCACGTCCAGCCCGTATTTCACCGCTTCGACCGACCGGGCGATCAGCGGCAGCTTCGCGACCTCCGGATCGTTCATCGCCGCGGCATTGGCATTGTAGCGCGAGAGCAGCTTCGCCCAGCGCAGCATCTGCTTCTGCTCGGCGACATAGGCGGCGAATTGCCAGGCGATCTCCGCATTCTTGCCCGGGGCCACGCCGAGGATCTCGTAGCTCTTGATCCCGGCATGGTCGCCCGCCTTGGCGGCCGGCACCAGCACGAAGTCATATTTGAGGCCGGAATCCTTGGCCGCCTGGGCATAGGTGGGATCGACCCAGGGGCCGATCACATGGAAGGCGAGCTGGTTGGTGATGAAGAGATCCTTGGTCGCCTGGTCGTTGCGGCTGGTGCCGCTGTTCAAGGGCTTCATATCGACGAAGAGCTGCAGCGCCTTGGCATAGGTCGCCGGATTCACCTTGGTCTTCTTCGCGGCGAAGTCGATGCCCCAATCGTCATGCGGGCCGACGACCGAATAGGTGCTGGCGACCGAGTTGAAGACCTGGGTCTGGTCGGGCATCGCAAACTTGCCGGCGGCCTTCACCTTCTTCATCTGGTCGAACCACTCCGCCCAATCCTTGGGCGGCTGCGTGGTGTCGATGCCCGCTTCCTTGAGCACCGTGAGATTGCGGAACAGGATCTCGTTGAAGCCGGTATAGGGGAGGCAATACATGACCTCCGGCTTCGGGCTGCAGCTCGCGATCGCATCCTTGTCGAACTGATCGCGGAACGAGGCCGGCATCGCCATCCACTTGGCGTAGATGTTGTCGAGGGCACCCGCTTCCACCAATTGCGCGCCGAAGGCGAGCCCGTTCATGAACACGTCCGGCGTGTTGCCGCTGGCGGCACCCGTGACCTCGCCGGTGGTCAGGTCGTCATCACCCTTGCCCGAAATCTCGATCTTGACGCCGGGATGCGCCGCTTCGAACTCGGCGATGAATTGCTGCTGCAGCTTCAGCGCATCGCCCTGCGCGAAGTCCGAATAGACCCAGTATTGGAGCGTCACCGGATCGGCCGCCTTGGCCGCGCCGATCGAAAAACCCCCAATCGAATAGCCAAGGGTGGCGAGCGCACTCGCCGATGCGAGAAGCCGTGCGATCTTCATGATTGCCTCCACATGTCCCGTCATTGCCGCGGTTGCCCCGGTCTGGCCCAAGCCAGCCGGTGTTCTCATTAGTTAGGCACCTTAACAAACAAAATCGGCAAGGCAAGCGCTTTCTGTGCCCGGCGTCGGTGATGGCCTTCGGGTGGGCCGGGGATCAGGCGGTGAGGACGTCGCCGATGATTTGGCCGCCGGCATGCTCGGCGGCCAGCTGCTCGATGCCGAGCACGGTCGCGTCAGGCCCGAGCACGCTGGAGACGATCTCGGTCGGAAAACTGAGCTTCGCGACCATGTCGCGGACATGGGGGAGGATCAGCGGGCTGGTGCCGATGCCGCCGCCGAGCACGACCAGGCCGGGATCGATGACGCTGACGCAGGTCGCGACCATGGCGCCGATATCCCTTCCGTGCCGCGCGACCGCCTTGACCGCCGCGGCATTGCCCGCTTCGGCCAAGTCCAGCAGTTGCGGGGCATCCGCCGGTTTCGCCTGGGATCGTGCCGGCCAGCCGGCACGGACGCGCTGCATCAAGGCTTCGGCGCCGAGATAGTCCTCGAGCGCCACGGCCGCTTCCGGTGCGCGGTCCGGCGCGAAGGGAAAGGCGATGTGGCTGATCTCGCCGGCGGCGCCGTTCCGGCCCTGCAGCAATTGCCCGCGCAGCACGATGCCCATGCCGATCTTCACGCCGACCTGGATATAGGCGAAGTTGCCGCGGCCGCGCGCCACACCGTGATTCTGCTCGGCGATCGCCGCGCAATTGACGTTGTTCTCCAGCACCAGCGGCACATCGCCCGGCGGCGTGAAATTGCTGAACAGCTTGTCCTGCGGATGCGGCTGCCCGTCCTGCATGACCACGCGCGACGGCAGTGCGATGCCGATGGCGCGCAGCGGTCCCCAAGCCGGCTCGCGGATCGCGCGTGCCGCCGCGACTTCTTCCGCCACGGCGGCGCTGATCTCCGCGCCGAGCACGCGCTGGTTCGACGACAGCCGGAAGGTGCGGTTGTGCAGCAGCCGGCGATCGAGCGTCGCCACTCTCAGGCGGACATGGGTGGAGCCGGCGTCCACCGCGATCACATGACCGGCACCGCGGCCCAGCCGATACATCCCGGCCTTGCGGCCGAGCGCGCCTTGGAGCTCGCCGATCTTCTCGACATAACCCACGCGGTCGAGCTCGGTGATCGACGCGGACATGGTCGGCCGCGACAGGCCGAGCGTCGCACAAAGCTGCGGCCGCGTCGCCGGACCCTCGGCGAAAAGCGTGCGAAACACCGCCTTGGCGCTGGCGGTAAACCCGTTCCGCGGCGCCGGACCCGCCGCTTTCAAAGGCGTCTCCCGACAAAGTTAGGAAGCTTTATATATTTACCCGCCGGGGCGGGACGAAAACAAGCCCCGGGTGCGGCGGAACCGCTAGCCCATGCCGAGCCTATGATAGGCCCGCTGGACGCCGGGCCGGCCCTCCACCGCTGCGAACCAGCGGCCGAGATTCGGCAGATCGGCCCAAGACAGGCGCGGCCGCGCGTGCCGCGTGATGGTGAAGCCGACGATGTCGGCGATCGAGAAGTCGTCGCCGGCGATGAAGCGGGATCCGCGCGCGAAGCGTTCGGCGCCGGCGATCGCATCGAGGATGCGTCGGTCCAGAATTCCCGCCGCTGCCTGCTGTCCCTCGCGCCCCAGGAAGAAACCAGCGCCGCTCGGCACGATCACGTCGGTGACAAAGAAGAAGAAACGGTCGAGCACCACCGCGCGGGCGGGGCCTTCCGCTTCGGGAAGCAGCCGGCCCGGTGCCTTGCCGGCTGCGTAGAAGATGATCGCATTCGACTGGGTCAGAACCAGCCTGGCTGCGCCCGCGGCGCTTTCCACGGCGGTCGGAACCAGGCCGGCAGGATTGAGATCGGTATAGGGCGGCCGCTTATGCTCACTCGATCGGAGATCGACGGTTTTCAGCGTATAAGGAATGCCGGCCTCTTCCAGCGCCATGGTGGCGCGCAGGCAATTGCCGGTCGGCGCAGCGTAGAGCTCCAGTTTCGTTTCCATCTCGGCCTCGCCCTGCAAGCGAACTGAACTAGCGCCGCACCGCCATGGTCGCCATGAGCTCGACCGAGATGCCGAGCGGCAGGCTGCCCATGCCGACGGCGGCGCGGGTGTGGCGGCCGGCCTCGCCGAAGATCTCGACGAAGAGGTCGGAGCAGCCGTTGATGACGCTCGGCTGCTCCTTGAAGCCGGGCACAGCGTTGACCATGCCGAAGACGGTGAGGACCTGCTCGACGCGGTCCAGCGAGCCGAGGATGTGGCGCGCGGCGGAGAGGAGAACGAGGCCGGTCAGGCGGGCGTGCTGATAGCCCTGCTCTGTGGTCAATTCGGCGCCGACCACGCCATGGGCGAACTCGCCATTTTCCTGCAGCGGCCCCTGGCCAGAGAGGTAGAGGATGCCGTTATGCACCAGGCCGGGCACGTAGTTGCCCTTGGGCGCCGGGCATTCCGGCAGCACGATCCCGCGCTCTTTCAGGGTCTGTTCGGCGCTCATCGGCTTCTCCTCTACACTTGCTATTCGGGATTGAGGCGGAAGTCCTTTCCTTCCGGCAAGGTCTGGCCGCCATCGACCACGATGGTGGTGCCGGTAATATAAGCCGCTTCGTCGGAGGCAAGGAACAGCACGGCCTGCGCCACGTCGCGCGGCGTGCCGAGGCGGCCCAGCGGGATCGCCTCCTCCATGGTCTTGATGAAGGCAGCGCTGCGGTGCTGCTGCACGCCCTCGGTGAGGATGTTGCCGGGCTCAACACCGTTGACCGTGATGCCATAGGGCGAGAATTCCAGCGCCGCCGCCTTGATGAAGCCGTTGATGCCGGCCTTCGACGCCGAATAGTGCCCGTGGCCGGGGCTGGTCACGCGCGGGCCGGTGATCGACGAGGTGAACACCATGCGGCCGTATCGCTTCGCCTTCATATGCGGCAGCGCCGCGCGGGCGATCAGATAGGTGCCGCGGAGATTGACGCCGAGCACGGCGTCCCATTCTTCCGGCTCGGTGTTCTCGATCAGCGACCAGGGATAGATGCCGGCATTCTGCACGACGACGTGGAGATCGCCGAAAGCGTCGAGCGCGGTCTGCACCGCGCGTTCCGCATCCGCTTTCTTCGAGATGTCGGTGCCGATGAACTTGCCGGAGAGCTTCGCCGCCGTCGCCTGGCCGGCTTGCGTCTCGCTGTCGCCGATGACGATGTTGGCGCCTTCCTCATGAAAGCGCTGGGCGATGCCGGCGCCGATGCCGCGGGCCGCGCCAATGATCAGCGCGACCTTGCCTTGAAGGCGTCCGGTCATGCGAGCCTCTGCCGGATCTGCAGTTTGAACGTATCGATCAGCATCGCCGCAAGGACCAGGAAGCCGAGGATCAACTGGGTGTAATGCGCCGGCAGGCCCATGAGGTTGATCGCGGTCTGGATCGACGAGAGCAGCAGCACGCCGGCATAGACGCCGGGCAGCCGGCCGATGCCGCCGTTCAGGCTGACGCCGCCGATCACCACCGCGGCGAATGCGCGGAACAGCATGCCGACGCCGAGATTGGCGGTCGCACCCGAGGTGCGGATCGCGAGCAGCCACCCGGCGACGCCGGCAATGGCACCCGCCATGACGAAGCTGATCAGCACCAGGCGATCCACCTTCACGCCGGCGCGGAACACCGCGATTGGATTGCCGCCGATCATGGTGATGTGGCGGCCGAACGGTGTCTTGCGCATGAGAAAGGAGAAGCCGATGAAGCTCACGATCGCGATGAAGGCGCTGGGCGGCAGGATTTCATAGACGGGAATGCCGATCACCCGGAGCTCCGGCACCATGCCCTGGGCCGAGCGACCGCCGGAGATCGCGAGCACCAGGCCGCGCACCCAGATATAGGAAGCCAGCGTGACGATGAAGGCGTTCATCTTCAGCTTGACCACCAGATAGCCGTTGCTGAATCCGATCACGCCGCCGATGAAAACGGCGAGCAGAAGCGACAGCGGGGTGACGAGCCATTCGACCGGCGCCAGCGTATAGCCCAGCCCGATGCCGCTGTTGCAGAACAGAATGCCGGTCACCATCGCGGTAAGCCCGGCTGTCGACTCGACCGAGAGGTCCATGTTGCCGGCGATGATGACGATGGCGAGGCCGATCGCCATGACGCCGACATAGGTCGAATCTTCGATGATATTGGTGAAGATCGCGAACTGGAAATAGTTGGGAATTGCGATCGAGAAGAGGATCAGCACGACGACCAGCAGCAGCCAGACCAGGTTGTCGAGCAGAAATTCCAGGAGAGCCCGTTGGCCTGCGGACATTATGCAGCTCCGAAATAAAGCGGGAGAAAGTACCCGGGCCGCCGGTTCGGGCGACCCGGGATTCGAGAGTTATTACTTTACGGATTCGATCTTGGTGTCCGGGGCCTTCAGGTTGCCCCAGAACTTCACATCATCGACATTGTCCTTGGTGATCGCAGCGCCCGGGATCTTGATGTTCGGACCCCAGCTCTCGATCGTCAGCTCGGACTCAAGCCCCAGCACATTGTACTTGCCCGGCTTGATCTCTTCCTTGTTTGCCACCTTGTCGGCGAACATCGCAAGCGCTGCCGCCTGCGCGAAGAGCGGCTGCTCGACTTCGACCTGCTCCCAGCCCTTGCGGATGAGGTCGAGGCCGACCGGCGCACCGTTCGACGAGACCAGCATCACGTCACCCGGCTTCTTGCCCTTGGCTTCAAGCGAAGCCTGGGCCGCCACCGCAAGGTGCGCCGCATGCACGAAGATCAGGTCGATGTCCGGGTTGGCCACCATCTGGTCGGAGACGATGGTGCCGGCGTTCGACGCTTCCCACTGCATCGCGGGGAGCGAGATGATCTTCACATCCGGGAAGGCCTTCATCTTCTCCTCGAAGCCCTTCTGGATGTCGAGGGTGTAGGGATCCGCCGGATCGCCCAGCACCTGGAGCACCTTGCCCTTGACGGAGCCGTTCTTCTTCTTGAGCAGACCTTCGATCTGGTCAGCCGCGACATGGCCGATCTCGACCGTACCGGCGACCGAGGTGAGATCGGTCTTGGTCGAAGTGATCTGACGATCGAAGATCATGACCGGGATTCCGGCCGCACGGGCCTTCTCGATCGACGGCGTGATCGCGTTGAAATCGACGGCGGCCATGATGATCGCCTTCGGCTTCAGGTTGATCACGTCGTTCATCTGGCTCTGCTGCAGGTCAGTCTTGTTGTCGGCATTGAGCGCGACGACCTCGTAGCCCACATCCTTCATGAACTTGGTGAGCGCATCGACCGACGCGGTCTGGAACTCGTCCAGCAGGGTCGGCACCATGTAGTAGATCTTGCCCTTGTCCTGGGCGAGCGCGATGTGCGACGTGAACGCCGCCAAGGCGATCGCGGCGGCCGCGAGCGTGTTACGCAATAGGCTTCTCATTTAACCCTCCTCTGTTCCTCTCCAACGACGTTCCGACTAGAGACTCTCGCCGGTGATCATCCGGACGACCTCATCCGGGCTTGTCTTCGCCCGTTCGACATTGCCCGCGACCTTCCCCTGGCGGATGACGACCATGCGGTCGGCGACCTGGAAGGCCTGGGCCATGATGTGGGTGATGATGACGACGCCGATCCCCTGCGCCGCAATGCGCTTGATCATGTCGAGGCCGCGTCGGGTCTGCTCGACACCGAGCGCCGCGAAGGGCTCGTCCAGCAGCACCAGCTTGCCGCCCCAATGGACGAAGCGGTTCAATTCGATCGCCTGGCGCTGGCCGCCCGAGAGATGCTCGACATTGGTGCGCATCGAGGGGATGCGGGTGCCGGCATTGGCCATCGCCTTCTCGACCACGTCCTGCATGGCGCGCTCTTGCAGGATGGGCACACCGAGGAAGCGCTTCACGATCTCGCGGCCCATGAAGAAGTTCGCGACGACATCGACATTGGTGCAGAGCGAGAGGTCCTGATAGACGGTCTCGATGCCCGCCGCCTTCGCCTCCGACGGCGAGCCGAATTGGCGTTCCTGGCCGTCGAAGACGATCCGGCCGGAGGTCGCCGCCAAGCCGCCGGCGATGATCTTCACCAAAGTGGACTTGCCGGCGCCGTTATCGCCGAGCAGCGCGATCACTTCGCCGCGGTTGATCTCGAAGCTGATGCCTTTCAGCGCTTCGATTGCGCCGTAATTCTTCACGATGTTGTCGAGTTGGAGCAGCGGTTCGGAACTCATGCCGCGACCTCCCGCTCCATCAGAGGATCGTTGGCGGCGAAGCTGCCGCCGAAGCGCGGCGAGAGCACGCCGGAAACCGCGAGCGCCGCCGCGCCGCGCAGCACCGCATCCTCGCCATTGGCGGAGCGGGTCACGCGCGGGATCGCGCGGTCGCGGCGCTCGGCCACCGAATGCGGCAGCGGATTCGCCGCCGTAATGAGTTTATCCAGCACGTCCGGCGGCGCGATGCCGCCGATGACGATGGTGAGGGGGTCGAACAGGTTCTCGATCGCCACAATCGCACTCTTGAACAGGGGGGTGATTTCCTGGATCCAGCCATCGACGCCGACCTGCTGCGCGCGCCGTTCCAGCGCCAGGCAGGAGAGGTAGCGCTCGAGACAGCCGGCATTGCCGCAGGGGCAGGCTTCGCCGCCCGGCACCATCGGCAGATGCCCGATCTCGCCGGCATTGCCGTGCGAGCCGCGGAGCGCATTGCCTTCCTGCACCATGCAGCCGCCCAGGCCGACGCCGAAGAAGAGATAATAGAAGTCGCGGATGTCGCGTGCGGCGCCGTAGAGGCGCTCGCCGAGCGCGGCCGCGGCGTGATCGACCTCAATGAAGACCGGGAGGTCGGTCTTCGCGGCCAGACGCTCGCGGATCGGCACGCCGTTCCAGCCTTCCAGCGTGGTGGGGCCGACGAAGCTCATGGATTCGACGTCGAACGGGCCCGGCATCGCGAGGCCGAGGCCGAGCATGCGGCCCAAGCTGCGGCCGCGCGGCTTCGCCTTGCGCAAGGCGGCGACCAGATCGGCGATCGCCTCGAAAGCTGCGGCTGGTTTCAGGCGCGGAAGCTTGCGCTCGCGCCGCGCGATCACTTCGCCGGAGAGATTGATCAGCGCCGCTTCGATGCCGCGCGGCGTCACATGCAGGCCGATCGCATGGCCGCCATCGGGATTGATGCTGAGCTCGGTCGCCGGATAGCCGCGGCGGCGGCGCTCTTCGCGCGCACCGAGGACAAAGCCGTTCGATTCCAGCTCGCGGATGATGGTGGAGACGGTCTGCACCGTGAGGCCGACGCGCTTGGCGATCTCGCCGCGCGCGATCGGGCCCTGGAGACGGATCGTCTCCAGCACGATGCGCCGGTTGTACGGCCTTCCATATTCCTGGTTGGTCCCTTTGAGGGCCATCCCTGCACGCCATCCCTGTTGCGTGATCTTCTTTATTGCCGGGGAGCCTGCGCCGCCGCTTCGAATATGTCAAATGGTTTTCAATATTAGGTCTGTAAACCCGCTGGCGCAGGTTTAGCGCGGGTTCTAGTCTGCCGCGGCATTCCCTGGGAGACCAGCAAGATGGATCCGCGCTTCGACGAAATGACCGCCGTCCTCAAGGACTATTTCGACGGCCTCTACCACAGCGACACCAAGATTCTCGGCCGCGTCTTCCATCCGGAGGCGCATTACTTCTGCGCCACCGACGGCAAGCTGCTGCATCTCGATATGGGCGAATACTTTCCCGTGGTCGACAAGCGCCCGTCACCGGCGAGCAAAGGCGAGGCGCGGGCCGACCGCATCATCTCGATCGAGTTCGCCGGACCGGTCACCTGCTTCGCCCGGGTGGAATGCGCGGTGCGCCCGCGCTTCTTCACCGACTTCCTGACCTTCGTGAAGCTCGATGGCCGCTGGCAGATCGTCGCGAAGGTGTTTCATTACGATCTGAGAGAGTAGGCGAGCCAAACGGCCATCGCATATGGCTGTTTCCTCATGATCGTCATCCTCCGCGAAGGCGGAGGATCCACGAGTTTGCATCCGTCACGCGATAGAAACTCGTGGATGGTCCGCCTTCGCGGACCATGACGATAAAAAAGTTGGCAGATCCCAGCGCTAACTCACGCCGCGCCCGGCATCAGATCGTAGGGATGCTTCCAGCCCGGCAGGCCTGAGATGCGGCCGGCCCAGGCTTCGACGTTGGGGAATTCCTGCGCGCGGTCGATGCCGGTCGCTTCGGTGTAGAAGGCGTAACCGGCGAGCGAAAAGTCCGCGATGGTGGGCTGGTCGCCGAGCAGGAATTTGCGGCCGGCCAGATGCTTGTCGACGACGCCATAGGCGCCGCGGGCACGGTTGCGCAGGAACTCGGTGACCGGCGTCTCGCCGCTCTTCTGCAGGCCGAACAGGAAGCGGAGCGTCGCGTAGTAGCTGGTGAATTTGTGATTGTCGAACAGGGTCCAGCGCAGGATCTCGCGCCGCTCTTCGGCGTTGCGCGGACCGAACTTGCCGGTCACTTCCGCGAGATAGTCCAGGATCACGCCGCTCTGGGTCAGGCGCCGGCCCTTATGCTCCAGCACCGGCGCCTCGCCCATTTCGTTCACTTCGGTGCGGAACGGATCGCCACGGGTCTGGCCGTTGAAGAAGTCGATCCAGACCGGCTGCCAGTCGCAGCCGCAGAGCTCCAGCATCAAAGCCGCCTTATAGGCGTTGCCGGACTCCTTGAAGCAATGCAGCCGGTACTCGCTCATCCCCCACCCCCCAGTTCGATCCGCGTCAGGCGGTAAATAGCCCGGTCACGGCGGGATCGTCCAGCGGCACCAGATCGTGCAGCGCCTTGCCCTCGATCGGCCGGTTCTGCAACAGCACGCCGAGCAGGATCGCTGCGAGCAAGGCCAGCACGATGGCGCCGGCGGTGCGGCGCATCGCCGACAAGCGGACGGAAATCCGCTCGGCCATGAACGATTCGCTGGAGCGGTACGGAATGTTGACCATGATCGTCACCTCAAGCGGGAGCCGTGGTGCGGATCGGCGGTGCGCCGGCGCCGAGCAATTGCGCCTCGCCCTTGCCGAAGGACCAATCGGAGTCGTTGTTCTCGGTCAGCACGATCGCGACATCCTCGGGCCGGAGGCCGGGATCGGCCGCGAGGTTCTCGACCGCGCGGCGATAGAACGCCTGCTTCAGCGCGTCGGGACGGCCGCGGCGCAGGCTGATCTCGACGAAGACCGTGTCGTCGCTGCGGGCGACGTCGAGATAGGTGCGGTCGTAGATCCGGTTGTCGTCGTCATGTTCCGAGAGGAGCTGGAACCGGTCCTTGGACGGGATGCCGATCACATCGACCAGAGCGCGGTGGATGCCGTCGGCCACGGCCTGGCGGTAGTCCCGCGGTTTGCCGCGGCGGAGGGAGATCCGAACGAGGGGCATGATGCTTCTCCACTTACTGAGAGCTGAACTCGCCTATCCCTTGGAGATAGCGGCTTATTTCTTGACTTACGAACGAGAAATTTTGACCTGATCTGTCAATTTAGCTAACATATCGGCATGCCGGTCCGGAGCCTGCCCCTTGCCGCGTTGCGCGCCTTCGAGGCGGCGGCGCGCCATGTCAGCTATTCGCGCGCGGCCGAGGAGCTGAACTTGACGCATGGCGCGATCAGCTTTCAGATGCGCGTGCTGAAGGAGGCGCTCGGCGTCGATCTCTTCAAGCGTTCGGGACGGCGCATGGTGCTGACGCCGGAAGGACAGCGGCTGTTCGGCTATGTGCGCGACGGGTTCATGCGGCTCGAGCAAGGCATGGATGACGTGCGCGCCTCACGCCGCGGCCAGATGCTGACGGTGAGCGTGCATCCGGGCCTTGCCTCGTATTGGGTCATTCCGCGGCTCGGCGACTTCCAGCGCAAGCATCCCGAGATCGACGTGAGCCTGCTGCCGAACATCACGCTGGTCGATTTCTCGCGCGACGATGTCGACATGGCCTTGCGCTATGGGCCAGGAAACTGGCCGGGTCTCGACGCTGTGAAGCTGATGGACGAGGAGGTGTTTCCGGTCTGCAGCCCGCGCTTCAACGGCGGCACGCTCCCCAAGCAACCCCGCGATCTCGCCGACCTGCCGCTGCTGCGCGATGCGCGCCAGCCGTGGAGCGACTGGTTCAAATCGATCGGCCTCGAGCTGCCCGAGCCCGATCGCGGACCGGTCTATAACGAGCCCAGCCTGGTGCTGCAGGCGGCGATTGCCGGCCAGGGCGTGGCGCTTGCCCGGGGTGCTTTGGCCCGGCCCGCCATCGAAGCGGGCCATTTGGTGCGGCTGTTCCCGCGCGGGGCCCGCGCCCGGTTCTCCTATTACATCGTCTATCCGCCGGCCGCGGCATCGATCCCGCGCGTTGCCGCCTTCCGCGATTGGCTGCTCGGCCAGGCCGGCGAATCCGAGGCGAATTAATTCAGCATCGGCGGAGCTCGAGTACCGTTCGCTGGCGGTGACTCGCACCCCCACCCCGGCCCTCCCCCGATTCGGGGAAGGGAGAAGAAGACCCCCGCCCCCGAAGCGGGGGCGGGTTGGGGTGGGGTACGAATCAATGCGTGATGTCACGATTCCGTACATTGCGTTTTTGCTTTGAAAGCGCGGCGGAAGCCGCCAAATTACCGCCGCCCTTCACCCTTGCGCGACGAAAGAGTCTCGACTTGAGCAATCCCACGGCCCTGGTCGCCGATGTCGGCGGCACCAATGTACGCTTCGCGATGGCGGATCTCGACGGGCAGGTGGTGCCGCATTTCGACACGTTTTCCGCCGCGCGTTTCCGCTCCCTGCCCGAAGCCGCCGCGGCTTATGTGAAGAAGACCGGTGTCACGCCGAAGGTCGCGGCGTTTGCCGTGGCCGGTCCCGTGACCGGCAAGAAGGCGACCATCACCAACCTGCGCTGGAGCATGACGACGGATGAGCTCTGCGCGGCGACCGGCGCGGATGCGACCTTGCTGGTGAACGATTTCGAGGCGCAGGCCTTGTCGGTTCCGCTGCTGGCGGGTGACGACTTGCAGCAGATCGGCGGTGACGCGCCGGTCGAGCGTGCGGTGAAGGCGGTGGTCGGTCCGGGCACGGGCTTGGGCGTCGGCGGCATCGTCTGGTCGAGCAGCCGCTGGATGCCGATCCCCGGCGAAGGCGGCCATGCGAGCTTCGCGGTCGAGACCGCCGAAGAGCTCGCGATCGTCAAAAGATTGCGCGGGAGCCTCGACCATTTCTCCAATGAGCGCGTGCTCTCCGGCCCCGGCATCATCAATCTCTACGCCGCCTTCGCCGCCCATCGCGGCGTCAAGGCGCAGATGCTGGAAGCCTCGGAAGTGACGCGGCGCGGCCTCTACAAGGAAGACCCGATCGCGGTCGAGGCGCTCGATTTCTTCGTGAAGGCGTTGGGCCGCGTCGCCGGCGACACCGCGCTCACCTTGGGCGCGCAAGGCGGCGTCTATCTCGGCGGCGGCATTCCGCCGAAGATCCAGGACGCGCTGGCGACTCCAGCCTTCCGCAACGCCTTCGAGCAGAAGGGCCGGCTGACGCCGTTCCTGAAACCGATTCCGGTGTTCGTGATCCTAGCCCGCGATGCCGGCTTGCGCGGCACCGCGGTGGCGCTGACGGCAGCGATCAAGGAAGGCCGGGTTTAGCTACGGCCGCGCGCTTCGCGAGGCACAATTCCGCCAGCATCATCTCCGCGGTCGCGCGGTTCAATGCGAACGGGATGTCGTAGACGATGGCGAGGCGGGTCAGTGCCTTCACGTCGACGTCGTGCGGATGCGGCGAGAGCGGATCGACGAAGAAGATCAGCGCGTCGAGCGTGCGCTCGGCGATCATGGCGCCGATCTGCTGATCGCCGCCCAAGGGCCCGCTCTTCAGCCGCTTGACCGGAAGTTCCGGGCAGCGCTCGGTCACGCGCAGGCCGGTGGTGCCGGTCGCGACCAGCTCGAAGCCTTTGAAATGCGCACGATGCTGCTCGACCCAGGCAACCAGGTCCGGCTTCTTCTCGTCATGGGCAACCAAAGCCACCCGCAATCTGTCCATGGGAAGGCCTCGTTACGGCATCAACTGGCCGCCATTCACTTCGATGATCTGGCCGGTGATGAAGCCGGCAAGGCGCTGCGAGGCCAGGAAGAGATAGGCGCCGGCGCAATCCTCGGCCATGCCGACGCGCTTTAAGGGGATGATGTCGGCCATCGCCTTGACCCGCTCCGGCGTCGAATAGCGGCGGTGGAAATCGGTGAAGATGAAGCCGGGTGAGACCGCGTTGACGCGGATGCCGGTCTCGGCAAGCTCGGTCGCCATCGCCTTGGTGTAGGTCGAGACGAAGGCTTTCGCCGCGGCATAGACGCCGGCGCCGGCCGCGCCGCCCATGCGCGCCGCGACCGAGGTGGTGCTGATGATGGTGCCGTTCTGCGCCTTCTTCAGATAGGGCAGCGCCGCCTTGGAGGCGACCACGACCGAACGCGCATTGAGTGCCAACACCGCGTCGACCTGATCCGCCGTCAGCGCTTCGAGGCGCACGCGGCCCAGCATGGTGCCGGCATTGTTGATCAGCACGTCGATGCCGCCCAGGCCTTTGGCCGCTTCCTCGACCGAGCGCTCGACCGCGGCGGCATCCTGGTAATCGGCGATTACGACCACCGGCGGCGTACCGCCGGCCTTGGCGATGGCGGAATCGGTCTCGCGCAACGTGTCGCTGTCTTTGGTGCCGTGGAGCGCCACCTTGGCGCCGAGTGTCGCGAAGGCGAGCGCGGCGGCGGCGCCGATGCCACGGCTGCTGCCGGTGATGAAGACTTTGCGGCCGGCGAATTCCTCGCCCAGCAGGCCCTTCGAGATGTTGGTCACGAGCTCGGTCATTTTATTCCCTGGTTGGAGCCATGCCGGATGCGGCGGACGGCATCCTGCCATCCCGCGTAGCGCCGGTCACGCTCGGCGGCGGTCATTTTCGGCTCGAAGCGCCGGTCGGGGCGCCAGGTTTTCTCGATCGCCGCGACATCGGCGATCATGCCGCTGCCGAGACCCGCACAGAACGCGGCGCCCAGCGCCGTGGTTTCGGTGACATGCGGCCGCTCGACAGGAAGCTGCAGGATGTCGGCCAGGAATTGCAGCACCCAGTCGTTGCGCGCCATGCCGCCATCGACCCGGAGCGAGGTCGGGCGCGTGCCGCCATCGGCGCTCATCGCCGCCATCAGGTCCTGGGTCTGGTAGCAGACCGCTTCCAGCGCCGAGCGCACGACTTCGGCGATGCCGGTGTCGCGGGTCAGGCCGAGCAAAGCGCCGCGCGCTTCCGGATCCCAATAGGGCGCGCCCAGGCCGGTGAAGGCCGGCACCAGATAGACATTGCTGGTGCTGGATGCCGACTTCGCCAGCGCGTCGGTATCGCCCGCCTCCTGGAACAGCTTCAACCCGTCGCGCAGCCATTGCACCGCCGCGCCGGCGACAAAGATGCTGCCTTCGACGGCATAGGCGAAACGATCGCCGAGCTGGTAGGCGATGGTGGTGAGCAAGCGGTTCTGCGACGGCTTCGCCTCGTTGCCGGTGTTGAGCAGTGCGAAGCAGCCGGTGCCATAGGTGCTCTTGATCATGCCGGGCTTCAAGCAGGCTTGGCCGATCACCGCCGCCTGCTGGTCGCCCGCCATGCCGGCGATCGGGAGTGCCACGCCGATTGTGGATGCGTCACTGGTGCCGAAGACGCCGGCATTGGGCTTCACCTCGGGCAGCAGCGATTGCGGGACGCCGAACAGCTTCAGCAGATCCGCATCCCACTGCTTTTTATGGATGTCGAACAGCATGGTGCGGCAGGCATTGGTGATGTCGCTCGCATGCACCTTGCCGCCGGTCAAACGCCAGAGCAGGAAGGAGTCGATCGTGCCGAAGGCGAGTTCGCCCTTCTCGGCCCGGGCGCGCGCGCCGGAGACGTTCTCCAGCAGCCAGGCGATCTTGGTCGCCGAGAAGTAAGAGTCGATGAGCAGACCGGTCTTCTGCTGGATGGTCGGCTCATGGCCGGCTTCGACCAGCTTCTTGCAGAGCGGCGCGCCGCGGCGGTCCTGCCAGACGATGGCATTGTGAATCGGCTTGCCGGTCTTCTTGTCCCAGATGACCGCGGTCTCGCGCTGGTTGGTGATGCCGATCGCGCCGACGCGCCCCGAATCCTTGGCCGCACCGACTTCAGCCAGGACCTTGCGGCAGACCTCGACGGTCGCCGACCAGATCTCCTCGGGATCGTGCTCGACCCAGCCGTCGGCGGGATAGATCTGCGGCAGGGCTTTCTGCGCGACAGCCACCGCGTCGCCGGCGGTCGAGAAGGCAATCGCCCTTGTGCTGGTCGTGCCCTGGTCGATTGAAAGAATGAGATCCTTGGTCGCCATGCGCCTGCCCCTGCCCTCGCTTCATTCATGCCTTTTCCCATCGATACGCGATTTCGAACCTTCAGAAAAGCTCAGCGAACGGGGGTGCTTTCGGATTCGCGCCATCGGTGGCAAGATGCCCGGCGGGAGTTCCAGCCGAAAGCCGGTCCATGCAGCGCGACGAGAGACATGCCAGCATCGTGAAACTGGTGCGCCAACGCGGCTTCATGTCGATCGACGCGCTGGCCCAGCATTTCAACGTCACCCCCCAGACCATCCGGCGCGACATCAACGAGCTCTCCGACCAGGACCTGGTCTCGCGCTATCACGGCGGGGCCGGGCTCGCCTCCAGCGTCGAGAACACCGCCTATACGACGCGCCAGGTGCAGCAGCTCACCGAGAAGCAGCGGATCGCGGCGCTTTGCGCCCAGCACATCCCGAACGATTCCTCGCTGTTCATCAACATCGGCACCACCAACGAAGAGGTCGCCCGGGCGCTGCTGAAGCATTCGCGGCTGCGGGTGATCACCAACAACCTGCAGGTGGCGTCGATCCTGTGCGAGAATACTTCGGTCGAGGTGATCATCACGGGCGGCGTGGTGCGGCCGGTGGACCGCGCCATCGTCGGCGAGGCCGCGGTCGATTTCGTCTCCCAGTTCCGCGTGGATTTCGGCATCATCGGCATCAGCGGCATCGATGGCGACGGCTCGCTGCTCGACTTCGACTACCGCGAAGTGCGGGTCTCCCAGGCGATCGTCGAGAACTCGCGCCAGGTGTTCCTGGTGGCGGATCATACGAAATTCGAGCGCAAGCCGATGGTACGCCTGGGCGATATCGGCATGCTCGACGCCTTCTTCACCGACAACGTGCCGCCGCAATCCGTGCTCGACCAGATCGAAAAGCACGACGTCCGGCTCTACACCGTCGAGCAAGCCTGACCAAAATCTGACGCTAAGCCCGCGCAGGAAAACGATCTTGTGCGATGCAGCATTTCCGAACATCCGATTTTCATAACCGCGCAAACGGATCTGGTTCATTTTCGATTGCGAACCTGAACACCCCCTGTTAGTTTTCGAAAACCGCCACCGAGTTCTGTTTCGAGAATGGCGGACATGGGGAGACGATGGCAGGGTTCCGCGAATTGCAGTGGCGTCGGCTGTGAACGACGGTGATGTGCGCGATCTCCTCGTCGTGGGTGGCGGGATCAACGGGATCGGCATCGCGCGCGATGCCGCCGGGCGTGGCCTGACGGTGACCGCCGTGGAACGACGCGACCTCGCCAGCGCGACCTCGTCGTCCAGCACCAAGCTGATCCATGGCGGGTTGCGCTACCTCGAGTATTACGAATTCCGGCTGGTGCGCGAGGCCCTGAGCGAGCGCGAGGTGCTGCTCGAATCCGCGCCGCATATCATCTGGCCGCTGCGTTTCGTTCTTCCGCACGAGAAGACTCTGCGGCCGGCCTGGATGATCCAGATCGGCCTCTTCCTTTACGATCACTTGGGCGGCCGCAAGCGTCTGCCCGGGTCGAAGCGGGTATCTCTGAAAGAGAAGCCTTATTCCAACGGGCTGAAACCCGGTTTCGAGGTCGGCTTCGAGTATTCCGATTGCTGGGTCAACGATGCGCGCCTGGTGGCGCTCAACGCCGTCGATGCGCGCGAGCGCGGCGCCGAGATCCTGACCCGCACCACGGTCACCTCGGCCAAACGCGAACGCGATCTCTGGCGCGTGGAGCTGAGGTCCGACACCGGCGAGACACGCTCGCTCCGAGCGCGCGCGCTGGTCAACGCGACCGGGCCCTGGGCCGGCGAGTTCATCACCGGTGCGCTGGCGCAGAAGCAGAAGGCGACGTTGCGCCTGGTCAAGGGCAGCCACATCATCGTGGACAAGCTCTACGAGGGTTCGCACTGCTTCATCCTGCAGAATGCCGACCGGCGCATCGTCTTCACCATTCCCTATGAGGGGAATTTCACGCTGGTCGGCACCACCGACGTGCCCTATGAGGGCGATCCCGCCAAGGTCGCGATCTCGGCGCAGGAGACGCAGTATCTGGTCGACGTGGTGAACCGGCATTTCGTGAAGGCGCTGACGCCAACGGACGTCGTCTGGTCCTATTCCGGCGTGCGGCCGCTGTTCGACGAGGACGGTAGCGAATCCGCCTCCGCGGTCTCGCGCGATTACGTGCTCGACCTCGAGGAGAAGGACGGCCAGGCGCCGCTGCTCAATGTCTTCGGCGGCAAGATCACGACCTATCGCCGGCTTTCCGAGCATGCGCTGCAGAAACTGAAGCCGTTCTTCCCGCAGGCGCGCGGCGACTGGACCAAGGACGCAACCTTGCCCGGCGGCGATATCGCGAATGCGGATTTCGAAGCCTTCGTGGCCGCGCAGAGCCAGCGCTTCAGCTGGCTGCCGCCGGCGACGGTGCGCCGCCTCGCGCGCGCCTATGGCACGCGGATCGAGCAGGTGATCGGCGGCGCGCATGGCATCAACGATCTCGGCCGCAATTACGGCGCCGATCTCTACGAGCGCGAGGTCGATTACCTCAAGGATCAGGAATGGGCGATGACCGCCGAGGACATTCTCTGGCGGCGGTCGAAGCTCGGACTGCATATGCGCCCCGAGGAGCGCGCGGCCCTGGAAGCCGCGATGCCGAGCGGTGCGCCGCAGGCGGAAGCCGCAAGAGCAAGTTAGGCGGCACGTTCGCGCGCCGTCTTAGGGTGGGAATGAGTACTTCTTCCGCCGCGTGATGCGGGTCACGCGGCGGCGGAAAGCGACGCTCGGTTCGATCGTGCGCAGGAGCCGAGTGCAAACAGCAACGCGCACTAGTGGAGGATACGATCATGACGCTACATCGAAGCGTATCGGTCGCTGCCTTGCTGCTCGCGTGGGGGTTGGCTCCTGCGTTTGCGGATGAGGCCGCGGCCAAGAAGTGGATCGACGACGAGTTCCAGCCTTCAACGCTCTCGAAAGAAGAGCAGTTGAAGGAAATGCAGTGGTTCATCAAGGCCGCCGAACCGTTCAAGGGCATGGAGATCAACGTGCTGTCGGAGACCATCCCGACCCACGACTATGAATCCAAGGTCCTGGCCAAGGCGTTCTTCGAAATCACCGGCATCAAGGTGAACCACCAGGAGTTGGGCGAAGGCGAAGTCGTGCAGGCCGTGCAGACCCAGATGCAGACCAACCGCAATCTGTACGACGGCTACATCAACGACTCCGACCTGATCGGCACGCATTCGCGCCTGCAAAGCGCGATCAACCTGACCGACTGGATGGCGGGCGAAGGCAAGGACGTCACCAATCCGGGCCTCGACATCGACGACTTCATGGGCAAGTCGTTCACCACCGGGCCGGACGGCAAGCTCTGGCAGCTCCCGGACCAGCAGTTCGCCAACCTCTACTGGTTCCGCAAGGACTGGTTCGACGATGCCAAGATCAAGGCGGGCTTCAAGAAGAAGTACGGCTACGAGCTCGGCGTTCCGGTGAACTGGTCGGCCTATGAGGACATCGCAGACTACTTCACCAACGACGTGAAGGAAGTGAACGGTGTGCGCGTCTATGGTCACATGGACTACGGCAAGCGCGCGCCGGATCTCGGCTGGCGCATGACCGATGCCTGGCTCTCGATGGCCGGCGAAGCCGATCCCGGCAGCCCGAACGGACGCCCGGTCGACGAGTGGGGCATCCGCATGGAGAAGGGTTCCTGCAACCCGGCCGGCGCCTCGGTCAGCCGTGGCGGCGGCGCCAACAGCCCGGCGGCGGTCTATGCCGTTGCCAAGTGGGACGAGTGGCTCCGCAAGTACGCGCCTCCGGGTGCGGCCGACCTCGACTTCTATCAGTCGCTGCCGGCGCTGGCCCAGGGCAACGTCGCCCAGCAGATCTTCTGGTACACCGCGTTCACCGCGAACATGGTGGCCCCGAAGGACAAGGGCAACAACACCGTCGATGACAAGGGCAATCCGCTCTGGCGCATGGCTCCGTCGCCGCACGGCCCGTACTGGAAGGAAGGCTCGCAGCGCGGTTATCAGGACGCCGGTTCCTGGACCCTCTTCAACTCGACCCCGGTCCCGCAGCGTAAGGCGGCCTGGCTCTATGCCCAGTTCGTCACCTCGAAGACCGTTGACGTGAAGAAGAGCCAGGTCGGTCTGACTTTCATCCGCGACAGCACCGTTCGGCACAAGTCGTTCACCGATCGTGCGCCGCAGCTGGGCGGTCTGGTCGAGTTCTACCGCTCGCCCGATCGCGTCGCCTGGACGCCGACCGGCATCAACGTGCCCGACTATCCGAAGCTCGCCCAGCTCTTCTGGGAGAACATCGGTGACGTGAACTCCGGTGCGTTCACGCCGCAGGAAGCCATGGACCGTCTGGCTGCCCAGATGGACCAAGTGATGGGCCGCATGCAGCAGGCCGACGAGCAGCAGCAGGTCTATCATGGCTGCGGCCCGCGGCTGAACAAGGAGGAAGATCCCTCCAAGTGGCTGAGCAAGGACCACGCGCCATGGGCGAAGCTCGACAACGAGAAGCCCAAGGGCGAGACCATTGCCTATGACGACCTGATCAAGCGCTGGACGAACAACCAGTAATCGATCAGGCCTCTGTGATAGTCTGATGACGGCATCCCCCGGGGCGAGAACGCCCCGGGGGATCGCTGCAAAACAACGATCCCGAAGAACGCCAATGACCCTCGAGCTGAAGAACATCACGAAGAGCGTGGATGGCGCCGTCCATATCCACGAGACCAACCTCAAGCTCGATGAAGGGACCTTCAACGTGCTCCTGGGCACGACGCTTGCGGGCAAGACCACGCTGATGCAGATGATGGCGGGCCTCGACAAGCCCTCCAGCGGCGAGATCTGGTTCAACGGCAAGAACGTGACCGGCGTCTCGGTGCAGAAGCGCAATGTCTCGATGGTCTACCAGCAGTTCATCAACTACCCGCATATGACGGTCTACGAGAACATCGCCTCGCCGCTCCGCGTCGCCGGGGCCGATGCCAAGACCATCGAATCCCGCGTGGCTTCCGTCGCCGAGCTCCTGCGCCTCAAACCCATGCTCGGCCGCAAGCCCGCCGAGCTTTCCGGCGGCCAGCAACAGCGCACCGCGATTGCCCGCGCGCTGGTCAAGGACAGCGACATGATCCTGTTGGACGAGCCGCTGGCCAATCTCGACTACAAGCTGCGCGAGGAGTTGCGCGACGAACTCCCGCGCATCTTCGCCGACCGGCATTGCATCGTCGTTTATGCCACGACCGAACCGGCGGAAGCCTTGCTGTTCGGCGGTCATACCGCAACCTTGAATGAAGGACGCGTCACGCAATTCGGCCCGACCGGCCAGATCTACCGCAATCCCAGCGATCTCATCAGCGCGCAGGTCTTCTCCGACCCGCCGCTCAACACCGCGGCGGTGACCAAGCGCGGCCATGAGCTGGCGCTCGGACCGGGAATCTCCTGGCGCGTGAACGGTGCGGTCGGCGGCTTGGCCGATGGCGATTATCTGCTCGGCATCCGCGCGCATTTCGTCGCTCCGTTCCAGCAGACGCCCAATGCTGTCGCAATCGAGGGTCGCGTGCTGGTCACGGAATTGAGCGGTTCCGAAAGCGTGCTGCATGTCGATCTGAACGGCGCCACCTGGATCTCGCAATCCCATGGCGTGCATCCGTTCGAAGTGGGCTCGACCGCAAGGCTCTATGTCGATGTCGCTCGCGGCTTCCTGTTCGACCGCAACAACAATCTGGTCGGAGGATTGGGGTAATGGCCCGCATTCTGATCGACAAGCTCCGGCATTCTTACGTCCAGAATCCGCAAAAACCCGAAGACTATGCGCTGCGGGAGATGAGCCTGGAGATGACCGATGGCGGCGCCTATGCGCTGCTGGGACCCTCGGGGTGCGGCAAGACCACCCTGCTCAACCTGATCTCCGGCCTGCTGCATCCGACCGAGGGGCGGATCCTGTTCGACGACAAGGATGTCGGCCGCGCCACGCCGGAGGAGCGCAACATCGCCCAGGTGTTCCAGTTCCCGGTCGTCTACGACACGATGACGGTCTACGACAACCTAGCCTTCCCGCTGAAGAATCGCGGCGTCGCGCAGGGCGAGATCGACAAGCGTGTGCGCGAGATCGCCGACATGCTGGACCTGGGCCATATGCTCGGCCGTCGTGCCTCGGGTCTGACCGCCGACGGCAAGCAGAAGATCTCGCTGGGCCGCGGGCTGGTGCGCTCGGACGTCAATGTCATCATGTTCGACGAACCGCTGACGGTGATCGATCCGCATCTGAAATGGATCCTGCGTTCCAAGTTGAAGGAACTGCATCACCGGATCCGCCGCACTATGATCTACGTGACCCATGACCAGACCGAGGCGCTGACCTTCGCCGACCGGGTCGTAGTCATGAACCTGGGCGAGGTCGTGCAGGTGGGGACGCCGGTCGAACTGTTCGAGCGGCCGGCCCATACTTTCGTCGGCCATTTCATCGGCTCGCCGGGCATGAACGCCCTGCCCTGCGCGGTCGAGAACGGCCGCCCGACCTTCCTCGGCAATGCGGTGCCGGTCGCCGATCAGATCCAGGTGCCGAATGACGCCGGCAAGCTCGAGATCGGCATCCGGCCGGAGTTCATCAAGTTCAACGGGCATGACAGCGGTCCTGCGATCCCGGTCGAGGTGACGAAGGTCGCCGATGCCGGCCGCTTCCGCATCGTCGAGACGCGGGCCCAGGGCCATCGCATCCGCCTGCTGGTGCCCGAGGGCGATCCGATACCGAGCGGCAGCGCGCAGCTCCGCTTCGATCCCAAACACACGCATCTCTATCGCGACGGCTGGCTGGTGGGCTGAGACATGAACAAGACGGTCAATCAGAAAGCCTGGTTCCTGGTCCTGCCGGTTTTCATCTTCGTCGCCTTCAACGCGATCATCCCGTTGATGACGGTGGTGAACTATTCGGTCCAGGAGACCTTCGGCAACAACATGTTCTCCTGGTCCGGTGTGCAGTGGTTCCAGGATACGCTGCAATCCGACCGCTTCCACGCCTCGCTCGGCCGCCAGCTGATCTTCACCGCCGTCATCCTGGCGATCGAGATTCCGCTTGGCCTCGCGATCGCGCTGGCGATGCCGCGCAAAGGTCCCTGGGTCTCCGTCTGCCTGGTGTTGATGGCCTTGCCGCTGCTCATTCCCTGGAACGTGGTCGGCTCGATGTGGAACGTCTTCGCGCTCCCCGAGATCGGCCTGATGGGCAAGGGCCTGACCGCGCTCGGTTTCGACTTCAACTACACGCGCCAGCCGGGCGATGCCTGGTTCACCATCGTGCTGATGGATGTCTGGCACTGGACTTCGCTGGTGGTGCTGCTCTGCTATGCCGGCCTGGTCGCGATCCCGAACGACTATTACCAGGCGGCGAAGATCGACGGCGCCAGCGCCTGGGCGGTGTTCCGCTTCATCCAGCTCCCGAAGCTGAAGCGCGTGCTCACCATCGCGATTCTCCTCCGCTTCATGGACTCCTTCATGATCTACACGGAAGTCCAGGTCCTGACCGGCGGCGGACCGGGCTCGTCCACCACCTTCCTCTCGATCGACCTCTTCAAGGTGGCGCTCGGCCAGTTCGACCTCGGCCCGGCCGGCGCCATGTCGATCATCTACTTCCTGATCATCCTGCTGCTCTCCTGGGTGTTCTACACGCTCATGATGCGGAACGAGGCGAAGTGATGCGCAAACGTTCGATCGTACCCATCCTCTACATCCTTTTCCTGATGCTGCCGATCTATTGGCTGGTCACCATGTCGTTCAAGACCACCAACGAGATCCTGGGCGGCTTCACACCCTGGCCGCAGAGCTTCACGCTCGACAACTACCGGAAGATCTTCAACGATCCGACCTGGTACATGGGCTATGTCGCGTCGATCGAGTACGTCGTCATCAACACGGTGGTGTCGGTGATCGTGGCGCTCCCGGCGGCCTATGCCTTCTCGCGCTATCGCTTCCTCGGCGACAAGCACATGTTCTTCTGGCTGCTGACCAACCGGATGGCGCCGGCGGCGGTGTTCGCACTGCCGTTCTATCAGCTCTATTCCGCGGTCGGGCTGTTCGACACGCCTTGGGCGGTGGCGCTTTCGCACACGCTGTTCAACGTCCCGCTGGCGGTCTGGATCCTGGAAGGCTTCATGTCCGGCGTGCCGAAGGAATTGGACGAGACCGCCTATGTGGACGGCTATTCCTTCCCGCGCTTCTTCATCAAGATCTTCATCCCAACCATCGCCGCAGGCATCGGCGTGGCTTGCTTCTTCTGCTTCATGTTCTCCTGGGTCGAGATGCTGCTGGCGAAGACCCTCACGGCGGTGGCCGCCAAGCCGATCGCGGCGCTCATGACCAAGACCGCGAGCACCTCGGGCTATGAGCTCGGCCTGCTCGCCGCGGCCGGCACGCTGACGCTCATTCCCGGCGCGGTCGTGATCTATTTCGTGCGCAACTACATCGCCAAGGGCTTCGCCCTTGGCCGCGTCTAGGCAGGGGTTTCGAACATGGACCAAGGCACCGATCTCATCTCCTGGATGGCCTGGACCTGGCCGACGGCCTGCTTCTTCGGCTTCATCCTGCTCTGCCTGATCGGCATGTCGGTCTGGGAGAAAGCCGTCCCCGGCGGCGGCCCGCGCCATGGCATTCTCGGCCTCGACACCACGCGCGGCGACCGGCTGTTCATCTCGCTCTTGGGCAGCGCCTTCATCTTCCTGGCCTGGATCGGCCTGATGAACACCACGCTCTGGGCGCCGCTGGTGATCGCGCTGGTCTACGCCGGCGTGGTGTTTCGCTGGGTCTAGTGCCCCTCGATGGCGCAGGGTGCACCGTCGGCGATCTCGATCTGGATCGTCGGGTGGTGGATCCGGAACTTGGCGCTGAGCTCCTCGCTGACGCGCGTTATGAATGCATCGCCGGGATGCCCGCTCGGAAACACCAGATGCACGGTCAGCGCATTCTCGGTTGTGCTCATCGCCCAGACATGCAGGTGATGCACGCTGCCGATTCCCGGTAGCCCTTCTAGATAGGTGCGGACCTCGGCCAGCACGATGCCCTTCGGGACCGCCTGCATGGAAAGCTCGAAGGATTCCCGCAAGAGACTCCAGGTTCCCCAGACGATCACCACGGCGATCACCAGGCTCACCGCCGGGTCGATCCAGTTCCAGCCCGTGGCGACGATGATCGCACCGCCGATCACCACGCCGACCGAGACGGCCGCGTCCGCCACCAGATGCAGGAAGGCGCCGCGGATGTTGAGATCGTGCTTCTGCCCCGCCATCAGGATCCAGGCCGAAAGACCGTTGATGACAATGCCGGCGCCGGCCACGATCATGACCGTGACGCCGGCGACCTCCGGCGGCTCGGAGAAGCGCCGCAACGCCTCCCAGACGATCGCCCCGGTCGCGACCAGCAGCAAGATCGCGTTGGCGAAAGCCGAGAGGATCGAGGCCGAGCGGAAGCCATAGGTGAAGCGCTCGGTCGCGCGGACCCGGCCGAGGGTATAGGCGATCCAGGCGAGGATGAGGCCGATCGCATCGCCGAAATTGTGTCCGGCATCGGCCAGCAGCGCCATGGAATCGGCGATCAGGCCATAGACGACCTGCACCACGACGAGGGCGAGGTTGAGCGCCGTGGTCAGTGCAAAGGCACGGCCGAAGTTCGTCGGCACATGGCTGTGGCCGAGGCCGTGGGCATGGCCGCCATGATCATGTCCTTGGTGATCATGGCCGTGGCCGTGCCCGCGGTTGTGGGTGTGGTTGTGGGTGTGGCCGTCGTGCGAATGATCGTGCTCGTGCGTCATCCCCTGCTTATGCGGCAGGAAGGCGCCGTTACACAATTACGCGCGACAATATGGCGCCGTGGCTTCTATTGCAGCTTCAGGAACTTGGTGAGGTGGTAGCCGACCGGGTTGTCGACCCAACCGCTGACGCGCTTCGAGATCAGGTTGCGCTTGTTGTCCTGATAGAGCGGCGCCAGCACGAAGTCGTCCAGCAGGATCTGCTCGGCCTGCGCCAGGGTTTTCATGCGCGCGGCGCGATCGGTCTCGGTCGTCGCCTTGGCCATGGCCGTCTCGTAAGCCGTGTTTTTCCACGGGTACTGCGCACCGGCCGCCTCGGTGCGGTAGACCAGGAACGGCTCCGGCCCGGCATAGTCGCCGGTCAAGCCGTCGCAATAGACGTCCCATTCCAGTTTGTAGAAGTCGTCGTAGAGCGCCTGGCTTTCCTCCAGCCGGATGCGGCTGATCACGCCGAGTTTCTTCTGCCAGGTGATGGCGATCGCCTGGGTGATCTTGCGCTGCAGATCGTCCGCCGTGCAGTAGTAGCTCAAGGTCAGCGGCTTATCCGGGCCGTAGCCTGCCTCGGCGAGGAGCTTCACGGCCAGCGCGTCCTTGGCCTTCTGGTCGGTGCCGAAATCCGCCGGCTTCAATTCGGGATAGCCGGGGTCCATCGGCGGCACGAAGGAATCGATGATCCGGTCGCCGCTCTTGGCGATCTTGTTGACCACGACGTCGCGGTCGATCGTGAGCGCCAGCGCCTTGCGGATCCGGATGTCGGTCAGCGGCGCCTTCTGGGTGTTGAAGGAGAGATGGTTGGTCGCAGCATAGGGCGCCACATGGAGCTGATCGCCGTATTGCTTCTTCAGGGCCTGGAACCGGTCGGTCGGCACGTCCCAGGTGATGTCGAGCTGGCCGGCCTGGAACATCTTCAGCTCGGTGTTCACGTCCTCGGTCACGACATACTTCATGCTCTCGATCGAGACGTTGGCGGCGTCCCAATAGTTCGGGTTCTTCACCAGCAACACATGCGACTGTGGCACCAGCTCCTTGATCACATAGGCGCCGTTGCCGACGAAGTTCGCCGGCTGGATGAAGTCCGCGCCATGGGCGTCGAAGCTCGGCTTATGAAGCGGCGAGATGTAGTAGTAGTTCAAGAGCTGCAGCGCATAGGGATTCGGCCGGTCGAGCTTCATGACGACGGTCTTTGCATCCGGCGCCGAGATCCCGACCTTGCTCCAATCGGTCAGCTTCTTGCCGTTGTAGTCGCCGGCGCCGGTGATCGGCAGCTGGGTGAAGAGGTAGTAGGCCTTGTAAGAGCCGGTCTCCGGATTCTCCTGGCGCTCGGCGCCGTTGACGAAATCCTGCGCGACCAGCGGATCGCCGTTCGACCATTTCAACCCGTCGCGCAGATGGAAGGTGTAGGTGAGGCCGTCGGTCGAGATGTCCCAGCGCGCGGCGGCGCCCGGCACCGGATTGCCGCCGGCATCGAGGCCGACCAGGCCTTCGTAGACATCGCCCAGGATCTGCGCGTCCTTGGAGGCCGAGCTGTATTGCGGATCGAGGCTCTGCCACTGGTCGCCGATGCCGGCGATGATCGTGCCCTCTTCGGCGACGGCCGGCATCGCCGAAAGGACGGATGCGGCCAGGATCGCCGCGCGCAACAGCCCAGGTTTCCGGAATCCGGTCGACATCGTCCAAGCCCCCATTGGTTGGCGTCTAGAGCGCCTTTCAACTTGAATGATCGGCATCGACAGAAGGGTTCGTCAAGTGACAAAATGAATGAACGTTCAGTTATTTGAGGAGCGCCGGACATGCGCCTGGTGGGCTACAACACGCAGTTTTCGCGGGGTCGCGACGGTCGGATCGACATCGATCGCATGGCCGCCGCGGTCAAGGACGCCGACATCCTGGCGCTGCAGGAGATCGAGCGGAACTGGAAACGCTCGGGCGAAACCGACCAGCCGGAGGAGATCGCCCGCCGCTTCCCGAAGCATCACTGGGTCTATGGCCCCTATTTCGACGTCGATGCGAGCGCGGTCGCCGCGGACGGCACCGTCACCAACCGCCGCCGCCAGTTCGGCTTGATGACCCTGAGCCGCTGGCCGATTCTCTCCTCGCGCCTGCACATGCTGCCGAAGTTCAAGACCGGCTCGGTCTTCAACATGGTGGCGGGATTCCTGGAGACGGTGATCGAAGCACCAGGCGGTGCGCTGCGGCATTACAACATCCATCTCTGCGATGTGACGCCGGACGAAAGACTGGCGCAGATCGCCAAGCTCTTCGAGGTGCTGGGATCGGCACCGAAAGAAGGCGGCGCCTGGACCGGGCAGGATTCCAACTGGCAGACCGAGAACCCGCCGCCGATGCCCGCCGACGCGATCGTGACCGGCGATTTCAATCTGGTCCCGGGCTCGCCGGAATACGAGACGCTGGTCGGACCGAAGGATCGCAGCTTCGGCTATGGCCGCGTCGATGTCGGGCACCGTCTGGTCGATGCCTGGGTCGCGACCGGACATGCCGAGGGTGAAGGCATCACCTTTCCGAAGGCGATCGAAGCCGGATACGAACGCGGCTTCCGCATCGACTACACCTTCGTGACGCTCGGCTTGGTCTCGCGCTTGAAGCGCTGTTGGATCGACAGTGATGCCGACGGCTCCGATCACCAGCCGGTCTGGGTGGAGCTCGGCTGATCAACTGTGGCCGGTGCGACACGGCGCGCTCGCTCAATTTTCGGCGAGCAACCCGCGCGTGCATTTTTCCTCTTGCGTCATTTGGCCGCGAGGATCATAAGCACGGCCCTTCGCTAGGCCTTGGGTTCGGGCTTTCGGTCCCGACCGGCGCGGTGTGCGATGCACGTCCGTGTTCCGCCGAATGAAGGATTGTGTGATGTGAGCCGAAGCTCCAATGGGGTGAGCGCCGGGGAAACCCGGAGGTGGGTGGTTCGATTCCACTCGGCCAAGCACAAACGAGGATAGCTCAGATGGGTAGAGCAAGTGATCGCTAATCACTCTGTCGCGGGTTCGAATCCCGCTCCAACGCTCCGGTTCAGCCTGAAAAGCTGATATCCTGCTGAAGGGAACCGGACGCGCGCTTCAGTCGCGATCCGGTTCGTGAGACCGCAAGGTCAATCGAAACGAATCAAGACACCGGATGACCGGCTCTGCGCCGCGGCGGATACCGCCCGCGCGGAATCCGGGTCGTCACTGCTTTCGACGCGGCTTCGCGCAGTGCGCGAAATCGCGAAGGGAGTCGTGCGCCCGGATTCCGCCGGGCTCAAGCCTCGGCCCGTGCGATCGCTCGGGAAGACGCGTCCGGGGACCTGTTCCTCGACTGGTGGAGGCCTCGCGCGGGATGGCCCGCAGGGGAATGATGGATGGAGGAAGAAATGAGTGCCTACCTGCTCTGGATGACCGTGGATGTGAAGGCCGGCGAACGCGTGCTGTTGCTGAAGAACGGCCGTTATCAGCGCGTCCTCAACCCGGGTCGCTATCGCCTGCTCGATCCCAAGCATGAATTGGCGGTCGAGCGCTATCAGATTGTCCGCACCGAGATGCCGGCGGAGCGCTATGCAGTGCTGAAGGCCGAACGCCTGGATCTGGCGGATGCGCTGCTTGCGCTGGTGGAGACCAAGGCCAATGAACTGGCCGTGGTCAGCCTCGATGGACGGCCGATGCATCTGATGGGTCCGTGGCAGTCGCGCGCCTTCTGGAAGGTCGCGACCGAGGTCACGGTCGAGCGCATCGATACGGCTGCCGATCCGGTCGTCGATCCGCGTCACCTGACGCTGATCGATCGCACGAAGACGGCCTATGTGAGCGAGACCATCGTCGAGAGCCACGAAGCCGGCCTGCTCTATCTCGAGGGCAAGCTGGTCGCGCGGCTGCAGCCGGGGCGTCACGCCTACTGGACCGTGAACCGTAAGGTCGAGGTGAAGCGCCTCGATCTCAGGCCGCAGGCGCTCGAAGTGACGGCGCAGGAGATGCTGACGAAGGACCGCATCGGCTTGCGTCTGACCTTGACCGCGTTCCGCCGGATCGTCGATCCGGAGCAGGCGGCCGCGACGGTGGCCGATGTCGATGGTTGGCTCTACCGCCTGGTGCAGTTCGCCATCCGCGCGGCCGTGGCCGAGCGGACCCTGGACGAAGTGCTCTCGGCCAAGAGCGCGCTCGACGCCGAGCTTCGCGCGAATGTCGCGGAGAAGCTCGGCGAGACCGGCATCGAGGTGACGGAACTCGGCGTGAAGGACGTGATCCTTCCGGGCGAGATCCGCGAGCTCGTGAACAAGGTGGTGGAGGCGGAGCGGACGGCGAAGGCCAACCTGATCCGCCGCCAGGAGGAGACCGCGGCGACGCGTTCGCTCCTGAACACCGCCAAGCTCATGGAGGAGAACCCGCTTCTCCTCCGCCTGAAGGAGCTCGAGAGTCTCGAGCGCCTGGTGGAGAAGGTCGGGCGCATCGACCTCCACGCCGGCGAAGGCCAGGGCCTCGACGCGCTTTTGAACCGCCTGGTGCGGTTAAAGGGTGCGGATGCGGCCTGATGTGGGAGGCCGGGGGATTTCACATTGCGGGAATTCCCCGGTCGTCCACGCAATCCGGTTTGAAACGCCGCTTAACTCGCGGTAAGGTTGAGTCGGGATTGGGGAGGCATGCATGGAACGGTTTGGATCACGGACCGCCGCTGCGATCGGCACGGCGTTCGCTCTTCTTTGGATGGCGCAGGATTGCCGCGCCGAATCGAATGACGACGGGGAAGCGGTCTGGAAGCAGATCACCGCGTTGCATTGGCAGACGGGACCGACGGATGTCGCTGCCCTCAAGAACGCCAAGCTGAATCTGCCGGAGCACTATGTCTATCTCGACAGCGGCGAGGCCGACGACTTCCTGCGCCTGACCGAGAACGTTCCGGGCGACGTGCCGGAACAGATTCTGGCACCCGATGACATGCACTGGTGGGCTTCCGTCGATTTTTCCGACGACGGCTACGTCAAGGACGAGGAGAAGCTCGACAACGAAGCGATCCTCACCACCATGAAGGATGCAACCGAGCAGGGCAACGAGCAGCGCCGCAAGAACGGCTGGTCCGAGCTGCATGTCGTCGGCTGGCGCTATGCACCGCATTACGACACCGCGACCAAGCGCCTCGAATGGGCGTTGGACGTGAAGGACGCGACGGGCCATGTCTCCACCAATTTCCAGACCCGGGTGCTGGGGCGGCGCGGCGTCACCAACTTCACGCTGGTGACCGGTCCGGAGACCCTCGACGCCGACATCGCTCAGTTCAAGACCGTCCTGGCGGGCTACAAGTTCAATGCGGGCGACACCTACTCCGAGTTCAAGCAAGGCGACAAGGTCGCGGCCTATGGCCTCGCGGCGCTCATCGTCGGCGGCGGCGCGGCGGTCGCGGCGAAGAGCGGTCTCTTCAAGATCCTCGGGAAGTTCATCTGGGTCGGGCTGGCGGCCATCGGCGTCGCGGTGACGAAGCTGTTCAAGAAGCGAGCCTGATCTCGCTATGAATCTCGCGGCGACCAGCGACAATCTCCTGCTGTTGCTGGTCTTTGTCGGCTTCTATCTGGCGGATTGCGTCGTGCTGCTGCAACCGGCTCAGGCGCTCGGCTGCCTGCGCCTCTCGCGCCGGCGCCGCGGTGAGAAAGCGGTGCGCAACGGGCTCGGCATCGCAGGTCGCTGCCGGGTCTCGCTGGACTTCGGATGGACAGTCTACCCGGTGCGCGGCCGGACGCTTGCCTTGCTCAACCCGCTGACGCCGTTCGTCGCGGTCTTCAAGACCCGGCCGCTGGTGCCGGGCAGTGCTGCCGCTGCGGCGCCAGCGGCAAGTCTTCGCCAGATGATCGCACTCCGTATCCGGGTGGCGCGCATGAGCATCGCGCTCGTCTCGCATGGAGTGCTGATGTTCGTCTTTCTGCCCCTGCTGCTGCTCAGCGGCGAGACCTTGCACCTCCTCATCGCCCTGGCCGCGGCTTTCCTTTCGGCGATGCTGATCATCGCCGTCTGCTACGCGGATCGGCGCGCCGCGCGGATGTCCAACGCCGGCTTCTGGACCATCGCGGGCCAGGCCTTGCTCTGCCTGCCGACCTCCTTGAACGTGCCGCGCAAGCTGGCCTTGTTAACGCCGGGTCCAGCGACCGCGGCGGATCTGCTGCCGTCGGTCCCGGAAGGCGAGCGGCCGGCGGCGCTCAGCGAGTTGCGCCTGACCCTCGAACGCGCCGCGCTCGAGGGATCGCAAAGCCTGGCCGACGCCGCCGACATGCAGCGCCGCAGCCTGGTGGCAGATGATCCGGAGGCCTGAGCGATGGAAATCGAAGGCTGGGACATTCCGTCGATCGCCATGGTCGGCGGTTTCTTCGCCGCCGGGTTTGCCGCGGTCTGGATCTTCCTCACCCTCCGGCAGGGCGAGAAGGCGACGCAAGGCAAAAGCAAAGACGACCGGCGCTGAGCTCTACTTCTTCGGCTTCTTCGCCTTGGATGTGTTTAGCGCGATCGCGGCGCGGATCAAGGTCTTGAACGCGGCCGCGTTGATCGTCTCGCTCTCTTTGATGTCGATGGCGCGGCGCGTGTTGCCCTCGAGGCTGGAATTGAACAGCTTCGACGGGTCTTTGAGCGCCGCACCTTTCGCAAAGGTCAACTTCACCACGGCCTTGTAGGTCTCGCCGGTGCAGATGATGCCGTCATGCTCCCAGACCGGAACGCCGCGCCACTTCCATTCCTCGACGACTTCCGGATCGGCTTCCTTGATGAGCGCGCGGACCCGGGCGAGCGTCTGGCCGCGCCAGTCGCCGAGTTCCTTAATTCGTGCGTCGATCTGCTTGGAGGGCGACACACTCTCCTTGGATTCGCTCGCCTTGGATTCGCTCTTCGGCATCGGTCTTTCACCCCCAGAGGCGCAGGCGATCCCAGATGATCGCGAATGCCAGGACAGTACCCCAAACCGGCGCCGACACCAGCATGTAGAACACGCCGCGATAAGCGAGACCCAGCCATTCACTGCAAGCCTCGGCACGCAACGTTCTCCGCGTAAGTTCGGTCATCATCGCAGCCCCCCGGCATCAATGACAATGCGCGGCCGGCGGTTGCGCAGGAATTCGACCGCTGCTTCCGCCGAGGGCGCGCGCCGGCTTGCGACCAGCCAGGCGGCGACGACCGCGGCACTCCGGCCGTAGCCGAGAGCGCAAGCGACCAGGACCGGACCTTGCGCGCGCGCAGTTTCGATCGCAGCGACCGCCTGCGCGATTTCCGGAGCTGAGAGTGGGATGAGATCGAGGGCCGGGATCGCGATATGGCGACCGGGATGCGGCGCAGCCGGCAATTCGGCGCAGAGATCGATGACGGCAGAGAAGTGCTGCGCGGCTGCGGCGAAGTGCGGCGGCAGGCGGCCGATCCACACGCCGTCGGCGACTTCGTCCGGCCGATCAGCGGCGGTCCAGAACCAGGCATTCATCCGCGCGCCGAGGATATAGGGCGCCAGCAGCAAGCGAGTCGCGGGCGGCATGGTGCCGTCGGCGCGCTTCTGGAAGCCCGCGGCGCCGAAGCCGAGATAGTTGAGCGCGACCAGCGTCAGCGACAAAGCCGGCCACAGCAGCCAGAGATGCCAGCCGCCGAGCTGCAGCGCGGCGAAAGCGAGGACCGCGGCCCCGGTCGCGTAGAGAGAAGCCACACGCCAGCGCTTGCCGTTCCGCGTGAGCTGGAATCGCAGCGCGCCTTGTTCCGGCCAGAGCCAGATGCAAAGCAGACCCAAGGCGACGCCGGTCGGCACGTCGATGAAATGATGCTGATACGTGGTCAGCACCGAGATGCCGATCAGCAGCGACCAGGCATGCAGCGCGAGATGGAAACGCTTCGGCAGGTGGCGGGCATAGAGATCCCAGAGGATCACCAGAAGTGCGATGTGCAGCGAGGGCGCCTGATTGTACGGCCGGTCGAAGGCGCCGAGCGCCGTGAACAGAAGGCCGGTCAGGCCTTCGGTGGGCGGCTTCGCGACCGCAAGCTCCAGCGGATAGACCAGGAAACAGATCACCGCAACGAGCTGCGCGGTCAGGATTCGGCGGACATGGCGCTGCAATTCGGCCGCATCGACGCAGAGGACGAAGGCCAGCGCATAGAAGAGATCGATCGACCAATAGGGCAGGATCGTCCAGGGCAGGAACGGGATATTCTGTTCCCAGCCGAAGCGGATCGACGCGACCTCACCGTGCTGTGTCGCAGCCCAGTTGGCAAAACCGTAGCCGGCATAGAACAGCGTGCCGCAGATTGCGAGCCAGAGCAGCGCCCGGCCCGGCGCCCGCGCGGATTGCGCCGGCGCCGGGATCTCGGATGCCGGGGCGGCCGAGAGGCTCATCGGCCGAGCTTGACCGCAAGGCTGACGGTGAAGATGCCCCAAGGATCGATGCGCTGCTCAATCTTGTGGAAGCCCGCAGCGGCCACGAGCTGGTCCATCTCCGCCTGGCTGCGCCGGCGCATCACCCAGGGCAGGCCCGAACGATGGCTGGTGAGGACGCGCGCGATGTATTCGAGCTGCGGATGCCAAGGCTGGTTGGTGTAGACGAGGCAGGCCCCCGGCTCCATCGCCGCCGCCAGGCCCTCGAGCGAGCGGCGGACCATCGCGTTGTCGGGAAAGAGCTCGTAGAGACCCGAGACGATGGCGAGAGTCGGCCGCGGCGAAAGCGCGGCGAGACTGTCGCGATCGAAAGCGTCGCCCTGCTTGAAGCGGACGATGCCTTCGAGATGGCGTTCGGCGATCAGGTCCCGGCCAGCCGCGACGTTGCGCGCGCTGTAATCGCGCAGCAGCACGGAATCCGGCGCGAGACCGTTCCCAGCGATCGCGTCGAGGGCGTAGCGGCCATGGCCGGCGGCGATATCGACGATGCGCAGCGGCTTCCGCGCGGCCCGCAATCCATCGGCGGCCGCGCCGATCAGCTCTTCGAGATGCTGCTTGCGCCGGCGGATGCCACGCCAGCCGATGGAATTGAGATAGGCCCGGTCGATCGCCCGGCCAAGCGGGCCGCGGCCTTCCGGCTGATTGCGATAGACATAGTCGAGCATGCTGCCGGAATCGAAGCCCGCCTCATGACCGAGCGCGACACCGCGCGAGAGCCGGCCGGCGATGGCGAGGCCTGCCCGCCGCAGAGCCCAGATTATCCGCCGCGGCGAGAGCGCCGGCAGCGGCCGCGCCAATGCATCCACCTCGTCCTTACTGAAGCCGTGCTGGTCGGCATGGAGCAGGTTGGGATGCTGCGGCGATCGCCTGAACCGGCGCAGCAGGAACGTGCGCATGAGATCGATCGGCTCGGCCCGATCGCGCTCGCCGAGCGTGTCATGGAAGAAGCCGTCCAGCACGTGGCGTTCCTTCACCGCCGCACCGAGGCGATCGAAGAACGCGTGCTGCGGTCCTTGCTTGACGACAAAGTCGGCGCCGGAGATCAGCAACTGGGTCGGCACCGTGATCGCCTGGGCATCGGCAATGATGCGCGACGCCGTCGCATAGAGACCGAGCAGAATATCGACCGAGATCGCCCGAGTAATCAGCGGATCCGAATCGAAGCTCGCCATCCGCTCGCGGTCATGGGTGAGAAAGCGGCTCTTCACATAGGAATTGACGAAGAAGTTGCCGCGCAGCCGGCGGAGCGCCGCGAGACCCGTGCGCGCAAAGGGAACGTAGAGCTTTACCGCGAAGGCCGGCGAGGCCAGGACCAGGGCGCGGATCGGCGGCGCATAATCGTGCGCCCAGGCGGCGGCCAGCACGGCGCCGACACTCTGCGCCACGACTGCGATCTCGTCTGCGGCGATCTCATGCTCCCGCGCGAGGTGGTCGATGAAGCTCTGGATGTCGCGCACCGAATGATCGATGCCGGGACTGTCGCCGCGGGTGCCCGGCGAGCGGCCGTGACCGCGCGCATCGAAGGCGAACAAGGCGAAGCCCGGCATCGCCAGCTCGCCGACCAGATGCGCCACGCGGCCGGAATGCTCGTGACCGCGATGGATCAGCACGATGGCGCCGGTGCGATGCGCCGTCGCTTCCGGCCAGTGACGATAGAACAGTGCCGCGCCGTCATGGGTGCGGAAGGTTCCCTCGACGGGTTCCGCGCGGCTCGGCGTCGCCGTGAGGGCCGGATGGGACTTGGGCTCGCTGCGCTGCGCGAGGGCGATCATGAACTCCTCCTGGCAGGGTTGACGTCGAGTGCGGGTGCATTCAGCGCCGCCCAGCAGGCGGCGGCGAGACGCGGGGCGTAATAGGAGAGCGGCTGGTCAAGACGGCCGTAGATCCGGAAGGTCGCGGCCTGCAGCACGATGCCGAACACCGTGCTGGTGGCGAGCTCGGAATCCTGCGGCGGCAAGGCGCCGGCCTTGATCGCGGCGGCGAGCTGATCGTGCAGCACCTGCACCGGCGACTTCTCGCGCTCGGTGATCTTGCCGAGCTGGCCGTGTTGGGTCAGCAACAGGAAACGGAACAGCGGCTGGTCGCGATCGAAGAGCGCGCAGATCGTGCCGACCATCGTCGCGAGGCGCTCGCGCACGCCGCCTTGCGCAGGGATGGTGCCCAGCATTTCGCCGAGGCCGCGATAGCCGGACCAGAAGATCTCCCAGACGAGATCCTCTTTGCTGCGGAAATGGCGATAGATCGCCGGCTCGGTGATCGCCGCGCTGGAAGCAATGTCGCGGATCGAGGTCGCATCGACGCCCTTCTCGGCGAACAGGCGCAGGGCGCCGTCGATGATGCGTTGTCGGGTCTGCGCGCCGCGGGACATGGCTCAAATCCAGTTAGTGAACGATCACTAACTGGACGATGCAAGCGAGAAAGTCAAGGCGCGCCGCGCTAGATTTTATTAAGCCATTGATGTGTTGTATTTATTTTGAAGGGGTCTCGGCCAGGAACGCGATTCCCAGTTCCAGGGCGTTGCGGCGGATCACCCTGCATTGATGGATGCTGCCGTCGCTCAATCGCAGCAAGAATGCCTGCGGGACCTCGACCGGTGCGTGGAGCTTGAGATGCGCTCCGGTTGCGGAGAGATCGCGGACCGAGCAGTCGAACGTGCTCATCATGTCGTTGAACACGACCTGCGCCTTGATCAAGGTCTTGTGCCGCTCGGCATGCCGCCGCTCCGGCGTGTGGGCCGTCGCTGCGTCCCCGGTGGCGGCGTCCGCGCTCGCGCTCGGCTCCGTGTGGCTGAACACCTCGCGGGCGTGGATCCGCCAGCGCGCCAAGTCTTCCGGCGAGAGGGGTTTGCCGGCCACGGGCACCGATCGCTTGCCGAACTCGTGCATGATCTCCGCTCCTCATTGCATCGCCGCCTGGCACGGCGATTCAGTCCTTCTCTTGGCACGGACTGAATATGGCAAACATTCTCGGCGCCGATGGCCGGGAAAGCGTTGATCTGGAGCAAACTCCGAGAGAGGAAGCGCAGCGGCGAGGTCCACCGCTGCGTTTGATCCGCTGACCGAGACGCGCCTGCGTCAGGCCGCCGCGGCACCGGTGCCGCTCAGCATGCGGTCATTCATCTGTCGCAGCGAGCCTTGCTGCGGCGCTTCGGGCAGCGTGGTGACCGGGCAGGCCTTGCGCACGCGGTCGTGGAAATCGTGGATGCAGCCCTCATAGGCAGAGAGCGGGCCGAACTCGAAGCCGTGCGAGTTGAGGCCCACCTGCACGCGCTCGGACAAGAGCTTGTCCTCGGCGCTGACCTGGCGGTTGATGCGCGCGTTGAGATACCGCAGCACCTTCATCTCGCGGCGCGCATCGGGACGTACGAAGATCGGGTAGCGCACGGTGCAGGTCTCGGGGCCGAGCGGCAGGAACTGGAACACGTCCATGCTGTCGCCGTAGATGTCGATGCCGATGTTGGGCGGCATGGTGAAGAACATCCAGCTCTTGCGCACGTCCTCCGGCAGGTTCTCGTTCAGCTCGGGCGCCATCTGCTGATACATGCGCTCCGACCATTGCGAGGAGAGCTTGTCGCGGAGCGTGCTCTTGCTGCCCGCCACGCCATGCTCGTTCATGAAGCCGCCGAGATCGCTGTCCAGCAAACGGTCGTAGCCTGGATGGCCGACCGGCACGTGATAGTTCTCGAGATTGTTATCGACGCCGACCTTCCAGTTGCAGGCCCAGTTCTCGATCCAGGGCTCCTCGAGCGGCACCATCTCCTCCAGCTTGTAGGGCTCGAGCAGATGGATGTAGTCCTTCCACATCTCCTTGAGGCTCGGGCCACCGGGGACGACGCGCACGAAGACCAGGCCGCAGAGAATCTCGAGCTCCACGGTGCGCAGGCCGAGCTGCTTCTTGTCGGCGCCGGGGAAGGTCTTCTCCGCCGGCATGCCGGCGAGCTCACCCCGGAGATTGTAGGACCAGCCGTGATAGGGGCAGGTCACGCGCGCCTTGCAGGTGCCCGCGCCGTCCAGCAGCTTTGCACCGCGATGGCGGCAGACGTTCATGAAGGCGCGCAGCTCATTGTCCTTGCCGCGCAGCACGACGATGGAATCACGCAGGAGATCGAGCGTCACGAAGTCGCCGATATTCTTGACCTGATTGATGTGGCAGGCGAACTGCCAGGACGGACGGAACAAGGATTCGTATTCGAGCTCGTTCAGTTCGGCGTTGCGATAGGTCCAGGCCGGCAACGTCAGCGGCGCGATCTCACGCGGGCTCTTGATCGGGCGTTGGTCGGTCATGGCAGTTCTCCTATCGCTTCAGAGAAAATGGTGCTCGGCCGCGGAAGCGGCTTTTCAAATTCGTTCGACGTTTGAATCCCGCGATGCCCCGCTAGTCGGGGGCGAATTCCTGCGGAAAGATGCTCGCAAGATAGGCCCGCGCCGTCTGCTTCGCCGCATGACGGTCGAAGCTGCGCCCGCTGACCAGGATCTCCTGCCATTGCCATTCCAGGAGACCCGAGAAACCCAGGGCGAGGGCTTCGGCATTGAGATGCCGATAGCCGCCGCGCCGAATGATCTCGGCGAACAGCCGATCGAGCCCATCCTGGCTCACCGTGTCGTAGGAGCCAATGCGCTCGAGATAGAGCTTGCGGGCTTTCGCCTCGCCCCAGAACGCGTACCAGACCGCGACATTCGCGGGATCGCTCACCTTGGGATCGAGGCTGACATCGATGATCGCTTTCAACGCCGTCACCGGATCGTCGCCCGCGGCCTCCAAAGCCGCGCGGCGCGCCGCCTCGAACTCGACCGCGACCTGCTCCAGCGCCGCCAGCAGCAGCGCGTCTTTCTTCTGGAAGTGCAGGATCACCGTGCCCGGCGCCACCTTCGCCGCCTCCGCCACCAGTTGGACGGTCGTGCCGGACAGGCTGTGCCTGGCGATGACGGCGATGGTCGCGCGCAGGATCGCCGCCCGGGTCCGGGAAGCGAGCGCCTCATTCCGTCGTTGCGCAAGATCGGTCACGGCCTGCACGATAACGTCCTACTGGATTGAATTTCAAGTCTTAATCATTAATAACTGAATGAGTATTCATTTATAGCAGGAAGCGGACTTTGTCAAGCCGGGTCGGGATCGCCGAAATCATCACACCCCGACCTGCGGTTGTAACAATTCCTTCTTTTTTCAGGTCTTGATCCACCCAGTACGCTCTCAACTTAAAAGGGGAAGCCCTGCAAGCGGGGCGATTCGAGGGGATGTTCATATGAGCGAGACCAGTTCTGTCACGGTGACCGCGGGCAAGGCCGGGTCGGCCGCAGGAATGCTGCCGGCTCTGGCGCCGGCTGCCGGCGAGATCGCGCGGATCAAGCAGCAGATCGATCTCGACGACCGGGCACAGCTCGTGGAATACGGCGCCGGTGCGCAGCGCGACGTGGTCGATTATGCGGAACGAGTCCTGAAGCAGACCAAGAACCGCGAGCTCGGCGATACCGGCGCGCTGCTGACCGACATCATCGCCAAGGCCAAGGGTCTCGATCCGGCGAAGCTAGAGGAGGCCGGGTTCTTCGAGCGGCTGATGGGCTCGCTCGAGCGCCGCATCCTCACGTTCCGCGCCCGCTTCGAGGAAGTCTCCGGGCAGATCGAATCGATCTGCATCGAGCTGGAGAAGCGCAAGGAGGGCTTGCGCCGCGACATCGCGCTTTTGGACCAGCTGCATGACGAAACGGCGAAGTCGCTGACCTCGCTCACGACTTATATCGAGGCCGGCAAGGAGTACGCCGACCAGTTCGAGCAGAACGAATTGCCGAAGCTCAAACCCGCGGCCGATGCGCCGGCCGGCGGCGATAACAGCCAGGCGATGCTGCAAGTCCAAGCCTATCAGGACGCGGTGCAGGCGCTCGACCGGTTGCGCAAGCGCGTCTTCTATCTGCAGCAGGCGCGGCAGATCGGCATCCAACAGCTGCCGCAGATCCGTATCTGCCAGGCCGGCGACGAGACCTTGATCGAAAGCCTGCAGGCTTCGACCTCGCTCACCATCCCGGCCTGGAAGCAGAAGATGATCCTGCTGCTCGGCCTCAACCGGCAGAAAGAGGCGTTGGCACTCCAGACCGCGGTCAACGAGGCGACCGATCAGATGCTGCGCCAGGCCTCGGAGATGATGAAGACCCAGACCGTCGAGATCGAGAAGCAGTCCCAGGAGGGCTTGGTGAGCATGGAGACGCTGGCCAAGGTCAACCGCGACCTGATCGACACGATCGGCACCGTGGTCCGCGTCCAGGAGGAAGGCCGCACCAAGCGCGCGCAGGCCGAAGCGCAGATGTCGCAGATGACCGAAGAGCTGCGCACCGCCTTGGCCCAAGCGGGAACGCGCGGCTAGCGGGCGTTCGCACCATGCGCAGTTTCAGGATCTCGCTCGCGGCGCTGGCGCTGCTCGTTGCCGCCTGCTCCGACGAAAAGCCGATCGACTTCAAGATCGTCGCCGGCTCGGAAAATACCGTCGTCGAGCCGATCGTCCAGGAATTCTGCCGCGGCCACGGCATGAGCTGTAGCTTCGAATACAAGGGCTCGCTCGATATCGGCGCGGCGCTGGCGCCCAATGCGACCCTCGACGCCGATGCGGTCTGGCCGGCGGCCTCGCTCTGGATCGACCTCTTCGACACCGGGCGCAAGGTGAAGAACCTGAAATCGGTCAGCCAGTCGCCGGTCATCCTCGGCGTGCGCATGGCCAAAGCCAAGGAGCTCGGCTGGACCGATCACGCCGTGACCACGCGCGACATCGTCGCCGCGGTCAAGGCCGGCAAGCTGAAGTTCCTGATGACCTCGGCGACTCAATCCAATTCCGGCGCCTCGGCTTATCTCGCCATGCTTTCGGTTCTGGTCGGCGCGCCCGATGTGATCGCACCCGAAGACTTGAACGATCCCACCTTGCAGGAAGACATCAAGGCACTGCTTTCCGGCGTCGAGCGTTCGTCGGGATCAAGCGGCTGGCTGAAGGATCTCTTCCTCGCCGGCCGTTCCGACGGTTCCGAATACGATGCGATGTGGAACTATGAAGGCGTGATCAAGGAGGCGAACGACGCGCTTCAGCAGGCGGGCAAGGAAAAGCTCTGGGCGGTGTATCCCGCGGACGGCGTCTTCGTCGCGGATTCGCCGTTGGGCTTCGTCGATCGCGGGCGCGGGCCCGATGTCGAGAAGCGCTTCACCGAGCTGCAGGATTTCATGCAGGCGCCGGAGCAGCAGAAGAAGATCGCGGCCCTCGGCCGCCGCGTCGCCTTGAGCGATGCCGCGGCGAAGCCGGAGCCGGACTGGAACTTCAACCCGGCGCAGATGGTGACCAGCGTGCGCACCCCGGCGCCGGACGTGATCCGCAGCGCGCTGGCGCTCTACCAGGAATCGCTGCGCCGGCCGTCGCTCACCGCCTTCTGCCTCGATTACTCCGGCAGCATGCAGGGCGAGGGCGAGAGGCAGCTCGGGGAAGCGATGCGCTTCCTGCTGTCGCCCGCGGAAACGAGCCAGGCTCTGATTCAATGGACGCCTAAGGACAAGATCCGCATTTTCACCTTCAACAACTTCGTAAATGGCGACAAGGAAGGCGACGGCACACCGCAGAGCCAGGCCGACCTGCTGAATTTCGTTGAGCGGCAGCATGCCGATGGCGGCACCAACATGTACGTCTGCCTGAACGAAGCCATGCACTGGATCGAAGCGCAGCCGGACCGCGGCAATTACCTGCCGGCGATCCTGGTGATGACCGACGGGAAGAGCGACGGCAGTCCCAACCAGTTCGAGGCGGGTTCGGGTGTCGAGGGGAACGGGGTGCCGGTCTTCGGTGTCACCTTCGGCGATGCCGATGCGAGCCAGCTCGACAAGGTCGCCAACATGACCCGCGCCCGCGTGTTCGACGGCCGGAAGGATCTCCAAAGTGCATTCCGCGCCGCCCGTGGCTATAACTGACGGCAGGGCCATGGATGCCAGAGGGAATTCCAGAGGCGACGGCCGCTACGTCATCGCGGGGTTGAGTGCGGCTGCCGCTTTGCCGGCGGCGGTCTTCCTGGCTGACATCCCCTATTACGCCGCGGTCCCGATCGCCGCCGCCCTGTTCGGGGCCATTGTCTTCCTGATGGCGCCGCGCCGTCCCTTGGAAGGCATCGACGCCGCCGCGGTCGGCCGCGGGCAGATCGAGGCGGCGCAGAACGCGCTCGAGGAAGCCGACCGCGATCTCGATGCCATCTTCGCCGCATCGAAGCGGATCCGCACCCGCGACATCGCCGCGGCGCTCGACGCGCTCACGACCACCGCGCGGCGCCTGCTGCATCAGGTGGAGCAGGATCCGGCGAAGCTCGGCGAAGTGCGCCGGCTGGTCGCCGTCTATCTGCCGCGCACCCGGGACATCGCCACCAACTTCGCCGGCATCGAGAGCCGCGGCCAGCTCGAGCCGGCGCGGGTCGAGCGGTTGCGCGGCGCCCTGAAGAAAATCGATGAGACCTTCCAGCATTTCGGCGAGCGCATGGTCGAGAGCGAAGCCAGGGAGCTCGATGTCGAGCTCAACCTGTTGGAAGACAGCATCAAGCAGGAACTGGGAACGCGGACATGAGCCTGACACGGCGGCAGATCGGCCTGGGTCTCCTCGGCGGCGCCGCGGCCTTGACCGGCGGCGGTCTCTATCTCCGCGACCACAATCCCTTCCTGAAGCCGGAGCCGGCGAAACTGTTCGGCTTCATCGGCGGCGAGAAGAAGCAGCTCCTGAGCAACGAGAAGATCAAGACGCTGCTCGCCGACACTTTCGGCTTCGCGCTCGACGCGCGCCAGGCCGGCAGCGTCGAGATGGTGCGCGAGGCCTCGCTGCTGCAGCAGAACCCGCAATTCCTCTGGCCCTCTTCCGACGTCATGGTGGAGATCGCCAGGCAGTCGAATGTGAAGATCCAAAAGAGCCAGGTGATCGTCAATTCGCCGATCGTGATCTACAGCTGGGAGCCGGTCGCCGAAGGCCTGATGAAGGCCGGCATCGTGGCGAAGCATCAGGACAACTATTTCATCGTCGATATGCGCAAGTTGCTCGACGCCCATGTTTCGGCGGTGCCCTGGGCGTCGGTCAACGTCGCCGAGCTCTATGGCAAGGTTCGGATCGTCTCGACCGATCCGAACCGCTCGAACAGCGGCTTCATGTTCGCCGGGCTCGCCGCCGATATCCTCTCGGAAGACGTCGCGACCGCCGAGACGGTGCGGCGGGACATCGAGCCCCTGAAGACCGTCTTCGCCCGCATGGGCTTCATGGCCTATTCCTCGGGCAAGCTGTTCGAGGATTATCTGGTGGGTGGCATGGGCGCTTATCCGCTGGTGGTCGGATATGAGAGCCAGCTCTTGGAATGGTCGCTGTCCGACCCGACGCGCTGGCAGCGGATTCGCGACGGCGCCGGACCCAAGCCGGTCATGCTTTATCCCCGGCCGACGGTGTTCTCGGCGCATCCTTTGATTGCGATCGCCCCGAAATCCCTGCCGCTGATCGACGCCATGCAGGCCGAGGCCTTCCAGACCATTGCCTGGACCGAGCATGGCTTCCGCGGCCCCCTCGGCGCCGTGGAAACGGTCACTCATCCGGCCTCCGGGCTCGCCGTTCCGCCGACCCTGAACGCGATCGTGCCGATGCCTGAGGCCGAGGTCATGCTGGCGTTAACCAGCGATATCGGGGCGCCCGCGCCCTGACAGATGCGCGATTTTACCTAGGTATAAAGTCCGTAAGATCGAACGCCTTCTTTTCGCCTTTTTTCGTGTAACACACGTTTATATAAGGAAAAGCCATGTGGCGCGCGTTGCCGCGACGAACCAAGATCAAGGCGCCGGGCTGACGAGAACCTATCGTTAATTCTCGATTGTAAAGTTGTCTGACGGCGGCCATATTGCCCGTTCGTCGGCTCGCTTTGGGTTGGCCCAGTCACTCGCTCTTATGGAGCTCCGACCCGGTCTCATCCCTTTGAAGTTTGGCGTCGGTCGTCCGCGTGGATTTCGCGTGGGACGAAGGTTGTGCACCTATCCAGAGGAAAGCTATGGCTACTGGTACAGTCAAATGGTTCAACACCCAGAAGGGTTACGGCTTCATCCAACCAGATGATGGCTCCAAGGACGTCTTCGTCCATATCTCGGCGGTCGAGCGCTCCGGCATCGGTTCGCTGCGTGACGGTCAGAAGGTGAGCTATGACGTGGTCCAGGACCGCGGCAAGCCGGCAGCTACCAATCTGAAGGGCAGCTGAGAACCAACGCATTCTTCGATAGGGGCGGCTTCGGCCGCCCTTTTTTTATGCGCAAAAGCATCCGGATTTTTCTTGACGCCGAAGCCCCGGAGGATTGGGGTAGCGCTTGATTGCTTTTCGCATGCATTGCGCATTGGCGCCTGCCGCCCGATGGAGAAGTCGCGTATGTCGAACACCGAGCACGGCCGCAACCAGCCGCCGTTCCTGCAACTCAATCCCACCGATCCGCTGATCGTCGCGACCCGTGAGCTCAAGACCGGCGAGGATCTCGGCATCGGCGTCAAGCCGACGGAGACCATCGCGCGCGGGCACAAGATGGCGACCAAGCCGATCGCCGACGGCGAGCCGGTGAGGAAGCTCGGCCAGGTGATCGGCGTCGCCACCAAGTCGATCGCGCCGGGCCAGCACATCCACACCCACAATGTCGAGTTCCGCGCGAGCACCGCCGACCATGCGATCGGCTCCGGCCGTACCAACATGCCGCTGCTCGCCGAGGACAAGGCCGCGAGTTTCATCGGCATCATTCGTCCCGACGGCACGGTCGCCACGCGCAACTATATCGGCGTGCTGACCACGGTGAATTGCTCGGCGACGGTCGCGCGCCACATCTCGGATTACTTCCGCATGCATCCGGAAGAGCTGGCACCCTATCCCAACGTCGATGGCGTGGTCGCACTCACCCACAAGGACGGCTGCGCCAGCGCGCCGGACAGCGAAGGCACCAAGCTGCTTCGCCGCACCATCGGCGGCTATGCCAAGCATGCGAATTTCGGCGCCGTGGTGATGATCGGCTTGGGCTGCGAATCCAACCAGCTGCCGCGCCTGGTCACCGAGGAAGGGCTGCAGGCGGGCCAGCGAATCCAGACCCTGGTGATGCAGGAGGTCGGCGGCACGCGGAAGACCGTCGAGGCGGCGATCGCGCATATCCGCGAGCTGCTGCCGGTCGTGAACAATGTGAAGCGCGCCCGGGTACCGGCGAAGCACCTGATCCTCGGCATGCAGTGCGGCGGATCGGACGGGTTCTCGGCGATCACCGCCAATCCGGCCTTGGGTGCCGCGGCCGATCTCCTGGTGCAGAACGGCGGCACCGCGATCCTGTCGGAAACCCCGGAAATCTACGGCGCCGAGCATATGCTGCTCTCCCGCGCGGTCAGCAACGAGGTCGGCGAGAAGCTGATCGACCTGCTGAAATGGTGGGAGAACTACGCCGCGAAGGACAACGGCTCGCTGGACAACAACCCGTCGCCCGGCAACAAGGCCGGCGGCCTCACCACCATCCTCGAGAAGTCGCTGGGTGCGGCTGCCAAGGGCGGACGGAGCGACCTCGTCGATGTCTACCGCTACGCCGAGCCAGTCACCAAGCGCGGCTTCGTATTCATGGATACGCCGGGTTACGACCCGGTCTCGGCGACCGGCCAAGTCGCGGGCGGCGCCAACCTGATCGCCTTCACCACCGGACGCGGCTCCTGCTTCGGCTGCAAGCCCAGCCCCAGCATAAAACTCGCCACCAACACGCCGATGTACAAGCGCATGGCCGAAGACATGGACATCAATTGCGGCGAGATTCTCGACGGCGGTGCCAGTGTCGAGGAGATGGGCGAGCGGGTGTTCAAGCTGCTGCTCGAGATCGCTTCGGGCAAGCGCTCGAAGAGTGAAGAGCTCGGCTATGGCGAGGACGAGTTCGCGCCCTGGCATATCGGCGCAACGTTCTAGAAAAAATCGATCGGCGGGCCGGGACAGGTCCGGTCCGCCGATCGCCCATCCCCCTTGTGTCTAGTTTGCGGTGCGCTCGATCTTCGCGTGCTCGACGGTGATGTCGGTTGCCGCGGCCGCTTCGGCCGCGACGCTGGCGTCGATGATCGCAACCGATTCTCCGCCGCTTTCGCCGCTCTGGCGCGCGGCAACGTGGGCATCGGTTTCGGTGCTGGCGCCGGCCGCCGCGCTGGCCGAGGTCTCGTTGTCGGCATCGCCCGCTTCGTCATCGCCGGATGGCGATGCTTCGGCGGCTTTCGCGCGCGTGATCGAAATCCCGGTCGCGGCGTCAATGCCGATATCGGTGTCGCTGGCGACGTCGACGGACTTGGTGGTCTCGCCCGAGGAGCGGTCGACCGACGCGCTGGTGGACGTGTCCGCGGACGCTCCGGCGCCGACGGAAACGCCGACACCGAGGCCGCCGCCACCCAATCCGCCCGCGGATGCGGGCATGGCAATCAGCAGACCGGCCGCACCAACCAGGAAGGCCGCGGCAGCAATGCGCCCCGCGGATCCGATGGAATGCCGCGTCTCGCTACGAATCTCCTTCATGCAACAGCTCCTCGCTTCTGGTGTCGGCGCCAAGGATCGTCCGGCGCTTCGGGGACAGAATGTGGGAAGCTCGCGCCGGTTCATGCCCGAAGGGCATATTCGGGTCGCGCCATTGCCAGCCGCATATAAGAGAAAATGAAAAAGGGCGAAGCGCGTCGCGCTTCGCCCCCTTCGTTTCGCGGGACGCCGGAGCTAGTTCGTCGCGGTCGGCGTCACCGTGGTGTCGTCCGTCGAACTGGTGTCGCCGTTGGCACTGTCATCCGTGGTGTCACCGGTGGTGTCACCGGACGTGTCCGTTGTGTCGCCGTCCGCCGAGTCATCGTCCGAGCCATCATCCGTTGCGCCCGACTTCGCCGCGTTGGCGGCATCCGCGATGTCCTGGGCCGTCGCTTCATCTTCGTTGTCGGCGAAATCGTTGAGCGCGGCATCATCGGGGTTCTGCTCGGCCACGCGGTCGATGATCGCCTGCACCTGCGTTGCGGAGACCGGCTTGTTGGTCGCAGCGGCCAGAATGGCGCCGAGATCTTCAATCGACGGCCCGGTGGGCGGGGTCGCTTCGGCATCGGTCTCAGTCCCGGTGCCGTCTTCCGTCTCGGTCTGATTGGCTTGGGCGTAGGCCGAAAGCGCGTCCTTGAAGGTCTGGCTGATCTTGCCGATCGCGGAGTTCGGCGAGGCGTTGGCCATCGCGCTCGGCGAGGCGTGGAAGAAGCCGTTCAACTTGCCGAGATTGCTCGGGCTCATGGAGTCGTCGTCGGACTGATCACCGCGCGCGTCGTGAGACTTGCCGGCATTGGCGCTGCCGCCCGATCCCTCGTGGCCGTTGGCATTGCCGCCGCCGTTGCCGCCGCCGCTGCCACCGCCGCCGCCATGGCCGCCACCATGGCCGCCGCCATTTCCGCCACCGCCGCCTTTGCCATTGCCGCCCTTATCGGCGAATGCCACGTCCGCAAACGGCAGCGCCGAGACAGCGGCCACACCGAGGCCGATCACAAGCGCAGTCAGCGCGACGCGGCCGAAGCGCCGCGGTTCATGCAAAGACATCTGGCTGGGAAGGACCATTGTTCCGACTCCTGTTCCGTTGAAGAAACCGTCTGCCATGGCGCCCGCGCTGCGGACTTGGTTGACACGTCCATGCAAAGAACGAAGCGAATAGCGGGATATTCCCGGAATCGCCGGGGATTTCGCGGCTCAATTTTATGGAACTTTGCCGCTGTTGCGGGCGTTGCAGTTGGCCGCGGCCATGCTCACGCCAACTTCAATTGGCCGAGGCCGCGCTCACGCAGACATTGGGGCCTTGCACCAGTCCCCGCCCGAAGATCGGATCGGGGCCGGGCGCGCCGAGATCGATCGCACCCGCGTACATGCGCGTCGGATCGTTGCCGTAGCTCGCCAGCGCGGCGGTCACGTAAGGCACGGCAAAGGAAGTGCCGGTGACGAGCCGGTCGCCGGCGCCGCCGGCATTCGGCTGTCCGGGGATCAGAAGGTCGACGCCGGGCGCGGCCAAGGCGACGAACTTGCCGCGATTGGCGCCGTCGAAAACGTGCCCGGCCTGATCCACCGCCGTCACGCCGATCACGCCGGCATAGGCGGCCGGAAAGCGCGGCACATCGGTCGCGCCGTCGTTCCCGACGGCAGCCACCAGCTCGGCGCCGCGCTGCTGCGCCTGCTTGATGGCGAGCTCCATCAGCCGATCCGGCGGGCCGCTGAGGCTGACGTTGATGGTGGCGACGTTGTTGGTGAGAAGCCAGTTCAGCGCCGATGCGAAGCTGGTCGCCGACGCGACCGGCTCGCCGCCGCTGTCCACGCCGAAGATGCCGGCCGAATAGAGTGCCGCGCCCGGCAGCAGGCCGAAGCCCTTCTGCCCGACCAGCAGCGTCGCGATGCCGGTGCCGTGCTGGGCCGGTGCCGGAGCAATGCCGTCACCCAGGAAGCTGGCGGCTTCCTTATGCGCGCCGCTCAAGATCGGCAGCGACCAGTCAACCGCGGTGTCGATCAGCCCCAAGCGTGCCGCGACACTGCAGTCCCGAAGGCCCGTGCTCCAGCGCACGGCCTTGTCGGCATAATCCGCGGCGGGAAGGCTGAGGCTGGTCTGCGGCTGATAGAGATGGTTGTAGTCGACGATGGCATCGGGGAATTGCCCGGAGATCATGTCGCGGGCCTGAGCCACCGAAACGCCATCCGGCACCTGCATCCGCGTGACATTGAGCCCAAGGGCGCCGAGGGATTCGCTGTGCAGCACCTGGAAGCCGAGGGCGCGCGCAAAGGCGCTCAGGCTTGCGCTCGGATCGGTGACCACGATCTCATTGCGGATGATGCGATCGCGCCCCTTCGCCTTGCCATTGGCGGGCGTGCTGCCCGAAGGCCCGACCGTATCGGGTGCGGCCTCGTCGGCGATGTGCCCCTTCGCCTTGCCGTTCCCGTTGCCGAAGGCATTGCCGTTGCCATTGTTGCCATTGCCCTGCCCGTCGGCGTTGCCATTGCCGCCGCCGTTTCCGTTGCCGCCGCCGCCGTTCCCGTGCCCGTTGCCGCCGCCATTCCCGTTGCCGCCGCCGTTCCCATTGCCGCCGCCGTTCCCGTTACCCTTTCCATTGCCGCCCTTGTCGGCAAAGGCATAGTGCTGCGGCGCGACGGTCGCGCAAAGCAGTGCCGCCGCCGCGACGATCGCGACGGCGGACATCAGGACCGAGAGCGAAATAGGTCGACGTAGTTTCATTTCGCCTGTTCGATCACGTCCCAGCCGCCATCCGGCTTCCTGCAGGCGATGCCGCCGGTATTGACCGTACCGGAAGTCGACTTGGCGAACTCGGCGCAGCGCATTCCGGTCGCGGTGTCGAACCAGCGTGCGACCTTGACGGTGTTCTCGGTGCCGGAGGCGCCGAAAGTGACGCTGGTCGTCTCGGGATCCTTGGCAAGCGCCGTCATCAGGGCGGGCTGCCACGAGGGATCGGCGCTTTCGACCACTGCGGCCTGGGTTCGCTCGGAGCCGGCAAGGCGCAGGCCTTGATCGCCGCCATGCTGCATCAGGATGAGTCCCAGCATGCCGAGTGCAACGCCGACGACCAGCGACGCCGCGATCCGCCAATCGGCAGCAGCGGGCCGGCTGGTGGCCGGCATCGGCGTGCGGGCCGACTGCGCCACGCGCCGCGCGAGCTCGAACGGCACCGGCCCGGAATCGAATTTGGTCCAAGCGGCCCGCGCCGCGTCGGCGCCGGCCGACATCTCCGACGCCAGCCGTGCGGCATGCGGATCGCGGGCAATCTCCTCCGCGACCAAAGCCGCTTCGCGTGCCGGAAGCACGCCGTCGCAATATTGCATGATGCGGATCATGCGCTCCTCCTCGGCAGCATCGGTGCCGTCTTCCTTCAGTTCGTCGTCCCGTCGGTCGTCCGACATACTCGTCCTCAAATCCTTCAACTGCGGCGCTTCGTGGCCGGTCCCGTACCGGGCTCCGCTTCCGCCTGGCCCTCGTCGCCACGCACCTGGCGTGCCACGGCCACACGCGCCCGCGCCAGCCGGCTCATCACCGTGCCCAGGGGCACGCCGAGCACATCGGCCGCGCCTTCATAAGTCAGGCCTTCGACCGTCACCAGCAGCAGCACCTCGCGCTGGGCGTCGGGCAGCGCCGCGATCGCGGCACGCGCGCAGGCCAGTTCATCGCGCACTTCGATCTCCCGGCCCAACGAGTGGTCGGGAATATCCGCCAGCGCATCGGGGTCGCTGCGCACCAGGCGGTTCCAGGCGGACTTGCCCCGATCCAGCCAAAGATTGCGGATGATGCGGAACATCCAGCTGTCCAATCGGGTCCCCGGTTCCCACTGGTGGTACCGTTCCAGAGCCCGCAGACACGCTGTCTGCACGATATCGTCGCCTTCCGTCACCGATCCGGCGAGGCCGGCGGCGAACCGGCGCAATCTGGGGAGCAACGCCACGATGTCGCGGCCCATCCGCGACCGCTCATCGGCGCGGTCGAGACTGGCGGCATTCGTCTCCGGCTTTTCGCTCATAGAACGACCAGTATAGACCCTTATTCCCCGCACCGAGACCGCGGGAGGATTATTGTCGGTTTTCCTCAAGGCGGGGTAAAGAGCGCTTCCTGATTCCGCCAACAACAGGCTGTGAGCTTCCGTTCCCCAGCGATGCCACCGCGGTTTCATAGCACACGGACGGAGGCTGGGGCCGGAATGCGGCCGGACCGATGGCATTTGACACAAATCATACGAGAATCCCTGGAACCCCAAATGCTTGGAGGCTGCCCCGGTGTCGATGGGCGCTCCGGAGAGAACGACGGACAAGGCGCACTATTCCCATCGCCGGGCCATCGCCGGAACCGGAACCCGGTGTAAGGACGCGGACTGGAGCGCGAGCCAGCTAGAGCGACTTGACCGCCGCCGCCACGGCCTGGCCGAGCTTCCGATGCTCCGGTTGATCGAAATGGATGCCGTCGATCTTGCTGCTGCCGATCACCGAGCCCGCATCGAGGAAGCCGACGTCCAGCCGCGTCGCCGTCGCCTTATAGTGGGTGGCGAAGGTCTGCGACTTTGCGGCGCCGCCGGCAAACATGTCGGCAAAAGCGCCGACTTCCAGGATCGGCGGCGGCGCGATCAACAGCACCTTGGCGCGCTGGCCGAACCCAGCGAGCACTTTGGCGACGGTCTCGACCAGGATGCCGGCGCCGCCGGCGATATCGCTGGCGGGCATGCCGAAACGGGTCTTCAGATCGTTGGTGCCGAGAGCGATGGTGACGACATCGACTTGCACGTGGCTCTCGAGGCAGGGCGTCAGATAGGTGAGCCCGTTCTTGTGGACTCCCTCGATCGGGTCATCCAGCACCGTGGTGCGGCCGGGCAGCCCCTCCTCCACCACCCACCAATCGGCGCCGAGGATCTCGCGCATGACGCTGACCCAGCGCTCGCCATGCCCGAAGCGGCGGCCATCCTCCATATGCTGCATGGGAGCCGTGCCATGGGTGTTGGAATCGCCGTAGCAGAGAATCGTGCGCATGGGCCCGCTCGCCATTGTGAACGCCGGCGCACTATAGGCGATCGCACCGTCCGGCTCTACGGCTCGAAGGTGATACTCCGCGTCTTCTTCGATTCCGGGGTTGCGGCTTCATCATGCACGTCATCCTCGATCCAGGAGACGACCAGGACGACGTGACGCTTGATCTTCGAACGACCGAGCGGCGGCGTGGACTCGCCGAGGAAGCGACCGTCCTTGGCGTCATAGGCGGTGGCGGCGAATTTCGCGATGCCTTCCCGCTCCTCGGACTTGTAGAGGGCGATCTCCGGCGTGCCGAGCTCGCCGGCCAAGGGAATGGGAATGTCGAGGCTGGGAACGCCGACCAGGGTATCGTGCTTGTCGATCGAGAGCGCACCGGAGCGGATCTCGATGATTGTGTCCGCTTGCTTCTGGTCGGGCACGAAACGTGTGCCTTTTTTCAGCAGGCTGCTGCGGATCGCGGCGACCGCGTACTTGCCGTCGATGCCTTCGAAATTGGTGGCGTCGAGGAAACATTTCCGATCCGGCTCGAGCTCGAGCGCCATTGCCGCGGCCGCACGGTCCGCTGCGGTCGAGATCAGGAGCTGCTCGGTGGCCGTCCGTTGGGGATCGGTCTCCCTTGTCGTGGTGCAGCCGGACAACACCACGACGAGCAGGGCCAAACCGAGGGTCCAGGACCGAATCATTCGAGCCTCGCGGGGAAGGAACGTGCGATGCATCGATAACGGGACGGGTCGGAAATTGGTTGCTAATGCCGGCTGCGTTCGGGATCGTTCGCAAGTTCGATCGGCTGGCCGTGCGGCGTCGCGCGCGCGGCGCGATCCCATTGGTCGCGGCGCGTGGCGAGCTCAGCCTCACTGCTCAGCGCCTTTGCCGCGACCAGCTTCTCCAGAGCAGCGAGCCAATGTCGGTAATAGGTCTCGCCGGTATCCGGATCGCCTTGCGCCTGTGCTGCTTTGATCTCGACCGCAAGCGCCGCCGCCCATTCGCTCCAGCTGAAGACGCCCTGCTCGTGCAAAGCCACCGCCATGGCAAAGGCCTGCGCTTCCCACGGCTCGCGGAAGACCGGCCCTTCCGCATCGCGCGGAATCTCCGGCAAAGCCGCGACGAGATCAGGCCGCTTCAAGATAGGGCTCCCAGAGGTCGATCGCGACGCTCAACCCGGGATCGGAGTCCGCACCCCACAGCTCCGTCCCCTTGAAGACGACCAAATAGACCCATTGCGGGTCTTCGCCCTTGCCATGCGCGTTGGTGTCCGGGAAGACGAAGCTGCCCTGTCGGCCTTCTATCACGCCGCTTTTGCCGCGGGCATAGCGCGGCAGCCTGGTATGCGTCGTCGGATGGATGTTGATCGTCCGCACGCGATCGCCGCGCTTGAAGCGCGGCGCGCGATCGAGCGGCCGGTCGCAAGGACCGCCGCTCGCCAGCCGCGCCGGCACATCGGCCGCCCTCAACGCGGGCTTGGTGACCTTCGGCGCATCGAGGCTGCGTCCGGCCGCGAGTTCTTCGCGGCTGACCAGGCCGCGCGCCGCGAGCAGTTTCAGCAGCCCCTTGATCCAGATCTCGTAGTAGCTGGAGGAAAGATAGTCGGCAGGATGCAAGGTTTCGCGGGCATGACGGCTGATGTCGATGTTCCACTCGCCGAGCGCGCCGCAGCAGAGCGTGACGCCCAGCGCCCGCTTCTCCCATTCGGCGTGGAAGATCGGTTCGTTCTGCTCCGGATTGATCGGGCCGAAGCCCATCATGCCGCCGAGATCCTGGGCGCCGTTCATGCTCCCACTCCCGGCACTCGCGCCAATCCGGTGCCGATCATCGAATCCCGCGTCACCAGATCGGCGAGCTTGTCCTCGCTCCAGCCTTCGGTGCCGGCGGGCCGCAGCGGCAGGACGAGGTAGCGCAGCTCTGCGGTCGAATCCCAGACCCGGATCTCCGTCTCCTTGGGCAGGGTGACGCCGAAATCGGCGAGCACGCCGCGCGGATCGATCACCGCCTTGGAGCGATAGGGCGCCGCCTTGTACCAGACCGGCGGCAATCCCAGCACCGACCACGGGTAGCAGGAGCACAAAGTGCAGACGATCATGTTGTGCCTCCCTGGATTATCAAGACTGGGCGGCGTGTTCTCGACGACCCGCATATGCTCGCCTTGCCGACCGGTGAAGCCGAGCTCGGCGATCGCCGCGGTCGCATCTTCGCGCAGGCGCGCGAGATAGGCGGGATCGCTCCAGGCCTTGGCGACGACGCGGGCGCCGTTGCGCGGCCCGACCTTGGTCTCGTAGGTCTCGACGATGACGTCGATCGCCGCGGGGTCGATATAGCCCTTTTCCACGAGAATGGATTCCAGCGCCTTTACCCTGAGAGCGATCTCCGGCAAGGCGGAGCCATCGTCATGCGCGTGATCGTGATGATCGTGGTCGTTCATGTGTGAATCCTCGCGGCCCGCCGCAGTCTAAAGCACAGTGGTTCCCGGATACAACGGATCGCGCCGCATTCCCCAATGTTCGGGGCGGGGAACCCTGTCTCACATTCCAGGTTGGTCATGCAGTCCGGTTCGCAGGCCGGAATTTGGAGATTGTGGAGGCATCATGCTCGGTACGATTCTGCTCATCGTCTTGATCCTGCTGCTGATCGGCGCGATCCCCGCCTGGCCCTACAGTCGCGGCTGGGGCTACTACCCGAGCGGCGGCTTGGGACTCGTCCTCATCGTCATCGTGATCCTGTTGGCGACCGGACGTATCTGATCCTGATCGCCGGGCTTCGCGCCCGGCGCCGCGCAAGAGGTTTGACATGACCAGGACACAGCGCAGTGCGCTCCTGGCCGCGGCGGTGCTTGCCTTTGCCGCCGTGACGGTTGCCGGTTGCGGCAGCCCAAGCCAGTACCCGCACAGCAAAGACGCTTACGGCAACACCAAGACGCCGACCAAGACCTATGCGTCGCCGACCGCCGCCTCGACCCTGGAGCCTTCGGGCACCACGACGGTCGTCTCGTCCACACAGCCGACGACCACTGTCTTGGTGCCGTCGCGAACGGCGACGACGACCACCGTGCTGGTCCCTGCCACCACCGTCAGCCCGAATACGGTGGGTTCGACCGTGCTGGTGCCGGTGACGCAGGTTCCGGCCAGCACCACGATCGGCGGCAATGACGTCGACTTCATGGCGCGGGCCTCGCAGTTCAATGCGACCGAGATCGCGCTCTCGCGCGTCGCCTATCAGAAGGCACAATCGGCCGCGGTGCGTGAATTTGCGATGGAGACCATCACCGACCATCGGCGGATGTCCGACGACCTCGACGGCATCGCGCTCCGCCGCAACGTGTCGCTGGCCTGGACGCCGAATCCCGCAGGCAGCCGCACGGTGGATCAGCTCTCGCGCATGAACGGCTGGGACGTCGACCGCGCTTACCTCGCCCAGATCATCGCCGACCATGACGCGGCGGCGGCCCTCTATGCCAACCAGGGCGACCTCGCGACCGACGTGACGCTCCGCTCGACGGCGGGCGGGGACGCGGTGGATCTGCGGAACCGCCGCGACGAGGCCATTCGCCTGCAAAGCGACATCGACTAGCCAGCCTTTTGCGTGAACAACGGCCCGGGTGCAGAGCGGCGCCCGGGCCGTTGACGCCAGGGTAACCGCCAACCGTTTCAATCTGTTACCCTAAACCCGTTGTTTACGAAGTCGCCTCTATGTTACCGGACGAACAGGTATCTTGTGACATGGGCGAATCTTGAAGTTGCTGAAACATCCCCGATGGCTGGCCGCGCTGGGCTTGGCCTCGGTCCTGGCCTCCTGCCAATTTCTGTCCGGCGATCTCGGCCGCGCCTCGGCCGAGACCGATGCCACCAATCATGGACGGCCCGCCGTCACGCCGGTCGCGGGCATGCCCCCCGTCGTCGATCCCGAGAATCTCTATAGCGAGATTGGCGCCAGCCATCTGAGCCCGGCGGTGGCCGGCGCGCTCAACCGCATCTATGTGCCCGACCGGATCTCCGGTGACGTCACCGTGATCGATCCGGTGCTGATGAAGGTGGTCGGCCGGTTCCGGACCGGCGTCAACCCGCAGCACGTGGTCCCGTCCTACGACCTGCAGACGCTTTGGGTCGTCAACAATGCCGAGAACCGGATGAACGGCAGCGTGACGCCGATCAATCCGAAGACCGGGAAGCCCGGCCGCAGCATTGCGGTCGATGATCCCTACAACATGTATTTCACCCCGGACGGCCAGTCCGCGATCGTCGTCGCCGAGGAGAGCCAGCGGCTCGACTTCCGCGACCCGCACACCATGGCGCTGCAGTGGTCTCTGCCGACACCCGGTTGCGCCGGCATCAACCACGCGGATTTCTCCATCGACGGGCGTTACGCCCTCTTCACCTGCGAATATGGCGGCGGCATCGCCAAGATCGATCTCGAGAAGCGGGTCGTGGTCGGCTATCTGACGCTCTCGCCGGATGGCGGGCAGAAGGAAAGTCGCGCCAATGCCGTCTCGCCGACGGCGCTTGCCAAGGCAAGCTTTACGCCCGCTGGATTTACCGACGCCGAGACCGGCTTCCCGGTCTGCGCCGGCAACGGCATGCCGCAGGACATCCGCATCTCGCCGGATGGCCGCGACTTCTATGTGGCCGACATGCTGGCCGACGGCGTCTATCTGGTGGATGGCGACAGCTTCACCCAGATCGGCTTCATTCCCACGGGGCGCGGCGCGCACGGCCTCTATCCGTCGCGGGACGGCACCAAGCTTTATGTCGCCAACCGCGGTTCGCACCGGGTCGAGGGCAAGAAGCACGGACAGGGCTTCGTATCGGTGATCGATTTCGCGACCCGCCAGGTGGTGGCGAACTGGCATATCCCGGGCGGCGGCAGCCCGGACATGGGCAACGTCTCGGCAGACGGCAAATATCTCTGGCTCTCCGGCCGGTTCGACAATGTGGTCTATCGCTTCGACACGACCACGGGCGGCGTGGTCTCCATTCCGGTCGGCCGCGAGCCGCATGGTCTCGCGGTCTGGCCCCAGCCCGGCCGCTACTCCCTCGGCCATACCGGCAATATGCGCTGATCTTCCGGACGGAAAATCTCTGAACCGGACTGTCACCCTGTGTTACACATATGGGGTGGACAATATTGCGTTCGAACCCGCATTTTTGGCCCATGTCGAACGCACCGTTGTCCCCATCGGTCCCTAGGGAGATCCTCTTGAATCGCCGTCATTTTCTCGCCGGCTCGGCCGCTTTCATCGGCAGTGCTATCGCCGAGCGCGCGCTGGCCAATGTGCCCGTCCCCTACAACTGGGAGGCCATGCCGCCGGCGGACAATGAAAAGAACTATATCGACTGGATGACCGCCAATCGCGGCGAGGATCCGGCTTATCTCTCCGAGCACTGGAAGCGCTATCGCGTGCTCATCGACAACAAGGATCTGAAGGACGATCGCAACAAGCGCGCCTTCCTGATGACGCCGCGCGAGAAGTTCGTGCGCCCCTCCAACCTGAAGCGCGCCTATGCCAACGCCTTCCTCGACATCGGTTACGGCGTCACCATTTCCGGGCCGCATCTGGTCGGCCGCATGACCACCTCGATCGACGTGCAGAAGGGCGAGAAGGTGCTGGAGGTCGGAACCGGCTCCGGCTACCAGTCGGCCTATCTCTCGAACCTGACCGACAAGGTCTGGACCATCGAGATCATCAAGCCGCTGGCCGAGCGCACAAGGGCGACCTATGACGAGCTGATCGCCGCCGGATACTCGGAATACAAGTCGATCAACAGCAAGAACTCCGACGGCTATTACGGCTGGGAAGAAGCGGCACCGTTCGACAAGATCATCGTCACCTGCGGCATCGACCACGTGCCGCCGCCGCTCCTCAAGCAATTGAAGGACGGCGGGACCATGGTGATTCCGGTCGGCCCGCCGGGTGCGCAGCACGTGCTTAAGGTGATCAAGCAGAAAGCCGCCGACGGCACCATCACGGTCGCGCGCAGCGACATCTACAACGGCCGGGTCGTGCCCTTCGTGCCCTTCACCGCCTTGAGCGGCGATGTGATCAAGGGCACGCATAACGGCGACGCCCAGTAATCTCGGGCGCTCGCTTGCGCGACGCACCGGCATTGTCGAATAACGGCACGGTTCCGCTGCCGGCTTATCTCGCGATCGGGCTGGTGGCGGGGTCGGTGATCGCCCTGCAGATCTGCATCATGCGGATCTTCGCGGTCGGCAATTGGGTGCATTTCGGCTCGCTGGTGGTGAGCTTGGCGCTGCTCGGCTTCGGCTTGACCAGCGCCATCATGTGCGCCGGGAAGGACTGGTTCGAGCGCCATTGGCGCGGCGTCGCCGCCGGATCGCTGCTCGCCCTCGGGCCACTCATGGTGGCGGCCAATCTCATTGCCCAGCAGATCCCGTTCAACGCGATCTTCCTGATCTCGGATCCGCAGCAGAAGATCCTGCTGCTGGCCAACTTCCTGCTCTATTTCACGCCTTTTCTCGCCGGTGCGCTTTTCATCGGCACGGTCCTGCTGCGCAGCCGCCGTGCTTTCGCGCGCGTCTACTTCGCCGATCTCGCCGGCTCCGGCCTGTGCGGGCTCTCGGTGCTGGGCGCGATGTACCTGCTGCCGCCGGAGAATCTGATCGCGGCACCCCTGGCGCTCTGGGCGATCGGCGCGCTGCTCTGGTTCATCGGGCAAAATGACCGGCGATCGACGGTCCTGCTCGGCGCCTCGGCCGTCATTGCATTCGGCGGGCATTTCTTGCTGCCGGATTGGCTCGGCATTCCGAAGCTCGCGACCTCGGATTACAAGGGCGTCGCCTATGCCCGGAAGTTCCCGGACATGGCGCGGGTCTATCACTCGATCTCGCCGTTCGGCGATCTCGAGTTCTATTCCAGCTCCTATCTGCATTTCGCGCCAGGCCTCTCCGACAATGCCGCCTTCAATCTCCCGGAAATGCCGGGTAATGCCTATTGGGGGATGTATATCGACGGCGACGGGCCGATCGGCGTCATGCGCAAGCTCCCCGAGGCGCAGACCGCCTATTTCCGCTTCCTGCCGATGCACTATCCCTATGTGCTGAAACCGGATGCCGATGCCTTCGTCGCGCAATTCGCCGGCGGGATCTCGACCGTGGTGGCGCTCCGCAGCGGCGCCAAGTCGGTGACCGTCGCCGAAGCGAACCCCGAGATCCGCGACGCCTTCCTCGACCATCCAGGGCTCCGCGACTTCACCGGCGATCTGCTGCGCGATCCCAAGGTGAAGGTCGTCGACTTTGACGGCCGCCTCTACCTCGCCGGCACCAAAGAACGCTACGACGTCATCGACCTGAGCCTCGCGGACTCCGCGGGCCTTTCCAATCCCGGCGGCTTCGCCATCGTCGAGAAATACGGCTACACCGAGGAAGCGATGCGCACCTATATGCGCGCGCTCAAAGACGGCGGCATTCTCTCGGTCACGCTCTGGAACAAGGAGGATCCGCCGAAATCGGTGCTGCGGCTCTATGCGACCATGGTCGCCGCCGCGCGCCAGGCCGACACCACGAACCCCGAGAACGCCTTCTACGCGGTCTCGACCTATCTTTCGACCACGACCGTGCTCTACAAGCGCGGCGGCTTCACCCCGGACGAGATCGCCAGGCTGCGCGCGACCACGCACGGCCTCTCCTTCGACGAGCTCTATTATCCCGGCATCGATTTCGACGGCAGTGACACCGATGCGCTGCTGACCGAGTATCACGAGACGATCTTCGGCCAAGGAACACCGAAGCCCGACCCGACCGCCCCAACCGATCGGCCGGGGGCCAACGCCGACGATGCGTCCGATCCCACCCTGGACAATCTCAACAGCGATGCAGCGCCGCAGGTCCTGCCCGCGATCGCCATGGGGCGGCTCGCCTGGCACAGCCTGCTCTTCGGCGGCTGGGAGGATGTCACGCAGCGCTATGTCTTCGACATCCACCCGCTGACCAACGACCGCCCCTATTTCGCCGCCTATGAGAAGGCCGGCGATCTGCCGAAGATCACCGACCGGCTGGAGCTGTTCCAGGACGACTGGGGCTATCTGCTGCTCTGGGCGACGCTCGGTGTGGCGGCGGCGGTGTCGCTGGTGCTGATCGCGCTCCCCGTGCTGCTCGGCTGGCGCTCGATCTTCAGCCACAATCCCGGCAAGCTCGGCACCATCACCTACTTCGCGTGCCTGGGGCTCGGCTACATCATGGTCGAGGTCGGGCTGATCGCGAAATTCATCGAGGCGCTCGGCAACGCCACGGTCTCCGCCGCGGTGCTGATCACCGGCATGCTGATTTTCTCCGGCCTGGGCAGCTTCGCCTCGGAACGCTTCCTCGACCGCAGCCGCCGCGTGATGCCCGTCGTCTTTGTCGCGATCGGACTGCTGCTGATCGGCTATGGGACGATGATCGATCCGGTCCTGGACTGGATCGGCACGCTCAATTACGGCGCGCGGCTGCTGCTCTCGATCCTGCTCCTGGCGCCGCCCACCTTCCTGATGGGTTTTCCCATGCCGACCGCGATGACGACACTCGGCCGTCTCGGCAAGGACCACATGTTCCTCTGGGCCTGGGGCATCAACGGCTGCTTCTCCGTGATCGGCGCGGCCTTGGTGCCGATCGTCGCAACCACGTTCGGCCTGAGCATCGTCCTGGCGATCGCCGGCGCCGCCTATCTGCTGGCGCTTCCTTCCTTCTTCGCCGTGCTGCTGCCAAGATCGCCGCAGACCTGAACAAGATTTCGATACCACGGGACAAGGAGATCGTCTTAACTACCGCTGTCGATCGGACATTGGGGGAGTGGATCATGCGCCACCAGAACCTCTTCAATCATCTGCCGATGCTGGCCATTGCGCTTTCGGCTGTGGTCGTCGCGGGTGCGCAGAATCCGGCGCGTGCGTCGTCCTGCGAAACGTTGGACTCGGCGAAGTGCGTGGCGAAGCTCGCCACCGGCATCGACATGACTTATCTCGAAGTCGGCCCCACGGACGGCAAACCGGTCGTACTCATTCACGGTCTGACCGACAGCATCCGCTCCTGGTCGCTCTCGATGGCGAACCTGCACCAGAAGGATCCCGCCCTGCGCATCTTCGCGATCGATCTGCGCGGGCATGGCGGCAGCAGCATGCCCGATGCGAAGCAATGCGCGGCGGCGCCGGAAAAATGCTTCACCCTGGCGCAACATGCGGCCGACATCGTCGCCTTCATGGACTCGCAGGGCATCAAGACGGCGGACCTGGTCGGGCATTCCTTGGGTTCGTTCATCGTCCAGGAAGTGGCCCTCGAGCATCCGGACCGCGTTTCCCATGCGATCCTGGTGGCGACGGCGCCAAGCTCGGTCGGCAACGTCGCGCTGGCCGACTACGTCTTGAAGGAACCGGTCGAAGGCAGCTGGAAGAAGAAGCTGGAGGCGGAGGGGAAGAAATATCCGGACGACTTCTACGCGCTGGCGCCGACCGATGCCGATCCCAATGTGGCCGATTGGCTGGCGAAGTTCTGGGTCGTCGATCCAGCCGCCAGCCCGGATTTCCTGAAGCCCTATATTCCCGAGACGGCGAAAGTGAAGCTCGGCACCTGGATCGGCGCCACCAAAGCACTGTTGGCGCAGGACAACACCGAGCGATTGAAGCACCTTTCGGTCCCGACGCTGATCCTGTGGGCGACGCAGGATTCGATCTTCCTGAAGCCGGATCAGGACGCAATCATTGCCGCCCTGAAGGTCGCCGCATCGAACGGCAATGCCGACATCTACTGGAAGGAATACGGCACCGTGCCGCTGCCGGCATCCGGCGCCCAGGAGACCGATGTCGGACACAATATCCAATGGGCTGCCTATGACATGGTCGCGTCGGATATCGAGACCTTCATCAAGACCAACAAGCCGACGGCGGATCTCGTGCGCAGCGACAGCGCACAGAACGTTGCGAAGCTGGTGGTGGAGACGGGCAAGGCCAACGTCATCCACGTCGGCAACTGAGATCAATCAGAGGGACACTTCGTGAGCAAGCAAGCTTTGGTTCTCATCGACCTGCAGAACGACTATTTTCCGGGCGGCAAGTTCACGCTGGTCGGAACCGACGCGGCCGCCGACAAGGCCGCCAAGCTGCTCACCACATTCCGGGCGCGGAAGGACCCGGTCATTCATGTCCGCCATGAAAGCACCGAGCCCGATCCCGCTTTCTTCGCGCCCGGCTCGGCCGGTGCCGAGATCCATGCCAAGGTCAAGAACACGGGCGACGAGCCGGTCGTCACCAAGAACCAGATCAACGCGTTTCAGGGGACGGACCTGAAGCGCGTCCTCGACGAGCGCGGCATCACCGACCTCGTCATCGTCGGCGCGATGAGCCATATGTGCGTCGACGGCGTCACCCGTGCGGCGGTCGATTTCGGCTACGGCACCACCGTCATCCATGACGCCTGCGCGACACTGGATGTGGACTTCAACGGCGTCAAAGTGCCGGCCGCCCAGGTTCATGCCGCCTTCATGCGCGGCCTGGCCGACGGCTACTGTGCCGTCAAGTCCACGGACGAGTACCTGGCGGACAGCAAGGCGGGCTGAACATGCCCGTGAAAGCCGAGTTCGTTCCGACCAGCGTCGTCTATCGCAAGCCGGCGGTGGAGAGCGCGGGTGGCGTGGTGGCGGCGCAGTCGCGCGATGCCGCGGCCGCCGGCGCACGGATCCTTGCCGCCGGCGGTCACGCCATAGATGCCGCGATCGCGACGAGCCTGGCCTTGGGCGCGGTGGAGCCGTGGATGAGCGGGCTGGGCGGCGGTGGCTTTGCCACCATCTGGGACGCCAAGCGAAAGGAAATCCGCTGCCTCGACTTCGGCATGGTGGCGCCGGCGGCATTGGACCCGAGCGACTATCCGCTCACCGGCAAGCCGACCGAGGAAGGTTTCTTCGGCTGGCCGGGCGTGGTCGATGACCGGAACATCATGGGGCCCTATTCCGTCGCGACGCCGGGCCTGCTCGCCGGGCTGGGCCTCGCGCACAAGACTTTCGGACGACTGCCTTGGGCCGATCTCGCACGGCCGGCCATCGCATTGGCCGATCGCGGGTTGACGCTCGATTGGTACGGCGTCGTTTCGATCGCCAAGGAATCGAAGCTGCTCGGAAAGTTCGACGAGACAGCCAAGACCTATCTCCCGGGCGGCGGCGTTCCGGTGCCGACCGGCGAAGGCGAGATGAGCTTCCTGAAGCTCGGCCGCTTGAGTGAGACGCTGAGACAATTGGCGAAAGACGGGCCCGACGCCTTCTATGCCGGCGCGATCGGCCAAGCCTTGGTCGCGGATCTCGGCGCGATGGGCTGCCGGCTCTCGCAACAGGACCTGACCGGCTATCAGGCGCGCTTCATCGATGCGGTCGAGATCGCCTATCGCGATGCGCGGATCTTCGCGCCATCGGGATTGACCGCGGGCCCGACGCTCGCGCGCGTGCTCGAGGGCTGGGCCAGGAGTCTCAGCGCCACGGCGGGCGCGCCGAAAGCGGAGCACTATCGCGCCTATGCCACCGGACTGGACGAGGCCTATCGGGATCGCCTTGCCAATATGGGCGAGCGAAAGAACGAACCGCGCGAAACCTGCACCAGCCATTTCAACGTTGTCGACAAAGAGGGCAATGTCGTCGCCTGGACGCAGACCTTGCTATCCCGCTTCGGCTCCTTCGTCATGTCGCCCTCGACCGGCATCCTCATGAACAACGGGGTCATGTGGTTCGATCCCGTTCCGGGCAAACCGAACTCGATGCGCGGCGGCGCAAAGCCGCTCAGCAATATGTGCCCGACCGTCGCGCTCTCGGATCGCCTCGGCGCGGTCGGGATCGGCGCGTCCGGCGGGCGCAAGATCATGCCCTCCGTGGCGCAGATCCTCTCCTTCATGGTGGATTTCGGCATGGACCTCGACGGCGCCTTTCACACGCCACGGATCGATGTCTCGGGGCCTGGGGTTGCCCTGGTGGATCGCCGCCTCGGCGACGAAACGCTCAAGGGCATAGCCGCGTCGATGACCGCTTCCTTCACAGATCTCGCACCCTTGCCCGCGCAGTTCGCCAATCCGAGCGCGGTGCAGGCCGCACCAGATCGCAAGTTCCGTGGCGCCGCCGATCTTGCTTCCGCGTGGTCGGGCGCCGTCTCCGAGACGGATCTCGCCAAGCTTGGCTGACGGCATTCATGGCGCGCGCCCTCGGTTGGATCACATGGATCGGCCTCCTGCTCTGCATCTCGGACGTGGTCATGGCGCGGGCCGATAGCATGGACTCCGCATTGCCGGCACTCGACGGCAAGGCAACCTTGGTGCCGTTCGAGACTGCCCCTTTCCCGTATCGCGGCATGGTGCCGGGCGACGAGACTCACGATGACGCGCCCTTCCTTGACGCAAAGAGCGGATCGCGCCGCGGGCACACCACGCCACGCGGCGGAGTCTATTGGGAAGACGAGACCTACAGCGATCCCCGGAGCCTGCTCTACATCCCCTCCGGCTTCGACCGGCGGAAGAAGGGCGCCATCGTCGTCTTCCTGCACGGCAACCAGGCGACGCTCACGCGCGATGTGGTGGCGCGCCAGCAGGTGCCGCGCCAGCTCGCCGAATCCAATCTCAATGCCGTGCTGGTGGCGCCGCAACTCGCGATCGACGCGCTCGATTCCAGCGCCGGCGGGTTCTGGGAATCCGGTGCCTTCGCCCGCTATCTCCGGGAAGCCGATCGGAAGCTCGCGGCACTTGCCGGCGACGGCATGAGCGCCCAGGACTTCGCCCGCATGCCGGTGGTCCTGGTCGCCTATAGCGGCGGCTACCTGCCGGCTGCTTGGTCACTGGAGGTCGGCGAGGCGAACCGCCGCATCGCCGGCGTCATCCTGCTCGATGCGATCTATGGCGATACCGAGAAATTCGCCGGCTGGATCGAGGACCACCAGGAGAGCGCGTTCCTGTTCAGCGCCTTCACCCCGTCGAGCGCCGCAAGCAACGGCGAGCTGCAAGATCAGCTCATGCGCGACGGGCTGGTTTTCGCCCTCGACCTGACACCTTGCCTCGAAGCCGGCGACATCGTGTTCCTGGATACCGGTCCGAACGTCGCGCATAGCGACTTCGTCACGAGCGCCTGGACCAGCGATCCGCTGCGGCACTTGTTCGATCGCATCCGCGCCTTCCCGCGCGGTTCGGCGAAGGCGTGCACGCCGTAAGTCACCGCGCTGGCTCCTCGAGCAAGCGCCCTCAGCAGGGAACCAACGCGCCGTCCTTTCTGTTGGTCCAATGGTTGGGTCGGGGCGGCCCGCGTCTCAGGAACATCAGGACCGTCATGCGGCGCGCATTCTCAGGCTGGCTTTTTCCGCTCGTCGGCGTTCTGCTGCTTTGCTCCGCGGCTTCCGCCTGCGCAGCGGAAAGCGCGGGCAAGCCCTCGACGCCGTTGTTCGTCGCCGAAGTGCTCATTCTGGTCGTTGCCGGGCGGCTGCTCGGCGAAGCGATGCAACGCCTGGGACAGCCTTCGGTCATGGGGCACTTGCTGGCGGGCGTCGTCCTCGGCCCGTCGGTGTTCGGCGCGCTCTGGCCGGAGGCGCAGCACGCGATCTTCCCGGGCAATGCGGCGCAGAAGAGCATGATCGACGCGGTCGGGCAGGTCGGCGTGCTGATGCTGCTGCTGCTCGCCGGGATGGAGACCGATATCGGGCTCGCGCGCCGCACCGGCCGCGCGTCGCTGGCGGTTTCGGTCTGCGGCATCCTGCTGCCGTTCGGTTGCGGGTTCGCGCTTGGGCTCTACCTCCCCGACTTCCTGCTGCCCAATCCGCAGGAGCGCTTTCCCGCTGCCTTGCTGCTCGGCACCGCGCTCTCGATCTCCTCGGTGAAGATCGTCGCGGTCGTGGTGCGCGAGATGAACTTCATGCGGCGGAACATCGGCCAGGTGATCCTGGCCTCGGCGGTGATCGACGACACGATCGGATGGATCATCATCGCGATCACCCTCAGCCTGGTGGAGCACGATCATCTCGACTGGATGACGCTGGCGAAGTCGGTGGTCGGCACGCTCATCTTCCTCGGCATCAGCTTCACCATCGGGCGCCGTCTGGTGTTCTGGTTGATCCGCTGGGCCAATGACTCGTTCCAGAGCGAGCTCCCCGTGGTCTCGCTCGTGCTGGCGCTGACTTTCGGCATGGCGCTGATCACCGATGCGATCGGCGTCCACGACGTGCTCGGCGCCTTCGTCGCCGGCATCCTGGTCGGGCAGTCGCCGATCCTCACCCGCCAGATCGACCAGCAGCTCCGCGGCCTCATCACTGCGCTCTTCATGCCGATCTTCTTCGGCCTGGCCGGAATCACCGCCGACCTCACCATCCTCGGCAATCCGGAAATCCTGATGCTGACCGCGGGCATCGTCGCCATCGCCACGGTCGGCAAGTTCTCCGGCGCCTTCGCCGGCGGCCGGTTCGGCGGCTTGCGGCTTCCGGAATCCCTCGCCATCGCCTGCGGCATGAATGCGCGCGGCTCGACCGAGGTGATCGTGGCAACGATCGGCCTTTCCATGGGCGTCTTGAGCCAGGACCTCTTCACCATGATCGTCACCATGGCGGTGCTGACCACGCTCGCCATGCCGCCGAGCTTGCGCTGGGCTTTGGCCCGCCTGCCGATGCGCGAGGAAGAGCGCCAGCGGATCGAGCGCGAGGAATTCGAGGCCAAGGGCTTCATGCCCAATGTCGAGCGCCTGCTGCTCGCCGTCGATGACAGCCCGAACGGCAAATTCATGGCGCATCTGACCGGGCTGCTCGCCGGCCGCCGCGGCACGCCAACCACGCTCATCCGGATGCGCAAGCGCGAGCCGGAACCGAAGCCGCGGGAAGAGGATCAGGGTCCGGAGGCGGATCTGAAGGCGGGGGCGGAGACGGCGCGCGACGCGCATGACGCCGAGGAGGCGGCATCCGAAGCAGCGGCGACGGAGGAAATGACCGGGAAGCCCGAGCCGGCCGAGGCGCCGGTCGCCGAAAAGAAGGCCCCGAAGTCCGCGACGCGAGAGATCTCGGTGACCCGGGCGGAAGCCACCGCCGAGCGGGCAGAAGAGATTGTCGCCCGGGAATCCCGCAAGGGCTACGACCTGATGATGGTCGGCGTCGATGAGACCGTCGGTCCCGACGGTGCCTTGCACGAAGACGTGGCGCGGGTGGTCGGCGACTTCGAAGGCCCGCTTGGTGTGGCGATCGCACGCGGCGCGCACCGCGAAGACCCGACCCGCCGCCTGAAGATCCTGGTCCCGGTGAGCGGCAACAACGTCTCGCGGCGCGCGGCCGAAGTCGCGGTCATGCTGGCCCGCGCCCAGGACGTGCCGATCACTTTCCTCTATGTGGCGAGCGGCAAGCGCAACGGCCGGCCCAGCGCTATCTTGCATCAACACGAACAGGCAGCGCTCAAGGAGCTGGTGACCTGGGCCGAGCGCTACGACACACAGGCGCGCATCGCGGTCCATACCGATATAGCGCCGCAAGCCGCGATCCTGCGCGAGATCAAGCAGCGCCACTACGACCTCGTCGTCATGGGCGTGAACCGCCGGCCGGGCGAGGCGCTGTTCTTCGGCAACGTCGCCGGCGCGGTGATCGAGGATGCGGAAGCCTCGGTGCTGCTGCTCTCGAGCTGAGCCCGGAAATGCGTGAAGCCGGACCGCGACGGGGCGGCCCGGCTTCGTGGAGAGACCGTCGCGTCGATGACGGCCGGATGGAAGCGTTTCGCGCTTTAGGCGGCGCGGATCTTGGTCAGGAAGTCGTTGACCTGACCACGCAAGCGGTCGGCCTGCTGGCCGAGGCTCTCGGCGGCGGTGCGGACACCGTCCGCGGCCGCGCCGGTCGCATTGGCTTCGTTGGTGACGCCGGAGATGTTTTCCGAGACGTCGCGGGTCCGGGTCGCGGCCTGCTGGGTGTTGCGGGTGATCTCCTGGGTCGCGGCACCCTGCTCCTCGACCGCACCGGCGATCGACGTCGCGATGGAGCTCACCTCGGCGATGGTGCCGCCGATGCGCTTGATCGCATCGACCGCTTCCTTGGTGACGTTCTGCACCGCGGCGACCTGAGCCGAGATGTCCTCGGTCGCCTTCGCCGTCTGGTTGGCCAGCGACTTCACTTCCGAAGCCACCACCGCGAAGCCCTTGCCCGCCTCGCCGGCGCGCGCCGCTTCGATCGTGGCGTTCAAGGCCAAGAGGTTGGTCTGGCCGGCAATGTCGTTGATCAGGCCGATCACCTCGCCGATCTTGCTGGCGATCTCCACCAGGCTCTGCACCGTGCGGTCGGTCTCGCGGGTCTCCTCGACCGCGCGGCCGGCGATGTTGGCGGCGCTGGCGACCTGGCGGCTGATCTCGCCGATCGAGGCCGAAAGCTCCTCCGAGGCCGCGGCCACGGTCTGCACGTTGCTCGAGGCTTCTTCTGAAGCGCCCGCCACCGCCTTGACCTGGCCCTTGCTGCGCTCGGCCGCACGGCTCATGTCGGACGAAGTGTCGAGCATCTGCCGCGAAGCCTGGCCCAGTGCGTCCAGCGCCTGCTTCACCTCGGATTCGAAGGTCCTGATGCTGGCATCGACGGTCTGCCGGCGGATCTCCGCCTGGGTATTCCGCTCACGCTCCTCGCCCTCGATCCGCGCCTTGTCCTCGGCGTTCTGCTTGAAGGTGCCGAGTGCGCCCGCCAGCGCGCCGATCTCGTCGGTGCGGCCGGGGAAGGACGCTTCCGCCGTCAGATCGCCGGCGGCGACCCGCAGCATCGCATCGCGGATCTGATGCAGCGGGCGGATGACGCGGCGGCCGATCAGCATCATGCTGACCACGGCCAACACGATCGCGCCGCCCAGCAGGACGAGCTGGGTGGTGAGGTTCATCCAAGCCTGGCCACGGGCGGCCTCGGCATGGGACTTGGCGCTGTCCAGCGCCGCCTCGGCGACACCCACCAAAGAAGCAAGGCGCGCGACGGTGTAGTTGGACCACTCCGCCGGAGACATTTCCGGGGCCTGTCCGTCCGCAATCGCCTTGATCAGGCTCTCGCGCTTGGCGACATAGTCATCCGCGAAGTACTGCGCCTTAGCGTTGTCGATCGCATCTTTAAGCGCCGCCGGCGGAGTGACGCCGCCGGTTTCCGCCAGCAGCGCGCCCCAGGCGGCCTGCGATTCGGTGACGGCGGTGCGGTACTTGTCCATCGCTTCCGGCGGTAGCCCCTTGGCGGCCATGGCGTTGGTGACGCCGAGCGAGGCGTTGCCGCCGGAATTGCGCACCATCCAGGCGAGCTGGCGCACCAGCATCATCTGATCGATGAAGGCGTCCTCATACTTCACCGAGGCGGTGAGCTTCTGCGACAGCTTGTCGAGTGTGGTGATGAGGTCGGTTGCGGTCTTCATGTATTCGTCGAACAGGCCGGCGCGGCGCTCCGCCTTCGGCTTCTTCACCGCCTCGAGCGTCTCCGCCTGCAGCTTGATCATCGTGTCGTTGAGGGCGGTCAGCGCCGGCAGCAGCGTCGTCTTCTCTCCGAAGTCGATGTCCGGCAGGCGCTGCAGCGCGTCCGCCAGCGCCGGCATCTCCGCGCCGCGGGTTCGGTTCATAATCTCGAGATCACCGTCGGTGACCGTGCCCTCCGCGGCGACAGCACGCGTCGTCGTCGAGCGGTCGGTGCGCAAGTTGTGCATCGCGCGGAAGGCGGAGCTCGCCGCCTCAGCCACGGTCACGACGCGGCCGGCGCTCGCCACCTGATGCCACGACTGGAAGGCGCCGTAGGCCAGCATCACCACCACGATGGCGGCGAGGACGGCGACGACCGATTTCAGCAGCGTGTTCGCCGACAAGCGATTGAGCATGGGAATCCTCCAAATTGGACCCCTGTCATGCCCCATGGCGGGTAAAGATTCCGTATATCGATAGAGGCAAGATTTCCCATAAATGCATCATTCCTTATGCATCTCCGGGCATGCGGGCGGCGCGTCAGGCGACCGGATACGGGCCTTCGGCGAAGCTCTCCGCATGATAGCCTTTGGCTCCCACCAGCCGCGCCAGCGGGCTGCGGATGTCCTCGTCCGCCGCCAGAAGCGTGACAATCCGGTGAAAATCCATGTGGGGCTTCCAACCAAGCTCCCGGCAGCCACGCGCACTCACATAGACCCGGTCGATGCCCGGCGTCATTCGCCAGCCGCGCCGTGTAAATTGGGCCGCATATTCGGGAATGAGCCGGTGGACGACCGCGGGCGCGTCGCTGCGGAGCGCCGCCATGTCCCCGGGCGAGAAGGGCGGCGGCGCGCTGATGATGTAGCGGCGGAAGCCGAGCTCCGGCGCCCGTTCCATGGCCAGGAAATGGGCGCCGACGACGTCTTCCAGATCGACCCGGCGATAAAGATATTCGTTGGCCTTCAGATTCGCATCGGCAAAGGCGTCGCGGGCCGCCTTGTCGTCGTCGGCTTCGGGGAAGAAGCGCGAGGTCCGGAGCACGATCACCGGCAGGCCGTGATTGCGGTGAAAGAGCTGGCAGAGGTCCTCGGCGGCCGATTTGGTGACGCCATAGATGTTCTTCGGAATCGGCCGCACCTCTTCGGTGATCCAGGCCGCCGGCGCGCCGGGCGGCGGCACCAGCGCATCGCCGAACACGCTGGTCGTGCTGGTGAAGACGAAGCGGCCGACCGCGGACTCAACCGCCGCCTCCAGCAGGTTGAGCGTACCGCTGATGTTGGTGTCGATGAAGTCCTGGTGCGCATGCGTCGCTACATGCGGCTTATGCAAGGTCGCCGCATGCAGCACGACTTCGTACAGCGCCGGACGAAATCGCGATCGGGTATCGAGCCGCGATCGGTGGTGAACGGGCCGGCCACAGTATCGATGCCGGCCACCGCGTGTCCGAGCGGCGGCAAGGTGCGCATCAGCGCTTCGCCGAGATGGCCGGAGCTCCCGGTGACCAGAATCTTCATGGCTTCACTGCAGCTGATCTTGAACGACGGAAAATGTCGTCCCGGCTGAAAGTCTAGCGCAACCGACCGCGGCGTGCAGCCAGGACGATGCTACAGGATGTGAACCTTGCCGGTCTGCTTTTCGTCCGGCTTCGGGCTGCGGCCCTGCATGTAGGCCTTGGCCGCCTCGAACGCATATTTGATGCCCTGCACCCCCGCATTGTCCCAGTACTCGCCCTCGCGCCCATCCACCCGGATCAGGCACAGCGTCGGGTCGGACTTGCCTTCCGGAAACCAGACCTTCCAGGCCTCCGACCACAGGTGATCGATCAAGTTGCGGTCCCGCACCAGTTCGGCGCGGCCATAGACCGCGGCGAACTGCCGGTTGCCCTGGAACGTGACGACCACCTCGGGATTGATCGAAATCTCGGTGATCTTCGGCGAGTCCATGCTGGTCGCAAAGAAGATGTCGCCGTCCGCGCGAACCTCCGCGATATGCATCGGCCGCGCGTGATCGCGGCCGCTCGCTGTGGTGGTCACCAGCATCGCATTGTCGAAATCCTTGATCACGTCGCATAGCCGTTTCTGCTTTGCAGCACTGCCCATCACTCGCTCCTCTTAATGCATGTGACCGGGTCAACCGATGGACCGGAACACGGTTCCGGGTTTTCGGGAACCGTCCGAATCTTTTGTGCCGTGACGTTGCAAGCGAAGCGGGCGGACGCGACTTGCCTGATGGACGCTTGCGGCCCATGTTAGATGCAGTCGCCAAAAGAAGGAGAGCAGGGTGCTCTTGCGCTTTCTCGGCGAGGCAGGCATCTATTTTCCCGAACGTGATGCCATCAAGTTCACGGCGCTCTCCGGCGGCGATGCGCTCGACTGTTTCGTGACGCGTTCGGCGCTCGAGGTGATCGGCTGTACGCCAAGCGAACGGCCCGAGGCGCTGATCGCGCGGTTTCAGCAGAACCGCGCGCTGATGGAACTGGCGGCGACCGTCAAGTACCAGCGCTCGCCCGCGGGCAGCGTCATCGAGCTTGAGGCTGGCGACCTCCAGGATCTCTCGCAGGACCTGACCCGCCGCCTGACACCGAGCCGACCCGGAAAGACGTTTGACATGGAGGGTTGATGAATCGACCGGTCGGACTTCATCAAACACAACAGGAAGATCAGGCCGAAGCGTCCGGCGTCGCCGCGCTCAAGAAGGCGATCACCAAGAAGCTGCTCTACACTGTGGGCAAGGATCCCGAGCATGCCAGCGTGCATGACTGGTACATGGCGACGGCGCTGGCGGTGCGCGACCGCATGGTGGATCGCTGGGTCGAGACCACGCGGCGCACCTATGCGGACGGAGAAAAGCGCGTCTACTATCTCTCGCTCGAGTTCCTGATCGGCCGGCTGCTGATCGACAGCCTCACCAATCTCGGCCTCATCGCGACGTGCCGCACCGCCTTGCACGAGCTCGGGGTCGATTTCGACGCGGTCCGCAATGCCGAGCCCGACGCCGCACTCGGCAATGGCGGCCTCGGGCGCCTCGCCGCCTGCTACATGGAGAGCATGGCGAGCACCGATATCGCCGGCTTCGGCTATGGCATCCGCTACGACCACGGCCTGTTCCGCCAGATCATCCGCGAGGGCAACCAGATCGAGGTGCCGGAAGACTGGCTCGCCTTCGGCAATCCCTGGGAGTTCGAGCGGCCCGAAGTCACCTTCAATGTCGGCTTCGGCGGCCGCGTCGAGCCGAAGGGACCGGGCGGCCAGCGCTTCGAATGGCGCCCCTCGGAATACGTGGTCGCCGTCGCCTATGACACGCCGGTTGTCGGCTGGGAGGGGAATCGCGTCAACACGCTCCGCCTCTGGTCGGCGCGGCCCGCGGCACCGATGCAGTTCACCGATTTCAACCGCGGCCAATACCTTGACGCCTTCGCCGAGCAGGTGCGCGCGACCAGCATCTCCCGCGTGCTCTATCCGGACGATTCAACGCCGGCCGGGCAAGAACTCAGATTGAAGCAGGAGTACCTCTTCGTCTCCGCCTCGCTGCAGGACTTGATTCGCCGTCATGCGATGCAGCACGGCACGGTCGCCAACCTGCCGAAATCGGCGGCGATCCAGCTGAACGACACGCATCCCGCGCTCGCCGTCGCGGAACTGGTGCGGATCCTGGTCGATGAGCACAAGTTCGTGCTCCGCACCGCGCTGGAGCTCACGCGCGCGACGATTTCTTACACCAACCACACGCTTCTGCCCGAGGCGCTGGAGACCTGGCCGGTCGGGCTGATGGAACGGCTGCTGCCGCGCCATATGCAGATCATCTATCAGATCAACGCGCTGCATCTGGCCGATGTCGCCGAGCGCAAGGAGATCGACAAGGACCGCATCCCCGCCCTCTCGATTATCGACGAGCATGGCGGAAGGCGGGTGAAGATGGGGCATCTCGCCTTCATCGGCTCGCATCGCGTCAACGGCGTCTCCGGCCTGCACGGCAAGCTGATGCGCGAGAGCGTGTTCCGCGAGTTGCACCAGCTCCATCCCGAGCGCATCACCCATGTCACCAACGGCATCACGTTCCGGCGCTGGCTGCTGGAATGCAATCGCGGTCTTGCCGATCTCATCACCGAGGCGATCGGAACGGGGTGGATCGGCGATTCGACCGAGCTCAAACGGCTGATGCCACTGCGCGCGGATCCAAGCTTCCGCGACCGGTTCCGCGAGGTGAAGCGCCGCAACAAGGAGCGACTGCTCGGCTCGGTGTTGCGGCATCTCGGTCAATCCTTGGATCCCGACAGCCTGTTCGACGTGCAGGTAAAGCGGATGCACGAATACAAGCGCCAGCTTCTCAACATCCTGGAGGCGGTCGCGCATTACAACGAGATCCGCGCGGCGCCGCATCGCGATTGGGTGCCGCGGGTAAAGATCTTCGCCGGTAAGGCCGCCGCCAGCTATCACCGCGCCAAGCTGATCATCAAGCTGATCAACGACGTCGCCCGCATCGTCAACAACGACCCGATCGCCCGCGACAAGCTGCGCGTGCTGTTCCTGCCGAACTACAATGTCAGCCTCGCCGAACTGGTGATCCCGGCGGCCGATCTCTCGGAGCAGATCTCGACCGCGGGCCTCGAAGCGTCGGGCACCGGCAACATGAAGTTCGCTCTCAACGGCGCGCTCACCATCGGTACTTTCGACGGCGCCAATATCGAGATCCACGACCATGTCGGCGCCGACAACATCATGATCTTCGGCCTGCGCGCCGACGAGGTTGCCGAGAAGCGCCGCTCCGGTTACGCGCCCGGCCAGGTGGTCGCAACCACACCCGCGCTTGCCGAGACGCTGGCCGCGATCCGCAGCGGCGTCTTTTCGCCGGACGACCCGCAGCGCTATGTCGGCCTGGTGGACGACCTCATCAACAACGACCACTTCCTGATCACCGCCGACTTCGCCGCCTATGCCGCGAAGCAACGCGAGGTCGATGATCTCTTCCGGCAGAGGCCGGTCTGGGCCGAAAAGGCGATCACCAACACCGCGAAGATGGGCTGGTTCAGCGCCGACCGCGCGATCCGCGAATACGCCGCCGATATCTGGGGCACGACGTCATCGGATTGATCTCATCGGATTGATGGGGCCGCGCCGAAATCGTCCGGCAAGTCGGCGACGTAGGGCGCGACCCAGCGGTGGAAGTTGGTGTTGCGAGCGCGCACAGTGGCCGGCGTGAGGCCCTCGAGATAACGCCAGGAACGGCTCTCCCAGAGGTGATGGGCGTAAGCCTGCTCCATCGGGATCGGCTCGGCCGAATCGAAGATCCAGCGCAGATGATCTTCAAGCCAAAGCGGCCAGAAGAAGGCACGCTGTGAGAGAACCTTGATCTCATCGGGGTGCTTTCCGGCGAGCCAATAGGGGATCCGCACCGAATGCTCGTTCCAGAAGGCATCGACCCCTTTGCTGCGGAAGAGACGATAAGCCTCAAGCCAGCGCTGGAGAAAGCGCGCATTCGGCTCCGCCAGGATGACAGCATTGCCCAGGCCCCTGCGATCGCCTTGCCCTTCCTGTCCGAGCACCATCGCGTCATCGCGCAGACTATCGAAACTGCGCTGCACGAGGACGTCGGCGTCCAGATAAATGCCGCCATCTGCGATCAGCTTCGAAAGGCGGACGACATCGGCGCGATGCGCGAAATGCAGCAACGGATTGCCGAAGATCTCTTCCGGTCCGGCGATCTTGACCGGCGTCAGCAGTGGACGGGTCAGATCCCACCACGGCCCGGAGGGCTCGTATTCATAATAGAGCGTGATCGCCTCCGGCTTGATCCAGCGGATTGCGCTCCTGACGCAGGCATAGTGCACGAGACTCCACGGCTTGCCGCCGAAATCCGGCGCCAGGCCAAACACGTAATGCACGATCCGAGGGATGCGAGTCATGGCGCGAAGGGCTTCCCGCTCCGGCTAGCTAAAGCTCGGATCGCAGGCGGCGGATCGGCCGAAACTGCATGTTCTTCAGGTCTTCGGAAATCTCCTCCGCGCCGTATTGCGGCGGCGATATGAGAACGGGCGGCTCGAGCCCCGCGACAGCGCCGCCCAGGACGATTGCGTTGCGACAGGATGCGTTCTTCTGGTCGAGCAGGCGAACGCCGGGCCAGGCTGTTTGCAGCGTCTTTGCGAACCGGTCGGCCGTGTCATCCAGGTCGTGCGGCAGAAAGACGTTCGCCAGGAACAATCCGCCCGGGTTGAGCCGTCGCGTGGCGATGGCGGCAAACGCGACATCGCAAAATTGGCTCGGTATCCGACCCTCGTGATAGGCGTCGAGCACGATGGCATCGAACCGGCGCGAGGTGGTTTCGAGATACTTCCTTCCGTCGCCGACCTGGCATTCGACCGCAGCCGGCAATGAAAAGTACTCCCTGGCGAGGGCGAACGACCACGCGTTGACGTCGATCACGAGGACTCTGGTGCCGTGCGCTGCCAGCATCGTGGCAAGCGTGCCGCCGCCGCATCCGATCAGCAGAACCTCCCGGCAGGCCCTTTGGCGAATGAGGCCGTGCAGCGCGTGAACGTAGGCTGCGAGGCTGATGCCCCGGTGATCCGCCTCGCTCTGGTAGGCGGAATCCTGCCAATAGGCGATGGCGCCGGTCTGGCGGTTTCTGAGGATGGATACGGTCCCGAGGCCGGTTTCGACGTTTGCCAGCGTGATCATTGTGTCACGAAACCCATGCCGGAGGCGGAGTCCATGCTGGAAGCGATGATGTTTTAAATATCAATTCTTGACGATAACATAGCATAATGTATATGCTGATGTTGATATTTCATATTCAATAAGCGATCGGTTGCCGTGATCACCGCTGCTCAGCTTCGCGCTGCAAGGGCTCTGCTTGCCATCGACCAGCGTCGGCTCGCCGAACTGTCCGGGCTGTCGGTGCCGACCATACAACGCATGGAGGCCAGCGAGGGCACGATCCGCGGCAACGTGGACTCGCTGATGAAACTCGTGGCCGCGCTAGATGTCGCCGGGATCGAGCTGATCGGCGAAGGCGCCGCCAGCGTGTCGGGTGGGCGCGGCGTCCGTCTCAAAGCCGTACCGGAAGTCGCCAAGCCAAGGCGCGAAAGCGGCGGTGATCGGCCGGCGGAACGTCGGAAAGCCGAGGCCTGAATGCCGCCGGTCGCCTTCGCCTGCTGGTCGATCCTCGGATTTCTGGCGATCGGGGCGCTGGCGATCGCACTCGGCCGCTCGGCCGCCGCGACCCGCACGATTTATGGCGCCGCGCTGATCGTCTCGCTGCTGGCGCTGGTTTCCGCCGCAACCACTCTGCTTCAGGGTTCCGTTCCCGCCTCGGTCATGGCGCTGCCGCTCGGCCTGCCATGGATCGGCCTGCATTTCAGGCTTGATGCCCTCGCGGCGTTCTTCCTCATCGTGATCAATCTCGGCGGCGCTCTGGCGAGCCTCTACGGACTCGGCTACGGGCGTCATGACCGGGAGCCGCATCGGGTCCTGCCGTTCTTTCCGGCCTTCCTGGCCGGGATGAACCTGGTCGTGCTGGCGGACGACGCGTTCGCCTTCCTGTTCGCTTGGGAGTTCATGTCCGTCATGTCCTGGGCCCTGGTGATGGCGCATCACCACGATCCGGAGGACCGGCGCGCCGCCTACATCTATCTGGTCATGGCGAGCTTCGGAACGCTCACCCTGCTGCTCGCCTTCGGCCTGCTGGCCGGCTCCGACGGAGGCTATGCCTTCGACGCGATCCGCGCCGCGCATCCGACGCCGCTCGTCGCCGGCCTCGGGCTCATCCTCGTCCTGCTGGGCACCGGATCGAAGGCCGGCCTCGTCCCTTTGCATGTCTGGCTTCCGCTCGCCCATCCGGCGGCGCCAAGCCATGTCTCGGCATTGATGAGCGGCGTCATGACCAAGATCGCCATCTATGCCTTCATCCGGGTCGCTTTCGACCTGCTGGGTGCGCCGGAATGGTGGGGTGCCATCGTCGTGCTGCTGGCAGGCAGCGTGACCATGGTCATGGGCATCCTGCATGCCCAGCTGGAGAACGACCTCAAACGGCTGCTCGCCTTCAGCACGATCGAGAATGTCGGACTGATCTTTGTCAGCATCGGCCTGGCGCTTGCGTTCCGAGCCAACGGCATGAACGCCGCCGCGGCCCTGGCCCTGACCGCCGCACTGTTTCACGTCTTCAACCACGCGTCCTTCAAGAGCCTGCTGTTCTTCGGCGCGGGCGCCGTGCTGACGGCGACGGGCGAGCGCGATATGGAGAAGCTCGGCGGCCTGATCCACCGGATGCCGCTCACGAGCTTCGCCTTCCTGGTCGGCTGCATTGCCGCTTCCGCGCTTCCGCCGTCGAACGGATTTGCCTCGGAATGGCTGGTCTTCCAGGCGATCCTGCAAAGCCCCGACCTGCCGCAATGGGGGCTGAAGATCCTGGTGCCGGCCGTGGGCGGCCTGCTCGCGCTGTCCGCCGCCCTGGTCGCGGCGTCGTTCGTGCGGGCCTTCGGCATGACCTTCCTCGGCCGGGCAAGGACTCCGGCGGCGGCCGGGGCGGCCGAAGTCGACCGTTGCTCGCTGGCCGGGATGCTCGTCCCCGCCGGCCTGTGCGTTTTGGTGGGCATCCTTCCGGGCTTCGCGATCGACGGTTTCTCGGCGGCGGTCCAGATGCTGCTCGGAGAAAGCATGCCGGTGCAGACCCACATCCCGTGGCTCTCGGTCATTCCGATCGCCGAGAGCCACAGTTCCTATAACGGTCTGCTGGTCTTTCTGTTCGTGGCCACCGCCGCGTCGCTCGCCGCCTTCTCGATTCATCGTCTGGCCTCGCGGGAAGTCCGCCGGGCACCGCTTTGGGGCTGCGGCTTTCCGGAGCTGACCACGGCGATGCAATACACCGCCGGCAGCTTCGCGCAGCCGATCGTGCGGGTGTTCGGCACCTTGCTGTTCCGGGCCAGGGAGCAGGTCGACATGCCCCGGCCGGGCGAGACTCGCCCGGCCCGCTTCACCCTCGTGGCGCGCGACCTCATCTGGGAGAGCCTCTATGCGCCGATCGCCGGCGCGGTGTCGTTCGCAGCCAGCCAGCTCAATCGGCTGCAGTTCCTGACCATCCGGCGCTATCTCACGCTGGTCTTCGCCTCGCTCATCCTCCTTCTGCTCGCGCTGACGCTATGGCCCTGATCCTGGACATCGCCGTTCAAGGCGCTCAGATGGCGCTGGTGCTGGCGGCGGCGCCGCTGCTCACCGGCTTCGTCCGCAAGCTGAAGGCGCGACTGACGCGGCGCCGCGGCGCTTCGGTGATTCAGCCCTATCGCGACCTCGCCCGTCTGCTCCGCAAGGAGGTCGTGCTGCCGGAAAATGCATCCTGGCTGTTCCGCGCGACACCCTACATCGTGTTCGCAAGCACCTGGGTCGCGGCGGCGCTGGTTCCCACCTTCGCGACCGGCCTGCTGTTCAGCTGGACCGCCGATCTGATCGCGATCGTCGCGCTGCTCGGCAGCGCGCGCTTCTTCCTGGCCCTCGCCGGCCTGGACGTGGGCAGCAGCTTCGGCGGCATCGGCTCCAGCCGCGAGGTGATGATCGCCACGCTGGCGGAGCCGGCGATGCTGATGGCGATCTTCACCCTGGCGCTGCTGGCAAACTCGACCCAGCTCTCCACCATCGCCGCCTACATGGCCTCGACCGAGGTGGGGCTGCGCGTGTCGCTCGGCATGGTCCTCGTCGCGCTGATCATCGTGTCGCTGGCCGAGAACGCCCGGATCCCGGTCGACAATCCCGCGACCCATCTTGAGCTGACCATGGTCCATGAGGCGATGGTGCTCGAATATTCCGGCCGGCACCTGGCGATGATCGAACTGGCCGCCGCGTTGAAGCTGCTGCTCTACGTCTCGCTGATCGCCTCGGTCTTCGCGCCGTGGAAACTCACGGCCGCGACCGCGGACCTCTCCGGCTACGCGCTCGGCCTTGCCGCCTATGCCCTGAAGCTGGCCGCCTTGGGCGCCGCGCTGGCCGTGCTGGAGACCGCGATCGCGAAGATGCGGGTATTCCGGGTCCCGCAGTTCCTCGGCGCCGCCCTCATGCTGGGGCTGCTCGGCATGCTCCTGCTCTTCGTCTCGAGGAGCCTCTGATGGACCGGCTCGCCTTCGATGTCGCGCATCTCCTGGCCGGCGGCGTGCTGCTGGTGAGCTTCATGATGCTGTACCAGAACCGGCTCCCGGCGCTGCTCAAGGTCTTTGCGCTGCAGGCGGTCGTGCTCGCCCTTTCGGTCGCCTGGCAGGCGCTCATCCAGGGCGCGCCGCACCTCTACGTGACCGCGGCGATCGCACTGGTGTTCAAGGGCATCGTGATCCCGGTCGCACTCCACAACATGATCCGGAAGCTCGGCATTCATCGCGACATCGAGACGGTCGCCGGCATCGGCACCACCATGCTGCTTGGCATCGGTCTCGTCACGCTCTCCATGGTGCTGATGCTCAGGGTGACTTCGAGTGCGGATCCCCTCGCGCGCGAGGACCTGGCCATGGCGCTGTCCGTCGTGCTGCTCGGCCTGCTCATGATGATCATGCGGCGCAACGCCGTGAGCCAGGTGGTCGGATTCATGTCGCTCGAGAACGGCCTGGTCCTGGCGGCGACCGGCGCCAAGGGCATGCCCCTGGTCGTCGAGATCAGCGTCGCCTTCTCGATCCTGATCGCCTTCATCGTCATCGGCGTGTTTCTGTTCCGGATCCGCGAGCGATTCGACACCGTGGACGACCATGCCCTGGACGATTTCAGGGGCGAACGGCGATGACGATGTTTTCCGGGCACGCCGTCTCCGCCGTCCTGCTGATCCCGATCATCGCCGCGGCGATCCTGGCGGCCCTGCCGGGCTACCGGGTCCCGGCGCGGCTGAACGTGGTCGCGAGCGGCCTCACCATGCTGGCCGCGCTCTCGCTGTTGAGCGGCGAGCGGCCGGAGCCCGGCCCATACCTTCTGGTGGACGACCTCAACATCGTCTTCATCATCCTGAACACGGTGGTCGCATTCACCACCAGCGTCTTCAGCGCCAGCTACATCGCCCATGAGCTCGAGACCGGCCGGCTGACGCCGATCTATCTCAGATTCTACCATGCGATGTTCCAGATCATGATGTTCGGCATGAACCTCGCCTTCGTGTCGAACAATATCGGCCTGATGTGGGTCGCGGTCGAGCTCGCCACCCTCACGACCGTGCTGATGGTCGGAATCTACCGCACCCATGAGGCGCTCGAAGCCGCCTGGAAATACTTCATCCTCGGCAGCGTCGGCATCGCCTTCGCGCTGTTCGGCACGATCCTGGTCTACATGGCGGCTCGCCCGGTCGTCGGCGAAGGCCAGGACGCCATGGTCTGGACGCTGCTGATCCAGCATGCCGCCTCATTCGAGCCGGCCCTGCTCAACCTCGCCTTCATCTTCCTGCTGCTCGGCTACGGCACCAAGGTCGGCCTCGCCCCGCTTCACGCCTGGCTGCCCGACGCCCATGCCGAAGGCCCGACGCCGATCTCCGCGGTGCTGTCCGGGCTGCTGTTGAACGTCGCACTCTACGCTGTGCTGCGCTTCAAGATCATGCTGGCCGCCAGCCCGGAGGCCCTGGCACCCGGCCCGCTGATGGTGACCATGGGGCTGGTCTCGCTGATCTTCGCCGCGTTCATGCTGTACCGGCGCCGCGACATCAAGCGCATGTTCGCCTACTCCTCGATCGAGCACATGGGCATCATCGTCTTCGCCTTCGGCATGGGCGGCCCGCTCGCCAACTTCGCCGGCCTGCTGCACATGGTGATGCACAGCCTGACCAAGTCGGCGATCTTCTATTCGGTGGGACATATCGCCCAGGTGAAGGGCACGCAGAAGATCGCCGACATCCGCGGCCTGACCGAAAGCCATCCGGCGCTCGGCTGGGGCCTGGTGATCGGCGTGCTCGCCATCGCCGGCCTGCCGCCGCTCGGCGTGTTCATGAGCGAGTTCCTGATCGTGAGCTCGACCTTCGCCCGGGAGCCTCTGCTCGCGATCCCGCTGGTGTTCGGACTGCTGGTCGGCTTCGGAGCGCTGATGCTCCGGCTGGGCGGCCTGGCATTCGGCGAACCGCAGGGCTCGACGGCACCCGTCCACGCCTCCTACATACCGATGTATGCGCATTTCGCCGTGGTGGCCACGGCGGGCATCTTCCTGCCCGGGCCGCTGGTCTCTTGGTTCCAGCATGTCGCCCGCCTCCTCGGATAGGCCGCGCGCATGTCGATGCTGAACGATCTCATCGCCGAAGGCCGCCCCGTCACGCAGCATAGGCCGTATCCGCGCTTCGTCGTCGATGCCGAGGCCTGGAGCACGGCCTGCATCGGTCTCGCCGACGGCGCTTGCACATTGCTGGCGCTCTGGGCCGAGACGGACACGGTCCATATGGCGCTGATCGAGGAAGCGGCTTCCGCGGTCGCGGTCGTCAGCCTGCCTTGCCCGAACGGGCGCTATCCTTCGGTGGGCCGACTGCATCCTCCGGCGCTGCGGCTTGAACGCACGATCCGGGATCTGTTCGGCCTCGAGCCGGAGGGCTTGCCCGATTCCAGACCCTGGCTCGATCACGGACAGTGGGGCAGGCGTCATCCCCTCGGATCGCCGCAGCCCGACGGACCGGCGGTGCCCTATGCGTTCTTGCCCGCCGAGGGACGGGGCCTGAGCCAGATTGCGGTCGGGCCGGTCCATGCCGGCATCATCGAGCCCGGACACTTCCGCTTCACCACCAACGGCGAGACCGTCGTCCGCCTGGAGCAGCGCCTGGGATACACGCATAAGGGGGTCGAGAGCCTGATGCGCGGCGCCGGCCTCGACCAGGCCGTGCGGCTCGCCGGGCGGGTCTCCGGCGACAGCACGGTCGCCTATGCGCTGGCATTCTCGCGGGCCGCCGAAGCGGCATTGGGAACCCAGGTCCCGCCGCGCGCGGCCTGGCTGCGCGCGCTCATGGCGGAGATCGAGCGACTGGCCAATCATTTCGGCGATATCGGCGCGGTCTGCAACGACGCCTCGTTCTCGATCATGCATGCCCATTGCGGCGGATTGCGCGAGCGGGTGCTGCGGGCCGCCGACGCCGTCTTCGGTCACCGGTTGATGCGCGACCGGATCGTGCCGGGCGGCGTCACCGCCGACATCGATCGCGACGCCGCCGCCGGTATCCGCGCGACGCTCGCCGAGATTCGGCAGCGGCTGCCCAAGCTGATCTCGATCTACGACAACACGACGTCGCTGCAGGACCGGACCGTGGGCACCGGAACCCTTTCGCCGGCACTCGCGCGGCAGTACGGCGCCGGCGGTTTCGTGGGCCGCGCCTCTGGCCGGCGTTTCGATGCGCGGCGTGCGCTTCGCTATGCGCCCTACGATGTGCTCAGTTTCGACGTCCCGGGGCTCCAGGACGGCGACGTGAACGCCCGCGTCTGGATCCGCATCCGCGAAGTCGAACAGAGCCTCGGCCTGGTCGAACAGATCCTCGACACGCTGCCGCCCGGGGCGATTCGGAGCGAGCTGACACCGGCATCCGAGCCTCGGGAAGGCATGTCCATCGTCGAGGGCTTTCGCGGCGATGTCCTGGCATGGCTGCGCCTGGACGAAAACGGCGCCGTTGCCCGCTGTCATCTGCGCGATCCATCATGGTTCCAGTGGCCGCTGCTGGAAGCCGTGATCGAGGGCAACATCGTCGCGGACTTCCCGCTCTGCAACAAGTCGTTCAACTGCTCTTATTCGGGCCAGGATCTTTGAGCCTGGAAACGCCATGAGATCATTACTGCTGGAGAGCCTGTTCCGACAACCGTTCACCGAGCCAGCGCCGCTGCGCGACGATGCGGCGATGCAGGAGCTCGCCGAAGCACTCGGCCGGGCGGGACGAAAGCGCCTGGGGCGAAGTCTTGCCATCCGCGAAGTCGATGCGGGATCCTGCAACGGCTGCGAGCTAGAGATCCACGCGCTGGGAAACGTCTTCTATGACGTAGAGCGGTTCGGCATCCGCTTCGTCGCTTCGCCGCGCCACGCCGACGTCCTGCTGGTGACCGGCCCGGTCACCAAGAACATGCGCGATGCGCTCAAGCGAACCTACGAAGCCATGCCCAATCCTAAATGGGTGGTTTCGGTCGGCGATTGTGCGTTGGACGGCGGCTGCTTCGCCGGCAGTTATGCGGTCGAAGGCGGGGTCGCCGGCATCATCCCGGTCGATCTCCACATACCGGGATGCCCGCCACGACCGATCGAGATATTGAAGCGGCTGCTGGCTCTGCTGGAATGCGTAGCCGCCTAGGGCGTGACTTGCCGTTGCTAAAAGCAGTAAGCGCTCTTCGGAGGCGGCGCGCTGGGGCTTGATCCAGGCATGGCACGGTTTTGAGCCGGTGCTTGAAGGGAACCCGCGGCGGGGGCCACCGCTCTCATCCGACCGGCCTTAGAAATTCAAGGCGATTTCCGAACGGGTCATTGGCATAGATCCGATCGTAGCCTTCCAGCGGCTCGTCACTGATCACCTTACAGCCGTTCGCTTCCAGCACGCCCTTCAGTCTCGCGACGTCCTCAACGAGGAATGCGGGATGCGCCTTCTTCGCGGGCACAAACTCCTTTTCCACGCCCAAGTGGAACTGACGTGCGCCCAGGCTGAACCACACCCCTCCCCGCTTCCGCAGAGCCTCGGGTTTCTCGAGCTCCACGAGCCCCAATATCCGACCGTAGAAGTCTCGAGCCCGCTCCTCTTCCCCTGGCGGCATGGCGATTTGCACGTGGTCTATATCCTTGAGCATGCGCATATCCCTTCCGTTGCCGATGCATATCCGGATGACGGTGAAGCGGCGAACGACGGCCGCCTACCCTTCCCAACCCGTTACGAATGGAAAGCGTTCGGCCCAAAGCTCCACCAGCTGAGGATGGGCGTCGACGCGGCGGATCGCCTCGGCCAACCCGGGCGCGACCTGATAGAAGCGTTGTCGGCCGGGCGACCAGCGCGAGGCCGTCGCCACATAGAGATCGAGCACCGACAGCTCGTCTCCCAGAAGGTAGCGGCGCGGCTTCACCTCGGCCCCCATCACGCTCCAGCAATGGGCGATTCGATCGGCCAGGCGGGCTTTGATCACTGCGTGTTCGTCGGCCCGGTCCGTGACGCGCGAGGGATTGTCGGCGATCCAATAGAGAGCGTAGATGGCCGAGGATACGAAGTTCATCCAGCGCAGGTATGCCGGCCGCGTGATGTCGTTCGCGGCGGGAGACAGTTGCGCTTCAGGATAGGCGTCCGCCAGCCAAATCAGCATGGCGGCGCTCTCTGTCATCAGTTCGCCCGACGGCAGCGCCAGTGCCGGGACCTGCAGCATCGGGTTCGCCGGCGCGAGTTCGGCGGCACGCTCGGCGCTCAGCCACGGCGCGCATTCCTCAATACGATAAGGAGCACCGATCAGGCTGAGGGCCGCTTCGATCGGAACCGAACCCGAGCCCTCCGCGCCGTAGACGACGTAGCTATCGTTCGTTGCCAAGGCGCCACAACTCCCTGCCGTGATTCACATGACCAGATCAGGAGGGCGAGACCCAACGATGAGCGATCTCGCCGCGGCCGGTCAGAATATCATGACGCAGATGATCTCGCCCAGGATTGCTATGGCGAGCGGACCAGCGACCGTGGATCGGCCATCCCAAGCTCCTCACGGACGAACGTGGTTGGGGATAGCGTGGCGGACCCATCCGGTTGGTCGCGCCGAAAGTAGTCAACTATCTTTGGGGCGCCGCCGACCTTAGCGACCGGCCGCTTTCGCCCCATGCGCCGAAAAGCACGGCTGCCGCCGTGAGAACACCGTAAGAGACCGACGCCAAGGCGGTGATCTCAAACAGGGTTGAAAGCTCAGCGCCGAACCAGGTGACCACCGACCAGCCGATAAAGGCGGCGATAAACATCCGCACGGTGCCGGCCAGGACCGGGAACAGGACTCGCTTTGCGCCCTGGCTCGCAAAGTAAAGCGCCATGCCCATTCCGATGGCGCCGAAAACCGGCGCGACGTTTCGCAGATAGAGGACGCCTATCGCCAGCACCTCAGGGTCATTGCTGAACAGACCAAGCCAGGCATGCGGAAAGCTCGCGGCGGCGAGGCCGATCGACTCAGTCACAGCGAAGGAAATGCCGCCGCCGATCCAGGCGATGCGACGCGCCCGTGCCATCTGTCCGGCGCCGACATTGATGCCGACCATGGTCATCACGGCGGTGCCGAGGCCGAAGAGCAGCGGGATCTGGATGTAATCGAGGCGGGAGGCGATGCCGTAACCGGCAATGGCGTCAGCGCCGAAGCGGCCGACGGCCGCGGTGACCAGCGTGACCGTGAGATTGACCTGGACCGTGCCGATCGCCGACAGCAGGCCGACGCCCAGGATATCCCTGAACAAGCGTCCCTGCAGAGGAACGATCCGGAGCTTCAGGAGACTGCGCGACGATCGCAGATACAGCACCAATGCGAGCACGGCGAATACGTAGGAGATGACGACGGCAATGCCGCCGCCGGCAACGCCCAGGCGGGGAAACGGTCCCCAGCCGAAGATCAGGGCCGGAGACAAAGGGACCAGAATGAAGGCGCCGGCCAGGGTCACCAGTGCCGGCACATTCACGTTCCCGCTGCCGCGAAGCGCTGAGGACAGCAATGCCGCGATCCAGACCGGGATGGCGCCCGCGAAGACGACCGTTGAATAGGTCAGCGCCGCCGTCAGTGTCGCTCCCGATCCACCCATCGCCCGATAAAGAATTGGTCCGCCAAGAATAGCGGCTGCGGCAAAGAGCAAACCGAATGCGCAGCCGAGCACGACCGCATGCCAGACCAGCGCCTCGGCATCGGCGCGGCGATTGGCGCCCAAGGCCCGGGCGATGGCCGACGACGCGCCCCCGCCGATGCCGCCGTTCGCCATCATCTGCATGAGCATGAGAACCGGGAAGACCAGGGCGACTCCAGCAAGCGCCTCGGTTCCCAGAAAGCTGACGAAATAAGTTTCGGCCAGCCCGACCAGGGTTTGCACGACCAGAACCGCAATCGTCGGCAACGCCAGGCGGATCATGGTAGGCGCGATGGGGCCTTCGAGCAGGCCGGCTGGACCTTTGCGCGCGGCGGAGGCGGGCTCCGAGTGGGACGCGTCGGTCATCGCACGATCCATGGACAGATTACTGGGCCGCGGCACGCATTTCGTCGGCGACGACCGCGGCGCTTTGCATCGCGGCTTCCGGACGAATGCGGAACCAGATCGCGTAGAGCGCCGGCAGGAACAGCAAGATCAGGATCGTGCCGACGGCCGTCCCTCCGATCAGGGTGTAGGCCATCGAGCCCCAGAATACGGATTGCGTCAGCGGCATGAAGGCGAGAACGGCCGCCAGCGCCGTCAGGATGACCGGCCGCGCGCGCTGCACGGTGGCTTCGATGACGGCGCGATAGGGGTCGAGGCCCTCCTCGCGATTGGTCTGGATCTGGCCGATCAGGATCAGCGTGTTGCGCATCAGGATGCCCGACAGGCCGATCAGGCCGAGAATGGCATTGAAGCCGAACGGCTGATGGAACAGCAGCAGGACCGGCACTGTCCCGATGAGGCCAAGGGGCGCGGTCAGGAAGACCATCATCATCGCGGACAGCGATCGGACCTGAATGACCAGCACCAGCAGGGTCAAAGCGATCATGACGGGGAAGATCGGCGCCAGCGCGCTGTTCGCCTTGCCGGCATCCTCGATGTTGCCGCCCATTTCGATGCGGTATCCCACCGGCAGGCGATCGATGACCGGCTTCAGCGCCGTCTCGATCTGCTGTGAGACTTCCGGCGGCTGCAGCCGTTCGTCGATGTCGGATTGGACGGTGATGGTGGGCGTGCGGTCCCGCCGCCGCAGAACGGGATCCTCCGGCTGAACCTCGATCCGGCCGATCTGGCTCAGCGGCAGGACGCGGCCGTCTTGGCTCGTCAGGGTCAGGTCGCCGAGCTGGGCGGGATCGAGCCGTTCCGGGCCGGCGCTTCGCGCCACGATCTCGACGGTACGAATGTCTTCGCGGACCTGGGTGATCGGCACGCCGGTCAATAGAAATTGCAGCTGCTGCGCCACGTCTGCAGAGGTCAGGCCGATCGACCGCAGCCGTTCCTGGTCGAGCACGAAGCGTGCGGTCGGCGCCCGGTCACCCCAATCCTGATTCACTTGCCGCGTGTTGGGGTTGGCGCGCATCACCGCCTGCACTTCGCCCGCAATCTCGCGCAGCTTGGCCGGATCCGGCCCCATCACCCGGAACGTGACGGGGAAGTGCGAGTACGGGCCAAACACCAGCTGGGTTACCCGCAACCGCCCCTCCGGCACCAACCCTTCGGCCGCTGTCGCACGAAGCCGGAGCTTTAGTCGCTCGCGTGCCGCGGCATCTGGCGTCAGTACGATCAGCTTGGCAAAGGACGGGTCGGGCAGCTCAGGATTGTAGGAGAAGAAGAAGCGTGGCGCGCCTTGGCCGATATAGGTGGTGACGATCTTCGCTTCCGGCTGCTGCTTCAGCCAGTCTTCCACCTTCTTCGCCGCCGCGGTCGTGGCCTCGATGCCGGTGCCTTCGGGCATCTGCACTTCGACCAGGACCTCCGGCCGGTCCGAGGCCGGGAAGAACTGCTGTTTGACCAGGCCCATACCGGCGCCGGCCGTCATAAAGGCCACGATGACAGCGCCGGCGACCAGGAACTTGTGGTTGACGGCCCAGGTGACCAGCCGCCGGAATCGTTCATACCGGGGCGTCGCATAAATGGCTTCATGACCACCCGCGACGGGCTTGATGTTGGGCAGCAGCTTCACGCCGAGATAGGGCGTGAAGACCACCGCGACGACCCAGGACGTGATCAGGGCAAAGCCGACGATCCAGAAGATGTTGCCGGCATACTCTCCCGCGGTCGATCGTGCGAACCCAACCGGCGTGAAGCCGATGATCGTGACCAAGGTTCCGGAGAGCATCGGCGCTGCGGTATGGCTCCAGGCATAGGCGGCGGCCTTGATCCGGTCCCAGCCCTCTTCCATCTTCACCACCATCACCTCGATGGCGATGATGGCGTCATCGACCAGAAGCCCGAGTGCGATGATGAGCGCGCCGAGGGTGATGCGGTCGAACACCCGATCGGTGATCAGCATGATCACGAACACCGCCGCCAAGGTCAGCGGCACCGCGGCGGCGACCACGATCCCGACGCGCCAGCCGAGGCTGACCAGGCTCACCACCATGATCACACCCAAGGCGACGAAGAATTTGAGCATGAACTCGTCGACAGCTTCGGTGACGTTCACCGCCTGGTCGCTGATCTTGGTGAAGGAAAGCCCGGCCGGCAGCTCTGTCGCGATCGCGCGCTCTTCGGAGTCCAGCGACTTGCCGAGGTCGAGAGCGTTCCAGCCTTCCTTCATGACGACGCCGAGAACCATCGCCGGGTCGCCCTCATGGTGGATCAGGAAGGTCGCGGGATCCTCGTAGCCGCGCCGCACGTCGGCGATATCCGACAGCTTGAGCGTCCGGCCCGCGGCAACGATGGGCGTGTCGGCGATTTTCTGCAGGTCGTCATAGGCGCCATCGACACGGATGAAGACCTGCGGGCCCTTGGTGTCGATCGAGCCGGCCGGCGTCACCACGTTCTGGCGCTGCAACCCGTCGAAGATCGCGCGGGCGCTGATGCCGAGATTGGCCAGCCGGGCATAGGAGAACTCGACAAAGATCCGCTCCGGCCGTTCGCCGAAGAGATCGACCTTCTTCACGCCGGGAACGTGGAGCAGGCGCTGGCGCAAGGATTCCGCTTCCCGCGTCAACTGCCGCGGCGCCATGCCTTGTGCCTTCAGCGCATAGAGCGCGAACTGCACGTCGGAATACTCGTCGTTGATGAACGGCCCGAGCACGCCGGCAGGCAGGTTGCGGGCCTCGTCGCCGAGCTTCTTGCGCGCTTGATAGAACTCACCCTCGACCGCGGCGGGCGGGGTCTTGTCCTGGAGCGACAAGGTCAGGAAAGCCAATCCGGGCCGGGTGAAGGTCTCCACCCGATCGTACCAGCGCAATTCCTGGAGCCGCTTTTCCATCGGCTCGGCGACGAGGTTCTGCATCTCTTCGGCCGTGGCGCCCGGCCAGGCCGCAGTCACAGTCAGCACCTTGATCGTGAAGGCCGGGTCTTCGGCTCTGCCCAGCTGCAGGAAGGCAAAGGCGCCGGCGGCGCTGATCGCGATCAACAGGAACAGCGTGATCGCGCGTTCCCGAACCGCGAGGGCCGAGAGATTGAAGCGGCTCACGGCAGGCTCGCCTGGGCGGTGCTGGTGCGCACTAGCTGCCCGTCGTGCAGCAGGTGGGCGCCAAGCGCGACGATCTGCTCGCCGACGGAGACACCGCTGCTCAGAACGGCGGTCTCGGCGCCAAGCTGATCGATCCGCACCGGCCGGAACGTCACCGTGGAGGTCTTCGCGTCGAGGACCCAGACGCCGGACCCCTGGCCTTCGTCGGTCAGGGCGCCCAGCGGTACGGATGTCTCTCGAGCGGACGCGTCGTTGGGGAGAAGGATGGTGACGGTGGCACCCAGCGGCGCGGAGGAGGCGTCGCCTTCAAGGACATAACGTGCTTCATAGGTCCGGGTCTGTGGATCGGCCGAATCCGAGAGCTGCCGCAGATGCGCCGGCCGGCGGCCGGCGCTTCCATAGAGCAGCGCTTGCGCCGCGGAGCCGATGACCGGCCGGATGGTTTCGGGCAGGCTGATGGAGGCTTCGCGTGGGCCGGTATGCGCGATCCGCGCAACGATCTGCCCGGCGCTCACCACTTGGCCCGGCTCGGCCAGCGTCTCCACCAGGGTGCCATCCGCATCGGCGACGAGGGTGGTGTAGCGCCGGTCGTCCTGCGCGACCTGCAGCTGCGCTTGTGCGGCATCCAGCAAGGCGCGGGCGCTGTCCATCGCCGCCTTGGCCGCATCGTAGTCCGAGGCCGAGACAGCGCGGGTCGGCAACAGGTTGCGATAGCGTTTTTCATCCGCTGTCGCCTGGATGAGCCGCGCCTTTGCGGCGGCGACATTGCCGAGCTGGGCGGCGATCGCGTGGTCATAGTCGGTCGGATCGATCCGATAGAGCGGCGTACCGGCTTGAATCACCTGGCCGGTATCCACCAGGCGCTCGATGATCTTCCCGCTGATCCGGAAACCCAGATTGCTTTGGACCCGCGCCGCGACAGTTCCGGTGAAGGCTGTTTCCTGCGCGACGGCCGGCGCCACCGAGACAATGCGCACCAGCGTCTCGGCGGGCTTCGGTGCCGATCCGGGCTGGTCACAGCCGGCGACAAAGAGGAGGGAGACGGCACCCAGCGTCAATCGTACCCTCGGCATGAGTTTGCTCAATCCGCAGCCCTCGGTTGGTTACGTGTCGATGGCAGCGCGATTCAGACGGGCAGGCCCATCTGCTTGCGCAGGCTCTTGTCAAAGGCATCGGCGGGCACGAAGCGGCGCAACATGCTGACCTTCCGCGCCAGCTTGCCGGCGGTGTAGCGCGGCCGCGGACGCGCAGTGGTCGCGGCCAGGAGCACCGCCTGCGCCACCACCTCGGGCGGCTCGGCGGTAGCCGCCGCGTCCCGCTCATGTTTGCGGGCGCGGGTCCGCGCTTGGTCGTAATCCCGCAGCGCCGCATCCGGCCCGAGGGCGTTCTGCTCGAAGACGCCACGCGTATAGGCCGGCTCGATCAGGGAAACGCGGACATGGAAGGCCCTGGTCTCGTGGTCGAGTGATTCCGAATATCCTTCGAGCGCGTGCTTGGTCGCCGAATAATACGCGGCGTAAGGCGCGGGGATGCGCCCGAGGATCGAGCTGATATTGATGACGCGCCCCTGGCCGCGCTGCCGCATCGATGGCAGCACCGCGTTGGTCACGCGAATGGCGCCGAACAGATTGACGTCGAACAAGGCCTGAACCTGGCCGATCGAGGATTCCTCGGCACCGCCCATCAGGCCCATGCCGGCATTGTTGACCAGCACGTCGATTTGTCCGGTCCGCGAGAGCACCGTGGAGACCAGTGCAGCGACGGCCGCTTCATCCGTGACATCGCAGATCAGCATGGAAACCCCACGGGGGCCGTCGTCCAGTGTCCGGCGGCTGGTGCCGAATACGGTGAATCCGGCCCGCACCAAGGCCTCGGCGCTGGCGCGACCGATCCCGCTGGAAGCGCCGGTCACGATCGCGGTCTTTTTCGAATGGGCGTTCATGGTTTCTCCAAAGTCAGGGTGTCGGTCCGCTGTTTCTCAGCGGGCCGCTCACAGCTCGGAATCGACGACATCGTCCAGCAGAGCGCGAAGTTCCGACGAGCGCTTGCGACCGAACGCTTGCTCGAATCGAGATTGGGCCTGGTTCCATCCGGGAGTCGCGGCGTGCAGCCGTTCTATGCCGGCCTCCGTGAGGCGCAATTCCTTGGTTCGACGGTCTGCCGTGCCTGGAACGATCTCGATCAGGCCTTCGCGCTGCAGCGGCAGCATGTTCCGCCCCAACGTCGTGCGGTCCATGACGAGCTCCTTCGCCAGCGCGTTGATGGAGAGGGGGCCGTATCCTCTCAACTTGCCGAGGATTGAGAACTGGGTGGAGCGCAGTCCCGAAGGCGCAAGGAACTGGTCGTAGAATTGAGTGAGGTACCTGGCCGCCTGACGAATGGCGAGACAGTTGCACTGCTCAAACTTCATTGCGGCTTCCGGCGTCATGTAGCCTCGTCCATATCAGCGTATATGCACCTAATATAGGCGTATATGCTCCTATGTCAAGCCCTGGGCCGAATGCGCTACCGGACATCGATCGGGGACCTGCCGGCATTGTGTGGCGCCCCTCACTTCGCTCGCAGTTGGAACACGTAGCTTGTCTGGGGCGGCCTCATGGGTAGCACGGCCCGCCAACCCTGGCATTTTCCCGGAACACCAGCTTGGGCCTTATGAGCCTCCGACGACCACATGCGCCAAGCTTTGCGATGTTGATCACGCCTGGCCGATCCTGGCGCAACGCGGACATGACGTGGCACACCCCATCAAGAGCCAATGAATACTAGGTATCGAAGCCGGAGCGAAAATTCGTCATTCCGCAAGTTGGGCCGACTGGTATCTTTGCAGTCGGATCAAATGCCGCAGCCCGGTCGCTGAGCCTACTCGATCTGGTCCGTAGAGGGTTTTGTCATGGGCGATGCGACGGAACACCATCGACCCGAACTCGTGTTCTCCTTTGGGCCGTTCCGGCTGGTTCCCAGTCGGCAGTCGCTCCTTCTCGAAAATCGCCCAGTAAAGCTCGGCGGCCGCGCCTTCGAGCTCTTGCGCCTGCTCGTACAGCGCGGGGGTGAGCTTGTTAGCAAGGATGAGCTGATGGCCGCGGCCTGGCCCGGCATCTTCGTCCACGAGAGCAATCTCAAGGTCAATATGTCGAACCTGCGGCAGCTGCTCGGGGACACCAAGCTCAACCCGAGCTATGTCGCCACGGTGGTCGGCCGGGGTTATCGCTTCATCGCGCCGGTGCAAACCGGGATCGGGGCATTCGAGGACGGCGACACTGTGGCAGCGAATCCCGGTTCCGGCGCATTGCCGCAGCAGGGCCAGATCGTCGGTCGGGATGCCGAGCTGGCCGAGGTGCTGGCGGCCTTGCGCCGCGAGCGGCACGTGACTTTGGTGGGCGCAGGCGGCGTCGGCAAGACCACCGTGGCTATCGCCGCGGCCCACGCCTATGCCGAGGCCTGCGCGGATGGACTCTGCCTTGTGGATCTCTCGACCATCGACGATCCGACCCTCGTTCCCGTCGCCCTGGTGACGGCGCTGGGGATTCGCGGCAATCCCGATGACAGTTTCAGTGCCATCCTCGGCTATCTCCGCGCCCGCCGGATGCTGATCATTCTCGACAACTGCGAGCATGTGCTGCCGGCGGTGACGATCTTTGCGCGGAGCCTTGCGGCGGAATCCGGCCCATCGAAAGTTCTTGCGACCAGTCGCGCGCCGTTCGGCTTCGACAGGGAATTCCTGGTCCGGATCGGACCGCTGGCCGTTCCTGGCGACGAATCCAACCTGCCTTTGCAGCGCTCTCTCTTGTTCCCGACCGTGGAGTTATTCGTCTCCCGCGCCTTGGAATGGGCGGGATATCAAGTGACCGAAGCCGATTGCCATGCGGTGGTGGCGATCTGCCGCGCGGTGGAAGGCCTGCCCCTGGCGATCGAGCTGGCGGCGGCACAGCTCGAGAAACATTCGCCTTCGGAGCTGCTGGCGATGCTCGACCGCTATGCCAGCTTCGCCAACCCGCGCCATAACGGCGTCGCGCCGCGCCACGAGACGCTGCTGGCGACGATCGACTGGAGCTATCGGCTGCTGCCGCAACGCGAGGCCACGATTTTTCGTGCCGTCTCGGCTTTCGCCGAATCCTTCGAGCTGGAGGACGCCGTTCATGTCGGCAGCGCGGCGGGCCTGGATACCGTCGATGTCGTCACCGGCCTTGGCGGCCTGGTGGCGAAATCGCTCCTGACCGCGGAAGTCAGCGGCCCCGGGCTGCGCTACCGGCAGCTCGACAGCACCCGGCACTTCGCCGCAGACAAGCGGCGCGCCGAGAGCACCGACGCCTTGATCTTGAAGAGCCACGCGCAGCGCGTCCTCGATCTCTTCCGGCGGTCGGAGGATGAGTGGCATTGGCTCGAGACGGCCGATTGGACCAAGCGCTATGCCAGTCGGTTCGCCGATCTGCGCGCCGCACTCGCTTGGGCGTTCGGGGCCGACGGCAACATCATGCTTGGAATCAAACTGACCGTGGCGGCCATTCCGCTCTGGTCAGAGACATCCATCCTCTCCGAAGCCCAGGAACGGACCGGGGTGGCGCTAAGGCTCGCCGAGAGCGTTCCCTGCGATGATCTCACCAAGGCGAAGCTCGCCTGTGCACGGGCCTGGAGCCTGTTCTATTCGAAGATGCGCAAGGAGATCGAGGATGTCTGGCGCGATGCCATCGGCTTTGCCCGATCCGCCGGCAGCCTTGAATACGAGCAGCGGGGCCTGGAGGGACTCGCCTATTACCTGATGGAAGTCGGCAAGATCGACGAAGCCATCCGCTGCCTGGAAGAATCCGAACGGCTGTCGGCACGGCACCGCGATTGGTCGGCAGCGCCGGAGGGCGATCGTGCCCTGGCATGGGCCAAGGCTCATCGCGGCGACTTCTTCGAGAGTGGGCAGGTCCTCGACCGGCTCGCCGGCCAGCATTCCTCCTCCGGCAAGCGCGCCGGCATGGCCGGGCAGGACGTCGTTCGGTTCGTATCGATACGATGCTACATGACGTTCATCGCCTGGATGACCGGCCGGGCCGATTACGCGGGCGTGGTCACGCGCGATGCGATCGAGCAGGCTGGGCGCGCCGGCCATTGGTTGTCGCAATCCAATGCGCTGGGATTGGCCGGGCTGCCGCTGGGCCTGGAGACGGGGAACATCGCGCTTCTCGAGCACTACTCCGCTCTCATGCGCAGCAACATGGAGCGGGAATACATTCCCCGCTGGATTCCGGTGCATCATTACTTTGAGGGTGTGCTGAGCTACTTGAAGGGCGACGGCGAGGCCTATCGCGCCGTTCGCGAGGCGATCGACCATATGATCGAATGCCGCTACCTGCTGCGCATCGGCATGTATATCGCCGGCCTCGCGCGGGTCCTCCTCCACCGTGGCTTGCTCGACGAAGCCAGCGACACGCTCAGCCTCGCGTTCCAGTTCCAGGAGCGGCAGGGCGAGCGCTGGTGCCGCGGGGAGTTGCTGCGGGTGGGGGCCGCCATTCAGCATAGCACCGGCAACCACGCGACTGCCGAACGGATGTGGAAGGACGCGGTGCTGGAATCACATACCATCGGCGCCAGGTCATTCGAGCTGCGCGCCGCGACCGATCTCGCTGCGCATTACGTTGACACGCGGCGGTCGAGCGAAGCCATCGCATTGCTCGAGCCGATCTATCGCGGATTCAGTGAAGGTTTTGAGACACAGGATCTGCGCAATGCGTCCCAGGTGTTGCAGACGGCCGCGGCCGCGCCCTGAATATTTTACCCCATTTAACTGCCCGTCCGCCGCTTCCGCTGATAGATAAGCCTGAGCCGCGATGGCGAGCACTCCTGTTCGGGCATCCGGTCCCAGATCAGCACCAATAGAACTTCGCTCTTCAGAAACCGGACCGCTCGGATTCCCGCGCCGAAGAGACGCGCCGATCCGGAAGGACGGGAACCTTCAGCGGAGGCGAACCCTGCGATGCCACGCTCTTCCATCACTTTGATGCTTTCTGATGCCAAACGGATGCTGGAAGCCGGCGAAGCCAAGGCCCGCAGCATCGGCATTCCCTACAACATCGCCGTCGTCGATGCCGGCGGCGCGCTGATCGCCTTCACGCGGCAGGACGGCGCGTTGATCGGCAGCATCGACCTCGCCATCGGCAAGGCGGTCACCGCGCGGCTCTTCGACAAGCGCACTTCGGATCTCGCGCGGATGGCACAGCCGGGCGCACCTCTCTTTGGCATCGAACAGAGCAATGGCGGCAAGGTTGTGATCTTCGGCGGCGGCCTCCCGGTGGAAATCGACGGCGCCATCGTGGGCGCGGTCGGCACCAGTGCCGGCACCGTCGAGCAGGATATCGCCGTGGCCGAGGCCGCCGCGGCAGCCGTCCATAACCCCTGATTCTGTTGTGAAGTTCTAACCCGCCGTTCACCCGAGGAGAATGCCGTGACTCAACATGTCTTGTTCATCGTCACCAATGCCGCAGTGCTCGGACCAAAGAATCGGAAAACCGGCTTCTTTTTCGCGGAGGTCGCTCACCCTTTCGACGCGCTCGACAAGGCGGGGATCGCGGTGGAGTTCGCGTCACCAGCCGGCGGATGGACGCCCTACGATGCGTACGATGAGAAAGACCCCGCGCAGAAGGAATTTCTCCAGAGCAAGGCGTTCCGGCGGCTGAACCGCAGCCGCAAACTCTCCGAGGTGGACGCGGCGGACTACGACGCCATCCTGGTGCCCGGGGGCCTCGGGCCCATGGTCGACATCCAACGCAATGCCGATGTGCAGAGGGCGATCGTGCGCGCCTGGACCACCGGCAAGCTGGTGACCGCCGTCTGTCACGGTCCATGTGCGTTGCTCGGCGTCGATCTTGGCGATGGCACGCCGTTCGTGCGCGGCAAGAAGCTCACGTCCTTCTCGAAGAAGGAGGAGTATGACTATGCCCGCGACGACGTGCCTTACGAACTCGAGGATGCACTCAGGGCGGAGGGTGCCGAATACTCGTCTGCGGCCAACTGGCAACCGCACGTCATCGTTGATGGCCGGCTTATCACCGGCCAGAACCCAGCCTCGGCGGGTCCGCTGGGGAAGGAACTGGTCGCGGCCCTCAAGCGATGACGCAATCGCGGGCCAAGATCACCGCCATCCTGACCGCGCGCCCCGGCAAGGCCGCCGACCTGCATGCGCTGCTGACCGGCATGCTGCCGCACTGCCGAGCGGAACCCGGCAACCTGCGCTGGGATATCTGGCGCGACCAGGCGCATGCCGACCGCTTTGTGCTGGACGAGCTCTACCGGGATCCCGGCGCCCTCGAGGCGCATCGCAAGACGCCGCATTATCTGGACTACCTGGCGCGAATTCCGGAACTCGCGGACCGATCCGCCTGGGTTCTCGAGCCGGTTGAAGTAGAGTAGGCCTGACGGCGCAGGGCCCAGCAGGAGGCAATGATGATAGAGGTCGTGCAGGCCTTCGACCGCAAGCTTATCAAGGCGCCGCCAGCGGACGATGCGGCGGCGCTGGAATCGAAGTTCAAGGCGGCACACGTCCGATTCAAGGATCGCGGCGCCTGGCTTCCGCCGCACGCGCGGCGTGCAGTGCTGCAAAAGCTTGCCGGCCTGGTCGAGAAGCAGCGTGAAGCTTTCGGCACCCTGATCGCGCGCGAAGGCGGCAAGCCTTACAGCGACGCGCTGGTCGAAACCGATCGCGCGATTGACGGCATCCGAAATGCCGCCGAGCTTTTGCGCACCCATGCCGGAGTCGAGATCCCCATGGGCCTCACCCCGGCGAGCGTGGGCCGCCGCGCCTGGACGGTGAAAGAACCGATCGGCGTGGTGGCGGCGATCTCCGCATTCAACCATCCGCTCAACCTCATCGTACACCAGGTCGCACCGGCCATCGCCACCGGCTGTCCGGTCATCGTCAAGCCGGCCACGGCGACGCCGCTCTGCTGCTTCGAGCTGGTGAAGCTCGTGCATGAGGCCGGCATGCCCGAGGGCTGGGTTCAGACTTTCCTTCCGGAAAGCCGCGAACTTTCCGAGGCCCTCGCGTCCGACCCGCGCGTCGCTTTCCTGAGCTTCATCGGATCGGCGCGGGTCGGCTGGCACCTGCGTTCGATCCTGGCGCCCGGCGCCCGCTGCGCGCTCGAGCATGGCGGTGTGGCGCCCGTCATCGTCGATCGCAGCGCCGATCTCGACGCCATCATCGAGCCGATCGCCAAGGGCGGCTACTACCACGCCGGACAGGTCTGCGTGTCGGTCCAGCGCATCTACGTGCATAACGAGCTGAGGCAAGCCTTCACCGAGCGCTTGGCGGCACGGGTAGAGCGGTTGCGGGTCGGCGATCCGACGCTGCCGGAAACCGAGGTCGGTCCCCTCATCACCCCGAATGAAGCCAAGCGGGTGGAGACCTGGATCGACGAGGCCACCAAGGCGGGCGCCCAGCAGATCGGCGGCGGACGCCTCAGTGAGACCACGCTCAAGCCCGCGATCCTGGTCGATCCGCCGGCCGACGCCAAAGTGTCCGCCCACGAGGTCTTCGGGCCGCTCACCTGTATCTACGGATTCGACCGTCTCGAAAACGCCATCGCGGCCGCCAATTCCCTCCCGGTGGCATTCCAGTCCAGCATCTTTACCCGTGATCTCAACGCCGCCCTCGACGCCGCGGAGCTGCTCGACGCATCAGCCGTGATGATCAACGACCACACCGCCTTCCGCACCGATTGGATGCCCTTTGCCGGGCGGCATGAATCCGGCTACGGGGTGGGCGGTATTCCTTTCACGGCAAAGGAGATGACGGCGGAGAAGATGATCGTCTTCAAGCGTTGACACGCGTTCGCCCCGGAGGCGTTTGATAGGTCTGCTGTTGCGGCACCTTCACTTCCTTGGCAGTCGCTTGCTGCAGGTTTGCCGTCTCACTCAGCGTTCGCACCCGGGGTCGAGCCTTCATCCCAAAGCAGTTTCACTCTGAGCGTCTTCCCTCAAACAGATGCGAGCTTCGGCAGGCTGCTGGCAATTCGGGCGAGATCGGCCTGGCGGCGGGCTCCGGTCTTGCGGAAGACGCGCTGAAGATGGGTGTGTGCGGTGTTTTGGCTGACCTTCAGCACCGCAGCCACTTCAGGCAGGTTGCGGCCGTCACCAACCAGCAGTGCGACCCGGGCCTCCGCCGGCGTCAGGCCATAGATCGTGCCGAGCAGCGCGGCAGCTTCGTTGCCGCCGCCGGCCAAGGGATCGGTGATGATGACGATCGCGGCCGCCTGCGTGGCGCCGGGCCAGGGCCGCGCGGGTGGCAACGGCGCGGCAAACACGACATACGGCTCCTGAAGAGAGGGGCGCTCGAGGCGCAACGCGCCGGTGCCCGAGCGACGACCGATCGCAGCCATGAGCAGCGCGGTGAGTGCCCGAGTCGCCGCCGGCGCGCCGGCGCGCAGCACATGCTGCGCCATGGTCAGCCCGTCATTCGTAGTAAGAATCCTGTCGGCGGCACGGTTGGCCCAGATTGGTCGCGCCTTAGCGTCGACCAGAATGACGCCATGCGCCAACGCGTCGAAAGCGCGTTCAAGCGAATCCTGGCGCGCAGCGCTGTCACCGATCCGCAACGAAAGGCGGGCGGCACGGCTGAGATGGCCCGAGAGCAATCCAAACCGCGTCAGATCCTCGTCATGCGCCGGGCCTGCCTTCGGCGAACGGACGACTGCAGCGGCCAGCGCCCCGGATGGCGTACGCAGGCTGGTCTCGCAGATGCAGTGGAGGATGCCCTGAGGCCGCAGGACATCGTTATAGAAGGCCGACCGCCGCAGCTCGCGCGCCGGCACCAGCGTGTCAAAGCTCACCACGGTACGGGGCTTGAGCAAGGTCGCGCCGACCGCCCAAGGATTGGTCGGCATATAGACCTCGGCATAACTCTCGTAAAGCTCCGGCGCCAGCCGGCCGAGCCAAAGGAAGGTGCGCTCCGGCCGCAGGAAATCGTCGTTGGCGATCAGTGCCCCGACGGCGCTGCAGGCATCAGCCGTCCGGCTCAGCGCTTCCGGCCAGCGCGCCGGATCGAGCGCCGCGTCATAAATACAGTCGATCGTCTCCTCGAGGACATCGGTGTCCATCTTGCCCGCTCCACCCTGACCTCCGGCGCCCCTGAACAACCGGAAATCGCTGCATTTGCGGGTATGCCGATCCCGCGGGGACGCCCAGCCTGAGGCTGCGGCACCCACATCAAGAGACATCGAACGAATTGCGAGACGCTGTAGCGTGCGGCATCCGGGCGGCAATCGCAACGTAGTTTTCCTGTTCGGCGGACGAAATAATTGTTGCTGGACGCCTGCAGATCCGGCGATCGATGCGCACGTCGATCCGACCGGCGGACCTGAGGCAAATAAAACCGCCGGATGTCGCCTGATCAGGTGACGCGAGCCGGGAAACCTTACATTTACCGTCCAATGGTGAAGGAAGCCATGCGCGCACTGACTCTCATCCCTGCGATCGGCCTCGCTCTTGCCGCTTGGCTTGGCGGCGGCGAGGCGAGTGAAGCTGCAAGCCTTACTTTCAATATCGAGGGTACGTTCACCGACGCCTTCGGAGCTTTTTCCGGGCTGGGCATCGCCTTTTCAGGCGATCACATCTCCGGGTCTTTCGCAAAACCGGTCCTTGGGCCTACGGCCCCGTGACGCAACCTAAACCGAATAACGACGAGGCTTGGCTACGAAAAGTAGGCCCTGGCAAAGGCTCCAAGGCGGCTTGCCACGTGCATGTGCGGGGAACCCGGCAAGTTGCAAGAAGATGACGCAGAACTCGCAGAAGCTCTGGCGCAGCAGTCGGCCACGGCTGAGTTGCTGCAAGCCCTCCGTCGTCCCAAGCTTTGTCTTCACGAGGTCTTCGGAACGCTGGTCCGTTCGGCTGCGCGGGCTTGCGGTGTCGATTGCGGCATTGTTTGGCTCAAGAAGGGCAGTGCCTATCATGTTGAAGCCGTCCACGGCCTGACGCCTGGATTGAAGGACGACGTCCTCCGTAGTCCCCTACTCCCAGATCGCTGTTCGGCTGCCGGCCGCGCCGTGTTGGACAAAGCGCCGGTGCAAGTGCAGGACGCCCGGAACGATCCGCACGATCGCTGCGGCGTCGTACAGGGGACCGATGCCTGGAGAGCGGTGCTTGCAGTCCCGATCGTCCTGGACGACGACGCAATTGGAGTTATATGCCTGCTGCAGGCGGAGCCACGGCCATTCACGACCAGCCAAGTGAAACGGCTCTCCACCTTTGCCGACGCGGCCGTCATCGCGATCGAGCACGCCCGGCTGACCGAAGCGGTTGAAGCCCGCACGGCGCAGTTGGCGCAAGCCCTGGCACAACAGACGGCGACGGCCGAGGTCCTGAAGTCGATCAGCAGCGCGGGATTCGATCTCGATGCCGTGCTGGCAACCCTGGTCAAATCCGCCACCGAGCTCTGCGGCGCCGCGAACGGAATCATTTTCCTGCGTGAAGGCGATCTATACCGTCCGGCACAACAGACCGGCCTGAGCGACGCGGATTTCGCGCGGGCGCAAGCCACCCCCATTCCCATCGGGCCAGGTTCTGCGACAGGACGCGCGGCTGAGACCGCGGTCGTGGTGCATATCCCGGACGTGCTCGAAGATCCGGATTGGGCCTACGGCGAAGAACAGAAGCTCGAAGGCTACCGAACACTTGTCAGCGTTCCGCTGCTGAAAAAACGAGAGGTGCTCGGCGTGTTCACGCTGGTTCGCCTCACGGTCTCGCCTTTCAGCCAGCGTGAAATCGATCTGGTGAAGACGTTCTCCGACCAAGCGGTCATCGCGATCGAGAACGCCAGGCTGTTTGCGGAGATTCAGGAGAAGGGCCGTCTTCTGGAGGCGGCGAGCCGGCACAAGTCGGAGTTTCTTGCGACGGTCAGCCATGAAATCCGGACACCGATGAATGGCATCATGGGTATGGCGCAGTTGCTCCAACTGACCAAGCTCGATCCCGAGCAACGCGACTTCGTGCAGACCATGCTGCGAAGTTCGGAGTCCTTGCTTTTGATCGTCAACGACATCCTGGACTTCTCCAAGATCGAGTCCGGCAAGCTTGAACTTGAGGATGTCGAGTTTGACCTGAGGAGTGTGGCCGAGTCGGCCCTCGACATCGTGGCGCCGCTCAGCGCCGGGAAGGGAATCGAGCTGCTCTATGCAGTCGATATCGGCGTGCCGGCCAGGGTGAGCGGCGATCCTCATCGCCTCCGGCAGGTCCTCGTGAATCTGCTGAACAATGCCGTCAAATTCACGCCGGCGGGAGAAGTCGAGCTTGCAATCCGGAACCACAAATCCGGGAGCCGTGCGGAGGCAGTCGAATTTTCGATAAGAGACACCGGAATTGGGATCTCTGCCGATCGCCTTGACCGGCTTTTCAAGTCGTTCTCGCAGGCCGACCCCTCGGCAACACGGCGGTACGGAGGAACCGGGCTGGGCCTCGCTATCAGCCAGAATCTTGTGCGGCTCATGGGCGGTGAAATCACCGTCGTGAGCGCGGAGGGAGCCGGCAGCACGTTCGGCTTCGTGCTTCCCTGGAATGTCGTGGATCCTCCGCCCGACCCTGTTCGCGAGGCGGTGCCGACCCTGAGAGATCGGCGCGTGGTCTTGGTCGACGACAACGACACAAATCTCCGTCTCTTGGAACACACCGTGAAGCGGTGGTCCATGCAACCCGCGTGCTTTGCAAATGGCGCCGAGGCTCTCGATTACTTCCGGAACGGCGGGGCAGCGGACGTTGGCATCTTTGACGCGGTCATGCCCGGACTTGACGGCGTGGATCTTGTGGCCGCACTGCGCGAATTGGCTGGTGTCGCCGCATTTCCAGTCATCCTTCTGAGCTCGATGGATCTCGATCATTTCGGCCGAGCACAGGATACCAAGGCGCTTTTCTCCGCGATTGTACCAAAGCCGATCAAACCATCGACGCTGCTCGACGCAATTGTCCAAAGCCTGGACATGCAAGGGGCAAAGATAGCGCCGGTTGGCGCCGAGGCACGGCCGCTGGAAGAGGGATCACATGCGCACGCCACCGGCCGGATACTGCTGGTGGACGACCACGGCACCAATCGAAAATTTGGCGCTGCCCTGCTGAAGCGGCTCGGACACCAGGTGGTCGTTGCCGAAAGCGGCCGGGATGCCATCACCAAGTTCGAGGGAATTGTCGATGGCTGCGATGTCATCATGATGGACATCGAGATGCCGGAGATGGATGGTGTCGAAGCTAGCCGGCGGATTCGCTCTTTGGCAGCGGAGCAGCATCCCTACATCATCGCTCTCACGGCGCATGCAATGGCGGGTGACCGGGAAAAATACCTTGCGGCCGGTTTCGACGACTATCTTGCAAAGCCAATGCGGATCGAGGAGCTCAGGCTGGCGCTAAACAGGGCGCTGGCCGCTCGTTCCACGACTGAAACAGTCGGCGGACTGCTGAGACTTGCACCGCAAGCGCTCCATGAGATGTATGCGCTCATAGGCCGCGACCGTGACGTGATGGGCGACATCGTCGAGAGCTTCGTGGTCGAAACGCCAATTCTCGTGGCGAAGCTGCAATCTGCGGCCGCCGCAGGCGATTTGGTCTTGGCCGGCCGAGCGGCGCACGCGTTGAAATCCACGGCGCACGACCTCGGGGCACGGACCCTTTCCGGCATGTGCAGGACCATAGAGCTCGATTGCCGCATGCGCTCCAAGCTGCCCACAGTCTCCCAGCTCACTGAGCTGGTGGGTGAGTCTGCTTGGGTGACTGAAGAGCTGAGGCTTTCGCTGCAGGCAATCAGGAACGGGAGTTGGTCCGATGGACAGTAGGGCTTTCGAAGCGACACCACCGCAGGTGGCCGGGCGGCCGGGTCGCGTCCTCGTCGTCGACGATCACCCCACGAGTCGCCTGAAGATGGCCGCGGCGGTGGCGGCGCGGGGCCACACAGTATCGACCGCCGGCGATGGCGAAACCGCGCTGCAAATGCTGGCGGAGAATGGGATCGATCTTGTTCTTCTCGACATCGTCATGCCGGGTATGGACGGATTCACCGTACTTCAGCGCATCAAGTCGGATCGCCGGCTGCGGGACATCCCGGTCATCGTCATCTCCGCATTGGATGACGACATGGCCAGCGTGGTGAAGGCCATAGAAGGTGGCGCGGAAGATTTCCTGCCGAAGAGCTTCGAGCCCACCCTGCTGAGGGCGCGACTGGAAACCTGCCTGGAGAAAAAGCGGTTGCGCGACGCCGAGGTTGAATACCTCGGCGAGGTGGCAAAGCTCACGCACGCGGCGAGAGTTCTGGAAAAGGGAAAGTTCAATCCCGAGAAACTCGGCATCTCCGAGGTCACGGGACGCGGAGATGCGCTGGGCGCGCTTGCCAAGGTGTTCACCGCCATGGCGCAAGAAGTCTACGAACGCGAGCGGCGCCTAAGGCGGAACGTCAGAACGGCCAATGGCACGCTGCTTCTTCTGGCCTGCGGCGCTTTGTGGGGCGCCACCGTTCCGCTCTCAAAGCTTGCCGCGAACATTGCCCCGCACCCGGTTGGCCTTGCACTCCTCGTCGGAGTCATCGCGGCGCTGATCTGCCTGTCGCTTGCGATTGGCCGCAATGCGTTTCCGAGCCCGCGCAGCCTGAAACAAGCAGATTGGACCTTCATCATCATCGCTGCATTCCTGGGGTCGGTCGTCAATCAGGTCCTGATGTACTGGATGACGAGTAGGCTTCCGGCTTTTCTGGTCGTCATCGTCATCGTCCTCGAAGGATTCGCCGTATTCGTCTTGTCGGCATTCCTCAAGATCGAGAAACCAACCACCAAGCGGCTGATCGGATTGTGCCTTGGCTTGGCCGGCGTCTTTGCGATCATCTGGATCCGGGAGAAATCAACGGGCGAATCGGCCTGGTTCTGGATGCTCGTCGCTCTCGCAATTCCGCTCACCTACGCGGTTGAGGACATCTACATCTCGCTCCGCCGCCCAGCTCATTTGGACATCACTGCACTCAATGCATATGTGTATGGCGTATCGGCGCTGATGGTTGCACCGATCGCCCTGGTTCTCGGCGATCTGATCCCGATCGAGTTGCTGATCGGGCCGCTTGGCCTTTATGTGCTGGGTCTCGCCGCAGTCACGTCGATCGCCATGATCTTGTTCGTGCGCCTGATCGCGACGGCCGGCCCGGTGTTTGCGGGACAGAACGCTTACGCGGTCACTGCGGCAGGCATCTGTTGGAGCATCCTGCTGGTCAATGAGCACATCGCCCTCGGAATCTGGATGGCCCTGGCGATAATCGTCATCGGTCTCTTGCTCGTCGGGCCGCAACAGGAAGCGGACCCGGAGCCGCCGGCGATCGACGCCCCGGAACGCGCCTTATCGGGTGGTCTGGGGTAGCGTGGCTGCCCTTCCTGGATGACTATCGAACTAAATGCGTCGTTCCGAAATCTTCTTTCCGCCTTCGATTAGAACAAGTAGCCCAGTTAGGGTATGAGATTTAGTATTTCTCGTCCCGTACAAGCCAGAATGTATGTAATTACAATTCATTCTGTAGAATCCGCCGCGATGACATCCTGTTCGGCCTTCTGTTGGCGATCCCAGCCCTCTAGCACGCGAAATAGGCCCACGACGTTTTCAAGAATTTGACGCGCGTCCTCCTCAGTAAGGGTCCGCCCAAGACGAGATTCCCAGACGCGGATGGTGTGCTGTAACAGATCAGGGCTGGGATATGCTCTGGGAAGCCGCCTGGTGGGTGCCATCTTGCCTGTCTCAACCCGGACGCCGCCACGGGCAGCGCGACCAGACAAGAATTCACTGACTACGGTTAATCTCGCAGAGCCATTAGTTACTCCGACTTACGCTCAAGAGGCATTCAGTCCGCTCGTAGGAGCGCCAGCAACTATGCATTCGCACTAAGTCGATCCGCTGCCGCACTGGTTGCGTAGGTCATGTGTTCTTCCTCGGTGAGGCAGTCCGACCCAGCCCAATTCCGGTCACGCGGCGTGTGGACCTGAAAATCGCAGCGATGAAAATGTGCGCCATTGTCCGCCATACTGGACTTCCTTGCGTTAGGTATCGAGCGCGTTCGGAAAGGCGCGCTTCGTCGCCGGAATAATCGCGAGCTCTCGGCCCGGGGCTGTGGAATCCTCCTGCAGAAGCTTGGCTCGGCGATTGAGAATAGCGACAGCGGACTTGACAATTTTCGAGAGCCTCAGCTTGAGAACATCTTCTGCAAGCTCGGCGGCACCGGTCATTACGACCTCAAGCGCCTCCTGCGCACCGCAGATTCTCGCCGCATTCATGTGCATCTCATATTCATACACAAGCTCTCGAATCTCATCCTGAACCTCGGCGGCGGTCCAATCCTCCGTTACAATCTTTCGAGCCCATCGCCTAAAGCTGCGCACGAAATGTTGTGTCTGCTCTTCTTGCCGAAAGCTAAAGACATCTTCCCATGGTGCTCGCGTGTCAATCTGCGGAAGCTCTTTTAAGACAACACTCCAGATGGGATGCGATCGTTTAGCAGTCGGCAAATGCTCATACTGTCTTCCGACGACAGTGACGTTTTCAAAGCCGGCCGCGCGAAGCATCGCAACATTCCGCCGCAACAGTAGAGACTCATAAAGCATTTTCCGCGTCCTAATCTTTGGGTCATTCCAGCCCACTCTGGATCGCGGATGCCAGCCATTCGAGGCGTCAAAATCACCGATATCTGGTTGACCGATATACTTCGTCTCGCCGGCCTCTTCATTCATATAGGGATTGCCCACTCGGAGAAGGCGCCGATGAAGCGCCCCCGCCATACCTGTCGTGTGAGCAGCGATAAACGCATCGCCTGATCCGTAGTTCAGATCTTGGGGTCTTAAGAGCAGTCCTTGCCGACCGAGATAACGCAAAGTTGCCGTCTCGATGTTCTCCTCATAGCCTCCGATGATTTCGCACGTCACGTCCAGATCATGGGTGAGATAGATGCGGTTAAAGAAAAGCGATACTTTCTTGGCCACGCTTTCAAAAGGCCACGCCTCATCGCTGCGACTAGAGTCTGGATACCAGTCAACACCATAGGCAAGATTCGGTGATATGACGCCTATGCGCTGTTCTCTGAGGTCGCTCGTTGTATTGGCGGTCGTCATTTTTTTGCGAGCTGCTGCAGGGTCTTCGCCTCAGCACGAGTTAAACGAAGCAGCACCTGAGGAGGATGGAACCGGTCTCGAACTTGTCGCAGCTCTTCGATCGTGATCGGCCCAACGCGTTTGACTGTCGCAAGCAGAATTGCGACTGCTTCCTGAGCGCCCCGGAAATACTCCATGAACGAGGCATAGTCTATGCCGGCCTTATCTCTATGCTTGCGCCATATCGTGTTCGGGCGCGCCCTACTAATGTCACTAACTGTTGCTACGCCGACGACCGCTGCCGTCGGCCGGGTCGCGTAAATCCAAAGCCGTGTTCCGCTGGAAAGTTCAGGAACACGACGACGCAATTCAATAGTCTTCGTTCCGTCCAAAATCGCGTCCACGTATCCGGGACGGATAGAAATGATTGCGTCACTTGCTTCAGGCACTTAACCATCCATGATCTAGAATTGCCGCCAACAGAGCGTTGGGTAGCGCCGTAGCCGTCTGGAAATTCGACGGCCCGGCGGCGCGGAGGTCCCGTAGTGTATCCAGCGACACGGGATTCGGGAACCGAATCAAACCATCAAAGGATGTCGCCAATACATCGGTCGAAGCCGTCAGCGGTGCCAGATCTTCGATTACGCCTCGCTTTTGGAGGCCTTCTGAGACTTGTTCTTTGGGCAGTATGGTGGCGTCGACTATGCGCGCAGCTGCTACTATAGCTCCCCGGCCTCCAGTTCGCTCGGACTCGTAGAATAGTATCGGCAAGCCAACTCGCATCATCTGCGCAGCGCGCGGACTGTTAAAATACGTACGTAGACCAACGAAAGCCGCGTTGGGGCGTCCAAACAAGACGAACTGGTCCGACGTTCCCAGTAAGTCGTCGGCGAATGATTTTGCTATTGGAACAATGACACCGTCCCGACCTGACCAAACTATTATGGTGGGTGAAAGCGCCGCCTCTAGCGCGGCGAGCTGGACCGTAGGAGTGCTTCCATCAGGTCCACGGATAGCAAGCCCGGATTGAACCGCATTAGCGTCTGGCAACGCTTCGGGCAATGCGAGGCCGGTCCTTCGGCGCGTCTGACGCGCAATAGAGTTCCAGCTAGCGGGGGTCAATGGTCGCCCCAATGCAACCTTGATTAGGATGTCCGAGTTCGCTGCGGGCAAGAAACCCCGAAGTTTCGCCGTTCGGTTAACTACTGACTGGCCTGGGATGGCTTTCAGTTCGATAGTCACCGGCCCTGAGTAACACGATTCACGGATTGCCTCGTCTAGGAGATGCTCGGCAAAGGTAGCGCAAGCGAGGTGGTCTGGTCGAACGTGAACAAGCATACGAGCGGGAGCGTCAATACTGCCAGGTGACCGGTAAATGCCCACAGCAACGATCTCCCCGTCTTCATAGACGGCCCGCAGACCAACCTGCTGTAACATCGCCGCCGCTGGAAGGTGATCCTCCACTAGCGATCCGGTGATGCCCTGGGTGCTTAGGTAGGTTTTCGCTTCCTCCGCCGTTGTAGCTCTCGTTTCGCACTTGGTGCCTTGCAGATGCTCGCTTCCTAAGCTCGGCTCGACGGAGGGCAGCAGCGCAACGAACTCATCCAGCCCTGCTACATCCACGCCGACTAGCGCCAATAAATCTTCTCGGGCGTTGAGAAGTGCAGTGTCACTGGTGATGTAGCCCGAAGCGCGTATCAGCGCGGCTTCAGCTAGGTGCCGGGCATCACTGAGAGCTTGCTGAGTGCCAGCTTGCGGATGGTTTGAGTCCACAAACACAGATTTGTGGATAACTGCGGATAGCGTTTCAACCTCTACCTGGGGGAAGGTCGGCAACCTTGGCAATTGTCGTGCGAGGCGCAAGGTTGTGTCGACTGTAATGCCAGCCGAGGTACGCTCAAGTTCGACAATGAACTCTGGTGCAACAGCTAAACGAACGTGATGCGCCAAGCCCGCGCCGAAAAGGCGATTTGCGATGTCGGTCCGGGCACGCTGCTTCGTGAGATCAAGCAGCACGTTGACGTCGATGACATATAGCGGGGCTTCGAAGGCAATACGCGACCGGAGGCCGAGATTAACGGCAGATTGACCGGAAGCGGTAGGCGTCATCAATGTAAAGAGGTTCGCTGTATCCAGTTCCCTCGATCGCAGAACGATTGAGCGTTTCCGCGCCTGACCACCGTCGCGAACACGTCGTGCGACAAAGCCTGATCTCTCATAGAAAGCTTGCGCGACTATAAGATCGGAGGCGACCGCAGCAGTAATGGCAATGTATCCCCGGCTTTCCAGATAGGATACGAGCGAGGCAACTAGTGCTGAAGCAACGCCGCCACGGCGGTGATCCGGACTCACGGCGATCTGTTGTATTCGGGCGTTCGGGAACACGCCGCTAAACAGAATGAACCCGGCCAGATGCGTTACTTCGTTTTCGCGCGCCATCATTGCCTGAAGCCGCTTTTGAACGATGGCATCACGGTAGGCAGCCTCCGGGAGGAAGCCGAGTGCCTCTTTTTCGCCGTCTGCCAACGCACGAATTTCTGTGAGATGATGCAATAACGAGGAAGGGTCGGTGTCGACGCGATAGACGTAGCGGCTCGCGCCTCCCTGCCCTTGTGAATCGCTTTTCATCGGCGGATTTCTCAATAGTGATTAACGAGGGAGCAGAACAGTGCGATGCATCTTCTGCAAAGTAGACTCAACTAAAAGTGTGAGTATAGAGCATATTATTCCCGAGTCCCTGGGAAATATCGAACATGTCCTTCCCCGAGGCGCCGTCTGCGACACCTGCAACAATTACTTTGCGCGCAAGGTCGAAGGTCCCTTGTTGGATTCCCTATGGTTTAAACATGCCCGCTCACGGCAATGGGTGCCCAACAAGCGGGGGTTCGTACCGCCGATGGCTGGCATTGTGCCGGCGGTGCGTCTACCTGCCCATGTCTGGCTGGAAGACAATGCGATTACCCTGGAGGGACGCAATGCGCGCGACCATGCCACCCTTACCGACGCCATCCTCAAAGGCCGCGCCCATTCGGTCTATATCCCAAACGTGGTGGCCATTGACCAGCGACTAATGTCCCGTTTCCTTGCGAAAGTAGCGATTGAGGTGTTGGCTCATCGCACTTGTCACGTCGAAGGCTGGCAGGACGAAATTGTCGATCAGAATGCTCTTGATCCGCTGAGGCGATTTGCACGGGTCGGTGACCGCGTCAAAGAATGGCCTTTCTCGCGACGCCAGATATATGGAGAAGAAGACACTAAGAAGGGCGAGAGCGTTGGCTATCAGGTATTGCACGAATTCACGCTGCTCTGCGAGCCATTGGGCGAGCCAAGTCACCTCAGAATTCATGCAGTCGTGTGCATTTTCGGTGAGGAGTTCGCGATCAATATCGGCGAGCCTGAAATCGCCAACTACGAGCGATGGCTAGCGACGCACGGTGGGATCAGCCCGCTCTACATATCTGACACATTGCCGACGCCTCCTGATCACTGACTACCTCGAATCCGGTGGTTGACCCGTCAATCGACGCCGGCGAGAGCTAGCCGGCCACGGGTCAGTCAGCCACGAAGCGAAAAGCCAGTGCAGATGAAGACCCTTGCCAATGTTCTATTTTTGTTCTATACGTCTAAGTTGCGTGGCTCGCTGGTTTGCATACGGTGAAAAGATGCAACCGTTCGAGTCGTCGCCTTGTCCAAAGATCTGACGCCCGAGAAGGCTCTAATCTTCCGAATCGTCCATCGGGATAACGTCCCGTGGATTTTGGACAATGGCTTGCATTGCAGGAACTCAAAGGTTCTCGATCCAGACTTCGTTGAGATTGGAAATCATGAGTTGATCGGTAAGCGCGACAAACATCCGATCATCCCTTACCCGTCCGGCACACTGAGCGACTACATACCGTTCTATTTCACCCCGTTTTCGCCCATGTTGTACAATATAAAGACCGGGTGGGGCGGTATACGACAACGTAACAATGACGAGATCGTCATCATGGTTTCGTCACTTAAGACACTTCAAAGCCGCAAAATACCGTTCCTCTTCACGGATCGGCATGCATATCTCGTGGCCGCCCAATTCTATTCTGATCTATCACGGTTGGATCAAATCGATTGGGACATGCTTCAGCGCCGGGATTTCCGCAACGATCCTGACGACCCTTCAAAGAAGGAGCGTTATCAAGCGGAGGCTCTCGTCCACAAGCATCTTCCCGTGGATGCTCTAAAGGGTTTCGTCTGCCACGACGATCATGTGCTCAAATCACTTGATCGAGCATTGGCGAAACGCAAACTGGCCATGAAAGTGGTCAAGAAACCAGATTGGTACTTCTGATGATCGAATTTACGCGCGGCAACTTGCTTGAGTCTAAAGCCGAGGCATTGGTCAACACCGTTAACACGGTGGGAGTGATGGGTAAGGGTGTCGCCTTGATGTTCAAGGAAGCCTATCCCGAGAACTTCAAAGCGTATGAGGAAGCCTGCAAGCGGAAGGAAGTCAGGGTCGGTCGCATGTTCGTGACCGAGCGACACGCGTTGATTGGACCCAAATGGATCATTAATTTTCCCACCAAGGAACATTGGCGCGGCGATTCAAAAATGGCATGGATCGAAACGGGCCTGGCAGATCTCAAGCAGGTCATTGCTGATAATAAGATTAAGTCAATCGCTATTCCGCCGCTCGGGAGCGGAAACGGTGGACTCGACTGGGCCGACGTACGACTCAAAATCGAAGGCGCGCTAGGCGCTCTTGAAGACGTCGTCGTGATTATCTACGAACCGACGGATCGATACCAAAATGTATCTAAGCGTGCCGGCGTTGAGAAGCTTACCCCAGCTCGCGCGCTCGTAGCCGAGTTAGTTCGCAGGTACTGGGTACTTGGAATTGAATGCTCCTTACTCGAAGTTCAGAAACTTGCCTACTTTCTAGAACGGAGCATCGAGAAATCGGGATTGAATAATCCTCTCGATCTACGGTTCCAGGCAGACAAATATGGTCCATACGCGACTCGACTAAGTCACCTTCTGGACGGTCTAGACGGTAGCTATCTGCATTGCGGCAAACGCATTGGCGATGCCGGACCCTTTGATGTGATCTGGTTCGAGGATGCCAAACGAGACAAAGTGGGAGCCTATCTGGGCTCTGAAGCGAAGGCGTTCCTGCCTGCATTAGAGGCGACTGCAGAGCTTATTGACGGATTCGAATCTCCGTTAGGCATGGAGCTTCTAGCTACGATCGATTGGATTGTGCAGAAAGATAAGGTCGTCGCCAATCGAAGCTCGATTAAGGCAGCGCTTAAGACGTGGATCGGCGGTGAGAAATCAGCCGCACGGAAGGTGAAGCTGTTCGAAGATCGACTTATCGACCTTGCGCTTGAACGTCTCGCGACGTTCAACTGAGCGGCCAAAATTATCGATGGCTTGGATTGGTTATCGCCTCGTACGTTTGACCTCAAGCAGCTGTTTCATTCCGGTATTTCTCAGCGATCTCATCCGACGGCATGAAGCGGAACAACGGAAGGCGCGTTGCCTGGACCCGCGGTAACCTCTCCTACTATAAAGCTCAGCGCGATATTCGCTTGGTAGAGAGGATGGTCGAGCTCGACGCTCTAACCGCGCAAAGCCTCGATGAACGTGGTAGCGTAGCGTTTCGATTCCGCAAGTTTGTGGCGGCGACACTGGACCTTCATCTCCTATCTCGGCGAGTCCATAACAGCTGTGCTGTTGCCACAGATTCGGAAGGAAACATCGCCACGGTGATCGGCTCTGGAAGCGTCGGGGCATCGACTCGCACCTTCAGATACTCCTTCGGATTTAGTCCGCTGGTCTTGGCTTCCCAAGCGTCTCCTATTCTCAAACTCCCCACCAACACCCGAAACGCGGGCGACTTCTTGCTACTTCTGTCGTCATTCGGGACCAGGCGTACCTTTGTGTTGATGGTAAGCGTCCGGATGGTCCCGACCCAACCACCATCCTTCGTCTGCGTGAACGTTCCGATGACCGCCATTGCTCAGGGCTCCTCGGATCCGGTGCCGCCTTGCTCTCTGGATCCCTTGGGTCGACGGCCGCGCCGCGCCCGGGATTCAACTGCCGGAAGTTCGGGCATCTCCTTTCGCGCCTTGGCGAATCCGCGATCGCCTTCCAGAAAGCTCGCCAGCATGAATGGGATGAGTTCCTCGACAGATTCAGCCTCACCATACGCCGCGCGATAGACTGCCGCATACTTCCTGAGCCCTTGCGCGAGATCCGGCGGCGCCGTGAACGTCATCTTGACCGGCACACGGTCAGGCAACTTGGAAAGCTTCAGCTCGGGCATGTCCCCTCCTCTCATTCCCGGTATGGCCGGAGTACAAGATCCTTCTCTACGATCACGCGGAGCGGCCAGCCAGGCCGGACGGTGATCGTCGGCTGGATGTTGAGATTCTTCTCAACCAGGCGCTGACCGGCTTCGTTCGTACTTTGCTGAGCCGATTGCTGGAGCGCGCGGACTAAGTCACTCTGAGCGTCCCCAACGGAGAGTTCCGTTCCGACGCCGAGTAAGGTTGCGAGGGCGATGCCCTTGATGACGCGCCACGTGTGGAAATCCACCTCATCCTCGAGCCCAGCATAGCCGGCGGCATCCGTCGCCGGCAGATTGTCGATCTCAATCGAAGAACCATCGGGCATGATGATCCGGCGCCACACGACAAGCGCCCGCGACTGGCCGAAGGCGATGACACTATCATAGCTGCCGATGAGCCTCGATCCCTGCGGCACTAACAATGTTTGACCAGTGACGCTGTCGAACGTCGGTTCAGTTGTTTGGGCGATGACTTCGCCCGGCAAGTCCGAGTTCAATCCGGTGATGAGCGCGGCCGAGATAACTGTGCCGGCCATAACTTGGTATGGCGACGCAGGATCCTGCAGGACATGTGGATTATATATACTGCCTATACTCTTGTTGGTCAGGAAGTCGAGCTTGCGCTGCTGATTGTTGGGGTCATGGTCCGGATCGACACTGAGGCGGTTTCCAGCTGGTGAATTGACTTGGCTGTCAGCGGATGCTGCCTGGTGAGCTTGCCCTGCATCCTGCGACGCAGCAATGGGAGTCCGATTGGCGACCTGAAAGAACACGGTCGCTTCTCGAGCAGAGCGTGCCAGCTGGGCCAGCCTCTGGCGCTCAGCCTCTGCTTCCCGATCGGCCTCGCTCTCCGGGACCCCAGGGGCGAGCCCCAACTGCTTTTGGCGTTCAAGAATCGGCGGTCCGAGGTCACCCGGCAGCGGTGGACCGAGCACCGGCGTTTCCGGCTTCATCTCGCTGTAGTCTTTGGGGAGACCGTCAAGTCCTTCGGCCGTGGACTTGCGATCTGTGCTGTAGAGTTCCTGGGCCTGCTGGCCGAAGCGCAGGATCGGACCTTTGAGCGCCAGCCAGGTCACGCCGAAGATTCCTGCGATCGCAACGGCGGCGATGCCGATCATCAGTCGCCTCTTAAAGCGCACGACGCGACGCGGCGCGGCTCTGAGGGCCAGCGTCTCCGGGTCGACCTTGGCAGTCGTCGGCTTCTCGCCCGCCATCACCGCTCCCTCCTGAAGGTTGGACGCGAGAATGATGTCTCGGGCGGTCCTTCATCGGTCTGAACGACGTCATTCCGGCTGATGCGGACGACTTGCTGTGGATCTTGCCCCAACCGCAGCTCGCCCGCGGCGAACAGGCGATCGACGATGTAGTAGTTCCGCCGGACCCGGTAGTTGACCAGCTCGTTGTCGCCCTTGGGTCCCACCACGAAGAGCGGCGGCGTCTCGCCCTGGTCGATCCGGCCTGGGAACTCGATATAGACCTTGGATCCGTCATCGAAGGCACGCACCGGCCGCCAGGGCGGACTGTCGCCGGTAATCGTATATCGAAAATGCAGACTCTCCAAAGCAAGCCCCGAGGCAACCGGCGCCGCGGTATTGGCCTTCTCATTCTGCGCCTTCAGCGCGATCAGCTGATCTTCAGGATAGGTCCAGGAGAGCGCGGCCATGGCCGTGCTGTCGGTGCTCTCCAGCGCCAGATGGTAGGTGCGCCGATCGGTGGTGATCACCATGTTGGTCTTGAGACCCGGCGCGAAGGGCTTCACCAGAATATGGACCCGCTCGCCGCCGCCGGCGCCGCTGGTGGTGTTACCGACCACCCAGCGCACCGTATCGCCGGCAGAGACCGCGACCAGTGACTCGCCAGCCTCGAGCGTGATGTCGCTCACCTGCTCCGGCGCGGCATAGAGCCGGTAGAGCGCGCCCTCGACGAATGGATACACCTGGACCGCGTTGATGTAGCCATGCGCGCTCGGTTCCTGGAGTGCTGCCGCATTGGCGGCGTCCACGCGTGCCGTCGGTTGCCGCGTGTCTGGGCCGGCTGCGCTCGCGATTGGCTGTAGCTGTCCGGGCAACGGCAGCGGTTCCGGAATCTTGACGATGGTAAAAGGCTTCGGCGGATCAGCCTCGATCGACGCCGGCTTGAACGCCTCCCTGTCATACTGGATCGCCGGCGGCGGCACCTTGGAAACACAAGCCGCGAGCACCAGGCTGGAGATCGACAGCGCGATCACGCCTCGGATCCGCATTTGTCCGTTCATTGTGTCTTCCTCTCATCCTGAACCTGGTTGGGATCGAGCTCGCGCGACCAGGCGAGACCGTTGATGTAGATGCCGAGCGGATTCTTGCGGAGCTTGTCCGCAGTCCGAGGAGGCTCGATGACCAGGGTCAGAAGGGCCGTCCACCGCTCGGTCGCCGTCAGGCTCCCATGCTCATAGCTCTGCTCGACCCATTTCACCTGGAACGAGGTGTCGGACGCTCGCACCACGCTGGTGATCTGGATCGAGACGCTGTGGGTGCCCATATCGGCAAAGGGATCGCTCGCCCGCGCATAGTCGTTGAGAAACGTGGCACCCTTGTCGGTCACAAAGTCATAGGCCTCGAGCCAGTTCTTGCGGACCAGGACCGGGTCGATCGAGATCCCGCGGACCTGCTCGATGAAGCGGCCCAGGTACCAAGCGATTTGGACGTCACTCGGCTGGTAGTTCTGGATGGCCGGCGCCACCGCCTGGACCTCGCCGAACTTGTCGACCTCGATCACGAAAGGCGTCACCCGGCTCTGCATCGATTGCCACACAGATGACGCCGCCAGACCGGCGCTCAACAGGAGCGCACTGAAGGCCATCAGCCGCCAGTTCCGCGCCTGAACCCGGGCGGAGCCGATCCGCTCATCCCAGACCTGGGCCGCACGCTGATAGGGTGTTACCGGTTCCGGTGTCCGGCCATAGCGCTGCACCGTTCTTCTGAACACTTGTCAACTCTCCTTCACGTCGAGATCGGGATTGGCGGGACTGCCGGGACGATCACCGTCCTTGATGGCTTGGGTCGCCGCATGGCGATGGGCACGCGCCGACTGCTCGGATCTCAGGCGCCGCGCCCAATCGGGCGCCGCCGATGGAGCGTCCGATGGAGAAGATCCAGGGCCGGATGACGCCGGCGATCCGCCGGTCGCTTCCCAGGCGGCTGACCTCCCGGCATCGATGCCTTCAGCGGCGGCATCGCGAACGTGGCTTGCCGAAGATTGCACCCCACGCGTGGCGGCACCGACGCCGGCACGCGCCACACCACCAACGCCCGCGGCCACACCCCCGAGCCCGGTGGCTCCGGACGTCGATTGTCCGAGTGCATAGGCCGTCTGCGTCGCGGAACCAATGGCAGCACCGGCCCTGATGGCGCTGAGACCCGCACCGCCGGCCGCGCGCAAGGCACCGGCACCGGCCAAGACCGCGCCGCCGGTCAGCATGGCAGCACCCGCCGCCGCACCGGCGGTGCCGATCGCCGCCGCGGCACCCAGTTGTGGCGCGCCTGAGACAAGACCGGAGGCGATGCCCGGACCGAAGATGCCGAGCCCCAGCATCGCAAGAGAGGCGAGCACCAGGGACATGGCCTGGCCGATATCCGGCTCCTTGCCCTGGAGCGCGGTGATGAACTCGCCGAAGAAGGTCGAACCGATCCCGGTGATGACCGCCAGGACCATCACCTTGACGCCCGTCGAGATCACATTGCCCAGCACCCGCTCAGCCAGGAACGAGGTCCGATTCCAGAGCGCGAAGGGCACCAGGACGAAGCCGGCGAGGCTGGTGAGCTTGAACTCCAGGATGGTGATGAAGAGCTGAACCGCGAGGATGAAGAAGGCGATGATCACCACCAGCCAGGAGACCAGCAGCACGATGATGGTCAGGAAATTGTCGAAGAAGCTGGAGAACCCCAGCATGGCCGAGACCTGCTTCAAGAGTGGCCAGGCCGCCTCGAACCCGGTTCCGGCCAGCCGCCCGGGTTTGAGGAGATCCTCCGGCGTCAGCGTGTTCGAGGTCGCGGCAAGCCCCAGCCCGGCGAACGAGCGGTAGATGATGTCGGCAAGTGCGCTGAACTGGTTGAGGATGAGGGCAAAGACCCCGACATAGAGGATCTTCTTCAGAAACCTCGCCAGGACATTGGCCTCGGAATCCACCACCCAGAACAGCCCGGCCAAGGTGATGTCGATCCCGATCAGGATCGCGCTCAGGCGTGACACATCACCGTTCAGCAGTCCAAACCCACTATCGATGTAGCGGATGAAGGTCGCCATGAAGCGGTCGATGACATTGAGATCGCCCAAGCGGCGCCCCCGATACTTGCTGATGGTTGAGATCATTCCGGCGTGTAGGCGTGACCCGATCCAAGGAATCGGTCGGTCGCGGTCCGGGCTGCCTGCTCGGCTTCGGCCTTCCGGGCTTCATCCAGCGCCTGTGCCCGGAACTGAGCGGCCATCAGATTCTGGATCTGGAGCTGCTGCTTAGCCGAGAGGGCGACCAGTTGGTTGGTCGCCTGCTGGGCCTGGAGGCTGCCGACGGCGCTGTCGCTGGCCGTCAGCAGTTGTTCCAAGGTGGCCCGATCGGCCTGGACATTCGAGACGACCTGGGACTGAACCGTCATGGTCTGCCGATAGGCATCCATGGAACTCTGCCAGCGGGTCAGCGCGTCGCTCACCGCCTGGTTCGTAGTCGTCGCGCTGTCATATTCATTGGGGAACTGGCGCTGGAGCTGGACCGTCGTTTGCTGGACATCGAAGGCGATCCCGTCGGCCTGGCTCATCAGGGTATCGATTCGCTGCAGGGCCGAAGTGAGCTCGCCCACCGAGGTGACGTTGAGCTGCTTCAGATTGAGCGCCATGTCGACCAGCATCTGCGCCTCGTTCTGCAGCGACTTCATCTGGTTCTGGATCTGCTCCAAGGCACGGCCCGCCTGCAGCAGGTTCTGGGCGAAATTCGTCGGGTCGAAGACCGTCATTCCGCCGGCGGAGGCGGTGAGGGCGATCCCACTCGTCGCAGTGAGCACGGTCGCCAGCAGACAAGCTTTGAGGTTCATGAACTTCATGGATGGTGCTCCGGGTTGAGGGTTGGGAAGGCGTCGGCGAGAGAGGCGGCCCAATCGAGGCCCTTGGCTTCGAGAAAGCCGCGCAGGAAATTCTCCGGGCCATGCCGCTCGAGAACGGCATCGATCAGCTTCTGAGAAACAGGATCGGAGGTGCCGCAGAGGGCGAGCGCGATCGGTCCCAGGCCAAGCTGGAACAGCCGGTTGCCGCGGCGGGATTGCAGGTAGTAGTCCCGCTTCGGCGTTGCCGTGGCGACGAGCTCGATCTGCCGGGCGTTGAGGCCGAAACGCTCATAGATCACCCGGGACTGCGGCTCGATCGCCCGGTCGTTGGGCAGGAAAATCCGCTGTGGGCAGCTTTCTATGATGGCGGGCGCGATCGGACTGCCGGCGATATCGGCCAAGGACTGGGTCGCGAACAGGACCGCGACGTTCTTCTTACGCAAGACTTTCAACCATTCCCGGATCCGGGCGGCGAACAGAGGGTGGTCGAGATAGATCCAGGCCTCGTCCAGGACCAGCAAGGTCGGCCGGCCGTCGAACCGCTCCTCCAGCCGGTGGAAGAGATAGGTCAAGACCGGCGCCACGGCGCCGGCGCTCCGCATCAACTCCTCGGTCTCGAAGCACTGGACGCCGCCGAGGCTGAACTCGGCTTCGGCGGCATCGAGCAGCCGTCCGAACGGTCCTTCAAGGGTGTAGGGATTGAGTGCCGCCTTGAGCGCATTCGACTGCAACAGCGAGATAAGGCCGGTGAGAGTCCGCTCCTCGATGGGCGCGGAGGCAAGGCTCCCCACCGCAGACCAGATCGTGTCCTTGACTTCCGGCGTGACCGTCACGTTCTCATGGATGAGCAACGCCGCGATCCATTCCGCCGCCCAGCCTCTTTCTTCGGGCTGGTCGATCCCCCGGAGCGGCTGGAAAGCGAGCGCCTCATCTTCAGCACCCGAGCCCAGCCTGTGGTGCTGCCCGCCCATGGCCAGAATGGCGGCGCGCGCGGAGAGACCTTTGTCGAAGACGAAGACCTGAGAGCCCGGATAGCGCCGGAACTGCAATGCCATCAGTGCCAGCAGTACGGACTTGCCGGCGCCGGTTGGACCGACCACCAGCATGTGGCCGACATCGCCGATATGGGTCGAGAGCCGAAACGGAGTCGAGCCCGAGGTCTCGGCCATCAACAGCGGCGGCCCGCCGAGATGGCCGTTGCGCTCCGGCCCGGCCCAAAGGGCGGAGAGCGGCATCAGGTGCGCAAGATTGAGGGTATGGACCGGCGGCTGGCGGACATTGGCATAGACATGGCCGGGAAGACTTCCGAGCCAGGCTTCCACGGCATTGACGCTCTCCCGAATGGCGGTGAGCCCGAGGCCATGCAACACGCGCTCGATTTCGCGAATGCGCCGCTCGGCCTCGGTCCGGTCGGGATCTGAGACGGTGATCGTGGTCGTGAGATAGCCGAAGCCGATATCGTCGCCGCCCAAGGCTTGCAGCGCCAAGTCGGCGTCGGCCGCCTTGTTCTCGGCATCGGAATCGAGAAGCGTGCTCGGCTGGTTGTAGAGCACCTCGCGCAACAGGGCCGCGACGGACTTCCGCTTGTTGAACCACTGGCGTCGGATCCGGGTCAGGAGCTTGGTGGCATCGGTCCGGTCGAGCGCCAGGTAGCGCGTCATCCAGCGATAGCCGAAGCCCAGATGATTGAGCGCGTCGAGCAGTCCCGGTCGGGTCAGGTTCGGAAACCCGAGCACCGTCAGCGATCGGATATGCTGGTCGCCAAGCATGGGCTCGACGCCGCCGCTCAAGGGCGTGTCGACCAGGAAGGCATCGAGGTAGACCGGCGTCTCCGGCACCGACACTGGATGACGGCGCGTCGAGACTACATTGTGGAGATAGGACAGCGTCTCGGCGCTATCGAGCGCAGCGATCTCCGGCAAGAAACCGCTCAAGAGATCGAAGGCTCGATCGGTCTCGGTGATGAAGCCCGCCAGCTCGGCCCGCCAATCGCGCCCCGGGTGGTTGGTGCCGCCTTCCATCAGCGATTGCCCGAGCCGGGCCTGGGCGTCCGGCTGGGGCAGATAGAGCAGAGTCAGATGGAACCGGCTCTCATGATGCTCGCCCCGCCGGCCATCGAAGGCGGCCCGCCGTTCTTCATCCACCAGCCAGGAGGCGGGATCGGGGAACTCGCTCCAGGGATAGATCTCGGACCGGACCCGTTCCGCCTCGAAGAACAGCGCCCAGCCGGAGCCGAAGCGCCGGAAGACGTTGTTGGCCCGCGCCGAGACGGCGATCAGCTCCGCTTCGGTAGCGCTCTCCAGGTCCGGTCCGCGGAAGCGGAAGGTCCGCTGAAAGCTGCCGTCCTTGTTGAGCACGATTCCGGGCGCCACGAGCGCCGCCCAGGGCAGATGGTCGGCCAGCCGGTCGGCCTTGGTGCGGTATTCGCCAAGCCTCAGCATGCGAGCCAAGCCTTCTGCCGGAGGTGACGGATGAGAACGGAGGCAAAGGCTGGATCTCTCCTCGCCGCAAAGACGCTCAGGCTGTGCCCCACTGCCCAGACCAGGAGGCCGGCCAGCCACATCTGCAAGCCGAGACCCAGGGCGGCAGCGATCGTGCCGTTGAGGATGGCGATGTTCCGCGGCGCGCCGGCCAGCAGGATCGGCTCGGTCAGCGACCGGTGCAGCGGCACCTCGAACCCGGGGAGATGCTGCCCGCTCACGAGACCAGTGCTCCGCCGGCAAAGCTGAAGAAGCTCAGGAAGAAGCTCGAAGCCGCGAACGCGATCGAGAGTCCGAACACGATCTGGATCAGGCGCCGGAACCCGCCGGAGGTCTCGCCGAAGGCCAGGGTGAGGCCCGTGGTGATGATGATGATCACCGCGACGATCTTGGCGACCGGCCCCTGGACCGATTCCAGGACCTGCTGCAGCGGCTGCTCCCAGGGCATGCCCGAGCCGGCGGCGTAAGCGGCACCGGAGAAGAACAGCGACGCCGCTGCCGCGCCGGCTGCCGAAGCAAAGGTCAAGACATGGAATTTGCGCATGGAGACCTCTTTTGGGTGGGTTCAAGCTGTCGGTGGAAGGGCGCTGAGCTCGGTGAGGCGATAGTCGCCGCTGCCGTCGAGACCCTCGACCTTGGCAATCGACTGGACCTGGCGGGTGACACCACGGCCGGCGATGAAGACGACGATGTCGATCGCTTCGCCGATCAGCCGACGCGGCGGAATAGCGATTGCCTCTTGAATGAGCTGCTCCAGGCGATAGAGCGCGGCATGGGCGGAGTTCGCATGGACGGTAGCGATGCCGCCGGGATGGCCGGTGTTCCAGGCTTTGAGGAGATCGAGTGCTTCAGGTCCCCTCACCTCGCCGACGATGATCCGGTCGGGCCGCAGCCGCAGGGTTGAGCGCACCAGGTCGGCGAGGCTGACGACCCCGGACTTGGTCCGGAGTGCCACGCAATCGGGTGCCGCGCATTGCAGCTCACGCGTATCCTCGATCAGGACCACGCGTTCGCCTAGTCCGGCGACCTCGGCCAGAAGCGCATTCGCGAGGGTGGTCTTGCCCGAGCTGGTGCCGCCCGCGATCAGCAAGTTGCGGCGTTCGCGGACCGACTTCTTCAGGATCTCGGCCTGGATCGGATTGAGGATCCGCTCGGCGACGTAATCCTCCAGCGTGAAGACCTTGGCCGCAGGCTTTCGGATAGCGAAGCATGGGGCCCGAGAAACCGGCGGCAGCAAGCCTTCGAACCGCTCGCCGGCCTGACCTTCGCCATGCGGCGGCAGCTCGGCGCTGACGATCGGGTTGTGCTCATGCGCCTCGACCCGGACATAGGAGGCGACCAGTCGGATGATCCGTTCAATCGCCGCCGGGTCGAGCTTGTCGCCCGTATCGATGATGCCTTCGCCCAGGCGATCGAGGCGCAGGCAGCCGTCGGGGTTCACCATGACCTCGATCACGGTTGGATCGGTGAGTGCTGCCGCGATTCTGGCGCCTAAGGCCGTCCGCAGCATGGCGCGCCGGCGGTCGCGGGATTCCGGGTTCCGGCTGCCGGTCATGCTTCGCCTCCCGGCTGCGGCTCGGCCTGACCCTCGCCGGTGCGGTCAAGGGTCCGATCGCCGCGGGCCAACTGCCGCGCGACCTGCTCGATGAAGGCCTGGAACCGATCCCGCCCGACGGCACGAGCGGCTGCGTCTGCCTCCGGCAATGGCGCCGTTACATTGAGCTGGTAGCGGATGAACAGCGCCAAACTCTCCAGCAGCACCGAGCCATCGCGCTCGATTCTGCCGAGCTGCATACTGATGCGGTTGAGGCGGAGCCCGAACCGGTCGTCGAGCTCATGGCCGGCCCTCCGGTTGAGCCAGGCGACAAGCGCATCGGTGAGGATCGCCGACTTCGAGGATCCCGGCTTCGCCGCCAGGGCCTCCAGTCGCTCGGTCACGTCGGCGGGCAGGAAGAGTTGATGCCGCACCTTGTCTTGCTTCTTCGCCATCTCAGAACCTCGGCAGCAGATCGTCGTCGCCTTCGTTGACCGCATGGGCACGCGCGACGGCGCTCAAGGGGCGGACCCGATCCATCACCCGCTTGTCGGAGGCGGCATCGGAGTCGTCATCGCCGAGCCCGAGCGGGTCAGCAGGATCGGTGTCGGCCGGTCGGACGATCCGCTCCTCGCCGATCCCCGGGTGCCGCTGCTGCTGGAGGCCGCCTTCGCTTTCCCCGGACAAGTCGGATGCGCTTTCGATCGCGAGCTCGAGGTGAGGTCCCCGCACTTGCCCACCCCAGTCGTCCGGGCGCGGCAATGGTCGATCGGCATAGGTTTCGTCGTTCAACTTCGGCGCCGCCAAGACGCGGGAAATGAAATTGCGGTCCACGTAGTAGCGGAGCTTCTTCGCCCGGATCGGCGCCAGGCCGGAGACCAGCACCAATTCGTCCGCGGGCGGCAGTTGCATGACTTCGCCCGGCGTCAGCAGCGGTCGGGCCGTTTCCTGGCGCGAAACCATGACATGGGAGAGCCAGGGCGCCAGACGATGGCCGGCATAGTTCCGCTGAGCGCGAAGCTCGGTCGCCGTCCCCAGCGCATCAGAGATCCGCTTCGCCGTGCGCTCATCATTGCTGCTGAAGGCGATCCGGACATGGCAGTTGTCGAGGATCGCGTTGTTCTCGCCATAGGCCTTGGAGATCTGGTTCAAGGACTGGGCGATCAGGTAAGCCCGGATCCCATAGCCGGCCATGAAGGCCAGAGCCGTTTCGAAGAAGTCGAGTCGCCCAAGCGCCGGGAACTCGTCCAGCATCATCAAGAGCTGGTGCTTGCGGCTCTTCTTAGGGTCGCCTTCCAGCCGTTCGGTCAGCCGCCGGCCGATCTGATTCAAGACCAAGCGGACCAAGGGCTTGGTCCGAGAGATGTCCGAGGGTGGAATCACCAGATAGAGCGAGACGGGTCGTGCGGCATCGACCAGATCGACGATCCGCCAATCGCAGGCGGCGGTCGTGGCCGCCACCGTCGGATCGCGGTAAAGCCCCAGGAACGACATAGCGGTCGAGAGCACGCCCGAGCGCTCGTTCTCGGACTTGTTGAGAACCTCACGGGCAGCGGAGGCGACGACCGGATGGACCTCGGGCTTCTCCACCGTGCCCAGATGGTTGGTCGCCATCATCCGGCGGAGCGTATGGGCGAAGGAACGCTGCGGGTCGGAGAGGAAGGTCGCGACCCGCGCCAGGGTCTTCTCCTCCTCGGCATAGAGGACATGGAGGATGGCACCGACCAGCAGGGAATGGCTGGTCTTCTCCCAATGCGACCGCCGCTCCAATGCCCCTTCGGGATCGACCAGGATGTCGGCAATGTTCTGGACATCCCGGACTTCGTCCGGGCCTTTGCGGACTTCCAGGAGCGGGTTGTAGCGCGCGGATCGCGGATCCGTCGGATTGAAGAGCAGGCAGTGCGAGAAGCGCGCGCGCCACCCGGCGGTCAGCTGCCAGTTCTCGCCCTTGATGTCGTGGACGACGGCAGAACCGGTCCAGGTGAGGAGCGTCGGGACGACCAGGCCGACGCCCTTCCCGCTCCGGGTCGGCGCAAAGGCCATGACATGCTCCGGGCCGTCGTGGCGGAGATAGCGGCGATCGAGCCGTCCCAAAAAGACGCCAGAAGCCTTGAAGAGGCCGGCGCGGATAATCTCGCGCGACGTCGCCCAGCGCGAAGAGCCATAGGTGGTGACGAGGCGCGCCTGCCGGGCGCGCCAGAGCGAGCCTGCAACTGCTGCGCCACAGCCGAGGAACCCACTGGCACCCGCCAGCGTGCCCGCTCGATTGAAGATCGCGGGCGCATAAGCGTCGTAGGAGTACCACCAGGGGAAAAGCTGCCAGGGCCGATAGACGGGCAAGCCGAAGAGAACGGCCCAAGGTTCCCCGAGCTGCGCCTGGTATCCCAGCATGCTCGCGGCCCATTGCGTCGCCGACCAGACGCCGGCGATCACAATGGCGAACACGATCGAAATCTGCCCGATGAGGAGGCTGGTTGGTGTCATCTCGTCTTGTCCCGATGGGCGCTGCGAGGAGCAGCGCGACGAGACAAGAATTCACCAATCGGCCGGAATCTCTCGGCGCCGTTACCTGCGCTCAACTACGCCGAAGCGGCACTTCAGCGCCTAGGAACTTTGGAATGCTCCATGTAAGCGAACTCCCATCAAATCCTGCGTGGCGATCGGCGGATTTAGTAGGCAAAGCGAGGCAATTCGGCATCACAGATGCAATGGAAGCGCCTTTAAGTCGATTACAGAAACTGCGCAAATTCTACGTGCCGATCACCAACGTCCGCGCGTCAAGCAACGCAAAGGTCTCGTGTTCATCCAGCCCTGGAGACGATGCCGTCCAGATGGCGCGCTGAAGATTGTCGCGCGCGATCAGAACGAAGATGATGGCAATGCGTCATACGATCGCGCCAAGGCGCTGTTGATCGAGGGCGAGACTTCGGTCGAGGCAGGGATTGCGATGATCACTGAGGAAGCCGCAAAGAGTTTCCGCAGAAGGAGGTATCTCGAGGCTGTGAGCTTGCCGTCGGCGATGCCCGAGAGTGAAGGCGTCGACCTGCCCAAGCCCCAAGTGCGGGTTCCTGGAGCCGATCAGCAAAAGAAATCTGATTCTGCGTAGTCCGCCGATCTGACTATCTGAGTTAGCAGGGTGGGCGCTAGGCATGAGCATGGAAACACAGTTCAGAGGCGAGCAGCTGCGGTTAGCGCGGCTCGCTTTCGGCTATTCGCTCGACGAAGTCGGGGCGATGGTAGGCGCTACGCGGCAGTTCATCCACCAGCTCGAAGTCGAAGCGTCAGCGCATCGCTCCGGGCCTGGGCGATAAGGCCGGCCACCTTGATGATGGCGCCGCGCTCCAGATCGGAGTGGTAATTCCCACGGGTGTGATTCGGACAGGCGACGCCCTTCAGGCGCCGCTGTTTTCAACCTGTCTATCAGGCCGCCAGAGCGTGCCCAAAAATCCGCGTTTCGAAACTGACGCCAGAGCGCCGCGTCAGCAAATTGCGGCCGACGCCGCCCGCATTGGTCGCCCAAACATGCGCCGCCACGGCCTGATAGGCCAGGATCGATTTACCATGCGGATGATCGTATTGGCTCTCGACACCGGCGCTGACAAGCACGGTATTGGGATTGACGTTGAGCAAGGCCGGCGCATACACCCCGGAGACCGATCCATGGTGTGACGCCGCCATCACATCGGCCTCGAGAGACGTGCCAAACAATCGGCTGATCGTCTCCCAACGGTCGATCTCCGTGTCGCCGGTCGCCAGGTAACGGAACCCTCCCTGCGTGAGCCCCGTGATCTTCGCCACAATGCTGCAGTTGTTCGAGGTGTCCATATCCTCGAAGTGCGGCGAGAACAGCTCGACGGTGAAGCCGCGCCCGAGGTTGGGGATCATGCGCGAGGACATCCGGTCGAGCCGAACGGAATGCCGGATGAGCGGTCGCGCAGTTCTTGCGCGGTTCTGCTCATGACGGTTAATGGAGCGGAACACGGCCGAGGCGCAATCCGTGTCCTTATAGTACTTGGGATACATGATCCAGGCAGGCCGGAACGTCGTGAGAATCCACTCGACTCCGAGATCATGGGCATGATCGGAATCGAACCCCGTCAGGATGAGACCGCGGACATCGACGCCCTTGAAGTACAGCGAGAGCGTCTGCTGAATTTCTCGCGGATTGACGTTCTCACACTGCGGCATATGGGCGTCGACGATGATTCCCTCGTTCCCGATGCGGAGCCCCGCCAGGGCGCCCTGGTCGCAGTAGAGTGTCAGAAGGTCCATAGCGATCTCCGCCGTTTCTTTCCGCCCTGCCCTCCCAGAAGCTGGGCGTTGCAAGCCCGCTCGGTCGAAATGAGAGCGGTGCGACCGTTCACGAAGGTCTTGCCGTCGAGGGCCTGCGCGAGCTGCTCCAAGCTGCCCGGGGCATTGCGCAATGTAACGCTGCAGGCAAAATCGGCTTCAGGATCCCGCAGGACCACGGCCTCAACCTCCGACCCATCCGCGAGGTGGATCGACCCCCGCCAATAGATGCCGAGTTCAGTCGATTGGAGCAACTTGATCTTCGGGAAGAACTCCGAGATGACCTGTTGATCCACGACCAGGTCGCCAGTTGATGCCGCAGCGACGCGAGGCTCTCGTTTTTTGCTTCGCACATCCGCCTCCGCGTTCGGCCAGATCAAAGGAGACTCCACCACGCGCACCGAGCTGGCGGGGATTTCGTAAACCTTGGGATCACCGCGGCGCATTACATAGTTCTTGAAGGCATAGCGCTGCAGCCCGGTCCCGCTCCGATGCTTCTCGGTCACGAGAAGGGCGTAGAAGAAGTCAGTATTGTGTTTTGCGTGATCGACTGTTCGACGGTAGGTCTCGATATCGCCGCCGCTGAGGTGACGCAATCCATTGACATGATGGGTATGCCAATTGCCGAGATGCTCGACCGACGGCATCCGGCTCTCGACTTCGCGAAAAACGCGTTCCTGATACGCGCCATCCTGCTTGAAGTAGGTCTGCGTCCGCTGCGCGTCCGGACCCGGTTCAATGATTCCTTTGACCGAGATGTCGAGGCCGCCGCGGGCCGTGCTGTAGGTTCCGAGGATTCGGCCGCCCGTCTCGTCGACGTTATAGCGGTCGCATTCCTGGAAGATCGATTCCAGGGCCTGGCGCGGAATCTCAACGGAGATGTTGGGGGCGGGGGTGAACATCATGCTGCGGCATGCTCCTCGCAGATCTTACAGCCGTCGATCGCCGGCAACACGATCGTCTGAATCTCGAAAGGTTTCTGGAACGGGTGCACCGGCCGATTCCCCCAGACGACGTAGTTCGCCCTGATGGGCTCCATGTTCTTCGGCCGTTGTGGTAGCCGGCGCGCGATCGCGTCCAGGGTATAGCGGGTGTGAAAATTGGTGATGAAGCCGATGTCGACGTTGAGGCCGGGCGAATCCTTGATTTCCGGAATCGTCATGCCGTACATCGCATCCCGCTCATCCTGGCTCACCAGATCGATTTCGCGGATACCCTCGCGATACTGGCTACGCTCCAGGAGCATTTCAAGACAGCCGAGGCAACCGCCCTCCCCGGGCCGGTAGGCGAAGACCTCGCCCCCGATTCCTCGGGTAAAGACGCGACCGACAACAAAGGGCGTGCCGGTGCGAACGCAAGCATCGTTGAGGCGATACCGGGTTGGCTCATTGTCGGTCGCGAGCACGACTACACTTGCTGCCCGCACTCTCTCGTCAAGGTCCGGGACCTCCATCAGGTCTTCCTGGTGCAGCGTCGCTTTGATATCCGGATTCCTGTCGAGAATGAGGTCGGCGACGGCCTCCGTCTTCGGCCGGCCGAGATACCGGATTCCGCAAGCATGGCGAATGACGTTCTCGTCTTCGAGAACGTCCTTGTCGTAGAGGCTGAAGTGTTGGATGCCGGACATCGCGAGCTGCAGCGCGACCTGGCTTCCACCCGACCCGCAACCGGCGATCAGGACCCTCGCGTTCCCAAGAAGGCCGACGTCATAAAGTTGCTTGATGCGGTCAAAGAGCTTGGATTTATCGACCATCGGGCTCTCCCGGCTGCGGCCAATGCCCCGACCGGCGCCACCGGTCATAGTGCGACAGCCAGCGGCGGGCGTTGTGCAAGGCGTCCCGAGCCGTGTGCTTTGCCGGATTCCAGGAGGACATGACGCCGTAAATGCAGAGCGCGCCGTCGGCAAAGCGGTGCGGTGCGTCGCTCTCAACTTCGCCGACATAGACCCGCGGACAAGCGTGCGGGTAATTGTGCGGCAGCGTGATGACGATGTCATAAGGCTCGCCGCCATGTTCGTGCTTGACGCTGATCGCCACCTCTTTCGCCTTGGTGATGGTGGTCTGCGTGATCTCGCCGGCATCGCTCAGCTCGTCGAGCTCGCGCGTGATCCGCGTCTGCGAGATGTCCGGCAAGAACACGGAGATCGGGACCAGGCACGCTTGCTTCCGCCCATTCCGTTCGATAACGAAGGCTTCGCCGGTCTCGACGACGCGATCCAAGATCTCGCCGGGCCGGGTGCGCAGCTCGGTCATCGACAAGGTCGTAAAATCAAGCCGCATCAGTTGTGCTCCAAGCCCGGTCCAGGCCACCTGCCGTTGACCTTGTAGACCTCATGTTTGTTGAGCCAGACCGCGACTTGAGACAGGACGTATTTGAGGTCGTGACGCGCGGGATTCCAAAGATTCGGGTGCATGTAGCAGATGTGCCCGCTGTTGTAGCGATGCTTGAAATGATTGATCGCCGGGGTCGTGACGGACACCTTCGGTGACGCGGACGGATAATCGTCAAAGGTGATGTTGACGAAGTAGACCTGCCCGACGGCTGTCTGCAGGGCTGCTTTCACGTAGATGCCACCCGTCGTCGTCGGATGAGCCTCGATATTGGGGAAGTGTTGTGCCGCCACTGTGATTTCAGAGCGGACGCGCAGGATGTTCATTTGTCCTCACCATATTCGCCGCCCAGGTCCTCGCGCATAGTGAGCGGCTTGCGATTGCCGCGCTCCGCCGCAGAGGTCGAGTCCTTGGCGCGCACCTCACCATTCGGAAGGATCTCGATCTCGACCTGAGCTTCGCGTTGAAGGATTTGCTCGAGTTCCGCGATGGATGGCCTCGCCATGGAGTTGTTCCTCTTTTGTACAAAATCGCACGATCGCACGATTACGCGATTATTGGCGAGACGAGCCATGGTTGTCAAGTTATGGTGCGCTTGAGAAGTCCCGTTTCAATATCTGGTAGGGGAGTGCGGAGGCAGCCATGGATGAGGTGGTCGGCAGCAAAGAGCGGGTCGGCCTCGCGCTTTCCGGAGGCGGAATCCGCGCCGCGGCCTTTCACCTTGGAGTTCTTGGATTTCTGGCCGACCGCGGCGCCCTGGAGCAGGTGACTCACCTCTCCACCGTGTCGGGCGGTAGCCTGGTGATCGCCGGCGTGCTGAGCGTCAATGACATGCGCTGGCCAAGTTCGGCGGAATTCCGGAGCGCGCTGCCGAAGCTCAAAGCTTTGCTCACCACCCGTGGCCTACTCAGCTTAGGGGCTTTGGGGCTATCCGGCATCGCGCGCTACAATTATCGCATCCTCACCGACCGCGCTTCGATCTTGGCCGACATGCTTCGGCGGCAGTGGGGAGTCGAGGCCAAGCTCGCCGATCTTCCGGATTCACCTCTTTGGTGGATCAACACCACCTGCATAGAGACCGGCAAGAACTGGAGATTCTCGAAGCGAGAGATGGGCGACTGGCAGTTTGGTCGCCACTACCGGCCGCCTTTCAGTATCGCCGAAGCCGTGACGGCCTCCGCCGGCGTGCCCTACGCAGTTGGTGCACTCAAACTGGATTTGCCCAAAGCCGGTTGGTACGAAACCGATCCAGCGACGAGCAAACCCATCAAAGAGAAAGAGCTGGAACTCGGTGTCGTCCGCCTTTGGGACGGCGGCGCCTATGAGAATCTGGGGCTCGAAGCGCTCTTCAAAGCCGGCCGAGGCCTCAGTGATTTCGACTTTCTCATCTGCAGCGATGCCTCCGCGCCACTCCAGATGGCACAGCAGCAGAACCCGATCCTCACCCTGCTACAGGGCCGCTTGGCCAGCCCGCGGCTGTTTGACATCAGCAGCGATCAAATCCGGGCTCTCCGCAGCCGGATGTTTGTTGGAGCTCTCACGCGCGGAGAAATCAGGGGTGCGCTGCTCCGGATGGGGAATTCGGCCAGGAGCCTCGACCTCAGAATGGGGGTTACGCGCATGTCAGAGGATTATGACAAGCTCCTTTCGGACGACGCAGTTGCGATCGCGGCCGGGCACCCTACCGATTTGCAGGCTATGAGCGCGGAGATCTTCGACGCACTCACCCAACATGGTGGCCAAGTTGCCGGGCAGATCCTCGGCGCTTTCGCCCCCGGCCTGGGAGCCCAGGTCGGGCGAACGCCGGCTGGGACGGGAGGCGCACGATGATCTCGAAGGGGAATCTGCGCGCAGTCGCTGACGCGGCAGAAGAGCAGTTTCGCTGGTGCGCAAGCGTCCTGGCCGGACTGAAGGGGCGCAATGATTGCGACTACGAGACGACCGCCCAGGACGTCCCGGGATTTCAGGAACGGCTTCTGAAGGCGATCCAGTCGGTAGAGCGCGCCTACCGCGAGATAAAGCAGGAAGAGCGGCGCCTCATCGACCGAAAGGCCTCCTATCGTCCAGCTTGGTTCGCTCGGCGGATGAAGACCCTGAGTGGCTACAGAAGCTTCTTGATGGAGGTGCTCGCCATCGGTCGGGCGCTCGGGGATGGCTATGCGTGGTTTTTCTACGAGCGGGACCGCGACCTGATCGCCGAACATTTCAAGCATCAACGTCAGCCACTACTGCCGCCAGGGACTGGCGGACTCGGCGAGATGCACGGTCTCCTAAAGCTGCAGGGCTTCGACCACAAGGCCCTCATCTATCATGGAACGACGACATTTCTCCGAATGGGGGACGTTTCCTTCATCGATCTGAAGACGATGAGAGTTGCCTCGATCGGAGAGATCAAGACGAAGCACCATGGCGGAGGCCGTTATACCATGAATCTCGCGCTGATATCGCATGACCGAGGCAACCTGCCTAATGTGGCGAATTTCCCGCAAACAGAATCGGGTGAGGCCAGCCTTGATCCGGCCACGGCCGAACGGCAAAGACGTCAAGCGCGGCAGATTGGTGAGGCGCTCACGCGGGCGAACGCTCTCACTTCGGACAAACCTTCAGGTCCTGGCGTGTATGGCGCATTCTACTACGACGCACTGACGGAAGTTGTCTCGAAATGCGGCTTTGACCGCTTCGAATGCGCGCGTGTCTCGCCCGGCCTACTGATCGCGGCACTTAGATTGAAAAAAGGCTCTCTCGGCGACGAGTTGACCGGTCGTGTCAGCAGCCGTTGGGCGCGGGCTGCCGACGACCTAATAGTGCGGGCGAAGGAGATAATTGATGAAACATTGCCAGGCAATTGTTTGCACATCGGCCACATCGGCGGGCGGCGCCAAAATCTCATTCTGCGTCCCGAATCGATTCCGCTCCTCTGGTGGGATCTGCCGCATAAGGTTCTCGAGGAGATCCTTTTCGGCCGGGTCATGGTCTGGACGCTCTACAATCCGGCCTATCTTTGGCAGAAGCTTCAGTCGCGCGGGTTCGAGATGGTTTTCGAAGACGGGAAGTCGGAAAACCCGCAGGCGACACGAGAGATAGACGGTCGGCGAATGACCCTCGGGAATCTAGAAGGCTATCGCGACCTTCTGCAGCGCAATCTCATGTCGGAGGAAAGTGTGCTCGAGATGATTGATGCGAGTATCGCTTTCATGGAAGCGGCTGGGTTTGTAAGCGATACGAAGATCGATGTGCGGACGCGGTTTGCACGCTACGACGGCACGGCCGCGTGAAGGTTTTTGGGGCATCGCATGGTAAAGCTGCTAACTGCGCAGGACTCACGAAGGGTGCGGCATCTTCCGTTCTGCTATCTTTGCGGCCTTCCCTTCGGCCAATCTGCACGAACGGCAGATCATGTCCCGCCCAAAAGCGTATTCGCGGAGAACGATCGACAGCCGCTCGTACTCGACGCCCACGAGGCATGCAATGGCGCTTTTAGCGATGAAGACAAGCGCATAGGGCAACTCCTCGCATTAAAGTATGGGAAGGTCCCGTCATCGCCGCGTGATCACGCTTTGAAGATTCGCGTGTTCGACGACGGCGCTAACGTTGCGGTCGTCAATCTCGACATTTCAGGCGCCGTCTGGCGATGGATTCGAGGATTCCACGCAGCCCTGTACCAGGAACCGCTGCCGGTTAACGCGCATGGTCGACCGCAGGGCGCTCTAACATTGCCCTTTCCGGCAGTGGCGATACCGTCGGGAGATACTGCGGAGATCGAGGCAATCAAGCTCCAGCAACATCTGCATTTCGTCCATACCCTCAAGGCGAACAGAGCGCATTGCAATTTAGATCGGCTTGTTTGCAATAAGGGCCAGCTGATTTACGAATGCGTCTGGGCAGAATCCGATGGTGGCGGCCCCTGGATATGCATATTTGCGATCAACATCTACGATTGGAAAGACCTTGGCGATACCGGTCTTGCGCCGCCCCGTGGCTGTGCCGGTATGTATGTCCTGCCGTCTGGGGGAGTTCCCGCGACCGCCACCCGCACGGTGCCAACTTCCGACGAGATTTCAAACACCGATCCACTCGACCCGTTCGGTTAGTGAAACAAACCGCTGCAACAGCAGTCGTTATGTCGAGCTAGGTCGGCTGCGAGTCGGGTTGCACTGCTTGACGCAATGCGGCCGCCACGCCGGCAATATCGAGTTCTCGGGTAAAGAAGCGATCAAGCGCTTTGTTGAGAAGCGAGATCCAACTGGCGCTGTCCTCAGCGACGATGAATTTATAGAGCTTTTCCGGCAGAGGTTCTTCCTGATAGTGAAAAGTGCCATTCCGGAAAAGCCGCAGTTGGTCCAGAAGGTCTTCCTTCGCCAACAACTCGTCAACCGCTGGATCCTGGCAGCCAAGCTCGCGATACCCCTCGATCACAACATAGAGCAAGGCATACCAGACGCTCAGGGACGCAAAGGTCGACGCAGCAAAGCCGACAGCACGCAGCTCAGCTGGCAACCCTTCAATCTCTTCTTCAGGCGCCTTCGAAGAACGCCGAAGATGATAATTCATGCTGTCGGCCGTAATCCAATACCTATAGAGCGACGCGAGTTTGAGTTTATCTGCCATGACCATCTCCCTGGTGCGAGCGCCAGCGGTGATCGCAAAGTTATTTGTTCCACGGTAGCGCCTGCAACATGAGCGCCATCGCATCCTGCATGTAGCGCCATTTTTCCAAGCGCTTCGTGTCACCCGTGGCAGTGTATTTGGCGATTTCCTCGGCGATATGCGCCTTTATCTCGGCGAGACCCCAGGCGTCTTGCATGAACTTCATGACGGTCTTTTCCTCACCGACGAGGCTGGGGTCGAACAGGTTGACGATGTTTCTGCCGAGTTGGTCGGTCACGACTGGGCAAGTGCCCCAGGGATGCTCGCCCACATGCTCGAGCAATGCTTTGCTGCAAACCAGCCGAGGAAAAATGGCCTCTTTTTCCATCTGCACCGCCTCGATCAGGGCGGGGCCGAATACCACGTTGTCCCGATGATGCACCGTACCGATGGTGATAGCGCCGCGGGTCAGGAAGCCAAGTTTCAAGAGTTGCCGGCAAGTGTCCGCGATGGAGAAAATCCGCCCGCCGAAATCCGCCGGCAACGACAGAACGAAGTTGTCAGAGAATGCACCGAACTCATTGTGGAGAAACAGCGGATTAACCTGCAGGTTGGGGTCCTTCTTCAGGAGCTCCTTGTGGTCGCTGCTGAATTCCTTTGCTGTCCTATGGATGACGCCCGCAGCCTCAACGAGATTGGGCGACTCGCTAATACAGGCGGCCGACCAACCGATAATATCGACATAGGCGAGGAGCCGGGTTTCGTAGAGGCTCATGCGGCATGGTCCAGGTGCACTGACGGGCGCGCTTCGGCATCGTCGTAGATCGTCGTCAGTTTGAAACGAAGTTGCTTCCATTTCCTGCGCCAAGCAGCGAGGGCTCGCCATGGAGACCAGTCGGCTGAGAGGAAGTCGAAGACTGCGACGACCTCAATGCCCGCCTTGTGTCTTTGGCGCCGGTGCTCGAAGCGGCAGCTTGTTTGTCGCAGCGGCAGAGACGTGCCCCAGTGCCGCCACATCCACGCGCACCCCTCCTCCCTCCAGCTGGCCCGAAGAACTTTGCGCGGTATAGGTTGCAGGGGCTCGACCGGGCGCTTGACCTTTCGCTTTAGGCATGAGAGCACATCAGCGATAGCCGGATGTCGTCGGTCGAAGGCGAACCCGTTTAGTCGATGCTGTGCCGATATACCCGCGAGCGCCCGCTCGATCGAGGAGGGAGCCAAGGCCCCTACCCCTGTGCCGGCAGCCGCAATATAGAGACCAACCGTCGTCGGTTCCGCCGGCAGCGCCGCCAGCTTCCTACAGAGCCACCATCCTTGGAAAGCGCGCCAGTCGGCTTCATAGACGCGCAGTGTATTTGCAGACTTGGAAGCCCGACCCAGATCGGCCGCAGTCTTCGCTGTCTCCGCTGTCTCCGCCAGGGCATCCGACACTGCGACGGGAGAACCGATCGAATGGTTGGAGCGGAGGTCTCTCATGCTTGTTCACCCGGCCCGGTAGTGAGTGGCTGACCGGAATCAGGGCGCTGCGGTAGAGGGAGGACAAACTTGTGTTCATTCCCGAGTGCATCAACGGCCTTCTTTACGAAGGCCTCATAGTCGTTCTGGTCGCGAACTACGCGAATACCGAGCTGGCGCTTGCTCGTTGAGACGAAACCCGACCCTTCCTCACGTTGTTTCATTGTAACTGCGGCACCACAAGCTAGCATGTTTCCGAACAGTTCAACGCCGCACGCAAACAGCATCTCGCGGTCAAGACTGGCGACAATCTCATTTGCGCGACTGTCGTTTTCAATAATCGACAATGTCGTCGCTGCGGTCAGAAGAGCATGCGCTTGCATGATATCCCGCTCCCGCGCGTAAACCTCGCGAGATGAGATCTCACCGTCCGGCGTCCCGCTTGCTTCCAAGAGATGTCGGGCGGCTTCAAACAATTCTCTGTCATAGCGGAGGTTGTCGAGTTCACCCGATGGACCGCCGAATGGCGGTGCGAGCGTCAAGGACGGTGATTTCTTGCCCTGGATTCGTATCTCGCCTTTTCTGCCGTGTATGATCTCGAGCATTTGGAAGTAGCTTATCCATTGCGCGATCGTGAGTTTCTCGATGGTGTCGTCCTCCCGCGCGTTTATTTTTGTCGTGCCATCCAAACCGACGAAGAAGTCGAAGAAAAGGGATCTGTAGAGATATTTTACAGACTCTCTCGGTAAGCCCGGGTGTACCGGCAGGAACAGTTCTGCGGTGATGGGGACGGGTCGTTGCGCGCCTTCAGGAAGAAACGTGATTGTCACTTCCTCGACGGGCCGTGGCTTTATGTTGAACGCTCGGTCGATGGTGTTTACGTCCCTGACTTGTCGACGTTCGATGCCGAAACGTGTTTCGATTTCCTCGAGGTGCGTGATCTCGGCACCTCCGAGCCCTAGGAAAACGTCTGCAAGGTCGCCCTTCCCCTGCAAGGTAATATTGAGGGCGCGGGGTGCGTAGCCGAGCTTCCCTAGTTGGTCTGACTTGTGCTGAACGTATTTGCCGGGCTCGGTGCCGCAATGTTTACTCAGTGCACCTATGAGTGCCTGACCATCAATGGGCAAACTCTCGCCCATCTTGTCTGCATCCAGGGTGATCCATTTCTGATTGATATCTTTTGTGCCCTTAGTCTCTTCAATGCGCAGGCGTTTGAGAATGACGGCTAGATTGTCACTTAGGAGATGAATGAGTCGTGCGTCGACGAAGTCGAGAGCGCTATCTACTTTGAGCACTACAATGAAGCTGGGCTTGAGCTCCTTCGCCAGGCGCTCGGCCGCGGATAGCCGAACCTTCACTTTCCATTCCGTGGTGGCTCTGATCGTTTTAACCTGGACGTGGCAGGATGGGGCGGGACCTCGCTTTTCGACGTCGTCTCCATTGGGCTTGAATTCGACGATGAAGTCCCAGCCGGTGCGGTCACGAAGCGACTTGTTCGGCACTAGGCCGGCGTCATGGCAAAGCTCTTCGAATCGGCTTTCACCCTTGGCGCCGAGGGTGTCGTTATCGAGCATTTGGCGGTTCCGTATGCTCAGTTAGCCCATCTCGCATCGTCATCTTGTCCCCCGTCATCGAGCGGGCCAAGCAAATGGTGCGGCTTGCCATTCCGGCCGTTGCTGCCAGTCCGGCGGAAAACCATAGAGACCGGGCGGGGTTTGGGGGTGGCGATTGAAGAGGTGCATTACGCCATCCTTCCAGTGCGAGTCTGGGGCAAGCGCGCGCAACAGCAGGTGCAGCACGACGGCTCGCGGATAGAGCGAGGTGGGGTCCCAGAATGAGCCTTTGAAGGCCTTCGGCTCGACACCGGTGATCTTGAAGACGCGCAGCAGCAGTCGACCGTGGTGCGCGCAAGTGTTGCGGAGTTCGGTCAGGGAATTGAGCCAGCTGCCGAGCACCTTCTCGCTGAGGCGCATTCCCCCGTCGATCCGGATCGTGGCGGCGACGGCGGTGCGATCTGTACGGGGCAAGTTGTCGAGCAGCTTGGAGATCGTCCCGATCGAAAGGGTCTCCATGATCATCCAGCTGGGTGGCAGGCTCGGCCGCGTATAGGTTTTGAGATAGTGCGTAATGAAGGCCTCGGAGGACTTGCTGCATTCGCGCCCGACCCTCGTCAGGAAGTCGGCGTGATTGAACCCGGCGACCGGCGCCGGCAGAAAGCGGTTCGGGTCGGTGAACCAGTGAGGCCCGTAGGTCACGCTCATATGGTTGCTGATGGCCGTGCGGACCCCCACTTCGATCCGTTCGATTGCGTCCATTACGTGGACACGCATCTCGCGGTCGCAGACGTAGCGGCCGAGAACTTCGTCGAAGCTCGTCCCCGCCTGGTATTGGGGCCCCGCAGCCGGGGGCGGATCGAGGCGAAAGGGGTAGGCGTAGCCGGAAAGGCGGTAATAGCCAATGGCCCGGAGATAGTGGCGGGCTCGAGCTTCGTCGGCGATCGCTATCCCCTGTCCTCTCAGATGGGCGATCTGCTGGTTTGTATCCGTGGCTGGCTTGGTAAACTGGGTCATCGACCGATGCCCAGAAAACAAAAGGCCCCCCGGGGTGCGCAGTGCGGCTTCACCGAGGTGAGGGCCGTCCGAGGCGTGGGGGGCGCTGTTAACGAAGAGATAAGGGCGCCGGCCGTGTTCGTCAAGGGTTCTTGTCCCGGTTGAAGTCGAAACTGGGCATATCCGAATGAACCGTAGGTAGTGATAAAAGGCATTATCGCTAGTTTAGCGGCCAAATTCAGCTCATCGGAATTGCCGTTTTTCGTGGTGTCGGACTGCGGCGCTTGAACGAAGCCCGTTGTATTGCGGGCAGCAACCGTCACCGATCATCGGTCGGCGCCAATCATGTAGGCCTTGAATTTTTTTGCACACACAAAATGTGTTTTGACTTAATTTTCCGTACTCACTTATTGTGTACGAATGAGCTACAAGGATGTGAAGCACACGCAGCTCGGCCGTGCGATCGCAGATGGCCGTCGGCGGGCCGGAATCGCCAAACAGTCCGACCTGGCTCTGACCCTCGGGGTTACGCAGCAGACGGTCAGCCGATGGGAGGCCGGAACCAGCCGCCCGCGCCCCGAACAGATCCCCTTGGTCGCTAAGGCCCTCGATCTTGACGCGAGCGACCTCCGCCTCCTCGCCAGCGATACTGCAGAACCGGGCGGAACTTTCGTGAAGCCGCTTCCACTCGGCTCTCTCGCGCCAGAGGAGTTCGAGCAATTCGTGCGAGACCTCTACCGGGCGCTCAACCCCAAGGCGGAGGTGCGCCGCGCCGGCGGCATTGGCCATACCCAGGCTGGTCTCGATACTCGCGCCGACTTCCCTGACGGTCGCTCTACGGTCATCCAATGCAAGCGCGAGAGCCAGTTCGGACCCGCCAAGGTGCGGGCCGTCGCCAACCAGTATGGCGGCACCGCCGACGAAAAGATCCTCGCTCTCAGCCGCGTCGCCAGCCCACAAGCTGCTGACGAGGCCAGGACGCTCGGCTGGAAGCTTTGGGACCGTGACGATATCTCGAGCCTCTTGCGGACCCTCACGAATGAGGTGCAGGACCGCTTGGTCGACACCTATTTCCGTGGACGCCGCCTTGAGCTCCTGGGGCGCAATGAGCCCGGACCTTGGCAGACCGTCGATCAGTTCTTCCGCCCGTTTGAGGGTAAACCGGTCTTCAACCATGACCTCCCGCAGATCGGCCGGGAGCAAGACCTCAGCGACGTCTCGAGCAAGCTGACTGCGCCATCCACCGCCCTGCTCATTCTGCAAGCACCGGCCGGGATGGGCAAGTCCCGCCTGCTTAAAGAGACAATCCTTAGCCTGAACCGCTCCGAACCCGAGACCCTGGTCCGGTTTCTTTCTCCGTCCGGTGCAATCACGCCGACCGCATTGGAATCGCTCGGCGCCGGCGCCAAGGTGATTGTCGTGGACGATGCGCATGACCGCGACGACATCAATGCCTTGCTCGAATATGCGGCTGATCCCGCACGCCAGGCGCGCCTTCTGCTCGCCACGCGTCCCTATGCGCTTACGCGGATCAAGGCGGAGGCCGCGGCCTTCGGTATCAATTCACCGCAACTCGTCGAGCTTGCGCCCCTCAAAACCGAAACGATCCGTGAGATCTGCCGGGCGGCGCTGCGCGAAGTCGGCGGCGATGAGAGCTGGGCGCCAACCATCGTCCGGGCTGCAGAAAACTCTCCACTCATCGCAACGATGGCGGCGCGGGTCATTGCCAACACCGGAGCCGGGCCAGAACTCGCCAAAAACGACGATGCTCTGCGAAGCACCGTCATGGGGAAGTTTGCCAAGCTTTTGACCGGTAGTCTTGGCGAGACCAGCGAGCAGCCAGCGGTTCGGCGAACGCTGGAGATCATGGCCGTCATCCAGCCGTTTGAACCCAAGGACCCGGAACTGGTGGATATTCTGGTTCGCGGGGGTGGGATAACGGAACAAGCCGCGACGATCGCCATCAAGCGAATTGTCGAGGGTGGGATCGCCCTCCAGCGCGGCACCGGATGGCGGCTCGCCCCAGACATCCTCGCCGACTACCTCATCGAGGAGAGTTGCATCGCGCTCGGTGGGAAGCTCTCTCCCTTTGCCGAAGCCATGCTCGAGCTCGCGCCTAACCGCAGCGTCTTGCGCAATGTCCTGGTCAATCTGGGTCGCCTGGACTGGCGCCGCAGCGACGGCGACACGACGAACAGCGCGTTCCTGGAGCGCGTTTGGCACCATTTCGACGACATCACCAGCCCATACGACGCCCGCCTTGCCGCCATCAAGGCGATCGCCATCTTCCAGCCGAAGCAGGTGATGGATTTCGTCGCACGGGCGCTCAGCCGCGGGGTCAGCCTTCCGGATTTCGCAGAGATGTTGCGCGATGTCGTCTACTCCGGCCGTTACCAGGACGACGCGCTACAGCTGCTCTGGGATCTCGGGCAGAACGACCCCCGCAATCCCGATCAGAACGCCCAACACCCGCTCCGGATCCTGTCGGCACTCGGAGACTTTGATCGCCGTAAACCTGGACAATTCAGTCGAATGATCCTGGACTTCGCGGTCAAGATTGCCAAAGACGACGACAGCTGGAGCGGAGACCAGTCCCCGCTCTATCTCGTCAAGCCGCTCATGAGCCTCGCCGGAATGGAGACCCGATCGCAGGGGCGTCACCTCGTGATGTCGCAGTTCTACGTGAACTACGAAGTCGTCAAACCTCTGCGCACCGGCGCCATCGATCTTGCCATCGGACGCCTGAACGATCGGACGCCGCATATCGGCCATGCCGCGGCAGCTTTCCTCGACAGCGCCATCCGTGGTGGATACGGCGTGCTCGGGGGGCGCCCGCCACCCGAAGCCGTCGAAGCATACGAGCAGGAGTTCTGCCAGACACTCGAACGGGTGCGGGCAGCAATCGCCCAGGGGGTGCTCGCCACAACCCTCATCGCGATTGCGCGCGCGATCGCCTGGCGAGCGAGCGCCGAGGATCGCCCCATGGGGCCGCTCGTGCAGAAGATACTCAGCGAGCTTCCAACGGATCTTTCCTTTCGCGTCCGCGCAACTCTCGCTGACGGATTTGGGCGGATCCTTTTCGAACGCCGCGACATCGAAACCTGGCAGGCTGACCTTGAGGCATACATCGCCGCGGTAGTCATTGATTTGCGCAAGACGTATCCGGATGCCGCGCATCGCGCTCAGTTCGTGGACGCCGCCCTGGCCGATCTTGTCGCCGCTCGGGAAGAAATGGGTTCGGCGCATGTCCTCATCAACGCCCTGCTCAAGTACGATCCGGAGCTGGCGCGAGCAATCTTGCAGATCCCAAGTGGCGGCCCGTCGAGGCTCAGAAAGCAGTTCGGCGGGGCCGCGCTCAACACCATCTGGAACACAGATCGGACGGAAGGGCGCGCCTTCGCCGGCTACGCCTTCGCATCCGGCAACGAGACCATTGTCGGCGAAGTTGCCGCCGCGCTCGGCTACCTTCCCGATGGGTATGAGGAGGCTGAAATCGCGTTGATCCGCGATCTTCTGCAGTTTCCGAGCGCCGATATCGCCCTTCGGACAATTCATAACCTCGCTCACAACCGGGACCTCGATGCTCAGGTCGCCGCCGATCTTCTGGCGGGAGCGAAGTTGCATGGGAAAGCCTCTCTTGCTGATGCGCTGGCGATGGGCCTCTCGGAACGGCGTGGCAAACGGTCTCCTCTGTTGGCATCGCAGGCCGCGCGCATCCTGGCGGAACTTTCCGTAATCCCGGAGCTCGAAGGCTATTGGATCGACGAGATGCTATCCGACTTCTCGCGACACTACCCACTCGAGACCGCCGATTTCTTCATGCGGCGCGTGGAAGAAGCCGGCCGGCAGGAAACCTATGCAATCCGCGCTGCCAATCACGGTCCCTATGCCAACCGGCCGCTCGCCTTTCTTGCCTCGGAGAGAGCCCAGGACGTGATCAAACACGTCTGGGCTTGGTTTCAGAACAATCGCGACCAGAACCATTATTTTCAGAACGCCGCCGCGGACTTCTTCGAGGCCATGTTCGCCTCCAACGATCAGGCAATGGTCGAGTTCTTCAGCCCCGCCCTGGTGACTGCCAGCGAAAGCGAGCTCCATCTGATGATGAGGATATTGCGCCGGGTCCAGCACCGTTTTGTTTTCGAACAGCAGACATTCGTCATGGCCTGCTTGGAGCGGTGCCGTAGCGTCGGGCCGGAGCTCCTCGAAGCGGCAACCGACACGCTCTATGCCGCGACGGCCAGCGGCATGCGCAGCGGGACGCGCGGCGAGCCAATGCCACGGGATATCGAGGATGAAGCACGCTCGACGAGGATCTTGAGCTCCTTGAGCCGGACTTCGGCAGCTTATCAGCTTTACGACCAGCTTCGCCGCATGGCGGTCGCGAACATCGCGCAATCACAGGCAGAGGGTCGCGCCCTCGATGCGGCGATGGAAGAGCAAGAGGAGCAGTAGCGCAAAGCGGAGGTGTCACCCGAGTGGGCGAAAGGCGATTTAGGGATCAGAGACAGGCCACGCCCGGCCCCAAAGGAATGCGCACTTACATCCTGTCTTGGGTGAAAATCGTGGACGGGAACTGTTTCAACAGTAAAGGATCGCCGCAAATCGCGCTGACGTACTGTACGCTGCTCTCAATCAAGTCTGGATTTCCGTCTCCCATCGGCCTTGGATAGAGACGCGATAGAAATGACGCGGGGATGCGGATATTGCTGGAGTGTTCCCACTCCGTAAGCTTGGCTTGATATGCCTCGAGTCGCATATCTGCGGTAACCGCGCGAGCGCCCTCGATATAGGCAACATAGATAATTCCGAACGACCCCGGATAAATCTGATGGCTTGCATCACCGAATAAATTGGTCGGCGCCCAAGTCCTCTTCTTCAAGGCTTTCTCTGATGTGTTTATCCAGGTTAGCCCGACAGGGTTACGAACGCTGTCCAATGCTCGCTCTTTGGCATTCGAGATCGAGCAGCAGATCCCATCCCAGGTTGGCAGGTCTGTCGTCCATCCAAACACCCATTCGAGCATGTTTGGACTATAGGCGCGTGTGACGGAAGGGAGCGCCACGCGCGCTGATAGCGGACGAAATGCGCAACTTCCCCATGCATACGTCAATTCGCGCTCGGGATGGCCCGCGAGCCTTTGACGGACAAGCGTTGCAACAATCTCTTCCGGGTCTGCATTGGCGGCCTCGACATCGAGCCTGAGTTCGAATGTTCCACAGATGCCTTTTTGCGCGGCCATCGACCTAAGGCGCGAGAAGAGAGATTTCATCAGCGCCTCCTCTCTCTTCTCGTAAACCGATAAGGCGTTCTGGCGCTTGCACTCAATTACTATCGGAAACGGATCATGGCATTGCATGTCGGGCGATTTCTCGGACGTTTCCTGAACGAACTCCATCTTCCGGCCCTTGCTGACACATCGCGCCGCCGTAAGCAGTTCAAAGCATCTAGCGTCGACCTCCCCACTGGCACCGGTCCACAGTCTCGCTATTCGCGCGGCAACATCGCCTCTCACTTGACCCAAGTTTTCGAACTCCATCCCGAGCTGAACAATTGTCGGAATCAGAGTTGCGCCGGCGAAGTGATCATAGGCCCAGTCTCCGGAAAGATAGCTACGGGCTGCGTAGATCGCCTGGCGCAGGCGATGAATGCTCGGCTCTTCGCTTTCTGTGCGTAGCCCCTTGCTTAAGGAGAGAATTGCGTCCGGCTCAAACTGCGCTGTGAGGCCGGCGGTAGTTCGAGATTCCTCCTCCAGCCATTGCGAAGGAAGCAGCCTTTCAATGGCCTCGAGAGCTTTCGGCAGTTCGGCATCCAAATTTGCAGTCGGTCTAATTAACTCCGCGGTTAGACTCATCCTGGGTAAATGGTCGGGCCGTGGCTCGCTCCCCTCCGATTCAAGCGCTTCGAGATCTTCATCGGTCAGTCCGAGGGTGGTCTTCATTTGGTCTAGTATCTCTTCAACCTCAACATTCTTCCGCCCAAGCTCGCATTCGAGGCTCTCGACGGCGACGCGATCTGCATCACTCCGGGTGCGAAAATAGCGCCTCCGGGCGTGCTCCAAGGGTACGATCCCTTCACTAATGCTCGCACGGAGTTCATTGGCTCTCGCAAGGAGTCTATTGAGTAGCGCTTCTTCATCACTCTGATGTGGCATCTCGAATCGCCCAACGAAAGGTGGTATAACTTGGCAATATCGTGCCGAGACCGGCCATTGGCAATCGGGGATCACCTTGGCTGCATACGAGCACTTCGAGCACAGCTTAGCTGCTGCTAGAAGCCTCACCGACATGTACCTCGAATTGCGGCGATCCCGAAATCTCGGGAGACGGGGGCGCCTTACGCCCGCAAACGAGGATTTGCTCTGGCTTCCCCGATCTGCGGTCGTCGCGGCGATTTCTGCTCTTGATGCCTATGTCCACAGCGTCGTGGCGGACCAACTGCCGCATGCTCTTACAGCAGACCCGGCACCGGACGCACTTTGCGATGCTATGGCAAAGATCTTCCCGATCAAGAATGGCGACGGGTTCCGGAAGGCCTTGCCAATGATACTGCATGCAAACGCCGCGCTGCAGCTTGCGAAGCAGTTGAATGAAGAGGTCTTATCCTACGCATCTTTTCAAGCTCCCGAAAAACTCCAAGAAGCTTACGCATTGATCGGACATGCCAACGTGTTTGACACGGTAGCAGAACAGTGGCCAGGCCCAAATACCGCGCCGAACGATCTCAAGCGCGGGCTTGCCAACTACGTAAAGCGACGGAATCAGATAGCTCACGAAGGCGACAGAGAAGCAAATGGTTCTGTTCGTCATATGGCACCCGTGTATTCCATGAACTGTTCAAATTTTGTCGAGAGTCTAGTGACGCGGCTTAATCGAACCGTGTACGGACAACCCAACGCATAGGTTTTCGTCGAGGTCCACTCCTGCCTCGCTGCCGTCAACTGATTCGACCCCGCTGTGGGCCCATAGCTTTCGGGATAGATGAGGTTAGGAAACCGACGGCCCACCGCGCTGCCGACCGAACGTCCAGGAGACCGTCTCGCCGCGCGCAATTCCGCTGACGGGTTTGCCCAGACTGCGCTCCAAGATCGCCCGCCATGGAACGAGGCTAAATTCCCGCGCGTTCTCGATCACGGCAAACCGTCCGCTGGCCAGGTCAACATGCTTCCGATAAGTGCCTTCGACCCTCTGGCCGTCGGTTACCTCCCGATGGCGTAGCCCCATTTCCTGTGACAGCTGCGTGCCGATCCGCTGCACGTCTCGACGCTGAAGTATGGCCAGGAGATTGGCGCGATAGATGACCCCAGTCGGATGCTGCTCCGCCAACCCCTGCTCAATCAACCACTGCACACGTTGCGCCTGGGCGCTCCGCACGTCGCGACCGAAGCCGTTGTCGCGCAGCGCGGAAGGCGCAGTCGCGACCAATTCTCGGTCCAGCCAGCTCGCTCCATCGGCATGGATCTGGCGCTCGATCGGTAGGGTTGACAACATCTCGATCTCGACCGGTGCAATTCGATGTTGCTGCCGCTCATATGCCAGCGCTTTCTCCAGATGATCCGGTGCAATATTCCAGGTGCCGTCCGGCTGGCGCTCGACGCCCGTATGGGCACGCCGCATCGCCTCCAGCCGCCGGATATGCGCCTGAGCGTATTCCGCGGTGGCGGCTGGATCGTGCTTCAGATGCAGATCGAGGCTATATCGTCCGTCGTAGGCCAGTGCGACGGACGCGACGGTGCGGTCCGCCTGCCGGACCATGGCCAGCTTCGGCGTAATCGAGACGACGCTGCCTTCCGGTAAAGGCGTCGTGGTGTCGCCGCGGCCGATGTCCGTGTAGTGGAGCCGCCCGTCCACGCCATCCACGATCAGGTAGTGGCGATCGCTGAGCTCATCGGATAAACCTCGACCAAGCACCCTGCCGACAACCGCTTTTTGATCTTGAGACCCAGCCTCGTGGACAAGCAGATCCGGGGGGCTGCGCATGACCCCGGCGCGCGCCATCTCCCGGTGCATCGTCTTGATGATGTCGCCGCGCTCACCCATCCGCCGGAGAATGGGTTCCAAGTCCGGGGCAAGCCGCCATTTCGATGGCGCTATCTCCTCGGCCAAGCCGAGCCGCTTCAGCTTCTGCAACCGCCCGGCGCGGAGCGTCTGCCGGAACGCATCTTGATCCTGACCCGAACGCACGATCCCATCTCGTGCTTCGCGGATGAGATTGCGGTCGAGGCCGGTGAACCGCTCCTGCTCCATTTCACCCCGGAGCCGGGACCGGATCTCATCATCCGTCCTCGGCCCGAGATCCAGGGTCACAATCTCCGCCGCCCGCTCGCGAATCCCATAGCTCAAGTATTCCCGGGCAATGATCAGATCCTTGCCGCGCTCGTCCTTGCCCCGGAGCACAATGTGGCTGTGCGGATGGCCGGTGTTGTAGTGATCGACCGCAACCCATTCGAGCCGGGTGCCCAGATCCGCGTCCATCTGCTGCATGAGACGCCGGGTGATGCTCTTCAAATCCGGATACTCGATCGCGTCCTCGGCCGAGACGATGAACCGGAATTGATGCCGGTCGCCGGCGCCTCGCTCCAGGAACTGCCTTCCGTCGGCCTTGTCGTGTCGCGCATCGTAGAGATCGCCCGACGCACCTTCGCGGGTCACACCATCGCGCTGCAAATAGCGGAGATGGGCGATGGCTCCGCTCAGACCTGATTTCGCCAGGCGGATCAAACGCCCCTTGATGATCACATGGCGGGACCGAAGCGCGCTGTACTGGTCCCGCGACGTCAACAAGCGCCCGATGCCGGCGCCGCGACCAATCCGGCTTCCGGTGAAGCGGCTGGACCGGCCGCTGCGCACACCGCCGGCTCTGGCGACCAGCCGCCGGATCGTGCGTGCAAACGGCGCTTGCGACCCCGCGCGGATCTTCCCGAGGCGTGGCTCGAACGCGTCATCCTTCGCCATGAATCATCCAATCAAATTCGCTTCCGATAAAAAGGTGATCATCCTGCGTGCTTGCAAGGGAGACACCCGCCTCCAGCAAGATCAATCGGTTAGCCTGGCGGTGGAGACAGCGATCGGCACGAGTCTCCAAAGAAATGGATGTGCAGACAAAGGCATAGCCGAGCATGCGAGGCTGGCTTTTATCCTGCCCTCCCGCAAAATTTCTACCGTGCCTATCCCCTCTTACACTCTCACACGCTGACCTGCTCCAGCCGGCAGGACGATGTCAGGCCAAAGGCTCGAGAAAGCGGCCGCGTAACCGCCTTTCCCAAGCCCGAAATCCTCGCTTCAATTACTCGCCAGGAACGCGGTTTCTGCGCTCTCGAAGCCCGAGAATTCTCGTGACCCGATGAGCCCGGTGACGCCTCTTTCTGCGTCTACGATGCAGGTCGCGACGTAATATTGGCCCTGGAAATACCCCATCACCGCGACCCGCTCGCACCCTTCGTCGTCGCCATCGAAGCTTTCGAACGCGCCGAGATTCATCTCGGCGAACCGGCCGTCCCAGTAGAAATCTGCCTGCTCTGCCGCGATAAATTTCTCTACGACGGCGCCGATTCCATCGCTGCCGAATTCTGCTCTAAGGCCCCGAACGAGCTCCGGAAACCTGTCGAACGCCGCGTGATCGTGTGGTGACTGGAACATCGAATCCTCCATGGCCGTGATCCTCTTGATCGAGGACCGACCCTGGAGATCGGCCGGCGAAGCGGCTGTCAGGGACGCGGCATCGCCGCGCCGCGGAGCGGGGCGCGGGGGAGCCAAAATGCGCAGCATTTTGGGGGGACCGCGCATCCTTGATAGACGCTTCGTCCTGGCTGGTATGCTTCAAATGACCGAGACGAGACCCCCTATCCCAACCGCTCGGTGCCTTCTTTCTTATCTGCCGTCGGGAGCCTAGGGCTGTGCCAAGGGCGCAAAGAGCGGGTCGGTCTTTGACAGCGGATGCCTGGCCGAGGGACCTGGAGTCCCTTGCAGCGGAAAGAAAAGTCCGCCGCCACCGGCAGGGCTCGGCAGGTTCCCACTCACCAGAGGTGCCGTCCCGAGGGTCGCGAGATAGGCCACGGTTTCCGCCGGCAGCGGCCGGCCACTGTCCAGAAACTGCTGGTAGCGATCCGGCCCGGCATTGTAGGCGGCGAACATTCCGTCGCGCCCGAAGCGGCGGAAGAGTTCGCCGAGATACGCCGTGCCGGCGAGGATGTTGTTCTCGGGATCATAAGGATCCGACCCAAGTGTGTAGCGCTGCCGCATCTCTTCATAGGTTTCCGGCATCACCTGCATCGGCCCCATAGCCCCGGCCGAAGAGGTGATCGGCTTACCGTCGAGCTCCGTGCGGCCGCCGCTTTCAGCCGCGAGCACGGCACGGATCCAAGCCTCCGGTACCGGAAAGCGGCGCGCGGCCTCGACGATAAAAGGCCGTAATGCCTCGATCCTCGCGTTGGACTCCACGCCCGATTGCCCAGTGTTCTGCGCGCTCGCCTGATAGCCCGGGATACAGGCTGCAATCGCCAGAGCAACCAACCTCTGCACCTTCACCGCGTCCAAAGCGGCACCACGCGGCCGATGATGTCCGACCGCGCAATGACCCCGAAGTATCGGCCGTCGAACGAGTCCGGTACATCCGGCATGAGAAGAAAGAAAGCGCCCGGCCCGAGAATCTCGCAGCCCGTCCAGTGCGGCAATAGCCGCCCCGCCCGGTCGGTGTCGAGGCGGTGCGCGACGACTTCCCCGTTGATCAGGATCGTATCGTCATTGGCGCAGACCCGATCGCTCGCGGTGGCAGCGACACGTTTCAACAGCGGCACGTCGAGCGGCAGGTAGTCGCGCTCGGCGGCGAGCCGACGAGCCCAGCGCGGCGCCCAGGCGAGCACCAGGTCGCCCCGCGCTGGCCTATCACTGATGCGCCAATAGAGCCCCATCGGGGCGCTGGCGCTGGCATTCCAAACCAGGCGCCGTGAGGGAATGGCACTCGCCGCCGTCGCGAGCACGGCGAACACGGTCACGGCCAAGGTGAGCGCTGAGAGTCCCCGGCGGCGGCGTTCCCACAGGTCACGCATGGGCGGTCGACACCTTGGCGTGCCCCTCCGACCAGGCGTTGAGGTCGTCGATGTGATAGCGGACGTAGCGGCCGTGCTTGCGGTATTTCGGGCCGGTTCCCGTCGTCCGCATCTTCTCCAGGGTTCGCTTGGAGAGACCGATATAGAAGGCCGCTTGTGCCGTATTCAGGAACGGACTCCCCTTTCTCGCCGCAGCCGCTCGGGTCGCCTCGTCGGTCATGCTCGCCCTCGTATTGATCTGCGTGGACGGCGCAAATCGCCGTGCTTGGGGCGAGCATGGCCGCGCGGCGGACGCCGCGGGACGGGCGAAAACTCCCTATCCACTTTTCGCCGGAGCCGGCGCGCCGCGGCTCGAGTTCCGCGGCGTGCCGGCGAGATTGCGCGAGTTCCGGAGCCCGTTCTGGTGGGGCCGACTGTGCGTTTCGCCAGCGCCGGATTGCCCAGACATTCCCCGCTGCGGGACCGTGATCCGTCACGGCCTTTGATCCGGGAGCGTCGCGATGGGAGACGGTCTCTCCAGAACCCGCGCAAACTAGTTCGGCGAGCCCCGCCCGGCCCGTGCCGGGCGGAGTCGCTGCGGGCTCAGTCGCCGCCGTTCTTGCGCGACCGCGACCAGATGAGGGTGTGCTCTTCGCCCTTCTCGTCGCCGAACAGATTGGCGTAGATCGGGGCGTTGAAAGAGGGATCGTCGAGCTTCAGCGAGAGGTAGTCGCGGCCCTCTTCGGAGCGCTTCGACCATGCCGCCCCGATCTCGGCCCGGCCCACATAGACCCGGTGGGTGGGCGCGTTCTCGTTGGTGCGATTGTCTTCCGGAACGATGCGGACGCCGTTGGTTCGGACGCTGAGGGTGACGATCTCACCCTGGTACTGCTCGCCGACCTTCTTGAAAGAACCGATGTTCGCCATGTCACTTCTCCTGCTGTTTTCGAGCCCACGACCACCGCAGCCTCGATGGCGATCGGCAGGCCGGAGACGAGCGACGACGCACCCGCAAGCGGGCCGGAGCGCAGCGGAGGATGGCGGCGGAGCGACTTTCTTGCCTCGCGAGGAATGGGCGAGAGCCCAGGGGAAGAAAGTCGATCCGACGCTGTTGCGGCTCAGGCGATCGAGGCGCAGCCGGTCTCCAGCCAGATCAGGCCATCAAGAGGCAAGGTGCGTCGTGCGCCCGAACGGCACCGGGGAGAAGGCACGGCAAACACCGGTTTCCGACGCACAAGAGGTCGGCGATTGGAGCAGGAGGACGACGCCCCGCTGTCCGAGAAAGGCGGTTTCGTTGTCGGACAATCGCCGTAACAGAACGCCGGCACCCGGTCTTCCTGGGCCGTCCGTTGATCGGTCGTCAGGGTCTTGGGCACCGACCGGCCGCGATCGCTTCGTCGGTCAGCAGGCGCATCCCCGACGCCGCATCGCCATAAATCTGCTCGACGACGCGGACGCGAGAGCTCAGTTCTCTCGTGTCGCAACTGTCAGAATGGCGTGCGACTTGCTCGTTGCGGCCATGCCCGACCGGGCCGGGATGGGTCCAGCCAATCCCGTCATGCGCGCCCAGGCCGTGCAGCCGATCACCGCCGCGCCGACGCAGGCAAAGGCCTCCCGCCAGGCCAGCGAAGCAATGCCGATCTCGGACAGTCCGAGCACGGCATGATAGCCGGCGATCCCGGCCGGAATGGCGAAGCCAGCAGCAATCGCGGCGCGCAGCGGGACCGACTTCACGAGAGCGAAGGCAAGCCGACCGCCGCCCAGCGTCAAGGCACCCGTGACGATGCCGATCAGGAGCGAACCGGCCGCGCCGAGCCCGGCATGGAACGCGGCAATGCCGGACGTAAGGCCAACGAAGAAGGGCAGCGCATAGACCATGAGGGTGAAAATCAGCCAGCAGAACAGGCCGATTCCAAAGATACAGGCGGTAATGCCGATGATGAGCATGGTGGCGGTCTCCGTGACAGATTGTGTGACGGGTTGCGCCTTCCACCACCACCACGGCGCAATCCGAGCCTAGCAAATGTTGGTCGATGAGGGGAGGATAAATTCCCCGCGCAGCCCGTGACATATGTGGCCTGTACCGACCATTGGAGAAGTTGAAGCCGTGACGAATGCCGAGCTCACCGTGAAATACCGCGCCTACATCGCCTGTCTGAACGCGCATGATTGGACCGAACTTGGCCGGTATGTTGCGGACGACGCCGAACATAATGGGCGGCGTCTCGGCCTCGCGGGCTATCGCGCCATGCTGGAGAAGGATTTCCAAGATATTCCCGATCTTCGTTTCAACATTGCCTTGCTGCTGGTCGAGACGCCGCATGTTGCCGCGCGTCTCGTCTTCGATTGCAGTCCCAAAGGCGCTTTCCTCGGCCTGCCGGTGAACGGGCAGCGCGTTTCCTTCGCCGAGAACGTCTTCTACGAGTTCGACGGCACCAAGATCGCACGCGTCTGGTCGGTGATCGATAAGAGCGCAATCGAGGCGCAGCTGCAGCAGCGCGTGTAACGGGCGGCAGGCGGCACCCATTGGCGCCGCCCGCACCCAGAAGAAGCCCGCCTCTACTGCGAAGCGGCCAGCAAGGTTTCGACGCGCTGCCATTCGGCGAGGCTGCCGAGCGTCCCGCGTGGCGTGATGGCTCTCGGTGGAAACTCCATCCAGCCGGGAAGCCAGTTCTCGACCTTCGCCCGGCCATTGGCGCCACCGAGACAGTCCCGGATGATCTGGCGTTGGTCCCTCGCCTTGCTGGCAAGATTGCCATCCGCGACCGCTTTGCCCGCCACGGATTCGAGCAGCGCGTTGAGCGCCGGGCGGTCGCGGACCAGCTCCAGGAAGGTGTCGTCCGTCTCCCATTGGCCGCGCAGGTCGAGCTTCAGATAGACGCCGACCGCCTCGACCACCGCACTCCCCGCCTCCAGCGTTTCCGCCATCGCCAGGGACAGGACCCGCAGCACGTCTTCATCGTGCAGCGCCAGCAGGCGGACGAAGACAGCGACGGTCTGGCAGGCATCGCCATGGCCTTGCACGATGCGGGCGGGCTCCTCGGCGATCCCAAGCAGCACGGCGATCTCCGCCCGCCGTGTGCGCAACGCCGTGTCGGCCGCACCCGTCGCCACGCTGGTGGCGATGGTTTCGTTCTTCGCCGTCTGCGGATCGGCCCGCACCTGCCACAGGCCGGAACCGCCGATCGCGTGGGCCAGCATCAACCGCAGCGCAACGGCCGGCTCGTCCAGCACCCGCGCCCGGACGGCAGCATGGCGATGCAGGTCGAGATAGTTCTGCATCACGCTGCTGACCTCGCGATGTTCGCCGCTCGCCTCCGAACTCGCTTCTCTTTTCTCTCCGGAGCGTTTGACCCGTGCCGCCTCCTTGCGGCCGAGATAGCCTTCGTGGAACATAACCTCGCCGCGTTGGGTGACCTCGATATAGACCTTGCCGCCCTTTTTCTTGGTGGTCTTCTCGTATTGCCAATCATAGAAATGTTCGCCCGGTTCGAGGACAACCACCTCGCTCCATCCGGCCTCGCCATAGGCCGTGCGACGCGCGGCCACCGCCTCGTTCTGCTTCTGCCAGAACAGGTTCGCGTCCGCGAAATACTTCTCCTCGCCGAAGAGATCGGAGACCATCTCGCCTGGGTAGTCCTCCAGCGGAAACAGCGCGACCGTGGTGGCTATCGGCTGGCCGCCAAACAGCCAGTGCTTCAAGTCGGAACCCATCGGCGCGTGGGAATCCTCGCCCTCGAACAGGGCCAACCATGTCTTCTGTTGCGATTTCGAGGCGAGGGTCAGGTGCCGGATTGTCTCCGGGTCGATGTCCTCGGCACGATATGCCTCGCGGATGCGCGGCAGCAGGTTGCCCAACGCCAGCCGCTGGGTTACCTGCCGCTCGGTGATGCCGAAAGTGGTGGCTATCTCGGCTACCACCCGCCCCTTCTTCACCAGTTGGGCGAAAGTCTCGTACTGGCTCATCTCGTCGGGATCGAGCCTCGCCAAGTTCTCGATCAGCGAGGCCTCCAGCGCCGCCGCGTCGTCGCCCTCTTCCATGATGGCGCAGGGCAGCGGCGCGACCTCGCCGCGTTCCTCCTTGACCGCCTTGGCGCTGAACCAGCGGCGGCGTCCCGCAACGATCTCGAAGTCGCCGGGCACGCCATTGGGTCGAACCAGGAGCGGGACCAGGACGCCGCGTGCACGTACGGAAGGCAGGATGTCGGAGACATCCGGGGCTCGTCTGCCATGCCGCATGTTCAGCGCGGAAATGCTCAGGTGATCGAGTTCGATATGGGCAAGCTGCATTGGATTCCTCCATCCAGTGAAAGCCCGCGCAAACCCGGCGGGCGCGGGTTTTGCGGGTTTCAGCGGGGCGTGTTCGACTCCTCGGCGCTGGAAACTTCGACCGCCGCGATCTCCAGGATCGCGGCGGATTCGGCGAGCAAGGTGTCGGATTCCACGATCCGGCCGCGCCGATGCGCGGCGTGGGCGTAGACCGAAAGCGGATAGCGCGCCTTGAAGTAGAGATCGCGCTCGATGCCGAGCCCGAGCCGTCCAGTGACGCTCTGGAGTTCGCTCAGGCTCACGTAGCCGAGTTCCGGCGAGCCCATGCCGAGATCGCAGAGGCCGAAGAGAATGTCAGGTTCGGCGCCCTCGCCCTCGGCCGGCATCAGTTCGGTGATGATCCAGGTCGCGGCACCACAGGGATCGAAGTACTTCACGACAGGCAGGTGGTCGGTTTCCTCAGGCACAGCGCCGTTGGCGAGAAGCCGGGCGCGGATATCGTCGGGCATGAGTTCCATGGCTTGCCTCCTTCAAAACAGGTCGAGCTGATTCCGCGCGTCCTCGTCGAACAGGCCGATATTCATCGGCCGCTGGGGCTTCGAGGGTGTGAGGCGTGCTGCGAACAGGGCGGCGAGACGATGGCGCAGGGTGATGGCCACCACGCCGGGAACGAGCACCTGTTCGCCCTGGTCAGTCGACTCGCTCTGCGTTGCGGATGGCGGTTTCATTCCGCCGCCTCCTGCCGCTCGGGCGCGGCTTCTGGCCTGCCGCCGAGCACGAAGTCCGCAGCCTTGGTGGCTTGGCTCGCGGCGCGGAAGATGGCGCGGCAGTCTTCGCGCAAGACCTCGAGCCATGCGCCGAGATAGTCGGCGTGGCGCACGGTCGGGACGATGCCGAGCGATGCGCAGAGGAAGGCGCTCGCCATCTCCGCAACGAGTTCCTCGCGGGCGTAAGGGTGCGAACCCATGCGACCCTTGAGGTCGCGGTTCAGCCGCTTGGGATGGCCGGTCCAGTGCCCCAGCTCGTGAAAGCATGTCCGGTAATAGTCGATCTGCTGGAAGAAGGCGGGCTGCGGCGGGATGCGGATATAATCCTCGGCCGGAACGTAGAACGCCTTGTCCCCGCCGATGCGGAAGTCAGCACCAGTGGCGGCGATCACTGCCTCGGCCTGCGGCACGATCTCGCGCTCGGTCAGGACCGGCGCCGACGCGATCAGGTGCCCGGGCAGCCCCTCGCATTGCGCCGCGTTGAACACGGTGAAGCGCTTCAAGAACGGCACCGCGTCGGGCTCGCCGCCCTCGCGCGCCGCGCGCTCGATCTCGGCCTTCGGCGTGAACCGGTCGGCGTAGCAAACGGTGGTGCCACGCTCGCCCTTGCGGACATGACCGCCCAAGGTCAGGGCCTGCCGGAAGGTCAGCCAGTGCTGCCCGGGGAAGCCGCCATCGGTGGCCGCCGACCACAGAATGAGGATGTTAATTCCGCCATAGGGCCGGTTCGTGGCGGCATTGCGGGGGAGACCGAGCGCCGGGCTGGTGGAGCCCCAGGGCTGCACCCAGGGCACGCGCCCTTGCTCCATCTCGCGGACGATCCGGTCCGTGACCTCCTTATATAAGGAGTCCCCGCCCTTCCGGCCTTGACCCTTCTTGAATGGGCTCTCTCCGCCGCCCCGCTGCCTGCCGTTCCGGACCATGGCCCAAGCCTCCCGCGCAAAATCCCGCGCCGCTTTCCCCGAAGAAGCGGGGTGGGCGGCGCCTTGCGACCGGAAAGGCTCGCCGTCGGAGGCGGGCCGCACCGAAGGCCGGAACAACGTGGAGGACCCGGAGCGAAGCGGAGGGTTGCGGCACGCCGCGGCGGGCCTAGAAGGGAGCGCCGCCCACACCGCGCACGCCGAGGAAAGCCAAACGAAACCGGCATCGCGCGAGAGCGCGATGACCACAGGAGCCCGCATCCGCGGGCGCAGCGCCAGGGGGCGACGCCGACGGGCCGAGACGCAACGCGAGCGAAAGCGACGCGGCGGCTCGGTGCACGAGCACCCGGCGCGCGCGTGAGCGCGCGGGCGCCCGACTGCAATCGCGCCACCAGATTTTTCGGGTGCAACAAGCGATACGACGAGCCGAGCGTTGTCTTACAATCGGCAGACTAGGCTCACTCTACGCGCGAGCCGGACGTCCGACCGAATGCCTCGAGCCAAGGTGTGCCGATGCTTCACGGCCCCGCGTCATGAGCGCGCATAACGGCGACCGGCCCGTCCGTGCCGTGCAGTACCTGCGCATGTCTTCGGACAACCAGCGCTATTCCCTGGAAAACCAACATGCCGCAATAGCGGAATTCGCGCAGGAACACGGCTTCACTATCGCCGCCTCCTATATCGACGCGGGCAAGAGCGGCCTCTCGCTGAAAGGCCGCGACGCGCTCAAGCAGCTTCTCAGCGACGCGCTGACGCCCGGACGAACATTCGACGCCATCCTCGTCCTCGACGTCAGCCGGTGGGGGCGCTTCCAGAACCCCGATCAGGCCGCGCATTACGAGTTCCTCTGTCGGCAGGCCGGCGTGCGGGTCGTCTATTGCGGGGAACCCTTCGGCGAGGACGTGGCACCCACCACCACCATCTTGAAACACCTCAAGCGGGTGATGGCCGGCGAGTACAGCCGCGAGCTTTCGGTCAAGCTCTCCCGCGCGCACCACCAGCAGGCGCGGCTAGGCTTTCGCCAGGGCGGTTCGATGATCTACGGCTTTCGGCGCCTTCTCGTCGATGCCGCCGGCAACCCGCGGCAGATCCTGAATCGCGGCGAGGGCAAGGCCCTGAGCTCGGACAAGGTGAGGATCATCCCCGGGCCGCCAGAGGAACTCGCCGTAATCCGCCGGATCTACCGCCTCTACGTCCGCAATAAGCTGTCCATCGCGAGAATATGCACCCGCCTCGCGCGGTCGGGTGTCACGGGCACCAAAGGCAAGCCGCTCAAAGAGGCGAGCATTCGGCATATCCTGTCGAACGAGCTCTGCATCGGCCAGCTCACCTACAACGTCACCTCGAAAAGACTGCAAGGCCGGACGGTGAAGACGCCGGCGGATCAGTGGATCCGGGTTACCGTCTTCGATCCGATCATCCCAGCGAGCCAGTTTCGCAAGACACAGGAGCGCCTCGCCCGCGCGATAAATCCGTTCTGGGACAAGGAAACGATCATCGCGTCGTTGCGCAAGTTGCTGACCGAGAAAGGGCGTCTCACGGCGCAGTTGATCAACGAGGCGGAAGACACCCCCTCGTGGGACACGGTCGTCAGCCGTTTCGGCTCCCTCAAATCGGCCTATCTCGCCGTCGGTTTTCAGCAACCCGATCGGAAGCACTGGGGCCACGAGGCGATCCTGAGCGGGTTGCGGACACTTCACGCCGCACAAGGCCGCGTCTCCACAAAGCTCATCCGGCAGTGCCCGGGCCTGCCTTCTCCGGAGTTGATCATGCGGTACTTCGGCTCGGTCCCGGAAGCCTTGCGCGATGCCGGCTTGCCGGTCCCCTCCCGCAGCCGGATCCAACACGAGGCGATGGAGCGCCGGAGAGCTAGAACCGGCGGCGGGTGCTTCCACGGCGTGCGCTGGAGCGATGCGGCGCTCCTGCGTGCCCTCAAGCAAGTTCACGACCGATACGGCTACCTCACCATAACGTTGATCGACCGCAACGGAGACACGCCGAGCTCCGCCTATTACGTCAAGCGGTTCGGCTCCATCGCAAGGGCGCGGGCGCTGGCGAAGGTCCCCACGCCGACGCGCTCGCAGATCATGATCGGCGCGCGCCAGCGCGTAAGAGAAGGCACCGTCATTGGACGAGGGCCGCGCCAGTCCGGGCAACGTCCACGGTTGTGGTACCGCTCGGACGCCATCCTTCTCGGCCTCAAGCAACTGGCAGCGAGGAAGGGGTACATCTCATCCACCCTGATCGACGAAGAGCCCGGACTTCCTTCGTACACCACCTTCGTCAGCCATTTCGGCTCGCTCAGCGCGGCCTACAAGCTGGCCGGCCTGGTCCGCCTCGACGGGCGGCCCGTGCGCTATGGCCCGCCGGCCGCGCGCGGCGCGCGATGAGCCTCGTCCTCAGCGAAGGCGCCGCATCATGAATGCGCCCAGCCGTCCCATGCGCGCGGCGCAGTACTTGCGCATGTCCTCGGACAACCAACGCTATTCGACGGAAAACCAGCAGAACGCCATTGCCGAGTATGCGGAGAAGCACGGCTATACGGTTGTCGCCTCCTACATCGACGCCGGAAAGAGCGGGCTTTCGCTGAAAGGCCGCGACGCGCTCAAGCAGCTGCTCAGCGATGCACTGGTAAAGGAGCGCGCGTTTGACGCCATCCTGGTCCTCGATATCAGCCGGTGGGGGCGGTTCCAGGACCCGGACCAGGCTGCGCATTACGAGTTTCTCTGCCGGGCGGTCGGGGTGCGCGTGGTCTATTGCGGCGAACCGTTCGGAGACGACGCCGCACCCATCACGACCATCGTGAAGCATCTGAAACGGGTGATGGCCGGCGAGTACAGCCGCGAGCTTTCGGCAAAGCTCTCCCGGGCCCACCATCAGCAGGCCAAGCTTGGCTTTCGCCAGGGCGGGAACGTGCTGTATGGCTTCCGGCGGCTTCTGGTCGATCCCGCTCGCAATCCGAGAAGGACGATGAACCGGGGAGAGCACAAGGCTCTCAGCACCGACCGGGTCCTCGTCATACCGGGGCCGTCGGCAGAGCTCGCGGTGGTCCGGCGCATCTTCCGGCTCTACGTGCATGATGGATTGTCCATTGCCAAGATCGGCAAGCGCCTCGCGCGCTCTGGAGTCACCGGGTTCGAGCACAGACCTCTCTCGGAGACGACCATCCGGCACATTCTTCGCAGCCGGCTCTGCATCGGCGAGATGACGTACAACGTGACGACGAAAAGACTGCAAGGCAAAGCAGTCCGAAACCCGGAGCCGTCGTGGGTCCGTTATCCAGTATTCGAGCCGATCGTCCCCCTGGAGCAATTCCAGAAGGCCCAAGATCGCCTCGACCGGGTGGCGAACCGACATTGGGACCAGGAGAAGATCGCTGCGTCTTTGCGGGCGCTCCTTGCGGAGAAAGGGCAACTCTCGCAGCAGCTGGTCAACGAAGCGACGGCCACGCCCTCGTGGGAGACCGTCATCAGTCATTTCGGGTCGCCGGAGGTGGCCTATGCCGCCGTCGGCTATCACCCCTCACCTCAGGCGCCGTTCGGCAACAACGGCAAGCATTGGAGCAAAAAGGCGGTATTGCGTGGGTTGCGAAAGCTTCACGCCACCCATGGTCGGATTTCGACGCGCCTCATCAGCAGCGCTACCGGCTTGGCTTCCCTACAGCACATCCGGCGCAATTTCGGCTCCATCGCCGAGGCGATGCGGCAGGCGGGGTTGCCCGTCCTGACCCATAGCGAGATCCTGCGCGCCGCTTGGCAGCGTCGGAGAGCGACCGATAGCGATGTGCATATCCTGGGGGTGCGCTGGACAGACGCAATGCTTCTCGATGCACTCTGGCGTCTCTACAAGCAGGCTGGCTATGTCTCTGTCAGCCTGCTCAAGCACAATGACACGACGCCGAGCGCGCATTACTTCATCAAGAGATTCGGCTCGGTCGCCAACGCGCGCCTCCTGGCGAAGATACCCGTGCAGACCCTTTCGCAACTCAACCTTGCTGCCCGCAAGCGGAAGAAGGAAGGCACATTGATCGATGCAAAGCCGCACCGTTCGGGAGAGCATCCCGGCCTGAGGTATCGTTCGGATGATATTTTGAACGGGTTGAAGCGGCTTGCGGAGCGGGAAGGCTCGGTTTCAAGCCGGTTGATCGACGAGCATAGTGAATTGCCCTCTTCGTCCACGGTCGCTAACCGATTCGGGGGGCTTTCCGCAGCTTATGCGATGGCCGGCTTGGTTCGCTTGGACGGAAGGCCGGTGCGATATGGCCTTGGCCCGACAGTGGCTACTATTCTCACTGGCTCTTAAAGGCCTTCGTGTCTTCTCCACTAGGGCGGCCGGCACAGCGCGGGCGGCTCGGCTCCAGACCACAACAACGAGAATGGTCCATCCAGAGTGCTTGCACAGCGCGCGCGTCTCTGCGACTCTGTGTGCCTGATCGCGATAGCGGTCAGGGGGCTTTACATCCCCTTGCGTGCTCGGCCTATGGCCGGGCGATGGCGTTATGTCCAGGGCTCCGGCCTAAAGGCGCCATGCCGTTGCACGCAACGGATGTAAACGTCCGGCCACCAGCCGGACCGCCTCTAAATTGAAACGCAGAGGTGGTCATGGTAGGTGCCTCGTTAGCTCAGGATTTATCGAGCATACGACTTTCATCTGCGGAAGCGAATGCCGTAGGGCGATACGTCACAATTTCCTTTATACTCGACTACCGAAGTGTCGGGGCGTAGATGCCAATCCAAGAAAAACCGCACATCGCAGATGCGGCTCCCACCGCTGACGCTTTCACAGTCTACGACGAGGCGCATATGGCCCTCTATCTGAGCCTGCTGCATGCCAGCGCCGAGGGTGCAAGCGAAACCGAGATGTGCCGAGACATCCTCGGTATCGACGCGAGAGCTGAACCCGACCGCGCCAAGACAATGCTGCAGAGCCATCTTGATCGCGCCCGCTGGCTCAGCAGCACCGGCAAGCAGCGAATCCTGGAAAGCTGAACGGTGAGCGAACGCCGCTCCCGGGAATCTGCTAGCGCAGCAGCCTGAGATAGCCCCCGTTCATCAGCTGGTAGCCACGCTTGACGGCGCGACGCACCTGATCGCGGAGATGCTGGCCCGGATGCCGCCATTCCGATTCCACCCGTTCCGCGCCAACCAACATAATCGCGATGTCCCGCTGACTTCGTCCAGCGAGCGCCCCGTCCAGAGCCCGAATGATTATGAGCAGCCTGCGCCCACGGGAATCGGGTGGAAGTTGATGATCAATCCGATTTGTTGCTTGAAGCCGACAGAGGCGCGCTAGTGCATTGAACCACGGGCGAACCTCGCTCGCCTGTGTGGGAAGCTCCGCCGCCAGACGCGAAGACCCAGCTCCCGTGGCTGAGGTTAGCTGGATGTGCAGTGACCTGTCTCCGCCGCCATAGAGAATATGAGACGTTCCGTCATCCTCCAGGATCTGGCACGCCGGACTAAGACGGACCTTCAGAATGTCAGGCCGTTCAAGCGAAGACACTGCGCCCCATGCAACCAACCGGAGGACGTGGGGGCAGCGGTCCGGATCCCACAGGGGCAGGGCGTCATGCGCATTGCGGTCTGGGTCTTCGCCGAAACATCAACCCCCAGCGGCGAAAGCCTGACATTGCGATGCCTTGGCTGCCGCCAATCGGGGTCGCCTGCGACTCCGTGTAGAATCGCCGGTATTCGGGATTGCGTCGCAGGAACTCCCACGCCCACCCTGGACGGCTGAGGTGCAACATATAGCCTTGTGCAGAGGGATCCGGGGACGCCGGCTCATGCGCCAGAGACATCGTGTCGTCCGGTGAACGCCGCGACTATGCCACCGGGCCGAGAACCGGCCCCCAGAGCACAGGTGCTGAAATTCCACCGGCACGCCTGACGCTGGCCAACGCTTCCTGAGAAACCTCCAGATAGCCGGCGACGCCGAGCGTAGGTCCGATCGGCATCGGATCGGCAATGCGGCGGAGCGGCCAGTTTGCACGGCGAAGGATCCTTTCGATTCTGACATCCGTCACAGTGACGATATCCACGAGTTGCCGAACGAGGCCAAACTCGATCATTCCGGCGAAGAGCTCGAAGGTTGCCGGCGCGATGCCACCTCCGGCTCTTTCGGTCGCCGACGGAACATCGAGGGCGAACCGGCTGCTCTCCCATATGGCCGGGTCATTGGGAGCGGGCTTGCCGGCGAGGAGTTCCGGAAATACGTCGCGGAGCATCGTCGGCCCTTCGGTCGGCACCAGGCGCACGCACCCTTGGATGCGGCCGTCGGCGGACCGCTGCAGGAGGTACGCAGGTCCCAGCGCATCGAACAGATCGGCTTCCATCCCGTCGGTGACAGCCACCTCCCACCCGAGCCGCTCGCGAAACACACGGGTGCGCAGCCGATACATTTCCGCGAGCAGGGTCTCGAACGCCTGGTGATATTCCGGTGCAACGAGTTGCAGCATGGACTCCTCCCGGTGAATGGGGCGTAGTCCAGCCATTGGACGCGGTGCTTGCATTCCGAACAACCTGGGCGGGTACCCAGGGTGCGCAGACGGCTCAGATTATTCCGGCCGGCGCGAGGCGGCGAGGAGCGCCACCGCCTCGGTGATTGAGTGCACGCCGAGCTTGGCGCGGGCGTTGTCGAGATGAAAGGCGGCGGTCCGGCGGCTTATGGTGAGAATGCCGCCGATCTCCCAGGTCGTCTTTCCGTGCGCCGCCCAATGCAGGCACTCAAACTCACGCTTGGTGAGCATTACGCCGGCAACCACCCGCCCGGAGCTCAAAACCCGGCGCAGCTGCTTGTGGAAGTAGATCGCACCAAGCTGCAATGCGGTCCCGTGCAGATCGACTGATCGCTGAAAGGAATGAGCATTCTCTTGCGCCGCAAAGGTGAGTGCCGCCGTGCGGGTGCCGCTCCCCTTGACGGGAATCGGGATCGTGAAGCCTCGACCGATCCCGAAGAAGGCGGCTTCCTCGAAGAATCTGACCTGATCGCGTGAGCCCCCGACGCCGGCTTCGCACGTCCAGGAAAAGGCGTCGTCCCCCGCGGAGGCGCGCGTGATTACCGGATCGAGCCGCTCGTAGTGCCGGCAGAGGTAGCGGCCGGTCCATTCCGGGGCGTAGTTGGACACCAGACACGGCGCGACATTTCGGGAAGTCTGGACCGAAAGGTAGGCGAAGAGCGGCAGGTCGAAGGCCGCCGCAAAGTCCGCAAGCGCATCATGCAAGGCCGCAGTGTCAAAGCCCTCAGCCACCGCGTCGATGAAAGCCTGGAAGATCCGCTGCATCGACGTATCTCCTGAGCTTGAACCTGGCAGGACAGATGCGAACTCCCGGGAACCGCGATACGTCGGCATTTCCTCGCGGAAACGTCGTCAGATTTGCAGTCCTCGACTCCGTCAGTTGAGCGGCTGTACGCGTGCTATCCTGAACTTGGGCTCGAGAATCGATGCGAGCCTAACGTCACTCCAGTCACACTCGACGGCGTTGGATAAATCCTTCTTTAGTGGTTGAGAATCTGGCTGAGGAATAACTCCAGCCGCTGTGTTTCTGGGTTGTTGAATATTTTTTCCGGGGAGCCGCTCTCGACTATCTCCCCTTGATCCATGAAGATCACGCGATCGGCCACTTTCTTAGCGAAACCCATTTCGTGTGTGACGCAGACCATTGTCATGCCGCTCGAGGCTAGCTCGATCATGGTGTCGAGTACTTCCTTGATCATTTCCGGATCAAGCGCCGATGTTGGTTCATCGAACAGCATGATGCGCGGCTGCATGCATAGCGCCCGGGCAATCGCAACACGTTGTTGCTGTCCACCAGATAGCTGGCTCGGATACTTGTTCGCCTGGTCTGAAATCCGGACCCGATTAAGAAACTCTTTTGCCGTCTCCTCGGCCGCTGGTCTCCGAAGGCCTCTCACGCGCATGGGTGCAAGGATACAGTTCTCGAGAACCGTGAGATGTGGGAAGAGATTGAACGACTGAAAAACCATTCCAACTTCCCGTCGAATCGATGCAAGCGACTTCCGGTCGGACTGCAACTCCTTGCCTTCGACGATGATCCTTCCGCCTTGGTGCTCTTCCAGCCGGTTTATGCAGCGTATAAGCGTCGATTTTCCGGATCCCGAAGGTCCACATATGACAACCTTTTCCTTTTCGGCGATCGAGAGCGATATGTCGTGAAGTACTTGATGTTGGCCGTACCACTTCTTCACGCCTTCAAACACGATTGCAGGCTGTCCCTGAGGATCGAAATTGTCCCCTGCTGCTGTTGCGCTCATGGCCTTATCCTGATTTCGATGGACATGCCTGTCGTCCCGTGTTTGCAAATTGCATCGTCAAAGTGCCTACTTTTGCCTCGCCGAGGCCTCGAGGTAACGCACGCCCAGAGAGGCGGGATAGGAGATCAGCAGGTAGATCAGGCCGATCGCGGTGAACATGGGGAAGTAGTTAAAGTTGTTTGAAGCGATCGCCTGCCCGTTGAACATCAACTCATGAACGGTGATGGTCGAGGCCAACGCCGTGTCCTTGAACAAAGCGAGGAAATAGTTGCCCAGCGGTGGGATAACAATCTTGATCGCCTGTGGCACTACGATGAACCGCATAACATCCGTCGACCCGAGCCCGAGCGCATTGGCTGCCTCCAACTGGCCCCGTGGAACAGCGGCTATGCCGGCCCTAAACACCTCGGAGATGTAGGCGCCGTAATTTAGAGTGAGAGCCAAAACCGCTGCCCAGAATGCGGAAATCTGAATCCCGAATACGGGCAACACAAAGTAGATGTAAAAGAGCTGCAGGATCAGCGGCGTACCCCGGATGCATTCGACATAGATGTGCGCGAGGACTGAGCAGACCTTGTACCGGCTCAACCCCAGCAAGGCGAGCGCAAGGCCGAAAATCAGACTCAAGATGGCGACAATGATGGTCAACCCGATCGTCACGAGCGCACCACGTAGAAGGTAGGGAAGAAATTCTTCGAAGCCTTCGAAACTGAAGAGATCGGTTAGGTTCAAGGGTTGCTCCAAAGGCTAAGGTTGAGCGCGAACGAGGTCGCGCTCAACCTCCGATAAACAGGGTTATCTGTAACAATCTCCCATTAGATCATTCGTCCAGGGAGTAGCTGAATATATTCGTTGCAGGCAGCCCCGCGATTGGCAGCAGCTTCTTAATGGTGCCGTCGGCTCGCATTTCCGCCAATGCACGCGAGAACGCCGCATTGAGCGTGAGATCCTCCTTGCGTACTGCGTAGCGCGCATATCCGAGTTGATCGGAGGCCGGGATTGTCACCTTGGCCAATTCGATATTGAGATTGGGATTTTCCTTGATGAACGCTGCGATCTTCGTGTCATCGTCCATGATGGCATCGACGCGCCCAGTAGCGAGGTCGGCGAATTGGACCGCGCTCGTGGCATAGGGCTGAGTGCTGCCCAAGTCCTTGCGTTTTTCGATGACTGGCGCCCAGAACCCACCCCTCAAGTAACCTACCGATTTGCCAGCAAGATCATCCCAAGTTTTGATCTTTTTCGGATTTCCCTTCTGAACTGCTATCGCTCCACCATAGAAATAAGACGGTCCAGTGAAAGCGATGACCTTGATGCGCTCCGGGTTCACGTGCAAGTTGTCGGCGACAATATCAACACGTTTCGCCACGAGCGAGGGAATGAAACTATCAAACTGCATAAGTTCAAATTTCAGTTTGGTAATTCCCACGCGGCGAGCTGCATCCTTGATTATTTCGACGTCGAGCCCAGCAGGCTGACCACTGCTGTCTTGATAGGTATAGGGAAGGTCGGAACCGATGGCGACGACTAGACCGTCGTTGACGGCACGATCGAAAGATCCATCGCCTCCCGTGAAAGATATACCTGGAATGACCCCTGACGTTCCAAACTCGTCAAGTGCAAAGGTATATGACGGCATTGCGATAATCGTCGCCGCTAAGACAAGGCCTGCAGCTATTGGTTTGAAGACATTGTTCATTTGATTTCCCCTTCGTTGACCTCATTGATGGAGTTGCCTGCTATCTCCCCGAGCCGCTTTCGGTGAGGGGAGTGTTGCCTTATGTTGCCGCCTCGAACGAAGTGGAAATCCTTATAGAACGAAGACGCCACGGCGTTCGAAATCGAGTCGATGTTTTCTTTCGCGGTGCCCTCCTCCTAAGATTTGATGTACGAGAGGTTCTCGATCATCTCCGCTACAAGCTCTTGAAGCCCGTAAGCCGGTCGCCAGTCCCAATCCTTCTGGGCGGCGGTGTCATCGATGGAGTCTGGCCATCCTTCAGCGATTGCCTGTCGGAAATCGGGTTGGTACCTGATGTCGAAATGCGGCTGGTGGCGACGGATTTCGGCAGCAATCTCGCGTGGCGTGAAACTCAGACCCGAGAGGTTATAGCTGCTGCGCTTCGTGATCCGCTCCCTCGGAGCATCCATGAGCTCTACGGTCGCCCGGACCGCGTCGGCCATGTACATCATCGGTAGCTGTTCGTCTTCCTTGAGGAAGCAATTGAATGTCTCTTTCCTGAGGGCAGAGTAAAAGATATTGATGGCGTAGTCGGTCGTACCGCCACCCGGAGGAGTTTTGTACGATATAAGCCCCGGATATCTGAGACTGCGAACGTCTACACCGTGGTTCTCGAAATACCACCGACACCAGGCTTCTCCCGCGACCTTCGTGATGCCGTAGACGGTCTTGGGCTCCATCAGGGTGTCTTGAGGCGCTAGCGTCTTCGGAGTGGTAGGGCCAAATGCGGCGATGGAGCTTGGCCAGAAAACCTTTTCAAGGCGAGCTAGCCTAGCGACTTCCAGGACGTTCAGGAGCCCGGACATGTTCAGGTTCCAAGCCCACTCCGGTCTCTTTTCTCCGTTCGCAGACAGTGCTGCAGCAAGATGGTAGATCTGCGAGATGCAGTGTCGCTCGACGATCTCCTTCAAATCGTCGATTTGAGTGACGTCCAGACGTTCATGGGCAATGCCAGGGTGCCTACCCTCGGCCACGACGTCGCTTGTTATGACGTTCTCGAAGCCAAAGCATTCCGCCAGTACTTCGGCCAAATCCGTTCCGACCTGTCCATTTGCACCGATAATCAGAATTTTTGGATTGTTGGTCATCGAATAATCTCGAGCTCTCTTCCAGCTGTTTCGAACGCGGCAAGTGCATCGAGAAGCTCCTGGCCGGTGTGACCAGCGCTCAGCTGCACACGAATGCGGGCTTGGTCCTTCGGCACGACGGGGTGGAAGAAGCCGACGACGTAAACGCCAAGTTCAAGTAGGCGCGCGGACAGCTTCTGGGCTTTAACTGCATCGTAAACCATGATCGGAACAATCGGGTGATCGCCGGGCTTGACATCAAAGCCAAGCTTTTCGAGCCCATTGCGGAAGGACCGGGTATTTGCTTCGAGCCTATCCCGAAGGGTGGTGTCCTGTTCCAGAATGTCGAGCACTTCGATGGATGCCCCGACGATAGACGGCGCGACGCTGTTCGAGAAAAGGTAGGGACGCGAGCGCTGTCGAAGCAGCTCGACAACTTCCTTGGTGGAACAAGTGAATCCTCCAGACGCGCCACCGAGTGCTTTGGCAAGCGTGCTCGTGATAATGTCTATTTTGCCTAGTGCGCCCCGATATTCATGGGAGCCGCGACCGGTCCTTCCGAGGAACCCGGTGGCGTGACAATCGTCGATACCCAGAAGCGCCCCGAACTCGTCACAAAGCTCGCGAATCTCATCCAGCCGGGCGATAGTCCCGTCCATCGAGAACACGCCATCTGTAAATACAAGTTTGAAGCGCGCGCCCGCCTCGTCTGCGGTCTTAAGCTGGGCTCGGAGATCAGGCAGATCATTGTGTTTGTAGCGATAGCGCTTTGCTTTACAGAGACGTATTCCGTCAATAATCGATGCGTGGTTGAGCTCGTCGCTGATTACTGCATCCTCAGCACCCAGCAGTGTCTCGAACAACCCGCCATTCGCGTCGAAGGCTGACCCATACAGTATTGCGTCTTCGGTCCCCACGAAGCTGGCGAGGCGGCGCTCCAGCTGTTTATGGGTATCCTGCGTTCCGCAAATGAAGCGGGCCGAACTCATGCCGAAGCCCCGATCAGACAGGGCGCGGACGGCTGCGTCGAGAACCCGCGGGTGAGAGGAAAGACCAAGGTAGTTGTTGGCGCAGAGGTTGATGACGTTGGTCCATTGTTCAGTATCTATGCTGCTTCCTTGAGTGGTGGTGATGATCCGTTCTGACTTGTAAAGGCCAGCGCTGCGGATTCCGCCCAGCTCATTCCTCACGTGTTCGTAGAAATGCTCGGTTGTTGCCAACTTCGAAGCCTCAATTCGATGAATGGCGCACATTGAACGTGTGCGTTATTATACTATTCAATGTTTCATATATTGAACAATTTGTGAAGGCAAGACGTTTCTCGCGCGGCCCGGATTCAGCACCCATACAGGCGGGAAGAGGTCCATCGACGCCATACGCGGCGTCGGGGATGGCAAGTAACATTGAGAGAAGGTTCGTCCGTTAACTGCGCCACGACTGGTCTCACGACCATTTAAGGCGCTTGGGAGGCGCAAAGCTTCGATGGGGTACCGAGCCAATGCGTTCCCATATTGAGCGCAATTTGGCCACCCAACCGTGGTTGTTCTCCTGTCATTTACGGCGAGTTGTGTGCATTTGCCGCGTGGAGGAAGAATCTTCCCGATCGGCTCTCAGCTTGTTTCGATAGCATGATCGGCACCGACGCTGCTGGTTCTTGCCCTGAGATCTTCTCGGCAAGTTGCTGACTCGCGAGTGACAAGGACAATTTCAATATTCATTTCGAAACTTTGAAAATAATCGAGGCGCCGCTGCCGCGTGATCGAAATAGTCTACGACGACATCCTCTTGCGGCCAGTTGAGCAGTGCGTGTGCTCATGCGAAGGAGACATCATTTTCAGCGCTGCGTTCGAGCGGCGTCGAGGGTGGGGCCAGCATTCAGCAATCCGGCTGTGACAACCTGATCGCAGCCGCACGCTGGAAGCCATACTTTATGGCCTCCACATCGGTACGCTGCAGAGCTCTTCTTATTTCCAGAGCCTTAGTGGCAAGCTTACCTTGCTCGCACTCTCGCCGCCTCTGTAAATGTCGAAGCGCTCAGCGGGCGCCTCCGAAAACAGTGGCGTTGAAAGCCGCCTCAACGTGCCCGCATCCGAGCCAGCTATCGCAAGCCGAAGGGCATGGCCTTTTTTGATCAGCGCCGCGACCGAGAACATCTTGAAAGCAAGCGAGAACTTTTCCCCGGGCACGACCGGAAGGGCGTCACTACGGCTGAAAGAATGCGGCGCAGGGCCGGGGTCGTAGGGAAGCGTTTTCGGATCGGCGATCTTGCGGTTAATCGCCCTTATCAGCCCCTCGGTCACGTAGGTAACCGTGCCGTCCGGCGCGACATCATCCAAATAAGCGAACACCGAAGGGTCATCGGTCAGCGCGCTCATCTCCAGCGAAACGACGGGCCAGCCGGCCAGTTCCATATCTTCGGCAAAGGCGGGTGTTAGATAGACACGCAGCTTCGAGCCCTGTTCCTTGCGGTTGCGATAGCTCGGGCGGGGCCCCTGATTCCAGCGACTGCTTTCGCCCGATTTAGCCGTGAAGTCTACGTCGTAGGAGTCCATCCCCGGAGCCGGTGGGTCGCGCTGGAGAGCTCCGCCCTCAGACAGGTAATACTCCGCATCGATGATACCTTCCGGCGGCCATGCTATGCTTTCACGAAACTGCCCTGTTCCCAGCACGTAGTATTTAATTATTCGGGCAGGTGGTTTCTCGGCGACGACATCCGCGGCCCAAGCCAGCCTCATATCGAATTGCTCGGGCTGGGAGGGAAAAGGCTCAGTGCGATCAGCGAAGAACGGATCAGCATTGACGCCGCTGCCATGGTCGGTCGCCGTTATAACCGTGACATTGAGCACGTCTGGCGCGTTCAAGTAGCGGTTAATCGCTTCGTCGCCGGTATTGGCGTCCATCCAGGAGCCCCAATACTGCACGGGCTTATTCTCTCGCCGCATGGCTTCGATATGCGCGCCGGTAACGCTGGAAAAGAAACTATGGCTATTGGTGCCCACGTCGTCACGGAATGAGACATTTCCATAGTATTCACTGGTCCAGTGGGGCCGGTCCGCCTGCCTCGTCCGGAGTGCCTCGTGAACGAGTTTGTAGTCGGGGTCCTCGTCGACATTCTGAATCATAGGATAGAGATAAGAGATGTCGCTGGCTCTCTGGCTGCCATCAAGGGTGAGGCCCTTGACTAGCGCCTGGGAGCGACCAAGGTCCATGTCGAAAACTTCCGCGGCCCATTCCTTGAAAAGGAGGTCGTTCGGAATGCCGCCAGGCCAGAGACCTTCCCACCAGTCGAAATCCACCTCACGCGGGATCGCGCCGACCAACCCAGGAGCGGAACGTGTGGTCGCCATGTCGGCTGTACTGCCGGAATAGGAGCTTCCGGTGGCGATGACCTTGCCGTTCGACCAGGGCAGGCCTGCGAGGTGCGCGATGATCTCGTCCATATCCGCTTGCTCGTCTTGACCCAACTCGCACTCGCGTGAACCGAAAGAAGATGTAGTACCACGCACGTCAACAATGGCCGCCACATATCCCGCGTTTACCCAGGGGTCTAAGGTGCGTGGATTGTTGTCGCCCTTATATCGTGCGCCGGCGCGACCATAGCGAGTCTGAACCAAGAGAATTGGTGTCGGTTTTTGCGGAGGTTTTCCACCCGGAAAGTACAGACTTATGGCTATGCGTACACCGTCGCGCATCCGCAGATAGTAGGATTGATCGCTACGCTCAGGCTGAGCGGTACCGTCCGCTGCTGTAGCAATAGTCCCCCGTTCGAGGTAGCAAACCGCGACAGCTGCTGCACTCGCGAGCAATGTACGTCGGCGGAAGGTCCATTGTGTCATCGTGACTCCCCTTCGTATGAGCCTCGGTTGATGCTAACTGCAGAGCCGTTAGCGCGATGATGCATCGATCCGTAATGCCGACCGAGCGGAGAGGCGCAGGATGCGTCCGCGGCACGGATCAACACGTTTCTCTTTGAAATGCGAGATGGTCGCGCGACCTATTCGGCCACTACTCGTTCGGCACTTTGACAATCCCGCCCTTCAGCTGAGGATCGTTGGGGTCATGACCGACCGCAATGTATAGGTTCTTCTCGCCAGCATCGAAGGCAACATTCGTCGTCCCATCTCCAGCGGCGACGTCGAACACGTGGAGCAACTTGCCTTCAGGAGAGATCTTCAGGATCTTTCCGCCCGAGAACTGAGCGACATACATATCGCCCTTGTCGTCGATCTTCATACTGTCGGGGCCGATCCACCACGTTTCAGCCTTGTTTTTGACTAGAAGATTGAGCAGCGCGAAATTACTTCTATGGGTCAACGTTCCATCCGGTTCAACATTGAACTTCTTGATGTCGTTGCCGATCGTTTCACTCACGTACAGCGTCTTTTGGTCAGGCGAAAGGCCAATCCCGTTCGCATAGTCCAAGTCTCTTGCAACTGTCCGCCAGTCGTCGCTGCCAGGAGCACTGTAGATGATCCGACCCGCCACTTCATGAGGCGGCGTCTCAGCCGGCCCGCATATGGTAGCGAAGATGCCACCATTCTTGGCAACGACGATATCGTTGACACCCCCTTCGAACTCTTTGCCTTGCCAGTGGTGCAGAACCTTTCCTTCGAGGTCGACTTCAATGATGCCCGGGTATTGCAACGATGAGCAGGCGACGAGCAGGGACCCGTGTGAGGTTGCTGCCAGCCCATTGTGCGCACAATCCTTATCGGCATTGAGGACACTGAGATTTTTGCCGTCCCACTTGTAAAGTTTGCTGTCCACGGCGCCGACAAAATAGAGCGTGCCGTCGATCCAGAGAGGACCCTCAGGATTTTGTATGCCGTCTACGACAACCGTCTCGTCGGCATAGCCCAACACCGGAGTTGAAACTGTACTCATCGCGGCCGCGCAGACAGCCACAAAAAGTTTTAGTCCATTGTTCGTCATCGGGCCACTCCCCTGTTGAGATAAGCCTCTGCAAAGGTGGACGTTAAGCGCGTCCGTTATTTCGTTCTGGTTGTTTCATATATTGAACAAGCTGCAACAGCAAGACATTTTTGGAGCCGGGCGGGATTCGACACTCTTATATGAGGATGCTAAGAGGTCACGGACGATCCGCGGGGCCGGGATGGCAGATAATAGGGATAGGGAAAGTTCGATGAGTGCGCCGCCAGCGGTCGGCGCGACTATTCAGGCGCTTCGGAATCGGAAAGAGCTCTCGATGGACGCGCTATCGAAGCTCTCGGGCGTGTCAAAATCGATGCTTTCCCAGATTGAGCGGAATTTGACCAACCCCACGGTCGCCGTTCTCTGGAAGCTTGCGAACGCTCTCAACATCAGCGTTGCCGAGTTATTGACACTGGAGGGACCTGGCAATTCGTCTCCAGCATTCGATCTTTTGCCATCTCATTCCACTCCGGTGATCAAGAGCTCCGACGGTAGCTGCGAACTCCGGATACTCGGTCCTGTGCCTCTGGCTGGAAAGTTCGAGTGGTACGAGCTCATCTTTCAACCAGGCGGTGCAGTTCATTCCGAAGCTCACGACAAAGGCTCGAAAGAACATCTTACGGTCCTCTCCGGCCAACTAGTTGTAACCGCCGGTTCGGTCGAAAAGCGGCTAAAGCACGGTGATACGGCCCGATATTCGGTCGACGTTAGGCATTCGATCATGAACCCCGGGAAAGGCACCGCCACTGCCATAATGATTATTGAGTATTCCCGGGAGATTTGATTGCAAACGGGGTCGCGGTCGCTGGTTGCGAGCCTGTTGATTGCGACCGATGAGCCAAAAGCAATCCGATCGGGATCGCAGTGTGTCCCCTGCGCCTCCAAGACCTTGCGGCGAGAGATATTCTCCGAGGCGATCGACTCGACGACGTCGCGCTACAGCCGAAACTCGTTGGCGACGCCAATCTCCGGATCGGCCTCGGCGAGCGGCGCGGTGAATTAGCCTTGATGCCGGACACTCATTGGGCGGCAACCGCCGGCGCGGTGAGGAGGCAGTCATCGGCGAGGGACGTTACAGGGGTCAAGTCGCGGTGATGCTTGTAGTCCGGGCGCTCCGCCTTCGTGGCGGCGTTGGTGATCGGGTTGAGGATCACCGAGAGGATGCGGCGATCCCACGGCGAGAGATTCGGTGGCGAGCCATGGATAAGGATGTCGCCGAAGATGAGGGCAGTGCCGGCGGGGCCTGTTGCGGAGACGAGGCCGCGTTCGCCCGCGAGCCGCTCCACCGCCTCGCGGTCGACGACCCAGAGCGGATAGCTCGTCGTCGTCGTGTCGAGCCGCGTCGGCGCCGGCCCGTGCTTGTGCGAGCCAGGGATGAAGTAGAGCGGCCCGTTGAACTCGCTGACCTCGTCGAGGAAGACGTGGAGGTTCAGGGCGAGCGGCTCCGGCACCCCGTCCTCGCGTTGGTGGGTGGCGAAATCGTAGTGCCACTGCCAGATCTCTCCCTCGAACGCCGCCTTGGTGTTAATCTTCACTTGTTGAACGTAGAGTCGATCGTCGCCGAGAAGCTGCGTCGCGGGCTCGACGAAGCGTGGATGGCGGGTGACCCGGGCGAAAGTCTCGTGGCGCAGATGGAGTCCCATGGCTGTGCGCACTTCCCCGCTTAGCTTCTCGCGGACGTTCGCAGGGTCATCCTCGGCGAAGACGACGGCCGCCGCCTCCCGCATGACTGCAACTTCCGCTGGCGAGAAGAGGCTCGGCAGGATGAGGAACCCGTCCTCCTGGAAGCACTGGATTTGCGACGGCGTCAGCTGCATGGCGGTATATTCCCTGTGCGATTTCGCGCAACTTTGGGCCGGTCGGCAGCTTGTCAGCAAACCAGTAATTTCCTAGCATGACTCAAATGATTTGAGCCATGGCCCGTAACCTTCCTCCGCTCAATGCTCTCCGCGCCTTCGAGGCCGCCGCACGCAGCGGCAGCTTTCTCCTCGCGGCACGCGAACTCGGCCTTACGCCCGGCGCGGTCAGCTATCAGATTAAGGCTCTCGAGTTGCGGCTCGGGGTAACACTATTTCGGCGACTTTCCCGAGGCGTCGAACTGACTGAGCCTGGCAGCGCTTATCAACTTCGTGTCGGTGAGGCTCTGGATCGGCTTGGCGCCGCGACCGACGCAATCATCGGCCGGCAGCGCAGCCGAGTTATTCGCGTCACTGCGCTCCCTGCCCTCGCCGAGAAATGGTTGGTATCGCGATTGCCGCGCTTTCGGGATCGTCACCCCGAGATTGAACTGCAGCTTTCAACAGAGGCTGAGATTGCCGATTTCGTTAGCGACGATTTCGATATTGGCCTGCGGTACACAGACGGCCAACATCCAGCACTACAAGTTACCCTAATCATGCAAGAGGAAATCTTCCCGGTGTGCAGCCCGGCCCTCCTGTCAGGCTCGGTGCCCCTCCGAACGCCTCAGGACCTTGCCCGTCATCCGCTCATTTACGATCGCCAATGGCGCAACGATTGGGCGCTTTGGCTTGAGGCAGCAGGGCTCAATCGCCTCGATGCGATACAGGGGCCGACGTTCACGCTCTACAGCCTGGCCCTGGATAGTGCCATCAATGGACTCGGTGTCGCTATTGGACACAGCAGGCTCGTCGCCGGGGACCTTGCAGCCGGCCGACTTGTCGCACCTTTCGCGTTGCGGATCCCAGCGCCTCTGTCGCACTACTACGTTTGTCCGCCATGGGCGGCAGAGCGTGAAGCGGTCGGCGCATTCCGGGATTGGATCGTTCGAGAAGCCAAAGACGTGTAAACCTCCGCGAAACTAAGCTCGCTGCATCGCATGGTGGAATGTTGCCTATTCGCGGAGACGATATCGGCTTCCGACTTCGTCCAACCGTTTGCATACTTGGCGGTTTGATCCTCGTCGCCCTGCGTTTATAGTCTGCAAAATCCTGTCGCGCCCCTGTCGTCGAGAGCAGGTAGCGCGCGTCCCCAGCGGGTTCGAGCGGAGTGGGCGCGGCCTTTACGTGCTGCAGGTCGGGCTCGGACAGGTGGCCGGCTTTAGTCCCGCGCCGGCACAGATTTGCACCCGACGAAAGACCTTGATGGAGAGCGTTCCATCGTTGTACGGTTCATTATATCGAACTATTAATCTGTTATATTGTGTTGTGGGGAAGCGCTTTCGATGGAAAGAACTGAAAATTGCGCAACGCAGAATTCATCACTGGAAAATGACCATGAAGACGAGCGCCGCAGCGCCCGGATTGATCTTGCGGCCGCGCATCGAATAGCTGTGATGAACGATTTTCACGAGGGAATTGACAATCATTTCACTCTCGTGGTGCCCGGCAGTCCCGATAGTTTCTATGTCAATGCGTTCGGACACCATTGGTCAGAGGTGACGGCAAGCAGCCTACTCGAGGTGTCATATAACGGTCGCATTGTAAGCGGGGAGGGTATTGCGGATATTTCCGCCGTTTCTATCCATGCGCCACTCCACCGCGATCGCCCTGATGCAAAGTGCGTCCTGCATACGCACATGCCTTATACAACCGCGATTACACAGCTTGCCGATATGACGATTGAGATGACCGGCCAAGCCGCGCTGATGTTCTACGGCAAGATAGCATATGACTACGAATACAACGGTTTGGCTGAAGGTCCCGAAGAAGGTGAGCGCATGGCAGCGATTATGGGCAATAAGCCTATCTTGATGCTGGGCAATCATGGCGTCGTTGTTACAGGCCGCTCAGTCGCACATGCTTTTCATCGGCTGTACTTCGTCGAACGGGTAGCGCGTACGCAGTTGTATTCCATGTGGACCGGTCAGCCCCGCAAGCAGGTGCCTCACGAAATATTAGAAAAGGTCCGGATTCAGTTTTCGAAGCCAGGTGCAAATCTTCAGAAAAGCGAAGCGGAGTATCATTTTACAGCGCTCAAACGCCTGCTTGATAAGCAAGGAACAAACTACCGTGATTAAGTTATCCGCTCTGGTGAAAAGCACCAGTTTCCTTCTTGGCGACTGCACGACATTCCGGTAACCCCGAACCGCTTCAGGAGCCACCGGCTCCTACTCACAAAGGCTTTTGCACGGGCGATCGGTACTTCACCAGGCGAACGAGATTGCGTGGAAAGCCGCCGCCAATGTCGCAATGCCGGAGCTCGGCGAGCCCCTCTCGTCGGCGTCATCAGGCGGATCGCCATCAAGAGAGCCGGGTGGCTCGCGTGGTCAGCTTGTCGGCTGCTGTCGGCTAATCGTAGCGAAGCGCGATTGGCGTCGTCAGACTTTACGACGTTGCAGATGGTTATCGAATGAAGTGCAATGTCTGAAAGTTCTGCCGATAGACGCTGACCTCGCGGCCGATCGCTTCCGGCGACCGTTTCTGTGTCAGAACTTGTGCGATATAACTTGCCAACTGTCGCATATCGGAAGGCTTCATTCCCCAGCGCGCGAGTTCTGGTGTGCCAAGCCGCAGGCCATTGAGATCGCCAGGAATGGCCTCAAGCGGCAGTCCGATGCCGCAGGTTAGGATATTCGCACGACGAAGCAGTTTCGCGGCGGTTTGGCCGCCCCCGAATTCGCGAGCCTCGATAGCAAACTGGTGGGAGGTTGTAATGCCTCGGTCTCGGGCAAACACTGGCACGCCCTCCGTTACGAGTGCCTCGCCTAACGCCTTGGCCGTCGCCGCCATGGCCGCAGCATACTCTCTGCCGAACTCCTTCCAATCCAGCAACGTAAGCGCCAAGGCCGCACTCTTGCCTGCATCGAAATTTGCCGTCAGGCCAGGAAATGCGATTGCCTCGAGGCGCTCCGCCAATTCAGGTTCATTGGTAACGATGAGACCGGACGCTGGTCCGCCGAGGCTCTTATAGGTGCTCATGGTCATGACATGTGCTCCCTCTTCCAGAGGCTGTTGCCATGCCTTGCCAGCGATCATGCCGGACATATGGGCGGCATCGAAGAGCACCAGGGCGCCGACCGCGTCGGCAATTTTCCGGATCTCTCGGATGGGATGCGGAAATAGGTTGAGGCTCCCTCCAATCGTAATCAGCTTTGGTCGCAGGCGCCGAGCGCCTTCATGCAATTGTTCGACATCGACGGTATATTGCTTGGGATCAATCGGCGCCGGATGGGTGACGACACCATAGCAGCCAGCACTGCCGGCCCCATGGTGCGTAACATGCCCGCCGATAGTCGCCGGCGGCGCAATAATCGTATCACCGGGCCTGGCCGCCAACATGAATGCATAGAGGTTGGCAAGAGCCCCCGAAGGGACACGAATTTCAGCGTATTTCGCATCGAAGACTTCTGCCGCGAGTTCCGCAGCGATCACCTCGATCTTCTCGATCCCCTCGAGGCCCATCTCATATTTGTCGCCAGGGTAGCCAAGAGAAGGTCGAGATCCGGCGCCCGATGCAAGGAGAGCCTCGGCCTTGGGATTCATGATGTTAGTGGCAGGATTGAGGTTGAAACACTCGCGCTCATGGATGCCGCGGTTCTCGGCGACACTCCGGAGTAACATGGTCTCGATTTGGTCAGACGTTGACCTAGCCGCGGAAGAAGCGAGGTTGCTGATGTACTTCCGCGAATGCTCCGGCACCCAGGGACGGTCGGCCATGGATGCTGCGGCTTTAGTGCGGTCGATTGCGTCGCGGGCGCTAGACTGGCTAGATTTTGGCATCGGAGATCCCGTAACTAATGTTCCAACATGCGCGAAAGGAACGCTTTTTTGTCCGATCGTGCTTCGACGTGTCGAATAACTTCGCCGGACGCGCCACTTCAAGGAGCGGCGAGCGCAAGCGCAGTGAGCGTGCCAGCCATCACTCCATTTCTCGCTTTCACTCGAAACTCTCATGTCGTCGTCGGCAACAGTTGCGAGTGGCTCCAACCGCCCCGCAGGCAGACTAGGCAGGCTTGCTACTGCAGGTAAACTTAATTAAATTTGAGTAATACTTAATTGAAAGTGCACTACAAATGGACCTCGGCCGACTACGAACTCTCCGAGAATTGGCCGTTCGGAAGACCATGTATGAGGTATCCGCAGCCCTGCATATCTCACCCTCGGCGGTCTCCCAGCAATTGGCACTTCTGGAAGACGAGGCCGGAGTACAGCTGCTTGAACGCCGTGGGCGGCGAGTCCGCCTGACGCCGGCGGGCGAAAGGCTCGTGGTCCACGCTGAACGCGTGATTGCGGTGCTGGAGGAGGCGAAAACGGATCTCGCCGAGATTCGGCGAGTTGTGGCCGGCGAGCTGCGCGTTTCCGCTTTCCCTTCAGCAGCCGCTGTCTTCATTCCGAAGACGATCAACCGACTGGAGCGAAACCACCCTCACCTCACGTTGAGCTTCGAGGAGCGAGAGCCGACGGAAAGTTTGGCAGCATTACGTGCTTGGGAGACCGACGTTGCGCTCATCGACGACATCACCGTGCTAGATAGCGAACTCGAGCGCAACATCGAGACCATTCCGATATTCGAGGATGAGCTCTATGCGATGTTGCCAAACGGCCATCGCCTTGCTAAGCGCCCGAGCGTATCGATCTATGATCTGCGTGATGAAAAGTGGGCAATGGATACTGCGTCACTTGGTTACGGGCAGGTTATCGTCGATGCCTGCAAGGCGGCTGGGTTCGAACCGATAATAAATGGCCGATGCAAGGGATTTGAGATCGTCTCATCGTTGATTGAAGGCGGGTGTTCGGTATCCATCTTGCCCGGGCTACGGGTTTGGCACCTTAAGGGGAAGGTCTGCATTAAGAAGCTCGCACCAGCAATGCGCCGAAAGATCTCTCTCGCATTTCGCCGAAGGGAAAGCAGGCATCCAGCGATTGGCGCCTTTATCAAGAGTCTCCAACAAGTGGCGAATGAATATGCATCGTCGCAAAAATCCTAGGATGCAGTGGGGCGGAACTCTAGAGGCGGTTACGCTCTCGACAGCGGGCTCCGCGATCAGAAGCCTGTCCGTTGTTGGCAGGGTCCGCGCTGGACGTCGAAGTACGTGCGCGAGATCACCTGGAACCAACTTACAGGTCGAACTTCCGATGTGGACACGCTTGGACACGCAACTGCAGCTAACCCATTGAAATCCGCTTGAGCAAGAATCAACTAGACTCTACGATTTCCGCGGGCTTCGGGCCTTCTTCGCGCCGCTCATAACGGTGCCGCTTCAAGTGGACGACTGGTGGCATTGATTGACCGTGCGAGGGCCTCGCTAAGCGATCGAGGGCATCGAGACCGTTCACCGGAGTCCAGCGCCCAGTGATGTTGACATCGCCTCTATCGAGGTCACGCCTGCCGGGTGAGTGAGGCGTCAGAAAACGCGCCTGTTAGCTTTATCAACAGCGAACCAGCGCTATGGCCATGTCGCTACGGTACCGTTGCTTAGGAGGTGCATCTGGCGGGCTCTACGCTGGTGACGGGTCGAGACGAATCAATCGCTGCCCTTCATTCACCGCATCCATCAGTCCACCACCAAGCTTCAAATCAAGCATGAGCATCACGCCCGTGAGATCTGCGTAGCGAATAAACAGACCTCGACGTTGGTGTGATGCCAACTCGGCTGGTTTGCGGTAGAGCTCGACACCCCAGTTCTCCGAGAAGGCACTACTTGAGTTCGAATTTCTCGATAGCGGCGTGATCCTTACATATTGATAGCCTAGGATGTTTGCTAGCCGTCGATTCATTGCGTGACTCAGTATCTTGTCGCCTACCTCATCTGAAGGAAACGCCTTTCGATAGGCCTGCCGGTATCGAGTGTAAGCAACATCTACCCAAACTTGCCTGGGACTCCGAAATACTGATGCGCCTGGCAGTCTCCAAATCGGGTATCGGAGATCAGGGTTAGGCAGGTTTCTCGCCTCGACTAAGAATGCCCTACCTCTCGACCCTCCTGAGAGATCCTCTACGATGTTGCCGACGTAGTTCCGAATTGCACTTTCGTCGACTGCGGCAATCGGAACATGCAGGCATTCAGGCATGCCCCAGCTGCGCGTGGCTTGTTCCTTCGCCGACCGATCAATCAAGTTTGACATCGACGCACATTCGCAGCGGGAGTTCGTTGAGCCTGGCATCTCCAAACTCGATTAGCCGAAACCACGGCGAGGGGCTGCGGGTACCGGAGCTGGCGTTCATGAATTAGAGACGAAGAGAGCTTCACAGCGCTTGAGCCTGACGATGCAGCCCGTCGTGGTCAACGTCTTCGGTAAGACCTTGAAACCCCTTGGTTCGAGAGTCATCCAGGAAGGGGTTTTTTCAGTTGAACCAAAGGCTTATGTCTTACAATCCGAGTCCCTTCTGCTATGATGATTTTCTGGGTCGACCTCACGATCTAGCCCGTGACCTGGGAGAACGCGCCCACAGAAACTTATGGGATAGAGCATGCAAAAGACGGGTGCGACCAGCAGCATCGCCTCAAACGGACTTGCGAAGCGCGCGGTCATTTATGCTCGTGTGTCTTCGAAGGAGCAGGAGCGCGAAGGTTATTCGATCCCGGCCCAGCTCAAGCTCCTGAAAGACTATGCGGATGCCCAGAACGTCCGGGTCGTCGGAGAATACATCGACGTAGAGACCGCCAAGCAGACCGGCCGGACGAACTTCACCGAGATGGTGCGGTTCCTTCGCAAGCACCCAACCATCCGCACGCTCTTAGTCGAGAAGACCGACCGTCTCTATCGCAACCTCAAGGACTGGGTGACGATCGACGAGTTGGAGGTAGAGGTCCACTTTCCAAAGGAAGGTGTCGTCCTCTCGAACGACTCCCGGTCGTCGGAAAAGTTCATGCACGGCATCAAGGTGCTGATGGCGAAGAACTACATCGACAATCTGTCCGAGGAAGCTCGGAAAGGAATGCGAGAGAAAGCCGAGCAAGGCATCTGGCCAACTAAGGCGCCGCTTGGATATCGCAATGTGGTCGGACCTGACGGCAAGAACATCATCGCGGTCGACGCCGACTGCGCTCCCATCATCACGCGACTCTTCGAGTGGTATGCGACCGGCCAGTATTCGCTGAAGGACATAAGTAAGCGCATCCGCGCCGAGGGACTTACCTATCGCAGAAGCGGCGCTCCGGTGCCAACAAGCGGTATCCATCAAATTTTGCGCACTCGTCTCTACACTGGCACCTTCGAGTGGCACGGACAACTCTACAAGGGCAGCCATCAGCCGCTGATCTCTCACGACTTATGGCATGAGGTTCAAGATGTCCTTGACGGCCGCCGAGCCGCTCGAGGCGGGCTGGAGCGGAATTTCGCATTCTCCGGCCTCATCAAATGCGCTCATTGTGGTTGCGCGTTAGTCGCCGAGATAAAGAAGGGAAAATACGTCTACTACCACTGCACCGGCTTCAGAGGGAAATGCGGTGAGCCCTATGTCCGTGAGGAAACTCTGGAAGAGCAGTTTGCTCAACACCTAGCTAGTCTACGGATCGATCAAGAGGTCCATGAATGGATAGTGCATGCGCTCCGCGAGAGTTGCTCTGACGAGAAACGAGAGCATAGCGATGCGATTTCCAGACTCCAGGCCGAATGGGATCGGCTCCAGAAACGCATAGATGCGATGTATGTCGATAAGCTGGACGGGCGGATCGAGGAAGATTTCTATAAGCGAATGCGATCCCAATGGCGCGATGAGCAGGAGCGCTGCGAGCGGGACATCGAACGCCATCGCGGTGCTGACGACTCCTACATGGACCAGGGCATCCAGATCCTCAGCCTGGGGCAGAATGCGTCGCGACTGTTCATGGCACAGCCGCCCAAGGAGAAGCGGAGTCTGCTGAATTTCCTGCTCTCGAACTCAACCTGGGCACAGGGCAAACTCGCCGTAGAGTTCAAGGAACCCTTTGATCTCCTGATGCAAACTGCCGGGGCCGCCGCACGGGCAGAAGCAGCTGGCGAAGGGGGATCGGCGAGAAATGAAGTTTGGCTGGGGGACCTGGATTCGAACCAGGGTTGACGGAGTCAGAGTCCGTAGTCCTACCGCTAGACGATCCCCCAGCAGGGGCCTTGGCCCGGCACTCTATATAAGGTCGCCGGGTCCGGCGGAAGCGGGCGGAATTTATCGCCTCGACTCTTGAGTTTCAACCCGCCTTTCGCACCACGTGTGCAGAGCGTCCTTGGACGCCGAAAACCTGGGATTTTCGTGCTTTTCCAACCGATTCGGCCGACCCGCGGCTGAAAGAGCGTCCCAAATCCTTCATTTTGCCCCGGCTTGCGTGTAGGATCGGCGGTGGAACGGTCCAGGTTTCAGCGGCCGGCGCTCCGGGAGGGTCCCGGGAGCGCGGCGGCAGCGGCCCTCGGACCATAGGAGTCGACCACGGTGTTTACGGGCCTTTCCGGTCCGGCGGAGGCTGCGCAGCCGGTGTTTGCGCGCGCCGCCCGGCCCGGCGAAATCATGGCCGCGCTCGATCTCGGCACCAACAATTGCCGGCTGCTCGTGGCCCGGCATGCGGGATCCGGATTCCATGTGATCGACGCCTTCTCCCGCATCGTCCGCCTGGGCGAGGGCGTCTCGCAGACCGGCCGGCTCTCCGAAGCCGCCATCAACCGCACCCTCGAGGCGCTGAAGATCTGCGCCGGCAAGATGGCGCGCCGCGGCGTGACGCTCTCCCGCGCGGTCGCGACCGAGGCCTGCCGCCGCGCCGAGAACTGCACCGACTTCGTCGGGCGCACTTTGAGCGAGACCGGCGTCCGCCTCGACATCATCACCACCGGCGAAGAGGCGCAGCTCGCCTTCAAGGGCTGCCTGCCCTTGCTCGACAAGCATCGCCCCTACGCGATCGTCTTCGACATCGGCGGCGGTTCGACCGAGTTGGGCTGGTTGCGCTTCCGCCCCAACCAGCCGCCGGAGATGGTGGCCTGGCATTCGGTGCCGCTGGGCGTCGTCTCCCTCACCGAGAAGTTCGGCGCCGAACCGCAAGCCGGCGAGGATGCCGAAGCCTTCTATCAACGCATGGTCGATCTCGTCGCCGCGCATCTCGATCCGCTGCACCGCGCGATCAGCGCCGGCCGCGCCATCGGCGCCGGCGAGGTGCAGATGCTCGGCACTTCCGGCACGGTGACGACGCTCGCCGGCATCCGCCTGGGCCTGCCGCGCTATGATCGCGGCCAGGTTGACGGCTCCTATCTCGATTTCGCCGATGTCGAGCGGATCAGCGGCGAGATCGCCCGTCGCGACGTCGCCGGGCGCGCGCAGATCCCCTGCATCGGGCTGGAGCGCGCCGACCTCGTGCTCTCCGGCTGCGCCATTCTGTCGGCGATCTGCAAGCTCTGGCCGGTGGGCCGCCTGCGCGTCGCCGACCGCGGCGTGCGCGAAGGGATCCTGATGAGCCTGATGAGCGGCCCGGCGCGCAACGCCGCGCTCGAAGCGCCGATCCCGGTCACCAACGGCCAAGTCCTCTCGGCTTAGAGCATGGCGCGCAAATCCGGCGGTGGCCCGCGTCAACCGGACATGACGAAGGGCGGTAGAAGCTCCAACCCATCCGGCCGCGGCCTCACCGAGCGGGTGAAGACCGCGAACAAGCGCAGCGTCTCCTCGACGCGCTGGCTGCATCGCCAGCTCAATGATCCCTATGTCGCCGAGGCGAAGAAGCAGGGCTTCCGTTCCCGCGCCGCTTTCAAGTTGCTGCAACTCGACGAGCGCTTCCATTTCCTGAAACCCGGCGCGCGGGTGGTCGACCTCGGTGCCGCGCCCGGCGGCTGGACCCAGGTCGCCGGCGAGAAGGTGCTGATGAGCGCCAAGGGACAACCGAAGGGCAAGGTCATCGGCATCGATATCCTGGAGATGGAGCCGGTGCCGGGTGCGCAGATTCTGCATCTCGACTTCATGAGCGACGAAGCGCCGGACAAGCTCAAAGCCCTCCTGGCCCAGGGGACCGATGGGGGCGAGGCGGATGTCGTCCTCTCCGACATGGCGGCTTCCGCGACCGGGCATCAGCAGACCGACCATCTGAAGATCATGGCGCTGGCCGAGACCGCTTATGCCTTCGCTGCAGAAGTGCTGGCCCCCGGCGGCACCTTCATCGCCAAGGTGCTGCAAGGCGGCGCGACCGGCGACCTCTTCAAGGCGCTGAAGCGCGACTTCGAGGAGGTCCGCCACGTGAAGCCGCCCGCCAGCCGCAAGGATTCGGCGGAGATCTATGTGGTCGCGTTGAGCTATCGCGGGCGGTCCTGAAACCACTCCCGAGGAAGACCTGAAATGAACTGGAAGCGCGCGACCGCTATCGCCGTCGTATTGACCATCAGCGCGGCGGCGGCCGGCTCGGTCCTTGCCTCCGCACACAACGAGCGCGAAGCCGTCATGAAGCACATCAAGCGCGCCTGGCGGCCGCTGTTGGCGATGAACAAGTCGGGCAGCTTCGATCCCGCCGAGGCGGCCCAGCGCGGTCAGGAGATCGCCGACCAGTTGCAGCGTTTCAAGGACCTGTTTCCCGCCGGTTCGGAGCATGAAGACGACCAGGCCAAGGCCACGATCTGGACCGACCGCGCCGGATTCGAGGCCGCGCGCGGCGAAGCGGTTACGGCTGCGCTGGCGATCGCTCAGTCCGGCGATGCCGCATCCTTCCAGGCCGCCTACAAATCGCTCAGCGCGACCTGCACGGCCTGCCACGACAAGTATGGCGACCTGAAATAGGGGAGCAGGGCGAGAACCGGCCCCGACTCCCAGATATAGCGAAGTCAAATCCCGGACACCATAGCCATGGGGGCATGCCTGCCCTGCGGCCGGAATCCGGCGGATTCCCGCCCTTTTCCTGGACGGGGCAAAACCCCTGTGTATGATGCCGCGCCAACCCGATTCCGGGCAGGAAACTTTTGAAGGACGGACCGGCTCCACCGACGGTCTCTCCAGCGGGGTTTGGCGATGGAAATCCGTGACGCTTTCACCTTTGACGACGTGCTCCTGGAGCCGGCGCGGAGCTCCGTGCTGCCCGCGACGGCCGTTACGGCGACCATGCTCACCAAGCGCATCCAGCTTTCGATCCCCCTCCTCTCCTCCGCCATGGACACGGTGACGGAAGCGAAGATGGCGATCTGCATGGCGCAGAACGGCGGCATGGGCGTCATCCACAAGAATCTCGACATCCAGCGCCAGGCCGAAGAGGTCCGCAAGGTGAAGCGGTTCGAGAGCGGCATGGTGGTGAACCCGCTCACCATCCATCCGGAAGCAACCCTCGCCGAAGCCCGCGCCCTGATGGAGGCGCACGAAATTTCCGGCTTCCCGGTGGTCGAGAAGAAGTCCGGCAAGCTGGTCGGCATCCTCACCAACCGAGATGTCCGCTTCGCCACCGATCTCAACGAGACGGTCGGCAACCTGATGACCAAGGATCGGCTGGTCACCGTGCAGCCCGGCGTCGGCCATGACCAGGCGCGCAAGCTGCTGCACCAGCATCGCCTGGAGAAGCTGCTGGTGGTCGATAACGACTACCGCTGCATCGGGCTCATCACGGTCAAGGACATGGAGAAGGCCCAGGCCTACCCGCATGCCTCCAAGGACGAGCGCGGCCGCTTGCGCGTCGCGGCCGCCGTAGGCGTGGGCGAAGACGGTCTGCGCCGCGCCGAGGCTTTGCTCGAAGCCGGTGTCGATGTGCTGGTGATCGACACCGCCCATGGCCATTCCGAAGGCGTGCTCTCCGCGGTCGGCGCCGCGAAGCGGCTCTCCAACGATTGCCAGGTCGTCGCGGGCAATGTCGCGACCGCGGACGGCGCGCAGGCGCTGATCGATCAGGGTGCGGATGCGATCAAGGTCGGCATCGGCCCGGGCTCGATCTGCACCACCCGGATCGTCGCCGGCGTCGGCGTGCCGCAGCTGACCGCGATCACCGACGCGGCGGAACGCGCGCACAAGTCGGGCGTGCCGGTGATCGCCGATGGCGGCATCAAGTATTCCGGCGATCTCGCCAAGGCGATCGCGGCCGGCGCCGATTGCGCGATGGTGGGCTCGCTCCTGGCCGGCACCGACGAGAGCCCGGGCGAGGTATTCCTCTATAACGGCCGCTCCTACAAATCCTATCGCGGCATGGGTTCCTTGGGCGCCATGGCGCGCGGCTCCGCGGATCGCTACTTCCAGCAGGAAGTGGCGGACAAGCTGAAACTCGTCCCGGAAGGCATCGAAGGCCGCGTCCCCTACAAGGGCCCGGCCGGCACGGTGATCCACCAGCTGGTCGGCGGCTTGAAGGCGGCGATGGGCTATACCGGCAACGGCACGATCTCGGAGATGCAGAAGAACTGCCGCTTCCTGAAGATCACCAATGCGGGCCTCGCCGAGAGCCACGTCCACGACGTGCAGATCACCCGCGAAGCGCCCAATTACCGGCAGAATATGTAAGTGACACCAGGCGCACGACTTCAGGCCGCGATCGAGCTGCTCAAAGCGATTCACGAAGGCACCGCGCCGGCCGATCGCGCCACCGCCGCCTATTTCCGCACCCGGCGCTATATCGGCGGCGCGGATCGGCGGGCGGTGCTCGACCATGTCTATGCAATCTTGCGCCGGCGCGCCGCCTTGGGCTGGAAGCTGGATCGTGCCAGGGGCGACGTGAAGCTGCCGGAGATCGAGCGCGCGCGGATGATCGCGCGCATGGCGGTGATGGAAGGCTGGTCGGCGGACAAGATCGCCGGTGCTTTCGACGGCGGCCAGTATCGCCCATCGACGCTCGACCAGACCGAGAAGCGGATCGCCAAAGCGCTGGAAGGCCAGACCCTGGAAGATCCCAAGGCGCCGCTCTGGGTACGCTACGAGTTTCCGGAATGGGTGACCGAGCGCCTGCAACGTGCCTTCGGCAAGACTCTCGAAACCGAGATGCGCGCGGCGCTCACCGAAGCCACCACGGATATCCGGGTCAACACCTTGAAGGGCACCCGGGCGCAGGCGATCCGTGCCTTGCGCGAGGCCGATATCGAGGCCAAGCCGACGCCGCTCTCGCCCTGGGGCTTGCGGGTCGAGGGCCGCGCGCCGCTGGCGACCCTCAATGTGTTCAAGGACGGTCTGATCGAGATCCAGGACGAGGGCTCGCAGCTGGTCGCCCTCATGGTCGATCCGAAGCCCGGCGAGCGCATCGTCGATTTCTGCGCCGGCGCCGGCGGCAAGACCCTGGCGCTTGCGGCGATGATGGAGAACAAAGGCAAGCTGGTCGCGATGGATGTGCTGAAAGGTCGGATCGAGCGGTCCGCCACGCGCATCCGCCGCGCCGGCATCAACAATGTCGAGCGCCGCGATCTCTCCTCGGAGCGCGATCCCTGGGTGAAGCGGCATGCCGGCGGCTATGACCGCGTGCTGATCGACGCGCCCTGCTCGGGTGCCGGCACCTGGCGCCGCAATCCCGATGCCAAATGGCGGTTGAAGCCCAGCGATCTCGAGGAGCTGGTCGACCTGCAGCGCCGCATTCTGGAAAGCGCATCGCGCTTGGTGAAGCCGGGCGGGCGTCTCGTCTACGCAACCTGCTCTCTGTTCAAGGAAGAGAATGCCGATCAGGTCGCGGCCTTCCTTGAAGCCAACAAGGACTTCGCGCTGGTCCCCGCACCGAAGGTCTGGGCGGATGCGACCGAACGGCTGGGGCTGGAAACACCTTATCCGGGGGATGGCGACACCTTGGTTCTGACTCCGGGCAAGCACAGCACCGACGGATTCTTCGTCGCGGTCATGGAAAAGAAGGCGGCCGTGGAGCCGAGCGCGTGAGCGGCTACCTGATCCGCCCCGCCGTGCTCGACGACGCCTTGGAGATTGCCGAGATCCATTATCTCGGTTGGAAGCACGCCTATAGCGCCGTGGTCGACGCTAAGCAGATCGAGGAAAAGCAGCCGGAGAAGCGGCTCGACACCTGGAAGCACAAGATGCTGGACGGGCAGAACCTGGTGCTGGTCGGCCAGCAGGAGCCCGACGGGCCGATCCTCGGCTTCATCTATGGCGGGCCGGTGCTCGATCATGACGTCACCCGCGAGATGCCGGGCGCGCCGAAGCTCAAGGACTTCGACTGCGAGATCAACATCGTCCATTGCCGCCACGCCATGCAGGGCAAGGGCTTGGGGCGCGCGCTGATGGCCGCGATCGCGCATCACTGGCAGGTCGGCGGGAAGAAGGCGCTGATGCTCTGGGCCTTCCGCGACAACGACTATCGCCGGCTCTATGAGAAGCTCGGCGGCACGGTCTTTGCCGAGGGCGTCGATGAAGGCGCGCCGGACGTGGCCTATGGCTGGCATGATCTCGGCAAACTCATTTCTGCTTGCAAGACATCGGAGAGATCTCTTTGACCGATCGCATTCTCATTCTCGATTTCGGGTCGCAGGTGACGCAGCTGATTGCGCGGCGGGTGCGCGAGGCTGGGGTTTATTGCGAGATCATGCCGTTCAACACCGACGCGCAGAAGATCAAGGCGTTCGATCCGAAGGGGATCATTCTTTCCGGTAGCCCACATTCCGTCACCACCGAGGACGGACCGCGGGCGCCCGATGAGGTCTGGCAATCGCGGCTGCCGGTGTTCGGCATCTGCTATGGCGAGCAGACCATGTGTGCGCAATTGGGCGGGGAGGTCGAAGGTTCGGATCACCGCGAGTTCGGCCGCGCCACTCTGCAGATCAAGGAGCCTTCGGCGATCTTCGACGGCGTCTGGCTGCCGGGCGACACCGACCAGGTCTGGATGAGCCATGGCGATCGCGTCGTCCGCCTGCCCGAGGGCTTCAAGGTGGTCGCGGTCAGCGAGAACGCGCCCTATGCCGCGATCGCCAACGAGGCGCGGAAGTACTACGCCGTGCAGTTCCATCCCGAGGTTGTGCACACGCCGCGCGGCGCCGCGCTGATCCAGAACTTCGTGCACAAGATCTGCGGCTGCAAGTCCGACTGGACCATGGCCGCCTATAAGGACGCGATGATCGCCAAGATCCGCGCCCAGGTGGGCAGCGCCAAGGTGATCTGCGGGCTTTCCGGCGGCGTCGATTCCTCGGTCGCGGCGGTGCTGATCCACGAGGCGATCGGCGACCAGCTCACTTGCATCTTCGTCGATCACGGTCTCCTTCGGGGCGGCGAGGCGGAGCAGGTCGTCGCCCTGTTCCGCGACAGTTACAACATCCCACTGGTGCATCGCGATGCCAGCGATCTCTTCCTCGGCGAGCTCGCCGGCGTCACCGATCCGGAACAGAAGCGCAAGACCATCGGCAGGCTCTTCATCGACGTGTTCGACGAGGAGGCGCATAAGATCGGCGGCGCCGATTTCCTGGCGCAAGGCACGCTCTATCCGGACGTGATCGAGAGCGTCTCCTTCACCGGCGGTCCCAGCGTGACCATCAAGAGCCATCACAATGTCGGCGGCCTGCCCGCCCGCATGAAGATGAAGCTGGTCGAACCCTTGCGCGAGCTCTTCAAGGACGAAGTGCGCGCGCTCGGCCGCGAGCTCGGCCTGCCGGAGAAGATGATCCGCCGGCATCCGTTCCCCGGCCCGGGTCTCGCCATCCGCATTCCCGGAGACATCACCCGCGAGAAGCTCGACATCCTGCGCAAGGCCGATGCGATCTATCTCGAGGAGATCGACAAGGCCGGACTCTACGATCAGATCTGGCAGGCCTTCGCGGTGCTCCTTCCCGTGAAGACGGTCGGCGTGATGGGCGACGGCCGCACCTATGATCATGTCTGCGCGCTGCGCGCCGTCACTTCGACGGATGGGATGACGGCGGACTTCTATCCCTTCGACCCGGCGCTGCTCGGCCGCATGGCGACCCGCATCGTCAACGAGGTCAAAGGCATCAACCGCGTCTGCTACGACTACACCTCGAAGCCGCCCGGAACGATCGAGTGGGAGTGAAGCGAAGGGGCCGGATCTACGTTGACGGCCCCAATCGCTTTTTCAGCGCCCAAAAACCGCCTAAGCCTCTGGCGGCAGCGGGCAAAAGCTTTTAGCACCGGTCCGAAATGGCCCCCGTTCTGTAAACGCCGGGTCAACGTTGGCGTTTGCGGTAAAGGCCCCGTCAAAGTCCCCGCGTGCTGTAAAGGTCCGGTCTGCGTTGGCTAATCCTGTATGTGTCCGGTCTGCGTTGGCTAATCCTGTATGTGTCCGGTCTGCGTGACCTGCAAAATTCAGCGTTTGGACCGCTGAGCCATGCATTCGGCGCAGTGAATCCGTTCCGGTCTGGGTCCCGTCTGGGTTGCGTAAAGGCCGGGTCAAAATCGGGCGCGCTCTCCCTTCAACCATCGGCACATTGTACCAGTTTTGTTCTCGCGTAACAATGCGCCTGCGGTGCAGCGTGCCAGGGGTGCGTCTCCGTGGGTTGCCTTTGCACCCGTTGACTCTTATCTCTCGGCGCCATGGAAACCCAGGTCGAAGCCCAACGGACATTGATGCCGCGCGTGCTGGCGAATTCAGGCAAGGCGGCGGCGCCGTTCCTGCCGATGTCGCGCGCGGAGATGGACGCGCTCGGCTGGGATGAATGCGACATCGTGCTGGTGACGGGCGACGCCTATGTCGATCACCCGAGCTTCGGCATGGCGATCATCGGCCGGCTCCTGGAGGCGCAGGGCTTCAAGGTCGGCATCATCGCGCAGCCGGACTGGCACTCTGCCGACGCTTTCAAGGCGCTGGGCAAGCCGCGGCTCTTCTTCGGCGTCACCGGCGGCAACATGGATTCGATGGTCAACCGCTACACCGCGGACCGTCGCATTCGCAGTGACGATGCCTATACGCCGGGCGGCGAAGGCGGCAAGCGGCCGGACCGCTGCACGCTCGTTTATGCGCAACGCTGCCGCGAGGCGTTCAAGGACGTGCCGGTCATCCTCGGCGGCATCGAGGCAAGCTTGCGCCGGATCGCGCATTTCGACTACTGGTCGGAGAAGGTGCGGCGCTCGATGCTGGCCGATGCCAAGGCCGACCTGCTGCTCTATGGCAATGCCGAGCGTGCCGTCGTTGAAGTCGCCAACCGCCTCGCCGCCGGCGAGAAGCCCAGCGATCTCGACGACATCCGCGGCGTGGCGCTCTATCGCCGCGTGCCCGACAGCTATACCGAGCTGCGCGCCGACGACCTCGATTCCGCCGATGAGGGCGCGGCGCGGGTGAAGGGCGATGTCGTCATTCGCCTCCCCGACTACGAGCAGGTGATCGAGGACAAGGAGGCCTATGCCCGCGCCTCGCGCGTGCTGCACCGGGAGAGCAATCCCGGCAATGCGCGGGCGCTGGTGCAGCGGCATGGCGATCGCGACATCTGGCTGAACCCGCCGCCGATCCCGCTCTCAACTGAGGAAATGGACTCGGTCTACGACCTGCCCTATGCGCGCGCACCGCATCCTTCCTACGGCGATGCGAAGATCCCGGCCTGGGACATGATCAAGTTCTCGGTCACGATCATGCGCGGCTGTTTCGGCGGCTGCACCTTCTGCTCGATCACCGAGCATGAGGGCCGCATCATCCAGAACCGCTCGGAAGCCTCGATCCTGCAGGAGATCGAGAAGATCCGCGACAAGACGCCGGGCTTCACCGGCGTGATCTCCGATATCGGCGGGCCGACCGCCAATATGTACCGGATGGCCTGCAAGGATCCGAAGATCGAGGCCGCGTGCCGGCGCCCCTCCTGCGTGTTCCCGGAGATCTGCCCGAACCTCAACACCAGCCATGACGATCTCATCCGGCTCTATCGGAAGGTCAGGGAGACCAAGGGTGTGAAGCGCGTGATGGTCGCGAGCGGTGTCCGCTACGACCTCGCGGTGAAGAGCCCGGAATATGTCGAGGAGCTGGTGACGCATCACGTCGGCGGCTACTTGAAGATCGCGCCCGAGCACACCGAGCGCGGCCCGCTCGACAAGATGATGAAGCCGGGGATCGGCGCCTATGACCGCTTCAAGGCGATGTTCGACGCGGCGGCGAAGAAGGCCGGCAAGAAATACTATCTCATCCCGTATTTCATCGCGGCGCATCCCGGCACCACCGACGAGGACATGATGAACCTCGCGCTGTGGCTGAAGAAGAACAAGTACCGCGCCGACCAGGTGCAGACGTTCTTGCCGTCACCGATGGCCACGGCCACGGCGATGTATCACAGCGGCGTCAACCCGCTGAAGGCCGTGCGGCATGGTGCGAGTGAAGAGGTGAAGGCGGTGAAGGGCCTGACGCAGCGCCGGCTGCACAAGGCGTTTCTGCGGTACCACGATCCGGACAACTGGCCGGTGCTGCGCGAGGCGCTGGTGCGGATTGGGCGCGGGGATTTGATCGGCTCGCGCGAGGACCAGCTCGTGCCGGAACGGCAGCCGGCGGGGTGGGTGGCGAAGGAGAAGGGTGCTGGCAAAGGTGGGGCGGGCATAAGCGCGGCCGGCGCAGGCAAGAGCGCGGCTGCAGGGGCGCGGCGTGGTGGTGGGCAGCGGTTTACGACGAAGGGCGTGCCGTTTCCGGGGAAGAAGTGAGAGCGCAGGAAAGCGCCGACCCACATCACGACGTTCGCAAGCGCGAAATTGGCGCTCCGATCACAATCTAGACGCGCAAACCTAAGCTGGTTATAATTCGGGGTCATTTCGCCTGTCGGGGGCGGGTATTGGCGCTCGAACGAATACATCTTCAGAAACTCCTAAAGGTTCTCTTTCTCGACGCAAGAAGTCAGCGTTCGGCTGTGCGTAGAGACATTTGGGAAGATCGAGACAGAGAAAGCCGCGAAGATCCTTCGGGCGGCGGGGACTTCTATGGCCCCTTCTGGGCAGATGCCAAGGGTCACGTCTTTGGCACAGTTGATCTAACCGAGGCTACTGCCTTTCGGATTGGACAAAATGAGCGTCGGCAAAACCTTTATCCGAGGCTTCGGGACGGATTTCTTCTCTGGTGGCGTGAACGGCGACGCTGGACAAACCAACCGTTTCGTCCGGGGCAATCGATAAAGGTCCGATTTCCATTTCCCGGCATCGAGGCGGTGGTAAAGGTAGAAGGCGTCTTATCGGTCTTAGATGGCCTGGATGCCGAGCGATTCATTTATCCTTACTTTGCGGCTGAACCCGCGCTCTCAGAACACGCCGCTAGGCTTGGCCTATGGCTGCTAGTCAGAGCATTCCCGTCTGTGACCCCCGAAAAGATTAGAATCTTGGATGTCATAAGAGGCCGGACTTTCTCAATCGACCGGACGCCATTGCGTGGTGACGAGGAAGAAGATTTCCGACGAAGATACTTGGAGCTATTGCGCCTCCGAAACGAACTCAGAGGCGACGATGAATAGCCATGCGCTTCCCACAGTTCCTGCCCCCTGTGCCATCTTGAGGCCGCGATGCCCTTAATTACATTCGCCGAGGCAATTGCAGATTCAGAACAATGTTCAAAACGTCACTTACTCCTTGGAAACGGCTTCAGCATCGCTTGTCGCGCCGACATCTTTCATTACGGATCATTGTTCGCGCAGGCAGACTTCTCCACGGCACCTGAAGTCGCCTCCGTTTTCGACGCACTTGGCACGCAGGATTTCGAGGTAGCAATCCGAACACTCGAAAACACTGCGAAGATACTTCCAGCGTACGTCGCAGATGGTGGAGCTGCGCCGGCGAAAATGCTTAAGCACGCCTCGATGCTGAAAGAGATCTTGGTTCAAACGATCGCCAAGAATCATCCGCGAATACCACCAGAGATTCCTCATGAAAAATTCTGGGCGTGTAGGCACTTCCTTTCGCACTTCCTCGTCGGCACTAAGGCGGGCTCCGTATTCACTTTCAACTACGACCTGTTGCTTTACTGGACCTTGATGCACGAGGACATGCCATTTGGGGACGTGATTCAGCTCGCCACCAAAGACGGATTCGGCAATGACGAAGATGCTCCAGATGCTGACTATGTCGTTTGGCAAGGAGAGACGAACGCTCATAGCGCGAGCGTGATGTTCCTCCATGGCGCCTTGCACTTGTTCGACGCTGGTAGGGAATTGATTAAGTACACGTGGGTCCGCAAGGGCGTGCCATTGATTGATCAAGTGCGTGAGGCACTGGCGCGAGACGCCTTCCCTCTATTCGTCGCAGAAGGGACCAGCGCACAGAAGAAATCAAAGATCAGGCACAACGCATACCTTTATCAATGCTTCAAGCAGTTCACCGCAAACATCAACCAAGGGCAGCACTGCCTTTTCATCTTTGGCCATTCCCTGGCCGAGAATGACGAGCACATCCTCACGCGGATCGGCCGCGGAAGATGCAAGAAGCTCTATGTTGGGATCTACGGCGATCCAGCAACCGATGTTAATAGGCAAATAATGGCTAGGGCGCGGGCATTATCTGCTATTCGACCAGAGAAGTGGCCCCTGGAAGTCAAGTTCTACGACGCCGCCACTGCGAGCGTTTGGGGAGACTAGCGCACGTGAGCATCGCGCTGCTAATGCCGGGATCCTTACAACTGCGCTGCTTGCACTCAATCGCACCGATACTCGAAAACCACACGGCGCGCACCGTAAGCGAATGATTGATTTGATTTCTGGAAAGAGGCGTTTGCCACTTTAATCAGAAGTAGCTGTTTTCACTCTCAAACGCGACCGTACCTAGTAGCCACCACAGCTATCTATAAGGAAAGAGGATGAGCGAATTCTTTGAGATCGCATACGCGGCGGTGAACAAGGGGCTTTGCCTCTTCACCGGTTCGGGCTTTTCCAAGGCAGTCTCTAGTAACGAGGCACCTAGCTGGCAGCAACTCTTAGAGGGATTGTGTGAGAAGTGCGAGGACCCTGGCGCACTCAGGAATGCGCTCTTTCCCGCCAACGGAAGAAATCCACTGTCTCTTGAAGAGTCAGCGCAAGTTCTCTCAATTGAATTGACCAAAAGAGGCCTCAATATACACACAGAGATCGCCGACGCTGTCCTCAAGTTAGAGCTGAAAGGGGATAACACTCTTGTTGCCTCGTTTTGCAAGGACAACTCTTTCAGAGTTATTACAACGAACTACGACAAGCTCATGGAAGCTCTCTGTGGCGATTCTTCCTGTCAGTCACTAACGCCAGGCCTGCCAATACCCCGCTCCGAAGCGCGCATAAAAGTCTACCACGTGCATGGATCGGTAGACGTTCCTGAAAACATGGTGGTTACCGCCGATGACTACTTCAGATTTCTGAACGCTGAAACTTACTTTTCGCGCAAGCTAAGCACGGTGCTGCATGAAAACACCGTCGTTATTTTGGGATATTCTTTGGGAGACACAAATCTAAAGGCGATATTGAGTGACTATAGAGGTTTCGCGCGAAACTACGCGATCGGCTCAAACATACTCATGGTCTCCAGGTCGGCGGTAGACCGGCACATCAAGGACTACTACTCAAATTGCTACGGCATCCGCGTATTAGACTCCTTAGAAGTACCTGAGTTCTTTGCCAAGCTTAGTGCTGAGATTTCTGCTGCAAAAGCGTGCAATGATTCCACTCAAGAGAACATTAGGAACGTCATTCTGAAAGGATGGAAATTTACGGAGCCATACCTAAGACTGCACAATTCATTCTACGAAATCGTTTCATCCATTTCCGCTATTGGATTCAGCATCGACGACAAGAGGGTCGTCGCTATGTTTGGAGCCATTATTAAATCAAAGTTCGGTCTCGCTCAGGTTCCGGGTGCGTGGGACCAATACGTTCACCTAGCGCAATGGCTAATTTACTTGGCTAGCATATTAGAAATTAAAGGCACATCCATTGAAGCGCTCTACTTAGAAGCTGTAAAATTTTCTATGACAAAAATGAGCAAAGATCTCCTACTTGGCTATTCGTGGCAATCTTATCAGGCCTGGAATAGCCGGTGGGACAGCATCATGCCTTCTAATCGCGCGCTCATTAGAGATTATGTTTTGAAAGCAACCTCCTGGAAGGATGCGATAGCGATTGTGAGTCTTAGCTGAACCTAGAAGATTGATGCGAAACTTGCACTGATCCGTTGCTCTGCTTCTTTCTGCCTTCGGGCCCGCAAAGCGAGTTCTTCAAAAGTTGTTATGGCTGATGTGACGCTCGTATTGCTGACGCTTCGTGAACTGTGTTCTTGGCGTTTGAGAAAAGCAGCATGTCCACCGCCTTCGCACTGCGTGACGCGTTGCTGCGGTGGACGGCGACTTTCGTCGAGTCTATCCGCCCCAGTCCGTGTTCGCTCCCCAGGATGTCGAGGCCTTCGGGGACGCTGCGTTGGGTGAGGACGGCGACGGCGGGCCGCTTTCGACGGCAGCGATCTGGCCGGCGAGGCTGGAGCTGTTGGTGACGATCTTGAAGTCGCGGCCCCGCTGCACCAGCGCCTTAACGGCATTGCGGCGCACTGGAGCGCTTGCGCGCTGCGTGCCTTCGGCACGCGCCCCTCACCAACTCCGCCTAGGCTCGGCTGCGCCTCGCCAAGCCTTCGTACCCCTCTCCCACGAGGGGAGAGGGGAAGATGCGATAGCCCTGCAATCGCTAGGAAGAGCAGAAATTGATGTGCGGTCCACCCCGCCGAAAAATCTTCGCCCGGCCAGTCGATTCCCTCCCCCGCCGTTCGACGAGCCTGTATCGGAGGCTCTCATGGAAAGGATGACTGAGATGGCGAAGGCGATTGCGATACTGGTGGCCCGGCTGATCTTCGCCTGGGCGTTTCTGATGGCGACGGGGTTCAAGTTTTCAGGGATGGAGGCGACGGCGGGGTATATCGCTTCGGCCGGGTTTCCGTTCCCGTTGTTCCTGGCCTGGGTGGCGGCGTTCTTCGAGCTCGGGCTGGGGCTGGCCTTCCTGCTCGGCGCCTTCTTCAGCGAGGCGGCGGTCATTGCCGGGATCTATGTGATCTTCCTCGCCTTCGCCTTTCATGGTCCCGCGCGCTGGGAAGGCAACCAGGCGGAGTTCGGGTTCTTCGTCGACCATTTCGTCTTCCTGGCCGGGCTGCTGTTTGCTGCGGTGCATGGGCCCGGGGAGAAGCTGGCGCTGGGGTGGCGGCTGCCTTGGACCGGACGCCGCGCGGTTGCGTCGTGATCGCGGCGGTGCTTCGCTTTGCGCGGCGGACGGAGGCTGTGGTCGGAGCACTGGCTCGTCAGTTTGTGCGCTGTCTGTGAGGCTCAGGCTGCATCAACCCTCTCCCCAACCCTCCCCCAATCTTTGGGGGAGGGGAAGGAAGAGACATTGCGGTGCGAACCCTCCTCGTCAAGACCGGATGAACGAGAGCAGGTCGGGGTTGAGGACGTCCGCATGCGTGGTGAGCATGCCATGGGGATAGCCGGGATAGGTCTTCAGCGATCCGTTCTTCAGCAGATCGACCGCACGCGGCACTGCACTGGCGAACGGAACGACTTGATCGGCCTCGCCATGCATCACCAGCACCGGCACGGTGATCTTCTTGAGGTCTTCGGAGTAATCTTCGAGCCAAGAGTCGACCGTCGCGAGGTGCGCGAGGGCGCCGCCGGCCATGCCCTGGCGCCACCAGTTCGCAATCACCGCCTCCGAAGGCTTCGCCCCATCGCGGTTGTAGCCGTAGAACGGGTTCTCAGGGACGAAACGGTAGAACTCCGCCCGGTTGCCCAGCATGCCGGTCCGGATCGCTTCGAACCACTCCGGCGGCTGGCCGGCCGGGTTGTCCTTGCTTCGGACCATGTTCGGCGTGAGGGACGCGACCAGCACCGCCTTCGCGACGCGCTGCTGGTGGCGCGCGACATAGCGCGCCACCTCACCGCCCCCGGTCGAGTGCCCGATATGGATCGTATCGCGCAGGTCGAGATGTTCGGTCAGGGCCGCGAGGTCGGCGACCCAGGTGTCCATGTCGTTGCCGGTGCTGGGCTGGTCGGACCGGCCGTGGCCGCGCCGGTCGTGGGCGATCACCCGATAGCCGTGCCGAAGGAAAAACATCATCTGCGCATCCCAGTCGTCCGCCGTCAGCGGCCAACCGTGGCTGAAAACGATCGGCTGGCCTGAGCCCCAATCCTTGTAGAAGATGTTTACGCCGTCCTTCGTGGTGATCGTGGACATTGTTCAACTCCTTTAGATTGGCCGCGGACAGACCTGGGGGGAACGGCCGCACGGTGTTGCGCGGCCGCAGCACGGAGTAGTTGATTGTTGAGAGCGCGACCAAGACTTTGTAAGTTCGAGCCATGCCTTCCCGGCATAGGAAGCCCTTCGCATGGAATTGCGGCACCTGCGTTATTTCATTGCGGTCGCCGAGGAGGGCAGCTTCGTGACGGCCGCCGAGCGGCGGCTGCACACCGCACAGCCCTCGCTCAGCCGGCAGATCCGCGACCTTGAGAACGAGGTCGGCGTGCCGCTGCTCGATCGCAATGCGCGCGGTGTTTCGCTCACGGAAGCGGGCAAGGTGTTCCTCGCCCATGCCCGGTTGGCGCTGCTGCAGGTCGAGGCGGCGACCGAGGGCGCAAGGAAGGCGCAAGTGCCGGAGAAGCCGACCTTCGTCATGGGCTTTCTGCCCGGCCAGGAGGTGATCTGGCTGCCGCATGCGCTGCGAATCCTGCGCGAGGAAGCGCCGAACGTCGATATCACGCTTTCCAGCCAGCCCTCGCCGGATCTGGCACTCTCGCTGATGCGCGGCCGGCTCGATCTCGCGTTTCTCCGCCCCGAACGGGAGACCGTCGGCCTCTCCTTCCGCTCCCTCACCAAGGAGCCGCTGATCGCGGTGCTCGCGGCCGATCATCGCCTGGCCGCCTGCAGGAAGATCGCGCCGCAGGACCTGGCGCGCGAGGCCTATATCAGCTCGGCGCGGCTCTCCCCGGTGTTGCAGGCGGTGATCGCCGAATACGCCGCCGCGACCGGCATCCTCCTCAAGGCAGAATACGATGCGGAGAATCTCTCCACGGCGATGTCCCTGGTCGCGTCCACCGGCGGCATCACGCTGATCCCGCTCTATGCGCAGAACATATTGACGCCCAACGTGGTCGCGCGTGCCCTGGAGGGTACCGCGCCGACGATCGAGCTCACGCTCGGCTATAACGAGGCCAACGGATCGCCCTTGCTGCAACGATTCCTGGCGCGTGCCGACGAGCTGGCTTCCGCCGTGCAGAAGCAAAGCATCCTGCGGCACGTGACGATCGAGTAAGAGTGAGTAGGCGTCAGTCGATGATCTCGGCGCCTTCGGCCCGGCGGCGTTCGACGTTGGCCTTCATTTCTTGCAGGCGCTCGGGCGAGTGGCCTTGCCATTCGGTGATCTCGCCGATCACCCGCAGCGGTTCTCTGGAGCGGTAGGACTGCGTCGGGTTGCCGGGGAATTTCTTGTCGGTGAGGTTGGGATCGTCGGTGATCGGGCCGGTCGGCTCGACGATGTAGATCCGCTCGCGCCCGCTGCCGGAAGCGAGTTCGGCGCCCCAGATGGCGGCGTCCAGCGTGCCGCTGCAGTAGACCCAGGAGAGCGGCTTGCCGGTGCCGAAATTCGATTGGTAGCCGGTGGCGATCAGATCTCCGGTTTTGAGATCGGCCTTGGTGCCGTGATAGAGGCGCTCCGGAATCTTGCGGTCGGTGGACGGCATGGCTTGCTCTCCCGCTGGCATTTGCAATCGAGGGCGGCTTCATAGACGCAAACACCCCGCTTGCCGCAAGCCCCGGCCCGGGTTAGACAATGAGGGTGAGAGGCACGGGCGGAGTGGCCCGCTCCCGCGATCCCCCGCCTTACCATCCAGCTTCCGCCGAAAAATCTCGCGCGACGCTGTCGATCTTTCAAAACGCCGTTCGACGTCTCTATACCAGGCCAATGAAGGCCGGCTAAAACACGGAGATTGACGATGCGTGTCATGGTGATGGTGAAGGCGACCCAGGAGAGCGAAAAGGGCATCCTGCCCACGGCCGAGCTGTTCGAGGCGATGGGCAAGTATAACGAGGAACTGCAGAAGGCCGGCATTTTTCGCTCCGGCGACGGGCTCAAGCCCTCGTCCAAGGGCAAGCGGATTGCGTTCGACGGGCCGAGCCGCAAGGTGGTCGACGGGCCGTTTGAGGAGACCAAGGAGCTGGTGGCCGGCTTCTGGATCTGGGAAGTGAAGGACATGGACGAGGCGGTCGCCTGGGTGAAGCGCTGCCCCAATCCCATGTCTGGGCCGAGCGAGATCGAGATCCGGCCGTTCTACGAGCTGTCCGACTTTCAATGACCAACAGGGAAGCCATGGCGACGACGATCTACGGCATCAAGAACTGCGACACGATGAAGAAGGCCTTTACCTGGCTGGACAAGCACGGCGTCGCCTATGACTTCCACGACTACAAGAAAGCGGGCGTCACCAAGGCTGCGCTCGCGAAGTGGTGCGCGGCGGCCGGTTGGGAGACCGTGCTCAACCGTGCCGGCACCACGTTCAAGAAGCTGCCCGAGGGCGACAGGCAGAACCTCACCGAAGCGAAGGCGATCGCGCTGATGATGGCGCAGCCTTCGATGATCAAGCGGCCGGTGGTGGAGACCGGGGCCGAGATCGAGATCGGGTTCAAGCCGGAGCGCTATGCCGCGGTGTTCGGCGGCTGATTAGCGCGAAGCGGTCCGGTCCCGCCGGACGAGCGCGATGATCTGGGCGGTGAGGCCGAGGACCAGGATCACCAGCAGGCCGCCCTGGGCGCCAAGCAGCAACGGCGATTTCGGGTCGGTGACCAGGGGGTGGCCGTCCGGCACACGGCGCAGGATCTCGGTGACGGTCGGCAGCATCAGCAGGAACGCGGTCAAGCTCAGGCAGATGGTCTCGATGGTGCGCGCCGCGGGTCGCGCGCCGAGAACGCGCTCGACTCCATAGCCGGCCAGCAGGAGCAGGATCGTCAGCGCGCCGATGCCATAGCTGACCGGCTGATGCGCCACGAGGAAGACCGTAGCGGCGCCGATCAGCATGGAAACGAAATAGACGGCGCCCAGCGTGGCGTGCGGCACGATCCGGCCGTGGCGGACGAACATATAGAGGGCCACGGGGATGGCCGGCAGGCTGCCGACCGTATGGAGCCAGCCAAGCGGGGAAATTCCGAACATGCGTGATTGCCTTTTCTGATTGGAGAGACGCGGCGCTGTGAAGCCTTCGCTTAAGCGGCGATGCGTTCCAGCATGGGATGGGTGACGGCACCGAAGGTCTTGGCATCGCCATAGGCGCGCGCGGAAAGCATCGCGCCATGCACGGTGGCCATGAATATTTCGGCCTCACCCTTGGCGGTTCCAGCCAGGCGCAGGCGGCCTTGCGCGGCGCCACGCTTCAAGACGGCGGCGAGCCAGCGCGAGAGCGTGCGAAAATGCGCGCGCACTTCAAGTGCGACGGCTTCGGGAAGCACCGGGATTTCGCCGGCGAGCAAGGCGCAGACACAGAACGGCGCCGTCGCGTCGGCGATGCACGCCTCCCAATAGCCGATATAGGCGCGCAGCTGCTCGAGCGGATCCGGGACGTTGCGTTCCAGCGCGGCGAGACCGGCTTCGGCCTCCGCCCGGTATTGCGCGACGAGCGCGCAGACCAGGTCCGACTTGCTCGGAAAATAATGGTGGATGCTCGCGTTGCGGATGCCGACGACCTTGGCGATGTCGGCATAGCTGAAGCTGTTGTAGCCGCCCTTGACGATCAGGGCGCGCGCGCAACGGAGAATGTCTTCGACCTTGGGCGACGGACTGTCCATGACGAGTATCTACTTACTAGTAGGTAGAATGTCAAGCGCAGGGTTGCCGCGGCCATGACGCGCTGGATGCGACGGCATAAACTCGCCTTTTTCCGGCGGCGGGTGGGCGGATGCGAAACCTGGGCAAACAACGCAGCAAGCGCTTACTGCAAGCGGCCGTCGCGGTCTGCTGCCTGGCGCCGATCCTGGGCGGCGGGGCGGGGCTGCTGCTCGGGCCGGCGATGATCGGCGGAGCCAGCGGAGACGCGCGCGATCTCGACAGCCATTTCCGGTATCTCTCCGGACTGCTGCTCGGGATCGGGCTGGCCTATGCCGCTTCAATTCCCGGCATCGAGCGCAAGCGGGTGTCGTTCATCCTGCTGGGCAGCATCGTCGTGATCGGCGGCATCGGCCGGCTGCTGTCGCTGCTATCGCAAGGCGTCCCTTCGCCCACCATGCTCGGCGCGCTGGCGATGGAGCTGGTGGTGACGCCCTTCCTGACGCTTTGGCAATTGCGCGTCGCCCGGCGCGAGGGCGGGCGGTATCTCAGCCGCTGAACGGCAGCTCAGCGACCGCCGGCCATGCTCTGGAACACGCCGTCGCGCCGCACCAAAGCGTGGAACAGTCCGGCGGCGATGTGCAGCAGGATCAGCGCGAAGAAGGCGAAGGCCAGCATCACATGCGCGGTGTGGAGCGTGGTGAAGAGGCTGTCGCTGTGCGGCGCGATCGAAGGCAGCTGGATGCCCCAGAGCAGCTTCACCGGATTCCCGCTGGCCGAGACCATGGCCCAGCCCAAGAGTGGCATCGCGAGCATCAGCGCGTAGAGCGCGTAGTGCGAGAGCCTGGCGCCGAGCTTCATCGGTTCCGGGAGGTCCGCGGGCAGCGGCGGCGTGCCGGAGCGCAGGCGCACGATGATGCGGAGCACGGCCAGGATCAGGATCGCGATGCCGAGTGTCTTGTGCGTCGCCACCAGCGCCACGTATTTGGGTGCCACGGTCGAGACCATGCCGACGCCGACGAACAGCATGGCGATGATCGCGATCGCCATCAGCCAGTGCAGCAGGCGTTGCAGGCCGGTGAAGTTCTTATGCATCACTGTGCTCCCTCGCTGCGCGGATAGTCCTTTTCCTCGGCGGTGCGGAGGGCGAAGGACCTGGCATAGGCGGCGGAGCGCGCCGCAGGAAAGGGATCGTCGGAGACGGTGATGCCGTCCGGCAGGATGGTGGGATCGAAGTTGATGTCGCGGCAGGGGCCGTCGGGCTCGGGCTCGATCTTGTCCACCACGAGCGTACCGACCTCGACCTTGCGGCGGTCTTCCGGCCAGGCCTTGCTGGGATCGGCGGTGGGATCGCTGGGATCGGCGACCGTCACCATCATGTTCCAACGCTGCGGTTCCTTGGCGACGCGGGCGGTGATCTCCTCGGCGAGATGATCGGGACCGAGCTTGGCGAAATCCTCACCGCTCATGGTCGTGACCTGGGCCTGCGGGACCAGCGACCAGCGCACCGCGTGCTTCGCGCCGGACTTGTCGATGAACAGAAAGGCGTTGAGGCTGTTGTAGGGCTCTTCCGCGTAAGAGCCGGTCCAGGGCGCGCTGCCGGCCCAGCCGCCGAAGGCCGCGATCTCCGGATGCGCGCCGGCGAAATTCTTCATCGCGTCGGGGTCCTTGCTGCCGGAGGCCTGGAGCAGCGCATAGAAGGCGTCGGGGGTCGCCACCGGGAAGAACGGCGGGTCGATCATCGCCGAGCGCCACACACCGCCGTCGGGCATCGTGATCTGGAGGCCCATGCCGCGCACCCGCGAGGTCGCATCGGAGGCGTTGGGATCGGGGGTGCTGAAGTTGAAGCGGCCGATGACAGGATACTGACCCGAGGCAAAGACTTGCGCCCGCGAGAGTTCCGTGCCGCTGCCATTGGCTTCGAACTGGCCGGTGAAGCAGATGCCCTTGGCGTGGTTGCGGCGATGGCCGAGCGCCGGGCCGCTGGCCGGGGCGAGCGCCTGGACCAGCTTCGCGCCCGAGATGCGATCGGGCGAAAGCCAGCCGCCGGTATAGGCGAACGCCGCGGCGATCACGGCGATGACGACGGCGATGAGGGCCAGAGAGGCGAGATTGGAGCCTGGCGATTGCTGGGCCATATTGAAACCTCGGGGGATAACCTCGATTGCGGCGGGCGCAGATGATCAGCGATAGTTGCACATTCGCCCGCGCCGTCCGAACAGAAAAACGTGATCGCCGATGCCGATGACCTATGCCGAATACAACGCCTTCTGCAAGACGCTGCCCGCCACCACGCATGTGGTGCAATGGGGCGGCGCGCATGTCTGGAAGGTCGGCGGCAAGGTGTTTGCGATCGGCGGCTGGCATGACGACCATCCCGCCTTCACCTTCAAGGTGAACGACATCGCCTGGGAGATGTTGAAAACCCAGAAGGGTTGCCGGCCGGCGCCCTATCTTGCCTCGCGCGGCATGAAGTGGATCCAGCAATACGACAAGCCGGGGCTCTCGAAGAAGGAGCTCAAGGATTATATCCGGCAGTCGCATGCGATCGTCGCGCGGGGCCTCTCGAAGAAGAAGCGGATCGCACTTGGGCTCGAGAAGCCAGCTTAAGCCACGGCCACGGTGGCCGGTTGGGCGATGCCGCCGCGCGGCCGCCCGGCGCCGACATCGCCCCAGAGCACGGCGTGGTCTTCCGGCAAAGCGCGCGAGTTGGGCACGGAGAGCCAGAGCCGCATCAGCAGGCGGTCCCGGCCCGAGGCCGCATCGTCCTTGAAGGCGGTGCGGCTGTGATAGATGGCGTGGTTGTTCAAGAGCTGGATGTCGCCGGGTGCGAAACGCATCTCGAAGGACTCCGCCTCGATCACCTCCATCAGCAGGCGGATCGCCTCGAGCTCGGATTCACTGAGCTTGCGCACGCCCGGGATCATCTGCGCATATTCGATATAGGTCAGCGAATAATGGCTGGTGAGCTTGCCGTCCTTGAGGCCGAAGACCGGCAGGTCATAGGCCACATGCTCGCCGCCCGCCTCCTCGCCGAAGCGGCTGCGCGGGATCGGCCGGCAGAGCAAGGCATGGAGATCCGGCCGCCGCTCCAGGATCCGGTTGTAGACCATGGCGCTGCTGGCGAGCTTGCTCACGCCGCCCTCCGCCGCCTGGCGCACGCAGAGCAGGCCCACCACGTCGCAGCGGTCGGTGTGAAAGCGCAAGGCGCCCGAAGTCAGCGTGCGTGCGCCCGAGGAGAGAAAGGCCTGGCCGGTGGAGTCGGTCGCCGCGCCGTATTGCCGGGCGGCGGTGTCCATGCCTTCGTCGCGGATGTCGCGCATCACCTCGCCGCGGCGGTTCTGGTACATCGGCGTGCCGAGGTGATGGCCGAGGCCGAACCAGAGGCGGCGGAGCTGCAGCTCGTTGGTGCGGCTGACATCGAGACCGCGGAGCTGAACCATGCCGCTGCCATTCTCCAGCTCTTCGCGCACGTCATCGAAGAAAGCGGCGGCATTCGGCAGCGGGAAATTGCCGCGGTTGACCTGGCGCCATTCGACATCCTCGACCGCTTCGAGCGCGGCATCGATCTCGGCCAGCACTTCGGCCGGGAAAAGCTTGATCCAGCGCCGGCTCCGCGCGATCTCGGCCCCGCTCCAGACCGAGGCACCTTGCAGAGGGGTCAGCTGCGACATGGGAACTCCGGGACTGTTGGCTCCGAAACGGTAGAAGCGGCCTGAAGAGGCGTCAACCCGGCAACGCGGGACCGCGGCGAGTGTTGGTCTCCGGCGTGGCCGCCGAATCCCGACACACTTGTCACTCCCACCCTTCGGCCGCCACCGCCAAATCTTCCGCAGCACCAAACTCGATCCAGAATGGAGGTTGCGATGACCAAGAACGGCAACGATACGAGCCAGCGCGCCATGAAGACGCCGCCGGTCGTGTCGGCGAAGGACTGGGAAGCGGCACGCGCCGCGATGCTGGTCAAGGAGAAGGCGGCGACCCGCGCCCACGACGCGCTCGCCGCGGAGCGACGGCGGATGCCCTGGATGGAGGTCACGAAGGCCTACAGCTTCGAGACGCCGGAGGGCAAGGCGAGCCTGCTTGACCTGTTCGAGGGGCGGCGGCAGCTCATCGTCTACCGCGCCTTCTTCGAGCCCGGCGTGCATGGCTGGCCGCAACATGCCTGCGTCGGCTGCTCGATGGTCGCCGACCAGGTCTCCGACCTCACGCATCTGAACGCACGCGATACGACGCTCGTTTTCGCCTCGCGGGCGCCGCAAACCGACATCGCGCGGCTGAAGGCGGAGATGGGCTGGACGCAGATCCCCTGGGTCACCATCACCGACAGCTTCGACAAGGATTTCGGCGTCGATGAATGGCATGGCCACAACGTCTTCATTCGTGATGGGGAGAAGATCTTCCGCACCTATTTCATCAACAGCCGCGGCGACGAGGCGATCGGCACGGTCTGGAGCTATCTCGACATGACGGCGCTCGGCCGCCAGGAGAAATGGGAAGACTCGCCCGCGGGCTATCCCCAGGAGCGGCCGTACAAATGGTGGAACTGGCACGACAGCTACGTGCCCGGTGCCGCGCCCGATCCGGAATGGGTCGCGGTGTCGGATGCCGGCGAGGCGGCGTTCAAGGACCAGAACAAATAGCTGCGCTGGATCATCCACCTCGTGCAGCTGGAAGTATCACGGCTGCATCAACCCCCACCCTAGCCCGCCCCCATCTCTGCCCTCGCCAAGGCTTCGGCAGACAAGTTGGGGGCGGGGACTCTTTGTAGAAGACCTCTGCCAAGCCGCGCCGCTGATTCGGAGAGCCTGCCGGATTGGCGCGCGCGGCGAAGCGGGCTACCCTGTCGCTTCGAGCGGCGACAGGAGGGATGGCCATGTGGCGGAATGCGTTCTCTCTTGCTCTCGCTGCCTTGGCGGCAGCTTTCTCGCATCCGGCATCGGCCGACACCGCGGTCGACCTGGAGCTCGTTCTCGCGGTCGATGTCTCGCGCTCGATGGACTCCGACGAGCAGGCGCTACAGCGTGACGGTTATATCGCAGCGATCACGCATCCCGAGGTGATCGCCGCGATCGGCAGCGGCGCGCGGCGGAAGATCGCGCTCTCCTATGTCGAATGGGCCGGGCCGGAGCTGCAGAGCACGGTCGTGGACTGGCGGGTGATCGACGGCGCCGATGCGGCTGCGGCTTTCGCCGCGGCATTGAAGCAGGCGCCGATCCAGGGCTATCGCGGCACGGCGATCTCCGACGGCATCGTGTTCAGCGCGACACGGTTCGACGGCAATGGCTTCGAAGCGGCGCGGCGGGTGATCGACGTCTCCGGCGACGGGCCGAACAACATCGGCATGCCGATCGAGCTCGCGCGCGAGGCGGTGATCCGCAAGGGCATCACCATCAACGGGTTGCCGATCATGATCAAAGCGCCCGGCGGCTTCGCCGCGATCGCCGATCTCGACGTCTACTACCAGGACTGCGTGATCGGCGGCACCGGAGCCTTCACGATCGTCATCCGCTCCGCCGACCAGTTCGCCGAGGCGATCCGGCGCAAGCTGGTGCTGGAGATCGCCGACCGGACGCCGCCTGCGACGCCGGTCCCAGCGACCGCCACCAAGGCCGCAAGCCGCATCGACTGCCTGATCGGCGAGAAGCTGCGCCGGCAGTGGTTGCAGGAGTAGATCAATTGATCGCGGGCAGTTTCAGCCGGCTGACGGTGACCTCGTTGCCTTCTTTCTTGCGGATGATGCCGTAGATGACACCGGGCTGGCTGTGGTCGAAGGCGAAGCCCTGGCCGCCGATCTCGGCCGGGATGGTGCCGACCCATTTCAAGGTGGCGCCGATCTCCGGCAATTCGATCACGTAGAGCTCGGGATTGTCGTGGCCGGTGACGTAGAGCTTGCCGTCCGGGCCCCAGGAGCCGCCGGAATTGCTCATGTCGTCGAACTTCTCGACCAGCGCATCGGGAAACACCCAGGCCTCGGCCACGCGCCAGTCGGCGTCGAAGCGGACCAGCTGGGTGTTGTACTTGTTGCCATAGGCGACCGGGCTCTTGTCGAAGACCCGGTTGTAATTGGCGAAGGCGCCCCACCACCGGCCCTTGGCGTCGCGGTCGAGCCAAGTCAGCGAGCCGCGATCGATGCCGAGGCTGTGGCTCTCGATGTGCTTCAGCGTCGCCGTGTCCCAGACCTCGATCGAGCTCACCATCGGCCAGTCGGGATAGTTCGAATGCGCGGCATAGAGCTTGCCGTCGGCCACGGTGGCGCTGTCGAGATGGATCGCGCCGCTGTCCTTGCCATCCCATTTCGTGATCAGGGTGGCGGTCTTCTTGTCGTATTTGGCGATCGCGGTGTTGTCGACCGCATAGAACGCGTCGGCATCGACGGCGACCGCCTGGCGGGCTTCCTTGATCTGGAAGCGCTGCAGCAGCTCTGAACTGCCCTGCGGCGGCCCCGCATCCTCGGCCAGGGCCGGCAAAGCGGCGAAGAGAATGGCGGCGAATGTAAGCGCGCGGACGAAGACCATCGGACGACCTCGCTGACAATTGGGGCTGGCGATTGGGTTCGCATCCGACTTAGCCAAGCATTCTAGCCCGAGCGATGACTGACGCGGGACAATTCCATGACGGCGGCCAGCACAATCTCCGAATCTCGCCGGAGGCGCGCCGCTGCTTTTTGACCTCCCGCGTCATCGACCGGTGGCCGATGAGCCCGTATCACCCAAGGGCGCGGCGGGCATTGGGCCGGCCGAGAATGATGGAGCCCTTCCATGGAGCTGAACCAATTCGCCGACCGCTATGTGGCGGTGTGGAACGAGCCTGACGCGGCGAAGCGCCGGCAGCAGATCGCCGCTTTGTGGGTGGATGAAGGAGAGCATTATGTGGAAGCGACCAAGTTTGTCGGACTTGAGGCCCTGGAGCGCCGCGTGGTCGATGCGCACAACGAATTTGTGCGCGATGCCGGCAACCGCTTTCGCGCCGTGCCTGGAGCCCGCCGCGAGGGCGACGTCGTCACCTTCTACTGGGAAATGCTGCCCGCTGCGGGCGACACCGTCCTCGGCAAGGGTCTCGAGTTCATGATCGTCACCGACCGGGGACAGATCATCCAGGACTTCCAATTCTATCCCGCGTGAGGCCGATCATGCCCGTGACCTATGTCATCAAGTTCAAGACCGTGCCGGACCGGCGCGACGAGTTCCTCGAGCGGCTCCATTACGTGCTGGATGCGATGCAGCACGAGCCGACCTATCACAATGCGGTCCTGCACCACGATCCCGGGGACGCGAACACGTTCCTGCTCTACGAGACCTGGGAGAGCCACGAGGAGGTGCTGAACGTGCAGCTGCACCGGCCCTATCGCCAGGCGTGGCATGCTGCCTTGCCGCATATCCTGGAAGGCGAGCGCGAGATCGGGATCTGGGAGCCGATCAAAGCCGCTCGGCGGGAACCGGCCGCGCCGTCGCCGGCGGCTGATCGTTGCGCTCCAGCTCCATCAGATTCGCGATCTCGGCCGTCTGGTCATCGGCGGGAAACAGCATTTCCAATGCGAGCTCTGCCAGGGTGATGTCGCTTGCCGTGCCGAACACGGTCACGGTGCTCAGGAAGGACAAGGTGCCGAAGCGCGTGGCGAGGCGGAGCGGAGTCGCCAGGCGCTCGGCATCCTCGAAACCGCCCCTTTCGCCACCGCCTGGGTCGCCGCCGCCCGGCGGCACGGGATAGGCGGCGACCTCGGTGTAGAGCGCCTGCAGCTTGGAATCGGCGCGGGCTTCGATTTGCTGGCGCAAAATCGCGAGGCAGTGCTGGCGCCAGGCCGAGAAGTTCAGGATCTTCGGCCCCATGCCGTCCGGGTGCAGCATCAGCCGGATGGCGTTGATGGGCTGTGCCAGCAGCGTCTCGCTGCAGCCTTCGTAGAGCTGCGGCATCGCGCCGTTGGACAGCACCACGTTCCAATGCCGATCGACGGCAAAGGCCGGATAAGGCAGATGCGCGCGCAAGATGCGATCCATGGCCGACTTCGCCGCGTCCAGCGCATCGAGCGCGGTCTCGCGAAAGGCCGGGGCGAATCCCGCCGCCAGCAGCAGCGCGTTCCGCTCGCGCAAGGGCACTTCGAGCAGCTCCGCGAGCCGGGCGATCATCGCCCTGCTCGGCTGCGACTTGCCGGTTTCGAGATAGGAAAGATGGCGCGTCGAGCTGTTCGCCGCCAAAGCGAGGTCGGTCTGCGTCAGCCGCCGCCGCTCGCGCCAGCGCCGCAGCAGCACGCCGAAAGCCAAAGGATCCACGGTCATGGCGGCAGACTAGCATTGGGTGCTGCTGCCGGAAAATGACCCCAGAGGTCAAATCCCGGAGGTCAAATCCCGGCTGTCACCAGGGGAAGATCGCCTTCAGCACGACCGCCTCGGCGATGCAGCTCAATGCGATCATGCTGCCGAAGACGGTGGCGACCAGAACCCGGAACCAAGGGCGTTTCATGATGTGCCTCTTTCTTAGACCTAGAGTGCCTGCCGGAGCGGACGGAACGCAGCGCGCAATTCCTCGGAGAACAGCGCCGGCTGTTCCCAGGCGGCGAAGTGGCCGCCTTTATCGGCCTTGTGGAAGAAGCGCAGGTTCGGATAGGCGCGCCGGGCCCAGCTCTCCGGTGCCTGGTAGCTCTCGCCGGGGAAGACGGTGATCGCGACCGGCAGCTTCACCTCGGTGGTCTTCTGCGGCGCCGAGAAAGCGGGGCTGGCGCCGCCGCCGAACTCCCAATAGATCCGGCCCGCGGAGGCCGCGGTGTTGGTCAGCCAGTAGAGCGTGATCTCATCCAGCACTTCGTCGACCGTCTTCTCGGGATCGCTGTTGCTCCAGGTCCAGCGCGAGAAGCCCGGATGGCCGAGCATCCAGGCCGCGAGGCCGGCCGGCGAGTCATTGACCGCATAGCCGATGGTCTGCGGCTTGGTACCCATCATGGTGGCGTAAGAGCGGCTGCCCATCTTGGCGCCCGCGGCGAGTTGCTCGTAGGTCGCGCGCTCCGCGTCGGAGAGGGCGGCGGGTGCCGGCTGGCCGGTGGCGAGCAGAGGCGCGATCTCCGGCGGCACGATCGCCGGCAAGTTGACATGGATGCCGAGCAAGCCCTTCGGCGCCAGCAGCGCCAGAGCATTCGAGACCGGCGAGCCCCAATCGCCGCCCTGCGCGACGTAATGCTGGTAGCCGAGGCGGTCCATCAGCATGGCCCAGGCGCGGGCGATGCGGGCGAGATTCCAACCGGTCTCGGCCGGCTTCTGCGAAAAGCCGAAGCCGGGGAGCGACGGGATCACCACGTCGAACGCGTCTTCAGCCTTGCCGCCATGGGACGTGGGATCGGTCAGCGGGCCGACGACCTTCAGCTGCTCGATGACCGAGCCTGGCCAGCCATGGGTGATGATCAGCGGCATGGCGTTCGGGTGTTTCGAGCGCACATGGATGAAATGGATATCGAGCCCATCGATCGTGGTGATGAATTGCGGCAGCGCGTTCAGCTTCGCCTCGGCCTTGCGCCAGTCATGCTGGGTGGCCCAATAAGCGACCAGTGGCTTCAGTCGCTCGAGCTGGATGCCTTGCGACGAATCGCTGACCGTCTCCTTGTCGGGCCAGCGCGTCTTTTTCAGGCGCAGGCGCAGTTCCGCGAGATCTTCCTCCGCGAAGTGAACGCGGAACGGCCGGATGGCGTCAGGCGATGCCGCAGTCGAGACTGCCGGGAGCATGCTTAAAGCGCCGACCGCGGAAGTCGCGACAAGCAATGCACGGCGCGTCAGCGGAAACGACGTCGGAGACATGATCTCACTCCTCTAGGGGGCAGTCGGTTTCGGGATCTGTCCCGATACTTCGCCGGGTTGGCCCGCGAGGTTACGCCCACGCGCGATCAGGCCTGCCGCATTTTCAGGCAGACCCGGCATCCATGCCATTCGCTCGCATGGCATGGCAGGTTACCGTCATGCGACGTCGGGTCCGCCCGCGTTACAGGCGGACCCAAGGTTTCGCCTCAGAGGATGACGGTCGTCACTTCGATATTGCCGTGCACCGCCTTCGAGTAGGGGCATATGCCGTGGGCGGCTTCGGCCAGTTCTTCGGCGACCGCGCGATCGACGCCCGGTACCTTCACGTCGAAATGTGCTTTAAGGAAAAAGGACGAGCCGGCCAGATTGAGGTCGATCTGCGCATCGACCTCCGGGTTACCCTCCAGCTTGATCTTGCGCTTGCCAGCCGCGAGCTCGAGCGCGCCCATGTAGCAGGCTGACCAAGCGGCGGCGAACAGACTCTCGGCGGCCGGATGCGGCTCAGGCATCTTCAAATCGACAAAGCCGTCGGCACTCTTGGCGTAGCCGTCGCTGCCGCTCTTGCTGTGCGTCTTGCCGGTGAACAGAGTCTTCGCATTTGGAGTCTGGGCATTCGGGCTGGCGACATTCATGGCTTGGTTCCTTTGCGAAAGAATGAGGGTTTCGAGGTCCACCCCGATCCGGGGAGGCCGCCCCGCGGCGCCTACTATGAAAAGGAAGGTGACCAAGATCGCAGAACTCAGGCTCAGCGCATCGGGCCGATCTGCCCTCTGCCCGGGCATCGGCGGTGGTGGGAGCTCGCTGAACCGGGCCGATCCTGCGCGCATTGCTCGCAGATAGCCAACATTTCGCGGAAAGCCGGACGCAATCCGGAGCCACACCGCAAATGGCGGTGGCGTCAGGCCAGCCGGCGATCAGCCGCGCTTCGGGCGCTTGACCGCGCGAACCTTGCCGCTCTTGCCACCGCCGCAGAAGAACCGGTCCTTGCCGTCGGATTCGAGACCGGAGATGAAGGTGCCTTCCGGCATGACGAGCTGCTCCTGGACCGCGCCGGTCTTCGGATCGACGCGGCGGAGCTCGCTTTCGTCGCCTTCCCAGGTCGCGTGCCAGAGCTCGCCATCGACCCAGGAGACGCCGGTTACATGGCGGTTGGACTCGATGGTGCGCAGAATCTTGCCGGTCGCGGGATCGATCTGGTGGATCTTGCGGTCATGGTATTGCCCGACCCAGAGCGTGCCTTCGGCCCAGGCCATGCCGGAATCCTTGCCGTCGCCGGGCGAGGGAATGGTGGCGAGCACGCGGCCGGTCTTGGGGTCGATCTTCTGAATCTGCTTCTCGGCGATCTGATAGAGATGCGTGCCGTCGAAGGCGGTGCCGGCATGCGCGGAAATATTGATCGATCGCACCGCCTTGCCGCTCTCAGGGTCGACCGCGTTCAGCTTGTCGCCCGAGGCGAACCAGATGTTCTCGCCGTCGAAGCTGACGCCGTGGACATCGCCGGCGCCCTCGAAGGGCCCGTATTCGCGGATGATCTTGGCTTCGGTCCTGGCCATGTCGCTTTCCTGTTCAAACGTCCCCGCATGGAAGCTAGGCATCCGCCAGTGGCGCCGGGAGTAACAAGGTGGTCGTGAATCCCGGGACCGGCGGCGTGGTCCAGCGCTGCGCCCGGCCGCGCCCGAAGGACTGCACCTTGCCCGCGAGCGCGAGATCGTCCAAGGCGCGCTGCACCTTGCGCTGGCTGGCACCGAGCGCCAGAGCGAGCGCCGAGCTCGACCAGGATTCGCCGTCGGCCAGGAAGGCCAGCACCGACGCATGTTTCTCCGCGACCGGCCGCGCCAGGACGAGGACGTCGCGGGCGTTCCGCGGCGCCAATGCGAAGCCGTCCTTGGTCGCGGTCACGCTTGCGAGCGGCCGCAGCACCGCGCGCAGGCGTCCCATCTCGACCCGCAGCCGCGCGCGGTGCGATTCGTCGGCGCGCTTGGCGCCGAAGGCCCGCGCGACCAAGGCGTCGCGCGAAACATCAGCGGGCCAGGCCTCGCCCAAAGCCTGCGCCAGCGCGAAGAGCACCGGGCGTCGCGCCAAAGCCACGGACTGGCGCGGATCGCGCACCGCATAGCGACAGGCATCAACAATGAAAGCCTTCGAGGCTTGCAGAGTCTCGACATCGGCGAGACGCAGCACCCGCTCCTGGCCTTGCGCCACGAGCCGGGCGGCGGGGGCGTTCAGGATCTCGGTCGCGCGCTCGACCTCGGCGATGAGACCGGGGATGCGCGACGCTTCGGCGGCACGCTTCGCCCGGATCAGCGCGGCGCGCGCGGGCTTGGTGCGCAGGCGCCGCATGGCGATACCGGCCGCGACCAAGTCATGCGCGGCGCGCAAAGCCGGCGGCAGGCGCGCCGGCTCCAGCTCGGCCAGCAAGGTCTCGGCCTGGTCGAGATGGCCCAGCAGCAGCAGGCGACGGACCTCGAGATGCAGCGCATGCGCGGCATTGGCGCGGTCGCCATGCTGCTCCAAGGTTGTGCGCGCGCCGTCGAGCGCCTTGGCCGGCCAGCCGAGGTCGCGGGAGACGAAGGCGATCTCCGCTTCGGCCAGGATGCAACGCGCCCGCGCGACCGCCTCGCGCGGACCGAAGGCACGCCCGGCCTTGCGCACCAGCAGCCGCGCACGATCGAGATCGCCGAGCTGCGCCATGGCGATGCCGCGCAAGGCCAGAGCCGGTGCGTCCTCGCGGAGTGCGATCCGGTTCAGCGCAGCGAGCGGGTCGCCGGCAGCCAAGGCGCGGGCCGCCGCGGTGATCAGCGAATCCATGGGAATCCCGCCAGCTTTGTCACTCCCGCCCCCACTGCCGCCAGCCTAAGTCTAACCCACCAGACAATGAAGGGGAGTGACGAACCATGACGGCCAACCATGCCATCGGCACCCGCGAAGAATGGCTGCAGGCGCGGCTCGACCTGCTCGCGGCGGAGAAGGAACTGACCCATCGCAGCGACGCCGTCGCCGAATTGCGCCAGGGCCTGCCCTGGGTGCGGGTCGAGAAACCCTACGCCTTCGACACCGATGCCGGACGCGCCACGCTCAAGGACCTGTTCCAGGGCCGTTCGCAGCTTCTGGTCTATCACTTCATGTTCGGGCCGGACTATGAGGCCGGCTGTCCGTCCTGCTCGGCGATCGCCGACGGGTTCAACGGCATCACCGCGCATCTCGCCAACCATGACGTGATGCTCTGGGCGGTCTCCCGCGCGCCGCTCGCCAAGCTGCAGGGTTACAAGCGGCGGATGGCGTGGAGCTTTCCCTGGGCCTCGTCGGCGCCGAGCGACTTCAACGCCGACTTCAATGTCTATTTCACCGAAGCGCAGCGCGAGTCCGGAACCATCGAGTACAACTATCGCAATAACGCCAGCATCAGCGGCGGGATGAAGACGAGGTTCCCGGAGCCGGTGAAGCAGTTCGCGGCGTCCTGCGGCACCGATGCGCCGACCTATGTCCAGGACCGGCCGGGCTTGAGCGCCTTCGTGCTCGAGGACGGCGTGCTCTACCACACCTACTCGGCCTATGCCCGCGGCGTGGACGGGATCTGGAACATGTATTCCTGGCTCGACCGCGCACCCAAGGGCCGCAACGAGCAGGGTCCCTGGTGGAAGCGCCACGACGAATATCCGAAGGCGTGACGCCATGACCTCCTATCTGCTCGACAAGGAACTGACGTTGCGCGCCGCTGAGCTGCTGCGCTTCGCGGCCGCGCCGACCTTCGCGGTGCTGGCACTGGCCAGCACCGGCGGATCGGACATGCTCTGCCTGCACGGATCGCCGCTCGGCGGCATGAGCCTGATGTACGGATTCATGAGCGCTTTCCATCTCGGTCCATGGCTGCGGCTGCTGTCGCGGCGATAGAATTGGCGAGGCCGGTCCGGCGCGGTATCCTGCTCCGCATCATCTGGACGGGAAGCAGGCGGAATCGGATGTCGAAATCGACGCGCGCGACCAAGGCGCTGGAACAAGCCGGTGTCGCCTTCACGGTCGAGACCTACGACTACGATCCCGATGCGGACAAGGTGGGCATGCAGGCGGCTGAAGCGATCGGCGAATCACCGGCGCGCGTCTTGAAGACCTTGATGGCGCTGGTCGATGGCAAGCCGGTCTGCGTGGTGGTGCCGTCGGACAGGGAAGTCTCGATGAAGAAGCTGGCCGCGGCCTTCGGCGGCAAGACAGCGCAGATGATGAAGCCTGCCGATGCCGAGCGAATCTCCGGCTACAAGGTCGGCGGCATCAGCGCCTTCGGGCAGATGAAGCCGCCGCGGGTTGCGATCGAGACTGAGGCAATGCAACACGACCTCGTCTACATGAATGGTGGGCAGCGTGGCTTGCAGGTGCGGCTGAAGCCCGGCGATGCGGCGACTGCGCTGAAGGCGATCGTCGCGCCGCTGGTGGCTTGAGCGATATCAGCCCGCTTCCGCTCTGGCGTGGCGGGCGAGCGCCTGGCGCAGATCGGCCAGTTTGGGCGGCTTGCTGAGCAGCGCGTCCACCTGGTCCGGAATGTCGCCCTCGGCGACGAGACGATGGCCCCAACCGGTGAGCATGATGACCGGGGTCGATGGCGATGCCGCTTTGACGGCGGCGGCCAGCTTCCTGCCATCGACATGCGGCATGCCCAGATCCGTGATGACCAGGGAGGGAAGATTGCCCGCCTGCTGCGCGGCATGGAAGGCATCGATCCCGGCTTGACCGCCATTGGCGGCGATCACCGTGTGGCCGTCGGTTTCAAGCGTGTGCTGCAGCGATTTCAGCAGCAGAGGATCATCGTCCACGAGCAGGATGCGCAGGCGCTCGAGCCGGGCCCGCGGCGCCTGCGGCGCGCGGTCGGTCGCGCCGGCGAAGATCGTCTCGGTGGTCGGAAAGTGGAGGCTGACGGTCGTGCCGCGGCCAACCTCGCTGTCGATGTTGAGATCCGCCCCATGCCGCTGCGCGACCCCATAGACCATCGGCAGCCCGAGGCCGGTGCCACGTTCGCCCTTGGTGGTGAAGAAAGGCTCGAGGCAACGGCGGCGGGTCGCTTCGTCCATGCCGGCACCCGTGTCGCCGACCTCGATCGCCGCGTGGCAGTCCGGGGCATCGGTCAGGCGCGTGCGGACCGTGACCGATCCACCCTCCGGCATGGCATCGACCGCGTTGAAGACCAGATTGACCAGAGCCTCGCGGATTTCGCTCTCGACCCCCATGACCGCGGGAAGATCATCGGCGAGCTCGATGCGCATCTCGATGACGGTGCCGCGCTGCTGCGGCATGTCGCTCCAGCGCGCCCGGGTCAGATCGACGATCTGGCGCACCAGGGGATTGAGCTGGATCGGGAGCAGCGTCGATTCGGGTTGATGGCGGTAGAACTCCTTCATGCGCGACACCGTATGGGCGATATCGGCAATCGCCCGCTGGATCGTCGTCAGCGAGTCGCGGGCCAGCGGGCTGAGATTGGTCTCCATCTCCAGCAGGGTCTCGGTGTAGAGCGTCGCCGGCGTCAGCGCGTTGTTGATGTCATGGGCGATGCCGCTCGCCATCTGCCCCAACGCGCGCAGGCGCTCCTGCTGCATCACGGCCTGCTGGGTCTGGAGGAGATCGTTGTAGGCCTGTTCCAGCGCGGCGTAGAGCTGGGCCTGCTGCGCCGCCAAGGCGACATGGGCACTTAACTGGCGCAGAAACTCGCATTCGGCGCTGCCGAAGGCATGGGCCAGGCGCCGCGCCACCAGCAGGACGGCGAAGACGTTGCTGTCCGAGTAGAGCGGCGCCATGACGACGGCGTTGAGGCCACACGCCGCCAGCCGCTGAAAGAACGGAAACGCCAGCCCGGCCACGTCCGGCTCGTCGATCAGATGGCCGTGCACGCAGTGCGAGAGGCCGTTTGATTTGACCGGCACCTGGGCACGCTCGGCGAGACCGAGCTGTTGCGCCAGAGTCCAGCTGTGGCTGCCGATGTGGCTGACAGTCAGGGTATCGGCGTCCGCATCATAGTCGAGCACGCAGCTGAAATCCGCCGGCAGCCGCTCTTCCAGGCTCTGCAGGGTCACCTGATAGATGCTCGGCAGGTCCTGCCGCTCCCCGATGGCGCAGGTCACCTGATCGAGCAGGTTCAGCCGTTCGAGCTGCGCCTGCAGCCGGCTCTGTGCCAGCCGGCGGTCCGAGATGTCGCGCACGAAGCCGCTGAAACCGCGTCGCTCGGCGGTGCCGATCGGCGTGATCGTGAGCTCCACCGGAAACTCGCGGCCGTCGCGCCGCACGGCCGTCAGCTCCAGGCGCTTGTTGAGCACGATCGCCTTGCCCGCCTCCAGGTAGCGCCTGAGGCCGAGCCGGTGCGCCTCGCGGTGCTGCGGCGGAATGATGGTCTGGTCCAGGGCACGCCCGACCGCTTCCGCGCGGGTCCAGCCGAAGGTCGCTTCGGCCTGCGGATTCCATCCGGTGATGATGCCCTCGGCGTCCATCGTGACCACGGCATCGAGTGCCCCATCGATGATCGAGCGGGTCCGCTCCTCGCTCTCGCGCAAGGCCTGCTCCGCGCGCTTGATGGCGGTGACGTCGGTCGAGATGCCGAATACGCCGCAGACCTGGCCGTTCCGATCGCGCAGCGGGCTCTTTACCGAGAGATAGATGTGCAGGCTGTCGTCATGCGGAACCACTTCCTCCTCGACCAGGGTCCGGCCGCCGGTGGCAACCCGCCGGTCCATGGCGCGAAAGGCGTCCGCCATTTCCATGGGGAAGATGTCGCGATCGGTCTTGCCGATGATGTCCTCGCGGCGGAGGCGGAAGATCTCCAGGTAGCGCCGGTTCACGATCAGGTACCGGCCTTCGAGGTCCTTCACGTAGATCACGGCGGTCGTGTTGTCGGTGACGGCCTGAAGCAGATCCCGGGTCTCGCCGACGGCCGCTTCGGCGCGCGCGTGTTCGGCGCGCGCGGCGCCGATCGCCGCATTGATCCTTTCACAGAGATGCCCGAAGACCCCGTCCGACTGCGGCGTTTCAACGACGGCGGTGAGGTCGCCGGAGATGACCTTGTTCAGGGTTTCCGTGAGGCTTTCGATCTGCTCGCGGACATAGGCGCGGTACTCCGAGATCGACGACGGTTCCGTCATGGCAACGCCCAGCGTGTCCCGACCCTGATCCGGTCAGACCAAACTGTCGCCCACAACGAAAGGCAATGCCAGCGGTTTTGCCCGCCGGCATTGCGATCCCGATCGCTGCGCTGCGGAGTTGCCCCGCCCCTACTTTGCAGCCTCGAGTTTGTCCTGGGTCTTGGTCTCGAAGTCCTTGGCGTCGTGGCGCTCGTGGAGCTGGTCCTTGGGCTCGCCGGACATCCGGTTGACCATGCGGCCGCGCTTCACCGCCGGGCGCGCATAGAGCATGTCGGCCCAGCGGTTGAGGTGCTTGTATTCATGCGCGCTCAGGAACTCCGAGGCGCCGGAATAGGAGTAGCCCTTGGCGACGCCACCATACCAGGGCAGGATCGCGATGTCGGCGATCGTGTATTTGTCGCCGGCGATGTACTCGCTCTCGGCCAAGCGCTTGTCGAGGACGTCGAGCTGGCGCTTGGTTTCCATCGCGAAACGGTCGATCGCATACTCGATCTTGGTCGGCGCATAAGAGAAGAAATGGCCGAAGCCGCCGCCGAGATAAGGCGCGCTGCCCATCTGCCAGAACAGCCAGGAGAGGCATTCCGCGCGCTCGGGCGATGACACCGGCGGGACGAAGGCGCCGAACTTCTCCGCGAGATAGAGCAGGATCGCGCCGGATTCGAAGACGCGGATCGGCTTCGGACCGCTGCGGTCCATCAGCGCCGGGATCTTGGAGTTGGGATTGATGTCGACGAAGTCGCTGCCAAACTGGTCGCCCTGCCCGATCTTGATCAGCCAGGCATCGTACTCGGCGCCCTTGTGCCCGAGCGCCAGGAGCTCCTCGAGCAGGATGGTGACCTTCTGGCCGTTCGGCGTCGCCAGCGAATAGAGCTGCAGCGGATGCTTGCCGATCGGCAGCTTCTTCTCATGGGTCGGCCCCGAGATCGGCCGGTTGATGTTGGCGAACTCGCCTCCATTGGGCTTGTTCCACACCCAGACCTTCGGCGGCGTATAGGCAGTCGAGTCATTCATGCTGATCATCTCCAGGCACTAAAAGGGAAGTGTATTCAGGATAGAGACTCATTTCGGGCGTTTGAAGCTTTTGCGGGCGCGTTCGACCTTCGGGCGAATAACACAGTCATCGACGTGGTCATTCACGAGGCCCATGGCCTGCATGAAGGCGTAGATCGTGGTCGGCCCGACGAATTTCCAGCCGCGTTTCTTCAGCTCCTTCGAAAGGGCGATGGATTCGGCGGAGGTCGCGGCGGTCGAAGGCTTGGCGTTTTTGTCAGCTTCGTAACGCCAGAGGAAGGCGGCCAGCGAGCCTTCCGATTTCACCATCTCCCGCGCGCGCTGCGCATTGTTGATGACCGCTTCGATCTTACCCCTATGGCGAATAATGCCTGCGTTCTTCAGCAGCCGCTCGACATCGCGGGGCGTGAAGCGAGCGATCTTGTTGAAGTCGAAGCCGTGGAAGGCGGCGCGGAAGTTCTCGCGCTTGGCCAGGATGGTGCGCCAGCTCAATCCCGACTGGAAGCCTTCGAGACTGAGCTTCTCGAACAAGCGGAACTCGTCATCGACCGGATAGCCCCACTCGGTGTCGTGGTAATGCGGAAAGTCAGGCGCCGATCCCGCCCAGCGGCAGCGCAGCTTTCCATCGGCGCCGGTGATCGTGCTCATGGTGTTTCCTTCTCCAGCCATTCCTCCATCAGGCGCACCTCGCGGTGGAGGAAGGCCTCGTCATGGAATGCATTGGTCAGTGACGCAATGCCTTGGCTGCGCGCGAGGACGTGCAACGCGAGATCATCGGCATCGGCCGCGCGGCCGAGAGCCGAGAAATGCTTGGCGAGCCAGGTGCGGAACAAGGTGAAGAGCTGGTTGGCGCCGGGCTGTGACGGATGGCCGAGCTTGGCGAGCTCGGCACAGAGCGTACCGACCGGGCAGCCATAGCGTTTGATGTCGCTGCGATTGGCGAGCAGCAGCCGCATGAAGCTGCGGATGCAGTCGCGCGGCTGCTGCGCCGCCTGCTCCCAGCGTTCGAGCACGCGTTCGGTGTTGGCGATCCGCGCCGCGATGACCGCGTCGAGGATTTCATCCTTGGATTTGAAGTGGTGATAGAAGTTGCCGCGCGAGATCTCCACCACCGCGGCGATGTCGGCGAACGAGGTGTGTTCGTAGCCCTGCCGATAGAAGAGGTCGTTGGCAGCGGCGACGATCTCGGCGCGGGTCGATTGCGCTTCCATCCCACTCCCCTCGGAGCTTGGACGCTTGTCCTAAAGGCGAAACTAGGACAAGCGTCCAAGGGCGGTCAAGGTAATGTTCACCATCAAATTAGCATTGACTAATTCATTAGCAGATGCTAATCTAACCCCATGATCGAAGCCGCCGCTATCACCAACGTCATGCGCGCTTTGGCCGACCCCACGCGGCGCGCCGTCTATGAGCGCATCGCCGGAACCGAGGAAATCAGCGTGCTCGAACTGACCCGCGGTTCCGGAGTCACCCAAGGCGCGATCTCGCAACATTTGAAATCGCTGAAGCAGGCTGGGCTGGTCACCGAGCGGCCGGATGGGCGGAAGGTGTTCTACCGCGCGCAGCCGGAAGGTCTGGCGCCGCTGGTCGATTGGATGAGCCATTACGGCACCTTCTGGCGCGAGCGCTTCGGCGATCTCCGCGCCCTGCTGCAAGAAATCGATCCGAAGGAAAATCAGGAATGAGCCAGTTCGCATTGAAGCAACAGTCGCGGGAGATCGCCGTCGAGGAAGTCTTGCCCCACGCGCCGGAGTTGGTGTGGAAGACGCTGACGACGGGCTCGCTGATCACGCGCTGGCTGATGGAGCCGAGCGGCTTCGAGCCGGTTGTCGGCAACCGCTTCACCTACAAGACCAAGCCGGCCGGCGCCTGGGACGGGACGATCCGCTGCGAGGTGCTCGAAGTCGTGCCGCATGCGCGCTTCACCTATGCCTGGCGCGGCGGCGATGAGAGCAATGAAGGCTACGGTTCCAAGCTCGACACTTTGGTGACCTGGACGCTGACCCAGGTGCCGGGCGGCACGCGGTTGCGCCTCGTTCATTCCGGCTTTGTCACGCCGAAGAACGACACCGCCTTCCAGAACATGGGCAACGGCTGGCGGACCATCCTGCCGCGGATCGGCAACATCATCAAAGAGGAAGAGTGAGATGACCGAGACCTATACCGGCGGCTGCGCCTGCGGCGCGGTGCGCTATGAGATCGCCGGCGAGCCGATCTTCAGCAATCACTGCCGCTGCCGCGATTGCCAGCTGCAGAGCGGCACCGGCCATGGCTCCTACCTCACCTTCATGCGGGACGGCGTGAAGCTCACCGGCACGCCGACCCAGTGGGACATCACCGCCGACAGCGGCAATGTGAAGACAAGCGGCTTCTGCCCGACCTGCGGCGCGCCGGTGACGCTCACCTTCAAGGCGATGCCGAACATCTTCACGGTGCATGCGGCGAGCCTCGACGATCCCAGCCGTTTCAAGCCGCAGGCCGTGACCTATGGCGTCCGCGCCTATGACTGGGATCCGCTCGATCCGAAGCTGACGGTTTTCGAGGCGATGCCGCCGGCGAGTTGAGGTCCTGGCCGAGCGCGCTTAGATCACGCGCTTCAACTCGCCGAGGAACTTCGTCAGCTCGCCGTTGAGATTGGCGGATTGGTGTTTCAGCGATCCGATCGAATCGACCAGCACGCCGGCCGAACTCTCGGTCGCGGCGGCGGCCTCGCGGACACCGGTGATGTTGCTCGCCACGACCGAGGCGCCGCTTGAAGCGTGCTCGACGTTGCGGGCGATCTCCCTAGTGGCGGCAGTCTGCTGCTCCATGGCGCCGGCGATCGCGGTCGAGGCGCCGGTCATCTCCTGGATGACGGCGCCGGTCTCGCCGATCGTCGCGGAGACCGTATCGACGGAAGTTTGGATCGCTTCGACCTGCGCCACGATTTCGTCGGTGGCCTGCGCGCTCTGATTGGCAAGGCTCTTCACCTCCGAGGCCACGACCGCGAAGCCCTTGCCGGCTTCGCCGGCACGCGCGGCCTCGATGGTGGCATTGAGGGCCAGCAGATTGGTCTGCGCGGCGATGTCGCGGATCAGGGTCACGACCTCGCCGATCTTGGCCGCCGACCCGACCAGGCGGCTCACGTCCTCGCCCGCCTGATTGGTGCGGGCTACCAGCTTATCGGCGACCTGCACGGAATTCTGGATCTGGCGGTTGATCTCGTCGATCGAGGCGGTGAGCTCTTCGGTCGCCGAAGCGACCGATTGCAGGCTGACCGAGGCCTGTTCGCTGGCCTCGGCGACGGCAACGCTGCGGCTGTTGGTGACGGCGGTCGCTTGATTGAGCGTCGTTGCGGTTTGCTCCAAAGCGGTGCTCGCCGCGGTCACCTTGGCGATGACCTCGGACGCGATCGCCTCAAAGCGCCGCGTGGCGTCGGCGGCTGCCGTAACCCTGGTGCCCATGCCCGCGGTCGCGGCGTTGATGGCGCCGGCGGTGCGCCGGAACTCGCCGGCCATGCCCTGCTCCATCACCCGCCGGTAATAGCGCTGCTCGATCACGGCCTGGAGCGAAGCGCCGGCTTCGCGCACGAAGGAATCCGTCCGATCGGCAAGGTCATTGACGGCCCAGAGCACCTCGCCCAGCAAGCCCTTCTCCTCGACGTCGTTGAGGCGGCGCTCGAAGTCGCCCTTCTGCAAGGCGACCATGACATCGAGCGCCTGGGTGAGACGCCGCTGCAGCCGGAAATTCGCAATGACGGTGAGGCCGATCGACACCAGCGCCGCTCCAAGCAACGCGACCACCAGCCAGACCGGCGCGGCGGCCGCGATCAGGATGATGCTGACGACGACCAGGGCTGCCGCACTGCCCAGGAAGATCGTCTGGCTAGAGAGAGAAGACGAAGCGGTCATAGTCGACACCCATGGAAGTCAGTTTCTCGTTCAGCGCGGCGTAGGCAACGTTCATGCCGTCCTTGCGATTGGCATGGCTTTCCTCGATGGCACGGAGCTCGGCATAGAGCGGCACGAAGACGGAATCGACCGTCGCCTTCTTCGGGACGCGCCGGTTCGAGTGGAAGCCGGTAATCCGGCCGTCCGCGCCGTAGGACGGGGTCACATGGGCGAGCACCCAGTAATGATCGCCGTTCATCGCCCGGTTCAGGACATAGGCAAAGACCTCATGCCCGGCCTCGATGCGCGTCCATAGCAGCTTGAAGACACAGCGCGGCATGTGCGGATGGCGGATGAGACTGTGCGGTGCGCCGATGGCCTGCTTCAGCGTCAGACCCGCGATGTTGAGGAAGACGCGGTTGGCATAGGTGATCCGGCCTTTGAGATCGGTCTTGCTGACAATGACCTCGTCTGCGCCGAAATGGCGCTCTCGACCGGTTAGCGTTGTGTTCATGATCCGTCCGTGGGTGTAGCTCTGGCGACCAGTTGCGCGCCATTATGTCCCCCTGCGGAAAACAAGACGTTAAGGCCGTGGCAATAATCCGGTGCGGTCGATCGCCGCAATTTCCCGAGCGCGACGCTCAGGAAATTGCACGCGGTTCAGGCGCTCATAACGCGAGAGGCCCCGCCGGGGACTAGAAGACCAGCGACTGTTGCGCGGGCGGCGGCGGGCTGAGATCCACGCCTTCCAGGGCCAGCATCTTAAGCTTTGAGACGGCACCGCCCGGCGCCGAGAAGCCGCCGACCTTGTTGCCGGCCGCGAGCACGCGGTGGCAGGGAATAATCAGCGGGATCGGGTTCTTCGCCATGGCCTGGCCGACGTCGCGCGCGACTTCCGGGCCGGCGCCGAGCTCCTTTGCCAGCGTGCCGTAGGTCGTGGTCTTGCCGTACCCGACCGTGCGCAGTGCCGCATAGGTCCGGCGGAAGAATTCATCCTGGTCGTCGAGATCGAGCGCGATCTCCGAGAAGTCCACGACTTCGCCGGCGAAGTAGCGCTGTGCCGCCGCGATCACCGTGGCGACCTCAGGCGATGGCGCGCTCGGCTGCGCCGACGGGAATTTGCGCAGCATGTTGCGTTCGGCGGCGGCGGCACTGCCGTCCGGAAGCTGGAACCGCGCGATGCCGGAATCGGTCCAGCCGATGGCGCAGAACCCAGCCTCGGTCTCGAAAACGGTGAAATAGTGCGGCGCGTGGGTCATGAGGCGAATCCTTCAATCCTTGGAGTATGACATGGCGACGCTCAGGTGGAAATGCGCTCCGATTCTTGCTGAATCCGCGGCCGCGCGCTAGGCAAGAGGCGGATAACCCGAGAGTCGATAACCAGGGGGAAGCGCGGTCATGATCACCGGTGGATGTCTTTGCGGCGCGGTGCGGTTCACGGTCTCGGAAGGGCCGATCATCGGCCGGGTCTGCTGGTGCAAGGTCTGCCAGAAACTGGGCGCCGGCGGACCGGCGGTGGGCGCGGCTTTCAAGTCCTCCGCGGTCACGGTGACGGGCGAGATCCGCGACTACGAGAGCACCGCCGACAGCGGCAACCGGATGCACCGCAAGTTCTGCCCGGTCTGCGGTACCCAGCTTTTCAGCCAGGCCGAGTCGCGGCCGAACCTGGTCTTCATCCGCGCCGGCGCGCTCGACGATCCCGAGATCGCCAAGCCGAGCTCGACGATCTGGACCGCGAGCGCGCCGAGCTGGGCCACGATCGATCCGAACCTGCCGCAGGTGCCGGGACAGCCGGCGCCGATCAAAGCGGATTGAGCGTCAGAACGGCGCGAACTCGCGTTTCCAGTCGGCGCGGGTCATGGCGTAGTTGCGGCGGTCCAACTTGGGCGCGTCCTTGGGCAGGTTGCGCACCAGGAGATCGAAGACCGATGTGGTTGCTTCGATCTGCGCCAAGCCCCAGTCGGTGAAAGTCGCCGCGTTGAACACATGCTCGGAGAGCAGCGGGTTGGTGAGCGCCTGGGAGAAGGCATCCAGTGCTACCATCGCGCCCATGAGGTTCGGCATCGGCGTGTTGGCGTTGCAGTCCTCGGCGAAGAGGGCCGGATAGAACTCGACATTGTCCGGCGTGCCGTAGACCGCCTTCAGATCCGCCTGGCGCTGCGGATCGCCGGTCATCTGGTCGAAATCGGTGAGCGGCAGCAGACCCATGGCTTCGCGATAGGCATTGTAGCGCGGGAGCCTCAGATCGCGGCCCTGCTGCACGGCGCGTTGCTCCACCGGCAAGAGGAACTCCGCGGTGTTGTAGAAGCCGATCTGTGTCGCGGCCTGGGCACAGGCGAAGCGGAAGCCGTCCGCGAGACCCACCGAAGTCAGATAGGCGTTGTCGAGCAGCATCTTCCAGGCCGGGACATCTTGTTTGTTCCAGGCAATCACCTCCGGGATCAGCGCATGCCAGCGATAGAGCAGCGCAAACTCGATCGCCATCCAGTTCGCGCGGTTCCAGGGCGCCTTCCAGACCACGGCCGGCGTGGCGGAGAGCCGGAAGCAGGTCGAGGAGATGTGGTTGATGTATTCCTCGATCACCAGCTTGATGTAGATGACGATCAGGATGTTGCGCGCGGTCTGGAACACCCGCTCGTCGTCCCAGGTGGGATTGCGCCGCTCCAATTCGCCCGCCAGGCGGTTGTGCTCGCGCAGCACCAGAGTGTTGAACATGGCGACCATCGGCGTCGCGTTCACCCGGTCGCCGCCGACCGCGAAGATCTGGCGGGTGAAGCCGACACCCGGCGTCTCCTTGAGGATCTCGTCGAAGCGGAGCGGCTTGTCGAGGATGCAGTTGCCTTGCGGGTCGCAGAATTCCGCGCGGATGGTTTGCCCGTCCGGCTCGTAGAGGAATGGCGGATATTCGTCCGCGCCGATCTGCTGCGATTTCAGCCGGCCGCGCCTGCCCGGCTCATTGCTGCCGAGACGCAGCACCGCGGTCTGGGCTGGGGTGCGGCCGTAGAGGGTCGAGAGATCGATTTCGTGGTTGGAGGTGGTGCGCTTGCGATCCTGATCGCTGGTGCGCAGGAAGCCATCGGTCAGGTATTGCGCGAAGACCGGAAACAGCAGGGTCGATTTCGGGCAGGGCCGCGCCGTGTTCGCACTGCGCCGGAACAGCTTGAGCACATCTTCGATCGGCGGCGGCGCGGGGGCGGTGTCATCCGCCGGCAGGTGGCGGGCGAAATAGCTGCGGTCGGTCAGCGACGACCAGGAAGTATAGTCGCAGAGCGTGCTGAACGGATGCGGCCTGGTGCGCGAGGCGTTGACGGCGGTGTTGATGATGCCGCGGTTGACGATCGGCGCCAGGAACGGCACGCCCTGCACCAAGCGCCAGAACGGCGCGAAGTTGTGCAGCAGAAAGCCGCGCAGGCGGTGCCACAGCTTGTCGCGACTCTTGCTTCGCTGGTTTGTCACGGCGCTCTCCCCTCGTCGGCGCCCGTCCCCGGCGCCAGACTAGCGGGACCCGCGGCTCAACCCTAGCGGATACTTCCGTTAACAAAAATATTACCAGCGGTGAGCGGAAGTGTGTGCTCGCTCGCTTGACTACTTCTTTTCGTCGAAGATCGGGGCGAAGCCGCCATAGATCATGCGTTTGCCGTCGAACGGCATCTTCTTGCCGATCGCGGCCATCCGCGGGTCGGACATCATCTTCTTGCCGGCGGCGTCGCGGACTTGCCTCGACGGATACTCCATCCAGGAGAAGACGACGATCTCATCATCCTTGGCCTGCACCGCGCGACGAAAGTCCGTGAGCTCACCGGCCGGCACGTCGTCGCCCCAGCATTCGACCATGCGCGTGATGCCGAGTTCCTTGAAGAGGGGCGCGCATTCCTCGACATGCTTCCGGTATTCCTCTTTGCGGTCCTTCGGCACCGGGGAGACGAAGCCGTCCACATACTTGCCGCCGGCACCCTGATCGTAGAGCGGCCGGAAACCGCCATAGACCATGCGCTTCATATCGAACGGCATCTCACCGCTCCATTGATTCATGCGCTCATCGCTCATGACGCCTTTGTTGGCGGCGTCGCGCGCGGCCCGCGAGGGATACTCGATCCAGGAGAAGACGACGGTTTCATCGTCCTTGGCCTGCACCGCACGGCGGAAATCGGTGAGCTTGCCGTCGGGCACGTCGTCGGCCCAGGCCTCCACATGGCGGACCGCACCATGGTCCCGGAACACCGGCGAGGCCATCGCGGCCATCTTGCCGTACTGCGCCTTGTTGGCCTTCGGCACGGCGAGCACGAAACCATCGACGTAGGACATCTTCCCTCCCAGGATTTTCGTTCTTGTCCTGACTAAATAGGGAGGGCTTTTGTCAGGTTCCAGCATCAAGCGCGCAATTTGCGCAAGCCTGCGAGCCATTGCAGGACCAGCGCGACCTTGTCGTCAGTGTCGAGACCGCCTTCCTCGAGACTGCGCCAGGTCGCGAAGACGATCGCGTGGCGAAGCGTCGCGCAGAGATCGCGATGAACGACACCCTTTCGCCCGAAAGCGCCGGCCAGGGATTCGGCGATGTCGCGAAGATGCTGGTCGACCTGGGCGAGGACCGGCTGGATCGGCTTCACCAGATCGACATCGCGATAGGCGACCGACCACATGCGGCGGGTGCCGGCATAGTAGTCGTAATGCGCGGCGAGCGCCGCCGCGGCGCGGGCGGCCGGATTCTTGATCGCGTCCCAGAGCGCTGCACCCGGGAATGGATGCAACGCACCCCAATGCGCGGTGCAGGCGGCGAAGATCGCGGCCTCGTCGGGAAAGTGGCGGTAGAGCGTGAGCCGCGTGACACCGGCGCGCTCGGCAATCGCGCTGATCGGCGTATGGGCGGGGCCCAGCTTCTCATGCAGTGCGATCGCCGCATCGATAATCTTCTGGCGGGTCTCCGCCTGGGATTCCGCCCGCGCCGATAATCGATAGACTCGTTTTTTTGTGCGCTTCGTCACGACCACCTCATTCGATGAACATAGCTGTTCACTCATCCGTTGACCAGCGCCAGCGCTCGCCGGTACACGGCTTTCGCAATACAGGCCAGTTCACCGAAATCATCGATAATCGGAACCGAGAGGAAACCTGCTGCCATGTCCATCGCTACGAATGAACTTACCGCTCTGATCCTCAACAAGCCGCGCCGGCTCGGCGCCGATTGGACCATGTTCAACGCCTGGGCACCGCTGCCGGGCTTGGGCGCGATCGCCATCAATTCCCTGCTGCTCAAGGGCAAGGAGCCGGTGCTGGTCGATACCGGCATCGCGCCGCTGGGCGATGCCTTCATGGCGCAACTCGAGCAGGAGATCGATCCCAAAGAGATCGCCTGGATCTGGATCAGCCATGCCGATGTCGACCACATCGGCGCGCTGCAGAAGGTGATGGATCGGGCGCCGAAGGCCAGGGTGGTGACCGGCTATCTCGGCATGGCCAAGCTCGGGCTGCTCGGCTTCGACATGACCCGCGTGCAGTTCCTGGAACCGGGCGCGGTGTTCGAGGCCGGCGGCCGCCGCCTGCACACGGTGCGCCCGCTCTATTATGACGCTTCGGAGACGATGGGCTTCTTCGATCCCGCGGCCTCGCTGCTCTACACGGTCGATTGCTTCGGCGCGGTGTTCCCCGCCCCGGTCGATTCGGTCGAGGATGTCGGCGCGGAAGCGTTTCGCAACGGCATGATGACCTGGTCCTCGATCGACTCGCCCTGGCTGAAAAGCGTCGACCGCGCCGCGCTCGGCCGCGGGCTTGCAGCAATCGATCGTCTCGCGCCCAAGCACATCGTGTCGGCGCATCTGCCGGTGCTCGAGGGCCGTGCCTCCACGCTGACCGGCCCGATCGGCGAGGTGTACTGTCACGGCGCGACGCTGCTGGATCCCGCGAATACCGAGCCCGCGCTGGCACCGTTCGGGATGGCGGCCTAGCGCGATTTGTCGAGGAGGACGCGGCTCAAGTCGCGTCCTCCAGCTTCACACCTTCATGGCGCAGCAGCCACTCCTTGCGGTGGAGGCCGCCGCCATAGCCGGTCAGCGATCCGCTGCTGCCGATGACGCGATGGCAAGGCACCACGACGCTGATCGGGTTGAGGCCGTTGGCCGCACCGGCAGCGCGCACCGCTTCGGGGCGGCCCGCCCGCGCGGCGAGCTGGGTGTAGGTCCAGGTCTTGCCGGCCGGGATCTTGCGCAACACCGCCCAGACCTTGCGCTGGAAGGGAGTGCCGGCGCTCTCGACCGGAATGGCGTCGATCGCCTCGAGATCGCCGGCGAAGAAGGCGTTCAGCCGATCGCGCACCGGCCAGGCCGCGGCGACGCTCTTATCGAGACGCACGCCGCCCGAGGCGCGATAGATCCGATCGAGCCCGCGCTGCATCCGTGCCTTATGGTCTTCCCAGTCGAGCACCCGCAGCCGGCCCTGCTCGTCGGTTGCGATGAGGGCGACGCCGATCGGCGTTTCCAGGCGCGAAAGCGCGAAAGTCAGCTTCTGCTGTTTCATGACGGGCATGTCCATCGAGGCCATCTCCTTGTGCCATATCCCGATGATGGCGGGAAGATAGGCAGCGGGCGTCGATGCGGCACTCCGAAGCTTGCGGCGGCGCGGCGATTGCTTACGCGGCGGTTTCCGGCTTCTTTTCCGGCGTAAACACGGTGATCGCCTTCGGCAGGAGATTGAAGCGCGCCGGCGTGAAGGTGACGAGCTCGCCGTCGGTGTTGATCGGGTGGGAATGGTGGGTGCGGATTTCGAAGTGCTCACCTTTGGTGGCGCGCACTTCTGCCCAGAGGCCGTGGCGGCCGGCGCGGAAGGCCTTGGCCATCAGCAGCAGCTTCCAGACGCGGTCGACCTCCAGCGAGTAGAGGTCGAGGTGGCCGTCGTCGATCGCCGCGTTCTCCTCGACCGCCATCCCGCCGCCGTAATAGCGGCCGTTGCCGATCGCGATCTGCAGGGTCTTCACTCGCGCCGTGCCTTCGGCGCTGGCGATCTCGGCATGGAAGGGACGCGCCTCGGCCAGCACGCGCAGCGCGGTCAAGGCATAGCCGAGACGGCCGAAGCGGCGCTTGGTCTCGCGGCTCAGGGAATTCGCAAGATTGGCGGAGAGGCCAATGCTGGCGACGTTGAAGAAGTGATGGCCGTTGACCTCGCCGATGTCGATCCGCCGCTTGTGGCCCGCGGCGATCAGGTCCGACGCCTGCTCGATATCGGTTGGAATACCCAGCGTGCGGGCGAGATCGTTGGCGGTGCCGGTCGGCAGGATCCCGAGCGGCAGGCCGGTCTTCAGCAGCGCGGGCGCCACCGCGTTGAGGCTGCCGTCGCCGCCGGCGATCACCACCGCCTCGCCCTCCTCCGCATGCGCCTCGATCCACGGCTCGACCTCGGTCGGCGATTCCGGCGAGGTCACGGTGAGATCGACGCCCGCTGCGTTCAAACGCGCGATCGCGATGCCGGCCGCGACGCCGCCCGAGCGGCTGTGGCGGTTGATCACCGCCAGCATGCGGCGCCGCGCCCTGGGATCGGCGGGGGGATCGGCGGGCGCTTCGCTGCGCGGGGCGGTCTCAGTCTTGGGGGCCGTCGCCGTCATCGTATCTCGATCATCGTGGTCAGGGAGTTGTGATGTTGGTGACAAGAACCCCGCGGGCAAGGCCAGGGTTGCCGCGCGTCGCCGGAAATCGGCGCGAACTTCGCCCCTTGACGCAGCGGGTTTTGAAAACCATCTCTCCAGAACCCTGGTCCGGGCCCCTCTGATGCGCCGCGTGTCGGCATGCGCATGATGTCGGACCTTTTCCGACGTCGTCCGCCGACACAGCCTGCCGCACAGTGAGGGGGATGATGCACCTGCTCGACCCGAACCTTCCGCATATCGCCTTTCTGTTCGCCGACGTGATGGGCAAGCCGGCCTGGATGTGGCTGGGCTTTCTCGGCATCGTCGGCGCACTGCTCGCCTTCGATCTCGGCGTGCTGCATCGGAAGAGCCATGCCATCGGCGTGGTCGAGAGCCTGAAGATGAGCGCCTTCTACATCGCGCTGGGCTTGGGCTTCGGCGGCTGGGTGTGGTGGTCGCTCGGCGCCGCTTCGGGCATGGCCTATCTGACCGGCTTCGCGGTCGAGAAGGCGCTGGCGATGGACAACGTCTTCGTCATCGCCATGATCTTCTCCTACTTCGCGGTGCCGCGCGCCTATCAGCACCGGGTGCTGTTCTGGGGCATCCTCGGCGTCATCGGCTTGCGCGCGCTCATGATCGGCGCAGGCGCGGCGATCGTCTCCGAGGCGCATTGGGTGCTCTACCTCTTCGCCGGTTTCCTGATCGTCACCGGCCTGAAGATGCTGTTCGCTTCCGACAAGGCGTATGATCTCGGCTCTAACCGGCTGCTGAAATGGGTGCGCTGGCGCTGCAACGTGACCGCCAACCTGCACGGCGAGCGGTTCTTCGTCCGCCAGAACGACGACAAGGGACGCCGGCGCTGGTTCATGACGCCGCTGTTCCTGGCGCTGCTCACGATCGAGATCGCCGACGTGGTGTTCGCGGTCGATTCGGTGCCGGCGATCTTCGCCGTCACCACCGATCCCTTCATCGTCTACACCTCGAACATCTTCGCGATCCTGGGACTCCGCGCGCTCTATTTCGCGCTGGCGGCCATGGTCGAGCGCTTCCATTATCTCAAATACGCTCTCGCCGCCGTGCTGGTCTTCATCGGCGGCAAGATCTTCGCTGCCGACATGCTGGGGATCGCCAAGATCCCGCCGGCGCTCTCGCTCGGCGTCACGGTGGCGCTGCTGGCGGCGGGCGTCGGCTATTCGCTGTGGAAGACACGCGGCGCGGGCATGGCAGAAACCCCGCGATGACGGGTTGAGGGCGGGTGGATTCTGCTATTAGATCGATCCGTCCCCAACGGCCCATCAACCGCGAGAAATCATGACCAAAGGCTCCGACCTGCTTGTCGCCGCGCTGGAGAATGAAGGCGTCGAGCGCATCTTCGGCATTCCCGGCGAGGAGAATCTCGACGTCGTCGAATCCCTGCGCTCGTCGAAGATCGAGCTGGTGCTGACCCGGCATGAGCAGGCGGCCGGATTTATGGCCGCCACGCATGGCAGGCTCACCGGGCAGCCGGGCGTCTGCCTTTCGACCCTCGGGCCGGGTGCGCTTAATTTCACCACCGCGGCGGCTTATGCGCATCTCGGCGCCATGCCGATGCTGATCCTGACCGGGCAGAAGCCGATCAAGTCGGCGCGGCAGGCGCAGTTCCAGATCGTCGATATCGTCGGCGCGATGCGGCCGCTCACCAAGATGACGCGGCAGATCGTAGCCGCATCGACCATCCCCACGACAGTGCGCGAGGCCTTCCGCGTGGCGACCGAGGAGCGGCCGGGTCCGGTGCATCTGGAGTTGCCCGAGGACATCGCCGCCGAGGAAGCGGATGCACCCCTGGTACCGACGCATCCGATCGACCGGCCCTATCCCAATCCGGCGGCGCTGGAGCGCGTCGCTGCCATGATCCTCAAGGCAAAGACACCGCTGATCATGATCGGCGCCGGGGGCAGTCGGCCGCATCTGGTCGAGCCGCTGTCGGATTTCGTGCGGCGGCTGAAGATCCCGTTCTTCAACACGCAGATGGGCAAGGGGGCGGTCACCGGAGGCTCCAATCTCTATCTCGGTACCGCCGCGCTTTCCGAGCGCGACTATATCCACGACGCGATCGATCGCGCCGATCTCATCATCGCGATCGGCCATGACACGGTGGAGAAGCCGCCCTTCCTGATGGGCCGTGCGCTCGGCGGGCGGAAGGTGATCCATATCGGCTACAGCTCGGCCAAGGTCGAGGAGGTCTATCATCCGGACGCGGAGCTGATCGGCGATATCGGCGCCAGCGTCGCGGCACTCGCGGACAAGCTCGGCGGACGAATCGCGGAGCAGGCGGCGATGCTGGAGCTCCGCCAGGAGATCCTCGGCAAGATCAACGCCCGCTGCGAGGACGCCCGCTTTCCGGTGATCCCGCAGCGGCTGGTGCACGACATCCGTGCCGTGGTGCCGGAGGATGGGATCGTCTGCCTCGACAACGGCATGTACAAGATCTGGTTCGCGCGCAATTACCGGACGCGAGTCGCCAACACGCTGCTGCTGGACAATGCGCTGGCCACCATGGGCGCCGGCCTGCCCTCGGCGATCGCCGCGAAGCTCTTGCATCCGGAGCGCAAGGTGCTGGCGGTCTGCGGCGATGGCGGCTTCATGATGAACAGCCAGGAGCTGGAGACCGCAGTTCGGCTGAAGCTCGACCTCGTGGTGCTGATCATCGTCGATTCCGCCTATGGCATGATCCGCTGGAAACAGGCGGTCGATCACTTCGCCGATTACGGCATGACCTTCGGCAATCCGGATTTCGTACGCTATGCCGAGAGCTACGGCGCCAAGGGGCACGCGGTCGGCGCCACGGATGAGATCATCCCGACCTTGCAAAAGGCGTTCGACGCGGGCGGCGTGCATCTGGTCGCCGTGCCGATCGATTACAGCGAGAACATGCGGGTGCTGATCGAGGAACTCGGCAACCGCAAGGGCGATGCGGATTGAGGGGTGACCGTCGTCACTACCGCTGAGGGCTGAAGCGGACATAGACTTCCGCATCTTCGAGAGGCGGGAGGCCCGGATGCAGAACAACGCAGTCGCACAATTGTTCGCCCGCGCGGCGGAACATGCCGCCGATTTCCGGGCCGCCTTGCCGAAGCGGGTGCAGCGGCCGGAGCATACTTACGCGCAGGCGCTCGCGGCTTTCGACCTGCCGACGCCGGAGGCCGGGACCGAGGCGCAGATCGTGCTGGAGGACCTGGTCGCGCGGGCGACACCGGGATTGCATGCCATGGCGGGCCCGCGCTTCTTCGGCTGGGTGATCGGCAATTCGCATCCGATGGGCGTCGCCGCCGATATGCTGACCAGCGCATGGGGCCAGAATGTCGGCAACCACACGGCATCGACGGCCGCCGCCGCCTGCGAGACCGTGGCTTCGCGCTGGCTGCTCGATATCCTGGACCTGCCGCCCGAATCCTCGGTCGGCTACGTCACGGGCGCCACGATCGCGAATTTCGTGGGCCTGGCCGCGGCGCGCAGCGAATTGCTGCGCCGGATGGGCTGGGACGTCGAGGCCGACGGGCTGTTCGGCGCGCCGCCGATCACGGTGCTGATCGGCGCCGAGGCGCATACGACGGTGTTCTCCGGCCTGCAATTCCTCGGGCTCGGGCGGCAGCGGGTGATCAAGATCCCGGTCGACGGCCAGGGCGCGATGCGACCCGAGGCTTTCGCGGCGGCGATGCGCGACGCGGCGCGGGATCCGGCGGTCATCGTCATCACCCAGGCCGGACAGATCAACACCGGCGCCTTCGATCCGCACGCGGCGATCATCGCCGAAGCGCGCAAGCACAAGAATGTCTGGGTGCATGTGGACGGCGCCTTCGGTCTCTGGGCGCGGGCCTGTCCGACGCGGGCGCATCTCGCGACGGGCATAGAGCTGGCAGATTCCTGGGCGACCGACGGGCATAAATGGCTGCAGACGCCCTATGACTGCGGCTTCGCGATCGTGCGCAACGCCGAGGCGCATCGCCGCGCCATGACGATTGCGGCGAGCTACCTGCCGCCGGTCGCGGCGGGCGAGCGCGATCCCTCGCATTTCGTTCCCGAGCTCTCGCGGCGCGGGCGCGGCTTCCCGGCCTGGGCAATGCTGAAGCATCTCGGGCGCGACGGCATCGCCTGCATGGTCGAGCGGCATTGCCGCTACGCGGCGCTGATGGCGGAGAAGCTGCGCGAAGAAAGGGGCATCGCGGTGCTGAACGACGTGGTGCTGAACCAGGTGATCGTGCGCTTCGGCGCCGACATGACTCCGGAAGCCGGCGACACGGCGACCGCGGAGACCATCGCCGCGATCCAGCGCGACGGCACCTGCTTTGCCGGCGGGGCGCAATGGCAGGGCCGCATGGTGATGCGGCTCTCGGTGATCAGCGGATCGACCTCGGAGAACGACGTGCTCCGCTCGGCCGAGGCGATCATCAAGGCCTGGCGGAGCGTGCACGCGGCGGCCTGAAGCGCCGGTTACCAAAGCCTCTAGCGACCGCCGGTATCGCCGTGAGCGTGGCGAAGCTGCAGGATCTGCACCGATTGCGGCAGCTCGATCAGGAATTCCGGATCGCGGGGCAGATGATGGATGCCGGTCGGATCGCTGCCGGTGAAGCGCGCCATCGCCGCGACATTCTCCCAGTAGGAGATCGTCATGAACAGGGTTTCCTCGCCGCGATCTTCGCGCAGCGCCTGGACGCCGAGGGCCTTCTCAATCAGTGGCCGGATCCCCACGTCGTAATTGTAGGCTTCGTATTCGTCGGCGCGTTCGCGCCGAACGCGACCACGCCAGATGCGGGCGATCGTGGGGCGTGGGGTGTGGTCTGGCATGCCGGTCCTCCTGCGCTGCGGATCGAGATGGAAACCCGCAAGCGGAGACCTGACAACCCGAAACTGTGACCGCCTGCATCTCGAGCCTGCGCAGGAGCAACGGCGGCAGCGTCAGTCGCCGATAATGATGTCGAACCTGCTCGTCACCGGCACATAGTCCGGATGCGCAACGATGCTTTGAAGGGCGCCGGCCGATTCACGCGCCGAGACCGGGGCGCGACGTCGCCTGACCGCACGAGCCGGCGATTTCGGTCCCAGAGGGTCCGCGGCGTGGAGTTTCGCATCGAAGCCGAGCCCGGTCAGGCGCTCGATCTCCTCGATCGGCACCTGATAGGTCTTGAAAGCGTCGAAGGGAACCTCGACGGCGGCCTCGATCCCGAACTGAGTGATGACGTCTTTCTGATCGAGGACGAAGCCTGCGGCAAAGAGTCGATCTTTCGCCGCGCCGCGTGGACGCGACCGCGCCACTGCAACCTTCCAGAACTTCAGCGGATACTTGATCTCCTTGTACTTCGGATCGCCCTCGTCGAGGACCGGCCCGGTGAAAACCTGGGCCTTGAACTCGTCGGCTTTCACCGCCTGCTCGAGGATGTGCTGCTCCAGCCCCTGCCAAAGCGACTTCGCACGGTTGAATTTCGCATGCTGCGGCGTGCAGTTGGTGAAGAACATCGTGTCGGAGGCCCGCTTGATCGCCTCTGTCGGCTTGGCGTCATATTCCATGTCCTCGCGGCGCGTGAGATGGCCTTTGTCGAACTGATTGCCATCGTAATAGAAGTCGCCGATCTGATCGGAACGCAGAATGCGCGGATCGTATTGCCAGACATCCCGCGGGCGATTGAGCTTGTGCCGGTTGCTGCCGTCGAGATTGGCGGCGCTGTAGATCGCAAACTTGCGCTTTTGGTGCATCACCACGCTGTAGCCGAGATAGTCGAGAACATGTTTGCCCTTCGGGCTCCGCCATTTCGCGGCGAGCTCGAGCGCTTCCGCTTCGAGAGCGCCCAGATCCGGAAGCGGGACGTCGAATGCTTTCGCCGGGTCGCCTTTCGTCGCCAGGAAGTTTGACGCATATCCCTTGCGCGCGCCGCCGGGCTGGAAATCGTCCTCACGCTCGACGTCGAACTCGCTGGTCGCTTCGTCCGGCGCGGCGGCGGCGGTGCGCGCCTCCACTTCGAGACCCTCTACGGCGCCACCGTGCCGGATCGAAACACGTCCATCATCGGCGATATCGAGCGTCACGTTGATCGATTTGACCATTTTCGAAGCCGTCCTGGCGGCGGGTGAAGGGTTGAGGATCGGTGTCGGCGCGGTGCTCGCCACGGGTGTCGATGCTACCGGCGCCTGGGCCGCCGCGTCGATCAGGCGGGCAAAGCCGTTGGTCAGGGCCAGCGCGCGCTCCGTCGACATGTCGAAGACGTCCTTGAGGAGCGGCGAATTGGGATTGAGCTTCTGCAATCCGTCGACCACGCGCGAGATGCGGATGCCTTCGTTGGCCACCCACTTGACCAGTTTCGGATCGTCCCGCGCTTTGTCGAAATCGGTGCCGTCGATCTTCTGCCACACGCCGTCCTTCATCGCCGGGACGCCGCTGTGATGCAAGGCGACGACCTGCCAGCTGTTGTTGAAGACCGGCGCGCCCGACGAACCCGGCAGCGTGTCGGTCGAATAGATCAACACATCGTCATGGCGTTCCAGCAGCTTGTTCTCCCGGATGCAAACCTGCTTCTCGCGCCGGTCCGGATGCTGGATGATGGTCAGCCATTCGCCCTCGATCGCCTTGCCGGTCGCCCGGATCAGCGGCAGGAAACCGTAGCGCGAGAGCGGCACACCTTCGCCATTCGTCGTTTCGACCGCCACCACCGAGAAGTCGAGCTCGACCGAGGTCTCGAACAGCTGGTCCGGCCGCAGTTTGAAGGTCTGCGGCGACTTCAGATTGTCATAGACGTCGCGCTCGTAGTCGAACTCGGCGATCGAGTTCACCGCGGCGCCGGCATCGCCAAAGACGTGATTGTTGGTCAAGAGGACATTCGGCGCGATCAGGAACCCGGTCGCGTATTCGCGGATGTTGCCGCCCTCGTCCTTGACGGTGAGGCGACAGATCGGACGCGCGGCGACGATGCCGTGCGGCAGATAGTTGATCGGTTGAAGCTCGTCCCCCTCGATGAGGCGCTCGAATGCATCCTGGGCGCCATGCTGGGTTGCGCCCAGCATCTCGCGGCGCTCCACCTTGGCGTCGGTCGGCGCGAGATCTTTCGGCTTTTTACTGGCCGCGTCGGCGAGAGCGTCCGCATCCAAGTCTTCGGCGTGAAGCTCGGCCTTCTCGAACTGCCTTAGAGCGGCTTCCCAACGGTTGATTGGAGTGATCATGCCAAGCTCCCCGCTCGACGTTCCTCAACCTATCATTGTCGAGTTCGAGGCGCCAGTCTGGCCGCCACCTTAGCGAAGATTTCACATCGGTCGATCTACCCACCGTTGGGTATGGGTGCGAGACCGAAGCCGCCTATCGATAGACCGGCGTGGTGAGGTATTTGAGGCCGGAATCGACCAGCAGCGTCGCGATGCAGGCCGCCGGGCCGAGCTTCATGCCGAGGCGGATGGCGGCGAGCACATTGGCGCCGGAGGAAGTGCCGGCGAACAACCCCTCCTCTTTCGCCAGGCGCCGCGCCATGGCTTCGGCGTCGTCGGTCGAAACCGGGATGATCTCGTCCACCATTTGCGGCGCCCACATCGGCGGGGCATAGCCGATGCCGATGCCTTCGATCCGGTGTGCGCCGGGTGACCCACCGGAGAGCACGGCGGATTCTCCCGGCTCGACCGCGACGATGCGCGTGTCCGGCTTGTGGCGCTTCAGCACGATGGCGACGCCTTGCAGCGAGGCCATGGTGCCGACCGCCTGGACGAAGGCGTCGGCTTGCCCGCCGGTCTGGGTCCAGATCTCCTCGCCCATCGCGTGATAGCCGGCGATGCTGTCGCGGTTGTTGAGCTGGTCGGTCCAATGGGTATCGGGCTCGGCGGCGATGGAGTTTGCCGCGGCGATCATCGCCTGGATGAGCGGCTTGGTGATGCGGCCGTCCTCACTCGGGATCAAGGTGAGCTCGGCGCCGAAGGCGCGCATCTGTGTCAGCTTCTCGGCGCTGAAAGCGTCGGAGGTCACGATCTTCAGGCGATAGCCCTTGGCCGCAGCGACCAGCGCGAGAGAAGCGCCGGTGCTGCCGCCGGTATATTCGACGATCGCGCCGCCGGGCTTCAGGCGTCCGTCGCGCTCGGCGCCGGCGACCATGGCCTGCGCCATGCGGTCCTTCATGCTGCCGGTCGGGTTCTGGCCCTCGAGCTTGACCACGATCCGGGCGCAGCCTTGCGGCACGACGCGGCGGAGCTCGACCAGCGGCGTGTTGCCGATCGCCTGAAGGACGCTCACGACCGCTTCCGGCGGGTCAGCCAGGACTTCAACGCGACGGCGTTGTTGTGCTCTTCATCGCGGGCGGCGAAGAGCAGCGTGACGGTGCCGTTGCGGATATGGCGGCGGAGTTCCTTCGCCGCTTCGGTCGCTTCATCCGATCGGAGCTCTTCGGCATAGGCGGCGAGGAAGGCATCCCATTTCTCCGGCTTGGCGTGGAAGCGCTTGCGCAGATCATTGCTGGGCGCGATTTCCTTCAGCCAGAGATCGACCTTCGCCTGCTCCTTGGCGATGCCGCGCGGCCAGAGCCGGTCCACCAGGATCCGCATTCCGTCGGTCTTGGTCGCGGCCTCGTAGACCCGTTTCACCTTGAGCGCCATGATGGTCCCTCGCGTCGGCTATTTGCATGTATCTACAAATGATGTATATACCTATAACTATGAGCCGAGCGAATCAAGCGCCGAAAACGCTGCGCCGCGATGCCCGCGTGCTGGTCGAGACCTGCCCCGGCGCTCTCGCCCGCCTGGCGGCGCGGCGGATCACGCAGTTCCTGGACCGGGAATTGGCCGCGACCGGCATCAGTTCCGCGCAGCTCGCGCTGATGGCGCAGATCGCCGCCGCCGAGGACGACACCCTGGGAGCGTTGGCCGAGCGCAGCGGGCTCGAGCAGTCGACCCTCTCGCGCAACTTGCGCACCTTGGAGACTGCCGGCCTGATCGAGATCGCCGCGGTGGAGGGCGATCTTCGCCGCCGCGCGGCCTGGCTGACCGAGACCGGCGCGCGGAAGCTTGAAGCGGCGATCCCGGTTTGGCGCAAGGCCCAGATGAGGCTGATAGCCAAGGTTGCACCGATGCAACTCGGCAAGTTGGCGCGCGAGACGGCGTCGCTCGGCGCTTAGGCTTTCACCGCCACCACGAAGAGCCGCGGGAAGCGGAAGAGCACGCGGCCATCGGCCATCGGCTGGTAGAGCGCGGCGATGCGGGCGCGATAGGCCTCGGTGAACGCCGCGGCATGGCTGGGCCCTGCGGTGTCGAGATAGGGACGCAGGCCGGTGCCCTTCATCCATTCGACCAGGGCGTCGGGATTCGCCATCGGATGGTTGTAGATGGTGTGCCAGACATCGACGCGCTTCGACTTCGGCGCCAGGCGGTCGAAATAGGCGCTCGGCGCCGGCAAAGGATCGCGCTTCGGGTTCCTGGTCTTGAAGGCGGCGCTCCAGGGGCCGGCTTGCGCCGCATCTTCCATGGCGAGGTGGCTCGGCTCCTGGAGATTGTCGGGCATCTGCACCGCGAGCACGCCGCCGGGCTTCAACCCGTCCATCAGCCGCGCGAGCGCGGAAAGATGATCCGGCACCCATTGGAACACGGCATTGGCATAAAGGAGATCGGCCGGCTCCGGCGGCTGCCAGGTTTCGAGATCGGCTTCGACAAAGCGCGTGCCTTTGAGGCGGCTGCGCGCCGCGGCCAGCATGTTGGGATCGCTGTCGAGTCCGACGACCGCCTCCGGTCCGAAGCGTCCGGCGATGAGTTCGGTGGAATTGCCGGGACCGCAGCCGAGGTCATAGGCACGCACTGCGCTCTCGAGCGGCACCTGTGCCAGGAGATCGCGGGCCGGCCGCGTGCGCTCGTCCTCGAATTTGAGATACTGGGCGGATGACCAGGCCATGGCGCCTCTCTCCTTTGCTTCGGCGCCCGTATTCTTGCTGACGGCGCGCTCCGGCTCGACCGGCTTTTCCTTGGGCTAGAGCAATGTCAGCGGCGCATCCGCGCCCGGACCGTGAGCGAGATGCCGATTGCGATGATCGCGATGCCGATCCAGACGATCGCGGGATAGCGCTCGCCCAAGCCGATCGTTCCGACCAGCACGCCGACGCCGGCCGCGACCGTGCCGATCTGGCTCAAGGTAACCGGCCCGCCGACCACCTGGAGCTGGAAGAACAGCGCCAGCATGGCCGCTGTGGTCGCGACCTGCAATGCGACCAGGCCGGGCACCGTCGCCAGGCGGGCGAAATCGCCGAGCTGACCGTTCGCCCAGGAGAGGATCAGCAGCAACAGTGCGGCGACCGCATTGCTGCCGACCGCGAGCACCAGGGTCGGCGTACCCCGCGGCAGGTCGATCGTGCGATAGACATTGCCGAGCGCGAGGCTGACCGGAACCAGGGCGACGAGAACGACCCAGAACCATTCGACCGGTCGGCCGATCTCGCCGCGTGCCGAAGCGACCAGCAGCGTGCCGATGAAGCCGACGACGATGCCGGCGAGTTCCAGCCGCTGCGGCGAGCGCAGGCGCGCGAGAAAGGAGAAGATCACGGTGAACATCGGCGACAGCGTGAACAGGATCGCGGTATAGGCGCTGCCGAGATGCGGGATCGCGCTGAAGATCAGGGCATTCGGCAGCGCGTAGGAAACCACGGCGACGATCACGAAGTAGCGCAGCAACTGCGGCGTCAGGGGTGCGGCACGGCGCTTCGCCAGGAGCGCCACCGCCAGCACGGCTGCACCGCCGCCCGAAAGCAGGGTCCCCCAGACCAGCGGCGGGACACCGGCCGCGCCGGCGAGCTTGCCCAGCGGAAAGGTGAAGCCGAGCAAGGCGCCGACCATGAGCAACAGCGCCGCCGGCGCATGGAACAGGCGCGCGAGCAAAGGCTGCGGCGATTGGGTGCGATTGGACATGAAGGCGATCGGCGGGCGGTCAGTGGGGGAGCGCAGTCTAGTCCGAACGCGCCGCCGCCGTCATGTCGCATTTCTCGGGTTCAATCACCATCCTCTCCATGGTTATATGGATGTGACAGTGGAGCGGGAGCAGATGAAGCGGGCGATTTTTCCGGGCTTGGCGATGGGCGTGGTCTTGCTGTTGAGTGCCTGCGCCCAGCAACCGCAATCGGCCAAGGCCGCGCCCGTGGCGGATCTGGCGCCCGCGCCGGATGCCGCCAGCGGCTACCGGCCGATCGCGATGGCGGGGGCGAGCGGCAAGGAGAACAAGATCGGCGTCGATTTCGACAAGCTCGGCAAGGATCAGGACCTGCATATCGCGCTGATGTACGGCATCGACGCCACCGCCAACCTGGTGCCGGACGAGAGCAAACCGGAGCCCGGCCTCAGCTATCGTGGCGCCGGCGATTCCTGGAATCATCCGATCCAAGTGCGCGGCCAGGCCGAGGCGCTCTCCACCATCGCCAACGCCTATCGCTACATCGCCGAGCGTTTTCCGGGGAGCAAGATCGCCGCCTCGACGCTGTATGCCGGGCCGCCGCCGAATTTCGTGTCGCGGATCGAGTTCAGCAGCAAGGACGGCGAGCAGGCGCTCTATTTCGACCTCACCGACTGGGCCGCGGCCTGGCACAAGGAAGTGCCGAACTGAGGTCCATCTCGCCATGTGCAATCTCTATTCCCTGACCAAGAGCCAGGACGCGATCCGGCAGCTGGTGCGCGCCCTCACTGATGGAACTTGGACCGACAGCACCGGCAACATGCCGCCGCTGCCCGGCATCTATCCCGATTATGCAGCACCGATCGTGCGCAACCGCGCGGAGAGCCGCGAACTCAGCATGGCGCGCTGGGGCATGCCCTCGCCCGCTTCCGTGCTGGTCGGCAAGAAGAGCGATTCCGGCGTCACCAATGTGCGCAACGTCGAATCGGCGCATTGGCGGCGCTGGCTCGTGCCCGAGCATCGCTGCGTCGTCCCCTTCACCAGCTTCGCCGAGAACGAAGTGCTGCCGGACGGCACGCGGCCGACGGTGTGGTTCGCTTTTGGCGAGGAGAGGCCGCTCGCTTTCTTCGCCGGGATCTGGACGCGCTGGACATCGGTGCGGAAGGTGAAGGAAGGCGAGACCACCAATGATCTCTTCGCCATCCTGACCACGGCGCCCAATGCCGAGATCGGCGCCATCCATCCGAAGGCGATGCCGGTGATCCTGCGCGACGCGGCCGAGATCGATCAGTGGATGAACGCGCCGCTGCCGGAGGCGCTCAAGCTGCAACGGCCGCTGCCCGATGGCGCGCTGAAGATCGTGCTGCGCGGCGAGAAGCAGGATGGCGAGGGACCGGAACCGGTGAAGCCGCCGGAACCGCCGCGGCAGGGCGCGCTGTTCTAGCGTCAGTTCCGACTCACGCCATCATTAAGTTCGTCATCCTCCGCGAAGGCGGACCATGACGATGAAGAGTGGCTAGCGGCGCTTGGTGCTCTTCTCCGCGCTTTCCAGCAAAGACTCCACGATGCGGACCAAGCGGTGGCTGGGGCCGTCGGGGCCAACGCTTTGCAGGCAGACGCCGGCGCCTTCGACCAGCATGTGGATCTGGTCGGCCAGCAATTCGGGATGGGCGAGGCCGGCCTTGCGGCAGGCGGCGGCGAGGCGGTCGCGGATCTCGAGCTTGTGCTGCTCGATCACCTTGCGGCCGGGATGATCGGGGTCCGGCAGCTCGACCGCGGCATTGACCATCGGGCAGCCGCGGCTTTCCGGCCGGGTCATCAGCGCGCCCATGTCCTTGAGCCAGGCGAGAATGAGCGCCTTCGGATCGGCGGGATGGCGGGCGAGGAGATCGTCCCAATGCCGCTCCACCGCCTTCACCTCGCCACGCAGATATTCGGCGATCAGCTCCTCCTTGGAGCCGAAGTTGCGGTAGAGCGTCATCTTGTTGGTGCCAGCCTCGGCGGCTATGACCTCCACCCCGACCGCGCGGATGCCGTCGCGATAGAAGAGAGCGCGCGCGGTCTCCAGGATCCGTTCCCGCGGCCTTTTCTCGCCCTCCGCCTTCGACTCGATCGCCTTCGTGGTCATTCCCTGGGCCATGACTCGATTCTTACACCGGATTTTCCCGGTTGACTCGACCGTTACCGGTCGGTAACGTCGCGTAGTTACCGGCCGGTAACATCGACTTTTTTACAGAGGAAATCAAGCCATGACGATCGGAATCACCGGTGCGGGCGGCCAGCTCGGCGGCAGCGTGCTCAACGAACTGCTTTCCCGCGGCGCCAAGCCCGCCGACATCGTGGCGATCAGCCGGACGCCGGAGAAGCTGGCCGGTTTCGCCGCCAAGGGCATGACCGTGCGCGCCGGCGATTTCGACGCACCGGCCGGCCTCGCCGCCGCGTTCAAGGGCATCGACACGCTGCTGATCATCCCGACCTCCGATCTCCGCCCGGGCTTCCGCACGCCGCAGCACAAGGCGGCCATCGCCGCCGCGAAGGCCGCGGGCGTCCGGCATGTGGTCTATGTCTCGACGGTCGCGGTGCGGCCCGGGCAGGACCTGCTGCAGTCGCATCACGACACCGAGGAGGCGGTCTACGCCTCGGGCCTCGCCTGGACCATCGTGCGCATGGGGCTCTATTGGGAGAACCTGCTGCACGGCACCTTGCAGCATGCGCTGGCGAGCGGCGTCTTTGCCGCGACCGGTACCGCGCCGATCGCCAACTTGAGCCGCGAGGACATCGCCGCTTCCTTGGCCGGCCTGCTGCTCGGCAAAGGGCATGAAGGCGTGGTCTATCACCTGACCGGCGCCGCGGCCCTCACGCCGACGGAGATCGCGGCCACGATTGCCAAGGTGTTCGGCAAGCCGGTCCAGGTCGCCGCGGTGACCGACGAACAATACGCGGGTGCGCTGAAGGCCGCGGGAATGCCGGATTTCTACGTCGATGCGCTGCTGGCGCTCGAGCAAACGGCGGCCAAGGGCATGCTGGATCTCGTCACCGGCGACGTCGCGCGGCTCTCCGGCAAGAAGCCGGCTTCGTTCGCGGAGTTCCTGGCGGCGCGGAAGGAGAAGCTCGCGGCGTAAGGATTGCGTCCCCTCCCCCGCTCGGGGAGGGGACGCCAATCTAGGGCAATCTTGCGACGCGTTCGAACAGGAGCTCGAAGAAGCCGTCGACATCGACTTCGCGCATGTAGCGGGCGTTGGCCGGGCGGTCCGTCACGCGCCAATAGTCGGCGACGGTCATGCCCATGGTGAGCTCGCTCTCGGTCTCGATCTCGACATTGATGTGGCGGCCGCCGAACAGTTCCGGTTGCAGGAGATAGGCGATGACCGTCGGATCGTGCAGCGGCGCACCTTCGGTGCCGTATTTGTTGACATCGAAAGTGCGCGAGAAGGTGAGCGCTTCCGCCAGCGCTTTGCCGCTCTTGTTGCCGAGCGCCGCCAGCTTGTCGAGGCGCGATTGAATGAGCAGCACCTGATGCGTCACGTCGAGCGGCATGACGGTGATCGGCACGCCGCTCTTGAACACGATATCGGCCGCTTTCGGATCGACATAGACGTTGAACTCGGCGGCGGGCGTGATGTTGCCGACCTCGAAATAGGCGCCGGCCATCATCACGATCTCGCGGATCTTCGACTTCACCTCGGGCGCCTTGGTCAGCACCAGGCCGATATCGGTCAAAGGCCCGAGGGTGCAGAGCGTGACCTCATCTTCCTTGGCCGCGCGCAGGGTCTCGATCAGGAAATCGATGCCCGGCTGCTTCTGCAGCACCGCCTTCGGCTCCGGCAGATCCGGGCCGTCGAGCCCGGTCTTGCCATGCACATGCTCGGCGGTCACCAGCTTGCGGCCCATCGGCTGGTCGCTGCCGGCGAAGACCGGCACATCGCCGCGGCCGGCGAGCTCGCAGATCCGGCGCGCGTTGCGCTCGGTGTGGTGCAGCGGCACGTTGCCGGCGACGGCGACGATGCCCAGCACCTCCAGCTCTTTCGGTGAGGCCAAGGCCATCAGGATGGCGGCCATGTCGTCCTGGCCGGGATCAGTGTCGAAGATGATCTTGCGAGCAGCGGACTCGCGGGACATGGGAAGCCTTTCAGAATTCAATCAGTTCGTGGTGGAACCTAGCACCTCGCTCGCCGGACCGGGAAGCGCCGAGTATTCGCGGCGATTGAGGGACGACGGATCAGAGGCCGGCGGCGAAGGCGTCCAGCGCCTCGACCGAGGCGATGCGGGTGACCGGTTTGCCCTCGCGTTCGGCTTGGTCGGTCAGGCGGCGGAAGACCGGCGCCATCTCCTGGTCGGTTTCCCAGAGCGCCTGAAACATGGCGCGCGTTGGCGGCATCTCGGCGATGCCGGCGACCGGGTTCTCAAGCTTGCCTTGCGCCCATTGGAACTGGCGCTCGGCCGCGAGCCAGAAGTGCATCCAGATCGGCATGTCGATCAGGATGATCTCGGTCGCGCGGGCGAAGCGCTCCGGCAAGGTCTCAGTCCAGCCGAGCCCGTCCAGCACCCAGTTCTCTTCGGCGATCAGCTTGGCATGCGCGGCTTCGTACTCGCCCTCTGAGTAAGGTTGCCAGCCGGGCTTCCAGGTGATCGTGTCGATCTCGCGGTAAGGCAAGCCGCGCTTCGCCGCGATCTTGCGCGCGAGCACGGACTTGCCGCCGCCGGCATTGCCGATGATGAGGATGCGGGCCATGTCGTCGCCTAAGGTTTAGGATGCGCGGCGAAGAATTGCCAGATGAGCGGCGTTGCGTCCATTGCCTTGGATGGTTCGTCGAGGAATTTCGCGAGACGCTTGCCGCCGGGCCAAGCGTGGGTCCCGCCTTCGATCACGTAGTAATCGACCGCGATGCCGAGGGTGCAGAGTGGATAGGAACGCAAGGTGACGCCCGGCGCCGCTGAACTCACGATCGGGTCCTTGCCGCAATCGTCGGCGGCGGCCCAGAACGCGATCGAGCGTTCGACCGGCGGATAGGGATATCGGGCGATCGACTTCTCCCCCACGCCGCCTTCGATCGGCACATTCCGGTCGGCGGTGCCGTGGATATGCAGCACCGAGACCGGGAAACGCGGCTCGCAAGGTGCGACGACGATGACCGCGGAAACCGGCGCGATTGCCGCCACGAGATCGCTCGCTTCGCAGCCGAGGCGATAGGCCATCATGCCGCCATTGGAGAGACCGGTCGCGTAGATGCGATTGGGATCGATCGGGTGCGCGGCGGCGATGTCGGCGACCATGGCGCGGATGAAGCCGACATCGTCCATGCCGCGCTCGACCGCGACGCCACAGCAGGCGCCGGCATTCCAGGTATGAAAGCGACCATTCAGCCGCGCCGAACCTTCTGGATATGCCACGATGAAGCCGCGTTTGTCGGCTTCTGCGTCGAAGCCGGTTTGCGCGATGGCGCTCTTCGCCGATCCGCCACCGCCATGCAGCACGATCACGAGCGCCGCCGTTTGCTTCACGTCGCGCGGGACGTGGAGCACGTAAGAGCGCTCGGTCTGATCGACGGTGATGGCGTGGAGACTGTCTTCGGCGCTTGCGCCGAAACCAAAGAGACAGAGGAGCAGCGCCAAAACAAAACCGGCCGGACGATGCCTCGCCCGACCGGAGTTTGTTTCAGCCCAGGAAATCCGGCTGGGGATCAGGCAGCTTCCGACTTCTTATGGTACGCGACGTGGCAGTGATGCGCGCAATAGGGCTTGCCGGCTTCGGCGGGCTCGCCGCAGAAGTGGAATCCCGGCTGCTTCGGATCGCCCATCGGCCAGGAGCAGGTCTTGCTGCCGACATGGGCCGCGACCCGGGTGGAGGTCTTCGGCGCCGGCGGCGGCGCTTCGCGGGTCACCGGCTCATGCGCTTCGGCGCGCTGCGTCGGCGCATGCTGCGCGGCGGAAACATGGGTCTGCGGCAGCGGCTGGCCATGAATGGCGCCCGGCTGGCCGGCTCCCGGAAGACGGCGCGCCACGGGGGCCGCCGCACGGCGGCGCGGCTGCGGGGAAGCCCCGGCTTCGCGCTTGATCGGCGAGGGCCGGCCGGTGAGGCCAAGGCGATGCGCCTTGCCGATCACCGCGTTCCGGGTAATTCCACCCAGGATGGCCGCGATCTGGCTGGCGGTCTGACCCTGACCCCAGAGTTTCCGCAGTACTTCAATCCTTTGCTCGGTCCATTCCATCTTTTAGCCTCACTGCCCGGATTGCTGCCTCAGGATATTGTGTCCGGGAGATTTCACTCCACAATATCCTGATAGGCAAGAGGGTCGACTCCAAATGTTGTGGATATCCGTGAGTTTTCAACATGGAATTAGTGGCAGTGAGTCTGCCCTAGTAACCATCGCACGGGCCGCAAGCATCGGATAGATAGAGAACGGAACGCGGACTATCTCTCTCGGCAGAGGCTGGAAACGCAGATGAAGAAATCAAGTCCGAGAGGCAAACATCCCGTGCAGACCGCAATCGCCACCCCCAATAAATCCGTGGGCGACAAGACCATGGGCGCCGCCGCGAGCGCCGCTTCCGTCGCCCGCCGGGCCGCCGCTTATATAGAGAACCGCGTCGCAGAGGAAGCCGAAGGTCCGGTGACGCTGGAAGAACTGGCGCAGCATTGCGGCGTCTCGCCCTGGCACCTGCAGCGCCAGTTCAAGCAGGCGCTGGGTGTCAGCCCGCGACAATACGATGACGCGTTGCGGATGAAGCAGTTGAAGCGCGGGTTGAAGCGCGGCGACGGCGTCGCGGCGGCCACGTTCGAAGCGGGTTACGGCTCTTCGAGCCGGGTCTATGAGCGCGCGATGACGGCGCTCGGCATGACGCCGGCAAGCTATGCCAAGGGCGGCAAGGGTGCGGCGATCTTCTATGCGATCTCGCCCTGCGGTCTGGGCAAGCTGCTGGTCGCGGCGACCGAGCGCGGGCTCTGCCGGGTCGAGCTCGGCACCACCGACGGCGCGCTGCTCGAGGATCTCAGCCACGAATTTCCGGAGGCGGATTCGATCGAGCGCGATGACGCGGCGCTGGGGCGTTTCGTGACCGAGCTCCTGCGCCGGATCGACGGCGCCAAGCCCCGCGAGGACCTGCCGCTGGACATCCAAGTGACCGCCTTCCAACGCCGGGTCTATGAGGAGCTGCTCCGGATTCCGACCGGCGAGACCCGGTCTTATGCCGAGATCGCCGAGGCCATTGGACAACCGTCAGCCTCGCGCGCCGTGGGCAATGCCTGCGCCACGAATCCGGTCGCCCTGGCCATCCCCTGCCACCGTGTTTTGCGTAATAACGGCACGCTCGGCGGGTATGCCTGGGGAATTGAGCGAAAACAGGCCCTTATTTCCGCGGAGCGGCGGGCAGCACGACGCGCGGGTTAGCTATGCATGGAAAAAAGGCGTAAGTGATTGCGCCCCGCGCGAAGGGGGTTAGACTAGCCGCAGCCGACCGTTCTCCAGCCTGCTGCGGAAATGCCGAACACACTGAAAAATCGGACAGAATCTGAAAATCGCGGCGCTGGAAAAAGCGCCGCGAAACGGTCGTCCGCGCGGCGTCGGATCGGCGAAATTTCCGACATGACGATGCTCAATTTCGATGAGCGCAAAGTGCCTCTGGTGTTCCGCGAGAACCGGCGCGCGCGGCGCATCATCATGCGTCTCGACTATGGTAAAGCGACGGTCGTCATCGTCCTTCCGAAACGCACTTCGCGACAAGAAGGCAAGCGATTTGCGTTAAGCAACAAGGACTGGATTGCCGAGCGTCTCGACCAGCTCGCCGAGCCCATTCCGTTCCGCCATGGCGCCGTCGTTCCCTTCCTCGGCGAGAACCATCGCATCCGTCATCGTCCGACCGCGCGCGGCGTCGTCTGGTGCGAAGAGGGCGAGATCCATGTCGCCGGCTATGAAGAGCATCTGCCGCGCCGCGTGCATGAGTGGCTGAAGAGCGAGGCCAAGCGCGAGATCGAAACCCGCGCCCGCGACAAGGCCGCGGCCATCGGCAAGAAGATCACCAAGATCTCGATCCGCGACACCAAGAGCCGCTGGGGCTCCTGCACCGATGAGGGCGAGCTCGCCTTCTCCTGGCGCCTGGTGCTGGCGCCGAAATACGTCCTCGACTACGTGGTCGGCCACGAGGTCGCGCATCTGAAAGAGATGAACCACGGACCGAAGTTCTGGAAGCTCTGCCGCGAGCTCTCGCCCCGCTCCATCAACATGGCGCGCGACTGGCTGGAAGCGCACGGCACCGAGCTCTATCGCTACGGCCGATAGTTTCACTTCCGCGTCTCTCCTCCGCGGAAGCTTGACCGCCGGGCCTCTGGCCCGGCGGTTTCCCTTTGGGGTAAAGTGCTGAAGGCCGCTTGGGACTTGGCTTAACAGCACATCATGCGCCGGATCGGACGCTTCCTCTTCTCCCTGCTGAAAGGCGCCGTCATCGTCTATGCGATGGTGGTCGGCATCCTGTGGTTCATGCAGGACACGATGCTCTACCACCGGAGCGAAGGTCCTCCGATGCTGAACGATCCGACGCTGCTGCCGAAGCGCGAGATCGTCTGCCTCACGACGGCGGACGGCCTCAACCTTCGGTCCTGGTACTTTCGGGCCGCGCGCGCCGACATGCCGACGGTGGTGTTCTTCCATGGCAATGCCGGCGATATCGGCAACCATCTGCCCTTCGCGAAATTCCTGATCGAGGCGGGCTATGGATTGCTGGCGCTGGAGTATCGCGGCTATGGCGGAAATCCCGGCAAGCCGCGCGAGGCGGGCTTGATTGAGGATGGACGCGCCGCTTTTGCATTCCTCAAGGCACAGGGCATTCCGGATTCCAGCATCGTGCTCTACGGGGAATCGCTTGGCACCGGGGTCGCGGTGCAGCTCGCGGCCGAGCATCACGTGCGGGCGCTGGTGCTGCGCTCGCCCTATACCTCGATCGCCGAAGTGGCTGCGATCCAGCTGCCCTATCTGGGCGCGCGCTGGCTGGTGCGCGACAAGTTCGATTCCATGGCGAAGATCGGGCGCAACAAGGCGCCGCTCTTCATCTTCCACGGCGCCGACGACCTGCTGATCCCGTTCGCGCTGGGGCGCGAACTCTTCGAGGCCGCACCGGAGCCGAAGACGTGGCTGACCATCGAGGGCGCCGGTCATAACGACGTGCAGACGCCGGAGGCCGAGCGGGCCATGCTGGATTTCCTGGCCCGGTTGCCGGCGATGGCGCCCATGGCGGCGACCGGGCCTGCCCCGCTTCCGATCTCCGCCTGCGGGACCTGAAGCGCGTGGATCCGGCCTTGCCAGCCGGGGTTGGTTTGTTATGTTATAACAGATCAACCCCTGGATTTCCGCCATGGCCGAGCCCGTGACCGACCCGAAGACCCTGCTTTCCGCCAGCATGCCGATGCGGCTGGCCGGCGCCGCGATGGCGGCGTTGCTCCTCTGGGCCGCGGTGCAATGGGCGCTCTAGTCTGATGAACGTCGCCCATCACCATCACGTCCATCGCGCGCCGCTGCATGTCGGGACGCCAGGGCCGGCGGCGATTGCGGTCTGCAATCTCACCGTCGCCTATAACCGGCACCCGGCGGTCCATCATCTCACCGGCAATTTCCGCGAAGGCAGTTTGACGGCGCTCTGCGGTCCCAATGGCGGCGGCAAGAGCTCGCTGCTGAAAGCCATCGTCGGCCTCGCGCCGATCGTCTCCGGCCATGTCGACATCGCCGGCGATCGCAAGCGTTCCATCGCCTATCTGCCGCAGGTGGTCGAGGTCGATCGCGGCTTTCCGCTGAAGGTGCTCGACGTCGCCGATCTCGGGCATTGGCGGCGCAGCGGCGCCTTCGGCCGCCTTACGGCAGCGCACCGGCAGCAGAGCCTGAGTGCACTCGCCGCGGTCGGGCTGCAAGGATTGGAGCATCGTCCGATTGAGGCACTCTCGGTCGGCCAGTTCCAGCGGCTGCTGTTCGCGCGGCTCATCGTCGAGGACGCGCCGATCATCCTGCTCGACGAGCCGTTCAACGCGATCGACCAGCGCACCACCGAAGACCTGCTGCGCCTGATCGTCGGCTGGTCCAACCAGGGCCGCACCGTGGTCGCGGCGATCCACGATCTCGACATGGCGCGCCGCGCTTTCCCGGAAGCCTTGCTGATCGCCCGCGAGCCGATCGCCTGGGGCGCTTCGCCCGAGGTGCTGAACGCCGCCAATCTGGCGCGGGCGCGCTCGCTCGCGGAAGGCTGGCTGGAGAATGCGCCGGTCTGCGAAGTGCCGGCTTAGTTGTCATGCGCAACCTGTGTGACGTACCCCCACCCCGGCCCTCCCCCGATTCGGGGGAGGGAGAAGAAGGGCACGGCACTTCTGGCTCCCGCCCCCGAATCGGGGGAGGGCTGGGGTGGGGGTACGAAACACCGCTCAACACATCACACGTTCTGCTTCGATGCTCCACGATCTGCTGATTGCACCGTTCAGCGAGTTCGCCTTCATGCGGCGCGCGTTGATCGCTTGCATCGCGATCTCGCTCTCGGCGGGTCCCATCGGGTCGTTCCTGGTGCTGCGACGGATGAGCCTGATGGGCGATGCGATGAGCCATGCGGTGCTGCCCGGCGTCGCGGTCGGCTTCATGCTGTTCGGGCTCGATCTCTGGCCGATGGCTTTGGGTGGCTTGGTCGCGAGCCTGCTGGTCGCCTTGCTTGCCGGGCTTGTCAGCCGGGTCACACCGCTGAAAGAGGATGCGAGCCTCGCCGGCTTCTACCTGATCTCGATCTCGAGCGGCGTGCTGATCATCTCGCTCCATGGCAGCAACGTCGATCTCCTGCACATTCTGTTCGGCTCGCTGCTCGGCGTCGATGACAAGTCGCTGCTGCTGGTGGCGGGTGCCGCGACCCTCACCCTGCTCGCCTTCGCGGTGATCTATCGGCCGCTGGTGGTCGAGTGTTTCGATCCCGGTTTCCTGCGCGTCGCCGCCGGCGGCCGCCCAAGCAGCTCCATTGGCGGGCCGGGCGCCATCGCGCATCTCGTCTTCCTGGTGCTGGTCGTGGTCAACCTGGTCGCCGGGATGCAGGCGCTCGGCACCCTGATGTCGGTCGGCCTGCTGCTGCTGCCGGCCGCGGCGGCACGGCTCTGGGCCGGCAGCGTCGGCGGGTTGATGGTCACCACCAGCGGGATCGCCATGGCCTCCTCGCTGCTCGGTCTCATCCTTTCCTACAATCTCAACACGCCGTCGGGCCCGGCGATCGTGCTGGTCGCGGGCTTCTTCTATCTCGCATCGCTCGCGCTGGGCCAGCGCGGCGGGTTGCTGCGCCGCTATTGGCCGCGACGGCATCTCGCGCACTGAACTGGACACCGCCGGGTCTGCGGGGACAGCCGGTTGATTCCCCCCGGTTGATTCCCCCCGGTTGATTCCATTGGCCGATCGCCGCATATTTCCCGCACTTGGAGATGCGGCGCGGTGCGATCGCGCAAGGGATGGATCCGATGCAAGTCCTGGTACTTCAGAACGACGTCAACTCGCCGATCTCGCTGCTGGGCGATTACCTGCAGGCGGCGGGTGCCAAGCTCACCACCTTGCTGCCGCATAGCGGCGACAAGCTGCCCGCGAGCCCGGAAGGCTTCGACGGCGCGGTCATCCTCGGCGGCCCGCAGCATGCGCATGACGATACGCGCTTCCCCGCCTTCCTGCCGATGCTGGATCTCTTACGCGCCTTCCACGCGCAGACCAAGCCGCTGCTCGGCATGTGTCTCGGCGGCCAGCTGATGGCGCGGGCCTTCGGCGAGAAGGTGCGGGTCAACGACACGTTCGAGTTCGGATTTCTGCCGATCGAGATCACGCCGGAAGGCCGCGACGATCCGCTGCTCGCCGGCCTCGCGCCGCGCCAGCGCATCATGCAATGGCACGAGGACACCTTTGGCTTGCCCGAAGGCGGCGTGCGGCTGATGACCGGCGAGACCTGCTTGAACCAGGCCTTCCGCTTCGGCAGGACCGCTTATGGCTTCCAGTGCCATTGGGAAGTGTCGATGGACCTCGCCAAGGACTGGGTCAGCAATTTCGGCCATGTGCTGCAGAACAAGCTCGGCGAAGCCGGCGCCGCCGAGACGGTGACGCGGGCCAAAGGCGAGTTCGAGAAATACGGCCGCCGCGCCAACGATTTCTGCCGCGTCGTCACCCAGCGCTGGGCCGACCTCGTCACCGCGGCCAAGCAAGGCCTGGTCGAGAAGAGCGGCCGCGCGGCTTAGCCTTCTACGGCTGCACCAACGTTTACGGGCTCTGCTCGATTTAAGCCGCGTAGAGCTGCATCAAGCATTTGACGATGAACGCCTTTGTCGCATTTCGGGCGGCGAAGGCGGCCCGTCGTTCCGTAAACGCTGGGTAAACGTTGCAGCGCGCCTTGCGTCTGCGCACGACGTTCGCTGCGGAATTCACGATGTCAAACAACGTCGCGATTGTACCACGATTGGCGCTGCGCGTCTCTCGCTGCGTCGCGTGAATTCGGGAGTATGCACTCCACCGCATCGATAAACTGGGGTGGAGAGACCGGTTTTCGTTGGGCGAGCGAGTGTGTGCGACGGGCGGAGATTATCCTCACGCCGCGAGTTGGCGTATGCGCTTGAGGTCGGCGACGAATTCTTTGTAGGCCTCGTGCTTCGCGTCCGCATCCGGGATCCGCAGCAGGTAGCTCGGATGGACGGTGATGTAGCCGGGGCGGTTCTCGAAGCTGGCTTTGCCGCGGGCCTTGGTCACAGACACCGTCTTGCCGACCAAAGCCGCCGCGGCGGTAGCGCCGAGGGCCACGACCAGCTTCGGGTGGACGAGGTCGAGCTCCTTCATCAGCCACCAGCGATAGCGCTTCACCTCGCCCATGGTCGGCTTCTGGTGGATGCGCTTCTTGCCGCGCTGCTCGAACTTGAAATGCTTCACCGCATTGGTGACGTAGACCTGGGCACGGTCGATGCCGGCCTCTTCCATCGCCTGGTCGAGCAGCTTGCCGGCGGGGCCGACGAAGGGCTTGCCGGCCCGGTCTTCCTGATCGCCCGGCTGCTCTCCGACGAAGGCGATCTCGGCGCCTTCCGGCCCCTCGCCGAGCACGGCGCGATCGGCGCCGGGAACCAAGGGTTCTGCGGCGGAAATGAGCTTGTTCAGCGCCTTCAGGGTTGTCGGGTCTTCATCGGGCATGAAGACTGAACCAGCGCCGGCCGCCGGGGTTGCGCGTCAGTGCGCGCCGGCAGCGCTGCCGCCTGCGGACTTCTTCAGCAGCAGGCCCAGGCCGAAAGCGATCACCAGCGCCAGCCCCATGAACACGAAGGTGTCGCTGTAGGCCATGATGGTCGCCTGCTTCCGCACCGTGCGGCCGATTGCGATGATCGCCTGATGCTTGGCGGTGGCCGGATCCGCGATGCCGTGGCTGAGGAAATACTGGGTCAGCTCATTGATCCGCTGGCGGGTCGCCTCGTTGAACTGCGAGACGCTCTGGATCAGCACGTTGGAGTGAAACTGCTCGCGCTTGGTCAGAATGGTCTGCAGCAGTGCGATGCCGACGGCGCCGCCGAGATTGCGGGTCATATTGAAGAGACCGGAGGCCGAACCGGCATTCTCCGGCTCGATGCCCGCCGAGGCCACGACCGACAGCGTCGTGAAGATCATCGCCTGGCCGACCGCGCGGATGATGTTGGGCCAGAACAGCTGCGGGCCGGAATAGTCGTTGGTCAGAAACACGTTCATGAAATTGCTGCCGGCAAACAGCAGGAAGCCGACGCCGATCAACACGCGGGAGTCGATCACCTTCATCAACCGCGGCACCAGGGGAATGAGCACCAGCTGCGGGATCCCGGTCCAGGCCAGCACTTCGCCGATCTGTTCCGCGTTGTAGCCCTGCACCTGGGAGAGATAGAGCGGCAGGATGAAGGACGAGCCGTAGAGCGCGGCACCCAAGAGCACGTTAGAGACGGTGCCGAGGCCGAAATTGCGGCGCGCCAGCAGCTTCAGGTTCAGAAGCGGGCGCTTCACCGTAAACTCGATGACGATGAAGGCGGTGAGCGCGATCGCCGCGGTGATCGCGAGGTTGGTGATGAACTGCGAGCCGAACCAGTCGTCCTTGTTGCCTTCCTCGAGGAAAGTCTGCAGCGCGCCCAACCCAACGGCCATCGTGGCGATGCCAAGCCAGTCGCCCTGCTTCAACAAGCCGAGCTGCATCTTCGCCTTGGGCAGGCCGTAGACCAGCATGCCGAGCATGATCAGGCCGGGCACCAGGTTCACATAGAAGATGTATTCCCAGCCGTAATTCTCATTGAGATAGCCGCCGATGGTCGGACCGATCGCCGGCGCGAAGGTGGCGGAGAGCGCAAACAAGGCCAGGCCGACCGGCTGCTTCGCGCGCGGCAGCATGGTGACGATGATGGTGAAAGCCAGCGGGATCAACGCGCCGCCGCTGAAACCCTGGAAGGCGCGCAGCACGATCATCTCGGAGAGATTGCCGGCATAGGCACAGGCGATCGAGAAGGCCAGGAACAGAACCGTGCTGGCCAGCAGATAGGTCCGCATCGAGAAGACGCGGGCGAGCCAGGCACTCAAAGGGATGACGATGATCTCGGTGACGAGATAGGAGGTCGAGACCCAGCCGCCGTCATCGATGCCGGCGCCGATCGCGCCCTGGATGTCGGCGAGCGACGAGTTGACGATCTGGATGTTGAGCACGGCGAGGAACGCGCCGAGCGTGGCGCCGATCACCGCGATCCAGGTCTTCAGCGGCACATGGTCCGCGGGAAGCTGCGGGACGTTCTGGTTGGCGGGCGGCGCGGGCGGCGTGTCCGTGCTTATCAGTGTGGCCGGCGTCTGGGCCGGCACGCGCTGGGCTGCTGAATGAAGGTTTTCGGCGACGGACATGATGCTTCCCCCAGGGAGGCCGATTAGTTGCTGGCGACCTTGGTGCCGTCGGCGGCGGGCTTGGTGTCGATCACCGGCTCGGCCGACATGCCCGGGCGCAGGCGACCGACCAGGTCGCCGTCGATCTCGAGCGCGATCTTCACCGGGATGCGCTGCACGATCTTGGTGAAGTTGCCGGTCGCGTTGTCCGGCGGCAGCAGTGCGAATTCCAGACCGCTGGCCGGCGCCAGGCTGTCGACCTTGCCCGTAACGGTGACGCCGGGCAGGCCGTCGATGCTGATCTCGACCGGCTGGCCGGTCTTCACGCCGGCGAGCTGGGTCTCCTTGAAATTGGCGACGACATAGACCGCGTGCAGGGGCACGACCGCCATCAACTGGGTGCCGGCCTGCACATACTGGCCGGTGCGCAAGCTGCGCGCGCCGACGGTGCCGTCGATCGGCGCCACGATCGTGGTGTAACCGAGGTTCAATTCCGCCTGGGCCTGCACGGCTTGCAGACGCTGCACCTGGGTCTCGGATTTTGCCTTGGCCGTCGTGAGCACATCGACCCGCTGCTTGGCGGCGGTGAGCGCCGCGCGGTCGCGCTGCAAGGCGGCGTTCTGCTGCTGCAGCACAGTCTGCGCGCGCTGCTCGTCCTGCACCGAGGTGACCTTCTGCGCCGTGAGATTGTGATAGCGGGTGTAGTCCTGCTGGGCGAAGGAGACGCCGGCCTGATCCGACTGGATCGCGGCCTGGGCCTGCTGGATCACCGACTGCTGCTCTTCGAGCTGGGCCTCGATGTTGTCGACGTCGGCCTTGGCGCTGGCGACGTCTGCTTTTGCTTGGGCGAGCGCCGTGCGGAAGTCGCGGTCATCGATCACCGCCAGGACGTCGCCGGCCTTGACCGGCTGGTTGTCCTGGACCTTCACGTCGGCGATGTAGCCCGAAACCTTCGGCGCGATCGTCGTGTAGTCCGCCTGCACGTAGGCATCGTCGGTCGATTCCAGGTACCGGCCGGTCTTGTACCAATAGGAACCGAAAACGCCCGCGCCGGCGACCACAGCCAGGGCCGCACTGCCGAGAAGGATACGCCGCAAAGTCCGCTTCATCTCAAGTTCTCCCCCAAAAGGTGCCTGGGTGGACATCGGTTTGTACTAACAAGTACATATTACCGCTGTAGCCCACGTCAAGCGGGACCTGCGTGACGTGGGTCACAAACCTCGAGCTGCAACTATACTTACGTTTAGGTTATTGAATTTGGCTCATTTATTCGTAGCTCGAAATGAACCGGACAGATCTGGGGCCGGGAAAGACCCGACCGGCTGCATTGAATTAAACCGTCCTGTACGTTACATTACGGAGACGAATGGAGGTGAGAGCGATGGCCAGAGCTGCATCCACGTTTGCGCCCAACCGCCCTGCCCGGACCCGGTGCTCCGCCGATGAGCGCCGCAGGGCGATCCTGGCGGCGGCGCAGAAGGTGTTCCTGGAGCGGGGCTATGCCAATGCCAGCATCGACGCCGTGGTCGAGCTGGCGGGCGGGTCCAAGGCGACGGTCTATCAGCAGTTCGGCAACAAGGAGGGATTGCTGGGCGCTCTCGTCGCCGAAGGCGCCGAGGAACTCGCCCATCTGGTGCATGAGCTGCCGCTCGACGGCGCGCTCGAGGAGAGTCTCCGCGCCTTCGGCCGCGGCTATCTCAATCTCATCATGCGGCCGGACCGGCTCGCCCTCTTCCGCCTGACGATCGGCGAATGCGGCCGGGTGCCGGAGATCGGCGATGTCTTCTATCGCACCGGCCCGCAGACGGTCGCGAAGTACATGACCGACTTCTTCCGCAGCGTGGCGGCCGCCGGCTTGATCGAGACCACGGACCCGGAGCGCACCGCCCATCAGTTCATCCATGGGCTGCGCGGCGATCTCTATCTGCAGAACTTGCTGAACCCGACGCGGCGCCCGACCGAAAGCGAGCTCAACCGGCATATCGACTTCGTGGTCGATACCTTCCTCGCCGGCGCGCGGCGGCCAAAGGCTATGGGCTGACGGCTCAGCCTCGTCGCTTAACCTCTTGGCAACCTCTCGGCGGCAACATCCCGTGATTCAGATCAAGATTACCGGGTTGCCCACATGTTGCGCAGACTGAGCATCGGCCGAAAACTCTTCCTCATCCCCCTCACCTTCTCCATCATCCTCCTCGGCGTCACCGCCTACATGCTTTACGACATGCGCGCCGGCATGATCGAAGACCGCAAGGCCAAGCTGCGCGCCCTGGTCGAAACCGCGCTCAGCACGGTCAATCGCTATGGCGACCTTGCCGAGAAGGGAACGATGCCCGAGGGCGACGCGCAGAAGCAGGCGCTGGAAGCGCTCGCGGCGGTCAATTTCGACGGGAAGAACTACTTCTTCGTGTTCGATCGCAACGGCATCCTGAAGATGCACCCGACGCGCAAGGACGACATCGGCTCCAACATGCTGGAGCTCAAAGATCTCCAGGCGCGCGCGAACTACCAAGGCTATTTCGACGCGGCAACCAGCCTTCCGGCGCTGGAAGGATTCTCGCAGTTTCTCGGCCGGCGGCCCGGGTCGAAGGTCAACGACACCCCCAAGCTCTTTCTCAGTGCCTTGGACAAGCGCTGGGGCTGGATCGTCTCGACCGGCGTCTTCATCGACGACGTGAACGCAATCTTCCTCCGCCGGGCAAGCCTTGTCGTCGGCTTGCTGGCGATCGGGCTCGTCATCGGCCTCGCGCTCACATTCGCGCTCAGCCGTGCGATCACCAAGCCGCTCAACCGCACGGTCGGGGCACTGGAAGGGCTGAGCGCAGGAAACTTCGCGAGCGAGGTTCCTGCCGACAGCTCGAACACCGAGATCGGCCGGCTGAGCCGCGCGTTTCTCCAGTTCCGCGAAAAGCTGATGGAGACCGATGCGCTGCGCCGCCAGCAGGAGCAGGCGCAAAGCCGGGCGGAAGCCGAGCGTCGCGCGGCCATGCTGCGCTTCGCCGACGAGTTCGAATCGGCTGTCGGCAGCGTGGTCGAGGCCCTGGCCGACGAAGCCGGGCAGGCCTCGACGATCGCCGCCGGGCTGTCGAGCAGCGCCCAGGCTTCGGCCGAGGGCACGCAACGGGTCAACACCGCGGCTGCTTCGGTCGCCGGCAACGTCCAGACCGTGGCCGCCGCGGCGCAAGAACTTTCCGCCTCGATCACCGAGATCGGACGGCAGATCAGCGTGGCGCGAGACGTCGTGCGGACCACGCGGACCCAGTCAGGCGAGACCGAGCAGCGGGTCGGCGATCTCTCCGGCAAGGTGGCGGCGATCGGTTCGATCATCGACATCATCAACGATATCGCCAGTCAGACAAATCTGCTCGCACTCAACGCCACGATCGAGGCCGCACGGGCCGGCGAAGCCGGGAAGGGCTTTGTCGTCGTCGCCTCCGAGGTAAAAGCGCTGGCCAACCAGACCACCAGGGCGACCGACGACATCCGCAAGAACATCGAGGCGGTGCGCCAGGCAACCGAACAGGCCGTGACTTCGGTGCGCGGGATCGCGTCGGCAGTCGGCGAGCTCGACCAGACAACCGGCGCCATCGCCGCCGCGGTCGAGCAGCAGAATGCCGCGACTGCGGAGATCAGCCGCAACACCTCGATCACCGCGGACGAGACCCAGTCGATCACCCGGGCTATCGCGGACGTGACCGGTTCGGTCGGGACCACCGACCAGTCGGCGCGCCAGGTCGATCGCGCCTCGGCGGCGATGCGGGACAAATCCGAGACGATGCGCAAGGAAGTGCAGAATTTCCTGAGCCGGATTCGCGCCGCCTGATCGTCCCAGCAACAATCGGATAGCGCCGTAACGGCCAAACGACGATCGTCGGGACTCCCGCGCAGGAGCCCCGACGTGTCGCTCGCCCTTCCCGCAACCCGCACCATGTCCGGCAGCGATTGGCTGCTGCTGATTCTGCTTTCGATCGTCTGGGGCGGGTCGTTCTTCTTCGCCAAGATCGCGGTGGCGGAATTGCCGCCGCTCACCATCGTGCTCGCGCGGGTGACAATTGCCGCGGCGGCCTTGCATCTGCTGGTGCTCGCCACGGGGCAGCGCATGCCCGGCGATCTCTCGCTCTGGCGCGACTTCCTTCTGATGGGCCTGCTCAACAATGCGATTCCGTTCAGCCTGATCTTCTGGAGCCAGAAGGAAATCGCCAGCGGCCTTGCCTCGATCCTCAACGCAACCACGCCGCTCTTCACCGTGCTGGTGGCACATGCGCTCACCGCCGACGAAAAGGCGACGCCGGCGAAGCTGACCGGCGTCGGTCTGGGCATCATCGGCGTGGCGCTGATGATCGGGCTCGACCTGATATCCGGCTTCGGCAGTCATCTCATGAGCGAGCTCGCGGTGCTGGCGGCGGCATTGTCCTATGCCTTCGCCGGCGTGTTCGGGCGCCGCTTCCGCGGCCGCCCGCCGCTGGTCGTGGCGGCCGGGCAGTTGACCGGCAGTTCGATCCTGATCCTGCCACTGGCGCTGCTGATCGATCGGCCTTGGGATCTGCCGATGCCGAGCGGCGGCACCTGGGCAGCGCTGATCGGTCTCGCCCTCCTCAGCACCGCTCTGGCCTATGTGATCTTTTTCCGCATCCTGGCCCGCGCCGGCGCTACCAATCTGCTGCTGGTGACCTTCCTCATCCCGGTGAGCGCGCTGCTGCTGGGCGTCGCCTTTCTGGCCGAGCGCGTGACCGCGCATCAGCTCCTGGGGATGCTGCTGATCGGGCTTGGCCTTGCCGTGATCGACGGGCGCTGGCGGCGGGCCCTCGCAAAGTCCGGGGTGCAATAACAACACTTGCGCTCGGCGCGCCGCCGCTTCATACCCCCGGGCAAAGTTCACGGTTGCCCGACGGTCCATGCTCTTCAATTCCGCGAGTTTCATCTTTCTCTATGTGCCGATCGTGCTGGCCGGGGCTTTTCTGCTGGCGCGCACGCGTCCGCAATGGGCGATCGGCTGGCTGGGACTTTCCTCTTTCGCCTTCTACGCGGTCTGGGACTGGCGCTTTCTGCCGCTGCTCCTGGCCTCGATTCTCGGCAATTATCTGACCGGTTTGCGCATCCTCACGGCGCGGGATCGATCCCAAGGTGCGGCGAAAGCCTGGCTGACCGTTGGTGTCACGGCCAACCTCGTCCTGCTCGGCGTCTTCAAATATGCCGGCTTCTTTGCCGCGACCGGCGCCACCTTGCTCGGCGCGCCGAAGCCCGATCTCGGAATCGTGCTGCCGCTCGGCATCTCCTTCTTCACCTTCACCCAGATCGCCTTCCTGGTCGACGCGTATCGCGGTGAAGTCCGCTCGCGCCGCGCCGACAGTTACGCGCTCTTCGTCTCCTATTTCCCGCACCTGATCGCGGGGCCGATCCTGCATCACGGCGAGATGATCCCGCAGTTCGAGCGCAAGGGCGCCTTCCGGTTCGATTGGGAGAATATCGCCATCGGCCTCACCATCTTCGCCATCGGCCTGTTCAAGAAGGTGATCCTGGCCGATGAAATGGCACCGCTGGTGAAGCCCGCCTTCGACGCCGCGGCCGCCGGCCAGGCCGTGACGCCGGATCTCGCCTGGCTCGCCGCGCTCGCCTATACGCTGCAGCTCTATTTCGATTTCTCCGGCTATAGCGACATGGCGATCGGCCTCTCGCGCATGCTCGGCGTGCAACTGCCGGTCAATTTCAACTCGCCCTACAAGGCAACCAGCGCCATCGACTTCTGGCGCCGCTGGCACATGACCCTGTCGCGCTTCCTGCGCGACTATCTCTATTTCCCGCTGGGCGGCAATCGCCTCGGGCCGCGGCGGCGCTATCTCAACCTGATGGCCGTGATGCTGCTGGGCGGACTGTGGCACGGGGCGGGTTGGACCTTCGTGGTCTGGGGCAGCCTGCACGGCCTCTATCTGGTGGTCAATCATCTCTGGCGCAGCCGGATGGGCGCGCGGCGCATGCCGGTGGCGCTGGCGCGCCTGCTGACCTTCCTGGGCGTGCTCATCGCCTGGGTCGTGTTCCGCGCCAACGACCTGCCCGCGGCGCTGCGGCTCTGGTCGGCGATGCTGGGCCAAGGGCCGGGCGGCGTGGCGACCGGCTGGAGCGAATGGGCGAGCTGCCTGCTGCTGCTCGGCATCGCCTGGTTCGCACCGAACACCCAGCAAATCCTGCGCGCCTATCGCCCCGGACTCGGCAGCGAAGAAGCGGGACTCCCCGGCCGACCCGGGGCGGCGATCGCCTGGCGCCCCGGACTGTTCACGGCGCTGGTCGTCGGCGCCCTGCTGGCGGCACCGCTCTATTTCGTCGTGTTCACCGACCGGGTGAGCGACTTCCTTTATTTCCGGTTCTGATGCCGCACATGCGCCGCTATACCCTCACCCTGCTCGGCTTGATCGCCGTCGCCCTGATTGCCGCGACCGGCGTTTCCTGGTTCGGCCTCGATCAATGTCCTTTGGTCGACCGGAATCTCTGCGGCGTCTATCATTTCCAGCGGGCGAAACTGGCCGCCGCGCCGGAGACGGTTGACCTGGTGATGCTGGGCGACAGCTCGCTCGGCAACGGGGTCGATGGCAAGGTGATGGCCGAGCTCACCGGGCGCACCACCCTCAACCTCGCGACCAGCGGCGGATCGCTCGGGCTCGGCTCCAATTACATCCAGCTGCAGGACGCGCTGGTCAGCCACCGGATCAGGAACGTGGTGATCATGTTCTCGCCCGCCGGATTCCGGCATCGCTTCAAGCGGGCCGCGGAGGGCTATGTTTTCGCGACCGGCGGCGACCTCCGCCGCGCCGCGGTCTCGCCGAGGGTCTTCTTCCACAGCCTGCTGGCGATGAGCCGGATGTTGTTCGACATCCGATCGCTCTCCGCCGGCGCCCGACGCCTGGCTCTCGGCATCGAGACGGACGGCGACTGCATCGGCTGCGACGAGCGCGACTACCCGAAACAGACCCGGACGACGTTCCGCGACAACGGCGATCTCAAGCGCTGGCGCGGGCCGGTCGCGGATTTCGACCCATTCCTCATCCGGATCGCGGCGCTCTGCCGCTCCGCCGAGATCAACTGCCTCTACATGCACGGGCCGATCATCCAATCGGTGCTGGACAACAACCCGGGCTACATCGCCAAGGTCAACGCCAAGGTCACGGCCGCCGGCCTCAAGCTCGTCGATCCGCAGCCGATCATCATCGCCGACGGCGAATCCGGCGACGCGATCAACCATGTCCGGCCGGACCTGCGGACCACCTATACCGAGCGCATCTATCGGCAGATCGCGCCGCTGCTGAAGTAGACCGCGCGCCTCATCGACAAGACCGCTTCAAGCGGCCGCGGCGTGGTCCCGCGCGGTGATCGCTTCGTTGAGCGCGATCAGGCGTTCGGCTTCGTCGACATGCAGTTTCTCGACCAGGCGGCCGCCCACGACGACGATGCCCTTGCCTTCGGCACGCGCCTCTTTCCAGGCGGCGACGATGGTGCGCGCGGCCTCGAGCTCGGCCGGCGTCGGCGCGAAGGCGCGGTTGGCGGCGTCGATCTGCTTCGGATGAATGAGAGTCTTGCCGTCGAAGCCGAGATCGCGGCCCTGGCGGCAGACGGTCTCGTAGCCCGCCTCGTCGGCCAGATCGAGATGCACGCCGTCGAGCGCGTCGAGGCCATGGGCGCGCGCCGCGAGCACAATCATGGTCAGCGCGCCGACCGCCCCGTCCCTTGCAGGCGTGGGGCGGATGCGCAGCTCGCGGCCGAGATCCGAGGTGCCGGCCACGATGCAAGTCAGACGCAGGCTGGCGCCGGCGATCGAATCCATGTTGAGGATGCAGCGCGGCGTCTCCGCCATGATCCAGATCGGCAGCGCGGACGGCGCGCCGGCCTGCTCCAGGAGCAGGATCGCCTGCAGCACATCAGCGGCGGATTGGATCTTGGGGAACAGGATCGCATCGGCGCCGCACTTGGCAATGGCGGCGATATCGTCGCTCGCCCATTCGGTGTCGAGCCCGTTCACGCGAACGACCACCTCGCGCCGGCCGAAGCCGCCGGCCTTCACCGCGTCCGCAACCTGACGGCGGGCGATCGCCTTTGCCTCCGGAGCCACGGCGTCTTCGAGATCGAGGATCAGGCCGTCGCATGGCAGGCTGCGCGCCTTTTCCAGCGCGCGCTCATTGCTGCCGGGCATGTAAAGAACCGACCGGCGGGGTCGAATCGCCATTTGCTCTTGCTCCCGCCCCGTCTTCAAACCAAGGGTGCGAACTGGGGGCTTAAATTCGCTTTCGCGGTTGCAACAGTGGAATTGTTAACATGGCGCCGGATTGTCCGGCAAACGGTATTTTTTATCCCAATTGCGACAGAACCGCGCGGAAATCCGCCTTTAGAACGAGGGGCCAGGCTGCAGCTCCCAAAGCTCGCTGGGAAAATTCTCCGGGGATTCACGAAGCCAGCAATTTCCTGTTAACCTCTCATGCCTATGTTAGGGCATGACACAGCCGGTCTATCGGAAGGCCGGCGGCAAGCCTTATGGGCTCTTTTTAAGCCCTCGCCAGGGAGACCCCGATGGACGTCGGTTCCGTCAGCACCAGCAGCGCCACTTCGACCGCGGTTGAAGGTCTGAAGAAAGCAACCAACACGCTGCAGAACGCCGCCCAGAACATCGCGGGCGGTTCGCAGGATCCCCAGGACATCGTCTCGCTGAGCCAGGCGGCGACGGGCTTCAAGGCCAATGCCGCGGTCATCAAGACCGAAGACGAGATGACCCAGTCCCTGCTCGACATTAAGGCGTAAATCATGGATCTCGCTGCCGGCGCCGCCGCTGCCTCCCAGATCAGTGCGGCCCAACGGGCCCAACAAGTTTCGGTCGCCGCTCTGCGTTCCAGCAACCTGCAGGCACAATCTCTGGCCTCCATCCTGGGGGCCTCGGCGGCTTCCGGGACGAGCGCGGCGCAACCGGTGGCGCCGGCCGCTTCCGGCGGCAATGGCGGCGATACCGGCGGCGGATCTTCGAGCGCCAGCAACGCGGGCTCGCCGCGCGGCTCTCTGCTCAACATCCTGGTCTGAATCCGGCTCCGGCCGCCCCCTTCTCTCCTCTCTCGCTTCCGCTATAGGATCGCCTTTGGCGTGCGGCTTTGCGCGCGCGATCAGGCGATGGAGGCCGCGTGGCGGCTGGGTTGGCGATCGACGATGCCGTGAGGGATGCCGTCCGGGCTGCCGAGACCGGCGACTACGAGGCGGCAAAGCAGATCTGCGCCGGCATTCTCGAGCAGGACGCCGAGAATGCCGAGGCGCTGCATCTCCTGGGCGTGCTCGCCTATCAGGTCGGATTGCAGGCCCAGGAAGCGCTGAACCTGATCGACCGCGCGATCGCCGCCGATCCCGACAACAACCGGTTCTTCAACAGCCGCGGCGCGCTCTATTACGCGCTCAGCATGAACGCCGAGGCCGAGGCCGCCTTCCGCCGCGCCATCGCGATCGACGCCAGGGACGCCGGCGCCTGGAACAATCTCGGCAACACGCTGCTGCGGGTCGATCTGGTGAAGCAAGCCGAGGCTTGCTTCCGTGAGGCGATCAAGCTCGCGCCCGATCTCAACAGCGCCATCAACAATCTCGGCATCGCGCTGAAGCGGGAAGGCGCGCTCGACAAGGCGCTCGCCTGCTTTGACCAGGCGGTTCTGAACGAGCCGGATTATCTCGACGCGCATTACAACCTTGCCGACGTCTACAACCAGCTGGACGACCAGGCGGCGGCGGAGCGGCATTTCCGCCGCGCGCTCGAGATCGACCCCGATTGCGCGCCGGCCCATTGCGGGCTCGCGCAGTGCCTCACCGAGCAGAACCGCAACACCGAAGCGCTCGCCGTGCTCAAAGCCGCGGCGGAGCGCCTGCCCGAGGACGAGGATGTGCAGTTCGCCCTGAGGCTGGCCATGTCCGGCATGATCCCCGCCTGGCACATCCCGATGATCAACGACGACGAGCGCAACGCGGCCTATGAGCGCGCGCTGAAGAGGGCGGTGACGCCGGATTCGCTGGTGCTCGAAATCGGCACCGGCTCGGGCCTGGTGGCGATGATGGCGGCGCGCGCGGGCGCCAGGCAGGTCGTCACCTGCGAGGCGGTCCCGATCCTGGCCGAGCTGGCCAAGGAGACCGTCGCACGCAACGGCTTCGCCGATCGGATCACGGTCTTGAGCAAGCGCTCGACGCAAGTGGAGCTGGGCTCGGATCTGCCGGAGAAGGCGGACGTCTTCGTCTCGGAGCTGATCAACATCGGCATGCTGGCGCCCAACATGCTGCCGATCATCCAGCATGCCCGCGCCAACCTGGTGAAGCCGGATGGGCAAATCATCCCGCAGGCGGCGGTGGTCTGGTGCGCGCTGATCCAATGCGACCATCTCGCCAGCATCAACCCGGTGCGGAGCATCGTCGGCTTCGACATGGGCGCCTTCGACATCTTCCGCTCGCCCGGCTATGCGCAGATCGATCTCGGCGCCGATCCGCACCAGATGCTCTCAGCACGCGTCCGCGTGCTCGATTTCGACTTCCGCAAGGCGATGAAGACCGAGGACCTGCGACCGCTGGCGATCATCGCCAACCGTTCAGGCACCTGTCACGGCGTCTGCTTCTGGTTCGACCTGATCCTCGACGACGAAACCACCTACCGCTCAGAAAGCCGCAGCCGGACCAATCACTGGAAACAGGCGATCCACTTCTTCCCGGAGCCGGTCGAGGTTGAGCAGGGCGACCGCTTGGACGTCGCCGCCGGCTATGATAACACCCGCATCTTCTTCAACCTGCTCGGCCACCAGCCGCGCTGAGCGCAGAGGTCACCCATGAAAGCACGCATCGAATGGATCGAGGGGCGGACGTTCCTCGGTACCAGCAACAGCGGCCACGGCATCGTCATCGCCGCACCGACCGCACCCGGCGCCGTCACCATCGCGCCCTCGCCGATGGAATACGTGCTGCTCGGCACCGGCGGCTGCACCGCGACCGACGTGGTGATGATCCTGGAGAAGGGCCGTCACGACGTGCGCGGTTGCGAAGTGACGCTCGACGCCGATCGTCCGACGGAAGACCCCAAGGTCTTCACCAAGATCCACTTCCATTTCAAGGTGACCGGCAAGGGGCTGAAGCCCGACGCGGTCGAACGCGCGATCAAGCTTTCGCACGAGAAATACTGCTCGGCCTCGATCATGCTTGGCCGCAGCGGCACGGAGCTGACCCACGACTTCGAGATCGTCGAGGCGGACTAGTTGACCGCCTTCGGGAAGTAGTCGACCGGGAGATCTTCCGGGTCCGGTGGAATCACCGGTTTTTCCTTGAAGGACTGCGAGCGCTTCTGGGCGGCTTCGATCTGGCCCGCGGTCATCAGCGCTTCGATCTTGCCGCGTTCCTTGATGAGCGCGTCACGTTCGACGCTGTCGGGCAGGCGCGAGACAGCGATGTTGAGCCACATATAGGCCTTGCCGAGATCGACGCCGGTGCCTTTGCCGTCGCGATAGAGCGAGGAAACGGCGGCATAGGCGCCGAAGCAACCCTGGTTCGCCGCCTTCTCGAACCAGTAGAGCGCCCGCGCATAATCCTGCGGCACGCCCTGGCCGAAATAATAGACGTTGCCCATCAGCCGCTCGGCCTCGGGATGGCCGACCTTGGCCAGACGCTGGAAGACCGGCACCGCACGGAGATAATCGCCGAGCATGTAGGCATCCCAGGCCGGCTTTGCGCCGCCGACTTCCTGCAGATGGTCCCAGGTGCGCTCCTCCTCATCGACCATGACCGCCCGGACGCAGAGCGTGGCGGTGGTCTTGATCGGCGGCACCGGGGCGCCGGTCAGCGCTTCCCGTGCGGTCAGGTCCGGCGGCGGGGCGGCAAATTGCGCCGGGGGCGGGGTCAGCGGTGTCGCGCCGATGACCGGCTGCGGTCCCAAAGGCGTCGCCTGCACCGCCTGCTGTGCAGCGGCGGAACCCGCGGAAAACAGCGCAAAAAGCGCCGCGAGGAGAAGTTGGTCAAGCTTGAGCATGCGCCTTACTCTAGCATTCCCCATGCCGGTTGGCCCGCAGAGCCTCGCTGGGCCCAGCGGCGAGCCTCTTGGAAATTAACGATTACGGGGCCATATCCCGCGCCATGTCCCAAGAGGTGACCGTCACCAACCCCCGGAAGTTCGAGCGTGATCGCGCCCGCGTGAATGACGGCTTCTGGCCGAAGATCCGCCGGGTGGCACGGCGAATCCCGTTCCTGGGCGAGCTGCTCGCGGCCTATTACGCGACGCTCGATCCGCGCACGCCCTTGCAGGTCAAAGCGGTGCTGATGGGGGCGCTGGCTTATTTCGTCCTGCCGATCGACGTGATCCCGGATTTCATCGCCGGTTTCGGATTCACCGATGACGCCGCCGTCCTCTTTGCGGCACTGCGCAGCGTCGCCTCCAGCATCCGGCCGGAGCACCGCGAGCGCGCGCAGCAGATGCTCGACAAGGCACTCGCCGAGTAACTAGAGACCCGGCCGCTCGGCCGCGATCGCTTCCTGTTTCACCGCTTCCTTCACACCGGCATGCTTCAGCCGCGCTTCGCGTTGCGCGATATAGACCGTGCTCGCGACCACGACGACTGCACCGCCGATGGTCCAGAGATCGGGATACTCGCTGAAGAGCGCGACGCCGATCGCGGCCGCGAACAGCAGGCGCAGATAGTCGAACGGCGCCACCGCCGAAGCTTCGCCGGCGCGGAAGGCCAGGATCCAGAGATACTGGGACAGCGCGCCGATCAAACCGACACCGGTCAGCAGCAGCCATTCGAACGGTGTCGGCCAGCGCCAATAGAGCAGCGCGAAAGGCAGCGAGATCAGGATCGCGATCACGCCGTAATAGAACATCATCACAAGCTCGGTTTCCGTTTCCGGCAGCCGCTTCACGATGGTGATCAGGAACGCGATGGAGAAGGCATCGCCGAGGGCGAGAAAGGCCCAGGGCGAGAAGGTATCCGCGCCGGGGCGGATCATCACCAGCACGCCGAGGAAGCCGATGACGGTGGCGGCCCAGCGTCGCCAGCGCACCTGCTCGCCGAGCACGAAGAAAGCCAGGATCACGGCGAAGAGCGGCTTGGTGAAGCTCAAGGCGGTGTAATTCGCCAGCGCCAGCTTGCCGATGCCGATATAGGCGCAGAACACCGAAATGCTGCCCAGCACGCCGCGCCAGACATGCTTGCTCAAGTGCCGGGTCTTGAAGCCGCGACTGCCGGCGACGGCGAGGAACGGTATCAAGCCCAGAAAGCCGATCAGCGCGCGGAAGAAGGTGATCTCGAAACCATGCATGCCGCCTTGGCTCAATTCCTTCACCTGCGCCGCGATCAGCGAATAGGTGAGACCGCTCAAGGTCATCAGGAGTGCGCCCTTGGTGTTCGGCGCGAGGTTGGTCCAGAGGTTGACCGTGGGAGATTTCATGATTTGGTATTCGGTGAGGCGATCGGATCGGCGCTGACGGCGACCGCCTGGGCGGCGGCCGATTGATGCAGCTTCGCCTCGCGGCGGGCGATGTAGATGCCGGAGCCGACGATCAGCGCAGCACCGATCCAGGTGTGGAGGCCGGGTTCTTCGGAAAACAGCCAGTAGCCGATCAGCGCCGCGAACAGCAGGCGCACATAGTCATAGGAGACGACCAGCGAGACCTCGGCCATGCCGAGTGCCCGCACCCAGCACAAGTGCCCGAGCGTGCCGGCGAGGCCCATGCCGACCATGAACGGCCACCAGCTCATCGTCGGCGGCCAGCTCCAGACCGGCAGCGCCAGCGCCAGCGACATCGGCGTCAGCAGCAGCACCATGTAGGTGACGATCGCGTTCGAGCTCTCGGTCTTGGAGAGGTTCTTCACGACCATGGAGACAATCGCGCTCAGGGCGGCAGCGACCAGCGCCAGCAACTCCCCGAAGCCGATCCCGGATGATTCCGGCTGCAGCACGATGAGCACGCCGATGAAGCCGGCGATCGTGGCCGACCAGCGCCGCAGCCGAACCCGCTCCTTCAACAGCGTGGCCGCGAGCAGGGTGGCGAAGAGCGGCGCGGTGAAGCTCATGGAGATCGCCTTGGCGAAGGGCATCAGCGCCAGCGACCAGAATCCGAGCACCATCGAGACGAAGCTGATGGCGGATCGGAGCGTGAACATCCAGAACCGGTCGGTCTTCAAGGTGCCGAGCCCGTTCTTGATCAGCCAGGGCAGCATGAAGAAGAGGCCGAAGAAGTTCCGCCAGAAGGTCGTGACGAAGGGGTGCATGCCGAGGTCGCTCAGCACCCGTACCTGCGCGCTCAAGGTCGCGAAGCAGGCGCTGGCGCAGAGCACCAGCAGCACAGCCCATAAGGGGTGAGCGCCGCGACCGAAGGGGCCGCCGGCGGCAGATCGGACGGCGGAAGGGGGCAAGGGAATGTCGGGTTTGGTCTTGTCAATTCTTGTTGTCGCTGGGCAGATTAAGCCCATTCTGCGCGCCTGACCAATTCCGTTCGCGCAAGGGAGCTAAGCATGTCTGAACCGGCCCAAACTGGGTCCCTTTTGCACGAACCATTGTGGCGCCCCAGCGAAGCGGCGGTGGCCGCCGCCAACATGACCAAGTTCCGCACCCAGGTGGCGCGGGACTGGCAAATTGGTCTCAAGGACACCGACGCGCTCTGGGCCTGGTCCACCGAGCAGGTCGACCGGTTCTGGACCTCGCTCTGGCGTTCCTGCGACGTGATCGGCGAGATGGGCCGGCCGGTGCTGAGAGACGGCGACCGCATGCCGGGCGCGCAGTTCTTTCCCAACGCCCAGATCAATTACGCCGAGAACCTGCTGCGCTTCTCGCGTGGCAACCCGCGGGACGCGATCGTGTTCTGGGGCGAGGACAAGGTGAAGCGCCGCCTCGCCCATGCCGAGCTCTGGGACGACGTCGCGCGGCTGGCGCAGTATTTCCGCTGGCTTGGCCTGGAGCCCGGCGATCGCGTCGCCGGCTTCGTGCCCAATATGCCGGAGAGCATCATCGGTGCGCTGGCCGCCGCTTCGATCGGCTGCATCTGGTCTTCCTGCTCGCCGGATTTCGGCGTCCAGGGTGTCCTCGACCGCTTCGGCCAGATCGAGCCCAAGGTGCTGCTGACCGCCGACGGTTATTGGTACAACGGCAAGCCGCAGAATTCCCTTGCGCGCGTGCAGGAAGTCTTGGCCAAGCTGCCCAGCGTGCAGCAGGTCCTGGTCATTCCCTATCTCAACAATCACCCCGACATTTCGCAGATGCCGCGGGCGAAGCTGTTCCGCGAGGCGTTGAACGAGCAGACCGGGGGCGAGATCGCCTTCGCGCGCGTGCCGTTCAACCACCCGCTCTTCATCATGTACTCCTCCGGCACCACGGGCGTGCCGAAATGCATCGTGCACGGCCAGGGCGGGACGCTGCTGCAGCATCTCAAAGAACATCGCCTGCATTGCGACATCAAGCCGGGCGACCGGATGTTCTACTTCACCACCTGCGGCTGGATGATGTGGAACTGGTTGATCTCCGGCCTCGCCTCGGGCGCCACTTTGCTGCTCTTTGACGGCTCCCCCGCCGGCAATATCCTGTTCGACTATGCCCAGGCCGAGAAGTGCACCATGTTCGGCACTTCCGCGAAATGGATCGATGCCTGCGCCAAGGCCGAGCTCGAGCCGAAGAAAACGCACGATCTTTCGACCGTGCGGATGATCACCTCCACCGGCTCGCCTTTGGCCCCCGAGAGCTTCGATTACATCTATGAGAAGGTGAAGAGCGACGTCTGCCTCTCCTCGATCTCCGGCGGCACCGACATCGTCTCCTGCTTCATGCTCGGCAACCCGACCGGTCCGGTCTGGCGCGGCGAGATCCAGATGCGCGGCCTCGGCCTGAAGGTCGAGGTCTGGAACGACGAAGGCAAGCCGGTGGTCGGCGAGAAGGGCGAGCTGGTCTGCACCAAGCCCTTTCCCTCGATGCCGGTCGGCTTCTGGAACGACGAGGGCGGCAAGCGCTACAGGGCCGCCTATTTCGAGCGCTATCCGAACATCTGGCACCATGGCGACTATGTCGAGCTGACCGCCCATGGCGGGATCGTGGTCTATGGCCGTTCCGACGCCGTGCTCAATCCCGGGGGTGTCCGCATCGGCACGGCGGAGATCTACCGCCAGGTCGAGCAGCTGCCGGAGATTCTCGAGAGCATCGTCATCGGCCAGGACTGGCAGCACGATGTGCGCGTGGTGCTGTTCGTGCGTCTGCGCGACGGCGTGAAGCTGGACGAAGCGCTGCAGAGCAAGATCAAGGCGCAGATCCGCGCCAACACCACGCCGCGCCACGTGCCGGCGAAGATCGTCGCTGTCGCCGACATTCCGCGCACCAAATCCGGCAAGATCACCGAGCTCGCGGTCCGCGACACCGTCCACGGCAAGGCGGTGAAGAACAAGGAAGCGCTGGCCAATCCGGAGGCGCTGGATTTGTATGTGGATATCAAAGAGCTGAAGTCGTGAGGGGCGCTGGATCTTCCGCCGGCGCCTTTGACAGGCAACATCACGGCTGCAGTGCCCCCATCCCACCCTTCCCCCTGAAGGGGGAAGGAGAAGTCTGGCACCGCGGCTCGGTAGAATTCCTCCCCCACTTTAAGGGGGGAGGTCAGGAGGGGGGCACTGCAGCCGTGAAGCTTCCAACCATAATCAACTGCGTGATCCAGGGCCGTCTGCCGTCATGAACTTCTCAATCAATCCGCTGCTGACCGGGGTCGGCGAGCCGCCGATCTCGGAAGCGATCTCCTGGATTTCCGGCCGGACATTTCCCGACGACAAGCCGCTGGTGGATCTCTCCCAGGCGGCACCCGGTTATCCGCCGGCGCCGGCGATGACCGATCATCTGCGCGAGATCATCGGCGCGCCGCAGACCTCGCGCTACACGGATATCGAAGGCATTCCGCCGCTCCGCGCCGGTCTCGCCAAGGACATCAACCGCCGCTATGGCGGCGCGGTGAAGCCGGAGCACATCCTGATCACCGCCGGCTGCAACCAGGCCTTTTGCCTGGTGTCCAATGCGCTGGCGAAGCCGGGCGAGGCGATCATCCAGACTTCGCCCTATTACTTCAATTACCGCATGTGGCTGGATATGAGCGGCGTTGAGACCGTGCTGCTGCCGCATGTGAAGAACAATCCGGCCGCGCCCGATCTCGCCGCGGCCGAGAAGCTGATCGGGCCGAAGACCAAGGCGCTGGTGCTGATCTCGCCCAACAACCCCACCGGCGCCATCTATCCGCCGGAGGAGATCCGCGCCGCTTATCTGCTCTGCCGCAGACACAAGATCGCCTTCATCCTGGACGAGACCTATCGCGACTTCATGCCGGCCGCACCGGCGCCGCACGATCTCTTCCGCGATCCCGACTGGAGCGACACGCTGATCCATCTCTACAGCTTCTCGAAGTCGTTCTCGCTGCCGGGGTATCGCGTCGGCGCCATCGTTGCCCACCCGAAACTGCTCGCCGAGATCGCCAAGGCGATGGATTGCGTCGCGATCTGCGCGCCACGCATCGGGCAGCTCGCCGCTTCCTATGGATTGGAGCATCTCGACACCTGGCGCGCCGGCATCACCGAGATGATCGGCGACCGGTTGCTGGCGGTGCAGTCCGCCTTCTCGCGCAACGATCTCGGCTATGAGCTCATTTCGGCCGGCGGGTTTTTCGCTTATCTGAAGCACCCGCATCGCGGCCGAACCGCAATGGAAGTGGCCAAGCGTCTCGCCCAGCAGCAGAACCTGCTGATCCTCCCCGGTTCCATGTTCGGTCCCGACCAGGACGACTATCTCCGCGTCGCCTTCGCCAATGTCGAAGCGAAATGGATGCCGGAAGTGGCAGAGCGACTGGCGCAGGACGCGGCGCAGGCGTTTTAGTTTCGCTGGCGCTTCACTCTCGCTCGTCATCCTCTGAGAATGCGGCGGGCGAAGTAGTCACCGGGGAGACGCGGTGCGCCGCGTCTCCCCGGTTCCAGGGACTGCGAGTGACAGGGAGGCAAATCACGAGTCCCCAGGTTGGTAACCCGGGCAGCTCTACTGCACGCTTCCTGAACTGCCGAGAGCCTTGGCCAGTTCCACGAGGTCGATGAATTCAGCGCGGGTGCCGTCTTCGTCTGAACCCCGCGCCGCCTTGGCCAGTTCCGCGATCTGGTCGTAGGAATAATTCTTCAGATAGTCGCCGCCCCGCAATTTCTGCCCGAAGGCGGCGACGGCTGCAGCAAAATCGAGCTCGGCATTGGTCGATTCGGGTTTATCGAGGCGCGCGGTCGCGAGCGGCGTCTCGATCAGCTTGGACGTGTCGCCGTCAGGTTCTTTGTAGCGCAGTCGCAGGAAGGCGAACTCCTCGGGCTTCACCGCCGGCGCGGTTGTCGGCGCGGGTGCGGCGCCATAGCGTAGCGGATCGACGCTGAGACCTTTCGAACCGTTCAGCGCGATCTCGTAGAGCGCGGTCACGGTGTGGCCGGCGCCGATCTCGCCGGCATCCTTCTGGTCGTTGTTGAAATCCTGGCGCTGCAGCGCGCGATTCTCGTAGCCGATCAGGCGATACTCCGCGACGACGGCTGGGTTGAACTCGACCTGCACCTTCACATCCTTGGCGATGGTCTGGATCGTGGCGTCGAGTTGATCGACCAGCAGGCGCTTTGCTTCCTTCAAGCTGTCGACATAGCCGTAATTGCCGTTGCCGACATCGGCGATCTGCTCCATCAGCGCGTCGTTGTAATTGCCCTCGCCGAAGCCCAAAGTGGTCAAGGCGATGCCGGACTTGCGGTTCTCCTCGATCATCTTCTTCAATTGGTCGATGTCGGTGATGCCGACGTTGAAGTCGCCGTCGGTCGCGAGAATGATCCGGTTGATGCCGCCCTCGATATGGCCCTTCTTGGCCATGGCATAGGCGAGCTGGATACCCTCGCCACCCGCGGTGCTGCCGCCGGCCTGGAGCTGGTCGAGGGCCGCTTCGATCTTGCCGCGCTCGTCGCCGGAGGTCGGCTCGAGCACCACGCCCGCGGCGCCGGCATAGACCACGATCGAGACCTTGTCCTCGGGCTTGAGCTGGCCTGCGAGCATGCGCATGCCGGATTTCAGCAGCGGCAGCTTGTCGGGATCCTCCATGGAGCCGGAGACGTCGATCAGGAACACGAGATTGGCCGCCAGGCGCTCGCCCTTCGGCTGGTAGCCCTTGATGCCGATCTCGAGCAGATAGGTGTCGGGATTCCACGGCGTCTTCACGATATGCGTCGTGGTCCTGAACGGCGTCGCGAGATCGTCGGCCGCCGGATAGTCATAGGCGAAGTAGTTGATCATCTCCTCGACCCGCACCGCGTCCGCGGGCGGCTGCTGGCCGTTCATGATGAAACGCCGCACATTGGCATAGGAGCCGGAATCCACATCGACCGAGAAGGTCGAGACCGGCGCCTCCGCCACCTGCTTCACCGGGCTGGTGTCGATCGGCAGGTAGTTTTCGGTGTTCTCTGGCGGCATGGCGACCGGAGGCGGCGACGACGGCGCAAGCTGGGCGGCCTGCGGCGCGATCTTCTTGTCGAGCTCGGTGCGGTAAGCGGGCTGCGCCGGAGCGGCCGGCGCCCCATCCACGCCGCCGCTGGCCGACAACTGGGTATTGTCGGTTGACGCGACCTCAGCCGGTGCGGGCTCGGCCGTCAGCGATCCCGTGACGGTCCCTTGCTGGCCGTTGCTGTTGGCGGCCGCCTTCTGCTTCTCATCTGTCGGCGCGCCACAGCCGACCAGGGCGATGCTGCCCGCGATCATGACCAGGCCGGCCCATTGCGACGTTTTCATTGCGCTTCCCCTCCTCCGGGTGTGTTCCCCACTCAAAGAGGCTCGCTCCGTTCGGAGGCGGGGAAATGGAGGGATTGGGGCGGCGCCAAGGCATTGTCGCGGCGCGGTTGGGGCGCTAGGTTCGGCGCCATGACCACGCCCGACCTGCAAACCTGGCTGATCACCCAGATCAGCGAGATGCCTCCCCTCGACAAGCTCTTCAACGGCTTCTGCAAGAAGCTGGTGAAGCAGGGCTTGCCGATCTGGCGCTCCAATATCGGCCTTGAGACCCTGCATCCGGAGGAGATCGGCTTCTCGCTGCTCTGGCTCGACGGCGAGCTCAAGGACCGTGGCTTCAACCGCGCGCGACCGGGCCTGCTCCAGTCCAACGACTACCTCAACAGCCCGGCGAAAGTCGTGGACGACACCAACCAGCCGTTCCGATGGCGGAAGGGCGAGCCCGACCAGGGCATGGGGATCCTCCTCGACATGGTCGAAGAGGGTGCCACCGAATACACGATGATGCCGCTGGTGTTCCAGGACACCTACCGCTCGGCCAGCATCTCGTTTGCGACCAAGGCGCCAGGCGGATTCGGCGACGATGGGTACGAAGCGTTGCGCTATGCCACGATCCTGATCTCGCCTCTGTGCGAGCGGATCGCGTTGCGCCGGGTGGCGCTCGATGCCTTGACCGTCTATCTCGGCGCCACCGCCGCCCAGCGGGCGTATAGCGGGCAGATCGAGCGCGGCGATGTCCGCACCCTGCAGGCGGCGATCCTGATCGCCGATCTCCGGGGCTTCACCTTGCTCTCCGACCGGCTGGAGCGGCGCGCCATGGTGACCCTACTCGACCGCTGGTTCGGCGTCATGGGCGAGGCGATCGAGGCGCATGGCGGCGATATACTGAAATTCATGGGCGACGGCTTGCTGGCGGTATTTCCGCTGGACGGTGATCCGAGCGGCAGTTGCGCGCGTGCGCTTGCGGCCGCGCAGCAGACCATCGCGGGCACAGCCAAGCTGAATGAAGACCTGGCGGCGGAAGGCATCGCGCCCTTGCGCTTCGGCATGGCGCTCCATTGCGGGGATGTCGAGTTCGGCAATATCGGCGCCAAGCGCCGGATCGATTTCACGGTGATCGGCCCGGCGGTCAATCATGCGAGCCGGCTTGAAGGCCTGACCAAGGTGGTGCAGCAGCCGCTGGTGCTCTCCGACACCTTCGCGCAGACACTCGGCAAGCCGTTGCGGTCGCTCGGGAGCCACGTCTTGCGCGGCGTGCGCGAGCCGGTGGAGGTGTTCGTCCCCGAATGACCTCATTGATGCGGCAGTTCCGGCGGTATCCCGCCGTCGATCTCGACGAATACCGGCGCTTCATGGTGGCGAAGCAGCATGTCGGCTGGGTGATGCCGGATTTCGCCGGCGCCCTCGCCCGCTTCCCGCATGTCTTCCATGTCGATGACAAGGCAGTCACGTTGCAGCCGCGTCTGCGCAGCTTCAACACGCGGTCGGAAGCGGTTGCCGAGGTGCTCGCCGCTTTGCGCGCCGAAGGCCTGGTGCCGGGCTGGCGCAACGAATTCTATCCGGTGGCGCAAGGCTTCTATACGGCGCCCCTGCTGCAGATGGAGCGCGCGGCCACCGTGCTGTTCGGCACGCTCTCCTACGGTGTCAACTTGAACGGCTTCGTCGGGCGCGGCTGGGCGATGAAGGTCTGGATCGCCAAGCGCGCCGAGACCAAGCCGGTCGATCCCGGCATGATGGACCTGATCGTCGGCGGCGGCCAGCCGATGGGGATCTCGCCCTGGAACAACCTGATGAAGGAGTGCCAGGAGGAAGCCGGCATGCCGCGCGAGATCGCAGAGAAGGCGAAGCCGGTCGGGATCATCACCTTGCTCGCGGTGATCAAGGAACACATGCGGGTCGGGCTGCAGTTCAACTACGATCTCGAGCTGCCGGAAAGCTTCAAGCCGCAGAACACCGACGGCGAGGTTTCCGAGTTCCTGCTGGTGCCGGTCAGCGCATTGATCGATCGCTTGAAGTCGGCCGATGATTTCTCCTATGACGTCGCCGTGGTCTTGGTCGATTTCCTGATCCGCCACGGCTTCGTCGGACCGACCGATACGGATTTCCTCGAGCTGATCGCCGAACTGCGCCGGCCGATTCCCTGGGTGCAGTGATGAGCCTGCTGGAACGCATCGAAGCCTGCCATCGCTACAGCCTGAAGAAGTTCAAGCCGTTTCTGGTCGCCGGCGAGCGGCTGGGCTATGTGCGGCACGACCTCGCGGTGGAGTTCGGGAAGTTTCCGAGCGTCTTCGTGAACACGGCAGAGGCGCTGCAGGTCAAAGAACATCTGGCGCAATTCGACTCCCGCACCGCGGCGATCAACACCGTGGCGCAGGAGCTCGCCGCCCGCGGCCTCGTCAAGGGCTGGCGCAACGAGCTCTTCCCGGTGGCGCCGAAATTCGGCGCGGCGCCCTTGTTCGACGTCGAGCGGGCTTTGGTGCCGTTCCTCGGCGTCAAGGCCTATGGCGTGCACATGAACGGCTATGTGCGCGACGGCGATGAGATCCTGCTCTGGGTCGGCAAGCGCGCGGACGACCGGCCGATCGAGCCGGGCAAGCTCGATCACCTGGTGGCGGGCGGCCTGCCCAGCCACATCTCGCCCTTCGACAATCTGATGAAAGAGGCGGCGGAAGAAGCCTCGATCCCGAAGGAGCTGGCGCGCCGCGCCGAGCCCGCGGGGGCGCTGGCCTATCGGATGGAACTGAACGGCCATCTCCGCGACGACACTTTGTTCGTCTATGACCTCGAGCTGCCGAAGGACTTCGTGCCGCACAACCATGACGGCGAGATCGAAAGCTTCGCGCTGATGCCGCTCGATGAAGTGGAACGCATCCTGGCCGAGACCGAGGCGTTTAAATTCAACGTCGGCCTGGTGGTGATCGACTTCATGATCCGGATGGGCCACCTGACACCAGAACGAGCAGATTACTGCGACCTTGCTTTGGCGCTTTCCGGTCCGCATTAACGGAAACTATTCGTATTTAACCGGTTTAACAGCGGTTTATTGGAGCAGCATAGGAATCTTTAGGCTGTTGTTAACCAACTCTGGATGATTATTGGTTGTGCGCCGGGCGTGGGGCTCGGGCGCTGCTTCCAGTCAGGACATCCCTCCATGCTGACCGCCATGCTCGCCCGAGTGAAGATCGGGACCAAGATCCTGCTCATCGCCGGCATCGCCCTCGTGGGTTTCGTCGCCATCCTGGTCACGCTGCTGATCGCCGACGGCATGCGCGGCCGGATCGATCGCGTCGAGAAGGCCGCGATCTCGGAATACATGACGGTGCAGAGCATCGCCGAGGATTTCCTGAACGCGCGGCGGCGGGAAAAAGATTTCCTGCTCCGCAAGGACACCAGCTTCGCCGAGAAGCACGCCGAGGTCGGCACCAAGATCGGCCAGGAGATCGCCGACCTGCTGCCCAAGGTCGGTCCGGACGAGGCGACGGAATTGCAGAAGCTGCAAGCCCTCTACAGCGACTATGACGCGCGGTTCCGCGAGATCGCCGGCGACATCACGGCGATGGGCTTGAAGCCGGATGACGGTCTACTCGGCAAGCTGCGCGGCGCGGTGCATCAGGTCGAGGATGCGCTCAAGGGCTATGACGATCCGCAGCTCACCATTTCGATGCTGATGATGCGCCGCCATGAGAAGGATTTCATGGCGCGCGGCGACAAGAGCTATATCGACAACCTCACCAAGGAGCGGGCGAATTTCGCCGCACTGCTGAAGGCTTCGTCGATCCCGGCCGATGCCCAAGCCAAGCTCGCCGATCTCTCCGGCCAGTACGAAACAGCATTCCTGGAAATGGCGAAGCTGCAGCTCACCATCGCCGACAAGCTCTCCGGCATGAGCGAGACCTATGCTGCGGCGGAGCCCATCCTGGAGCAAATCCGGCAATCCGCCAGCACGCGGCGCGTCGCGGCCAGCGCGGAGATGGAGCGGATCGACGCGCTCGTCCGCACCACCATGTTCGGCGCCGTGATCGTCATCGCGCTCATCATGCTGGCGCTCGCCTTCGTGATCGGCCGCGGCATCAGCCGGCCGGTGAAGCAACTCGCTGGCGCCATGTCGCGCCTGACCGCCGGCGACAAATCCGTCGAGGTACCGGTGGTCGGCAGCGACGAGGTCGCGGAAATGGCGGGCGCCTTCGGCGTCTTCAAGGCGAGCATGATCAAGGCCGAGGAACTGGCCGCGAAGGAGATGGAAGCGCAGCGCCAGCGCGCCGAGCGCGCGCGCCAGATCGAGCTCTTGACCGACAAATTCGATCAGGACGTGACGGTCGTGCTGCGGGCGGTGAGCGCGGCGACGACCGAGATGCAGGCGACGGCGTCATCGATGACCGCGACGGCGGAAGAGACCGCCCGCCAGGCGACCGCCGTCGCCAACGCTTCGGAGGAGGCTTCGACCAACGTGACGACCGTGTCGGTCGCAACCGAGGAACTGACGGCATCGATCCAGGAGATCAGCCGCCAGGTCCAGCAATCGGCGGCGGTCGCCGGCCGCGCCGTGGCCGATGCCGACCGCACCAACGTTCAGGTCAAGGGCCTGGCCGATGCGGCGCAGAAGATCGGCGAGGTCGTGGGCCTGATCAACGACATCGCGTCCCAGACCAACCTGCTGGCGCTCAACGCCACGATCGAGGCGGCGCGTGCGGGTGAGGCCGGCAAGGGGTTCGCGGTGGTGGCAAGCGAGGTGAAGAGCCTCGCCAACCAGACCGCGAAAGCGACCGAGGAGATCGGTGCGCAGATCGGCGGCATCCAGAATGCGACCGGCGAAGCGGTCACGGCGATCCAGTCGATCGCCATGACGATTCGCGAGATCAACGACATCGCCACCGCCATTGCATCGGCCGTCGAGGAGCAGGGTGCGGCGACCCAGGAGATCTCGCGCAACGTCCAGCAGGCCTCCGCCGGCACGCAGGAAGTGTCGTCGAACATCAGCGGCGTCTCCGAGGCGGCGGCCGCGACCGGCGCCGCGGCGGAGCAGGTGAAGTCCGCGGCGGACGAGCTTTCGCAGCAGTCGGAAACCTTGCGCGGCAAGGTCGAAACGTTCCTGAACTCGATCAAGGCGGCGTAGCGGATTCGGTCCAAGCACGGGTTCTGCCCCAGGGTCCACCCCGGGGCGGAACCCGTGCGAAATACCCGGGTTGGCGATGTTCAATGTCCCAACACGGAGTGCCCCGATGTCCCGATGCCTTGCCTTCACCGCTGCGCTGTTCGTTGCGGCGATCGGCCTCGCAGCCTGCCAATCCTCCGAAAAAGCGGCGACCGGCGTGCAGTCGGCCGCCCAGGCCCAGATGACGCCGACGCTGTCCACGACGGATGCCAATTTCATCAACACGGTCGGCGCCGGCGGCCATGCCGAGATCGCGTTCGGCCAGGTCGCACAGAGCCAGGCGACCCGCACCGATGTCCGCGCCTTCGCCGCGCAGATGGTGAGCGATCACACGACGGCGGGCAATGAGCTCACCACCCTGGCGCAGAACAAGAAGATGACGCCGCCGTCGGATATGGATCTGGTCCACAAGAGCAAGTTCGACCAGCTCAAGAATACCTATGGCAGCGAGTTCGACCGGGTCTACATGCAGGGCCAGGTCGAGGACCACACCGCCGTCGTCAACGCGTTCCAGACCGAGATCACCAACGGCACCGACGCCGATGTGAAGGCCTTCGCGCAGAAATACCTGCCGACGATCCAGCAGCATCTGAACTATGCGCGGCAGATCGCCGCGCAGTTCTAGCCAAGAACAGGCTGGCCCGCCCTCCCCCTTCCGCCGGTTGGGGGAGGGAGACGATCGGCGTTACGCAGTCTTCGGGCGGCAGAGCACGACCTGGCCGCCGGCGCCGTAGCCTTCGACCTCCAGGCTATGGGCCTGGACCGTGACGAGATAGGCGGAGCGGCCGTCCTTGTTCTCCGCCGGAACCTCGATCATGCCGGAGGTTTCCCAGAAGTCGGAATCGTCGCGTGCTTTCTTCTCGCTTTCGGGTCCGCTGGCAATGGCGGCGCTCAAGACCTTCCAATCGAGCTTCGGGTCGTGCGCCGCCATGTCGGTCAGGAAGGCGAGCTTGATGTCGCCGCTCTTCGAGTCGTAGAGATAAAGCGCCGGCGGACGCTGCTCCTGCTTCAGCACATCCCAGACCGCGTCGGCCTCGTCGCTGCCCTGGTCCCAGTCTTCGGCGATCAGCACGCGGCCATGGCTGTCGGTCGCGAGATTGTCGTAGCTGACGCCTTTGCCGAGCCCGCCTTCCTTGGCGAGGGTGATGGTGGTGCTCCAGCCCGCCGGATCGGTCGGCTCCTTGATGCCGAGATCGATGAAATAGAGCCGGCTCAGCGGATTCTCATAGCGGGCCTTGTCGTCGTCGTAAGCCGCCGAGCCGGCGCCGCCATCGGCCGCGAGCCAGATGCGGTTGGCGACGATCGCGTCCTCGTTGATGTCCTCGGGCGCGAGGAAGGCGGTGGCGCGGCGGCCGTTATTGGCATCCTTGCCGGAGAGGAATTCGTCGAGCGCCTTGCCGGTCCGGGTCGCTTCCTTCGGCACCGCGACCCAATGGCAGGGCTTGGAATCGCCTTCCTTGCCGACCACCGAATCGCCATCCGCCGGAACCGAGGCCTGGTCGTCGGGCGAGCCGTCGCGTTTGCCGGGGCCACTCTCGCGCGAGGCGCCATCGATCTTCAGCGCATAGAGCTGGCCGTTGACGAAGCCGTTGGGATCGTTGTCGGCCGGCTTGCCGATCCAGAGATAGACTTCGCCGTCATCATCGTCCTCGCTGCCGACCAGGATGGTCAGTCCGTGCTGCTTCGGCGTGAAGCTGCGCAGCGCCAGCGTCGTCTCCTTCTCGTAGACACCGAGCCCTTCCAGCGGATAGGCGATGCCGTCGGGGAAACAGGCCCAGGCGATGCCGGAATAGCCGCCGTTCTCTTCATTGGCGAACCAGACCGGCTCTTCCTTGCCGCTGGCGGGATTGATAAAGCCGGTCTCCATCAAGGTGCCGCCGCAATAGTCCGACGGTACATGGCCAGAGACGGTGACCGTGCGCTTATCGAGGTCGAGAGCGAATTTCGCGGCGGCGGCGCGTGGGCTCCGTCGTCATTCTGCAGCCACGCCGTCTGCTTGAATTCCCGGATGAGCTGCGTGCCGCCGATCACCTGCCAATCCTTGGTGAATTTGAGCAGGCTCAAGCGCGCGCCCGGCACCATGCCGGAGATGGTGTCGGAGAACTTGGTCTCGTTGAAATCCTCATCGCCCTTGTCGCCGACCAGTTCGTGCTGCAACCAGACATAATGATGTTCACCGACCGTCATCAGCCCCATGCCGTCGGGATCGCTGGTGATTCCGTAGGTGAGCTCGGGATGCGGCTGGAGATCTGGCCAGGTGCCAGTCAAGAGCGGGATATTGTCACCGGCCGAGACCAGCGGGACGATCTCATAGCCGCCGCTGGTCGGCGCATCGGCCAGCATCGCTGCGACCTTGGTGCGACCGGTGGTCGGGTCGAGATTGACGGCGGAGTTGGTTGCCGCCAGCGCGCGCGGACTCGATTCCGCGAGCAGCAGACCGGCGCCCGCGGCGCCCGTGAGAATGAGGAAGTCGCGACGCGATGCATCGGTCATGGCAGGCTCCAGTCATGTCTGTGCGAATGTCCCGGAAGAGGCCGCAGCATTGTCCGCTGCGATGACAGTGAAGACGCAGTGACATGACGGGATGATGATTGTGTGTATCCGTTCGGGTCAGACGAACAGCGTCGCCAGTCCAGCGATCGCCCCGAAGGCCAATGTGGGCAAGGTTCCTGACTTGAAGCGCAGCATCGCGACCATCGCCATCAGTGCAATCACCGCTGTGCGCCAATCGATGCTGCCGAGGACCGGCGTCTCCCATTGCAAACCGAAGGCAGCGAATGACCCGGTCTCCTTGAACAGGACATGCAGCGCGAACCAGAGGGCCAGGTTGGCGATGACGCCGACCACGGCGGCGGTCACCGCGGCGAGTGCGGCCGAGATCGCCTGGTTGTTGCGCAGGGCCTCGACATAAGGCGCGCCGACGAAGATCCAGAGGAAGCAGGGCGCGAAGGTCGCCCAGAGCACGAGCGCCGCGCCGAGCGTCCCGGCGAGCAGTGGATCGAGCATGCCCCCGGTCGATAGCTGCGCGCGAAAGGCGGCGAGGAAGCCGACGAATTGCAGCACCAGGATCAGCGGCCCCGGCGTGGTCTCGGCGAGGCCGAGCCCATCCACCATCTCGTGCGGCAACAGCCAGTGGAAGCCATCGACCGCGGCCTGGGCCACGTAGGCGAGCACGGCATAGGCGCCGCCGAAGGTGACGACTGCCATCACGCTGAAGAATTGGCCGAGATTGGTCCAGATGCTCTCGGCGCCGGTTGCGAGGCGGAGGGTGAGGATCGGGCCGAGCCAGATCACGAGCCAAAGTGCCAGCGTGCGCAGCGCGCGCGGCGTGGAGCGGCGGGTGTGGGTAAGCCCGCCGTGTTCGATCAAGGTGTCGATCAGGCCCTTTGTGTCGGGCTTCGCGCCATTGCCATGGCCGCCCGCGGCTGGAAACGCGATGGGTGCGACGCGGTACCCGATCCAGCCGATCAGACCGGCGCCGAGCACGATCAGCGGAAACGGGATCTTGAGCACATAGATGCCGATGAAAGCGGCGACGGCGATCGCGATGGCGACCCGGTTCTTCAGCGCGCGACGGCCGATCCTGAGGATCGCCTCGATGACGATCGCCAGCACCACGGCCTTCACGCCGAGGAAGAGCGCGGTGATCGCCGGGAGGTCGTGATAGAGCGCGTAGGTCGCGGAGAGCGCCAGCATCACGATGGCGCCCGGGAGGACGAAGAGTATCCCCGCCGCGAGCCCGCCGCGAATTCCGTGCAGCAGCCAGCCGATATAGACCGCGAGCTGCTGCGCCTCCGGGCCGGGAAGCAGCATGCAATAAGAGAGCGCATGCAGGAACCGCTGCTCGCCGATCCAGCGCCGCTCATCGACCAGCATGCGATGCATGAGCGCGATCTGCCCCGCCGGCCCGCCGAAGGAAAGCAGCCCGATCTTGGCCCAGACGCGGAGGGCTTCGCCGAAGGTGGGGATGGTGGTGATTTCCTTATTCATGCGGCGACACCCGTCGACCCCTCACCCCAGCCCTCTCCCGCAGGGGGAGAGGGGGATTTTGTACGCGCTTCCGCGCGTAAGCGGGTAATACCCTCTGCAGCCACGGCGAATAGAAACTCCCTCTCCCCTTGCGGGAGAGGGCGGGGTGAGGGGTCGATGACTGCATCCGACTAGCGCCCCTTCCGCACATGCCCCGGCCAGTCGTGCGTTTCGGCCGTGGCGTCGCGGCACCAGCGGTAGAAGGCGTCGTAGAGCGGCATGCTGGCTTCGAGCTGCTCGAGATCGTCGCGATAGGCGCGCGAGAAACCGAGCGAGGCCGCGAGCAGGCCGGCCGCTTGCGGGGCGAGATCGAGCCGGTTGGTGTCGGCGCCGCGCACGATCACAGCCAGCCGGTCGAGCGCCTCGCTTTGCAAGCCGAACTCTTCCAGCATGGTGTCGAAGGTGCAATTCTCGCCGCGATGGCTCCAGAACGTGCCGTCGATGTCGAAGGGCGTGGCCTCGAAGCGCTCGGCGACCGCGGGGACTTCCGAGGCCGCGACATAGAGGAAGGTCGCGGAAGCATCGACGAAGCGGCGGATCAGCCAGGGACAGGCGATGCGGTCGATCTTCGGCCGCGCCCGCGTGACCCAGAGTGTTGAACCGCGCGCATCGCGCGGCGGCAGCTTCGCCGGCGAGAGAAGCAATCCGCCTGCATCGCGCCAGGCAAGGAAGCCGCCTTCCAGCACCTCGGCGGCCACGCCGCGCGTGCGCAGGATGGCGGCGACGCCTTCCGAAAGCTTGAGGCCTTTCTGGCAGACCACGACCGCACGAGTACCCGGCGGCGGATTCCAGGCGTCGATCCAAGTGGCCGTCTTGTCCCAGTCGCGCTTCAGCGCACAGGGCAATAGCCGCGGATCGGCGCCGTAATCGTCGTCATCGCGCACATCGATGATCGCGGGTGCGTCGGGCAGACCGATAAGACGGGAAAGCTGTGCGGGGGTGATGTCGGTATTCGACGGCATGGCGTCCACTCCATCCATGGGGGAGCTGGAACGCGATCTTCAGGCTGCCGCCTCACGGGGTAATCGCGGTTAACCCCTTGGCGTGGAGTATCCACAAGTCTGGTCGATACGTCAACGTCACCGCTCCTCCGCCGGCCCGTACAAGTCGCTGTGCCCGAGTTCTTCGCTGCGTCGCCGCTCGAGTTCCTGGTTGTAGCGGCGGAGCACGTAGCTTTCCGTGCAGTAGCCAAGCACGTAGCGCGTGACGGTCGAATCCACGACGGCCAGCACTTCGAGCTCGCTTTCTTCGAAGAGCTGCAGCATGGCGCGGATCGGGGTCTTGCGCGCGAGCACCGGCTGTTTCAGGGGCAATAGATCGCCGACACGGGATGCGGTGCCGCCGGTGGGGGCGGCCGCGAGGTGCAGGGTTGCGACGTCGATGACGCCGCGATAGCCGCCGTCTTCGTCGAGGACGAAGAGCTGGACGGTTTCGCTGGCGGGATGTTGGGCCTTGGTGGCTTCGAGCGAGTCCGAGGACCGGACGAACACCATGTCGCGCTGCATCAGGGTCTCGGCGGTCAGGTCCTGTATCCAGCCGACGTCATGCGCGCCCTTCAGCTTGAGGCCGCGCTGGTGGAAGCGCCAGGTGGAGAAGGAATAGCCGAACCACTGGCGCACGCCGAATGAGGCGAGCAGCACCGCGACGATCACGCCGACGGTGATCGAATAGGAGGCGGTGAGCTCCAGCACCAGCAGGATCATGGTGACCGGCGCGCCGACGATGGCGGCGCCGACGGCACCCATGCCGACCATGGTGAAGGTGATGGATTCGGTGCTGAGGATGGGATCGATAAGCTGCGCCACCTGGCCGATCAGCGCACCCAGCAGCGCTCCAATATAGAGAGATGAAGAGAAAAGACCGCCGCGCAGGCCGCTGCCGACCGAGACCGCGGAGGCCGCGAGCTTCGCCGCCAGCAGGCCGACCAGCAGCATGAAGGGCGTCGCCTGGGTGATCGTGACCTCGATGCCGCCATGGCCGCTGCCGAGGACCGGCGGAAAGACGAAAGCGAGGCCGCCCAGCACGACGCCGCCGGCAAAGGGCCGGATGCCGCGCGGCAGCTTCCATTGCTGCAGGATGGATTCGATGCCGGTAACGGTGCGCATCGCGGCCACGCCGATCAGCGCCGCGGCCACGCCGATGGCGGCGAAATAGAGGAAGTCCACGTTGCCCGGCGGCATCTGCTCGGGAATGATCATCAGCGGCGCCAGATCGAACAGCGTGCGGCCGACCACCGCGGCCGTCACCGCCGCCATCCCGACCGGCGCCAAAGCGGTCAGCGAATAGGCGCCGATCACCAATTCGAAGGCATAGAAGGCGCCGGCCAGCGGCGCGTTGAACGCAGCGGCAATAGCCGCCGCGGCGCCGCAGCCGACCAGCACACGCAGATCCTGGCGGCGGAAGCGCAATGACTGGCCGACGCGCGAGGCCAGGCCGGATCCCGCCTGGGTGTAGGCCGCCTCCATGCCGACCGAGGCGCCGATGCCGGCCGAGAACAAGGTCATCAGCGCCAGCGAGATGGAATCGCGCAGGGACATCTTGCCGCCGTAAAGCGCATTGGCCTCGATCGGGTCGATGATGTCGCGGCTGCGCAGGCGGCGCTCACCCCAGGCGACGAAACCGTAGAGCAGGCTGCCGACGATCGGCACCGCGATCAGCCGCACCGGATCGATGCCCTCGCCGCTCGAGAGATGCACCGCCTCGGAGCTGCCGAACAGCACGACCCGGATCAGCACCAGCGCCTCGCCGGTCAGGCAGGTGACGATCGAGACCCCGGCCCCGATCAGCACCGCGAGGATCAGCAACGCCACCTCGCTGTCGCGCATCCGCGAGGCGAGCAGTTTTCGATAGATCAGGCGGCTGTAGAGCTGGACACGCTGCGGCACGCCGCGGGCGATGCGGCGGAAACGGGAGCTTTCCCCCTGGCCTTTCTGGACGGATTGCGTCTCGGTGGTCACAGCATGCGCACTGAGCCATTCAGGTCATGCTTGGTTTTAACAGGGAGCCCGGCGCGGCGATATGCCGGAAGCGGCAGGACGGTGAATTACTGCGCCGGAGCCGGAGCCGGGGTGCCGGTGGTGATGGACGCGGGGTCGTTCATCTTGTGCATCACCTCGGTCGTGCCGCGATAGACCATGTCGATGGCGACCCAGAGGATGATCGCGAGACCGACATAGGCGATCCAGTGAAAGCGCTTAAGCAAGCTTGCGATCAATGTCGCGGCGGCGCCCATCAGCGCGACCGAGAGCAGCAAGCCGACGATGAGGACCCAGGTGTGCTCACCCGCGGCGCCGGCCACCGCCAGCACATTGTCGAGCGACATCGAGACATCGGCCAGGATGATCTGGATGATCGCCTGGCGCATGGTCTTGGCCGGGGCGGCGCCGGGCAGGGCTTCGGGATGCTCGGCCAGCTCGACACGCTCGTCGCGGGTGAGCAGCTCGCGGCGCATCGCCGCTTCCTTCAGGCGCCGCCGGCGCTCATGCACCAGCTCGCGCCAGAATTTCCAGCAGACCCAGAGCAGCAGGATGCCGCCGGCCAGCGTCAGGCCGATGATCGCCAGGAGCTGGTTGGTGACGAGGGCGAAGACGATGCGCAGAACGGTCGCGGCGGCGATGCCGATCAGGATCACCTTGGCGCGCATATGCTTCGGCAGAGCGGCCGCAGCCATGCCGACGACGATGGCATTGTCGCCGGCCAGCACCAGATCGATGACGATCACCTGGGCAAGCGGGACGAGAGCAATGAAGATGTGCTCGAGTCCCGGCATCAGCAAGGGCCGCCCGATTCTTGCCTGGGCGGTTTCTGCTTTTTCATGAGAAACATCGGCAATCGATTGGCCCGAGTTTTATGCATCATGGAACCCGGCCATCTTCCGCACCGCGCTTGCGCTCAATCCCCGGTCCCGCAGCGCCCGGAGCGCCATGGCCCCGTCGCGTTTCGAGAGCCGGACCCCCGACTCGTTTGTGAGCAACACATGGTGCCGATATTGGGGCGATGCAAGGCCCAAAACCGCCTGCAGCAGGCGGTGCAGATGGGTCGCGGGCCGCAAATCCTCGCCTCGGATGACCAAAGTGACCCCCTGGAGATGGTCGTCCAGCGTGGCGCAGAGGTGATAGCTGGCCGGGGTGTCCCGGCGCCCCAGCACCACGTCCCCGAAACGTTCCGGTTCGGCCCGAATTTCCCGCAGATTCGAACCATTCGGTTCGGCCTCAAGGAACGCGAGCGGACCGAACCGGCGGACGGCCTCGGCCGTATTCAGGCGGAGCGCGAAGGGCGCGCCGGCCACCTTGCGCTCGGCCGCAAGAATCGGATCGAGACCGCGGCAGGTTCCCGGGTAGATCACGGTCTCGCCTTCATGAAATGGAACGCCATGAGGGGCGCTGGCCGCGGCAGCGATGTCCTTGCGGCTGCAGAAGCAGGGATAGACGAGACCGTCGGATTCCAATCGTGCGAGCGCCGCGGCGTAATCGGGGAAATGATCCGACTGCCGGCGCACCGGTTCCTCCCAATCGATGCCGAGCCAATGGAGATCGTCGAAGATCGCGCGCTCGAACTCCGGCTTGCAGCGCGTGCGGTCGATGTCCTCGATGCGGAGCAGGAAGCGACCCGCCCCAGATTCTTTGGCTGCGCGGGCCGTGCGATGGCCGAGCAGTGCGGAATGGGCGTGGCCGAGATGGAGAAAGCCTGTCGGACTGGGCGCGAATCGCGTAACAATCTCGGCTCCGAAGGCGAGGGTCATGGCGGGCAGGAATAACGAAGACGCGGGGCTGCTGCAACAGGCGCTGGATCACCTCGCCGGCGCCGACCGCCACATGGCCGAGGCGATCGAGGAGATCGGCCCGCCGCCGCCGCGGCAACGCCCCGCCGATTTCGAGACGCTGATGCATGTGATCATCGCACAGCAGGTCTCCACGGCATCCGCACGCGCGATCTCCGGACGCCTCAACGAGCGGCTCGCCAAAGTAACGCCGGAAGGCTTCATCGGCCTGACAGACGAGGATCTGCGCGCGGTCGGATTCTCGCGGCAGAAGATGCTCTACGGGCGCGACCTCGCCGCCGCGTTCCTCGACGGACGGGTATCGCTGGCGAAGCTCCGGCGGATGGACGACGAAGCGGCGATCGCGTCGCTCTCCTCGGTCAAGGGGATCGGGCGCTGGTCGGCGGAGGTGTTCCTGCTGTTCAGCCTGAAGCGCCCCGATGTGATGCCCGCCCAGGACCTGGCCCTGATGGTGGCGGCGCAGCGGCTGAAGAATCTCAGGACCCGACCGGATCCGAAGAAGCTGCTGAAGATCGCCGAGCCCTGGCGGCCGTTCCGGTCTTACGGCGCGCGGATGCTCTGGCACTATTATAGAAACGGCCCCTCTAAAAAAGGTGGGGGTGGCATCGGCGGCCAGCCCTTATAAGGAATAGAACTGTATGCAGAGCATCACCCTCGACGGCCCGAGCGCGGCGCCGAAATCCGGCGCCAAGCCGAAGCAGCTCATCGTCTTCCTGCACGGCTATGGCTCGAACGGCGACGATCTCATTTCGCTCGCGCCCTATTGGGCCGACCTGCTGCCGGATGCGGAGTTTGTCTCGCCGAACGCGCCGTTTCCCTGCGAGCAGAATCCGTTCGGCGGCTACCAGTGGTTCGGTCTCGACGACCGCAACCCGGCGACGAAGCTCGCCGGCACGCGCGCGGCCGCGACCATTCTCGATGCCTATCTCGATCAAGCACTGAAGTCGCGCGGACTCGATGAGCGCAAGCTGGCGCTGGTCGGATTCTCGCAGGGCACGATGATGTCGCTGCATGTGGGACCGCGTCGCGCCACGGCGCCGGCGGCGATCGTCGGCTATTCCGGCGCGCTGATCGGCCCGGATGCACTGGGTGCGGAGCTTAAATCCAAGCCGCCGATCCTGCTGGTTCACGGCACGGGAGATCAGGTCGTGCCGTTTCCCGCCATGGGCGCCGCGGCCCAGGTGCTGCAGGCGCTCGGCGTGAAGGTCGAGACGCTGGCCCGGCCCGGCCTGCCGCATTCCATCGATCCCGAGGGCCTCACGCGGGGCGGGCGGTTCATTCAGGAAAACTTCGGCTAAAAAGCCCGCTTTCATTCAACAATTCCCGGTTTTACGCACAAGCTTTCCTAACGCCATTAAGACATCGTTTACGGTCGCTAGGACTAAAATGCCGTAGTGCATTGATCCCGGGCATTGATCCCGCGCAGAGGCGTGATGGCGAACGGCGACGGCATGGGTGCGAAAGTTCGCGACACCACCCAAGTCAATTCAGAGCAAGCCGCCTATTGGCACGCCGTCATCTCTGATCTCGATGACGCGGTGATCCGCTATACGCCGGATCTCGTCTGCAAGTGGTGCAATGCGAGCTATGCCCGACTGGTCGGGCGCGATCTCAACTGGCTGATCGACCGCCCGATCGAAGAATTCCTCGACGCATCGAAAGTGGAGATTGCGCGCGAGCGCGTGCGCACGCTGCTGACCATGGGCTCGGTCAAGGCGGTCGAGATGCAGTGGGACCTGCCCGACGGCAGCAAGCGCTGGTGGAGCTGGAACGCGCAGATCGTCCGCTCGCCGCTGACCGGCGAGATGGAGCTGCAATCGGTCGGCCGCGACGTCCAGGCGCTGAAGGAGCGCGAGACCGCGCTCCAGCACGCGATGGTGCGGCTCGCCACCCAGACCGACGACATGGCGCGGCTCTTACGCGAATTGAAGACCGCGAAGTTCGACGCCGAGACCGCCAATGCCGCGAAGTCGCGCTTCCTCGCCAGCATGAGCCACGAATTGCGCACGCCGTTGAACGCGATCATCGGCTTTGCCGACATCATGCGGCTGGGCGTGTTCGGACCGATCGGCTGCGAGGCCTATCGCGAATACATCGACGACATCTGGAGCAGCGGGAAGCACCTGCTCGATGTCATCTCCGAGCTGCTCGACCTCTCGCGGATCGAAACCGGCCTCCGGCGCATGACGCTGGTCGAGGTGGATCCGCTCGAGCTCGCCCGCGAGACGCTGACTATGATGCCGCCGCGCCAAGGCGCCGGCATCGAGCTCGGCGTCACCGGCACCGAAAGCTGCGGCATCTTCACCGCCGACCGGCTGGCGGTGCGGCAGGCGGCGGTCAACCTGCTCTACAACGCACTGAAGTTCACCCCGGTCTCCGGCAAGGTCTGGCTTGCCTTCCGCCGGCTCGACGACCGCATCGAGCTCGAGGTCGGCGATACCGGCCCGGGCCTTACATCCGGCCAGATCGATACCCTGCTCTCCGCCACCGGCGGCATCGACGACGACCGACTGGTGACGCGCAAGGGCCGCGGTGCCGGGCTCGGCATTCCGATCGCGAAGTCGCTGGCCGAGGCGCATGGCGGCTCGCTGCGGTTCGAAAGCGTGCTCGGCGAAGGCACGCGGGCGATCCTCTCCTTCCCGCAGCCGCCGGTCGCGCCGGGTTCGCGGCTCTAGCTGCTCTGCGGAAGGGCGCACGCGATGGACCTGGGGCGCCTTTCCTTCTAGTCTCCTCCTCCTCCTGTCAGCAAGGATGCCCAGAGCTTGACCCGTTCTCATTACGCGGTGGTGGCGGCCGCCGCCTTCGCCCTCATTCTTCTCGGCGGCCTCGCGATCTACTTCTGGCTGGCACAGCCGGCGCCGCCCACGCAAGAAGAGCTCGCGGCCGATTTCGCCAAGGGCGCGCAGTATGAGCGCGGCAGCGGTGTCTCGCTCGATTACGGCCAGGCGATCACCTGGTATCGCAAGGCGGCTGAGGGCGGCTATCCGCAGGCGGAATATGCGATGGGACTGATGACCGCGGTCGGCCATGGCATCGTGCGCGACGAAAAGGCGGCCAACGACTGGTTCCGCCGCGCCGCCGAACACGGCTTCGCCGAGGCGCAGGTGACCTTCGCCGGCAACCTGCTGACCGGCACCGGCACCGCGGACGGCAAGCCGGACAAAGTCGAAGCCTTGAAATGGCTGCTGCTCGGCGCTGACGCGATGCCGGATCCGCTGTCAAAGCAGGTTGCCGTCACGACCCGCGACACGCTTGCGAAGGAATTGAGCGCCGAAGACCAGGCGGAAGCGGCCAAACGCGCCGATCAATGGCGCAAGGAACGCACCGCGCAATAGCGGGACGCGCAATAGCGCGATTCCGTGCGATTCGATCCGGTGAAAATTGGCAAAACGACCACGACAAAAACGCCATTTCTCGGAGCGGCCGCGCCCCGGCAATTAAGACATTCGTCACAGCTCGCCCGGTAGTCTGACGCCGTCGGAAACACGAATCGTCAACACCGAGCGGAGTGCGATGAGAACCTTCATCGCGGGCGCCCAAGCCGGCTTTCATCGGCGTGCCGAGTTGTTCATTCACGGAATCGCGGTGATCCTCGCCCTGGCGGGTTGGGTGATCTTTGGCGCCTTCGTGATCGAGCAACGCGACGACGTGCTGCACGATGCCCGAACCGACGTGGTGAACGCCCAGCACATCCTCGGCTCGCATATCGACACCGCGTATGAATCCGCGGAGACGCTGCTGAAGATCGCGGATACCTGGCTGAAGGAGGCTTCCTCGCGGCCGATCCGGCCGCCGCTCTCCGACCTCATCGAATACATCTCCGAGCTCACGGAATCCGATGAACGCGCGATCACGCTGCTGACGGTCGACCCGGACGGGACGGAACGTCCGTTCTCCGCGGTCGTGATCCAACAGCCGGTGAGCACCGCTTCGCCGCGTGGTCTGGCGAACGATGCCGGCGATGATGACGATGCGATATCCATCGAGCTGCAACGCTACGATTCGTTTGCCGGCAGCGTGGCATTGCCTCTGTCGATGCCGGCGGGCGCCAACGCCTACGGCATCAAGAGGCTGCGTGCGTTGCTGCCGGTGCGCATCGGCGAGGGACCGTTCGGCATGTTGATGCCCCGGATGCCGGCCCGGACCGGCGTTGTCCGTCCCGACGGCGAGATCGTCCTGTCCTGGCCGGTGGGCGCAGCGCCGATCGGCCAGCATGCCGCGGCACTCGCCGGAACAGCCATCGATGCGGCGCCCGAGGGGTCGATCTTCACCCAGATCGAAGGGTTCCCGGGCATCGGCCATGCCTATGTCAGCTACGCCAAGGTGGACTCGGCGCCGCTGGCCGTCTTCGCGGCCTTGTCCTCCGGCTATGTCGTCGCGGAGACCCGGCGGCGGGTGGAGATTCCCGGCCTGATCACCGTGTTCGGCAGCATCGTGATCCTGCTCGGCGGGTTCCTCATCACCCGGGCCGTGCGCCGCAGCCTGATCGAGGCGGAGAACACCAGGAAAGCGCTGAACGCCGCCGAGGCGGCCAATGAAGCCAAGCGCCAGTTCCTCGCCAATATGAGCCACGAGCTGCGCACGCCGTTGAACGCGATCATCGGCTTCGCCGAGGTGATGCAAAATCAGCTCTTCGGCCCGCTCGGCAGCCCGCAATATGTCAGCTATTCCGGCGATATCCTGGGCTCCGGCAAGCATCTGCTCGGCCTCATCCAGACCATCCTGGACATGGCGCGGTTCGAAGCCGGCAAGCTGCCTCTAGGCGACGCGCCGACTTCCCTCAAGGCAATCGTCCGCGAAACCGTCCGGCTGCTGCATGAACGGGCCGCCGACAAGAAGCTCGACCTGCATATCGAGGTCGCGGAAGCGCCGCTCATTCGCATCGACCCGCTGCACCTGCGGCAGATCGTGATCAATCTCCTGAGCAACGCGATCAAATTCTCGAAGTCGGGCGGCGTGATCGCCATCGACAGCCTGACGTTGCCGACCGGCGGCGTCGCCTTGCGCGTGACCGATACGGGTATCGGCATTCCCGCCGAGGCGATCGACAAGCTCTTCCTGCCGTTCAGCCAGGTGGACGGCGCCTATAGCCGCAAGCATGACGGCGTGGGCCTGGGCCTCTCGATCTGCCGCAGCATCATGAAGGCCTATGGCGGCTCGATCTCGCTCGAGTCGCAGATCGACATGGGCACGATGGTGACGTTGACATTTCCCCAATCGCGCCTGGTCGCCGCCGAGATCGGGCCGATGCAGCGGTCGCGGGCGGCCCAATAAATGGGCGCCTCAGCGTATCAAGCCCAGTCCAGCTTCGGCCCGATCGGCACGATGCCGGTGGGGTTGATGGTCTTGTGACTGCCGTAATAGTGATTCTTGATGTGGTCGAGATGCACGGTCTCGCGCACGCCCGGGAAGCCGAGCAGGTCAACAAGATACCGGGAGAGCTGCGGGTAGTCCGCGATACGCCGGATGTTGCACTTGAAGTGCCCGACATAAACTGGATCGAAGCGCAGCAGCGTGGTGAAGAGCCGCCAATCCGCCTCGGTCACGCGATCGCCGCAGAGAAAGCGCCGTGACGCCAGGCGCTCTTCCAACCCGTCCAAGGTTTCGAACAGCGGCTGCAATGCCTCTTCATAGGCTTCCTGGCTGGTGGCAAAGCCGGCCTTGTAGACGCCGTTGTTGACCGTGTCGTAGATCCGCGCGTTGAGGGCGTCGATCTCCGCACGCAGGTCTTGCGGATAATAATCGCCCGGCTTCGCGCCCAAGCCGTCGAAGGCGCTGTTGAGCATGTGGATGATCTCGGAAGATTCGTTGCTGACGATCGTGCCGCGCTGCTTGTCCCAGAGCACCGGCACGGTCACGCGACCCGAGTACCGGCGATCGGCGGCGACATAGACGTCGGACAAGGCCTTCGCCTGGTGGATCGGATCTTGGATGACGCCCGGTCCCGGCGCGAAGGTCCAGCCGTGCGCGCCCATATGCCAATTGACGACCGAGAGCGAAATCATGCTCTCCAGCCCTTTCAATGCGCGGAAGATCAGGGTGCGATGCGCCCAGGGACAGGCATAGGAGACGTAGAGGTGATAGCGCCCCGCCTCGGCCTTGAAGCCGCCCTCGCCGGACGGACCGGCTGAACCGTCTGCCGTCACCCAGTTGCGGAACCGGCTCTCGGACCGGATGAAGCGGCCCTTCTTCGAATCGGTGTCGTACCACTTGTCCTGCCAAACGCCGTCGACAAGGAGACCCATGTTTCGCTCCTGAAATGCTTGGAGAGAAACATGGGCGCTCAAGAGGCCGGATGGAAGGGTCACTCCGGCGAACGGACCGTTTACCCGGCCATTACTTCGTCTTGCCGCAATAGGCTTCCAGCCGATAGCCGTCGGGATCGACGACGAAGGCGGCGTAATAGTTGTCGCCGTAATCCTTCCTGAGGCCCGGCTTGCCGTTGTCCTTGCCGCCGGTCTTCATCGCACCCTCGTGGAAGGCATCGACCGCCTTGCGTGTGCCGGCATCGAAGCAGAAATGCAGGTTCGCTTTCTCGTCTATCGCCGCCGGCTTCGAAACCTGCCCGATCCAGAGTGCCACCGCATCGTCGCCATAGCCGAGCGAGGCCGCGTCCTCGCTCAAGCATTTGAAGCCCAGCGGCTTCAAGGCGGCGTCGTAGAATTTCTTGCTGCGCGCGATGTCCCGCACGCCGATCGAGATGTGGTTGAACATGGGGTTTCTCCTGTTGTTGACGTTAACCGGCGATGCGCCGGGCGAAGAATTCGACATGCCGATGCCATTGCCATTGCACCGCGCCGTCCTTCCCCTCAGCGACATCGGCGGTCCAGTGGAAGCTGCTCGGCGTGATGTCGGTGAAGCGCCAGCGGCGCTGCGGCGTTTCGTTGACCGTGAGCTGCTCGATGTCCGGCCCGTCGGCGCGGCCGATCATCCGGCTGTAGAATTGCTTTACGGGATCGAGCCAGAAGATGTGCCAGGCATCGATCGTCGGATCGTAGATGCGGAAGGTCGAGCCGTAGAAATTCGCGGCGGCACCGATCGGATCGTTGCGCTGGCCACGGGGTGGCGTGATCCAGACATCCTGGATCGCGCGCCCCTCCAGCACCCAGCCGAAATGGATCTCGCCCTTGCCGCGATACTCGGCCTTATTGGCCATATGGACCTGGACGTCCATTTCCCAGGCGCCGATCAGCCAGCCGTAGAGGCCCATCTTGTCGGCGCGATCGGGAGCCGGGCCATCCGCGTGCAATGCGTCGATGAAAGACGTCGAGAGGTCGGAGACCGAGGCGCGCTTGTGCGGAAGGTTCATCGTCGGGGACATGATTCATGCCTTTCGTTCGGGATCATGTGCACCATCTAGGCAATCGAGCGATGACGCCGCTTGGGAAAAGTTGCTATTCTGTACACATGACTGAACCGGCACCTCTTTCCGCACGAATCCTCGCTTCCGGCCACGGCTGGATGGTGCAGGACGTCGTTTGCCGTGCCGGACCGGAGACGGCGGCTTTCGAGGAACAGCATGGCGGGATCGCCATCGCGGCGGTGAATGAAGGCACGTTCCAGTACCGCTCCAGCCTCGGCACCGCGGTGCTGACGCCGGGCGCGGTGATGCTCGGCGCGCCGGGCGTCTGCTACGAATGCGGACACGAGCACGCGGTCGGCGATCGCTGCACCGCGTTCCATTTCACGCCGGCGCTCTGGGAAGAGATCGTCGCCGCGGTGCCGGGCGCGAAACAGAGCCAGGTCACGCGCCCGCAATTGCCGCCGCTGGAGGTGCTGACGCCACTCTTCGCCGAAGCCGAAGCGATGCGCGACGAAGATGACCGCGAGGCTTTCGAGGAGATTGCCTTAAGGCTGGCCGGCGCGGTGGTCGGCGTTCTCGTCGATGCGCCGAAACGCGGCCGCGAGCCGAGCGCGCGTGACATCAAGCGGGTGACCGCGATCGTGCGCACCTTGGCCGCGCAACCGGAAGAGACCTACACTCTCACATCGCTCGCGAGTCAGGCGGCGATGAGTCCCTATCATTTCCTGCGTACCTTCCGGCAGGTCGTCGGATTGGCGCCGCATCAATACCTGCTGCGGAACCGCCTGCACCGTGCAGCCTTGCGGTTGAAGCGCTCGAAGGACGAAGTCTCGGCAATCGCCTTCGCGGCCGGGTTCAACGACCTCTCGACCTTCAACCGCCGCTTCAAAAAGGTGATGGGTGTAAATCCCGCCGCCTATCGCGCGCCAACCTCACGGCGATAGATCAGAGTCGGCCAGGTCTTGTAGGTGCCCTCGCCCTGCTTGACGAAGCCGCTCTTCTCCGCGACCCGCATCGAGGCCGGATTCTCCGGCGCCAGGATGCAGACGATCGGCGTCTTCAGGTGCTGATCGGCCCAGGCCAGCGCCGCGCCGATTCCTTCCGTCGCATAGCCCTTCCCGTGGGCCGCGGGTGTCAGCACCCAGCCGGCCTCGGGCAGGTCGCCCAGCGGCGGATCCATCTCCCGGTGGAAATTGGCGAGGCCGACCTCGCCCAGGAACTTGCCGGTCGCCTTCTCCTCCAGCACCCAATAGCCATAGCCGAGGAAATGCCAGAGCCCGGCATAGCGCAGCATCCGCGCCCAGGACTCCTCGGCGGTCGAAGGCTTGCCGCTGATATGCCGCGCGACCTCCATATCGGCCCACATGTCGGCGACCGACTGAAAATCCTCGCGGCGATGGCCGCGCATGGTGAGGCGCGGGGTTTCAAGGATCGGGATAGTGGGTGATTCATTCATGTTCTTGCTCGGTGATCTTTCTATTTCCGGTTCTCAATGACCGGCAACGGCCTCAGCGGCTCTGGCCCCGCATTATGACATAGCCCACCGCGCAAAGAATGAGGCCGACGGCAAGGCCTCCCACGAGGATTCCGCCGAAGTCTCGTGCTGCCGATCCGCCACTGCTCAGGACCGTAAAGCTGCAAAATCCCGATACGGCCGTTATAAGCAGGCCAACCAGCAAGAAGGCGATGCCCCAAAGGATCACAAACGCCAACCAGCAGCCGGCGGGCGCAGGAGGTTTCGGCTGGCTCGGCTCAGGTGAAGACATTCGGATCGGATTGCGGATTCTTCCGCCTTCCCCATTTCCGGGCCGCGAGGATCATGCCGATGCCGACCAGGCAGGGGACGCCGCCCAGGATCAGGCCGGCCATGATGACGGCGCTGCTGTAGCCCGACTTGTCGGCAATGCCGGAGATGATGAAGGCGCCGCCGCAGAGCCCGGTCGCGATCGCAATCAGCCAGCCGAGCACCATCACGACGATGGCCCAGACAGCATAGGTGCCGGGCGTTGGCTGCGGTGTGGGACGCGGATCGGACATGACTAAACGTGCACCGGCGTGCCACGCGCAAGACCCTGGCGGAACTTGTCCACCAGGCCGTTGCGGTAGAACAGGTTGTAGGTGTCGAACGGAATCATCTGCATTTCCGGGGTCACGAAATGGATGCAGGAGCGTTTCACCGAGGCGATGCAGAAGTTGAAGCGGTCGAGGAACTGCACGATCACGACGCGGAACACCTTGTCGTAGCCGAGCTCCTTCGGCACCTCGAATTGCGGCAGGCAGCAGAGGAAGTTGGCGAGCGTCGGCTCGGTGCTCTCGCCGGTGCAGGAGAGCGACATCAGCTCGAACAGCCGTTGCCGGAGCTCCGGGTTCTTCTCGAAGGTAATGGCGTTGGGCGCCACGTCGAGCAGGGTCTTCTGATCGAAGAATCTCGTGATCGGGGTGATTTCCCGGCCGTGACGCAATCCGTAGCCGATCGCGATCGCATCCGGGTTGCAGGGCAGCGGCATCACGTCATCGGCAGAGAAATGCGGTGATTGCTCGATGATGCCGCGGCGGATGTCGGAGAGGAGAACGCGGTCGCGATTCTTGTCGAAACCGAGATTGCGGCCGGCATCCTGGATCGGTTGGAAGGTGACGCCGCGGACGCAGGCATAGCCCAGCGCATGGTCGATCACCGCGCCGAGCTCGTCGTCATTGGCGCCCTTCTTGATGACACAGACCAGAGTGGTGGAGATTCCCGCGGCTTCGAGATTGGCCAGGGCCTGGTCGCGGATGCGCCGGAGATCGGCGCCGCGGATGGCTTCCAGCGCCGAGGCCTTCAAGGAATCAAACTGGAGATAGACTTCGAAACCGGGCCGGAGATCCGCCAGAGCCTGCACGAAGTCCTTGTCCTTGGCAATCCGGACACCATTGGTGTTCAGCATGATGTGGCGGATCGGCTTCGATTTGGCGAGCTTCAGGATCTCGAGGATCTGCGGATGGATGGTGGGCTCGCCGCCGCTGATCTGCAGCAGATCGGGCTCGCCCTCCGCCTCGACCAGCAGGTCCATCATGCGCTCGATCTCTTCCAGCGAACGATGCGTCGTCCGCGCCGTCGAGGAATCGGCGAAGCAGACCGGGCAGTTGAGATTGCAAGCCTCGTTCACCTCGAGCAAAGCCAGGCAGGAATGCTGCTCATGGTCGGGACAGAGACCGCAGTCATAGGGGCAGCCGTATTCGGTGCGGCTGTGCAGCATCTGCGGCCGATCGGGCGGCTTCAGGTAGTCATGGCATTTGCGATAGTAGGTGGCGTCGGTCGAGACCAGGGTCTTCTGCACGCCATGCTCGAAGCAGCGCTTCTGGAACCACACCAGATCGCCCTCGATGAGGATCTTGGTCGGGACCAACGTCAGGCAGACCTCGCAGAGCGAAGTGGTCTGCCCGAAGAACAGATGGTTCTTGATCTCACGCGGATAAGGCTTGGGCGCGACTGGCTTGTTCATGGCGGCGCTGCTCTCCCCAAAGCATCCAGAGACTGTATGCGAAAAGACCGAGCATCAGGAAATGGAACATGTCGAAGGGTCCGAGCACCCGCGGATAGGGCTTCAGGAATTCCCAGACGAAGCGCTGGACCGCGTAGAAGCCGACCAGTGCATAGAAGCTGCCACGCAGCATCAGTGAATGCGATTCACTTCGGCGAGTCCGCTCCAGGGTGAGGAGGAACCAGGCCAGGAAGCCGAGCATGGCGAAGCTCTCATAGAGCTGCACCGGATGCCGCGGGATGCCGTCGCCGAAATCGACGCCCCAGGGCAGCGCCGTCGGTGTGCCATAGGTGTAGTCCGGCAGGCCGGCGAAGAAGCAACCCCAGCGGCCGATTGCGATGCCGGCGCTGAGCGGCGCCACGAAGATGAGGCCGGTCGAGCCCTTGATGCCGCGGACGAACTTGTAGCCCTCGGCCCCGATGATCCCGCCGGCAATGGCGCCGGCGACGCTGTGGCCGAGCGGGAGCATCCCCGCCAAGGCCATGTTTCCGCCGCCGACCAGCAGCGCACCCGCACCGGCACAGAGCGCGACGGCGATGATGTAGACCGGGTGCTGCGAGAGCCGGAAACTTTGGAAACCATGGGCCAGATAACGGTGTCGGACCGAGTATCCGATCACCGCACCGGAGGCCCAGGCGATGAGGTCGAAGACCGTATGGATGTTCATCCGCCAGACCCAATCACCCAAAGCATCGGTTGCAAGATCGTGAAGACTGCCCGGTCAGACTGTCAACATCTTGTGCTTTGTGGATAAGTTGACTATTTCTAGGCCCGGAAGCGAGAATGCAGATGATGATGGCTTCGCCCGAGTCCTGCCCGGCTCTCGTCCTCAACGCCGATTTCCGGCCGTTGAGCTACTTCCCGCTGTCCCTATGGCCTTGGCAGGAAACGGTGAAGGCCGTGTTCCTGGACCGGGTCAGCATCCTCTCGGAATACGACCGCGTGGTGCACAGCCCCAGCTTCTCGATGAAGCTGCCCTCGGTCATTGCCCTGAAAGAATTCATCCCCCAGGAGCGGCGGCCCGCCTTCACCCGGTTCAACGTGTTCCTGCGCGACCGCTTCCGCTGCCAGTATTGCGGCGAAGGCTCGCCGGCGCCGGAGCTGACGTTCGATCATGTGGTCCCGCGCTCGCGCGGCGGCCGGACCAACTGGGAGAACGTCGTCACCGCCTGCCAGACCTGCAACCTGCGCAAAGGCAACCATCTGCCGCACCAGGTGCACATGCACCCGAAGCGAAGGCCGTTCCAACCGAGCACATTCGAGCTCCAGGAGAACGGCCGTGGCTTCCCGCCGAACTACCTTCACCAGAGTTGGCGGGATTTTCTTTACTGGGATTCCGAACTGGATCCGACGTAAAGCGCGGCGCACTCTTTTGTCCACAGGCTGCGGGGCTTGTGGATAAGCTCCCTGCATCTCTAAGCTCCGTCATCCCGGCACTTGGTGCCGGGATCCACGCCTTATCTATCGTGCGCCGCCCAAGGCGTGGATCCCGCGACCTAGTCGCGGGATGACGGCTGAGGTTGCGTTGCGCTGTTGTGCATCGAGTCGTGGATAAGTTCCGAAAATCGGGGATGAACGGCGGGTTGCTTCCTTGCGCAAATTGCGCTCATTTGCGCCCAGCGGCGCCGTTCGCCGCCTTGGAGTCGGCATGTCGGAAGCGACCAACAGCCTTTTTGTCGAGACCGCGATCGCGGCGGTGAGCCGCGATATGCGCACCGGCGTGCTGCCCTATCAGTCGCTGCAGACCATGATCCGCGAGAAGGAGATCTGGGCGACCGAGGACATCACCCCGGCCCAGCTTCAGCCGGCCAGCATGGATCTCCGCCTCGGGCCGGTCGCCTATCGGGTGCGGGCGAGCTTCCTGCCCGGCCCGGATTCAACGGTGCTCGACCGGGTGAAGGAGCTCGACGGCTACGCCATCGATCTGACCGAAGGCGCGGTGCTGGAGAAGGGCTGCGTCTACGTGGTGCCGCTGCTCGAGCACCTGGACCTGAAAAGCGGCATCACCGCCGTCACCAATCCGAAGAGCTCGACGGGCCGGCTCGATATTCTCACGCGCATGATCGCCGATCGGTCGCAGGTGTTCGACGAGGTCGAAGCCGGCTATTCGGGACCGCTCTATGCCGAGATCACGCCGAAGACCTTCAGCATCGTCGCGCGCATGGGCTCGCGCCTGAACCAGATCCGCTTCCGGCGCGGCTCCCCTGCCCTGGCAGCCAGCGAGCTGCAGCGCATGCACGATGCCGGCGACCTGGTGAAGATCGACGGCACGCCGAAGCCACTGCGCGGCAAGAACGTCGCCGTTACCATCGATCTCGAAGGCACGACGGATTCAACGCTGATCGGCTATCGCGCGAAGAAGCACACCGATCGGGTCGATGTCGACAAGGTCGGTATCTATGACACCGCCGATTTCTGGGAGCCGATCCATCGCTATGGCGCGCCGCGTCTGATCCTCGATCCCGACGAGTTCTACATCCTGGCGACGCGCGAAGCGGTGCGCGTGCCGCCCGACTTCGCGGCCGAGATGATCCCCTACGACACCGCGGTCGGCGAGTTCCGCGTCCACTATGCCGGCTTCTTCGATCCCGGCTTCGGCTGGGACCTCTCGACCGGCGGCAGCCGCGCCGTGCTCGAAGTCCGCTCGCATGACGTCCCCTTCATGCTAGAGCATGGACAGACGGTCGCCATGCTGCGCTATGAGCGGATGGCGATGCGGCCCGACAAACTCTATGGTCAGGGCATCGGCTCGAATTACCAGAATCAGGGGCTGAAGCTGGCGAAGCAATTCGTCTGATCTTCCATTCATAATGCGTGATCTGAAGCGCTGGATCTTTCTGTTCGCCGGCTTTGCCTGCTACGGCCTCGCCATCGCCATGATGGTGCGGGCCGAGCTCGGCTTGGGTCCTTGGGATGCGTTCCATCAGGGCGTCGCCAAGCAGACCGGGTTGAAGATCGGCACCGCGGCGATGATCGTCGGCGCGGCTGTGATGCTGTTCTGGCTGCCGCTCAAGCAGAAGCCCGGCATCGGCACGGTCTTGAACGTGCTCTGCATCGGGCCGATGACCAATGTCGCGCTCGACTACGTGCCGCATCCGCAAAGTGCGGTCGCGCAATGGGCTTTGATGCTGGGCGGTGTCGGCGTCATCAGCATCGGCAGCGCGCTCTATCTCCCGACCAAGCTCGGCGCTGGTCCGCGCGACGGGCTGATGCTGGGCCTGCATCAGAAGTTCGGATTGTCGATCCGTGTGGCGCGCACGATCGTCGAGGTCTGCGTGCTCGGGATCGGCTGGTGGCTCGGCGGCACCGTGGGCCTGGGCACCATCGCGTTTGCCTGCCTGATCGGCCCGCTGGTGCACTGGATGCTGGATCTGGAGAAGAAGCTCGGGCTGGTGGGCTAGCTCTGTAAGGGTGACTCGTACCCCCACCCTAACCCGCCCCCGATTCGGGGGCGGGTACTGCAGCGAGATGTTGCGAGGGCTGTGCCTCTCTTACCCCCTCCCCCGAATCGGGGGAGGGTTGGGGTGGGGGTGCGAAACATCGCGTAGACGCGGAAGCTGCAGCGCGCGGACGATCTCCTGCAACACGCCATCGATGTTCTGGAGTACTTCATTGTTCCAGAAGCGAATGACACGGTAGCCCTGCGCGTTCAGATAGCGTGTTCGGGCCTCATCCTGCGCCGCTCGTGCGTTGTGCTGGCCACCGTCAACTTCGATGACCAGCCGCGCTTTCAGGCAGCAAAAATCGACAACATAGTCATCGATCTCCACCTGCTTGCGAAATTGACGGCTGTCCAGTTGGCGGCCGCGCAGATAGCGCCATAGTTTCTTCTCGGCTTCGGTCATTTCCGCGCGAAGGCGGATAGCGCGGGCGAGAGTCTTGTGCTTCGTGCGGACGCTATGCATTGGCAAGGTCGCCCTCAAGCAGTGTTTCGTACCCCCACCCCTACCCTCCCCCGATTCGGGGGAGGGGGATTCTTGTCAGACGCGTTCCGCCAGCCAGATCGCGAGGCGCGAGCCGGCTTTGATGGCCTGGGTCAGCACCGGATAGGCCGCGGCCTGTTCGGCGCCGTGGGCGAGGCCGGTGTTGCGGTGCTGGACTTCTTCGGCGCGGAATTTCTCGATCGTCTGCTGCAGCGGCTTCTCGTCGGTGCCCAGCTTCTCCGCCTGTTCACGGTAGTGCGCGTCGATCACCTCTTCGACCGCGACGGTGCAGGCCATCGCCGCCTTCGGGCCCATCAGTGCCGTCGCAGCACCCAAGACGAAGCCGGCGACATGCCAAAGCGGATAGAGCGCCGAGGGGCGCGCGCGGCGCTCGACCATCAGCCGCTCGAACTCCTTCAGATGCTGCAGCTCCTGCTCGTACATGTGGCGGACGACGGCGGCCTCGGTCTTGCCCTTCAGCACGGCGAGCTGGCCTTCGTAGATCCGCTTGGCCCCGTATTCCCCGGCGTGATCGACCCGGATCATCCGGTCGATCAGCTGCTCCCGGGTCTGGTCGCCGGGCAGGCGATCTTCAGCGGTCAGTTTTGGGGCCTCGTTCATCCCAATGAACCTTAACGATGCGCGCGCCGGGTGGCGCCCCAGAACGCGAACCAGGCGAGCAACGCCGCATAGATGGCGTCATAGCCCGCCATGGAGATGCCGAGGAAGGTGAAGGCCGCCTCGTCGCAGCGGGTGACCGGCGCGTTCATGATGGCTTCGGTCAGCTGCTCGGCCGTCAGTCCCGCCGTGCTTTCGCCGACACAAGCGGCGCTTCCCTGCCACCAGCCGTGCTCGACGCCGACATGGAAGATCGAGATGCCGACCACGCCGAGCAGCGCCAGGCCGACGAGCGTGAGCCAGAACTTCCGCGCCTTCGGCTGGCGGCTGAAGACGATCGCGACGATGCCGAGCGCGATGGTCGCCCAGTAGGCGTAGCGCGCCACATAGCAGAGCTCGCAGGGCGCCAGGCCGGCGCCGTATTGCGCCAGCCAGGCGACGCAGAGGGCGGCGAAGGCGAGCAGGGTCACGATCCACGGCACATCGCGGGGATCGATGCCGGCGGCGCGGCGGTGCTGGAACTGCGAATAGGTGCGGGCCAATTTTTCCTCAGCCGAGGTATTTGAGTGCCACGAAACCGCCGACCACCAGAACGATGAAGACCGTGGTGACCAGGGTCAGGCGGCGTTCGATGAAGTCGCGGATCGGTTCCCCGAAAAAATAGAGCAAACCCGCCACCAGGAAGAAGCGGAATCCGCGGGTGACGATCGAAGCCAGGATAAACGGGGTGAGGGCGAAACCGGCCACCCCGCTGGCGATGGTGACGAGCTTATAAGGGATCGGTGTCAGGCCTTTGATCAGGATGATCCAGAGCCCGTATTTGTTGAAGTCGTCGATGAAGCCCTGCATCGCCGCGTCGAGATGGTAGAAGGCGATGATCGGCTTGCCGATGCCCTCGTAGAGCGCATGGCCGATCCAGTAGCCGAGCAAGGCGCCGAGGACCGAGGCGATGGTGCAAATGAGCGCGTAGAGCCAGGCCTTGCGGCGGTCCGCCAGCACCATCGGGATCAACATGGCGTCGGGCGGGATCGGGAAGAACGAGCTTTCCGCGAAGCTGACGGCGAACAGCGCCCAGGCGGCACGCGGGTGGTGGGCGAGCCGCATCACCCAATCGTAAATTCGACGCAGCACGCTGTTTCCGACTCCGGCCGCCGAGATGGGTCGAAGCTTTAACAGGCCGGGCTCAGCCTGTCATGCGGCGACGTGTATCAGTGGATGGTAAGCAAGCCTTGAGCATTGCGCCACTGCGGCGCCTGCAGCAATTCGCATGACGCCACCTGGACCGAATGCAGCTTGCCGTCGAGATTCCGGGACCAGAAATCGAGGAACCGGCGCAGCGTCGGAAATTTCGGGGCGAGGTCGTAATCCTGCCATACGAAGGTCTGCAGCAGGCCGGGGTGATCCGGCATGTGATAGAGGATCTGAGCCGTCGTCAGACGGTAGTGATTGAGCTGCAAGGCCAGTCCGGAACGCGCGATCAAGGCAACCTCCAGTCCGTTATGACCGGGTCGTCCGCGTGCCTCACTTCCCCTTGGGGTCCTTCAGGGATCGAAGCCAGCGACTCAGACCCACCACTTAACCATAGCAGGAAGCTTGGTCTTCGTTCCTTAACAAACACTTGAAGAGTTCTTAGTTTTCAGATGCTTAGCACTCTCCGCCGGAGATTGCTGCTAAGCAGCATGGGCGGGGCGCGCTGGATTCATAGATTTGCGAGCGTTTCCGGACTCTTAGACCTTGACGGCCAAGGGGTCTGGGCCTACATCGCTGGCACTCGTCGGATGAGAGTGCTAACAGCCCGCTGGGATCAGAAGGCTGCAACCACCCTCCTCCGGCGGAAATCAGGGACGCCACTTTCAATCCATACGGAGGATCTCCATGAAGTTCCGACCGCTTCACGACCGCGTTCTCGTGCGCCGCATCGAAGGCGTTGAGAAGACCGCGGGGGGCATCATTATTCCCGACACCGCCAAGGAAAAGCCGCAAGAGGGCGAAGTCATCGCCGCCGGCGCAGGCGTCAAGGCTGAGGACGGCAAGCTGACGCCGCTCGACGTCAAGGCCGGCGACCGCATCCTGTTCGGCAAGTGGTCGGGCACCGAGGTGAAGATCGACGGTGAAGACCTGCTGATCATGAAGGAGTCGGACATCCTCGGCATCATCGAGGGCACGGCTTCGAAGAAGAAGGCCGCCGAGTAAGCACTTTCGCTGCTCAGCGCCGCTTCACGCTTCAATCTGAAAGGATAGAGAACAATGGCTGCTAAAGACGTCCGCTTTTCCGGCGACGCCCGCGAGCGCATGCTCCGCGGTGTCGACATCCTCGCCAACGCGGTGAAGGTGACCCTCGGCCCCAAGGGCCGCAACGTCGTCATCGACAAGTCGTTCGGCGCGCCGCGCATCACCAAGGACGGCGTCACCGTCGCCAAGGAGATCGAGCTCGGCGATAAGTTCGAGAACATGGGCGCGCAGATGCTGCGCGAGGTCGCTTCCAAGACCAACGACCTCGCCGGCGACGGCACCACGACCGCGACCGTGCTGGCGCAGTCGATCGTCCGTGAAGGCGCCAAGGCCGTTGCGGCCGGCCTGAACCCGATGGACCTGAAGCGCGGCATCGACGCGGCGGTGGAAGCCGTGGTCGAGGACGTGAAGAAGCGCTCCAAGAAGGTCTCGACGTCCGAGGAAATCGCGCAGGTTGGCACCATCTCCGCCAACGGCGAGAAGGAAATCGGCGCCATGATCGCCAAGGCGATGCAGAAGGTCGGCAACGAGGGCGTGATCACGGTTGAAGAGGCCAAGGGCCTCGAGACCGAGCTCGAAGTCGTCGAAGGCATGCAGTTCGACCGTGGCTATCTCTCGCCGTACTTCATCACCAACGCGGAGAAGATGATCACCGAGCTGGAGAACCCGTACATCCTGCTGCACGAGAAGAAGCTCTCGTCGCTGCAGGCGATGCTCCCGGTCCTCGAGGCCGTGGTGCAGTCGGGCCGTCCGCTCCTCATCATCTCCGAGGACGTGGAAGGCGAGGCGCTGGCCACGCTCGTCGTCAACAAGCTGCGCGGCGGCCTGAAGGTCGCGGCGGTGAAGGCTCCGGGCTTCGGCGATCGCCGCAAGGCGATGCTGGAAGACATCGCGATCCTGACCGGCGGCCAGGTCATCTCCGAAGACCTGGGCATCAAGCTTGAGACCGTGACGCTCGACATGCTCGGCAAGGCCAAGAAGGTCGTGATCGAGAAGGAGAACACCACGATCGTCGACGGCGCCGGCAAGAAGAAAGAGATCGAAGGCCGCTGCGGCCAGATCCGCGCCCAGATCGAAGAGACCACCAGCGAGTACGACAAGGAAAAGCTGGCCGAGCGCCTGGCCAAGCTGGCCGGCGGCGTCGCGGTAATCCGCGTCGGCGGCGGCTCGGAAGTCGAGGTGAAGGAGCGCAAGGATCGCGTCGATGACGCGATGCACGCGACCCGCGCCGCGGTCGAGGAAGGCGTTGTCGCCGGTGGCGGCGTCGCCCTGCTCTACTCGGTGAAGGCCCTCGACAAGGTGAAGTTCGACAACAACGACCAGAAGGTCGGTGTGGACATCATCCGTCGCGCGATCCTGACCCCGGTGCGTCTCATCGCCGAGAACGCCGGCGTCGATGGCGCCGTGGTTTCGGGCAAGCTGCTCGAGAGCAAGAACACCAACTGGGGCTACGACGCCCAGACCGGTGACTACGTTGACATGGTGAAGTCCGGCATCATCGACCCGACCAAGGTCGTGCGGTGTGCCCTGCAGGATGCGGCCTCGGTCGCCGGCCTGCTGATCACCACCGAGGCGATGATCGCCGAGCGTCCGGAGAAGAAGGCGGCCCCGATGGGCGGCCCGGGCGGCGGCATGGGCGGCATGGGCGACATGGACTTCTAAGTCCAAGCGCACATAAGCTCATTCGTCTAAGCGAAGGGCCCGCGTCCGGAAGGATGCGGGCCCTTCTGCTTTGGAGCGGTCGCTCTACCGCGCATTGCAGGGCGCGCCGCGCCCCGCAATGCGAAACATGCTTAACGGGGTTAAATCGCCCGCTTTTGCCGCGGTGTCGTCATATTTTCACTAAACTTTGCGCTGTATCTTCGATCCCCCGGCCGGTAACTTCTACCGAGACGGGTGTGATGTGGGCCGCGCGTCGGCCGACATCGGAATGGAGATCATCATGACCACGCTCACCGGCGGCCCCAACAACGATCCGTTGAACGGCGGCGCCCAGAATGACCTGCTGCAAGGCCTCGGCGGCGACGACACCCTGAACGGATTTGGCGGCAACGACACGCTGGACGGCGGCACCGGCAACGACAAGATGGCCGGCGGCACGGGGAACGACCTCTATCTCGTCGACTCTCTCCTCGATGTGGTCACCGAGAAAGCCGGCGAAGGCACCGATGAGATCCAGTCCTCGATCGCGCTGACAACGGCTGTCGGCGGGGTCGAGAACTACACTTTCCTGACGGCGGCTGACGTCAGCTTCACGGGCAACGACTACAACAACCGGATCATCGGCGGGGGCGGCAACGACACGCTGAGCGGCGGCAACGGCAATGACACGCTCAATGGCGGCAACGGCGTCGATACGCTGAGCGGCGGGACGGGGAACGACGTGCTCGACGGCGGCGCGGCGAACGACAGCCTGTCCGGCGGCGGCGGCAACGACAAGCTCGACGGCGGCGCCGGCGATGACAAGTTGACGGGCGGCGCCGGAAACGACGTCTACACGGTCGATTCCCTGCAGGATCAGGTGATCGAGAAGACGAACGAAGGCACCGACGAGATCCGCAGCACGATCGCCCTGACCGCGGCGGTGGCGAATGTCGAGAACTACACCTTCCTCACGACGACGGGCGTCACTTTCACCGGCAACACGCTCAGCAACAAGATCACCGGCGGCGACGGCAGCGATACGCTCAAAGGCGGCGACGGGACGGATTCGCTCATCGGCGGCGCCGGCAACGACACGCTGAGCGGCGATGCCGGCAATGACACGCTCAACGGCGGCACGGGCAATGATGCGCTGTCGGGCGGGGCCGGCAACGACATCTATATCGTGGACTCGCTCCTGGACGTGGTCAGCGAGAAGGCGAACGAAGGCACCGATGAGATCCGCGCCACGATCGGCCTGACGACGGCGGTCGCGAACGTCGAGAACTACACGTTCCAGGTCACGACCAACGTCACGTTCACCGGCAATGACCTGAACAACGTGATCACCGGCGGCTCGGGAAACGACAACCTCAACGGCGGCGGCGGCAACGACACGATCGACGGGGGTGCCGGCAACGACACGATGACCGGCGGCACGGGCAACGACATCTATCTGGTCAATGCCTCCGGCGACAAAGCGGTCGAGATTGCAGCCGGCGGGATCGACGAGGTCCGTTCCAGCTTCGCGCTGACCGCGGCCTTTGCGGAAGTCGAGAACTACACCTTCCAGCTCGCGACCAACCTGAACTTCACCGCGAACAGCCTGAACAACAAGATCACCGCCGGCAGCGGGAACGACGTGATCAATGCGGGCGACGGCAGTGACACCGTGGCCGGCGGCGATGGCGGCGACACGCTGCGCGGCGATGCGGGCAACGACAATCTGAGCGGCGGCGCCGGCAGCGACATCCTGGAAGGCGGCGCCGACGACGACACGCTGACGGGCGGCGCCGGCGCGGACAGCCTCAATGGCGGCGCCGGCAACGACCTTCTGATCATCGAGAATCTCGACTTCCTGCAGGCTGCCGGCGGAACCGGCGACGATCAATTGCAGTTCAAGAGCTCCGGCGGCTTCAACATCGATCTCGCCGCGCTGGAGAATGGGCGCCTCTCCGATATCGAGCGGATCGACCTCTCACAGAGCGGGGCGGATCAGCTGTTGCTGACGCAGGTTTCCCTCCAGAATGCCTCGTCCAGCACCGATCAGCTCGTCGTCGATGGCAATGCCGGCGATATCGTGACCTTGAGCGGCGCCTTCTCCTTCGCCGGATCGCAGACCATCGGCGCCGAGACCTACGACGTCTACAAGGCCGGCACCGGTTCCGTCCTGCTCGACCGGGCGGTGACCGCAAAGCTGGACAGCGTCGCCCCCGCGGTCACGATCGAGCTCTCCACGCTGACGGCTTCCGAGGGCTTCAAGCTTTCGGGCCATACCGGCGGCAGCCGGACCGGCGAGAGCGTCAGTTCGGCCGGCGATCTCAACGGCGACGGCTTCGACGACGTCATCATCGGCGCGCCGATCACCTCGGGCAATGGCGGCCTCGACGGCGCGGCCTTCGTGGTGTTCGGCTCCGCGGCCGAGCCCGGCCTCAACCAGAGTCTCTGGGCGCTGGACGGCACGAACGGTTTCCGCATCAACGCGCCGGCGAGCGGCAGCATGGTCGGCCAGGCGGTGACGACAGCCGGCGACTTCAACGGCGACGGTTTCGACGATCTGCTGATCGGGAACAAGCTCGGGCCGCAGAACGGCGTGCGGGCCGGCGAGGCCTTCGTCGTCTTCGGCAAGGCGTCGGGATTTCCGGCTGAGCTCGACCTCTCGACGCTGAACGGCGCCAACGGCTTCCGCCTGCACGGCGATACCGGCAGCGGCCAGGCCGGCTTCTCGGTAGCCTCGGCCGGGGACGTCAACGGCGACGGCTATGACGATCTCATCGTCGGCGCACCGGGCGAGCAGCCCAATGGCAGTGGCTCCGGCAATGCCTATGTGGTGTTCGGCCATGCCGGCGCGCAGCCCGCCGATGTCGATCTCGCCGCGCTCAATGGCGCGACCGGCTTCAAGATCAGCGGCCCCAACGGCAGCGATCTCGGCCTCTCGGTCTCCGCGGCCGGCGACGTGAACGGCGACGGCTACGCCGATATCCTGGTCGGCGCCAACGGCTTCAATACATTCGGCGGCGGCGCCTATGTGGTGTTCGGCCATGCGGGCAGCTTTGCCGCGACGCTGCAGGCCAGCGCCATCAATGGCGCCAACGGCTTCCTGCTGGACGGTCCGACCGGTGCCGATGTCGGGCGCACGGTCTCGACCGCGGGCGATCTCAACGGCGACGGCTATGACGATCTCCTGGTGGTGGAAAGGGGTGACGACCCGGACGGGTACGCGGCCTATGTCGTGTTCGGCCATGGCGGCGCCTTCACCGCCTCCGTCGACCTCTCAGCCCTCAACGGCAGCAACGGCTTCGCGCTGCTGGATCCGAGCCGCGCCCAGACCTGGAACGTCGCGGCGGCGGGCGATTTCAACGGCGACGGCTATGCCGACATCCTGGTGAGCGCGGCGAGCGCGCCCGGCGCCGATACCAATGCCGGCGTCAGCTATCTGCTCTACGGCACCGCCGGGGGATTCGGCTCGACCGTCGATCTCGACCATTTGAACGGCCAGCAAGGCCTGCGGATCGACGGCGCCGCCGGGGGTGACCAGGCCATCAACATCGCGGCGGCAGGCGACGTCAACGGTGACGGCTATGACGATATCATCATCGGCGCGCCCGAGGCCGTCGATAACGGCAGCCAGAGCGGGCTCGGCTATGTGATCTACGGCGGCAACTATTCTGCGACGAACTCGCATGTCGGCACCGCCGGCAATGACACGATCAACGGGAATACGAGCGCGGAGCTGTTCATCGGCGAGCTCGGCAACGACACGCTGAACGGCGGCGGCGGCGGCGATTCATTCCAGGCAGGCGCCGGCAACGATCTTGTCACCGTCACCGACCGGAGCTTCCATCTGGTCGATGGCGGCGGCGGCACCGACAGGCTGCTCTTCAACTTCGCCGGGGCGATCGACTTCGGCAATCTCGACGCCAATGCCGCGACCTCGGACAAGGGCAAGATCGCCGGCATCGAGGTGCTCGACGTCACCAACGGCCAGGCCAATACGCTGACGCTGCATGCGGCCGACGTGCTCGATCTCAATGTCGACAACCGGGATGTCGGCGGAGTCGCCAGCCTGGACAATGTCCTGAAGATCGACGGCAATATAGGCGACACGCTGAAGCTGTTCACCGCCGACGGCTGGGGCGCCGCCAACGGCTCGATCCTGGCGGGATACAATGTCTATACCGAAGGCGCCGTGCGGATTGCGGTGGACAAGGACATCGCCGTCACGATCGGCGCCTAATCCTCTTTGCCCCTCTCAGCAAGGCCTTCTCCGCTTGCCGCACAGATGGTATAAGAGACCAGGTGACTAAACCGCCGGTTGCGGTTTTGTGATTTGAGCTTTGTGGTCCTCGGGGGAGACCATGCCGATCATCGGGATCGCCGTTATGGCGCTCGACATTTTCACCATCATCCATGTGCTGCGGCATCGCCGGCAGACCTGGTGGATCGTTTGCATCCTGCTGTTTCCGCTGCTCGGATCGGTGTTCTACTTTCTGTACGAGGTCGCGCCGGGAAGCCGGGAGCAGCGCGCCGCGTTGAAGATTGGCAGCGACATCGTGAAGTCGATCAATCCCGACAAGGAATTGCAGCGCCGCGCCGCCGAGATGGAGGTCTGCGGCAGCATCGCCAACCGGGTGAGCTTCGCCGCGGAATGCACCGAACGCGGCATGTTCGACGAGGCGATCCGAATCTATCGCGGCGCCCGCCAGGGCCAGTACCAGAACGCGCCGGACCTGCTGCTCGGTCTGGCCCGCGCCTATTACTTCAACAACCAGGCATCGGACGCTCGGGCGGCGATTGCCGAGCTGCGCAGCCACCACGCGGATTACTATCGCCAGGAGGTTGCCATTCTGAATGCACGCGCGGCCGATGCAAGCGGCGACCGAGCCGCGGCGCTCGCCGAACTCGAGAGCCTGCTCAGCACCTCGGTCGGTCTCGAGGCGCGCTACCGCTATGCCGAAATTCTTTGGCGTGACGGACAGCCCGACCGCGCCAAGACCGAACTCGAACGCGTCCTCGACCACGCCAGGCGCTTCAAAGTCAACGACGCCGAGCGCGAATGGGCCAAGCTCTCCCGGAGGGCGCTCGGCGCCATCAATTGACGGCCCGGGCGCGGCGCCTGGAAATCCGACCGCAACGCACCACATAGAGCAACAGGATCAATATCGGGGCCTGCATCCGGGAAGGAGGCGGGCCTTTTGCGTTTCGCTTGTTCGGTAACAGAAGGTATCAGCCATGGACATTGCCGGCCTGGTCGTCCTGCTGGCGCAGATTGCGGTCGCGGTACACGCCCTGCGCACGGGCCGGCCGCTTTGGTGGCTTGCGGTGATTCTGTTCTTCCCGCTGCTCGGCGCGGTGATTTATTTCTTGGTCGAAATCCTGCCGGAGATGCGCGCCGGTAGATCGATCCGCCGTTTCGGCGGCGAGGTGGCGAAGGCGGTGACGCCCAATGCGGAATTGCACCGCCGCGCCGAGGAGCTCGCGGTCTGCGGCAGCGTGCAGAACAAGTTGGCTCTGGCCCAGGAATGCACCGCGCGCGGCCATTTCGACGAGGCGATCACGCTCTATGAGAGCGCCCGCGAAGGTCCGTTCGCGCAGGCGCCGGATGTCCTGCTGGGCCTCGCACGCGTGCGCTTCCTCAATGGCGAGCCGCAGGCAGCGCGCGATCTGCTCGAACCGCTTGCGGCGGCGCATCGCGATTACTATCCGCAGGATGTCGCGATCCTGAAAGCGCGCGCGGCCGACGCCGCCGGCGATACGGAGACCGCTTTGCGCGAACTGGAAGCGATGTTGGATCGCTCGGTGGGCCTTGAAACGCGCTTCCGCTACGGCGAGATTCTGGCGCGCACCGGCAAGACCCAGGAAGCGAAGGCCGAGTTGAAGACGGTGGTGAACCACGCCCGCCGCTTCCGCATCGGCCCGACCGAACGGCCTTGGGCCAAGCAGTCGCGCGACTTGCTCGCCAGTCTGGGCTGAGCGGCAACGCTCCGAAAATCCATCCTTGGCCCGAATCAAGGGGTGTCAGCGTCCGCGATCTCGGCAATAATCCCGTCCCCATGGTCGCTCCGGACCCACCGCACCGGAAATCTTCGCGGTCGCCGATCCGATGAAGCCGATCCAATGAAAAGTGCATCTGGGAGGATAGGATGACCGTCTTCACCCGCCGCGGATTTATGGTCGGCACCGCCGGCTTGGCTCTCGCCGCAAACGCGCCGTCGGCCCTTGCCAGCGAGTTCGTGAACATACTGACCGGAGGGACCAGCGGCGTCTACTATCCGCTCGGCGCCGCTCTGGCCAAGATCTATGGCGACAAGATCCCGAACGTCCGGACCCAGGTTCAGGCGACCAAGGCCTCGGTCGAGAATCTCAATCTGCTGCAGGCGGGCAAGGGCGAGATCGCCTTTGCGCTCGGCGATTCGGTGAAGTTTGCCTGGGAGGGAAACACCGAAGCCGGGTTCAAGTCCAAGCTGGACAAGCTTCGCGGTCTCGCTGCCATCTATCCCAACTACATCCAGATCGTCGCATCCAAGGAGTCAGGCATCAAGACCCTGGCCGACTTGAAGGGCAAGGGCCTGTCGGTCGGCGCGCCGAAGTCCGGCACCGAACTCAATGCGCGCGCAATCCTCGGCGCGGCCGGGCTGAGTTACGACGACCTCGGCAAGACCGAGTATCTCCCGTTCGGCGAGTCGGTCGAGCTCATCAAGAACCGGCAGCTCGATGCCACCTTGCAGTCGGCCGGACTTGGCGTGGCCTCGATCCGCGATCTGGCCACCTCGGTGCCGATCCAGATGGTGGCGGTCCCGGCCGATTTGATCCAGAAGCTCGGGTCGCCTTACGTCGCGAAGATGATCCCCGCCGGCACCTATGACGGCCAGGCCGAGGACGTGCCCACCGCCGCGGTCATCAATTTCCTGATCACCCATGACGGTGTCTCCGAGGACCTCGCCTACCAGATGACCAAGCAGCTGTTCGAGAACCTGCCCGATGTCGTCGCCGCGCACAAAGCCGCATCCGACATCAAGCTGGCGGATGCGGTAAAGGACATGCCGGTCCCGATGCATCCCGGCGCCGAGAAGTACTACAAGGAGAAGGGTGTGATGTGACGGCCTTGGCGGGATCCGCGCCGGCCGCGTCGGGAGCGCCCGAAGGACCGGCGGGACCGCTGGCGGCGGATTTCGGAAAGTCGCTGGAGGGGCGACTGCTGTTCTGGATCGCGGTTGCCTTCTCCACCTATCAGCTGGCCACTGCCGCCCATCTCCTGAACCTGCCGAGCCAAGTCGTCCGCGCGCTGCATGTCGGCTTCCTCATGTTGCTGGGGCTGCCCTTCGTGGCGGCGCTCGCAGACCGGCCGGTGAAAGCGGTCTCCTGGATTCTCGGACTCATCGGTTTCGCCGTCGCCCTCTACCAGTGGATCTTTTATCAGGACCTGCTGCAGCGGTCCGGCGACCCGACGCAGATCGATATCGTGGTGGGCATCGCCGCGGTCGCCGTGCTGTTCGCGGCGGCGTGGCGCATCATGGGGCCGGCCTTGCCGATCATCAGCGGCCTATTCCTCGCCTATGCGCTCTGGGGCGAATATCTGCCGGCTCCGCTCGACCACCGGCCCTACGATTTCTCGCAGATCATCGACCAGATGGCCTATGGCACGGAAGGCATCTACGGCATCCCGACCTACGTTTCGTCGAGCTACATCTTCCTGTTCATCCTGTTCGGTGTGTTCCTGGAACGCACCGGAATGATCCAGCTTTTCAACGACGTCTCGCTCGGCGTCGTGGGGCATGCCAAGGGCGGCGCGGCCAAAGTGGCGGTTATCGCCTCGGGTCTCATGGGGACGATCTCCGGCTCGGGCGTCGCCAATGTCGTTACCACCGGCCAGTTCACGATCCCGCTGATGAAACGCTTCGGCTACAGCCCGGCCTTCGCCGGCGGCGTCGAAGCGACCGCATCGATGGGCGGGCAGATCATGCCCCCGGTTATGGGGGCGGTCGCCTTCATCATGGCGGAAACCATCGATGTGCCGTATGCGGAGATCGCGAAGGCCGCCGTCATCCCTGCCCTGCTTTATTTCGGCTCGGCGTTCTGGATGGTGCATCTCGAGGCCGGCAAGCGCGGCTTGCTGGGCCTGCCCAAGGATCAATGCCCGTCCGCCATGGCTGCCTTGCGCAAGGGGTGGTTTCTCGTCCTGCCGTTGATTGCCCTGATCTATCTTCTGTTCGACGGCTACACGCCGCTCTATTCCGGCACCATAGGACTGGCGCTCACCGTCGTGCTGCTGCTGGGCGGATCGCTCGCACGGCCGTTGCCCTCGCTGGTGCTTCGAATCCTCTTCTGGCTGGTGCTCGGGCTTGCAGCGGCCTCCTTCATCCGATTCGGCGTCTGGATCATCGGCGCGGTGCTGCTGCTTCTGGTCGCGCTCAATCTAGCGACACGCGGCGGCCGCGCCACCTTGCTGCTGGCGCGCGATGCGCTGGCGGAAGGCGCCAAGACCGCGCTTCCCGTCGGCGTGGCCTGCTCCATCGTCGGGCTGATCGTCGGCACCATGACGTTGACCGGGGCCGCCACGACGTTCGGCGACTTCGTCGTTTCGATCGGTGAGAAGAGCCTGCTGCTCTCGCTGATCCTGACGATGGTGACCTGCCTCATCCTCGGCATGGGAATTCCGACCATTCCGAACTACATCATCACCTCGTCGCTCGCCGGCCCGGCGCTGCTCCATCTCGGCGTGCCGCTCATCGTCAGCCATATGTTCGTCTTCTATTTCGGGATTCTCGCCGACCTGACGCCGCCGGTGGCCCTGGCCGCTTTCGCCGCCGCGCCGATTGCCAAGGAATCCGGGCTGAAGATCGGCATCCAAGCCGTGAAGATCGCGCTCGCCGGCTTCGTCGTGCCGTTCATGGCGGTCTATGCGCCGGCGCTCATGCTGCAGGATGGCGGGGCCGTGACCGCGGAGATCGGGTTCTACCCCGCAGTGGCGTATATCGTGTTCAAAGCCTGCATCGCGATCGCGCTCTGGGGCACGGCCGGCGTCGGCTTCCTGTTCGCGCCGCTCGCCTGGTGGGAGCGGATTCTCGCGACCGTCGCCGCCTTCAGCCTGGTCCTCGCGGTACCGCTCACCGACGAGATCGGGTTCGTGCTCTCAGCCGCCTTCCTCGCCCAGCACATTTGGCGCGGGCGCCGACGGCATCGACTCGAGGCCGCCTCGTGAGCCTCTGCCTCCTGCTGGGCGCGCAGAAGATCGTCTACGCCACGACCGCCTTCACGCTCGTCTGGAGCCATTCGGTGGAAAAGACGCGCTGGGAAGAAGACTGGCGGCTCACGCCGCATGGGCTTGAAATCGTCGAGGCGCGGATCGAAGGATCGGGCGCCGGGATGGAGGCGCCGCCGGATGCCCGGTTCGACGGGCGTTATTGGCATTACCATCCCACCGTTCCGCCGCAGCCCAGTGTCGCGCTGGCGCGATCCGGCATGACTGGGGCGCCGTGGCAGATCTGCTTCGCGGGGACCTGTCACGATCTTCCCGAAGATCGGTCGCGTCCCCAAGCGCCCGCCATCCTTTCTGCATGTCCGTGAAGATCGCGAGAGGCGCGTCGGTGCGCCAGTATGTCAAGGCACGCGGTGAACGCCGATGCCCTTCAGGATCAGGTTGTGGTTGTTCTGCTGCTGAATGCGCTGGTTGTTGAGATCAAGACCGCGCTGGCGCAGGTCGATGTCGAGATTGTTGGCGCAGGCATTCCGCGCCGCCGCTGATCCCGCACCCTGACATTGCAGCAGACCTCTGGCCCGATCGTTCCGGAGGTCGTGGGCCTGGTCGCGCATCTGATTTTGGACTTCGTTGTAACGCCGGTTCTCGGCATTGGCGGCATTGAACTGGTCGGGCGTCTCCTGGGCGAGAGCCGGCACGGCGTGCAGCAGCGGCAGCGCGATCAGCAACGCGGCCCAGCGACTCCTTCCTCTGGCTGCCTTCGCCATGGCAATCTCCTCAAAGGAAATATATGGGGAGCCGGCAAGCTCCTTGCCAGCCGCCATGCATGCCGATGTCCACTGTCGATTTTACCATACGCCCCGCCCGCCCGGGTGAGGCGCCGATCCTGACGGAGCTCTGCATCCGGTCGAAAGCCCATTGGGGCTATGACGCCGCCTTCATGGCGGCCGCCACGCGGCTGCTCCGGATCAATGAAAGCGAAATCGGCTCCGGCGGCGTGTTGGTGGCGTTGATGGCAGAGGCGCCCTGCGGCATGGCGTCGGTCGTGCCGCTGCGCCGGCCGCATTGGTGCGAGCTCAGCCATCTCTTCGTCGCGCCGGGACGCTTCGGGTGCGGGATCGGGCGCGCGCTGTTCGATGCGGCCGTGGCACTGGCGGCGACACGGGGCGCCAGTCATATCTCGATCCTGTCCGACCCCAATGCCGCAGCCTTCTATGAAAAACTCGGCGCTCGGCGCTGCGGTGCGGCACCCTCCGGCGTGGCGCGGAACCGGATGCTGCCGCTGTTCGAGTTTCGGGTTGCGCGGCGTTCCGCCGCGGATTGACACAAATCAAAGAAATCCCGAGGCACGCCGGCGATGCTGCGGCAAACGGTTTTACGCGAGGCGCCCGTGATTCAGACCGATTCAATCCAGACCGCCAAGGTCCTGGCCCTGAAATACGACCGGCCGGTGCCGCGCTACACCAGCTATCCGACGGCGCCGCATTTCCACGCCGGCATCGGGGCGATCGACCACCGCGCCTGGCTCGCGGCCAGCGACCCCGCGCAGCCGCTCTCGCTCTACATCCATGTGCCCTATTGCCGGCAGATGTGCTGGTATTGCGGCTGCCATACCAAGATCATCGCGCGCTATGCCCCGGTCGAGGACTTCGTCGCGCATCTCATCAAGGAAATAGAACTGGTCGCGGCGGCCTTGGGAAGCCGCCGGCGCGTCGCCCAACTGCACTGGGGCGGCGGCACGCCGAATGTCCTCTCGCCGGATGACTTCGGCCGGTTGATGGGCGAATTGCGGCGCCGGTTCGATTTCGACGCCGACAGCGAGACCGCGATGGAGCTCGATCCGCGCTGGGTCGGTCCCGAGCTGCTCTCCGCCTTGAAGGCGAACGGCCTGCAGCGGGCGAGCCTCGGCATCCAGGACTTCGACCCCATCGTGCAGCGCGCGATCAACCGCGAGCAGCCGTTCGAGCTGGTGCGCGGCGTGGTCCACGGATTGCGCGCGATCGGCGTCAGCGGGATCAATTTCGACATGATCTACGGCCTGCCCTATCAGACGCGGGCGGGCTTTGCGCGATCGATCGAGCAGGCGCTGTCGCTGGCACCCGATCGCTTTGCGGTGTTCGGCTATGCCCATGTGCCCTGGATGAAGAAGCACCAGTCGCAGATCGAGGAAGCGGCGCTGCCCGACGCGGGCTTGCGCCTGGAGCTGGCCGAGAATGCCGCGCGGCAGGTCGAGGCCGCCGGATATCGCCGCATCGGCCTCGATCACTTTGCGCGCCCCGAGGATTCGCTCGCGATCGCTTTCGAGCAGGGCAAGTTGCGCCGGAACTTCCAGGGCTATACGACCGACGGCAGCGAGACGCTGATCGGCCTTGGCCCATCGGCGATCAGCGCAACGACCGGAGGCTATGCGCAGAGCGCAGCCGACATTCCGCTCTGGGCGCGCGCAATCGATGCCGGTCGCCTGGCGACGCAACGCGGCCTTGCCTTGAGTGCGGAAGATCGCTGGCGCGGCGCGGCGATCGAGCGCCTGATGTGCGCGGGCGTGTTGGATCTCGATGCGCTGGCGGCGGAGTTTGGTTTGCCGAACGCGCAATTCCCGGCCGAACGCGCAAGGCTGGCACCGCTGATTGCCGACGGCGTTGCGGCACTTTCCGGAAACACGCTGCGCGTGACCGAAGCGGGCCGCTCGCTGGCCCGGCTGGTCGCGGCAACTTTTGACACGTATCTCAACGGCGGTCCGGGTCGGCACAGCCGCGCTGTATAAGCCCTTTATCCCGGTTGTCCTGAGCCGCCGGTTCGGGGAGAATCCCGGCTTGGATTCGCTCCAGGGGCCCGTTCATGCGTGCAAGCTTCCTCGCGCCGCTTCTCGGCATCCTCGCCGCCACCGCGCCGGCTTTCGCTCAGCAAAGCCAGCCGGCGATCAAGCTCGGCGGCAAGGAGCTCGAGCTGGTGACGACCGACGAGTCGCGCATGCAGGCGAAGATCGACGGCGAGATCCTGGAAGAGGATGCCTATATCGAGATCGAGACCTCGTTCGATGACGGCAAGCAAGGCGCGGTCGTGCTGCTGGTCTCGGACGGCGGCAACGGCTGCCCAGGCAACTACGTCGTGATCGCGGTGGACGGCGGGAAAGCCACCACGACGGACCCGTTCGGGACCTGCGCCGACAATGCCGAGGCCAAGGCGGAAGGCGGCATCATCACCGTGCGCTTTCCGCCGATCGGCGGACGCGACGGCACGGTCTATCATTGGTCGTTTGCCAAGGGCCTCGAGCAGCCCGTGCCCGAGGCCTTCCAGCCGAAGCCCGGCACGAGCTGGGCGAACGCCAACGCGCTCATCGGCAAGTATCCCTGGGAAGCGTTGGACAATGCCGATGTCCTCGCCGCGTTCAAGACGCTGCTGGGTTCGGATTACGAGACCTTCACCAACTACTTCGGCAAGGGCGACCCGATGGATGCGACACCCGAGGGGGTCATCGTCGGCGACTGCTTCGATGATTCCGCCGAGGATTCGACCAACCTGCTGATCGCCATCGATCCCGCCAACAAGAAGGTGTTCGCGGCGATGCAGGATGGGGGCGAGGCGCCGCGACTCTATCCGGCCAAGGAAGAATGGCCGGCCAGCCTGCAGGACAAGTTAAAACAGTGGCCGTGACCGAATTGTTCTAGATCGAACGATCTGTTACGCTCCGCCGCGGTCGGGCCCATAAGAGCCCGCGCGGGAGGACATCGTAATGGCTTTTGCCGACGAGATCACCGTCGAGGCGCTCGAAGCTGACCCCTACCCGATCTATGCACGTCTCAGGCGCGAAGCGCCGGTCGCCTGGGTGCCGGCGGCCAATGTCTGGTTCGTGACCCGCTGGCAGGATGTCGAGTTCGTCAGCAAGAATGCCAAGCTGTTCGCCGCCGAAGTGCCGACCTCACCGGTCGATCGCACCATGGGATCGCCGACGATCCTGACCTGTGATGGGCCGGCTCATGGTGAGCTGCGCCGCGGCTTCGACGTGAAATACAAGCCGCGTGCGGTCGCCGAATACATCGACGATCTCGCGAAGCCGATTATAGCACAGCACCTCGATCGTGTCGCCTCGCGCGGCCGTGCTGAGCTGATGTCGGAGTATTTCGAGCCGGCTTCAAGCGTCGCGACGGCACGGTCGCTCGGCTTCGGCGAAACGGATCCCGAGACATTGCTGCGCTGGTTTCACGGCCTTTCAATCGGCGCCGCGAATTACGAGAACGATCCGAAGAAGCGGGCAATCGCCGCGGTGGCGGGCGCGGAAATCGATGCCGCCATCCTGCCGGTCTTCGAGCGGTTGGAACGCGAGCCGGACGATTCCGCGCTCTCGCATATGCTGCATGACGGAATGCCGGCGGGGCAGACGCGAAAGCGCGAGTTCCTGCTGCCCTCGATCAAGGTGGCCTTGCTGGGCGGCATGCAGGAGCCGGGACATGGCGCGGGTTCCGTGCTGGTCGGGCTGCTCACGCATCCGGAGCAGATGCGCGACGTGCAGGCCGATCTCGACGGCTGGCTGCCGAAGGCGGTCGATGAAGGACTGCGCTGGGTGGCGCCGATCGGCACGCAGATGCGCCAGACCACCGCGCCGGTGTCGCTCGGAGGCGTCGCGATCCCCGCCAATGCGCCAGTGGCTTCCATTCTTTCCTCGGCGAGCCGCGATGAGAGCCGCTATTCGGACCCGGATGCCTTCGATATCCGGCGCGGATCAACGGGACACGCGGCTTATGGCTTCGGCAGCCATTTCTGCGCCGGCCGCTGGTTCGCGCAGCGCTTGATGCCCTTGCTGCTGCGGCCGCTGCTGGAGCGTTTGCCCGACCTGAAATTGGTGCCGGAGAAGATGCCGGTGTTCCGTGGCTGGGAGTTCCGCGCGCCGACTTCGCTGCACGTCACCTTCACACGCAACTGACAGCCTTCAATTCGGCTTGCGGAAGGCCGGCGGCCGCAGCGTCGCATCGGTCAGCGCGAAGTCGGCATGCTCGCGCAAGCCGCGCAGCACGGTGAGCGCCTTGCTCTCCAACCGATCGAGGGCCCGCTTGGCGGAAGCGAGATCGCCCCGACCGAGACTCGCGCCGATCTTGGCCAAGGTATCATCCGCGCCGACGCCGACGCTGCTCAGGCGTTCCATCATGCTGCCATAGGCCTGGCGCGCGGCCGCGAGGTCGCCGGCCTGCACGGCATCGACCATCAGCCGGTATTCGTGCGCCATGCCTTTCTTCGGCGCGCGCGGCAAACGTGAGGGCGAGGCAAGATCGGGACGGGTGGACGACACGGGCGGCATCCTTTCAACGCATGATCGACCGCACCGCTGTTCGCGATCGGGCAAAATCTGCCGAGCGACCGGCAGATTTTGCCCCGCGAATCCGAGAGAGACCGGCGCGGTCCAAGACCGATACGCGCCAAACCCTTGTCATCCGGCGAAAATGTGATTGACCGGGATCACGGCGCGCTTGCGATGAAACGCAAGCGACATGCCGTGTTACGATAGGAATTTGTTGCCTCCCTGCGCCCTCTGGGCTTCGGGAGGCAGGCCTCCGGGGAACTAGCCGCGCCGTCTGCGCCGTCTTGCGCCGTCGCCGGCATCGACCGGTGCGGCTTCTTTCGGGGCCGGCAGGTTGACCGCCTTGGCGAGATGCGGATAGGGCGCGGTCTTGTGCGGGATCGCCATGGCGCCGACGAAGTGTTCCTGGAACTTCGGCTCGACGGCGGTCTCGACCTTCTCGACCTGCTTCACCACGCGCGCGATCTCCTCGCGCGAGGCGCGGTTCAAGAGCGCGATGCGGGCGCCGGTGCCGGCGGCATTGCCGGCGCTGGTGACCTTGGCGAGATCGCAATCCGGGATCATGCCGAGGACCATCGCGTATTTGACGTCGATATGGCTGCCGAACGCACCTGCCAAGGTGATCCGATCCAGCTTGTCGATGCCCATGCGGTCCATCAGCAGCCGCGCGCCGGCATAGAGCGCCGCCTTGGCGAGCTGGATCGCGCGCACGTCGTTCTGGGTGATCTTGAGCTGCGGCTCGCCGTCATGCAGCAGATAGGTGAAGGTGCGGCCTTCCTGCTGCACCCGCGGCGACTTCGCCGCCATGGCGCCATCGATCACGCCGTCCTGGGTAATGATGCCGGAGAGATACATCTCGGCCAGGCATTCGATGATGCCGGAGCCGCAGACGCCGGTGACGCCGAGTCCCTCGGTCTTGGTCTTGAAGTCAGGGTGATCGGACCAGAGGTCGCAGCCGATCACCTTGAAGCGCGGCTCTAACGTGTCGCGATCGACGCGCACGCGCTCGATCGCACCGGGCGCCGCGCGCTGGCCGCAGGAGATCTGCGCGCCCTCGAAAGCCGGCCCGGTCGGCGAGGAGGCCGCCAGCAGCTTCTGCTTGTTGCCGAGCACGATCTCGGCATTGGTGCCGACATCGACGATCAAGGTCATCTCTTCGGATTCATGCGGGCTTTCCGAAAGGATCACGCCGGCCGTGTCCGCGCCGACATGGCCGGCGATGCAGGGCAGCACGTAGATGCGGGCATTGGGATGGATCTTGAGGTCGATCTCGCTCGCCCAGATCTGCACCGGCCCGTCGGTCGCCAGCGCGAACGGCGCGCCGCCCAGCTCGATCGGGTTAATCCCCAAGAGCAGGTGATGCATGATCGGGTTGCCGACGAAGGTGCATTCCAGGATCGCATCGATCGGACAACCGGCTTCCTTCGCCACCGCCTGCACCATCTCGTTCAATGCGTCGCGCACCGCCTTGGTCATCTCGACGTCGCCGCCGGGATTCATCATGACGTAAGAGACGCGGCTCATCAGGTCTTCGCCGAAGCGGATCTGCGGGTTCATCAGGCCTGATGAGGCCACGACCTCTCCCGTGGCGAGCTCGCAGAGATGGCCGGCGATCGTGGTGGAGCCCACATCGACCGCGAGGCCGTAGACCTTGTCGTGGAAGCCGGGCCAGACCGCAGTGATCTGCTTGCCCAGGTGGACCGCGACCGTGACCTTCCACTCGCCCTTACGCAAAGCCTGCTGCAGGCCCTGGATGGCGCGGATGTCGCAATCGAGATTCTCGAGCTTCCACTGATCTCGCAGCGCCTTCTCCAGACGCTGCAGGTCGCCGGTCGGATCGTGCATGTCGGGCTCGGCGACCTCGACATAATGCAGGGTGATGATCGGGTCGAGCTCGATGGTGCGCATCTCGGCGCGCTTGCGCACGACCTGCTTGTGCACCTGGCTGTCCGACGGCACGTCGATGACCAGATCGCCCAGCACATGGGCCGAGCAGGAAAGACGCCGGCCGGGCTTCAGGCCGCGCTTGTCGCCATAGCGCTGCTCGACCGCCGAGAAGTCCGACATATGGTCGGATTTCGAGGTCACGCCGAGCTTGGCGAACTCGCCCTCCGAGACCACGACCTGGCAGCGGCCGCAGATCCCGCGCCCGCCGCAGACCGAATCGATGTCGACGCCGAGCGAACGCGCGGCTTGCAGGATCGGCGTTCCGACCGGAAACCGGCCGCGCCGCCCCGACGGCATGAAGACGATCAACGGGCTGTCATGCCCATTGCCGTTGCCATTGCCATTCGTGGTCGTCTTGGTCTCGGTCTGGTCCAACGCCTGCTCCTGATTCCTTACGCGGTCGCCGCGCCTTCCGCCGGCGCCGTACCGCCGCCACCGCGGCGACCGGTGCGTTCACGGCGGCCACGGGCACCGGCCGCAGCCTCGCCTTCCGGCGCGGGCTCGCGGAACTTCTTGATCCAGGCGGCGCAATGAGCGTCGTGGCCCATCAAGGTGTCGGCGCCCATGATGCCGGTCATTTCTTCAAGATGGAGCGGGTTCATGATGGCGCTGGTCATACCAGCACCGATCGCCATCGCCAAGAAGGCTTGGTTGAGGCCGTGGCGGTTCGGCAGGCCGAAGCTGATGTTCGAGGCGCCGCAGCTGGTATTCACCTTCAGCTCCTCGCGCAGGCGCCGGATCAGCTTGAAGGCCGACTGCCCGGCCTGGCCGAGGGCGCCGATCGGCATCACCAGAGGATCGACCACGATGTTGGAATAGTGGATGCCATAATCCGCGGCGCGGTGGACGATCTTCTTCGCCACTTCGAAGCGCACGTCGGGATCTTCCGAAATGCCGGTCTCGTCATTGGAGATGGCGATCACCGCACAATCATACTTCTTGACCAGCGGGAGAATGACTTCGAGCCGCTCTTCCTCGCCGGTGACGGAGTTCAGCAGCGGCTTGCCGACATAGGCAGCCAGGCCGGCCTCCAGCGCGGCGACGATCGAGGAATCGATCGACAGCGGCAGGTCGGTCAGCGACTGCACCAGCTTGATGGTCTGGGCCAGGATCGCCGGCTCATCGGTCATCGGGATGCCGGCGTTGACGTCCAGCATATGCGCGCCGGCGGCGACCTGGGCCAGCGTATCGGAGGTGACCCGGGTGAAGTCGCCGGCGGCCATCTCGGCCGCCAGCAGCTTGCGGCCCGTGGGGTTGATGCGCTCTCCGATCACGCAGAACGGCCGGTCGAAGCCGATGACCACTTCCTTGGTCGCAGAGCTGATGACGGTATCGGTCATGGGGTCGAAATCCTTTTCGTTAGCTGGCGGTGGCGACGAGCGCCGTTTCGGTTTCGGCAGGCCGCGGCGCGCGCCGCGGCTTGCGGTTCTTCATGACGCCGGAGGCGTGGATGATCTCGTTCACGAACTCCTCCTGGCGGTAAGCCATGACGTGGATCCCGGCCACGCCTTCGATCTCGCTGATCTCCTGGATGAGATCGATGCAGAGCTGCTTGCCCTCGGCCTTCTGGTCCTTGGCCGTCTCGATCCGCTCCAGGACCGGCTCCGGAATGTGCACGCCCGGCACGTTGTTCTTCATCCAGCGCCCGGTCTTGGCCGACGGCAAAGGCCCGACGCCGATCAGGAAGAACGCCTTTTCGTGCAGTTTGTTCTCGCGCACTTTCTCCATGAACTGCTTCAGGAGCGGCACGTCATAGCAGTACTGGGTCTGGATAAACTGTGCGCCGGCCGCGATTTTCTTCGCGATATGGACCCCGCGCCATTCGAAAGGAGGAACGAAGGGATTGGCGGCGGCGCCGAGAAAGACCTGGGGCCGGGTGGTGAGCTTCCGGCCGGACAGGAACTGGCCCTTGTCCCGCATCGTGGTGATGCAATTCAGCAGCGAGGTCGAATCGAAGTCGAAGACCGGCTTGGCCTGGGGCTGGTCGCCGGCCTGCACGCCGTCTCCGGTGAGGCAGAGGATGTTCTGCACGCCCATGGCGGCGGCGCCCAGCACGTCGCCCTGGATCGCGATCCGGTTCCGGTCGCGGCAGGAGATCTGCATGATCACAGCATAGCCCGCGCGCGTCAGCAGCGAGCAGATGCCGACCGAGGACATGTGGCAGTTGGCGCCGCTGGCATCGGTCGCGTTGATCGCGTCGCAGACCTCCGAAAGAACGAGGGCGCGGTCATAGACGTCGCGCGGGTCGGCGGAATCCGGCGGATTGAGCTCTGCGGTCACGGCGAAGCGGCCCGAGCGCAGGATGCGCTCCAGCCGTCCGCCGGAGGAATGACCCGGCAGGTTCGGGAGCGGCGCACCTGGATCGTAATGCGGAGGCAGGTCGGGATTCATGCCGCCTTCTCCGCTTTAGCAGCTTCCGCTTTCGGCGCGGCCGGCTTGGCAATGGGCGCCTTCACCGGCTTCGGCGCGAACTCGCCGATCTTCTTGGTCATGCGGACGACGCGGAGCCAGGCGGACTTGCCCTTGATGCTGTTATCGACGGCGAGCTGGACGTTGCGGATCTTCTCGAGACCGTCATCCATGCGCGCGGCACCCTGCCAGCCCTGCACCCAGACGCATTTCATCTCGGGCTTCACCTCGCAATGGCCGTTGGGGCGGACGCCGCCGCAGGGGCCGTTGCGCAGGGTCTTCGGACAGTTCATCGGACAGGACATGCCGGTTGAGGAAAGCGCGCATTGCCCGCACATCTGGCAGTCGAACAGAAAACCCTTGGAGGCCTTCTCCAGCTTCTGGAACGGCGCTTCGAGCTTGTCGTAGCCGATCTTGTTCCAGAGCGGATGCAGCGCCACCAGCGCCTTCTCGAACGCGGTGTAGAAGCGGTTGAGGCCACGGGCGTGGCGGACCGACCAGAGGCGGACGGCGTACATGGAGTTCAGCTCGCTTTCGGTGCGGTTTCAGAGCCTGGGGCAAGGCCGCCGGCATTCACCAGGGCGGTCAGCTTGGCCTCATCGAACTCGGTCTCGATCTCTTTCGCCTTGGCGTCGGCGATGGCTTGCAGGTCGTCGCCGACTTCACCAAGCGTCACCTGGCGCCACTCACCGAGATAGGAGTCGGTGTCGCGAAGATTCGCCTTCATGGCGGCGCGGTCGATCGCTTTCTCGAAGCGCTCGTTCAAGATGACTTTTGCTTCTTCCCGGCGGCTCTTCTTGACCTTGACCTGGGCCGGGATATCCCGCCAGTAGACGACAATCAGTTGCGCCATATTCTCTAATCCTCAGTGAGCTTTTGCGGCGGCATCCGCCATGAAGGTCGCGAGCTCGCCATAGCCGGTCAGGCGATACTCGAAGGCAAGGCCCAAGCGCTGTGCGATTTCCCGCGCCTGCGCCGTCAGCTTCGGGTCTTCGAGCTGGGCCAGGAAGACCAGCTTCTTGTAATGCTCGAACACCATGTCCTTCATGTCCGGCCGCCGGTCGAGGCCGAAGCCCTTCCAGATCAGCCGGTCGAAATGGCGGCAAAGATAGTCGGTCAGGAAGAAGGTGCCGAGCTCCTCATCCATCATTCGATCGAAGACGGCCTTGCCGGTATAGAACTCGTAGCAATGCGGGCCTTCGATCCGCTCCGCGCCCTCTTGCTTCAGGACCTCGTCGAGCATTCCGCCGGTGCCGCAATCGCCATAGGCGACGAAGATGCGATCGTACTTCGCCCTGCCCGCCTTGATCTTCTGCCGCACGCCTTCTGGGATCTTGTCGGGCGTGTTGTGCCAGATCGCCGGCAAGCAGGTGACCTCGAGCCGGCCTTCCCAGTGGTTCAGCCGCTGCAAAGCGACGATCTCCTGGCCGAGCGCGCCACAGGCGATCAGCAGGTTGGGTTTGGCGGCCCCATGGTTGTCAGCGTCGGCCACGGCGGAATCCTCGGTTCAGGCGGTCTATTGCTAGCGGCGCGCAATTGTCCGGACTGCGACGCCGGCGACGGGCCCTGGCCGATCCGCGACCGCACCTAAGCCCCACTAACTCCAGCGCTTATCATGTGGGCTCAGGCGTCGCATTCAAACCATTCTTTTTGCATCGCGGTATAACGGATGCTAATGAGGCCCAGTGGGCCCTGGCGTCATTAAGTAGCTGAATATAAAGCGTTATTTTTCGCAATAACACGAGAGTCGCCGCACGGGCGGGCGGCGACCCAACCCTGGCCGAACGGGCGGGATCAGGCCGCCTTCATGCCGGCGAGGAAGCGTTCGACCTCGTTTCGCAGCGTGCCCACCTCTTGGCTGATGCGCTCCGAGGCGCCGCTGACGCGGCTGGCGGTCTGGCCGGAATCGGCAGCGGCCTGGCTGATGCCGACAATGTTGGCCGATACTTCGGCGGTGCCGGCCGATGCCTGCTGCACGTTGCGGGCGATCTCCTGGGTTGCGGCGCTTTGTTCCTCGACGGCTGCGGCAATGGTCGCGGAGACTCCGTTGATCTCGGCGATGGTGCGGCCGATCGTCTCCACGGCCTGGACCGACTGCGTGGTGGCCGCCTGCATCTCGGCGATTTTGGCACTGATCTCTTCCGTCGCCCGCGTGGTCTGGTTCGCGAGGTTCTTGACCTCCGACGCCACCACCGCGAAGCCCTTGCCCGCTTCGCCGGCGCGCGCGGCCTCGATGGTCGCGTTCAGGGCCAGGAGATTGGTCTGGCTCGCGATGGCGGTGATCAGCTTCACCACGTCGCCGATCTTTTGCGCCGCCTCGGCCAGGCCCTTGATCTGCGCGTCGGTATGCTGCGCGTCGATGACGGCCTGGCTGGTGCTGGTGCTCGAACGCGCCACTTGGCGCGTGATTTCGGTGATGGAGGCGGAGAGTTCCTCCGCGGCGCTGGCGACCGTCTGGACGTTGGTCGAAGCCTCTTCGGAAGCGGAAGCGACGGCGGTCGCCTGCCGGCTGGTTTGCTCCGCCGCGGCCGCGGCGGATTCCGCATCCGACTTCAGCTCGCCCGCCGAGTGGCTCAGCGACTTCGCGACCTGGTCCATGCTGTTGCCGAAGTTCTGCGCGACAACCGCCAGCTCGCGGACCCTGCGGTCCATGGAATCGGTGCCGGCGTTGATCACGATCGCGCCGTTGCGAAATGAGCCGGGCAGACCGCGCGTCAGAACCTTGCGGAAGGTCTTGCCGCGGCTGACATATTCCATCGAAGCCGCGGATTCCCGGACGAAGGCATCGACGATGTCGAGCATGTCGTTCACCGCCTTCTGCACTCTCCCGATATCGCCGCCGTCGCGGGCGCCGAGAACGCGTGCCTCCAGATCGCCCTTGAACGCCTGGACGCAGACCGCGGCGACTTCTCGGATGTTGCGCCCGGTCCGCTGCAGCAACCAAAGCGCGAAGCCGAGCGCCGAGCCGACGGACAGGAGCTCGACGACACTGTCCCAGGGCTCTGCCAGTGGCCCCGCAATCAGGCGGACCGCCTCGGCGATGACGACGACCGCGAACGCGGCGAGGATCGACAGAGTGGCCTTAGATAGAGAAGACAAATTCGTCATATGCGAGACCCTTCTCCTTCAGCATCGCCATCAGCATGTCGTAGCCGCGCAACATGCCGTCCTTGCGGCTGTCGTGCCGCTGTTCTTCGGTGCGCAGCGCCTGATACAGCGCCTTTATCTTGGTGACTTGCTCGGGATTCGGTTTGCGGCGGTTGGAATGGAAACCGGTCACGTTCTGCTGCGCATCGAGCGTGGGCGTCACATGGGCGAGCACCCAGTAATGATCGCCGTCCATCGCCATGTTAACGACATAGGCGAAGATCTCTTTCTTGGCCTGGATGGTGTCCCAGAGCAGCTTGAAGATGCAGCGCGGCATATCGGGATGCCGGATGAGACTGTGCGGCGCGCCGATCACCTTCTTCACCGGATATTTGGAAAGGCGCAGGAAGACGTCGTTCGCGTAGGTGATGTGGCCCTTGAGGTTCGTCTTGCTGACGATCAACTCCTCTTCGCCGAAGGGACATTCCCGGCCGGTCGGTTTGATCTGGGCTGCCGCCATTGCTTGTCTCCAAACGCGCAGGTTGCCGGACGACCGTCCGCGCGGGGCCGCGCGCGCAAAACCAAGCCTAGGGAGAAAATGCTAATGAGCCGCTAAAATCCGGAACTAAGTGCTTGATCTGCATCACGCCGCGACAATCGGGCGCGGCGCGCGCACCGGTCGCTAGCCGTGCAGCGGCAGGACGCGCTGGACGGCGGCCCGCTGCGCCATCCTGTTGCGGTGGTCGAGCACCTTGGGGAAGCGCTTGGGATCGACGCCGTCCGATTCCAGCCAACTCGAGATGGTGAAGAGATAGGGATCGGCGATGGAGAAATCCGCGCCGGCGACCCAGGGCCCTTCGAACATCTCGTGCTCGATCAACTCGAAGCAGGCGGTCATGGTCTCCGGCACCTTCTTCTTCATGTCGTCGAAGGAAGACTGCTGATCGGCCCAGCGATAGCCACGGCGGCCATGGGCATGCGCGACATGCACCGTGGCGCAGAGATAGGCGGTGAAGGCCTGGATCTTTCCGAAGGCATAGGCGTCGTCGAGCGGCGCGAGCTTCTTCGCCGGATGGGTCTGCGCGACGTAAGCGAGGATCGCCGGATTCTCGGTGAGGATGCCGCGATCGGTGACGAGCGCCGGCACGCGCGCCTTCGGATTGATCTTGAGATACTCCGGCTTCTTCTGATCGCCGGCGACGAGATCCAAGCGCACGCCCTCATAGTTCGCACCCGCTTCCTCCAGCGCGATGTGGGATGCGAGCGCACAGGAGTGCGGGCCGAAGAAGAATTTGAGCATCGGGAGACTCCAGGACTGCGGGGAAGGTGCCGCGACACTGCGCCGACGACGCCGCGGATCATATCGGGTCCGACCCCCGGTTCTGTCGGGGTTCCGTCGGGGTTGGCCGTTCTGAACCGCTGGCCGCAGTATAGTTCATCTTCTGTTCCGGCACAAGGAAAGGGCGGCTCCCGGAGGAGCCGCCCCACTCTGGCCGTTACTTCTTCAGGTCGAAGCGGTCGAGGTTCATCACCTTGGTCCAGGCGGCGACGAAGTCCTTCACGAACTTTTCCTTGGCATCGGCGGACGCGTAGACCTCGGCGAGCGCACGGAGCTGGGAGTGCGAGCCGAAGATGAGATCGACGCGGGTGCCGGTCCACTTCACCGCGCCGGTCTTGCGGTCGCGGCCTTCATAGATGCCGTCCACCGAAGACTTCTGCCACTCGGTGCCCATGTCGAGCAGATTGACGAAGAATTCGTTGCTCAACGTCTCTGGCTTGCTGGTGAACACACCTTGTGCCGGCTGGCCGACATTCAGCACCCGCAACCCGCCGAACAGTACCGTCAATTCTGGGGCCGAGAGAGTGAGAAGCTGCGCGCGGTCGACCAGCAGCTCTTCCGGCGAGATCCGCTGCGGCCCGCGCAGGTAGTTGCGGAAGCCATCGGCGGTCGGCTCCAACCACTTGAAGGAGTCGACATCGGTCTGGTCTTGTGTCGCATCAGTGCGGCCCGGCGTGAACGGCACCGTCACACCGACCCCGCCCTGCTTCGCCGCCTGTTCGACCGCGGCCGAACCGCCGAGAACGATCAGGTCGGCGAGCGATACCTTCTTGCCGTCTTTCTGGGCCGCATTGAATTCCTTCTGGATCGCCTCGAGCTTGGCGAGCACTTTCTGGAGCTGGGCCGGCTGGTTCACCGCCCAATCCTTTTGCGGCGCCAAGCGAATGCGCGCGCCGTTGGCACCGCCGCGCTTGTCGGAACCGCGGAAGGTCGAGGCCGAGGCCCAGGCCGTGGTCGCGAGCTGCGCGATCGAGAGACCGGAAGCCAGCAGCTTGGCCTTGAGAGATTCGATGTCCTTCGCGTCGATCAGCTTGTGATCGACCGCCGGGATCGGATCCTGCCAGATCAGCACTTCCTTGGGCTTCAGCGATCCGAGATGCAGAACGACCGGACCCATGTCGCGGTGGGTCAGCTTGTACCAGGCCCGCGCGAAGGCCTCGGCAAACGCGCCCGGGTTCTGGTGGAAGTGCCGGGAGATTTTCTCGTAGGCGGGATCGACGCGCAGCGCCAGATCGGTGGTCAGCATCGAGGGCGCGATCTTCTTCGCCTTGTCATGCGCATGCGGCACAGTGCCGGCGCCGCCGCCATTCTTCGGCGTCCATTGATGCGCGCCGGCGGGGCTCTTGGTCAGCTCCCATTCGTATTTGAAGAGATTGTCGAAGAAGCCGTTGCCCCACTGGATCGGCGTCGTGGTCCAGGTCACCTCGAGGCCGCTGCCGATCGCATCGGCGCCATGGCCCTTGCCGAAGCTGTTCTTCCAGCCGAGGCCCTGCAGCTCGATATCGGCGCCCTCGGGCTCCAGGCCGACATGCTTGCCGGGATCGGCGGCACCATGGGTCTTGCCGAAAGTGTGGCCGCCGGCGATCAGCGCCACGGTCTCCTCGTCATCCATCGCCATGCGGGCGAAGGTGTCGCGGATGTCGCGCGCTGCGGCCAGCGGATCGGGATTGCCGTTCGGACCCTCGGGGTTCACGTAGATGAGGCCCATCTGCACGGCGGCCAGCGGGTTCGCAAGATCGCGATCGCCGCTGTAGCGCTCATCCGCCAGCCATTTGCCCTCGGGACCCCAATAGATGTCCTCGCCCGGCTCCCAGGTATCGACGCGGCCACCCGCGAAGCCGAAGGTCCGGAAGCCCATTGATTCCAGGGCGACGTTGCCGGTCAGGATCAGGAGATCGGCCCAGGAGATCTTGCTGCCGTATTTCTGCTTGATCGGCCAGAGCAGGCGGCGCGCCTTATCCAGGTTGACGTTGTCCGGCCAGGAGTTCAGCGGCGCGAAGCGCTGATCGCCCGCCCCGGCCCCGCCGCGGCCATCCTGCACCCGATAGGTGCCGGCGCTGTGCCACGCCATGCGGATGAAGAACGGACCGTAATGGCCGAAATCTGCCGGCCACCAATCCTGGGAATCGGTCATCAGCGCGTTGAGGTCCTTGATCACCGCGTCGAGGTCGAGAGTCTTGAACGCTTCCGCATAGTCGAAGGCCTCGCCCATCGGGTTGGACCGCGCCGAGTGCTGATGCAGCGCATTGAGCTTCAGCTGGTTCGGCCACCAGTCGGTGTTGGTGTTTGCCCGCGCACCGTGGCCCATCGGGCATTTCCGTTCCGCCGCCATGACAATCTCCCTTTGCAGTCAGCATTGAACCTGAGGGCTATGCTGCCGTTTGCGAGCAGGCCGGTCCAATGGCCTTTCTGGGTCAGTGTCATCGACTGGGTCGATCAATGGTGGCTATGCTTGGGGGCAGGGTCGATGATGAGCGGCGGCGCTTCTGGCGGCGGGCGGTGTCTCATACCCCCACCCTAACCCGCCCCCGATTCGGGGGCGGGGACTGCAACGAGCTTCGCCTTCTTCTCCCTCCCCCGAATCGGGGGAGGGCCGGGGTGGGGGTGCGAGTCACCGCGCGATCGCGCGAAACGCTAAGCCGTCTTGCGCTCGCTCTTGGCGACGTCTTTCAGGGCGTGGCGGATCCAGGCGACGGTCAGTTTCTCCTGGACGCGATTCTGCTGGAGCCGCGAACGCAGGGCGTCGAAGTTCACCGCGTCCAGGTTCTGGTCCTGGTTGAAGCAGGAGAAGACCACGGTCTCCCGGCCGGTCGTGGGATCGCGGTGGGTCTGCAGGCACTGGGCGCAGATCTCTTTCATCATGCACTGCATCGGCGAGTTGATCGAGCCGACCGCGTGATGATGCGGCTTCAGGTATTCCTGCAGCACGCCATGGCGCGCCCGTGCGACGGCCGCCATCATGCCGTCGGAGCCGATGGCGATGATGCGGTCGACATCCTGCATCTTGATCGGCGTCTCGCCGAGCCGGCCTTCTGCGTAGGCGAGCATGGTCTCGACGATGTTACCGACGAACATCTTGTCCTGCGGCCGGGTCGGCGCGAAGCCCGGCGCCTCGTCGGAGGTCCAGACCACCACATCGGCGGCCGCCTCGATATCGGCCACCTTGTAGCGGTCGATCAGCTTCTTGTAACCGGCGAAGTAGAGCACCTTCGATCCGGCGGCGCGCAGCGCGCGGCCGATCGAGAACAGCACGGCATTGCCGAGGCCGCCACCGGCGAGCAGCACGGTTTCGCCAGCCGGCGTTTCGGTGGGCGTGCCGGTCGGGCCCATCAGGATCACCGGCTCGTCGGGTTTGAGCCAGGCGCAGAGATCGGACGAGCCGCCCATCTCCAGCACGATCAGGCCGACGAGGCCTTGCTCCAGATCGGTCCAGGCGCCGGTCAACGCCAGGCCTTCCATGGTGAGCGTGGTGTCGTCGGTGCGCTGGGACAAAGTCTCGAAGTTCTGCAGGCGATAGAACTCGCCCGGCGCAAAATTGGCGGCGGCTTGCGGCGCTTCGACCACGACCTCGACGATGGTCGGCGTCAGGCGGTTGACCGCGCGCACTTTTGCCCGCAGGCGACGATTGAGCTCGGCAAGGAATGCCGCGTGGTCCGGCACCTGCGGTGCGGGCAGGCGATCGAGCGCCGCCTGGATCACCGGCCAGCCCTGCTTGGCGCTGCCCATGGCCTTCACCACGTTGCCGGCGAAGGACGGATGGAGATCGCCGAAGAAGCTGATGGCGCGACCGTCTTTACGATAGCGGGTGATGACGCGGACTTCGTCGGGCTTCGCCACGCGCTCCGGCTTCACCACCTCGTTCGCGTCGTTCACCGCCTGGAAGTATTGGCCGTCCAGCGGGAAGTTCTCGGCATCCTCGCGCGCCAGCACGGTGTTGGGCTTGGTGCCGGCTGCCACCAGCACGGCGCGCGCGGGCAGCACGTGCTGCTTGCCCTCGGCATCCTTGAGGCGAATCGCTTCGACATGCCCCATCTGGTCGACATCGATCACGCTGGGGGTCAGCGTTTCGGCGAAGCGGATCCCCTCTTCCAGCGCCTTCTCCACCTCCTCATGGTTGAGTGTGTAGGACGGCGAGTCGATCAGGCGGCGGCGATAGGCCAGCGTGACGCCGCCCCACTGGTTGATGAGATCGGAGAGTTTCGGTCTCTCGCCGGCCATCTTGGCGCGCTCGCGCTCCATGCGGATGGCGCGGGCATGGTTGATGAACTCGTCGGCGATCTCGGTCTCGGCCTTGGACCATTCGCTGCGCAGGGCCGCCTCGCCGATCTCGGTGGCGAGCGTCTCGTAGCGGTGCAGGAACTTCTCGACCTGGATCGGGTAATAGGCCATCGCCTCGGTCGCGGTGTCGATCGCGGTCAAGCCGCCGCCGATCACCACGGCGGGAAGGCGGAGCTGCAGGTTGGCGATGGAATCGGTCTTCGCGGCACCCGTGAGCTGCAGGGCCATCAGGAAATCCGACGCCATGCGCACGCCGCGGGCGAGGCCGTTCGGCAGGTCGAGCAAGGTCGGCTTGCCGGCGCCGAGCGCCAGCGCCACGTGATCGAAGCCGAGCTCGAACGCCTGGTCCAAGGTCAGCGTGCCGCCGAAGCGCACACCGCCGAACATCGAGAAGCTGTTGCGGCGCTCCAGCAGGAGGCGGATGACTTTGAGGAAGTTCTTGTCCCAGCGGACCGTGATGCCGTATTCGGCGACGCCGCCGAAACCGGCCATGACACGGTTGCCGAGATCTTCCTGCAGGTCCGCGAAGGTGCGGATCGGCTGGAACGGCACATGTTTGCCCGCGGCATCGACGCCGGAGATCGCCGGCGGCAGCGCCTCGATCTTCAATCCGTCGATCGCCGCCACGGTGTGGCCCTGGTTCAGCAGGTAATGCGCCAGCGTGTAGCCGGCGGGCCCCAAGCCCACGACCAGCACGCGGCGGCCGCTGGCGGGCTTCGCGACCGGTTGGCGGATGTTGAGCGGGTTCCAGCGGGTCAAAAGGCCGTAGATCTCGAAGCCCCAGGGGAGGTTGAGCAGGTCCTTGAGGCTGCGGGTTTCCGCCTGCGGGATGTCCACCGGCTCCTGCTTCTGGTAGATGCAGGCCTTCATGCAGTCGTTGCAGATGCGATGCCCGGTCGCCGCCATCATCGGGTTGTCGATGGCGATGATGGCGACGGCACCGAGAGGCTGGCCGTTCGCCTTCGCGGTGTGCATCTCGGAGATCTTCTCATCCAAGGGGCAGCCGGCGAGGGTCACGCCGAAGACGCTCTTCTTATAGGCGCCGTCCTTCTCGGTCAGGCCGCGCGAGCAGGAGTCCTTGCCCTGGTTGTGGCACCAGATGCAGTAATTCGCCTGGTCGAGCGCGCCTTTGAGATCGGTGCCGATATCGGTGAGGGCAAAGCCCTCGCGCCGGCGCAGATCCTCGTCGGCGAGCTTATACATCGGCACGCCATGGCGGAGCTCGGTCTCCAGATGCACGAGATGCATCGGATCGATCTTCCGCGGCGCCTTGAACAGCACGCCCTTCTTGTGGAGCTTCTTCCCCGCCTCGCTCTGCGCCGCCCAGGCGGCGTAGCGGGTGGCAAGGTCGAGCTCCTTCGCGAAACCGGCTTCGTTCGCCAGCCAGTGATCGACATGGCGGGCGAAGGTCAATTCGTCGAACTGGCCGCCGAAGGCGGTCGTCAGCGCGACCCGCAGCGCATCGGCGTCGAAAGCCTCGGCCTCCGGCTCGCGATGCGCCTTCAGGGCGCGGCGCTGCACGAAGAGGCGCTTCACCGAGAACAAGGGCGCCAGGTCGCCGTGCCGCGCCTGCAACTCCCTGAGCTCGCTCTCGATGCCGAACAACGCGCCGATGAAGTCTTCGACATGGCCGGCGAGGTCGAGGATGAGCTGCGACTCCGCCTTCTGGTCGAGCGTGCCGGGATCGGCGCGGGCGGCGAGCAAACGGCCGGCGAGGCCCTCGTCGCTCGCTTTCAAAGCGGAGACGAAATGACGATCGATCGCTGCGAGGCCGGCAGGCTCGTACAGGTCCTCGAAGCGCAGAGCATGCGCCAGGCGAAGTTCGGACATCACAACCACGTCACTAATTACAGGCAGGCAGGCGTAAATAGCCGCCGCGGTCCGATTCGGTTCTACTGGGTGACTCGAAAAAAGGCAAGGAAAGCCCGGCAGTTATAAGTACACAGTCCCGATGCGTATTGGCTTTGGCCGTGGAGTATGTCACTTCCACTTGATGTCAGGCTCCTAGCCTTCACCTTTGCCGCACAATTCCAAATACTTCGGAGCAGGCGAGATGGACGACGACATGAGCGACGGCGGCACCTCAGGTGGGATCAAGGACAAGCTGATCGCGACCAAGCAGCGTTGGGCGCAAGAGGGCCGGCTGCTGACCGGGCGTCCCTCTCATCGCGAAGAGGATCGCCTCCCCCCAGGGCAGCGCAAGACCGCCGACTGGCCGGTGCTCGATCTCGGCGTGAAGCCGAACATTCCGCTTGACCGCTGGCGGCTCCAAATCGATGGCCTGGTTGAACAGCCGATGCGGCTCGACTGGGCCGCGTTCCAGGCACTGCCGCAGACCGAATTCACCAGCGACATCCATTGCGTGACGGCGTGGTCGCGCTTCGACAACCGCTGGCGCGGCGTCGCGGTGCGCGACCTGCTGGCGCTTGTCCAGCCGAAGCCGGAGGCGCGTTTCGTCACACTCTGGAGCTACGATACCTACACGACCAACCTGCCGCTGGAAGAGTTCGCGGTCGCGGATGCACTGCTGGCGACGCATTGGAACGACGCGCCGCTGACGCTCGAGCATGGCGGTCCGATGCGCGCCGTGGTGCCGCAGCTCTATTTCTGGAAAAGCGCCAAATGGGTGAAGCGGATCGAGTTCCACGCCGCCGACCGCCCGGGCTTCTGGGAGGAGCGCGGCTATCACAATCACGGCGATCCCTGGAGCGAGCAGCGTTACGGTTAAGTGATTTGATTTGAGATCGGGAGTCTTCAAATGAAGGAGAGACAGATGAAACACAGCAGCATCATTTCCGGCTTCGCCGGATTTGCAGCCGTCCTGATGATCACAGGCGCAGCCCATTTGGGACAAGCCTGGGCCATGGGCAGCTCCGACACCCCGGACGACCAGCAGGCCGATCCCTACAAGCAGGCGAAGGCGCTGATCGATGACGACAAGTATTCGGACGCGATCCCGATCCTGCAGAAGCTGATCAAGGATAAGGGTGCCTATGCCGACGCGCTGAACCTGCTCGGCTATTCCTATCGCAAGAGCGGCGACCAGAAGACCGCGCTCGACTACTACAACCAGGCCCTGGCGATGCAGCCGGATCATCTCGGCGCCAACGAGTATCTCGGCGAGCTCTATATGGAGATGAAGATGCCGGACAAGGCGCAGGAACGCCTCGCCGTGCTCAAGAAGGCCTGCGGCAGCTGCAAGGAAGCCAAGGAGCTCGAGGAACGCATCATGGCTTCCAACTAAGGGAAAGTTCGGCAGCCCCGTCGTCAGAAGCGGGGCCAGTCCCCTGTGTGGGGACAGTCCCCTGTGTGGGGACAGTCTGGGAGGACGCGCTTCGCCCATCCGCGCTGCAACGGAACCGAAGGCGTACGGGGCGCCGGCAGATCAAGCCGGCGCCTGACTTTTTTGCGCGAGCAATTCCGGTTGGCAGCGGTCGCGCCGCCATGTATACATCGTATACATGGACAGCAAGCAACAGATCCTGGACTGCGCCATGGCGGAGCTTGACCGGTCGGGCGCCGAGAATTTCAGCCTGCGCGCGGTCGGCACCGCAGCCGGGCTGACACCGATGGCGGTCTATCGCCATTACCGCGACCGCGAGGCGCTGCTGGCCGCGGTCGGGGAAGCGGCGTTTGCCGAATGGCAGCGGCGGATCGAGCGGATCGGCGCCACGCGGCCGCCGCTCGATTGGCTGCGCGCGGCAGGCCGGGCCTATATCGTCTTTGCCCTCGACGCCCCGGCGAAGTTCGAAGCCTGCTTCGTGATCCGCACCAGCGTCGAGCGGCTTTACCCGGAGCATTTCGTCGATGGCCGCTCGCCGGTGGTGGCGATGATGGTCGCGCGGATCAGAGCGGCCCAGGCCGAAGGCGTGCTCGCCGCGGGAGATCCGCTGGAGACGGCGATGTTCTACTGGGCAGAACTGCACGGCCTCGCCATGCTGCACCGCTCCGGGCGATTCACGCTCAAGCGCCGCCCTTTGTTGGCGCTGGTCGATCGGATGATCGACCGCATGCTGCGGGTCGCGTGATGCAAGAACGATGGTTCGGCGCCGCGGCTGCGCTCACGAGCGGCGTTCTCCTGATGCTGTCCTGCGACTTGGGGCCATACGGACCCCTGGTCCTGATCGCGCCGGTGCCGCTGCTGCTCCATGCCCTGAAGGCGGAGCGCGCCGGATTGGTCGCGGTCGCAGCCTTCGTGGCCGGCCTGCTCGGCCGCGCCAGTCTGATCGCCGCGTATCTCACCGTCTTTCCGCCACTCGTCCTGGTGTTCTGGGCGATCCTGCTGCCGCTCTGGTTCACCGGCATCGTGCTGGCGACCCGCTGGCTTGCGCGCGGCGCGCCGGCTTGGATCGCGCTGCTCTCCTATCCGCTGCTTGCGACCGGCAGCGAATTTCTGTTCGGCACGATCTCGCCGCATGGCAGCTTCGGCGCACTGGGCTATGCGCTGGCGGGATTCCTGCCGGTGCTGCAGGTGGCGAGCATCGGCGGCGTGGCCGCGCTGACCTTCACCGCGACTTTCGTGCCGATGGCGATCGTGCTGATGGTCCGGGGCAACGGGCAGCGGCGGGATATCGCGATCCTTGCCGGAATTCCCTGCGTCGCCCTGTTGATCTGGGGCTTCGTGCAGCTCAGCGAGGGTTATGACGGTCAGGCGCGCGTCGCCCTGATCGCGATCGACGCCCTGCAGGATGACGATCTCTCGTCGGAAGACCAAGCCGCCAAGAATGCCGCCACCTATGCGGCGCTTGCCCTTGAATTGAGCGCCCAGCGACCGGACTACATCCTGCTCCCGGAGAAGAGCCTGATCCGGAAATCCGATTGGCGCGATCTCGGTGTGCCGCTGCAGGATGCCGCCGATCGCAGCGGCATCCCGATCGTCGGCGGATGGGACGAGACCCGCGCGGATGGCAGCCACGAGAATGTCGCCGTCCTCTACACCGCGGGGCGCGCGCCGCAACGCTATCTCAAGCGGCGCCTGATTCCAGGATTGGAAGCCGAGTTCATCCCCGGACGCGACGATCTCGTGACCGGCGACCTCGGCATCGCGATCTGCAAGGACTTGGATTTCGCGCCGATGATTCGCGGCTATGGTCGCGCGGGAGTGCGCCTGATGCTGGTCCCGGCCTGGGACTTCCGGAGCGACAGCGCATTGCACGCGCGGATGGCGCTGGTGCGCGGTGTCGAGAACGGCTTCGCCGTGGCGCGCGCCGCGGCCGACGGTGTCCTGACCGTCAGCGACGCCTTCGGCCGCGTGGCCGCAGAGGCTCCGACGCGGCCCGATCGACCGGTTACGCTGGTGGCCGAGGTCGGATTGCGCAAGGGTCCGACGATCTACAATCGCATCGGCGATCTCCTCGGCTGGCTCACGGTCGGTGCCCTGTTGCTGCTGACGGCGCGACGCCTTCGGCAGAGACGCAAGGTTGCGCTCAGCCGAGCTTGAGGCTGCCGAGATAGGCGCAGAACATGTCGGCCATCGCCGCTGAATAGGCTTCGATCTCCGCCGGCTTGCGCGGGGTTTCCGAGAACTCCTTGCCGACCGTGCTCAGCGTCGTCTTGATCAGATCGCCGGCCATGGCGCGGGTGGCGGAAGATGCTTTCGGCAAGGCCGCCTTCATGAAGGCCTGGATGGTGCGCTCGCCGGACGCCTTCGCGGCTTTCGCTTCCGGTGCATCGCGGTAGAGCGGCGCAGCGTCGTCGAGTGCCACGCGGACGGCGGCTTCCTCGCATTCCGAACGGATGAAGGCGTGGACCAGGATGCGCAGCCGCTCCAGCGGCGGCTTCTGCGCATCTTCGAGAATGCGCTTCAGGAGATCGGTGGTCTGGCGCCATTCGTCGCTCTGCAGCCGGAACAGAATCGCCGCCTTGTTCGGGAAGTACTGGTAGAGCGAGCCGACGCTGACGCCGGCCTTCTCGGCGACCCGCACGGTGGTGAACCGTGCGGCACCCTCCTTCGCCAAAACCTGAAGGGCCGCCTCCAGAATCGCCGCGACGAGATCGGTCGAGCGGGCCTGCTTCGGCTGTTTTCGCGAGGAAATCCGCGGGTCTCGGCGCAGGGTCATGAGGCCTTCCGGCAATGCGAATTGGAAACATGAAGGATTATTCGTATTTTTGCGTCAGCGCAAGATCGCGCCTGAAACGAGACCGGAGACCCCTATGACCACGCTCACCAGCTATCCCTTCGCCCTGCTGCTCGACCGGCTGTTCGAGCAGGCCGAGGCGGCCTCGCCGATGGCGGACCCGGCTTTCGCCCATGTTTCCGCCGCGGAACGCGGGCGCCTGATGCGCAGCAAGACCGAATACCGCGCGTTCTACGGCGCCTTGAAGGACTACCCGCTCGCGGTCTCGCGCGAGACTGGGCGCCTGCTCTATATGCTGGCCCGCAGCACCCAGGCCCGCAGCATCGTCGAGTTCGGCACCTCGTTCGGAATCTCAACGCTGCATCTCGCCGCCGCGCTGCAGGACAATGGCGGCGGCCGGTTGATCACAACCGAGTTCGAGTCCGGCAAAGCGGCGCGGGCGCGCGAGAACCTGACGGCGGCGGGCCTCATCGCGCTGGTCGAGATCCGCGAGGGCGACGCGTTGCAGACGCTGAGCGCCGATCTGCCCGAAACCATCGACCTGCTGCTGCTCGACGGCGCCAAGGCGCTCTATCCGGAGATTCTCGGCCTGGTCGAGCGCCGCTTGCGTCCGGGCGCCTTCATCGTCGCCGACAACGCCGATTACAGCCCCGACTATCTCGAGCATGTGCGCTCCGCTGCAAACGGCTACATGTCGACTCCGTTCGGCGGCGATGTGGAAGTCTCGGTGCGGGTCGGCTAGCGCGCATCGAAATGCGGCAATGGTGTGGCGGCGCTTTCGTCGCAGCCATCGCCGCGTTTCGCATCGGAACAAGATCGGCTGCGGGTTGTTTCGTTCGGACATCGGAACCCCCATCAGCGCGCCGGACTGGAACACCTGCGACCGTTTTGCGGGCCACGGGACGGCGATGCCGGAGATCAGTCGCCTTGCAGAATGGAACCCGCCTGAGAGAGCTGCCCGGGCTCACGCCGTTGCGCGGAATCGCCGCGCTCTGGGTCGTCTTCTATCACTTCAGCAACGAGTACCTGCCGCAGCTCGACACCAAGGATTTCAGCCACATCATCCCGAAGGGCTATCTCGCGGTCGACCTGTTCTTCCTGTTGAGCGGCTTCGTCCTGGCGCATGTCTATGGCAGCGGCCTCGAATTCGGCCGTCCGTGCCGCTTCCTGCCCTTCATCCGCGCGCGGTTGGCCCGAGTCTATCCGCTGCATCTGTTCGTTCTCATCGTCTTCGTGTCGCTCACCCTGGCGGTCAACGGGCTGCAGCATCCGTCGGAACAACTCAGCGAGCCGATCCCCTTGACCGGCGAGCGTTCGCTGATCGCGCTCGTCGCCAATCTCTTCATGCTGCAAGGCGTCCATGCCGGCGCGCTCAGTTGGAATTATCCGGCCTGGTCGATCAGCACCGAGTTCATGGCCTATCTGGCCTTTCCGCTGCTGCTGCCCGTGGTGTGGCGCGCCGGACCGCGGCTGCGTCTCGCCCTCACCCTGCTGCTGCTCGGCACGCTCGGGGGATTCAGCTATGCGACCAACGACTACTTCAACCAGTGGGACGGCGCACCGGCGGTGCTGCGCTGCCTCACCGAGTTCCTGCTGGGATGCGTGGTCTATGTGACCTTCGGACGGAAGGAGGGCGGCATCCTCGCCAGCGATTGGATCGCCTTCGCGACGCTCGGGCTTCTGCTGCTGCTGTTGCAGAGCAATGGACCCGACATCGCAACCGTACTGCTGTTCGCGCTGCTGATCGGCGTCGCGGTAGCGAATGATGGATGGTTCGCCCAGGTGCTGAACGCGCGGCCGCTGGTCTGGCTTGGAGAGATCTCGTATTCGCTCTACCTCGTCCAGGACCTGGTCAAATACGCGACAACGGAATCGCTTGCCGCGGCCGGCCTCCACCAGCTCCAGCTCTCTATCCCCGTTTCCTTGGCGCTCGCCGGCGCGATGATCGCCGCCTGCCTCGCGGTTTCGACCGTGACCTATCGCCTGGTCGAAGAGCCGGCGCGTCGATACATGAAGCAGGGACTCCACCGCACCGGCGAGGCCGCGGCTCAGGCGCAGCGCCTTTAGAGCCTCGGATCAGCGGTTGTTGTTGCGCTCGGCGTGGCCACAGCAGAAGGGTTGCACGGTGCCTGGGGTGCCGTACCACTCGGTCCAGTACTGTCGATCTTGCGTGTGCGCACCGCCTGAGCATCCGGCAAGAACCGCTCCTGCCGCGAGCAGGCCTAACAGGCCGGCGCAAAGCGACGCCGTCGGCGTGGCCAGGGCGCGCGCTCCGATCGCGACAATCGTCATGGTTCCCTCATCCCCTGTCCCGTGGTCGAATCGGCCGTTGGACGAAGGATGCGCCTTTCCAGACCGAGGTGCACCTCGTCCTTCGGTCCAGGTGCGGGGGGTGCCTAGCGCTGCAGGCCGGGCCCGACAAAGCCCGGGCCGTCGATGCGCTCGCGCGCCAAGGCGGTCCGGACCGCGTCTCGCTCCTGGAGCCGTGCGAGGGCGCGCGTGACGTTGCCGAGCGCGGCGAGATCGTCCGGCTGCAGCGCGGCATTCCCGATCGGGTAGAGCTGCGCCCAGCGCACCAAACAGCCGAAATAGAAGTCGCAGATCGAGAGGCCCCAGGGCAGCAGGAAGTCGGATCCCGTGCCGATCGCGGCGTCCAGGATCGTGAGATGCTGCAGCACCTTGCCGCGATTGATCGCGAAGAACGGGGCCGTGCTCTCCATCGCTCCGACCTGCCGGTCCGAGTAGTAGCGATAGATCAGGTCGGCATGCAGCCCGTTCGACAGGGAGAACAGCCATTTCAGCAGTTCGGCGCGGGGCGGCGGCAGGGTGATCGGCGGTGCGAGCCGACCATGGCGCTCGGCGAGATAGAGCAGGATGGCGCCGGTTTCGTAGAGCGTCACGCCGGCCTCGTGATCGACCAGGACCGGAACCAGGCCGCGGGGATTCATGGCCATGAAGCGGGCGTCACGATCGGCCGTCCGCGGTGCCACCTCGATATCGGCATAGGCGAGGCCGAGTTCCTCCAGGACCATGCGGACCACGAGGTTGGCGCTTCCGGCGCTGTAATAGAGTTCGTATGCCACGCGTGAAGCTCCGTACTAGAAAAACAGCATCGCCCGCAGCTCGATGCTGGCGCGCGGACGGGCACCGGCTTGCGCCGGCAGGTCGAAGGCGGAATGCGGCGTCCATCGGGCGGTACAGCGGGGTGCCGCGTCGAAGCCTTTGAAGACCAGGGCCTCGGCCGGCGTCATTGCGGAGAAGTAGAACCAGCGGTGGGTCGGCCGGGGCTTGAGCTCGATGATCTCGCCGCGGCGGTCGGGATAGACAATATCGACCTTCACGCAGTCTTCCGCCGGGATGCTCCGCACATCCGCGACGGCCAGCGGACAGGTCTCGACGGGATGCATGATGGGACGCCAGAAGTTCACCTGGAGGAAGCGGCGCTGCAATCCTTCGATGATGTCGTCGGCGTCGAGCAGCTCTATCGCGCGCCGCGCCGCCGAACGCGCGGTGTAGTCGCTGTGCACATGCCGCGCGGGCTGGCGGATGCCCGGCTGAACGCTATCGATCCGGATGTTGTGGTCGAAGACGACGGCGCGCCGGGCGGAGAAAGTCCGCGTCAGGAAAGCGGCGACGCGCGGATAGTAGACTTCGGCGATCTCGGCCTCGCGGGTGAAGTCGATATCACCGGTCTCGTGCGCGACCAGGCAAAACCCCTCGGCGTCGAGCGCCGGCGCCACCGGCAGCGCGCGCGCATCCTGAATGCGGACGGGGACCTGCAGATAAGTGCCGGTTGGTGTTTCTTCCGCCCCCGGCGCGCCGCTGACATAGGCGGCCGGGCCGCTCTGGGGCGAGAGATATGTAAGATTTGCTTTCACGTCCATGCGGCGGTCGCTCCTCGTCAATACGGCAACAGATGCCCTTTCCGTCCGCACTGGACAAACGATCTCTCCTGTTGGATTTAAAGGCTGTCTAATGAATAGAGTGCCGCCGTGCGACCGTCTCTTCCGCCACTGACCGCTTTGCGGGCCTTCGAGGCTGCGGCCCGGCACCTCAGCTTCACCAAGGCCGCGGCCGAGCTCGGCGTGACACCGGCGGCGGTCAGCCAACTGGTCCGGCAGCTTGAAGATCATCTGGGCTGCAAGTTGTTTGCGCGCTCGACGCGCTCGATTCGCCTGACCGAACGCGGGCGCGCCGCCTGGCCGCATTTCCGGGACGGCTTCGACGCCATCCATGCCGGAACCCGCACACTGCTCGACAGCGGCGAACGCAACACCATCACGGTCAGCGTCGGCCCGTCCTTCGGCTCATGCTGGCTGCTGCCCCGGCTGCATGCCTTTCGCGCCGCGTACCCGCGGATCTCGGTGCGCCTCGATGCCAGGGAGGGGCTGGCGGATTTCACGCGGGACGATGTCGACATCGCGATCCGCAACGGCGCAGGTCACTACAAAGGCCTGGAGAGCGAATTGCTGCTGAAGGACGTCGCCTTCGTGGTCTGCGCGCCCGCCTTGCTGGACGGTGGCAAGCCGTTCCGGCATCCAAGCGCGCTGAAGGACAAGACGCTGATCCATGTCGATTGGCAGGTTTCGCAAGACGCCGCGCCGAGCTGGGCGCGCTGGACCGCTCATCACCGCGTTCGGGGCCTGGACGTGACCGGCGGTCTTCGCTTCAGCCTGGAGGAGATGGCGGTGCGCGCCGCCATTGCCGGCATGGGCTATGCGATGCTGACCGAGGCCTTCGTCGCCGACGAGCTCGCGGCAGGCCGGCTGCGGCGCGCCTTGCCGCAAAGTTTCGACATGCCGACGGCCTTTCAACACTTCCTGGTCTATCCGAAGAGCCATACCGAGAAATATCGGACGGTGGCGCTGTTCCGGGCGTGGCTGCTCGAGCAGGCCCGCGGCGGCAGGCCGTAACGCACGGCAAGGATTTCATTTCGTTCAACCACCCAGGGATGATTTGGCTGCGCCAAACGCGCGGCGTTGCACGGTCTCGCACGCCCGAGCGATCAATGCTGGGTGATCGCGCCTAGGTAGATATTCAACAAAAATTAAGAGAAGCTTATCATTCTGAGGCTGTGATTTGGACACGGCGCCGGAGGGGATCCCGCGCCGGATTTGGGGATGCATACGCCACTATGTCCATCCGCACCTTCCTGACCCTGGTGATCGCCGTCATGGGCGTGGCGCTGCTCGCCGTGGCGGGGTTCCGGATGTTCTCCGACGCCGGGCGCAGCACCCGCGCGGACGATGTCGTGGCGCTGGCCGATATCGGCCAGTCGCTGCTGCCGACGCTGATCTCGGCGCGGATCGAGCGCCGCACCGCACAGGTCGCCTCGATGGCGGCGGCCCCGGCCGAGGCCGCCTCGTGGCAGCGCCTTGCGCTGCATCGGCCGATCACCGACGCGATGTCGGCGCAGAGCATCGCCGGCCTGCGCGCCTCTAGGCTGCCCGACGCCGCCGCCTTGGCCGACCGACTGGCCGCCGCGCATGACAAGGTCGCGGCGCTGCGGCCGGAGATCGACGCCGCGCTCCGGCTTCCCCTCGATCAACGCGACGCCAAGGTGCTCACGCGCTACAGCGAGGTCTCCCTGGACTATGTCCGGTCGATCAGCGCGGTCGCGGACGCCGTGGAGCAGGCCACCACCCTGTTCGATCCCCGGATCGACCGGCTGATCTCGCTCAACCGGGCGGCCTCGGCCGCGCGCTATTATTCCAGCCTGATCACGCTCCGGATGGAGAGCGCGGTCGCGTTCGATCTGCCCTGGCGCCCGAAAGACATCGTCGAGGCTGCCGAGGATCGTGGCCGGGCCGACCTTGCCTGGCGGCTGGTGAACAGCGTCGCCGCGGAACCCGGCATTTCGGATTCGCTGGCCAAGGCGCTCGCGGTGGCGCTCGCTTCGCGCACCAGCCCGGCGGCCGAGCGCCAAGGCGCTGTGGTCGCCGCGTTGCAGATGGGCCGTCCGAGCGGCGTGTCGGTCTCGGAGCTGCAGGAGCTCAATACCGGATTGCTGGACCCGCTGGACGACGTGCTGCGCGAATCCATGACCGAGATCGTCGCCCAGGCGCAACGCTATCAACACGACACCAAGGTCAGCCTCGCCGTCACCGTCACGCTGATCCTGGTCATTCTGTGCATGACCGGCTTCGGCATCGCCGTGGTGCACCAGCGCGTGAGCCGCCCGATCCGGCGGATCACCCGGGAGATGTCCAAGCTGCAGGGTTCGGATGCCGGCCGCGACGACGGCGACGACTTCGAGATCGAAGACGATTTCGCGATCCAGGATGCCGGGCGCAACGACGAGATCGGCGAGATGGCGCGGGCGCTGATCACATTCCGCCGCCAGGTCGAAGAGCACGGACGGCGCCTGCAGGAACACGAGATGCGGCAGTTCCTGGAAACCCTGATCGACGCCATGCCGGTCAGCATCACCTTCAAGGACACCGATCTCCGGTATCGCTACGCCAACCGCTCGCGGCGCCGCGCGATCGTCGCGGCGGCCAGCGCCAGCGACGCCAAGCTGGTGGGCCGGCGCCTGTCCGAGGTCGTTCCGGGCGAATCGACCGCCTTGGTGGAGGCCGCCGACCGCGAGCTGCTGACCACCGGCGAGGCCCAGCAGTTCGAGCAGGCCCGCACCGGCCCGGACGGCAAGCCGGCGATCATCTGGTCGCTGAAGACGCCGTTCCGCGACTCCGAGGGCAATGTCACCGGCATCATCACCTGCGGCGTCGACATCACCCGGCTGAAGCAGATCGAGGCCGAGCTGGTGTCGCAGCGCGAGAAGGCCGAAGCGGCCAATCGGGCGAAGATCGCCTTCCTCGGCAGCATGAGCCACGAGCTGCGCACGCCCCTGAACGCGATCATCGGCTTCGCCGACATGCTGGCGCGGGGTTATTTCGGCTCGCTCGGCGACAAGCAGCAGGAATATGTCGCCGACATTCGCCGCTCCGGAGAGCTGCTGCTGAAGATGGTCAACGACCTGCTGGATCTTTCCAATCTCGAGATCGGCCGGCAGGTGCTGGATATCGGCGCCTGCAACTTCGACAGCGTCGCGGTCGCGGCCTTGAGCCTGGTGCAGCAGCAGGCCGAGAGAGCGATGATCAAGCTCGATTTCCGCCCGACCGGCGTCATGGTTCGCGCCGACGAGCGCGCGCTGACGCAGATCCTGGTGAATCTCCTGGGCAATGCCATAAAGTTCAGCCCGCGCGGCGGCCACATCGCACTGCGTGCCGTGCGCAGCCCCGAAGGCATCCGGATCCAGGTCGAGGATGCCGGCATCGGCATGACCGAGCAGCAGCGCACCAGCGCGCTCACCGCCAACCTGACCACGGTTCCCAGCCAGGCCGATCCCTACAAGGCGCGCCCGAAAGGCGGCGCCGGCCTCGGCCTCGCCATCTGCCGCCGACTCATCGAACAGCATCACGGGACGCTGGAAATCGAGAGCCAGAGCGGCCACGGCTCCACCGTCAACGTCGTGTTGCCGGCGGCTTAGAACGGAGTCAGGCGAGGCGGCGCAGCACCGCGCCGTAGCGCTCCTGACGGATCTCGAAGCCCGGCGGCAGCAGCTTCTGCATCTTTTCGACGCTGTGGCGGCGGCCGGTGACGACCTGCCCGTCATCGCCGACGACCGGCGTGTTGTCGAGCACGGCGATGGTCTTCACCGCCATCAACCCGGCGACGTTCGCCAGATAGCGCGGCAGGGCGTCATCGGCGACGTGCGGCAGCACCTTGCGGGAGAACAGGAAGTCGGGCATGAGCGCCGCGACCTCGCGCAGCTTCGTGTCCTCGATCACCCCGAGACGCACCTGCTTCTCGGGCAAAAGAGCGCCGAGCCGCGCGCGTCCGAACTCATAGAACTTGTCGGTGATGTCGAGGCCGTAATAGCGCCCGGCATCGAGGTAGCGAATGACGGGTTCCGCGGCCCACAGCGAGCCGCAGCCATATTCGACGCAGAAGTGGTCGCGCTTCAGACCATAGTCGACCATCCGCTGCGCCCAATCCTCCGCCTTGCCGCGGGTATAGGCCTCGTCGCGGATGCTCGGGCCGAGCGTGCTGTGCTCCCAGCCGGCATCGATCCGCTTCGACAACAGGGCGATGTACCGCTCTTCGGCCGTCTTGGGGAACAGGCGCCGCTTCACGCGTTTGAACAGCTGCCGGATGGGAGAGGGCGTTGCGCGCACCGGAGTCGGGTTCTTCAAGGTCGAGCCACATCAGGAGCCAAAACCGGCACGCTCATACGGCATTTTGGCCCGGGCAGCAATGTCTCAGCCCTCACACAGCAGGGCCGCGGCCTGTGCGAAATGATGCTTCAGGTGGGGCGCCAGGGGCGAGCGGCCGAGTGCCTGGCGGTGCACCCTTTGCAGATAGTGGGTGTCGGGATCGGAATTGCCCTCGATCAGGACCGGGCCGTCTTTCGTCCAGGCGAGATCCCAGCCGATCACGGCCCAGCACCAGAATTCGCGGTGGGCGGCGACGGCGAGAGCGGCGATCGCCGGCCAGCCGGAAATCACCCGCCCGGTCACCGGCGCGCCGGTCTTCGGGTGGCTGTCCCACCACGCGTCCGGGGCCAGGTCGCGGTCGGCACACATGCGGTTCATGCGCCCGGTCTCGAGGTCGATCTTCGAGCCGTATTCCTCGATCGTGTTCCAGGAGGGCTCGAGCTTGCTCATGATGCGCATGAAGGCATGGGTCACATGCGGCTCGCCCTTGGCATCGACGCAGGTGAAGACCCGGAAGGTGAGCAGCGAATCGGTCGCCAGATCGGCGATCTCCGGATGATTGTGCAGCCAGTGATTGACGATCAGCGGACGCCAGATCGAGCTCTCGGCCAGTTCCTTGAACAAGCCGTCGCGGTCAAAGGTCGTACCGTCCTTTGCCACATACCGACCATCGAGAAACCGATAGGAGCGCGCGCCGAAGGTGCCGCTGCCGCGCGTGAGCTTGACGAAGAGGTCGCGATCGAAGGTGCCGGGCGTCGTATCGTGGACGGTGAGGGCACCCTTCTCGCCGGATGCGAGGACGCGGATATGCGCCAGCCCCGCCTTCGCGCAATGGTCGGCGAAGATCGCCTTGTTGGTGAGGCTGTGGCCGGACATGGTCTTGCCGCGGCAGACCGCCTCGCGCATCAGGCTGTAGAGCCCGTTCTTGGTTTCCATCCGGCCGATGTAATGCTCGATCTCGGCCAGGCCGTGCGGCGCCTCATAGAGGTTGAGGGCGTAGTAGGCCGCCGGATCCGTCCGGTAGTGAAACACCAGCTTCAAGAGCTGCAGGGCCTGATGCGCCAAGGGGACGCGGCGCTGCCGGCGGACCTTGCCGGCATGCCGGCGCGCGAAGACCCAGGCTCGGCTGAAATTGTTGATCAGGGGAAACCGCATGCGCAAGTTCTTGTGGGTCTTGCTGTGGACCGCGCGACGCCCGGACCGGCATTGAACGGCGTAAAGACGGCGCGCCAGCCGGCCCAGCGGCTCACCACCCGCCGGGTCCGCATCGACTTCGGCGACGCACGCCGCAGCGGCGTCGGCATGAGATTCAAGTCGCAGCATAGTTTCCCCGGCGCCACCCTATGCGATTTCCTAGCCCGCTGACCATAGGCCAATTTCGGCCGACAACCCGCTCATGGTATCGCGCAAAATGTGCTATCTGCTGTGGTGTCATCAAAGCGAAAGATTTGGCACTGGAAGAATCCACAAGACCCGAAGCGGACGCCGCGAACCCCGGCGAAGCGCTGGTGCGCAAGCCGCGAAAGCACGAGGCGCGTGCCGCCTGGGCGGGTTCGGATCTGGTGACTCTTTTCAGCCTCGCCGCGCTGCTGCTTCCGTCCTGGATTCTGCCGGAGCGTTGGTGGGCGCCGCTCTGGCGCGCCGGCATGCATCTGCCGTTGCTCGCCAAGCCGAAGGCGATCCGGCGCAATGCCACGACGATCGCGCGTGCTTTGGGCGATGTCGGCACCGATCAGGCGCGCGCGATTGCCCGCGGCCTCAAGGCTTCGGTCTATGAAATCCGCTGCCAGGACTTGCGCGCCTGGCGGCCCGGTTCGAGCACCAACGGCGGCTGGTCACCCAAGCTTTCCCTCGAAGGCGAAGTGCATCTGCGCGCGGCGCTCAAGGGCGAAAAGGGCGCGGTGCTCTGGGTCTCGCCGAGCGTCTTCAACAGCCTGCCCACCAAGATCGCGCTCCATGCCCAGGGGTACCAAGTCTCGCATCTCAGCAGCCCGGAGCATGGCGTCTCCGATACCCGGTTCGGTGTCGCGACGCTGAACCGCGTGCGTTGCATCCCCGAGGACCGCTATCTCAACCAGCGCATCGTCTTCGACAGCGCGGCGCCGACCACGTCGATGCGCCGCATGATGCGCGCCCTCAAGGCCGGCGAGGTGGTCTCGATCGTCGCCGCCAACACCGAGGGGTTCGAAGTGGCCCTGGCCCCGATCTTCGGCGGCGTGCTGCCGGTCGCGGTCGGCGCTCCCAGGCTGGCCGCCCTGACCGGCGCGCCGCTGCTGCCGACTTTCGTCTTCCGCGATCCGGAGCTCGGCTTCCGCATCGCAATCGAACCGCCGATCCCGCTCGACCCGAAGCAGCCGGCCGACGAACGCACCCTGGCCGCGGCGGCGGAGTATCTCCGGCGCAGCGAGCCCTGGGTCCGGCGCTATCCCGAACAGTGGCGCGCCTGGAGCAAGTTGATCCTGCGCGATTGAGCGCGGCAAGGAGATCCGATGGAGCTTTCGTTCAGAGGAAAGAAGATTCTGGTGGCCGGTGGAAGCCGCGGGATCGGGCGTTCGATCGCGCTCGCCTTCGCCGAGAACGGCGCCGATGTGGCGATCTGCGCGCGTGGCGCGGAGAGCCTGCGCGCCGCCGAGACCGAACTCAAGCGGCACGGGACGAAGATCTTTGCCGCCGAATGCGATCTCGGCGACGAGGCGCAGGTGACCGGCATGGTGAACGCCGCCGGGGCCGCGCTCGCCGGCATCGACGTGCTGGTCAACAATGCATCCGGCCTCGGCATGAAGGACGATGAAAGCGGCTGGAAGGCGAGCGTCGATGTCGATCTGCTCGGCACCGTACGCGCGAGCCGCACCGCCCTTCCCTATCTCGAGAAGTCGCGGGGCAGCATCATCAACATCTCGTCGATTTCCGGCCTGATGGCGTCGACGCGCTCGCCCGCTTACGCCGCGGTCAAGGCGGCGCTGCTGAACTACACGATGAGCCAGGGGCTGGGGCTGGCGCCGAAGCGGATCCGGGTCAACTGCATTGCGCCGGGCTCGATCGAATTCCCCGGCGGCCTCTGGGAAGAGCGCAAGACTTCCGACCCCAAGCTCTATCAGCGGATTCTCGACGATATTCCCTGGGGTCGGCTCGGCGCACCGGAGGAGATTGCCGGCGTCGCCCTGTTCCTCGCCAGCGATCTCGCGCGCTGGATCACCGGACAGACGATCGTGGTCGATGGTGGGCAGTCGCTGACGTGATGGGTCAGGGATTGAGCCGCAGGTGGCCGCGATAACCGATCACCGGACCGATGCCGAGGCCGAAGACCTCGACCGAGAAGCCATAGTCTTCGCCCTCCTGCCATTGCGTCGCGGCGACCCGCGGGCCAAGCGCCCGCGGCAAGGGGATGCCGCAGAACCACCAGCCCTCGAACACCATGCGCAGGCCTTTGTCATCGGTGTCGAGGCGGAAGCCATAGGCGAGCGGGCCGACGCATTCGCGCACCGCGCCGATCCTTCCGGGCCAAGGCTTCAGGTGACTCCGGAACGTGCTGGCGGGGAAGATGCGGCGCCAGATCTCGCGGTCGCCGCGCGGCTCGAACTCCACTGTAAGCGGCAGGTTCTCGCCGCTGGGCGGGAAGCCGAGGATCCGGCACATGATCGCCGCGATCGGATGTGCACCACGCGTGACCGTGACGGTGCCGGAGGCGCTGCGCTCCAGCGGATCGTCGTGCAGGCTGCGGATTGCCGGCGGGAGGACATCGACGGCGCCGCCGAGCCAGTGGCGGAAGGGCGGCGGCGCGAGCGGCAGTGTCTCGCTGGCATCCGCGATCTTGAAGGGCGCGAAGGCGGCGCGGAATTCCGCAAGGCTGAGCAGGTCGATCCCGGGCCGCGCGCCGGGCGGAAGCGCGCCGCGGTCGAGTTTCTCGGTGAGCAAGGCGGCGGCCAGCGCCGGAACCCAGAGCCCGTCGCCGTCCTCGGCGAGGACGTTCCAGCGGCGGCGTTGCCGGCCATCGGTCACCGTGACCTGCATGCCCGAGCGCGATGTGCCAAAGCCGCGCAGCAGGCCGAAAGCCGTCCCGGCGAGCTGGGCGAAAGGCGTCAGCGATTTCAGCAGTCGCGCCGAGACCAGGCGCGCCAGCAGGCCGGCGCTGCGGTTGAGCACCGATAGCTCGGTACCGGCTCGGAAGATCGCCTTGCGCAAGCTCGGATAGCGCGCCGGAAGCAACTCCAGGTCGGGCACCTCGCAAGGCGCCACGATACGGTGGAGCGGCGCATGACCGGGAACGACGATGTCGACCGCTTGCCAGTCCTGCAGCCCGGCGATCGCGCGCCATTGGCCGAAGCGGCGCAGGCGGATCGGCTGGCCGGCGTAAGAGAGCAAGGCGGCATGCACCGAACGGCCGAGAGTCGCCTGGTTGCTGGAGCTGATGGCGATCTCGACTTCGAGCGGCGGATCGAGATCCTTGGCCAGTTCCGCGATCACCGCCGAGCTCAAGGTCGGCACGCTGCTGGCGCCGGCGATCACGGTGAGCGCGCGCCGCTTTGCATCCGCGTCGAAGCGGGTGATCGCGCGGACGAAGCCCAGTGCATCGGCGATGTCGATGTAGTGGAGACCGGCTTCGAGCGCGGCGCGGACCACCGGATAGTCCATGGCCTTGTCGCCCTGGAACGGGCCGGAAGCGTCGATCACCAGCCAGAGATCGAGGGATTTCAGCTTGGCCGCAGCGATCGCGTCGCGATCGAGCGCGATGGCGGAGATGTGCGCGTCGCCGAGCGAAAGGGCGAAAGCTTCCGCCTTCTCCTTGGATCGACCGGCGACGAGCAGCGACCAGCGCTGGTGCTTTGCCAGCAGGCGCACGATCCGGCTGCCGAAGGTGCCATATCCGCCGAGAACAAGGATGCGCCGCATGCTCAATCGAGGAACCGGGACGCGAGCTCGGGCGTCGGGAGATAGCAGACATCACGCCTGCCGAACCAGCGATAGCGGTTACGGGCGATGCGGTTATAGACCCAGTCCCGCAAAGCGCGCGGGATGACATAGAGGATCGCTATCAACCGCCACGGACCGCCGAAGCGGCGTGATATTTCGATGAAGGCATCGAGCTCGGTATAGACCCTGTCCTCCAGCACCAGCAGGTTGGAATCCCAATCTCCGCTTTTGAGACCCAAGCCCGCGTAGAGCGCTTCACCACGCGGCGACTGGGCCGGCAGAAACTGAAACAGCGCATCGCGGTCCCAGCGGGTCACGAATCGCACGAAGCCGGTGCAGAGATGGCAGATGCCGTCGAACACGATCAGCGGCTTGTGGAGATCGGAAAGCCGGGCCGCCGCCAGATCCGCTGCCGAGATCGGGCGGGGCGGCGGCATGCGTCAGCCGCGTCTGAGGACGAGATAGCCGCGCGGCGTGCCGGTGAGCTGCGAGACCGGCACCATGCCTTTCAGCAGGCGCATCCGATCGACCCAGGTGGGCTCGTAATCCGCCTTCCACACGTCGAGCAGAAGCACGCGATCGGTCGATGCGTCATAGGCGCCGATCGGCGAGAAATGGCCGATATCCCAGTTGTCGCCATAGGTGGTGGCAAGGTGATAGTTCCCGGCGAGCAGCCGGTCGCCCGCCTGCTCCATCGCCATGAGATGGGCACGGAAGACTTCCCCGGTCGCGGCATCGTCGGCGCCCACGATGCAATGCTCGACCGACCAGCCGGAGAGCCCATAGAGCGCGACGGCCCGCTCCAGCTTGTCCTTGAGTTCGACGAGGGATGCGCCGCCGCCGTCGGGTGCGGTGATTCCCTTCTCCCATTCCGGATCGGCCATGCGCTCCAGCAATCCCAACTCGCTGACGAACTGGCCGATCCGCGCATGGCCATCCATGGCACGCGCGCCGTTCAGGAGCATGGTCGCGGTCGCCAGCGAGCAGGAGCAATCGGTGTGCTGATGCAGGAGATAAGGCGAGAGCGCCCAGTAGGCCGGTGCCGGGTTCTTCTGGATATAGGCGTGATCGCGGGAGAGCGGCGAGAGATGCGTGGTGCCGGACGTGGCGCTGAGCTCGTTCATGACCTCACACCTTCTGTCGCGCCTTCAGGGCCTGGATCAGCGTGCCATCGTCGAGATAGTCGAGTTCCCCACCCACGGGGACTCCATGGGCGAGGCGCGAGATCGCGACGTCGAAATCATGCAGGCGGTCGGCGAGGTAATGGCCCGTCGTCTGGCCGTCGACCGTGGCGCCCAAGGCCAGGATCACCTCTTTGACATCGCCGGCTTCGACCCGGCGCAGCAGCGGCCCGATGCTGAGCTGTTCCGGCCCGACGCCGTCCAGTGCCGAGAGCACGCCGCCCAAAACGTGATAGCGACCCTTGAACGCGTTCGCCCGTTCCAGCGCCCAGAGATCGGCCACATCGGCGACCACGCAGACCGAGGCCGGATCGCGGCGCGGATCGCGGCAGATCGCGCAAGGGTCGGCATCGTCGAGATTGCCGCAGGTGGAGCAGGCCCGCACGGTGTCGGCCACGCGCTCCAGTGCATCGATCAGCGGCAGCAGCATGGCGTCGCGCCGCTTCATCAGCGCGAGCGCCGCGCGCCGGCCGGAACGCGGCCCAAGGCCGGGCAGCTTCGAGAGCAGCTGGATGAGCTTGTCGATCTCGGAAAGCGGCATCAGAACGGCAGCTTGAAGCCCGGCGGGAGGGAGAGGCCGCCGGTGAGTTTGCCCATTTCTTCCTGGACCAGGGCTTCGCCCTTCTGGCGGGCGTCGCGGAGGGCGGCGACGATCAGGTCTTCGAGCACTTCGGCGTCGCTGGGATTGATCAGCGTCGGGTCGATCTTCACCTTGCGCGGGTCGCCCTTGGCCGAGGTCACGATGGTCACCATGCCGCCGCCGGACTGGCCGGTGACTTCGGCCTGATCGAGCGCCGCCTGCAGCTCGGCCATCTTGGCCTGCATCTGCTGCGCCTGCTTCATCATGTTGCCGAGATTCTTCATTGATCTTCCTCAGGTAAGGACGCTGCGTCGTCTTCAGCAGCGGATTCTTCGGTCACTTTGAGATCGCGCACCGCGTCGATCGTGGCGCCGGGGAAGGCATCGAGCACGGCCTTCACCAGCGGATGCTCGGCGGCGCGGCGGCGGAGCTCCGCCTCGGCTGCTAGTGCTTGTTCCTTCAAGGTCGGCGCGCCCAGATCACCGGAGACGCTGACCAGCCAGCGCGCACCGGTCCATTTGAGCAGGCAGGCGGCAACGCGGTTCGGCAGATCGTGCGGTGCTTTCGGCGTCGGCCTGAGATCGATCCGCCCGGCCTCGAAGTGCACCAGATGCACGTCGTTGATGAGATGGGTGAGAAGGATGCCTTCCTTCTTCTCCTTGAAGAGCTCGACCATCGCGTCGAAGGTCTCGACCTTCGGCAGCGCTGCCTGCACCGGCGCCTGCTGCGCGGCGGGATCGCGCGCCACCGCCTGGGTCGAGATCGCGCTGGTGACGGGGCCGCCGTAGTTGGTAGGGCCGTTGCCAGATCCACCGCCGCGCGGTGACGATGTGGGCACCGCCGCCGCGGTGCCGGCCCCCGAATTGCCTGGGCCGACGAGCTGTTTCACCAGATCGCCTGGCGTCGGCAGATCGGCGACATGCATCAAGCGGATGAGCGCCATCTCCGCCGCGGCCAGAGGCTGCGGTGCATATTGCGCCTCGCCGAGGCCCTTCAAGAGCATCTGCCAGGTCCGCGCGAGCACCGGGAGCGAAAGATCCTTCGCCAGCGCGCCGCCGCGCTTGCGCTCCGCTTCCGGCACGGCGGGTTGATTGAGCACATCGGGCGTCAGCTTGCAGCGCGTCAGCCAATGGGTGAGGTCGAGCAGATCCTGCAGCACGACGATCGGATCGGCGCCGGCCTCGTACATGCGGCGAAGCTGGCCCAGAGCTTCGGCGGCCTTGCCGGCCATCACCGATTCATAGAGCTCAAAGAGCTGGGTGCGGTCGGCGATGCCGAGCATCGCGCGGACTTGCTCTTCGCTCACCTCCTGGCCCGGCTCGGCGAGGGTGATAGCCTGGTCCAGCAGCGAGAGGCCGTCGCGCGCCGAGCCGTCCGCGGCGCGGGCGATCAGCGCCAGGGCATTCTGCGCGAGCTTTGCGCCTTCCGAACTCGCGATCGAGCCCAGATGCTGCGCCAGCTTGTCGGCCTCGATGCGGCGGAGGTCGAAGCGCTGGCAGCGCGAGAGCACCGTTACCGGCACCTTGCGGATCTCGGTGGTGGCGAAGATGAACTTCACATGCTCCGGCGGCTCTTCCAGCGTCTTCAAGAGCGCGTTGAACGCGCTCGAGGAGAGCATGTGGACTTCGTCGATGATGTAGATCTTGAACCGCGCGCTGACCGGGCGATAGCGCACGCCTTCGATCAATTCGCGGATGTCGTTGACGCCGGTGCGGCTCGCCGCATCCATCTCGATGACATCGACATGACGGTCTTCGGCGATCGCGGTGCAATGTTCGCACTGGCCGCAAGGACTCGCGGTCGGGCCGCCCTTGCCGTCCGGGCCGATGCAATTGAACGCGCGCGCCAGGATGCGGGCGGTGGTGGTCTTGCCGACGCCGCGCACGCCGGTCAGCATGAAGGCATGCGCGAGGCGGCCTTGCGCGATCGCATTGGTCAGGGTGCGCACCAGCGCCTCCTGGCCGATCAGGCCGGCGAAGTCGCTCGGCCGGTATTTGCGGGCCAGCACCCGGTAAGGGGCGGAGGCCGCCGCAGAATCGCGAGGCGCGCTGTCATTGGGCATGCGCCCTTGGTAGCGAAATCCGGCGCGCAATACCAGTGCGCGGATAGCGCTTGCCTGTCAGTGACTTAGGATATGTGAGGAGAGGTGGGAGGCTGGACAACGACCCGAGCGGAAACTCGTTACGGCTGCTTCCTTCCGGACCTGACCGGGTTGGCGAGACGCCCGTCCATCGCCAACCTCCCGGGGCACTATATCGGCGATCAGACGCGCAATAGCAACCCCTGGGGCAAGCCCCGGATCGACACCAACTGTCGCAGGAAATCACCGCCGGCCGGCTTCGGTGCCGGTGGCGCGGCTGGCCTGGGGATCGCTCAGCAGATACTGGCGGATGTCGGAGCCGTCGCGGCCCTTTTGGTACGCGGCGACCAGGTTGCCGGCAGGGTCGTACCAGACATCGCGTTCGATCTCGCCTTTGACCGCGAAATGCCGCGTCTCGACCCGGCCTTCCGGCAGGTCCAGCAATTCGGTGCCTTTGTCCTCGATGGTGACGGCGCGGCGCTGCGCCGCCGAGGCTTCGATCATCGCCGTGCCCTTGAGGCTGTCACGGAGCGGCATCGTGCTGCTCGCTTGGCAATCGCATTCGAAGTCGCGGCTTTGCTTGCCGAGCTTGCCGGTCCAGTGGTTGCCGTCGCGCACGATATTGCCCGCGCGCACGCCGTCCGGGTCCTTGGTCTCCGCCGCAACGGCAACCAGCTGGTTGCCGCGGTAGGTGTCGGTCAGCACCTGGTGCATGCGATAGACGACGATGCCCAGCATCTTCACCGCAATGGCACTCTCGGTGGTCACGGCGAGCATGTCGCCCTCCTGCTTCAGCGTCACGGTCTGGGTGCCGATCGGCTTGCCGTCGCGGGTCACCTGAAAAACGTAGGCGCCGAGACGCCCGGGCCAGGCCGGCGCATCCTCGGCTGCCTGAGCGGTGGCGCTCAGCAGCAGCAGGCCGGAGGCGGCCGAGAGGGCGACGGCTTTCCACATGATGATTCTTACGGGCGCTGCTGCAATTCCTGACGGATGATGGCGCCGTCCTTGAGCAATTGGCCGGCCACAAGGATGCCGTTGGCGTCGTACCAGAGCTCGCGCTTCCACTCTCCGGTCAGTTGATAGTGGTGGGCTTCGATCCGTCCCACCGGTAAGGTGAGGGTTTCCGGTCCGAGGTCTTTCACATTCACGTCCCGGACCTTGCCGCGCAGCGCATCGATCAGCTGGGTTTCACCCGTCAGCGGCTTTTTCCAGAACAGGCTCGTGATGAGCTTGGGATCGATCTCGCGGTCGTTGCCATTGTAGTCGCCCTTCAGAAGATCGCCCTGCAGGCTGAGGCTGACCTTCCGATCGGTGCCGTCATCGTCGGCCTCCGAAGTCAAAGACATGATCTTGCCGCCGGAGCGCACCTCCTCGACCTGCTGGGTGAAGCCGTACACGCTGAGCCCGAGCAGGCTGACGTCGAGTTCGGTGTGACCGAGCACGCGGAGCTTCTCGCCGTCATTGACGAACTCCAGGCGCTGCTGGCCAATCGGCGTGCCATCGCGCGAGATCGTGTAGATGTAGATGCCCTGTGGGTCTTCGGCCCGCGCCGCGCGGCCGACCGGCAATACCAGGAGCAGGCTCAACAAGACGGTCCACGCCGCGCGTGCAATGCACCCTCGGAGATAGGAGGGGCGCAAGAATGAGACTTGCCGCGAGGTCGATTCGGTCACCATGATGGCTTCGCTCATGAACGTACTCAGACTGTTCTCAAAACAGCCCCCAATGTAATGGCTAGACGAGTCAATTTCTACGCTACCGGGGAATTCAACCGGGCGGTGGAACGCCGGGAAGATGTGGCCTGGATCCGGGAAAAGCTGGCCGATCCGGCCTCCCGCTTATATCCCATATGGCGATTGCGGAATTATGTCTCCGATCCGGAGGCCCCCAGGGCCGTCGTCCTGGACCCCGACCGGCGCGCCGCCCTGCTGGAAGCCGCCTCGACCGTGGTCCTGCTCGGCATGGAGCAGGAAACCGCCCATTTCCTGGTCGATATTTCCCATCTCGACGAACCGGCCGCCACCGAGCTCGGCCTCGCGGTCGATCTGAGGGCGGTCGGCGTCCTGATGCCGCAGCGCGAAGGCGCCCTGCTCGCCTATGCCCGCGGCCTCACTTATTGGCACGACCGGCACAAATTCTGCGGCACCTGCGGATCGCCGACCGAGCCCAAGGCCGCCGGGCACCAGCGGCAATGCACCAATCCGGATTGCAGCGCGGTCCAGTTTCCGCGCACCGATCCCGCCGTGATCATGCGGATCACGCATGGCGACAAGATCCTGATGGCGCGCCAGGCGGTCTGGGCCCAGGGCATGCATTCGGTGCTCGCCGGCTTCGTCGAGCCCGGCGAGAGCCTCGAGGATGCGGTCGCGCGCGAAGTCTATGAAGAAGTCGGGCTGAGGCTCACCCGCATCAAGTATTTCAGCTCCCAGCCCTGGCCGTTCCCCTCCTCCCTGATGCTGGGCTTCAGTGCCGAGGCGACCAGTCTCGATTTCCGGGTCGATGAGGATGAGCTCGAATCCGCGCGCTGGATGACCCGCCAGGAGTTGCTGGATTCACCGGAAGACGCGACCTTCAAGCTGCCGCGGAAAGACTCGATCTCACGGCGCCTGATCGAAGACTGGCTGCGGCTGAAATTCTGACATGTCGAAGGCGGAGCTTTCCTATGGCAATGTCATGGGCCAGATGCTCCGCTTCGGCCTGGTCGGCGGCATCGGGTTCCTGGTCGATGCCGGCGTTCTTTACGCGATGCTGACATTGGGCCTCGGCCCTTACAGCGGCCGTGTGGTTTCCTTCCTGGCCGCTGCGACCACGACCTTCATTCTCAACCGATCCTTCACCTTTCGCCGCGACAGTCGGCCCAATGGCCTGTATTCGGATACGCATCCGGCGCCCACGCATCCCATGGGTGAGTGGCTCGTCTATCTCGGGCTGATGGTAATCGGGGGTCTGGTGAATTACGGCACCTATGCCGCCGCGGTGGCGCTGTCCGAGCCGGTACAACGGTATCCGGTCATCGGCGTGGCCTTGGGTTCGATCGCGGGCATGGCCATCAACTTCTGGACTTCGAAGACCATGCTCTTCGAGCGCAAGGCGCGGTCGTGAGCGAAGCAGAGGCGCAAGTCGAAGCGCCACAGCCGGCGATCTCCTCGCGCGCAGTCGGCTGGCTGCTGATCGGACTCTTCGCGACACTCGCGATCGCCGAGCACATCTTCTTCGCCTTCAAGAACGGCGTCGTGGTGCGCGAGCATGGGCTCGGCGACACCGACAGCTACATGCGCGTCCTGCGCATCATGGATCTCTATAACGGCGGCGGCTGGTACGACACGGTGACCACCAAGCTCGGTGCGCCGGAAGGCCTGTCGCTGCATTGGACCCGGCCGGTCGATGTCCTGATCCTGCTTCCGGCTTTGCTTGCCCATCTGTTCGGCGCGCCGGTCGATCGCGCGGTCTATTGGGTCGGCGCCGGCTTCTCCTCGGCCTGCCATATCCTGGCCTGCTTCGCCGCCGCCTGGGCCGCGAAGCCGCTCTGGCCGAGCCCCGGCCATCGCTTCGCCGCGCTGATCCTGCTGACCAATGCGGCGGCTTTCGGCTACGGCATATTCGGCCGCCCCGACCATCACACCTTGCTGATGCTGCTGACCGCCTTGATGCTGGGCTGCATGCTGCGCGCAGCCCTGGCGGGAATCCCTGCCGCGGAACAACGCCGCTGGTCGGCGATCGGCGGCCTTTATGCCGGATTCGGCGTCTGGGTCAGCCCGGAGATGATGGTGCCGATCGTCCCGGTCGTCGCAACACTCGGCCTGTTCTGGCTCGACGCACCGCTCGACCGGAAGCGGCTGCCGGATGAAGAACTCCGCGACTGGGCGGCGCCCGGCGCCGCCTTCGCGCTGGCGATGGCCGCGGTCGCACTGGTGGCGATTCCGATCGAGCATCCGGCGTCGCATTGGCTGACGCCCGAATACGACAAGATCTCGATCCCCTATCTGGTTCTGCCGTTGCTCTGGGCGGCGGTGTTCCTGCTGGCGCAGCGCGTGCGCGGCGGCGTGGTGCTGCGCGCACTCGCCGGCGGCGGCTTGGCGATCATCGGCGCGGGGATTCTGCTGCTGCTCTATCCCGACCTGCTGCTGGGGCCGCTCAGCGTCGATCCGCGGCTGAAGCGCGACTTCCTCGACACCGTCAACGAGATGCAGCCGCTCTGGCCGACCAGCATCGGCCGGCTGCGCAACTTCCTGCCGCTGGCCGGGCAATCGGTGACCGCGATCGTGCTGCTGCCGTTTGCATTCAAGCTGTGGGGGAGCGGACGGCGCTGGTCGGCGCTGCTGCTGACCATGGCTTTCGGTTTCATGCTGATCGGTGCACTGCTGCATGCGCGGCTCGGCGTCGAGCTCGCACCCAGCGTCGCCATCATCTGCGCCGGCTTCTTCTATCTCGCCGAACTGAAGATGAAGGGGAAGTCACGGCTGCTGCGCACGCCCGTCCTGGTGCTGGTCGCCGTCTGGCTGACCTGCGGGCCGCTGTTCAGCGTCCTGATGCTGCCGCCGGCGCCGGCGGGTGCCGGCTGCCCGATCGGCAAGCTGGCGGACTGGATGAACACCGCGCATCCCGGCAAGGGCGAGTCACCGATCGTGATGACCGACGACATCTCCTACGCGCCGGAGCTTGCCTTCCGCACGCCCTATCGCTTCGTCGCCGGACCCTATCACCGCAATCCGCAGGCGATCTTCGACACCGCCGATGCGATGCTGGACCAGGGTGGCGAGACCGCGCGGGCGATCCTGGAGAAGCGCCAGGTCTCGCTGGTGATCCGCTGCATCGACGTGGTGGTGCCGCGGCTCTACACGCCGGACCACTTCAACTTCTACGCCGATCTCGGCCGCGGCAAAGTGCCGAGCTGGCTGACAAGGATCGAGCTGCCCCTGGAGCTCTCGCCGCACTTCCGGATCTATGAAGTGAACGGGCGGTGAATGAAGCCGTCATGCCCGGGGCGAGACCCGGGCATCTCTATCCGGTGCGAACTCGGCACGAGACCCGCGGATCAAGTCCGCGGGTGACGGTTTTTTTTGGGAGTTACTTCGGATTGTGGCGGAAGGGATCGGCGGGGTAGACGCCGAGTATCCGGACTTCGCGCGAGAAGAAGCTGAGCTCTTCCAGCGCCAGCTTCACCGAGCGCTGGTCGGGGTGGCCTTCGATGTCGGCGTAGAACTGCGCGACGGTGAAGTTGCCGTCCAATATGTAGCTCTCGAGCTTGGTGATGTTGATGCCGTTGGTGGCGAAGCCGCCCAAGGCCTTGTAGAGCGCCGCCGGCACCGACCGCACCTTGAAGACGAAGCTCATCACGACCGGACCTTGCGCCGGATCGGGATCGATCGGCTCGCGCGACATCACGACGAAACGCGTCGTGTTGTGCTCGGCGTCTTCCATATCGCTCTTGATGATATCGAGGCCGTAGATCTCGGCGGCGAGCGACGAGGCAACGGCGCCGATCGACTTGTCGCCCAGCTCGGCGATCTCCGCGGCGGAGCCCGCCGTGTCGGGCCGGATCACCGGCGTGAGATTCATGCTGCGCAGCGTGCTGCGGCATTGCGCCAAGGCTTGAACATGGCTGCGCACGGTCTTCAAGTCCTGGAGCGTCGCGCCCTTGACCGCCATCAGCTGGTGATTCACCCGCTGGAACTTCTCGGCGATGATGTGGAGACCGGATTCCGGCATCAGGTGATGGATGTCGGCGACCCGGCCCGCCACGGAATTCTCGATCGGCACCATGGCCAACCCGGCTTTGCCGTCGCGCACCGCCGCGAACATGTCCTCGAAGGACTCGCAGGGCAGGGTCTGCATTTCGGGAAAGGCGCCGCGGCAGGCGAGATTCGAATAGGCGCCGGGACGGCCCTGGAATGCGATGACGTTGTTCACGGGTCTTTTCTCGTGTCAGGAGGCGAGCGCGGCGCGGGCGCGTTCGAGTTCGGCCGGAGTATCGACACCGAGCGGAACAGTGTCAACGAGCGCCACGTCGATCCGCATGCCGGCCTCGAGCGCCCGCAGCTGCTCCAGCTTCTCGCGCTGCTCGAGCAGGCCCGGCGGCAGTGCGACGAACCGCTCCAAGGCGGCGCGGCGATAGGCGTAGAGCCCGACATGGTGGTAGTGCGGCCCGGCATTGGCGGGCACGGTCGCGCGGCTGAAATAGAGCGCGCGCGCAATGCTGCGGCCCTCGTGCGGCGCCAGCGGCGCCACCGCCTTCACCACATTGGGATCGTTGCGCTCGGCCTCGCGGGTGATCTCGACGCAGAGGGTCGCGATATCGACCGCCGGATTGACCAGCGGCTCCAGGGCGCGGCGGACGACCTTCGGGTCAAGGGTCGGGAGATCGCCCTGCACGTTCACGATGACGTCGAAGAGCTTCTCCGGATCGATCTTGCCGAGGGCTTCGAAGATCCGATCGGAGCCCGAGGGATGATCCGGGCGGGTCAGCACCGCCTCGCCGCCGGCGGCCTTCACCGCCTCGCAGATTTCCGGCTCGGCCGCCGCCACGTAGACCGGGCCGACCGCCGCCGCCTTCGCCCGCTGCCAGACATGGACGATCATCGGCTTGCCCGCGATATCGGCCAGAGGCTTGTTCGGCAGGCGCGTCGAAGCGAGGCGGGCGGGGATCAGGACCACCGGGTTCATCGGACGGATCATCTCGGCTTTTGGGTTGAAAGGCCCGCGACATTATGACGCTCGAAATGTAAAGGCCAGCCTGGAAAAACCGGGGGAAATGCCAGGGGAAGCCCTTGGCGGATACGGCATTTACCCGTGCGACGGGCTGTTGGACAGGGCGGGAGGAAATCGCTAAATTCCGCGCCGATTGCCGGGCCGGCCTTGAAGAGCCAGTGCCCCGGTCCTGCCACGAGGGGTTGCCTGCATGTCTTTGGAAGCCAACAAGATCGCCGCCGCCATTCTGGTTGGCGGCATGCTGACGCTGAGCAGCGGACTGATCGCCAACATGATCTACGGCGGCCATGAAGGCGGCGCCGAGCATGGTGCCGGCGGCGAGGCGGCCGCTCCGGCCGCGCCCGCGGCGAAGCCGGCCCCGGTCGAGCCGATCAGCGGTCTGTTGGCCAGTGCCGATGTCGCGGCCGGCGAGAAGACCGCGCAGAAATGCGCGGCCTGCCACACCTTCGGCAAGGGCGAGGCGAACAAGGTCGGTCCGAACCTCTATGGCGTGGTCGGCGGTCCGACCGCGCATAAAGAGGACTTCAACTACGACGACGCGGTCAAGAATTTGAAGACCACCTGGACCTACGAGAACATCAACCACTTCATCGCCAGCCCGAAGACCTTCGCACCGGGCACCAAGATGACTTTCCCAGGCCTGCCCAAGGCCCAGGACCGTGCCGACGTGATCGCCTTCCTGCGCACCAAGGCCGACAGCCCGCTGGCGCTGCCCACGCCCGATGAGATCAAGAAGGCGGAAGACGCGGCCAAGCAGGCGGCGGCGCCGGAAGCCGCAGCACCGGCCGGCGAGCAAGCCGCTGCGCAGGCGGGAGCAGCCGCGCCGGCCCAGCCGGAAGGCGCCGGCGCACCGGCCGCGGCCCCCGCGGGCGAGGATGCGGTGAAGCTGATCGCTGCGGCCGATCCGGCCGCGGGCGAGAAGGTCGCCGCCAAGTGCAAAGCCTGCCACGACTTCACCAAGGGTGGCCCGAACAAGGTCGGCCCGAATCTCTGGGGCGTGCTGGGCGGTCCGAGCGCGCATAAAGACGACTTCAACTACGACGACGCGATCAAGAACCTGAAGATCACCTGGGACTTCGCGAATCTCGACAAGTTCATCAGCGGTCCGAAGAAGTTCGCGCCGGGGACCAAGATGGCCTTCCCGGGCCTGCCGAAAGCCCAGGACCGCGCCAACCTGCTGCGCTGGCTCCGGGATCAGAGCGACAGCCCGGTTCCGCTGCCGCAGTAATATCTTGAGCGCGCGCGAGACCGTACCCGCGTCTTTTGTCGATCTGGCACGCCGGCTGACGGAAGTCAGCCGGCCGATTCTCAAGCGCTACTACCGCCAAAAGCTCGACATCATCGACAAGGCCGACGAGAGCCCAGTCACCAAGGCCGACCGGGAATGCGAAGCCGCCTTGCGCGAGCAGATCACCGCCGCCTTTCCCGATCACGGCATCATCGGCGAGGAGTTCGGCGCCGAGCGTGCCGACGCCGAATATGTCTGGGTGCTCGATCCCCTGGACGGCACGCGCTCCTTCATCACCGGCCGGCCGCTCTTCGGCACGCTGATCGCGCTGACCCGCGGCGGCAAGCCGATCCTCGGCGTGATCGACATGCCGATTCTCTCCGACCTCTTCCTCGGCGTCGCCGGCCAGCCGAGCACGCTCAACGGCACGGTCATCAACAGCCGCGCCTGTGAGAGTCTGGCCGATGCCTATTTCTCGACCATCTCGCCGGTCATGTTCCGGGGCGAGCACGTCGCCCCTTATGAGCGGCTGCGCGACGGCGCCAAGTCCGTCACCTTCGGCGGCGATTGCTATCAATACGGCATGGTGGCGGCCGGCTTCATCGACCTGGTGGTCGAGCGCGGCCTGGGTATCTACGACTTTGCCGCGCTGGTGCCGGTGATCGAAGGGGCCGGCGGCCATATCACCGATTGGCGGGGCAACGCCCTGACCCTGCAATCCAAGGGCGACGTGATCGCGGCCGGCGACCGGCGCATCCTGGACCAGGCGGTCGCAACGCTCGCCGCCTGAAACGCGTTAACTTCAGTTACACACTCGTGTTTCCTTGCGGCGAAAGTCTCCGTTAGGATGGCGGAAAGCCGCGCCGAAGCGGCCGAACGACTAGGGAAAACGGCATGACGCGCTCGACGCTGGGTCTCGCTATCGCAACCCTTTTTGCGTGGAGCGCCGCCTTCGCCCTGCCCTCCTCCATCCCATCGGCCAAGGCGCAGGATCCGAATGTAAAACCCGTCCCGGGATTCGCCATGCACGGCGAGCCAAAGTATGGGCCCGACTTCAAGCATCTCGACTACGTCAATCCGGACGCGCCCAAGGGTGGGAGTGTGGTCTTTGCCGCCATCGGCACTTTCGACAGCTTCAACACCCTGACCATCCAGGGTACGCCGGGTCCGGGCGCCGGCTATGAGACGCTGATGGACGCAACGCTGGATGAGGCTTTCTCGAAATACGGCCTGATCGCTGAAACGATCGAAGTGCCGGAAGATCGATCCTGGGTCATCTTCAACCTCAGGAAGGAAGCGCGCTGGCATGACGGCACGCCGATCACCGCCGATGACGTCGTCTTCAGCTTCAATGTGCTGAAGGAGAAGGGGCCGCCGACCCTCCAGGCCTATTTCCAGAGCGTCGAAAAAGCCGAGAAGCTCGGCGATCTCCGGGTCAAGTTCAGCTTTGCTTCCGGCGACAACCACGAGCTGCCGCTGATCATCGGCGAGATGCCGGTCATCTCGCAGAAATATTGGAAGGATAAGGACATCACGCAGCCCACCCTGGACATTCCGATGACCAGCGGGCCCTACGTCATCGACACCTATCAAGCTGGTCGCTCGGTAACGCTGAAGCGGGTGAAGGACTATTGGGGCAAGGATCTGCCGATCAATGTCGGCCAGAACAACTTCGACACCATGCGCTATGACTACTATCGCGACGGCACGGTGGCGATCGAAGCGTTCAAAGCCGGCGCCTTCGACTTCCGCCTGGAGAACAGCGCCAAGAACTGGGCGACCGCCTATGACATTCCTGCGGTGAAAGACGGGCGGATCGCCCGCGAAGTGTTTCCGACCGAGGGCCGCAACCTGATGCAAGGTTGGGTCTTCAACCTCAGGAAACCGATGTTTCAGGATCGGAAGGTCCGTGAGGCGCTGCAATACGCCTTCGATTTCGAATGGAGCAACCGGACGCTGTTCTACAATCAGTATGTCCGCATCCGCAGCTACTTCGGTCCGTCGGAACTGGGCGCAACCGGACTGCCCTCGCCTGAGGAACTGAAGATCCTGGAGCCCTATCGCGGCAAGGTCCCCGACGAGGTCTTCACCACCGAATACAACCCGCCGAAAACCGACGGCAGCGGCGACGCGCGCGCCAACCTCGAGACCGCCAGCAAGATCCTCGACGACGATGGCTGGAAGGTGGTGGATGGGGTGCGCAGCAAGGATGGCCAGAAGCTTGCCTTCGAGATCCTGCTGGACGACCCCTCCTTCGAACGGATCACTCAGCCCTTCATCCAGAACCTCGCCCAGATCGGCGTCAAAGCGAATATCCGTATCGTGGACACCGCCCAGTACCAGAAGCGCATGGATGCCTTCGATTACGACATGACGGTGAATCTCGTCGCGGAATCCTTGTCGCCGGGCAACGAGCAGCGCGACTGGTGGGGGTCGAAGAGCGCCGATACCCGCGGCGGAACCAATGTCGGCGGCATCAAGGATCCGGTGGTCGACGCATTGATCGAGAAGATCATCGGCGCCACGGATCGCGATCAGCTGATCACTGCGACGCGGGCGCTCGACCGCGTGCTGCAATGGGGCTTCTACTACATTCCGCAGTTCAATGCGCCGTTCGACCGGGTCGCCTATTGGAACAAGTATGGGCATCCAAAGGTGATGCCGAAATACGCCCTCACCTTCGGCACATGGTGGTACGATCCCGACAAGGACAAGACGCTGAAGCAAAAGGTCTCGGCGGCCAAGGCGGCGGGCGAGCCAACACCCGCCGCGCCGCCGGCGGGAGAACAACCCGCGAGCGGACAGGCCACAGGCGGACAGGCCACAGGCGGACAGACCACAGGCGGACAGGCTGGGGCCACGCCGACGCCGCCCGCAAACACTGCGGCAACCAACCCGCCGGCGGCAGCGGCACCGCAGGAAGCGCCGCCGGCCGACCGCGGCAGCACGCCGATTCCCTACATCCTGGGTGGCGCTGTCGTGGCCATCGCCGCCTTTGCGCTCGGGCGTCGCGGGCGGGGCAAGAAATGACCGCTCGGCCTCGTCTCGGAAGCTTGATCCGCTAGAACGCATGCTCGCCTATATCGTCCGCCGCCTGCTGCTGATGATCCCGACCCTGTTCGGCATCATGGTGCTCAACTTCGCGATCATCCAGGCGGCGCCCGGCGGACCGGTCGAGCAGATGATCCAGAAAATCAAAGGGACCGGCGTCTCCGCCACCGAACGTGTTTCGGGCGGCGGCGGCGATCTCGCCTCCACTCGGTCGCAGAACGCCGGACAGGAAGGCAATTCGGTCTATCGCGGTTCGCAGGGACTCGATCCCCAGGTGATCAAGCGGATCGAGAAGCTCTACGGCTTCGACAAGCCGTTGCACGAACGTTTCTTCCTGATGATGGGAAACTTCCTGCGCTTCGATTTCGGCAACAGCTATACCAGCGGCCGCAGCGTCACCGGCCTGATGCTGGAAAAGCTTCCGGTCTCGATCTCGCTCGGCCTCTGGACCACCCTCCTCACCTATCTGGTCTGCATTCCCTTGGGTGTCGCCAAGGCCGTTCGCGACGGCACGTCCTTCGACGTTTGGACGACGACGGCGGTGATTGCCGGCAGCGCCATTCCGAGCTTTCTGTTCGCCATTCTGCTGATCGTGCTCTTCGCCGGCAGCCAATACTTCCACTGGTTCCCGCTGCGCGGTCTCACCTCCGAGAACTGGAGCCAGCTCTCGCTGCTCGGAAAGATCGGCGACTATTTCTGGCATATGACACTGCCGCTCCTCTCACTCACCATCGGCAGCTTCGCCAGCTTGACCATGCTGACCAAGAACTCCTTTATCGAGCAGATCAATCAGCAATACGTCACGACGGCGCGGGCCAAGGGCCTGACCGAGCGTAAAGTGCTCTACGGCCACGTGTTCCGGAACGCGATGCTGATCGTGATCTCCGGCATCCCGGCCTCGCTGATCGGCATCATCTTCACCGGCGCCATGCTGATCGAGATCATCTTCTCGCTCGATGGCCTGGGATTGCTCGGATACGAGTCGGCGATCAATCGCGATTACCAAGTGGTGTTCGCCATCACCTTTCTCTTCAGCCTGATCGGGCTGGTGATCCAACTGATCGGCGATCTCACTTATATGCTGATCGACCCGCGGATCGACTTCGAGGCGCGAGAGACATGACGGCCGTCTCCCCTTCGGGTCTCGAGCACCGCGTCTTCGGCGTGCGCGTCAGCCAGTTGACGGCGCGGCGGATCGAGAATTTCCGGCGCAACCAGCGTGGCTATTACTCGCTGATCATCTTTCTTTGCCTGCTGGTCTTCAGCCTGTTCGCGGAGTTCGTCGCCAATGACAAACCATTGGTGGTCAGCTACCACGGCAGCCTCTACTTCCCGGTCCTGGAGACCTATCCGGAGACCACCTTCGGCGGCTCTTTCGTCACCGAGGCGAACTACCGCAGCGCCTATGTCCGGCAGAAGATCGAGGCCGGCGGCTGGATGATCTGGCCGCTGATCCCGTTCAGCTACAACACCACGATCACCAATCTCGCGGGTCCGGCGCCAAGCGCGCCCGATGGCATCAATTGGCTGGGCACCGACGACCAGGCGCGCGACGTGATGGCGCGCGCGATCTATGGGTTCAGGATATCGGTTCTGTTCGGCGTCATTCTGACCATCGCCACGACGTTGATCGGCGTGCTGGCCGGCGCCGTGCAGGGCTATTTCGGCGGCTGGATCGACCTGTTGTTCCAGCGCTTCCTGGAAATTTTCGGCAGCCTGCCGACGCTCTACATCCTGATCATTCTCTCCAGCCTGTTCATTCCCGGCGTGATTTCGCTGTTCTTCATCCTGTTGATCTTCGGCTGGACCTGGCCGGTCGGCGTGGTGCGCGCCGAGTTCCTGCGGGTGCGAAATCTCGAATATGTGCGCGCCGCAAAGGCGCTCGGCATGAGCGACTGGCGGGTCATGGTCAAGCACATCCTGCCCAATGCCATGGTCACGACGCTCACCTTTCTGCCGTTCACCTTGAGCGGCTCGGTGACGATCCTGACCTCGCTCGACTTCCTCGGCCTCGGCCTGCCGCCAGGCTCGCCGTCGCTGGGCGAGATGTTGAACCAGGGCAAGGACAATCTGCAGGCGCCCTGGCTTGGCATCACGGGATTCGTCGTCACTGGCACGATGCTGATCCTGCTGTTCTTCATCGGCGAAGCGATCCGTGACGCCTTTGACCCTCGCAAGGTGATGAAATGAACACGGCATCACCGCTGCTCGAGGTGAAGGATCTCAGCATTGCCTTCGGCGAGACGCTGGCGGTCGATCACATCAGCTTCGACGTGAAGAAGGGCGAGACCTTCGCACTGGTCGGGGAATCGGGCTCCGGCAAATCGGTCACGGCGCTCTCCGTGCTGCAGCTCCTGCCTTATCCTCTGGCCAGGCATCCTTCCGGGAGTATCAAATTCGAAGGCCGGGAGATGATCGGCGCCTCGGCGGAGACGTTGCGCGAGATCCGGGGCGCCAAGGTCTCGATGATATTCCAGGAGCCGATGACCTCGCTGAACCCGCTGCATCGGGTCGAGCAGCAGATCACGGAAGTCATGTTCCTGCATCGCAAGGTGACGCGCGAGCAGGCGCGCGCCCGGGCGCTCGAACTGCTGAAGCTGGTCGGGATCAACAATCCTGAGCAGCGCCTGCGCGCCTTTCCGCACGAGATGTCCGGCGGGCAGCGGCAGCGCGTGATGATCGCGATGGCGCTCGCCAACGATCCCGACCTGCTGATCGCCGACGAGCCGACCACCGCGCTCGACGTGACGGTGCAGGCGCAGATCCTGAAATTGCTGCGCGAGCTGCAGGCCCGGCTCGGCATGGCGATCCTGCTGATCACCCATGACCTCGGCATCGTGCGGAAGTTCTCCGACCGGGTCGCGGTGATGCAGAAAGGGAAGATCGTCGAAGCAAAGACGCCGGCGGAGCTTTTCGCCAAGCCGGAGCATCCTTATACGCAGATGCTGCTGGCCGCGCAGCCCAAGGGCCGCGCCGTGGCGCCGCGACCCGACGCGAAGCCGCTGGCCGCCGTCAAGGATCTCAAGGTCTGGTTCCCGATCAAGGCGGGCGTATTCCGGCGCGTGGTCGACCACGTCCGCGCCCTGGAGGGCGTCACGCTCGAGATCCGCGAAGGCGAGACCGTCGGCGTGGTCGGCGAATCCGGCTCGGGCAAGACGACGTTGGGTCTTGCCTTGCTGCGCCTGATCGACAGCAAGGGCGAGATCGTGTTCGAGGGCAAGCGGATCGACGCCTTCGACCGCGGCGACATGCGGCCGCTCCGCGAAGACATGCAGATCGTGTTCCAGGATCCCTACGGCTCGCTTTCTCCGCGCCTCTCGGTCGGCGAGATCGTGGCGGAAGGATTGGAAGTGCACGACCTCGCCAAGGAGCCGGGTGCCCGCGAGCAGGCGGTGGTCGACGCGCTCAAAGAAGTCGGGCTCGATCCGGCGACGCGGCATCGCTATCCGCATGAATTTTCCGGTGGCCAGCGCCAGCGCATCTCGATTGCAAGAGCGCTGATCCTGAAACCGAAGCTGATCGTCCTGGACGAACCGACCTCGGCGCTGGACATGTCGGTCCAGGCGCAGATCGTCGATCTGCTGCGCGACCTGCAGGCCAAGCACAATCTGACCTATCTCTTCATCAGCCACGATCTCCGCGTCATCCGCGCCATGGCCGACCGGGTCATCGTGCTGAAGGACGGACATATGGTGGAAGAAGGACCGGTGGAGCAGATCTTCGAGCAGCCGCGCGAGGCCTATACCCAGGCGCTGCTGCGCGCGGCGCTGCATCAGGAGACGACGGAAGGCAGCGTGGTGCGGCAATGACGGCGCGGCTGGTCCTGTCCGACACCGGCGCGAACTTCGGCGCCTGGGAGCGCGTCTTCGGCAAGGCGGCACCCGATGTCGCCTTGGTGCAAGATCAGTCGGCACGCGATCTTTCCGGCATCCGCTATTGCATGACCTGGAAGCCGCTCCCCGGAGTCTATGCGCGCATGCCGGACCTGAAGGCGCTGTTCGTGCTCGGCGCCGGGGTCGAGCGCTTCCTCGCCGACACCACGATTCCGCCGCAGGTTGAGATCGTGAAGATGGCCGAGCCCGGCCTCACCCAGGCGATGGAGCACTATGTGCTCTGGCAGGTGCTGGAGCTGCATCGGGGTTTCCGGGAGCTTGCGACCGCGCAGCGCGAAGCGCGCTGGATCGACCAGAACTATCCGGCGCCCTGGGACCGCAAGGTCGGTGTCATGGGCCTCGGCACCCTGGGCGAGGCGGTGGCGCGCAGGCTGAAGAGCTGCGGCTTCGAGACGCGCGGCTGGAGCCGCAGCGCCAAGACGATCGAAGGCGTCGCTGTTTGCTCGGGCACCGACAAGATCGCGGCGTTTCTCGAGGGGTTGGAGATCCTGGTCTGCCTGCTGCCTTTGACGCCGGAGACGCAGGGCATTCTCAACGCCGATCTCTTCCGGCACCTCGCGCCGGGGGCCGGATTGATCAATGTCGGGCGCGGGGCACAGCTCAACGAGGCAGACCTGCTGGCAGCGCTGGAGTCCGGGCAGCTCGGCGGCGCAAGCTTCGACGTCTTCCACACCGAGCCTCTGCCGGAGACCCACCCGTTCTGGCGCCATCCCAAGATCTTCGTGACACCGCATGTCGCCTCCGATGTCGATCCGGAAAGCGCGGCGGTGGCCATCAAGCGCCAGATCGACCGCTATGAAGCCGGGCAAGGCTTGGAGCATGTGGCGGATCGCGGCCGGGGTTATTGATCGTCGGCCGTGTCTCGTACCCCCACCCTAACCCTCCCCCGATCCGGGGCAGGGCTATCGCATTTGGCTGAGAAGGGTGAGGAGGAAGGTATCGTCCCATCCGGCGCGCTTGATTTTGCGACGGATGGAAGCGGTGTCTGGATTGCTCCGCAGCATGTTGAGGGCGAGTTTCCT